>SCPP01000056.1_pt1 | contig 1106747 bp, 1324 predicted proteins | sample 6106811 | NCBI WGS metagenome assembly SCPP01 (sample SAMN10720449, study PRJNA508395) | human gut metagenome | isolation source: Participant 2 stool, 15 month | host: Homo sapiens | collected 2018
GCGGTCTGCGCACGGGGAATGTCCACATAGATCAAGCCTTCCTGTGCGGCAAGGTCTTTGGCAAAGCGGTTCAATTTGCTGAAATAACGGTTCCATGCGGGCAGCAGAGGCACCGGATTGGTGTAGCCCAGCAGCCGATTTTGGCATCCGGGTTCAGTGCGCGGATACTGGCCACGATCTGCGGCGGTCACATTGGTATAGGCCTGATCGCAGATCTCATCCATGCCGCGGAACAGCAGGCGGTTGGTGGCGCGGCTCTCGTCAAAGGTAAGGGTCATACGGTTCAGCGCTTCGAGGAAGAGCCCCAGCTTCTGGAAGTTGAAATCACGCAGGGCACCGCTGACCATCAGTGCGGCAAGCTGCTCGCTCTTCCAGTTGGTGGCCTCGCCCAGACCCACGATGCAGGGCACCAGCGCATCGTTGGAGCCGATCTGGATGGAAATGATATCGGCCTTGCGCAGATACTCCTGATATTCCGGGTAGACGTAATATGCGCCGGAAGCCTGATTCATCTTGGGCATGGCGCTGTTCTGCACCATATCCAGCATGTCAGGGCTCATCAGGCCGGGCAGGCCCAGATTGATCGCGTGCTGGCGGTCCAGCCCAAGGCCCTTGCCCACAAGGGCGGTGTAGCATTGGGAAGGGTAGCCCTCAAAGTTCGGCTGCAGATCATAGCCGATCTGGGCGATGTTGTATTTCATATCGGCAAGGCCGACACCGGAGGTGATGCTGTCGCCAGCGCCACATAGGTGAGCTGCTGCTCCGGTTCGCCGACTGTCTGGGCATCGGCGGGCAGGGCGGTCTCCTGCTCGGCAGGCGCTGCGGTCTGCTCCTGCTGCACCTCTGCTGCTTCGGCGGCAGGCAGCTCCGTCTGTTCGTCGGCAGCAAATGCAGGCATGGCCAGCAGCACAAGCGCTGCCGCTGCGGCCAGAAAGCTGGCAAACTTTTTGTTTTTCATTGTAATTCCTTCTTTCTGGAATGACTGCACCTGTGCGGCACAGCTGTTGTCTCTATGATAAAATGGAAAGTAAAAATTGTCAACTGACAAAATTCAAAAAATTGCGGCCATCGCTGTGTCCGTATTCTGCGGTTTCTTCCATACAAAAAAGCTCTCCCTTTCGGGAGAGCTCAGTGTCTGAAAAATTACAGGGTGAAGTTCAGGATCAGTAATCGCGGGGGTGATCTCTTCTTCCAGCTTGCGGTAGTCCACCTTGCCAACAGGGGTAAAGGGCATTTCGGAGATGAACTTGTAGCCCACCGGCTGCACATACTCCGGCAGCTCTTCATTGCACAGCTGGCGCAGTTCCCGCACGATCTGGCGCTTTTTCTTGTCGCCTTCCGGGTCCAGCACCACGTAGACGAAGGGCAGGCGGCCCTGCACATGGTCCTTATCGGTGCAGCCCACCACCGAGCACTGATGCACGGCCGGGTGGCGGCTGATGACGTTCTCGATCATGGACGGGAACACCTTGAAACCGTCGTGACGGATGATCATGCGCTTGATGCGGGAATCCAGATACACAAAGCCGTCCTCGTCCATGTAGCCGACATCGCCGGTGTGTGCCCAGATCTGGCCGTCTGCATGGCGGCGCAGGATCATGTCGGTCTCCTCGGGCTTATTGTAGTAGCCCTTCATGACGGTGGGGGTGCAGATGCAGATCTCGCCGCGCTCACCGATGGGCAGTTCGGTCTCGGTGCCAGGCTCAAAAATGGACACCACCGTATTCAGCATGGGAATGCCTACGCTGCCGGGCTTGGTCACGTTGCCGGCGGCAACGGTAGCGGCAGAGGCGACCTCGGTCATGCCGTAGCCCTTGGCCAGCGGATATTCCACGTTGTGCGCCTTCAGGAACTCGTTCACAGTCAGCTCAGCGCCCAGCGGCAGCGAGTCGCCGCCGGCGGCATAGTTGCGGATGAAGGAGAGATCCTTCTTCTTCTTGAGCAGCGGAGAAGCTGCCATCTGCTGGTAGTGGGCCGGAACGCCGAACATGTGCTCAGGCTTGTGCTTCCAGATCAGTGCGCCCAGCTTGTCGGGGTCCAGATTGGGGATGATGACGACGTGCAGGCCCATGACCAGCGGCATGTGCACGCCGCAGGCATAGCCGTAGGCAATGAACGGAGGCATGACGTTCATCAGCTTCTGGCCGCGGCAGAACAGGTTGCTCTGGGCGATGAATTCGTGGGCCAGAGAGTTAAAGCTGTCGTCGGTCAGCATAACGCCCTTGGGCGAACCGGTGGTGCCGCCGGTGTGCACCACCACGCAGGCGTGCTGCGGATCGTAGGGTTCGGCGTTCATGCTCTGATCCTTGCCCTGTGCAATAAAGTCCTTCCAGTGGATCACATTGGACTTGTAGCGGTTCTTATCGGGGTTGGTCAGCTTGTAGCCGACGGCCAGATGCAGCGGCAGAGAGTCTGCGGGGCTGATGACCAGAACGCGCTCCACATTGGTGCGCTTTTCTGCCTTGTGGCAGCGCTCATAGGTCACATTCAGGCAGATCAGCAGGCGGGAATCTACCTCTTCGATGTACTCGTGGATACCCTCAACGCTGTAGCGCGGGTCCACCAGATTCAGCGTTGCACCGATCATATCAGCAGCGTAGAAGGCATAGATCACCTCGGGGGTCATCACGCTGACAACGGTGATGATGTCGCCCTTTTTCACGCCGAGAGCACGGAAGGCGGCCGCGGTTTTCTTGACATTCACAAAGAGGTCTGCAAAGGTGAATTTGCGTCCATAATACTCCAGAGCGGTCTCGCTCAGATGGTTTTTGTTCTGATGGCAGAGATACTCAAAGGCGCTGCACTTGGGCAGGGGCATGTCGATGTATTTCTGGTCATAGTACTTCAGCCAGGGCTTCGCAGTGGACGCATAGAGCGGTTCACGCTGTTCAGTAGTCATAGAATAAAGTCCTCTTTTCTTTCTTCTTCTTTTCATTGCCAAAAGCCGACAACTTTGCAAAGAAGATGAAAGCCGCCGGTCAGAACACGCTAATAACTCAAAAATCAGAATCAATGATGCAGATTCTATTATAGTGGAGCTGCCGGAGAATGTCAAGAAATAAACTATGAACGTTGCGTAAAAGTGCCGTAAAACAACGATTCAGCCCGAAATGTCGGGGGTCAGCGCAGCAGCCACTGCTCGGCTTCGGCAGCGCTGCACAGTACAAAATGCTCAGGCCGCAGTTCGCGCCACTGGGGGGCCTCTCTGGAGTAGTCGTGCATGGCGGGGTCGTACACCAGCAGCTTTTTCTGCCGCTCCCGGCGGGGGTCCGGCATGGGAATGGCGGAAAGCAGGCTGCGGGTATAGGGGTGGATGGCGTGGGCTGTCAACTCTTCGGCCCCGGCCAGCTCCACGATGCGGCCCTTGTGGATGACGGCGATGCGGTCGGAGATGTAGCGCATCACGGAAAGATCGTGGGCGATGAACAGGTAGGTGATGCCGCGTTCCTTCTGCAGGCGGCGCAGCAGGTTCAGCACCTGTGCACGGATGGACATATCCAGTGCGCTGATGGGCTCATCGGCAACGATGAACTCCGGCTCCACGATCAGGGCCCGGGCAATGCCGATGCGCTGGCGCTGTCCGCCGGAAAATTCGTGGCGGGAAGCGGGAGGCAAATTCCGGCAGCAGACCCACGTCCAGCAGAGCCTGACGCACCTTTTCCTCCTGCTGGGCGGTGGAAAGATCAGGCCGGACGTTCTGCAGGCCTTCGCCCACGATGTAGCTCACCTTGGCGCGCTCGTTCAGCGAGGACTGCGGGTCCTGAAAGATCATCTGGATCTCTTTGATGATCTGCCTGTCCAGCTGGCGGAAATTCTGCCGTTGATCTTCTGGCCCTTATAAAGAATCTCGCCGCCGGAGGTGGGCAGAATGCGCAGGATGGCGCGGCCAATGGTAGTTTTGCCGCTGCCGCTTTCGCCTACAAGACCGAAGGTCTCGCCCTTATAAATTTTAAAGTTGGCATCCTGCACAGCTTCATATGCTTTTTTGCCGGAGCCGTAGGTTACGTTCAGGTGGTTCACTTCCAAAAGAACTTCGCGTTCATTTTCCATCTTACAGCCCTCCTCTCGCAGCATTTTTACCGCAGCAGGCGGCTCGATCTTGGGTGCCCGGGGGTCCAGCAGCCATGTTTTGGCCTTGTGGGTGGGCGTTACCTCAAAGTAAGGCGGGCGCTTGACAAAATCGATCTTCAGCGCCTGCGGGTTGCGGGGCGCAAAAGCATCGCCGCGAATTTCCGCAAACAGGTTTGGCGGTGTGCCCACGATGTTGAACAGGTCCTCGCCCTTCACGCCCATCTGCGGCATACTGGAAAGCAGCGCCCATGTGTAGGGGTGGCGGGGATCGTAATAAATTTCGTCAGCAGTGCCGATCTCCACAATGTCGCCTGCGTACATCACAGCCACGCGGTCTGCAATGTTTGCCACAACGCCCAGATCGTGGGTGATCATGACGATGGTCAGATCGTACTTGAACCGCATCTCCTTCAAAAGCTGCAAAATCTGGGCTTGAATGGTCACGTCCAGTGCGGTGGTCGGCTCGTCGCAGATCAGGATCTTGGGGCTGCAGGCCACCGCAATGGCAATGACCACACGCTGGCGCATGCCGCCGGAAAACTCGTGCGGGTACTGCTTAAAGCGCTTTTCCGGGTCAGAGATGCCCACATCCCGCAGGTATTCCAGCGTTTTTTCCTTGGCGGCAGCACCCTTTAAGCCCTGATGCAGGGCAACGGCTTCCATGATCTGTGCCCCGATGGTCTTCAGCGGGTTCAGGCTGGTCATGGGGTCCTGCATGACCATGGCGATCTCGCGGCCGCGTACCCGCAGCCAGTCCTTTTCGGTTCTGAGGTCAGAAAGGCGCAGCGGCTTGCCGTCCGCCATGCCGTAGTAATCAATGGTGCCGCTGGTAATGGAGCCGTTGGCATCCAGCAGGCCCATGAAGCTCTTGGTAAAAACGCTCTTGCCGGAGCCGCTCTCGCCTACGATGGCAAGCACCTCTCCCTGATAGAGGTCAAGATCGATGCCACGGATGGCGTGCAGCACTTTTCCACGCAGGTTGAACTGGATGTTGACATCTTTTGCGGAGAGAATGAGCTGGTTGTGTTCCATGATATCCCCTCCTTATTGTAGATGGTTCTTCGGATCGGCAGCATCCGAGAAGGCGTTGCCGATCAGATAGAACGCAATGGTAACAAAGCTCAGGATGAGGGTGGGGTACAGCAGCTGATAGCGCAGCCCGGCCTGCATCATCACCTTGCGGCCATCATTGACTAGGTTGCCCAGCGAAGGCGTCTCCACCGAAAGCCCGAGGCCGATGTAGGTGATGAACACCTCGTTGCCGATGGCTTCCGGGATGGTGAGGGCCATGCGCAGCATGATGACCGAGACGAGGTAGGGCAGCAGGTTGCGCAGCACGATGCGGATGGTGGGCGTGCCGATGCAGCGGGAAGCCACATTATAATCCCGGTCGCGGATGATGAGGATCTGGTTGCGGATGAAGCGTGCCATTTCGATCCAGCCCTTGATGGCCATGCCAAGGACCATGGTCCAGATGCTGGGGGTGGCTACATAGGAAATGAGGATCAGCACGATGGCGGTGGGAATGTTATCGAAGATGTTGTACAGCTCGGTGAACACAAAGTCCAGCCCGCGCACATAGCCCCACAGCACACCGGCGGTAATGCCCACCACAGCTTCGATGAGGGCCACGAAGAAGGCGATAGTCAGACTGGTGCGTGCACCGGCCCAGATGCGTGCCCACAGGTCCTGACCAATGGAGTTGGAACCCCAGATAAAGCCGTCCTGCCCGGGGGCGATGTTGCGGTACTGGATGCCGGTCACAGGGTCCACGGCGCACAGGTTCGGGTCTGCCTGACCGGGCAGGTGGGGCTGGATGAAGGCAAAGGCAACCACGACCACCAGCGCGATCAGCAGGGCCACGGCGAACTTGTTCTTGAAAAAGGCACGGAAGGTGCTGCCCCAGTAGCTGTAGTTGGAGCTGGCGGTGGCTTCGGCCTGTTCCTCACTGAACCCGGCGGGGGTGAACAGCTCATCCTCCGGCAGATTTTCCCAGCCGGTGCGGCGCTGTGCCTGAGCAGCATTCAGCTGATCCTCCAGCTGCTTCGATTTTTCGCGTTTCAGAAAAGAGAGCATCAGCGTCCACCTTCTTTCTTGCCAAAGTTGATGCGGGGGTCAATGAGCACCATGAGCACATCGCCCAAAATCAGGCCGATGATGCCCACGCAGGCGTACAGCAGCACGATGCCCTGCACCATGGTGTTGTCGTGGCGCTGCACACAGGTGACCAGCAGGCCGCCCATGCCCGGGATGCTGTACAGGCTTTCGATGTAGATGGAGCCGACGACGGTGTTCAGGAATGCGGAGGGAATGTACTGCACCAGCGGCACCATGGCGTTGCGGAATACGTGGTGCAGGGCGATATTGTTCTCGCTCACGCCCTTGGCGCGGGCCAGCTTGACGTAGTCCTTGTTGCTCTCGTCCACCATATGGCGGCGCAGCCACATGGCGTAGAACGCAAGGTTTGCAAGGCTCATGCTGCACACCGGCAGCACCCAATAGCGCCAGTTGGCGGCATCGAACAGCAGGCCCACGCCCATGGCGGTGGTGCCGTACATCTGGATATACAAAAAGTACACTGCCGCAGGCACCGCCTGAATGAGCACGATGAATGCCGTGCCCAGCTTATCCGGCCAGCGGCCCTTATAACGGCCCATGACAAGGCCCAGCGGGATGCCCAGCACAAGGCTCAGCAGCATGGCCAGCACACCCATTTCGATGGAAATGGGCAGCTTCTGGGCAAGGATCTTGGTCACGGGAGCGTTGAGCTTGTAAATGTGGCTCACGCCCAGATCACCGTGCAGCGCATCCCGCCAGAAATGGCCGATCTGCACCGGCAGCGGGTCCAGCAGGCCCATGGACTGCAGCCCGGCCTGAATCTGTGCCTCGGTCATTTTTTCGTAGTTTGCAAAGTAGCCTTCCACCGGCATGAGCCGCAGCAGGCAGAACACCAGCGTCACAATGACGAACAGGGTCAGAATGGAGCGCCCGATGCGTTTTGCGAGATATTGCACCATAGCCGTGCACCTCTCTTTTCTTTATAAATACAGATAAGTATAGAATAACGCAAAATCTTACGTTTGGAAAGTGATTTGTGAGTTTTTGCGGGAAAAATGAGGAGCAAACAAAAACTCCCTCAGCCTTTGCTGCGCAAAGCCAGCTCCCTCGGGGAGGGAGCCCTTGGCATGACGGGAAAGTTTCAGGTTTCGCCAGAGGCCCCATCCCAGAGGGGGCTGTCTGCGCAACTGGGGGTTTCCGATTCAGTTTTTACCGGGCGTCGCGGTTCTGGTTGTACTCCTCCATGGAAACGTAATGGTCGAGGATGTGCACGCCCTTCAGTCGGTTGGTGGAAAGGCCTGTGGGCGCGTACTGGCCCTCCCACAGGTTCAGGCGGGTGGCAATGTAGGGCGGCACCGGCATCCCCAGCGGGATGACCAGTGCGTTCTCAATGAGGAAGGCTTCGGCATCCGCAAAGGCTTCGTACCGGGCATCCAGATCCTCGGTGATGGTCTTGGCGTTCTCTACCATGGACATGTACTGCATCACGAGGTCGGCGGTCTCGCCGGTCACGATGCCGTCCTCCACGCCGGTGCGCAGGAAGCTGTAGCAGGTGCCGCGGTCGCCGGCTTCCTGATAGAAGGGGTACACCTCGGTCTCGGGGTCGGAGTAATCGGCACCCCAGTAGTAGGACATCAGCTGGTAGGCACCCACCCGGCGCACCGCGTTCAGGAAGTTGTCGGACGGACCCTGCGTGATGATGATGTTGATGAAGTCGAAGCCGTCGTTCAGCACGCACTCTACCTGCTGCTTGAACACCTGACACTGCTTGTCCCAGTCCACCACAGCGGGGTTGTACGGATACTGGATCTTGATAGGGAAGGTGACACCGGCGGCGGTCAGCTCTTCCACGGCGGCATCACGGTACTCTTTGGCCTTGGCTTCGTCAAAGAAGTCGGAGAGGTTTGCAAGGCCGCCGCATTCAGTATAATCCACGCCTTTGCTGTTGGCACAGAAGGACGGCGGGGTGATGGTGTGCAGCTTGTAGTTATCGTAGCCTTCCGGCGCGGTGACGGCCAGCGTCACAGACGGATTGATGGCATACAGGAAAGCCCTGCGGAAGTTGGTGGAGTTGATGGCCTTGGCCCAATTGTCCGGCTCGTACTGGGCATCCACGCCGGTCACGGTCCAGTTTGAGAACTCGTGGCGGTAGGGCAGGAAGTTGAAGATGTAGAAGTAGCTCTTGCCGGTTTCCGGGCGCTCCATGGAAACCATGTCCTTGGTGGTGTCGTCGGCCAACCAGCTGTCCAGAATGTCGGAGCTGATGGTAGCCTGATCGATCTCGCCGCGCTTGACCATCTCCGGGCCGCTGATCAGCTCTTCCTGATTGTAGATGTAGCGCACCGTGTCGATGTAAACGCTGTCGGCATCGTAGTTTTCGGGGTTCTTCTTCATCACCCAGTTTTCCAGCGGGGTGTACTCGGCCAGATAGAACGCGCCGCAGCTGCAGGCGGTCTCGGCACTGGTGCAGAACTGGTCGGCAAACTCCTCCAGCAGCGGGCCGTAGGCAGGCTCGTAGGGAGCATAGCTCAGCAGGCTGAGGAAGCCGGGAAAGTCGAAGTTCAACGTAGGTCAGGGTGTGGTCGTCCACAGCCTTCACACCCACGGTGGAAAAATCCACAGCCGGGTATTCGGTGGTGGTGCCGTCGGCGGCAGCGGCGGTCACGGTGCCGTTGGCATCAATGGCGTAGGTGGTGCCGTCCTCGGCCACGGTGCCGTTATTGGCGTTGTTGCGGTAAACGCGGTAGTTATAGTAGTCGTCCGCACCGGCCACATAGGGGGTGACAAGGCTTGCAGTGGAGGAAGCGTAGTCCGGGTTCAGCACATAGGCCAGCGCATCCACAAAGTCCTGCGCGGTCACAGGGCCAAGCACCTCGCCGTTGCAGTCCACCCAGTTCTCATCCCGCAGGTGGAACGTCCATGTCAGGCTGTCGGCATCCCACTCCCAAGCAGTGGCAAGGCCCTCCCGGATCTTGCCGCGGTTGTCGTACTCCACCAGCGTGTCGATGCACTGAGTGCCGTGGTAAAGGTCCGGGTCAGCTGAGCAGACCAGATAGTTCAGGGTGGCGGGCTGACGGGAATACAGCACGGTGTAGGTGGAGCTGCTGCCGGCAGCGCCGGTGCTGCCGCCATTGGAAGCGGAAGAGCCGCCGCAGCTGCTCAGCAGACCAGCCGCTGCTACAGAAAGGCGGCTGCGCCGCTGCCTTGCAGGAACTGGCGGCGGGAGATGGAATGAGCCATAGTAAAATCCTTCTTTCGTAAGATCTTGGCAAAAGCTTGCTTCGTGCTTTGGGATAAGAAAGGGGTAACGGAAATAGCTCCGTTACCCCTTTGTAACAGTCGGTGGCCACGGTGCGTGGTCTTATGGTCAGTATAGCATTGAATCTGTGCGCCGTCAATCGTTTTTCGGTGTGTCGGGCACATCCTTTTCTGCGGTGTTTTCCGGTGCGGCAGCAGGGGTTTCGTCCAGCGCGGCGGGGGCTGCTTTTTCCGGGGTCAGTGCTGTGATCACGGAACCGGCCGCAGCGGTTTCTGCGGGGGCGGCAGCCGTCTGTACAGCTGTCTCAGCAGCGTCGGCACCGGCTTCGGCTGCTGCCTTGGCGGCTTCCTCTGCAGCCTTTTTGGCTTCGCGCTCCTCACGCAGCTGCTTTGCCCGGGCGGCGGCTTCTTCCTGCCGCTTTTTGGTGCGGGCCTTGATGCGGCACACGGTGCACACACCATCCACACTGCCCGGCGCAATGGGCTTGCCGCATTCCTTGCACAGGGTCTTGGTGCATTTGTGTACACTTACCGGGCCAAGGGTGGTGAGCTGGCGCAGCTTCATGCCGTCGATGCCATGGTTGGAGCAGGAGGCCACGCACACCTCGCACTCGCTGCACTTCCACGGCGTGATGACGATGCGGGTCTGGCCGTCGGGCAGGTCCTCCAGCTTCAGCGCACCGGCGCGGCAGGCCTTTTCGCACTTGCCGCAGCCAAAGCATTTATCGGTAAAGTTGGGCAGGTAGTAGCCGTACTTCAGCGGCGTTTCCATGGCTGCCTTCAGCTGCTTTGTGCGCTGGTGCAGCAAAAGGCGGAAATCCACACCGCCGTCGTCCTCGCTGTGCAGGCCGGGCAGCATCTGCAGCAGCTTTTTGGTGCCACTTTTGGAGCCGTGGCTCACCTGCTCAAACATTTCGCGGCGGCTTAGCTCCTTTACGTGGTAGAGCGCTTCGTCCGGCTCGTAGGCCAGAGTGAACCGTGCCTCGAACATGGGCTGGCCAAAGAAATCCACAAGCCTTGTCAGCTCCTTGCGCAGCTGGGCGGCGCACAGGTCGTTCTCACATTCACCGCAGGGGGTCAGGTCCAGCACGATCTTTTTGTTCAGGGCAAGGTAGGCCAGTGTCTCCCATGTGAGGGCAGAGATGCAGGTGCGCACCATGGAATTTTTGCGGGTGGACTTTTCGCAGCCAATCCAGATGGTGTCATTGTCGGTATCGGCGGCAGAGGTGTCCCGCTGCACCTGTTCCGGCGAAGGGATGATGCAGCCGCTGCGGCAGGCAGAGACGCACAGGCCGCACTCGGTACAGGGGTCCCAGTCCTTCACAAGGTTCGGGCGGGTAAAAATCTGTTCGCCATAGGGGCAGATATCCTTGCACTCGGTGCAGGGCTTGCGATGGGGATGCAGGTTCCAGCACTGGCGGCGGTTGATCTCGGGATGGGTAGTTTTCATCAGCATATCCATCGCGGTGCGTGTAAAAAAGCCCATAGTTTACTCCTTTTCCACAACCGAAGTGATGTTTGCGTGGTCGATCAGGAAACGCTGCACCTTCTGAGTGGTCACGGCAGAGGCCACAGCGTCCCGGCTGAGCACATTGCGGATCTCGGCTTCCGGGGTATCGTGCAGCTTGGAAAGGCGGACGTACTCGGCATCCACCTCTGCGTTGGACACGGTGATCTGTTCGGCCTTGGCTATGGCCTGCACCGCAAGGATGCTGCGCATCTTGCGCTCGGCATCCCGGCGGAAGGCGGCGCGCACCTCGTCCGGTGTGGTCTGGCCTGCCTTGCAGTACAGCTCCATGGTCATTTTGCTGCGGCGCAGCCGTTCGCGCAGGGCGTTCATGTCATGGTCGGCATTCTGGTCCAGAATGGCGTTATCCAGCTCCGCCGTCAGGTTGGCACCGGCCATGCCCAGCAGGGCGGCTCCGGCAATTCGGTCGGCGTTGGCCTCGTGGGAGCGGCGCTTTTTCTCGCGGATGCTCTCCTTCAGGGCATCCACCGTATCAAAGCCCAGTGTCTTGGCAAAGGCATCGTCCAGCGGTACAGGCTGCTTTTGCTCCACGGTGTGCAGGGTGATGGCGAATTGCGCCGTCTTGCCGGAAAGCTCCGGCACCCGGAACTCGGCGGGATAGGTAAAATCGAATCGGAAGCTCTCGCCTGCTTTGTGGCCGTACACGGCATCCTCGGCGGCGGGCATCAGCTGACCGGTGCCCAGCACCACGGTCACATTTTCCATTTTGCTTTCCGGGATGGGTGCGCCGTCCATGAAGCCTTCAAAATCCAGCGTGACGCGCATCCCGCGCGCGGCGGACTTTTCCACCGGTGCAAAGGGGGCGTGGGTGCGGGTGAGGTTCGCCGCCTCCAGCTCCACGGCCTTTTCCGATACCGGGCGCACCCGGCGGGTGAATTCCAGCCCCTTGTATTGGCCCAGCGTGACCTTGGGCAGGGCGTTTGCATTCTGTTCCATGGGAAATACTCCTTTTATATCCAAAGCGTTTGCAATTTAAAGTCCATGTCCGGCAAGCCAGGCTTCCGCCACCTGCGAGAACATTTCGGGGTAGAGGGCATCCTCCTGCGCGAAGGCATCCAGATAATATTCCACCTCAGCCCGGTCGGCAGGCTCGGTGCGCTCCCACACGGTGAACACGGTGCCATTGCCCATGTCAAAGCTGGCGGCCTGCGTAAAGTGCTCATCCCGCGCGGCGCAGAAGAGGGCATTCCACCGGCCGGAGAGCTCGCCACCGCTGACAAAGGTCTGGGGGAGCGGCTCTGCGGTGAGCACGTACTTTGCCTCGAAGAACCGCACCGGGAACTCGTGGGTGCCCGGGATGGAGATGCCGGCGGCAAGTTTGCCCTGTAGCTGGATGTCCGGCAGGGCGGCGTACTGGAACATGTCCGAGTTGTACAGCATATCGTGGGGGATCATGTAGGCGAACTCGCCCTTTTCCGCATCGCAGTGGGCATCGATCCAGTCGTCCACGCGCTGGATCTGGGCGGCGTCGGTGCGGTCGTAGGTGAGCTTGTCCAGCCGGACGAATTCCGACACGGCCTTGGGGGAAAATGATCCACCACAAAGCCCGGCAGAGCAACGGTGGTCAGCGGCGAGCAGCGCACGGACACTGCAAACACCATGGTAAAGCCCCAGTAGCAGAGCTTGACGGCGGTGTGCTTTTTCAGGCCGTCGGCCAGTGCGGCGGAACCAACGAGGAACAGCAGCAGCCACCCAGGCACGAACAGCAGCATCTGGTGGGAGCCGGTGTTCTGTACCCGGGTAAACAGCACAAGGCTCACCAGCAGCTCTGTCCCTGCAAGGCAGGGCAGGGCAGGCAGACGGCGCTTTGTGGCAAACCACAGCCCCAGTCCGATGAGGATGAAGTTCAGCAAACCGATGCGCAGTGTCTGTGCGGCCAGCTCCAGCGTGATGCCGCCGAAGTTGTAGTAAGAGTAGCGCCCAGCGTAGTCAAAGCTTAAAATTTTGCGCACCATGGGCAGAAGCAGCAGCACCATGGCCCCGGCCGCACACAGGCCGAACACCACCAGCCGTACCATGCGGTGCACAGCCCGGGACTGCTGGCCGCTTTTTGCCAGCCGGACACTGGATACCACCAGCAGCAGGACGTAGGCGAAGCAGTAGCCCACCACAAAGTATAAGTACCACCGCCGGGTGAGGATGACCCCCGCCGTGGCGGCGAAGATGAGCAGATAGCGGGGCAGGTCGATGCCGTCAAAGCGGTAGTCCAGTGTGAGCAGCATAAGCATGAAGGCAAAATCAGCCCGAACCAGTCCGGCTGGCCCAGCACCGCCGACATGCGCACGAACGGGAAGGTAGCGCACCACGAAAAGCCGATGAGGAAATACCAGAACCGGTTTTTTACCCGTAGCATCCGGCCCACCTTGACCGTCAGGCCCGCCAGCAGCACCAGCAGGCTGGGCAGTACGCTGAATACCTGACAGAATGCGTAGTCGTCGCCGGTCTTGCCGCTCAGGCAGAACGGAAACTCGGTGAACAGGGTGATGAAATTCGTATAGTCCTCGGTGATGGAATCGAGGAAAAACCGGAAGCCTGCGCCTGTGCTCTGGGCAAAGGCGGCTTCGGCATGATACTGCTTTAGAATGTAGTTTACGTAGTCCCAGTGGTAGAGGAAGGTGCGGCTGCCGAGGGTCCAGTAAAAGTAAAGCACGGCCGCTGCCCACAGGCCCACCAGCACCGCCTTGTGGAACAGGTCCAGCTCCACACCGGCCCGGCGTAGCACCAGCAGCGCCAGTGCAAACAGCGCTGCATTGCACCACAGGCTCACCAGCGGAAAAAACAGGCCGCTGCCCGGTGCGGCAAGGCCGAATACGATAAGCGCCAGCGCCCCGGCAGCAAGGCCCAGCCAGACCTTTCCAAGGACAGACAGACGGGAAACGATTCCACTCATCCCAAAAACCTCTCAGCTGCAGAATATCACAGCTACAGTATAGCAAGCAAAATCTGCACTGTCCAGCCGCTGTGCACGGAAAACAACAAAATGTCCCGCCGCTTTGAACGCAGACAGGACATTTTGAAACGAATATTACTTGTTGGAATTGGCTGCGGCCTTTGTGCTGCGGGCAGCGCGGCGCTTTGCGTTCAGGGCTTTGTTGGCGCTGATGCGGGCCGCATCGGGGTTCGGGGCCTCCGGCGCAAGGCGCAGCAGGCAGCTGCCCATGGCAGGCAGGTCTACTGTAAGGGTATAGTCCCGACCAAACACACCGCCATCGGTGGTGTGAAGCTTTGTCTTGCGGCGGCCCTTCAGTGCACCGCCCCACTCGGGGGATTCGGTGTTCAGCACCTCCTCGGCACTGCAGGGAAAGCGCAGATACAGCGGGAACTTTTTGTGGGCGTGGTCCTGCGTGTTCATGATGCACAGCAGGTTTTCGCCCCGGCCCTTGCGCAGCCATGCGTACACGCCCTCGCTGCGGCTCTCGCAGGCCACCCACTCAAAGCAGTCGGGGTTGTACTCGCCATCGTAGAGTGCAGGCTCAGTGGAATACACCCGGCTCAGGTGGGCAAAGTATTTCTGAAACGCATCGTGGAAGGGGTATTTCAGCAGGTCCCAGTCCAGCTCCCGTTTTTCGTCCCACTCCCGGAAGTGTCCCATTTCGTTGCCCATGAAGTTCAGCTTCTTGCCCGGGTGCATGTACATATAAAAATAGAGGGTGCGCAGCTGGGCGCATTTTTCCGCATAGGTGCCCCACAGCTTATCAATGATGGCCTTTTTGCCGTGCACCACCTCGTCGTGGCTCAAGGCCAGCAGATACAGCTCGTTGTAGAAGTAGTGCATGCTGAAAACGATCTTGCCGTAGGCATTTGGCCGCTCACCGAAGGGGGTAGCAAAATAGTCCAGCGTATCATGCATCCAGCCCATATCCCACTTGTAGTCGAAGCCCACGCCGTCGTAGCGGGTGGGAGCTGTCACCTTGAGGAAGTTGGTGGAGTCCTCGGCAGTGTAGATGCCGGTGGGCCAGCGCTCGTTCAGGCCGTGGTTCAGGCTGCGCAGAAAGTTCACGGCACCCTCGTTCACGCCGCGGTTCGGGTCGCCCTGCCAGTACAGCGCGCGGGAGATGGCATCCATACGGATACCGTCGCAGTGGTACACGTCCATCCACAGGGCGGCAGCGCTGTTCAAAAAGCTGCACACCTCGCGGCGGTAGTAGTTGAAGTTGCAGGTGCCCCACTCGCTGTGGCCCACATCGCTGTCGTACTCGTAGAGGTGGGTGCCGTCAAACTTTGCCAGAGCGTCGGCGTTGGCTGCAAAATGCACCGGCACAAAGTCCATGATGACCCCAATGCCCATGCGGTGGCAGGCGTTGACGAAGCCAGCAAACTGGGCGGGGAGTGCCGTAGCGGCTGGTAGCCGAAAAGTAGCCGGTGGTCTGGTAGCCCCAGCTGCCATCGAAGGGATGTTCGGCCAGCGGCAGCAGCTCCACATGGGTAAAGTGATGGTCCAGCAGCCATGGGATCAGCTCCTTGGCCAGCTCCTCATAGTTGTACCAGCCGTCTGAGCCGTCCTCCTGCTTGCTGCCGGGCTTGTGCCGCCAGCTGCCAACGTGCATCTCGTAGATGTTCAGCGGGCGGTTGCGGCATTTGTCGCGGCGCTCCATCCATGCACTGTCATCAAAATGAAAGTCCAGCTTTGCCAGACGGCTGGCCGTACCCGGCCGCAGCTCGGTGGAAAATGCGTAGGGGTCGCTGCGCATCACCACACTGCCGTCGGCACCATGCACCCGGTATTTATAAAGGTCGCCCTCTGCAAGGCCGGGGACGAATGCGCTCCACACGCCGGTATCGGCTTTTTCCATGGGCACGCCTGCCTCCCAGCCGTCGAAGCCGCCGCAGACTTCCACTGCCGTGGCACCGGGGGCCCACACCGCAAAGCGCCACCCTTCGGTGCCGTTGTCAGAGCAGGGATGCGCACCAAGGATGCGGTAGGCATCAAAGCAGTCTCCATTGAAGAATTCACGGGGAATGGCGGGGTAATTCATGCAAAGATCTCCTTACATTCTATGATAGGCAGCGCCCGGCGGCACTGCATGCGACACAGGTGTTTGGGCAATATATCCAATAAGAACAAGACGAAATGGGGCACAGTGGCTGATATTCTTGTAGATTCTTGACAAAAATCGGTAAAAATTAACATGTTTTACAGATTCTGTGCTATACTATTCCTGCCGCCGCAGTGGGCGGAGGCTGATTTTTTGTATGGGAGCGGTATGAACAATGGCTTGGTATGACAACGCGGTATTTTATCACATCTATCCTCTGGGGCTGTGCGGCTGCGCACATGAGAACGATGGGCAGGCGGTGCCCGGCGCGTTTAATAAACTGAACGCATGGGCTGAGCACGCAGCGGACATCGGCTGCACGGCCATTTATATCGGCCCGCTGTTCGAGAGCGGTTCCCATGGCTACGACACCATCGATTACCGGCTGGTAGACCGCCGCCTTGGCACGAACGCAGAGTTCAAGGACTTTGTGGCCCGGTGCCATGCCCGGGGCCAGAAGGTGATCGTGGACGGCGTGTTCAACCATGTGGGCCGCGATTTCTTTGCGTTTCAGGACCTGAAGGCAAACCGCGAGAACGCCCGCTATAAGGACTGGTTCTGCGATGTGAATTTCTGGGGCAACAACGAGTACAACGACGGCTTTTCCTACGGAAACTGGGGCGGCTTCAATCTGCTGGTCAAGCTGAACCAGCGCAACCCGGAGGTGCAGAACTACCACTACGATACCATCCGCTTCTGGGTGAACGAGTTTGACATCGACGGCATCCGTCTGACGCAGCCGATGTGCTGGACTTTGACTTTATGCGCGGTCTGCGCCGCCTTGCCAACGAGGTAAAGCCAGAGTTCTGGCTCATGGGCGAGGTGATCCACGGCGATTACAGCCGCTGGGCAAACCCGGAGATGCTGCACTCGGTGACCAACTACGAGCTGCACAAGGGCCTGTGGAGCGGCCACAACGACCACAACTATTTCGAGATCGCCCACACCATGCGCCGTCTGCAGGGCCTGTGCCACGATACCCGGCTGTATCTTTTCTCGGACAACCACGATGTGGAGCGCCTGCCCAACAAGCTGCGCAACCGGGAGCACATCCGCCACATTGCAATTCTAGTATATACGCTTTGGGGCATTCCGTCCATCTATTATGGCTCAGAATTTGGCATTGAAGGCAAAAAAGAGTGGGGAAGCGACTGGCCGCTGCGCCCCTGCCTGGAACTTTCCGACTTCAGGGACGCTGAGATCACCAACCCTGTCACCAGCGTGTATGCCGCACTGGGCAGACTGAAGGCGGAGCTGCCGGAGCTGACCGACGGCGAGGTGAAAGAGCTGCAGCTCACCACCCAGTGCTATGCCTTTGCCCGGGTGCTGGATGGAAAGGCCTGCGTCGTGGTGCTGAACAACGGCGACAGCCCCGCACAGCTGGAATTCCAGCTGCCGGTGGAGGCATCCTCTGCAAAGGACCTGTTGGCCGACACGGTGGGCGCACAGCCCGTTTTGACCAGCATGGAGTGGGGCCGCATGAAAGTGCAGCTGCCCTCCAATTATGCTACCATCCTGCAGCTGGAAAAGTAAACGCATTCTTGCATGATCCGCCGTCTTTTGCTACAATAAGAGCATAATACCGTAAAGCGGAAAGGAAGCTTTGAAAACCATGAATGCAGCGCAGCGCAGAGAATCCATTCTGAAACGGCTCAGCGGGGCCGAAGCGCCGGTCAGTGCCAGCGCACTGGCGGCTTTGCTGGGGGTCTCGCGCCAGATCGTGGTGGGGGATGTGGCTCTGCTGCGGGCAGGCGGTGCGCAGATCGATGCAACGCCCCGGGGCTATCAGCTGCACCCGGCGGAAAAAGGCTATACCGCCATTCTGGCCTGCGTGCACAGCACCGAGGACGAGATGCGCACCGAGCTGTACACCGTGGTGGATCAGGGCGGCATCGTGGTGGATGTGGCCGTGGAGAACAGCCTGTATGGCGAGCTGCGCGGCAACCTGAACCTTGCCAGCCGCTACGATGTAGACAACTTCATCCAGCAGGCCAAAGACACGCCGGAAGCGCTTTTGAGCCGCATGACCGGCGGCGTGCATCTGCACACCTGCACTGCCCGGATGCCGGGAGCTTTGAGCGCATCAAAAAGAGCTGGAAGAAAAGGCATCCTGTACCGCAAGGAGTGATGCGGATGGGGATAGACCCAGTATAAAAAAGGCTGAGGGCCTTGTCTATCCGCAAAACAGGAAAATGGTTGGATAATCAACGAAAAAGCAAAAGAGGTGGGTTTTCTGGATATTCGCATTGAAAAAACGGAGCGTGCCATCAAGCAGGCATTCATGGAGCTGCGGGCGCAGAAACCGCTGGAAAAGATCAAGGTCAAGGAACTGTGCGATCTGGCCTGCATCAATAAGTCCACCTTTTATGCGCATTATCAGGATATCTATGCGCTGGCCAACGCCATGGAGGACGAAATGGTGGAGGTGGTGGTGGAAAGCCTGCCGCAGCTGACCGCCCGTGATGTGAGCGAGCGCACCGAGTGGCTGACCCGGGAAATGTTCCGAGCGTTTACCCGGAATCAGACCGAGATCGGCATTCTGTTTTCCGGCTCCCGTCAGGGGCTGTTCATCAACCGCGTGGAAGCTGCAATGAGCAAATGCATCTCGGAGAGCGACCCCTCGTTTGATGCCGATGTGGTGCGTAAGATCGTGCTTTCCTTCTGCGTGCAGGGCTGCTACTACACCTTCACCAGCTACTGCGGCCAGATGGACGAAAAGCGGCTGGTGGCTCTGCTTGCGTCCATTGCCCGGGCGGCGCAAAAAATCAGGATGTAACACAACAATTTAGAATGCCCGCCGCGTGCGCTTTGGGCATGAATAGCGGAAAAATAATTTTAATAGAGCAATGCCGGGCGGTCTGCGGACCGCCCGGCATTGCATTTTCACAGATGGAGCTTGGACGGCAAGGGGCGGATGCCGCGCCTGCTTCCTATGGAAGCGGCGGCGCAGCGGGGGAAGAGCTAGCCCTCTCAGCCTCGCTCCGCTCGGCACCTCTCCCAAAGGGAGAGCCCTTGGCATGGCGGCAAGGTTTCCAGCTCAACTGCGAAGTTTCCAGTTTCGCCAGAGCCTCTCCCTTTGGGAGAGGTGTCACCGCAGGTGACGGAGAGGGTTCCCTCTCGTGAAAAAGTAGATTGGGAAAATCCGCAGATTTTCCCGATCTACAAATTATAGAATATTCTTTCCGCTATTCATGCGCAAAGCAAAGCGGAGCGCATTCAAATGGTCTGGCGTTACACGCCGGAAGCACCGTAGTTTGCCAGTACACGGGCCGAGGGGTCGTTGACGTTGCAGTTCGGCCATGCCTTGTTGGGCATCCAGAAGCCCACGATGGTGCGGCTCTGGTCGTGGTAGTACTTCTCGAAAATTTCACGGTAAAACAGGCTTTCCTTGGTGAACGGCATGCAGTGGGCCGAATAGTTCGCCCGGCGCAGCTGGAACTCTTCGTCGGTGTAAAGGCTCTCGGCATACTCCTTGATATCATCCACCATGCTGTGGCCCACAGCGTCCGAGAAGGCGGCCTTCTCGCGCCACAGGATCTCCGGCGGCAGCCAATCGCCCTCAAAGGCCTTGCGCAGCAGGTACTTGCCCTTGCCGTAGCTGTTCAGCTTCTTTTCCGGGTCAATGGCCATGACGTAACGCACAAAATCCAGATCACCAAAGGGCACGCGGGCCTCGATGCTGTTGGAGGAGATGCAGCGGTCGGCGCGCAGCACGTCGTACATGTACAGCTCACGGATGCGCTTCTGGCTCTCCTGCTGGAAGGCATCGGCGGTGGGGGCGTAGTCGGTGTACTTGTAGCCGAACAGCTCATCGGAAATCTCGCCGGTCAGCAGCACGCGGACATCGGTTTGCTCGTGGATGGCCTTGCACAGCAGGTACATGCCCATGCTGGCGCGGATGGTGGTGATGTCCCAGGTGCCCAGCAGACGGATGACCTCTTCCAGACTGTTGATGACCATATCCCGGTTGATGATGATCTCGTGGTGCTCGCTGCCCAGATATTCTGCGGTCTGGCGCGCATATTTCAGATCAATGGCATCGGTGTCCATGCCAATGGCAAAGGTGCGGATGGGCTTGCCAAGCTTCTTGGCGGCAATGGAGCACACCAGCGAGGAATCCAGACCGCCGGAGAGCAGGAAGCCCACAGGGGCATCTGCGTCCAGACGCTTCTCTACGCCTGCGATCAGCTTTTCGCGGATGTTCCGCAGCACGGTGTCCATGTCGTCCTGCATGGGGGCGGGCACATCGGCAATGTCCTCATAGCGGACGAAGCGGCCATCGCAGTAGTAGCTGCCAATGGGGAAGGGCCGGATGTCGTCGCACCAGCCAATGAGGTTCTGCATCTCGGAGGCGAATGCGATCTGGTGGCTGGACTTGGAGTAGCCGTAGAACAGCGGACGGATGCCGATAGGGTCGCGGGCGGCGATGAGCCGGTCCTTGCGGGAATCGTACATGATAAGCGCGAACTCGGAGTCCATGTGGCGGAACATATCCAGACCGTACTCATAGTACAGCGGCAGCAGGATCTCGCAGTCGCAGTCGGACTGGAACTTGTAGCCGCGGCGCTTGAGGATCTCTTTCTCAAAGCGGAAGCCGTACAGCTCGCCGTTGCACACCACGCAATCGGCACCGCGGTAGAACGGCTGCATGCCTTCCGGTGTCAGGCCCATGATGGCTAGACGGCCAAAACCCATCAGACCGAAAGGCCCTTCCACCACACGTTGGTCGTCCGGGCCGCGCATGACCGTGCGCAGCAGGTATTCCTTGAATTTGGCGGCACTCAGATCGTGCCCGGTATAGCCCATAACACAACACATATTTCTTACCCCTCTTTTTAAATAAAAAATACGGCAGCTCATTCATCCCAATCGCTAGGACGAATATGCTGCCGTATCCGTGGTGCCACCTAAATTACCGGCATAAAACCATGCCAGTCACTTTTGTGCGCTCTCCCCGTTGAAAGCACTGCCGCGATAACGAGCGGCGCACGTCGGCCCCTACTGCTGCATAAACAGGTTCAGGGTGAAGCTTGCGGGTGTTCGTTCGGGTTTCGCTCTCTGCGCGGCTTCCACCTACCCGCACTCTCTGAAAGAGGACATTGAAACCTTACTTTTCCCGGTCAACGCTTTTTCTTGCATGCATTGTATCACGGCTTTTTGTCCGTGTCAACACAGCAGGCGCATTTTTGTGCGGTTTGACCATCAGAGTCGGACTGTTCCTCTTTTTGGGCGCAGTGGCGGCACAAACCATACAGAACGCTGCCCTCGCACTGCAGGGTAAAGCCATGCTCTGCCATCAGGTGGGCGCGCACCTCGTCCATGAAGTGGCAGTCCAGATGATAGATGCGCCCGCACTGTACGCATTTGAGGTGCAGATGCTCCCGGCAGTGGCGGCCCTCGTCCACGTACTGGAACACAGCTTTTTCGCCCTTGTCGGCAACGTATTTCATGATGCGCTGCTCCCCGGCCAGCTTGTCCAGATAGCGGTACACCGTGGTGGGGTTGGGGCTTGCGCCCTGCTCTTCCAGATGCTCCAGAATGTTGGAAGCACTCACCGCGTGCTGCCGGTTGTTGATGAGATAATCTAAAATCAGTTGACGGGTCTTGGTATTGTAGCCGTCGCTTCGTGCCATAAGAGAGATCCACACCCTTTTCAATATTTTTTACATTGTAGCATATTTTTGCATTGGATGCAAAAGAACCGGGCCAAAAGAAGCGGCATTGGCTACAAGCACAAAAAAACTTGTTAATTTTGGCAAAAATGAGACATAAAAATTAGATAAAACATAAAACGCGCTAAAGTTCACAAAAAAGTATTGTAATAATTGCCCTATTATGAAATAATAGAACTGGAATACTACTTGGATTGCAGCAAGAATACAAGATGCTTTGAAGTTAGAAAGCATGCGCCCCAGAGTATTATAGGAGAAGAACCTTTTTCTTTGCAAGGGAAAAGGGAATAGGAGTTGTGCAGAACATGAAAGAAATGGAGTCGCAGACCAAAACGAGCCTGAAGCTGCAGGCATACCAGTACCTTAAGACCAAGATCCTGAACTGCGAGTACCGGCCCAACGAGTTTTTGAACGAGCAGAAGCTTTGTGCCGAGATGGGCAACATCAGCCGCACCCCCATGCGGGATGCTCTTGGCCGCTTGGAGCAGGAAGGCCTGATCACCATTCTGCCCAAGAAGGGCCTGATGGTTTCCGGCATCACCGAGGAGGATGTGCACAGCATGTTCGAGATGCGCCTGCTGGTGGAGCCTTACGCCCTGCGTACTTATGGCAGCGGCATCCCGCGGGAACAGCTGGAGACATTTGCCGAGTTGATGCATCACCGGACAGCATCACCGACTTCTGCGAGTCGGACGATGAGTTCCACGAACTGCTCATGAGCACTTTGCCCAACAAGTACCTGCGTTCGGCGTATGACCGCATCACCGGTCTGAACACCCGCTTCCGCATCATGACCGGCAAGGTGAGCATGATCAATCAGGAGCAGACCTGTGACGAACATCTGGAAATTCTGGATGCCGCTCTGGCCGACAACTGGGACAGTGCTGCAGATTCCCTGCAGCACCATCTGGAGCTGGCCCGCGATAAGGCTGAAAGCGTGATCAAGGTCATCCGGCTGTGGTAAGAACTGCATAAAAAAGACCGTTGCACGAAAAACGTGTGACGGTCTTTTTTGTTATGAAACTCCCCCAGCCGCCTGCGGCGACAGCCCCCTCAGAGATGGGGCCTTAAAGCCTCCCTCTTTGAGGGAGGTGGCATCGCGCAGCGATGACGGAAGGAGTTACAGTGCGTCCAGCTCCTTTTGCAGTTGTGCCAGAGAATCGCGGATGGGCAGCTTCTGCGGGCAGACGGCTTCGCACTTACCACAGCGCACACAGTGCAGGGCCTTTTCGCTGTCCGGGAAGCAGGTGGTCCACTGGGCTTTGATGGCGTCCTTCTGGCCGAACATGCCCAGCTTGTTCCAGATGCTGAAATTGTCCGGGATGTCCACCCCCATGGGGCAGGGCATACAGTACCGGCAGCCGGTGCAGCCAATCTTGATGCGGCGGTGCAGCTCGTTGGCTACGCTTTCCACAGCGGATTTTTCGGCAGGGGAGAGCGGCTCAAAGGGGCAAAGGTGGCGAGGTTGTCGGTCAGCTGCTCCTCGGCGCTCATGCCGGAGAGGATGACGTGCACGTTTTTGTGGCTGCCCACCCAGCGCAGCGCCCACGACGCATCGGTGGCGTCTGGACGCAGGGCGTGCAGCGGTGCGGCGGCGTCTGCAGGCAGGGAGGCCAGCGTGCCGCCCTTGATGGGCTCCATGATGATAAGCGGCACGCCGCATTCTTCGGTCAGCTGATAGCCCCGGTCACCGCTGATCTCCTCGGCACGGTCGTCCCGGTCCAGATAATTGTATTGCAGCTGGCAGAAATCCCACGGCTGGTCGCGCAGAATATACTCAAATCCGGCAGAGTTGTCATGGCAGGAAAATCCAAAGTTCCGGATGCGTCCTGCGGCCTTCTGCTGCCACAGCCAGTCCACAAGGCCCATGGCTTTTGCCTTTTCGTACCGGGCCTTGTGCAGGGAGTGCAGCAGGTAGAAGTCGATGTAGTCCACGCCCAGCCGCTGCAGTTGCTCTTCAAAAATGCGCTTGGCATCGTCCAGGCTTTTGCATTTCCACAGCGGCATTTTGGTGGCAAGATAAAAGCTGCTGCGGCCCCATTTGGCGATCACGCGGCCCACAAACGGCTCACTCTGGCCGTTATGATAGGGATAGGCAGTATCGAAGTAGTTGACACCGGCGGCCTTAGCGGTGTTCAGCAAAGCTTCGGCGCGCTCTTCGTCAATGGTGCCGTCGGCTTTGGTGGGAAAACGCATACAGCCGTAACCCAAAAGGGAAGTGCGGATGTTGTTTTTGTTCCAGTTGCGGTGTTCCATAAACTCTCTTTTTGCGGCAGAGGGGGGTGAAGGCTCTGCCGTTCATCCTGTTGAGAACAGTATAGCATAGTTTTTGAATGCAGAAAAGATACGACGATGACGATTTAGAATGCCCTCCGCTTCGCTCTGGGCATAAACAGCGGAAATCATATTTGCAGCTCCGAAACGACTGCGGTCGTTTCGGAGCTGCTTTTTCACCATAGAGTCGTAGCGTCAAATGCATTTTCCTACCGTACAGATGCCACTTGCCTTTACCGCCCCTCCAGTGAAAAAGTGTTCAGAAAATGTCCGCAGACATTTTCTGAACACAAATTAAAAATAATAATTCATCTAAACATGCCTAGAGCGCAGCGGAGGGCATTCTAATCATCAAACAAAAAAGGTGCCCGCACCTTTCGGTACGGGCACCTCATTGTTCAAGAATGAACGACTCTCAGAAGAGGTTCAATTACTTGACCTCGACCTTAGCGCCAGCCTCGGTCAGCTTCTTCTGGATGTCCTCAGCCTCAGCCTTGGAGACCTTCTCCTTGACAGCCTTGGGAGCGCCATCGACGATAGCCTTAGCTTCCTTCAGGCCCAGACCGGTGATCTCCTTCACCAGCTTGATGACCTGCATCTTGGTAGCGCCAGCCTCAGCCAGGATGACGTCGAACTCGGTCTTCTCTTCCTCAGCGGCAGCAGCAGCGCCAGCAGCAGCGGGAGCAGCAGCAGCAACAGCGGAAACACCGAACTCTTCGCAGTAAGCGTCGATCAGTTCCTTCAGCTCCAGAACGGACAGCTCCTTAACGGAGTCGATGATGGCAGTAATCTTCTCAGAAGCCATAGTAGTAACCCTCCAATATCAATGGTTTTGTTTGTTAGTTTCTTGTTTTGTTTAAGCAGCAGTCATGCGGCCATCAGGCTGCAGGCTCCTCCTGCTTGTCGGCATAAGCCTGCATTGCAACGGCCAGACCAGACAGAGTGCTGGTGAGGGCGCCTGCGAACATGGACAGCATGCCTTCGCGGTTGGGCAGCTTTGCGATTGCGTTGGTCTCGGCAGCGTCCATGACCTTGCCTTCCATGAAGCCAGCCTTCACGACGAACTTCTTGGACTTATCGCCATCCTGATACTTGCACAGGATGCGGGCAGCGGACATGGGATCTGCTTCGTGAGCAAAAGCGATAGCGGTATCGCCCTTGAACTGCTCAGCCAGGCCCTCCAGAGAGGTACCCTTGACAGCCAGACGCAGCATGGTGTTCTTCACGACCATGTAATCGACGCCTGCCTCACGCAGCTCCTTACGGAGCTTGGTGTCGTTCTCGACGTTAATGCCGCCGTAAGCGACGACGCAGCCGGAAACCGCACTCTCAAACTTTGCCTTCAGATCAGCGACATAAGCCTGCTTTTCAGAAAGAATCTTTGCACTGGGCATTCGGTTTCACCTCGTTTCAAAAACTTGTATCGAAAACCGGAGCAAGTATGAAAAAAGCCTCTTTCCCGCACTTGGCCGAGAAAGAGGCATAAAACAACTTTACGCACGTTTCTCGGCAGGCGGCATAGCCTTACACTGGACTCCAGTACCTGCTGTCTCAAAAACAGCATGATTATTTTACCGCAAACGTGCGGAGTTGTCAAGTCTTTTTTAAAATTTTCTGACAAAATTTTTCTGCCGCCCATACGAACGGCAGAAAAACGATCAGAACTTCAAATCAGACACCGTACTTCAAGGTGTTCAGACGGATGCCAGGGCCCATGGTGGTGGCGATGGTAGCGCTCTTGAAGTAGGTACCCTTTGCTGCAGCGGGCTTTGCCTTGGCAATAGCCTCCATCACAGTGTCCAGGTTGGCGTACAGCTTCTGCACCGAAAGAAGCCTTGCCCACGGGCACATGGATGATGTTCTGCTTGTCCAGACGGTACTCGATCTTACCAGCCTTGGCCTCGGAAACAGCCTTGCCCAGGTCGGGAGCAACGGTACCAGCCTTGGGTTCGGCATCAGGCCGCGGGGGCCCAGGACCTTACCAAGACGGCCAACGCGGCCCATCATATCGGGAGTGGTCACGACAACGTCGAAATCCATGAAGCCGCCGGCGATCTTTGCGATCAGCTCGTCATCACCGACGATATCAGCGCCAGCAGCCTCAGCAGCGGCAGCTGCGGGACCCTTGGCGATTGCGCAGACGCGGACGGTCTTGCCGGTGCCGTTGGGCAGAACGACAGCGCCGCGGACCTGCTGGTCAGCGTGACGGCCGTCAACGCCCAGACGGACGTGCAGCTCAACGGTCTCGTCGAACTTGGCAGAAGCGGTCTTGCAAGCCAGCTCCAGAGCCTCGTTCACATCATATGCCTTAGTAGAATCGACCAGCTTTGCAGCGTCGACATAGTGCTTGCCATGTTTCATTGTATATCCTCCTGTGTGGTCATGCGGGCAGTTTTATGCCCTCCCACTGTTTATGTCTCAGCCCTCGACGGTGACACCCATGGAACGGCAGGTGCCGCGAACCATGCTGCATGCAGCTTCCAGAGAAGCAGCGTTCAGGTCGGGCATCTTGGTCTTGGCGATCTCTTCCACCTGAGCGGCGGTCAGAGAAGCGACCTTTTCCTTGTTGGGCTTGCCGGAAGCGGTGTTGATGCCAGCTGCCTTCTTGATCAGAACGGCTGCCGGAGGAGTCTTGGTGATGAAGCTGAAGGAGCGGTCAGCATACACAGTGATGACGACGGGGATCACATAACCCATCTGGTTCTTGGTACGCTCGTTGAACTCCTTGGTGAATGCCATGATGTTGACACCCTTCTGACCCAGAGCAGGGCCAACAGGGGGAGCCGGAGTTGCCTTGCCGGCCTCGATCTGCAGCTTAATGTAGCCAGTAACTTTCTGTGCCATAATAAATGCACCTCCAAAAATCTGTGGTGAGTTGCGGCACGGTGTCTCCGTGCCTCCCACGAGCATGTGCACAGTGCACACGCTCTATAAGAACCGCACTGCGGTCTTACCTTGGTAAACGATTTGTGCCGGTTGGTTACGGCAGCTCGACCTGACCGATCTCCACCTCTGCGGGGGTCTCGCGGCCGAACATGTTGACCTTGAGCTTCACTTTGAAGTTCTCGGTATCGATCTCCTCCACAAGGCCCATAAAGCCTTCCAGAGGACCGGCGGTGATCTGCACGGTGTCGCCGACGTTGAAGTCGACTGCCAAAGGTGCAGCCTTTTCCACGCCCATCTTCTCTACTTCTTCAGCAGAGAGGGGAACGGGCTTGGATGCGGGACCGACGAAGCCGGTGCAGCCGCGCGTATTGCGCACCACGTACCAGGTATCGTCGTTCATCACCATTTTGACCAGAACGTAGCCGGGGAAGAGCTTGTGCTCCACCATCTTCTGCTTGCCATTCTTGTCAATTTCGGGAACCATCTCGACGGGAACCTTGATATCGCAGATCAGATCCTGCAGATGACGGTTCTCCACCATGGTCTGCAGGTCGTTCGCGACCTTGTTCTCATAGCCGGAATAGGTATGCACTACATACCAAAGTGCCTCATTGGATTGTTCTTCCATTTTGGTCTGCCCTCCGTTTCAAGATGATTCTCAGGCGCCGATGATCAGGCCCAGGATGCCGCCGAAGATGGCATCCAGCAGGATCATCACGACCGCTGCGATGGCGACGGTCACGAGCACGACGACGGTGTTGGTCTTAACGTCCTCTTTGGACGGCCACACCACCTTCTTCAGCTCGCTCTTGGTGTCGCGGAAGAACTTGGCACACTTGCCAAAGAAGTTCTTCACAGCGGCCTTTGCTCTGGCCACAAAGCCCGGCTTGTTCTCGGTTTTGTCTGCCATGATGCGTCCGCCTTTCTTACTTGGTTTCGCGATGAACGGTGTGCTTCTTGCAGAAACGGCAATACTTCTTCATCTCGAGACGATCGGGGTTGTTCTTCTTGTTCTTCGTGGTGTTGTAGTTGCGCTGCTTGCACTCGGTGCAGGCCAGAGTGATTTTAACGGTCATTTGTTGACACCTCCATTATAACGGTTGTTTTGAACCTCCCTCGGGTTGCGGGTGGTACCTGCAAAACAGGCGCACTTAATAACCCCGCAAAAGAGGTGATATCATTGTACCACGCACTTTTCCATCCGTCAAGCGGAAACCTTCGATTTTTGGAAAGTTTTTTTGAAAAATATCTCTTTTACCCACCGGCAGCTTTTGGCATTCTGCTTGCATCGCGCGCATAGATATTGTATAATAAGCCAGAACGGCATTTTACCGGTTATATCCCACCCAGGTCTTGGGCTTTATAAATAGGAGAGAGTTATCATGCAGTCTGAAAAAATGTGCGTTGTGCTGCTGTTCGGCGGTATGTCCAGTGAGCACGAGGTCAGCCGCGTTTCTGTGGGCAACTTCGTCAACAACATTGACCGTGAAAAATATGAGGTGCTCACTGTGGGCATCACCAAGGAGGGCCGCTGGCTGTACACCGAGGCCACGGCCGCCCAGATGGCCGATGGCAGCTGGGAAGAGCTGGCAGGCAACATGGCCTGCGTCATCAGTCCGGACCGCGCCGACCACGGCATGATCCTGTTCACCCCGGAAGGCCATGTGGAAAAAGTGCATGTGGATGTTGTGATCCCGGTGCTGCACGGCCTGTGGGGCGAGGATGGCACGGTGCAGGGCCTGCTGGAGCTGGCCGGCATCCCCTACGTGGGCTGCGGCGTGCTGGCAAGCGCGGTGTGCATGGACAAAGCCGTGGCCAATGCTCTGTTCGAGGCCAACGGTGTGCCCCACACCAGATGGCTGGCTGCCGACCGCTGGGAGATCGAGTCCGATCTGGAAGGTGTGTGCGAGGGTGTGGAAAAGAAGCTGGGCTGGCCCGTGTTCGTCAAGCCCGCAAACGCCGGTTCCAGCGTGGGCATCTCCAAGGTGTCCAGCCGTGACGAGCTGAAAAAGGCCATCGACCTTGCACTGGAAAACGACCGCAAGGTGGTGTTTGAAGCCTTTGTGGACGGACAGGAAGTGGAGTGCGCCGTGATCGGCTCCGACCCCGCCGTGGCTACCCGTCCGGGCGAGATCCTTGCCGGTGCCGAGTTCTATACCTACGACGACAAGTACAAGAACGGCGTGAGCCAGACCGTCATCCCGGCTCACCTGCCGGAAGCAAAGCTGGACGAGGTGAAGACCTACGCCGCCATGGCCTACACTGCCCTGAACTGCGAGGGCCTTGCCCGCTGCGATTTCTTTGTTGAAAAGGGCACCGGCCGGGTGCTGATCAACGAGATCAACACCTTCCCGGGCTTTACCTCCATCAGCATGTACCCCAAGCTGATGGAGCACGAGGGCCTGCCGGTGCCGCAGCTCATCGACCGGCTGATCGCGCTGGCGCTGGAAAGGAAGGAAAAGCAGCATGGATAACCGCCCGATCGGCGTATTCGACAGCGGCCTTGGCGGCCTGACCGGTGTGCGGGAGCTGCGCAAGCGCCTGCCCCACGAGGAGATCATCTATTTTGGCGATACCGGCCGCGTGCCCTATGGCGCCGCAGCCCGGAGACCATCCTGCAGTATGCCCGTCAGGACGTGGCATTCCTGCTTTCTAAAAATGTAAAGTGCATCATGGCGGCCTGCGGCACCGTGTCCAGCACCTACCCGGCTGCAGAAGCGGCAAAGCTGCCGGTGCCATATCTGGGCGTGGTGGATGCTGCCGCCCGGGAAGCAGCCTTTGCTACCCGCAACCGCCGCATCGGCGTGATCGGCACCGCTGCCACCATCCGCTCCCGCAGCTACGAAAAGCTGCTGCGTCAGCTGGTGCCGGGGGTGGAAATCACCGCGCAGGCCTGCCCGCTGTTCGTGCCGCTGGTGGAGGCCGGTTACGTGGACCACAGCGAGGAGAGCCGACAGCAGGTGACGAAGCTGGTGATCGCTCAGTACCTGACCGAGGTGCGTGAGGCCGGTGTGGACACCCTGATTTTGGGCTGCACCCACTACCCGCTGCTCAAGACCATGATCGGCGAGTTCATGGGCCAGAGCGTGACGCTGGTGGATCCGGCCAAGACCGCTGCCCACCATCTGGAACAGATGCTCTCCGAGCGCGGCCTGAAAGCGGCGCAGGAACACGAGGGTCAGGCGCACTTCTACGTGAGCGATGTGCCGGACAGCTTTGTGCAGACGGCAGACCTGTTCCTGGGCGAGTACAAGGGCGGCCCGGTGGATCAGATCGCCATTGATAAATATTGATAAGGACAGAAAAACGTGAGCAAACCGCTGAAGGAAGATTATATCATCCGCATCAAGAGCCGCATTGAGCAGCATGTGAAAGAGCCTGTGGAGCAGGAAGAAAGGAAGAGTTTGTGGAGCTGATGACCCGCGGCCAGTTCGTGCAGAAGGGCGGCAGCTACTACATTACCTATAAAGAGACCGAGACCACCGGCTACGAGGGCTGCACTACCACCCTGAAAATTGCCGCCGACGGCAGCCGCGTGGCGATGCTGCGGTTTGGCAAGGGCGGCGGGGCCGGCACCCAGCTGCTGATCGAAAAAGGCAAGCGCAACCTCTGCCACTACGAGACAGGCTACGGCTCTATGACGCTGGGCGTGACCGCCGACGAGATCGAGTGCGGCCTGACCGAGAAGGGCGGCATCGCAAAGTTCGGCTACCTGCTGGATGCCAACAGCGCCGAGCTTGTGAGCCGCAACCGCCTTGAAGTGACCGTGACCCACGTAAACTGAGATATTTCCCAGACTGTGAAAGGAACCAGACCAATGACTGAATTTGAAAGACCTACCAGAACTATAACCCCCGTCAGGCTGCGCTGGACGAGGCACGCGCTCTGCTGACTGCTGCTGCCAAGGCCGCCATGGCCGATGGTGCTCTGCCGGAAGCTGAGCTGCCCGCCTTCATCGTGGAGATCCCCGCCGATACCAAGAACGGCGATATCGCCTCAACATCGCCATGGCCGGTGCACGCAGCTGGCGCAAGGCTCCCAAGATGATCGCGGATGCGCTGCTGGCACATCTGCCCTCCATCGAGAACAGTGTGTTTGCCAAGGTGGAAGTGGCTGGCCCCGGCTTCATCAACCTGTTTTGGCTCCGTCCTTCTGGGCCGGTGTCGTGCTGACTGCCTGCTCCAACAAGGAGTATGGCCGCACCGATCACGGCAAGGGCGCCAAGTACAATGTGGAATTCGTTTCCGCCAACCCCACCGGCCCTATGCACATGGGCAACGCCCGCGGCGGCGCTCTGGGCGACTGTCTGTCCGCTGTGCTGGACTGGTCCGGCTATGATGTGACCCGCGAGTTCTATATCAACGATGCCGGCAACCAGATCCAGAAGTTCGGCAAGAGCCTTGCCGTGCGCTACCTGCAGAAGTACTGCGGCGAGGAAGCCTATCCGCTGCCCGCCGAGTGCTATCAGGGCGGCGACATCAAGGTGCTGGCCGGTGAGTTTGCCGAGCTGAACGGCGACAAGTACGTTGCCGCTTGCAAGGGGATGGACGAGGAGACTCTGTTCGAGAGCGAGGCTTTTGCCGCCCTGAAGGACGCACTGGTGGCCTACGCTCTGCCCAAGAACATTGCTGCCCTCAAGCGCGATCTGGGCAAGTACCGCATCGACTACGATGTGTGGTTCCACGAGAGCACCCTGCATGAGTCCGGCGCAGTAATGGCTGTGGTGGATAAGCTGCTGGAGCTGGGCGCCTGCTATAAGGCAGAGGACGGTGCCATCATGTACCGCAGCGCCCAGTACGCTGCCAAGTACGGCACGGTGAACAAGAAAAAGACCGAGGACGGAACCGAGGAGGAAGCCAAGGACGAAGTGCTCGTCCGTGCCAACGGCATCCCCACCTACTTTGCCGCCGATATCGCTTACCACTACAACAAGCTGGCTACCCGCGGCTTTGCCAAGGCCATCGATGTCTGGGGTGCAGACCATCACGGCCATGTGGCCCGCATGAAGGGTGCCATGGATGCCATCGGCCTGAACGGCGAAGATCTGGACGTTGTGCTGATGCAGATGGTCAACCTGATGCGCGACGGCCAGCCTGTGCGGATGTCCAAGCGCACCGGCAATGCCATCACCTTGACCGACCTGCTGGAAGAGGTGCCCATCGACAGCGCACGCTTCCTGTTCAATATGCACGACGCAGGCAGCGGCATCGATTTTGACCTCGATCAGGCTGTCAAGACCGACAACGATAACCCCGTGTACTATGTGCAGTATGCCCATGCCCGCATCTGCTCCATCCTGAAAAAGATGGAGAGCGAGGGTGTGCAGTTTGCCGGTGCCGAGAAGGTGGATGCCACCCTGCTCACCGAGCCTTCCGAGATGGATCTGATCCGGATGCTGGCAGCCTTCCCGCAGGAGATCGTCATGGCGGCCGAGAAGTACGACCCCAGCCGCATCAACCGCTTTGTGATCGATCTGGCCAGTGCGTTCCACCGCTTCTACGGCAACTGCCGCATCCAGGGTGCAGACCCCTGCTGTGCAGCAGGCACGTCTGGCTCTGTGCATCGGCGTGAAGAATGCCATCTTCAACGTGCTGACCATGTTCAAGATCAACGTGCCGGAGAAGATGTAACATGCAAAAACCCTCTCAGTCAAAACCTTACGGTTTTGCCAGCTCTCCCGAAGGGCGAGCTTTATGCGCTATGAAGATAAACGATTTCTTCACCCGCAAGAAGCCTGTTTCGGGCAGATGAAAGGGCTCCCCTTTCGGGAGCTGGCACGGCGCAAGCCGTGACTGAGAGGTTCGTACCCCAAAAATCTGGCTCCCCTGCGGGGGAGCTTTTTTCGATAACAGCGAGGAACAACCAATGGAACCTTTGAAAATCGGCAATATCATCCTGCCGCACCGGGCGGTGTTCGGCCCGATGGCGGGCTTTACGGATGCACCCTGCCGCCGCCTGATGGCCCAGCACGGTGCAGGCTTTACTGTGAGCGAAATGGTGTCCAGCCGGGCGCTGGTGTACGGCGACCACAAGACGGTGAGCCTGCTCAAGGCCGAACCCAACGGTGCACCCTATGGTGTGCAGATCTTTGGCGAAGTGCCTGAGATCATGGGCGAAGCCACCGCCGCCATCGAACAGTACGAGTTCGACTTTGTGGATATCAACATGGGCTGCCCGGCCCCCAAGATCGTTTCCGGCGGCGCAGGCAGCAAGCTGATGCTGGACCCGGACCGCTGCGGGCGCATCGTGGAGCAGGTTGTGGCAAATACAAAACGGCCTGTCACCGTGAAAATGCGCAAGGGCTGGGATGCCGACCACATCACTGCAGTGGAGTGTGCCAAGGCCTGTGAGCAGGCCGGCGCAGCCCTCATTGCGGTGCACGCCCGTACCCGGGAGCAGATGTACACCCCGGCATCGACCCGGAGATCATTGCCCGGGTGAAGGATGCCGTCAGAGTGCCGGTGCTGGGCAACGGCGACATCCACTCGGCAGAGGATGCGGTGGAGATGATGCAGGCCACCGGCTGTGACGGCGTGATGATCGCCCGGGCGCTGGGCGACCCGTGGCTCTTTGAGCGGGTGAACGCCGCCATTGAAGGCCTGCCCGCACCCAAGGCACCCAACCTGCAGGCCCGCATGAATGCGCTGCGCCGTCAGGTGGAGGAGATGGTGGAGCAGAAGGGCGAGTTCGTCGCCATGCCGCAGGCCCGCTCTCAGACCATGCACTATATGAAGGGGCTGAAAGGTGCGGCCAATCTGCGCCGCTACTGCTGCACCCTGACCCATCTGGAAGATCTGGACGAGCTGATCGATGCTGTTTTTGAAGAGCAGCGCAAAGCGGGCATCGACCCGGACGACGTGCGCGAGGTGCCGTTTCCGTAAGGGAAATATTACTGCTGCCGGGTCAGCTCATCCAGATTCTGGGTGTAACAGGGCAGACAGTGCTCTATGAACCAGTCGGCTTCCGGGCAGTGCATGGCCTGCAGGGCCGCTTTCTGCTGGGCCAGCGCCGCGTCAAACTCGTGGTTGCCGCTGCGCTGCTCCTCCATGCATTTGATGAGGGCGCTCAGCCGGTCGGCGGCCTTCAGCAGGCGCTTTTCCTCGGCGGTGAGCAGTTCCCCGGAGATGAACGGGGACAGCTCTTCGCTCAACTCGTCCGGCAGAAGGCCGGTCATGCAGCGCACGCTCTCGGTTTCCAACGCCTTGTAGGCATCCCGCAGGGTGGGGCTGCTGTACTTGACCGGTGTGGGCATGTCGCCGGTAATGATCTCCGGCGCGTCGTGGTACAGCGCCGCCACTGCTACCGTTTTGGGGCGGCAGGGCGTGCCGGTGTACCGCCGTGCGATCAGGCAAAGCATGTGGGACAGCAGGGCGGTATCGCAGGTGTGCTCGCTGAGAGATTCGGCCCGGGTGGAGTGCATCAGGCTCCAGCGGGTAATGTATTTCATGCGCGCCAGCAGGGCGCTGAACGGGTACAGCATGGCAGCTTCCTCCTTTTTTCTCCAACATACCTGTCCGGCAGAGCGTTGTCAAGCCCTTTTTTCTGTGCAGTGTTCGTGCTATACTAAAACAAACCAACTTTCTGCCGCTTTGGCAGAGAAAAGAGGAAACCATGGAGCGGTCTGGTACTGCCCGGCAGCCGCAGCTGCTGGGACAAAAAAAGGATAAATTCTGGCTGACGGTGGGCCTGTGTGCCCTCACGGCGGCCCTGTTCTTTCTGCCGTTTTATATCATCGACGGCGGCTTTTTCCACTATGCAGGCGATTTCAACAGCCAGCAGATCAGCTTTTACCGCTATATGAACGGCTTTATCAAGGGCGCAGGCTACCCGGACAGTGCGTTCACCTCGGTGCACAATACCTTCTCATGGGCTACCGACCTTGGCAGCGGCGTGATGAACGCCTATTCGTTCTACCTGTACGGCTCGCCGTTCTTCTGGTTTTCGCTGCTCTTCCCGCAGGGGTGGCTGCCCTACCTCATGGTACCGCTGCTGGTGCTCAAGTTTGCCGTGGCGGGCGGCGGTGCGTACCTGTATCTGCGCCGCTACGTCAAAAATATCGACTACGCCGTGCTGGGAGCCTGTCTGTATACCTTCTCCGGCTTTACGGTATACAATGTGTTCTTCAACCACTTTGTAGATGTGGTGGCGCTGTTCCCGTATCTGCTGTGGTCGCTGGACGAGGCCCTTTACAACGACCACCGCAGCTGGTTTGCGTTCTGGGTGGCGGTGAACCTTGTCAACAACTACTTCTTCTTCATCGGTCAGGTGGTGTTTCTGGCCATCTACTTCATCTGCAAGCTCAGCACAAGGGACTTCCGTCTCACTGCAAAAGTTCGGGCTGCTGGCTTTTGAAAGCGTTCTGGGCGCTGCCATGGGCAGCATCCTGCTGGTGCCTGCGGTGCTCTCCATTTTGCAGAACCCGCGCACCATCGACCTTTCCTCCGGCTGGGGCTTTCTGACCTACAGCAAGGTGCAGCAGTACCTTGCAATTCTCGTCAGCTGGATCATGCCGCCGGATTCTCCCTACCTCACATCCATCTGGTCGGAGGGCGTGATCAAGTGGACCAGCATGTCGGCCTATCTGCCGCTGTGCAGTCTGGCCGGTGCCGTGGCCTACTGGAAAGCAAAGTGCGGCGACAGTAAAAAGCGCATCGTGGGCACCTGCGCCGTGTTCGCACTGGTGCCCATCCTGAACAGTGCGTTCTACGCCCTCAATTCCAGCTACTATGCGCGCTGGTACTATATGCCGGTGCTGGTGCTGGCCGCAATGACCGTGAACGCGCTGGAAGACCACAACACCGATCTGGACAGCCCGGCCCGCGGCATCAGCTGGCTGATGATCGCCACGGTGGCCTTTGCGGTGGTGCCGGTGCAGGACAGCGACACCGGCAGCTGGTCGTTCGGCGTGCTCAAGAACCCCGGTCAGTACTGTGCGGTGCTGGGCTTTGGCCTGCTGGGCCTGCTGTTGTACCGCTATCTCTGCCAGAAGTGGCGGGGCGACAGCCGCTTTGCCCAGCGCCTGACGGCGGCAGTGCTGGCGTTTGCCTTCCTGTTCAGCGTGGTGCACATCGGCATTGGCAAGTTCGGCCAGTGGTATACCGACAGCGACCTTGTGAAGCAGGACACAAGCGCCCTGCTGTTGAAAAACGACCTGCCCGAAGGCGATTACCGCGTGGATACGTACAAGATCCACGACAACATCGGCATGTGGCTGGATAAGAGCTGCCTGCAGTATTTTGGCAGCACGGCAGCCCCCAGCATCCTCAGCTTCTACCCGGCGCTGGGGGTCAAGCGGGATGTGCGCAGTGAGCCGGAGCTTTCCAATTATGCACTGCGGGGCCTTTTGAGTGTGGAGTACCTTATCACCACGCCGGAAAAGCAGACCGACTTTGAAAACGAAGCCGACGACGGCTGGGAATATGCCTTTGCAAAGGACGGCTATGCGGTCTACCGCAACACGAACTACGTGCCCATGGGCTTTGCCTATGACTATTACCTCACCCAGACCGAGTACGAAGAAACAGCCAAGGCCACCCGCGCAAACCTCCTGATGCGTGCACTGGTGCTTACCGACGAGGATGCTGCAGTCTACGGCAAGTACCTCACCCATCTGCCGGAAGACAGACGGGAGGAGCTGTACTATGAGTCCTACGTGCAGGACTGCCGCGAGCGCCGTGCCACGGCTGCCAGTGTGTTCCAGATGAACAATTCGGGCTTCCACGCCGAGATCACGCTGGAAAAAGAGAACCTCGTGTTCTTCTCCGTGCCTTACGATGACGGCTTTACGGCCTATGTCAACGGGCAGGAGGCCGACATTGTGGAGGTGGACGAGGGATTGATGGCTGTGCTGTGCCCGGCAGGTGAAAACAGCATCGATTTTGTCTACCAGCCCGACGGCATCCGGCTGAGCCGTGCGCTGACTTTGGGCGGCATTGTGGTATGGCTGGCGTACACGGCGTACTTCGTCTGGCGCAAGCGCCGCACAAAGAGCGGGCCTGATGCACGGAAGAATGACTTTGTGCTGTAGAAAAAAGAAATTTTTGAAATTTCCCCTTGACTTTATGCCAATAAAGTGTATAATGCAATCAAACCGATGAGGCGGAAGAGAACCTGCACAGCGCATCTTCAGTGAGCCCGGACAGTGAAAACGGGCGAGAGCGGGGCAGAGCTTCGTGGGCCGCCGAGGGCCGGGCAAATGGGCAGCAAGCCTTAGTAGCTTTGGACGGAAGTCTCCGTTACAGGACAGGGAGTGTTGGCTCTCCGTGAGGCTCTGCAGTCTGCAAAGCAGGGCAAGCAAGGTGGCACCGCAGAATCGAACTTTACCGATCCTGTCCTTGTGGATAACACACAGGGACAGGGTCGTTTTTATTTGTAAGACCCGTCCCGCAAGGGGAGCGGGTCTTTTACTTTTGCCGCCCGCTCCGGGAAAGGAGTTTACTGTTATGAAAAACGTTACCATGATCTCCCGCCGCAGCTTCCTCAAGGCCGCTATGGCTGCTTCCGCCGTTTCTGCACTGGCATTCACCGGCTGCGGCGGTTCCGCTTCCAGCACCGTGGCTGCATCTTCCACCGCTTCTTCCGCTGCCGCTTCCGCAGCAGCCGAGGGCGGCCAGACCTTCAAGGTGGGCATCGTCAACTATGTGGATCATGCTTCCCTCAACCAGATCGTGGAATCTGTGGAGAGCCGTCTGGATAAGCTGGGGGCAGAGAAGGGCGTTACCTTCGACTACGCCGACTACTACGCAAATGCACAGGCTGACCAGTCCAACCTGAACCAGATCGGTGCCGACCTCGTAGGGGACGGCGTGGATGTGATCGTGGCTGTGGCTACCCCCACCGCCGCAACCATGCTGGCCGCTGTGGAGGATACCGATATCCCCGTTGTCTACTCTGCTGTCACCGACCCCGCCGCTGCAGGCTTTGACGGCGAGGAGAACATCACCGGCACCTCCGACGCACTGAACACCGAGGCCATCATGAACCTGATCACTGCCGTTAACCCGGACATTGACACCATTGGCCTGCTGTACGACCTGAGTCAGGATGCCTCCACGCAGGCCATTGCCGATGCCAAGGCCTTCTGCGATGCCAACGGCATCAAGTACATTGAGAAGAACGGCACCACCACCGCCGAGGTGCAGATGGCGGCCGAAGCCCTGATCGCTTCCGGCGTCAAGGCCGTGTTCACCCCCACCGACAACACCGTGATGACCGCAGAGCTGTCCATCTACGAGACCTTTACCGAGGCAGGCGTGCAGCACTACACCGGTGCTGACAGCTTTGCACTGAACGGGCCTTTGTGGGCTACGGCGTGGATTACGTCCAGCTGGGCGAAGCCACTGCCGATATGGTGGCAGAGCTGCTGTGCGAGGGCAAGACCACTGCAGACCTGCCCTACCAGACCTTTGATAACGGCATCGTCACCATCAACACCGAGACATGCGAAGCGCTGGGCCTTGACCTCGACACCGTGAAGGAGGCCTTCAAGCCCTACTGCACCGAGATCGTGGAAGTGACCACCGCAGAGAACTTCTCTTAAAAAAGTACCCTCTCAGTCAAAACCTGACGGTTTTGCCAGCTCCCCCAAAAGGGGGAGCTTTTGGCGGTTCTGAGGAAGTGTTTTGCTGCCCACAGTGCACCGCATCACAAGAAGCTAAATTAAATAAGTCCGGTATCTTCGTGGTTAGCAGGCTCGCCCTCTCAGTCAAATCCTACGGATTTGCCAGCTCCCCCAAAGTGGGAGCCTTTGGCAGTCCACGTAAAGTTCATCTTTCTGCCAAGGCCTCTCCCTTTGGGAGAGGTGTCACCGTAGGTGACGGAGAGGGCGAGCCCGTTTTCCGTCACGACCCTACTCGTGAAAGGATTCAGAAAAGCCCGCAGGCTTTTCTGAATCCCGAATAAAAACCCAATTCCGCTGAATATGGCCAGAGCAAAAGCGGAGGCCATTTTAAATCGTCCAATCAAAAAGAAACATAAAAGGAGCACACACATGCTGGCGAGTATCTTTTCGCTCAACGTCCTACAGACGGCGCTGGAACTGGGCTGTATCTATGCCCTTGTGGCGCTGGCACTGTTCCTGAGCTATTCCATCCTGAACATCGCAGACCTTTCCACTGACGGCTGCTTCACGCTGGGCTGCGCCGTGGCCTGTCAGGTAGCACTGACCGGCCACCCCATTCTGGCCCTGTTCGCAGCCATGGCGGCAGGCGTGTGCTCCGGCTTTGTTACGGCTTTTCTGCAGACCCGCCTTGGCGTGGAGAGCATCATGGCAGGCATCATCGTCAACACCGGCCTTTACACCATCAATCTGGCCGTGATGGGCTTTTCCTCCACCATGTCGCTGGTCAAGACCGACACTGTTTTCTCGCTGGCAAAGGGCTCACTGAGCTTCCTTGGCGGCTGGTATAAGCTGGCCATCGCGCTGGCCATGATCCTGCTTGCCGGTGCGGCGATGCTGGGCTTTCTGGGCACCCGGCTGGGCCTGTCCATCCGCGCCACCGGTGACAACGCTGCCATGGTGCGTGCTTCCAGTATTAACCCGGCTTTCACCATTACGGTGGGCCTGTGCATTTCCGGCGCATTGTGCGCCCTCTCCGGCGGACTGCTGGCGCAGTATCAGAAGAGCTGCGATATCAATGTGGGCACCGGCATGGTGACCATCGCACTGGCTTCCCTCATCATCGGCGAGACACTGCTTGGTAAGCGCACCATGCTGCGCCGGATCATCGGCGTGGTGTTCGGCAGCTGCCTGTACCGTTTTATCGTGGCTGTGGCCCTGCGCTTCAATGTGCCTGCCGCCGCCATGAAGCTGGTGTCCGCCATCATCGTGGCCATCGCCATTTCGATGCCGGCCATCAAGGAAAAAATCGCCTTTGAGCAGCGCAAGCATGGGGCCTGCCGCCGCCGCGTGACTACCGGCAAGGAGGGAAAGTAAGATGGAAATGCTTCAGCTGAACGATCTGCACAAGACTTTCAACCCCGGCACGGTCAATGAAAAAGTGGCCCTGAACGGTGTCAGCCTGCACATGGAAGCCGGGGACTTTGCCACCATCGTGGGCTCCAACGGCGCGGGCAAATCCACCCTGTTCAACGCCATCACCGGCGGCTTCATCGCCGACGAGGGCAGCATCCTGCTGGGTGGACAGGATATCACCTTTGAGCCGGAGCACCAGCGCAGCAAGGTCATCGGCCACCTGTTCCAGGACCCGCTCAAGGGCACCGCACCAAACATGACCATTGAGGAAAACCTTGCGCTGGCCTATCTGCGTGCCGGCACCGCGCCCCACGCCATCTTCTCCCGCATCTCCCGCAAGGACAAGGAAGTGTTCCGCGAAAAGCTGGCGCTGCTGGATATGGGCCTTGAGGACCGCATGAAGCAGCCGGTGGGACTGCTTTCCGGCGGCCAGCGGCAGGCGCTGACCCTGCTCATGGCAACGCTGGTCACCCCCAAGCTGCTGCTGCTGGACGAGCACACCGCAGCACTGGACCCCGCCACCGCCGAAAAGGTACTGGAGCTGACCAAGAGCATCGTGGCCGAAAAGAAGATCACCTGCCTGATGGTCACCCACAACATGCATCAGGCACTGGAGCTGGGCAACCGCACCCTGATGATGGATTCCGGCCGCATCGTCTTTGACGTGAAGGGCGAGAAACGCAGCCGGATGACCGTGGACGACCTGCTTGAAAAGTTCCGCGAGAACGCAGGCAAGAATCTGGACAACGACCGCATCCTGCTGAGTAAAGTGGAAAAGTGACCCGGACAGAAAAGCACAGCCCCGACAGACCATGCAGTCTGCCGGGGCTGTATTTTTGCGGGGAAGCGCACCGTAGGGAAAAGCGGTTCCCCCTGAAACTGCAAATCCCCCCTGCGCAGATGCACAGAGGGGATTTTAAATATCAGAAATTACTGAACGTATTCGACCGTGTACTCGAAGCCGTACTCTTCCTGCAGCTTCTTCACCTCGGCCTCGCAGTCCTCGATGAAGGTGGGGGCGTAGACAGAAGCGCCATTGTGGGCCTTCTTGTAGTCCTCAACGATCTGCTGCAGCTTTGCCCAGCCCTCGTTGGCCTTGTTCTGGTCGATGCTGTCGGGGAAGTTGATGATGAACTCGCGGTGCTTAGGAATACGTGCTTTCATGGTAGGTTCTCCTTATAACAGTTTGGATTTTGATTGTTGATTTATACAGAAGCACAGAGAAAAACCTGTGCAACTTGCGAAAAACGGATCACAGCCCGTATACCCGGCGGGCATTTTCGGCTGTGGTGCGGAACACCTCTTCCACAGAGATGCCCCGCAGCTGGGCGATATACTCGCCCACATAGCGGATGAGGGAGCTGTCACAGCGGGTGCCGCGCACCGGCTCCGGTGCCATGTAGGGGCAGTCGGTCTCCAGCACGATGCTTTCCAGCGGCAGGGCGCTGATGGCTTTTGCCGCCCGCTTGGCACCCTTGAAGGTACACGCCCCGCCAAAACCGATGAACAGTCCCTGCTTTGCCAGCCACACCGCGTCATCGGCACTGCCGGAATAGCAGTGGACGATGCCCTTGGGCTGGTATTTTTTGAGCAGGGCGTAAGCATCGGCGTGCGCATTGCGGTCGTGCACGATGATGGGCTTGTCCAGCTCCAGCGCCAGCCGGATGTGTGCGCCTCAAACATGGCCAGCTGGGCATCCTTGGGCACAGGCCAGTGGTAGTCCAGCCCGCACTCACCCACAGCTACCACCTTGGGGTCGGCATAATAGGGCATCAGGGCACGCATCTCGGCGGCCCAGTCGCCGCCGTACACCGAGACCGTAGGAGCCGGGCCTTCCTCGCCGCAGTCGGCGGCGGGCAGCAGGCTTTCCGGATGGATGCCAACGGCGGCCACCACCCACGGGTAGCGGTGCGCCAGCTCCAGCACCCGGGGTGCATCCCCGGAGTGGGTGGCCTGTTCACACACGCCCACCACGCCTTTACTGGGCAGGCTGTCCAGCAGGGGATAGCGGTCGGCATCAAAGGCGCGGGCGCTGTAGTGCGCGTGGGTGTCAAAAATGGGGCCGGTCATTTGCCCTCCTTTTTGGCGGGGGCCTTGTTCACCAGCCAGATGCCCACACACACGAACACCAGCGCCGCCAGATACTGCCAGCGGAACAGGGGTTCGCCGTTGAGCACGGCGCTCAGCAGCACGTTGACCACCGGGTTCACGAAGCCAAAGATGGCAATGCGGCTGACCGGGTTGTTCTTCATCAGCAGGGCCCACAGCACATAGCCTGCCCCGCAGATGAAGGCCAGATACAGCATGACCACCACCGCCAGTGCGCTCTGCACATGGAGACTGCCGCCCAGCACAGTGCCCAGCACGAACAGTGCCGGACCGCCCACGAACAGGTTGATGAAGCAGACGGCAAAGCTGTCTGCTTTTTTGGTCACGGATTTGTTCCACGGGCCGGACAGGGTAAAGATGATGGTAGCGGCCATCATGCAGAACACGCCCCAGCCGCTGCCGCTGCCGTGGTTGCCCAGCGTGCCGATGAGCACGCCCGCAAAGCCGATGACACAGCCCAGCGTTTTGGCAGGGGTCATGCGGTCGGCGTTGCCGTAGATGAAGTGGGCAAAGATCACGCCCAGAAAGCTCTGGGTGCTGTTCAGGATGCCGCCAAAGGCACCCGTGAGCATGGCAACAGCGATGTAATAGAATGCGTACTGGGTCGTGGTCTGCCACAGGCCCAGAGCACAGCACTCCGCTGCCACTTTGCCGCAGGGGAACTTGGGCAGGCGGCTCTGCAGCAGAACACTGCCCAGAAGCACCAGAAAGCTGCCCAGCATGAACCGCACACCGGCAAAGCAGAAGATGGACGCGGTGTTGCTGGTCTCAATGGAGAACAGCCGGTAGCCCAGCTTGATGAACGGGAACGCCGAGCCCCACAGCACATTGCAGAAGATGGCCAGCAGCACGGCGAACACCGGCGTGCCGAAAATTTTATCCAGCCATTCCGCGCGGGAAAGCGTTTTGTTTTCCTGCATGGCGGCTCAGTGGATGCGGCTGCCCACGGGGGTGTCGTCGCCATAGAATGCAATGGAGCAGCCGCCGTCGGCGGTATCAGCAGCAAAGATCATGCCCTCGCTGAAATACATACTTGCCCTTCATCATGGGGCGAGGTGCCAGATTGCACACAATGCCGATCTTTCTTACCGATCAGGTCTTCCGGCTTGAACCACTTTGCAATGCCGGAAAGGATGCAGCGCTCCCGCTCGCCGTCAAACACGGTCAGGTGCAGCAGCTTCTTGCTTTCCTTCAGGTTCTCGCAGGCGCGCACTTCGGCCACGCGCAGTTCCACCTTGCAGAAGGTGTCAAAGTCGATCTCTTCCTCGTGGGTAAAGTCCACGGTGCTCTCCTCGGCGGGGGCGGCAACCTTCTTCTCCGCTTCAGCCTTGGCCTTGTTGGCAGCTTCGGCAGCGGCCTTGCGCTTCGTCCTCTTCCTTCAGGTGGGCAATTTCCTTTGCCACATCGATGCGGGGGAACAGTGCCTCGCCCTTGTGCACGGTGTAGGTCTCCTGTACGCCGTAGGTGGTCTTGGTCAGGTCCAGAGCAGATGCGTCCAGACCCAGCTGTTCCATCATCTTGGGTGCGGTGGTGGGCAGGTATGCGTTCAGCAGGATGCCGCACACGCGCAGTGCCTCGCACAGGTGGTACAGCACGCTCTCCAGACGGGCCTTGTTGGCCTCGTCCTTGGCCAGCGCCCAGGGAGCGGTCTCGTCGATGTACTTGTTGGCGCGCTGGATGACCGCAAAGATCTCCATCAGGGCCTGCGGGATGGTCAGGCTGTCCATGTCGGCCGTGACCTTGGCGGTCAGCTCGTTGACCATGGTCTCCAGCTCGGTGTCAATGGCTTCGGTACCGGCCACATTGTGCACGGTGCCGCCGAAGTACTTCTCGCACATGGCGACGGTGCGGCTGAGCAGGTTGCCCAAATCGTTCGCCAGATCGCTGTTGATGCGGGTGATCAGGGCTTCGTTGGTGAACATGCCATCGTTGCCGAAGGGAATCTCACGTAGCAGGAAGTAGCGGATGGCATCAACGCCGTAGCGGTCGCACAGGATCACGGGGTCCACCACATTGCCCACGGACTTGGACATCTTGCCGCCGTTCATCAGCAGCCAGCCGTGGCCGAACACCCGTTTGGGCAGGAGGCAGATCCAGAGCCATCAGCATGGCAGGCCACAGAATGGTGTGGAAACGCAGGATCTCCTTGCCCACCATGTGAAGGTCGGCAGGCCAGAACTTGTCGTAGTCGTGATATTTTTCGTTACCGTAGCCCAGCGCGGAGATATAGTTGCTCAGGGCATCCACCCACACATACATGGTGTGCTTGGGGTCGAAGGGCACAGGGATGCCCCACTTCACGGAGGTGCGGGACACGCAGGTGTCCTGCAGGCCCTGCTTGATGAAGGCGATCATCTCGTTCTTGCGGCTCTCGGGCTGGATGAACTGGGGGTTCTCCTCGTAGAGCTTCAGCAGGCGGTCAGCATACTTGCTGGTCTTGAAGAAGTAGGCTTCCTCGTGTGCGTCGTACACTTCGCGGCCGCAATCGGGGCACTTGCCGTCCACCAGCTGGCTGTCGGTCCAGAAGCTCTCGCAGGGCTTGCAGTAGTTGCCGACGTACTCGCCCTTGTAGATGTCGCCCTGCTCATACAGCTTGGTGAAAATTTTCTGGCAGGACTCCATGTGGTAGTCGTCGGTGGTGCGGATGAAGCGGTCGTAGCTGACGTCCAGCAGCTTCCACAGATCCTTGACAGTGGCTACGATCTTGTCCACATACTCCTTGGGGGTCACACCGGCATCGGCAGCCTTGTCCTGAATTTTCTGGCCGTGCTCGTCGGTGCCGGTCAGGAACATGACGTCATAGCCCTGCATCCGCTTGAAGCGTGCCAGTGCGTCGCAGGCGACAGTGGTATAGCTGTGGCCGATGTGCAGCTTGTCGCTGGGGTAGTAGATGGGAGTGGTGATGTAGAATGTCTTGTGCTCACTCATAGGTTGATACTCTTCCTTTCCTGATTTGGCGGGGGACGAAAAAAGCCCTCATCCTGCCGGACTGAGCCGGACAAGGACGAGAGCCTGAAACTTTCGTGGTACCACTTTCTTGCTTCGCCGCTTCACCCTTGCGGGTGCAGCCTTTTGCCGGGCCAAAAAGCACGGCGCAGCGCGGTAACGGGCGCACCCGTCGCAGGCTCAATTTTCACCTGCGCAGCTCCGAGACCATCTTCGGCATCGCGCGGCCTGCCCGGTTCCATCCTTCGGGCTTTCTGTCAGGCGCAGACGGTGCGTACTCTTCTCTTCACAGCCAATTTACATTGTTATGTCTATAATACGCAAAAACGGTGGGTTTGTCAACATTAAATCTCGTAATCCAGACAGAACCGTGCCTTGGTGTAGGGCCGCACCTTGCCGTCGGCCACAGCCACATGGGCGGGATGGACGGAGTAGCCCTTGAGGGCCTCGGCGCTTTCAAAGGTGGTGTCCAGCATCAGGTCAGCGGTGGAAGAGGGGAGACCGTTGATGTTGACATGCACTTCCACAAGGCCCGGGACCTTGCCTGCCAGACCTTCCAGCCCTTCCTTGATGCCTGCCTTGACGGCGGCTTTTTCGGCATCGGACAGCTCGTCCTTCAGCTGCCACAGGATCACATGCTTGACCATAATAAAATACCTCCTGCGTTTTTTTCTCATTGTAACAGGGTGAGAAAAAATCCGCAAGAGGAAAGCTGCAAAGTATTATTGGGGTGCGAACAGCAGAACCACCAGAAGCACGGCACAGAGCACCGAAACTACGATGCCCTCCAGCCGGGTCAATTTGATGTACTCTTCCGTGGGCTCAGGTACCTGCGTGTACCGCCTGCGGGAGCGCAGGGCAATGGCATCTTCCGGATGCAGCGCCATAAAAATGCCGAATCCGATGCCGAAAAGGGCGGTTAAGATCGCACAGATGACTTCCATAGCAATCCCTCTCACTTTTTGTTTTTGTCGCTCCTACTCAGGGCATAGCACAGATACGAGATCAGCAGGGCAGCGCACAACACGAGCGCTGCCACCATCAAAATGGAGTGCAGCGGCTCGACCCTGGGAAGAAAGGTGTTGACCAGATAGAGTGCACCGCAAAGGATCGAAGCAATGCCGTAAAATTTGCGGAAGTGCTTCTTTTCGTCCTCACTGCTCCATCCGGTGCCGGTGCCATTGTACAGATCCCGGATGCCGCGGTACAAAAACAGCACACCCAGCGCGGCGTTCAGCCAATCCCAGTCCGAAAGATTCAAATTCATGGTGGCCCCTTTCCGGCTGTCAATCCGCACTATGGTTCCAGCTTTCGTAAGCGACAAGATAAAGAAGGTCTCCCACGATGGCGATGCCGAAGATGATACGGTAAATCAGCGATGTAACAGGTGTGAAGGCTAAGATCAGAAAGGCGATGCTGTTGAGCATGTAAAACACGCCGTTCTTTTTTTGCCAGAAGGCGCGGTACTCCGGGTCGCGGTGATACTGGTTGAACGGCAGATCGAGGAACGGGTCTTTGCCTTGAAGATCCCGAATGCCGGAGATGAACCAGATGACGGTCAGCACAAGATTAAGCAGAGTGGAAACCGAAACGAACGACTCCATGAAATGAACCTCCCATCTTTTTCCACAGTATACCACAGAAAAGTGCAAAAACAAAGGACGGTATTCAACCTTCCTGCGTAAAATTTGCACAAATCGGGCGTTGACTGTGGGTGAAAACAGCAAAAATAAAACCAGCCGGACGAGGCGGTTGCAAGCCCTCGTCCGGCTGGATACTTACTTCTTCGGAGTCATAAGCCTCTTCTCCTTGGGGTTCCTCATTTTCGGAGTAAACGTTTCATAGGGTAACTCTCCTTAGAAACTACTGGAAACTGAGAATCTATTTCAAGGGGACGAATTTACTTAGTACATTGGATTGACCCTTCTCTTAACTGATGGAGTGCGGCACCGAGATTCGGAAGATGAATTTCATATTACCACATTCTTTCGAGTTAGATTCGCCAGGGGCAAACTACTTAGTACATTGGTAGAACTCCTTTTGCTATTCAAATAATGTTCTCCGTACAAAAGATACCTTCATAGGAATCATCTCCGGCGGATCTATTTGAATCGCTGGGGGTTAAGTTTATCGACAGGTTGTCGTGTAATCGCATTTTTGATGCTCAAGACTGGCTCATTTTTGTTGTGTTTTTATACGGGGGAAACATCCCGTCTGTGGTGAGCCTCTATTTTGCTTCTCAGCGAATCCCGACAGCCTGTCCCTGCTGTGCGGGTTCCATATCGACCATCGGTCTCGCTCCTTTCTGCTTCAAGTCAGCGGGATTAGCTCTCTCTTGAGCTTCTGCTGTACTTCTCTGGTTTCTGGCTTTATTATACATATTCCTGATTGATTTGTCTATTCGCAGAGTGCACAAGGATAGAAATATAAAATTGTGCAGTTCTTGAAAAACAGCAGATAGAACGTGCAAAATGCCGCTTTCTGTGCGGTGTGCCCGGGCAATCGGGCCCTTTGGGGAGGAACTCTGTGCCCTGCAGGGAGGGCGCCGGGAGAGTCACAGCAAAGCTGCCCAGAAGTTCCGGGCCGTTTGTGGAGGATTTTGCGCAAAACGGGAGAAAGTGTCCACAGGGTATTATGCGTCAGATCGATTTGTGCTAAAATAGCACCAATGAATGGTAGTCGCCGCCGCCCCGCGAGATGAAAGTTTCGCGGGGCGGCTTTTTTGCGGCAAAAATTTAGACACAAAAGAAACGGAGAATCAAAATGCCTAAAACTTTACCGGAACGTATCTTCTTTACCATTGTTATGGCTGCAATTATGGTCTATGGCATGATCGTTTACAATGTGGCGCTGAACACAGGCGGTGTCACCAATGCCACCTTTGTTATGGCACTGCACGAGATGCCGATCATGGTTCCCATTGCCTGCGTGCTGGAATTTTTCGTGGTGGAGAAACTGGCCACCGGATTGGCGTTTATGTTCATGCGGCCCACAGATCGTCCGCAGTTCATCACCTATGCCATCTCGCTGATGATCGTGTGCATCATGTGCCCGGTGATGAGCCTGATCGCAACGGTGCTGTTTAAAGAACCCGGCTTTGGCACTTGGGTGCATACCTGGGGCTGCAATATGCCCATGGCCCTGTGCTGGCAGATGCTGTACTGCGGGCCGCTTGCCCGTGCCATCTTCCGGCTGGTGTTCCGCCGCGGCGCAAAACAGGCGGACTGACAGATTTTAGATATGCAGTTATAATAAATATGTATAGGAGCGGGTGTAATACCGGACGAGACACCTATACGAATTTTATATATCGGGCATATAAAGTATGTACAATGGGGCATTTTTGATGGAAATATTCCCCGGAATGCCCTGAAAAAGCCATTGAAACCTAAGAATTAGCTAAGAAATTTGTGGAAAAAGTACATGCGAAGAGCGCTTTGTTGGACAAGATGCACAACTTTTTTTGTATATCAATGCAGTAGAATCACCTAAAATGTAGAATGTGCACAAAGCCACTTGCCAATTTTCGTCAATCGTACTATCATACACAACGAAAAAAGACGAAGTGACCCGTGCAGGAGGGAGGGTGTGACCGGACAGAGCCGAACACCTTCCTTACTTTTTTCACAAAGCTGCGCCTTTTCTTCGAGCGATAAGAAGGACGCTGCGCCGCCGGGGCGGTGCGGCGGTCTTACCCCCGGAACCCTATTCTTCAGGAAGGAGGAAAAACAATTGAATAATCTGACCAAAGCATTGATGGAAGAGCTGACCGTCGAATACGTCAAGGTCGGCCCGCTGCAGATCCCGGAATCCGTGGTCATCAGCTGGGTGATCCTGGCCATCGTCACCATCGGCTCGATCCTGCTTACCAGAAACCTGAAGGTGGACCATATCAGCAAGCGTCAGGCCGTGCTGGAAATGGCCTACCTCGCAGGCACTAATTTCTTTGAAGGTCTGCTGGGCGAAAAGGGCAGGCGCTATGTGCCTTACCTGATGACCGTGGCCATCTACATCGCCTTCAGCAACCTGATCGGCGTGTTCGGCGTCAAGCCCCCCACAAAGGATCTGGATGTGACTGCAGCGCTGGCGCTGATGAGCATCGTCCTGATCGAGGGCGCCGGCATCCGTGCACGCGGCGGCGTGGGCTTCCTCAAGAGTCTGTCTGCCCCCACTCCGGTCATGACCCCTATGAACATCCTCGAGATCGCCATCCGCCCCACCAGCCTCTGCATGCGACTGTTCGGCAATGTGCTGGGCGCATTTGTTATCATGGAGCTGATCAAGCTCGTGGTGCCCGTGTTCGTCCCGGCGGTGTTCAGCCTGTATTTTGACCTGTTCGACGGTCTGATCCAGACCTACGTGTTCGTGTTCCTGACTTCGCTGTTCATGAAAGAGACCATGGGCGGAGAAGACTGATCCATTGATATTTACTGAATTTAAAAGGAGATTATTACTATGAATGGTTTGATTGCTCTGGGCGCTGGCATTGCAGCGCTGACCGGCATTGGCGGCGGTATCGGCATCGGCATCGCAACGGGTAAGGCAACGGAGGCAATCTCCCGTCAGCCCGAGGCATCCGGCAAGATCCAGACCAACCTGCTGCTGGGCGCCGCCCTGGCAGAAGGCACCGCCATTTTCGGCTTCGTCGTTGCACTGCTGATCATCCTGTTCCTGGGTCAGTAACGGAGGCGCAGACGAATGCTGAAGTTGGATATTAACCTGCTGTGGACCGTCGTGAACGTCCTCGTCATGTATGCGGTGCTGCGCAAGTTCCTGTTCAAGCCTGTTCAGGACGTGATCGCAAAGCGCCAGCAGATGGTGGACGCAAACCTGGCCGATGCGGAGACCTCCAAGAAGGAAGCCGCAGAGACCATGAACGCCGCGCAGGAAAAACTGCGCAATGTGGACAATGAGGCCGCTGCCCGCCGCGAAGCCTACGAAAAGCAGGCTGAGGTCGAAAAGCAGCAGCTGCTGGCAGATGCCCGCAAGCAGGCGGACGCCATCGTGGCCGCCGGCAAGGCGAGCGCCGAGGCCGAACGCCAGAGCAAGCTGCGGGAAGCCGATGCCCAGACCACGGCACTGGCCCGTGCGATGTGCGAGAAGCTGCTGGCCCGCAATCTGACCGCCCAGGACGACGCACGTCTGCTGGACGATCTGCTGGAGAAAGCAGGTGCAGGCAATGGCAACTGAATTCAGTCGTGAATTTTTTGCGGACAACCGCATCGTCAAGGCCGAGCTGCGCAGCGCCCGCAAGCCCCGGGAAGAGGAGCTGAACCGGATCCGCGCCGAGGTACGCAAGCTGTATGATGCCACCGAGGTCATCCTGAACGTGACGGTGGACGAGAGCCTGCTGTCCGGCTATGTCCTGCAGGTGGGCGACCGCGTGTTCGATAACTCCGGCCGTCATCAGCTGGACAAGATGATGGAGGGCAAGCCCTCGCTGGCTACCCTCAAGACCCGCATTGAGGACTACAAGCCCGCCGAGACCTCTGCCGAGGGCGGTGTGGTCATCTCCTCTGCCGACGGCATCGTGCACGTCGAAGGCATGAACCGCGCCGTGTACGGCGAGATCGTCACCTTCGACAACGGTGCCAAGGGCATGGTGGAGAGCGTGGACCCCGAACAGCTGGGCATCATGCTGTTCGACGGAGCTGAGACCGTCGGTGTGGGCACCATGGTGACCCGCAGCGGCAAGCGTGCCGGCATCCCGGTGGGTGATGCCTTCCTGGGCCGTGTCATCAGCCCGCTGGGCGAGCCCATCGATGGCAAGGGCCCCATTGAAGCTGTGGGCTACAACCCCATCGAAAAGCAGGCCCCCGGCATTCTGGAGCGTCAGAGCGTGGATACCCCGCTCCACACCGGCATCCTCGCCATCGATTCCATGTTCCCCATCGGCCGCGGCCAGCGTGAACTGATCATCGGCGACCGCCAGACCGGCAAGACCTCCATCGCCACGGACGCCATCCTGAACCAGAAAAACACCGGTGTGCTGTGCATTTATGTGGCCATCGGCCAGAAGGCTTCTTCCATTGCCCGCGTGGCAGGCGATCTGCAGAAGCACGGTGCCATGAGCTACACCACCATCGTGGCGGCTACTGCTTCGGATTCCGCTCCCCTGCAGTACATTGCACCCTATGCCGGCACCGCACTGGCCGAGTACTTCATGAGTCAGGGCAAGAGCGTGCTGATCGTTTACGACGATCTGTCCAAGCATGCAGTGGCCTACCGTGCCATTTCTCTGCTGCTGCGCCGCTCGCCCGGCCGTGAGGCGTACCGGGCGACGTATTCTACCTGCATTCCCGTCTGCTGGAGCGCTCCTGCCGGATGCGCGACGATCTGGGCGGCGGCTCCATCACCGCACTGCCTATCGTTGAGACGCAGGCAGGCGATGTTTCCGCCTACATCCCCACCAACGTCATTTCCATCACCGATGGTCAGATCTTCCTCGAGAGCGCCCTGTTCAATGCAGGCAACCGCCCGGCCGTCAATGTGGGCCTGTCGGTGTCCCGTGTGGGCGGCGCTGCCCAGACCAAGGCCATGAAGAAGGCCAATGCGAACCTGCGTATCGAGCTGGCACAGTACAAGGATATGGAGTCCTTTGCACAGTTCAGCTCGGATCTGGACGCGGAGACCCGCCGCCAGCTGGATCACGGCAAGGCTCTGATGGAAATGCTCAAGCAGCCGCTGTATCAGCCCAAGTCCGACGCCGAGCAGGTGGTCACGCTGGTGCTGGCTTCCCACGGCGTGCTGGACGAACTGCCCACTGCCGAGCTGCGCGCCAAAACTTCCGCATTTGTGCGTCAGTTCCGCGCGGATGTGTCCGGTACGATGGATAAGATCACCGCCACCGGCAAACTGGAACCTGAAATGGTCGATGCCATCCTGAACGCCTGGAAAGCTTATGCGGGAGGCGACAGCCATGCCGTCCAGTAAGCTGCTGAAGGAGCGCATCGAGAGCATTCAGGACACCATGAAGATCACGAACGCCATGTACCTGATCTCCTCGTCCAAGCTGCGCAAGGCACGCAAGAATTACCAGAACGTTTCGCCCTACTTCAACCGTATGCGCGATACCATTTCCCGCGTGGTGCCCCACCTGCCGGAAGAGCCGGTGCATCCGTTCTTCCACGAACGCAACACCGCAAACCCCAAGCGCGCTTACATCGTGCTGACGGCAGATAAGGGCATGGCAGGCGCTTACAACCAGAACATCATCAAGTTCCTCAAGGAAAATGCGGATGAGAATGACCGGTTCTATGTGATCGGCCAGACCGGCTACCGCGCCCTGTACCACAAGGATCCGCGGCTGGTGGAGGATTTCCACTACGGTGCCACGGAGCCTACGCTGCAGCGTGCCCGCGATATCACGATGGACGCCATCGATGATTTCAAGACCGGCAAGCTGGATGAGATCTATCTCATCTATACCCGCATCGAGAATGCATTGACCAGCGAGCCCACCATGGTGCGTCTGCTTCCGCTGGACCGCGCCCATCTGCAGCCTGCCCCCAAGGGTCTGGGCGATCCGAAAGGCGATGTGGAGATGTTCCCGTCTGCATGGACGGTGTTTGAACAAATCGCGCCCATTTATATGCACGGCATGATCTTTGGTGCCATGACCGAGAGCTACTGCGCAGAGCAGAGCGCCCGCATGACCGCCATGGATTCCGCCACCAAGAACGCCAACGATATGATCCGTGAGCTGCAGCTGGAGTACAACCGCACCCGTCAGGGCTCCATTACACAGGAGATCACCGAGATCATCGGCGGTGCGGCTGCCGTGCAGAACCGGGCGGAATAAAACGTATTTACAAATTAGTATAGAGGCAATCGTATGATACAGGGAACTATTATTCGCGTAGCCGGCCCTGTGGTGGACGTGCAGTTCACCGCAGGCAAGCTGCCTGCCCTGCAGGAAGCGCTTACCGTGACCGCCGAGGGCACCGAGCGCACGATGGAAGTGACACAGCATGTCAACGAGACCACTGTGCGCTGCATCATGCTTTCCGCCAGCGAGGGTCTGGGCAAGGGCATGACCGTGACCGCTACCGGCCACGGCCTGACCGCACCGGTGGGTGAAGCCACGCTGGGACGCATGTTCGACCCGCTGGGCAGACCCATCGACGGCAAGGGCTCTGTGGATGATGTGCCGCATTGGCCCATCCACCGCAAGGCCCCCAGCTTTGCGGAGCAGAAGCCCGCGACCGAGATCCTGGAGACCGGCATCAAGGTCATCGACCTGCTGGCCCCCTATGCAAAGGGCGGCAAGATCGGTCTGTTCGGCGGTGCAGGCGTCGGCAAGACCGTGCTGATCCAGGAACTGATCCATAACGTGGCCACCGAGCACGGCGGCTACTCCATCTTCACCGGCGTGGGCGAGCGCTCCCGCGAGGGCTGCGACCTTTGGGGCGAGATGAACGAGTCCGGTGTTCTGAATAAGACCGCACTGGTCTTTGGTCAGATGAACGAGCCCCCAGGAGCACGTATGCGTGTTGCCGAGACCGGCCTGACCATGGCAGAGTACTTCCGTGAGGAGACCCACAAGGACGTGCTGCTGTTCATTGATAACATCTTCCGTTTCGTGCAGGCAGGCTCCGAGGTGTCCGCTCTGATGGGCCGTATGCCCTCTGCTGTGGGCTACCAGCCCACTCTGGCCAACGAGCTGGGCGCTCTGCAGGAGCGCATCACCTCCACCAAGGAAGGCTCCATCACCTCTGTGCAGGCCGTCTACGTCCCCGCCGACGACCTGACCGACCCGGCCCCTGCCACCACCTTTGCACATCTGGACGCCACCACCGTGCTGTCCCGTAAGATCGTGGAGCAGGGCATTTACCCGGCCGTGGACCCGCTGGCATCCACCTCCCGCATTCTGGAAGCGGATATCGTGGGCGAGGAGCACTATCGCGTGGCCCGCAAGGTGCAGTCCATTCTGCAGCGCTATCAGGAACTGCAGGACATCATCGCCATTCTGGGCATGGACGAGCTGGACGAGAACGACAAGCTCACCGTTGCCCGTGCCCGCAAGCTGCAGAAGTTCCTGTCCCAGCCCTTTGCTGTGGCCGAGAACTTTACCGGCCTGAAGGGCAAGTATGTGCCGCTGCAGGATACCGTGCGCGGCTTTGCCGCCATTGTGGACGGCGAGGCCGATGATCTGCCGGAGTGGGCGTTCTTCAACGTTGGTACGCTGGAAGATGCCCGCCAGAAGGCGGCGGAAAAGCTGGCTGAGGAAAAGGGCGGTGCCGTCTGATGAACAAGTTCATGCTGAACATCACTGCGTCCAGCGGTGAGTACTATCAGGGCGATTGCGAAGACCTTGTGCTGCCCATCAGCGATGGTGTGTACGGCATACAGGCCGGACATAGCCCGGTGCTGGTGGCCATCCACATGGGTATCCTGCACTTTGAGGTGAACGGTGAAAGCCGGGACATCCTGGTAGGCGACGGCATTGCCGAGGTGACGCCTGCCTACGTGATGGTGCTGGTGGACAGCGCCGAGCGTCCGGAGGATATCGACAAGAACCGTGCCGAGGCTGCCCGCATCCGTGCCGAGGAGCGTTTGCAGCATCAGCAGAGCATGCATGAATATTATCAGAGCAAGATCGCGCTCGACCGTGCGATGCAGCGCCTGCAGGCCGCTGCAAAGTACCGGCGCTGAGAATGAGCCGCATCTGCCAGGACCAGATCTGAAAAAAGAGCATCATTTGTATCCGTTGAGGGTGCAAAGTGATGCTCTTTTTTGTTTCAGGCGGTTCCATGGAACGCTGCTTTCGTGTATAATAAGGTCAATGCAACCCCGCGTGTTGTGCGGGAAAGGAGGAGGTTTTCCATGATCCAATTCGGCCTGCGTCTGCATGACGCGGAAAAGCTGCCCGTTGAACAGGTGCTGCCGCTGGTGCGCCAGAAAGGCTTTACCTGCGCCCATGTGGCTCTGAGCAAATCCTTCAAGGAGCTGCCCTGCACCCCAGCGCCCTGACCCCCGGCTATGCGCTGTATCTGCGGCATCTGTTTGAGAAAAACGGCATCGATATTGCCGTGCTGGGCAACTACCTGAACCTTGCCCACCCGGATGCGGATGCCCTGCACGCCATTCAGGAAAAATACTATGCGCACATCCGCTTTGCAAGTCTGCTGGGCTGCGGCATGGTGGGCACCGAGACCGGTGCGCCCAACGCGGAGTACAAATTCTGTCCGGAGTGCCGCAGCGACGAAGCCCTTTCCACTTTTATCCGGAACTTCAAGCCGGTGGTGCGCTGCGCCGAGCAGTACGGCGTGACCATTGCCATTGAGCCGGTGGTCAAGCACATCGTGTACGATGCCAGACGCGCCCGCACCGTGCTGGATGAGATCGGCAGCCCGAACCTGCAGATCCTGTTCGACCCCGTCAACCTGCTGAACATGGAAAATGTGGACCGCCGCGAGGAAGTGTTCGCCGAGGCCATCGAGCTTCTGGGCAAGGACATTGCCATGATCCACTTCAAGGATTTCCTGCGCAAGGATGCGGGCGGCCAGCTGGCTGCTACGGGTGCAGGGCAGGGCGGTATGGAGGACTACCGCACCATCCTGCGCTTTGCAAAGCAGGAAAAGCCCTATATCTTTGCAACGCTGGAGAACACCACCCGGAAAACGCGGTGGAATGCCTGAACTACCTGAAAAAGCAGTACGACGAGTGCTGAACACTTTATAACAAGAAAAACATCTGCAAGCTTTGCCCGGAATGGGGCAGCTTGCAGATGTTTTTTGTATCAGATGAAGTTTATGGTTCGGCCTTTTACAAATTGCAATTAAGAAGTAGTTTCGCTGAAAATGCCCAGAACGAAAGCGGAGGACATTAAGATCATTCCAGATCCAGCTTATGCTCCATCAGCCAGCGGGTCAGCAGAAAGTATCCTGCGGCAAAGGCGATGCTGACCGCCAGCCCGAGCAGGGTGGTGAACGCACTGGGCGCAGCAATGGAAACATCTACACCGCCAAGGGTGGGATCGGAAACAGCCTGCAGCATGTCGGCACTGCTGACACCGGAGCTCAGCCAGTTCTGCAGGAAGGACAGCAGGAAAAATGCCAGAATACCGGCCGGGACCATGTGCTTTTTGAACTGGTGGCCGATCATGCATGCGGCATAGATGCACAGGATGCTGGACACCAGTGCCACCAGCCCGTTCAGCGTTTCAAAGGCCAGCCAGAGCCACCCGGAGCTGCCGGTCATGCGGAAGATCTCTCGGAAAATCTCTACCACTTTCTGCCACAGCTCCGGCAGCTGCTGCAGGGCCGCGCTGTTCAGAGACAGAGCCAGCAGCATCACCGCAAAGGAGAAAATACCCACGATGCTGCTGCAAAGCATCCACACCACGCTGGAGATCAGCTTGGAAAGGATGAGCTGGCTTTCCGTCACCGGCAGGGTGTGCATCAGGTAGCCTTCGCGGCCCAGCAGATTGCGGGTGAAGCGGGTGACAATGGTCATCACGGACACCACTGCCACCGCAACGGCTACGACCATGTAGGCGAACAGCAGCAGAGATGCAAAGTTGTCCTTGGAAGAGCTGCGCAGGGAAAAGCCGCTCAGCACTGCCAGCGCAACAAGGGCCAGATACAGCCCGCCATAGGTGCGGCCGGTGGCCTTGAATTCATATTTTAACAGCTGTTTCAGCATTTGAATACCTCCCGGAAATATGCATCCACGCTCATGCCCTCGGTCTCGCGCAGCTCTTCGGCATTGCGGTGGGCGAACACCCGGCCATCCTTCAAAAAGACGGCCTCGTCCAGAATGGGCTCGATATCGCCGATGAGGTGGGTGGAAAGAATGACGGTCGCATCCCGGCTGTAGTTGTTCAGGATGGTGCTCAGGATGTAGTCCCGGGCGGCAGGGTCCACGCCGCCAATGGGCTCATCCAGCAGGTAGAGCTTTGCGGCGCGGCTCATGGCCAGGATCAGCTGCACCTTTTCCTTGCTGCCCTTGGAGAGGGTCTTGAGCCGCGCCTTCGGTTCCAGTTCCAGCCGGGCCAGCATTTCGTTTGCCTTGGCGGGGTCAAAATCGGCATAGAATTCGTGGAACATTTCCACCAGCTGCTCCACACGCATCCAGTCCGGCAGCCAGTCGGCGTCCGGCAGATAGGACACGATGGCTTTGGTGTCCGGCCCGGGGGTCATGCCGGCGATCCGGATGCTGCCTGCACTGGGCTGCAGCAGACCGTTCGCCAGCTTGATGAGGGTGGTCTTGCCGCTGCCGTTGGGGCCAAGCAGCCCCACGATGCGGCCAAAGCCGATGTGCAGGTCTACATTTTCCAGTGCGGTCTTATCCTTCTGGTAGCACTTGGTCAGTGCTTCACAGCTCAAAAGTTCATTCATTGCGGTCCTCCTTTGCGTCCCAGTGTTCCAAAAGCGCGGCCGCCTGTGCGGGACTGTAGCCGATGCCGCGCATCTTTTCCAGAAAATCCGACGCCAGCGTCCGGGCGGTATCGGCGCGAAGCTGTTCGATCAATGCAGTATCCTCCGTAACATAGCGGCCTGCGGTGCGTTCGGTGCGCACCAGCCCTTCCGTCTCCAGCTGGGCAAGGGCCCGCTGCATCGTGTTCGGGTTCACCCCGGCGGCTGCGGCCAGATCACGCACCGAATCCAGATGCCCGCCCGGCGGGTAGGTGCCGGCTAGGATCCGGGCCTTCAGCCGTTCCACAAGCTGGGCATAGATCGGGCGGCTGGCATCAAACTGTTCGCCCATGGTATCATCTCCTTGTCTTGCTGTATTAAGCACTTGATACAATAATACACGATTTGCGCTGTTTGTCAAGGGGAAAAAGAAAAAACACCATAAAACTGTGGGAAATTGGAAAAGTGCCCATAAAACACTGCACATTGATAAAAAATTACAATAGATTCAAACAATTTCACATTGCAAAGCTTTTGACACTGTGCTATGCTGAAAAACAGAGAGCTCCGCCCGGAAAGCGGCGGAAAAGAGATTTGGAGGAAAAATAACTATGGCTGACCGCATCGTTCTGAATACCATCTCCTACCATGGCCACGGTGCCATTGAGAACATCGTTCCCGAACTGACCGCCCGCGGCTACAAGAAGGCATTCGTCTGCTCCGATCCCGACCTGATCAAGTTCGGCGTCACCAAGAAGGTCACCGATCTGCTGGATGCTGCAAACTTTGCCTACGCTGTTTACAGTGAGATCAAGCCCAACCCCACCATCGCCAACGTGCAGGACGGCGTGGCCGCTTTCAAGGCTGCTGAAGCTGACTGCATCGTGACCATCGGCGGCGGCTCCTCCATGGATACCGCAAAGGCCATCGGCATCATCATCAATAACCCCGAGTTTGCGGATGTCCGCTCTCTGGAAGGCGTTGCTCCCACCAAGAAGCACGCTGTGTTCACCATCGCTGTTCCCACCACCGCCGGCACTGCTGCAGAGGTTACCATCAATTACGTCATCACCGATGTGGAGAAGAAGCGCAAGTTCGTCTGCGTGGATACCAACGATATCCCCGAGATCGCTGTGGTCGATCCCGATATGATGTCCTCCATGCCCAAGGGCCTGACCGCCGCCACCGGCATGGACGCTCTGACACACGCCATCGAGGGCTACATCACCAAGGGCCACTGTGTCATCTCCGATATGTTCCATCTGGAAGCCATCAAGCTCATCAGCCAGAGCCTGCGCGGCGCAGTGCAGAACACCCGGAAGGCCGCGAAGGCATGGCACTTGGCCAGTACATCGCCGGCATGGGCTTCTCCAATGTGGGTCTGGGCATCGTCCACTCCATGGCACACGGCCTGTCCGCTCTGTACGACACCCCGCACGGTGTGGCCTGCGCTATCCTGCTGCCGGTGGGTCTGGAGTACAACAAGAGCGTTGCCGGTGAGCGCTACCGCGCCGTGGGCAAGGCCATGGGCGTTATGGGCATCGACGAGATGAACGATGTGGAAGCCGCTGATGCCACCATCGCCGCCGTCAAGCAGCTGAGCGCAGACGTGGGCATCCCCGCAAATCTGCACGGCATCCTGAAGGAAGAGGATATCCAGTTCCTCGCCGAGTCCGCATTTGCGGATGCCTGCCGTCCCGGCAATCCCCGCGACACCAGCGTGGAAGAGATCGTGGAGCTGTATAAGAGCCAGCTGTGATTCCGCTCTGTAAATTCAAGCTGTAATTTTGGGCCCTGCTGTCCTTCGGGATGGCAGGGCCTTTTTCTAAGATGTATCTGAAAACAAAGCAACAGACTGGATCTTCGTCTTTTCAGAGATGCCCGGAGAGCCTGCCGCGTCGCAGAGTGACAAAATTTCTGCACGGCTCTTGTACACAGCGCCCAAAACGGGTACAATCAATGCAGTAAGAAAAAACTGGAAGCGAAAGGAACCTTATGACGCTGAACTTCTATACTCTGGGTGTTATTTATCTAGTATATTCCTTTCTGGGCTGGGTGGCGGAGACGGTAGTCGCGACCATCCGGGGCGGAAGGTTTGCCAACCGCGGTGCGGCGGCAGGCCCGTTCTGCTTTATCTACGGTACCACCGGCGTGCTGCTGGCCGTGAGTTTCGGCGATCTGCGCACCGAGCCGGTCTACCTGTTCTTTGCCTGTATGATGGCGGCAACGGTGATGGAATGGATCACCGCCAAGCTGCTGGAACGCCTGCACCGCCGCAAGTGGTGGGACTATTCCGGAAAAAAATTCAATCTGAACGGCTATGTGTGCCTGCAGTATTCGCTGCTGTGGGGTGCACTGGGCACGGCAAGTGTGCTGTGGGGCAATAATGTGCTGCTGCGGCTGTGTGCGCATATCCCGGTCTGGCTGCTGCGTCCGGCAGTATGGGTCTCGCTGACGGTGGCGGTGCTGGACCAGATCGGTTCGGCGGTGCTGGTGCAGCAGTATGCGGCCCGGCACCCGATGCTGGAGCAGCTCAACCAGAGACTGGGGGAGCGGTCGGACACGCTGCGCCGCAGGATCGCGCTTTACATTGAAAAACGCATCCAGTATGCTTACCCGGCTGCGGCCCGGCAGGAGCAGACTGCGCTCCGGAAGGGGGAAAAGAACTTCCTCAGCGTGTCCGACCTGCTGTGGCTGTTCGTGATCGGCGCGTTTCTGGGCGACATGGTGGAGACGGTGTTCTGCCGCGTGACCGCCGGGGTCTGGATGAGCCGCTCCAGTCTGGTCTGGGGGCCGTTCAGCGTGGTGTGGGGTCTGGCGCTGGTGCTGGCAACGGTGCTGCTGCGTCAGGAAAAGGACCGGAGCGACCGCTACCTGTTCGCCTTCGGCACCGTCATGGGCGGTGTGTACGAATACGTGTGCAGCGCCGTCACCGAGCTGCTGTTCGGCACCGTGTTCTGGGACTACAGCAAGTTCAAGTTCAATCTGGGCGGGCGCATCAACCTGCTGTACTGCTTTTTCTGGGGCATTGCGGCGGTGATATGGATGCGCTACGGCTATCCGCTGGTGCTCAGAGGCATGAAGAAGGTGCGCAGCGTCCGCCCATGGATGACCGCCCTGCTGGCAGTGTTCATGGCGGTGAACATGCTCACCAGTGCGCTGGCGCTGGCCCGGTACGATGCCCGCACCAGCGGTGAAGCGCCCAAAAGCAGCATCGATATGCTGCTGGATGCGCATTTTGACGATGCCCGCATGGAGCGTATTTATCCCAACGCGAAGAAAGTAGCCAAGGCCGGATGAAATTTCAACGCTCCTCTTGCACTTTGGTGCAAAAACCGGTATAATATTTTCCGGATAAAAGGGAGTAAAGGGCGCTCGTTTTGCAAAAACGGTGCGCTGTGGCGCAGCGACATCCCGGCAGAAATGCCCGCTGTGTCACCGGAAGCTTGAGACTTTATTACACTTTCCCGTTTCTGGGCAGGATGTAATAAAGGCCTCTTTTATTGCTGCTCTGCCAAAAACAAAAGGAGAAAACTATGCTCATTCCTGTTTTGCTGTTCATCGTGGGTCTGCTGTGCCTCATCAAGGGCGGCGACTGGTTTGTGGACGGTGCCACCGGCATCGCCCGCCGCTTCCATGTGCCGGAGCTGCTCATCGGTGCCACCGTGGTGTCCATCGGCACCACCCTGCCGGAGGTGATGGTCTCCACCACCTCGGCCTTTACCGGCCACGGCGAGATCGCCTATGGCAACGCCATCGGTTCGATCATCTGCAATGCATCGCTCATTGCGGCCCTCACCATTGCGGTAAAGCCGGGCAAGGTAGACCCCAAGAGCCTGCGCACGCCGGTGCTGTTTTTCTTTGTGGCAGCGGCCTTCTATGCCGGTGTGGCCTACACCACCGGCTACTTCTCCCGCCCGGTGGGCCTGATTCTTCTGGCCATGTTCGCAGCGTATATCATCTGCAACGTGATGGCCATGAAGAATGCCCCCGCCCCGGAAGAAGAGGAAGAACCGGAAGAAAATGCATCCTTTGCCAAGGAGCTGGGTCTGCTGGCCGTGGGCGCTGTGCTCATTGCCGTGGGTGCCAACCTTCTGGTGGACAACGGTACCCTGATCGCACAGGCACTGGGCGTGCCGGAGTCGGTGATCGCGCTCACCTTCGTGGCACTGGGCACCTCGCTGCCGGAGCTGGTCACGGCCATCACCTCGCTGGCAAAGGGCCACGGTGCACTTTCGCTGGGCAATGTCATTGGTGCAAACGTGTTCAATCTGGTGCTGGTGAGCGGTGTTTCCGCCACGGTGGCACCCTTTACCATCTCGCAGAACTCCATGCTCTTCGGCCACAATGCATCGCTGGTGCTGGAGTTCCCGGTCATGTTCGCCGTGATGCTGCTGCTCACCCTGCCCGCTCTCTTCAAGGGCAAGCTGAGCCGCCCGCAGGGCATTGCGCTGCTGTGCATCTACGCGGCATTCTGTGTGGTGCAGTTCACCATCTGATAAAACAGCAAAAGGCCGACGCAGTACTGCGTCGGCCTTTTGCCGTTTTAAGGGTTACTTTTTCAAATGGGAATCCCAGCCGGAAGAGGTGATGACCTGCTGATCCGGTGTGCACCACATGGCTTCCACGCCGTCCAGACTTTCCACGATCTTCATCCCGTCCTCCAGCGGCTGGCAGAACAGGCCGGTGGTCAGGCAGTCGGCAAGGCCGGAGTCGCTGCACAGCACGGTCACGCCGTTAAAGTAGGCGGCGGGGAACAGGGTATCCGGGTCGATCAGGTGGTGGTAGCGCTTGCCGTCCACCACGTAGTAGCGCTGGTAGTCGCCGCTGGTCACAAGGGCCATATCGCTCATGTTGATGGCACCGTCCAGCATGGAATCCGAGGTGTATACATCCGAAGAGCTCCACGGGTTTTCCACGCCGCCGGTCCACTGGCTGCCGTCCGGTTTTACACCAATGGCGCGCAGGTTGCCGCCCACGCTCACCAGAGCGCTGGTCAGACCGCGGGCCTCGGCAGCCTGACACACCATTTCCACGGCGTAGCCCTTGCCCACGCTGCCCACATCCAGCAGCATTTCCGGGTCGGCCAGATAAACGGTCTTGGCATCCGCGTCGATGATCACGTTGTTGATATCACAGTGCTGGGCGGCTGCTTCCAGCTCTTCCATGGTGGGCAGCTTGTTGTCGGCATCCGTCTCGGCGGCTTCGGCAGCTTCGCGGTAATTGTGCCAGATATTCAGCACGCTGCCCATGGCAATGTTCAGCTTGCCGTTGGTGGTCTGGTACATCTGGTCGGCCAGCTCCAGCATGGAGAGGATGCGGTCGTCCACCTCCACCGGAGCGCTGCCGGCATTGTCGTTGATGGTCTTGACGTTGGTCACGCCGGGGTAATCGTTGTAGATATCATACAGCTGGTTATAGGTAATAAGGTCTGCGTGCAGGGCATCCATCTGGGTGTTGAATTCTTCCTCGCTCTCGCAGTAGGCGATCACCTGCGTTACGGTATCGAACACATCATAAAAAACGGTGGAATAGCGGGTAAGCTCTTTCTTTTTGGAGGCACAGCCTGCCAGCAGGCTCAGGCAGAGCACCCCGGCCAGCAGGGTGCTGACGAAACGTTTTGCGCGGGTCTTCATACGGTGTGGTTCTCCTTTGCGGCGGTAAAGGCGGCGTGCTCCTCCTGCAGGTGGGCCAGCAGATCGCCGAACACCCAGCTGCGGTTGGAGGCAGTCACAACGGCCTTGAGCGGAATGGTGACCTGTGCCTGCTTCATCAGATCCAGCAGGGTGTCCACATCCTTCTCCTTGAAGTTGGCCAGAACCACTGCCGGCGGGTAGGCACCCGGTTCCAGCACCAGCGTGCGGGCGGCCTTGGTCTCCACCTCGCCCAGCAGCTGTGCCACGGTCTTGCCCGCATCGGCAGGGGAGACGAGCAGCACCTTCATGCCAAAGGCAGGAGCCATGCCTTCCAGCTTGCCGCGGTCGGCGGGGGAAAGGTTCCAGCCCAGAATCAGCGGGACACCGGCGTTCTGGTTGCGTGCGATATGTGCTTTCATAAAAAAACCTCATTTCAGGGTGGATTGCAAATACACTATAGTATAACACAAATACGCAAAAAATGGAATGCCGGGGGGGGGCGGTACTACCGGGAGAAGTTTCGGAGAATTTCGAGCAAAGGCAACAAAAATTAGAAGAAATTACAAGGCAAATTTCAGTGCAGGTGAAGATTGTATGCAGAAAATAGAGGTGCTATACTAAAATGCAAGACATAAGTCTTAGAAATTTAACAGAAAGCAGAGGTTTTGAGGATGAAAAAACAGAAGATGCGGCTCATCAGTGCAGTGCTTGCGGCATGCATGATGACATCTGTCCTTCCGGTCAATGCACTTGCTCTGGGGGGGGGTACGCCTGAAAATGGCGTAACTGCGCAGGAAGATACCGCAGCCACAACGATCCCGTTTGAAGGCATGACCATCACCGAAGGCGGCAATTACGAGATCCCGGAGGGACTTATACTCGTCCAATCGAGATCAATGTAACCGATACGACACAGCCGGTGAATATTGCCATTAAAGGTAAGGTTACAGCTACAGACAAATGTGACCCTTTCTTTAATATCAAAAAAGCGGGAATTGTAAACATCGAAAATGAAGGTAACTATGAAGTTGACTGTACAACGCGCCCGAGTCACTTCATGTTCATAAGTTATTCTGGGGCACAGGTAACGGTAACGAACGGTAAATACAAGGGCTCCGGTGGAACACACCTGATGATGAACTTCAGCGGTTCTTTGACTCTGAATAATATTACAGCACAAACTGAAAGCAGCTATGCAATAACGAGTGCCGGTACAGTCATCATTAACGGAGGTACTTATACGCGCAGTGGTCCAATTAGTTCCAGTACAGAAAATGGAGCAATCGGAAACGGCGGCGGTACGATGGAACTGCACGATGTTACGGTGAACTCGTGTCAAGTTGCAGTCACAAATTCTAACGGTGAGTTAACGATTGATGGCGGCAACTATACATCAGATAATGGATTTAATTGTATCCGCAATGAATCTGCTGGTCTTAAAATTGATCGTGGTGCTTTTGATGGAAGGAGTGCCAGCTGCATCAACAACAAATGGGGTCGTGTGGAGATCAACGGCGGCACCATTACCTCGGCCGCAGACTACACCATCGAAAACCGCGGCGGCCTGCATGAACAACGGTACGGTCGCCAGCACGAATCCAGATGCCGCGGTCATTGACTGCGCCGGCAATTACGGCGATACGCGGATCAACGGCGGCACCATCAAGGGCGGCAAAGACGGCATCCGTCTGAAGGACCTTGTCAGCTCGGAAGTGACCCTGGAGCAGGTGAAGTTCGAAAACAACACCAACGATATCCATCTGGGTGAGGGTCAGACGATCAACATCAAAAAGACCTTTACCGGTACGGCAACGATCCTGACCGACGATCCAAGCCGCGGCCGTCATATCACGCTGGAAAACGAGGATCTCAGCTATCAGAACAAGCTGAAACTCTTCAGCATGAATTCTGGCTACATCATCGGCTATAAGCGCGGCGATGATGGCGTGGAATACCGCTATCTGGCAGATGCCAACGGCAACATCGTCAACGCTGTAAATGCGAATGCAACCGCTGACCTCGGTGCCGGGGAGCAGGAGCTGGATACTGCCACCGTTGTGCCGGAAAACACCACCGTGACCGTGACGGCAAACCTCCCGGAGGGCGCAGAGTTCCTCGGCTGGAGCGCCGTGCGTGACGATGGCAAAGAGCTGGATCTGGGCGATGATCAGACTGCACACTTTGAGATGCCCGGTTGCAACGTGACCGTCGAAGCGCTGTATCAGGGTGGAAATGTTGACCCTGTCAATCCCGGCGGCGGCAGCAGCGATGTGGTGACCGGCATTGCGGCTGTTGCGCTGACCGGTGCAGCCGTGTGGGGCATTTACGAAACCGGAACCGGCATCTATCGCGTGCTGAATATGCCCGGCGTCCCCATGCCCTCCAACCGCGCCGGTCTGGCGACCCTGATCTGGGAAAAGGCCGGCTGCCCGGAACCGCAGACGGTGAAGAGCTTCAGCGACATCGATGACGCCGACCTTCATCTGCGGCAGGCTGCCAGCTGGATGGAAGAGCAGGGTCTGATGGACGATGTGAAGGAAAACGAGTTCCGCCCCTATCGCTATGTGACCAAGCTCCAAACCTGCCTTGTCTGGGATAAGGCCAAGGAAAAGAGCCTGATCTCCTGAAAAAGTAGATCATTCTTGTAACAGCCCCGGGGTGACCGCAAGCGCCCCGGGGTTGTTCTTTTCACAGGAAAAGGGGCAGAACCGGAAGATGCAGTTTATATCCACGAACCCTCCCGTGAAAAAGCAAACAAGCCAGACCCGCAGGTCTGGCTTGTTTGCAATATCAAAAATATTCTTTCCGCTGAATATATCCAGAGCGAAGCGGAGGATCTTTCAAATCATCAGTTCAGCTTTTTGCCAAAGAACTCCACTTCCTTGCCAATGAACTGCATCAGCTCGTCGAACTGGTCGGGGGTCAGGCTCTGGGCACCATCGCACTTTGCCTTGGCGGGGTTGTTATGCACCTCGATCATCAGACCGTCGGCACCGGCAGCAACAGCGGCCTTTGCCAGATCCGGCACCATCCATGCGTGGCCGCAGGCATGGCTGGGGTCCACAATAACGGGCAGGTGGGTCATCTTGTGCAGCATCACCACACCGGCAAGGTCGAGGGTGTTGCGCATGCTGGTCTCAAAGGTGCGGATGCCGCGCTCGCAGAGGATGACGTTCTCGTTGCCCTCAGCCATGATGTACTCGGCGCTCATCACGAACTCTTCCAGCGTATTGGCAAGGCCGCGCTTGAGCAGCACCGGCTTCTTCTGACGGCCGACGGCCTTGAGCAGCTCAAAGTTCTGCATGTTGCGGGCACCCACCTGAATGAGGTCTACATTCTCGAACAGGGGCAGGTGCTCGGTGTTCATGATCTCGGTCACGATGGGAGCACCGGTGGCGCGGCGTGCCAGCTTGAGCAGGTCGAGGCCCTCGCTGCGCATCCCCTGAAAGGAGTAGGGCGAGGTGCGGGGCTTGAATGCGCCGCCGCGCAGCAGGGAAGCACCCGCAGCCTTCACGCGCTGTGCGCAGTAGGTGATCTGCTCCTCGCTCTCAATGCTGCAGGGGCCTGCAATGACCGCAAAGTTTCCGCCGCCGATCTTTACGCCGTCCACATCGATCACGCTGTCGTCCGGGTGGAACTTGCGGTTGGCCTTCTTATAAGGCTCGGTCACGCGGCGGCAGGTCTCCACCACCGGGTTTGCCAGCACCCAGCTCGGCCACGGCCTTGGTGTCGCCGATCAGGCCCAGAATGTGGCTCTCACTGCCCTTGGAATCGTTGATCTGCAGGCCCATATCCTGCAGTTCGTGGCAGAACTCGCGTACCTGTACCTCAGGTGCGTCCTGTTTGAGTACGATGATCATAGTGCTTTGTCTCCTTTGCCTTATCGTGTGAAACGGCGAGGGAGACCGGCTCCTTTGCCGCAGCTTGCAGTGTCAAACTTCAGGGTTCTGAAGTGTGTGACGCTATGATATCACTTCAGGAAACTGAAGTCAAGAGAATTTTGAATTTTTGAAGAAAGTGGTAGAATGGGGGCAGGAAAAGGAAAAGCAGGCTCACCCTCTCAGCTTCGCTTGCGCTCAGCAGCTCCCCCAAAGGGGGAGCCCTTGGCAAAAACGGAAACTTTGCGTGGATTGCCAAAGCCTCTCACTTTGGGAGAGGTGGCATTGCGTTAGCAATGACGGAGAGGGCGAGGACGCTGACCCAATGCCATCATACTTAAGAATAGAACCAGCTAAATATAAAGGGGAATACTACAATGGGAAAAGAAGCAAAACCAATGCCATGCGCATTCTGGAGCGCGAGAAGGTGCCCTACACCGCCCACGAGTACGCTCATGAAGAGGGCGTTGCCGTGGCAGGTGTGGATGTGGCAGGCAGCATGGGCGAAGACCCTGCCTGCGTGTATAAGACGCTGGTGACGCAGGGCAATAGCAAAACTATTTTGTGTTCGTCATTCCGGTGGCAGCAGAGCTGGATCTGAAAGCCGCTGCCCGCAGTGTGGGCGAAAAAAGCGTTGCCATGATCCATGTGGCCGATATCAACAAGGTCACCGGCTATGTGCGCGGTGGCTGCAGCCCGGTAGGCATGAAAAAGCAGTATAAGACTGTGTTCGATGAGAGCGTGCTGACGCAGGAGAATGTCTATGTCTCCGGCGGGCGCATCGGCACGCAGGTGTGCTGTGCCCCGGCGGACCTCATCCGCGCTGCACGGGCAATTACAGCAAAAATTATTTTTTAAAAAAGTCCGTCTATTGTACAAAAAGTTGACGCATCCTATTTACATAAAATATACTTAAACTATAAGTCATACTTAAAAAGAAAAACAATGTCGAAACTGCACAAAACTTTTGAAAGTTTTTTGACGGCATGAAAACACAAGGTAGAATTTGTGGGAACACTCTTTTCAAAGATGCTTTTTTGCCGTAAACTGTATGTAGTACAGGGACGGCGGCCCGCAGAAAGGGCTTTTCCGCCGCCTGAAAACGCAAGCACAAGGAACTGCGGAGGAGAACTTCAATGATGAAGATGCTGCCGGGTCTCATGGGTCGAAACAACATTCGGGCATGTCAGGGGCATCGTGCAACTTTGTGCAAAGCGTCGGAAGAGCATACGCAGAATTAAAGGCCGTGGTACGGGTGTACCGCAGCCTTTTTTGTTTGTCGGTTGAGAAAGAGAGGTTTGGATATGGTTCGTAAAGTGGCTGTGATCATGGGTTCTGACAGCGATTGGCCGGTGGTAAAGGGCGCTTGTGCCCAGCTGAAGGCGCTGGACATCCCTTTGAGGCACACATTCTTTCGGCACACCGCACCCCTGCCGGGGCAGCGGAGTTTGCCAAAAGCGCCCGTGCCAACGGCTTCGGCGTGATCCTGTGCGCAGCAGGCATGGCAGCACATCTGGCGGGTGCCTTTGCTGCCAACACCACCCTGCCGGTGATCGGCATTCCCATGAAGGGCGGTGCCATGGACGGCATGGATGCCCTGCTTGCCACGGTGCAGATGCCCAGCGGCATCCCGGTGGCAACGGTGGCTCTGAACGGTGCCAAGAACGCCGCATGGCTGGCTGCGGAAATTCTGGCTTTGAGCGACGACGCTCTGGCCGAAAAGCTGGCAGCAGAGCGCACCGCCATGGCCGCACAGATCGCTGCCAAAGAGGAAAAATTGCAGAACGAACTGAACGAGCTGTAAGACGCGGACCCTCTCCGTCACGCCTGCGGCGTGCCACCTCTCCCGAAGGGCGAGGTCTTACGCCATCTGACGGGAAAGCGGTATAAAAGCTCCCCCCTCGGGGGAGCCGGCATTGCGGAGCAATGACTGAGAGGGTTTCAGAGCGAAAAAGGAGAACCAATGTCTGATTTTGCATATCCGCTGCACGAAGAATGCGGCGTTTTCGGCATTTACGACCGTGCCGGTACCGAGGATGTGGCCGCTGCGGCCTACTCGGCTCTGTATGCCCTGCAGCACCGTGGTCAGGAGAGCTGCGGCATCGCCGTGAACGATGATGGCGTGATCAACGGCCACCGCGACCTCGGCCTTGTGAACGAGGTGTTCACCCCGGCGGTGCTGGCAAGTCTGGCAAACCCCAATGCGCACATGGCTACCGGTCACGTGCGCTACGCCACGGCAGGCAGCCGCGTGCGGGCCAACGCACAACCCATGATCGTGCGCCATGGCCGCGGCACCATGGCACTGTGCCACAACGGCAACCTGACCAACGCCATCGAGCTGCGCCGCCAGCTGGAAAATGAAGGTGCCATCTTCCACGGCTCCTCCGATACCGAGGTGATCTGCTACCTGATCACCCGCAACCGCCTGCGCATGGGCAGCATCGAGACCGCCATCAGCAAGACGATGGATGTGCTGGAGGGTGCCTACAGTCTGGTGATCATGTCGGCCACCAAGCTCATTGCCGTCCGGGACCCCCGCGGTTACCGGCCGCTGTGCATCGGCACCCTGCCGGAGGGCGGCTATGTGTTTGCCAGCGAGAGCTGTGCGCTGGATGCCGCTGGTGCCACTCTGCTGCGGGATGTGGAGCCCGGCGAGATCGTGGTGGCAGACGCAAAAACCGGTGAGCTGCGCAGCATCAAGGATCACTGCGGTCGGCCGGACACCCAGATGTGCGTGTTCGAGTTCATTTATTTCTCCCGTCCGGACAGCATCATCGAGGGCAGCTCGGTGCACGAGGCCCGCAAGCAGGCTGGCCGGTTCCTTGCACAGGAACACCCCGTGGAAGCGGACGTGGTCATCGGCGTGCCGGATTCCGGTCTGGATGCAGCTCTCGGCTACTCGCAGGAGAGCGGCATCCCCTATGGCATCGGCTTTATTAAGAATAAGTACATCGGACGCACCTTCATTCAGGGCAGCCAGAAGCAGCGCGAGAACAGCGTGCGCATCAAGCTGAACGTCGTTTCCAGCACGGTCAAGGGCAAGCGCGTGGTGCTGGTGGATGATTCCATCGTGCGCGGCACCACATCTGCCCGCATCATCAAGCTGCTGCGGGATGCCGGTGCCACCGAGGTGCACTTTATGGTGTCGGCACCGCCGTTCAAGTACCCCTGCTATTTCGGCACTGACATCCCGGATCAGAAGCTGCTGGTGGCCACCGGCCGCACGGTCGAGCAGATCAATGAAGTGATCGGGGCTGATACGCTGGGCTACCTTTCCACTGAGCATGTTGTCCAGCTTGCAAAGAACGCAAAATGCGGATTCTGCACCGCCTGCTTTACCGGCGAATATGCCGTGAAGCCGGACGAGGTGCTTTCCACCGATATTCACGAACGCCACCTGAACGACCGTCCCAAGGACGAGAAAAAGTTAGGAGAGTAAGACCATGGAAAAAAGCTATTCTGAAAGCTATGCAGCCGCCGGTGTGGATATCACCGCCGGTTATCGCTCTGTTGAACTGATGAAGCAGTATGTGGCCCGCACCATGAACGAGCACTGCATTGGCGGTCTGGGCGGCTTTGGTGGCCTGTTTGAGCTGGACTGCACCGGCTACAAGCACCCGGTGCTGATCTCCGGCACCGACGGCGTGGGCACCAAGCTGAAGATCGCCATGATCATGGACAAGCACGATACTATCGGCATCGACTGCGTGGCTATGTGCGTGAACGATGTCATCTGCGCCGGTGCAAAGCCGCTGGTGTTCCTGGATTACATCGCCTGCGGCCGCAACATTCCCGAGAAGATCGCAGAGATCGTCAAGGGTGTGGCTGAGGGCTGCGTGCAGGCCGACTGCTCTCTGGTGGGCGGCGAGACTGCCGAGCACCCGGGCATGATGCCGGAGGAGGAGTACGATCTGGCCGGCTTCACCGTGGGTGTCGTGGATAAGGAAAAGATCCTGAGCAATGAGACCATGGTAGCCGGTGATGTGATCCTTGCCCTGCCTTCCACCGGTGTGCACTCCAACGGTTTCTCGCTGGTGCGCAAGATCTTTGACATTGACGCAAACCCCGATGTGCTGCACACTGCCCCTGCAGAGCTGGGCGGCAAGACGCTGGGCGAGGCGCTGCTGGCACCCACCAAGATCTACGTAAAGCCTGTGCTCAAGGTGCTGGAAGAGGTGGATGTGAAGGGCATTTCCCACATCACCGGCGGCGGCTTCTACGAGAACATCCCCCGCAGCCTGAAAAGAAGGGCTGCTGCGCCCGCATCCGCAAGGAGGATGTCCGCACCCCGGCTCTGTTCCAGCTGATGCAGAAGACCGGCAATATCTCCGAGCACGATATGTTCAACACCTTCAACATGGGCGTTGGCATGGTGCTCACCGTCCCCGCAGAGCAGGCCGACAAGGCGCTGGACATCCTGCACGCAAATGGCGAGCCGGAAGCTTACCGTCTGGGTGTTATTGCAGAAGGTGAGGGCGTGGAGCTGTGCTGAACATTGCAGTTTTGGTCTCCGGCGGCGGCACCAACCTGCAGGCTCTGCTGGACAGCGAAGCCCGAGGCGAGAACCCCAACGGCAGGATCACCCTTGTGGTGGCCTCCAAGCCCGGTGTCTATGCGCTGGAACGGGCCGCAAAGGCCGGTGTGGAAGGCTGCGTGGTGCGCCGCAAGGATTACGCCAGTAGTGAGGATTTTGACGCAGCTCTGCTGAAAACGTTGAAAGACCACAACATCGACCTGGTGGTGCTGGCAGGCTTTTTGTCCGTGCTGGGGCCCAGTGTCATTGAAGCGTATCCCCGCCGCATCCTGAATGTGCACCCGGCACTCATCCCGTCTTTCTGCGGGCCCGGCATGTACGGTCTGCGTCCGCATGAGGCGGCTCTGGCCCGGGGCTGCAAGGTGACCGGTGCCACCGTCCACTTCGTGAACGAAGAGTGCGACGGCGGGCCCATCCTGCTGCAGAAGGCCGTGGACATCCTGCCCGGCGACACCCCCGAGTGCTGCAGAAGCGTGTGATGGAGCAGGCCGAGTGGAAGCTGCTGCCCAAGGCCGTGGCTATGGTGTGCAGCGGAGAAATTGAGTGAAAACTCCTTCCGTCACGCCTGACGGCGTGCCACCTCCCTCAAGGAGGGAGGCAAGGCTCCCTCTCCGAGGGGGCTGTCGCCGCAGGCGACTGGGGGAGTTCCGTAATAGGAGAATTTGACATGGAAAAGATCAACCTGAACGAGTATCTGGCATCCAACGAGTATCCCGGCCGCGGCATTGCTGTGGCAATGGCTCCGGATGGCCGCCAGATGTTCATTGGCTACTTTATCATGGGCCGCAGCGAGAACAGCCGCAACCGCGTGTTTGACCCCGTGCCCGAGCGCGGCGGCATCTGCACCATCGCAGCGGACCCCGCAAAGCTGGAGGACCCCAGCCTCATTATTTACAATCCGGTGCTGACGCTGGGCAAGACCCATATCGTGACCAACGGCGACCAGACCGATACCATTTATGACCTGATGAGTCAGGGCAAGAGCTTTGCCGATGCCCTGCGCACCCGCACCTTTGAGCCGGACGGCCCCAACTACACCCCCCGCATCTCCGCTGTGGTGTACGCCGACGGCAGCTATCAGATGAGCATTCTCAAGTCTGCGGACGGCAATGGCGACAGCGTGCAGCGCTATTTCTTTGATTACCCGCAGCCCGTTGCAGGCGAGGGCCATTTCATCAGCACCTACAAGCACAACGGAAATCCCATCCCCAGCTTTGAGGGCGAGCCCCTGCGTTTTGCCTGCCCCCGCACCATCGGCGATTTTGCACAGGGTCTGTGGAGCAGCCTGAACCCGGACAACAAGGTGAGCCTGTTTGCCCGGGTCATTGATCTGGACTCCGGCGAGACCGGCGACATGATCTTTAACAAGTACGATGCCGTGTGCAGCGATCTGGACGACCCCGAGGAGCCGGAGCTGCTGCCCGAAGAGCTGGAACTGCTCAAAAAGCTTGACGCAGAGGAAAAACAGGACTAAAACAATAGAGAAATAAGGAGGATGCACCAATGAACGAACTGGCACTGAAGTACGGCTGCAACCCCAACCAGAAGCCCAGCCGCATTTATATGGAAGATGGCTCTGACCTGCCGGTCACTGTGCTGAACGGCAAGCCCGGCTACATCAATTTTCTGGACGCGCTCAACTCCATCCAGCTGGTCAAGGAGTTGAAAGCTGCCTGTGGTCTGCCCGCAGCAGCTTCCTTCAAGCACGTTTCGGCAGGCGCAGCGCTGGGGCCCCCTGACCGATGTGGAACGCAAGATGTACCACATTGCCCCGGATATGGAGCTGTCGCCGCTGGCAAATGCCTATGCCCGTGCACGCGGTGCGGACCGCATGTCCTCCTTTGGCGACTGGATCGCCCTTTCGGACATCTGCGATGTGCCCACCGCAAAGCTGATCCAGCACGAGGTCTCCGACGGCATCATCGCCTCCGGGCTACGAGCCGGAGGCTCTGGCCATCCTGTCCGGCAAGAAAAAGGGCAACTACAATGTGGTGGCCATCGACCCTGCCTACAAGCCCGCTCCCATCGAGCACAAGCAGGTGTACGGCATCACCTTTGAGCAGGGCCGCAACGAGCTGGTCATCAACGCCGACACCATGCTGAACAACTGGGTCACCGAGAACAAGGATGTGACCGAAGAGCAGAAGCGTGATCTGGTCATTGCACTCATCACCCTGAAGTATACTCAGTCCAACAGCGTGTGCTACACCTACCACGGCCAGACCATCGGTGTCGGCGCCGGCCAGCAGAGCCGCATCCACTGCACCCGTCTGGCTGGCAAGAAGGCCGACAACTGGCAGCTGCGCCACATGGATAAGGTGCTCAACCTGCCCTTCCGCGACGATGTGGCAAAGCCCAACCGTGACAACGCCATTGATGTTTACATCGGCGATACGCCCGAGGATGTGATTGGCGACGATGTGTGGGCCGAGACCTTTACCGAGCAGCCCGCCCCGCTGACCGCTGAGGAAAAGAAGGAATATCTGAGCAAAGTGACCGGCGTGTGCCTTGGCTCGGATGCCTTCTTCCCCTTCGGCGACAACATCGAGCGTGCCCGCCGCTCCGGCGTGACCGCCATCGTGCAGCCCGGCGGCTCCATCCGCGACCAGCAGGTCATTGACACCTGCAACAAGTACGGCATCGCAATGGCCTTCTGCGGCCTGCGGCTGTTCCATCACTGATAGTACGGCACAGCGGAAGCTTCCTCCTCGGACACGAATCGGGCCATTCCATCGCCCGCCCTGCGGCCTGCGGCGGCAGGGTCCCACCCCAGCGGACGGTCCTCGGAGAAACTTCCGCCGTGCCGATGCATAGAGAAGGTGCAATTATGAAGAAAAAAATTCTGGTTGTCGGCGGCGGTGGCCGCGAGCACGCCATCATCAAGGCACTGAAAAAGAGCCCTGACTGCGGCGAGATCTGGTGCGCACCCGGCAACGGCGGCATCAGCTATGACGCAAAGTGCAAAAACATCAAGTCTACCGATGTGGACACCATGGTGGGCTTTGCCGTAGAAGAAAAGTTCGATTACGTTGTGGTGGCGCAGGACGACCCGCTGGCTCTGGGCATGGTGGATGCGCTGGCAGCAGTGGGCATCCCGGCCTTTGGCCCGGATAAGGCCGCTGCCCGCATCGAGGCCTCCAAGGTGTTCTCCAAGGACCTGATGAAAAAGTACGGCATCCCCACCGCAAAGTACGAGACCTTTGACGACCCCGCCAAGGTCATGGAGTACATCAAGGCCGAGGGCAAGTACCCGGTGGTCATCAAGGCCGACGGTCTGGCACTGGGCAAGGGCGTGCTGATCTGCGAAAACGAGCAGCAGGCTGCGGACGGCGTGAAGGAGATCATGCTGGATAAGAAATTCGGCGCATCCGGCAACCATGTGGTGGTGGAGGAATTCCTCACCGGCCCCGAGGTCAGTGTGCTGAGCTTTACGGACGGCAAGGTGGTCAAGCCCATGGTGTCCAGCATGGACCACAAGCGTGCCAACGACCACGACACCGGCCTGAACACCGGCGGCATGGGCACCATTGCTCCCAACCCCTACTACACCCCGGAAGTGGCCGCTGAGTGCATGGAGAAAATTTTCCTGCCCACCATCAAGGCCATGAACGCCGAGGGCTGCCCCTTCAAGGGCTGCCTCTACTTTGGCCTGATGCTCACCCCGGACGGCCCGAAGGTCATCGAGTACAACTGCCGCTTTGGTGACCCCGAAACGCAGGTGGTGCTGCCCCTGCTGGAAGGCGACCTGCTGCACATCATGCAGGCCTGCACCAACGGCACGCTGGAAAACGAGGAGGTCAAGTTCTCGGACGGTGCTGCCGCCTGCGTCATTCTGGCTTCCGGCGGCTACCCGGTGGCTTACGAGAAGGGCAAGCCCATCACAGGCCTTGTGGACGGCCAGCTGCCCGGCGAGGAGAATGTGACGGTCTACCACTCCGGCACCGCCATCACCGAGGACGGCGCCCTTGTCACGGCCGGCGGCCGTGTGCTGGGTGTCACCGCCACCGGCCCGCGGCTGACCAATGCGCTGAGCCATGCCTATGAGGCGGCAGAGAAGATCAGCTTTGAAAAGCTGCACAAGCGCAGCGATATCGGCCTGCGCGCCCTGAAGGCACTGGCAGAGAAGGAATAAATGGCTCGCCCTCTCAGGCCGCTTCGCGTCCAGCTCTCCCAAAGGGAGAGCCCTTGGCAAAACCATGAACTTTGCGTGGACTGCCAAGGCCTCCCACTTTGGGGGAGGTGGCAGCGCGTGAGCGCTGACGGAGAGGGCGAGGACGCTAGATAAATTTTAGAATCATAAGGGGGAACCTACCCAATGGTCTATCGTATTTATGTGGAAAAAAAGCCCGGCTTTGATGTGGAAGCCACCGGCCTGAAAAATGAGCTGACCAGCCTGCTGGGCATCCAGTCGCTTACCGGTCTGCGTCTGCTGAACCGCTACGATGTGGAAGGCATCGACGAAGAACTGTTCAACCAGTGTGCAAACACCGTGTTCAGTGAGCCGCCGGTGGATAACACCTATGCCGAGCTGCCCGCCAGCGACGGCGTGTCCTTTGCAGTGGAGTATCTGCCCGGCCAGTTCGACCAGCGCGCCGACTCTGCTGCTGAGTGCATCCAGCTCATCAGTCAGGGCGAGCGCCCGCTGGTGCGCTCTGCCCGCGTCTATCTGCTGGAAGGCACCCTGACCGACGAGCCGGTGGCCGGGAGCAAGAAATACGTCATCAACCCGGTGGAGGCCCGCGAGGCTTCGCTGGACACCAAGCAGACCCTGAAAATGGAGTACCCTGTGCCCGCCCCGGTCAAGGTTCTGGAGGGCTTCAACCAGCTGGACGAAGAGCAGCTGAAAAAGTTCATTGCGGACAACGGCCTTGCCATGGATCTTGGCGATATCGAGTTCTGCCAGAAGTATTTCCGCTCGGAGCACCGCGACCCCACCATCACCGAGATCAAGATGATCGACACCTACTGGTCCGATCACTGCCGCCACACCACCTTCGGCACCATTCTGGACGATGTGCAGATCGACGATGCCGTGGTGCAGAAGGCCTTTGACCGCTACATGGCCATGCGCGCCGATCTGGGCCGCGAGAACAAGCCCCGCTGCATGATGGACCTTGCCACCATCGGTGCCAAGGAGCTGAAGAAGCAGGGCATCCTGAAAAATCTGGACGAGTCCGACGAGATCAACGCCTGCACCGTCAAGATCAAGTGCGATGTGAACGGCAAGGACCAGGACTGGCTGTTCCTCTTCAAGAACGAGACCCACAACCACCCGACCGAGATCGAGCCGTTCGGTGGCGCAGCAACCTGCCTTGGCGGTGCAATCCGTGACCCGCTTTCCGGCCGCAGCTATGTCTACCAGGCAATGCGCGTTACCGGCGCAGGTGACCCGCTGGTCCCGGTCAGCGAGACGTTGCCCGGCAAGCTGCCCCAGCGCAAGCTGGTGACCACCGCTGCCGCCGGCTATTCCTGCTACGGCAACCAGATCGGTCTTGCTACCGGTCAGGTGGACGAGATCTATCACCCCGGCTATGTGGCAAAGCGCATGGAGATCGGTGCCGTTGTAGGCGCTACCCCGCTTCCCACGTCCGCCGCGAGTGCCCCGCCCCCGGCGATGTCATCGTTCTGCTGCGGCCGCACCGGCCGTGATGGTGTGGGCGGTGCTACCGGCTCCTCCAAGGCCCACAAGCTGGACAGCCTTGAGCACTGCGGTGCCGAGGTGCAGAAGGGCAACGCGCCCATCGAGCGCAAGCTGCAGCGCCTGTTCCGCCGCGAGGATGCCTGCAGGATGATCAAGCGCTGCAACGACTTTGGTGCAGGCGGTGTGTCCGTTGCCATCGGTGAGCTGGCCGACGGCCTGTACATCGACCTGAACAAGGTCACCAAGAAGTACGAGGGTCTGGACGGCACCGAGCTGGCCATCAGCGAGAGCCAGGAGCGCATGGCTGTGGCGCTGGCCCCCGAGGACGTGGACAAGTTCATTGCTCTCGCCAACGAAGAGAACCTTGAGGCCACCCGGTGGCAAAGGTGACGGCTGAGCCCCGCCTGAACATGGTGTGGAACGGCATGTCCATCGTGAACATCAGCCGCGAGTTCCTGAACTCCAACGGTGCCGAGAAGCACCAGAAGGTCCATGTGGAAAAGGCCACGGTCTGGCAGCCCCAGTGGGAGGGCCTGACCTTCAGCCAGAAGATGAAGAACATGGTGGGCGATTTGAACGTCTGCAGCAAGAAGGGCCTGTCTGAGCGGTTCGACTCCACCATTGGTGCTGCCACCGTGCTCATGCCCTTTGGCGGTGCCTATCAGCTGACCCCGCAGAACGCCATGGTGGCAAAGCTGCCGGTGGACGGCGAGACCAGCACCTGCTCCGGCATGGCATGGGGCTTCAACCCCTTCCTGATGAGCGCAGACCAGTACAAGGGCGCTCAGATGGCTGTCATCGAGAGCGTTACCAAGCTGGTGGCCTCCGGCTTCCGCTATGAGGATGCTTACCTCACCTTCCAGGAATATTTCGAGCGTCTGGGCACCGCCCCGGAGCGCTGGGGCAAGCCGCTGGCCGCTCTGCTGGGTGCACTGGATGCTCAGATGGGTCTGGGCATTGCATCCATCGGCGGCAAGGACAGTATGTCCGGCTCCTTTGAAAAGCTGGATGTGCCTCCCACGCTGGTCTCCTTTGCAACCGCCATCGGCAAGGCAAACAAGGTGGTGTCCACCGAATTCAAGAAGCCGGAGAGCACGGTGGTGCTGGTGCGGCCCATCATCGACCCCGAGACCGGCTGCCCCAACTTCTTCTCCCTGAAGGCCAACTACAAGATCGTGGAGGAGATGATCGAAGAGGGCATGGTGGCATCCGCCTGCTCTGTGGGCTACGGCGGCATTGCCGAGGCTCTGTTCAAGATGGGCCTTGGCAACCACATCGGCTTCAAGATGCGTGCGGATAAGACCACCCATGAGATGTTCCAGCCCATGTACGGCTCCATCGTTCTGGAAATGGTGTCCGATTCGCCCGCCGGTGAGATCCTGGGCGAGACCACCAAGGAATACGTCTTTGAAGCCTGCGGCGAAAGCTGGATATGGCACAGCTGCAGGAGATCTGGGAAGGCAAGCTGGAGCCGGTGTACCCCTACCGCAAGGCAGGCCCCACCGTGGAAAAGATCAACGGCAAGCTGACCGCACCCGCCGCACCCAAGATCGGTGTGGCAAAGCCCAAGGTCATCATTCCGGTGTTCCCGGGCACCAACTGCGAGTACGACACCGCCAAGGCCTTTGCCCGCGCCGGTGCCGACCCGGAGATCCTGGTCATCCGCAACCTGACCCCCGCCGACGTGGCCGAGAGCTGCAAGGCACTGGTCAAGGCCATCGATAACAGCCAGATCGTCATGCTGCCCGGCGGCTTCTCCGGCGGCGACGAGCCGGATGGCAGTGCAAAGTTCATTGCATCCTTCTTCCGCAACCCGGAAGTCACCGAGGCGGTGCGCCGTCTGCTGCAGCAGCGCGATGGCCTGATGCTGGGCATCTGCAACGGCTTCCAGGCTCTCATCAAGCTGGGTCTGGTCCCCTACGGCGATATCCGCCCCATCACCGCTTACGATCCCACCCTGACCTTCAACACCATCGGCCGCCACCAGAGCATGCTGGTGCGCACTCGCATTGCATCCACCGGCAGCCCGTGGCTGTCCAAGTGCGAGGTGGGCGAACAGTTCACCGTTGCCATCAGCCATGGTGAGGGCCGCTTCGTGGCTCCGCAGGAGGTGCTGGACACCCTCATGAAGAATGGCCAGATCGCCACCCAGTATGTGGACATCGAGGGCAACCCCACCATGGATCAAAGCTATAACCCCAACGGCTCTGTGCTGGCGATCGAAGGCATCACCAGCCCGGATGGTCGTGTGTTCGGCAAGATGGGCCACTCGGAGCGCAGCGGCGAGTACCTGTACAAGAACGTTACCGGTGACAAATATCAGCCGATCTTTGAGGGCGGCGTGGACTATTTCAAGATTTGATGGTAGAATAGAGAAAAACTCCTTCCGTCATCGCTGATGCGATGCCACCTCCCTCGAAAAAGGGGGAGGCTTTCTGGTGCTGACCGGCAGAGGCAAAACCCCCTCGGGGGAGCTGGCGAGCAAAGCGAGACTGAGAGGGTTATTTTCAGGAGGAAACAATCAATGTCTCAGCATGATCGTTATATCAGCCCCTTTTCCACCCGCTATTCCTCGGACGAGATGCAGTATATCTTCTCGGACGATAACAAATTCCGCACATGGCGCCGCCTGTGGGTGGCGCTGGCCCGGGCCGAAATGGAGCAGGGCCTGACCAACATCACCCCCGATATGGTGGCTGAGCTGGAAGCCCATGTGGACGATATCAACTATGAAGTGGCCATTGAGCGCGAAAAGCTGGTGCGCCACGACGTGATGAGCCATGTGTACGCCTACGGCCAGCAGTGCCCCAAGGCTGCCGGCATCATCCATCTGGGTGCCACCAGCTGCTATGTGGGCGACAACACCGACATCATCGTGATGCGTCAGGGTCTGGAACTGGTGCGCAAAAAGCTGATCGGTGTGTTGGCAAAGCTGGGCCGCTTCGCAGAGGAATACAAGGACATGCCCTGCATGGCCTACACTCACTGCCAGCCCGCTCAGCCCACCACCGTGGGCAAGCGCGCCACCCTGTGGGCCAACGAGCTGGTGATGGACCTGCAGGAGATCGACCACCGTCTTGCTGTTCTGCAGCTGCGCGGTGTCAAGGGTACCACCGGCACGCAGGCTTCCTTTATGGAGCTGTTCAAGGGCGATGCCGATAAGATCCGCGCCGTGGATGCTTCCATCGCCAAGGAGATGGGCTTTGCGCCCGAAGCGGTCATCCCCGTGTCCGGCCAGACCTACAGCCGCAAGGTGGATGCCTTCATCCTGAACGCCCTTGCCGGCATTGGCCAGAGCTGCATGAAGTTTGCCACCGACCTGCGTCTGCTGGCTAACTTCAAGGAGATGGAAGAGCCGTTTGAAAAGAACCAGATCGGTTCCTCCGCCATGCCTTACAAGCGCAACCCCATGCGCTGCGAGCGTATCTGCGCGCTGAGCCGCTACCTGATGGTAGATGTGCTGAACCCCAGCTTCACCACCGGCACCCAGTGGTTTGAGCGCACGCTGGACGACAGCGCCAACAAGCGTGTCGCCATGGCTGAGGGCTTCCTTGCCACCGACGCTATCCTGAACATCATGCTCAACGTCACCGACGGCATCGTGGTGTATCCCAAGGTGGTGCGCAGCCGTCTGATGGCAGAGCTGCCCTTCATGGCCAGCGAGAACATCATGATGCAGGCTGTGGAAAAGGGCGGCAACCGTCAGGAGCTGCACGAGCGCCTGCGCCAGCACGCCATCGCCGCCGGCAAGCAGGTCAAGGAAGAGGGCCTGCCCAACGACATGGTGGACCGCATTGCTGCCGACCCCGCCTTTGGCCTGACCCGCGAGGAGATCGTGGCGGGCCTTGTGCCGGAGAACTTTGTGGGCCGTGCACCGCAGCAGGTGGAGGAGTTCATCGCCAATGTGCTCAAGCCCATCTTCGATGCCAACCCCGATGCCGTGGAGCAGCACGCATCTTTGAGTGTTTGATTTTAAATGCTCTCCGCTTACGCTCTGAGCATAAACAGCGGAAGTTACAGTTTGTTTTGCAAGAAGGAGAAGCCTGCGGGCTTCTCCTTCTTGCTTTTTCACGAAAAGGACCGGAAAGAAAAACTCCTTCAGCTGAACTTCGTGCGTCAGCCGTTCCCCTTTTTGTCACCTTTCGGTGACATCTTCCCCGACCGGGGAAGTCTTTCTCAAAGAGGGAGCCTCTGACGAAGAGGAAGAGTTTACCGTACGGCCAAAGCCTCCCTAATAAAGGAAGGTGGCATTGCGCAGCGATGACGGAAGGAGTTCTCTTGCGCAAATCATTTTATCATGTTACACTAAAACTCCAAACCTATGTAAAAGGAGAACCGCGTATGCGATTGGATAAATACTTAGCCGAGACGGCCCAGTGCACCCGCAGCGAAGCAAAGGCGCTGCTTTCCAAAGGGCGGGTGCAGGTGAACGGTGCTGTCTGCAAAAAAGGGGACACCCAGCTCAAAGAAAGTGACACTGTGGCTGTGGATGGCAGGGCGCTCAGCTATCAGCAGTTCGTGTACATCATGCTCAACAAGCCCGAGGGCGTGGTGAGCGCTTCCACCGACAAGCGTGACACCACCGTGGTCGATCTGGTGGGGGATGCCTATCCCCGGCGGCAGCTGTTCCCGGCGGGAAGGCTGGACAAGACCAGCACCGGCTTTGTGCTGCTGACCGATGACGGCACCTTTGCCCACGACATCCTTGCTCCAAAGCGCCACGTCTCCAAGACCTACACCGTGGTGTTGGACACGCCGCTGACCGAGCAGATGCGCACCGGCTTTGCGGCGGGCGTGACCCTTGCCGACGGCACCGCACTTTCGCCTGCGGAGGTGACGGCCCTTTCGGCCGATGGCTGCACTGTGCGGGTGGTGCTCAAGCAGGGCGTATACCACCAGATCAAGCGGATGTTCGGCGTGTACGGCGCAGGCGTGAACGGCCTGCACCGGGATGCCATCGGCGGCCTTGCACTCGACCCGGCCCTTGCACCGGGCCAGTGGCGGGAGCTTTCTGCCGAAGAAGTGTCAAAAATTTCCAGCTGACAGGGTCGGCTTTTCACCCGAATTTCAAAAAAGCAACACATTTTTCCGGTAGAATAGGGGGCAGAACCACGCAAAAAGGCACTTTTTTGGTTCAGAATGGCCCCTGAAGATAATATTCACAAGAAAAAACTATCTTTTTTGTTGAAATATGTTGCAAAAGTAAATTCTTTTGTGTAAAATATAAAATGTAATGCAGCTAAATTGTTAAAAATCACGACCGGCTGCCGCTGCGGTTTGCACAAACGAGGAAAAGGGGTATCCATTATGGCCAATAGAGTATTTCAAAGCGTGATCTACCAGATGAAAGACGCGATCAACCGGGTGGTCGGCGTGGTGGATGAGACCGGCGCTGTTATTTCCTGCTCGGAACTGAACCTGATCGGCGAGGTGCGCGAGGGTTTCATGGCGGAGCGTCTGACCGCAGGCGACCGCTTTGTGCGCGATGGCTACACCTATCAGCAGTTCTCCAGCGCCAAGCATAATGATTATGCAGTATTCGTGGAAGGCGTGGACGAGACGGCTGGTCAGTTTGCCGCCATGCTGTCCATCAGCCTGCAGAGCATCAAGCAGTACCACGACGAAAAGTTTGATAAGTCCAACTTTATCAAGAATGTGGTGCTGGATAACATCCTGCCCGGCGATATCTATGCCAAGGCCCGTGAGCTGCACTTTGCCACCGATGTTTCCCGCGTGGTGTTCATCGTGCGTGTTACCAGCGGCGGCGATATCTCCGCCTACGATGTGGTCAGCAGCCTGTTCCCCGACAAGCAGAAAGACTTTGTGTTCAATATCAGCGAGACGGATACCGTGCTGGTCAAGGAGATCCGCAAGGGCATCGACCGCACCGATATGGAAAAGCTGGCTGCCAGCATCGTGGATACCCTGTCCGGCGAGCATTACATCAAGGCTGTGGTGGGCATCGGCACCCCCATCTCCAACGTGAAGGATCTGGCTACCTCCTTTAAGGAAGCACAGATCGCCATGGAAGTGAGCAAGGTGTTCGACACCGAAAAGCAGATCATCCGCTACGATAATCTGGGCATTGCACGCCTGATCTATCAGCTGCCCACCACCGTGTGCGAGATGTTCCTGCGCGAGGTGTTCAAGCAGGGCAGCATCGAAAGCCTGGATCAGGAAACCCTGTTCACCATCCAGCGCTTCTTCGAGAATAACCTGAATGTGTCTGAAACCAGCCGCGGCCTGTTTGTGCACCGCAACACGCTGGTGTATCGTCTGGAAAAGATCAAAAAGCTGACTGGCCTGGATCTGCGTGAGTTCGACGATGCTATCGTCTTTAAGGTGGCACTGATGGTCAAGAAGTACCTGTCCAACAATCCGGCCAAATACTAATAAGCTGCAGGCTCTGCCTGCAGTGCAGAACCGGCCGCTCGAAACCGATGCTGGCCGGTTCTTTTTGCTGTGAAAACAGATTTTAATGTCAGGAGCTAATATTACCCTATGATCGATTTAGAACACGTTTCCAAGGAATATAAACGGGGCGGACCGCTGGCACTGGACGATATCAATCTCCATGTGGACGACGGCGAGTTCGTGTTCCTGCTGGGCCATTCCGGCGCAGGCAAATCCACCCTGCTCAAGCTGCTGCTGCGCGAAGAGCTGCCCAGTGAGGGCAAGGTGACCGTGCTGGGCAAGGATGTTGCCAGCCTGCACCGCCATCAGGTGCCGTATCTGCGCCGTCAGATGGGCATTATCTTTCAGGATTTCCGGCTGATCCCCACCATGACTGTGTACGAGAACATCGCCTTTGCCATGCATGTGACCAACGTCAAGAGCCGGGAGATCAGCGACCGTGTGGAGTACATGCTGGAGCTGGTGCATCTGGAGGATAAGGCCAAGGCCTATCCGGACACCCTTTCCGGCGGTGAACAGCAGCGCGTGGCTGTGGCCCGCGCCCTTGCCCACGGCCCCAAGCTGGTCATTGCGGACGAGCCCACCGGCAACATCGACCCGGAATTGAGCCTGGAAATGATGGAGCTGCTGGAGCGGGTGAGCGAAACGGGCATCACCGTGGTGGTCGTTACCCATGAGCACGAGCTGGTGCGCCAGTTCCACCAGCGCGTCGTCACCCTGAAAAAGGGCCGCATCATTTCGGATGTGCCTGCCGACAAGGAAGCCATCCGCGCACGCGCAGAGCGCAAAGAACGCCTGTTCGAGACCGAGCTGGGACCTGCTGACACTGCAGAAAAGGAGGCGGCCACCGTATGATGAGACCTTCTACCTTCTTTTTTCTGATCCGGCGCGGCATCCGCAATCTGGGCAAGCACTGGGCCATGACCTTTGTGTGCATCCTGTCCCTCAGTGTCTGTATGACCCTGAACACCTTTGCAAGCCTTGCCGAGGTGAACGTGGACAGCATGGTGAACTATCTGGGCAGCCAGAACGAGACCGTGGTCTATCTGGACCCGGAGTGTGATGATGCCACTGCGCAGGCCGTGGGCGAAAAGCTGGCGGCAATGCCCGGCGTGACCAATGTGCAGTTCGTCTCCAAGCAGGACGTGCTAAACACCTACCGCAATTACATGGAAGATTACTCCTCCCTGTGGGATGAGTTTGAAAATGACAACCCCTTCAAGGCCAACTACCGCGTTTCCATCGCGGATCTGAGCCAGATGGAGAGCATGAGCAAGCAGATGCAGGCCATTCAGGGCGTGTACAGCGTTACCGCCCCGGTGGAAATGACCAACGTCTTTGTGCAGGTGCAGCGCTCTGTTACCAAAGTGGGCCGCGGTATCGTGCTGGTGCTGATGGTCGTCAGCATCATCACGGTGGGCAGCACCATCCGCCTGAGCGTGTTTGCGCGCCGCCGCGAAATTGAGATCATGAAGTACGTGGGCGCCACCAACGGTCTGGTCACTCTGCCCTTCGTTGTGGAAGGTCTGGCCATGGGTCTGATCTCCGGCGTGCTCACTGCGGCGATCAGTCTGGGCGGCTACTCCTACATGGTGCAGGCTTCCGACGGTCTGGGTGGCGTGTGGGAAATGATCATGGGTCAGGCACTGGTGCCGGTGAGCGCCGTCTGGTCCACTATCATCCCGTACAGCCTCATCGGCGGTGCCGTTGTGGGTGGTCTGGGCAGTATGTTCTCCATCCGCAAGCACCTGAACGTGTGATCGAAAGGAGCCGCACATGAAAAAAGCACTTCATGCAAAGCCCTTCCGGCTGCAGATGCCCGGCCATACGCCGCGCCATGCACGGCCGGAGCCTGCCCGCAGCAAGCTGCTGCGCGGCGTGAGTCTGTGCCTGGCGGCGGTATGCCTTGCGGCAAGCGTCAGCTTCCAGCCGGCCACGGCAGCCACCAGCATGGCCAGCCTGCAGAACAAGCTGAACAGCCTTCCAAATCCATCGACCAGCACAAGAAGGAGCTTTCGGACGCAAAGAAAAGGAAGCTGCTGCAAAAGCGCTGGAAAGTGAGCTAAAGGAGCGCGTGGGGCGTCATTCAGTCTCAGATCAGTGTGCTGAGCACCCAGATCGCTGCTGTGCAGAATAACATTGGCCAGACCGAGCAGAAGATCACCGCTAAGGAAGGCGAGATCACCCAGAAGCAGGCCGAGATCGACAGCCAGTGGGGCGATTTTAAAAGCACATGGCTGCCATGCAGGAGTTGCGCGACGGCGGCAGCGTGGCCATGCTGAGCGCAGTGAACGACCTGTATGAGCTGCTCACCTTCAACGAGGTCATGCAGGATATCTCCATCAAAGATACCGAGATCATGGACAACATGAAGGCCGGCCAAGTCCGAACTGGAAGCGGACAAGGTGGAGCTGGAGGCCCAGCGCAAGGAACTGCAGAGCCAGAAGGCGGAGCTGGATACCCAGAACTACCAGATGAAGGCAAAGCAGAGCGAGCTGAATAGCAGCATTTCTGCGGCGCAGCTTTCTGCACAGGATGCCCAGAAGGCCCAGCAGACGGCACAGGCCGCTATTGAATCGGACGAGCTGAACTATGAGGCCGTCAAGAAAGAGATCCAGAAGCTGATCGCGGCCGCTGCATCCAGCAAGCCGCAGTTGAGCTTTACCGGCTTTGCCTGCCCGCTGAAGAGCTATACCCGCGTTTCCAGTGAGTACGGCTGGCGTAAGAATCCGGTGTCCGGCGTCAACAGGCTGCATGCCGGCATCGATCTGGCGGCCCCGGGCGGTACGCCTATCTATGCAGCCGCCAGTGGCTATGTGCAGGTGGCAGGCTGGTCCAGCGGCGGCTATGGCAACTACGTCATCATCTACCACGGAAGCATGTCGGACGGCAATGCCTACAGCACCCTGTACGGCCACATGAGGTCGGTCGCCACCAGCGCAGGCAAGTATGTCAAGCAGGGCGAGTTGATCGGCTACGTTGGCTCTACCGGCAACTCTACCGGCAACCACCTGCATCTGGAGGTCTGGAAGGGCGGCAAAAAGGCCAATGCGGTCAATCCGCGCGGTTATATCCCGTTCCCGCACAACTGAGTGTGTTTATAAGGAGTCTGGTATTCTATGAACGAACAAAAACACAAGCGCTGGCTGCGTATCGGCTGCCTTGTTCTGGCAGGCGTGTTTGCACTCTCGCTGCTGAGCAGTGTGATCATGATGCTGCTGTATTAACAGGGAGGGGCAAGCATGAACCGTAAAATCTCTGTGGGCATGGCTGTCACCATTGTGATCCTTGCCATGACCGTGACCTTTTCCATTACCATGCTCATTGCCATGCGTCTGTTTGACAGCACGGTGAGCAGCGTGAAGGAAAAGGAGAGCATGTACAACAAAGTGGCCGAGGTGGACCGCTATGTGCGCAGCAACGACTACTACACCATCGATGAAACGGTGCTGTACGACCGCCTGACCGCAGGCTACCTGCTGGGCACCGGCGACAAGTACGCCCGTTACTACACCGCCAACGCCTACACCGAGCTGATGAACCAGCAGAGCGGCAAGGTGATGGGCATTGGCGTGGAACTTGGCATGGACCAGACCGGCTATGCCAGAGTGACCAGGGTGTATGAGGACTCGCCTGCGCAGGAAGCCGGTATCGTGGTGGGCGATTACATCACTGCTATTGACGGCACCGATGTGAAGAGCCTTTCCGGGGTGGATGCTGTGCAGTCCCGCCTGCAGGGCGAAGCCGGCACCATCGTCAATGTTACATGGCTCGACAGCAAGGCTGCTTCCCGGACGACGGACCTGACCCACTCCGGCTACACCAGCACCACCGTGGACTACCAGATGCTGGACAGCGTGGGTTACATCAAGATCCGCCAGTTCGACGGCAGCACGCCCAGCGAGCTGGACTATGCCATCCGGTCTCACTACCAGCGGTGCCCAGAGCCTTGTGTTCGACCTGCGCGATAACGGCGGCGGCGTGTTGGATGATGCCATCAGCTGCATCGACCTGATCGCCCCGGAAGGCACTGTGGCCTATGCCGAGGATAAGAACGGAAACCGCACCATCATTGGCAGCAGTGACGATGAGAGCAAGGTGGAGCTGCCCATCGTCTGTCTGGTCAACGGCAACACCGCCAGCGCAGCAGAGCTGTTTGCTGCCAGCCTGCGCACCATGAACGGCGCACGTCTGGTGGGCACCACCACCATGGGCAAGGGAACCATCCAGAGCAGCCCGCAGCGCCTTTCGGATGGCAGTGCCGTGAGCATCACGGTGGCAAAGCTCATCTGCGGCGACGGATCCTGCTTTGATGGCACCGGCCTGAGCGTGGATGTGGAGCGTGCCCTCAGTGCCGAAGAGACCACGAATTTCTACGATTATACCCCCGAGGATGACCCGCAGATCCAGCGTGCGGTCAGCGCAGCACAGCAGCTGAGCGGTACCACGACTCTGGGCGGTGTCAACGAAGCAGCTTCTTCGGCTGCTGCTTCCGAAGAAGCCGACAGCGCTTCCACTGAGCCGGAGAACGCTTCCTCTGAGGAAACGGCTTCCTCCACCGAAGCAGAAGCTGGCAGCGAAGCAGCATCCAGCGCAGAATAAAGGGTAAAACCGGCAGAAATGCTGCATGGACTTCTTTTTGTAAAAAGGAAACCGGTTTATTGCGGTGCTGTTTGCCGTACGCATGTTCCTTTCTTGAAACGGCTTTTGATCGCGCCCGTAGGGCGGTGATGCTACCTGCCGTATCGACTCTCACGTGAAAGCCGTTTTGGAGCGCCCCGCAGCGCTCCCGTTTACCGTACCGACCCCTTCCAACCCAGCCAGACCCGCAGGTCTGGCTGGGTTGCCATATTATAATAATATTTCCGCTGAATATGCCCAAAGCGACGCGGAGGGCATTCAAATCGTACTATGAAAAAGGATGGAATCTATGCCCGAACTGACCGACCTCTCGGTGATCCGCGCCCTGTGTGAAAAATACGATTTTGCACTCTCCAAGGGTTTTGGACAGAACTTTATCATCAACCCGGGCCTGCCGCCCAAGATCGTGGATGCCAGTGGCGTGGACAAGCGCTATGGTGTCATTGAGATCGGCCCCGGCATCGGTGTGCTGACCCGGAACTGGCAAAGCGCGCCGCCAAGGTGGTGTCCATTGAAGTGGACGAACGCCTGCCGCCGCTGCTGGCCGAAACGATGGCCGGAGTGGACAATTTTAAACTGGTATTACAGGATGTACTGAAAGTTGACCTGAAGGCTCTTATTGCGGAAGAGTTCCCCGGTATGCCGGTGGCTGTGTGCGCCAACCTGCCCTACTACATCACCAGTCCCATTGTCATGAAGCTGCTGGGCGACCGCCTGCCCATTGAAAGCCTGACCGTCATGGTACAGAAGGAAGCTGCCGACCGTCTGGCTGCTGCGCCCGGCACCCGTGCATCCAGCGCCATCAGCTGCGCGGTGAGCTACTATGCCACCTCCAAAATGATGTTCACCGCTGCGCCCGGCAGTTTTTACCCGGCTCCCAAGGTGACCAGCGCCGTGGTGCGCATGGAGATCCGTCCGCAGCCCGCTGTGCAGGTGGAGGACGAAGAAGGCTATTTTGCGCTGGTGCGTGCCGCCTTCGGACAGCGCCGCAAAACGGCTGCAAACGCCATTGCCAGCGGCCTGGGGATGCCCAAGGACGCGGTGACAGCCGCCATTGAAGCCGCCGGTTTTGATGCCCGCATCCGCCCGGAAGCCCTCACACTGGAGGATTTTGCAAAGATCCAGCAGGCCCTTGCCCGCTGAAGCAGCCCGCTGCTCAAAAAAGAATACAACAGACTTTGAACCCCACAGGAGCCGTCCGCGGTTCCTGTGGGGTTTTTATGATAATAGAATCGAATGGTTCGATTTTATTATCGATGTATTGCGTTGAAAATTCCTGGTATCAAAACGTGATACAACAGAAAAGAATGCTAAAAGCAGACGAAAGCATGAACTGATGGCAATGGCACCTCATTTGTTAAACGGTATAGTATACTGTTTGGGGAATGGGTTGTTTTGCGCGCCAAGAAGATATTGACAAGCCGCGCGTTTTTTGGTATTCTATCAAAAGACCGCTTGGTCCATGCTGGTGTGGCGCAATGGCAGCGCAACTGATTTGTAATCAGTGGGTTGCAGGTTCAACTCCTGTCACCAGCTCCAAAAAGCCGCTCAGAAACGTTGATTTCTGGGCGGCTTTTGCTTTTGTGTTTTTGCTTTCGGCACAAAAATCCAAAAATTCCGCAAAAGATGTTGACAAACTATCATCCGGGTGGTAATATATACAGGCAATCCATGGACTGCAAAACTGAATATGGGCGTGTTCCCGAGTGGCCAATGGGGACAGACTGTAAATCTGCTGCTTTCAGCTTCGGTGGTTCGAATCCACCCGCGCCCACCAAACAAGAAAAATCCGAACCTGTTTCCGATTGGAGAAGGGTTCGGATTTTTCGTTTTCTTTGGGTACAGCAATGAAGGCTCCCGTGGACGGCGCAAAACTCCGATACCTTGTCATAGACCGTAAGCCAATAACAAGATTTGGAGGGTATGATTATGAAGTACGATGAAAGAGCCTGCAAGTTTAACATGGATACCGGGTGTGTGGAGTTGACTCTCAAGATGGGAGAAAAATTTCCATTGACTGCACCGGGGTTGAGGATGCTCTGGATGTTACCATGGAGCAGAGGTCAGAACTGGACTACCTCATCTACAATGACCCGCTGGGCTATGCGGACTTGATTTTGAACGGTGACCCAGAGGAATATTTGAAGAATGTAGCAGGGAGCCATGGGTTAGAAGATTAAGGACAAAAAATAAGAGTTGTGTCCAACTGGACACAACTCGGTGAATACATCTATATAAGGCAGGGCGTTCCCTCTTTACTGGGAGCGTCCTGCTGTTTTTATGCGGCAACAGGCAAGGCTTGCAGAGCTTCCTGCTCTTTCAGCCATTCCTCATATTCACGCTGGCCTTCCTCACTGTTGAAAAACTCAACCATGGAGGGATAAAAGCAACGCGCAAGGGTCTTGATTGCTTCATCCGGGTAGCCGGATTTGTTCGACTTCTTCTTTTGTTCAAATGGTATCCTCCGAAAATCAAAGTTCCATATCCTGCCCACGCTTGCGGTTTCGCTGCGGCACATTCATGGTGCGCTCCTGCTTGGGGGCAAGAATCTTTTCCAGAAAGCCGCGCACCAGTTCGGGCGCACGGTGGAGAGCATCCAGATAGGGTTTCACGTCGTACCACAGGTCGTGGTACTTGTTGCTCCAACGAACGGCCTCTTTCTTGGCGGTGGAAAGTTCTTCTTTCAAGCGGCGGTTCTCCACATCCATCATATAGCCGTGGTCGGCTTGCTTTTTCAGTTTGGAGAATTCTTCTTCGGTCAGCGAATAGTTGCCGAGGAAGGTTCGCTTACCGATATAATCCAGATCGCGCGCGTGAATGAGGGCTTCTTTGTGAGCGTGGCCTTTTTCTGAACAGCGGCAAGTTCCTTCTCCTTTTTGGAGAGGGTCTGACTGGTTTTGGCAAGCGACTGCGCCTTTTGGTCGGCTTGGGCGGTCAGGAGTGTCCAGCCGTTCCTGCTCCCGTTGAACTTTGAACTGGGTGACGGTCAGGTGTTCTTCGGTGCTGCCACGTTCGCCGCGCTCTACATCGGTATACCCAGCATTGTGCATATAGTGGAAGAAATCGTCTTGCAGGATGCTGTACGACTTCTTCAGGACGGGCTTGCCGTTCTTTTGCAAAACAGGCTTTCCGGCATCGTCCAGCAGGGGCTTGGATGCCCACTTCTCGCTCCGGCTGACCTGCATGACAGTCTCCTTGACGGTGCCGACCAGTGCCTTGTCCTTGCAGCGTCTCGACCACAGGATCTGCTTTTCCACCACAGGCACTTAGACCACATGGAGGTGGTAGTGGTAAACTTCGCGGCCTAGTGCTTCGGTCATGGCACGGTTGATCTCATCAGCGTGCATGACGGCGGAGAGGATATACTGCTCACGGCCCACGATCTGGACAGCGGCTTTATAGGCATCTGCGTAGAACTGCTTGGCGAACTCATAGCCACCGTGATTGTCAAAATAGGCCGAGTTGACATCAAAGACAAGCTCGCAATAATGGGTAGCATCCGGCTTCAAGCCGCGCGTTGAAATCGTACCAGCGGTTTCCAGTTGGGCGAATAGGTCAGTGTAGCTGGCGGTTGGCTTTTTGAAGTGGACGTTCCATGAGGCGCGCTGGGGGATAATGTCGGGGTTTCGATAGCTGTCCTTTTCGCGCTCGTTGTGCTGCTGGGTGTTACCAACGGCCTTATCCGAAACGGCGAGGTTTCGGACACTTGTGCGGTCAATACCATCACTTCTTGCCAAAGGGCATCCCTCCTTTCGGGGTTCAGAGGAGGGTGACGGGGACGGAGATGCACTTCCCCGGAAGTGTAATAACCCACTATGACACTTTCATCCCTATGGGCTGCAAAGTGTAGTGGGCTCTTCGAGGACTCTCCGAGGGGGAACGTCTCCTGCGGGAGAATTACAATCAAGTTCGCACAATGCGAACTTGATTGCTCCGTACGCATCCGAAAAAATCGCGTACGGACTTCAAATAATCTGTACGGTCTGTACGGCGTACGGAAATTTGAAATATAAACGATAGCACGTTTTAATTTACTTGAATTTTCCGTACAGGTGCGTACAAGTACAGGCCGTACAGGTTGTACGAACTTCTTCCGTGAAAAAAATGCACTTTTTACGGGCAGGGGTGGACAAGCGGTTCGATGTCCACAAAGCCCTGCACTCTGCGGCCACCGGGCAGGGCGGTGTTATGTGTTGCACCAGAGACCCCAAAGTGGGAACTCTGGTGTTTTTTGCTTCCTGCCTGAATATACGGAAAATTTTGCAGGAAAGGCGAAAAAGCGGCAGAACTGCAACGGAAAAAGAAAAAAGCCCTTACTGGTTGCAGGGCTGCAACAGCAAGGGCGGAGAGGTAACCGTATATTGAACAAAACGGCAGAGCGTATTATAATGAGGAAAAAGCTCAAAAAGAAGGACCGACCACATGGCACAGGAATATCTGCCCGCACCATCCAACATCCGCCTTGCGGACTTGATGAAAGAGCACAACATCAGCCAACCGGAGCTTGCCAAGGAAATCGGCTGCTCCAAAAGCACCATCAGCCGCTTCATCAGCGGCGCAAAAGGGACGCTGACCCATGAGCAGGTGCTGAAAATCGCAAGGCTGTTTAATGTGTCCACGGATTTTCTGCTGGGAGAAACCAACATCCCCGACCGCAAGAACTACGACATTGCCGAACTGGGCTTGTCCGTAGAAGCCGCAAAGAACCTCTACACGGGGCGCGTCAATGCAGAGGTAGTCAACCTGCTGCTGGAAAACGCCCGCTTTGCAGAGCTTACTTACCGCATAGCGCAGTATTTTGATGATACTTTTGCGTCTGGCATCGCAGCACAGAACGCCATGCTCACGACATTGAGCACCCTGCTGCGCACAAAGGTCAAGACCCCGGAAGCAGCCAAAGCCGCAAAGGACATCAGCCTTCGGAGAAAACCGGTGTACCAAGGCGACCTTGATGACATTGAGATGTACTTCATGGCGGCGGTCAAGGAAATCAAAAAGGGTATCGGGAGCCACTACGCTGAACAGGAAGCCATGAGCAAGAAAGTGGCAGAGAAGATGTTCACCGAATTGACCAAAGGGCAGGATGTGCAGCACCCAACGATTACGGCAGAGCAGTTGACGGATGCAATGTTGGACAGCGTTTCGGGTATGGAAGGAGCCACGCCGGAAGCACTGGAACAGCTGCGAAGCGGTCTGTTGGGAATCTTGCAGTCTGCCGCAGAGCAGGAAAACGCCCATGAAGCAGACGAATGAACGGCTTTGTGCGCTGGCACAGAAAGGGGACGCCACCGCACTGGACAGCCTGATCGACAACAACAAGTCCTTTATTGGCAAGGTGGCAAATGACCTTTTCCGCAGCATGAATCTGGCACAGTCCGGCCTGAACCTTGACACGGACGATTTGAAACAGGCAGGGAATATGGGCTTGTGGAAGGCCGTGCCGAAGTTCGATGCAGCGCGCGGCATGAAGTTCCTGACCTATGCGGCTCCTGCCATTCATAACGCCATGATGGACATGGTGCGGGATGCCTTTGCTGCTTTTGAGCAGCGGATGGTGACAGAGGACAAGGACGGTATTCTGCTACCAGCGTGTTTCGCTGGATGATGTTCTGCCGGGAGAGGAACAACTACGGCGCATCGAAGCCATAGCCGACCCCTACGCCATGCAGCCGCAGAGTATTATGGAAGAACAGGAATCGCGCCGGGAACTGTACGATGCTCTGAAACGGCTGAGCCAGCGGGAGCAGACCTATCTTCTGTACCGCTATGGCTTCACCGATGGCGAGGAGCATCCTCTGATCGGCACGGCGATATACTTTCACCTGACAAAAGGCCGCGCAAAAAAGACGGAGAAACAGGCCATGGATAACCTTTGGCTGGAACTGCCGTGGTGGTTTATCTGAATGAAAAGAAAAAATCGTGATTGTGCTACAAGCTTTATGGGGATTTATGTGCAACTATACGATTTTGAGAAATTTTGTAGACGGATGAAACAAAATAGGATTAAATCTAAGTATCTAAGGAACGTTGATTTCACGGAGCCGCTGATTACCGACTGTAGGATTTGAGGAGGATGCCGTTTTATGAAAATTACACGAGATAAAATGTTTTTTTCAAAAGATCTTATTCATACAATGGCATATGTCGGAATGTTCGTGGCGGCAATTATATCGGTTGGAGCGTGTAAGTCTGGTATTTGGGTGGCTGCGATATTAGCATGGATTGTAGCAGGTATAATTATCGGATTGGCGATTATTTCTGACTATAAAAAGGCAGAACTTTTGAAAAATGGAACAAGAATCATCGGAAAGGTTACAGCAACAAAACGGGTACATATAAAATTTCATATGAGTACCTACCACCTTGCCGATGAGGATGTAATCTATCCATATGTGGTACATTATCAGTATAAAGTTAAAGGTGAAACCTATAATGGAAAGTCGCAGTGGTTTTGGTTCAATCCATGTATTCCGAAAGGGGCACCAATAAAAATTCTAGTAGACCCAAAGAATCCGGCCCGAAGTACAGTTCTCAAACCAGAAAGCTAAAGATGGCTTTCAATCGAGGTAAAACAAAAAGTTTATCCTTATAGCGTGTTTATTTAAAAGAAGATTGCGATTGTGCTACAAATTTTCAGGAAGTTTATGTGCATCTATACGATTTTGAAAAATTTTGTGGACAAACGAAATAAATCAGGCTTAAATTTCGTTATCTAAACAAAAAGCAAGGCGGGAAGGTTTGATGATTTGTAAAAAATGAGGGCATAAAAATAAAGTAGGCGTTTGATATTTCCAGCAATGTGGGCAGTAGTGAAAGAAGGTATAGAAAATGAAGAAAACTTTATATACATTTTTGGTTTGGAATTTTCTGTTGTTTGTAGCTGGTTTAAGTGATATTGTTTTTTATAGAAATCTTACATCGGTAGAAGGTATGACAATAAGCTGGACCCAGCCAGCGCTTGTAAGTATTACTTCATTTTTAATATTGCTTTCAATATATTATGGGATGCACCAGCTCCTTTTCGGGAAAAATTTTTATTTGAAACTGGAAATCAAGCAGGAAGACATAGATAAATTGCGAAATTCAATTTATGATTTTCTGAAAAAAGGCGAAATTGACCCCGAAAAATTGCAGCAATGAAGTTGTTTTGTGGGGTGGATTCATCGTTTACTTATTTATATCAAAGGGCTACTAATTTTCAATTCTAATAATGGGGTAAAGTGGTACGAATGAAAAAGATACAGAACTTTTTCTCGACGATTTTGCAAAAGCTGTGGAAAAGTTCGATAACTATCGTTTAGCATTAAAACTACGGAAGCTTTACGCTGAAAGCTGTAACTTTAAGCAGACCGGAAAGCTTATAATGAGGGTAGAACAGAAATATGACCAACGAAGATACCACTGATTTTGACGAGCACTTCGCTAAAATTTCGTCCTATATTGTGGACACATTGCACGGCGTTCCACTTGAGATGACCGAGGATGAAAAAGAACAATTTCGCATACAGGTTATTTCAAATCAGTATGCAGAACGGTTGCTAAGTGAAGCCGAAAAGACAGAAACGTATAGAGGTTTATCAAAATTGATATTCTCCATACAGTTTCTATCCCTCAACTGGCTAGAACAATCCCACTTAAAGGTTTTAATCTCAGTTTAGAAAAATACAGAATGCCGGATGGTGTAATAATAGAGGTTGAGAGTTCGTCACATTATTTGGGGTCATTTAGTGAGAAAAATGATTCTTCCACAAATTGGATAGAAAAGATCATGGAGGGTGTCGGTATTCACTAGATGGATTCTCAAGAAGCATAAACAGCCCGCTATTTGTAGAGAATTCTGGAAGAAAATTGAAGAAAGCATCCTTCCGGCAACAGCACCCCGGACGTTTGTGAACTCTCACAACAGAGATCAAGAACCAATCCCTGCTTTGCGCTTACACCGTTTTGGTGACATTTTTTCTCCGTCTTGCTACAATATTGTGGATTTTTTCTATTTGTGCTTTGCTATTATCAACATCTAAAATGAAAACCGTGATGGAGGTGATTCCAATGCAGATAATTTCCTTGAAAACAAATTGAATGCTTTGGCAAACGGTGGCCAGTTCTCCATTTCCTACGACATCACGATTCCGTAATAAAAGCATTAGATAATGGGTATAAAAGCCACGATTCTTTAGAGTCGAAAGAAAAGAATCGTGGCTTTGTACGTTTGAATTATGGAGCAAGCCAAATGAATAAGAAATTGGAATTTTTTAGCAGTATGGCGGTTGCCTTTATAGTTTTGATATTGGTCTTTCTTTGCATTCGTTTTTCAGGTCAGGGAAAATTTGCTACACATGGAGGAACCAATCCGTCTGATGTAAAATGTATTTATACTTCAGTTTGGCCGGATAATGAATACACTAGGCTTATTTGTGAGCCGGAAAGTGGAACGATAGAATATATATTGGATGGTTCTAATGCTGGGTATTATGCAATCTTTTATAATAATATCTCTGAAGAAGAAATACAAAAATATATTGACCAATTGAAAACCTTAGGATACGCTGAAGAGGCATCGGCTTCAGAAAGCGTTTCGACAGGCGTTTTGCTAAGAAAAGATGAAACATGGATAAGCATTGCATACTCAGAGGGAGGATTTGGAATCCGGATTTCAGTAGAAAAATCCTGAATAAAAGAGATGCTGGGGAATCCCGGTTATCCCTATGATGCAGTGGAAAGAAAATGGATTGCTCAATATTGGAGGCTCCAACCACAGCTTCTTTGTTGAAATGTTAATCAGTTAGATACCGCCAGACGGTTTATTTAGAACGAGGTTAAGTTGGAACAGCCGATGCCACACTCGGAACAAACAATAGCGGAGGCCGTACAAGATATGTGCTAGTATGGGAGAAAGATGGCATATCACATACGATCATTGGAAAGATACCGCGTGAAGAGATTCTAAAAATTGCAGAGAGCATTTCCTAACTGGCTGAATTTTTGCCCACACGCTTGTAATTATTTACAAATGTGTGGACACTTTTTCGTTGAAGCGTCCAAAGCTGACAAGATTTTGAACTTTTTTCAAAAAAGCTGTCACAAACGCAGTGTGAGCAACGTTGACTAAGCAAAAGCTCCTGGGGGAGTGTACAAAATGGAGGTTATTCATTAATCAAAATGACGAAAGAAGAAATCATTTCCATGCTATCAAAGGAATTGAACAGTGAATGGACGAATGGAGTCACATGTTTGATGGTGGAAAATTCCGATAGCTATATTCCAGTAATAGTTCATCACAATAAAAATGAACTTATTGTTGAAGTAGGAGAACAAGACAAGAAGATTTACCGCATCGGACGAAATGAGCTAAATAAAACATCTTAGTCATCACCAAAAAAAACATTGAAATCAGTCACAATTTGACGCATAGAATATGAATTCAAACTTGATATGAGGTGATTCCAATGCAGAAAAAATAGAACACATATTTCGAAAATATTGCTACCATCAAACTGTCAAAGAATACAAGTCAAACGGTTCTTTGATTCGTTCTAAAACGGATTACTATCAGGCTATTGGTGGTTAAGTCACTCCGTTTGTAAGGAAAGGGTTGAAAATGGATTTTCTTAAACAAAAAGGGCCATTAGCAAGAGAATTCTGCAACACGTTGATTTACATTATTTCGTTAGTGTCATTAAAGCCTTCAAGCCTTCAGAGGGTGTTGACAGAACTTCAATGGAATGGGATGTGGTTCTTTTCTCTGGCATTTTTCGCTGTCATCTTTATGGAAATGCTGTCCGATTTTTTGCTGGTTACAGATCGCTGCACTGCATGGAAAGCATTAAATGGAAATGTCAGCGAAGCCGAATTTCACAATCTTCAGCAGATTGTCCTATGCGAAAATCAGAAAGTTTCCATTGAGAAGAAACTTGCAAGTACGATACTACTGGTTCTGATGATATGTGCAACTGCTGCATTTGTGTGGTTTACCTTTTTGGTATAAGGTTTTGTTATGAAAGAGATAATTATTATACCACATATTGGAATTGGACAATTAAAATTAGGTATGGCACCAGATGAGCTAGAAAATGCTCTTCTACAAATGAAGAAACAGTGGTCGAATTCTTCTGATGAAGCAATGCAAATGGAGCGTTGTGCTGAAACTGGTGATCCTAATTTGATAACAGGACGATATATGGATAATGATTCGTTCTTTCTGGTGCAGTATCGGAACGGAAAAGCTACTGAAATCGGCATCCAGAGAGAGTTGTCTAAAGTGGCATCAATAAAATTGTTCGGGCTGGATATGTTTAATACAACCGCCGAGTGTATTATTGATAGCTTAATGAAAAGGACAACGTTGTTTGCAACGAAAAGGACTTGCAACTGGGAACGGAATATACTTTTCCCTGAAATTGGAGTCCGACTTTGGAGAGAGCGAGCATTTCATCTCAAACTGTTGAAAGACCCGTTATACATGGAAGAGATGCAGGCTGTATTAGAAGACGAATATCAGTATCAATACTTCCAGATGGTTACTGTGATGGGTTGAATTGCTAACGATCAATGGGATTTGATATAACTTTTCCGCTTGTAGTACATAGCGATGACCACAGCTATCTGCTAATACGGGTGAACTAATTTGAAGTATTTTATTGACGAAGATCAAAGAAAAGCCTCACACAGCAGCTGCTACTTGGAATTTCAACAAGGGCAGTATCATGACAAGTGCTGGCTTGACACATCTATTAGCATCAGTGATGAAGTATGGAATAGCCGCCATGTTTCAGATCTGATTCTTGAAGTGATTCCAGAGTTTGACTTTTATGGAATAACAATCGTTACAAAAGTACAATGGGATAATATTTTAACAAAAAGTCAATCGGATGGATGTACTTGCAAAGAGATTATTGCAGAAGCAGTTCCTTGGGCAGCAAAGTGTTTTGAAACGAATGATGTGTTCACTATCATAGGGATGTGAGTCGAACTTTCTCGGAGAATAACAGTGATACACAAAGGAGAGTGTAACATGAAAAAAATTCTTACAGCAATCGTATCGGTAAGCATATTTATTGTTGGAATTTTGCTTATACTTTGTGCGGATACTAATTTTTTATGGTATGCCTTTAATCAAAATGTTCGCCTTACAGTAGTTGCAGGGATTCTCATTGCACTTGTTGGTGGCGTTGGTGTGATAATGAATCTTTGGTGTATTCTAAAAGAATTGTACAGTAAATAGTTTATTGAAGGTTAAACTTCCAGTCTGCCATGGTCGCAGCCAAGAGAGATAATATTCAAACTTACTACTCAGCAAAAGCTAGGCACACTCCAAGAATTTATTATAGAGGGTGAATATCCCGCGCTTTGAACAATTTAACGATGAATATATTGTGCGATATGGAGAATTTCATTTGCGCGTTCACCTCGAATTGACTTGCAACGCAAAATGCGTTACAATGAAACTGAGGTGATAACCATGGAAAAAACGATGACGCTCAATCTTCGTGTAAACCCTACCGTCAAGCAGCAGGCCGAAGACGTGTTGAAGCAGCTCGGCATCCCGATGGCAACAGCCATTGATATGTACCTGCGCCAGATCACCCTGACTGGCGGCATCCCCTTCTCGCTGTCCCTGCCGAAGGCTCCTGCGGCTCTGAACGCTGACACCATGACCGATGATCAGCTTCACGCAGCCTTGCAGGTGGGCATTAAGGAAATCCAGAACGGTGATACCGTGGATGCTGCAAGCGCATTCGCACAGTTCAGGGAACAGCACAGATGAAGCAGTATGACGTGAAAATTTCCCATGCGGCCCTCAGCGATATGGAGCAGATTTACAGCTACATTGCTGACCGTCTGCTGGAACCTGACACGGCTATGGGGCAGTATAACCGCATTGCAGAAGCCATCCAGTCGTTGAACATCCTGCCGGAACGCTGTGCGCTGGTGGAAAGCGAGCCGGAGCGCACCCAAGGGCTGCGGCAGATGCTGGTGGACAACTACTCGGTGTTCTACATCGTGGGCGAGGATGCGGTGTCAGTGGCTCGTGTGCTGTACAGTGCATCCGACCTTGTGCGCCGTCTGCGGAGAATGAAGTGAAAGGGGTGTTTGCATGACCGCCGTGATTTACGCCCGCTATTCCAGCGACAACCAGCGCGAAGAATCCATCGAAGGCCAGATTCGTGAATGTACGGCCTACGCCGAAAGAACGGCATCACTGTGGTCAAACACTACATCGACCGCGCCCTTTCCGCCAAAACCGATAACCGCCCGGACTTCCAGCAGATGATCAAGGACAGCGAAAAGCGGCTGTTTGACATTGTGCTGGTCTGGAAACTTGACCGCTTTGCCCGAAACCGCTATGATTCGGCACACTACGAGTACCAGTTGGAACGAAATCATGTCAAACTGGTATCTGCCACGGAGCCTATCTCTGACAGCCCTGCGGGTATCATGGTCAAGAGTATGCTCACCGGCATGGCTGAATACTACTCGGCAGAACTTTCTGAAAAAGTTGTGCGCGGCATGACCGAGAATGTTCTGAAGGGCAAGTACAACGGCGGTACGATTCCCATTGGTTTTAAGGTGGACGAGGAGAAGTTCTTTCAAATCGACCCGCTGAAAGCTCCCTTTGTGGTAGAAGTCTTTCAGCGTTACAACGATGGTGCAACTATGAAAGAGCTGATGAACTGGCTGAACAACAGCGGTGTGACTACCAACCGCAACCAGAAGTTCACCTATAACAGTGTTCAGAAGTTGCTGACGAACAAACGTTACATCGGAGAAAACCACTTCAAGGACATCGTAATGCCCGACAGCATCCCGGCCATCGTGGACAAGGATTTGTTTGAGGAAGTGCAGCTGAAAATCAAAAAGAACAGCCGTGCTCCTGCCCGCCACAAGGCCGAGGATGATTATCTGCTCACCACCAAGCTGTTCTGCGGAATGTGCGGCGCGATGATGTTCGGCGAGTGCGGTACGGGTAGAAACAAGGTCGTTCATCATTATTATAAGTGCGCCACCGCGAAGCGTTTCAAGACCTGCAAGAAAAAGACCGTCCGTAAGGAATGGCTGGAAGATTTGGTCGTAGCTGAAACCATGAAGCTGATTCAGGACGATGCCGTGATTGATGCCATCGTTGCAGAAGTGATGGAGTTGCAGGATCAGGAAAACACCACTCTCCCTTTGCTGGAAAAGCAGATGCGCGAGGTAGAGAACGGCATTGAAAATATGCTGAACGCCATTCAAGCAGGTGTGCTGACCAACTCCACCAAATCGCGTTTGGAAAAGCTGGAAGCCCAGCAGAAAGAACTTGAAGTTCGGATTGCCGAAGAAAAATCGCTCGGCCACGGTTGAGTGAAAATCAGGTTCGGTTCTGGCTGACCCGGTTCCGCAAGCTCGACCCAAACATGAAAAGCCATCGGGAAACGCTCATCAATACATTCGTGAACGCCGTTTATCTCTATGATGAAAAAGTTTTGATCACATTCAACTACAAAGACGGCACAAAAACCATCACTTTCGATGAAATCGCCGCCAAAGATGCCCCAGAGGGCAATGGTTCGGATTTAGGTTGCTTCGCTCCACCAAAAGGACCAGCGTAGAAATTACGCTGGTTTTTTGTTTTGCCCGGCATTTAAGTCTCACTTTCGAGGGTGGATTCGAACAGCTGCGGCGATGTTGTTGAAGACAGCGAAAACAGCCCCGATGGACCGTCAGGTTCACCGGGGCTGCTGCTATACCATGATTTTGTTGACGTTAACATTTTCGTGATGCCGCGAAAACATCACATGTAGACCTTCTGGCTGCGCACCTGCGCTTCGATCAAAAGAGCTGCTTCCCCGTGGGGGCTATGCACATGCTGGATATCTGTTTGTGCCGCCGTTACTCTTCCGCTGCAGCTTTGGATTCGTTCACAAAGGCGGCGATCTTATCCACCTGAATTTCGGCAACGGCACGGCCGGTCTCGTAGACGCGGCGCAGCTGGACCGGATCGCGCTCCATGGAGCCGATCTCCAGCGGGATGGGCGGGCGGATGACGAACGCCTTGCCGGTCTGCTCCAGCATGGCAATGTGATCCAGCGTTTCGTTGTAGCGCTCGTGACGGTCGGCAACGGCTTCCACGAAAGCGGGGTAGCGCAGGTAGCGTGCCCGGATGACGGGCAGCATCTTGTTCTTCTTTTTCACAAAGCCCTTGGGCTGGGTCAGCACAATGAGGTTGCGTTTGTAGCCGATGGACTCGAAGAACCGCACGGGGATGGAATCGGCAATGCCGCCGTCCAGCAGCTGATAATGGCCGATCTTTACGATCTTGGCCGCCAGCGGCATGGAAGCGGATGCCTGCATCCACTGGATGTCCTCGGCGTCGCCGGTGCGGCACTTGTGGTAGATGGGGTCGCCGGTGCGCACATCGGTGCACACCACAAAAGTCCATGGGGTTCTCTGCAAATGCCTTTGCGTCGAACACGTCCAGCTTTTCCGGCACGGTGTGGTAGCAGAACTGCTCACTGTACAGGTTGCCGGTGCGCAGCAGGTTGCCGAAGCTTGCGTAGCGCTTATCGTTGCAATACTGGGTGTTGTAGCGGATCACACGGCCGATCTGATGGGACTTGTAGTTGCAGCCGAACACCGCACCGGCCGAAACGCCAATGGCACCATCCAGCACGATGCCATGCTCCATCAATACATCCAGAACACCGGCGGTAAACATGCCGCGCATGGCACCGCCTTCCAGCACAAGACCCGTTTTCATATATGCTCTCCCCTCCTGTGTGCCGGTGCACAGATGCCGGACACACCTTATATTAACTACAGTATACTCGAATCTGTAAAAAGTACAAGAGCGGAAAACCTATAAATTTATCAAGAAAACCTCTTGCCAAAGGAAAGAGCATCCGGTATACTAAGTGAAATAAAAAGAGAAATATGCGCTGCAAACGCATGGGCATGGAAAAGATCAGGTTGGAGGAATTGCTGCACTATGAAGATGCTGGAAGATCGTATTCGCAAAGATGGTATCGTACGCGAGGGCAATGTGCTCAAGGTGGATAGCTTTATCAACCACCAGATGGACATTCCGCTGTTCCGGGAGATGGCAAAGGAGTGGAAGCGCCTGTTTGCAGGCAAGCCCATCAACAAGGTGCTCACCATCGAGGCCAGCGGCATTGGCATTGCAGCCATCGTGGCCAGCGAGTTCAACGTGCCGGTGGTATTTGCCAAAAAGTCCATGAGCATCAATCTGGACTACAACAACTACGAGACCAAGATCCAGTCCTTCACCCACAAAAAGATCTACAATGTGATCGTCTCCAAAAAGTTCCTCACCCCGGAAGACCATGTGCTGATCATTGACGATTTCCTGGCCAACGGCTGTGCCCTGATGGGCCTGCTGGAGCTGGCACAGGAGGCCGGTGCCACCGTGGAGGTCATCGGCATCGCTGTGGAAAAGGGCTTCCAGCAGGGCGGCGAGCTGATCCGCAGCAAGGGCATCCAGCTGGAGAGCCTTGCCATTGTGGAGTCTATTAACAGCGAGACCGGCGAGATCGTCTTCCGCGAGCAGCCGCAGCAGAATTAAACAAAAAAACATTGCAGCCCCGGGAAAGTCGGAAGACCTTTCCGGGGCCATTTTTTGCTTACGCCCCGTCAAAGCTGTCACCGTCGGCGGGCAGGTCGGCAGCGGTCTGGGCGGGATCGGTATCGGTTTCCGGTTCCACGGCGCGGGGCACGCCCTTGTACACCAGCGTCTGTTCCAGAACCTCGGCGCACACCGGGCTGAAAGGCGCCGCCGGCAGTCGTCCAGCTGTGGGGTTCGTCCAAGCACACCAGACACAAAAACTGCGGGTCGTCGATGGGAGCCACGGCCACAAAGCTGGCAATACGGGCTTTTTCGTCGGCGCTGTCCAGCTTCTGGCTGGTGCCGCTCTTGCCGCCCACCCGGTAGCCTTGGATGCGGGCATTGCGCCCGCCGCCGTAGAGCACCACGGCTTCCATCATCTCACGCATGGTTTCAGAAGTTTCCGGTTTGATCACCTGCCGCCTGCACACCGGCTCTGTGTGCTGAAGAATGCTGCCGTCCGGGTTCAGGATATCGCTGACAAGATAAGGCTGCATCAGCCTGCCGCCGTTCACCACAGCGCACACGGCTGCGGCCATTTCCATATAGGAGATCTTGCTGCTCTGGCCGAAGGCGCAGGAGGCCAGCTCCACCGGCCCCATGCGGTCGGCGGTGTAGTACAGACTCTTTTTTGGTTCGGCGGGCAGATCGACCCCGGTTGGCTCCCGCAGGCCGAAAGCGGCAAAGTAATCGCAGAAGGCTTCCTTGCCCAGCCGCGCGCCGATCTGGATAAAGCTCTGGTTGCAGGAATTTTCCAGCGCCTGGGTCACGGTCTGGCTGCCGTGGCGCTTGTGGTTGGCGCAGTGGAACCGTGTGCCCGCCACCGAGATGGACTCGCCGCAGTAAAAGGTGGAGTTTTTGCTCACAGCCCCGGCATCCAGCGCGGCGGCGCAGGTGATGAGCTTGAACACGCTGCCCGGCTCGTACAGGTCGCTGACGGCTTTGTTGCGCCACTGGGTCTGCTGGGCCAGCTGCAGGGCGGCAGCGCGCTCGCTGCCGGTAAGGGCATCCACGGCCTTGCGGGCGGCTGCATCGTAGATCACGCGCGGCTGGTTCGGGTCGTAGGCGGGCGTGGTGGACATGGCCAGCACGGCCCCGGTGTTCACGTCCATCACGATGCCCACGGCGCGCGCCGCCACATGATGCTCCTTGACCGCATAATCCAGCGCGTTTTCAAGGTAATGCTGGATGTTGGCATCGACAGTCAGCCGCAGGCCGCTGCCTTCCAAGGGCACTTTTTCGGTCTCGTAGCTCTGCTCCAGTGTGTAGCCCCAAGCGTTGACGGCGGTGAGCACCACACCATTCTGCCCTGTGAGCACATCGTTATATTTCAGCTCCAGCCCGCTCACACCGGCGTTGTCTACATTGGTAAAGCCCAGCACGCTGGCCAGAAATTCCCCCTCCGGGTACCAGCGCTTGGAGTCCTGATTGATGCGGATGCCGGTGATGCCGTTCTCTTCACAAAAATCCCGCACGCGGTCGGCGGTGTCGCGCTCCACGCGGTAGCGCAAAAGGCAGTCGTTGGAGGTGCGGTCACTGAATTTTTCCAGCAGCTTCGCTTCGTCCAGCTCCAATATTTCCGCAAGGCCCTGCGCGGCAAGGCTGAGCTTTTCCTCCGGCATCTCGCGCGGGGAGGCCCGCAATGTCCAGCAGCTGCTGTTGGCGGCAAGCAGTACACCGTCGGCGCTGTAGATACGGCCCCGGTCGGCAGGCACCACAGTATCGCGCAATTGCTGGCCGAGGGCGCGGCTCGTATACCAGTCGCCTGAAAACAGCTGCAGATACGCCAGCCGCGCGGCAAGCCCCGCAAAGCAGACGCAGCACATCAACGCGGCCACCAGCCGTGCCCGGGCACGGAATGCCCGTTCCGGCAGGGTGCGCAAGGGACGCGGCTCCGGTTTTGGCATGGCAGGCACCTCCTTCTCTGGGCAAGTGTATGCGCCGGTGCGCCGGGGTATATGACTAACCGACACCGCCGCCGCGTACAATAAAGGAACGGAGGTGATACGGATGCACAAAGCTGCTGCCCATGCAAAGCGCGGCCTGCCGCTGCGGCATCTGCCGGCCATGGACCTGCCGTTTCTGATGCTGGTGCTCACGCTGGTGGGCTTTGGCCTTGTAATGCTGGGCAGTGCCAGCAGTGCAGTGGCGCTGTACCGGCGGGGCGATGCTTTTGCCTACCTGCGGCCGCAGCTGCTGTATGCTGCGCTGGGCATCGGGGCCATGTGGGTGGCAAGCCGGGTGGACTACCATATTTACCACAAGCTGGCATGGCCGCTGCTGGCGCTTTCAATGGTACTGCTGACGGCGGTGCTGTTCATGCCGGAGTACAACGGCTGCAAGCGCTGGCTGGTGCTGCCGGGCCTGGGCACACTGCAGCCCAGCGAGATCGCCAAATTTGCGGTGGTGCTGGTGTTTGCGCATATCATTGCGCTCAACCACGACCGCATGGGCAGCTTTGCGGTGGGGTGCTGCCCTTTGCACTGGTGCTGGGAGCGGTGGCCGTGCTCATGCTGCTGGAACCGCACCTTTCCGGCACCGTGCTCATTTTGGGCATCGGCGCGGTGCTCATGTTCGTGGGCGGCACCGGCCTCAAGTGGTTCGTGCTGGCCGGGGCGGGCGGTGCAGCGGCCATTGGAGCTGCCATCATCATTATGCCGGACCTTGTGCCCTACGCGGCCAGCCGTCTCAGCTCATGGCTGGACCCCTTTGCCGATCCGCTGGGCGACGGCCACCAGACCATCCAGAGCCTGTATGCCATCGGCTCCGGGGGCGCGGCGGGCCTTGGCCTTGGCAGCAGCCGCCAGAAGCACCTGTTCGTGCCCGAACCGCAGAACGACTTCATCTTTTCCATCCTGTGCGAGGAGCTTGGCTTTGTGGGAGCCTGCGCGGTGATCCTGCTGTTTGCACTGCTGCTGTGGCGGGGCATCACGCTGGCGGCGCATGCACCGGATCGGTTCGGTGCGCTGCTGGTAGTGGGCTTTGTGGTGCAGGTGGCCCTGCAGGCAGTGCTGAATATGGCGGTAGTCACCAACACCATCCCCAATACCGGCATCAGCCTGCCGTTTTTTTCCTCCGGCGGCACCAGTCTGATGATGCTGCTGGGCGAAATGGGCATCGTGCTGTCGGTGTCCCGCGGGGAGACATAAAACCGGGCGTTCCCTGCCATAAAATGACAGCATCCGCTGCCGGTTCAGCTACAAATAACCAGACAAACAAATGGCACAACTGCAGACAAAATAAACAAAAAGCCTTCGCGCCGCATAGCATGAGGTATCTTTTGCGGAACGGGGGCTTTTTGCATGGGCGGAGATCTTATCATCACAGGCGGCATGCCGCTGAACGGCACAGTACACATCCCGGCAGCCAAAAACAGCGTGCTGCCGCTGCTGGCAGCGGCCCTTTTGTGCAATGGCACGGTGCGTTTTCTGCAGGTGCCGCATCTTGCGGATGTGGACACCAGCGTGGAGCTTTTGCAGGGTGCGGGCTGCACGGCCCGCTGGCAGGGCAGCGACATCACGGTGCAGGGCGTGCCTTCCACCTGCCGCCTTGCGCCGGAAGCCGCTGCGCGGATGCGGGCATCCATTTTGTTCTGCGCACCGCTTCTGGCACGGCTTGGCCGGGTGGAAACGGTGCTGCCCGGCGGGTGCCGCATTGGTGCAAGGCCGGTGGACCTGCACCTTTCCGGCCTTGCGCAGATGGGCGTGCACTGCCGGGAGGAGGGGGAAAGGCTGATCCTGACAGCGCCTGCCGGGCTGCACGGTGCGGACATTACACTTGGGTTCCCCAGCGTGGGTGCTACCGAGACCCTGCTTCTGGCAGCAGCTGCGGCGCAGGGCGAGACGGTCCTGCGCGGGGCCGCACGAGAACCGGAGATCAGCGATCTGGCAGCATTCCTGAACCGCTGCGGCGGCTGTGTACAGGGCGCGGGCACCAGCACCATCCGGGTGCAGGGCAGACGAATGCTGTATAGCTGCAGCTTTGCGCCCATGGCCGACCGCATCGTGGCATCCACCCTTGCCTGTGCCTGCGCGGCGGCAGGAGGCCGGGTGGAACTGACCGGCTGCAGGCCGGAGACCTATGCACCGCTGCTGGAAATTCTGGCACAAATGGGCTGCAGGGTAGAAACAGGGCCGGAAAGTGCGGTCATTACCCGGCTGGGCGCGCTGCACGGCGCGGGCAGAGTGTTTACCGGGGTATACCCGGCACTGGCAACAGACGCAGCGCCGCTGCTTGCTGCTGCCATGCTTGCCGCCGACAGCGCCAGCAGCATCGAGGATGTGGTGTTTGAGCGGAGATTCGGCTGTGCAGAGGGTTTTGCGGCTTTTGAGCCGCTGTGCAGGTGCAGGGACGCACACTGGACATCCGGCCGGTGCGGCAGCTGCAGGGCGCGTGTGCACGGGCTGCGGACCTGCGCGGAGGCGCGGCACTGGTGGTGGCCGCGCTGGCGGCAAGGGGACGGAGCCGCATTACCGACACCGGTTACATCGACCGCGGATATGCCGGTTTTGCACAGATGCTGGCGGAACTTGGTGCCCAAATTGAGCGGGAAATGCCGCGGGAAAGCGCCAGCGAGAAAAAAACACCTTCAAAAAAGCAAAATTGACTTGCATTCAGGGCAAAAAGATGATACGATACAGTTATATAAGTGTAAGCAGATAATTTCTGTGCGCTATGCGCAGTTTTACGATAAAATCCGATGGAGGACAAAGTTATGGCACTCATGCTCGATGAAGAAATGGATGAAAACGTTACGACGATCAAGGTGATCGGCGTGGGCGGCGGCGGCGGCAACGCTGTCAACCGCATGGTCAGCGACGGCCTGCAGGGCGTCGAATTTATCGCAATGAACACCGACCAGCAGGCCCTGGCCAAGAACCACGCCGCCACCAAGGTGCAGCTGGGCTCCAAGCTGACCAAGGGCCGCGGTGCAGGTGCGGACCCCGGAGATCGGCCAGCGCGCCGCTGAAGAGAGCAAGGACGAGATCGCAAATGCGCTCAAGGGTTCCCAGATGGTGTTTATCACTGCCGGTATGGGCGGCGGCACCGGCACCGGTGCAGCACCCGTTGTGGCCGAGGTGGCACATGATCTGGGCATCCTGACCGTTGGCATCGTCACCAAGCCCTTCTCCTTTGAGGGCAAGCGCAAGATGGGTCTGGCAGAGCAGGGCATTGCAAACCTGCTCATGCATGTGGACAGTCTGATCGTCATTCCCAATGAGCGCCTGAAGATGATCAGCCAGGAAAAGATCACCCTGATGAATGCCTTCCAGGCAGCTGATAACGTGCTGCGTCAGGGCGTTGAGTCCATTTCCGCTCTGATCAATGTGCCTGCCTTCATCAACCTGGACTTCGCCGACGTGCGCTCCATCATGAAGGATGCCGGCTACGCACACATGGGCGTGGGCAGCGCCAAGGGCGCAGGCAAGGCCGAGAACGCCGCAAAGGCTGCCATTTCTTCTCCGCTGCTGGAGACCAGCATTGCCGGTGCACACGGCGTGATCATCAACATCACTTCCAGCCCGGACATCGGTCTGGAGGATGTGGAGACCGCAGCAGGTCTCATTACCCAGAGCGCACATCCCGATGCAAACATCATCTGGGGTACTGCGTTCGACGAGAACCTCTCGGACGAGATGCGTGTGACCGTGGTTGCTACCGGTTTTGACAACAAGAGCGCAAGCGACCTGCGCAGCAGCATCAGCAATGCAATGGGCGGCGCACAGTCCACTCCGTCTGCTGTGTTCAGCAGCGAGACTGCAAGCCCGGCAGCTTCTGCCGCAGGCGGCGCTGCACCGGCACCCACTGCTGAAAAGCCCGTGGAAGAGGACAACAGCGATAATGGCTATTACGACCAGCTGATGGCCATGCTGAACAAGCGCAGATAAAAGGCTGGCCGTCATAAGCGGATCAGGCGTATCGGATGGATCGGAGGGACACCATGGCGCAGGGCAGGCAGCAGAACAATGGTTCGCGGCAGCGCTGTGCCCAGTCTGCCGCGGCAAAGGCTCCGGCAGAGCCGCCCAAGGCGGTGTGTGCCCAGCTGGAGCAGATGAACCGAAAGCTGGCAGCGGCCAGTGCGGAAATTTTGCGCTATCAGACCCGTCTGTTTGCCTGTGAACGGCAGATGGCCGCGCTGCGGCAGGAAAATGCCCAGCTGGAAGCGGCCTGTGAGCAGGCGCGGCAGGAGGCTGAGTGCGCGAGCGCTCATGCAGAGCAGCTACGTCAGGAGCTGGCCCGCCATGCGGAAGCTGTGCGGCCTGTGCCGGTTGCGGCGCATACGCCCCCGCAGCCGGAACCATCGGCAGCGCAGAGTCCGCGGCCGGAGCCGGAGGCCGAACAGCCTCCACAGCCCCGGGCCAGAGGCTCCGCAGCCTGCTCAGCCGGACTGGAAGCCCCAGACCAGATTGGAGCACCTCTCGGTGGAGCTGATGAACTGGTTCGACGATATGATGGGCGCATGACGGAAAGCTGGATGACCTGCAAAAAAAGCAGATATGAGTGAAATGAAAAGCTGCTGCAAAGCGCAAAGCTGTTGCAGCAGCTTTTTTTGTGGTCCGGTAGGAAACGGAAGACCCTGCGGCCGGAAGTACAGGAGCGAGGAGCGGTTGAGATGGAACCAAAACAGAAAATACTGATCGTGGATGACTCGGAGATCAACCGCGCCATGCTCAAGGAGATTCTGGGCGAGGGCTACGAATATCTGGAAGCCGAGAACGGCCTGCGCGCGATCGAAATTCTGCGCAGACGCACTGATATCGCGCTGGTGCTGCTGGACCTGATCATGCCGGAAATGGACGGCTTTGATGTGCTGCGGGTGATGCAGTGCTATGCATGGCAGGAGGAAATCCCGGTCATTGTGATCAGCGCGGCAGAGGACAACCGAAGCGTCGAGCGCGCCTATGATATGGGCGTGGCCGATTACATCCGCCGCCCGTTCGAGCGGGTCATGGTGCTGCGCCGGGTGAAGAATGCGCTCATGCTTTACGCAAAGCAGAAGCGCCTTACCCGCCTTGTGACCGATCAGGTATACGAAAAAGAGCACAACGGTGTGCTGATGATCAACATTCTAAGCCATGTGGTGGAGTTCCGCAACAGCGAGAGCGGCCAGCATGTGCTGCACATCCGCACCCTGACCGACCTGCTCCTGCATCAGCTGGTGCAGAAGACGGACCGTTACCAGCTGGATGAGAGTGATATCTCGCTGATCAGCACAGCATCGGCGCTGCACGATATCGGCAAAATCATGATCCCGGAAGAGAAATCCTGAACAAGCCCGGCCGCCTGACCGAGGAAGAGTACGCCAACATCAAGACCCACACCACCGAGGGTGCCAGGATCCTGAAGGGGCTTGCCATCGGGCAGGACGAACCGCTGGTAAAGGTGGCACACGCTATCTGCCGCTGGCACCACGAGCGGTGGGACGGCGGCGGCTACCCGGACAGGCTCAAGGGCGACGAGATCCCCATTGCAGCACAGGTGGTGGCACTGGCCGATGTGTACGACGCACTGACCAGCGAGCGCTGTTATAAGCAGTCCTACAGCCACGAAAAGGCCGTTGACATGATCCTGCACGGCGAGTGCGGCAGCTTCAATCCGCTGCTGATGGAATGCCTGAAAGAATCCTCGGAGTTGTTGCGCACAGAGCTGCAGCGCTCGGAGTATGACCGCGGTTTCCGCCACGAGACCCGCCGCCTTTCGGAGGAGATCCTGCACCGCGAAGCTCTGCCCCGTGAGGATCGTGCCCAGCGCCTGCTGGATCTGGAACGGGAGCGCACCGCTTTTTATGCCGAGCAGCGCGGCGGTATTCAGTTCGATTACGATATACTCAGCGGCAGCGTGACTGTGGTGAACCGCTACGAGGACCCGGTCAACCGAACCCAGAAGCTGGACTTTGATAAGGGCATGGGCCTGACATTTCTCTCCGGCAAGGACCGCTGCAAGCTGCTGGATGCCATTGCAGACGCAACGCCGGAAGAGCCGGATGCCGCATTCTTGGTGCTGATCGCGGTGGATCAGGAATACCGGCTGCACCGGCTGGTGATGCACACCATGTGGAGCCGCGCCGGTGTGCGCCACTGCGTAAGCGTGGTGGGCCAGATCACAGATGACCATGCCCGCCTGCAGGAGCTGATGCTGGGCGATGTGAACAGCGACCAGCCGGAAGCACTGCTGGAACGCCTGAAGGGCATTTTTGACATCGTGCGTCTGGTGGACCCGGAAAGCACCAAGGTGCTGAGCCTGGGCAAGGATGGCCGGCTGACCGAGATGCCCGGCACCTGCCACATGGTGTGGAACAAATCGGGCCGGTGCGAAAACTGCATTTCCAGTAAGGCCCTTGCTCGCAAGGAATCCCTGAACAAGATCGAGTTCAAGGACGATCAGGCTTATTTTGTCATGGCAAAGTATGTGGAAGTGGGCGGACGCGGCTGCGTGCTGGAAATGGTGTCCAAGCTTTCGGACGGACGCTGGCTGGATATGGGCGGCCGCCGGATGCTGCTGGACCGCGGCTCCAACTTTGACCGCAGCGCCTTTGTGGATTCGCTGACCGGGGCATACTCCCGCCAGTACTTCGAGTGCTTCCTTGCGGAGAGCGAACAGGTGGAAGGCGTAGTGATGATCGACGTGGATCACTTCAAGGAGGTCAACGACCGGTTCGGCCATCTGGTGGGCGATAAGGCCCTGCAGAGCGTGGCACAGTCCATCCTGAGCAACCTGCGCCAGACCGATGTGCTGGTGCGCTACGGCGGCGATGAATTTCTGCTGCTGGTGCCGCACATCCGGCCCGGGGAACATGTGATACAGCGCGTGCGGGAGGCTGCGGCTAGTGCCAGAGTGGAAGGCTACCCGGAGCTGGAGCTTTCGGCCAGTGTTGGCGGTGTGTGCGGTGTACATCCGCTCACCGAGGCCATCCGTCAGGCGGACGCAAAATGTACCAGAATAAGGCCGAGCGCAAAATTAAACAAAACAAAGCCCGGACAGGCTGCAGTATCGCACTGCTGTGCCTGTCCGGGTATTTTTGTTTTTTCAGCGCACAGCGCTGGTGCGGTGCTCCATCAGATAGGTGGCTTCCAGATCAGCGATGTGCAGCTTGACGGCAAGGGGATACTTGTCGTAGGCTTCCGAGATGGCAAAGCAGCCGCCCCGGGCCGCATCGTCAAAGCCGCCCATGTGCCAGCGGATGGCAACGGCTTCCTCGATGTGCAGCTTCATGAACCGCTCGATGAGGAACACGCTCTTTTCGCCGTGGCCGTAGGGGAACAGATCCTCCACGCTGTAGCTGGGCACCTTTTCCCACTGGCCGGTGGCTTCGTTTTTCACGTTGCGGGTGCCGGGCTTGTAGTAGTTGGCCTTGCACAGATCGTGCAGCAGTGCACAGATGGCAAAGGTCTCCTCGCTGTCACCCTCGGTAAAAAAGGTGTCGTGCAGCGCATGGTAGACGTTCAGGCTGTGCATACACAGCCCGCCCTCACACGCACCGTGGAACCGGGTGGAGGCCGGTGCCGTAAAGAAATCCGTCTTATGGTCCAGCCAGTCCAGCAGCTTTTCGCTGCCGGGGCGGGTGATGTGCTGCTGCCAGATCTGCAAAAACTCTTCGCGGCCGCCCATGCTTACAGCTCCAGATCGTCCAGAAGGCCCTTGAGGATGGCCATTTCGTCGTGGCTCAGGGAAATGCCCTTGCCCATGCGGGTGCCGTCCGGGGACCAGTCGCGGATGTCGTACTTGGGTTCGCCGTCGTTCCAGCTGATGAGGTTCAGCTGACGCTCCCAGCCGCGGGGGCGCTCCGAGAGAACTGCAATGCGCTGAACAACTTCATATTTGATCTCTGCCATGATGCAAAACCTGCCTTTATCTTTGTTTGCTACCATAATAAGGGAAGCGGACGCAGATTTCAACAGGTAGAGCAAAAATAATTTGAAAAATTTTTGTTAGCCGTAAGGTGCATCCTCACGCCAGTCCACAAGGCTCAGCACCTGAGAAGCATCCTCGTCCGGGGCCGGATGGCAGGAATGGGTGTGCTGGTCTGTGCTGAACAGTCCGGGTGCATAGTGGGCCATCACGCTGGTCTGCACATCCCCGGCCAAAAATTCCCGGGCGTTCTTCTGGTAACAGGCGGCCGGGGTGCCGTTGGTCATGGGCACACCCTGCGGGGTGCTGTTTGTGTCCGGGTGCGGGGTCTGGCCCGGTGTTTCGATCTGCGGCGGCACCTGTGTGCCGGGGGCAGCGGGGTAGCCTGGCAGCAGGGGATCCGGCTCCCTGCCTAGCGGTGGGCTGCAGCGGGTGCAGCTGTTTTCCGGTGCGGCGGCAGTGCCGGGCTGGTGTTCCAGCTCGTGGCGGATAAAGGGCGTCAAGCTCATTGGAAAATCACCTCCGCCCATAGGATGCCCCGAAAGGACGCAACTTATAAAGTGGCCTGCGGTGTTTCACACGATCAATTCTACGGTAGAGCCGCCGGTGCGGGCTTTGCGCACCACAACCTGTCGGTCGATGCGGTCTTTCAGAGCACCTACGTGGGAGATGATGCCCACCAGCCGGTCGCCCTCGGTCAGCCCTGCAAGTACGCGCATGGCCTGTTCCAGCGATTCGTCATCCAGACTGCCGAAGCCCTCGTCGAGGAAGAGCGTGTCCAGACGGATGCCGCCTGCCGTGCTCTGTACTTCGTCCGAAAGGCCCAGTGCCAGCGCCAGCGATGCCTTGAAGCTTTCGCCGCCGGAAAGGGTTTTGACGCTGCGGCGGGTGCCGTTGTAGTGGTCGATGATGCCAAGGTCCAAGCCGGACTGGCTGCGCTGGTTCTCGGCACCAATGCGCTCCAGCTCGTACTGCCCGGCGGTCATCTGCATCAGGCGGGTGTTGGCGTGGCGCAGGATGCGGTCCAGATAGTTCATCTGGATGTAGGCTTCCAATTTGATCTTCTGTTTGCTGGTCAAGGTGCCGCCCGCCGTGGCGGCAAGGGCACTCACCCACTGCCAGCGCTGTTCAAGTTGAGTGCGCGCTTCGGCAGCGGTGCGGTATTTTTCAGCGGCTGCACGGTTGGGCAGCCGCTGTGCGGCCAGCTGCTGGGCCTGCTCCCGCAGGGCAGTGCGGGCGGCGGCAAGGCGGACCTGTTCTGCCTGTAAAAATTCCAGCGGCTGGGCAGGCCCGGTGGTTTCGGCAGTGGCTTGCTGGGTCTGCAGGGCATCCACAGCGGCTTTGGCAGCGGCATAGGCCTGCTCTGCCTGTTTGAGGGAATGCTGAGCCTGCTCCATGCCGGTGCGCAGGGCGGTGCGGCTGGCTTCCAATGCATCCAGCGCGGCCTGTGCCTCGGCCCGCTGCGGATAGGGCAGGGCTGCACGAGCGGCAGCGGCCTGCTGTTCCAGTGCATCGGCGCTGGCATTCTGCGCGGCGGCGGTGCTGTCAGCTTCAGCGGCGGCCTGTTCCAGTGCCGGGCGCTGGCGGCTTTTTGCCTGACGGTCGGCCTCCAATGCGGTGCGGCGGGCGCAGTCTGCTTCGGCCTGCCGAAACGCGGCGACACACTCGGCCTGTGCTACGTGCAGGGCACAGGCTTCTTCCGTCAGGACAGCGTTCATCCCCTTGAAGGTCAGCTGTACCGTCCCATCCGGGAAGTGAAGCGCTCTGGCAATAGGCTCTCGGCATCCCGGCGCAGGGAGCGGCGGGCTTCGTCGGCTGCGGCAAGGGCGCTCTGTGCGGCAGTGCTGGCAGTCTGGGCCAGTGCATCGGCCTTTTCGGCTTCCTGCTTGGCGGCATCCACCTGCGCCTGCGTGGGGGCTGTGTGGGGCAGTTGGGCCTTTGCCGGGTGGTGGACGCTGCCGCACACGGGGCAGGGCGCACCCTCGGCCAGCGCCTGCGCCAGCAGTCCGGCCTGTGCGTCCAGAAAGGCTTTGTCCAGCGCATCCCGCCGGGCATGGGCCTGCTCCTTGGCTTCGGCGGCAGTGCGGTAGGCATCCTGCGCACGGTGGGCCTTTTGTGCCTGCTGCTGGCAGGCAGCAAGCCGCTGGTTCAGGGTGGTAAGGGCGGTGCTGCGCTGGGCCAGCTCCTTTTCCCGGTTCTGCAAGGCCAGCAGCCGGGTGGGAGCATCTTCCAGCGCGGTCAGCTCCTTTTCAGCAGCGGCCAGCGCTGTGTCCAGTGCGGCCAGCTGGGTGCGTTTCGCTTTGGCCTTGGCAGCGGCCAGCTGGGCAGCATCCCGCGCGGCCTGCTGCTGATGGCACAGGGCATCCAGCTCATCGTAGGCGGCAAGGGCCGTCTGTGCCTGCGTCACCTGGCCGGCAAGAACATCCAGCTGGGCGGCATCGCCTGCGTGGCGGGCGCTCTCGGCACGGGCAGCTTCCAGCACAGGCAGGGCAGCGGTAAGCTCTGCCTGCTTTGCGGCCAGCTGTGCGGCCAGCTGGCGGGCCTGCTGGGCAGCACCCAGCTGACGTTGTACTTCGTCCAGCTTGGCTTCGGTGTCCTTGAGGGCAGCAGCAACGGTTTCCTGCGCGGCCTGCTGGCGGGCCAGCAGACCTTCCAGCAGGGCAAGGGCCGTCTCCGGCTCGGTCTGGGCGTTCAGTGCGGCAAGGGCATCGGCATCCGGGTCGTCGGGAGAAAACCGGATGCCGGAGAGCAGACTGTCCAGCTTTGCATTCTGGGTGGTGCGCTGCTGGCTGAGGGCGGCGCTTTCGGCCTGCAGGCGCTCCTGCAGCCGGGCATAGCGCTGGGTGCGGAACAGCTTGCGGAAAATGCGGCTGCGCTCCTCGGTGGAAGCGTTGAGCAGCTTTGTGAACTGACCCTGTGCGATCATGGCGATCTGGCAGAACTGGCTGTAGTCCAGCCCGATGATCTCCTGCACGGCGGCAGTCACATCCTTGGCTTTGGTCACCGGCGGACGGCCATCGGAATAGGTGAGGGTGGCATCCGCTTTCTCGGTGGTCATGCCCTCGCCGCGGTTTTTGGGGCGCTGGTACTCCGGGTTGCGGCGCACGGTATAGCGCTGGCCGTTCACCTCAAATTCCAGCTCCACAAAGGTGGGCGTTTTAAGATCAGCATATTTGCAGCGCAGCATGGTACCCTCGCGTACGCCGCCGCTGGAATGGTCGTACAGGGCGTATGTAATGGCATCGAACAGGGTGGTCTTGCCTGCGCCGGTATCGCCGGTGACAAGGTATAAGCCGCCCCTGCCCAGCTTTGCCAGTTCCAGAACCGTCTCGGCGGCATAGGGGCCAAAGGCCGAAAGAGTGAGCTTCAGCGGTCTCATGCGTCCTCGCCCTCCTTCCAGATCTCCTCAATGAGCTGCTGGCAGAATGCCGCCTGCTCCGCCGTCAGCGGCTGATTATTCTGCAGCTGGTAGAACGCCGAGAAGTGCTCCAGCGGGGTGATGCTCTCGGCGCGCTCCGGTGCGGTGATCTCCTGATCTTCCCGGGTGCGGAGGTTATCGTAGTCCAGCCGCATCAGGTTGGGGTAGATCACCCGCAGGCGGGCCAGTGCGTCCGGCACGTCCTGCTCATCGGTCAGGGTAATGTGCAGGTAGTCGTCCACCGCAGTGCCGTCGTAATTGCGGCGGTCGGTCAGCTCCATGTAGCTGCCGCGCACTTCCCGCAGGTCGTGCTTCGGGGTAAGCGGCGCGGTGGTGATGGAAACTTCGCCCTTGGACCCAACTCCACAAAGGTGGCGCTCTTGTGCTGGTCTGCTTCCGAAAAGGAGTATTTCAGCGGGGTGCCGCAATAGCGCACGGCATCGCGGCCCACCTTCTGGGGGCTGTGCAGGTGGCCCAGCGCCACGTAGTCAAAGGCATCGAACAGGCTGGCATCCACGCTGTCCACACCGCCCACCGAGACTTCCTCGCTCTCGCAGCAGGCAGCACCGGCCACGAACTGATGGGCCACCAGCACGCTGCGGTGGGCCGGGTCCGGCGGGCAGTGGCGCAGCACGCAGGCAAGGGCATCGTTGTAGCTCTCCACAGGCTCGTCCGGCCAGACATGCCGCACCATGGCGGGCTTGAGGAAGGGCAGGAGGTACACGTCCAGCGTGCCGTATTCGGGTGAGGGCAGGGCACCAGCCAAGGCAATGCGGTCGGCGGAGTCGTGGTTGCCGCTGATGGCGAACACGGGCAGCTGCCGCTCAGCCAGCTGGGTGAGGAACCAGTCCAGCAGGCGCACGGCTTCGGCAGGGGGAACGGGTTTATCGTAGAGGTCGCCCGCCAGCAGCACACCGTCCACGGGCGTGCTGTCCAGCAGGGAGAGGATCTGTTCCAGAATGTACCGCTGGTCGTCCAGCATGGAGAACTCGCACACCCGCTTGCCCAGATGCAGGTCGGAAAGATGCAGAAAACGCAAACGGAAACACCGCCTTTTCAGAGTTTTCTCTTTATTATACAGCAGGGCGGGGGTGGGGGCAAGGAAAACTCCCCCAGTCATCGCTGCGCGATGCCAGCCCCCTCGGGGATGGGGCCTTTGGCAGTGCGGAAAAGCTTCCGGTTTTGCCAGAGGCTCCCTCTTTGAGGGAGCTGGCACGGCACAAGCCGTGACTGAAGGAGTTCGCTTCCCTTAAATCAGAACATCTTCTCCCACGTTTCTTCGCCGACCGCGCCGTCGGCGGTAAGGCCGTTGCGGCGCTGGAACCGCTGCACAGCCGCTGCCGTTGCCGCGCCGAACCTGCCGTCGGCGTTCAGCCGTTCACCCAGCGAATTGAGCTTCTGCTGCACCAGACGCACCGTGCCGCCGGAAGAGCCGCTGCGCAGGGCAATGCCGGGGTAGGGCACATGCAGGCCGTGCTTGGCCGTGTAGCGGGTGTAGAGCACGTTCCATGTGTTCGCGCCCACCTTGCCGTCCACATTCATCTTGTTTTTCAGCTGGAACTCCTTCACGGCGTTCTCGGTGGAAATGCCGAATTTTCCATCGGCCTTCAGCTCGCTGTACCATGTGCAGGCGTCGCGCACACCGTTGAGCCAGGTCTGCACAAGAGCTACGTCCGGCCCGGAGGAGCCGCGCTGGAGCAGGGAATAATAAGCAGGGATCGCCATAATGATCACACGCTCCTTTCGCCCTATGCTATGCGGCGAAAGCGCCGGGCGTTACCCAAGCAGCACCACATCCTCCCGGCGGGCGGTGCGCTGCTGCACCCATTCCACCAGCCGGAGCCGGAGGATGTACTCCCCGCACACAAGGTCGTTTTCAGCAGGCTGGGCATAGCTGCCGCAGGCAGAGCGGCACAGGCCCGGGTAGAGCACGCACCACCAGTTGCGGCCGGTGCCGGCGCCGATCTGAATGCGCAGCGCGTCGTACCGCCCGGCGGGCAGGATGCCCGAAGCGTAGCGCCGGGTGTCGAAGTACATGTTCACCAGCTGCACCCGCACCGGGGCGCGGATGTTCAGCCCTGCCAGCGCGTGCCGGGCCGTGAGCTGCAGCTCAAATAGATGCTGTGCCGCCCAGCAAAGGGCGTCAGGCTTGCTTTGGCAGGGCAGGCGGCGTCCAGATAGGCCAGCACGGCGTCCCGCACATGGAGCTTTGCGCTATGGCTGGCGATGGAATCGCTCTCAGCCCGGATGTGCAGGCGCAGGGTGTCGGCGCACACCAGCGCCCCGGTGTCCAGCTGGGTGCGGCCCCATGCAAATGCCTGCCATGCGCCACACAGAGCAAGGGCGAGAAACAGGCCAAGGCAGAGCAGAGCCATCTGAGAACGTGTAAGCATTCTGGATAACATAAAAACAGACCCTTCTTCTGGAAATGTTATCCAGAGGATGGGCCTGTTGAAAAGGTTTTATTCAGGAAAGAACGAACCCTCTCAGGCATTGCTGCGCAATGCCAGCTCCCGGGGGGAGCTTTTGTGCATATACCGGGAAAGTGCAGCTTCAAAGGCGAGATTGAATCGTCTGATGGATTTTTTCACAGACTGCTTCAAACTGAAGATCCACTTCATAATTAGAAAAACGAAGAACATCAAGCCGTACTGCGAAAAGATGCTGCTCCGTTCACGGTCATACAGAAGCCCTTGTTCGGTGGTGTGTTGTGCTCCATCCAATTCGATGACCAGTTGTGCGCGAGAACAGTAAAAATCAGCAATAAAAGATTCAATGATGCGCTGCTTATAAATTTTTACCGGATAGCGGCGCAAAAACTGATACCATAGCTTTCTTTCCTGCGGCGTCATTTCGCGGCGCAGCTCGCGTGCACGAGGCAGCATATCGCCATTTTTGGGAACGATGTTCGGTTTCATAGGAAACACCTGCTTTCGGTTTCAAAAAAGCTCCCCCTTTCGGGGGAGCTGGCATCGAGCGTATGCGAGATGACTGAGAGGGTCCTTTAGTTCTTCAGCGACTGCATGGGGGCAGGCAGGCGGCCGCCGCGGTTGATGAACACGGACGGGTCGTGCTGGTTCACGGCCATGATGGGGCCATAGCCCAGCAGACCGCCAAAGTCCAGCACCTCGCCGGCCTTGCGGCCAATGGCAGGGATCACGCGCACGGCGGTGGTCTTGCTGTTCACCATGCCGATGGCGGCTTCGTCAGCGATCAGGGCGCTGATGACAGCCGGGGTGGTGTCGCCCGGGATGATGACCATATCGATGCCCACCGAGCAGACGGCGGTCATGGCTTCCAGCTTTTCAATGGTCAGGCAACCGATCTCGGCGGCGTGGATCATGCCGGCATCCTCGCTGACCGGGATGAAGGCACCGGACAGACCGCCTACATGGTTGGAGGCCATCACGCCGCCCTTTTTCACGGCATCGTTCAGCAGGGCGAGGCAGGCGGTGGTGCCGCAGCAGCCGCAGGTCTCAAGGCCCATCTCTTCCAGAATGTTGGCCACACTGTCGCCGATGGCGGGGGTAGGTGCCAGCGACAGGTCGATGATACCGGCGGGCACACCCAGTGCCTGAGAAGCCAGATTGGCCACCAGCTGGCCCACGCGGGTGATCTTGAAGGCGGTGCGCTTGACCAGCTCTGCCACCTCGTCGATGGGGGCATCCTTGGGCAGGCGGGCCAGTGCGGCGCGCACAGCGCCGGGGCCGGAAACGCCCACGTGGATCTCACAGTCCGGCTCGCCGGGGCCGTGGAATGCACCGGCCATGAAGGGGTTGTCCTCCGGTGCGTTGCAGAACACCACCAGCTTTGCGGCACCGATGCACTGACGATCAGCCGTCAGCTCACTGGCCTTCTTGACAGCCTCGCCCATGAGCTTGACAGCGTCCATATTCAGTCCTGCCTTGGTGGCACCGATGTTCACCGAGCTGCACACGATGTCGGTCTCGGCCAGTGCACGGGGAATGGACTCGATCAGGCGGCGGTCACCGGCAGAAAAGCCCTTGTGCACCAAAGCACTGTAGCCGCCCACAAAGTTTACACCCACCTTTTTACCGGCGGCATCCAGAGTTTTTGCAAACTCCACAGGGTCGGCATCCGGGCAGGCACCCAGCAGCATGGCGATGGGTGTGACACTGATGCGTTTGTTGATGATGGGAATACCGTACTCGGCACTGATATGCTCCACCGTGGGCACAAGGTTTGCGGCCTTGGTGGTGATCTTGTTATAGATGTTCTCGCACGCCTTCTTCGGGTCCGGGTCGATGCAGTCCAGCAGGCTGATGCCCATGGTGACGGTGCGCACGTCCAGATTGTCCTGAGTGAACATCTCGATGGTCTCGAGAATGTCACCGGTATTAAACATACTCATAGCTGTGTACTCCCTCCATCAGATGGTGTGCATGGCATCAAAAACTTCCTGACGGGTAACGTTGATCTGCATGCCCATCTCGGCAGCCAGCGCGTCGGTGCGCTTGTGCAGCTCTTCGTGGCTCACATTGCAGTTGCTGATATCCACCAGCATGATCATGGCGAACATGCCCTGGAGGATGCTCTGGGTCACGTCCTCGATATTGATGTTCAGTTCGGTGCACAGACCAGCGACCTTGGCAACAACGCCTACGGTATCGTGACCAATGACGGTAATGAATGCTTTCATCGTTTCCACCCTCGTTTTCCTTTTGATGAACGGTGCCGCAAGCGTTCCGGCACACTCTTACCTTTTCCAGTATAGCAGATTTGGCAAAATTTGAACACACTTTTTGTAAAAAAGAACAGACACGAGGGGAAAAAGACATTCTATCCCAAAAATTGGGTGCAATCTTTTACGGCTTGTGCTATACTTATAGATAATTTATTTCCCGATTACGGGCTGAGAAGGAGCAAAATACTATGGAACAGCTTTGAAGATCCTGGAAGACAATGCGCGGCTGCCCATTGAGGATATCGCCACGATGCTGAATAAATCCCCCGCCGAGGTGGCGGCCATGATCGATCTGGCCCGGGCGCAGGGCATCATCAAGGGCTACAAGACCCTTGTGGACTGGGAAAAGGCCGGTGTGAACCGTGTGGAGGCCGTCATCGAGCTGAACGTCAGCCCCAAGAAGAGCCGCGGCTTTGACGAGATCGCAGCCACCATTGCCGCCTTTGACGAGGTGGAGAGCGTGCTGCTGATGAGCGGCGGCTACGACCTGCAGCTGGTGATCAAGGGCCAGACCTTCCAGGAGATCGCCCTGTTCGTGGCAAAGCGCCTTTCTCCGCTGGACGATGTGCTGTCCACCGCCACCCATTTTGTGCTGCGCACCTATAAAAGAGGGCCTGTATCAGGACGAAGAAATCGATGAAAGAGAGTGCACGGTGCTGTGATGGACTACGATAAATTGATCGCGCCTGCCGCTGAGGCCATGCGCCCCTCCGGCATCCGCAAATTTCTTCGATCTGGCTGCCGATATGCCCGACTGCATCACGCTGGGCGTCGGCGAGCCGGATTTTAAAACGCCATGGGCCGTGCGCGAAGCCGGCATCGAGAGTCTGGAGCATGGCCGCACCCGATACACCTCCAACGCAGGCCTGAAGGAGCTGCGCGCCGAGGTGGCAAAGTATCTGGAGCGCCGCATGGGCCTGCACTACGACCCGCTGCACGAGGTGCTCATCACGGTGGGCGGCAGCGAAGCCATTGATATGTGCATCCGCACGCTCGTGCAGCCCGGGGACGAGGTCATCATCCCCGAACCCTGCTTTGTCTGCTATGAGCCCATCACCCAGCTGACCGGCGGCGTGCCGGTGCATGTGGCCTGCCGTCAGGAGGACGAGTTCCGCCTGCGTGCCGATGCGCTGAAAGCAGCCATCACCCCCAAGACAAAGCTGCTCATCATGCCGTTCCCCAACAACCCCACCGGTGCGGTGATGGAGCGCGAGGATCTGGAAGCCGTAGCAGAGGTACTGCGCGGCACCAACATCATGGTGCTCTCCGATGAAATTTATGCAGAGCTGAACTATGGCCTGCGGCCTCATGTTTCCATTGCCACCCTGCCCGGCATGGCCGAGCGCACCATCGTGGTGAACGGCTTCTCCAAGACTTACGCCATGACCGGTTGGCGTCTGGGCTATGCCTGCGGCCCGGCACCCATCATCCGGATCATGACCAAGATCCACCAGAGCGCCATCATGAGCGCTCCCACCACCAGCCAGTACGCCGCCATCACTGCCCTGAAGGAGTGCGACGGCGAGATCGACCGCATGCGCGACGAGTACAATATGCGCCGCCGCCTTGTGGTGAAGTCCTTTAACGATATGGGCCTGACCTGCTTTGAGCCGCGCGGTGCGTTCTACGCCTTCCCTGCATCAAGAGCACGGGCATGAGCAGTCAGGATTTCTGCACGAAGCTGCTGGAACAGAAGCATGTGGCCATCATCCCCGGCGATGCCTTTGGCGCTTCCGGCGAAGGCTACGCCCGCATTTCCTACGCCTACAGCGTGGAGCATCTGAAGGAAGCGCCCGGCGCATCCGGGAATTCCTGCAGGAAAACAGCATCTATCACGGCATCTGAGGAGGAACAAATGGCAAGGCTGAACTGCGTGACCGTTCTGGCCCCCGCAAAGCTCAATCTGGCGCTGGACGTGGTGGGCCTTCTGCCGAGCGGCTACCATGATCTGGACATGACCATGCAGGCCATCACCCTGTACGAGCGGGTGGTGCTGCGCCGCAGCCCCTACCTGAACCTGCGTCTGCCGGGCAGTCTGGTGGCCCCCAATAACAAAAATACTGCCATCAAGGCAGCGCTGGCCTTTTTTGACTACACCGGCCTTCTGGCGGGCGTGGACATCACCATCTATAAAAATACCCCGGTGCGGGCGGGCATGGCGGGCGGCAGTGCCGATGCTGCCGCTGTTCTGGTGGGCATGAACGAGCTGTACGGTGCGCACCTTTCCATGAGTGAGCTGTGCGCGCTGGGCGCAAAGATCGGGGCGGATGTGCCCTTTGCCCTGATGGGCGGCACCTGCCGGGTGCAGGGTGTGGGCGATTTTCTCAAGGCGCTGCCGCCGGTGCCGGAGTGCTGGTTCACGGTGGTGATGCCGGACTACGGCGTTTCCACCCCGGAGGCCTTTGCCGCCTACGATAAGGTGGGCAGCAGCATCCACCCGGACTGCGGAGCGCAGGAAGCCGCTATCCGTGCCGGAGATCTGGATGCCCTTTGCGCCGCCGCCGGCAATGCGCTGGAAGAGTGCAGCGGAGCAAAGGATACCGGGGCCATCAAGGCCCTGCTGCGGGAGCATGGCGCTGTCACCGCCCTGATGACCGGCAGCGGTGCAGCGGTGTTCGGCGTATTCCGGGACGAAGGGGCCGCACGGGCTGCTGCACAGGCCGCAAAGCGGCGCTGGAAGCAGGTGTACGTGGCGCAGCCTGACCGCGGCGGCGCACGGGTGAGCCGATAAAAATGCATAGACCTCCTTCCTACGGGGCATACTGCCCGCAAAGGAAGGAGGTCTTTTTTGTGCAGACCTTTTATAAAATCTGTCTGATCTTAATGATCGTGGGCGGCATCAACTGGGGCCTTGTGGGGCTGTTCCAATTCGATTTTGTGGGCTGGCTGCTGGGCGGCAGCGCATCCATCTGGTCGCGCATCGTGTTCACGCTGGTGGGCATTGCAGCCCTGTGCGGCATCCCGGGGCTGTTTTCGGACGATAGTTCTGAAAATTGAAAGCGGCCTCTCTCAGGCGCTGACGCGCCAGCTCCCCAAAGTGGGAGCCTTTGGCAGTCAGTGCGGACTTCATCGTTATGCCAAGGCCTCTCCCTTTGGGAGAGGTGGATTTGCGAAGCAAAGACGGAGAGGGCGAGCTCGCTAAAACAAAAGCACCTGCGGTTGATTCTGCAGGTGCTTTTGCTTGTTGACTCAATTACTGCTTCCGTCAAGATCATCCCAGCCTACCAGATCCGGCAGGGTGAGCGTCTCGTCGGAGCAGTGGGGGTGTGCACGCCGCTGGTCCTCGGCCATGGTGCGCACCACCTCGCGGGTGATCTCGCGGATGGCGGCGCAGTCCTCCGGCAGGTCGGTCTGGCTGCGGCCGGAGTGGGTAAACAGGATCTTACCAATGTGGCCCACCACCAGCGTCAGCGGCAGCTGCTGTGGAGCATTGCTGTTGTAGCGGTAGCCCTGCTCTTTGGCCGCTTTGTAGATGCGCTGGGCCGCAAAGCTCCAGCTCAGGATGCCGCGGGCCTGTTCTACGCCAAGGTAGCCGTACAGCACCCCGGCGCGTCGCAGATGAGGGTGAAGGGAAACTCGGCCCCCTGCGTGGCCTTTGCCACCATGCGAGGCGAGGAACGCACCACGCAGGCCAGCCGCACGCCGCGCAGTCTGGGCAGGGTCTGCAGGTAGCGGGTCAGATATTCCCGGGTGACAGGGTGGTCAAAGGCAGGCAGGAAGATCATGACCAGAGGGTGCTCCCCTTCGCACAGCTTGTAAAAATCATTGCCCGGTGTGGTGGGGGTATCAAAGGTAAAGCGGGGGATGGAGGTGCCCACCAGATGTTCTGACTTCATGCCGCAATGCACATCCTTTCAAGATAATAAAAAAATCCACACACTGCATCTCTGCAGAAAGTGCAGAGGACAGAGGTGGATGGATTGCTATAAAAAGATCCCGCCCGGTCGTCTGCGGTCAATCAAACCTACCCTTACGGACAGGTGGGTGCCCTGTCTCCGGGTTCGCGCTTCCTCATCGAGCCTTCATGGTCGCCCCATGACGGGGAGGTCTGCAATCCACCGGGGAACTCCAAGCTCCCGTTGAATGATTAGTAGGATCATATAAACCGCAACAAATCGAGCCGGGCAGGAAGTTTTGCCGGGTAATTTGTCTGGAATTATTCTTCGATGTCGTACTCGTCGCTCAGGCGCTCTTCAAACAGCTTGCCCAGCTCCAGCAGCAGTTCGTCGTCGTCCACAACATCCAGATATTCGCCTTCGTCATCCTCGCCAACGCTCAGAATGACCAGCTGAGCATTCTCAGCTTCCTCTTCGGTCTCGGCGTATTCCACAGCAGCCAGATAATGCACACCCTTGTGGTCCAGCGCATCGATCACCTCAAATGTGATCTCGTTGCCGTCCTCATCCTCCAGGGTCATCAGGTCGGGCTGATCTTCTTCGGTATTAGGGTTCTTGATTTCGTCAGACATAGATATTGTCTCCTGTATCGTGTCATAAAACGGGCTGTTTGTGTGCCGCCCGCTTGGCCTGCATATAGTGTAGCGTTTTTTTGCCTGCTCGTCAAGATGCTTTTTCGCACAGAAATTGTGCAGCAAATTTTCACGCATTTGCTCTCGCACTCTGCGGCAGAATATGATATACTATCCTCTGAATCTTCTGTGCACGGTGTGCCGTGCAGGTTACTATAGAGTATGGAGCGTGGGCGGAAATGATGCATAAAAAAAGATGGGCGGCGTTTGTGCTGGCAGCGGCGCTGGCGCTGACGGGCTGCAGTGCCGGGAGCTTTCTGCACTTTGGCAAAGGCAGCGGCGGCAGTACAGTCCAGAAGATCGACCGCCCGGCAGTGGAATCGGCAGAGCTGCAGTTTGCCCACCCTGCGGCGGGGGACACCATTGCGGTGTTCGATACCTCGGCAGGCGTGTTCAAGGCGGTGCTTTTCCCGGATAAGGCCCCGCAGGCCTATGATAACTTTGCGGGCCTTGTGCAGGCAGGCTACTACAACGGCCTGACCTTCTCCCGCGTGGAGAGCGGCTTTGTGGCGGAAGCCGGGCAGGGGGCCGACGGCAGGGGCAACACCATCTGGAACGGCAGCCGCTACCCGGCTGAGACCACCGACAGCCTGCACCACTATTCTGGCGCGCTGTGTATGGGCACCGATGCTTCCGGCGAGTGTGCCAGCGTTTTTTACGTGATGCAGACGCTGCCGGGAGAGCAGTCTGTGACGCAGGAGCTTGTGGACCAGATGAACAGCGCGGGCTACCGCGCGGAGGTGGTTTCGGCCTATCAGACCGCCGGCGGTGCGCCTTATCTTGACTACACCGATACCGTGCTGGGGCAGGTGTACGAGGGCATGGACGTGGTGGATGCCATCGGCCAGACCGCCGTGGACGAAAACCAGAAGCCCCGTGAGGACATCACCATCAACAGCGTGAGCATTACGCAGTACGAATAAGAAAAAGGACACCGTCAGGTGTCCTTTTTCTTATATCTCCCCCGGATGTTCCTTCCGCCATGCAAGATAATCGTCCAGAATGACGGTGGCGCTGACCGAATCCAGGATCTCCTTGCGCTTTGTGCCAAAGGTGCCGCTCTCATCCAGAATGTCGGCGGCGGCGCAGGTGGTCTGGCGCTCGTCCCACATGCGCACCGGCAGGCCGCTCCAGATCTCGACCGTCTTTGCCAGCTTGCGGCTCTTGATGGCGCGTTCGCCCTCGGTACCATCCATGTTCAGCGGCAGGCCGATCACGATCAGCTCGGCTCCGATCTCCTTGGCCACTTCGCACACCCGTGCCGCCACCTTGTTGCGGGCTTTCAGGGTGATCTGCGGGGTGATGGCCGTTGTAAGGAACTCGGTGCGGTCACAGGTGGCAAGGCCGGTGCGGCTGTCGCCGTAGTCAACAGCTAAAATTTTCATACAGGCTTCCTCTCTTGTGTGGAAAAGTTTGTCGGTCCAAGTGTACCACAGCTGCAGGCTAAAAGGTAGAGAATCACACTTTTTGAGAGGATTTTCGTGTTACAATAAACACAGATCGTTTTTTTAGGAGGAAGTGCCCCATGCTCAAACTGGTTTTAGGCGGCTCCGGCAGCGGCAAGACCACCCTGCTCTATTCCCGCATCAAGGCCCGGGCCGAACAGGGCCGGCGCAGCATCCTTCTGGTGCCGGAACAGTTCACTTCCAGCACGGAGGGCCGCATCTACCGGGAGCTGGGCGATGCTCTTTCCGGCATGGTGGAAAGCTTTTCCTTTACCAGTCTGGCCGAGCGCATCCTCTCTGCCGAGGGCGGCGCGGCGGTGCAGACCCTTTCGGACGCGGGCCGCGCCGTGCTGGTGCGCCGCGCGCTGGAAGAGCTGCAGGATCATGTGCATTACTACTACCGCCACCGCCGCAGTGCGGCCTTCTGCCAGATGGCGGCCCAGACCATCGACGAGCTGAAAAGTGCCGGCCTTTCCGGCGCACAGCTGGCAGAGCTTGCGCCGGACTGCGGGCCGGAAAGCGGCAAGCTGAGCGAGCTGGCACTGATTTTTCAGGGGTACGAAACGCTGCTGGCGGGCACCGGCATGGACCCCGCCGACCGGCTGGAGCTGGCGGCTGACCGGCTGGAAGCCGCTCTTGCCCGGGGCGAGCTGCCGGACTTTCTGCGGGAGCGGGAGGTGTTCATTGACGAGTTCGATACCTTCAACGCACCAAAAAAGCGGCTGATGGGCGCGATGCTGGCGGCGCTGCCCACCGTCACGGTGGCCCTGTGCGACGACGGTGCGCCCATGGTGCCGGGGGATATGGGGCTTTTTTCCGGCGCAAAGCAGGTGGCCGCACAGCTGCGGCAGCTGGCCCGCAAAAACGGTGCTGATGCGGCAGTGCCGGAGCTGCTGCGCCGCGACCTGCGCCATAAGGATGCGCCCGGCCTTGCGGCTGTGACAGAGCTTTTGGAGACTGGCACCTGTGAGGTGCCGCCCGCTGCGCCGGAGGTGCGGCTGTTTGCCGCTGCCAGCCGGGAAGAGGAAGCCCGCTGCACCGCTGCGGCCATCCGCCGCCTGATGCGGCAGGGCGTGCGCTGCGGCAAAATGGCCGTGGTCTGCCGCAATATCCCGGATTACCGTGCGGCCATCCGGTACGAGTTCCGCATGGCAGATATCCCGCTTTACTGCGATGAACCCACCACCCCGGAGTTCAGCGCCCCGGCTACGGCGGTGCGTGCACTGCTGGCACTGCTGCGCGGTGCGGATATGACCGAAAACCTGACCATTCTTGCCAAGACCGGCCTGTGCGCTCTGACCGAGCCGCAGGTCTGCGCGCTGGAAAACTATGCCTATACCTGGTCACCCAATGCGGCGGCATGGCGCACAAAATTTGAGAAAAGCCCCAAGGGCTTCGGCGAAAATGAACTGTCCGATGAGGATGCAAAAACGCTGGAGGATGCCGAGACTGCCCGCCAGCTGCTGGTAACAGCCGTGGACGAACTGCGCAGCAAGGTGCGGGGCGGCAGCGCCGAACAGATCAGCCGGGAACTGTATTTCTGCCTGAAAAAGCTGGGTGCAGAAGAGCAGCAGGCAGCGCTGGTGGAAGCCGTCCGCACTGCCCGGGGCATCCCGGCGGCAGAGGAAGCGGCCCGCGAGTGGAACGTGGTGATGCAGCTGCTCAACGAGATGGCCCACCTGCTGGGCGGGCAGGGTGTGACCTTTGCAGAATATGAGGACCTGTTCAGCCTGCTGCTGCGCTCTTCGGACCTTGGGCACATCCCGCAGACGCTGGATGCCGTGGTGCTGGCAAGCGCGGGCAAAATGCGTCTGGACGCGCCGGACTATGTGTTCGTGCTGGGCCTTGCGGAGGGCGAATTTCCTGTGCACCGTCCGAGACGGGCCTTCTGACCCACGCCGACCGCGATGTTCTGATGGCAAAGCAGATCGATCTGCCGGACTGCTTTGAGAACCGCGTGGTGCGCGAGCAGGTGTGCGTTTACAAAGCCCTCACCGCACCGGCAAAGGGGTTGTGGCTCAGCTGGCCCAAGGGGCAGGGCAAGACCCTGTGCGCAGCGCTGGAACCCATCGTGGAAGCCCTGCACCCGGCGGCACCGGAGCTGGAGCTTCCCGACCTTGCAGCCACCCGCCGATGCACTGGATACGCTGGGCGGCTGGCCGCTGACCGACACGGAACGCGCCAGCCTGACTGAGGCGCTGCGTCTGCCGCAGACGGATGCACCCCGGGGCCTTGCGCTGCTGCGCCGCATGGAGGAGGACCCGCCCCGGCAGGTGAACGACCTGTCTGCGCTGAGCGGCCTGCTGGGGCAGCGGCTGCGCATTTCGCCCAGCCAGCTGGAAAAATACTATACCTGCCGGTATGGCTATTTTTTGCAGTATGTGCTGGGCCTGAAGCCCCGCAGACGGGCCGAGCTTTCTGCCGACCAGAGCGGCACCCTGATGCACTGGGTGCTGCAGATGGCGCTGGACCCGCACCCGGATGCGGATAATCCCTGCGCCGGGCTGGCCCCATTTCTGGAGCTGGACGACGAAGCCATGGCAGAGCTTGCCAGCCTGCTGGTGGACAAATATGCAAAGCGTTATCTGCCGGAGGATACGGCCCGGTTCGCCTATCTGCTCTCGCGGCTCAAAAAAAGCATGACAAGCCTTTTGTGCTACCTGCGGGACGAACAGAAGCAGTCCTGCTTCCACCCGGCAGCCTGTGAGCTGCGCATCGGCTCCGGGGAGGACACCGTGCCCGGGCAGGTGTATCATCTCTCGGACGGGCGCACCGTGCAGCTGGTGGGCACGGTGGACCGCGCCGACGAGTGGGTGGAGGAAGACGGCACCCGCTGGGTGCGGGTGGTGGACTATAAGACCGGTACCAAAAAACTGAACCTGAAAGAGGTATACTGCGGGCTGGACTGCCAGATGCTTTTGTATCTGTTCAGCCTGACCCGGGATAAGAGCGGCCGCTTTACCGGTGCGGAACCGGCAGGCGTGCTGTATCTGCTGGCAGACCCGGCCCCCAAGACCACCAACCGCCAGCAGGCACAGCAGGACGTGCAGTACGAGCTGGACGGCCTTGTGAGGGACGAGCAAAAGGTGTTCGATGCCATGGATGCGGATGAGACGGGCCGCTACCTGCCCTTTGGCTACCGCAACGGTGTACCCAGCCCCAGCCAGAAGGATAAGCGTGCCGATATTGCAAAGCTCAACCGCATCCAGCTGCATCTGGATGATCTTGTCACCCAGATGGGCCAGCAGCTTTACGATGGGCAGATCGCTGCGGAACCGCTGGTGGCCGGGGCAGGCAGGAACCCCTGCGTCTGGTGCGACTACAGCTTTATCTGCTGCCACGAGACCGGCATCGGCGAGCGGGCACTGGAAGCCCCGGCCAAGCCCTTTGAGCCGGAAGAGACCGAGAACGAGAAGGAAGGTGAGCAGGCATGAGTGAACCCAAATGGACCCCGGCCCAGCGCGCTGCTATTGAGGACCGGGGTGGTGCGCTGCTGGTGAGCGCAGCGGCGGGCAGCGGCAAAACAGCCGTGCTGACCGAACGCGCCGTGCGGCTCATCACCGATCCGGACCACCCGGTGGATGCGGACAAACTGCTCATCGTCACCTTTACCAATGCGGCGGCGGCAGAGCTGCGGGCACGCATCGGGCAGGCACTGCTGCGGCTCAGCCAGCAGCAGCCCCACAACACGAGCCTGCGCCGCCAGCGGATGCTTTTGCAGCGCGCACCCATCTGCACCATTGACGCGTTCTGTCTGGACCTGCTGCACAAGCACTTTCAGGCACTGGACATCCCGCCGGATTTTGCCCCGGCAGACCCCGGCAGCGTGGAGGTGCTGCGGGCTTCGGCGCTGGCCGAAACGCTGGAAAATGCCTACCGCGACCCGGACTTCTGTGCCTTTGCAGACCTTTACGGAAAGGGCCGCACCGATCAGGCCGCAGGCAATACCATCCTGCATGTGTACGATTTTCTGCGCGCTCTGCCGGACTACGACCGCAGGCTGGACGAATATCTGGCTCCATGGCAGCGGGAAAACGGCTTTGCTTTTACCTGCTGGCATGACCTGCTGCTGGCGGAAGCGGCCCGCTGCGCAAAGGCCGCGCGGGAACTGCTGACGGCAGCACTGGCAGACTGTAAGGAAGATTTTATCCTTGCACAGGCACAGGCCGAGGAAAAGGCAAGACCGCTGCTTCCAAGGCAAAGGCCGTGGCCGGTGTCAACGATAAATTTGCAGAGCCGCTCTCCCGGCTGGAAAGCGCCGCCGCCCTGCTGGGCGAGGTGGAACGGCTGGCTGCGGCAGGGCAGTGGACACCGCTGTACGATAAGCTGACACCCTATGTGCTGGGCATGGAGGAGATGCCCGGCTTCAAGGGCATGAAAAAACGGCTGACCGGCGATCATAAGGCGGCTGTCAGGACCCGCGCAGACGAAGCCGCCAAGCTGTTTGAGCACATTACGGAGCTTGTCTCCTGCAGCGAGGAGGAAGCCGAAGCGGACCGCAGAGCGGCCCTGCCCCGGCTGCGGGCGATGTTTGCCGCCGTGCGGGATTTTGATGCCCGCTTCTCGGCAAAGAAAAAGGAGCGCAAGCTGCTGGAATTCAGCGATTTTGAGCATCAGGCCCTGCGGCTGCTGCGCACACCGGATGGCGTGTGCACCCCGCTGTGCCAGAGCATCCGGCACAGCTATGCCGCCGTGATGGTGGACGAATATCAGGACACCAACGCTTTGCAGGATGCCATTTACCGCTGCCTTGCTTCCCCGGCGGGGGATGACCTGTTCCTTGTGGGCGACCTGAAGCAGAGCATCTACCGCTTCCGTCAGGCCGACCCAAGCATCTTCCGGGCTAAGCTGAACGCATGGGCACCGTTGCCCAGCGGCACTGCCCGCCCCGCCCGGAGGAGGGTACGGCAGGCGGAAACGCTCTGCTGGCGCTGGATGCGAACTTCCGCTCCGCCCCGCAGGTGTTGGCAGGCATCAACTTTATCTTTGAACAGCTCATGACTCCCCAGCTGGGAGATACGGCTTACGGCGACGGCCAGCGGCTGGTGTGCGGTGCACCCGGCGACTACGCAGGCAGCGTGGAAGCGCACTTCCTGCCCGACGACACCGCTGAGACCGATGCGGCGTGGATCGCCCAGCGCGTTGAAGAACTGGTGAAAAACGGCGAACCAGTGCGGGACGGCAGCTCCACCCGCCCGGTGCAGTACGAGGATTGCTGCATCCTGCTGGCGGCGCGCGGCGACTTCCTCGCTTATGAGGAAGCGCTCACGGCCCGGGGCATCCCGGTGTATGCGGATGCGCGCGAAAACTTGATGGAAGCAGCGCACATCCGGCCGCTGATCTCGCTTTTGAAGGTCATCGACAACCCGGCGCAGGATATCTACCTTGCCGCCGCCATGCTGGGGCCGATGTTCGGCTTTACGGACGACGACCTTGTACGCCTGCGTGCCCAGAGCGCCGCAATGCAGAAAAAGGCGCAGGAGGAACAGGGCGCGAAAGAAACGGGCAAAAGGGCTTCCCGCATGAGTCTGTACGGCGCAGTGCTGCAGGTGGTGCAGAATGACGATGAAACACCGTTCACCCGAAAGGTGAAAGACTTTTATGACCGACTCACCGCACTGCGGCGCATGGCCCGCAGTGCCCCGGCAGAACAGCTGCTGGAAGAGATCTTTGTCTCCACCGGCTATCTTGCCGCGCTGGGCGTACTGGAAAACGGTGCGCACCGCCGGGAAGATGCCCGGCGCTTTGCGGCTTTCTGTGCACAGACCGGTGCAAACGGCATCTCGGCGCTGGTGCGAGCCATCGACGCGGCGGCGCAGGCCGGTTCTACCGGGCAGGACACTGTGCCCGGCGGTGCGCGGCCTGGCTGTGTGACCATCATGACCATCCACCGCTCTAAAGGCCTGCAGTTCCCGGTGGTGTTCGTGGGCGACACGGCCCGGCACTTCAACCTGAGCGACACTTACCAGCCGGTGCTGCTGCACCGGGAATACGGCGCGGGCCTGCGCCTGCGCCCGGAACAGGGCGAGAGCATGTACAAGACTGCAGCCTACGCAGCCCTTGCCAGCGTCCATGCACAGGAAACGCGCAGCGAGCAGATGCGCCTTTTATATGTGGCGCTCACCCGTGCACAGGATAAGCTGATCCTCACGGTGCCGCTGGGCATGACCAAGACCGGCAATCCATTTGCCAAGGCGGCAGCATTCCTTGCTGCGGGCGCGGGAGAAACGCTGAACCAGCAGGCGGGCAGCTTTGCCGACTGGCTGCGTGCAGCGCTGCTGGTGCATCCCTTCGGCGGGCCGCTGCGGCGGCTGGCAGGAGATCTGGAACTGCCCTTTGTGTTTACGGAAAGCGAGATCATGGTCACGGTGCAGGAAGCTCAGCCGGAGCCGGAAACACCGGGACAGGAACCGGAAGCGGCAGAGCCTGTCCCGGCAGACCCGGCATTGGTGGCTCAGCTGCAGGAGGGCTTTGCATGGCGGTATCCGGCGGCAAAACTGGCTGCGGTGCCCGCCAAGGTCAGCGTGACCAGCATCGTGCACAAGGCCGAGCAGACCACGCTGGAACGCCCTGCCTTTCTCTCCAAGGACGGACTGACCGCCGCCGAGATGGGCACGGCTCTGCACGCTTTTCTGGAACATGCGGACTTTGCCTCCCTTGCTGCTGCCAAAGCGGCGGGCACGCTGGAGGAAGCCATTCTGACCGAGCGTCAGCGGCAGGTGGACAGGCAGCTTGTGGCCCCGGAGATCGCGGAAAAGCTGGATGTGAGCCGGATTCGCCGCTTTGTGGAAGGCGAGGCCTTTGCAAAGATCTGCGCATCCGAAAAGGTGCTGCGGGAGCTGGCCTTCATCACGGCGCTGCCCGCGTCGGCCGTGCTGACGGCACAGGGAGCTTCCGCGCAGGAAGCCGCTGCCGTGCAGGATGAGCAGGTGCTGGTGCAGGGCATTGCAGACCTTGTGCTGGTGTTCCCGGATCATCTGGAACTGCTGGATTACAAGACCGACCGCCGCAAGACCGAAGCGGACTTCCTGAGCGCCTACCGCCCGCAGCTGAACCTCTATGCCCTTGCCATCGATAAGCGCTTTGCGCCGAAGAAGGTAACGTATAAGGGCATCTACTCGCTGGAGCTGGGGAGGCTGATCGAAGCGTAGGAGAACGTCGGTGCCGCCCACTCCGGCCTGCTTCCGCTCGCCAGTCCATCCAGTGTGAGAAGCCCTCGCACTTCCCGTTAAGGCTTTTTGGTCGATTTTAATTGCAGCCTACACTTTAGACCATGGCTTCGCGTCATCCTGCCGGAGTGGGCGGCACCGATGCCCGGGCAGATGCTGCTCCCTGATGGCCTGCCTTTCGGAAAAGTCATATTTTTCCCGCAAAACGCATAAAAAGTGCTTGACAGCGCTTTCTGCCTGTGGTAGAATAACCGAGTAAAGAAAGCAGCTACGGCCTGTGCCGCGCTCGCCTTGCGAGGGAAAGATCCCCCGGGCTATACCTGAAGGCAGTTCATTATGAATGGACTGCAGCTTTGAGTGAATTTTTGCGCGGCTGTCCTGGAAATGGGCGGCCGCGTTTTCTATGCCAAATATTGCAACAAAATGGATTTTGTTTGGAGGTGCATTCATTATCGCTACCGCTGGAAAGTCGAAGGAACTGGAGATCAACGGTCAGATCCGTGACCGTGAGGTCCGTCTGATCGGTGCAGACGGCGAGCAGAAGGGCGTTGTGTCCATTCAGGTGGCCATGCGCGCTGCTGAAGATGCTGGTCTGGATCTGGTCAAGATCGCACCGCAGGCTGTTCCGCCTGTGTGCAAGGTGCTGGATTACGGCAAGTACCGTTTTGAACAGCAGAAGAAGGAGAAGGAAGCCAAGAAGAACCAGAAGGTGGTCGAAGTTAAAGAGACCCGCCTTTCGCTCAACATTGACACCAACGACTTCAATACCAAGCTGAACCAGACTGCCAAGTTCCTGGCAGCTGGCCACAAGGTTAAGGCTTCGATCCGCTTCCGCGGCCGTGAAATGGCGCACAGTGCTCTGGGCGCAGACGTGCTGAAACGTTTTGCCGAGGCTCTGCCTCAGGCATCCACCGATAAGCCGCCGGTGCTCGAGGGCCGCACGATGTCCATTCTGCTGATCCCGAAACCCAATAAGGACTAATTTTAGGAGGAAACTAAAATGGCTAAGATGAAACTGAAGACGCACTCCGGCGCTAAGAAGCGCTTTAAGCTGACCAAGAACGGCAAGATCAAGCGCGGCCACGCATTCCGCAGCCACATCCTGACCAAGAAGACCACCAAGCTGACCCGTGGCTACCGTCAGCCCAGCTACGTTGATAAGACCAACGCAGCTACCATCAAGAGCATGCTGCCCTACGCCTAAGAGCGAGCCGCAGGCAAACACATTCTATTGAGACAACTAAAGGAGATATAAAAAATGGCACGTATCAAGGGCGCAACCATGACTCACAAACGTCGTAAGAAGATGCTGAAGCTGGCCAAGGGCTTCTACGGCTGCAAGAGCAAGCACTTTAAGATGGCCAAGCAGCAGGTCATGAAGAGCGGCAACTACGCTCTGGCTGGCCGCCGCATGAAGAAGCGTCAGTTCCGCAACCTGTGGATCTGCCGCATCAACAACGCAGTTCGTCCTCTGGGCATGAACTACTCCACCTTCATGGCTGGTCTGAAGAAGGCTGGCATCGAGCTGAACCGCAAGATGCTGTCTGAGATGGCTATTAACGATCCCAAGAGCTTTGCAGCTCTGGTCGAGACCGTCAAGAACGCCTGATTAGGAACTTGAATCGTGACGCCCGCGCGTATACGCGGGCGTCCGTTTTGTATCCGGGGTTCTTACGGCAGGGGAACATGTTTTTCAGGGCAGCGCCCTGCCGCAGGAACGCTTTGTGGCAGACGCTGCCCTTTTTGCATTTTTTGAACAAGACGGCAGACTACTTTTTGAACGACAGTACAGCGAAAGGTTGAATACACACGATGGACGAAAAAATCACCAGCCGGGAAAACGCAAAGATCAAATACGCCTGCCGCCTTTCTTCCAGCGCGGCATTCCGCCGCAGCGAGGGCCGCTTTCTGGCCGAGGGCCGCAAGCTCTGCCCGGAGCTTGCCCGCGGTGCGCAGCTGGAGACCTTATTTTATACGGAGAGCGCTATGGCAAAGTGCCCGGAGCTTGCCGGGCTGCCCGGTGAACACTACCTTGTGGAAGACCATGTGGCCGATAAGCTGGCCGATGTGGGCACCCATCAGGGGGTGTTCGGCGTGTTCCGCACCCCGGTGCACACACTGGACGAAGTGAAGGCCGGCGGGCGGTATCTGGCACTGGAACGGGTGCAGGACCCCGGCAATGTGGGCACCCTGCTGCGCTCTGCTGCGGCCTTTGGCTTTGACGGTGTGATCCTGAGCGACGGCTGTGCCAGTGTGTATGCCCCAAGACCCTGCGCGCTTCCATGGGTGCGGCAGTACGTATCCCGGTGATCGAAGCCGGTGCCATGCCCGATGCCATCACCCAGCTGCGCGCAAAGGGAATCACCTGCCTTGCGGCCGCGCTGTACAAGTCCCAGCCGCTGAGCGCGGCGCAGGCCAGCTACCCCGGCGGCGTCTGCGTCGTCATCGGCAGCGAGGGTCAGGGCCTGACCGATGAGACCATTGCTGCCTGCAGCAGCACGGTGCGCATCCCCATGACCGACCGGGTGGAAAGCCTGAACGCCGGCATTGCAGGCAGCATCCTGCTGTGGCATTTCCGGGAGGAAAGCCTATGAGCGGCCTTGCAGGGCAGACCAGCCTTTTCCCGCCGGAGCCTGCCCCGGATCCGCTGCTGTGCTGGCTGTGGCTGGCCCATGTGCTTGGCCCGGCCAGCGTTCACGCGGGCCGTGTGCTGGATGCCTTTGGCGGTGCACAGGAAGCATGGGAAGCTCGCGATACGGCAGAATTTCGTCTTGCAGCGGGGAGAGGCAGCAGCTCTGCGGGCGCAGCAGCTGGCCCCGGAACAGTACCACCCGCTGGTGATGCGGTGCGATGATCTGGGTGTGCGCATCCTGCCGTTTGACGACCCGGACTATCCGCTGGCGTTTTCCCGCATCCCGGATATGCCGCTGGTGCTCTACTGCACCGGCGATCCGCTCTGGCTCAACGAGCCGGGCGCGGTGGGCATCGTGGGCAGCCGCAAGCCTACCGAATACGGCCTGAACGCAGCGGCGGACATTGGCGGGGAACTGGCCCAAAGCGGCGCTTTGATCGTCAGCGGCCTTGCGGACGGGCTGGACAGCGCCGGGCACCGCGCTGCTGTCAAAAACAACTGCCCTACCATTGCTGTGATGGGCGTGCCCATCGACCGCACCTATCCTGCGGCCAATGTGGTGCTGCGGCACAAGATCGAGCAGAAGGGCTGCGTGATCAGTGAGTACCCGCCCCGCAGTGAGGGCGTTGGCCCAAATGGATTTTTGCAGCGCAACCGGCTCATTGCGGCGCTCAGCTGTGCATTGCTGGTGGTGGAAGCGCAGGAAAAAAGCGGCACCATGTCCACCGTGTCTCACGCCGAACGCTATGGCAAGCCGGTGTTCGCGGTGCCGGGCAGCATCTACTCGCCCAATTCCGCAGGCACAAACGGCCTTTTGCGGGACGGCAGAGCGCGTGCCGTGTGTTCTGCTGCGGACCTGCTTGGCCCGCTGGGCCTGCGCCGGCAGAGCGCAGCGGCGGTGACGGCAAAGCAGCCGGAGCCTCTGAGCGAGAACGAGCGGAAGGTGCTTTCCTGCATCGGGCCGCAGCCCCTTGGCATTGAGGAGCTTTGCGTGCGCAGCGGCCTGCCCACAGCGGTGCTGCTGGGCACTCTGATGAAGCTGGAGCTTTCCGGCCGGGTGCTGTGCATGCCGGGCAAGCGGTATGTGATAAAATAGTATAATTTCTGCTGGCGCAGCACACAACAGCTGTGGTATGATATAAAAATAGAGAATCCCGTACTGTGCAGTTGCACGGTGCGTTCCTGATAGAGAAGAAAGAAAATTTGAAATGGGAGTAAACTCGAATGGCGAAACTGGTTATCGTGGAGTCGCCTGCTAAGGCGAAAACCATTGGCAAGTATCTGGGCGATGATTACGAGGTCACCGCAAGCATGGGCCATATCCGTGACCTGCCCGCTTCCCAGCTGGGCATCGATGTGGAGCACGGCTATGCCCCACAGTACATCAGCATCAAAGGCAAGGAAAAGCTCATCAAGGAATTGAAGAGCAAGGCCAAACACGCAGACGGCGTGCTGCTGGCAACCGACCCGGACCGTGAGGGCGAAGCCATCAGCTGGCATCTGGCAAACATTCTGGGGCTGGACCCCCACGAGCCGAACCGCGTGACCTTTGACGAGATCACCAAAAAGGGCGTGAAGGAGGGCATGGCCCATCCCCGCGCCATCGACGAAGATCTGTTCAACGCACAGCAGGCCCGCCGTGTGCTGGACCGTCTGGTGGGCTACAAGCTCAGCCCGTTTTTGTGGCGCAAGGTGCGCCGGGGCCTTGTCCGCAGGCCGCGTGCAGAGCGTGGCCGTGCGCCTGATCGATGACCGCGAAAAGGAGATCGAGAGCTTCAAGCCCGACGAATACTGGAACGTGGATGCCACCCTCGGCGCAGGCCACAAGAGTTTTACCGCCCGGCTGGCCACCGATGCCAGCGGCAAAAAGCTGCTGCCCAAAAGCGAAGCCGAGGCCCGCGCCATTGAAAAGGGTCTGGAAGGGGCCGAGTACGTGGTGGCAGAGCTGAAAAAGGGCAAGCGGGCAAAGCAGCCCACTCCGGCCTTTATCACCAGTACCCTGCAGCAGGAGGCATCCCGCCGCTTGGGCTTTACGGCCACCCGCACCATGCGCGCTGCCCAGACCCTGTACGAAGGCGTGGACATTGCGGGCCACGGCACCATGGGTCTGATCACCTACATGCGTACCGACAGCCTGCGCATCTCGGATGAAGCCGTTGCCGCCGCAAAGGAATATATCGCAGGGGCCTACGGTGAAGCCTATATCTGCCCCTACAAGCGCACATGGAAGACCAAGAGCGCCACTGCCGCACAGGATGCCCACGAGGCCATCCGTCCCTCGGTGCCGTCCCTGACACCGGACGAGGTGGACCAGAGCATCAGCGGCGACACCGCAAAGCTCTACCGCCTGATCTGGAGCCGCTTTATGGCAAGCCAGATGGCAGACTGCCAGCAGGACACCGTGTCCGTCACGGTCAGCGCGGCGGACTACCGTTTCAAGGCCAGCGGCTATACCGTTACCTTTGACGGCTTCACCGTCCTGTACGAGGAAGCCACCGACGAAAAGGAAAAGAAGGAGACCGCCCTGCCTCCGCTGGAGCAGGGTCAGGTGCTGAAGCTGCGCGACCTGAAGAGCGAGCAGAAGTTCACCCAGCCGCCCGCCCGCTACACCGAAGCGACCCTCATCAAGGCTCTGGAAGAAAACGGCATCGGCCGTCCCTCCACCTATGCGCCCATCATCACCACCATCATCGACCGCGGCTATGTGGAGCGCGACCAGAAAAAGCTCAAGCCCACCCTACTGGGCCGGGCGGTGGATGGCCTGATGCTGGAACAGTTCCCCCACATCGTGGATGTGGACTTCTCCGCCCAGATGGAAAAGAATCTGGATAAGATCGAGAGCGGCAAGGCTGACTGGCACAAGACGGTGGATGACTTCTACCAGGGCTTTGCGGCAAGCCTCGAGCAGGCCGAAAAGAACATGGAAGGCAAGAAGGTCAAGGTGCCGGATGAGCCTTCCAGTGAGGTATGCGACCTGTGCGGCCGGCCCATGGTCATCAAGGTGGGCAAGTACGGCAAGTTTTGGCCTGCAGCGGCTTCCCGGAGTGCCGGGGCACAAAGCGGCTGGTCAAGGATACCGGCGGCATCTGCCCCAAGTGCGGCAAAGGCCGTATGCTGGAGCGCAAGAGCGCCAAGGGCCGCATCTATTATGGCTGCGAGCGCTACCCGGACTGCGACTTTATGACATGGGACATGCCGGTGCCCACCAAGTGCCCCAAGTGCGGCAGCACCATGTTCCGCAAAGGCTCCAAGCTGTATTGCGCAAAGGAAGGCTGCGGCTACGAGATGCCGGTGCCGAAAAAGGACTAAAAGGATAAAACTATGAACTATAAAGTAACCGTGCTGGGCGCTGGTCTTGCGGGCTGTGAAGCCGCCCTCTGGCTGGCGGGTAAGGGCGTGCAGGTGGACCTGTACGAACAGAAGCCCGTGCATTTTTCGCCCGCACACAAAAGCGCAGGCTTTGCAGAGCTGATCTGCTCCAACAGCCTGAAAGCTGAGCGGCTGGACTCTGCTTCCGGCCTGCTGAAGGAAGAGATGCGCCGGATGGGCAGCCAGCTGCTGAACGCCGCCGAGATGGCCCGCGTGGCCGCTGGCGGTGCGCTGGCGGTGGACCGCGATGCATTCAGCGCCGAAGTGACCCGCATGGTGGAAAGCTGTGAAAATATCACCGTCCACCGGGAGCAGGTGGAGCACATCGATGCATCTGCCCCCATTCTGGTGGCCACCGGCCCCCTGACCGATGGCGCACTGGCCGATGAGATCGGGGCCTTGACCGGTGACGAGCGTCTGCACTTCTACGATGCCGTGGCCCCCATCGTCACCGCTGAAAGTCTGGACTACAACAAGGTGTTTGCCGCCTCCCGCTATGACCGGGGCGAGGCCGACTACCTGAACTGCCCCTTCAACAAGGAAGAGTACGAGAATTTCCACGCGGCTCTCGCTTCGGCAGAGCGTGCCCCGCTGCACGACTTTGACACCGGGGCCGAGCAGTCTGCTCAGCCCGACCCGGATGCCCACGGCAAAAAGGCTGACACCGTCACGGTCTACGAGGGCTGTATGCCCATCGAGATCATGGCCGCCCGGGGTGCCGACACCATGCGCTTCGGCCCGCTGCGCCCGGTGGGCCTTGTGAATCCCAACACCGGCCACCGTCCGTGGGCCAATGTACAGCTGCGGGCCGAAAATAAGGAGCGCACCCTGTATAACATCGTGGGCTTCCAGACAAACCTCAAGTGGGGCGAACAGAAGCGGGTGTTCAGCATGATCCCCGGGCTGGAAAATGCCGAGTTCGTGCGGTACGGTGTCATGCACCGCAACACCTTCCTCGATGCGCCCGGGTGCTCAGCGCCCAGCTGTGCCTGAAAGAACACCCCAATGTGTTCTTTGCGGGCCAGGTCACCGGCTTTGAGGGCTATATGGAAAGCGCTGCCTGTGGCCTGCTGGCGGCCCGCAGCCTGTATGCCCGGCTGGAAGGCAAAGAACTGCCCGCCCCGCCTGTGGATACTATGTGCGGTGCGCTGGTGCAGTACCTGACCACCGAGAACAAGAACTTCCAGCCCATGGGCGCGAATATGGGCATCCTTCCTCCGCTGCCGGAGGAGAGCCGCCCGCGGGACAAGCGCCTGCGTTACATGGCACAGGCTCAGCGCGCTGTTGCCAGCTTCCAGCACTGGCTGGATGAAACTTCTCTTTAAGAAGGGAGAAAAGCTATGAAGATTATCGTGGATATGATGGGCGGCGACAACGCCCCTCTGGCGGTGCTGGAGGGTGCCGCACAGGCCGTGAAAGAGTACGGCGTCACCGTCGTAGGTGTGGGCGACGAAGCGCTGGTGCGCAGGACCGCACAGGAGAACAGCATCCCGCTGGATGGCATTGAGCTGGTGAACTGCACCGAGGTCATCGATATGTGCGATGAGCCTGCCCGCGCCATCCGCCAGAAGAAGGATTCCTCCATCGTGGTGGGCCTGAACATGCTCAAGGACGGCAAGGGTGATGCCTTTGTTTCCGCCGGCAGCACCGGTGCGCTGCATGTGGGCGCAAGCCTGATCGTGCGCACCCTCAAGGGCATCAAGCGCCCGGCTCTGGCTACCATGGTGCCCGCCAAAAAGCAGGCTTATCTGCTGCTGGACTGTGGTGCCAATGTGGAGTGCCGCCCCGAGATGCTGGCGGCGTTCGCTGTCATGGGCAGCTGCTATGTGAATAAGGTGGAAGGCCGCCGCAGCCCCAGCGTGGCGCTGGCCAACAACGGTGCGGAGGAGAGCAAGGGCACCCCCATGCTCAAGGAAGCCCATCAGCTGCTCAAGACCACCCCCGGCATCCGCTTTGTGGGCAACATTGAACCCCGCGATGTGCCGGGTGGCGAAGTGGACGTTGTGGTGTGCGACGGCTTTACCGGCAATGTGATCCTCAAGCTGACCGAGGGCGTGGCAAAAATGCTGCTGGGCATGCTGAAACAAATGTTCCTCGCAAACCTCGGCGGCAAGCTGGCCTACCTGCTGCTCAAGGGCAGTGTGGCAGACCTGAAGCACCAGATGGACAGCGAGGAGTACGGCGGCGCACCCTTCCTGGGGGCCAAGCAGCCGGTCATCAAAGCCCACGGCTCTTCCAAGGCCAAGGGCATCAAGAACGCCATCCGTCAGGCAAAGATCTGCGTGGAGAACGATCTGTGCGGCACGATGCAGTCTGCGCTGGACGAGCTGGCTGCGGCACAGAAAACTGAGGAATAAGGGAAGCGGGCTTGCCCTCTCCGTCATTGCTTCGCAATGCCACATTCCCCACTCTGTCGCTATTGCGACATCTCTCCCCGGCCGGGGAGAGTCTTTCCTCAGAGTGAGAGGCTTTGGCAGTTCGTGCAGACTGCATCGATTTGCCAAGGGCTCCCCCTTTGGGGGAGCTGGCGAACGGACGTGAGCCTGAGAGGGCGAGGATGCTGACCATCAATAAGGGAGCTAAAACATATGAGCCATCAGTTGGAAACAATTATTGGTTATAAGTTCAAAAACCCGGAGCTGCTGGAGATCGCGCTCACCCATACCAGCTATGCCAACGAGAGCCGCACCCCGGTAAAGCACAACGAGCGGTTGGAATTTTTGGGCGACAGTGTGCTGCAGATCGTCTCGGCAGACTATCTGTTCCACGCCTATGCCGACCGGCCGGAGGGCGATCTGACCCGCATCCGCGCCAGCCTTGTCAGCGAGGGTGCACTGTTCCAGTTCGCGCAGGAGATCGATCTGGGCGAGTACCTGCGCCTTGGCCGCGGCGAAGAGCGCTGCGGCGGACGCAACCGCCCCAGCGTTGTGTCCGATGCGTTTGAAGCGCTGATCGCGGCTTTGTATCTGGATGGCGGCATGGATGTGGCCCGGCAGCTTCATCCTGCCCTTTATCACCGAGGGCAAGCACGCCGAGGCCGACTACAAGACCCGCCTGCAGGAGATCGTGCAGCAGAACCCGGAAGAGCGGTTGAGCTATGTAGTAGAAAGCGAGTCCGGCCCGGATCACGACAAGCATTTCGTGGTGGCTGTGCGGTTCAACTCTGACCGCGTGGCCCGTGGCGAAGGCCGCAGCAAAAAGGCCGCTGAGCAGTGCGCCGCCAAAAGAAGCGCTCAAGCTGCTGGGCGTGATAAAGGAAAAGTAAATGGTATTCAAGGAACTGGAGATCCAGGGCTTCAAGAGCTTTCCCGATAAAGTCAAAATTCGGTTCGACGCAGGCGTTACCGGCGTGGTGGGTCCCAACGGCTCCGGCAAGTCGAACCTTTCGGACGCAGTGCGCTGGGTGCTGGGCGAGACCAGCTCCCGCCAGCTGCGCGCGGCAGGCAAGATGGAGGACGTGATCTTCGGCGGCACCCGGCGGCGCGGAGCCATGGGCTTTGCGCAGGTGCGGCTGACGCTGGATAACGCAGACCACACCTTTGATGTGGATGCGGACGAAGTGACCATTGGCCGCAAATATTACCGCTCCGGCGACAGCGAGTATACCATCAACGGGCAGGTGTGCCGGTTGAAGGATGTGTACGAACTTTTGCTGGATACCGGCATTGGCCGCGACGGCTACTCGGTGATCGGGCAGGGCCGCATTGCGGAGATCGTGGCCGCAAAAAGCAGTGAGCGCCGCGAGATCTTTGAGGAAGCCTGCGGCATTGCCAAGTACCGCTACCGCAAGACCGAGGCCGAACGCCGCCTTGCTGCGGCGGGCGAAAACCTTGAACGCCTGCGGGACATCCTTGGCGAGCTGGAAAGCCGGGTAGGCCCGCTGGAAAAAGAGAGCGCCAAGGCAGAAAAGTTCCTCGAGCTGGCCGCACAGCGCAAAACGCTGGAAGTGACCCTGTGGACCGACGGTGTGCACCGCGCGCGCGAAGCGATACCGTGCGCCAGCAGGTGCGGGACTACGAGACAGCACAGGCCGACTACGAGCGCTTTGACCGGGAGACGAAAGCCGCCGAGCAGGAGGCTGAGGAGATCCGGATGCAGGCACAGCAGCTGACGGTTGCTGTTGAGCGCCTGAATGGGGATATCCGCAGCATCACCGAGCAGATCAGCGGGTCGGAAAGCCGTATCGCTGTGCTGGAAAACGACATCCTCCGCAACGAGGAGAGCGCCGCATCCCTGCAGGAAGAGATCAGCGCCGGGGAACAGGACAGCACCGAGGCACAGGCCGCCTTGCAGCGTCACCGGGCCGTGGCAAAGACCATGGAAGCGGAGGGCGAAAAGCTGGCGGCAGAGATCGAAGCGTTGAACGCGGAGATCGCACGTCTGACCGATGCCAGCAGTGCCAGCGGTGCCCGCAAGGATACCCTGAAAGCAGAACTTGCCGGCCTGACAGCCCGGCGCACCGAAGCGCAGGTGGCGCAGGCCGCTGCCGAAGCTGCCGGGGAAACAGCCCGCCAGCGCCTGCCTGCCCTTGAGCAGAGCGTGCAGGAAAGCACCGCCCAGCGGGACGAAGCAAAGCAGGATCTGGACGACACCATCAAGTATCGCCGGATGCTGGAAGAAAACGAGAAGCAGCTGGCAAATGTCCGTTCCGGCATGGAACTCAAGCTGAAAGGCCGCAAGGCTGCGCTGGACGATGCCGACGCAGCAGAGCAGTGCCTTGGCCGGGAGCTGGATGCGGCCCGCCAGCGCCTTTCCGTGCTGCGGGAACTGGAAAAGAACATTGACGGCTACCAAAACTCGGTCAAGGCCGTCATGCGTGCTGCCGGTGCACGCCGCCTGCGGGGCATCATCGGGCCGGTGTCCGCCATCTTAAAGGTGGAGCCGGGCTGTGAAGTGGCTGTGGAAACGGCTCTGGGCGGTGCGCTGCAGAACATCGTGGTAGAGAACGAAGCCGCTGCCAAAGCGGCCATTGCCCTGCTGCGCAATGACAATGCAGGCCGCGCCACCTTCCTGCCGCTGGATACCGTCCAGCCCGGCGTGTTCCGTGGCCGACTCTCCGGTACGGCACGGCTTGCCTCCAGTCTGGTGCAGGCCGACCGCCGGTATGACAACATCGTATCGAACCTGCTGGGCCGCATCATCGTGGTGGACGACATCAACGAAGCCTCCCGCGTGGCGCGGGACAACGGCTTTCGCAGCAAGATCGTGACCATGGATGGTCAGGTGATCAATGCAGGCGGCAGTTTTACCGGCGGCAGCGTCCAGCGCAGCGCAGGCCTGTTCACCCGCAAGCAGGAGATGGAAGAGCTGCGGGTGAAAGCGGCCAAGTTACAAAAGACTGCCTTGCCGCGCAGGAAAAGACCGACCGCTGCAAAGAGCAGGTAGATGCCCTTCAGGCAGAGCTGACCGCCACGGCCAGTGAACAAATCACCGCCGCCAACGACAAAGTGCGTGCCGAGGCAGAGCAGAAGCGGCTGGAAGCTGCTGCCGCCCAGCTGGAAACGGCCCGCAGCAACGGCCAGCAGCAGATCGACGCTTTGCAGGCGGCCATGACAGAGAGCCGTGGCAAAGCAGAGGAAGCTGCCAGCCTGCAGGCCCGGCTGACGGCAAAGATCGACCTGCTGACGGCGGAGATGAACCGAATTGCCGAAGGCGACGACAACTTTGTGGCCCAGCAGACCGAACTGAGCCAAAAGCTCAGCGCAAAGCGGCTGGAACAGGTGACCCGCCAGAAGGATGCAGAACTGGCCTACAGCCAGATCGCAGCGCTGCAACAGCGGGCACAGGATGCCGCTGCCCGCCGCGCCACGCTGGAAGAAAGCCTTGGGGCACTGGCACAGCGCAGCGAGAGCTGCCGGGCAGAAATTGCAGCCATCCGGCAGGCAAAGTCCGACAGCCAGACCGAGATCGCCCAAAAGAAAAGGCCATCCGGGAAGCCACGGAACAGCGGCTGGAACGCCAGCAGGCTGAAACAGCGGCACTGAGCCGGGCGCGCACTTCCTCCGACAGCCGCGAGGAAATGGGGCGCGAGATGGCCCGCCTTGCAGAGCGCAAGGCCGCTGCCGAGACCGAGTACGACCAGACCGTGGCAAAGCTGTGGGATGAATATCAGCTCTCGGTCAGTCAGGCAGAGAACCTTTGCGTGGAGTTTTAAAGCCTGACGGCCCTGCGCGCACAGGTGGCCGACCTGCGCGGCAAAATTCGCGCCCTTGGCAGCGTGAATGTGAGCGCCATCGAGGAATACAAGGAGGTCAAGGCCCGCTACGATGCCCTGATGCATCAGGTGACCGATGTGGAGGAAAGCCGCAATGAGCTGACCCGCATGATCTCCAAGCTTTCGGCACAGATGCGGGAGATCTTCTCCGACAGCTTCCGCGCCATCAACGAAAACTTTGGCCGCGTATTTACCGAGCTGTTCGGCGGCGGCGAAGCCAGCCTTGTGCTGGAGGATGAAAGCGATGTGCTGTCCTGCGGCATTGGCATCCGGGTGGCACCGCCGGGCAAGGTGATCAAAAATCTGGAAGCGCTTTCCGGCGGCGAGCAGGCGCTGGTGGCCATCAGCATCTACTTTGCCATTCTGGCGGTCAACCCGGCCCCGTTCTGTATTCTGGACGAGATCGAAGCCGCTCTGGACGATGCCAATGTGGTGCGTTTTGCCCAGTACTTACGCCGGGTGAGCGACAAGACCCAGTTCATCGTCATCACCCACCGCCGCGGCACAATGGAAGCCGCGAATGTGCTTTACGGCGTTACCATGCAGGAGGACGGCGTGTCCAAGCTGCTCAAGCTTGATCTGGAACAGGTTGACGCAACGCTGGTTTCCTGATATATATTAAAGAAAAAGATAGGAGGACACCATGGGGTTCTTCGGATTTGGCAAGAAAACAAAGAAAGAACAGGAAAAAATGAAAACGGGTCTGGAAAAGACCCGCACCGGTTTCTGGGGCAATATCCTCAACACCCTCACCGGCAGCGTCATCGACGATGATATGTACGATGATCTGGAAGAGCAGCTCATCCTTGCAGATGTGGGCGGCGAGGTGGCCGTGCGTCTGGTGGACAAGCTGCGCGACCGTGTGCACGAAAAGGGCCTGAAGACCGGCGAAGAGGCGGCGGATGCCCTGCGCGACATCATTGCCGAGGAAATGACACCGGATGCCGAGATGGATCTTTCCGGCAAGCCGGCCGTCATTCTGGTCATTGGCGTGAACGGCGTGGGCAAGACCACCAGCATTGCCAAGCTGGCCGATCACTACACCCGCGAGGGCAAAAAGGTGATGCTGGCCGCAGGCGATACCTTCCGTGCCGCAGCCAGCGAACAGCTGGAGATCTGGGCCGACCGCGCCGGTGTGCCCATTGTGAGCGCAGGCGAGGGCGCAGACCCGGCGGCTGTCATTTTCGACACCGTAAAGTCTGCCACCGCCCGCGGCTATGACATGGTCATTGCCGACACCGCAGGCCGTCTGCACAACAAGGCAAACCTGATGGCAGAACTTTCCAAGATCAGCCGCAGCGTCAAGAAGGCCAGCCCGGAAGCCAGCCTTGAAACGCTGCTGGTGCTGGATGCCATCACCGGTCAGAACGCCATCAGTCAGGCCAAGGAATTCTGCAAGGCTGCAGATGCTACCGGCATCATCCTGACCAAGCTGGACGGCACCGCAAAGGGCGGCTGCGTGGTGGCGGTCAAGCAGCGGCTGGGCCTGCCGGTGCGCTTTATCGGCGTAGGCGAGGCCATCGACGACCTGCTGCCCTTTACCCCGGAGGGCTTTGTGGAAGAGCTGCTCCCGCGCCAGTGGAAGCACTAAGGAGGTTCGCAGCATGAAAATTTGTGCAGCTACCGGCAACGCCGGAAAGCTCCGCGAACTGCGCCGCATTCTGGAAGCGCAGGGCCACGAGGTGGTCAGCCAGAAGCAGCTGGGCATCACCATCGAGCCGGAGGAGACCGGCACCACCTTTGCCGAGAATGCCCTCATCAAGGCTGAAACCATCTGCAAGGCATGCGGTCTGCCCACCATCGCCGATGACTCCGGCCTGTGCGTGGATGCGCTGGGCGGTGCGCCCGGCGTCTACAGTGCCCGCTACTGCGGCCGCCACGGCGACGACGAAGCCAACAACGACAAGCTTCTGGACGCCATGCAGGCTGTGCCTGCCGGGCAGCGGGGTGCAAAATTCGTGTCCGCGGTGTGCTTCATCCTGCCGGATGGGCGGCATCTGACCTGCATGGGCGAATGCCCGGGCAGCATCGCCTTTGAGCGGCTGTGCGGGGACTACGGCTTTGGCTACGACCCGCTGTTCATCCCCACCGACTGCGGCGTGGGAAAGCACGATAAGCGCCCCAACACCGAGGGCCGCAGCTACGCCCAGCTGACCCCGGACGAAAAGGATGCCATCAGCCACCGCGGCAATGCGCTGGCGGTGCTGGAACAGCAGCTGCCGGGATTTCTGGCAGAATGAACTCCCCCAGTCTGCTTCGCAGACAGATTCCCCTTTTTGTCACCTACGGTGACATCTTCCCCCGGCCGGGGGAAGTCGTCCTCGGAGATGGGGCCTTTGGCAGTCCGGCAAGCGTTTCGTTTCTGCCAAAGGCTCCCTCTTTGAGGGAGCTGGCAAAGCCGCAAGGCTTTGACTGAAGGAGTTTCTCACCGCAAGCGGAGACAATTCTAAATCGTTTCTTTATCGAAATATCAACCTCAAAATAAAGGAGAAAAACTATGCTGACAAGCAAACAGCGCGCCATTCTGCGCGGCAAGGCAAACACCATGGACCCCGTTTTCATCGTGGGTAAGGGCGAGATCGACGAGACTATGATCCAGGGTGTGAAGGACTGTCTGGATGCCCGTGAGCTCATCAAGCTCAAGGTGCTGGAAAACAGCATGTACAATGCCCGTGAAGCTTCGGTCAAGCTGGCTGAGGCCACCGGTGCCGACTGCGTACAGGTGATCGGCTCCAAGTTCGTGCTGTACCTGCAGAAGAAAAAGGACAGCGCCTACGCTGATCTGCTGAAGTAAAAATGAAAGTTCTTCTCTACGGCGGTACATTTGACCCGCCCCATAACGGACACCTGAACAATCTGCGCGCTGCCGCTGCCCGCGTGCAGCCGGATAAGGTGGTGGTGATGCCTGCCGGACTTTCGCCCTTCAAGCAGAAGACCTCTGCGTCGGGCGCACTGCGGCTGGAAATGTGTAGCTGCTTCCATGCACTGGAAGAGGATGCGGACACGATCCCGCAGCTGGAAGTCAGCGGCTGGGAGATCGAGCAGGCCGCTGCCGGAAACCGCAACTATACGGTGCTCACGGTGGAAAAACTAGCTCGGGACTACCCCGGGGCACAGCTGTACCTTGCCATTGGCAGCGATATGCTGCTGAGCTTTGACGGCTGGCACCGCTGGCAGGATATCCTGCGCCTTGCCCATCTGGTGGTCACCAGCCGCCATGTGGGCGACGACCCCGAGCTGCACGCAAAGGCTCTCCGGCTGGACCCCACCGGGGCACGCATCCTGTTTGCACCGGTACAGGCGCTGCCCATGGCCAGCAGCGACATCCGCACCCGTCTGACTGCAGGCGAAGGATGTGAAGCTGAGCTGCCGGAGGCGGTGCGGGCGGTCATCCGCCGGGAGAAACTCTACAAAAAGGAAGTATCAGCCAATGAACCTCAAACAGGCAAAGGAGCTTGTGCGCGGCCGCTTGAGTGATAAGCGCTATGAGCATACCTTGAATGTAAAAAAAATGGCCGTCAAGCTGGCAAAGATCTACGGTGAGGATGAGGAGCGCGCCGCGCTGGCTGCTGCACGACTCGGCCAAGGAGATCAGCAAGGATGAGATGCGCGAGATCCTGCGCGCTTACCCCCAGTATGCCGAGGGCAGCGAAGAGCGCCCGGCCCCGGTGTGGCACGGCGTGTGCGCCGCCATTCTGGCCCGCACCCAGTGGGGTGTGACCGACGAAGCGGTGCTTAGCGCTATTGCCTGCCACACGGCGGGCAAACCCGGCATGACCCGGCTTGACAAAATTTTGTATCTGGCCGATATGACCAGCGCGGAGCGGGATTGGCCCGGCGTGGAAAAGCTGCGCAAGCTGGAAAAAAAGAATCTGGATGCCGCTATGCTGGCCGCGCTGAAGCAGACCAACGATTTTGTGCTCTCGCAGGGCAAGCCCCTTGACCCGATGTCCAAGGCTGCCTATGAGGATATCCTTGCCCGCAGCGGGAAGAATGAACGGTGAGAGCACAGCGGCTCTGAAACAAGCGGAAACAGAAAACGGATTGCAGATTTCGTCGGATAATGCTATACTTAAGAGCATGACAGGTCTGCAGGAACATTTTTGCAGGACCGCGAAAATCTGGAGGATACAAAAAGCATGAGCCAGACGCCACGCCATATCAATACTTCGCGTTCTCTGAACCGGCCGGATCCGGCAGCAGCCGCACCGCGCCACGCTGCGTCCAGCACGGATGCAAAGCAGCGCGCAGGCGGTGCACAATGAACCGCCGCGCCGCCCGGCACAGGGAGCAGGGCAGAAGCCGCCGCGCCGCCGCAAAGAAAAAGAAAATGCCCCTCTGGCTGCCTTTTGCAGTGGTCATGGCCATCATCGCGGTGATCTCCGGTGTGGTGGTGTACGGAGTCAGCCTTGTAAACAAGGTGGAGGACAGCATCCGCCCGGACGACAGCACCCCTACCATTGAGGAAGAGGTGAAGACAGCCGAGGAATACAAGGGCGATGTGGTGAACATTCTGGTCTGCGGCATCGACTATGAAGAGGGCCGCAACTATTCCAACGACCCCACTTCCAACGACGGAATGACCGATATGATCCTGTACGTGCAGTTCGACATCAAGAACGGTGCACTGCGGATGCTGCAGATCCCCCGCAACAGCCTTGTCACCACCAAGAACAAAAAAAGATCACCCTTTCCAATGGAAAGACCTACGCCGCCACGAATTATCAGATCAACTCGGTGGCAATCTCCAATGGCGGCAGCATCGCCGCTCTGGCCGATGTCATCTACGATCAGTTCCGATTGCCCATCGATTACTATGTGACGGTGGATATGCAGGCACTGGTGGATATGGTGGATAACTTTGGCGGCATTGAGGTGTATATCCCTCATGATATGTCCTACGGCGGCAGCAAGCTGCTCAAGGGCTACCGCAATCTGAACGGTGCATCGGCAGAGTTTTTTGTGCGCTGCCGCCACGGCCAGGGCTACGCCAATGCGGACATCGACCGGCTGAATATGCAGCGCTACTTCTATGCCGGCCTGTTCAAGCGTGCCCGCGCCATGGGCGTCACCGATATCCTGAACCAGCTGCCGCTGGTGTTCAAGAACTATATCAAGACGGATATGGACATTTCCACCATTGCAAAGCTGGTGGTGTCTTTCCTCAAGCTCGACAGCTCCAACATCATTCTGGCGCAGACACCGGTGTTCATGGGCGTGCCCAATGTGGGCAAGACCGACACCTTTGCCGGTTACTCCTGCGTGGTGCCGGATGCGGGTTCCATTGCAAACCTGCTCAACCAGTATTTCTGCACCTACACCGGCCCCATTGATGTGAGCGAAATGAACCTTGTCACCGACGAGTGGCCCCACGGCAGTGCATCCACCGATGCCAACGTGCAGTATATGGGCCGCATCGATAAGGAGTCGGACGATGCCATCCTGAGCGGCGATACAGACCTTGAAGGCGCTGTTACCACCGATGTTCAGGCGGCAGGCTCCGCAAACTGAAACCGACAGAAAGGAAAAACATATGGAGAATTTCAACGACAGCAAGGCGCTTGCCATTGAGATCGCAAAGATCCTGGATAAGAAAAAGGCCCACGATGCGCGTGCTCAAGGTGGAAAGCCTGACCGTGCTCACCGATTACTTTGTCATTGCCTCCGGCACTTCCACCACGCAGGTGGCATCTCTGGCCGACGAGGTGGAGTACGAGCTTTCTCAGAAGGGGCTGGAACCCTACAGCACCGAGGGCTACGATTCAAGAACTGGGTGCTGCTGGATTATTCCAACGTCATCGTGCACGTATTCGTGCCCAACACCCGCACCTACTACGATCTGGAACACCTGTGGGCAGACGGTGAGCCCATTGATATCTCCGAGTACCTCACCCCCGACAGCACCCTTGAATGATTCAGGCAAACAGCTGTCTACCTGAAAAAATAGAACCCTCTCAGTCAGGGCGTCCGCCCTGACAGCTCCCCCGAAAGGGGGAGCTTGCGCAAAAGAGGGAAGGCTGCGGTCTGCATAAAACCTCTCCCTTCGGGAGGTGGCATCGCGCAGCGATGACGGAGAGGGTTTTCTGGCAAAGGCAGATAGCTTGAAAGCATACGCCCCCAAGCAACGGTATTTTGGATAAAGTCTGGAGCTGATTAACAACATGAAGTACGATTACAAGGCAGTTGAAGCCAAGTGGCAGAAGGTGTGGGAGGACGAAAAGACCTTCCATGTCGAGATCGACCACAAAAAACCCAAGTTCTATGCACTGGTCGAGTTCCCGTATCCGTCGGGTGCCGGCCTGCATGTAGGCCATCCCCGCAGCTACACCGCGCTGGACGTGGTCAGCCGCAAGCGCCGTCAGAACGGCTACAATGTGCTGTACCCCATGGGCTGGGACGCTTTTGGCCTGCCCACTGAGAACTTTGCCATGAAGAACCACATCCACCCGGCCATTGTCACCAAGAACAATGTGGACCACTTCCGCAGTCAGCTGAAGGCTTTGGGCTTCTCCTTTGACTGGGACCGCGAGATCAATACCACCGACCCGAGCTACTACAAGTGGACCCAGTGGATCTTCCTGCAGCTGTATAAGCATGGTCTGGCTTACAAGAAGGAAATGAACGTCAACTGGTGCACCGGCTGCAAGTGCGTGCTGGCCAACGAGGAAGTTGTCAACGGCGTGTGCGAGCGCTGCGGCAGCGAGGTCGTTCACCGCGTCAAGAGCCAGTGGATGCTCAAGATCACCGCTTATGCCGATAAGCTGATCGATGGTCTGGACGGTCTGGATTACATTGAGCGCGTTGCCACCCAGCAGAAGAACTGGATCGGCCGCAGCCACGCAGAGGTCAACTTCGGCACCACCGCAGGCGATACCCTGACCGTCTACACCACCCGCTGTGACACCCTGTTTGGTGCCACCTACATGGTCGTTTCCTCCGGAGCACGCCATGGTCAAGGAGTGGCTGGACAAGGGCATCCTCAAGAATGCCGATGCCGTCAAGGCCTATCAGGCCGAGGCAGCCCGCAAAAGCGACTTTGAGCGCAGCGAGCTGAACAAGGAAAAGACCGGTGTCAAGCTGGAAGGTGTCATGGGCATCAACCCGGTCAATGATACCGAGATCCCCATCTTTATCTCGGACTACGTTCTGTCCACCTACGGCACCGGTGCCATCATGGCTGTGCCCGCCCACGATACCCGCGACTGGGAGTTTGCCAAGAAGTTCGGCCTGCCCATCATCGAGGTGGTCAAGGGCAATACCCCGTCCAATCTGGACGAAGCCGCCTTCACCGATGTGGCCACCGGCACGCTGGTCAACTCCGGCTTCCTGAACGGCCTGTCCGTCACCGATGCAAAGAAAAAGATGATCGACTGGCTGGAGGCAAACGGCAAGGGCTGCGATAAGGTCAACTACAAGCTGCGCGACTGGGTGTTCAGCCGTCAGCGTTACTGGGGCGAGCCCATCCCCATGGTCAAGTGTGAAAAGTGCGGCTGGCAGCCTCTGCCCGAGAGCAGCCTGCCCCTGACCCTGCCGGACATCACCGATTTTGAGCCGGGCCCGGACGGCGAATCTCCGCTGGCCCGCCACAAGGACTGGGTCAAGACCACCTGCCCCTGCTGCGGCGGCCCCGCTACCCGCGAGACTGACACCATGCCCCAGTGGGCCGGTTCTTCCTGGTACTTCCTGCGCTACATGGATCCCCACTGCAAGGATGCCATTGCTTCCAAGGAAGCTCTGGAATACTGGTCTCCGGTGGACTGGTACAACGGCGGCATGGAGCATACCACCCTGCATCTGCTGTACAGCCGTTTCTGGCATAAGTTCCTGTATGATATCGGCGCTGTGCCTTCTCCGGAACCCTACCAGAAGCGCACCGCTCACGGCATGATCCTGGGCCTGAACCCTCACAGCTTTGTCAACCTGCCCGCTGAGGAGCAGGAAAAGCTGCTGAAGGAGTACGGCAGCCAGAAGGCCGCTGAAAAGGCTCTGGAAGAAAAGTACGGCGAAATGTCACGCCACCCCATCGTGAAGATGTCCAAGTCTCTGGGCAACGTCATCAACCCGGACGAGGTGGTGGACCAGTACGGTGCTGACACCATGCGTCTGTACGAGATGTTCATGGGCGACTTTGAACAGGCTGCACCGTGGCAGACCTCTGCCATTGCAGGCTGCAACCGCTTCCTGGACCGCGTGTGGACGCTGAGCGACAAGCTGGTGGAGGGCGAGGGCTATCGCCCGCAGGTCGAGACCCTGATGCACCAGACCATCAAGAAGGTGGGCGCTGACATCGAGACCCTGAAGATGAACACCGCCATTGCCCAGCTCATGACGCTGGTGAACGCCCTGTACGACAACGGCGGCGTGACCAAGGCCGAGCTGGAGACCGTTGTTCAGCTGCTGAACCCGTTTGCTCCCCACATGACCGAAGAGCTGTGGGAGAAGCTGGGCCACAGCCACGACGAGCAGCTGGCTTACTACCCCTGGCCCAAGTACGAAGAGGCCAAGTGCGTGGAAAGCACAGTGGAGATCGCTGTGCAGGTGAACGGCAAGGTGAAGGCCCGCCTGAAGGTGGCTGCCGACATTGACGCTGCTGCCGCCATTGCTGCCGCCAAGGCTGACCCCGCTGTTGCTGCCGCTCTGGAAGGCAAGCAGCTGGTCAAGGAGATCTACGTTAAGGGCCGTCTGGTCAATCTGGCTGTCAAGGGCTAAACCAACCGATACCCTGCCGAAAGGCTGGATATACAACTACCCGCAGAGGCGGACTGGCGCATAAAACACCCGGGAACGTTTATTCAAAATCTTTTCAAAGATTTTGCGCAAAAAACTTTCAAAAAAAGGTTGACGAACCGGAGAAAATGCGCTATACTGTCTACTGTTAGTTACCATGTAACAACGAAATTCCTGCCTCACGGTCCAAGGGAGGGAATAAGATGTCGGAAATTCGTGTTAAAGAGGGCGAGTCGCTGGAAAGCGCACTGCGTCGCTTCAAGCGCAGCACCGCTCGCAGCGGTGTGCTCGCAGAGGTCCGTAAGCGCGAGGCTTACGAGAAGCCGTCTGTCAAGCGCAAGAAGAAGTCCGAAGCAGCCCGCAAGCGCAAGTTCAAGTAATTGATCACTTGAAGTCGCTGTTGCTTTAGATTTCATACGCGTTGCTAACGCCGATGTAGGGGAGCCTGTATTGCAGGCTCCCCTATTTTCATTGCAGGGAGAAATACTATGCTCATCACCCCCGAATACGTTTTCAAGGATGTCACCCACATCACGCCGGAATGGCTGGCGGCAAAAGGCATCACTGCGCTGGTGCTGGATATCGATAACACCCTCACCGCCGACCGCAGTCAGGAGCTGCCGGAAGAAGTGGCCGTGTGGCTGGACACTATGCGCAGGGCGGGTGTCAGGCTCACCATCGTGTCCAACGGTGCGGAAAAGCGGGTGCGGCCCTTTGCCCAGAAGCTGGGCCTTGCGTACCTGTACCGCTCCGCAAAGCCGCTGCCCTTTGCTCTGATGGCGGCGCAGCACCGCATGGGCGTGAAGCACCGTCAGATGGCGATGGTGGGCGACCAGCTCTATGCCGACCGCATGGCGGCAGCGCTGTACGGCATTCCGGGCCTGATGGTGGTGCCCCGCGGCCCGGACCTCGGTGCGCAGGTCATCCTCAAGCGTAAGTGGGAGAAAAACACTGGCAGAAATACTATGACCGGGGAGGCAAGACCCTGTGAGCGATTGGAAGATCCGGTTCGGCACCGCAGGCACCAGCGACAGCTTTGCAGCCCAAGGGTACAAGAGCAGTCTGGATGTGCCGGAGTACACCGCAAAGATGGGGCTGAACGCCTTCGAGTACCAGTGCGGCCGCGGCGTGCGTCTGGGGCTGGACAAGGCTGCAAAAATGGCCGCACTGGCCGGGCCAAAGGATATCCTGTTCAGCGTGCATGCACCGTATTATATCAGCATGTCCAGTCTGGAAGAGGAAAAGCGGCTCAACAGCATCCAGTATCTGCTGCAAAGTGCGGCGGTGTGCAAAGCGCTGGGCGGCAGACGCATCATCTTCCACTCCGGCAGCTGCGGCAGAAGCAGAGCCGGAAGCGGCCCTAAAAAGCGCTGGATACCATGCGCCGTGCCGTGGAAGCGCTGGACGAAGCAGGCTTTGCCGATATGACCCTCTGCCCGGAGACCATGGGCAAGATCGGCCAGCTGGGCACACTGGACGAGGTGCTGGCGCTGTGCAGCGTGGATAAGCGCATTACGCCCTGCATCGACTTCGGCCACCTGAATGCCCGCACTCTGGGCGGCATCCGCTCGAAAGAGGACTACGCTGCCATCCTTGACCGCATGGCAGAAAAGCTGGGGGACCAACGGGCAGAACGGTTCCATGTGCATTTTCCCGCATCGAGTATTCGGCGGGCGGCGAAAAGCGCCACTGGACCTTTGCCGAGACCCAGTTCGGCCCGGAGCCGCAGCCGCTGATGGAACTGCTGGCTGAGCGGAAGCTGCAGCCGGTCATCATCTGCGAGAGCGCAGGCACGCAGGCTGAGGATGCCGGGGCTATGCAGCAGATGTACCATGCAGCGTGCAAAACGTAAAAAATTTTGTGTTTTTATCGTCTTTTTTGCCGAAACCCCTTGCCAAATGCAAACGGATTGGGTAAAATAAATAGAGATATGCGTTAAGCATTTGAGATTAAACTAATGGAGGAATTCCTATGATTTCTGCAGGCGAGTTTCGCAATGGCGTGACCTTTGAGCAGGACGGCCAGGTTCTTCAGGTCGTTGAGTTCCAGCACGTGAAGCCCGGCAAGGGCGCTGCCTTTGTCCGTACCAAGACCAAGAACGTGATTACCGGCTCTGTGGTTGAGACCAGCTACAACCCGACCGCAAAGTTCCCGCAGGCTTTCATCGAGCGCAAGGACGTGACCTATAGCTACGAGGATGGCGATCTGTACCACTTCATGGACAACGAGACCTACGACGATATCCCCGTCAACGTCACCGATGTGCCGGACAACTTCAAGTTCTGCAAGGAGAACGAGGTCTGCAAGCTGCTGTCCTACAAGGGCAAGGTGTTCAGCGTCGAGATCCCCAACTTCATCGAGCTGGAAGTTACCCAGACCGAGCCGGGTGTCAAGGGCAACACTGCCACCAACACCCTGAAGCCCGCTACCGTCGAGACCGGTGCTGAGATTCGTGTGCCTCTGTTCATCAACGAGGGGCGACCACATCCGCATCGATACCCGCACCGGCGAGTATATGGAGCGCGTCTGATCCCTTTAACGCCAAACCGGGCTGCGGGCAACCGTTTGCCCGGTTTTTTTAAAACTCCGATTTTTCTCATTTTAAGGAGGGCATTCGTATGGAACTGAACAAAAAGGCAGCTTATCTGCAGGGTCTGGTCGATGGTCTGGGCATTGATGATACCACCAAAGAGGGCAAGATCATCAAGGCCATGAGCACACTGCTGGGTGAAATGGCTGAGGTCATCGAGAGCGTGGACGAAGATCTTTCCCGCGCCTACGACCAGATCAACGACCTGAGCGATGAGCTGGAAGATCTGGAAGCAGATCTGTACGAGGAGGAGGACGAAGACGGCGAAAGCGAGGACGCTGAGGATGAGGACTCCGACGGCGACGACGATGCCAAGGATGATGACATCGCCAGCGAGCCGTTCTATGAAGTGGCCTGCCCCAACTGCGGCGAGACCGTTTACGTCAGCGAGGATGATCTGGATGCAGGCGAAGCCAACTGCGCGCACTGCGGCGTGACCTTTGAGGTCGCTCTGGAAGGGGATGGCGAAGAGGATGCCGAGGATGGCCCCGTGCAGTACGAAGTGACCTGCCCGGACTGCGGCACCACCGCCGTGTTTGAGGAAGACGAACTGCTGGACGGCGCACCAAGTGCCCGAACTGCGGCAAGCCCCTCGACTTTGAGGTGACCGAAGAATAAGCAAAAGACCGCTGCACTCCGGTGCAGCGGTCTTTGTTTACTGTGCGTTTGCCTTCTGCAGCCAGATGCTGCCGATGTCCAAAGCGTTGTACAGGCCGATCTTGGTGGTCTGACGCATCACGCGCTCCTGCGGAGCCTTGGTGGTGTCGGTAGAGAGCAGCATCAGGTGGACCTTGTCTGCAACCTGCTGGTCGCCCACAGGCTTGGTGGTCGTGATCTGCAGATAGAGCACATATGGGTCGGTCATATTGCCGTAGTACAGCTCATTGTCCTTGCGGACGAGGGGCTTGCCTTTATAAGTCAGTTTTGGAGTAAATGCCATCGTGAAAGCCTCCCTATCAATAGTAGTTCAGTTCAGTATAACACATCTATGGTACAGGATGCAAGCTTTTGACCCGATAGAAGGCGGGCTTTTTGCACACAATGGCATGCCTGCGTGCAAAAGAATCTGCAATTTTAGGCACTCTGGCAGAAAACGGGTCTTGCCGGAATGCACAGATATGGTATACTAAGAACGAGAAAGCCCGCAGCATAGCCCGGGCAGAAAAGTGAGGGAGACAGCATGGCAGACTATCAGGAATACCGGCGGCGCGTGTTGCGCAAACGCTGGCGCAGGCGGTTCATGGCGACAGCTTTGCTGCTGCTGCTTTTGCTGGTGGGAGCCATCGGGATGTTGTGGAAGAGCCTGCACCGGGAACAGCGGCCCTCCGGCGTTGGGCAGAACACCATCCTGCAGGAGGTAACACAGGATAATACTTGGAACACGGCCTCCTACGCGGTGGCGCGGCAGCTCACGGTGCAGACGCTTGCAGACAGCGCGGCCACTGCGCTGGATTTCCGTATGGCGGCGCTGCCAAAGAGCACGGCTGTGGGCAAGGAATGGTTCAATGACGTGAGCTTTGTGGGCGACAGCCTGACGCAGGGCATGCAGCTGTACGAAGAAGGAATGCAGAACGCCATGTTCTGTGCGTACAAGGGTGTTGGGCCGAACGTGATCGTCAACGGCACCACCTGCAAGCGTGCCGACGGCGTGGCTGAGGTGCCGCTGGAAGCGTTGACCGCCCAGCAGCCCAGAGCTATTTATGTTCTGTTGGGCACCAACGTGCTGGGCCGCGATACCGATTATAGCAGCTTTCTGACCTATTACCGGCTGATGCTGGACATGCTGAGCCAGACACTGCCAAATGCAAAGATCTATGTGCAGTCCATCACGCCGGTGCGGCCGGAAGTATGCCAGAAGTCCGGCCATGAGGGCTTGAACCGCGACCGCCTGTGCCAGATCAACAATGAGCTGGCAGCCATTGCGCTGGAAAAGAACTGCTATTTTCTCAACCTGTGGGAAGTGCTGGCAGATGAAAACGGCGACCTGATCGAAAGCTACGCCCAGCCGGACGGCTACCATCTGAGACCCGCCGGGTATGCCGCATGGACGGATTATCTGTGCAGCCACACAGAAGGATAAAAAATAAGAGGTTCGTTCACTGAGCGAACCTCTTATTTTTTACTTGAAACTTAGAACAGGCCGGTGATCTTGCCGTTGGCATCCACATCGATGCCCACAGCGGCGGGCTTTTTGGGCAGGCCCGGCATGGTCATGATATTACCGCAGATGACCACCACGAAACCGGCACCGGCAGCAAGGCGCACCTCGCGCACCTCCATGGTAAAGCCGGTGGGGGCACCGATGAGCTTTGCGTTGTCGCTGAAGCTGTACTGGGTCTTGGCGATGCAGACAGGCAGATTACCGTAGCCCATGTCGGTGAGCTCGGCCAGTGTCTTGCTGGCGGCGGCGCTGTAGTTCACGCCGTCGGCCCGGTAAATTTTGGTGGCGATGGCGTTGATCTTGTCCTTCAGGGGAATTTCCAGCGGGTAGGTGTACTGGATGGGACGATCCTCCAGCACCTCCAGCACCTTCTCGGCCAGCGCCTTGCCGCCCTCGCCGCCCTTGGCGAATACCTCGCTCAGCACGCAGGGAACACCCTGCTCGGCGCACACCTGCTCCACATAGGCCTGCTCTTCGGCGGTATCGGTGGGGAAGGCATTGATGGCCACCACCACCGGCAGACCGAAGCCATTTTTCAGGTTGTCGATGTGGCGGATGAGGTTGGATGCACCGGCCTTGACGGCTTCGAGGTTGGGCTGGCTCAGGTCGGCCTTTGCCACGCCGCCGTGGCTTCTTGAGGGCACGCACAGTGGCCACCAACACGCAGGCAGAGGGAGCGATACCGGCGTAGCGGCACTTGATATCCAAAAACTTCTCTGCGCCCAGATCAGCACCAAAGCCTGCTTCAGTGATGGTATAGTCGGCCAGAGAAAGGCTCAGCTTGGTAGCCAGCACGCTGTTGCAGCCGTGGGCGATGTTGGCAAAGGGACCGCCGTGGATGATGGCGGGGTTGTTTTCCAGCGTCTGTACAAGGTTCGGGTCCAGCGCGTCCTTCAGCAGGGCGGTCATGGCACCGGCAGCACCGATCTCACCGGCAGTGACGGGCTTGCCGTCGTAGGTGTAGGCGCACACGATCTTGGAAAGACGCTCCTTCAGGTCGGAAATGCTGGTGGCGAGGCAGAAGATCGCCATCACCTCGCTGGCAACGGTGATATCAAAGCCGTCCTCGCGGGGGGTGCCGTTCACCTTGCCGCCCAGACCGTCCACGATGAACCGCAGCTGGCGGTCATTCATGTCCATGCAGCGCTTCCATGTGATGCGGCGGGGGTCGATGTTCAGGGGGTTGCCCTGCTGGATGCTGTTGTCGATCATGGCAGCCAGCAGGTTGTTGGCTGTGCCAATGGCGTGCAGGTCGCCGGTGAAGTGCAGGTTGATATCCTCCATGGGCACTACCTGTGCGTAGCCGCCGCCGGCTGCGCCGCCCTTGACACCGAACACCGGGCCAAGGCTGGGCTCACGCAGGCAGAGCATGGTCTTTTTGCCCAGAGCGTTCATGGCATCGGCCAGACCCACGCTGGTGGTGGTTTTGCCCTCGCCCGCCGGGGTGGGGCTGATGGCGGTGACGAGGATCAGCTTGCCCTGCTTTTTGGCATCGTGGATCAGGCGGTGATCGATCTTGGCCTTGTAGCGGCCATAGGGGATCACGTGCTCATCGGAAAGGCCCAGCTGGGCGGCGATCTCGGTGATGGGTCTCATTTTGGCTTCCTGTGCGATCTCGATATCGGTTTTCATCAGACATCCTCCTTTGGAAGTCGTTTTTACAAGCATTGCACGCCGCCTGAACGGCCTTTTTGCTCGCATCCTGCGTTGCTTCCCCTTGCAATCCGTCAGGATTGCTGCGAAAAATCGCCTTGTCTGCGGACAAAAATCCCGCCATTCAACGCACCCTGCTTATAAAACAACTTCCGACAACAAAAAAGGCAGCTTTGCGCAGCAATTGCGCAAGGCTGCCCAGACGGTCGGCATTGACTCTCCCGCCATCCCTGCACTGTGGTGCTCCACAAGGTTCCGTCAGCAGAGATACGGTCTCTATGCAGTAAAGATAGCACAATGCCGGGGTGTTTGTCAAGGAAAAACATATACGAACTTGTCGGGGCGAGGCCCTCCATCTTGCTGCGCAAGACCGTTCTGTCGCTTAAAAGCCCCACTGGGGCTTTCATTGCTGCGCTGCGCTCGCAAACGCGAATATTTTGCGTTCTACAGCTTTCTGTGCTATAATTAAACTGGATTATTATAAAAACAGAAAGCAGGAATCCCTTTTATGCTGCAAAACCCTGAATTGCATTATCTGGATAACGCCGCTACCACCATGGTGGCTCCCGAGGTGGCGGATGTCATCGACAAGGCCATGCGGGAACACTGGGCAAACCCGTCCAGCCTGTACGGCCCCGGTGCCCGCAGCGAGGAAGCGCTGAACGCCGCCCGTGCCGCTGTGGCCCGTACACTGGGCTGCAAGTCAAAGGAGCTGTATTTTACCTCCTGCGGCAGCGAGGCAACAATCTGGCCCTGCTGGTGCGCGGTGCGCACCCGCACTTTCGGCAAGGGCATCGTGGTGTCCGGCTTTGAGCACCCCAGCGTCCAGCGCCCGCTGGAAGAGCTGACGAAGCAGGGCTACAACGTCACGGTGGTCAAGCGCCGCCCGGACGGCACATTGAATATCAACGAAATGCTGGAGCATGTGGACAAGAACACCATCCTCGTGGCCTGCATGATGGTGAACAACGAGGTGGGCACCCGCAACGATGTGGAACGCCTTGCCGCCGAGGTCAAGCGCCGCAACAGCCGCACCATTGTCCATGTGGACGCAGTGCAGGCGTGGATGCGTGTGCCCATCAAGCTGACGAACATCGACACCCTGTCGGTGAGCGGCCACAAGATCCACGCTCCCAAGGGCATTGGTGCGCTCTACCTTTCTGACCGTCTGGTGCAGGCGTTCCGGCCGCCGTACCTCGGCGGTGAGCAGGAGCGCGGCCTGCGCCCGGGCACCGAAAACCTGCCCTACGCCATGGGTCTTGCCGCAGCCGCCACCCGTCTTGCCAAGACCATGAAGAGCCGTGACACCGCTATGAAGGCCCTGAACCAGCGTCTGCGAGACGGCCTGAAGGCTTTCCCGGAGGTGGAGATCAACAGCCCGGAAAACGCCGTGCCCGAGGTGCTGAACTTCAGTGAGAACTGCATCAAGAGCGAGACCATGCTGGCATGGCTGGCCGAAGCACAGGTGTATGTTTCCTCGGCAAGTGCCTGCGGCCGCGGCCAGCCAGCCACACGCTGGCGCCATGGGCAAAGACCCGCTTGCCATCGATACGGCCATCCGCGTGTCCTTCTGCGGCGACAACACCCCGAGGATGTGGATGCTTTCCTCAACCGCTTTGAGGACGGAATGAAGCATCTGCAGAAGATCCGGAAGTGAGACTCCTTCAGTCACGGCTACGCCGTGCCAGCTCCCTCAAGGAGGGAGCCTTTGGGATATAGCGGACAACTTTTCCGTTATGCCAAAGGCCCCATCTCAGAGAGGGCTGTCACCCAAGGTGACTGGGGGCCCTCAAAAGTTATCTATTACAAATCCTACGATCAGGAGATACAACATTTATGCATGAAATTATCATGGGCTATCAGGGTGAAATGTCCCTGAAAGGCCTCAACCGCAACCAATTCGAGTCGGCGATGATGAAAATTCTGCGCTACCGGCTCAAGACCGTGGGCAAGTTTAAGGTCTACTGCACCCAGTCCACCTTTTACATGGAGCCTGAGGAAGAGGACGTGGATATGGACCTCGCCTTTGACCGGGTGAGCAAGGTGTTCGGCCTTGCGGCGCTCAGCCGCGCCGTGGTCTGCGACAAGGACTTTGACACCATCTGCCAGACCGCTGAGGATTACCTCGGTGCCAGTCTGCACGGCATCCGTACCTTCAAGGTGGAAGCCCGCCGCTCCGACAAGACCTACCCCATGACCAGCCCTGAATTGATGCGGGAGCTGGGTGCCTATCTGCTGGGCAAACACAACTACCTCAAGGTGGATGTGCATAACCCGGATTTTAAGGTGATCGTAGAAATTCGTGATTACGGTGCCTACATCCACGGCCCGAAAGTACCCGGTGAGGGCGGTCTGCCCGTGGGCACCAGCGGCCGTGCGTTGAACATGCTGTCTGGCGGCATCGACAGTCCCGTGGCAGCTTACCGCATGGCAAAGCGCGGTCTGGCACTGGACCACATCCACTTTGCGTCTCCGCCGTACACTTCGGAGCGCGCAAAGCTCAAGGTAAAAGCTCTGGCGCAGCTCACCAGCATCTATACGGGCAGCTCCAATCTGTTCGTCGTGCCCTACACCAAGCCGCAGGAGTACATCCGGGATAATGCTCCGGATGTGCTGTTCACGGTGCTGATGCGCCGCAGCATGATGCGCATTGCCAACGTCATTGCCAAAAAGCAGGGCTGCGAAGCCCTTGTTACCGGCGAGAGTCTGGCTCAGGTAGCTAGCCAGACCGTCAAGGCCCTGCAGTGCACCGATGCTGCGCAGGATCTGCCCATCCTGCGCCCGCTCATCGGCATGGACAAGACCGAGATCGTGGAGACGGCACGCCACATCAACACGTTTGAGACCAGCATCCTGCCCTACGAGGACTGCTGCACTATCTTCACCCCGCCGCATCCGAAGATCCGCCCGGAACTGGAAGAAATTCTGGAAGCCGAAGCCGCCATGCCCGGCCTTGCCGCGCTGGAAGCCGAAGCAGCAGAGAGCGCCGAGCGCATCCGCATCCGTATCACCGATCAGGTCGAATTTGAGGGGTGAAAGCCATGACAGCAGAGATCATCAGTGTGGGCACCGAGCTGCTGCTCGGCAACATTCTCAACACCAACGCCCAGTACCTCAGCCGGGAACTGGCGGCTCTGGGCATCACCGTCCAGCGCGAGAGCACCATTGGCGACAACCACGGCCGTTTGGCGGATTTCGTCAACGAGGCAAAGCAGCGGTGCGACCTGCTGGTGTTCACCGGTGGCCTTGGCCCCACGGCGGACGACCTGACCAAGGAGACGGTTGCTGGATGCTACGGTGATACGCTGGCTTTTGACCCGGAAGAATGGCAGAAGATCGTGGATTTCTTCACTCGTACCGGGCGCAAGACGACCCCAAACAACCGCAAGCAGGCCATGGTGCCGGTGAACGGCCACAAGATCACCAATAACCACGGCACTGCCCCGGGGCATGGTTCGAGCAGGATGGCCACTGTGCCGTGCTGATGCCCGGCGTGCCTCACGAAATGAAGGCCATGTGGGAGGAGAGCGTGCGCCCGCTGCTGCTGGCCCGCCAGAACTGCACCCTGCATTCCATCATGCTGCGGGTGCTGGGCGGCGAAAGCGATATCGAATACCGTGTGCAGCATCTGCTGGAAAACGCAAATCCCACCGCCGCCATCTACTGCAAGACCGGCGAGTGCGAGATCCGCATTACTGCCCGGGCAGAAACCGACAGTTCAGCCGAAAAAATGTGCCGCGCATACGCCACAAAGTTCTATGATCTGCTGGGTGATGCGGTGTATGATGAGGATGTGACCGGTCTGGAAGAGACTCTGGTGCACACCCTGAAGAAAAAGGGGCTCACCATTGCCACGGCAGAAAGCTGCACAGGCGGCATGATCGCCCAGCGGCTGACCAATGTGTCCGGTGCAAGTGAGGTGTTCGGCTTCGGCTTTGTTACCTACTGGGAGCAGGCCAAGGCAAAGATGATCGGCGTAGACCCGGCGGCGATCGCAAAGTACAATGTGGTGTCCGCACCGGTGGCGGCACAGATGGCACTGGGCGCAGCCGAAGCTGCCGGGGCCGATATCGCTGTCAGCGTCACCGGTCTGGCCGGCCCCAACGGCGGCGATGCCGTCCGCCCGGTGGGCACGGTGTATCTGGGTGCGGCCTGCGGTGAGACCGTCTATGTAAAAAAGCTCTTCGTCTCCCGCCCCGACCGTGCGCTGGTGCGTGCCCGCGCGGCACAGGCGGCACTGGAACTGGCGCTGCGTCTGGCTCAGGGCAAAGTTCCTGCAGATACACAGGCACTGGCAAAAAGCGCCCGGCATGATGCTGCGGCTCTGACGGCACTGGACAGCACCTTCCTCAAGGGTTAATACGAGCGGCCCCGGGCCGCGGGGGTGAAGCAGTTGATACACGAAGAAAAAACGCAGACCACCTGTGTGCTGCGGTTGTTTGGCGCACCGCTGTGGACAGTACAACAGGCAGTGCAGCAGACAGGACTTGCTGCCCAGTGCCGCAGCCGCGGTGCAGAAACACTGGCTGCGCTGCAGGCAGAAACGCCCACGGCATTGAGCAAGGCGCGGAAAGCGCTGGCAGACCGCTTTGCGGCAGAGCTGTACGGAGAAGGGGAGATGACCCTTGTTCATGCAGCGGTGCAGGCGCTGGAAACGCACCACAGGCTGCTGGTATGCTGTGATGCGGATGCAGGCACTCTGCTGGAAGCCCGGATGGAAACGGTGGCCGGCGCAGAAAAAGTGTTTGATTTTGGAGCCATGAGCTATGCCGATGCAAAGGTGCGGGAAAAGCTGAGCGCAAAGGTCTGCCGGGTCAAGGGCGGGCCGGTGCCGGCAAACTTACCCGTGTGCGGGCAGCGCAGCGCCTTGTGGGTGCAGACTATGCAGCCGGGTGTCTGGAGCGCGCCGAGGACACGGTGCTGTTTCTGGGCAGCCGGAAAGGCTGCTGGGTGCGCACGGTGGCCAATGCAGATACGCCTGCTTTGTGGCTGCTGGATATGATCCGCCGGGCGGCTTCCGGTCTGCCGCAGGCGGCGGGAACGATCTGGCAGAAGTATGGCAGGGCCATCCCGGCAGATGCCCTGACGGCGCAGCGCCTGCCGGACAAGCCGGAGCCGGATGCACCGACAGCAGCGCCGCGCAAACGGCACAGGGTGCGGAATGCCCTGATTTTTCTGCTGATTCTGGCACTGGCCGCATTTGCCGCTGCGTGGTATTACACCGGCGGCGACCTGACCGCGCTGCCGCAGAGACTGCAGAGCCTTGGTGCCGACAGCCTGCCCCATGCGGGGCAAAGCTGATATAAAAGACCCCGGAGGGTGTGAACCTTCCGGGATTTTTTTGTTTATAAAGGCGATTTTTAAAGATGCAGCGTGCTGCTCCGAACCCATCCGTGAAAAAGAACCTCCGGAAAATCCGCGGATTTTTCGGAGGTTCAAATAAATGATAAATTTTCCGAATGGTTATGCCTTGTGGTCGCTCAGCCACCGCAGAGCCATATAAACATAGGCCGCAGAGCCCTCGTACAGCACGCTGTCGTCAAAGCGTACCTTGGGGTGGTGCTGACCGTAAACATAGCCCTCCTTGGCGTTGCCTGCGGAGAAACATGCTTACGGTGGTCACTTCGTGGCTGACAAAGGCAAAGTCCTCGCTGCCGCCGCCGGGCTTGCCGCCGGTGAGGACGGTCATATCCATGGCACCACGGCCCAGCAGTTCGGTCATATAGGTCAGGGCATTCTTGGCAAGAGGCGTATCCACCACCATGCAGGGGCAGTGGTCGCTGAACTCCACATCAGCAGTGCAGCGATAGGCTGCCGCCACGCCCTGCGCGATCTCGGTCATGCGCTGGTGGATCTGCTCGCTCACGGCACCTTCGGGGTCCACCGTGCGGATAGTGCCCCACATATCGGCAGAATCCGGGATGACGTTGGATGCCTTGCCAGCTTCAAACCGGCCCGTGGTGAACACGCCAAACTTGGCGGGGTCCAGCTCACGGCTGTTGATCTCCTGCAGGGCAATGTGGATGTGGGCCGCTGCGGTGATGGGGTCGATGCAGGCGTTGGGCATGGAGCCATGGCCGCCCTTGCCGTGTACGGTGATGTGGTACTGCTCGCAGCTTGCCATGGTGATGCCGCCGCCCGGCACCAGCACGGTGCCCACGGGCAGGGGCATCCCGGCCAGAACGTGGAACATCACGGCAGCGTCCACCTTCGGGTTTTCCAGCAGGCCGTTTTTCAGCATGTCCAGCGAACCCTGAAAGATCTCCTCTGCAGGCTGGAATTCCAGCTTGATGGTGCCCTCGATCTCGTCCTCGTGTCCTTTGAGCAGCTTTGCCGCACCCAGCATCATGGCGGTGTGCATATCGTGGCCGCAGCCGTGCATCTTGCCCGGCACCTCGGAAGCAAATTCTTCGCCGGATTCCTCCTGAATGGGCAAAGCATCCATGTCACCGCGCAGCAGGATGGTCTTGCCGGGGCGCTTGCCGCCCGCTAGCGCGAGTACGCCGCACTTGCCGCAGTCCTGCGGGGGCATAGCCCATCTCGGTCAGGGCTTTTTTGACCAGCGCTTTTGTCTCGGGCAGGTCAAAGCCTACCTCCGGGTGGCGGTGCAGGGTGCGCCGCCATGTGCGCAGCTGGGTTTCCAGCTCCTTTGCGGATTCGAGCAGTTTTTCTGGTGTGATCATTCCAAAATCAACTCCCTCTATTTTATCAAAAACCTCCCAGACCCTGCCTTATGGCAGAGCCTGAGAGGTTTTTTACTTAGTTTTCGTTCGTCGATGTGCCTTCCGGGTGGTACTTGGCGCAGGTGCACTTTTTCCACTTCAGGCCGCTGCCGCAGGGGCAGGGGTCGTTGCGGCCAATTTTGATGACACGCACAGGCTGGCCGTGGGGTGCACCCTTGGCACCGGGTGCACCGTTGCCGGGCACAAAGCCTTCGCCGGTGGGCTTTGCCACCTGCTCACGCTTGGGGGCAGCACCGGCCTGACGGATCTCGATGGTCAGCAGCATCTTCACACTGGACTCACGGATGGAATCCACCATCTGGTCGAACATGTCAAAGCCCTCGATGCGGTACTCCACAACGGGGTCCTTCTGGCCGTAGCCGCGCAGCGCAATGCCCTGACGCAGCTGGTCCATGTTGTCGATGTGGTCCATCCACATGCGGTCCACGCACTTGAGCAGGCAGATGCGCTCCAGCTCACGCATGATGGGAGTACCGTAACGCTGCTCCTTGTCGGCGAGGATCTTCATGCCGCGGTCATAGAGCTGGTCGGCAATGCCCTTGCGGGAGATATCGTCAAAGTCGGCCACGGTGTAGTGGAGGTCTTCCTCGGTGGTCAGCCAGCCCAGATAGTGGCGGCGCAGGGCACCAAAGTCCCAGTCGTCCTTCACATCACCGGCCAGGAACTGGTCGCAGCTGGAATCGATGTTCTCGCGCAGCATCTTGTGCATTTCGGTGCTGATATCCTCGCCATCCAGCACCTTTCGGCGCTGACCATAGATGATCTCGCGCTGCTGGTTCATCACGTCGTCGTACTTCAGCACGTTCTTGCGGATCTCGAAGTTGCGGCCTTCCAGCTTTTTCTGGGCGCTTTCCAGCGTGTTGGTGATCATGCGGTTCTCGATGGGAGTGTCCTCGTCGATCTTGAGGGTATCCATCAGGCTGGAGACGCGGTCGCCGCCGAACAGGCGCATCAGGTCATCTTCCAGGCTCAGGTAGAAGCGGGAAGCACCCGGGTCGCCCTGACGGCCGGCACGGCCGCGCAGCTGGTTGTCGATGCGGCGGCTCTCGTGGCGTTCGGTGCCGATGATGAACAGGCCGCCTGCAGCGCGCACCTGCTCAGCTTCGGCATCGATCTGGGGCTTGCACTGGGCGTACAGATCATCGAAGCGCTTGCGGGCAGCAAGGATGTTGGCATCCTCGGTATCGCCGTGACCGTTGGCTTCGGTCAGCAGCATTTCCACTGCAGCCGGGTCGGCATCCTCGGGCTTTTCCGGGTTCAGCAGGTTTTCGCAGAAGTGTTCCTTGCGCATCTGGGCCTTGGCCATGAACTCGGCGTTGCCGCCCAGCATGATATCGGTACCACGGCCTGCCATGTTGGTGGCAATGGTAATGGCACCCTTTTTGCCGGCCTGCGCCACGATCTCGGCCTCGCGCTCGTGGTTCTTTGCGTTCAGCACGTTGAAGTCGCGGGTGTACTTCTGCAGCATCTTGGCAAGGGTCTCACTCTTTTCCACGCTGACCGTACCCACCAGCACGGGCTGGCCCTTCTGGTGGCATTCCAGCACCTGCTGGATAACGGCATTGTATTTGCCGTTGACCGTCTTGTAGATGGCATCCGGATAATCGATGCGCTGACGGGGACGGTTGGTGGGCACCGTAACGATGTTCAGGCCGTAGATCTCGGTGAACTCGGTGGCTTCGGTCTTGGCGGTACCGGTCATGCCGGACAGCTTTTTCGTACATGCGGAAGTAGTTCTGGAAGGTGATGGTCGCCAGGGTTTTGCTCTCGGCGGCGATCTTCACGCCCTCCTTGGCCTCGATCGCCTGATGCAGGCCTTCGTTGTAGCGGCGGCCGATCATCAGACGGCCGGTGAACTCATCCACGATGATGACCTGACCATCCTTGACCACGTAATCGATGTCCCGCTGCATCACGCCGTAAGCCTTGATGGCCTGATCGATGTGATGGGCAAGGGTCATGTTCTCGGCGGCGGCAAGGTTCTCGACCTTGAAGTAGGCTTCCGCTTTCTTGATGCCGCTGGCAGTCAGGGTACAGGTCTTGTGCTTTTCGTCCACGACGTAATCACCGTCGGTCTGCTCGTCGGTAGAGACCTTATCCTCCAGCTCTACCACCACGCTCTTGCGCAGGGTGCGCACAAAGCGGTCCACCTGTGTGTACAGGCTGGAGGAATCCTCGCCGCGGCCGGAAATGATCAGGGGCGTGCGGGCTTCATCGATCAGGATGGAGTCCACCTCATCGACGATGGCATAGGCGTGGCCGCGCTGCACCATGTTGGACTTGTAGGTGACCATGTTGTCGCGCAGGTAGTCGAAGCCGAACTCGTTGTTGGTACCGTAGGTGATGTCAGCAGCATAGGCGGCGCGGCGTGCATCGCCGTCCATGCCCTGTGCGATCAGGCCGACAGAAAGGCCCAGCCAGCGGTAGAGCTTGCCCATCCACTCGCTGTCGCGCTTGGCAAGGTAATCGTTGACGGTGACAACATGCACGCCCTTGCCGGTCAGTGCGTTCAGATAAGCGGGAAGGGTAGCCACAAGGGTCTTGCCTTCACCGGTCTGCATCTCGGAAATATCGCCGCGGTGCAGGGCAATGCCGCCGATGACCTGCACAGGGAAGTGCTTCATGCCCAGCACGCGCCATGCGGCCTCGCGGCAGACGGCAAAGGCATCGGGCAGGATATCATCGGTGGTCTTGCCGTCGGCCAGCTGCTGCTTGAACACAGCGGTCTGTGCCTGCAGGTCGGCATCTGGCATGGCGGCATATTTTTCTTCCAGAGCCAGCACCTGCTTGGCAATGGGGTTGATCTTTTTCAGCTCCCGGTCCGAGAAGCTGCCAAAGAGTTTTTCAACAAGGGACATTGGTAACACCTCATAGATCAAATTCTGGAAAATGCTTCCCGGAGATAGACATAAATACACACATATATGATACACCAAAGCGGCAGACGCGTCAAACCTGCAAGGTTATTTTAGCCGGCTTTTGAATGAATTTTCTGTAAATTTGCGCTGGCAGGGGGCATAAAAGGAAAAGATATGTGGTGGAGGCGAACAGCCTCGCCCTCTCCGTCTGCTCCGCTGGTCGCATCCACCTCCCCCAAAGCGGGAGGCCTTGGCAATCCACGCAAAGTTTCCGGTTTCGCCAGAGGCTCCCCCTTTGGGGGAGCTGGCGAGCGAATGCGAGACTGAGAGGGCGAGCCAGCTAAAACAAAAACCACCTCTGATTTTTGCAAATCAGAAGTGGTCAGGTGTACATTATAAGGTTTCCAGCAGCTGCGGCAGCTGTGCCAGATCGTCGATGACATTCGGGCACACAGCCTCGAGCCGCGCGCGGGACTGGTGGCCGCCGGTGTAGAGCACGCATTTTGTGCCAAGGGCCTTTGCAACTTCGGCATCGTGCTGGGTGTCGCCCACCATCACGCAGGCAGCAGGGGCGATGCCGCTTTGTGCAAGCCACTGTTTGCCCACCTGCACTTTGCTTACGCCATAGATGTCTGCAAGGCCGAGCAACTCAGTAAAATAGCCCTGCAGGCCCCGTGCGGCTACCTGCTCGATCAGGTAGTCCCGGCGGGAGGCGGAAAGCACGCTCTGCCGCCAGCCCCGGCGCGAAAGTTCGGCCAGCGTCTCGGCAGCGTGTGCAGAGGGGGGACAGGCATCCACACCTGCGTTATAATGTTCCATAAAGCGCTCGGCCAGCTCTGCATAAGGGTGCTTTGCAAAGTTGAAACCGGCGCGGATGTAGTATTCCTCAATGGGAAAACCGAAAATTTCCCGGTAAGCGGCAAGATCGTACCGCTGCGGATAACCGTGGGTCTCCAGCATCCAGTTGAGACAGCTGTGGGTGAAATCAACATCATCCATCAAAGTGCCGTTCCAGTCCCAGAAGATCATACCGTTTGCCTGCATGGAAACCTCCTTGCGGTCATTAAGCTGCAAAAATTTTGCGCAGGGCCTTGCTGCTCTCGATGATCTTCACCAGCAGCACACCCAGAACGGTGCAGCTGATGAGCTCGCCGATACCTACGGAGATGCCGTTGGTGATGCAGGCCAGCCAGATGGGAGCGCTGGAGGTGGGGTCCGGGAACATGACGGCAATCTCAATGCCAATGATCACGGCATTGAACAGCACCGGCGGCAGAGAAGCCGCCACAGCCAGACCCTTGATGCGGATGTTCCGCAGCTTGTAGGTGACAAGGCAGGCCAGCAGGGTGGCAAGGGTGCCAAAGATGACATCCACGATGGTGGAGCCCAGCAGGTTTGCCAAAAAGCAGCCCAGTACCACACCGGCAATGTACTCGGCACCGAACACCGGTAGCAGGCAGAGCGCCTCGGCCACACGCACCTGTACCGCACCATAGGAGAGCGGCTGCAGAGCCATGCAGAGAACAACATAAATGGCTGCGACCACGCCGCAGCGCACCAGTTTACGGACGGAAGAATTCTGATTCATGATAATACTCCAGCGGGATGATTTTGACCGCACAGGGCCGCCAGCCCCTGTGGGTTTGGCCCGGCATGGTTCGAGACACGCCGGGGAGCCTAAAATCCTAAGTTGCTCTGAAAGGATGCCGCACAAAAAGCACAGCAAAAGGCAGTATAGCATAATTTTGGCAGATTGCAACGAATTTTCGCAGAATCAGGTACAGATGCAGTTTTTGGTTTGGACCCTTCCGGTGAAAAAGAGGTTCCGAAAAGCCCGCAGGCTTTTCGGAACCTCAAAATAAAAATAGAATTACCGCTGGAATAGCCAGAGCGAAAGCGGAGGCTATTAAAATCGTGGGTTACCCTCTGGGGTGTCCGGTGTATACCAGAGCCACCGTGTCGGGGCCGGTGTTTGCGGAAACGACACCGCCCAGCTCAAACACCAGCAGCGGCGGCTTGCCAAAGGCCTTGCGGCAGGCCTTTTCCAGATCGGCGGTCTGCGGGATGTTGGTGTGGCCGATCATATAATCAAAGTTCTCCACGCCTTCGCTGCGCTGTTTGCACAGCTCCACCATGGCGGGCACCACCTTGTCATCGCCGCGTACCTTGGCTTCCACCTTGGTCTTGCCGTCGATCAGGGTGATGATGGGACGAATGCCCATCAGCTCGCCCATAACAGCAGCAGCGGCAGAGATGCGTCCGCTCTTTTTCATCTGCTTCAGGCTGTAGGGACCCAGAACGATCTCCATGCAGTCCATCTGCTTTTCAAACTCCCGGATCACATGGCTGATCTCTGCACCGTTCTTCAGCTTGCGGGCCATTTCGCACAGATACCAGCCGAACACCATGGAATAGGTGTGGGGGTCCAGCAGATGGATCTTCAAGTGGTGCTCCGGGCGCTCTTCCCGCAGCATCCCCTGTGCCATGAGGGCGTTATTGTAGGTGGAAGAGCCGGATTTGTTGATGGGTACATGAATGACATCCGTATAGCCCTCGTCCACGTACTGGCAGTATTTTTCGCAGAACTGGATGGGGGTGATGGCGGCAGTGGAGGGCACGCCCTTAGCGGCACGCATCTTATCGTAAAATTCGGTGTTGGTGCAGCTTTCACGCTCCACGTAGTCCACATTGTCCAGCAGGATGTGGAAGCTCATGATGTCGATGCCGTATTTTTCGGCCATCTCCTGCGGGATATCGCAGGAGGAATCGGTCAGGATCGCAATCTTGCTCATAATGTCCCTCATTTCCATTCGTAGTCTCGTAAGTGTCCGTGGTCCAAAAGCTCCGGAAAGTCCCACTGACGCAGCACCTCATACACGCCCACGGCCACGCTGTTGGAAAGGTTCAGGCTGCGGCAGGTGTCGCGCATGGGCATTCGGATGCAGTGCTCCTGATTGGCGGCAAGCAAGGCTTCGGGCAGGCCGGCATCCTCGCGTCGAACACGAGGTATGCACCGTCCGGGTAGCTCACATCGGTGTAGCGCTGCGGTGCCTTGGTGGTAAAATAGTAATAGGGGCCGCTGTTTTTGGCAAAGAACTCGTCCAGACTGTCGTAATAGCTGATGTCGAGGTAGTGCCAGTAATCCAGACCCGCATGCTTGAGCTTTTTATCATCGATGGCAAAGCCCATGGGGCCTACCAGATGCAGCCGACAGGCAGTGCAGGCACAGGTGCGGGCCACATTGCCGGTGTTCTGCGGGATGCGCGGTTCCACCAGAACGATGTTCAAGGTTGGCTTTTCGTTCATCGGTGTACCTCCACTTATTCTGCCGAGCTTGCCGGGCACAGGCGCGGCAGAAGCGGCTCGAACCAGACCCCGTAGCGGGTATCCTGCGCGGCGGGCGTGCTCTGGATGGAAAGCGCCACGAACTCGGCAGCGTTGTCGGCGGCGGCACTCAGGGCGTTGCCCTGCAGCAGCGAGCCGATGAGCACCGCACCGTACAGGTCGCCGGTGCCGGGAAAGCTGCGGCTGATGTGCAGCTTTTTGATGAGGAAGCGGTCTTTTCCGCTGCCTGCACAGCCGATGTATTTGCCCAGCGGCAGGCCGGTGACGACAGCCCCGGGGGCCAGAGCGGTCAGCTCGTCAGCCAGAGCCTGTGCGGCTTCATCGGTGAGCAGCTCGGTCTGCGGCTGGCGCTGCAGCAGGATCTGTGCCTCGGTGTAGTTGGGCAGGATCAGATCGGCAGCACCGCACAGTGCACGGATGCGGTCGATCAAAGCAGGCGTTACGGTGGAGTAAGCCTTGCCGTTGTCGCCCATGACCGGATCAACGATCTTTTTGGCTGCGGGCCAGAGGGCAAAGGCTTTTTCGGCCAGTGCCACCTGATCCTCACCGCCCAGATAGCCGGTATAGATGCAGTCAAACTCCACGCCGAGCGCATGGTAATGCTCCAGCGCCTGTTCGCCGTAGGCGCAGCCGTCCAGCCGTGCAGGTGTGCCAAGCCCGCCTGTGTGGGTGGAAAGCACCACCGTGGGCAGGGCTACCGGCTGCACGCCCATGACCGACAGCACCGGCAGGATCACTGCAAGGCTGCAGCGGCCCATGCCGGAAAGATCGTGGATGCAAAGGACTTTTTTGGGTTCAACAGGGTGTATCAAATAAGGAACCTCCTTACCAGTATGCGGAATGAGCAGTGCGCTTTTTAGCCGGGCACACCCGCCCATTAAAACATCGTAGAACAGTATACCACAAATTTCTGCATAAAAAAAGCGGATACCAGATAGTTTACAGGAAATAATAACGCCGGAGACCGGATCTTTTTCACCGAAAGGAGTTTTACTATGAAACATGAATCCACCAGTTCTTCCGGGATGCTGCTTGGCATGGCCGCGGGGGCGGCACTGGGTGCCGTGGGCGTGATGGCCGCCACCCAGAACCAGCGCCAGCTGCGCCGCACCACCCGCAAGGTGATGAAGGGTGCCGAGAACGCTGTGCTGCAGCTGGACAAAATGGTTGGCGACTTTGTGGAAAAGCACATGGAGTGATAAAAGCAAAGAACGGCGTTCCGGTGGGGAACGCCGTTCTTTGCTTGAAAAAACTTACTTGTTCCAGATGCACATGCGGGCCGCGGTGTTGATCTCGCCCAGCACGCTCAGATCCATCTGAATGTTGCAGGTAACGGTGAGTGCCTTGTTCACATCACTGCCGGTCAGCACCGAGGCGGGCATGTTCTTGATGGTGAGCACGCCGGTGCCCTTGGCAACATCGCCGGAGACGGTGCCGGTATAGGTCACATCACCAATGGTCAGGCCGGACAGATAGCCGGTGACACCCATCTTGCTTACCTGCTGGATGGGCAGGGTGAGCGTGTAGGTGCCGTTGGACTGGCTGGTGAGGGTGACATCACGGCTGGCATCGATGCCGGTGTTGGCCATGGATTCCTTATCGGATCTTTCTTTCCAGAATTTAATGCCTACGTTCAGGCTGGAAGCAGCGCTTGCACCAAAGGTGAACATGCACAGCAGCAGCACCGAGAGCAGGGCGGCGCTTACGCGCTTATAAGTGTTCGTCATGAATGATCTGCCTTTCCTGCCACAGAGGCGGCGTTGAACAATTGCGGTAATACCGGTTTGTCAATGCTAAAATAGCATGACTGTGCAAAGTTGTCAATCCGCTTCGTGAAGCTTTCACAGAAATGTTGCACATTGATAAAATATGGTAGGCGAAGATAACGAAGAACCGCCCCTCCGGCAGGAGAAGCGGTTCTTGAAAAATCAGCGCTTAAAGTTCAAAGTCGGGGTCGTCCTTCAGCACATGGATCTCGCTCATAAAGGGGCTCTGCTCCGGGTCGGCGAAGGGAGCTTCCTTGACGTACTTGTTCAGCTGGATGGCCGTGCGTGCGGGGTCGGCAATGGTGCCTGCGCCGCCGATGCAGCCGCCCGGAGCCCATGCCTTCCAGCAGGTAGCCGTTGTACTTGCCAGCCTTGGCCAGCATGAGCAGCTTCTTGCACTCGGCAAGGCCCTGTGCGGATGCGATCTTGACATCCATATCCGGGTGCCATTCCTTGATCTTATCGGCAACAGCCTTGGCAACGCCGCCGGACTGTGCAAAGCCGCGGCCTGCTGCGGATGCAGCGTGCAGAGCTTCGGCCTCGTCCACTTCCAGCAGGCTGGTGTCCACATCCTTGGCCTCGATGATACCGGCCAGCTCTTCAAAGGTGAGCACGAAGTCCACATCGGAGCGGACGGTGCGGCGGGAAGCTTCCAGCTTCTTTGCGGCGCAGGGTCCAATGAAGCACATACGGGCCTCGGGGTCCTTTTGCTTCATCATGCGGGCGGTGAACACCATGGGGGTCATGGTCATGGAGATATTCTTGGCAAGATCCGGGAAAGCGGTCTTTGCCATCATGCTCCATGCCGGGCAGCAGGAAGTTGCCATGAAGTTGAGCTTCCCGGGCACTTCCTCCAGGAAGTCGTGTGCTTCGTCCACGGTGCACAGGTCGGCACCAATGGCAACCTCCACCACATCGTAGAAGCCGACGGCCTTCAGGGCGGCCTTGAGCTTGCCGGTGGAAGCCAGACCCGGGAACTGGTTGATGAAGGCGGGAGCCACCAGCGCGTAGATGCGGTCGCCGCGGTTGAAGCCCTGGATCAGCTGATAGATCTGGCCCTTGTCGGCAATGGCACCGAAGGGGCAGTTGACCAGACACTGGCCGCAGGAAACGCACTTGCTGTAATCGATCTCGGCGCGGCCCAGCTCATCGGAGTGGATGGCACCCATGCCGCAGGCTGCAGCGCAGGGACGCTCGGTCTTGACGATGGCGTTGTAGGGGCACACGCCGACGCAGCGGCCGCACTTGATGCACTTGTCCTGATCGATGATGGAACGGCCGCTCTCCCATGTGATGGCCTTCTTGGGGCACACTTCCATACAGGGGTGGGCAAGGCAGCCCTGACACAGGTCGGAGACCTTGACCAGCTTTTCCGGGCAGCGGTTGCAGGCAAACTTGATCACGTTCACCAGCGGGGGATCATAATACTTATCGGCGATGGATGCATCCTCCAGACCGGAGACGACGCTGTTGTGCTCGTCCATGCGGCGGGTGGGCAGACCCATGGCCAGACGCACACGCTCCTCAACGATGGCGCGCTCCAGGAAGATGTCCTTGCGCAGCTTGCCTTCCTCGCCGGGGATGATGGTGTAGGGGATCTTGCGCATCAGGTGGTTGGCCTGCTCGCCCTTGACGTTGGCGTAAGCCATGCGTGCCACCTCGGTGAACACCTGACGGCGGATCTGGATGACCGTGGTATTGATTCCTCTGAAACTCATTCCAATTCTCTCCTTGCTTTGCTAAAAACAAACGGGCTGCACCCGGCTGCCGACAGCGTTCTGCCGCGCAGGGCGGGCGCGTTACAGGGCACATTGGTAACGCACTGCTGCAAACAGCGCTGTGCCGGGATGATCCACCTTCATTTTAGCATAAAGCGTGCCGGATGAAAGGGATAAAACGCAAAATTTGTTAAAAATTTGTTGTATTTGTCCTCGTGTACAGAATCAACAGTTTTTTGCGCGTAAACTCAGCAAAGTGCTGCACGCACACGCTCGCCGTCGTACTCGCCCAAGCGTACATGCACGATCTGCCCGCTTTCGTGGCCGGGGGCGGACACCACCACCGGAATGTACAGCCGGGTGTAGCCAGTGAACAGCGTGCCGGAAAGCGGGGTCTCCAGCAGCACATCGTCCTCGGTGCCCACATAGGCGGCCAGCACTTCGCGGCGTACCTCCTCGGCAATGCCGTTCATCACGCGGCTGCGCTCCTGCTTTTCCCGCTCGTGCACCTGCTCCGGGAAGTCGTAGGCCGGGGTGCCGCTGCGGCGGGAGTAGGGGAACACATGCACCTTGAGAAAGCCGATCTTTTTCAAAAATTCGCAGCTCTCTTCAAAATCGGCCTGCGTCTCGCCGGGAAAGCCGCAGATGCAGTCGGTGGTAAAGCTGACCGGGCGCTCCCCGTAGGCGGCGCGCAGCTGGTCCACCACCTGTGCGTACTGCTCGGCGGTGTACACGCGGCGCATCCGGCGCAGGGTGGCAGTGCAGCCGCTCTGCAGGCTCAGGTGGAACTGCGGGCAGAGCTTTTCCACGGCGGCAAGGCGGGTGATGAACTCCGGCGTGAGCATATCCGGGTCCAGACTACCCAGACGGATGCGCTGGATGCCCTCCACCTGAGCACAGTGCTCCACCAGCTCCACAAGGTTGGTGCCGGTATCCAGACCATAGCTGGGCAGGGAGATGGCACTGAGCACCACCTCGCGGTAGCCGGAAGCCGCCAGCTGGCGCAGCTCGGCAAGGATGCTGGCTTCGTCGCGGCTGCGCACCGGGCCGCGGGCCCGGGGGATGACGCAGTAGGCGCACTGGCGGTTGCAGCCGTCCTCTACCTTGATAAAGGCACGGGTGTGGGTCTCGAACCGCTCCACGGGCAGCTCTTCAAATTTTTCGCCGCGCTGGTGGGGCGTGATGGCCACAATGCGCTCATGGCCGTCCAGCAGCTTGAGAACGTTATCTAAAATGGCCTTGCGGTCGCCGTTGCCGCACACAAGGTCGGCCTCGGTGAACTGGGCGGCTTCCTCCGGGAAAGCCTGCGGGTAGCAGCCGGTAAGCACCGTGACCGCGCCGGGGTTCTCGCGCTTTGCGGCGCAGCCACTTGCGGCTTTTCTGGTCGCCAAAGTTGGTCACGGTGCAGCTGTTCACCACAAAAACATCCGCAGGCTCGTTCTCCTGCGCAATGGTAAAGCCGTTGGCGCGGAACATCTGTTCCAGCGCGCCGGTCTCATTCAGGTTGACCTTGCAGCCAAGGGTATAAAAACAAACTCGCATGAGGGGTATCCTTCGACAAAAAACGGGGTGGTGTTTGCATTGCTCTTTATTATATATCACAGCGGCGGTGCGGCGCAAGACCGGATGCACAGCAGCAGGCACTTTTTTGCTGGAAAGCGGGCAAAACAAAAAGAGACGGGCAAACGCCCGTCTCTCAAAGAGAACTTTAGAAAAATTATTTAGCAGTGGACTTGACGGTGACTTCCAGATACTTGTACTCTTTACCAGTCTCTACGTCCTTAGCGGTCTTATACTCGGCCTTTTCCACAGCGAAGCCGGAGAGACCATTAGCGGCCAGATTGGTCATCAGGAAGCTGTTCAGATAAGCGCCGTTTGCATCAGCAGGCCATACGACCAGCTTCTTTTTGTTCAGCTCTGCAACAGCAGCCTGGAACTCCTTGGTAGAATCCTTAGCGGCGACTACCTTGATAGGAGTGGTGGAGAAAGCACCACAGCCGGTGAACATGGAAGCACCTGCAGCAGCAACAACGGTCAGACCAGCCATCTTCAGGAAAGAACGACGAGACAGAATCATAATAGTATCCTCCTAAAAATAATTCCACAAATGAAGCAATACAGCCTTTTGGGCCATCTCCAATTTACACTATAAGGTGGGCAAAAGTCAAGCCCTTTTGTAGAAAAAGACAAAATAAAAAATGCAGGCTGCGGTGCGGGCGCAGGATATTCTAAACAAAAAGGCCCCTGCATACTCTCTCAGCAAGAGACATTGCGCAGGGAGGGACCGAAATGGAGCGGAAAAACTTGGCGCTTTTGTGTGCAGGGGTGGTGTGCTTCTGGCTGTTTGCGCTGGCCTTTGGCACGGCGCAGGGCAATGGGCTGCGGCAGCAAAACCCGGCGGTGCAGGCAGCTGCAGACCAGACCCAGCCTGTGCAGCCCGCGGCGGCAGCCTGCCTTGGAGCTGCCCTGCCGCGCCGCCTGCCTGATCGACCAGCAGACGGGCACTATATTATATGAAAAGAACGCCGACCAGCAGATGCCCATTGCATCCATTACCAAGGTAATGACCCTGCTGCTCACCTTTGAAGCCGTGCACGACGGCCGCATTGCCATGGACACGCTGGTGCCAGTAAGTGAACACGCCTACCACATGGGCGGCAGTCAGATCTGGCTGGAGCCGGGGGAGCAGTTCACGCTGGACGAGATGATCAAAGCCATTTGTGTGTCCTCCGCCAATGATGCCGCTGTGGCTGTGGCAGAGCTGGTGGGCGGCAGCGAGCCGGGCTTTGTGCAGATGATGAACGCCCGTGCAGCAGAGCTGGGCATGGTGAACACCACCTTCCACAATGCCTGCGGGCTGGACACCGAAGGGCATCTTTCCACCGCCCACGATGTTGCCATCATGAGCCGCGAGATTTTGAACACCTGCCCGGAGGTGCTGCACTATACCGGCATCTGGACGGACACCCTGCGCGGCGGTGCCACCCAGCTGGTGAACACCAACAAGCTGCTCAAGCGCTACAACGGCATCACCGGCCTGAAAACCGGCACCACCAGCGGCGCGGGCGTGTGCATCAGCGCCAGCGCCACCCGCGACGGGCTGGACCTCATCGCCGTGGTGCTGGGGTCGCTCTCCAGCTCGGAGCGGTTCACAGCGGCCACCACCCTGCTAGACTACGGCTTTGCGGCCTACGCCGCCGTGCCGCTGCCCGCCATGGAGGACCGGCCTCTTCTTATAAAAGTAAAGGGCAGTGCAGAGGAAAGCGTACCGCTGGACTACACCGCTCTGCCCGAAACGCTGCTGATGCCCAAGGAAAACGCCGCCGCCCTCACCGCGCAGCTGGAACTGCCGCAGGAGCTGGAAGCACCGGTGCAGCTGGGCCAGACCGTTGGCACGGTGCGCATCCTGAGCGGGGAGACCCAACTGGGCGAGTACGAGGTGCGCGCCGCTGCCGATGCTGAAAAAATGGACTTTGGCACCGCATTCGGCCTGTTGTGGGACGCTTTGACCGGCTGCGAAAGCTGAATGCACGCTTCAGCGTACAAAAGCGCGCTGCGGTAAGCTGCGTGGAACTGTCTGTGTGAACAATTCTGGATGAAGAAACAAAAAAACACTATTAAAATTGTATGAAATCCAAGGATTTTGACCTTGACTTTGCCCGGAGGGAACGGTACACTTATACCAAGATATTTCCTCGCAGGGCAAAGGCCCGGCAAATCGTTTGGAGGTTATAATAAAATGAGCGTCGCACTGAACACAAAACACCTCTCCAGCTTTATCAGCGAAGAGGAATATGCAGCCATCTATCCGCAGGTGGAAGCTGCCCATAACCAGCTGGAAGCAAAGTCCGGCCCGGGCAATGATTTCCTCGGCTGGATGTATCTGCCCCGTGATTATGATAAGGAAGAGTTCGCCCGCATCAAGGAAGCCGCCGCAAAGATCCGCGAGGATTCCGATGTGCTGGTGGTGGCCGGCATTGGCGGCAGCTATCTGGGCGCACGCGCTGTCATCGAGGCCGTCAAGGGCCAGTTCCACAACGAGCTGGAAAATGGCCCCAAGATCTACTTCTGCGGCAACAGCATCAGCCCCACCTACCTGAACAACATCATCAGCCTGTGCAAGGGCAAGCGCTTCTCCATCAACGTCATTTCCAAGTCCGGCACTACCACCGAGACTTCTCTGGCATTCCGCGTGCTGCGTGAACTGCTGGAAAAGGAGATGGGCGTGGAAGAAGCCAACAAGCGCATCTACGCCACCACCGACCGTGCCAAGGGCACCCTGAAGCAGCTGGCCGACGCACAGGGCTGGCCCACCTTCGTGGTCCCCGACGACGTGGGCGGCCGCTACTCCGTGCTGAGCGCTGTGGGCCTGCTGCCCATTGCTGCTGCCGGTATCAGCATCGACGACCTGATGAAGGGCGCTGCCGATTCCATGGAGCGCTTCTCCGTTCTGAGCAAGGACAATGACGCTTACAAGTATGCTGCCATCCGCAACATCCTGTACCGCAAGGGCAAGAGCGTTGAAATTCTGGAGTGCTACGAGCCGGACTTCGCCCTGATGAACGAGTGGTACAAGCAGCTGTTCGGCGAGAGCGAGGGCAAGGACAACAAGGGCCTGTTCCCCGCAAGCTGCATCTTCTCCACCGATCTGCACTCCATGGGTCAGTTCATTCAGGAAGGCTCCCGCACCATGTTCGAGACCATCGTGGACGTGAAGAAGCCTGCGCAGGATCTGTTCATCGACCCGCTGGAAGGCAACTTTGACGGCCTGAACTTCCTGGCAAACCAGAACATGAGCATTGTCAACCGCAAGGCCATGGAGGGTACCATTTTGGCCCACACCGACGGCGGCGTGCCCGAAGTGCTGATCGAGGTGGACGACCTGACCGCTTACAATGTGGGCTACCTGATCTACTTCTTCTGGCGTGCATGTGCCTGCAGCGGTTATCTGCTCAGCGTCAATCCCTTCAATCAGCCGGGCGTTGAGAGCTATAAAAAGAATATGTTTGCTCTGCTGGGCAAGCCGGGCTACGAAGGCCTGACCGCCGAGCTGGAAGCAAAGCTGAAGTAAATAAAAATGATCTCCCGCCGCAAGGCGTGGAAAATACAGGAGGACTGAACTATGATTAAACTGATTGTTGGTACCAAGGGCTCCGGCAAGACCAAGGCTATGATCGACCAGATCAATGATGCGGTCAAGACCTCCAAGGGCAACGTGGTCGTCGTTGAAAAGGGCATGAAGCTCACCTACGACATCGCTCCTGCTGCACGTCTGATCGACCTGGACGAGTACAAGATCTCCGGCGGCGAAATGCTGTACGGCTTTGTTGCCGGCCTGATGGCAAGCAACTACGATATCACCGACCTGTACATCGACGGCATCCTGAAGGTGCTGGATCATGACATCAACCGTCTGGGCGTTGTGCTGGACGAGATGGCAGCCATTGCAGGCGACAGCGTGAAGGTGACTGTTACCGTCAGCGCTGACGAGGCTGCACTGCCCCACGATGTGAAGAAGTACCTGTAATTCCGGAAAATCGGGATCTGAACCACTTTGAACAGGCAGAGAACCGGGAAATTTAAATTTTTTCGGTTTTCTGCCTGTTTTGGTGTTGACAAAGGGCTGCGTTGGCGCTATACTAACAAAGCAGCCTTTTAGAGGTGTACTATGCAATTTGACCTGAGAAAGTTTATCGCCACCGGCAGACAACCCTATCATGCAGAGTTTCAGTGTGATTTATCTGCACATGATTATGCCGGGGCAAGGATCCCGCAGCCGGTCACCGCTGTTTTTGAAGCGGAGACGGACGGCGACGAGGTCCGGATGACACTGCGGGCAAACGCATCGGTGCACGGAGAGTGCGCCCGCTGTCTGGACCCGGTCATTCGGGAGGAGACGGTCGATACGGAGTGGACGGTAAAGGAACGGGATCTGGATGACCCGGATTTTGACCTTCCGCTGGACGAAAAAGGACATCTGGATGTAGATGAATGGCTCAATCAGGAGTTTATGTTCCGGATCCCCACGGTGCTGCTTTGCAGTGCCGACTGCGCCGGGCTTTGCCCCGTGTGCGGCAAAAAGAAGGCGGAATGCACCTGCCAGCCGGCAGAGCATGCCGAAGCTCCCGTAGACACAAGGCTCGCAATCCTTAAATCACTGCTGAACTGATAAACCCATCAAGGAGGTGCAAAATATGGCAGTACCTAGAGACATCTTTCCAAGGCCCGCCGCGACAAGCGTCGCAGCAATGTTTGGAAGCTGGAGGCCCCCGCACTGGTCAAGTGCAGCAACTGCGGCTCTCTGAAGCTCCCCCACCAGGCATGTGGCAACTGCGGTTACTACAAGGGCGAGGAAGTCATCAAGAAGGCCTAATTTGCGCGTAATTGGTGGCATAATGGTGTTATGTACAGAAGGGGAGGGCGCATGCCTTCCCTTCTTGTTCTGTCTGAAAGGAGGTGGATGCGGTGGCAATGAAGATCGCACGGGTGGAACCCGGCAGCGAAGCGGAAGTGCTGGGCCTTGGCCCGGGTGACGAGCTTTGAGCGTGGACGAAACGAGCTGAACGACAGTCTGGACTACGATTTCTACACTGACAGCAAAAGCTTCCACCTGAAAGCAAGGGTGGCAGACGGCATCCGCGAGTGGGATGTGCAGCGCACGGAGCGCGGCCCCTTTGGCTGCGATTTCCAGACCTATCTGGGCGATCAGAAGCACTCCTGCTCCAACCACTGCATGTTCTGCTTCATCGACCAGCTGCCCCCCGGTATGCGCGAGAGCCTTTACTTCAAGGACGATGACGAGCGGCTGTCCTTTTGTTCGGCAACTATATCACCATGACGAACATGCAGGACCACGAGATCGACCGCATCATCAAGATGCACATTTCACCCATCAACATTTCAGTGCACACCACGAACCCGCAGCTCCGTGTGCGGATGCTGGCCAACAAGCGCGGCGGCGAGGTGCTCAAGTATCTGCCCCGTCTGGTGGAGGGCGGCATCGCCGTCAACTGTCAGCTGGTGCTGTGCCGCGGCATCAACGACGGCGACGAACTGCGCCGTACCCTCTCCGACCTTTTGGAGCTGACCCCTATGGTGCAGAGCATCGCTGCGGTGCCTTGCGGTGTGACGGACTACCGCGAGAAGCTGTTCAAGCAGACACCGTATGATGCAAAGACCAGCGCCGAAGTCATCGACATCATGGAAGAATTCGGCGATGAGTGCAAGCGCCGCCACGGCAAGCGCATCATTTATCCCAGTGATGAATGGTACCTCAAGGCAGGCAGGCCCATCCCGCCGGAAGAGTTCTACGAGGACTTCGACCAGCTGGAAAACGGCGTGGGCATGATGCGCCTGTATGCCTCGGAATTTCTGGCGGAGCTGGAAAAGCCCCACCGCATCTACGGCACCAAAAAGATGGACGTGGTCACGGGCGAAATGGCTTCGCCGCTCATCCGCCAGATGATGGCTGAGCTGCACCGCCAGTACCCCATGGTCGAGGTGACGGTGCACACCATCAAGAACAAATTCTTCGGCGGAAATGTGGGTGTGGCCGGGCTTGTAACGGCGACCGATATCATTGCTCAGTGCGAAGGCAAGCTGACCAGCGGCACGCTGGGCGTGCCCGCCGTGATGCTGCGGGAGGAAAAAGACACCTTTCTGGACGACATCACCACCGACCAGCTGGCCCAGCGCCTTGGCGTGAAGGTGGAGGTGCTGCCGACCTCTGGCGGCGACGAAGCCCGCGCCCTGCTGCGCAGCGGCCTGCACATTGCAAGGAGAAGAAGAGCATAAAAGAAAACCCTCTCCGTCATCGCTGCGCGATGCCACCTCTCCCGAAGGGCGAGGTTTTATGCATCTTTCGGCAGAAGTGATAAAAGCTCCCCCTTTCGGGGGAACTGGCGCGGCGTAAGCTGTGCCTGAGAGGGTTGTAAGAAAGGAGGAACCCCTATGAGCAAACCGATCGTAGCAGTGGTGGGCCGCCCTAACGTGGGCAAATCCACCCTGTTCAACAAGCTGTGCGGTCAGCGCCTTGCCATTGTGGAGGACACGCCGGGCATTACCCGTGACCGCATTTTTGCCAACTGCGAATGGAACGGCCATGACTTCCTGCTGGTGGACACCGGCGGTATTGAGCCCAAGGCTACCGAGGGCATTCTGGCCCACATGCGGGAGCAGGCCCAGATCGCCATTGACACTGCAGACTGCATCATCATGGTGGTGGACGTGCGCGACGGACTGACCGCCGCGGACGAGGATGTGGCCCACATGCTGCGCCGCAGCCACAAGCCCATTATTCTGGCGGTGAACAAGTGCGACCAGGTGGGCGAGGCCGCCCATGGAGCTGTATGAGTTCTACAACCTGGGCTTTGACGAGGTGATGCCCATTTCGTCCGTGCACGGCCACGGCACCGGCGACCTGCTGGACGCTGTGTGCGCCCATCTGGACTTCAGCGAGACGGTGGTGGAAGAGGACCGCATCCCGGTTGCCATCATCGGCCGCCCCAATGTGGGCAAGTCCAGCCTGACCAACCGCATTCTGGGCGAGAACCGCATGATCGTGGCAAACGAGGCGGGCACCACCCGGGATGCCATCGATACGCCGGTGGATAACGCCTATGGCAAGTTCATCTTTACTGACACCGCTGGTCTGCGTAAGCGCAGCAACATCACCGACGGTCTGGAGCGTTATATGGTAGTGCGCGCACTGGCCGCTGTGGAGCGCAGCCGTGTGGCGCTGATCCTTGTGGATGCCACCGTCGGCTTTACCGAGCAAGACAGCAAGGTGGCCGGTTATGCCCACGATCAGGGCAAGGCGTGCATCATCGTCGTCAACAAGTGGGACGCGGTGGAAGGCAAGGAGACCAACACCATGGAGCTGCAGCGCCGCGATTATGCCGAGTGCTTCAGCTTTATGGGCTATGCTCCTATCATCTTCATCTCGGCTCAGACCGGCTACAATGTGAACAAGCTCATGCAGCTGATCCGCGATGTGGACAACCAGAACGGTGCCCGCGTGCCCACCGGCGTGCTGAACGAGATGCTGGCCCGCGCCACAGCCCGGATGCAGCCGCCCAGCGACAAGGGCCGCCGCCTGAAGATCTTCTATCTGACTCAGGCATCCACCCGCCCGCCCACGTTCGTGGCCTTTGTGAATTCGAAGCAGCTGTTCCATTTCAGCTACCAGCGGTATCTGATCAACCAGATCCGCGAGAACTTTGGTCTGGAACACACCCCCATCCGTCTGGTGATCCGCGAGCGCGGCTCCGGCGAAGTGGGCGCAAAGGACGTGTAAGCGCCCGCAAAGGAGGCATCCGTTTCTATGATGAAAGCGATCCTGATCGCCGCAGCCACCATCCTGCAGGCGTACCTGCTGGGCAGTGTGGATACCGGCATCCTCGTCAGCAAATTCGTATATCATGACGATGTGCGCAATCATGGCAGCGGTGCGGCCGGCATGACCAACATGCTGCGCACCTTTGGCAAGAAGGCTGCCGCCATGACCGCGACAGGCGATGTGCTCAAGGGCGTGCTGGCCGTGTGCATCGGCCGGTGGCTGTTCCACATGCTGCCCGCCGATGCCGGCGTTTCGCCGTATCTGGGTGTCTATCTGGCCGCCATCTTTGCAGTGCTGGGCCATCTGTACCCGCTGTACTTCGGGTTCAAAGGCGGCAAGGGCGTGCTGGTGGCAGCTGGAGCCATTCTGGCCATCCAGCCGGTGCTGCTGCCGTTTCTGGCCATTATCTTTCTGGTGTGCCTGATCCCCACCGGCATGGTGTCGCTGGGCAGTGTGGCCATGGCAGCACTCTACCCGGTGCTGACCATCATTTACGGTTCCCTGCAGGGCTATGCCGCCGGTGATATGCTGGTGTGCGCCATTGGCTCCGGCTTTATGTCCGGCATGGTGATCTATATGCACCGCGCCAATATCCAGCGCATCCGTGAGGGCAAAGAGTACCGCTTCGGAAAGCACAATAAAAAATAAAAGCATTATAAAATGCCCCGCAGCCTGCTGGTTTTCCGGCAGTGCTGCGGGGCATTTTTGTTTATGTTATTTTGGTTCCGGGGCGGCCTGCTCAAAATCGTACTCGTCAAAAGTCTCTTCTTCGGAAGGAATGGCCTCGGCCACCTCGGCCTTGGCGCGCTCCTTCAGGCGGGAGAGAAACGCATAGGCGGGGATGCCGCTCTGGCGAGGTGAAAGATCCGGTGCCGGGTGGCCGTCCGGCAGGTGGGCACCAAAGGCCGGCACAAAGAAGAACTTGCGCACAATGAAGATCAGTGCGATGGCTCCCACGCTGAGCAGGTTTTCTACTGCCGAGTCATGGCCCACTACCAGATGACGGGCAATGGCGTAGAGCAGCACTTCCAGACTGCTGCCGGGGCTGTGCTTGGCCAGCATTTTGATGAACTCGATGCCGATCACGATGTCAAGGCTCCGCTCCAGAAAAATGCGGATCTCCACTTCGTTGCCGTCAAACAGCAGGCCGGGCATCCACTTGATGAGCGGCACAGCGCTGAGCAGCAGGCCGATGAGCACAAGGCCGGAGAGCAAAATTTCCAGCAGACTGGACGCCTGAATGATGCGGTTGCGCAGCTGGGTGCGCCAGCGGCTTTCCACATGGGAGGAGGAATTGTCCATATTGAGCCTTCCTTTGCAAAAAAGTTTCAACATTCATGTGTAATATTGTAACAGAAATGCAGAAAGCTGTCAATTGCTGGAAGATCAGACGGCACTGTTCGCTGCAGTGGCGGGTGCCACCGCTACATAGCCGGATTTTTTGATGCAGTCCTGTCCGGCGGCGGTATCCAGCCAGTCGTAAAGCTGGCGTTCCGGGCTGTCGGCGGCAGCGTCCGCATGGAGAACGGCATAGAACTCGTTGCACAGCGGGTAGCTTTCGCTGGCGATGGTGTCGTTGGAAGGGGTCACGCCGTCCACGGCCAGCAGACGCAGGCCGGGCTGGGAGTACATCTGGTCGATGTAGTAGTAGACCGAGAAGCCGATGGCATTGGCGCTGTTATTGTAGGCGGCGATGCTGTCCACCAGCTCACCCATGGCAGCGGGAGCCAGCTCGGTGGGCGGGTCCATCAGTTCGCTGCCCTGAATGAGCAGCTTGCGGAACAGGGTCTGGCTGCCGGAGTCTTCGCCCCGCTGGAAGGGCACGATGGCAAGATCCTCGCCGCCCACTTCCTTCCAGTTGGTGATCTTACCGGCATAGATATCCTTCAGCTGCTGCCGGGTCAGGCTCTTGACCGGATTGTTCTCGTTCACGATGAACACCAGTGCGTCCCGGCCAATGGGTTTCTGTTCCAGCTGAGCGTTTGCTTCTTTCAGCTCTTCCTTTACGTAGTCCGGCGCTTCGTAGACCACCAGCATCCTGGCAGTGTACTCCTCATCCGGGTACAGGCCGAAGTTTTCCCACGCATAGGCCGTGGTGCTGACCGAAATGCCGCTCTGGGCTACTTCCAGATCGATGCCGGTGGTATCGGCCATCATCTGGGCCATCAGCGGGATGCAGGCAGTGCTGCCATCCAGCTTGGGAAAATCTTCCACGGTAAACAGCCCGATGGGTTCAAGCTCGCTCACGGAAGATGCGGGTGCTTCCGGCGAGGTGGAAGCGCTGCTGGCGGGGTGTCATCCCCCTTGCAGGCAGTGAGAATGCCTGCGGCAGAGCAGGCGGCAAGGCCAAGCAGAAAGCTGCGGCGGGAAATTTTAGCATTTTTCATAAGGCGTTCCTCCTATTGGGTCAGTAGCCCATTTCATCGTCGGCGTTGATGGAAGAGAAGATGCTTTGGCAGTAAAGCCATTTGCTGTTCGTATCCATCCAGCCGTAGTAAAAGCCGCGTTTTGCAACGAACACGTGTTCTGGCAGCTGGTTCAGGCTGTTGTCGTAGTAGCTGTAGCAGCTGCCAAGGCCATAGAACACAATGTTGCCGTTTTCATCCAGCACGTCACACATTGAGCCGTTGCTGCTGGGCGCATTGGCGTTGCCACAGTACAGCGGCCTGCCCTCCGGTGTGGTGATGAGATAGTTCAGGGCATAATACTTGTCCTGCAGATGGGTCAGGTCGGAGACAAGGCCCTCGGGGCCGTACACGCGGGTGGCGGTGGTCTCAAAGTTATCGTTATCCCGCAGCTCCAGCCAGACGTAGCCGTCACCCTTGTTATCCATCATCACGCTTTGCTGGCCCTTCACTGGCTCCACGGTGGTATCGGTGATCAAATCGCCGGTTTCGGTGTTGAACACCTTCAACCGTCCGTCCTCATAGTAAAGGGCGATGGTGTCGCTCATGACGCTGGAAGCGTACAGCGGTGTCACCTCACCGGTAACAAGGTCGTGCAGATCATAGCCGAAGTCGCCGCTCGTGCGCCATGTGACCACATAGCCCGGGAAATAGCTGCTGGGCTGGTCGTCGAAGGTGACAATGAGGGTGCGGTCCACGGTGGCGAGATCCCGCAGCTCGTAGCGGCCATCGCTGGTCTCGAAGCAGGCGGTGCCGCTGCCGCATACCTGTCGGAAGCCGGTGAAGCCTTCGCCGGTGGCGGGGTTATAGAGCGTTTCGTCCGTTGGCTCGCCGCTGGCGTGGCAGGTGTCCAGCTCCACCCAGTCGTTCAGAACGTCCGGTGCATAGGAAAGGCTCAGGGCAGTAGTGGCATCTGCGCCGTAAGTCTGTGTACCGTCCTTCGTCTGTATAATGACCCAGCTGTGCAGGGCGGGTTCATCGTCCCATGCGTCCTCGGCAAGGTCTGCTGGGCGGGCATAGCAGGTGAACACCAGCCTGTCCCCGCACACGATGCAGCGGTATGCGCCATCCGGCACGGGCAGACGTTCGCCGGTGGAAAGGTCGATCACCTGACAGGTGCCGTAATCGTCGTAGCCGTTTTCATAGCTGCCGTTCACGGCGTGGGCTTCCTGCAGCACCAGCAGACCGTTCTGCATGGAGGCGTTCTGCTCCCCCTCAAAGGTCATGACTTCATTGCCGCCTTTGTCAAACAGGCCGCTGCGCCGTCCGCAATAAGCGTCCGGGTCGGCCCAGGTGCGGAACCAGTAGTTGGTCTCACCGGTCACGGTGTCCTGCAGAAGGTTCATGTTCTCGCTGCGGAAGGACTGGTACAGCACCTTGCTGCCGCACAGAACGGTGCAGGCACCGCCGGAATTGTCGTAACCGTAAAGCATCCGCAGCTTTCCGTCGTCCAGCCGGGAGCTGTCGTAAAGCGGATCCCCATGTGCATCGGTGGGCACTGAGAAAGCAGGAGCAGCAGGCTTGCCGGAAGCGGGCGGCAGCACGCTGCAGCTGCAGCCAAGGGTAAGGCACAGGGCAGCGCATACAGCAGCGCTGCCTATGCGGCAAACGTTACGCTTCATAAAGATCACTCCTTACAGTATGGAAAGGAACAAAGTTTAAAAGAAAGCCGGAAAGGTTTTCCAGCTCAATTATAATACGAAACAGCCGCGCATTCCATTGCAGGAAAACGCGGCTGTTGATTACAGTTTTATGACAGACTTTCAGGACTGTGCTTTGGCTTTTTCAGCATCGTCCATCCGGTCCAGCTGCTTGAGGAAGGCCAGCAGGAACGGCAGGGAAACAATAAAGGTGAGCGCATCCGCAATGGGCTGGCAGATCTCTACGCCTACAAGGCCGAAAGTGCGGGGCAGAATGAGGATGAGCGGAATGAAGAACACGCCCTGACGGCAACAGGCCAGAAAGGTGGCGCGCCCGGCTTTGCCCACGCTCTGGAAGGTCATGTTTGCCACCACAATGACCGGCTGCAGCAGAATGGCAAGGCACTGATAGTGGAAGGCGGGCAGCGCCACGGCGGTAACATCCGGGTCATCACGGAACAGGCGGATGAGGGCATCACTGTTGACCCAGCACAGGCTCACCAGCACCACCAGCATACAAAAGGCTGCACCCATGGTAAAAACTGCGGCTTTTGCACCCGGCGGAATTTGCGCGCACCGTAGTTGAACGCGGCCACCGGCTGCAGACCCTGCCCAACGCCAATGGCTACCGAGATGATGAACATGAAAATGCGGGAAACGATGCTCATGCCGGCCACAGCGGCATCGCCATAGCTGCGGGCGGCAATGTTCAGCAGCATGCCGCCGATGCTCTGCAGGCCCTGACGGCCAAAGCTGGGCGCGCCGCCCACCAGGATCATGCCGAACTCCCGCGCTTCACGGGTGACGGCAGCAATACGGAACTGACTGACGGTTTTGCCCCGCAGGAACATGGACAGCAGGATGCAGAAGCTGATGCTTTGGCTGAGAGCCGTAGCAATGCCTGCACCGGCGGTGCCAAGGCCCAAGCCGAACATAAAGATGGGGTCCAGCAGGATGTTCAGCACGCCGCCGGTCACAAGGCCGATCATGGCAAAGTTCGCCTTGCCCTCATAGCGCAGGATGTTGTTCATCACAAGGCTGGAGATCATAAGCGGGGCTGCAATGAGGATGGGCCGTGCATAAGCGCAGGCGTGGGGCAGAATGGTCTCGGTGCTGCCCAGCAGTATCATGAAGCTGGGCAGAGTGGCAAGGCCCACAACGGCCAGCACCACGCCAGCGGCCAGAGCAGTAAAAAAGCTGGTGGAAGCAAAGCGGGTGGCGGCATCGGTGTTCCGGCTGCCAAGGCTGCGGCTGATGATGGTGCCGGAGCCGTGGCCAAGTGTAAAGCCAAGCGCCTGAATAATGGCCATCAGGCTGGAAACAATGCCCACCGCACCGGAAGCGCTGGTGGAGATCTGGCCCACAAAAAAGGTATCGGCCAAGTTGTAGATGCTGGTGATGAGCATACTTAAAATGGTAGGGGCGGCAAGACCGAGGATCAGCTTTGGAATGGGTGTCTCGGTCATTTTTTTGTATTGCTGAATGTTGAGCTCGTCTGCTGACATGAAAGAACCTCCTTTTATCATAAGGAATAGGTCAAGAAAAGCCGCCCAGCAGCAGAGCGGCGGATAATTTGAATGTGTGCACGGGATGCACGCTCCATAGTATAACGCAGCTGCGGCAAAAAGTCGAGAGCCGAACCGGTACAGAATGGTGCCTGAAATGCCCATGGAGCGGGAGAAAACGGACGGAAAGCTTGACTGTTTTGTCTGTTTTGCTAAAGGCTGGTCGAATTGCTTGTAGAAAATCACGATATGTGGTATCATTTACCATAAGGGAAACAAAAAAGCCTGTGCATCTGTACAGGCTGCATACAAAATACAAGCGGCAGCCGCAGGCAGAGCCGGGCGGCTGCGATCCATAGGAGGAACAAACCATGAAAACTGTTGCACAGACCGTGATCGAAGCCGATCACTTTTACACCATTGCCGCGCACACCGGCAACGTCATTCAGGCCGTGGAGGGCACCAAGGAAGCCGGTACCGTCCGTCTGGGCAAGTACGAGCATAAGCCTGAGCAGGAGTGGAGCTTTATCCGCGTGGGTGACGGCGTTTACCGCATCCGCAACCGCGCATCCGGCAAGCTGCTGGACCTGACCATGACCGGCACCGCCAACGGCACCTGGCTGCACCTGTGGGAGGATGTGGGCGGCACCTCTCAGATGTGGACCGTTCAGCCCACCCCGGAAGGAACTGTGCGCCTGCGCTCTTCCTGGGCCGGCGGCAAGTGCGTGGACACCGTTGGCATGGGCGCTGCGGTTGGCACTGTGCTGCAGATCTGGCAGGAGGTGTCCGGCGCAGATGACCAGCTGTGGACCATTGCCGAGGTGAAGGAGCGCGCAAAGCGTGCCGCAAAGAAGGCCGAGGCGCCTGCTGTGGAGGCCGCTGAAGCTGCACCCGCTGCAGAAAGGCACCGGCCAAGAAGACTGCGGCCCGCAAGCCCCGCACCAGCAAAAAGGCGGCTGCCGCCAAGGCAGAAGCTGCAGAAGAGGGGAAGGCAGAGACCGCAGCACCGGCAGAAAAGCCCGCAAAGCCTGCCCGTAAGACCGCCGCAAAAGACCGCCGCCAAGGCTGCCGAAAAAGCAGAGCCTGCAAAGGCAGAAGTACCTACAGAGGAAAAGCCTGCTGCGGAGAAGCCCAAGCGCAAGTGCGCACCCCGCAAGAAGAAGGAGACGGTCTGATCTCGTTCTGTTGACCTGTTAAAATGAAAGCGCCCGCCGGAGGTCCAGCCCTGCCCGGCGGGCGCTTTGGTTATTCTGGAAGCTGCTTTAAAACAAAGCGGTTTTATCAAATTCCAGCAAACTTTCGTCCCGCATTTTGCACAGCTCTTTGGAGAGGGCGCTGCGGTCCAGATTGAGGTAGTCGGCCATCTGCTGGCGGTTGAAGGGCACCTCGAACGCCATCCTGCCGCAGCGTGCTGCCTGTGCGGAAAAATAGGTCAGCAGTCGTCCGCGCACAGTCTTGGGCGTTGTGCAGAAGATGCGCTGCGAAAGGCTGAGGTTCTTGCGCATGGACACCGCCAGCAGGCGGCGCAGCAGCTTGTCTTTCAGCGCTGGCTCGATCCGCGCATCGGTAAGGGCGGCAGTGTGCAGGAACAGTATTTCGCAATGTTCGGCCGCAACAGCATCCACCATCAAGGCCTCGCCGCAAAAGGCGTAGGTCTCGGCAAAGGCCTGCCCGGCACCTACGCTGCTCAGGATGCTTTTGGTGCCCCAGAGATCCAGATTTTCAATGTGCACGGAACCACGCAGCACGATGCCGATCTCCCGCACGCAGCTTCCGGCGTGGAAGATGACCTCGTGCTTTGCAAACTGCCGGGTGCGCAGGTGCCCGGCAGCGGCAAGGGTATCCAGCTCGGCTTCTGAAAGATCCTGAAATAGGGGCGACGCGATCTTTTTCATAAAAATCCTCTTTCTTTGGTTATAACAACCGAAAGCACGGTCTGATTATAGTATACTCAGAACATCAAAGCAAGGAGGATTTTTCCATGATCCGCAAAATCATTCATATAGACGAAGAAAAATGCAACGGCTGCGGTGCCTGCGTCACCGCCTGCCACGAGGGTGCCATCGGCCTTGTGAACGGCAAGGCCAAGCTGATGCGGGACGACTACTGCGACGGCTTTGGCGACTGCCTGCCCGGATGCCCCACCGGTGCCATCACCTTTACCGAGCGCGAAGCCGCCGCTTATGACGAGCAGGCTGTGCTGGAAAACAAGCAGAAAAAGGCCGCTGCCGCCCAGCAGCAGGCACAGCCCGCCGCACCGGCGTTCCATGGCTGCCCGGGCAGCATGATGAAACAGTTCCACCGCGAGCAGACCGCACCTGCCGCAGCCCCAGTGCCCATGCAGTCCCAGCTGGCACAGTGGCCTTGCCAGATCAAGCTGGTGCCGGTGAACGCGCCCTACTTTGACGGTGCCAAGCTGCTGATCGCCGCCGACTGCACCGCCTATGCCTACGCCAATATCCACGAGGAGTTCATGAGGGGCCATGTGACCATCATCGGCTGCCCGAAGCTGGATGCTGTGGATTACAGCGAAAAGCTGACCGAGATCATCCGCAGCAATGATATCAAGAGCGTGACCGTCGTCCGCATGGAGGTGCCCTGCTGCGGCGGGCTGGAGCACGCTGCCATCACTGCTCTGAAGAACAGCGGCAAGTTCATCCCGTGGAATGTAGTCACCTTCTCCACCGATGGCCGCATCCTCGACCGGTAAAATGACAGAACAAAAGCCAGAAACGACTGCTGCCGTTTCTGGCTTTTGTTGTTTGCGGAAAGATCAGCCCGCGTTCTGTACACTGTTGGCAGCGGTCTGAACGAACTGCAGCACGCTCTGGATGGTATCGCGGATCTGCACCAGCGTCTGGATGTCTTCGTCCTTCATGCGGGATGTGGGCGCAGTGAGCACCACGGTCTGGGCACTCACGGTGCCAGTGAGCTGGATGCTGACCCCGTGTTCCGGGATGGTGAGCAGGATGTGCACCGGGATGGCATCCGCAAAGAACCTGCTCTTTTCCAGCCCGATAACAAGTACCGGTGCATTGGCGCTGGCATCACCGGTATCCAGCTGAAAATAAAGGTAGCCGTCCTTTGCGTTTTCCGGCTGTACGCGCTGCAGCTTTTTCTGCGGCAGCTCAAACTCGGTCATGTCCTGCAGGCTGGTGGCTGTGGTGTCCACACCCAGCAGGCTTGCCAGCTGGGCCTGCGAGATATAACTGCCAAGACTCCAGTCCGGCAGCAGAAGGCTCGCCAGCGGGTAGCTGCCGGTGATGGAAGAGCGGATATTTTGTACAGCTGCCCGACATCGTATAAGGTCTCGCTGCTGCTGATATACACCCGGGTGAGCGGGCCTGCCGGGATAACGGCATCCGGGGCCGAGATGCTCAGCTGCAGTGCGTCCGGCGCATACAGGCCGTTGACGGTGCCCTTGGTGGAGCCTGTCTTTTGCAGGATGGTGTAAAGGGCAGGGGAATCGGCTGTGGATGTGATCTCATAATCAAAGGTAAAGGCCGCGCCTGCCTGCAGCGCTTTCACCCGGCGGGCTACCAGACTGTACCCGGTTACAGCGGCCACGACTGCAAGCAGTACAAGAATGAGCACTGCGATCAGGACCACATAGCCCACGCCGTGCTTTTTCCGTTTGGAAGATGCCATAAAAAAATCCTCCCTCAGATGTTTTATTCAGCATAGCGGAACAGCGGACAAAAGTCAAGGCGGAACAGAGAAGCACTGAAAAAACAAAAAATCCGAAACCGTAAGGTTTCGGATTTCTGGCGGAAAGATGGGGATTCGAACCCCAGAACGCTTTTGACACGTTACACGATTTCCAGTCGTGCGCCTTAGACCAACTCAGCCATCTTTCCATATTCGGTTGTACGCCGCAGCGCCACACTATAATACCTGAAAGGTGCGCATTTGTCAAGCACTTTTTTTTTAAAATGAAAAATGAGAAGATAAAACAAAAAATCCGAAACCGTAAGGTTTCGGATTTCTGGCGGAAAGATGGGGATTCGAACCCCAGAACGCTTTTGACACGTTACACGATTTCCAGTCGTGCGCCTTAGACCAACTCAGCCATCTTTCCATATTCGGTTGTACGCCGCAACGCTACACTATAATACCTGAAAGAACCGCTTTTGTCAAGGATTTTTTGAAAAAAATGGTTTTTTTTTTCAAAACGACATCTCTGTGCAGGCAAAAAACGGCAAAAAATTCAGGGATGCAGCAAAAACCCTTGACGAAGCGGTTGAACCGGACTATGATGAAGCAGGAGAGTACTGCGGCGGGAAATCTTTGCGGCCGCAGAGTGGAATAAAAAAGGAGGATGCTTTCTTATGACTTATCCTGAAGTGCTGGCTAATGCGCGCGAGTGCATCGGAAAATACTGCAAGGCCTGCCCGGTGTGCAACGGCGTGGCCTGCAAAAACCAGATCCCCGGCCCCGGTGCCAAGGGCGTGGGCGATACGGCCATCCGCAATTATAATAAGTGGGCCGAGATCCGCGTGAACATGGACACCCTGTGCGAGGGCGGCACCCCGGACACCCATATTGAGCTGTTTGGTAAGAGCTTCAAGTACCCGTTCTTTGCAGGCCCGGTGGGTGCTGTGAACCTGCACTACTCCGAAGCCTATACCGATATGACCTATAATGATGTGCTGGTGCGCGCCTGTGCAGAGAACGGCATCGCTGCCTTTACCGGCGACGGCACCAACCCCACCGTTATGGAGATGGCCACCAAGGCCATTGGCGCAGCAAACGGCTGCGGCGTGCCCACCATCAAGCCCTGGAACATTGATACCATTAAGGAAAAGATGGCCGAGGCCAAGGCCAGCGGCTGCTTTGCCGTGGCCATGGATGTGGATGCAGCCGGTCTGCCCTTCCTGAAGAACATGACTCCGCCCGCAGGCAGCAAGAGCGTGGCAGAGCTTGCCGAGATCGTCAAGCTGGCCGAACGCCCCTTTATCGTCAAGGGCGTTATGACCGTTAAGGGCGCACTGAAGGCAAAGGAAGCCGGCGCGGCTGCTATCGTGGTGTCCAACCACGGCGGCCGCGTGCTGGATCAGTGCCCGGCCACTGCCGAGGTGCTGCCGGAGATCGCAGCAGCCCTCAAGGGCACCGGCGTGAAGATCCTGGTGGACGGCGGCATCCGCACCGGTGTGGATGTGTTCAAAGCACTGGCACTGGGTGCAGACGGCGTGCTGATCTGCCGCCCGTTCGTCACGGCTGTGTATGGCGGCGGCGAGGAAGGCGTGAAGTGCTACATTGATAAGCTGGCCGGTGAGCTGGCTGACACCATGCAGATGTGCGGTGCGCATTCTCTGGCCGAGATCACCCCGGATATGGTGCGGGTATAAGAAAAAGAGTGAATAGAAAAGCGGTCTGTGCCTTTGCGGTGCGGGCCGCTTTTTCATCCTTGCAGCTGCGTGCCGGGGTAGTAGTGCGCCAGAATATCGGCATAGCTTTTGCCCTGCTCCGCCATGGCCTTTGTGCCCCACTGGCTCAGGCCCACGCCGTGGCCGTAACCCCGGGTGGTAAAGCTGAAATTCCCGCTCTGGTACTGTACCGTAAAGCATGTGCTGCGCAGGCCCAGCGCCCGGCGCAGGGTCGTGCCGGTCACGGTCTGCCCGCAGACCGTGACGGTTTTTGTGTATCCGGCGCTGGTCAGCGCTGCCGGGCCGAACCAGCCTTCCGGCGCGGCGAGGTCGGCAGAAATGCCAAGGCCTGCAAGGGCCTGCTGCAACTGTTCTGCGGAAAAGGTGATGGTGTATTCGTAGTTGTCAGCGGAACGGTCGGTGCTGCTGTCCACTGAAATGAGGTAGGGCAGGGCGGAACCCCATACATTTTCGCTGGCCTCGGTCTGCCCATTGGAAATGGCAAAGTAGCTGGCGCAGGCAGGAGCGTTCTCATAATAAAGTATCTCATCCAAGACCTCGTCCACAAGGGCGGAGAGGCGGGCATAATTCTGCTCGTAGGCGGTGCCCCAGTAGCTGCGCAGCCCGGCTCGGTCAGGCAGCCCTGCCGCCGGGCTGGGTCGGCAGTGAGCCAAGCGCCGCTTTGCAGGGTGGTGTGGTCCCGGCAGTAGAGCGCATAGCTGTGGGCGGCAACGGCCTGTGCCTTGAGCGCTTCGTCCGGCCAGCTCACCGGCATCTCGGCGGCGACAGCACCCAGAACGTATTCCTGACGGGAAAGCTCCAGCACCTGTCCGGTGGCCTGATCCTCCACCAGAAAGGTCTCGGCATCCGCAGAAGGCACGGCACTTGGCGGCTGCGCAGATGCTGCAGGCGAAGACACGGCAGAAGATGCGGGCTCTGCCCCGCTGAGCACGGCGCGTGTGACCCGGTAGGCAGCCAGCGGCAGAATGCTGCCCAGCACCAGCAGGACCGCAAAGATTGGCAGAAAAATTTTTCATAGTCCCAAACCCTCCGACAGCGGTGTTTTTTTAATCAGAATACCGGATATACCCTGAAAAAAGATGCGAAACAGGGAAAAAGCCTTTTGTGGTGCAAGCGCAAAAAAGCACCAAACCGACTTTTTTAGCGCTGAACGGTGCAGTTAATGCTTGAATTTACTCGTCAAAAGCGATAATATAGAATTATACCCATCATTGAGGGTGGGCGGGAAAGTATATAAATAGGATGAAAGGAGAATTCCCCTTATGAATTTTGCACATTCGGAGGTGGCAACGCTGGACCCGAACACGATGCGGACTTTGTGTGAGGAATATGTTGCCAACAACTACATCGATCCGGAGACGAGCGAACGTCTGGGGGTCAAGCGTGGCCTGCGCAACCCGGATGGCACCGGTGTGCTGGCGGGCCTGACCAATGTCTGCGACGTGGTGGGCTATAAAAGGATCAGGAAGGCCATGTGATCCCCACTCCTGGCAAGCTGATCTACCGCGGTGTGAACATCAACGAGATCGTGGACGAGGCCTACCGCAATGACCGCTTTGTGTTTGAAGAGGTGATCTGGCTGCTGCTGTTCGGCAGTCTGCCCAACCAGGAGCAGCTGGACGATTTCTGTGAGATCCTGGCAGAGCACCGCGCCCTGCCGGAAGGCTTCATGGACACCATGAATGCCCCTCGCCCAATATCATGAATAAGCTGCAGCGCTGCGTGCTGGGCCTTTACTCTTATGATGAGCACGCCGAGGATCTGAGTCTGGAGAACATCCTGAGCCAGAGCATCAATCTGATCGCCAGCATGCCCACCATGATGGTGAACGCTTACCAGATGAAGCGCCGCTACTACGATAAGCAGAGCATGTTCTTCCACCTGCCCAAGCCCGGCCAGAGCACGGCAGAGCACATCCTGAGCACCTACCGTCCGGACCAGAAGTTCACCCACGAAGAAGCAAAGCTGCTGGATATGTGCCTGCTGGTCCATGCGGATCATGGCGGCGGCAACTGTTCTACCTTTACCACCCGTGTGCTGTCCTCCTCCGGCACCGATACCTACTCCGCAATCGCGGCGGCCATCGGTGCACTGAAGGGCCCCAAGCACGGCGGTGCCAACCTGATGGTGAACCGTCAGCTGAAGGATATCCTCAAGCATGTGGAAAACCCCGAGGATGACGATGAGGTGCGCGAGTATCTGCGCCGCATCCTGCGCAAGCAGGCGGGCGATGGCTCCGGCCTGATCTACGGCATGGGCCACGCGGTGTACACCATCAGCGACCCTCGTGAAGTGGTCCTGAAGCAGCGCGCCCGCCATCTGGCCTACGACAAAGGCTTTGAGGAAGAGTATAATATGCTGTGCAGCATCGAACGGCTGGCCCCCGGCATCTTTGCCGAGGAAAAGGGCAGTACCAAGCCGGTGTGCGCCAACGTGGACCTGTTCAGCGGCCTGATCTACAACATGCTGGGCATCTCTGAGGATATCTACACCCCGCTGTTCGCCATTGCCCGTGTGCCCGGCTGGTGTGCACACCGCGTGGAAGAGGTGGTATTCGCCAACCGTATTATTCGTCCCGCTTACAAGTATCTGGGCGTGCGCCAGAAATATAAGCCGATCGAGGAACGCTGATGAATCCTTCTGTTTTGTTCGTTTTTATCCTGAGCATTCTGCTGGGCGTGCTGCGCGCGGCAGACCTTGCCTTTGGCACCGATGCCGTCACCGGTCTGTGCGTGGTCGGCTCGGTGTGGTGGCGCTATCTGGCACTGGGTATCGTGGTGCTGGCTGCAGTGCTTGTGGGCCGTACACAGCCTTCCCACTCGGAAGCGGTGCGTAGCCGCAGACCGCTGGCCGGTATTCTGGCTTTTGTCGGTGCAGTATGTTTTCTGGCCGCAGCGGGTGCACAGATCGCGCTGGGCGCAGCTTCCGGTCTGGGCGGCTTTGTGCGGTGCATTCTGGAATGCCTGTGCTCCGCGTGGCTCAGCACCATGGGCCGCTGCTGGCTCAGCCCCAACGAGTGGAAAAAGCCCTTTGGCGGGCTGTATCTGGCCGTGGCGGGCAGTCTGCTGTTCTACTGGAACGTGCTGCTGCGCTTTATGGAGAACAGCTCCAGCTGGCACCGCGTGACCCCTACAGCGGCGGTGTGGCAGGCGCTTGCGGCACTGGTGTTTTTGGCAGCGCTGGCCCGGGCGCTGCATGTCCCGCAGCCGGGCAATGGCAAAACACTGTGCGCAGCCGGGCTTGCCGCATTTGCACTTTGCCTGTGCTGGCAGCTGCCCTATGTACTGGTTTTGATGAGCGGTCTGAGCTGGGCCGCACCGGCTGTCTGGCCGGAGATCTTTGCCGGACTGGGCCTTTGCTGCGTGGGCGGCATTGGCGGAGCGTGCGTTACAGCCTGCTTGAACGGGGAGAGCTGACAAAAATGTTGGCACTCTGTTGGCGCAATTGCCGAAAAGCAGGGAATGAAAGGAATTAAAATCGTACAAAAGCAAAAAATGCAGTGAATGTCTTGTTAATTTTTTGGCAGACACTTGAAACTTTCTGCGTTTTGGTCTAAAATAAAGATACCGTGATTTATCCGATTATGGGTAAAATAATTAGGAGGTACTATTAACATGGCTGTTAGAGTTGCTATCAATGGTTTCGGTCGTATTGGTCGTCTGGCTTTCCGTCAGATGTTTGATGCTGAGGGTTACGAGGTCGTCGCAATCAACGACCTGACCAGCCCCAAGATGCTGGCTCACCTGCTGAAGTACGACACTGCACAGGGTTCTTTCCTGGGCAAGATCGGCGAGGGCAAGCACACCGTCGAGGCTACCGAGGACTCCATCATCGTTGACGGCAAGGAGATCAAGATCTACGCTGTTAAGGACGCAAAGGACGCTCCCTGGGGCGAACTGAACGTTGATGTCGTTCTGGAGTGCACCGGCTTCTACACCAGCAAGGAGAAGAGCATGGCTCACATTCAGGCTGGCGCAAAGAAGGTCGTTATCTCTGCTCCCGCCGGCAATGATCTGAAGACCATTGTCTTCTCCGTCAACGAGAAGACCCTGACCGCTGAGGATCAGGTCATTTCTGCTGCTTCCTGCACCACCAACTGCCTGGCTCCCATGGCTAACACCCTGAACAAGACCTACCCCATCGTCTCCGGCATCATGACCACTGTTCATGCTTACACCGGCGACCAGATGATCCTGGATGGTCCTCAGCGCAAGGGCGATCTGCGCCGTGCTCGTGCTGGCGCACAGAACATCGTTCCCAACACCACCGGCGCTGCTAAGGCTATCGGCCTGGTCATCCCCGAGCTGAACGGCAAGCTGATCGGTTCTGCTCAGCGTGTGCCTGTTCCCACCGGCTCTACCACCATTCTGGTTGCTGTCGTCAAGGGCAAGGACGTCACCAAGGAGTCCATCAATGCTGCTATGAAGGCTGCTACTTCTGCGTCCTTCGGCTACAACGAGGATCAGATCGTTTCTTCTGACGTCATCGGCATGCGTTACGGCTCTCTGTTCGATGCTACCCAGACCATGGTCGCTAAGATCGACGACGACACCTATCAGGTTCAGGTCGTGTCTTGGTACGACAACGAGAACTCCTACACCTCTCAGATGGTTCGTACCATTAAGTACTTCGCTGAGAACTGCTAATTGCGTTCTTACGCTCAAAAGTGCTTGAGGTGCCGTGCTGAATGACAACTAGTATTGGCTTTGCTGATACGAACATGCTGTGATTGGTACGACAACAGGATAACGAGTTCAACACCCTTCCTTTTGCGGGTTTCCGTGAGAGTAAGGGTGTTTTTTTGCTGCAAAAAAGCAATGGAACGAGTTCCTTTCTAAAATGAATAGGTTGCAACAAAAAGACGGAATAAAGTACGGAAATCTTAGCCATGATGCAGGCAATGATACAGCTGCAAAGTATTGTACCCCAGAGGAAAAAATGGTAAAATATTTTTAGTGTCAATAAATACATTTACGAAATTGATATTGGTGATTCTGGAAATAAAATGTCAATGAATTGCGGCGTAAATCAGTCAAAAACCTGGGCGTAAATGCGTCCGGGCTTTTTCTGATGTAAAGGAAACCGGGCCGGAGTTTGGCACGGTATGTGGATGAGATCCCTAAATGGGGAAAGCGACGGGAAAGGGAAAATGAAAGAGAAATTGAGGCTTGCTGTTTTTGGCCACAAAAGGTGGTCGAGAGAGGGCGGCGTGGAGATCGTGGTAAAAGAGCTGTGCACACGGATGGCGCAGCAGGGCTGTCAGGTGACATGCTACAACAGATCGGGACATCATGTGAGCGGTGCGGAATATGACGATGCTGGTAAAACGAAGTACGAGGGAATCCGTCAGAAGTCTGTTCCGACCATTGAACGGCGCGGGGCTAGAGATATAATACGCGGCTGTCATAATAGGGACAAGGGTACGGCAGAGAATGAAAGGCTCCGCAACCCGAAGTTCATATTTTCTTACCCGAAGAATGAACGACTGATCTTTTTGGGTGGCAGCAATGCCATCCAGAAAGAAATCTCGACCATGAGGGTGGGGTGATTGCCAGCGGACAGGTGTACGAGCCTATCCGCTCTTTGTGTTGGCCGAGATATTGATGAAGAAATTGAGTGGGATTGTGGGAAAAATTTATGAGTAAAAAACTTGCGATTGCAATGTTCGGACAGAAGCGATTATCGAGAGAAGGCGGAGTAGAAATCGTTGTCAAAGAGCTCTGCACCCGAATGGCACAGAATGGCTGTGACGTGACCTGCTACAACAGAGCAGGCCATCATGTGAGTAGTGCAGAATATGACGATGCTGGTAAAACGGAGTACGAGGGAATCCGTCAGAAGTCTGTTCCGACCATTGAACGGCGCGGACTTGCTGCAGTCAGCTCCTCCGCATTTGCGGCACTTTATAGTGCATTTGGAAAATACGATGTGGTGCACATCCACGCCGAAGGACCGGCGTTCTTTGCATGGCTGCCGAAGATGTTTGGGAAAAGAGTTGTTGTTACCGTCCATGGCGGATACTGCCTGCCGAAGGATACTAAGCAACTTCTGGCAAATTATGCTGACGTGCCTGAGAACCTTATTCCTCCATTCTGAATATCCGCAGGAACGGTGAAAGCAACATGGTAAAGGATGAAGAGGTTGCTCCATATCTGAGCGAGGCTTTTCCAGATATGCATCGGGACAGAAGATGCGTGATATTGCAAAATGGTTGAACGAACAGAACGTCGAACCGCCAATGAAGCACAAAAAAAGAATTCAGGGAAAACCATATGAGGGAGAACCTGATTTGTGGACATCGGATAATCTGAGGGGATTGTTCAGAAATCCAACATACACGGGTGCAACGGCAAACGGAAGCCATCAGATTATTGCAGAGAACTGCCATGAGCCGTACATGACAAAAGAACAGTTTTATGCGCTTCCGTGCAATATGCGGCAGGGTGAGAACAAAAAATCGACTCGGAAAAAATACAAAAAACCGAATCCACTGGCAAAGCGTATCATTTGTACCTGTGGACGTCCACTTTATTGGCATAAGGATAAGAAAACGGGAGAAGAACTATTCTATTGCAGCTACTGCCGTGCTCATAAGGAGAATGGAAAGGAATTGAAAGCTCCGGCTGCATCTGTATATAAAAAGGTGATAGATGCTATGGAGAGAGAACATCAGGAAGAAGAAAAGATGTACTCCGCAATTCAGCAGGGAGCTGGCAGAAAAGCAATTGAAGCAGTAAGAGCTGAAAGTTCGATGCAGATGAAGACCATTCTGGCTGAACTTAATATGGAACAGTTTCGCCGTGTACCGTTGTATGAAAGCTATATGGCTGATGAAATCACGGAAGAACAATATCAGGCTGAAGTGCTGGATTATGAAGAAGCCCATCGAAAGCTGAATAAACAGCTTACAGCAATCATGGAAAATACAATGGTATGGGAACGGGCATTGAGTTTGCGAAATCCGTGGATTCAGCAGATGGAACAATATAAGACCCCAGAGGCACTGGATCGTAATTTTGTGAAAAAGTACATTGAACAGGTCGTGGTTACATTTTTAGGCGATAGACAGGCAGAAATCAGTCTAACGATGAAAACAGAGGAATGAAAGCAGATGCTTGAACGGATAGAATTGGAGGGTACAGACGATGGCACGAAAAAGTAGAAAGAATTTGCCCCAACCGGAACAGGCAATGGTTTCAGTGCAGTTCCCGGAATTGGATGAAGAAAAGATACCAACCGCAATCTATGGACGGCTTTCGGTGGAAGATGATGAAGATAACGAAAGCATGGAAACGCAGATTGCACTGGTGCAGGATTTTATTAACCGTAGCGGTGAATTAAATTATGTAGATACGTATTTTGACAATAGAAGTCAGAATTTTCTTTTTTCCCCTCTAGCGGAGATGGCTTCTGAGGCCAAAATGTGACCCAGTAGGTCACATTTTAAGGAACAAGTGACCTGCTGGGTCACAGAAAAATTATCTGATATCCATGAATATGTGGGGTGACTCCGGATTTTCTGGATGTATTGGAGGAAGGCTTCAAAGAATTCTTTGAAAAAGAAGTGTCGAATAATCCTCTGAAAGCAGAATATTTTCAGGAAGTATAAGGCGAGCGGCTATGCTGGTGTGGAAGCAATTTTTGAGCGGGATCAGCGGAACCAGAAGTTCATATGGGAATGTATGACCGCATTTGCGGAATGTTCTGCCGGAAAACACGGTAAGGCTGCGGCTTTCGGTCAAAATACACACATTTCCGTGCATCAGCGGCAAATGTTTGTTAAACTATTATCTATCTTGCAACCTTGCAATGTGCACGGTTTTTGTTTATAATAGTAGAGTAACGGGGCAAGATCCCCCGAATGCGAGCGAAACTCTAGTTCAGAAATTAAAACTTGAGAGGAGTTTATTACCATGGGTTTAGGTAAGAAGACGATCGACGATCAGAACTACTGCGGCAAGAAGGTGCTTGTCCGTTGCGATTTCAACGTCCCGATGAAGGACGGTGTGATCACCAACGAGAACCGCATCAACGCAGCTCTGCCCACCATCCAGAAGCTGGTCAACGATGGCGCAAAGGTCATCCTGTGCAGCCATCTGGGCAAGCCCAAGAACGGCCCCGAGGCAAAGTTCAGCCTGGCACCCGTTGCTGTGGCTCTGAGCGCAAAGCTGGGCAAGACCGTTGTGTTTGCTGACGACGACAACGTTGTGGGCGAGAACGCAAAGGCTGCTGTTGCTGCCATGAACAACGGCGATGTCGTTCTGCTGCAGAACACCCGTTTCCGCAAGGAAGAGACCAAGAACATGCCTGAGTTCAGCGAAGAGCTGGCTTCTCTGGCTGATGCATATGTTGACGATGCATTCGGCAGCTGCCACCGTGCACACTGCTCCACTGCAGGTGTCACCGACTTCATCAAGGATACCGCTGTCGGCTACCTGATGGAGAAGGAGATCAAGTATCTGGGCAACGCTGTGAACGATCCCGTTCGTCCCTTCACCGCTATTCTGGGCGGCGCAAAGGTCGCAGACAAGCTGAATGTTATCTCCAACCTGCTGGAGAAGGTCGATACCCTGATTATCGGCGGCGGCATGGCTTACACCTTCGTCAAGGCTCAGGGCTACGAGGTCGGCAAGAGCCTGTGCGATGATTCCAAGCTGGATTACTGCAAGGAAATGATGGCCAAGGCTCAGGAGAAGGGCGTGAAGCTGCTGCTGCCCGTTGATGCTGTCTGCATCAAGGACTTCCCCGATCCCATCGACGCTCCGGTTGAGACCACTGTTGTTCCCGTCACCGCGATCCCGGCTGACATGGAGGGCTGCGACATCGGCCCCGAGACCATGAAGCTGTTTGCAGATGCTGTCAAGGCATCCAAGACCGTGGTGTGGAACGGCCCCATGGGCGTGTTCGAGAACCCCACTCTGGCAGCCGGTACTCTGGCTGTTGCCAAGGCTATGGCTGAGAGCGATGCTACCACCGTGATCGGCGGCGGCGACAGCGCAGCAGCTGTGCAGCAGATGGGTCTGGGCGACAAGATGACCCACATCTCCACCGGCGGCGGCGCTTCTCTGGAGTATCTGGAGGGCAAGGAGCTGCCCGGCATCGCAGTTATTCAGAACGCATAATCTGATCCCGGCATCATAATGGTGCGGCGGCTTTAGCGCCGCCGCATCTTTGTTTGTGCAGAGCTTTCTGCACGATAGAAGGTAAATAAAGGAGATAGAGTATCATGGATAAGGCAAAGCGTAAGGCTATCATTGCAGGCAACTGGAAGATGAACAAGACTGCCTCCGAGGCTGCTGTTCTGGTGGATGAGCTGGTCCCCGCCGTGCAGGACGCAGGCTGCGAGGTGGTTATCTGCACCCCGTATACCGATCTGGTCACCGCTGTGGAAAAGACCAAGGGCACCAACATCCATGTGGGTGCTGAGAATGTTCACTTCGAGAAGTCCGGCGCTTTCACCGGCGAGATCAGCGCTGACATGCTGGTAGATCTGGGCGTGGAGTACGTCATTGTGGGCCACTCTGAGCGCCGCCAGTACTTCGCCGAGACCGACCAGACCGTGAACAAGCGCGCTCTGGCTGCTCTGAACGCCGGTCTGAAGGTCATCATCTGCGTGGGCGAGAGCCTGCAGCAGCGCGAAGAGGGCGTGACCGAAGAGCTGGTGCGTATGCAGACCAAGATCGCTCTGCGTGATGTGACCGCTGAGCAGATGGCAAATGTCGTGATCGCTTACGAGCCCATCTGGGCCATCGGCACCGGCAAGACCGCTACCGCCGATCAGGCTGAGGAAGTCTGCGGCCAGATCCGCAAGGTGATCGGCGAGGTGTACGGCGAGGCAGTTGCCGAGGCTACCACTGTCCAGTACGGCGGCAGTATGAACGCCAAGAACTGCGAGGAGCTGCTGAGCAAAAGGATGTGGATGGCGCCTGATCGGCGGCGCATCCCTGAAGGCTCCCGACTTTGCAGTGATCGTCAACGCAGCCACCAAGGGCTGATCGACGGTTTAAATCAGCTGTTTCAGCGCCCGGCTGCGCCATCTCCAGCGCTGTGCCGGGCGCTGATTTGTTAAATTCAAAGGAGATTCAATTTTATGGCAAAGAAACCTGTTCTTCTGTGCATCATGGATGGCTTCGGCTGGGTGCCGGAGGAGACCTTCGGCAACGCTGTGGTCGCCGCAAAGAAACCCCACCTCGATGCTCTGATGGCAAAATATCCCATGACCACCATCAACGCTTCCGGCATGGCCGTCGGTCTGCCCGAGGGCCAGATGGGCAACTCCGAGGTGGGCCACACCAATATGGGCGCGGGCCGTATCGTGTACCAGCAGCTCACCCTCATCACCAAGTCCATCAAGGACGGCGAGATGCTCCAGAACCCGGTTCTGGTCAAGAACATGAAGGCTGCCATCGATGCCGGCAAGGCCATCCATCTGATGGGTCTGGTGGGCACCGGCGGTGTGCACAGCCACGCAGACCACTGGTTCGGCGTGCTGGAAATGGCAAAACATCTGGGTGCAAAGAACATTTACCTGCACTGCATCACCGATGGCCGTGATACCGACCCGCACTCCGGCAAGGGCTTCCTGGCCGATCTGCAGGCCAAGCTGGACGAGCTGGGCATCGGCAAGATCGCCAGCGTCTCCGGCCGTTACTACGCCATGGATCGCGATAACAACTGGGATCGCGAGGAGAAAGCCTACGCTGCCTTTGTCTACGGCGAGGGCAATCATGCCGCCAACGCTGCCGAGGCCATCGAGGCTTCCTATGCAGCAGACAAGACCGATGAGTTCGTTCTGCCCTGCGTCACCTGTGAGGGGCCGCGTGCAGGATGGCGACACCGTGATCTTCATGAACTTCCGTCCCGATCGTGCCCGCCAGATGACCCGCATCTTCTGCGACGATGCGTTCACCGGCTTTGAGCGCCGCGGCGGCCGCAAGCAGGTGAACTATGTCTGCATGGCCGAATACGATGCCACCATGCCCAACTGCGAGGTCGCCTATCCGCCTGTGGAGCTGAAGAACGTTCTGGGCCAGTACCTGTCCGAGAATGGCAAGACTCAGCTGCGCATTGCCGAGACCGAGAAGTACGCTCATGTCACCTTCTTCTTCAACGGCGGCGTGGAGGCTCCCTACGAGGGCGAGGACCGCTGCGTGATCCCCAGCCCGAAGGTCGCCACCTATGACCTGAAGCCCGAGATGAGCGCCCCCGAGGTTGCTGCCGAGTGCGTCAAGCGCATCGAGAGCGGCAAGTACGATGTGGTGATCCTGAACTTCGCAAACTGCGATATGGTCGGCCACACCGGCGTGTTCGATGCTGCGGTCAAGGCCGTTGAGGCTGTGGATACCGCTGTGGATCAGGTGGTCACTGCTGTGCTGAACGCAGGCGGCTGCGCCTTCATCACCGCCGACCACGGCAACGCCGAGAAGATGATGAACCCGGACGGCACCCCTTCACCGCACACACCACCAACGTGGTGCCCTTTGTGGCTGTTGGCTGCGGCGATGTGAAGCTGCGCGAGGGCGGCTGCCTGGCAGATATCGCTCCCACCATGCTGCCGTATATCGGTCTGCCCGTGCCTGCTGAAATGACCGGCAAGAGCATCATCGTGGAGTAACTGACCATTAAAATAGCCGACGCGTTCGCTTTGGCTATGAATAGCGGAATTGTTATTCTTATATTTACAGCTCTGGAAAATCTGCGGATTTTCCAGAGCTGTTTTTCACGCGAAAAGCCGATAAGATAAACTGCGTTTTTGGGTTTCGACCCCCATTCTAAATCAAAAACTTTTCTTTTTTTCCCATCCGTGCTACAATAAAAATGAATTTTTGATTGTAGGAGAAGCGGATGGAAACAACGCATAAACAAATCGTTCTGGGCATCCTTGCCCATGTGGACTCCGGCAAGACCACCCTTTCGGAAGCCATGCTCTACCGCTCCGGCGCGATCCGCAAGCTGGGCCGTGTGGATCACAAGGATGCCTTTCTGGATACCGACACGCTTGAAAAAGCGCGCGGCATCACCATCTTTTCAAGCAGGCCCTGTTAACAGCGGGCAATACGGATATCACATTGCTGGACACCCCTGGACATGTGGATTTTTCCACCGAGACAGAGCGCACCCTGCAGGTGCTGGACTATGCTGTGCTGGTGGTAAGCGGCACCGACGGCGTGCAGAGCCACACCGAGACGCTCTGGCGGCTGCTGCGGCGCTACCATGTGCCCACCTTTGTGTTCGTGAACAAGATGGACCTGCCCGGCAAGAGCAGGGAAGAGCTGCTCGCCCAGCTGAACCACCGTCTGGGCGAGGGCTTTGTGGCCTTTGATGTGCCGCAGGCCGACCGGGACGAAGCACTGGCCCTGTGTGACGAAAACCTGATGGATCGGATGCTGGATGCCGGGCAGTTGACCAATGTGGACATCATCCCGGCCGTTGCACGCCGGCATGTGTTCCCGTGCTGGTTCGGTTCGGCGCTGCGGCGTACCGAAGACGATGCACTGGAAAGCGTGGACGCTCTGATGGACGGGATTGACCGCTATACCCGTCCGGCTCCCGCGCTGGATGCCTTTGGTGCCAAGGTGTTTAAGGTGTCGCAGGATGAGCAGGGCACGCGCCTGACATGGCTGCGCGTGACTGGCGGCGAACTGAAGGTAAAGGCCCAGCTCTCCGGCGAAGCAGATGGTGAGCCGTGGGAGGAAAAGGCAAACCAGCTGCGGCTGTACTCCGGCGTAAAGTATACGCTGGCGGAAGCCATCGGCCCGGGCAGGTGTGCGCCGTCACCGGCCTGACCAAGGCGCGCCCGGGCGAGGGCCTTGGCGCGGAACGCGACAGCGATGTGCCGGTGCTGGAACCGGTGCTGAGCTATCAGGTGCTGCTGCCGGAGGGGGCTGATGTGCACGCGGCACTGGGCAAGCTGCACCGGCTGGAAGAAGAGGAGCCGCAGCTCCATGTGGTATGGAACGAGACTTTGGGCGAGATCCATGTGCAGCTCATGGGTGAGGTGCAGCTGGAAGTGCTGCGCAGTTTGCTGGCAGAGCGCTTTGGCCTGAACGTGGAGTTCGGCCCCGGCGGCATTCTGTACAAGGAGACCATCACGGAGCCTATGGAGGGCGTGGGCCACTACGAGCCGCTGCGCCATTATGCGGAGGTGCATGTCAAGCTGGAACCCCTGCCCCGCGGCAGCGGGATGCAGTTTGCCGCCGACTGCCGGGAAGAAGTGCTGGACAAGAACTGGCAGCGCCTTGTGCTGACCCATCTGGAAGAAAAGCAGCACCTTGGCGTGCTGACCGGTGCGCCGCTGACGGACGTGAAGATCACCCTCATTGCGGGCCGCGCCCATCTTAAACATACGGAGGGCGGAGATTTCCGGCAGGCCACCTATCGCGCGGTGCGGCAGGGCCTGATGCTGGCCAAAAGCCAGCTGCTGGAGCCATGGTATGCCTTTCGGCTGGAAGTGCCGGTGGAGAACCTTGGCCGTGCCATGACCGATATCCAGCGCATGGAGGGCAGCTTTGACCCGCCAGAAAGCGGGGAAGAGGCTGCTGTGCTCACCGGTTTTGCACCGGTGGCCACCATGCGCAGCTACCCCATGGAGGTGGTGGGCTATACCCGGGGCCGGGGACACCTGACCCTGACGCTGGACGGCTACCGGCCTTGCCACAATGCGGTGGAGATCATTGAAGCTGTGGGCTACGAGCCGGAGCACGACCTTGACAACCCGGCAGATTCGGTGTTCTGTGCCCATGGCACGGGCTTTGTGGTGCCTTGGGATCAGGTGCGCAGCCACATGCATGTGGACAGCGGCTGGGGAAAAAGCAAAAGCCCGGAGCAGGAGACGCAGGCCGTGCCCCAGCGCCGGACAGCGGCTTACCGCGCAACACTGGAAGAGGATGCCGAGCTGCTCAAAATCTTCGAGCGCACCTATGGCCCCATCAAACGGGACCCGCTGGCGGCATTCCGCCCGGTGCAAAAGCGGGAACGCCCGGATTTTGATGCCCAGCAGTGGGAAATCCTGCCCGAATATCTGCTGGTGGACGGCTACAATATCATCTTTGCGTGGGATGAGCTGAACGCCCTTGCAAAGGACAGTCTGGAAGCGGCCCGCCACAAGCTGATGGATATTCTGTGCAACTATCAGGGCTACCAGAAGTGCAATCTTATTCTTGTATTCGATGCCTATCGTGTGCCGGGCAGCCCCGGCAGCATTGAGCAGTACCATAATATCCATGTGGTCTACACCAAGGAAGCCGAAACCGCCGATATGTTCATCGAGCACGTTACTCATGAGATCGGCAAGGGGCGGCGGGTGCGTGTGGCTACTTCCGACGGCATGGAGCAGATCATCATTCTGGGCCACGGCGCGCTGCGTGTCTCCGCCCGCATGTTCCATGAGGAAGTGCAGAATGTGGAAAAGCAGATCCGCAAACTGGTGCAGGGGGAAGCATAAAATGTCAACCGAGATCACATCCGAATTTGTCTGGCACAACATCCCGCCGCGCCCGCGCGATAGCCACAAGGGCAGCTTTGGCACCGTGTTGGCTGTGGCAGGCAGCGCATATTACCGAGGTGCGGCCCTGCTTGCTGCCGAGGGTGCGCTGCGCACCGGTGCGGGCATGGTAACGCTGGCCAGCGTGGAGCCGGTATTGGCAGCTGCGGTGGCCCGCCTGCCGGAATGCTGCCTGTGTCCCTGCGTGGCGGGGGCCGAAGGCGGCATCTCACCGGAGAGCATTCCACAGCTCCAGCGCCAGAAGGCGACGGTGCTGCTGCTGGGCCCGGGCCTTGGCGGTACAGCCCAGAGCACAGGCCGCGCGGCAGAGACACGCACGCTGGTGCAGAAGCTGCTGCCCGGCTTTGCAGGCAGCGCGGTGCTGGATGCGGACGGCCTGAACGCCGCCGCGCAGCTACTGGCCGAGGGCAAAACGCTGCCACACCCGGCGGGAGAGCTGATCGTGACCCCGCACCCCGGAGAGATGGCCCGGCTCACCGGGCTTTCGGTGGCGCAGATCAATGCGGACCGTGAAAATACTGCCTGCCAGTATGCAGAAAAATGGAACGCCGTGGTGGTGCTCAAGGGCTGCCGTACCGTGGTGGCTGCACCAGATGGCCGCGTGTGCACAAACTCTACCGGCAACCCCGGTCTTGCCCGGGGCGGCAGCGGAGATGTACTGGCCGGTATGACGGCGGCCCTGCTGGCTTGCGGCCTGCCTGCATACGAAGCTGCGGCCTGCGCGGTGTATCTGCACGGTGCCGCTGCCGACCGTGCCGCTGCTGCGCTTGGCGAGTACGGAATGCTGCCGCATGATATCTTGTCCCAGCTGGGCCGGATATTTGCGGAAAACCACAGATAAAAAGAAAAGGGGTGTCTCTCTGTCTGCCGGAGAGACACCCCTTTTAACATTACATCACATCGCCAGCACTTCGGCCCACTTTTCCTCGGCTACCGGGATGCCAAGCTCCATGTTCTCCTTGCGGCTGCGGTGCTCGCCCATGCCGGGGCAGCGCACCTCACGGCCCGGCTCTGCAGGTTCACTGGATGCCACATCGGCGGCAATGCGCAATCGGCATCAGGGCAGTGCAGGCGGTGAAAGGAGTACACGAGCACACACCGACAGCTATGTGAAAAAACAAATGAATATACGAACTTCATAATTTTTTAAGAGTTATTTTGTGAAAAAGTCATATTGAAAAACGAAAAGAGGATTGATATACTAATACCACAATATCCAGTTGGACATGTTACTGGTAATGCAGGCAGGATCTGATGGAATGACGAATACCTTTTCTTTTGGGTGAATTGTAGCCAGATACTATGATTCCGGGAGAAATTGTACACGGGGTCATTCTGTTGGGTCTTTTTTCTTTTGTCCGCTTCGGCCGGGCGGCAGGGAAATGCCACCACACACAAGATAAAGGAGAACAAAATGAAGAACTACAAGCAGACTGCCTCCGACGTGCTGCGTCTGGTTGGCGGCGAGAAGAACGTTGTGCAGGTCGAGCACTGCTCCACCCGCCTGCGCTTCACTCTGGCAGACACCTCCAAGGTGGATGCTGCAGCCCTGAAAAAGACTGCCGGTGTTATGGGCGTTATTTCCAGCGGCCCGCAGTGTCAGGTGGTCATCGGCAACGATGTTATCGAAGTGTACGATGAGCTGCTCAAGCTGGGCACCTTCAACGCAGGTCAGGCTGCAGCTCCCGCTGCCCCCAAGGGCAAAAAAGAGATCGGCGGCATTATTCTGGACTACATGGTCGGCATCTTCCAGCCGCTGGTCCCCGCCATTGCAGGTGCAGGCGTTCTGAAGGCTCTGATGGTGCTGCTGAGCACTCTGGGCCTGATGAGCAGCGGAGATATCGCCTATAAGGTGTTTGTCGGCGTGGCAGATGCGGCTCTGTACTACCTGCCTGTCATGGTCGCCTTCACCACTGCAACCAAGTTCAACTGCAACAAGCTGGTGTCTGTGGCTCTGGCTGCTGCCATGATCCACCCCAGCGTTTCCGCTCTGCTGGCTACCGAGGGCGGTGCTTACTTCCTCGGCATCAAGCTGCAGAATATCGCTTACGGCGGACAGGTATTCCCGGCTATCCTGACCGTCATTTTCATGTCCTTTATTGAAAAGTGGGCCAACAAGTGGTGCCCCAAGGCCATCCGCGTGTTCTTTGTGCCCATGCTGTGCTTCGGCATTGGCTTCCCTGTGGCACTGGTCGTCCTCGGACCTCTGGCTACAACATCGGTGCTCTGCTGACCACCGTGATCCTTGCTCTGTACAACACGCTGGGCTGGCTGGCCGTTGCTCTGCTGGCTGCCGTGCTGCCCTTCATGATCTCCATGGGCGTGCATAAGGCTCTGGTCCCCTACGCAGTTGCTGCTATTTCTGACCCCGGCTTTGAAATGCTGTACATGCCTGCTTCTCTGGCACACAACATCTCTGAGGGCGGTGCCTGCCTCGGCGTTGCACTGAAGACCAAGGACGAGAACCTGCGCGCTACCGCAATTTCCGCTGGCATCTCCGGCCTGTTCGGTATCACCGAGCCTGCCCTGTACGGCGTTACCCTGCAGCACAAGAAGGTTATGATGTCCGTTGTGATCTCCAGCTTCATCGGCGGTCTGTTCGTTGGCCTGATGAAGGTCAAGGCATTCGTTGCCATGGGCCCCGGTCTGGCTGGCATGGCCATGTTCGTTGACCCGGATAACGGCAAGAACATCCTGTGGGCTGCAGTTGGTCTGGTGATCTCTGTTGTGGCTTCCTTCGCACTGTCCTTCTTCCTGTATAAGGACGAGACCCCCGCAGAGGATGAGACCGCTGCACCCGCTCCCGAGACTGCTGCAGACGCAGCAGCTGCGGATTCCACCATCAGCAGCCCTGCAGGGCAAGGCCATTGCTCTGGAAGAGGTCAAGGATGAAGTTTTCTCCCAGAAGATCCTGGGCGACGGCATTGCCGTGGTGCCCGAGAAGGGTGAGCTGTACGCTCCCGCTGACGGCGTGATCGAGTCCGTGTTCGGCACCAAGCACGCCATCTCCATGAAGACCAATGCCGGTGCTGAACTGCTCATGCACATCGGCATGGATACCGTCAAGCGCGACGGCAAGGGCTTTGATCCGCAGGTCAAGGACGGCGAGACTGTCAAGAAGGGCCAGCTGCTGATGAAGTTTGACCTTGACGGAATCAAAGCAGACGGTTATGATGTAACTACCCCCATCGTCGTGACCAACGCCGATGAGTTCACCATCAAGACTGTGGCCGAGGGCGCTGTGGTGCCCGGTGCCGCACTGCTGAAACTGGAGGCAAATAAATGAGTTTCCCCAAAGGCTTTTTCTGGGGCGGCGCTGTTGCCGCGAACCAGGTAGAGGGCGCATGGAACGTGGATGGCAAAGGCCCCAGCGTGGCCGATGTTGCCACCTACAAGCCCAACACCGACGTGAAGGATTACAAGTCCCATGTTGCCATGGACGACGCACACATTGCTGCCGCCATGGCCGACCCGGATGATACCTATTATCCCAAGCGCCGCGGCATCGACTTCTACCATCATTACAAAGAAGACCTGAAGCTGTTTGCCGAGATGGGCTTTACCATGCTGCGCGTTTCCATTGCATGGACCCGCATCTTCCCCACCGGCGAGGAAGCTCAGCCGAACGAAAAGGGCCTGCAGTTCTACAGCGACCTGTTCGCTGAGATGCACAAGAACGGCATCGAGCCGCTGGTCACGCTGAGCCACTACGAAATGCCGCTGGCACTGGCCACCAAGTACAATGGCTGGGTGGATCGCCGCGTGATCGACTGCTTTGCAAAGTTCTGCCATGCGTGCTTTGAGCGCTACAAGGATCAGGTCAAGTACTGGCTCACTTTCAACGAGGTGGACAGCGTGATCCGTCACCCGTTCACCACCGCCGGCATCATCCCCAGCCGCGTGCCCGAGGATAAGATGCTGGAGACCTGCTATCAGGCCCTGCACCACCAGCTGGTGGCCAGCGCTATGGTAGTAAAGGACTGCCACGAGATCATCCCCGGCAGCAAGGTGGGCTGCATGCTGACCAAGCTCACCACCTATGCCCGCACCTGCGCACCCGATGATGAGCTGGCTACTCAGGCAAAGAATCTGGAAAACCTGTTCTATGCCGATGTGCATGTCTGGGGCGAGTACCCCCGCCTGATCCTCAAGATGTTCGAGCGCAAGGGCATCCACGTGGAAATGCTGCCCGAGGATGCCGCTACCCTGAAGGCAGGCTGTGTGGACTTTGTTTCCTGCAGCTACTATATGACCATGACCGAGTCTGTGGACCCGAACGCAGAGCGTACCCCTGGCAACACCGTGCTGGGTGTCAAGAACCCGTATCTGCCCTCCACCGACTGGGGCTGGCAGATCGACCCCAAGGGCCTGCGCTACAGCCTGATCGAGCTGTACGACCGTTACCGCAAGCCGCTGATGGTGGTGGAGAACGGCATGGGTGCCAAGGATGTGGTGGAGGCCGACGGCTCCATCCACGACCCCTACCGTGTAGAGTACTTCCGCCAGCACATCAGCGAAATGGGCAAGGCCATCGATGAGGGTGTTGAGATGTGGGGCTACACCACATGGGCACCCATCGACCTGATCTCTGCATCCACCAACCAGATGTCCAAACGCTATGGCTTTATCTATGTGGATCAGGATGATCTGGGCAACGGTACTCTGGCCCGCAGCCGTAAGGACAGCTTCTACTGGTACAAGAAGGTCATTGCTTCCAACGGCGAAGATCTGGACTAAGCGGCAGTCTTAAGGTTTCAACGGAAGGAGGAGGGACCGATGCACATTCAGAAGGTGCTGAACAGCAGTGTTGTGCTGGTGCAGGATGACAGCGGCGAGGAATCCATCCTGCTGGGCAAGGGCATCGGCTATGGCCGCAAGGCGGGCGAGCCCATTGAACGGCAGCCCTCAGACCGCGTGTTCCTTCCATTGTCCAACCCGGACGCACAGCCTATGCTGGAGCTGTTTTCCAGCATTCCGGCATCCTATCTGGAACTGACGCAGGACATTGTGGACGACGCAGAGCAGTCGCTGGGAGTCAAGCTTTCGGCGCACATCTATCTGCTGCTGACCGACCACCTGCATTTTGCAGTGGAGCGCCAGCAAAAGGGTCTTGTGGTGACCAACCGCATCTTCTGGGAAATCAAGCATTTTTATCCCAAGGAGTATGCGGTGGGCCAGCGCGGCCTGCAGAAGGTAAAGGCAAAGCTTGGCATCGAGCTGCCGGACGAAGAGGCAGGCAACATCGCCTTCCATATCGTCAACGCCCGGCAGGACCCGCAGGCCGGCTACGATGCCATGCGGGCAGCGCAGCTGATCGGTGAGCTGTCCAACATTGTCACCTACAGTATGCACTGCCCGGTGAGCACCGAGAGCATCCACTATGCGCGGTTCGTGAGCCACCTGCAGTATTTTGCCGAGCGGTTCTTCTCCGGCAAACTGATGGACAGCGAAGACGACTTTTTGTTCCAGCAGATGCAGCAGAATTATCCGGCAGCGGTGACCTGCGCGGAAAAAATACGCACCTTTGTGCTGCGCAAGTACGGCGTGTTTTTGCCCAACGAGGAAACCGCCTATCTGTCGTTGCATGTGGCGCGGCTGACGAGCGGCAAATAAAATCAGAAAAAGGGGAGAGCTGCCTTGCGGAAGGCAGCTCTCCCTTTGGGTTTTGAAAAGGGAAGGGGAAAGGAAAAACAATGGAGATAAGTCTGTTATTGATGCAGCAGATCGCACAGCTGTTCCTCATTCTGATCATGGGCTATGCTGTGGTCAAGGTAGGGCTGCTGAAGGCCAGCGACAGCCGGGTGCTCTCGGTGGTCATGGTGTATCTGGTCACGCCCTGCGTGATCATCAACGCATTCCAGATCGACGATACGCCGGAGATCCGCAAGGGACTTTTGTACTCCATGGCTATTGCGGCGGCTATCCATGTAGTGCTGCTGGTGCTCAGCGCCCTGCTGAGCCGCCCGCTCAAGCTGGATGCCGTGGAGCAGGTGAATGTGATCTACAGCAACGCCGCTGCACTGGTGATCCCGTTGGTCAAGGCTCTGATGGGCGATGCGTATGTCATTTACTCCTGCGCATTCATCATTGTGCAGCTGGTGCTGCTGTGGACCCACGCCAGTTCCCTTTGCAGGGCAGCAGTGCGCTGGACTGGAAAAAGGTGCTCACCAATATCAACATGATCGCCATTGCAGCCGGTGCACTGCTGTACTGGTTCCGTGTGGTGCTGCCTGCACCGCTGCAGAATACCATGAGCACAGTGGGCAACATGATGGGACCGATGGGCATGCTGCTGGCCGGTATGGCCATTGCAGAAAAGCCGCTGCGGGAGGTGTTCTGCACCCGCCGCAACTATCTGCCCACAGTGCTGCGTCTGGTGGTATGCCCGCTGGTGGTTCTGGTGCTGCTGTGGGTCTGCCATGCATCCAGCTGGGTGGCCGACGGCAAGAACATCCTGATGACGGTCTACCTTGCCGCCATCACACCTGCCTGTGCTACTGTTACCTCCATGGCTCAGCTCTATGACCGCGATGCGGCGCATTCCAGCGCGCTGTATGTGCTGACCACTCTGCTTTCCATTGTGTCTATGCCGGTAATGATCGGCCTGTTCGATCTGCTGCTGTGATGAGCTGCGCTTATTCCCTCTGCCAAAATACAATAGAAAGGAACCAACCTCAATGAATCAACCCAGAGACAAGGGCCTGAACGGCAACGAAAAGATCGAGCAGGCGGTAGCCGCCCTGCAGCAGGAGCCCACACAGGAACAGCTGGCCCACACCCTTACCGTGATCCGGCGGCGCATAAAGGAGCATGGCCAGCTTGTCGTGGCGGTGGAGCCCAATTTGGGCAGTGAACAGATGCAGCTGCGGGCCATCCGGACGGCCGATGGCGCAAGCTGGTGGTATGCATTCACCAGCTTTGACGAGGAAATGAAGGGAGCCGAGCCGGTGCAGTCCACCTTTCTTGTGGATACGGAAAGCTGTTTGATGCAGCGCTTGCCGTGCCGGAGATCAGCGGCATCATCCTGAACCCGTGGAACCGCACCATCCAGCTGGATAAGACCCTCATCCGCATTATCAAGGGTGCATGAGTGCGCACCGCAAACCTGCGATACATGGAGGAAACAAAATGTTCAGACCCATGAGAAGAGCCAGCCGCGCCATCCCGGAAGAAGCTGCAAAGCACCTGTTTCAGCAGTCCCGGCGGGGCGTGCTGGCAGTGAACGGCGACAACGGCTATCCCTTTGCGATCCCGGTGAATTATTACTACGATCAGGAGCACGACAAAATCTACTTCCACGGTGCAAAGTCCGGCCAGAAGGTGGACGCGCTGAAACAGAATGATAAGGTATGCTTTACCGTTTACGGTAACGAACACTTTGAGCCGGGCGACTGGGCACCTTATGCAGAGCACCGTGGTGTTTGGCCGCTGCCATCTGATCGACGATGCCGCTGCTACCGAGGCCCGCGTGCGGGAGCTTGGCATGAAGTATTACCCCGGCAAGGAAGAGGTGGAAAAGGAAATTGCGCTGGACATCAAGGCCGTGCAGCTTTACGAGATCACCATTGAACACCTCACCGGCAAACAGATCCAGGAAAAGTAAAAATAAAACAGGGGACTGTTGCAAAATAAAAATGCGATAGCAACTTGCACAAAGAAATAGCACAAAATCAAAAACCCGGAGCCTTTTTTAAGCCGTTTTGGCTGTGAAAAGGTTCCGGGTTTTGTGCATTGTTTTTTCAGAGAGCTATTTTGCAACAGTCCCGTATAGATCAGTTTGCAGGGAAAGGTCCGGCAGTTATCTGTATTCCGGGCGTTTGGGGCCCGCCTTGGTCAGCATCTGCTGGAACTTGCGGGCTGCCGTGTTCAGCGGGCGGTGATGGTCGTACACAAGGCAGATAGAGCGCTGAGGGATGATCTCCTGCAGATGCAGCTGCACGATCTCACCGCGGGCCAGTGCATCCTGTGCCATGGGCTGGGGCAGGAACGCAATGCCCAGCTCACTTTTGACAAGGGTCAGCATCTGGTCGGTGGTGGCAGCCTCGGTATCCGGCTTCAGCACCGCACCGTGATCCAGAAAGAACTGCCGGTAAAAGGCGCGGGTCATGCTTTCGTCGCTCAGGGAGATCAGCGGATAATTGTTCAGCTCCTTCAGCGAAAGGTTCTGGCTGGCAAGGGCAGTAAAGGTCCTGCCGCCCACAAGCACCTCATAAAAGGGCTTCAGCTCCACCATTTTCAGGCCGCTTTCCACCTCGGCAGGGGTGGTGATGACGGCAAAATCCACCTCGCCGTTTTTCACGGCCTGCAAAGCCTGCGGCGTGGAGTGGTTGGAGATGCGCAGGCGGATGCCGGGATAGTCCGTGTGGAAGGCGCGCAGCTTTTCTGCAAGGTAGATGTTCAGCGCAGTTTCGGTAGCGCTGATGCTGATCGCACCGTGTTCCAGCGTGGCGCTGGCGCTCAGCTCTTCTTCTGCATCCTGGATCTGCACCGCCGCAGATGCAATGCGTGAGTAAAGCAGTTCACCCTCCGGGGTAAGGGTAACGCCGCGGTTGGAGCGGATGAACAGTACGCAATTCAGCTGGCTTTCCAGCCGGTTCATCGAGTGGGTGATGTTGGGCTGGTTGTTGCCCAGCACCCGCGCGGCTTTGGTGAAATTCTGATATTTCGCGACATAATAAAAGATTTTGTAATATTCCCAGTCCACATACATGGCGGCGTGCCCTCTTTCATGTCAATTTTGTATCGTGATCATGTGCAGGATACTTTTTACACATTCTCTGCTTGCTAGTATAATAACACCGCAATCAAAAATTGCAAGAGGGAATTCAAAAGTATAAAGTGGTTTGAACGGAGGCGGTTCTTATGTCTGAGATCAAAAAGGTCGTGCTGGCCTATTCCGGCGGTCTGGATACTTCCATTATCATCCCATGGCTGAAAGAGCATTACAACAACTGCGAGGTCATTGCAGTGTGCGGCAATGTGGGCCAGAAGGGCGAGCTGGAAGGTCTGGAAGAGCGCGCCAAGGCAAGCGGTGCTTCCAAGCTGTACGTAGAAGATCTGACCGATGAATTTGTGGAGGATTACGTCATCCCCACCATGCAGGCCGGGGCCGATTACGAGGGCTATCTGCTGGGCACCAGCTTTGCACGACCCATTCTGGCAAAGCGTGTGGTGGAGATCGCCCGTGCCGAGTGCAGATGCCGTGTGCCACGGCAGCACTGGCAAGGGCAACGATCAGGTGCGCTTTGAACTGGCCATCATGCACTTTGCACCGGACCTGAAGATCATCACTCCGTGGCGTGAGTGGGATATCCAGAGCCGTGACGAAGAGATCGACTATGCCGAGGCACATCACATCCCGCTGAAGATCAACCGCGAGACCAACTACTCCAAGGATAAGAACCTGTGGCACCTGAGCCATGAGGGCCTTGACCTTGAGGACCCGGGCAACGAGCCGCAGTACGATAAGCCGGGCTTTTGAGCTGGGTGTCAGCCCCAAGACCGCACCGGACAAGTCCGAGTTCGTGGAGCTGGCATTTGAAAAGGGCGTGCCGGTGAGCCTGAACGGCGAAAAGATGAAGCCTGCCGTCCTCATTGCCAAGCTGAATGAGATCGGCGGCCGCAATGGCATCGGCCTGTACGATGTGGTGGAGAACCGTCTGGTGGGCATGAAGAGCCGCGGTGTGTACGAGACGCCCGGCGGTACCATCCTCTATAAGGCTCATGAGGTGCTGGAAACTCTGACGCTGGATAAGCTCACTGCCCACAAAAAGCGCGAGCTGGCCATCACATTTGGTGAACTGGTCTATGACGGCCAGTGGTTCAGCCCCCTGCGCAAAGCTCTGAGTGCCTTCGTCACCTCCACGCAGGAAAACGTTACCGGTAAGGTGCGTCTGGAGTTGTACAAGGGTAACATGATCAATGCCGGTGTTTGGTCTCCGTATTCCTCTACCGTGAGGACATTGCAACTTTTGCTGCCGGCGGCGACTACAAGCAGAGTGATGCTACCGGTTTTATCAGCATCTATGGTCTGCCCACCAAGGTACAGGCTATTGTAAATAACGAAAAAGAAGGTAAATAAGAAGTTATGCTTACCGCAGTTACTGGTATCAATTGGGGCGATGAGGGCAAGGGCCGCGTCATCGATCTGTTAGCCGAACATGCCGATGTTGTTGCCCGCTATCAGGGCGGCAACAATGCCGGCCACACCGTTGTAACGGAGCAGGGCAAGTTCATCCTGAACCTGCTGCCCTCCGGCATCCTGCACCCGGATGTTGTCTGTGTGCTGGGTGCGGGCATGGTGATCGACCTCGACCATCTGGCCGGAGAAATGGATGCCATTGAGGAGCGCGGCGTAAAGGTAGGCTCAGAAAACCTGAAACTTTCAGATAAGGCCACCATCTCCATGCCGTGGCACAAGGTGCAGGACGGCTTGGAAGAGGACCGCCTTGCCCAGAAGGGTGCGGCCTTTGGTTCTACCCGCCGCGGCATTGCCTACGCCTACAGCGACAAATACCGCAAAAAGACCCTGCGTCTGGGCGATCTGCTGCATCTGGACGAAAAGCGCGTGCAGGACCGCCTGCACATGATCCTGGAATCCAAGAATCTGGAGCTGGGTGGCTGCTATCATCAGGAACCCATGAGCTACGATGCTCTGCTGGAATGGTGCCGGATGCAGGCCGGACAGTTTGCACCGTATATCTGTGATGTGGGTGCATTTTTGCAGCAGGCTCACGACAGCGGCAAGCGCATCGTGCTGGAAGCCCAGCTGGGTGCCATGCGCGATATCGATTACGGTATCTTCCCGTTCACCTCCAGCTCCAACACGCTGGCAGCCTATGCGCCGCTGGGCGCAGGCATTCCGAACTGCCGTCTTGACCATGTGGTGGGCGTGCTGAAAGCCTACTCCACCTGCGTGGGTGCAGGCCCCTTTGCCGCCGAGAACGCCATGAGCGAGGACTGGAATGAACAGCTGCGCAAGGCAGGCGGCGAGTATGGTGCGGCCACCGGCCGTCCGCGCCGTGTCGGCCCCTTCGACTGTGTGGCCAGCCGCTACGGCCTTACCTGTCAGGGCGCAGACAAGATCGCCCTGACGAAGCTGGATGTGCTCAGCAGCATGAAAGAGATCCCGGTGATCACCGGTTACACATTGGATGGCGTGCAAGTCCCCAGCTTCGACCCGCTGTCCGACCTTGACCGTGTAGAGCCGATGGTCACTATGCTGCCAGGCTGGAACAAGGATATCTCCGGCTGCAAGAGCTGGGATGAGCTGCCCAAAGAGGCCAAGGCTTACGTGGAATTTCTGGAAAAGCAACTGGGCCATGAGATCCAGTTCGTCTCCACCGGAGCCGAGCGCGAGAAGTTCGTGCTGAAAGGAGAATGGCTGTGAGACACTTTATTGAGCCCAACAGCTTTTCTCTGGAAGAGCAGCGGGCCCTCCTGGATCTTGCCGACCGGATGGAGGCCGACCCGGCACCCTATGCCCACCTGTGCGATGGGCGCATTCTGGCAACGCTGTTCTACGAGCCTTCCACCCGCACCCGCCTTTCGTTTGAATCGGCCATGCTGCGGCTGGGCGGCAAGACACTGGGCTTTGCAGGGGCACAGCTTTCTTCCGCCAGCAAGGGCGAGACGGTGGAGGACACCGCCCGCGTGGTGAGCAACTACGCCGATGTGATCGCCATGCGCCACCCCAAAGAGGGCGCACCGCTGCGGGCATCCCTTTCTGCACGTGTGCCGGTGACCCATGCAGGCGACGGTGGGCACGCGCATCCCAGCCAGACGATGATCGACCTCATGACGATCCGCCAGCGCAAGGGGCGGCTGGATCATTTGACTATCGGCTTCTGCGGCGACCTCAAGTTTGGCCGCACGGTCCACTCCCTGACCGCTGCGCTGAGCCAGTTTGAGGGCAACCGGTTCGTGTTCATCTCGCCGGAAGATCTGCGCCTGCCGCAGTATGTGAAGAATGAATCGCTGGAGCCGACCCATCAGATCTATAAGGAAACGGCTGACCTTGAAGCCGAGCTGCCGCATCTGGATGTGCTGTACATGACTCGTATCCAGCAGGAGCGCTTTTTCAACGAGGAAGAATACCTGCGCCTGAAAGGCTGCTACCAGCTGGACGAAGCGCTGCTGCAGAAGGCACCGCAGGATATGCCGGTGCTGCATCCGCTGCCCCGCATCGACGAGATCAAAAGGATGTGGATGACGACCCGCGTGCCGCCTACTTTGATCAAGTGCACAATGGCGTGTATATCCGCATGGCCATCATTCTGGCGTTGCTTGATATCCCTGATCCAGTTACCGGCAAAAAGGTGCTGGAAGCATGATATAAACCTCTTCCCCGAATAAAAAGAAAGCCGGGCAGACCGCAGTCTGCCCGATATTACTTTAATCCACCACCGGAATGTTCAGCCCGAATTCCAGCGGGCGGAAGCGGGGGCAGACGTTCTCGGTGATGCAGATGACCGATGCGGCCAGTCGGTCTGATCTCGCAGGACTCGGCCAGCGTTTTGCCGTAGGTCAGGCCGATGACCGTACCGGCAAAGAAGGCATCGCCTGCGCCGGTGGTGTCGATCACATCCACCTTCTTGGCAGGCACCACGCCGCACTCGCCGTTGGCGCGGGCATATACGGCACCCTGACCGCCCATGGTGATCACCATACTGGGAATGTTGGCGCTGTGCACATTGGCGGCCAGAACCCTGCACATCTCGTCCGGGGCCAGATGGCCGTAATCATCGGAGAACAGCAGCCCGGCTTCCTGTTGGTTGCACACAAAGCAATCGATCTGCTGCAGGAAATCCCGGCGCTCCATGGCAATACTCATGTTGGAAATGGCCGCAAAAACCTTTTTGTTGTATTTTTTGGCGTAGTGCAGCACCTGTTTTACAGTATCTTTTTCCAGATCCAGCTCCAGCGCAATGGCATCGCAGTCGGCAAAGATCTCGTCGCCCTTTTCCTTTAAAAGGCCGGTGAGGGGAGTGGTGTCCGGCCGCTTGGAAATGGCTGCATGCACATCGCCGTCGTTGTCAAAGATGGCCAGCCAGGTGCCCATGCCGTCCGGCACGCGCTGGATGTACTTGGTGTTCACCTTGTGGTTCTCCAGCTTGTTGATCACATCCTGTCCCATGCCGGTGTCGTCCACCAGACTGACAAAGGTAGGGCGCAGCTCTACATTGGCGATATCCTCCACCACATTGCGGCTCACTCCGCCGTGTACCTGCTCAATGCGGCCGGCATTGCGCCCGCCCGGAATATAGGCGGAAAGGGGATAGCCTTTGATATCCACAAAAACAGCACCGAGCACAACGATTCCCATAGCAAAAAACCTTTCTGAACAAGAAATATTTACGTCTATTATACCGTATTCTGACACAATGCGCCATCCCTTTTGCGCAAAAACTCCGCAAAGGTCAGGCAAGGGCTGTCTGCGCTGTGCGCACCAGATATTCCATGGCCTGCATCGGGTACTGTCCGGCAGCAGTCTCACCGGTCAGCATCACGCTGGCCGCGCCGTCCAGCACGGCGTTGTAAATGTCACTCACCTCGGCACGGGTGGGCACGGCGCGGGTGCACATGCTGTCCAGCATCTGGGTCACTACCATAAAGGGCACGCCTGCAGCCCGGCAGGCGGCGGAAAGCTGCTTCTGGCAGCGGGGCAGCTCCCACAGCGGCATGGCATTGCCAAGGTCTCCGCGGGCAATCACCACCTCATCCACAAGGTGGATGAATTCCGGCAGGGCACGCACACCGGTCATGTTTTCAATTTTGGCAAAGATACGGATATCCGCAGCCCCGGCTTCTTCCAGCGCATGGCGCAGGGCCAGAATATCTGCTTTGCCGCGCACAAAAGGCAGCATCACACCGGTAACACCGCACTGCTTTGCAATTTTCAGGTTCTGCAGGTCTTCCTCCGTCAGGGTAGGCGAGGGCACCGCAAGGCCCGGTGCAGCAATGCTTTTGCGGCTCTGCAGGGTGCCGCCGCGCACCACGGTGCACACAAGGGCTTCCGGCAATGCCTGTGTGACCTGCACCAGAAGCTTGCCGTCGTCCAGCAGAAGCTGCTGCCCGGGCGCAGCCGCCTGTACCAGAGCTGCCGGGCAAGGTACGCCGTCTGCGCCAAGGCGTACAGAGCTGCCCTCAACCAGAGCAACAGGCTCTGCCAGCGTGCCGATGCGCAGTTCCGGCCCCTGCAGGTCGATCAGCAGCTGACGGATGCCGGCTGCGCGGATCATGGCCAGCCAGTCGGTGTGCGCCGCCAGCGGCCCGTGGGAAAGATTCATGCGGATGCCGGTCATGCCGGCTTCCACCATGTGCTGCAAGATCGCCGGCTGTGCGCAGGCCGGGCCGATGGTACCATAAAAATCCAAGGTTCATTCCCTCGATTCATTTTTTTTTTCTAATATATATTGTAACATGAACTGTCCGGGTTGAAAAGAGCCGGACACGGGCAGAATAAGGGGATTGAAAAAATGCGGTAGCAGCCTGCGCAGGGAAATTGCGAAAAATCAAAGACCCGGAACCTTTTTGGAGCCGTTTTGGCCCTGAAAAAGTTCCGGTTTTGTAATGTTTTTGGAGAGCTGTCTTGCAACAGCTTTTTCGCATGTTCGGATGGAGCGCGCCCGGCAGCTGAACCTTGTGCCGGGGGATATCTTGTTCCGCAAGGTGTTCTGCTTTACCCGCAAGGACGGCGATTGCTGGGTGCACTGTGTGGCGCGGGTACCGGTACACCTGCCCGAATAACAAAAGAGGCTGTTGCACATCGTTTTAGCCGAAAGTGCAGCAGCCTCTTTTTGTTGTGGGCAATCAGCCCTCCGATGCAAAAAATTCTTTGGTCAGCCTGACCACTGTGCCGGAAAGCAGCAGCAACGCGAGCAGGTTCGGAATGCTCATCAGGCCGTTGAAGGTATCGGCGATGCTCCACAGCAGGCCCAGATCCATCGTTGCGCCCAGAATGGACACAAAGGAGTAGACCAGAAAGAAGGGCTTTGCCACCTTATCGCTGCGGCACAGGAACACCAGGAACCGGGAACCATACAGGCCCCAGCCGATGATGGTGGAAAAAGCAAAGCAGCACAGGGCCACGGCGGTAAAGATGGAAGCCCAGCCGCCGTAGGTAGTGGTAAAGCCGCTGATGGTCAGCTCTGCACCGGCTGCGGTGCCGTAGTTCACGGCGGTGCCGCTGCACAGAATGACCATGGCAGTCAGGGTGCAGATGACGATGGTATCGGCAAACACTTCAAAGATGCCGAACATGCCCTGCTTGACCGGCTTTTTGGTGTCGGCGCAGGCGTGGGCAATGGAACCGGTGCCAAGGCCGGCCTCGTTGGAGAAAATGCCGCGGGACACACCCTTCTGCATACTGACGAACAGGCTGCCGATGGTGCCGCCGGTGAACGCTGCCGGGTTGAACGCACCCGCAATGATGGACTCGAACACGTAGGGCAGGCGCTCAAAGTTCAGCACCATAACGCCCACGGACAGCACGATGTAGAACAGCGCCATAAAGGGCACCAGCTTTTCGCTCACGCTGCCAATGCGCTTGATGCCGCCCAGCAGCACCATGGCCACCAGCATGGCCACTGCGATGCCAACCACGAGGTTCAGGGTAGAAAGCGCACCGCCGCCCACTACGCCGTACTCCAGCAGAGCGGTATCGATAGCGGCAACGATGGTATTTACCTGTGTGGCATTGCCGGTGCCAAACACGGTCAGCACGCCAAACAGGGAATACAGCACAGCAAGAAACTGCCAATGCTTGCTCAGGCCGTTTTTAATGTAGTACATGGGGCCGCCTACCCATTCGCCCGCCTCGCTGCGCTCACGGTAGTGCACCGCCAGCGTGACCTCGGCAAACTTGGTGCACATGCCAAGCAGGGCAGAACACCACATCCAGAACACGGCACCCGGTCCGCCAATGGCGATCGCGCCTGCCACACCGGCAATGTTGCCGGTGCCCACGGTACCGGCCAGCGCGGTGCACACCGCCTGAAAGGGGGTCATGGCGCCATCGGAAGCGTCTTTTTTGCGGAACATTCGTCCGATGGTGGTCTTGATGGCGTAGGGAAATTTGCGGATCTGCAAAAAGCCCGTGCGAACGCTCAGGAGCAGGCCTACGCCGATGATGCACACCATGGCGGGCACGCCCCAGATGAATTGGTTGACCGCCTGATTGACGGCCGTGATCGTCTCGACCATATTTTTCCCACATCCTCTGTTAAATTGCGCTTTTCCAGCCGAAATGCCGGAAAACAAACATCTTATTCTACCGCTTTTTGCGCACTGTCAAATAAAATGCACAAAAGAGGGAGGGTTTTGGCAAACTCTCCCTCAACTGCTTGAAACTATTTTATTTTACTTGGCCTTCGCCGTCCAGCGCTTTCAAGAAGGCTCAGCACTTTCCAACTGCCTTGCGGTACACCGGGTAAGCCACGATGGCGGACAGCGCTTCGGTGATCCAGAATGCATGCCACACGCCGTTGGCACCAAGGAAATGGCACAGCACAGCGGCAAGCGGCATGATGAATACGATGTAGCGGCACAGCGAGATGACCAGCGATTCTGCGCCCTTGCCAAGGCCTTCCAGTGCACCGGAAGAGGTGGTGGATACGGCAGAAACCACAAAGCCCAGACAGATGATGCGCAGGGCAGTCTGGCCGATGGCGACGGTTTCGGGTGGAGGTGAACAGCTGCATCAGCGGGCGGGAAGCGAACAGGCAGATGACCGTGCCCGCAGCCATGATGGCAGCACTCATGATGAGGGTGAGTTCGTAGAGCTTTTTCACGCGGGCGTGCTGTTTGGCACCGTAATTGTAGCCAATGAGCGGGCGCATACCCTGCACGATGCCGTTGGCGGGCAGATACAGGAAGGTCTGCAGCTTGTAGTAAATGCCCAGCACCACCACGTAGCTCTGGGAAAAGCCCGCCAGCAGGCCGTTCAGGAAGGTGACCAGCAGAGATGGCAGGGCCAGATTGAGGATGGCCGGCACGCCGATGGCATACAGTTTGCCGTCCAGTGCGGCATCCGGGTGCAGGCAGCTGCGGCGCAGTCGGATAGGCAGCTCAGTACGGACGTAAACGAAAAGGTAAACGCACAGGCTCAGCAGCTGGCCGATGCCGGTGGCAAGGGCCGCACCCGCAATGCCCATGGCAGGCACCGGGCCAAGGCCGAAGATCAGGATGGGGTCCAGAAGGATGTTGCACACACAGCCAAAGATCAGCGCCGCCATAGTCACCTTCATGCGGCCCACGGCCTGAAACATCTTTTCAAAGGCCAGTGCCGCCATGTTGATGGTGGCAAACAGGAATACGATGGTGGAGTAGGTGATGCCGGATGCGATCAGGCCTGCGTCGCTGGTGAACCGGCGCAAAAAGCCCGGCATGATGACAATGCTGACAATGGTGATGAGAATGCCGTGCATCAGGCTCAGCGCCATACCGTGGGTGGCGGCAGTCTCGGCCTTTTTGTGGTCGCCCGCGCCAAGGTACAGTGCGATCATGGCATTGATGCCAATGCCAAAGCCAATGGCGATGGCGTTGGCAAAATTCTGGATCGGGAACACCAGCGACAACGCAGTCATGGCGTCTTCGCTGATGCGGGCCACAAACAGGCTGTCTACAATGTTGTACAGACTGTTCACCAGCATGGAGATAACATTGGGCAGCGCCATGGATACCAACAGCGGCAGCACCGGTTTTTCTTTTCTCGTTCATAGTGTTTGCATTGCTCCTGTAGAGAAAAGGAATGAATTACTGCAGCCGCGGAATCGTCAGGGCGAGACTGCTCGAAGATAAAAGCAGACGCAAAAAAGCCACACAATGGCTCTTTTGAAGTCATTGTGTGGCGAAAAGTAGCATACTGCTGTAAAAATCCACACGAATTTTATTAACTGTAGGATAACACGGCTTCCGGCAGATGTCAAGAGGTCAAACAGATAAAGTATGACTTTTATAGACTTGACCATTTTTCACCGGGAGGCTAAAATAAAAATAGATACTTTATAAAATAAGGAGAATCCTGCCATGAAATGGATGATCGCATCCGACCTGCACGGGTCGGCGTTTTATTGCAAAAAAATGATCAAAGCGTTTGAGCGGGAGAGAGCAGATCGGCTGCTTTTGCTGGGGGATCTTTTGTATCACGGCCCCCGCAACGACCTGCCGGAGGGTTATGCCCCGAAGGAGGTCATCCCGCCCTGAACGGGCTGAAGCCGACGCTTTTGTGCGTGCGGGGCAACTGTGACGCTGAGGTGGATCAGATGGTGCTGGATTTTCCCATTCTGGCCGACTATGCGGTGCTGCCGGTGGGCAGGCGGCTCGTTTACGCTACCCACGGTCATGTGCACAACCTGAAAAACCTGCCGCCGCTGGCTCCGGGGGATGTCCTGCTGCATGGCCACACCCACATTCCGGCGTGGACAGAGTTCGGCGAAGGCAATCTCTACCTGAACCCCGGTTCTGTGAGCATCCCGAAGGAGGGGAGTGCACATAGCTATATGACACTGGAAGGGGAGACTTTCCTTTGGAAAACGCTGGAAGGCGAAGTGTACCGGGAGCTGGAGCTGTGATGGGGGCAATGGAGCTGGAAGAGAAAACGGTTCAGATCCGGGATGATTTCGACCCGGACAAAATTCTGGAAAGCGGCCAGTGCTTTCGCCCCCGGAAGCAGGCGGAGGGCTGGTATCGGTTTGTTTCCGGGAGACAGCTGCTTTACCTCAGACCGCTGCGCAGCGGAACCTACACGGTGCGGTGTGAGCCGGGCGCATGGGAAACCTTCTGGTACGGTTACTTCGACCTTGGCCGCAGCTATGCCGCCCTGCGCGGAAAGCTGGACAGCCGGGACGACTTTCTGCAGCGTGCCATGGAATATGGCCGGGGCATCCGGGTGCTGCGTCAGGATGAGTGGGAGATGCTGGTCAGCTTCATCATCTCGCAGCGAAAGAGCATCCCGGCTATCCGCAGGGCGGTAGAGCTGCTTTCGGAGCGGTTTGGCGAGCGGCTGGGCAGCGATAGCGAAGGGCCGGTGTATGCGTTCCCGACAGCAGAAGCGCTCTGCTGTGCCGGGGAGCAGGCGCTGCAGGAGTGCGGTCTTGGCTACCGCACCCGCTACGTGCTGCATGCGGCGCAGCAGGCGGCAGAGGGCACACTGGACCTGAAGAAGCTGGCTTCCCTGCCCGATGAAGCACTTTTTGCCCGTTTGATGGAACTGGACGGTGTGGGCAAAAAGGTGGCAAACTGCGTGTGTCTGTTCGGCTATGGCCGTGTGGGCCGTGTGCCGGTGGATGTCTGGATCGAACGGCTCATCCGGGACGAGTTTGCCGGGCAGGACCCGTTCCCGCAGTTCGGGCTGGAAGCAGGCATCGTGCAGCAGTACCTGTTCTTTTATAAAAGAAGCGTGGGATAAGAACCGCGGAGCCGCAGGCAGGAGCGTAGGATCATCCGCTAAGCAAAAAAGGCAACGGCCTCCTCTGTTTGAGGAAAACCGCTGCCTTTTTATCATTTTACCGCCTGCTTTAACCGTTCCAGATCTTCTGCATCCGGGTGAGAAAGGGCGTTGTCAAAATTCTCGATCAGTGCATCCAGATTGGGCAGATGGATCGGCTGCTTTTTCATGCCCTCATACCGCTGGCGTACCGAAAGCGGCATCTTGCCCTGACACATATAACGGCCGAAGACCGTGTTGCTCCTGTCCAGTGAACGCTCCACCTTTTTCAGGATCTTGTTGAAATACTCCTCACTGCCGCCAAAGCCGGCGGTGCCAAAAAGGAAGATATTTTGCCGTGCAGCTGCTTCAAAAGTCCAAAGTGCTTTCGTCAGCGTTTCCCTTGTCTGTCCAGAAGCCCACATAGAGGTCGTCCGCTTCCATGGCGGCAGGGTCCGGGGTGCCAAAATAGCAGCAGTTTTCCTGTGGCAGACAGGCGTGCAGCGTGTCTGCCAATAATTTTGTGTTGCCTGTTTTACTGCTGAATACGATCGCGTAGCTCATAGTTTCTCCTTTGGTCGGTAACAACAAAAAACACCACACGTTTCCGTGCGGTGCTTTTCCTTCTGGTGGAGAATACCGGGATCGAACCGGTGACCTCTTGCATGCCATGCAAGCGCTCTCCCAGCTGAGCTAATCCCCCAGATGTTTGTGCCGTGCCTGACGACAGGTGTAATTATACCAGCGCTTTGCCGGATTGTCAACAGCTTTTTTGGGATTTTCTGCAAAAATTCCCGCCGGGGAAATGCCCTTCCCGGCGGGAAAAAAGAAAAATGACTGCGAAAAAACTTACGCTCTTGCGTTCTGCGGGTCGAAGATCTGCGGTGCGACACGGATCAGGATCACCACAAGGACCGTGGTCAGAATGGCTTCGGGCAGCATGTAGGTGGCGTTGTACACGGCACTGTACAGCCAGCACAGACCGTCCACGCTCATGTTGGAGATGCCGGGAAAGCCGATCTCGGTCATCCAGCTGAAAGCGTAGTCGTAGTCCTTCCAGACGATGTAACCGGACAGAAAGCTGCACAAAAAGCGCAGCAGGCACACCACAAAGGCGCTGACACCGACACCCACGGTGCGGCTGCGGAAAGGCTTTGCGATCAGGCAGGCAAAGCCCAGCACCGTGAAGGCCAGAAGGTAGTCCAGCAGCACGCAGCCCACCTGTGCCGTGAGGGTCTGGCAGTATGCCAGATTGCCAAGGCCCTGCACAAGCTGGATCAGGCTGTTGACGAAAGCGGTCATGATGCCCCACTTTGCGCCGTGGCGGTAGCTCATTACCAGAATGGGCACCATGCTGAACAGGGTGATGGAACCGCCGTGGGGCATGAGCGGGATCTGGATCATGCTCAAAACGGTGGACAGGGCGATCATCAGCGCACCCTCCACCAGAATGCGGGTCTTGGAATAGGTTTTGGTCATAGGGATTCCTCTTCTCAGAACAATAGTACACAAAAACAAAATGCGCCCGCTTTCCAGCAGGCGCACGGGGTTTGTGAAAGAACGGACAGTTCTGCAAACTCCCACGCCGGCATTGTCCGGTCAGGTAAAAGGGTACTACGCAAAACGCGGATCTCAGCCTTTCGGCACCCCTGTTTTTATGTCCATGCAAAAGTATAGCGCGTCCGGCGCAAAAGTCAAGCCCCAGCGGAACATATCTGCCCCGGCCTGTGCATAGGCTGTACCATAAGTTCACAATGGGAGGAGTCTGGATATGAAGGGAGACCCCGAACAGAGGGCGGTACAGCTGGGCGAATATATCGCGGCCAACCGGGCCACAGTGCGTGCGGCGGCAGCGGTGTTCGGGTGCAGCAAGTCCACCGTGCACAAGGATGTTGCGGTGCGGCTGCGGACGCTGCAGCCGGAGCTGTTCCGGCAGGTGCGGGCGGTTCTGGCCTGCAATAAGGCAGAGCGGCATCTGCGCGGCGGTGCGGCCACCCGGCGCAAATACAGCCGCAGATAAAGACGGCACACTTCCGAACAAAACGGAAGCTGTGCCGCCTTTTTTAGGTTCAGTCCCGGGTGCGGAACTGGCTCAGTGCGCCTTTTTCCAACCGGCTGACCTGTGCCTGACTGATGCCGATCTCCCGCGCCACCTCCATCTGGGTCTTGCCCTGCAGGTAGCGCAGCTCCATGATCCGCTTTTCCCGCGGGGTCAGCCCGGCCACGGTCTGCCGGAACTGCAGCCCGCTGATCCAGCTGTCCTCGCCGTCCGGGTCCCGCACCTGATCGATCACATACATCGCATCGCCGCCATCGGTGTACACCGGCTCTTCCAGACTGATCGGCTCCACCACCGATTCCAGCGCCGCCGTCACTTCGCGCCGGGCAAGCCCGCCGCTCTGCGCGATCTCGTCCATGGTCGGCTCGCGGCCCAGCTGCTTTTCCAGTGCTTCGCGGCTCTGCATGGCCCGGTAGGCGGTATCCCGCAGGCTGCGGCTCACCCGCAGGGCGTTGTTGTCCCGCAGAAAACGCCGGATCTCGCCAATGATCATGGGCACGCCGTAGGTGGAGAAGCGCACCGGCTGGGCGGGGTCAAAATGATCGATGGCCTTGATCAGCCCAATGCACCCCACCTGAAACAGGTCGTCCAGATTTTCGCCGCGCTGGGCGAACCGCTGCACCACGCTGAGAACCAGCCGCAGGTTGCCTTCCACCATTTGTTCCCGGGCTGCTGCATCACCGGCGTGGGCGCGGGCCAGCAGTTCCCGCTTTTCGGCTTCGGTCAGCACAGGCAGCTTTGCAGTGTTCATGCCGCACAGCTCCACTTTGTTGTACATCCAAACGCCCCCGGTCTGTTTTGATCTTCACCGGGAGTATGGGATGCGAAGCGGCATTGTATGCGTGGAAAAAACTGTGCGCTTTCCGTTTGACAGGAAAGCGCGGCAAAATATTGTTTTCGTGCAGATTTATGATATGCTGTATTTGCGGCGGCAACGCCGCCATCAGGCGCTGTGCCCACAAACGCAGGCGGCTAGTCCTTACCGGTACTTGGGTGCCGGCTAAAGACGATTTTTCTTGAAGATCTCGTTCTCCCGGATGCCCAAGGGCGGAAAGGGGATGCACCATGACGTTTGAACAGGTCGTGCTTCTGCTCACGCTTCTCGGCGGAGCAATCTACGTTACGTTTGAAATTACATGGACTGTTTCTCACAGTGATGACAAAAAAAAATGACCGCCTCGAGTCCCAATCCGAGCGGTCATCTTTTCTTGACTAATCCGGTAAGGAACTAGCCGTTTGCAGGGCCAGCGCCTTTTGTAGTTTTATTATACGCAAATCAGCGTGGATTGTCAAGCCCAGCGGGCGGCAGTCCGCGTTTTTTCACCTCACTCGTTTTCCAATTGTACTTTTAAGGTGTGGATGATCCGTTTTTCCAGCCGGGAAATGTAGCTTTGGCTGATGCCCAGTGCGTCGGCGGCCTCCTTCTTGGTGCGCTCAATGCCGTCCGCCAGACCAAAGCGCAGCTCCATGATCTGCCGTTCCCGCGGGGACAGGCTGTCCACGGCCCGGCGAAGAACGGCGCGCTCCGCATCTTGCTCCAGCCGCTGGCTGATCTGGTTCTCATCACTGCCCAGAATATCAGAAAGCAGCAGCTCGTTGCCGTCGCCATCCACGTTCAGCGGTTCGTCGATGCTGGCTTCCTGACGGCGGTTGGAGCTTTTGCGTAAGTACATCAGAATTTCATTGCCGATGCAGCGGCTGGCGTAGGTGGCCAGCTTGATGCTGCGCTCCGGCGTGAAGGTGTTCACCGCCTTGATCAGCCCGATGGTGCCAATGCTGATCATGTCCTCGGCAGGCACACCGCTGCTTTCGTACTTTTGGCAAGGTACACCACCAGCCGCAGGTTGTGGGTGATCAGGTCGTCCCGGGCAGCGGCATCGCCTGCAGCCATACGGGCCAGCAGGACCTTTTTCCTGTTCCGGGGTCAGGGGCGGGGGCAGGCTGGGCGCGCCCGCCAGAAAATGTGCGCCGCCGCAATAGCCCAGCCGTGCAAGGAGCCAACGCCAGAACCGGTGCAGAACATGAAACATGAATACCCCTCCTGTACATCTATAGATATCGATCGCATCAAGCGCTTCTCAGCGGATGCCCAGCTGTACGGCCAGTTCGCTGCCCAGCAGAGCTGTCCATGGCTGCTGCGCTTCCGGGCGGCAGAATGCGGCCAGAATGCCCGCTGCACTGCCTTTGCTGGTGCGCAGGGCCTTGGCCGGAACGGCAGGCAGCACGCAGTGCCCGGCAATGGTGGTGCAGGGCACCAGCCGCACCCGCAGCTCCGGCGGCGGTGCCGTGCCGCAGGCAAAATAACGGTCCAAAAATGTGCGCAGCTCCGGCGGCAGGGCACTGCGCACGGCAGGATAATAGACCAGAACCACTGCCTGCCCGGTCAGCGGGTCCTGCACTGAGAAGCCGGTGTCGCAGAAAGCCTGTACGGAGGGCTGCACCTTCCAGCTCCAGCACAGCGGCAAAGCAGCGGGTGCCTGCACGGCCAAAGCAGAACAGTACACCGCGCAGCACGGCAAGCACTGCACCGCAGCACAGCAGCAGCCGGCCCGGGGACAGCGGCAGATAGACGCAGAGATTTGCGCTTTGCACTCCGGGCAGCAGCACGGCTCCGCACAGCAGCAGGTTCAGCAGCAGATACCACACACACAGCTGCACAAAATTGCGCAGGCCCGGCACACCGTAAGCCGCAGCTACAGCAGCACAGCAGGTGAACACCTTATAAAGGAAAGCTGCAGGCTCGGGCAGCTCCGGCAGCAGAATGCCCAGCGAAGCCGCTGCCGCTGCCGCACTGCCCGCCATCAGCCGCAGGCCGCTGCACTGCCGCGCACACAAAAGCCCTGCGCCCAAAAGCAGCGCTGCTGCGGCCAGAAAGTTCGTCAGCAGCAGTTCGTCCAGATAGATCACGGTTTTCATACACGATCCCTTTCAAATTCCAGTATCTTCCAATTCCGCAAAAAAACATGTCACTGTGTGCAAAAAAGCGGCTTCTGTAAGAATTTTGAGACCGGATTTTCACAGCCTATCACATTTTTCACATTTTTTTCAAAAAAGTACTTGAACATTTCTGGAAAGTGTGGTATATTATTGCCATCCTAGTAAGGGACGTAAGCCAAACAAATGGCTTGCAAATATCTTTCTAAATTTGAAGGGAGAAATTCATTATGATGATGCCTGCAAACTTCTCTGCTGTTGCAGAAAACGAGATGACCTACGTTGTTGGTGGTAGCCTGGTTGATGTCCTGGCTCCTGCTATGAAGACTGAGAACTGGCAGAACGTTTCCGCTAACGTGATCAAGATCGTTGGCAACTCTTTCCTGGATGCGTACACCAGCTCCATTCTGGGCCAGCTGTTCGATGGCAACTACGTTCCCGGCGATGTGATCGGCTTCTCTGTTAAGAATCTGGATAAGGCTTACAACAAGGGCTACAACACCTTCGGCGGCAACTGGGGCTTTGCTGTTGGCGCTCTGAACGCTGGCATGCAGATCCTGGGCGGCCTGTCCGCTATCTACACCCTGGGCAGCGGCTCCATCGGTCTGGAAACTAAGAAAGGCACTCTGCCCACTCTCTAATAACTAATCTTTCCTGAATAGGATAGATAGTTTGATTTGACATAGCGTTTGTTGTGTCAGGTAAAAGAGCTAGAGAGGCCCCGCACAAGACAAGCAATTGTTTTGTGCGGGGTTTTTGTTTGCATAAAAACTTAGCAGGCTGTGGGAAAACGGCGCAGGGATGGAATGAGAATAACCCATTCAAAAACAATTTCCCGATGGCAGACAAACTGCTGCAGAATTTTTCAAAAAACAGTTGACAACTCCCGGATGTGCTGATATAATAAATCACGTCGTCAGGCACGGCACGAACATCTGGGGGATTAGCTCAGCTGGGAGCCCAAGCAGTGCGCTCACGCACCCCACAACTGAATTATGTTAGACAGCTTTTATTTGAGCATCTCTTTTTCCAGAGGTTTCCACCTCTGGAAAATTATGGGGGATTAGCTCAGCTGGGAGAGCGCTTGCATGGCATGCAAGAGGTCACCGGTTCGATCCCGGTATTCTCCACCATCGGCTCAAATGAGAGTTACAAACACCGTTGATTTCAAATCGAAGTCAGCGGTGTTTTTGCGTTTGTCAGCAAGCAAGTTCATCGCTATTCTCCAAATACTGTGCAAGATCAAAGTTGAAGTCCACATGAATTTGGTATCCGCGATAAACGTCTACCCTGCGGATAAGCTGGCTGACGATCATCTTTTTTGCTTCAAAGCTGGCACTATCGTACAGGTCTGCATAAGAAATCAATTCTTCGTACAGCTGCGATACGTTTGCCATCAATTCGGCGTTTCGCTCCAGTTCTGCACTGGCTTCTTCATACAGAGCTTCCAACTCCGTGTGCTTCTTTTCCTGTGCTGCGATCATCTCGGCAAGAGTGTCTTTTCGGAAAAGCACTCTCCCCTTTGATTACAGCCAGAATCTCAGTTTTTAAGGCGAGCAAGTCTTTTTCGGCCTTGTCGCGTTCTGCTTGAAGGGCTTGCAGATGGTTCTTGCGCTCCGCAGTTTCCTTCGCATAGCGGCTGGTGATAAGCTGCTCTTTTGGAATACCTCTCAAGCGGGAGAAAATCTGGCGAACCATCTTGTCGATGATCTCATCCAGAATGTGCATAGTGTAGCCGGTCTGCCCGGTGCAATCCGTCTGCTTGCGGAGTTTTCCGTAGCAGGTGTAGCGGATACGGAGGGTATCGTCCAGAGTGCCATCGGGGAGCTTGCGCCACTTTCGGCTGGTCGTCAGGGCGAGCCTTGCACCACAGTGACCGCAGTAAACGTTATTGGAAAGCAATGCCTGTCCACGGGTACGAAGAGGAACATGGTGTTCGGCTTCTTCCGCTGCGTGGGCAGAGCGATCTTCCCGGATACGCTGTGCAGCTTCAAACTCCTCCTGCGGGATGATCTGGAGTTCGGGCATCAATTCGGAGCGGGCATCTCCGCAGCGGAGAACGCCCATATAGGTCAGGTTGCCGACCATTCCTCGCAAGCTGCCCGGATGCCAGCACTTGCCAGAGCGGGCACGGTATCCAGCGTTGTTCAGATAAGTGGCGATTCGCTGTGCTCCATAACCCTCATATACATATTTATCGAAAATCAGTCGAACAACTTCGGCTTCCTGTTCGTTGATATGCAGTTCGTAGAGTTCGTGCTTGCGCTTGTTGATGCGGCCACTTTTCACAAGGTCATAACCATACGGCGCACTGCCGCCCTTGAAGTGTCCTTCTTCCACAAGCTGCCGCAGGCTGGTACGGGTACGGACAGAAGTTTTTTCGCTTTCGCCGTCTGCCTGCCAGAAGCGGATATAGTTCAGCAATTTGTCAGTGTGGTTGTCGAATCGCTGCTCACCCTCTTGGGTACTCCATACCCGGATGCCGTTTCGTACAAACCATTCTACGACAAATGGCGTTTCATCTGCGATACGTCCGATACGGTCGAACATAAACACCAGCAGAATATCAAACTTGCCCTTTCGGGCGTATTCCTTGATGATTTGCAGCTTGTCACGGGCTTCTGCGCGGACTTTGTGGCCAGACACGCCTTCTTCTTGTTCTTCATGGACGATGACCCAGCCCTTTGCTTCGGCAAATTTGTGACACGCTTTGCGCTGCATGGGAAGGTCTGCTTCATGGTTCGAGTTGAAATCCACCTGCTTGTCGGTGGATACACGATACAGGCAGCAGACGCGGTTTTTATTTTCAGTCATAGGGGGTTCCTCACTTTCGCTATAAAAGCGAGGATGAACGATATTCGGTTATCAAAGAACGGTTGGTCGTGGTTCATGGATTGCTCCGAATACCACTGCCATCCTCAGTATAGCGCGTTCTTATGTCCTCGTCCACGATGTCAGCTGGTCTTTTTGGTATAGCTGGTGGCGAGCAGAATGTCACGGACGCGCTCAAAGACACCCGGATTGGGCTCTTTTGCAAAATTGAGGACGACAGGATAGCCGTTAATAACGGTATATCGGCGATTCGGGTCGTTATTGGTCACCGGAACGTTGCCCGCGACCTGCGAAAACTTATCGACCATTGTATCATCACTCCTATATATTGTAATTTTCAATATGTAACAAGGGACATCCGCAGCTTGCAGATGTCCCTTGGCAGAGAAAATATGTTTTAGAACTTCATCGGCAGAGCGTCCTTGCGGCCCTTGCCGTTGTAGGCCATGTAGATGGGGAAAACGTATTTTTTCCATCCGGGCAGCTTGGCGGGGTTATCCCTGCCGACACGATAGATCTCCATAGGATGGACACTGCCCAGCGCACGGATGAGCCGTTCTTCGCTGAACTCACCGTGATACACTTCCACGAAGTACATCACACCCTTCAGGACTGCGGCACGGAAGGAATCGGGTTTGCCCTCCCATGCGTCCACAATCAGCCGCAGAGCCTCGCAGTAGATTTTCTCGCCCATCTGGTTGTACAGCTTGAGTGCAGTGCCTACGCAGCTGATGCGGTAGTCGCTCAACTGCAAGCTGTCATAGTTGAAGTCCAGACCCACCCGGTTGGTGGCTGCGAGGAATGCCATGGAAAGAGCATCCTCGCCCACGACCTTGGCACGGAGCTTGATGCCCGCCGTCAGCGGTGCAGCGTGACCGTTTTGCTCTGCGAAGAACAGGGCTTCCTGCTGCATCGTCAGACCCGTATACACCTTGCAGAGAATCGGGAGGTCTTTGCCACCGTTGCGCAGGATACGCGCTTCAATGGTGTGCTGACCGTCCGTTACATAATACCGGCCATTGCGAAAGCTGACCTTCGGCTCATTCGCCGTATATTCATTGAAGTCTCTTGCAATCAGCTCAACGCGCTTACGCTGGATGCCCCGCTGATAAAGCTCGCGCGGGTAGATTAGCTTGCTGCTGTGAATGACCACCATCTGATAAGGAGTGGCCACATTGAAAGATGCGGAAAAGTTGTTGGTGTTGCTCAGTCGCATTGCATTTCCTCCCGGATTCTCCAGATGTATTTTTCGGCTTCTGCTAAAATCTCACTGACCTGCTGCTTACGCTTCGGGATGGCGAGCAGGCTGGGATTAAAGGTAAAGCTGTATTCGAGTCGCTGTATCATGGCATGAACAGCGGATTGCAGCTCGGTGTACAGCATCATTTCCTCCACGCTCCCTGCGTCCTCAAAGGACGATTTGATGGGTGTGTAGGGATAGATGGGTGGCTTTCCATCCACTACTTCCGGCGGCGCATACGCTGCCGTGGAGCGGATGATGGGCTTGAGCTTCCGAATGCTGCCCAGTGGGTTCAAGGCAAGACTGTTCTTCAAGGCATAATCGAGCCGCTGCATATCTTCCGGGGCGAGATGCCCTAAGTATTTCAAAATGCGGCTTTTGTCGATGGTGAAGATCTGTTCTGCCAGAGCCATAGAGGACATAGACAGCCCTTCGTTTTCCAACAAGCAGTGTGTCGGCTGAGTTACTTTCTTTTCCGTATTGCTTGTCAGAGGGACAACGATGAGGGTCGGTGCGTAGGTATTGCCCACATCATTCTGAATGATGACCGCAGGGCGGTCGCCGTGCTGTTCCGAGCCGGTACTTGTGTTTCCGAATTGGACGTAGTAAATGTCTCCGCGCCGGAACTTCCAGTTTTGCTGCAAATGTTTACCTCCATGTTTTGTTATGTACAAAGCCCGCTGCTTTTTCTTGGCAGCGGGCTTCGTTCAATTTATGGTGGCATTCATTTTAATGGGGTGTGTTATCACCTCCCCGGTGACAAAGTGCAGTGCCGGACTTACCGGTGCATAACAACATAGTCATGCCCACGGTTGGTCTGGCAGACCGTGCAGGTGTCCATGCTCTTGTCAGGGATGGGCACGAGCGCAATTTTGAAAGCCTTAGCTTCCACGAAGTGCCGGAGGCAGGTCGCGCAGAGGGTTCGGATGGATTTGACCATTTCCGGGGTCAGCTCCATTTCCTCGTAGGTCTCCTGCTCCCGCACGGTAGGATTCAATTCAACCATAGAGATGTCCTCCTATGTCGGGTAGTTGTTTTGCGGATAGATATGGATAAGTAAAAGTAACAGGAGTTGTCGGAGACCGAAAACGGCATCCGACCGCTCCTGCTTTATTGCAAACCAACGTGTTATTTGTTGGGGAATCGTGTTGGGATTGCAGATCACTGCTCTGCCGATTTGGCAGTGCGATGAAAAATATGAATAAAGTTCTCTCATATTCGCCCTCGGCTCCCTGAGAGTGGGGAATCATCTGGCGGCGGGCTTGTACCGCTCCATTGGCATCTCAGCCACCCCGCCTAACGCTGACCGGGCTGCGTTGAACAGAAGTATCATTATCTTGAAGTACCAGATGATTGAACTATTCAGCTTTCAAGGTCCGTGAGTGGACATATCACCAGCGGCGAGAGCCGTCTGGTGAATTGTCCCCTCACTTACGAGCCATCGAGAAGCCTCAATCTACACCTAAAAATCCAAACTTCTTCAAAAATTTAGTAATTTTCAAGATTCGCTTGCTAATATTTTGCTGTGCAATGCCATAAACTTTAGATAATTCTACGGTACTATATTCGTCGCGGAAATACAGCGTGATAAGCCGAAGTTCTTCATCGGAGAGTTTTTCTAACCCTTCTTGCAAACGCTTGTCTTTGATTTCGCCTACCCATGCAAACCGAGTCCGGGTCTCGTGGTAAGTATCGGTTACAGTAATTGCCTTTTCATACTGCTTAAAGTCAGAAGATTTCCTTCCCGTGTTGTCATCACCATCGTCAACGATTGCCAGTGTGTTTGCAACGTAGGAACGCTCACTATTGAGAACGCCCAAATCAAAATCATACATGGCTTGATTGCATCTTCACTCATTCCCGCCTGTTGGTACTGCACACGCAGCCGTTCCCACTTTTTGTTCAGTTTTCGACGTTCGTTGCCGTTATTAAATTCCATTGTTGACCTCCAAATTTTCGATAATTCGTAAAAAATTGAAAATCTGGAGATTCTAGGGATACTTTGCGGCCAGTTCCAGCCACGAAAAGAGGGCAAAAAGAAACATGAAGTGTCCTTTCCGCTGGATGCGGAGGATGAGGACACCTCACTGCTGGACAGGGCACTGGCTTTTCTTTGGGCGCAAAAAGAGACGCATTAAAGAAAGGGTACAGACACTGTTTTCCATCCGTAGATGGAAAGCAATATGAGTATCCTCAGCCTTTAATGCATCTCAGGCTTTCGATATATTTTTCTTCGTTACAGGTCAAAAGCGGTTTATCCGGCTAAAAAAGGACAAAAAATAAAGCCCTCGCAGCCAGACAACAAGGCTTTGCCTTGCTATCATAGCACACGAGGGTCTTACAGAAGTCACATGACGGTCTTATGAAAGTCACATGGGGCGATTTTTGAAAAAATCGGGTCACGCAGAAGTCGCATGAAGGTCACATGAAAGTCATATAGCGAAACTACGTTGTTTTATCGTTCGAGCGAAATGAGCAGTTTCTGATACTCATCTTCGGGCAGTTTCTGCTTTGCAGCCGCAAGCTCGCCCGCTGCCATCTCGTCCATGTGCTGCTTCTGGTACGAGCGAATAAGCCAATAGTAGGCTTTTGTGTTTTCCGGCGCGATGGTCAGGGCCAGTGCAGCATCCCGATGAAGCAGATCGTATGCGTGGAAGTCCATCAATTGCTTCAGCAGTTCATTAACTGTACTCATAAATGCGAGGTGGTATCGGTTTGCGTAGAGAACCAGCCAATGTTCGCCATTGGCAGCAGAAAGAAGTTTGCCCTGATACAATGATGCCGCTTTTCGAGCAATCTCACCTTATTTATAGCAGAAGTGGCTTTTGCGGCTGCAATGCACAACTCATCGAACCGCTGAAAATCGGTCGTGATATGGAGGTCGGGGTTGAATTGGTAGCCAGACGGCGTGGAGAGAATCAGCTGCTCATCCGAGATAATGCTGAATGCTTGCCGCAGACGGTAAACGAGCTGTTTGACCTTTTCCGGGTTCGTCCTTATCCTCCAGTTCTTCTGGCCAGATTTCCTGTACGATTTCCAACGATGAAAGGGCTTTCTTATTGGAAAGCAGCATAAAAGTCAGCAGACGGCTGATTTTAGGAGATTTCAGGTCAGACTCCGGCAGGACACCGTGGGAAGTGTGGATTTTCAATTCTCCGAACAAGCTGATGAAGACATCATGGCTGCTCTTGATATTTTCTGGCGAGAATGCCATGCTCAGACTGTCAGCCATTCGCTTATCGTTGTATGCCGCCAGTAACACATAGGCCAGAAGTTTAAGCATACTGGTCTGATGGGTGTACCGCTGAGGGTTGCGCACGGCAATCAGGGCGATTTGCCGTGGTTCCAGTGGAATCGCAAGGACGGACTTAATACCTAAGCGCTCATACAACCGGTATTCGTCCGGGTAGGTGTCCTTGACATCTTCTGCATCAGAAACGACCATCGGGGTTCCTCTGCGCACTGCCTTTACCCAGCGGTCGAGAAATTCAGACGATTCAAACTCATTTGTAAGGATAGTGGTTTTATCTTCTTGGCATTCATTGTGCCACCAGAGCGGCTTCCACAGCCCCAAATCCAGATCAACCTGAATTAGACCGCACCAGTCGGCATCATAGAATTTACAGGCCGCTTCCATGACCCGCAGAGCAACTTCCTTCGGCGGCAGATGGCGATAGTATAACTGTGTCTCCAGCTCATTCATTGTGTTCTCAAAATCAAGCGCACACTGAACGTTCTCCGTGTCAAGTTCTTCGCTCACCGAATCAGATTGCCGCATAACAGACACCTCCTGAATAAAAAGCAGCATCCGGGCATTCTTCCGCTTAATACGGTGAATCCCGGATGCTGCTATCTATCTCTCCACCGCATAAGCTGAAGAATGCCCCATCATTTTGCTTTTAAATAACAAAACCGCCTGTGAGTTGAAATCTTCACAGACGGTTCTAACATGGTAGAGGGATAAAATTATCCCATTCAAAAAGCAACCAGCTGCCATGACCTCGTATATGAGATTTTAGACTCATTTGGCTTTGTTGCCCTATCTTTCGGTAGGTTTACCAAGTATTAAGTTCTCTGATAATTTACTTTTTTACGATTGTTTTTATAAAAGCCGTAAGTGCATTGATCTGCTCGGCATCGAACTGTTTTAGCTGGTCAACAAGTGCATTCATTCCATTGGAGGTTTCCTCGCCGAAATTAAAAATTCTTGTGGAGTAATGTTGAAATATTCGCAGATGTAAAAGAAATTTGCCATCGTCGGAAAGGCAGTACCACTTTCGATTGCACGAATATAGCCGGGATTCTGCCCGATTGAGAGGCTCATGTCTCTTGCAGACACACCCTTCTGTGTGCGCAGCTCAGTAAGCCTCTTAGAAAACTGTTCTTCGTACATGGCCACCACCATCCTTCTCAACTCTATTGTAGTCGAGAGCATAGAAACCGAATGATTAAATCTATTATTTTTAATTGATATAATCAACTACCTGTGATAGACTAAAAGAAAATGGAAAAAAATAAAAACCATGAATTTTACATTCATGGTTTATGTTTCCTGTCGCAGAGTAGCCACTCTGCGACAGGATGATTCAATTGAATTTTACCGCCGATTACACGGATGGTCAAGAGAAAGCAATCTGAAATTCTGAAAAAGAAAATAATGTCGTACTTACTCGACAATTTCAACAAATTCGATACAATCCGATTGTATGCTCCGTCAAATAAGCCGTCAACGAAAGGAAGGTTTTTGTGTCAAGAAAAGGAGTGAACATTTATAAAAGGAAGGATGGCCGCTGGGAAACACGCTACATAAAGTCGCGAAATGCGCTGGGAAAGCCCAAATATGGTTATCTGTATGCTTCCTCCTACCGCGAAGTGCGATGTGATCTACAGCACACGCTCCAGCTCCAAGGTAAACCATCCGGAAGCGAGGAAAGAACCAGAAACAGTACATTTGAACTTGTTTCCATGGAGTGGCTTGACGCCTTTTCCATTAACTTCAAGGAATCCACCTACATTCGTTATCGGACGCTAATCGAATGCTATCTCATGCCATCATTCCAGACAGTAAAAATCGAGAAGATCACAAAAGAAATGGTAAGGAAGCTTTGCAAACACCTTGAACTGCACGGAAAAAAGGATAAAACCGGTCTTTCTCCCAAGACAATCTCGGATGTGCTCTCTGTTCTGCGTCGCATTCTGAATTATGCAGGAACACTCGGTATATTCGTAGATTCGAAGGTTCTTGATATCAGGGTCAAGCAGACGCAAAAGTCGTTGCCCATTTTAAGCCTCCCAGAGCAGATGATTTTGCAGCAATATCTAGAGGAACATCCCGATGCTCTGAATCTGGGGATTCTTCTTTGTCTACTGACAGGAATACGTATCGGGGAGCTGTGTGCGTTGACGTGGGAAAAGATCTCGATTTCGGAAAGGAATATCTATATCTGTCAGACGATGCAACGTATCCAGAATCGGGTACCTGGGAGCAAAAAAACACATATCGAGATTGCGTCTCCCAAAAGCAGCTCCGCTAATCGGAATATCCCAATCTCAAATTTGCTGTTCGGTTTTCTGGAGCGCTATTCCCTGAGTCACACCGGATTCTTTTTGAGCGGTTCTCCTTCGAAGTTTATCGAACCGCGGTGCATTCAGCGAAGATTTCACAAGATTTTGGATGCCTGTGGATTGGAAAAGGAATTTTCATGTTTTAAGGCACACTTTTGCCACACGCTGTGTGGAAGCAAAAATCGACATCAAAACTCTGAGTGAGATTTTAGGACACTCATCTGTTACCATCACAATGAATCGATATGTTCATCCTTCGTTGGAGCTGAAGCGGGAAACGATGGAACAGCTGGCAGATTTTATTTCCGTCAAATAAGCCGTCAATCCGAATTGCCAAACGAATTACCGTTGTTTTTTCGCCATTATCGCAGAGTGGGCTACTCTGCGACAGAAAATAATCCCAACAACTCACCTGTGCATTGTTGTACACCGTATAGATTCGGGTGTAAAGGGAACTTTTGATTCTACGGCAGAAATTCGTCTGCTGAGAATATAACAAACTTTTTACTTGAGGAGGACTTTATTATGAATTTGATGAAATGCCCCAACGGCCACCACTACGATGCTTCCCGGTTCAGCAGCTGCCCCTTCTGCGGCATGGAAGGTGTGAACGTTGGGCCGGATCAGACGACGGTTCCTTTGGACGTCCCGGTGTCTCAGCCGGGTCCCAGCGTAGCGACTGAACCTCTGAGCACTGCAATCCCCGATGACGATGACCGCACGCTCCCTGTAACTTCAGATATGTTGGACGGTGCTACAGAAAAGTCGGCACCAGTTGTTGGTTGGCTCGTCTGCACGGAAGGTGTGAATAAGGGAACCGACTATCGTCTGCATCAGGGCCGCAATTTTGTGGGTCGTTCTTCGGAGATGGATGTCTGCATCCTTGGCGACAACACGGTTTCCCGCAGCTCTCATGCGATTGTTGTGTATGATCCGCGTAGTAATGTGTATCTTGCGCAGCCGGGCAGCTCTAAAGAGCTGTTCTATGTGAACGATAAGCTTGTGCTCAACCCAATTGAGCTGAAGGCCATGGACCAGCTCAGCATCGGCGACACGAAACTGATGTTTGTTCCCTTGTGCAGCGAAAAATTCCACTGGTAAAACGAAATAAGGGGGAATCGTTGTGATAAATCGGGCTGGAAATAAAGAAAAGGCAAAACGTGTTCTGAATGAAAACGGAAATCTGTCCGAATGGTCGGCATGGAGATTCTGTATCGGGTGATTGCGGCAATCACAAGTGTCCTGCTGGGTGCGATGATCGCAGGCGGCATTGGGGTCGTGTCGGCGGTTGTGTCGGCACCGTTCAAGCTGTTTGGTCTGGCGGGAATCATCATTGCCTATGTGCTGATTACTCCGATTGCAACGCTCGTCGGTGCTATCGCCGGTGGAGCAGTTGCCGGGCCGTTTGAAGTGGCACGATACCGGTACTATCTTTCTCTGCGGAAGAATGGAATCCGACCAAAAGTCACCTGCATCTTTGATGCATTTGATTTCTTTATGCAATTTGCCCTTGTTACAGGAGTGCGGATGCTGACGATCATGTGGATCCCGGTTCTGATCCAGTTTGCTACGCTGTTGCTGGCGGCTGTTGTTGCAGCGGCTTCTCGGAGTTATCTGGCGGCAATGCTGCTGGTGATGATCGGCATGATTGCAGCTCTCGTTGTTGCGGCCTACCGTTCATATCAGTTCTGGCCTATGGCTCTGGTGCAGGCAGATCATCCGCAGCTGAATGCAGAACAGGTTATGGAACGCTGCAAGGTAATGACGGAAGGTCATAAATTCGACCTGTTTGTCTTTGACCTCAGCTATCTCGGCTGGAATATTCTGAGTCTGCTTACCGGCGGTATTCTTTCTGTCCTGTATGTTGCACCGTACAAGATGATGGCAACTGCTTTTGTTTATGAAGAAATGAAGGGCCGCCCGGTCATGGTGGATGACATCAAACCGTCCACTGACGGCAACGGAATGACGATTGCTGTAGATCCGAAAAAATTGATGGGGATTGGCAGCACCGGTGGAAAGAAGCCGACTTCTCATATCCCGGCTGCTTCCAGAGCTGCGGGAGCAGCTCTGGAGGGGGTCGCCGGTATGTATGCGGGATCGAGCTATCCGCTGGAGCCGAACCAGCCGGTCATTCTGGGCAGAGACCCTGCCTATGCGAAGATCGTTTTTCTCAGGGTGCGCAGAAGATCAGCCGCCGCCACTGTGAGGTCATGTTCAACAGTCAGGTTCAGAAATATCGTGTTACCGATTTTTCCGGCAATGGCACCTACGTAAACGGAAGCCGCCTCCCTGCGAATTCTCCGGTGCTGCTGACCCGGGGAACGGAGCTTGCATTGGGCGATAACAACAATATCATCCGGCTGAGCTGAGTGATGCAGTATGCCTGAGAGACGCAGAAAAAGAACGAATCAGGATCGCGGAACAGATGAGGTGAAGCAGGATCGGAGCTTACTGTTGTATGTGCTGCTGTCTTTCGTGACGTTTTCGGTCTACCATTTTATTTCATGGACTTGTTGGCGAAGGATGTCAACATTCTGTGCGAAAAGGATGGAAAACATACGGTGGGCGTCGAAAAAATGATGCTGTTCAGTGTCCTGACATTCGGCGTGTACAAATATGTGTGGCTTGCGGAGATCGTGGATCGCATTTGTGACAATGCGGCGGAATACGATGTGGAGGTCCGGCAGGACAGCGAAACCTTCTTTGTATGGATGATCCTGGTTCCGGTTCTTGGATATCTCGTCGCAATGTATCGAGCAATTCAGGATACGAACCGACTGGCTGAGGCATATGAGCGGAGCAGGCAAAAGCGCACGGAAGTGCACGACAACCCCAACACGAAACCTCCCCCGCCCTGTATGCGGGGGAGACTGTCTGGGTTGACCGGAAGTTTGGCGGGCAGAAGCTTTGAGCTGATACCCGGACGATCGGTGGAACTGGGTCGGAACCCAGCGGAGGTGTCGCTTATCGTAAGAGGCGAAAAATCAGCCGGATTCACTGTACGGTTCAATATAATGGAAAGGATCTTGGGTTTAATGTTACCGACCATTCCCGGAACGGGGTATTCGTCAATGGGGTGCGTATTCCTTATAATGTGCCGACTTATGTGTCCGGGAAAAGTATTGTCGCACTGGCAGATGGTGCAAATAAGTTTCAGCTGATAGAAGCGGCGGACGAAGATGATAGGAGTCCGGCTTTAGGAGCAGACAATGAAGAGTAAAAAAATCATCGTTGCAGCACTGGTGGCAGTGGCTGCAATAGTACTGGCAGGATGCAGTCCGAGAAGCTCGATGGCAACATTATCCACCGATTCAGATTCGGAGACGGCAGAGGTCTTTTCGCTAGCCAAGGTCTTGAATCTTGGAACGAACTACTTGACCTCGCTGGATTATGATAACGCAATCTTGCAGTATATCGATATCATCCAGCACGACCCGACGAACAAGGAAGCCTATGCGGGCCTGTATGCCGCTTATGCAGCACAGGGAAAAGCCGATGAGGCAAACAAGGTCTTTGAACAGGCGCAGGAAGTGTTTGATGACGAGGCGGACTTTCTTCCAGGATTTCTGGATGATGCAAAGCTGGTCTTTGAAAGCGGTGGTGGAAACGTTCCCTTCCAGATGCTTTCGGAACACTTTTGGAATGACTTGAATTCGGTCTTTGCAAAAGACGTGGGCGAGGCGTGGATTGCGGCAGACCCGCAGAATGCCGACCCATATGCCTGCTGGGAGCACACTATGCGGCACTAGACGATGAAATCGGCATTGAGAAACTGCTCCAGAATGCGGAAACAAATGGCGTCGATTTCAACACCATCGATACCAAGATCAAAACGAACTCGGATGGAACCTGCACGCTGACGGTACAGATTAATGATTTCCTGAAGGATGAATCGGGGCAATCGGCATCTGTAAGTGTCAAGGTTGATGCGAAAGACAACGCTAAGACGGTCACCCAAAAGGTGGCCGAGAAAGCAGCGGACAGCGCAGCAAGCAAGGTCGTGGAAAAGCGGACTCACCGGCGAAGCGGCCGGCATCGCAAATTCGATGGCTCAGGAGGCTCTCCGAAAGGGCCTCGGCAGCGCGGGAAGCGGACAGGGAACCGAATCGTCCGGGACAGTGACGGCGCCTACCTATGACCCGTCGCAGGACAGCGGCGAAAGCGATGATTTTGACTGGTCGCAGATTCAATCGGAGTTTGATAGTCTGAAAGACGAATTTCCGTCTTAAAAGTCGTGTGGAGGAATGTGCATGAATTATAACGAAACCAGTCAATGGGCGGCGGATCTTGGAAGCGGCTACAGTTCGATCCGACCTCTTGGCGAGGGCGGGATGGGCACACTGTACCGCGCGCACAAAGACAGTCTGGATGTTGATGTCGTCATCAAGCGTGTAAAACAGAAGTTCAAGGGACGGATGGACGAGCGCGCGGAGGCCAATATCCTCAAAACGTTGAAGCACAAGTATCTTCCGAGAATCTATGACGTGATTGAAAGCCCGAGCGGCTATGTCTATACTATCATGGACATGATACCGGGCGAGAACATGCAAAACTACGTCAAAACGCACGGCCCGGTCAGTCAGAAGCTTGCATACCGGTGGGCCTGCCAGCTCTGTGAGGTAATCGCCTATCTGCACTCGCAGGTACCTCCGATTCTGCATTGTGATATCAAGCCCAGCAATATTATGATAACGCCCAACGAAGATATCTGCGTCATCGATTTCAACACATCACTTGTTTTTTCAAAAGGAGTACTGGCAATTGGCGCAACGCCGGGCTATGCGGCACCGGAACAGTATACCCGTCCGGGAGCATCGCCCGATACGATCGAGACGGTTCCGCTTGAAGAAACCATGCCGCTGCGAGGATACAAAGATGCGTTCGCCTATCAGAATGTCAGATCCAACAAGGGCCCGTCCGGCAGAGGTGTGAGCAATTCTGTCACGGCGGCGCAAGCAACCAATGCGGGTGGTTATGGCACTATCAGCAAGAGGACGGACGTTTATGGCATCGGTGCGACTCTATACTATGCAATCACCGGGCAGCAGCCCGGCCATTCGCTGAAGGATGTTCGGCCCATCACGAGCTATAAACTCAAATTCAGCCGTAGCTTTTTGCTCATCATCGCCAGAGCGATGAAGAAAAGGCAGGAAGAACGCTTCTGCGACGCACAGGAAATGCTCCGGGCGCTGCAGGATATCCATGCAATTGACGGACGCTATAAAAAGGTGGTTCATTCTCAACGAGTTGTGGCGGCGGTCTCTCTTGTCCTTGCGGTATCAGGAACTTTGGCTATCCTGTTTGGCGTACAGCGAATCGGCGTGGAACGGTACGCCGCTTATGACGCCCTCGTGCGGAAAGGCCGGACGCCGATGAAATGCGCTTTGATGAGGCGGAGCAGGACCTGCAGCAGGCTATCGCGATTTACGATGACCAGTTGGAAGCATATGTGGAACAGGCAGTCCTTCTCTATCGGCAGGGAAAGTATCAGGAGTGCATCGATGCAGTGGAAACGACGCAGTCGCGTGAGCTGAAATATTACAGCAGACAGAGCGTGGCAAACCTGTACAACGTGGCAGCGGAGGCCTACTACGAGCTGGAAAGCTATGAATCGGCTGCGACGATGTACCAGAAAGCGATAGGATACTCTCCTGATATCCTGAGCTATTATCAGGGTGAGGCGACCGCCCTGATTCAGCTGGGCGATTATTCTGGCGCGGATGAGGTCCTTGCAGAGATGGCGAAAGCTGTCCCTGACGCCGAACAAAGCGGTGCCTATCAGGTCGTTCAAAGCGAGCTTCTGAGAAAACAGGGAGACCTGCCGGATGCGCTGGATGCCGCCCGTAAGGCAATCGGCTCGGCGGACGGCAACGACCAGCTTGCACGCGCGTACCGTCTGGCAGTATCGATCTGTGAGGATATCGGAGACTCCATGCTTTCGGAGGAAATCAATCTCCTAAATCAGGGCATTGAACAGCTCCCCGATGGATATTACAACGCGCTGGCCGGACAGCTGGCGTCCGCATATATTCGTCAGGCGGAAGCGACCGGGAATCCCGGCTATCAAAAGATGCCTTGCGAACCTATCAGCAGCTGGAGAAAAACGGAAACACCACGCTGGAAGTCCGGCTGAATATCGCAATGTTGCAATATCAGCTACATGATTTCTCAAAGCGATGGAGATGCTTCAGGCACTGAAAAACGATTACCCCAAGGACTACCGGGTGTATAAATGGCTCGCCTTTGTTCAGGGCGAACTTGATTTGCAGAACGGAGCATCCTACACGAAAACGCTGGGATATTACGAAACGGCTGCTGAACTCTATCGTGCAGAGCAGGCATCCGGCGTGTATGACCCGCAGATGGATGAGCTGGACCGCATGGCACGGAACAACTGGCAGTAAAAGAGGTGGAGAAAATGACGGTTGGACAAATCATGGTGGTGTGTGGTATCTGTCTGGTGCTGGTTGCTGTTTTATTGGCCGTGGTCGGGAGCGTTCTGCTGCACAAAAAGAAGAAAATGGTGCTTCTTGAAATCGAACACGAATACCGCTGAGAAAGCAGGAAAAGGAACATGAAATATTGTGCCGCATATTATTCCGATATCGGAATACAGAAGGAAACGAATCAGGATTCTCTCCTTCTGGTGCAACGAGGTCAGACTCAGGACGATGAAGCTGTCCTCGCAGTGATCTGCGACGGCGTAGGTGGACTGAAAATGGGCGAGCGGAGCAGCGCAGCGGTCGTGACAGCCTTCCGGGACTGGTTCGATGAGCGTGTCGAGGAACTATATGAACAGGAAGAACCGGAGACGGAGCTGTTCGATGACTGGGACAATCTTATCCAATCGCTTCATATCCGGTTGAAAGACTACTCCGAAAAGGCCGGATTCCGCAGCGGAACGACAGTGGAAGCTGTTCTTTTTATGAAAGGTCGGTATTACATCTGCCATGTCGGAGATTGCCGGACATATATCATTTCGGATACCCTCACGCAACTTACGACAGATCATACCATCGTCCAGCGTGAACTTACCGAAGGAAAACTGACACCGGAACAGGCCCGGAAAGATTCGAGACAAAGCCTCCTGCTTCAGTGCGTGGGAGCGGGCAAAGACGTGAAACCGGATTATCTTTCCGGTGAGGTTCTGCCGCACCGGACGTTTCTGATCTGCTGCGACGGGTTTCGCCGCAAGGTGACAGAGGCTGAAATAAAAAAGAGCTGCAGGTATTCTTCCAAGGAGAAAAAGTTACATGAGGCTCTGGAAGAAACAGCACAGCTCTGCATGAAACGAAAAGAGACGGACAATATCACAGGCATCCTTATCAGCGCGGTCAGAGAAAAAAAAGGTCTTTTCCCATTATGGAAAAAGGCTACGCAGACTGCGGGGAAAAAGGTAATAAAGGATATCTTGCTGGAACACTCTACTCCGGCGGATAAAATATTGTAAAACAAAGGAGACATTATTATGGAGGACAACAGAAAATTTGCAACATTCTTTGCGGATGCCCCCAAGGGCAAAAAAATTGGAGCGGTTCTTTCGTGGATTGCAACGGTGATTTTGCTTGTGGCACTTTTTGTGCCGGGATATCAGCTGAGATACCAGATGAAAACGGAAAAGGGGACCTTTAAGGATATCCCTGCAACCATGACTTCTGAGCTTAAACAGATGAAAGAAGAAGCAAAGCTGAATTTTCAGTTCGGTGCGGGCACTACCTCCGATAAGATCGATGAATTCGTTGAAAAAGGCAGTACGAGTGTATTTTCCTATCTTGTCAGTCCCGATTTGCAGAAGGCAAGGCTGGTAAATCTTGAAACCATGAGTGATGCCCCGGATGATATCTCTAAAATTTGCGTGGCACTGTTGGTACTGTTCTTCGTGCTGGTCGTCGTAGCGGCTATTGCCAGTGTGTTCACGATAAGCTGGTGCGCACTGGCGGCGAACCTGATTGGCATCATCGAGTTGCTGGCAGTGTACTTCTTTGTGTTTGCGGGTAAATTTTCCATCGATCCGACGGACACTTCGATAACCAGCCGTGTTGCCCCTGCACTGACTATGATTCTGATTGTGCTCCTCGTACTGACCGCAATCATGTCCGTGGCTTCCGTGATCGTTAGCTATGCGGTGCATGAAGACGAGGAAGCGTTCGTGGACGACTGGAACAGCAACGATCCGAGTCGGGATGCCGAGACGAATCTGGTCGATGACGGCAATGCCACAACCGTGCCGGCAACGGACAACTCGATGACAGTCGTGGCCTCTTTGATCAGATGAACACGAACCGGAGTTTTGCAATCTACAATAACACAGAGGTTGTGATCGGCAAGGGTTCTCAGGCAAACATCATCGTCTCCAACCCGATCATCAGCCGTGCCCATGCGAAGATTAGCTGCCGTAATGGTGTCTGCACCATTCAGGACCTTGGCTCCAAAAATGGCACGTTCGTGGGCGACGAGAAAATTCTGGGCAGCAATACAGTGACGCTGGCGAATGGTATGTATATCACGCTCGGAAACGAAATCTTCCAGTTCAAAATCTGAGCCGGGAAAGTATTAGGACGGGGTGAGATAAAAGATGGCGGGTCTGGAAGAAAAACTTTGTCCCGTTTGCTTTCAGGAAGCGATGGAGCATGGGGAGTGTCGGAACTGCGGGTATCATGCAGAAGAATCTTCTGCAGTGAAAGACTATCTGGCACCGTTCACCATTCTGAAAGAAAAATACCTGTTGGGCAAGAGCTTGGGACAGGGCGGTTTCGGAATTACGTATCTTGCTGAGAATATGCAGAGCGGCCTACGCTGCTGCATCAAAGAGTACTTCCCGTCCGGTCTGCTTCAGGGGAGGACACCAGATGGTGCCCTCATCCTGGCAGATGAAGAAAACCGGCCTGAGTATGAAGAGGGAAAGCAGCAGTTCATTGAAGAAGCATGCGCCCTTCAGGAGCTTCGAGAAAATATCTCTGTCGTTGACATTCGGGATTTTTTTGAAGAAAACGGGACGGCATATTTTGCAATGGAGCTGATTGAGGGTTGCAATCTGCGGGTGTTCCGAAAAAATCATAATCCGAAGCAGACGCTCAAGATGGCACTCCAGATGCTGTTCCTGCTCGGAAGTTCACTGGCAGAAGTCCATCGTTTCGGCATGATCCACGGGGATATCAGCCCGGAAAATATCCTTATCACACAGGACGGTGAAATAAAGCTCATCGATTTCGGCGCGGCACGCTCGTTCCGTCAGGGGAGCGATAGTAAAGAAAGAAAAATTTACCTGAAGCCGAACTACGCCCCTTACGAGCAGTATACGCAGAAACCGTGTCAGGGACCGTGGACGGACATTTACGCACTGGCCGCAACTTTCTACTTTATCGTGTCAGGGCGCAAGATGCTGGACGCACTGAGCCGTGCGAAAGGAGCCTCCTATCCCCCGTTGCACGAGCTGTGTCCCGCTGTCTCCCGGCAGCTGTCGGACGTGATTGACAAGGCGTTGGCGTTCGACTACCACGACCGTTATCGCAGGATGCTTGATTTTCTGGATGCACTGGAACAGGTCGTCCGGCCGGAGGACTACGACATCGATCTGGGGGCACTGATGCCGAAATCAAAGGCATCGAAGCAGGCTGAAATTCATGTCGAGACTTCCGACGACTCGGAGAAGATGTGTCAGGTTGAGGAGCAGAATATGCCAGAGCCGAAGGGCCTGGCCGCATTCTTCCATCCGAAAAAACGCAGGCTGGCATATCTGGAGCTGACGATGCGGAAATCGGGTGGTCACATTTCCAGACGGCGGTGGATAATCGAGCCGAATCGCACGGTGAAGGTCGGGCGTCTGGCGACGAGCGACGTGATGATGCCAGCGGATAACCAGATCAGCCGGAATCACTGCGAGGTGTTTTACAACGAGCCCAAGCGGGAATTTATCGTCAGGGACCTGTCCAAATATGGCACCTATCTGGCGGACGGAAAGCCAATGGAAAAAGAAAAATCGTATACACTGAAAGATGGCGATATTTTTTGTGTCGTGTCGCCCGAGTACACATTCAAGGTGGTGATTGAAACGTGATGTCCCTGTTCAAGCGAAAAAAGGCAGGCGAGGAAGCCAATACCATTCCCGAAGCGATGGATGATATCACACAGACTCTTCTGATACCCGTAAAAGACGAAGGAGAAAAAACGATGTGTGCCGACGCCTATGAGACGAGTCAGGCGGAGATCGCCAGCTATACGTCGATTGGAACCCGGAAAAGCCAGCAGGATTCGATATGCTTTGATTTTGGGGATTTCTGCACAGTCTGCGCTGTGTGTGACGGTATGGGCGGGCTTACCGGGGGCGAACGTGCCAGTGCTTTGGCGGCGCATGGGGTAACGAGATACCTGCTGGAACACGCTCAGGCGGAAGATATTCCTACGGAGATGGGACGCGCAGCACTACGACTGAACGAGGAAGTCAAGAATCTCCGGGACCCGGCCAACCAGAAAATCGAAGCGGGGACGACTCTGACGACAGTGTTTCTCCGTAACGGGAAGCTGTTCTGGTGCAGTATAGGAGACAGCCATATTTACCTGTATAGAGATGGTACGCTAGAGCAGTTGAACATCGATCACAATTTTGGTGCCCAGCTTGACCAAATGGCACTGGAGGGCAGCATAACACAGGATGAGGCACTGCATCATCCGCAGCGTGCTGCTCTGACAAGCTATCTTGGGATTTCGGAGCTGACATTGATCAGCGGAAACCGGATGCCGTTCCAGCTTCGGAAGGGAGATGTGCTCATTCAATGCACGGACGGGCTGTACCGCTATCTGCCGGACAGCACTATGTGCAGAATTTTGGCCGTGACGGGAAATCTGAAACAGGCGGCGGAACAGATGGTCAAAACGGCACTTGCTGTTCCCGGAGGGCACGATAATACGTCGGTTCTATTGGCAAGATATAAAGGCTGAGATCGGAAAATTATAGAAAGAAAGGGCAATAAAAACTGGAAGAAGGCACAAAATAAAAGGAGTGTTGCTTTATGGCAAACAGCAAACTTCAGATGCCCGCTAATTATATGGCACTGAACGAAAGTGAAATGTCTTGTGTTGAGGGCGGCGGTATCATTTCTCAGGTCTGCTATGCTTTCGGACGTATGTTCCGTGGCACCTACTACGATAAATGGGAAAGCGAATCCAAAACGCTTGAGCAGTCCCATGGTGCTGTCGTTTCCAAGAAAAACGGTGTATATACTTACTCCGATGGTTATACCCACACAATGTCTGGTGGCAGCAACTGGGGCTTTACCAGTCTCGGTGACTTCTTCTATGGAATCGGCGATCTGTTCGCTGCATTCTATCTGTAAATTCTAGGCTTCTGCGAAGTATCGCAGAGCTTTAACTTATGGCATTCTTCCAGTTTTTTTATTGCATCGCAAATTTCGGTAACTCAAGCAAAGGAATATCATTATGAAAAAATCTACTGCGGACCATATGCACAGAAAACGCCGTAAGAACAACTTGGTATGGCTCTTTGCCCTGCTTGGCATTCTTGTACTGTTTCTGGGAACGATTTTGGCTTTTTTGATTTTCAGCAATTTGTCGTCTAAGCCTACTGAAACTGTTCAAGAAGTCTCTGCGGTGAATGGAACAGGAATTGTTCTGCCGTCCCATTTTACGGAGCGAAAGATCACAGATCCTTCCACTGCAAGAGACGCAATCAATGATGTGGCGGATACTCTTGGAATTGTTTCAGTAGAGGATGAGCTTGGGACTGCGGATTGCAGCACAGTATTGGGAGATACATATTACAGCTTTCCGCAGGTGTACCGGGGAATACCGGTGTATGGCAGAAAAGTTACCGTATCGGCTGACGCAGACAGTGAAGCTGCACTTTTGACTTCCGGATTTTATCCGATTGAAAATCTTTCCGTTGAAGCTAAAATTACCCAAAATGACGCTGAAAAAATAGTTGCAGGGTTATATCCGGGAGAAGCGGATATCTATGTAAACAATTTGGTGATATTTTCACTGGACAAAACAAATCCTGAATTGGCATGGAAAATATCGGTTCATCAAAACAATTCGTGGGAGTCAGTGTTTTTATCAGCTGTAGATGGAAGGGCTCTAAAGACCTTTTCGAATGAATTGACAGATAATGAATCCAGCAGCAATCGCTTTACAAATGTGTACTTGTATAATGCTGAGAATCGGGATATTGAGGTGGATTTTAGAATAATTTTGATGATGGAACGACAGCAATATATGATGGGGATGATGATGACGAATGGGTTTCACTGAATAATCAAAAATATACAACGAGCGGAAGCTGGAGGCAAGTCGTATTGACTGCCCAGAACGGTGAGCGTTATAAAAAAATCGGGAAAGGCGGAATTTCAATCTCTACAGAGGCATTGGGTGGTATGCCTGCAACGGAACTTTTGCCGATTGATATTGCCTCTTTGACGGATGGCATGGGAACACCCATCGTAGCACTTGCAAAATTGCTGGCCGTCAGCAATTTTTATCGTGACGTGCTTGGATATGATGCCTTTGGCGATGACAATAAGGCAGTGGCAATCGTTGCAAATGATCATAGAGGAGGTAAGGATTCGAATAATGCCTCAGCAGGTTATGGGAGAAGCAAGATTTTCACGCGAATTTCTGTTGGAGCAACCTGCTCGCCGACAATAGATACTTTAGGACACGAAGTCACACATGCAGTTGAGCAATCCATCAGCCGGATGACATATGAAGGAGAATCTGGTGCCTTGATGGAGGCGATTTCGGATATTATGGGAGAAATAATTGAAGATTGGTATAATGACTCTCCTAAAAGATTATATCCGGATATTCTCAGGCATTGGGATATCCCACTTGAAACCAGTTTGAAGTGGCTTGACGGAGATATTTCATGGATTTTTGGGACTGTGGGTGAGCTTGAGCGGAATCTGGCTGACCCATCCAGCGTACTTCAGGGGGATGGACTACCTTATCCGACGAAATACAAGGATGAAAACTGGCGCAAGTCACAAAATTATGATCCCGAAGCACAGTTTTCTGATCATGGGGAGTGCATTCTAATTGCACAGTAATTTCTCACGCAGCGTACCTTATGACGCAGCCGTCTGTGGACGAAACAAAGTATGAACCTCTTTCTACCTATGATTTGGCACAGCTTTTTTACAAATCACTATATGGGATTTCAAAGTCTGATATCAGCTTCAGTGAATTCCGTAATGTGCTTGTCTATACTGCTTACTCTATGTGCCAGACAGGAATGCTGACAGCAAGGCAGGTTGCAACGGTGGATTGGGCTATGGGCATCAAAGCAGGTATTCCAAATTCTTTATTTCTTGACGAAAACGAGAATAGTGTGGTATCGATTGATGGTCAGGCTAAACTTTATGTCTATGCATGGGATGGAACATTATGTGATAATTATGATTTGCATATTGCTCAGTTGGATACGGATATATTACCACGGGAGTACGATGAAAATGTGCAGAAAATTGTAGCGTATGATTACACTATTCGAGAAGCAGAGGCATTTCAAATCGATCTAACACCGGGAATTTACGAATTTAGATTAACCGACCCAAATGGAAGAAATCAGGAAGAAGTAGAGTACCTGAGAGTTGTAGAAAACAATGGGTTAAAGGGGTATCCTTTTATCCGGGATTCGAAAATGCCAATGTGTTAGAGGTCGATATTTCACAGGAGCCGAAGCAACACTCTTATGGTATTTTTATGATACCCTCACGTGGGAACAGGCAAAAGCTGCCTGCGAAGCAAAAGGCGGCCATCTTGTGACCATTACCTCGCCAGAGGAACAGAAACTGATTGAAAGTCTGAATACTCAGAACAGTAAGCTTTGGATCGGCGGCTATAAAAATTCTGCCGGTCAGTGGTGCTGGGTGACAGGTGAACCATGGGAATATCAGAACTGGGGCGATGGAGAGCCGAACAACTCCAGCAATGTTGTGGCAGACGAGAGTTGTGTGGCTGTGTGGCCGGTAAAGTGGAACGACTTGGCAAACAGCAATACATATGAACAGAGCGGCTACATTTGTGAATGGGAAGCATCCGATGCAGCCGAGGAAACACAGGTCGAAGGTTACACAGGACACCTTTATGAGTTCTATACATTGCCCGAATCGGAATGGGAGTCTGGCCCAATCACATGGCAGCAGGCAGAGAAACGCTGCGAGTGGAAAGGAGGTCATCTAGCGGTCATTGAATCGTCAACGGAAAATTTCCTTCTCTACAGCGCAATGAAAGCGAAAGGGTATGAGAATGCCTACTTTGGATTCAGCGATGAAAGCTCTGAAGGAAACTGGAAATGGGTCAATGGAACCAGCACATCTTATACAAACTGGCATTCTGGTGAGCCGAGCAATCAGGATGGTATTGAGCACTATGCAATGTTCTATGAAAAGTTTCAAGATGGAACATGGAACGATGCAGATGGAATAATTGATGCCGGATGCGCCTACATCTGCGAATGGGACGACCCCACAGATAAAATATTTCAGGGAGATAGCTTTACAGATCAGCAACTGCGAATCATTGCAAAAGATTTGGGAGTTCCGGATGACCTTAATGTAGAGATTCGTCAATCGCCGAAAGCATATTGGGAGGCTGCTGGCCTTTGGGATATTTATGTTGAGATAACTCATAACGGAAAACTAGTGGCATCGGGAAGCTTCGATGTTGAAACGGGAGAGATGGGACGCAACATTTATATCTATACTCCCGTCTGATACTCTTTTTCTTCAAAGCTTCTGCAAGCAGTGCGCCGTGGTACCACGGCACGATTTTTGAATCCGATTTCTAAAAATCAAATTCAAAATGCTTGTTGGGCTGTGCCCAAACCCCTTATGTTCTGCATCCGGTGGATGCAGGCTGAGCATTCCTGCGGAACGCTTCTATTGCGTGTCAATGCACACTCTCCCTGAAAATTCCGAATGCTTTTTGGTGTAAGCGTCAATGGCGCAGTCATGGCATCCGTGGTAAAATGAATGCGTTGTGTGCCTGACACACGAAAAAGAGAGGACGGATGCAGAGATGGAACAGCTTTATCTGATGCCCGGTGAGGAACGCTACGCGAAGTTTCAGGACGAAAACGGCGTACCGAAAGTTCGGTACACTTACTGTTCGCTGCACGGCAGACTGTTCAACTGCACTTGCAAAACCATGGACGAAGCCCAGCGTTTGTGCGAGGACTGGCTCGTGACGCAAGATCGCTGCTACATAAACTAAAAGACCGCCGAGAACCGACCATAAAAGGTCAGGCTCTCGGCGGTCTTGGCTTATCGGGTTTGTTCTTTTTCCTTGCTGTCCTTTTCCTCCGCGAAGAACAGCTCAACATTCTTCTGCGCTTTTACGATTTCCTGCATCTCATCCCGTGCCTTTCGGTACTCCGGGTAGAGTGCTTTTTTCTTGGTGAGCAAAGCAGAATACTCTGCATTCAGTTCTTTTACCTTCGGCAGCTTTTTCAATCCTGTTTCATCAAAAGCGTCTTTGGCGGCTCGGTGCAGCGTGATTTCCTCCCGGTGTGCTTCCAGAAATTTGGAACTATACTCGGATTTGCGGTAGACATCGTACACTGGTCGGGTCTTGGCGTAGTTGACGATGTGCGCACGGAGGACTGCAATCTCGGTCATGCGTTGCTCTGCGGCTTTGATGGAATCGCCCAGTTCGTGATAGTGCGAAAGTGCAGCATCAGCACGTTCTTTCAGCTCATCCGCACTGCTGATTTTCTGCTCTTGCAGAAAAATCAGCGTCTTGGACATTTCTTTCAGGTTATACTTTTCGCCCAACGTTCATAGCCGCCGCCTTTGCCTTCAGCAAGTTTCGCCTGAATATCCACCAGCAGTTGAAAGGGCTGTTCTTTGGGTGGCTGTTTCTGGCGGGGTGGTGCTCCACTTTGCCAGCCAGCACAGCTTTGATTTCGTCCTCGCTGTACCCGACACCCAGAGTTTTGAATCGGATAAAGCGTTTCTGCCGTGCACCTTTGACCGAGGTGTACTTGCCGCGCTTAATCTCATAGCCCTGCTGTTCCAGCTTTTGCAGAAAATCTTCGTAGTCGGTGGGTTTCTGCTGCAAAATTTCGTCGATGACGCTGCACAGCCGGTCGCGGTTGCTTTCCCTCGGCGGGTAAGTAATGCGCTTCTGCCGTTCCCGGTAAGGCTTCTTTCGATTACGGAGAGCTGATGCTCCAGACAAATCAGGTCGCTCAACCGCTGTACTGCCAGACCGGAAAAGAAAAATCCCGAAATTTCCGGGTGCCGTCCAGTGCAGTGGAATTGTAGATGATATGGTTGTGGATGTGTTCCCGGTCAGTATGAGTGGCAACAATAAAGGCGTGTTTGCCTTTCAGAAATCGGGAGGCCAGTTCGTAGCCGATGCGGTTGGCTTCCTCTGCCGTGATTTCACCGGGCCGGAAGGATTGCCGTATCTGATAGGCGATGACATTGCTTTTGGCTGCGCCCGGTGGCCTGCTCGTATAGCTTCTTTGTGAGCATGAACTCCTCATCCACGGTAAGCGGGCTGCATTGATAACTACTGACAAGCTCGCCCTTTCAGTCTTGTCGGGGTTCTGTGCATAGTCAGTGCGGTCTTTTAGGCAGGCGGCGATAGATTTCCCTTTGTGCTGATGCAGTGCAATCAGACGAGTAGCAGCCAGAGCAGATCACCCCCAATGAAAAGCCGCCCGAAGGCGGCAAAAGATTCAAAATCAAATCACGTCCGGAACCAACCGCTGAATCGTTCAACGCCCTCCACCATTGCAGTTGCGCCGACAAAAAGGACAAAGCACAAAAATTCAGCAACCAGCAGAATCAAAAACTGATCCCAAGTCTGGCGGTAGACGGTGTAGATGCCGCAGCCGAAAATATACAGCATCAATGGCGCAACAATATAGCTGGACAAGGTAAGCAGCCACTTTGCCATCAGAGCCAGAAAAGCTACAAACAGAGAGATCGGGGCAAGCACCATCTTGAACAGAATCCTCATATCAAACACCAACCTTTCCTTTCGCCCCTATTATAAAGGTATCGGTCCCTGCCTTGCAAGGATGTCAACCGTTATGTAAGCCCGCAGCCTCCTACTGCGGGAAATTTTTTAGAGTTCGGTGAGTTTGTCGAGAAGTTGCTTGCCAATAGCTATCAGCTCATCCAACCGACTACGCAAGTCCTCTAAATCGGCGGCATAGAGCTGCCCGCTTTCATTGGCCCGTTTCGCCACCTGATTCAGGTTGTTGCTGCAATTCTGAAGAAGGTACGCCATCCGACGCAGCTGTGGTAAATCAAGATTCAGGCAGTAACCATCCAGAGCCATTTTTCGCAGATAAGAGCCAATGCTCAAAATACCGCAACTTTCCATCTTCTGACGAATGCGTTCCAGTTCGACTTTGCTGACACGAAAATGGATCTGCTGGTCACGGCGCTCCGTCACCGGGCATCACCATCCTTATCCAAGTAAGATTTGAATGGTCGGACAGGCTCCACTTTATCAGCCTTTTCTTCCAACGCAGCCAGCACAGAGGGGCGGGCATCCGGCTTTTCTTCCGCTTCGGGTTCTGTCCGGCTGGACTGATGCTCCATGTTCGACAGCGCATCCAATTCTGCAAGGCGGGCAGACTTGGTTTGCAGTTCTTCCGCCTGCGCAAACGGCTTGGCGATCTCAACCTCTGCGGCCTGCTTCTGCTGTTCCAGAGAATCCAGTGCGGCATCAGCATCGGCAATGCGGTCGGCAAAATTGCCGATGGCATTGTCCAGACGGACGATGTTGCCGCGAGGGTCATCGCCCAGCGGTACCGGATAACTCAGCTCGCCGCGGAGAACGATTTGATGCTCATTCTTGAAACTGTCAAAGCGAATGTTCAGCTCAAAGCCGCGATAGGTGCCCAGCAGCATCATATCCGCATTCGGCATCTCCTTGCAGGCGAGCATCAGCCGCTCACCAGCTGCTTTTCTCATCGAACACCATGCCCTTGATCGTCATGCCGCAGAAGTTCTCCTTATCCTGCGGGTGTGCGTCTGCGATTTGGGCATCGTTTTTCAGAGCCGCAATACGGTTCTTCGCTTTCTGAATTTCCTCCGGGTAATGCTTGAGCAGCTTATCTTCCAGACGATATTTCTGGTTCTGGTAATCCGAGCGCAGCACCTTGAGCTTTGCTACCTGCATCCAGATCCATCTTTTCCCGGATGCGCGGGTCGCCTGCGCATAAGGCCTTGACCTCGGCATACGAAAGAGCCTGCTCATCCACATCATCACAGGAGCGCATCGGAGATTTGCTCGTCATGATCTGCGAAATAAACTTCTGCTTGTTTTCCAGCGTTTGCCAGAGGTAGGCGTCGAATGTCCCTCCGTGACGTAATTATAGACGTAAACTTGTTTGTTTTTGTTGCCCTGACGGATGATTCGGCCGTTGCGTTGGGTCATATCGGACGGTCGCCAGCCTACATCCAGATGATGCACAGCCACCAGCAGGGTCTGGACATTGGTGCCTGCGCCCATCTTTGCAGTGCTGCCCAGCAGGACACGCACCTTGCCGCTGCGGACTTTGGAGAACAAATCCGCTTTCTTACCTTCAGTATCAGCGTTGTGGATGAACTCGACCTCCGATTCCGGCACCCCGGCGGCAAGCAGCTTTGTGCGAATATCATCGTAGACATTGAACGAGCCGTCTCCCTTGGGCGTGGACATATCGCAGAAAATCAGCTGCGTCAGATTATCCTCTTTGGTTTCGTTCCAGATACGCAGAACATTGTCGACGCAGGCATTCAGCTTGCTGTCCGGGTCATCCGGGTGAGCGGATTCATCAGCCGCTGGTCAAGGCCGATTTTACGTCCGTCCGAGGTGATCTTCAGCATATTGTCCACCGAGGGGTCAACCGCACCGCTATGCACCTCAGCAGCACGTTCGCTCAGGGATTTCACCATGTCCTGCTGGATCTCCGATGGTTTGACCACGACAGTTTCAAACTTGGCTTCCGGAACAGGCAGATGCAACTGGTCGGAAGTCTTGATGTCCGCTGCCTCCTTGAACATATTCATCAGCTCCGGCAGGTTAAAGAACTTGGCAAAACGTGTGCGCGCACGGTAGCCGGTTCCTTCCGGCGCAAGCTCAATGGCCGTGGTGGTCTCGCCAAACGTAGAAGCCCATGCATCAAAGTGGGTCAGTTGTTTCTGCTGGAGAGTGCTGTACTGCAAATAGCGCATCAGGGTGTACATTTCCGTCATGGAGTTGCTGATGGGCGTTCCCGTTGCGAAAATCACGCCGCGCCCGCCAGTCACTTCATCCAGATAACGACACTTGCCGAACATATCGCTGGACTTCTGTGCTTCGGAGGTAGAAAGGCCAGCAACATTGCGCATCTTGGTGTAAAGATATAATGTGCGCCATCCTCGGAGCCGCACAACGGTCTGCGAGGTAGTGCGCTTTGTTGTGATAGGTAATCCTTTGATATAATCTCTGGATTTTCCCCCACCTCACGCCGGGCGTGCACCTTTCAGCGCACCCGGCGTACCATCAAATCGATTTACTTTCTTCCTTCAGATTTCAACACTGCTGTGTTCTCACGGACACAGAGTGGTTGTAAATTTCACATCTTGAGTTTTTCGCGGTATTTCATGATTTTGCCTACCGTCTTTGCATCAAGCTCAGGCGGTATTGACTGTTGTGAACCATGCGGTGGCATGGTTCACACAGCCAAGCCCGATTTGGCACTTTATTGATTCTATCCAGTGGAAGCTTGTTTTTAACATGGTGACAATGCTTTTGAAGCATAGGTGAGAAGGCATTTCCACAGCATTTACATTTTCCTTTGTCCCTGCTGTAAGCATACTCCCGGTTCATATAATACTCGAAATTCATCTTTCCCTTTGCGTATGCTGACATTGCAATATCGTTCGGGGAATTAACAGATGGACGGTCACATGGCAGTGGCTTGTGCTTAGCATGATAGCTCACATACCGTCTGCGCCCTTCCGCTGTATACGGCGTCATTTTCTGGTCAAATGGCTTGGGTTCATAGTGGCTATGCGTAATAAACGCAAAGGTTATGCCAAACCATTTTCCTTCGACCCATACAGCAAATGTCTTGCTGTCGTAGCCTTTGTGTCGGTCAGGAAGATTGCAAAGCGCCTTCAGCGGCACCTGCATGGAGTTGTACCGTTTGGGGTACAACCTTTTCCATACGGCCAGTGCTGCATTGTTTACTCTGCGGTCTATCGCATGGTAGGCATGAGAGCAGATGGATGTCTGCAAGTACTGTGCCATACCCATAATGACAGAGTTGACGTACTGAATTTGCGCAGCCTGCACATTGACTTTTTGACAAAGTTCAATGCGGTGCACTTCTTCGAGCAGTTTCTTGATCTTCTTTCCTAACCGTTCCATATCCGGCAGCGGCTTTCCAACCAGATGTTTCGTCCATGTTGCCGGGTCAGGAGTTTTCCGTTTTCGTTCGGCCTTTACCACAAAGCCAAGAAAGTGTATACCGTTTGTCCGCAGGTCTGTTACATAGGTCTTCTCCTGCGACAGTTCAAGTTTCATTCTGTTCCGAAAATATTTTGTCAAGACACGTTTCAAGCGGAGCGCTTCCTTCTCCGTTGACGTCAGAATCACCCAATCATCGGCGTAGCGATAATTGTACTTTGGCGTTACACCAGCCCATTTTAGTCGCCTCGTATCGTTGCATTTGTGCTTGCACTGTCTGTGCGGCTCCATATACATACGACCAACATACCAATCGAAATCGTTGAGATAAACATTGGATAAAAGCGGTGAGAGGATTCCGCCCTGCGGCGTGCCAAGCTCTGTTGCATGAAACAGGTCATTTTCCATATATCCAGCTTTTAGCATCTGACTGATAATTTTCAGCACACGCTTGTCATGGATACCAATTCTCCAGAGCTTTTGGAGCAGCAGTCGGTGATTGATATTGTCGAAGCATCCCTTGATGTCGCCCTCAATGGCCCACACGGGCTGGTCGGGCGATTTACATCCAGCATTTATGACATTGATGATACCCCGGATTGCGTGTTTCTGTGCCCGATAGGCGAAAGCCGTAGCTTTGCGGATAAAATCTCGCTTCACAGATCGGCTCGATAATGATACGCACACATTCCTGTATGATCCTGTCCAATACAGTGGGGATACCCAGCGGTCTTTTCTTGCCGTTACTCTTTTCGATCTATTCACGGCGGACTGGTTTGGGGCGGTAGTTGCGAAAACTCGATTGAATCAATAAAATAAGCTCATCTTTGGGCATTTGAAGGTATTTGTCCATTTTTATCTTATCTACGCCAGCAGTTCTGCTGCCTTTGTTGGACTTGATATTGTGGACGGCGGTTACAATGGTCACTTCATTTGCCATCGCTTCCACCAGACCGGTGAACGATACTCCTTGACCGGACTTCTCATAGAGAAAGTCCTGAATCTTTTTAAGTTCCATTTCCGTTGAAAATCTGACGTTCAAATGCACAAGGTTTTCACCTCGCAGTTCGTCACCCATCTTTCAGGGAGTTATAGGATTTTCGTTTTGTGAAATTTACAAATCGATTTGACTCGTATCCTTCGCCATGGAATATTTCAATTCCGTTTGACTGGCATTACCCAGCCCAGACTACTATGATACGGCTGACTTCCTGTTGCTTTCACTGCGCTGTAACGCTCCAACAACAGGCTCTCAAACGTTCCTTAATCTCTATCCTTGTTCTGAAACCCTTAGGCCGCTACCTTACACCGGGAAAATCTAACCATGCTTTGAACCACAGTTGCTGCATGATTCCTGATGGGGATTTCATCCAACAGGGCGTGTGCAGAAAACCAGCCACACACACTTTTCCAAGGGTCACCCTTTCGGATGTCGTCAACTCTTACGATGCTGCATAGCTTTCCCTAACGGATAGCCATAGGTTTCGGAAGCCCGCACCATTATTGTCCATGCCTCTTTGCAGAGGTTTAGGTTTTCAGGTTACGCCTTCACCACGCTCTGTACAATGCACACTTACAGGTGGCAACGCACAGTGGAGTATTAGCTCTCGTACTGTCTTGAATTTTGACCTATTCTCAGGAACTTTGTTCCTCGACATTGGTTCTGTACGGCAGAGGAATTTCACCTCTGATTTTGAGATTAAAGTTCTCTGTGATATTTTCTTATTGCTAAGTGCAATCACATGGTGCTTTTCGTCCTTGCTGTCAACAAGGGCTTATGCACAACATTTCGCACGGTTCTTAAACGCTTGGCTCTCATCCACAAACAACCTGTCTACGCCCAATTGTTCAAACGTAACCACATCATCCTTGCGGTCGGTGGACTGTAGCTTTTTCAGTTTCACCTCCAGTGTTTTCCGTGTCTTTTCCATCTGTTTCACGGTAAAATGCTCACCGGACTGTTCCTTGGCCTCTGCAATGGCATTTTCGATTTCCTCGATCTGATCTTCGATAATCCGTGCCTGCCGTTCCGCAGAAAGAGGGATTTTCTCAAACTGCGAGTGGCCGATAATGACGGCATCGTAGTCGCCGGTTGCGATGCGGGCGCAAAAACGCTTTCGATTGGCGGGTTCAAAGTCTTTCTTGCTGGTAACGAGCAGCTTTGCATTGGGGTATAGCCGCAGGAACTCGCTGGCCCACTGCTCGGTCAGATGGTTGGGCACCACGAACAGGCTTTTCTGACACAGGCCCAAACGCTTGGATTCCATTGCCGAAGCTGCCATCTCAAAACTTTTGCCGGCACCCACCTCGTGGGCGAGCAGGGTGTTCCCACCATAAAGCACATGAGCAACTGCATTGCGCTGATGTTCCTGCAGATTGATCTCCGGGTTCATACCGACAAAATGGATATGGCTTCCGTCATACTCGCGGGGCCGGGTACTATTGAACAACTCGTTATACTGCTTCACCAGCAGATTCCGCCGCTGCGGGTCTTGCCAAACCCAGCCTGCAAAGGTATCCTTGATGGCCTGCTGCTTCTGCTGGGCAAGCATCGTCTCCTTCTGGTTCAGGACACGCCGCTCTTTACCATCCTCCTCAATGGTATCATAAATGCGGCAGTCCCGCAAATTCAAGGTGTCCTCCAAAATCTTGTAGGCGTTGGCCCGGTGGGTGCCGTAGGTTTCGGTGGACATGATATCATACATTCCGGCGGCAGATTTGTTGCCGATGCGCCATTCGGACGTAAATGGAGTAGCGGACTTGGATCAGGTTGTTATAGCGGATGCGGTAGGGCGGCTGAAAAGTCTCCATCATAAACTGCTGCACAATGGCGGGATTCAGCCATGTGGCACCCAGTCGGATGTTGATTTCTAATGCTTCAAGGTCCTTCGGCTGCGCTTTGGTCAAAGCCTCCACATTGATCTTGAACTCCGGGTGGCTTTCAGCGGCAAGCTGAGCCATGCGCAGTTTATTCCGCACATTGCCGGAAAGATACTCGTCCGCAGTCTGCCAGCCTGCTTCCGGCTCATCTGCATCCGCAGAAGGGTCTTTGAAAATCACGCCTTGCAGCTCTGTGGTAATACGCTCATAATCGCCGGGAGAGCCGAGAAGTTCCGCCATATAGGGCAGATCAACACGGCCATGTTCTCCAATGTACACTGCCAGTGCTTCGCTGGGGTGTCCACGCTGGTGACGGTGCGCTCCGGGCGAATCGTTCGCTTGGTGAACATATCCGCCTTGCTTTTGAGCTGTTTATTCTCATCGAGATTTTCCAAAGAGCAGAGCAGATAGTAGGAAGAATCATCCTCAAACAAACGCCCATTTTTGCGGTCGTTGAGCAGACCGTATTTTGCGGTAAAAGCGTCATAAGCTGTGTTCAGCTTTGCTTGGGTTGCCTTAATGTCCTCATCCGGGTAATCGTCCAGCTGCTCCTGAATCAGCTGGTTGACGATCTGCCGCAGTTCCACCATGCCGGTGACACGGGCTTTGGCATTATCGGACAACTCCACCTGCGTCATAATCGAATTTTCTCGGTAGTACACCTCACCGTCCACCACGGCATAGGAGAAATTCTTTACATCCGGGTCAGCGGGGAGCGTCTTGCGCTCGACTTCTGCATCCGCAATATCTGGTGTTTCTACCTCAACCTCGGTGTATTGCCCCTCAATATGCTGTACCGCCTCGGCAAGCTGGTCGGCAAGGTTTGCGCCCTCGATGGGGCAACGGTCAGTTCCTCGTCCGTATTGGGTGCTTTCGGCGGTCAATTCACCCAGAACCATCTCCGGGTGGTCTACAAAATACTGGTTGATGGCAAAGCCGTCCTCGGTCTTGCCAAGCTGCACCCAGTCCGGCTCAATGTCCGCAGGGCGGTCACGCTTCTGCAGGAAGATAATGTCCGAAACCACTTCGGTGCCTGCGTTTGCCTTAAACGCATTATTCGGCAGACGGATGGCACCCAGCAGATCGGCACGTTCTGCCATGTGCTTGCGAGCAGTGCTGTCCTTGCTGTCCATGGTGTAGCGGCTGGTCACAAAGGCAATTACGCCGCCCGGTCTGATCTGGTCGATGGCTTTCGCAAAGAAATAATTGTGGATGCTAAAGCCAAGTTTGTTGTACGCCTTATCGTTGACCTTGTACTGACCGAAAGGCACGTTGCCGACAGCGAGGTCATAAAAATCACGGCGATCAGTGGTCTCAAAGCCCGCCACGGTAATGTCAGCCTGCGGGTACAGCTTTTTGGCGATGCGTCCGGTGATGCTGTCCAGTTCCACACCGTACAGCCGACTGTCCTGCATGGTATCCGGCAACATCCCGAAGAAGTTGCCCACACCCATACTAGGTTCCAGAATATTTCCGCTGCGGAAACCCATGCGCTCCACGGCATCGTAGATACTACGGATGACGGTGGGGCTGGTATAGTGGGCGTTCAGGGTGCTGGAACGGGCAGCAGCGTACTCATCCTCGGAAAGCAGTCCTTTCAGTTCGGCGTATTCCTTTGCCCAATTATCTTTGCCGGGGTCAAAAGCGTCTGCCAGACCGCCCCAGCCCACATACTGCGAAAGCACCTGTTGCTCCTCGGCGGTGGCACCCCGGTGCTCCTCTTCCAGCTTGAACAGGGTACGGATAGCTTCGATGTTCCGGGCGAATTTCTGTTTGGGGCCTCCGACACCCAAATCATCATCCGTGATGTGGAAGTTTCCGGCAGGCTCCGGCGCAGGTTCAGCATTCAGAGCTTCATCCAAGGCAGCGGCATCCGGGAAGGTCTGCACTTTTCCGTCCATCACAGTAGAGATGGGGAGTTCGTCCAGTTCTTCGTCCGTAAGCGGCGGTTTGTCCTCGTCCGGCTCATGCGCAGGAGTGAGATTGACCGTCAGGTTGTGCAGATGGATGTTGCCCGGCTGGCGCAGCAGCCGTTCCAGATTTTCCTTGCTTTCCGAGCGGGCAACCGGATAGACCTCATCCGGGTCACGAAGCTGGATGTTCAGAGTTCCGACAGTTTCGATCGTAAAATCCTTACCGTCCAGACGGATTGTATCGCCCACACGGTAATCACGCTCTTTTGGGAGAGCGAGAACAGGTTCATTTTCCGCCAAAAACTTTGCCTTTTCCACTGCAAGCCAATCGGCGGCGGTTCGTTCATCCGTCTCTTTTTCAAAGCGGTGCAATAGGATTCGGCCTGCTCCTTGTCTGGAAATTGCGCCATTCCGTTGTCATTTGCGTAGTAGCCCTCATTGAGATCATCCCAGATAGCAAAAAGCGGGGACGTACCTCCGACCACTTCGCGGACAGAAAAACGCTCATATTCCGGCACCTTGGATTCCTTGTAGATGGTTTCTGCCTGCGCCAGCATTTCATCCACACGCTGGCTAGGTTCATTCTGCCGCAGACCGTCCTCGAATTGCTGCTTGTTGAGTACCTCGTTATCCCACGACTGCCCATGCGCGCTGGTGTCGATGCGCACATCGGTTTCGCCAACATAGCCGATTTTGCCTTCGATGGTTCGGGTGGAAGGTCAACAACAACTTCGTCACCGACCTTGTAATCAACAGCCTTTTCAGGAGAAACGTCAATAATTTCATCCTGCTGCTGTTCATACAGTTCCCGGATATTGGGCAACCGTTCAACCCGGAAGATGGGCTGTCCGCTGTTGGTCAAGTCCATGTCCTGCAAGCTGACGGATTTGAACATGAAGTTGACGTGATCCACACGGAAATCCCGGCCATCTAGCTTGATGATGATGCCGATCGGCAGATAATCTTCCTCTCGCAGATATTTTGTCTGATGGTGGGTACCATCTCCGCCCTGTCCGGCTAGATAGATGCTGTTGCCCTCGGCCCACAGCTTCTGCGATTTTGCTACCCACTCTCTGCGCAAAAAGCCGGTCACTTTGACTTTTCCCAGCGCATTTTCCTGTGACAGCAAATTAGAACGAAAACTTCCTTTACAGTGATTGCATCTTTGTCATAGAACAGAAAATATCCGCCCAGTTCAAAGCCAATCAGGGTATTGGGGTACTGCTCTTTCAGAGCATTGTATTCGGCAGCGGCATCACCATCCAGCATTGGGAGCTGTCGTTCCGCTTCCTGCACGGCGGCACGATGCTCTTTTTCCTTATCGGTCAGGTAGCGGTCAGACTGAATCATCAGGTCGATGTATTTCTCGACCTGTGTCCAGCTTAACGTAACTTTTTGATGATCCGGGTAGTGGTCAAATTCAAGTCCTTTTCCATCATGATTTACAAAACCGCTGCTGCCATCCAGAAAATCTTGGGAATGCCCACCGATGCCGTACTCCTTTGCCAGTGCTTTGGCACGGAGTTTGCGGTCAGGCTGGGTCTGGTACAGCGCCATAATGCGCTGTTTGCCGCCGGCAAACCCTGAACCATGCCGCCGCAGCTCGTTCTCAATTTCAGCCTGCGACAAAACAAAAGCGGAGGGCGTTTTTTCGCTCTCCGCTCGGTCGATTTTTTCAATTTGCTGGGCTTCGGTGGGGATGGGCGCATCCAGAAAACTTAGCTGTAAATCAGCTCCGTCATCACCAGTTCCTCTGCCTGCGCTTTCAGGCTGTTCATGTGCTGCACCCACATCAGTTGGTTCTGCGCTTTGTCCGGGGCCGGGTTCTGCTTCAGAAGTTGCTCCATGCTCTGCCGCATCCGGCTCTCTGCCGTCTGCTCCACCTCCATCAGGTGCGGGTACAGACTCCCGTTCAGAAGCATCGTGTGGTACAGCACCGGGCGATGGTTCATCAGATACGTCCGGCGCAGCCTGCCGTACTTGCCCAGCGGCTTCCGGGGCTGGTTCAGGGTCAGGTTCGGGAGAAGGTAATCCCCGACGGTCGAGTAGGTCACGTTCCTGCTGTTCGTATTCATATTGGCTCCTTTCTGCATTGCGGCGGCGAATGGTTGTTTTTACGGTGCGCTCGATGTTGCGCATCACCTCGTATAATAAAATAGTAGTATTTATAGACCGCTCTCCAGCGGAATGCTACAATAAGTTCAGGATGCTGTGGATTGGTGGAACATCACCTACCGCAAAGACGGTTTTCGGGAGGCTCCAACCACAGCTTCTTTGTTGAAATGTTAATCAGTTAGATACCGCCAGACGGTTTATTTAGAACGAGGTTACAAGAGCAAAGAAGTCTGTGGTCCTGAACAGCATCGAAATAAATATACCGGAGGTATCAAAATGGTTTGTGTTGGAATTGATGTTGCCAAGGATAAGCATGACTGCTGTATTCTTGATTCAGACGGAATGGTTCGTGCTGACTGCTTTACCATCCCCAACAACATGGATGGATTTAAGCAGCTGCTTCAAACGATTCGAAACTGCACCAAAAAGTCAGACAAAATAAAAGTAGGACTTGAGGCTACCGGACATTACAGCTACAATATTCTTGGGTTCCTTCTTGACAACGGTCTGCCAACTTATGTCATTAACCCTTTGCACACCAACCTGTACCGAAAAGTCTCAGCCTTCGCAAAACCAAAACCGATCGTGGATGCAAGAACGATTGCATCTATGCTCATGTCTGATGTGGACCTCAAGTCCTACACGGATATAGCATACCATAACGAAGAGCTAAAGTCACTAACAAGATACCGATTTGATAAAGTTCAGGAATGCGCTAAACTAAAGCAATCGGTGTCCAGATTGGCTACGATTCTGTTTCCCGAATTGGAAGGGCTTGTTTCGTCTATCCATGGCACTTCAATCTACGCACTTCTCAGCGAATATCCCGGTGCAAAGCAAATTTCAGAAGTCCATCTTACCAAGCTGACAAACCTTCTACAACAGCGTCCAAAGGACGCTACGGAAAGAGAAAGCCATCCAGATTCGAGAGGCGACCAGAGCTTCTATTGGCTCTGTCATGCCTGCCAAATCTTTGGAATTGAAGCATACCATTAAACTCATTCAAGAACTTGCCTCCGAGATCGACGAAATTGAAGATTCTATTCAGAAAATCATAGATGAGCTCAATCCACCAATTCTCTCGATTCCCGGCATGGGAGTAAACTCCGCTGCTGTGATCCTTGCAGAAATCGGGGATTTCTCCAATTTCAGTTCTCCTGACAAAATTCTTGCTTACGCTGGCTGCTTCCATCTACATACCAGTCCGGAAAACTCACGAACTGTTATGCTCACATGGAAAAGCGTGGCTCCGCTACCTGCGACATGCCCTTTACAACGCAACCAAGTACGTCTGCTACTGGAATCCTGTCTTTGCTGAATACCTTGCCAAAAAACGTGCCGAAGGAAAACACTACAATGTTGCCCTGTCCCATGCCATGAAGAAACTCGTGCGGCTGATCTACGCTTTGCAGAAGTCTGGAAAAACATATCTTACAGCTGCATGATTTTCTCCTGAGCCTGAGCTAATTCCAACAGAAACTTAGCTAGCGCAGCGAACCCTTGACGAACCGAAGCATTCAAATGCTATTCTGTTTCTGCGAGGGTTGGCCGGGCTTGCTTTGTTGTTCTCTCCGTCGCCCTCGCTGTTCCAAGACCAGCATTTGAATGCTGTTTGTCAGGGGCAGCGGTCGGTTGGCGGATTTTTTCATTTTGGGGCTTGACTGGTAATAGTTAGTCTCCAGAGCAGAGAATCAGGCTCAACGGTCATGTCCGGCATCTTTCGGCGGTGCAGTTTTGCTATCTTCCGGGCTGACTGCCTCATCCGGTACACGAACAATCATCATCCGATGCCCCAGCTGGATAAAATCTTCCGGCTGATGAAAATGCTCCTCGTACTTCTGCGCCAGCTCCGGGGAGAGAGATGCAAAATCTTCCTCACCCAGACCGACCACCAGAAAGGTTCCGGCAACCACATCATAGGCTTCGCCGCTTCCGTCCCGCAGGGCGCGGTTCAGCGGCAGACCCATCAGCTTACCCTCATCGTTGTAGACGATGGCAACAGGATCACTGAACGGGTAGCTGGCACCGATGTTGCCGCCGACTGCCTGCTGCAAGGCTTTCAGGTCAGGGTCGATCTCGACCTGCTTCGGGTAATGCCCCGGTGCGATTTCCAGCACCGTCAGGGTGTTCTTCTCCTGCTCCATGCTTGTCCTCCTCAAATTTGATGGCGATTTCCTGTCCGGCGCGTGCCGCATTCATCAGGGCTGCGATAAAGAACCCGCAGAGCGCACCGGCTTCATAGATCAGAAAGTCTTTCACGAACTCCATTACGCAACCTCCGAAAGCTCAACACCAACATGGCGCGTCTCAGCATCATCGTAGAAAAACAGATGCTCCCGAATAAAATCTTCCACATCGACCTTTTCATATCGGCTCGGAAGCATAAGACAACGCTCATTTTCCTTGCGGCAAAGAAATGCCGTGCCGGTCAGGATTTTTCTTCCGTTTGCAGCGAGAATCTGCTCTGGCTGATAGCGAATCTGGAAATCCGTATGCGGAACGTCAAAGACTTCGTAAGTTCCCTCAAAGTAAGGAAACTTCTTTTGAGGTGATTCATCAAACGGCACACACTGAACGCCTTTTTCGGCACTGATAAGGGCAACTTCCGGCCCAACCTCGAAATAGTGATTCAGCTCCTTGATGCACTCCTAGATAATTTCATCGTGTGACAAGCCCGGATACATTGCAGCAAACCTCGCTTTCCGGGCTTTCCGCTGTTCTCTTTTCTCTGGTTGACATAAGGACACCTCACTCCATGCAGATGCAGGAAGCTTCTGGCCGTCAGCCATCAGGGTAACGCTGTGGCGCATCAGGTACTTCTGAAAGAGGTAGACCTGATCGATCGTCAGCGAGATGAACTCGCCATCCATATTGGTGCGCACCAGAATGACCGGACCGGTCAGATAGTGCTTGCCCGCCAGTTTCAGCACCTGCGCCGGGTTGTAGCTGAGCAGCAGCGAGCTGTCGGGGATGTTCAGGTACGCATCATCCTCGTCAAAGCAGGGCAGAATGTCGGGAGCCTCGTCCAGCGTGATGACTGTCAGTTCCATATCCGGGGCGATGGCAGCAAAATAGATCTCGCCACTGCTCCGGCTCTCCGACAGTGCCGCACAGATGTGCATATCAATGGTGACTTCCTCGGAACGAATAATGGGATTAGAATCATTTTTCATAGGCATTTTCTCCTTTTTTCTAAAGAAAAAGACCCAACCGGGTCTTTCCAATTCATATCCTGTCAGCGTTCTTCACTGTGCTGACGCTTTTTCTGCCACTGCTCCAGCAGCTTGATGATGGTATCTTCCATCTGTTTGGGCGTATAGCTTTTTCTCAGGGTGTCATTTTGATGGTCACCGTATCAAGCTCGCTCTTTTCTCCTCGCCCATAATGGCAACGATCGTCTCCGTTGTAAAGTTCCATCCTGAGCCAGCTTTGATACGCTTTGCTTGTGAGACAGAAGGAAAGTTCTGGGTATCATCCATTGCCCGGATCACTTCCTGCTGTTGTTCAGGAGAAAGATAGGAAAGCTCCACAGCAGGATTGAAGGACACGGTTTTGTTATCCACCATGTCCAGCAGTTCTGGAATAAGGTTGGTCAGACGGATGAAACGTCGAACAGTCTCACGACTTTGATTATTCTCTGCGCCCAGCTTTTCATTGCTCCGCAACTTCGACACAACTTGTGTCGAAGTTAAATCTGACCTTGTACCTTGATTTTTCATGGCATCCAACTTCATTTTGTACGCAAACGCTCTCTCGCTGGGCAGAATATGCTCACGCTGCAAATTGCTATCTACCATGAGGATTATGGCAGCATCATCGTCCATCTGGCGCACAATGACCGGCAGGGTTTCCAGTCCGGCCAGCTCCGCAGCGTGTTGACGGCGGTGCCCGGAGATAATTTCATAGCCGCCCTTCGGTCTAGGGCGGGCAATCAACGGCGAAAGCACACCGTACTGCTTGACACTTTCCACGGTATCGCTCATAGAATCATCGTCCAGAACCTTGAAGGGATGGTTCTTGAATGGAAACAGCTCTCCAATCGGAATCTGCTGCACCTGCTCGCGCTGTTCTTCCTGCCGGGATTCTTCGGTGGAAAAATATCATCGTAGCTGCTCAGACTGGCGTTTACGCTGCTTTTGGCATCGGCCAGCACCTCCTTCGTCAGAGATTTATAGGCTTCTGCCACTTTGCCTTTCGGGTCATGGACAAAGATGCTCTTACCCGCCGCGCTGATTTCCGCTGCACGGACGGAGTGGGGAATCGTCTGACCGAACACTTTGATGTGCTTTCCGTATGCCTGCCGGATCAGCGTGTCGATTTGTCGGCCATAGTTGGTGCGGTTATCTGTCATCGTCAGCAGGATGCCTTCGATTTTCAGCTTTGGGTTGATCTGCCGATGCACCTTGTTGATGGTCTGCAAAAGCTGTTCCAGACCTTTCGCGGAAAGGTACTGTGCCTGTACAGGTATCAGAGCAGTGTCTGCCGCCGCCAGCGCGTTAATGGTCAGCATCCCAAGGGAGGGAGTGCAGTCCAACAGAATATAGTCATAGTCCTGCTTTGCACTGTCCAAGACTTGCTTCAGCATTTTTTCCCGGCTCATGGTATTGACAAGGGCAACTTCCAGCCCTGCCAGCTCAATGTTGGCCGGGATGAGGTCTACACCTCTGCATGGTGCAGCACACCTTCACCGGGCGGAATGCACTGGTCGTTCATGGCTTTCTGCATCAGGGTAGAAAGAGTAACGGGCAGTTCGTCCGGCTTCTGCCAGCCCATACTAATGGTGAGTGAACCCTGCGGGTCAGCGTCTACAAGTAGGACCTTCTTACCCTCGGCGGCAAGGCCAACACCCAGATTTTCACAGGTTGTTGTTTTGCCAGTGCCTCCCTTTTGGTTGACAATGGCAATCGTGGTTGCTTTTTTGGAAATTTTTATCACCCCCGTTTCGCTAAATCGTGGTTGGTCTGATTCTGATAGTAAAGCTGCATGGTGGTCGGTGCGTTGTACAGAGAAGCGAGCAGGTATTGCTTCATGTTCCTGATTGGGCTGCTGTTCTCTGCAAGGCACTTCAACACAAATTTGATGTGGTCGGCGTTCAGCTTCATAAATCGGCTACGTACCACCTCGGCGGGCTTATCGTCCCCGGCGATGTGCAGTAGCTTGCGGTTGGTAGCACAGGTGTCCACCAGCAAATCTACGATTTGATAGATGGTGTCCTCATCATCCGGGCAGAGCCGGAGCAGAAGGTCTACCTCCAAAGACTGCGAAAAATATTCTTCCAGTTGGGCGCGCTTACTCATCCCATCCGATTCTTCGGAATAGAAGAGATTAGTCTCACTCATTTCAGTATCATTCTCTTTAGTCTTATTACACCGTGATTTTGCAGGGTCTTGACACGCGATTTTGAAGCCACAAGAATCGTCATTATCACGATTCTTGACACTCTCTTTTGAAGATTCTGCCGAAAAGTTTTTCACATATACCAAACTTGGCTTTCCTTGCCCTCGGCGTTTTCGTTCAATCAGACCAAACTTTTCAAGTTCCCGGAGCAGCTTGGTTGCTTTGTTGTCTGCGCAACACAATGCCCTCTTGACATCCTCGATTGTGAAGATGATGAACACCCGGTTTTGCTTGTCCAGCCAGCCGTTTTTCACCGACAGGCTCATGCGGTCCAGCAGGATACCATACAGGGTTTTGGCATCCGTGGACAGGCTCTGGAACCGCTGCTCCTGAAAAAGAGCCTTTGGAATGCGGTAGAAGGAGAAAAGCTCTCCAGTCTGTCCGTAGAAGTAGTCAAGGGTCATGCGGTTGGTTCATGGATAAAAAACAGCGATAATACATCGGCATCGTTGAGAAAACCTCCTTGTCAATACTTTTGGGGAAAATAAAAAGCGCAACTTTGATGTGTAAAATCAAAATTGCGCTAAGTAAGCTGTCAGAAAAAACTTTTCTCGTAAATGACCTTCTCTCTGAGCAAAACCCATTGACACACTTGAAAATTGGGTGGTAAAATTGCCTTGTAGGCGGAGCATGATTCCTGGAAGCAGGATGCAACTGTGAACCTTTTGGTGGATAGAACGTATCAACGCGATATTAAGCCTGTCCCCGCACTTTCGTGTGGGGTGTGTTTCGATACCGTTCGGGAGAGCGCTTGCATGGCATGCAAGAGGTCACCGGTTCGATCCCGGTATTCTCCACCAGATCAGAAAGGCATCACACATTGTGTGGTGCCTTTTTTGTTTTGCATTGCAGCAGGAAAACACAAAAAAATTTCTGCCCACTGCCGCAACCTGCGTGAAACGGGCTGTTTTGTGCGCGAATGGCATACCACGGAAGGCGGAACTTGTGCTATAATATAAAAAACAGGGAAGCAGAAGGAACAAGGGGGTGCAGCAATGAACCTGCAGACGGCGATCGTGGAAGACAGCAAGCCGGATGCCGAACGGTTGAAACAGCTGCTGAAAAAGGCATTTGAAAATGAGAACATATCCTGCAGCTGTTTTGCCAGCGGAGATGAATTTTTGCGGGCCGGCGGGCGCGAAGGGTATCAGGTGGTGTTTCTGGACATCTGCATGGAGGGCACCAATGGCATTGAGACGGCGCAGCGGCTGCGTGCGGCCGACCCGGACCTGCTGATCGTGTTTGTGACATCCTCGCCGGAGTACGTGTGGGATGCCTTTCCGGTACATCCATTCGATTATCTGCTCAAGCCTTATAAGGAAGAAAAGTTTGAGCAGCTGGCAGGGGAGCTGCGGCGGGTGCTGTGCCGCCAGCAGCCAGAGCTGGAGGTGCGCATTGCCCGGCAGATCGTGCGGCTGCCGCTGACCAAGATCTACTATGCTACGGCACAGAACCATTATGTGCGTGTGGTCACGGATGACGGCGAGTGCCGGGCCACGGCAAATTTTGCACAGGTGCAGGAACAGCTTCAGACCCAGCCGGAATTTCTGGTGTGCAACCGCGGCGTGATCATCAACATGTCCAAGGTGCTGCGGTTTGAGGGCGACTGCATTGAAATGCTGGATGGGACTCATCTGCCGGTGCGGCAGAAGGACAAAAACAGTCTGCTTGCCCAATTTACGCAGTACCAGTTCCGTGGTATGCAGCGGGAATTCTGACCCGGAAAGGAGAGCGCTTGTGAATTTTGCATTGTTTGGACGTTTTTTTCTGGAATTTGCAATGATGTATCCGGCAGAATACCTCTGCCTTGCCTCGCTGCAGGAGCACTTGCGTGCACCGCGTAAAACCTATGCCATCGGTGCGTCGGCGATCACACTGATGGGTCTGGCTGGCGCAGCGGTGTGCTGCATGCTGGACATGGAAACGAACTTCCTGCTCATCCCGCTGCTCATCATCAGCTTCTGGCTGCTGCGCTGGCGCACCGACCGGGAAGTATCGATCAGCCAGACCATGTTTCTGTTCTCCGTGTCGGCAGTGATGATGTCTGTGTGCACCCTGCTTGCCATTGTGCTGAACGCGGAAGCTGAGCTGGACAATGCACAGCCGGTGTTTCTGCCCAGCACCTCGGTCATCTGCCTGACCCTCTCGGTGATACTCAGCGCCATCTTCCGCTTTACGGCAGTGCGCTGGAGCCGGTGGCTGCTGCAGGAGTACCACGGCGAAGCCTTCTGGGAGTCGGCATGGCCGCTGCCGGCACTGTACGCGGCGTTTCTGGTGTTCTGTATGCCGAAGGAGATCGGCGTCATCCTGATGAACCGCATCCGCATCATCGCGGTGCTGGCAGTGAGCATCTCGCTGCTGGGCATCTTTCTGCTGCTGTACGAGATGTACCGCGTGGCAAAGGAGTATGCCCGCAGCTCCCAGCTGGACCGCGAAAACCAGCTGTTGGCCGTGGAGTCCCGCCGCTATATGGAGCTGCGCAGCTATCTGGAACAGACCCGCCACCTGCGGCACGATTTCCGCCAGCACCTGCATGTGATCTCCGGCCTGACCGAGGCCGGGCGGCTGGATGAACTGAAAAGCTACCTGAGCCAGTACGAGAGCGAACTCAGCGATGCCAGACCCACCCTGTGCGTCAACGCTGCGGTGGATGCGCTTGCCGGCCACTACGACTACGAGGCCCGGAAACAGGGCATCCAGATCGAATGGAAGCTGGAACTGCCCAAGCTCCTGCCCCTGCCGGAGGCCGACCTGTGCACCATTCTTGGCAACCTGCTGGAAAATGCGCTCCATGCCAGCCAGAAGCTGCCGCCGGAAGAACGGCAGGTCAAGGTGCTGGCCCGGATGCTCAGCCCGGCCATGATGGGCCTGATGGTGGAGAACCGCTACGATGGCGTGCTGAAAAAGCAGGGCGGCGTTCTGCACTCCACCAAGCATGACGGACAGGGCATCGGCCTTGTTTCCGTCGAAACTGCCGTGCACAGGTATCACGGCAATCTGACGGTGGAAACGAGCGGCAACGTTTTCCGGGCTAATGTGCTGCTGAACCTGTAAAATATTCCTGCCCCAAGGCACCGGCTTTTTTGCACAAGCCGGTGCCTTTTGATTGCACTTTTCCCGGGAGATCATGATACTTATTTACAAAAGAAAAGGCAGGAGGGGAGCATATGGCAGCAGAAAGCAAAACCGGCTGTTTCTTAAACTTTCCTAAAAAATCTTTATCCGGCCCGGCCCTCCCCGACGGGAGGGCTTTTTGCTGTCCGCACGACGCATACGGTCAAGTTGAAAAATGAATAAAATTTACACATAGAATGAGATGATTTTAGGCTGAATGAGCAAAGAATCGAAAGAAGTCCCATAATCATATTGACATAATGGGTAATAGGGTGTAAACTACGTGCATCGGGTCGAGCAAATCCGAAAATTGAGATCATTCAGGGAGGAAACGGCTATGATGTGTTGTTGCGCAATGTGTTGTTGTACCGCAAACGCTTCCCGGACCGGCCGCCCTGCAGTATGGTATGCCGTGTGAGCATATCTGCATATTCTGTGTGGGAACACGCAGAAGGATCTGTCGCTGACCGCCTGGGAGCTTACTTGAAGAGGGAGCTTCCGGGCGTTTTGTTTTGACCCGCAAATCAGGATACAAGGGAGGAATCCGGCAATGGACTGGAATGCGATCCAGCAATATTTGCCGCTCTACCAGAAGGCCGCTGTACTTACCGTGCGGCTGGGCGTTGCAGGCATCATTTTTGCCATCATCATTGGCCTTGCCTGCGCAGTGATCCAGTATGACAAGGTGCCCGTTCTGCGGCAGATCGTGGGTGTTTACATCCAGCTGTCCCGCAACACACCGCTGCTGGTGCAGCTGTTCTTCATTTATTATGGCCTGCCCAAGGTGGGCATCCGCACCAATGCCGAGATCTGCGGCATTGCCGGTCTGGCGTTTCTGGGCGGCAGCTACATGGCCGAAGCGTTCCGCAGCGGTCTGGAAGCCATTGAGCCCATCCAGACCGAGAGTGCCTACAGCCTTGGCATGAACCGCTGGCAGACCATGCGCTACATCATTCTGCCGCAGGCCATGTACACCAGTATGCCGGCTTTCATGGCAAATGTGATCTTCCTGCTCAAGGAGACCAGCGTGTTCAGCGCCATCAGCCTGATGGACCTGATGTTCACGGCAAAGGACCTGATCGGCATGTACTCCAAAACCATCGAATGTCTGTTCCTGCTGGTGGTGTTCTACCTTATCATTCTGCTGCCGGTGTCCATTGTGGGCAGCCTGATCGAAAGGAGGCTGCGCTATGCTGGATTTGGGTCTTGATGTCCTGTTCAAGGGCAAAACATGGCCCGCCTGCTGGCGGCCTTGGCGTTGCACTCAAGATCAGCGCCGTCTCGGTGATCATCAGCCTGCCGCTGGGCATCCTGCTGGGCGTGCTCATGACCTCCCGCAACCCCGTTATCAAGGCGGTCCTGCGGCTGTATCTGGAGTTCGTCCGCATCATGCCGCAGATGGTGCTGCTGTTCCTCGTTTACTTCGGCACCACCCGTGCCTTTGGGTGGAACCTTTCCGGCGAGACGGCATCCATCATCGTGTTTGTGCTGTGGGGCACCGCAGAAATGAGCGACCTTGTGCGCGGTGCGCTGATCGCCATTCCGAAGCACCAGTATGAGAGCGCCGAGGCCCTTGGCATGAGCCGTGCGCAGACCTACTGGTACATCATCATTCCGCAGACGGTGCGCCGCCTGATCCCGCTGTCCATCAACCTGATTACCCGCATGATCAAGACCACCAGCCTTGTGCTGATGATCGGTGTGGTGGAAGTGATCAAGGTAGCACAGCAGATCATTGAGGCCAACCGCACCGCCAGCCCCAACGCAGCGTTTGGCATTTATCTCACGGTTTTCGTGTTATATTTCTTCGTATGCTGGCCCATCAGTCTGCTGGCATCCTATCTCGAAAAGAAATGGAAGTGACCGTACATGGCAGAACCTATTTTGACTGTTGAACATCTGATCAAGGCCTATGGCGAGACCCCCGTGCTGGATGATATCAGCTTTGCTGTCAAGCCCGGCGAGGTCATCGTGGTGGTCGGCCCTTCGGGCTGCGGCAAAAGCACCCTGCTGCGCTGTCTGAATGGTCTGGAGCCCACCCAGAGCGGCCGGGTGCGGCTGGGCAATGAGACCGTTGCCTACGGCGGTAAAAATCTGACTCAGCTGCGCCAGCGCATCGGCATGGTGTTCCAGAGCTACGAGCTGTTCCCGCACATGACGGTGCTGGACAATGTGCTTCTGGCACCCACCAAGGTGCAGAAGCGCCCCAAAGCGGAAGTGCAGCAGGAGGCCGAAGCTCTGCTGGACCGTGTGGGCCTGCTTGCCAAGAAAAACAGCTACCCGCGGGAGCTTTCCGGCGGACAGAAGCAGCGCGTTGCCATCGTGCGCGCACTGTGTATGCACCCGGAGATCCTTCTGTTTGACGAAGTGACCGCTGCCCTTGATCCGGAAATGGTGCGCGAGGTGCTGGACGTTATGCTGGACCTTGCCAAGCAGGGCAAGACCATGATCATCGTCACCCACGAAATGCAGTTTGCCCGTGCCATTGCCAACCGTGTCATCTTTCTGGATGGCGGCAAGATCGTGGAAGAAGCTGCACCGGCCGAGTTCTTTGACCGGCCCAAGACCGAGCGCGCGCAACGCTTCCTGCGCACCTTCACGTTTGATGCTGTGAAATGAGTCACAGATCAAGATAAAGGCTGCGGGTGTTCCGCAGCCAAATGGGAAAGATTTTGTAAAGGAGTAATCATTATGAAACAGTCTAAGATCTCTCGTCATTCCTTCCTGCTGGGTCTGGGTGCAGTTTCCGCTGCCGCTGTTCTGACCGCATGCGGCGGCTCTTCTTCTGCTTCTACTGCAACTGCAGCATCCGGCAGCAGCGTGGTCTACCGCACTCTGGATCAGATCAAGGAGTCCGGCACCATCAACATCGGCGTGTTCTCCGATAAGAACCCGTTCGGCTATGTGGACGAGAACGGCGAATATCAGGGCTATGATGTCTACTTTGCACGCCGTCTGGGCGAGGATCTGGGCGTAGAGATCAACTTCGTTTCCACCGAGGCTGCCAACCGCATCGAGTACCTGCAGACCGGCAAGGCGGATGTGATCCTGGCAAACTTCACCGTGACCCCGGAGCGCGCAGAGGAAGTGGACTTTGCTCTGCCTTACATGAACGTGGCTCTGGGTGTCATTTCTCCGGACAGCAACGTTATCACCACTCTGGACAACTGGAACGCTGACGACCAGATGATCGTCATTTCCGGCACCACCGCCGAGACCTACCTGACCAAGGAGTACCCCGACATTCCGCTGCAGAAGTACGATTCCTATGCAACGGCTAAGAATGCACTGGAGAACGGCAACGGCGTGGCATGGGCCAACGATAACACCGAGGTCATTGCATTTGCAAAGCAGAACACCGGCTACACGGTCGGCATTCCCTCTCTGGGCAGTCAGGACACCATTGCTCCCGCTGTGAGCCAGGGCAACACCACCGTTCTGGATTGGCTGAACGAGGAGATCAAGGCTCTGGGCGAGGAGAACTTTCTTCCACAAGGACTATGAGGAGACTCTTGTGGACACCTACGGCCTTGACTATGAGGATGAGCTGGTCGTTGAGGGCGGCGTGACCGGCGGCGCAGATGCCGCATCCAGCGAAGCTGCTTCTTCGGAAGCCGCATCTTCTGAGGCTGCTGCTTCCGAAGTAGCTTCCAGCGCAGCCGCACAGTAAATAAAACACCGAGCGGGCAGGAGAGGGCTGAACCTTTCCTGCCCGTTTTTGCATTGCACCATCTGCCGGAACGTGCTATACTGGAATAAAACAACTCCTGTCCGAAAAATCTGAAAAAGAGGATGTTCCCAATGAAACGTGCCTATACGAACGGGATCCTGCTGGATGGCACCGAGCAGATGCAGCCGGAAGCGCACAAGATCCTACTGACCGAGGATGATAAGATCATTGCCATTGTCGATGAGGGCGTGGATCTGGACGGTTATGAGGTGATCGATCTGCACGGAGGCTATCTGTGCCCGGGCCTGATCAACCTGCATGTGCATCTGGCAGGCAACGGCAAGCCCAGCGCAAAGCCGCGGGACAATGCTGCGCTGGTGCGCAAAATTCTGAGCAATGGCCTGACCCGTGCGGTGGCCTACAGGCTGGTATGCAGCTACGCGAAGCTGGAACTGCTGGGTGGCGTGACTACCATCCGCACCGTGGGCGGCATTGCAGATTTTGACACCCGCTGCCGTGATGATGCTGCAGCTGGCAAGCTGCTGGCACCGCGCATCCTTGCTGCCAACGAAGGCATTTCGGTGCCCGGGGGACACATGGCGGGCTCGGTGGCAGTTGCGGCCCATAACAATGCCGAAGCACTTGCTCAGCTCAAAAAGGCCAGCGGCCAGAAGGTGGATCTTGTCAAGCTGATGATCACCGGCGGTGTGCTGGATGCCACCGAAAAGGGAACGCCCGGAGAGCTGAAAATGAAGCCGGAGATGATCAAAGCCGTCTGCGACGAAGCCCACAAGCTGGGCTATACCGTGGCGGCACACAGTCGCCAGAAGGTGTAAAGGTGGCGCTGGAAAACGGCGTGGATTCCATTGAGCACGGCGCAAAGATGGATGATGAGACCATCCGGCTATACAAGGAGCGGGGAGCCTTTGTGTGCACCACCATCTCCCCGGCGCTGCCCTACGCACTGTTTGATACGGCGGTTTCCGGCGCTTCGGAAAAGGACCAGTATAACGGCAAGATCGTGTTTGACGGCGTGGTGGAAAGCGCAAAGACCGCCCTTGCCAACGGCATCCCGGTGGCCTTGGGCAACGATGTAGGCTGCCCATACATCACCCAGTACGATTTCTGGCGGGAGCTGTGCTACTTCCACAAATACTGCGGTGTAAGCAACCAGTTCGCCCTGTACACGGCCACCCTGCGCAATGCTCAGCTGGCCGGAGTAGGAGACGTGACCGGTTCCATTGAGCCGGGCAAGAGCGCAGATTTTATTGTGACAAAGCACAACCCGCTGGAAGACCTGCGTGCGCTGCAGCATCTGGAACTGGTGGTCTGCCGCGGCCATGTGATCAAAAAGCCGAACCCCAAGCGGAACAAAACGGTGGATGCCCTGCTGGACCCGTACCTCGAATAATACCGAAAAGCAAGGAGAGACGATCGGTCTTTCCTTGCTTTTCGTTCACATGCCTGCCATCACGGCCATGATGCTTTGCCAGCTCTTGTTGCTGGCAGCGGGCACAGTGGTGCGGCGGCGTGCGGGCGCAGAGCCGGAAGAGACCGTATTCATGGCGGTCATCGGCACCGACGGATGGAAGAACACGGCTGTATCACCGGCCAGCCACTGGGCGGCAAGGCGGGCGCCTGCGGGTCGGCCTGCAGGGTGCGGCGCTCGGCACCGGCCAGATGATCCGCCAGCCAGTAGAGGATGGCACCCAGCGGCAGGCTGGGCAGAACATCCTGACTCCAGTAGGTCCAGCGGGCACCGGCCCCTACAAAACTCTCCACGGTAATAACGGCACCGGTGCGGGCGTTCTGCGGGATGCTGCCCTGATAATCGATACCGGCGCACTGGCGAAGCTCGGCGGTGATGCGCTGGGTGCGGGCCAGATCCAGCCTGTCCTCACGGCAGTAGGCGCGGAAATCGGTCTCGTCGATCAGGCCGTCGGCGCTGGAAGGAAAGCGGCCCACCAGCTGGCCATCGGCATTGTGGCACAGCTGCCAGCCCTTGCGGAACAGCTGAAAGTTCAGGCAGCGGCGACCCATGGTGGAGTAGCACAGAATGGAGGTGCTCTCACCGGGCAGCTGCTTCAGCTCCAGGCAGGCATCGTTGCCGCAGGTGTCCTGCAACTTTACCGTTAACAGCAGCTGCGCACCGGGGTGCTGAGCTGACATAGCGTTGTGCATGGCATCAAAATAACGGTTGGCATCCATGATCGGTTCCCTCCTGAAACTATAACACAGCAGTTCGTTGTATAACGGATGGGCACTGCGCCAAACGACCCGGTGCACAGCAGGCGGCTTACGCAGGAATGTTTTATTGACTGAACATAGTATAGCATACTTCACAACAAAAAACAACTATAAGTTTGCAGAAAAACAAAATATTTCCGCGCATCCTGCAACAGTGACCCGAAACATGGTTGTTGCAAGAGTGAATCAGTTGTGTTCTGTATCAAAAACAGCCCACAGACGGCAAGGCCAAAGCCTCCCATCTGTGGGCTGTTCTGGTAAAATATGGTTCAATCGCCCAGTTCACGGATCTCGTTCTGAATCAGCCGCCCGGCCGCGCGGGCCAGTTGGTCCATGCCGCGGATACGGGCCATGTTTTTGCCGTAGATCTGTGCAGCGGCACCGGCAGAGCTGTCCTCACCCATGAACACAGCCGACACCCGGATGCCCATGCGCTGCAGCGCACGCACCTGCGCGGCAGTGTCAGCCACACCGGCAGCGTCCTCGTAACCGCAGCCCAGCGGGTTTTCTGCACTGGGCGGGATGCGGCGGCTGTCGTTGGGCGAAGCGTCCGTCAGCACGATGAGCAGATGCCGCGGCGCAGGACCGGGCGCATACTGCAAAAGGTCGCCTGCGGCCCGCAGGGCAAGGCCGTCACGGTTCCAGCCGGAAGCAAAATATCGGTTGATGTTTTGCAGGTTTTTGTCTGCAAAGCCTTTGAGCACCCGCAGTACGGTGTAGCCCCGCAGGCTGCTGAAGCTGGACACCCGCACCGGGATACCGCAGGCCGCAAGGCTCTGGGCCAAAATGGATCCTTGAGCCGCGATCACTTCCTGACAGTGCAGGCGGGAAGCGGATGCGTCCAATAAAAGGTCTACCGTAAAAGAGGGCTGGTTCTCTTCCTCGGCACACAAAAACACCCGGTCATCGTTCAAAAGTGGTGCGCGCCAGATGCGCCCAGCGTTCAGGTTGCCGCTGCGGGCAACACGGGCGTTGGGCTGCTGGTGCACAAGGATGCAGTTGCGGATCTGCTCGGTAAGCCGCAGCACCACACTGCGGTGCAGTTCCCGATTTTTGGCGTAATAAGCGCGGTTGCGGTCGGCCTGCAGCTCAGCCTGTTCAGCCAGATGCTTTGCTTCCGGGGTGGGGGCCTGCTCCGGGCTTGGCACACCGGCGCTGAACCACAAATGGCACCCCAGATGGTCGCCCACGCAAAGCTCCTGCTCAGCCTTGCGCAGCCGCTCCGGCGGGTAGAGGGAGCGGCCGAAGCAGCTTTCGATGTAGGCTCTGTCCTGCGCGGCATTCTGCTTCAGGGTGATGTGGGCCCGGCGCTTGTCCACCGCCAGTCCGCCGCCCACGGCATCCACGGAGCTTGAGTGCTCCACGGTCACGCGGTCGGTCTTGATCATCTGGGTGGGCATGGCTTTGGTGGCAAGCTTTGCCAGCAGGCCGTCCAGATGCAGATGCAAAGCTGCTCTCTGGTGCACAGTGCCGTCGAACAGGTTGAATTTTGCGTAGATCGATAAAATTTCGGCTTTCAGCTGTTCCGCTGCCGGCGCTTTTTCCGGGGAAAGAGCCGCAGCAAGGCCGGACTCATAAGGGGTCATCACCGGGTCGGCACGGCCCAGCACACGCCGCCAGCGTGCAGCCTGCATGGTGTACACCAGCTGATTTTTTGCCATCCACTCCTGACGGGAGAGCTTGTATTGAATCGCAAAAAAGTAATCTGCATGGGCATGGCGCAGCGCTTCCAGAACCGGGCGGCGGGGCAGCTCCAGCCGATAGGCGGCGTTTTCCAGATACAGCCATGTCATGTCGTCCAGCATGGTCTGCCGCAGATCACCGTCCCATGCGTCAAAGACGCTGCGGATCAGCGCGTCACCGTAATATTTGTGGATGAGGCCCACGACCGTGTTCATGTAAAAATCGGTGGTGCCGTCGGTATAGCGGGCCAGAAACAGCGGCTCAAAGCCATAGGCTCCTGCAGCAGCCCAGACCTGATTGGCCGCACGCCGCTCCTGCGCGGTGTAGCTCTGGGCGTCCATCAGCCAAAGAGCTTGGCGGCATCCAGCTTGGCCGGAATGCGCGCCGCGATCACATCACGGATCAGGCCCTGCTCATAGGAGTCAAAGGCTTTGTTGGTGATGCCCATATCCAGTGCCGCGCCTGCCGGGATGCCGCGCCGGATCAGCCGCAGGGCATCCAGCATGCCGCGCAGGTCCAGCGCCTTGGTGGAAATTTCCGCACTGTCGCACTTTTTCTGCAGGTCAAGGAACAACAGTGCAAACTGGCGCACATACTTGGAAGCAAGATCGGGGAACTGCGTCCGCAGCAGCTTTTCCAGATCGTCCTGCGTAATGGTGGGCATCTGGATGACCACGAAACGGGAGGTGAGGGCCTCGTTCAGCTCACGAGTGCCGGCATAGCCGTAGTTCATGGTGGCAATAAAGCGGGTCTCCTCCGCCAGCGGGATGCGGTCGTAACCGGGCACATCGATGGCGCGGCGGAAATCCAGCACCGCGTGCAGCACGGCCAGCGCTTCGTTTTTGGCCATGTTGATCTCATCCAGCACACCAAAGCCGCCGCACTGGGCGCAGCGGTATACCGGGCCGGGCCGGAACACCACCTGACCGTCCGCAAAAGTGTCCATGCCAATGAGGGATGCTGCGTCCATGTTCACATGGAAGGAGATGTCCCATGCGGGACGGCCAAAGGCGGCGGCAAGGTTCTCGGCCAGCACGTTTTTGCCGGTGGCTTTTCCGCCTGCCAGCAGCAGGTTTCGCCGCAGAGCAGCGCCGCCAGCGCCTGCTCCCACACCTGTTTGCCATAGTAGGTAAAGGCAGGGGAAGGGATGCGCGGGCGCAGTGCGTCCGGCAGGGCATGGGCAGCGCGGTACTGTTGGACTGCTTCCAGCAGAGCGGGGTCTACCCCTTCCTGCTGCAGAGTTTCAAGGAGATCAGACATTTGTACAAACACCTCGATTTTGCCGGTTGTCTGGCACAAACCGGCTGTTCAGCTTTATCATAGCACAATCGTGGGGATTTGTGTAGGGGGCACGTGGCGAAAAAATGGCAAAGAGAGGCGGCCCCAAACAGGGACCGCCTCTCTTTATGAAGAAAGAAGAAATGGAAAAACGCTTAAGTTGTGCCGGAAAACCGCGCTGGATCAGGCGTTATCCAGACCAGCCATCTGCTTGACGGCCTTCATGGCGAAGGTCAGGGTGCGGCCCATGGCCACACCAGCCATCAGGCAGGGTAGTTGTTGGCAAAGAAGCTGCCGGACATATCACCGGTGATATACAGGCCCTCCATGGGCTGATTGTTGTTGTCCAGCGCCTGACCCTTTTCGTTGATGGCAATGCCCTGCTCGGTGGTCAGCAGAGAGGCACCCAGCCAGCAGCCGTAGAAGGGCGCAGTGCGGATGGCGCTGAGGCGGTAAGCGGGCTTGCCGAAATCCTCATCGTTCTGCTTGTCGTACAGCTCATTGTAGCGCTCCACGGTAGCAAGGAAGGTGTCCTTGGCAGCACCGGTAAAGCCCATCTTGTCGGCCAGCTCGTCCAGCGTATCGCACTTGAACAATGCCCCGGCCTCAATAGCCTCGTCCATCTTACCCTGAATGTACTTCTCGCCGCCGTTGCGGGTCTGGGCAGAGCAGCCGATGGTGTGGAAACGTTTTGCGTCCTCCAGAATGTTGGCATCGCAGATCTGTGCGTAGACGCGGCCCGGCTGGTGGGCAGCGGCGTAGACGATATCATTATAGGGGCTGCTCTCGTTGGCAAAGCGCTCGCCGTTGCGGTTCACCTTCAGGAAGGGCTGGGTACCGGGGTTGTACTGGCGGATCTTGCCGGGGAAGGCCTTGCCGCCAAAGGCGGAGTCGCTGTCCACATAGCCGCCATCCACGCCGGGGGCAACAACGCCGCGGTCAAACAGCATGGGAGCGGCTTCCTTGTCCAGATTGGCACCGGCCCATACAGCAGCGCGGATGCCGTAGCCCTTGTCGGCGGGGGAGTAGGAGCAGGCGGTGGTCACGCTGGTGCCAAGCGGGTCCAGCTGCTCCATCATGTAGGGGTTGCCGGGGAAACCGCCGCAGGCCAGCAGCACGCCCTTGTTGGCGTTGTAGCGGATAAAGTGGTCATCTTCGGTGCTCTGGGCGATGATGCCGGTAATGCGGCCCTCGCTGTTCTTTTCCAGCTTGGCCAGACTGGTCTTGAAGTCCACATCGTAGCCCAGCTCCTGAATGTACTGCAGCAGCAGCTCGTTGCGGGCCAGACCAGATGCGCTTTCGCTGGCCATGTAGTTATGCTCCTGCACAGGGAAGAGGTAGTCGGTATTGTGCTCAGCATTCTCTGTGGGCCATGCAGCCTCGCTGCCGGAGGTGAAATCGCACACCCAGCCGTACTTATCTTCCAGAATGCTGCGCATGAAGTCGTGCATAGCGGCAGACTCATTGATCCAGGTCTTGACGACGCGCTGGTCACACTTACCGGAGGCGTAGCGGGAGATCTCGCTCAGCAGCTTGGCGCGGTCGGCGGGCTTTTCACCGGCCTCCTTGGCGGCAGCGGAGTCGATAGCGCCGTACCAGTGGCGGGTGTCCTGTACGTTGGCGTTCTGCTCAATAACGCGGAAATTCAGGCCGTTCGCAGCTGCATAGGCGGCAGCAAACATACCGCCGTTGCCTGCACCCACAATGAGGATGTCGGTGTCCACGGTCTCAGTGATGGCAGTCTCGTCGATATCAGGCTCTTTGCCCAGCCAGTCGTTTGCGTCGCCTGTGGGCAGCTGCACGCTGGACACCACGGCCTCACCCTTTGCCTGTGCGTAGCAGCTCTTGGCAGCCTTCATCACAGCATCGGAGGTGATGGTGGAGCCGGAAACACCGTCGATCTCGGCAGAACCAGCAGCCAGCAGCTGCTCACGCAGCTCATCGGCAGCGGCAGCGCCGAAAGAAGCGGTCTCGCCGGAGGTGTCCACCACCACGTCGGTGACAGCACTGTCGGAGAAGGTCATGGTGACCTTGACGGTGGAGGAGATGCCCTCGGCGGTGCCCTCGTAGGTGCCGGGAATGTACTGACCGGCGGCACCGGAGGCAGTGGAGCTGGAGGCAGAATTGCAAGCAGCCAGTGCGCCGGCGGTCACACCGCTCATGGCGGCGGCAGCGGCGATTTTCAGAAAGCCCTTGCGGGAGATCTTGTTCATAGGTACGCTCTCTTTCTCTTCTTCTTGTTTTTCTTCTCATCGCGCAGCAAGGTAAAAACCACTTTGCTGAATCTTTAACAATTGTAGCGTAGAGTGACGCACTTTACAATTCAATTATGTTATATTATAATTTAGGAAATGCTAATATAAGAAAGCAAGGATGCGCAGATGAACCAGAGTGCACTGGAAGGATTTGTGAAGATCGTAGAGATGGACAGTTTTTCGGCAGCAGCAGAGGCACTGTATCTTTCGCAGTCAGCGCTTTCGCAGCAGATCCGCACGCTGGAGGGGCAGCTGCAGTTTGAACTGTTTCAGCATGTACCGCGCCGGGTGATCCTGACCCCGGCAGGCCGGGACTTTTACCCCAAAGCAAAGCAGCTGACGGCCTTGTATCAGGAGGCAGTGCGCCATGCCCGTGCGGTACAGCAGCAGGAAAATCCGCCGGAACGGCATCTGGTCATTGCATGGAGCCATGAGGCGATGCGGATGTTCGGGTACGACCTGTTTTCTCTGACGAACGAGCTGTGTCTGCAATACACGTCTATTATGATGCAGTGCGCCAGTCGCAGCGAGGTCTGGCGCAGTCTGAAAAAAGGGGACGCGGACCTTTCTTTCCAGCTGGAAAGTGCGGAATTTTACGCGCAGGGGTTCACTTTCATCCCGCTGCTTTATGTGCCGGAGCTGTGCATTCCCATCCACCCGCCCGCCGATATGCCGGTGGGCAGGCTGAGTCTGGAGCAGGCGCTGCAATACCGCTGGCTGCCCGTCAAAGAGATGTACCAGACCGTCTACGAGACCAGCCTGCTGCAGGAGGGGCTGGAGTGCGGAGTGAACTTTACGCCGGTGGGCGGCATCCGCAGCGCATCCTATGGGGATCCTGCGCTCAAGATGGTCCCGGCGGTCTATTACCGCAGGCCGGACCTCAGTTTTGTGCGGGTACTGGACTGGGGCAGGGGACACCGGTTCGGCATCGTGCTGGGACAAAAGCGCGAGGACCCGTGGGTGATGGCCTATGTCCGCGCTTTGCAGCAGCTGCTGCCGTCCCTCTCGGAAAAGCTGTTCGGCCTGAAGCTGGAAGCGGTGGAAGAATAAAGAAAAGAAAACCCTCTCAGGCGCATTCGCGCCAGCTCTCCCGAAGGGAGAGCTCTATTGCAGCTGACCGGTAACTGCTGAAAAGCTCCCTCCGCCTCTCGGGGGAGCTGGCATCGCGTAGCGATGACTGGAGGGTAAACAAATAGCACCTGCCTGCCTTTCGGAAAGGAAGGCAGCAGGTGCTATTTTTGTGCTTATACTGCGATGACGGGCAGCTTACTCCACCACGTCCTCGAACTGGCTGTTGTACAGGTCGGCGTAGAAGCCGCCTGCTTCGATCAGCTGGTCGTGGGTGCCCTGCTCCACAATGTCGCCATCTCGCATCACAAGGATGAGGTCGGCATCCCGGATGGTGGAAAGACGGTGTGCGATCACAAAGCTGGTGCGGCCCTCCATCAGGCGGTCCATGGCGGTTTGGATGCGCTGCTCGGTGCGGGTATCCACACTGCTGGTGGCTTCGTCCAAAATCAGGATGCGGTTATCTGCCAGAATGGTGCGGGCGATGGTGAGCAGCTGTTTCTGGCACTGACTCACGTTGGAAGCGTCTTCGTTCAGCTCCATCTGGTAGCCGCCGGGCAGGGTGCGGATGAAGTGGTCGGCGTTGGCAGCCTTGGCGGCGGCGATAACTTCTTCGTCGGTAGCATCCAGACGGCCATAGCGGATGTTCTCCATGATGGTGCCCTTGAACAGCCATGTGTCCTGCAGCACCATGCCGAAGCCCTCGCGCAGAGCGCTGCGGTCAAAGTCACGCACATCGTGGCCATTCAGGGTGATGGAACCGGAATCCACATCATAGAAGCGCATGAGCAGCTTGACCATGGTAGTTTTGCCCGCGCCGGTAGGGCCGACGATAGCCACCTTCTGGCCGGGCTTGACCTCACAGCTGAAATCGCGGATGACGGTCTTGTCCGGGGTGTAGCCGAAGCGGACATGGCTGAATGTCACCTGACCGTTGATGCAGCCGGGGTCGGCCCGGCGGGCCGGGTCTGCCTGCTGATCCTCTTCCGGCTCGTTCAGAAACTCGAACACCCGCTCAGCGGCAGCGGCCATGCTCTGCAGCATGTTCGACACCTGAGAAAGCTGCTGGATGGGCTGGGTGAAGTTCTTGACGTACTGGATGAAGGCCTGAATGTCACCGATGGTAATGGTGCCGTTTGCCGCAAAAATGCTGCCCACGATGGCCACTGCCACGTAGCCCAGATTGCCCACAAAGTTCATAATGGGCATCATCAGGCCGGAGAGAAACTGGCTCTTCCATGCGGATTCGTACAGCTTATCGTTGGCGGCGTTGAAGTCGTTCAGCACCACGGCCTCGCGGTTGAAGGCTTTGACCACGTTGTGGCCGGAGTAGACTTCTTCCACCTGACCGTTCACAACGCCCAGAATGGCCTGCTGTGCCTTGAAGTATTTCTGGCTGAACTTGACCACGATGAGCACCAGCACCAGCGAGACCGGCAGGATCAGCAGCGCAATCAGCGTCATCTTTGGGCTGATGGTGAGCATCATGATCAGCACGCCAATCATCGTCGTGACGCTGGTAATGAGCTGGGTCACGCTCTGGTTCAGGCTTTGGCCCAGCGTGTCCACATCGTTGGTGATGCGGGACAGCACCTCGCCCACGGTGCGCTTTTCAAAGTAGGCAAGGGGCAGGCGGTTGATCTTTTCGCTGATCTGCTTGCGGAAATCATAGCAGACTTTCTGGGAAAGGCCGGTCATGAGCCAGCCCTGAATAAAGCTGAAGGCGCTGCTCAGCAGGTACATGCCCAGCAAAAACAGCAGGATGCGGCCGATATACACAAAGTCGATGCTGCCGGTGCCGCGCAGCTTGGCGATCCAGCCGGTGGCAAGAGCCGTGGTGGCCTTTGCCAGCACCTTGGGGCCTGCAATGTTGAAGATGGTAGAAAGAATGGCAAATACAATGGCGGTAACGAGCGAAAGGCGGTAGCGGCCAAGGTTGCGCACAAGCTGCAGCAGGGTGCCCTTGAAGTCCTTGGCGCGTTCGGTCGTCATGCGTCCGGGTCTTGGCATATCACTCACCCTCCTTTTCGGTATTCAGAGATTTGAGGTCCAGCTCCTTCTGGCTCAGCTGGCTGCGGGCGATCTCCTGATACTCCGGGCAGGAAGCCATCAGCTGGGCATGGGTGCCCTTGCCCACCAGGCGGCCTTCGTCCAGCACCAGGATCTGGTTTGCGTGCAGCACAGTGGAGATGCGCTGTGCCACAATGATAACGGTAGCGTTATCGGTCTGGGCTTTCAGTGCACGGCGCAGGGCAACATCGGTCTTAAAGTCGAGGGCAGAAAAGCTGTCGTCGAACAGATAAATTTTGGGGTCCTTGGCAATGGCGCGTGCAATGGAAAGGCGCTGCTTCTGGCCGCCGGACACATTGGAGCCGCCCTGTGCAATGGGGCTTTGGTAGCCCTGCGGCTTTGCGTCGATGAACTCGGTGGCCTGCGCAATGGCAGCGGCCTTTTTCACGGCGGCGTCGGTGATGTGCTCCCCGCCGAACTTCAGGTTGGAGTCGATGGTGCCGCTGAACAGCACGCCCTTCTGGGGTACATAGCCCAGCAGGTCGTGCAGCTGTGCCTGCGGCATATTGCGCACATCGATGCCATCCACGGTCACGCTGCCGCCGGTGACATCATAAAAGCGGGGGATGAGGTTGAGCAGGGTAGATTTGCCGCAGCCGGTGGAGCCGATGATGGCGGTGGTCTCGCCGGGCTTTGCGGTAAAGCTGATGTGCTCCAGCGCATCGCTGTCCGCACCCGGGAAGCGGAAGCTCACATCGTGGAACTCTACCTCACCCTGCCAGTTTTCGTGCTCCTGCGCGGGCTTTGCAGCAGCTTCGTCCGGGTCGTTGATGGTGGCCCTGGTGCGGATCACCTCGTCGATGCGCTCCGCAGCCACACCGGCGCGGGGCAGCATGACGGCCACCATGGCCAGCATCAGGAAGGACATGACGATCTGCATGGTGTAGGTGATGAATGCAATCATCTCGCCCACCTGCATGGTGCCGTTGTCCATGGCCTTGCCACCGAACCAGACGATCAGCAGGCTGGTGCCGTTCATGATGAGGGTCATAAAGGGCATCATGGCAACCATGGCACGGTTGGTGAACAGCTGGGTGCTCATCAGGTCCGTGTTGGCCTTGTCGAAGCGCTCCTCCTCAAATTTCTCACGGCTGAAGGCACGCACCGGCATGATGCCGGTCAGAATCTCGCGGCTGACGAGGTTCAACCGGTCCACCAGCTTCTGCATGATCTTGAACTTGGGCATGGCCACACTCATCAGGAAGAGGATGAGCAACAGCAGAACGGCCACATCCAGCACGATGATCCAGGAAAGGCCGGTGCTGCTGTTCAGCACATGCAGAACGCCGCCAATGCCCAGAATGGGCGCATAGGCCACCATGCGCAGCAGCATGACGCAGACGAACTGCACCTGCTGGATGTCGTTGGTGGTGCGGGTGATGAGAGATGCGGTGGAAAAATTCTCGATCTCTGCATTGGAGAACCCAATGACGCTGGCAAAGGTCTCACGGCGCAGGTCGCGGCCAATGGCGGCGGACACACGAGAGGCGAGGAAGCCCACCGCAATGGACACAGCCACCATCAGCAAAGTCAGGCCCAGCATCTGGCCGCCTACGCGGTAAAGATAGCGCATCTGCACATCGTGGGCAATGCCCTGAGCCTCGTATTCCAGCTGCACCAGAAGCATGGACTGGCTTTGAGGTTCTCCATCAGGGTATCATCCAGACTGGCAAAAGCACCGGCCAGCTGCTGCTGGACAGCTTCGCGGGTGAAGCCGGGCATCTGGCTCATAGCGGCAAACTGGGCGCATACGGTGTCCAGATCTTCGGCAGTGGGGGTGACGGTCTCGCTATCCGTGGTGGTGCTCTCAGAGGATGCCGCCTGCATGTCAGCAAGACCGGTCATGCCCATGGTGTCCTGCCCGGCGGGGGCGTTCGCTGCCTGGGCGGCCGCCATATACAGCACGATGTCCGGCGTGGTGACGGCATCCTCCAGCGCGGTGCGCTCGTCATCGGTCAGGTCGGTGCGCAGCTTCAGCACGCCGTTGTCCTGAAGATAATACCCGTAGGCGTTCTGGAGCGCATCGGCGTCCTCTTCGCTCATCAAAAGCGTGAGGGCATCCAGCGTGCTCTGGCGTATCGTTTCCGGCAGGGGCTTTCAATGCCGCCCTGCTGGATGCCGGTGTCCACGATCCTGCTGGTGTAGTCCGGCAGCGAAAGATCGCAGTACGCCTGCACGAACAGCAGCGAGAACACCACAAGACAGACGGCCCAGTGCCGGGCCAGCTGCTTGAAAATTTTCGTCATAGTTCGGTTCTCCCTTCGTTGTTTTGCTTCACGGGAAGCGTTTTCCGCAAGGATGGCATCCATCAGTGCGCCGCGCAAAGTATTCATCTGCTGCACCTGCTCCGGTGTCAGCCGGGCCATCACGCAGGCAAAATAATCGCTGAGTGCATCCTCACACCGGGCACAGGCGGCGTAGCCCTCCGGCGTGATGCGCACCAGCGTTTTGCGCCGGTCAGCCGGGTCCGCTTCGCGCAGAACAAGGCCGTCCTGTTCCAGCTGGCGCAGGCTGCGGCTGATGGCCGGCAGCGGCTGGTGTGCCTCCCGGGCAAAATCGGAAACATACACCGCTCCGTTCTGCCCGCGGGTACTGATCGTGTGAGCCAGACCCTCCAGCATGGGAAAGTGGCACTTGGGACAGCCCGCAGAGCCGCCTTCATGCCGGCCCGGGATGCCTTGCTCAGCCGTCCGAAAAAATGGCACAGACCGTGAAAGCTCGCGGCGGCTTCGGTCTCGTTCAACATTCTATCCCTCCTCATTGCAAAATGCTTAACAGCTGTTAACTATTAACGCCTGACAATAGTATTCCTCCGGCACCCAGAATGCAAGGGCAGTTTAGGATAATTTTAAAAAAGTTCACAAAAAGGGGAGGGCGGCAGAAAGCCTGAACCGCCCGGCAGCTGCATAAATAGAATAAGAAACGTTTCTGCGGGAGGGGCGGCGGCAGTGGAACAGAACCTGACAAGAATTTTTACACTTTTTGGCGGCTTGGCACTGTTTTTATACGGCATGGATGCGCTCAGCCACAGTCTGGAAACAGCGGCAGGCAGCCGCCTGAAAAGCCTGCTGGCCGCTGTGACCGGCAGCCCGGTGCGGGGCGTGCTGGCGGGGGCTGCGGTCACGGCGGTACTGCAAAGCAGCTCGGCAGTCACGGTGATGGTGCTGGGTTTTGTAAGTGCGGGTCTGCTGACCCTGCGGCAGGCGGTCCCGGTGATCTTTGGCTGCAACATCGGAACCACCATTACCGCACAGCTGCTGGCTTTCCGGCTGGAAGATGTGCGCGGCCTTGTGCTGCTGGCCGGGCTGCTGCTCTGCTTTGCCTGTGCGGGGCGGAAGGGCCGGGCTATTGGCCGGGCGGTGTTCGCCTTTGGCCTGCTGTTCGAGGGCATTGCCGATATGGGCACTGCCATGGAACCGCTGGCGCAAAGCCCGGTGTTCGTGCACTGGCTGGGTCGGGTGCGGCAGCACCCATGGCTGGGGCTGCTGGCGGGCGCTTGGCATGACCCTGACAGTGCAGAGCAGCTCGGCTACCATTGCCTTGCTGCAGAACTTTGCAGCCCGCCCCGGGCTGGACGGCAGCAGTCTGTTGGGTCTTGCGGGTGCGCTGCCGGTGCTGCTGGGCGATAACATCGGCACCACCATCACAGCAGTGCTGGCATCCTTGAGCGCAAACCGGGACGCAAAGCGGGTGGCTGCGGCCCATGCAGTGTTCAATCTGACCGGCGCGGCGGTGTTCTGCGCCGGTCTGCCGTTGTATGTGCGGCTGACGGCTGCACTTTCGCCCAAAGGGCCGGAGCTTGCCGTGATCGCCCGGCAGATCGCGAATGCGCACACCTTGTTCAATGTGATGTGCACGCTGGTGTGGCTGCCGCTGACCCCGCTGATGGTGCGGTTTGTGTGCCGCCTTGTGCCGGACCGGGCAGTGCGGTAAGTTTTTACTGGACAAACATACCAATTGCGCATATACTGAAAGGGATGAAACCAACCGCGGAACAAAAGGAAACATTGCTATGCGACAGAAAATCGGAAGATTGTGTATGGTGTTGGGCGCGCTGCTGATCCTTGCGGCAGCAGCCCTGCTGGCCTATAACAAGTGGGATGCATCCCGTGCAGACAAGGCCTCGCAGGAGGTGCTGGGCGAGCTGGAGCAGACCCTGAACGCTGCCATTGAGGAAAAGGCAAAATCGGATACCGTGGCGCTGCAGCCGGAGCTGGACCCCACGCAGGTAATGACCGTGACCGAACTGAACGGCTGGGATTACATCGGCTATCTGTCCATTCCGTCCATCGGGCTGGAACTGCCGGTGATGAGCCAGTGGAGCTATGCGGGCCTGAAAATCGCACCGGGCCGTTACTCCGGTTCCACCTATGCAGATAACATGGTGGTCTGCGCCCACAACTATGCAAAGCATTTCAGCCCCATCAAGTGGCTGACCGAGGGCGCGCAGGTCTATTTTACGGATATGGACGGTATGCGCTGGACCTACGAGGTCTCCTATGTGGAAAACCTGCAGCCCACGCAAATTGAGGAAATGACCGAAAAGACGGAGGAGTCCGATGAATGGGATCTGACCCTCTTTACCTGTACCACCGGCGGCAGCGCCCGGTGCGCTGTGCGGTGCGTGCGGACGGGCTACCCGGCGCTCACAACGGAGACCGCAGAATAAGATGCAAAAAATCCCCTGTGCGCTGGCACAGGGGATTTTTCATATCCGGTATTCAGTGGACGGTGCCCACCTTCACAGGGGATTACTTGCTCTGAATGTACTCGTCAATGGCCTTTGCAGCAGCCTTGCCTGCGCCCATGGCCTTGATGACGGTGGCTGCGCCGGTCACGGCATCGCCGCCGGCGTACACACCATCGCGGCTGGTCTTGCCGTCGTCGCCGTCGGTAACGATGCAGCCGTGCTTGTTGGTTTCCAGACCCGGGGTGGTGGAGCGGATCAGCGGGTTGGGGCTGGTGCCCAGACTCATAATGACCGTGTCCACATCCAGCTCGAACTCGCTGCCCTTCTTTTCGATGGGGCGGCGGCGGCCGGAAGCATCCGGCTCGCCCAGCTCCATCTCAATGCAGGTGATGGACTTGACAAAGCCCTCGTCGTTGGCGTGGATCTCCACAGGGTTGCACAGGGTCTTGAAGATGATGCCCTCTTCCTCGGCGTGCTCCACCTCTTCCTTACGGGCGGGCAGCTCAGCCATGCCGCGGCGGTAGACGATGTACACGGTCTCGGCACCCAGACGCAGGGCGCTGCGGGCAGCGTCCATGGCCACGTTGCCGCCGCCCACAACAGCGACCTTGCTGCCGGTGCGGATGGGGTTGTGGCTGGTGGGCAGATAAGCCTTCATCAGGTTGGAGCGGGTCAGGAACTCGTTGGCGGAGTACACGCCCTTCAGGCTCTCGCCGGGGATGCCCATGAAGCGGGGCAGACCGGCACCGGAGCCTACGAACACGGCCTCGTAGCCGTACTCGTCCATCAGCTCGTCGATGGTGAGCACCTTGCCAATGACCATATTGCACTCAAAATCAACGCCCATCTTCTTCAGGCCGTCGATCTCCTTCTGCACGATAGTCTTCGGCAGACGGAACTCCGGAATGCCGTACATGAGTACGCCGCCGGCCACATGCAGGGCCTCGTAAACGGTGACCTTGTAGCCAAGCTTTGCCAGATCGCCTGCGGCGGTCAGGCCGGCAGGGCCTGCACCGATGATGGCCACCTTGTGGCCGTTCCATTCGGGCACGATGGGGGCGGTGTGCACATTCTCACGGTGCCAATCAGCCACAAAGCGCTCCAGACGGCCGATGCCCACCGGCTCGTTCTTGATGCCGCGGGTGCACTTGCCCTCGCACTGGCTCTCCTGCGGGCATACACGGCCGCAGACAGCGGGCAGGGAAGAGGAGCGGTTGATCACCTGATAAGCGGCTTCAAAGTCGCCCTCGGCCACATGGCCGATGAACTCGGGGATATCGATGCCCACAGGGCGCCGGTCTGGCAGGGTTTGTTCTTGCAGTGCACGCAGCGCTTTGCTTCGTTCACGGCCATTTCTTCGGTGTAGCCAAGTGCAACTTCCTTAAAGTTCTTGTTGCGCACATTGGGGTCCTGCGTGGGCATGGGGCACTTCTTCGGGTCCATATTGAAAGCCATCTTATTTTACCTCCTGATTGAGCAGATTGCATGCCGCTTCACGGGCGTGTGCCTCAAACGGGCGGTACATGGTGCCGCGGGCCATTGCCTCATCAAAATCCACCAGGTCGCCGTCAAAGTCGGGGCCGTCCACGCAGGCAAACTTGGTCTCGCCGCCAACGGTCAGGCGGCAGCCGCCGCACATGCCGGTGCCGTCGATCATGATGGGGTTCATGGAAACGATGCTCTTCAGGCCATGCTTCTGGCAGGTCTTGACCACGAACTTCATCATGATCAGCGGGCCAATGGTGATGACCAGATCGTACTGGTTGCCGGCGGCTACCAGATCCTCCAGGGCGGCGGTCACAACACCCTTGGTGCCGTAGCTGCCGTCGTCGGTCATAATGCGCAGTTCGTCGCTGCAGGCTTTGAACTCGTCCTCAAGGATCAGCAGGTCCTTATTGCGGAAGCCCACCACGCTGTGCACCACACAGCCCTGCTCGTGCAGTTCACGGGCAATGGGCAGAGCGATGGCGCAGCCTACGCCGCCGCCCACGACACATACCTTCTTCAGGCCTTCCACCTCGGTGGCGCGGCCCAGCGGGCCTACAAAGTCGTGGACACTCTGGCCCACCTGCAGGCTGTTCAGCTCCATCGTGGTACCGCCCACGATCTGGAAAATGATATCCACAGTGCCCTTTCGCGGTCGTAACCGGCCACAGTCAGGGGGATGCGCTCGCTGTCTTCAAACGGGCGCACAATGATAAACTGGCCCGGCTTTGCCTTTTTGGCGATCAGCGGGGCTTCAATGACCATCTTCGTCACGGTGGGATTCAGCGCGACTTTTCAGTGATCTTATACATTGTGTTTGCTCCTTTATGCTGGCTTTTCCTATTTCTGCGCACGAAAACGCGCCTGTATGCCCTCGGCGGCATAACAGACGCAGCTCTTACAGGCGACAAAATGACACTCTCCATTATAATAGTTTACAAAAGGGAAAGCAAATCAATTTTCTTCGTGTATGTCGTGACAAACTTGAATGATGACACAGGTAAAGCCCGCAAAAGTGAAGTCTTTTGAATACAGACAGGCGGGTTTCCAACTTTTTTGCGGAAAATGCAAATTTGTGGTTGACAATTGCCGGGCGGTACGGTATAATAATCAGCGTCGCCGGTAAACAGTCCGGCACAAACACATGGAATGTGCGGCCGTAGCTCATCTGGTAGAGCGCCACCTTGCCAAGGTGGAGGTAGCGAGTTCGAGCCTCGTCGGCCGCTCCATTTTGTGGAAGTTTAGCTCAGCTGGGAGAGCATCTGCCTTACAAGCAGAGGGTCAGCGGTTCGAGCCCGTTAACTTCCACCATTTGGCCCGGTAGCTCAGTTGGTTAGAGCACCAGCCTGTCACGCTGGGGGTCGTCGGTTCGAGCCCGATCCGGGTCGCTTCGTCGGAATGTCAGTCGTTTGTCTGGCAGTCTTACAAGTAAGACCGCAGTAACAAACTCTGAAATTTCCTCTTCCCCACAAAACTTTGCTTCGCAAATTTTTGCGGGGGCCCCGCTTGAAATACGAGTGGGAGGGTGCAGGGATAATTGCACCGCTTATGCCTCTGTAGCTCAGTCGGTAGAGCAGGGGACTGAAAATCCCCGTGTCATTGGTTCGATTCCGATCGGAGGCACCAGCTAAGGAAATCCAGCAGGGTTTCCAATATGCGGCCGTAGCTCATCTGGTAGAGCGCCACCTTGCCAAGGTGGAGGTAGCGAGTTCGAGCCTCGTCGGCCGCTCAATACGAAGCCATCGTTGATGCAGAAATGCAAAAACGATGGCTTTTTTGTTGTTTCTCGTTACGGCTCCTTCCTGTGAAAAAAAGCCGGAAAATCCGCAGATTTTTCGGCTTTTGCAAATATGAAAATAATGATTCCGCTGATATTGTCGGAGCGCAATCCGTGCGCGGAGACAATTTTAAATCGTTTCTTACAGGATCACATTTTTAATGAGCAGCGAAATGCTGCCGTCGTCGCTGTGCAGAAATTCCACCTCGTTGTCCGAGTTGAGCAGTTCGGTGGGAATCTTCACCTCAATGCCGTTGGCGGTGTGGATGCTGCGGCTCTCCATGCGGCGGATGCGCGCAGGGTCACGGTCACGGGCTGCTCAGGCGCTTCCAGCACATCACTCTTTCCACATAATCATCAAAGGGCACGGCGGCAAGGGGATATTCCTCTTCCAACTGCTGACGCACCTGCTGGATGGATACCTGATTGTCGTTGTCTGCGGCCTGATTGGCGATCAGCATCGCGACCTGAGCCTCTACGTGGGGCTGATCTGCGTAGTTTTCCTGCACGGCCTGCACGGCGGCTTCCTGAATGGCCTGCAGCTTTTTCTTTTCCGGCTGGGCGGTGGTGTACTGGAACACTACCGTGGAGAGGTAAACTCCTTGTGGCCGTCGATGTCGAACTTTTTCCAGCAGCTTCATGGAGTAGTCGGTCAGATTGACAAGGGCACCTTCCTCCACCTTGCCGCTCTGGCTGGGCAGGCAGGCCCGCTGCTGGATGATGGAGTTCACCGGGGCACCCTCCACATTCTCGGTGTAGTGGGTGTAGCCGTTTTGTAGTTCAACTTCAGGATGCCCAGCCACGGCTCACCATCGCGGGTAAAATCCACCACGGCAAGGTCTGCCCCCGGAATGGTGGTGTGCGCGTGCATGTAGTCGAACAGAACGCCCGCGATGCGGCAGGAAAGGTCCACAAAATCGTGGTTGTGCTCCAGCTCGTTTTTAAAGGCGGAATCCGGCAGCGGGCGGCACTGGCGGATATCGTCGCTGGCAAGCAGCTTTTCGATGTGGTACTGGAAATAGGCGGTCTTTTCGGCGGTCATTTCCATGCCGCTGCCGCTGAGTACAGGCGCATCCATGGTGGTGTCCAGCACGTGCAGAATGGCCTGATGAATGATGATCTCCATGGGAGTTACCTCGTTTTTATAAGAATCTCTTTGGCATACAGTATAGCACAGCCCGGCCCAAAAGGCGAGAGCACATCTTGTAAACCGCCTGCAGGAATGCTACAATAAGGGCAGAAAACCACGCAGGAAAGGGGACAAAAACCATGGAATTCCGTGATAAGCCAATGGAAAACCTCATCCGCCTTCAGGAAAAGGACATCTGCAAAAATGCCCGCGCGCTGCTGCTGGACGGTGAGAGCATCGTGGGTGCCTACAAGACGGTGCGCGATCAGGTGATCTTTACCACCCACCGCATCATCATGGTGGATATGCAGGGCGTTACCGGAACCCGGCAGCAGATCTTTGTGCTGCCGTACCGCAAGGTGCTGCACTTCGGGATCCAGACGGCAGGCTTTGGCGACCCGGTGCAGGCATCGCAGCTGACCGTCTGCTTTGCGGACGCACACGAGGCAAAGTTCGGCTTTATCGGCCAGCAGGAACTGTTTGCGGTCGCCAACGCCATCAGCCGGTGCATCCTGTAAATAACTCCTTTAAAACAGCAGGCTCCCCGCCCGAGACCGGACAGGGAGCCTTTTGCTGTATATGAAATAGGAGAATGGCAGAATTAGCAGCGGCTTGTTTTGCGCACCAGCTGTTCGTGCATGAATACCATGAGCACCAGCAGTGCCAGCAGGTAAAAAGGGAACAGTGCCGGAGTGATGTTGTTTGCCAGCAGGCCGAACAGCGGCGGCATGGCCAGATTGCCCAAATAGGCGCTTGCCATCTGGATGCCGATGACCGCCTGCGATCTGTCCGCGCCGAAGTGTTCCGGCGTGGAGTGGATGATACTGGGATAGATGGGCGCACAGCCCAGCCCCACCAGAACAAGACCGCTCAGGGCAAGGATCTGCGGCCCGGGCAGCAGCAGAGCCAGCACCCCTGCGGCCAGAATGCACTGACCCATGCGGATCATCTGCGTATCGTTGAATTTCAGGGTCAAAGCCGCAGGCGGCGCGCCCGGCAGTGATGCCGATGTAGAACAGGCTGGCAAAGCTGGCGGCAGTGCCGGCGGCAACGCCTTCGTCAGTGTGAGGTAGCTGCTGGCCCATAGACCGGCCGTGGTCTCCAATGCACAGTAGCAGAAGAAGCACAGCATCACCTCTCTGGCACCCGGCAGACGGAATACCTGTCCAAGGCTCAACGCATGCGTCGAAGCAGTTTCGGTGTCGGTGCCTGCAGTACGGCTCTGCCATAGCGGCAAACTGAAAAAGAGCACTGCGCTCAGCAGGATCTGGAACAGGGCAATGTACCGGTAGCCGGATGTCCACGGCCCGCCGCCTGCCAGCACCCGGCCCATGACCATGGGGCTGATCATGGTGCCGATGCCCCACATGCAGTGCAGCCAGCTCATGTGGCGGCTTTTATAATGTAAGGCAACATAGTTGTTCAGGGCCGCGTCCACGCTGCCTGCACCCAGCCCATAGGGCACGGCCCACAGGCAGAGCATCCAGAACTGTGTGGAGACCGAAAAGCCGAACAGCGCGGCAGCTGTCATGGCCACACTGAGGGCGGTCACTTTTCCGGTGCCCAGCGCACGGGTGAGCCGGTCGCTGTTCAGGCTGGAAACAATGGTGCCAAAGGAGATGATCATGGAGATCAGCCCCGCATAGGACACCGGCACACCGAGCGCCGGATACATGGAGGGCCACGCCGACCCCAGCAGGGAATCCGGCAGGCCCAGACTGATGAACGAGATGTAGATGATCGGAAGCAGAAGCTGTACCATAAATCTTGAGTTCCTCCGGGAAGCGTGTTATACTTGCAATGCATCTTATACTTTGCTGATGTAATAATATCACACATCAGGGCTGAATATTAGGATAAAAACGCCCGATTGATACAACAAAACCGGCGCGGATGCGGATGTGCACCTTGACGGAAAGGAGATGGCTGATCGTGGCATTTCACACCAGCTGTGCAGCAGCGGGCGGGCTCAACTGCCTGCCGGATGTTGTGGCGGATGACGAGGGCAGGGAACTGGTGCAGCACGGCAGCGCACTGTTTCCTATTGCCTGCTATGAAGAGGACCTCAAAGCTACTCGGTAGCATGGCATTGGCATGAAGAGTTTGAATACATCCTTGCCGTAAAAGGCCCGCTGGCGGTGGACGTGAGCAAAGCCCGGCTGGTTTTGCAGACCGGGCAGGGCGTGTTTGTCAATTCCGGAGTGTTCCATGCGGTGGAGCAGGCTGAGACCGGGGATGCCCTGCTGCATTCCGGGGTATTCCATCCGCGCCTGATCGGCGGCATGGATACCATCTTCTGGCAAAAGCTCGTACACCCGCTGCTTCAGCCGGGAGCACCGGCGTTCTTTCTGCTGGACGAGGCAGACGACGGGCAGAAGGCCGTGCTCTGCCATTTGCGGGAAGTCTGGGACGCAGTGGCCCAAGAGGTCTTTGACTATGAGAATCAGGCGCGGTACCATCTTTCGGCGGCGGTGCATCTGCTGGGAATGCAGTGCGAGGGTGGAAAAACAAAGGTCTCTCAGCAGGAGCAGATCGCGGCCCAGCGCATGAAACAGATGCTGCGTTTTGTGGAAGAGCATTATGCTGAGGAACTGAACGTGGAGCGCATTTCCGACTGCGTGGCCCTGAGTGAGAGCGCCTGCCTGCGCAGCTTCCGGCAGCTGCTGGGGATCACACCCATCCAGTATGTCAAGCAGTACCGCATTGAAAAGGCCGCCGAGCTGCTGCTTTCCACCAGCATGAAGATCGGCGAGATCGGTGCCGACTGCGGCTTTTCGGATACCAGCTACTTTACAAAGACCTTCCGGGAGATCAAGCACTGCACGCCCAGAGAGTACCGTCAGAAGTTTGCAGGAAGAGAGCAGTCTCTTTCAAGGCGGGACGGCGGCAGAGCCAGTGCACCGGCTGAAACAGCGGTATAAAAAGGAGAATCGGAAACAATGCAGCGTAGTTTGACCAAAGGCCCCATCACCGGCAGCATTTTGCTGTTTGCTCTGCCGCTGATGCTGGCCTATCTGCTTTCGGCCACGCCGATGGGCGTTACCGGCATCTGGCTCAGCGTGCCCGTCGGCTGGGCGCTGGCAGATGCCATTGGCATTGGATACTATTTAAAAAAGAAGCGGTGACGGCAGGGGAAAAGAAGATGGTCGACCATATCAGGATCCGCGGCGCGCGGGTGCACAACCTGAAAAACGTGAATGTGGATGTGCCGCTGGGCAAAATCGTGGGTGTGGCGGGCGTGTCCGGTTCGGGCAAGTCCAGCCTTGCGCTGGGCGTGCTTTACGCCGAAGGCTCCCGCCGGTATCTGGACGCACTTTCCACCTATACGCGCCGCCGCATGACGCAGGCGGCAAAGGCATCGGTGGACGAAGTGCTGTATGTTCCGGCTGCACTGGCACTGCATCAGCGGCCCGCTGTGCCGGGCATCCGCAGCACCTTTGGTACCGGCACGGAACTGCTGAACAGTCTGCGCCTGATGTTCTCACGTCTTTCCAGCTATCCCTGCCCGCAGTGCGGCCACTGGCTGGAACCCAGCCTTGCCGTGGCGGCAGAAAAGCCGCTGCTCTGCCCGCCAGCGTGCGCGCGCTTTCCGCTGAAGAATTTGCCTTTAACAGCCAGGGTGCCTGCCGCACCTGCAGCGGTACCGGCATGGTGATGACCGTGGACGAGAGCACCCTTGTGCCGGACGATTCTCTTACGATCGACGAAGGTGCCGTGGCCCCGTGGAAGAGCCTGATGTGGTCGCTGATGGTGGATATCTGCCGGGAGATGGGCGTGCGCACCGATGTGCCCTTCCGCGACCTGACCGACCGGGAAAAGGATATCGTTTTCCATGGCCCGGCGGAGAAAAAGCACATTTTTTATCATAACAAAAATTCCAATCAGGCCGGGGAGCTGGATTTTACCTATTTCAATGCCACCTATACCGTGGAGAACGCCCTCTCCAAGGTCAAGGATGAAAAGGGCATGAAGCGGGTGGAAAAGTTCCTCCGGCAAGGCATCTGCCCGGACTGCGGCGGCACCCGGCTGTGTAATGCGGCTCGTACCCCAAAGCTGCGGGCATCACGCTGGACAAGGCTTGTCAGATGACTCTTGTGCAGCTTACCGATTGGGTGGCGGGTGTGCCGGACAGTCTGCCGGAAGAGATGCGGCCCATGGCCCGCAATATCTGCGAATCCTTCCAGACGGCAGCGGCACGGCTGCTCTCGCTGGGCCTTGGCTACCTGACGCTGGACCGCTCCGCTTCCACTCTTTCCACCGGTGAGCGCCAGCGGATGCAGCTGGCCCGCGCGGTGCGCAACCGTACCACCGGTGTGCTCTATGTGCTGGACGAGCCGTCCATCGGCCTGCATCCTTCTAACATTGAAGGCCTGACCAATGTGATGCACGACCTTGTGGCCGACGGCAACTCGGTGGTGCTGGTGGATCACGATACCCAAATTTTAAAGGAAGCTGACTGGCTGATCGAGATGGGGCCGGAAGCCGGTGCAAAGGGTGGACATGTGATCGCGCAGGGCAGCATTCCGGAAATTGAACAGAACGCGGCTTCTCAGATCGGCCCGTTTCTTGCAGGCAGGGCGGGGGTGAACGCCCGGCCTCATGTGCCGGAAAATGAACTGTTTGCACAGGGCCGCATCCATCTGGAAACCTCGGCCATCCATACTGTGAAGCCGCTGGAACTGGAACTGCCCAAGGGGCGGCTGACCGTGGTTACGGGTGTGTCCGGCAGCGGCAAGACCACCCTGATTTTGGAAAGCCTGGTCCCGGCCTTGCATGCAAAGGTGAACGGCACAGCCCTGCCAGCGCATGTGAAAAGCGTGGAGGCCGAGGAAATCGCGCAGGTGAAGCTGATCGATGCAACGCCCATCGGCATCAATGTGCGCTCCACCGTGGCCACCTATGCCAATGTGCACGATGAGCTGCGCAAGCTGTTTGCCAAAACGCAGGATGCCAAAGACCACGGCTATAAGGCGGGCGATTTCTCCTACAACACCGGTAAGCTGCGATGCCCCACCTGTGACGGCACCGGTGTCATCAGTTTGATGTGCAGTTTTGCCGGACGTAGAAGTGCCCTGCCCGGACTGCGGCGGTTCGCGTTACAGCCGGGAAGCGGCGGCAGTGAAGCTGCCCACGGCGAACGGCGAACCAGCCTCCATGGCCGACCTGATGGACATGGATGTGTCCACTGCATTGGAAGCCTGTGCAGACTGCAAGCTTGTGCGCCAGCGCCTGCAGGTACTGAAAGAATTGGGCCTTGGCTACCTGACCCTTGGCGAGGAGACACCCAGCCTTTCCGGCGGCGAAGCCCAGCGGCTGAAGCTTGCCAGCGAGATGGGCAAGGGCAGGCAGACAGTGTGTTCGTGTTCGATGAACCCACCATCGGCCTGCATCCGCTGGATGTACAGACCCTGCTGGGCGTGTTCCAGAAGCTGATCGGGAACGGTGCCACCGTGGTGGTCATTGAGCATGATCTGGATGTGATCCGCAATGCGGATTACCTTGTGGATATGGGGCCGGGCGGCGGCGATGCCGGCGGACGCATCGTGGCGGCAGGTACGCCGGAACAGGTAAGACAGAACCCGGAGAGCATCACCGGGCGGTATATCTGATAGAAAAAGCAACGCCCGCCGGGGAGACCCGGCGGGCGTTCTCTGTACGGCGATAAAACTTACCGCTTAATATCGTAGTTCATGTTCATCAGGTTGCGGATAGTGCTCACATCATCGGTGATGTTGGCATCACCGTGGATGGTGTGCTTGATGGCACTGCTTGCCACCGCAAAGTTGATCATATCCATGGCTCTGTAGTTGTGCAGCATGGCGTAGATCAGGCCGCTGGCAAAGGCGTCGCCGCCGCCCACGCGGTCAAGGATATTAAAGGTGAACAGCTTGCTCTCGAAGGTGTGGCCATCGTACCACATGAAGGCCTTCAGGCTGTTCTCGCTGCCGCTGTGCGCATAACGCACATGGCGGGCAATGCACTTGAGGTTGGGATACCGCTCGATGAAGTGCTGGAAAATCTCGTCCTGCTGCTCATAGCTGGGCTGCAGGGGAACGCCGTCCTTCCAATCGCCCTTGGAGTGGTCGCTCTCATCCTTCCACAGGTGGTACGGCTCAATGCCAAGCAGCACATCCACATAGGGCAGGCACTCGGTGCAGAAATCGCGGGCTTCTTCCCAGCTCCACAGGGTGGAGCGAAAATTGCCGTCGAAGCTGACGGTCAGGCCCTTGTTTTTGGCGACCTTGAGCATATCCAGAATGAGGGCGCGGCAGTTGGGTGCCAGTGCCGGGGTGATGCCGCTCAGGTGCAGCCAGTCGTAGCCGTCCAGCAAAGCATCCAGATCCACCTGCGAGAAATCGTACTCGGTAATGGCACTGTGCTTGCGGTCATAGATGACCTTGGACGGGCGGATGCCGTAGCCGGTCTCCAGATAATAAGTACCCAGACGGTTGGAAGGAGTCTCGTTCGGCTCGGTCAGGATCATAGGGGTGCAGTGCACGTCGTTGGAACGCAGCCAGCGCACGGCGCTCTTGCCCAGACTGTTGTTGGGCACCACGCTGAAGAAGGTGCTGTCCACACCAAGGTTAGCCAGTGCCAGTGCAATGTTGGCCTCGCTGCCGCCGTAGCTGGCCTCAAAGCCGGATGCCATACGGATCTTCTCGTAGTTCGGCGGGGTCAGGCGCAGCATGATCTCACCGCAGGTGATGAATTTCTGGCCGGTGGTATCGTTGCCAAGGATCGGGTTGAAATGTTCCATAACGCTCCTCCTGATATTTACAGCTCATCAGAGTTCTGTTAACACATCGTTGTATCCATTATAATCCGGCCCGGATGGGATTGCAAGCATTTCCGCGGGGATGCAAGAGAAAATAATCAGCCTTTTTTGGGAGATTTGACGAATTCATACCCCTGTCAAATCGAAAGAAGGCGTATACTCTTCCTTCGCGCTGCTCTTCTGCTGCATGTAGCCCTGCGCCAGTCCCTTGTCCATGGCATAGTTGACCACCCGGCGGTATTCATAGGTGGTAATGCGCCGTCCGATGCCGTGCTCTGCGGCTTTGTAAAACGGTGTGTACTGGCTCATGACGCTGGGGATGAAGCACTCGGGGTCTGCATCGTTCCACGCGGCCATCTGGTCAAGCACCGCAAAGCTGTCGTCAACATGGCCGGGCAGGGCAAGGTGCCGCAGAATGACCCCCTTTTGCAGGATGCCCTCTGCATTGAACACCGGGTGCCCGGCCTGTGCCATCATGGCTTCAATGGCGGGCTTTGCCTGCGCAAAATAGTCCGGTGCAGAGGAAAGCTCTGCCGAGAGGGCGGAGGAGACGTATTTCAGGTCGGCCAGCCAGATGTCGATGTATCCGCGCCATGCTTCCACGCTTTCCACCGTTTCGTAGCCGCCGGTGTTGCATACGATGGGCAGATGCAGGCCATTAGCCCGGGCAATATCCAGCGCGGCAATGATCCAGGGCCGCCACTGGCCGGGTGTGACCAGATTGATGTTGTTGGCACCCTGCTCCTGCAGATTCAGGAAAATCTCTGCCAGATGTTCCACGCTGATCTCCTTGCCAAGGCCCTCGGCGCTGATGGGATAGTTCTGGCAGAAGCAGCATTTGAGGGTGCAGCCGGAAAAGAACACCGTGCCGCTGCCCTTTGTGCCGCTGATGCATGGCTCCTCCCAGTAGTGCAGGGCAGCGCGGGCTGCTTTTAAGGCGCCGCCCGCGCCGCAGAAACCGGTGCGCCCGGCAGCACGGTCAGCCCCGCACCGGCGCGGGCAGAGGGTGCAGGAAGAGGGAACGGAGACGAAATCGCTTTTCGGCATAATATCCAAAGTCCTTTGCTGAAAGTTTGTCAGCCCTAGTATACCACTTTTCGCCCCGGACGTGCTATACTATAAGATAAGGAAAAAATAATACATATGGAAAGCAACATCTTTGCAAGGTCCTTGTGGCGGACTGCGGCAGAGAGAACGTTGTGATGGAGGAGACCATGCGCACCGAAACCGATGAGATCCGCGATAATCTCAAGTACCTGACCCTGCTCTCGCGGGATTATCCTTCGCAGGCGGCGGCAGCCAGCGAGATCATCAGCACGCAGGCACTGCTCAAGCTGCCCAAGGGTACCGAGCACTTCATGAGCGACCTGCACGGCGAGAATGAAGCTTTTGTGCATATTCTGAATTCCGCTTCCGGTGTCATTCGCGAAAAAGTGGATCAGGTGCTGGGCGATACCGTGCCGAAGCATACCCGCGCCGAGCTGGCAACGCTGATCTATTACCCCAACGAAAAGCTGCCCCAGCTCAAGGCACGCTGTACCAGCGAGGAAGCGCTGGATCAGTGGTACACCGAAACGCTGCTGAGGCTCATTGATATCTGCCGTCTGGTGTCCTCCAAGCATACCCGCGACCATGTGCGCAGATGCCTGCCTGCCAGCTGCGGCTACATTCTGGACGAGCTGCTCCACGCCCATTTTGAGGATCACGACAAGGATCTGTACTACGGCCAGATCGTGGGCAGCATCATTGAAAATGGCCGCGCCGACCACTTTATCGTGCGGCTGTGCGAGCTGATCAAGCATCTGGCAGTGGACAAGCTGCACATCGTGGGCGACCTGTTCGACCGCGGCCCACGCCCGGATATCATCCTCGATCTGCTCATGCGCCACCACAATGTGGATATCCAGTGGGGCAACCACGATGTAGTATGGATGGGTGCCGCTGCGGGCAGCCCCATCTGCATCTGCACGGTGCTCAAGACCACGCTGGCTTATCATAACCACGGAATGCTGGAGGACTGCTACGGCATCAACCTGCGCCATCTGCAACGCATGGCCGAGCAGTTCTACTGCAATGATGATCTTTCCATCTGGATGCCTCATACCGATGCGGCCCGCGGCCTACACCAGGGGAATGCTGCACCGCTGTGCCGTGATGCACAAGGCCATCAGCATTCTGATGTTCAAGCTGGAGTGCCATGTCATCGACCGCAACCCGGACTTCCAGATGCAGGAGCGAGATTATCTGCGCCGCATCGACTGGGAAAAGCACACGGTAAAGATCGGCGAAAAGGAGTATCCGCTGCGGGATACCTCGTTCCCCACGGTGGACCCGCCGACCCGGCCGCACTGCACCCGGATGAACAGCTGGTGCTGCGCAAGCTGGTGCAGTCCTTCCGCCAGAGCGAAAAACTGCAGCAGCATGTGGAATTTCTCTATGCAAAGGGCAGCGTGTACCACATTGAGAACGGCAACCTGCTCTACCATGGCGCTGTGCCCATGACCAGCCGCGGCACCTTTGCCATGGAGCGCTTTGAGGGCCGCTACTACTCCGGCCGCGCACTGATGGACTACTGCGATGCCCGCGCCCGCCGGGGCTACTATGCACCGGAAGGCAGCGCTGCCCGCCAGAGTGGACAGGATTTTTTGTGGTATCTGTGGTGCGGCAAGCTTTCGCCGCTGTTTGGCCGCAGTGCCATGACCACCTTTGAGCGGCTCTATATAGAGGACGCTTCCACCCACACCGAGGTGAAGGACCCCTATTATACATGGTATAACGATGAGGCCGTCTGCCGCCGCATTCTGGCCGAGTTTGGCCTGCCCGGTGCCAGCCACATCGTCAACGGCCACGTGCCGGTGCGGGAAAAGAACGGCGAAAGCCCCATCAAGGGCGGCGGACGGCTGGTGGTGATCGACGGCGGTTTCTGCCGTGCCTACCACGAAAAGACCGGCATTGCGGGCTACACGCTGGTGTATTCCAGCCGCACCATGTCCCTGCGCACCCATCAGCCCTTTGAAAGTGCCGAGAAAGCGGTGAAGGATAATCTGGATATCATTTCCCAGAAAAACATTCTGGAGACCGAAAATCATCGCATTCTCGTGGAGGACACCGACGAGGGTGAGGTGCTGCGGGAGCGTGTACACGACCTCAAGCAACTGGTGGCTGCCTATCAGCTGGGCTGGATCACTGAGACTCGGTGCGAAGACCACATCTGGTAAAGAAAGCGCAACAGCAATGTATCTGGTTTTTGTAAAATACCTGAAAAAGAAATCAAAATTTTGGAATATCCTGCGCGAAAATGGGCAAAACAGAAAATAATAAAACAACACCAAGCGGGGCTTTGCTTTTTTGTGAAAGTTGTGTATAATAAGATAGCTGTACGTGTACGGCCTTATGGCCCATGCACATCAGGCAGCTTTTATGGAAAATGCTTTCAGGAACCTTAACAGGCCTGCGGCTGCGGGCCTCCGACAAGGAGATCATAAAATTGGAGAAATTTGTTATTACGGGCGGCAAGCCCCTGCACGGCGAAGTTACCATTTCGGGTGCCAAAAATGCGGCGGTGGGCGTCCTGCCTGCAACCATTCTGGCAGCGGATGTCTGTGTGATCGAGAATCTGCCGGATATCAGTGATGTGGCGGTGAGCCTGAAGATCCTCAGCGTTCTGGGCGCACAGATCAAAATGATTAACCGCAACACCTACGAGATCGACACCACCCATCTGACCGGCACCAACGTCCCGGACGACCTGTCCCGCCAGATGCGGGCCAGCTACTACTTCCTGGGGGCGCTGCTGTCCCGTTTTGGCAAGGCGCAGGTGGCTATGCCCGGCGGCTGCAACCTCGGCCCCCGCCCCATTGACCAGCACCTGAAGGTGTTCAGTGCTCTGGGCGCAGAGGACAGCGTGGACTACGGCATGATCAGCGTGCGCGCCAAGGAGATGAACGGTGCACACATCTTCTTTGATAAGGTCAGTGTGGGCGCTACCATGAACGGTATGCTCTCCGCTGTAATGGCCAAGGGCCAGACCATTCTGGAAAACTGTGCCAAGGAACCCCATGTGGTGGATCTGGCAAACTTCCTGAATATGTGCGGTGCCAATATCCGGGGCGCTGGCACCGATGTGATCAAGGTGCGGGGCGTGGAAAAGATGCACGGCTGCACCTACAGCATCATCCCGGATCAGATCGAGGCTGGCAGCTACATGGTGGCTGCTGCTGCCACCGGCGGCGATGTTCTGGTGAAGAACGTCACCCCAAGCATCTGGAGCCCATTACCGAAAGCTGCGCCGTGCAGGCGTGGAGGTGGAAGAATTTGACGATGCTGTGCGTGTGCGCCGCACCGGTGATATTCTGCCGCTGAAGATCAACACGATGCCGCATCCCGGCTTTCCCACCGACATGCAGCCCCTGATGGGCGTGCTGCTGAGCGTGGCCAAGGGCACCAGCACCGTGACCGAGAGCGTGTGGGATAACCGCTTCCGCTATGTGGACGAGCTGCGCAAGATGGGTGCCAACGTGCAGGTGGACGGTCAGGTGGCTGTGTTTGAGGGCGTGGATAAGCTCACCCCTGCACCGCTGCGCGCACTGGATCTGCGTGCAGGCGCTGCCATGGTGGTGGCTGCGCTGATGGCAGACGGCACCAGTGAGATCGAGGAAATCGGCCACATCGAGCGCGGCTACGAGAATATCGTGGAAAAGCTGCGCGGTCTGGGTGCAGACATCATCTTTTCAGGCACCTACAGCCTGCGCGGGCTGTTTTTGAGTGTATCAGAGGTTTTTCATGGCAGAATTCATCTCGTTATATTCGGGTTCCTCCGGCAACAGCAGTGTGGTGCGCTGCGGGCAGCGGTATCTCATTGTGGATATGGGCAAGGGCGTGCGCACTACCTCGGCGGCGCTCAAGGCGCTGGGCCTTGCCGCCAGTGACTGCGACGGCATCCTTGTCACCCACGAGCACAGCGACCATGTGAAGGGGCTTTCCACCTTCCTCAAAAAGAACACGCTGCCGGTGTACGGTGCAGCGGCAACGCTGGATTTTCTGGACAGCAACGGCATCGTACCGGCCAGCTGTGAGCTGCACGAGCTGGAAGGCAGGGAAGAGGACGTGGGCGCGTTTGGCGTGCAGAGCTTTCCCACCAGCCACGATGTGCCCTGTGTGGGCTACCGCATCCACACCCCGGACGGCAAGACCATGACCATTGCAACCGACCTTGGCGTGCTCACGCCGCCGGTGCACGAGGCGCTTTCCGGCTGCGACCTTGTGGCACTGGAGAGCAACTACGACCTGCACATGCTGCGCAGCGGGTCATACCCCTATTACTTACGGGCACGCATTGAAAGCACCCGGGGCCACCTTTCCAACGACGAGTGCTCGGCAAAGCTGCTGGAGCTCATTCAGGAAGGGTGCAAAAAGTTTGCGCTGTGCCATCTTTCGCAGGAGAATAACACGCCTGCGCTTGCCCTGCAGACCGTGTTCAACACGCTGGGCGCGGCGGGCGTTGTGCCGGAGAAGGACTGCATCGTGCAGGCACAGCGCCGCAACGAAATGAGTCCGGTATTAGAGTTTTAAATAAAACAAACGGCAATGCAATTGCATTGCCGTTTGTTTTATTCAGCTGCTTTCTGTGTGCGGATGTCATCGCCTGCAAAAAGGCAGGGGACAAAGGCAGAAAGGCGGCTGGAAATTTTTTCGGTATACAGCTTTTCCAGCAGAGCACCGTCAGTGATGTTGGTGGTGACGATGGTGGGCAGCTTTGCACCCAGCCGGTTGTTGAGCAGACTGTACAGGCTGCTGATGAGGAAGGCGGAGTTGAACTCCGAGCCAAGATCATCCAGAATGAGCAGGTCGGCCCCGGCAGCGGTCTGCATCAGCGTTTCCTCCTCGCCTGCCGGGTCTGCACCAAAGTGCAGCCCTTCCAGCTTGGAGAAAAAGTCCGGGCTGGAAACATAGATCACATCGTAGCCCTTTTCCAGCACGATGCCCGCAATGGCAAGGGCCGCGTGGGTCTTGCCAAGGCCCGCATTGCCAAACAGCATCAGGCTCTCGCTGTGGTGGTCAAACTCTTCCGCGTAGCTGCGCAGGTCTGCCAGCATATCGGCCATGTAAGGGCGGATGGCACCGCCCACCTTTTCATCGGCACGGTTCGGGTAATAGCGCAGCTCCATGGTGTCAAAGCTTGCAATGGACAGGCTGGACAGCGCCTCGATCTCCTTGCGGCGCAGCTGCTGCATCACCTTGTGCACGCACTCACAGGTGCGGCCATTCACGCTGCCGGTGTCCTGACATTTGGGGCAGACAAAGCGCGGCTCCAGTGCATCAGCGGGCCGTCCGCTTTGTGCCAGCAGGGCGGTCAGCTTCTGCTTTGCATCGGCAAGGGCGGCGGCAGCTTCGGTGCGGTCCTTGCCCAGCACCGGCCATGCGCAGCGGATGCCCCGCACCCGCACCTCTTCTTCTGCATGGCGCAGGGCGGGAATGGCGGCTTCGGCTTCGGCGCGGGCATCCTCGGCTCTGGCTCTGGCCACCTGCCGCCGGGCGGCCACGGTGCGCATGGCTTCCTGATACAGTTCGTTTTTGGTACGCATGGCTCCTCCTTATTCCGGCTTCTTTTTCAACGGACGGCGGCGGGCAGCGTTCTTGAGGAAATCGTTGCCGCTGGGGGCTTCGCGGTCTACCCGGAGGTTCCGGCTTGCGCCTGCAGCAGCCACCGGGCTGCGCACATCGTGCACGGTGCGCAGGCCCTTGGCATTCCAGGTCTTGAGGATGCTGTTCCAGTACCACAGGTCGCGCTTGGCCCCGGCCTGCACGGCAGCTTCCTGCACCATGGCATCGTCGTAGCCGTAAACCTCGTACCAGCGTGCAATGGCCTTGCGCCCGCCAAGGGTCAGCTCGCTTTCCGGGATGTTCAGAAGGCCGCTGACATACTGCTCGCGGCTCTGGCGCAGTGCCAGCAGTTTGAGGTGGGCATCGGCCTGCTCACCGGTCTCCACGCCCTCGGTGCGCCACACCTTCAGCTCATGCACTACGGCGGCCATGGTGCTGCGGCCGGTGCTGGCAACGTAGGCGGTGCACAGCATCACGGTCTCCGGCGCAAAGCCCTCCTGCATATAAAGGTTGACCAGCTTTTCCATCTCCCTGTGGGTCAGCGGACGGGCAAAGCCGGTCTGTGCGCAGTCGATCAGGCTGGAGATCATGGGGTCGGTGCGGCTGGCCGCAGCGATCTCGGCCCAGGTCATGGGTGCGGGGGCGCTGGGTTCCTCGCCCGGTGCAGCGTTCTCTTCGTACCGCTCCAGCAGGCCAGCGCCTGCCCAGAAGGAGAGGGCGCTCTCGGCGCTGATGCGGCTGCGCAACTTGAGGTCGGCACAGATCTTGTCCGGGTCGGTGATGCCGGTCGCCAGCACATACAGAGCCACGCGCACATTGTATTCTTCGGCGATGCCCAGTTTGGAAAACACCAGCTGCGGCACTGCAATGGTATCGCCCTTGAGTTCTTTTAAACGATAGATCATGTTTTATTCCTTCGGCTTGTCCGGCTCGGCTTCGGCAGCAGGCGGCTCCCACGGGTCGCTGTCCATCATGCTGGGGCAGTTTTTCCAGCGGTCAGGATCGGCATTGAACGCGTCCTGCAAAAAAGCGGCTGTGGCCTCCCGGCCCTCGTCGGTGAGCGGAAACACCTTCTGCACCCGCAGGGCAGGGTCGGTCTTTTCAATGGTCCAGGGGTCCGGCCAGTAGTCCACGGTGAGGATGCTTTCCTCCTTTGCGGCACCCTCGCCGCCGTCCGGGTCCGGCACGGTGCGCTTGCCGGGGATCATCCGGTATCGCAGGCCGTATTCGTTGCCGCTGTAGGAATTTTTGCATTTGAAGTAATGCAGCAGGGGAACAAAGATCATGGCAGAGTCCTTTCGTATTTTGCAGGGAGCGGCTGTAAGCAAAAACGGCAAACCGATATTCCACGGTTTGCCGTTTGTTTTTGGAGCAGGGTACGGGACCCGAACCCGCCGCCTGCTGCTTGGGAAGCAGCCGCTCTACCGGATGAGCTAACCCTGCAAGTTGCTCATTTATTGTAGCAAAGAGGGACGGGATTGTCAAGGGCCGGAGAATGTCAGTTTTTCTGGGCATCGGTCAGGTCCAGCACCGGCGTGAAGGGGTCGAACACAAGGCCGGTGATGCCGTCCGCCACCAGCAGACGCCTGTTCTGGCCCAGCAGCGGCACCACGGCGCAGCCTTCCAGCAGCTGGCGCTCACAATCGGCCAGCAGGGCACAGCGGGCGTTGCCGGTCTGCTGGGCACTCTCGGCCAGACGCTGAGAATAGATGGGGTCGGACCAGCCGGTCAGGCCGCCGCCCTCGGCCGTGAACTGCTGCAGCATCTGGTATACGCTGCCGCCTTCGGCGCGGATGGGAGCCAGCGCAATGGTGTAGCTGCCCGCTGCAAGGCGTTTGTCGAACTCCTCCTGCGGAACCTCTTCCACCGAGAAGAAAAGGGAGCAGTCCTTCTGCCATGCGCCGTTGATCTGCTCGGCCAGTTCGGTCAGGCCGGCTTCCTTCGGCAGCAGGATGGTCACGCCGGAAAAATCCGAGCTGGCCATGCCCTGCCGTGCATTCAGGTACAATGTACGGGGGTCGGTGATGGTGGGCAGCGGGTTCCTGGCAGACTTGCGGTAATCGATGCCGTCCACGGAAAGGCCGGTGGGCACAAGACCCTCGGCAGCGGTGTACAGACCGGAAGAGGGCACATCCACATTCTCCCGGGCGATGCCGGCAAGCGCCTGCCGCAGTTCCTGATCGGCAAACACAGAATCTTCGGCGCTGTTGAACAGCAGTGCCCAGGTGGTGTCGGAGTAATCCACCGACTGCAGCGAGGTATCCTCGCCGGTGTCGTCCAGCGCGGCGGAGCATTTTTCGTCTGCAATGAGCTGGGCGGCGCTCTTGCCGGTGCTGCCGGTGTTCTGCACCAGACGCAGGCTGCCGATCATGGGGGAAGAGACATCCCGGCGCAGGAACAGCCGCTGGCCGTCCAGTTGTAAAGATAGAAGCTGCCGCTGGAAAGGGTGGTCTTGGCGGTCAGGCCGTAGGTGCCGCGGGTGCTCTCAAAAAATGCTTCATCGCAGGGCATGGCACCGGGCAGGGTGAGTTTGGCAAGGAAGTTGTCGTCCTTTTCACTCAGGCGGAACACCAGCGTCAGCGGGCCGGCGGCCGAAACGCCCAGCGTGCTGGCATCGGCTGTGCCAGCCAGCACGGCAGCACTGTTCTCAAGGGCGGCAAACTCCACGGCATAAGGGGAATTTGTCTGCGGCTGGAATATACGCCGGAATGCAAACACAAAGTCTTCGGCAGTGATGGTGTGATCCGTGGAAGCGCCCTTGACGGCCTTGTAGGTCAGCCCGTCCTTGATCTGGAAGGTGTAGGTCTTGCCATCGGAGGAGATCGTCCAGCTCTCGGACAGATCGGGCACGATCTCGCCATCCGCTTTTTTGCGGACAAGCCCGCTGTAAAGGTTCTCGCAGGCGATCACGTCCGGGGCAGCAGAAGCCACCTGCGGGTCGAGGTTTGCGGGAATGGTATCCACGAACCATGTAAAGCTTGGCGCACTGGAACTGCTGCCGCAGCCGGTGAGCGCAAGCAGGAACGCAGCAGCAAGCAATGCTGCGGTAATACGGAAGAACTGTTTCAAGGGGATGACCTCATTCTATGGTATTTGCGAAAAAAGGCTTTTTGTATACAAAAAGCACTCTGCTTCGACAAGTGTAGCAGAAACAGCGGCAAAATACAATTGCAGAATTGTGAATTTACCTTGCTTTTGGGCAAAAAGGGCGTTTTTCCGTTGCCAATTGCGGCTAAATGGACTATAATGGTACAGCGAAACATCTCTGCACCCGTTTTGAGGTGCGTTCTGAATACGATATTATGGAGGAGGAACTGTTTTTATGCAGAAGGATCAGCAGAAACTGATTGAACTCATCAAAGGCAAAAAAGTGGCCTTCATTGGTGCCGGTGTCAGCCACAAGACCCTGATCAAGGAGTTTGTGGAGCTGGGTGCCCATGTGACCCTGTGCGACCAGAAAAAGAGCGTGGAGGACTTTGGCGATTACGCTGCAACCATCAAGGAGCTGGGCATCGACCTGAGTCTGGGCGAAAACTATCTGGATGGCTTCAAGGGTCAGGATATCATCATGCGCACCCCCGGCTTTGTGGGCTACTTTGAAAGCCCCTGCAGGATGCCATGGCCGCAGGCACCATGGTCACCAGTGAGGTGGAGCTGTTCTTCGACTTCTGCCCCTGCGAGATCGTAGCCGTGACCGGCTCCGACGGCAAGACCACCACCACCACCCTGATCTCCAAGTTCTACGAGGCCGCAGGCCGCAAGGTGCATCTGGGCGGCAACATCGGCGCAGCTCTGCTGCCCATGCTGCCCGAGGTGGCTCCCGAGGATGTGGCTGTGGTGGAGCTTTCCAGCTTCCAGCTCATCAGCATGCATTCCAGCCCCAACATTGCCGTGGTGACCAATGTCACCCCAACCATCTGGACCACCACAAGGACATGCAGGAGTACATTGATGCCAAGCGCAACATCCTGCTGTACCAGAAGCAGCCCTGCCGCGCTGTGCTGGGCTATGAGAATGAGATCAGCCGTTCCATGCAGTCCGACTGCAAGGGCAAGCAGGTGTGGTTCACCCGCCTGCACGATACCGACAACGGTGCCTTCCTGCGCAAGGAGGACAACATGCTCTGCATGGCCGAGGATGGCGTTGTGACCCCCTTCCTGGCCCAGAAGGACGTGAAGCTGCGCGGCCTGCACAACATTGAAAACCTGCTGGCTGCTGCCGCTGCCGTGTGGGGCGAGGTGCCCGTGGAAGCCATCCAGAAGGTGGGCAGCACCTTTACCGGTGTAGAGCACCGCATTGAGCCGGTGCGCACGCTGGACGGCGTGCTGTACTACAACGACTCCATCGGCACCAGCCCGACGCGCACCATTGCCGGTCTGCGCAGCTTTAACCAGAAGGTCATTCTGATCGCTGGCGGCTACGACAAGCACATTCCCTATGAGCCGCTGGCACCGGAAGTGGTGGCCCACGTGAAGAACCTTGTGCTGATGGGTGCCACCGGCCCCCGCATCGAAAAGGCTGTGCGCGAGGACCCGAACTTCAACGAAGCAGAGCTGCCCATCCAGCACGCCGACAATATGCGGCACGCTGTGGAGCTGGCCCGTGCCTGCGCAAAGCCCGGTGACATCATCATCCTGTCCCCGGCCAGCGCATCGTTTGACCTGTACCCCAACTTTGAGGTGCGCGGCCGCGAGTTCAAGAAGATCGTCAACGAGCTGAAGTGATCGCGCAGGTCAGCACAAAAGCCCACCGCGCCCGCTTTTTAAATGCCTGCGGGGGGAAATGGGTGCTGGGGGCGACCCTGCCGCTGAATCTTGCCCTTTTTAGCAAAAGCCAGCCGTGGCGATTCTACGCAGGACCTACACTGGCGCTGGAACTCAGCGGCAGCACCGCATGGGCAGCAGGGCACGCAAACCCGGAAGAGCTGGCCAGCTTTCTGGCTTTCTGCGGGTGTGAAAGCATCATTTTAGACGAAAACGAATGCCCACCGCCTGCCGGGTGGTGCAAAGCTGAAACGCTGACTGTATTCGGCCTTGCACCCGGCAAGGCTCTGCCGCTGCCCGCTGCAGACGAGACGCTTTGGGCCGGACTGACCCTTGACAGAGAACCCTCTGCCATGGATGTGGCACGGGCGCTCTACCCGGCGGATACGGCAAAGCAGGATGACTTTTACTCCGAGCTTTGCACAAAGCGCACCCGCGGCAAAGCCCTTGTGTGGGCGCTGCGGCAGGGAAGTGAAACGATCTGCACGGTAGGGGCCTATGCCCTTGCGAACAGGCAGGCCTACATGGCCTGCGGGCAGACAGCCCAGCCTTTGCGGGGCAAGGGCATCGGCGGGCGGCTCATTGTGCAGATGGCGAACGAGCTTGCCGCCAAGGGGGAGCACCCGGTGTTTCTCTGCAGCCCGGAGCGGGTGCACTTTATACCCGGCTTGGCTTTGAAAGCTGGGGAATATGCAAGATATGAACAAACTCTTCAGTCAAAACCTGACGGTTTTGCCAGCTCCCTCAATGAGGGAGCCTTTGGCAGGACGGAAAAGCTTTCTGCATAAGTGAAACGTTCTGGTTTCGTCAGGAGCTCCCTCCCTGAGGGAGCTGGCGCACGAAGTGCGGCTGAAGGAGTCATTCCGACAGAAAGCCTGCGCTCTATAAAATCTATAAAATTAAGGAACCGTTATAATGTCAATGCTGAACCACTTTTTCAATTACAAACCCGAAGTTCTGGCGCTGGACGAAAAGGCTATGGAGCTGTGCCAGCCCTACTTCCGCCATATGGAGGAGATCCGCGATTTTAACCAGCTCAAAATGCTGAAAGCCTTTGCGGATACCCAGATGTCCTCCACCGATATGCTGGGCACCACCGGCTACGGCCTGTGGGATACCGGCCGCGCAAAGCTGGAGCAGATCTTTGCCGAGGTGATGGGCGCAGAGGATGCCCTCGTGCGCAGCCAGTTCCAGAGCGGCACCCACACGCTGGCTGTGGCGCTGTTCGGCCTGCTGCGGGCAGGGGACACCCTGCTGGCTGCCACCGGCCGCCCCTACGATACGCTGGAAGGCGTGATCGGTCTGGACGGCAAGGGCAGGGGCACCGGCACCCTGATGGATTACGGCATCCGGTACGATGAAGCTCCGCTGAAAGCCGACTTCACCCCGGATTATGACCTGATCGCCCAAAAGGCCCCCGGTGCAAAGGTGTGCCACATCCAGCGCAGCCGCGGCTATCTGCAGCGCAATGCCTTTGATCTGGAAACGATCCGAAAAATTGCGGATACCGCCCGCGCCGCAAACCCGGACATCATTATTTTTGTGGATAACTGCTACGGCGAGTTCACCCAGACGCAGGAACCCTGTCAGATGGGCGCAGACCTTGTGGTGGGCAGCCTGATCAAGAACCCCGGCGGCGGCATCGCTCCCACCGGCGGCTACATTGCGGGCCGCAAAGACCTTGTGGAGCTGTGCGCTTACCGCCTGAATGCGCCCGGTCTCGGCAAGGATCTGGGCTGCACGCTGGAAACGCCCCGTGATATGTATCTGGGCTTCTACTATGCGCCCGGCGTGGTGTGCGAGGCCATCAAGACCGCCATTTACGCCCAGTGTATGCTGGAGCTGCTGGGCAAGAATCCAGTGCCGCGCTACTGCGACGACCACAACGATATCGTCACCTGCTTTGATGCAGGCACTGCGGATGCGCTCATCGGCTTCTGTCAGGGTATTCAGGCTGCAAGTCCCGTGGACAGCTATGCCGCCCCGGAACCTTCTCCGGAGCCGGGCTATACTGATGAGGTGGTCATGGCAAGCGGCAGCTTTACACAGGGCAGCACCATCGAGCTTTCCTGCGACGGCCCGCTGCGTGAGCCGTACACCTGCTACCTGCAGGGCGGTCTGAACTTTGCTGCCAGCCGTGCAGGCGTGCTGCTGGCCATCCAGAAGGCTTATTTTAAGGACTGAAAAGAGGAGAGCGCATGCCTGTTTTAAGTGACCGTGTGGGTACCTTCACGGATTCTGTTATCCGCCGCATGACCCGCATCAACAATCAGTACGACTCCATCAACCTTTCGCAGGGCTTCCCGGATTTTGACCCGCCGAAGCAGTTGCTGGACGCTCTGGCCGAAACGGCTTACAAAGGCCCGCACCAGTACGCTGTGACCTTTGGCGCGCAAAACTTCCGCGAGGCGCTGGCAAAAAAGACCAGCCCTGCCCTGCACCACGAAGTAGACCCCAACACCGAGATCTGCGTGACCTGCGGCAGCACTGAGGCCATGATGGCAGCCATGATGACCATCTGCAACCCCGGCGACAAGGTGATGATCTTCTCACCGTTCTACGAGAACTACGGTGCCGATGCCATTCTTTCGGGCGCGGAACCCATCTATATCCCGCTGGTGCCGCCCACCTATGAGTTTGACATCAGCCTGATCGAAAAGGGCTTTGCCGAGGGTGCCAAGGCGCTGATCCTGTGCAACCCCTCCAATCCCTGCGGCAAGGTGTTCCGCCGCGACGAGCTGGAAGCCATTGCAAAGCTGGCCATCCAATACGATGCCTTTGTGGTGACGGATGAGGTGTACGAGCATATCATCTATGCGCCGGCAGAGCATATCTGCATGGCAAGCCTGCCCGGCATGTTTGAGCACACCATCACCTGCAACTCGCTCTCCAAGACTTACTCCATCACGGGCTGGCGTCTGGGCTATCTGATCGGACCCGCAGAGGTCATTGAGGGCGCGCGCAAGGTGCACGACTTCCTCACTGTGGGTGCGGCTGCACCCCTGCAGGAGGCCGCTGTGGCCGGTTTGGAGATGCCCGCCAGCTATTACGAAGAGCTGCAGGCCCTTTACACCGAAAAACGCGATCATTTTCTGGCCGGACTGGACCGTGTGGGGCTGAAGCACAATGTTCCGCAGGGCACCTATTTTGTGATGATCGATATTTCCGATTTTCTGGCGCTGCCCCAGTTCAAGGGCTGGACCGACCTGCAGTTCTGTGAGTGGATGATCCGGGAAGTGGGCGTGGCCGCTGTGCCTGGCTCCAGCTTCTTCCGGGAGCCGGTGAACCACCTGATCCGGATGCACTTTGCCCGCGGCACCGATGTGCTGGACGAAGCCGTCCGCCGGCTGGAAAAGCTGCAGGCTTTACTGAAATAAAAGCAAAACAAAACAACAGCGCCGCAGGAAGCCTGCGGCGCTGTCTCTTTCCGATACTCTATACACGATTCATCACACGGCGTGGCGCTGCACGGTGGGCATTGGCTCCACAAGAGCGGGATGCATCCCCTCGCGGTAGTCCAGGTCGCCCTGATCCATACCGCGCAGCAAGACCTCGGCGGTGGCAATGTTGGTGGCAATGGGTACGCTGTGCATATCGCACAGACGGAGCAGATTCTGCTCGGTGATGCTGGCGGCATCCGCTTTCAGCGGGTCACGGAAGAACAACACAAGATCCACTTCGTCGCACGCAATGCGGGAAGTGATCTGCTGCACACCGCCCAAGCGCCCGGAGAGATAACAGTGCACGGGCAGGCCGGTAGTCTGCGCCAGCATCCGTCCGGTGGTACCGGTAGCAATGACTGTGTTTTTGGACAAAATGGCGCTGTAAGCAGTGCAGAACTGCAGTGCAAGCTCTTTGCGGGAATCGTGTGCAAGAATGGCGATCGTCATATTGCTCTCTCCTTTGTTCCAAGTATAGTGTTGCGTGTGACGAACAACTTTCTCATTGGAAAGTGAAATGAAGTGAAATCGTTATCAAGTTTTCCAATATAGTTTTACCGCATCAAAATAGGGGCTGTCAAGGGGGTTCTTGTACTTTTTACAAAACAAAATGGAGAAAGTAAGACTATATCTTTGTGAGAAGTGCAGAAAACTGGGATACAATCATCCATATCAGTGAGCGAACAGGAAAGGCAGATTGAAAACATAATTCAGTTTTTGTCTTTGCTGAAAGAACATTTCATGGGAATAAAACAAAAATACAGGCTGGCGCAAATCGCACCAGCCTGTTTCGGAAAAAGCTTTTCAGTTTCGTTTCTAAATTATGAATATTATGGAGAAAACGCTCGCTCCCGATTTCCGCACTGGAAAGGTGGGTCCAGCGGGCTTTAGCGGATCTGACCATTGCCGTGGATGATATACTTGTAGCTGCACAGCTCGGCCAGTCCCATGGGGCCGCGGGCGTGGAGTTTCTGGGTGGAAATGCCCATTTCACACCCAAGGCCGAATTCACCGCCATCCGTAAAGCGAGTGGAACAGTTCACATACACGGCGGCGCTGTCCACTGCGGCAGTGAACAGGTCGGCATGGGCCTGTGTCTGGGTCAGGATGGCTTCGCTGTGGCCGGTGGAGTGCTCAGCAATATGCCCGATGGCCTCCTCCACGCTGTCCACGACCTTGACCGCGAGGATGTAGTCCAGAAATTCGGTGTCAAAGTCCTTTTCTCCGGCAGGGGTGCCGGAGATGATGGAGGCTGCGCGCTTATCCAGCCGCAGATCCACCGGGTGCAGGCCCTTTGCCGCGCGGTCCGGGCCAAGGCGCTGGGCCAGACGGGGCAGGAACTGCCCGGCAATGGCAGAGTGCACAAGGCACACCTCCTCGGCGTTGCACACGCTGGGGCGGCTGGCTTTTGCGTTCTCGATGATGTCCAGAGCTTTGTCCAGATCGGCGGTGTCGTCTACGTACACATGGCAGATGCCGGTGCCGGTCTGGATGCAGGGGACCTTGGCGTTCTGAACGCAGGCACGGATCAGCCCGGCACCGCCGCGCGGGATCAGCAGATCCACATAGCCTACAGCGGTCATCAGAGCATTGGCAGAAGCGTGGGTGGTGTCCTCGATCAGGCAGACCGCTGTCTCGGGCAGACCGGCCTTTTTCAGGCCCTGCCGCAGGGCTGTGACGATGGCATGAGCACTGCGCCATGCCTCCTTGCCGCAGCGCAGGATGCAGGCGTTGCCGCTTTTGATGGCAAGGGCAGCGGCATCGCTGGTCACGTTGGGACGGCTCTCGTAGATAATGGCGATCACACCCATGGGTACAGCCGTCTTTTCAATGACAAGCCCGTTGGGGCGCTCTACCCGATTCAGCACCCGGCCCACCGGGTCGGGCAGGGCGGCAACCTCGCGGATGCCCTGCGCCATGGCTTCGATGCGCGGAACGGTCAGGGCCAGACGGTCCAGCATCACATCGCTGATGTGCCCCTTGGCCGCAGCCATGTCCTCGGCGTTGGCGGCAAGGATGGCAGACTGGTTCTGCGCATCGCATAAAGCGTCCGCCATGCCCAGCAGGGCCGCGTTGCGGGCGGTGTTATCGGCCAGCGCAAGGGCACTTTTGGCGCTGCGGGCGGCTTCCAGAATTTCCTGTGTGGTCATGTGTTCAGTCCTCCTTGCGGGCCGCAAAGCGGGTGCCTGCGGATCTGCCTGCGGCAATGTCGTACAAAAGCTCCGGGTGTGTGCCGTTGGCAATGACCATATCGGCACCGCTGCCCGTTACCATGCGGGCAGCGCGCAGCTTGGTGGCCATGCCGCCGGTGCCAAGGGCCGAACCGGCACCATCGGCCAGAGCCATCACCTCGGGGGTGATCTCCTCCACCAGCGGGATGAGCTTTGCATCCGTGTGGGTGTGGGGATTGGCGGTGTACAGGCCGTCGATGTCACTCAGCAGCACCAACATGTCAGCCTTGGCGCAGCAGGCCACGATGGCCGCCAGCGTGTCGTTGTCGCCAATGGAGGTGATCTCATCGGTGGCAACGGTGTCGTTTTCGTTGATGATGGGCAGGGCACCCAGCTCCAGCAGGCGGGACAGGGTGTTCTGAAAGTTCACGCGGCGTTCGGTGTGCTCCACGTCCACGCCGGTGAGCAGGATCTGCGCCACGGTGTGATTGTAGGCGTTGAACAGCCGGTCGTAGGTGTACATCAGCTCACACTGGCCCACAGCGGCGCAGGCCTGCTTGGTGGTGGTGTCCTTTGGGCGGGTTGGCAGTGAGAGCTTGCCCACGCCCATGCCAATGGCACCGGAGGACACCAGAATGACCTCATGGCCCTCGTTTTTCAGGTCGCTGAGCACCTTGACCAGCTGTTCCGTGTGGCGGATGTTCAGCCGTCCGGTGGCGTATGCCAGAGTAGAAGTGCCTACTTTTACAACGATGCGCATGATATCCTTAACCCTTTCCCATTTCCTTTGTCTTATTGTACGAGGCGATCACGGCATCCATCACCGCACCGCGCAGGCCGTGCTCTTCCAGCACGCGCACGCCCTGAATGGTGCTGCCGCCGGGGCTGCACACAGCATCCTTGAGTTCGCCGGGATGCTTTCCGCTTTCCAGCACCAGCTTTGCGCTGCCCAGAACCATCTGCGCGGCATATTCCTGCGCTTTGGCGCGGGGCAGGCCGCAGGCCACGCCGCCGTCGGCCAGAGCCTCAATAAACTGGTACACCCATGCCGGGCCGCAGCCGGAAACGCAGCTGGCGGCATCGATCAGACTTTCCGGCACGGCATCCAGACGGCCCGCAGGAGCCATGATCCTGAGGAAGGCTTCTTCTTCCTCAGCGGTGACATTGCTGGAACAGTACTGGATCATACCCTCGCCCACCGAAGCCGGGGTGTTGGGCATGATGCGGATCACAGGAAAGTCCTCACCGGCCATCTCCTGAATACGGGCAATCGAAGGCCCGCTGCCATGCTGCACAGCACAAAACGGCTGGGGCGCTCGTCAAAGGTGAACTTGAGCGGCTGGAGCAGAGCTTCCATCATCTGGGGCTTTACCGCCAGAAAAATCAGGTCGCAGTCACCGGCCACCTCGGCATTGGTGGCTGTTTTGCAGCCCAGTTCTTTGGCCAGTGCCTGTGCCTTGGCCGCAGTGCGGTTTGCCAGAAAAACCTTCTTAGGGTCAACAGCTTTGCAAACGGCACGGGCGATGGCTCCACCCATGTTGCCGCAGCCCAGAAAACCAATGGTATCCATCATAGTTTGTACCCTCCCTCAAAACGGCACTTCAATCACAGCCGTCTGCTCCCATTCTAAGCGTAGAGGAATATAAAATCAAGGGCCTTTTCCGCTTTTTTGCCGGAAGAAGCCGCTTTTGCAGGCATTGCGCACCGCCGGAAGGGGTTTAGGGGGCTGAGAAACGGCTTTTGAAGCGAGAAACTGCCGGAGTGAAAACGCAGGAAGATTCTTTGTTTACAAAATGGACAGAATCAATGCTTGCAATCGGGACGGCTTTTGCGGTATTATAATGTACGAAGCTGCCAATCGCCGTACGCAGCGGGAAAAATTTCTACGGTCGGGAAAGGAAGGTTTTTGTGTCACAAACAACGAAGCGGGCACTGGAAGCATCGCTGAAAAAGCTGATGCTGGAAAAGCCCCTCAATAAGATCACAATCAACGATATCACCGAGGACTGCGGCGTGAACCGCATGACTTTCTACTACCACTTCAAGGATATTTACGATCTGGTGGATTGGATCCTGATGGAAGATGCGGTCAAGGCGATGGAAGGCCGCCAGAGCTTTGATACATGGACCGAAGCATTTCTGGAAATCCTGCACCAGATCCGGGATAACAAAACACTGGTACTGAACGTATACCGCTCTGTGGGTCGTGAACAGGTGGAGCAGTATCTGTACAAGCTTCTGGACTCCATGCTGAAGGAATTTGCGGATCGCGAATGCCGCGACATCACCGTGCAGGACGATGACAAGCAGTTTGTGGTGGATTTTTACAAATATGCGCTGGTGGGCGTGGTGCTGGAATGGATCCGCCGGGATATGAAGACCGAGCCCGCTGTGATGGTAGAACGTATGGGACGGATGCTGCAGGGCGATCTGCGCCGCGCGTTATGCCGCCTTGCCAGCAATAAGATCCATCTGGAACAGGACGGTTGAACCGGAAGAACGACAAAATTTTATCATAATCTGAGCCGTGATGGGTTTTCTATCACGGTGCTTTTTCTGTTTATGGCAATTTGTGGGATAGAATGGTAGAGTAATGGCATAGAAATAGAAAAAGAGATTTCCGAAAAATACCGTTTGGAGGAAAAGGATAATGAATACTTCTGTTGAGAGCCTGACTCATAAAATGCAGCGTGCTGCCGTTGGTAAAATGGTGGACGTGGTGCTTTCTCATGCCGATAAAGACCGTCAGAAAACCGTGGGACAGCTGGTGGATGTCGCAAAGCAGTTCTATGGCAGTTCGTTCAGCGATGAAGCCTACGAACACGCCAGACAGACCCTGACCGACCCCGACAGCAAGTGGTCCAAGCTCATCAACTGTGTGCTGGATCAGACCGACCCCAACGTGGCCCGCACCATGGCCCTGAATCTGGGCTATGAGGCTTTCTTCCGCGGCACCAAGACCATCCGCGAGAACCGCGTGAAGTATCAGTGCAACATCCCCTGGCTGATCCTGTTCGACCCCACTTCCGCCTGCAATATGCACTGCGTGGGCTGCTGGGCCGGTGAATACGGTCACAAGAATAACCTCAGCTTTGAGGATATGGACAAGATTGTTACCGAGGGCAAGGAGCTGGGCGTGTACCTGTACATGCTGACCGGCGGCGAGCCGCTGGTGCGTAAGGCTGATATCCTGAAGCTGGCGGAGAAGCACAACGATGTGCAGTTTGCCATCTACACCAACTCCACCCTCATCGATGAGCCGTTCTGCAAAGAGGTGGTGCGTCTGGGCAACATTGCCTTCATGCTCTCCATCGAGGGCACCCGGAGACCAACGATGCCCGCCGCGGTGAGGGGCACTATGCCGCTGTTATGCATGCTATGGATCTGCTCAAGGAGCACGGCATCGTGTTCGGCACGTCCATCTGCTACACCCGCGATAATATCGAAGCTGTCACCAACGATGAGTTCATGCGTTTCCTGTGCGAGAAGGGCGCACACTTCGGCTTCTACTTCCACTACATGCCCGTGGGCAACGAGGCAGCACCGGAACTGATGCCTACCCCGGAGCAGCGCAAATATATGATCGACCGCATCCGCTATCTGCGCTCGGAAGAGTGCGATATCCCGTTCTACCCGATGGACTTCCAGAACGACGGTGAGTTTGTGGGCGGCTGCATTGCCGGCGGACGCAACTACTTCCACATCAACTCTGCCGGTGACGCAGAGCCGTGCGTGTTCATCCACTACTCCAATGCCAATATCCACGACCAGAGCATTCTGGAAATTCTGCACAGCCCGCTGTTCATGGCTTATCACAACGGCCAGCCCTTCAACAAGAACCATCTGCGTCCCTGCCCGATGCTGGAAAACCCCGAACTGCTGCAGAAGATGGTGCACGAGACCGGTGCCCACAGCACCGACCTGCAGTCGCCGGAGAGCGTGGAGCACCTGTGCGAGAAGTGCAAGAACTATGCGGCCAACTGGCAGCCCACGGCGGACGAGATCTGGTCCCACACCAAGATCCGCGAGAGCCGCTACGAGAACTACAAGGACTGGAAGCCCTCGCAGCCCATTGAAAAGTAACGAAGGCAGACATCATAATGCAAACAAAGCCCAGGCGTTCCATTGAAGTGCGCTCCGTCAAGTAGACAGAGAAATAATATAAGTTTTTGTTCGCCGTTTCCACAAGGAGACGGCGAATTTTTTGTGCAAAAGTGATTGTTCTTTCTTGACATAAAAATACCCCCAGAGTACGCAGAGTTTTTGTTTTACTCTGTCTACTCTAGGGGGAGCATATCACACGCAGAGAGGGTCTTACTGTTTCATGAAAGAGTGGTTTTGAAAATTACCAGAACCAGTAGCGCTTTTTCAGCACAACATATGCAATGCCGATCAGAACCACTACAACACCACCGGCAATGAAGAAGGTCCAGTTGATATTGGCAAATTTCAGGTTCTGGTTGGTTAGCAGATAACGGCCTGCAGTATCGGCAGTGATGATGCCGTCGGTGTAGCTGTTCAGGTACTGCCACTTGTTGGAGACGGCGTTGTACAGATACAGGCGGGTATAGGTGCTCACATCCAGATCGATGCGCACCGAGCAGGGAAGAGCCTTGCCCTTGTCCAGCTCAAACTCGATGCCCTGATCGGACTCAGTCAGGATGAGCATGGTGTCCAGCTCACTGGTGGTGCTCTTGACACCGCTGCCTGCAATCTGCATGGTGTAGCCATCACCCACCACGCACAGGGTCTTGCCGGTGGTGCGCAGCGCATTGAGGATATCACCGGTCACGGTAGGCACCTCGGCCTGTGTGAAAACGATCTCGTTGTCCTCACTGTCCTGAATGGCCTGCACAACGGGATCGATCTCGATGGGAGTATCGTTATCCGGTTCGGTGGAGCTGCTGTCCGAAGAATTATCGGAAGAAGATGCAGCCGAACGGTTGACGATGACCGTGACCATGGCGGATGCAGTGCCGTTGGAAACGGTAATGGAAGTAGCGCCGGTGCCCACAGCCGTGATCACGCCGCTGGGGCTGACCGTGGCAATGTTGCTGTTGGCGGACTTATAGGTGAACTTCTGGGAAGCGGAAGAAGGCTTGACACTGGCGGTCAGGGTGCGGGTGGCACCGGGCTTGAGCACAACGTAGGAAGGATTCACCGTGACGACCTGACCGCTGTTGGAAGAACCAGTGCTGGCGGTGCCAGTGCTGGAGTTGGGAATACTCATGACCGTGACATTGGTGGTAGCAGTCACCGAACCGCAGGTAGCGGTAATGGTGGCGGTGCCGGGGGCAATGCCGGTAACACGGCCGAAATTGTTCACCGTGGCGACCTTCTCATTGGAAGAGGTCAGGGCGACGGTGGCATAGTTGGAAGCCGAAGTAGGCCGCACCTGCAGCTGTGCCGAGACCGAGTTGCCAACATAGATGGTGTTGGAGGAAAGGGAAAGGTCCATCTCGGTAACGATCATGGAAGAATCCATGGAGACAACGATGGTGAAGGCACAGATCTGGTTGCCTGCGGCAGCGGTGATGCGGGTGGTGCCTACGCCCACAGCCTGCACGACACCGGAGTTGCTCACAGTCAGAATGGAAGTATCGTCCGAGATAAAGACAACCGAGTCGGTAGAGTTGCGCGGACGCACCACAGGAGACAGCTGCTGAGAGGAACCCAGCAGCATGTTGGCGGTATAGCTGCCGGCCTCAATGCTTTCGGCAGGCACGTCCTGATCCCACGGCATGGCAACGCCGCTCAGGGCAAGGCCGGAGACAGGGCTTGCTGCGGCCGCAGACACAGCTGTGCCGCAGGCCAGCAGGCAGAGCGCTGCCGCACAGACGGCCAGTTTTTTTGCGGTTGATTTCATAGTAAGTGTACCTCTTTGGGTGATATAACGGCGGCTGGCAGTCAGCACAGCTCCGGTTTAGCGGAACAGAACGCCCAGGGCTTCCATTGCGTACTCGAAATAGGTGACCTGATCGTACTCCACGCGGGCAGTAACGCTCATGCCGTTGGAAAGATCCACCTTGTCGCCGCTGCGGCTCACCACATAAGTGGCATCGGGCTTAATGGTCATCTTATAGTAGGAAGCGTTGGAGCTGGCCGTCACGTCACTGTCAATGGCCGTTACAGTGCCGGTCAGGGTGCCATAGGAATACTCCGAAAGGCCGGTAATGGCAATCTTGCACGGGTCACCCACATGAAGCAGCGGGCGGTCATTCACGGTGACCATGGCAACGATCTCCAGATCGTCGTTCTCGCTGGCAACAGTGGCCAGCGGGGAGCCTGCGCTCAGCACCATGCCCTCTTTGTAAGGAGTATCCATGTGGATCACACCGGAGGTGGGGGCGTAGATGTAGTAATCGTTGGCACCGGTGTTCAAGGCATCGAGCTGAGCCTGAACGTTGTCCACGTTGCTCTGTGCGCTGGTAATGCTCTGGGAGATGGACTGCATGGTGGAGTAGTACAGAGCTTCTACTTCGCTCTGGCTCTGCTCCATCATGGTCTTGATCTGAGCATCGGAGTAACCGGCAGCCTGATAGGCCGTGGCATCAAAGGTCTTCTGAGAGACCTGGCTCTTGTAGGTCTCGTACTGATAGTAGTAGGGCTGATCTTCGGGGTTTGTCTCGCTGAAGTAGTTGGTATCATCCTGCACGCACTGCAGCAGCTTGTTGTACTGGTCCAGCTGGGTCTGGTAGATCTTGAGCTGGCTTTCCAGGTTATCCTGCTGCATGTCGATATCCGTGCTCTTGATGTGGGCCACGAGGTCGCCCTCGTTCACATAGCTGCCCTCCGAAATATACATCTCGGTAATGGAGCCGGAATAACTGGACATGATATAGGTTTTATTGCTGGCCTGCACGGTGCCTGCGTTCTGGCTGACATAAATGCGGTTGGTATGGGTGCTCCACACCACCAGAAACAGCATGAAGATGCCCACCAGAATGACAAAAGCGTAGCCATAAGGCGGCAGCTTTTTTCCATCATGATGCGGCGGTCCTGCAGATCCGAAAGGTTCTGAACTTTAATCGTCATAATTACTTGGTCTCCATAAAGACATCGACCACGGCATCATCCTCGTCCTGATTGACATAGATGGTATAGGAGGTGCCGGTCAGTTTCTGCTCATTCTCAAAAGCGTGGACCTGCAGCTTGTAGGAAGCCAGCTGGCTTTCGGGCATGGGGCCGGTGTAGTGGGCATACAGGCAGTTCTTCACGCGCAGAACAGCATCCATATGGTAGTCCTGCTCCATCTGGCCGATGAACTGGGTAGCCTGCTGCATCATGTACAGGTGCATCTGACGGTCCTCACCAACCACCATGGCCTGCACAATGGGGCCAATGGGCTGTGCGTTGTTGCTCTTGATAAAGTTGTGCATCTGGGTCAGCACCACGGGCAGACTGGCCATCTCTTCCGGATGGATCTCACGGGAGAGCACATTGGTGAGCTTCAGGGTCTTGTTCTCGGCTACTTTGATCTCTTTCATGTTGAATACCTCGGTTCCTTTTCAGATTTACCTCAGAAGAGGCAGTAATAGGCAATCGAGAAAGGGGAGAAAATCGCTGCAGAGAGCAGCTTCCTCTCCGCTCCCGATCGCCTACTACTTATAAAAGTAATAGGGATCTTGCAAATAAAATGTGCCCGGAGGCATTTTGCCTCCGGGCACACCATAGTGAGGCATAGTTACCTGAGCAGGCGGGGCCTGTTCAGGATAACACCATCTACTTATACTAAACAGAAAGTCTTTCTAGCTCTTTTATCTGACACAGCAAAACTATGTCAAATCAAGCTATCCATCATGAATGACTCCCTTTCATATGTAACCGGGTACGCACCCGGCTGCAACACATCAATAGGTGATCGACTCACCGTCGTCATCCTCTTCCACCACGGCCTGCATGACAGACTGCTTGGGCTCTGCCTTTTTGCTGCGGTAGATACCCTGCTGCATGTTCCACAGCTCGTAGTACTTGCCTTCCTTGGCAAGCAGCTCATCGTGCGTGCCGCGTTCCACGATCTTGCCGTGATCCATCACAAGGATCAGATCACAGTCACGAACAGTGGACAGGCGGTGAGCTACGATCAGCATGGAACGATCTGCAAGCTGATCGTAGATCATGTTGAAGATCAGATTTTCCGTAGCAAAGTCCAGATTACTGGTGGATTCATCCAGAATGTAGAGGTTGGAATCTTTCAGGAAAGCGCGTGCCAGCGCAATGCGCTGCTTTTCACCGCCGGACAGGCCGTTGCCTGCTTCTTCCAGGTAGGTGTTATACTGCAGGGCAGATGACGGATAAAGTCGTGAGCATCTGCCTTCTTGGCAGCTTCCTTAACTTCGTCCATCGTAGCGTCCATACGGGAAACGCGGATGTTATCATAAATGGTCTTGCTGAACAGCTCAACGTTCTGCGGGACATAAGAAATTGCGCGGCGGACAGAATCATTGGTGTATTCAGCCAGATTCACACCGTTCAAGTCGATCTCGCCATCTTCCGGTTCATAATACTTGAGCAGAAGCTTGGTGATCGTGGATTTGCCGCTGCCGCTGCTGCCCACCAGCGCGACCTTTTACCGGCCGGAATGGTAAAGCTGATGTGGTCCAGTGCCGGGGTGCGGTTGCCATACCGGAAAGTGACATCCTTGAACTCGATATCGCCCTCCACCTTGTCCAGATCGGTGCGGTCTTCGTCGCCGACCGTCTCGGAGGGATAATCCATGATCTCGCCCAGACGCTTCATGGAAATGCTGGCCTCCTGAATCTGCATCTGCAGACCAATCAGGTTGCTCAGCGGAGAAGTAAAGTAAGAGGACAGCGTGCTGAAGGCCATGAATCCGCCCAGTGTCATCTCCCCCTTCAGAACCTGACTGATACCCACATAGGTGGTCAGCATGCTGAAACCGGTGGAAATGAAGGAGGAAATCAGGCCCTGCGTGGTGCTGATCTTGCTGGAGCGCAGGCTGATCTTCAGGCTCTTGATGTACTCACGCTCGAGGTTCTCCATTTCGGTATCCTCGTTGGCGTTGCACTTGACCGTCTCAATGCCGCGCAGGCTTTCGATCATCTGGCTGTTCAGTGCAGCGGACTGCACCATGGTCTCTTCGTTGATCTTTTTGTAAGGCTGCTTGTAGATCAGCACCAGCAGAATGCTGACCAGAGCCATGAACAGCGAGATCGAGAAGAGCATCGCATTCATCCGGAACAGAATGATACCGGTAATAATGGCCATCGAGATATCCATGATCAGGCTCAGCGCAATGCTGGTGAAGATGGATTTGATGGTGTTTGCATCCGAATAACGGGTGGTGATATCACCAGTCTTGCGGGTGGCAAAGAACTTCATGGGCAGACGGAAGATATGCCCGAAGTAACCCAGCATCAGCGGAATATCGATCTTGATGGATAGGTGGATCAGAACCCACTGCCGGACAAAGCCCACCAGCGTATTGGTGATGCTGACCATGCTGAACACAAGGATCAGCGTGACCAGCAGATTGTCTAGGCCATATGGCAAGACCTCGTCCATCAGGATCTTGTTGAACATGGAGGAGGCAATGCCCAGAATCGTAACGATCAGAGAACTCAGGATCGCATAGGCAAAGAGCTTTTTCTGGGGCAGCAACAGGTCGACGTAACGCTTGAACATGCCGCCCTTTTCGATCTTACCGCCCTTGAACTCCGAGGTGGGGTTCATCAGCAGCAGAACACCGGTAAAGTTCTTGTAGAACTCATCCAGACTGATCTTTTTCAGCTCACTGCCGGGGTCGCCGATCACGACATAATCCTTGCACTTGTGTTTTTTGCCGTTCTTCTCATCTTCCTTGGCGGCTTCGGCTTCTTTCAGCATGTGCCGACGACGCTCACCGTCATCTTTGATGGTGGTCTTTTTAAAGACGACCACAAAGTGGGCCAGACCCTGATCGGTGATGACCTGCGCAATGCAGGGCAGCGAGAAATCGCTGAGGAAATTTTCACGGTCTACGCGAACCGCTGCAGTGGTGAAACCCAACTCATTAGCGGCTTTCTGCAAACCAACAAGGTTCGTGCCTTTCAGGTCGGTACCCATCATATCGCGCAGGCGGGTGATGGTAACTTCCTTTTTGTAATGGAGGCACACCATTGCGAGGCAGGCAGCCGCACAGTCAGTGGTGTCGTGCTGCCGGACATAGGTATAACGCATAGATGCTTCCTTTGATCATATACAAATTTATTCAAACAGCGGCAGGCGTTTTGAAAAGCCTGCCGCAGATCTGACAACGTGAAAAGAGCCGGAGCCTGAAACAACAGCACAGAGACCGGTGCTTTGTCCTGTCCTGCGGAGAACCATGACAAAACACCGGTCGGCTGCTATCAAAAGAAGGGAGCACCTACCCTTTGATCTGTGTGCCGGACTTTGGAAAAACAGATACAAATTCCCAAAGCTTATAAGCAGTATACCACAATGTGACATCTTCTTCAAGTAGTCAAATTTTAAGAAATCATTATGCTTGATGCTTTTTTCGCATGGATGCTGTGTTTTTGGGACAGAGAAGCCCAAAAAACAGAGGAGAAACACGACTGCATGGCTGTACAGAAAAAGGGTGTAGTATGGGACAAACAAAAGGCAATGTTCTGTGGAACATTGCCTTTTTTTCTGGCGCCTCTTGCCTGACTCGAACAGGCGACACCCTGATTAACAGTCAGGTGCTCTAACCGACTGAGCTAAAGAGGCAGATCACATTTGTGACTGCGAAAGATATTATACCGCATAAGAATGCCTTTTGCAAGCCTTTTTTTAAAAAATAAATCATTTTTGGCAAAATAAAACCGTCCTGCAGTGTTTTGAAACGCTGCAGGACGGTAAAGTACATATTATAAAAGAAGGAAAGGCTTATTTCAGCTTGCTCTTGGCCTTCATGCGCTGCTCGTGGTTCAGGATCTGCTTGCGGATGCGCAGATTTTCAGGAGTGACCTCCAGCAGCTCGTCCTGTGCCAAGAATTCCAGGCACCTTCCAGGCTGAGCTTGCTAATGGGGATCAGGCGCAGAGCATCATCGGAGCCGGATGCACGGGTGTTGGTCAGGTGCTTGGTCTTGCAGACGTTGACATCCACATCCTCGCCGGAAGCGGTGTAGCCAATGACCATGCCCTCGTAGACCTTTTCACCAGCGCCCACCAGAAGGGTGCCGCGCTTCTGAGCATTGAACAGACCGTAGGTGACAGCCTCGCCGGTCTCAAAGCTGACCAGAGAACCGGTGGAGCGGTTGGCAATCATGCCAGCCCAGACATCGTAACCGTCGAAGATCTGGTTGATGATGCCTTCGCCGTGGGTATCGGTCAGGAACTGGTTGCGGTAGCCGAACAGGCCGCGGCTGGGCATACGGAACTCCAGACGCACACGGTCGGTGCCCAGAGATTCCATCTGCTGCAGGATAGCCTTGCGCTGGCCCAGACCGGTCATGACAGCGCCCTGATACTGGGTGGGCACATCGATGACGACATGCTCCATAGGCTCATAGGTCTTGCCGTCGATGACCTTGGTCAGAACGTGCGGGGGAGAGACCTGCAGCTCATAACCTTCACGGCGCATGGTCTCGATCAGGATGGACAGGTGCATCTCACCACGGCCCATAACGCGGAAGGAATCGGTGGTGGCAGAATCCTCCACCTTCAAAGCGACATCCTTCAGCAGTTCCTTCTGCAAACGGTCGCGGATCTGGCGGCTGGTAACATACTTACCCTCGCGGCCGGCCAGCGGGCTGTCGTTGACGGAGAAGGTCATTTCAACGGTAGGATCGTTGATCTTCACGAAGGGCAGCGGCTCCACATTGGAGGGGCTGCACAGGGTATTGCCGATGGTCACATCGGGCAGGCCGGAGAATGCCACGATATCGCCGGCGGTGATGTTATCGCAGGGCTGACGGCCATTGGCCTGGAAGTCGTACAGCTTGGTCAGACGGCCGCGCATCTTCAGATCCTGATTGTGCCAGTCACAGACGACAACTTCCTCGCCCACCTTGGCAACACCGTTCTGGATGCGGCCAATGCCGATGCGGCCCACGAAGTCATTATAGTCCACAGAGGACACCAGCATCTGGAAGGGAGCCTCGGGGTCGCCCTCAGGCGGCTTGATGGTGCTCAGCAGAGTATCGAACAGGGGGATCAGGTCGGTGCCAGGCACATCGGGGTCCAGACTTGCGGTGCCATCACGGCCGCAGCAGAACAGCATGGGGCAGTCCAGCTGCTCATCGGTAGCGCCCAGATCCATCAGCAGGTACAGAACTTCGTCGATGACTTCCTTGATGCGGGCATCGGGGCGGTCGATCTTGTTGATGGCCACCACCAGACTCAGGTTCTGCTGCAGAGCCTTCTGCAACACAAAACGGGTCTGGGGCATGCAGCCTTCGGCGGCATCCACCAGAAGCAGAACGCCGTTGACCATCTTCAGCACGCGCTCCACCTCGCCGCCAAAGTCGGCATGGCCCGGAGTATCGACAATATTGATCTTGACACCCTTGTAGGTGCAGGAGCAGTTCTTGGCCAGAATGGTAATGCCACGCTCACGCTCGATATCGCCGCTGTCCATGACGCGCTCAGCCACGACCTGATTATCGCGGAATGCGCCGCTCTGACGCAGCATTGCGTCCACCAGGGTGGTCTTGCCGTGGTCAACGTGAGCGATAATGGCAACGTTGCGCAAATCGTTACGAACCATAAAATTCAACCTCTCTATTATTAAAACTCATAAAATACGAACGAACGTCATACAAGTTTAAGTTTATAACAGAAAGGGGTGGTTTGTCAAGATTGTATAAAAAATTTTTCAACCTTTCGGCAAAATGCCTGAGAAAAGCCATGCGATTTGTGCGGCGTGTACCTTTAGAATATGCTATACTAAGGGTACAGAAGAAATAAAGCCGGAGGTGTTTTTATGAAGATCACATTTCTGGGCGCGAACCATGAGGTCACCGGCAGCTGCACTTTGATCGAAGCGGCTGGGCAGCGCTTTTTGATCGACTGCGGCATGGAACAGGGCAAGGACGTATACGAGAACCAGCCCATCCCGGTGGCACCCGGCGAGATCGACTGGGTGCTGGCCACCCATGCACACATCGACCATACCGGTATGCTGCCGCTGCTGGTGCGCAACGGCTTCCGCGGCAAGATCTATGCCACGAACCCCACGGTGGAGCTGTGCGGCATCATGCTGCGGGACTCGGCCCATATTCAGGAATTTGAAGCGGAGTGGAAAAACCGCAAGGGCCAGCGCTCTGGCGCAGAACCGGTGGAACCGATGTATACTGTGCAGGATGCTGAAGCAGCCATGAAGCTGTTTGTGGGCAAGGCCTATGAGCAGCGCTTCCAGCTTGCACCGGGCATTGAAGCCCGCTTTGTGGATGTGGGCCATCTGCTTGGCTCGGCCAGCATAGAGCTTTGATCACCGAGGGTGAGACCACGACCAAGCTGGTATTCTCCGGTGATATCGGCAATCTGGATCAGCCCATCATCAAGGATCCTGCTTACATCAAAGAGGCGGACTACGCCTTTATGGAATCTACCTACGGCGACCGCAGCCACGGCCCGAAGCCGGACTATGTGAGCGAGCTGACGAAGATCCTGCAGCGCACCTTTGACCGTGGCGGCAATGTGGTCATTCCCAGCTTTGCGGTGGGCCGCACGCAGGAGATGCTCTACTTTATCCGTGAGATCAAGGAAAAGGGCCTGGTCAAAGGGCACGGCAACTTCCCGGTGTACATTGACAGCCCGCTTGCCATCGAGGCGACCCGCATCTTTAAAGATACCGACCCGGACTGCTTTGATGCGGACACCCGCGCTCTGCTGGAAAAAGGCATTGATCCGATCACCTTCCCGGGGCTGCGCGTCACGGTGACCAGTGATGAATCCCGCATGATCAATGCAGACCGCGTGCCAAAGGTCATCCTCTCGGCCAGCGGTATGTGCGAGGCAGGCCGCATCCGCCACCACCTCAAGCACAATCTGTGGCGGCCGGAGTGCACCATTCTGTTCGTGGGCTATCAGGCGGTGGGCACGCTGGGCCGCACCCTGCTGGAAGGTGCCACGACGGTAAAACTGTTCGGTGAACCTATTGAGGTGCAGGCAGAACTGTGCCAGCTCACCGGCATGTCCGGCCATGCGGACAGAGAAGGTCTGCTGCGGTGGGTGAACTCCTTTGAGCAGAAACCAAAGCGTGTGTTCGTGATGCACGGCGAAGATGAGACCGAGGACCACTTTGTGCAGACCTTGACGGAACAGGGCTTCACTGCCTGCGCACCCTACAACGGCGCACAGTGGGCCATCGGAGCCGAGGGAGCCGTATGCTTGCAGGAGGGTATGCGCGTCCGCATTGAGCACAAGGCCAATGAAGGCCAGAGCCGTGCTGCCAGTGTGTTCCAGCGGCTGGTCAGCGCCGGCAAGCGCCTGCTGCGGGTCATCGAGCACAACGAGGGCGGCGCAAACAAAGACCTTGCCAAGTTTGCCGACCAGATCAATGCCCTGTGCGATAAGTGGGACCGATAAAGCAAAACAAAAGCGCCGTGACCCAAAAGGCCACGGCGCTTTTTGCATGGAGCGGGCAATGGGAATCGAACCCACCTCCTCAGCTTGGAAGGCTGATATACTAGCCGATGTACGATGCCCGCATTTACGAACGATATTATATCATGTTCCGGCACAAATGTCCAGCCCAATTTTTGTATGTTCCTTAAAGCACCGGAAAAGAATGCCGGAACGGCCTTGCTTTTCCATACGGCTCTGCTACAATAGAAAAGAACGGAGGGAGAGAGGATGGAGCCGGAAGCAGAGATCATTCGTACGCAGCTGTTTACCCTGCGGGATGAAACATACCGCACCTTTCACAGTGCGTTGATGCCCACCGTGCCGCCGGAAACGGTGATCGGCGTGCGCGTTCCGGCTCTGCGCAGGCTGGCAAAACAGCTCGCGGGCACAGCGCAAGCAGAAGTGTTTTTACAGGCCCTGCCGCATGGATACTACGAAGAGAACAACCTCCACGCGTTTCTGATCGAACTTATCCGGGACTACGACAGGGCGCTGGCTGAAACGGAAGCGTTCCTGCCCTACATCAACAACTGGGCCACCTGTGACTGCTTTTGCCCCAAAGTGTTTGCAAAGCACAAGAAGGAACTACTGGTGCCCATTCGCCGCTGGCTGGATTCGGGCGAGGTGTACACCGTGCGCTATGGCATGGAGATGCTGATGCGCTATTATCTGGATGATGCATTCCGGCCGGAATATCTGGAATGGGTGGCCGATGTGCGCAGCACGGAATACTATATCAATATGATGCGGGCATGGTATTTTGCCACAGCACTGGCAAAGCAGCCGGATGCCGCGCTGCCGTGGCTCACAGAAAAGCGGCTGGATTTGTGGACCCACAACAAAGCCATCCAGAAAGCGGTGGAAAGCCGCCGCATTCCGCCCGGAATGAAGCAGCTGCTGCGCGGTCTGCGCAGCCGTTCATAAAAGCTTCCGGATTTCCGCGCAGATTTCCTGTTTACTTTATGAATGTTTTATTGTAAAATAAGCTATAGTAAAAATGTCAGGGTATGCCTATGCCCTGACGGAAGATAAAAACAGGTGGTGTTTGGATTATGGCATTGAAATATCAGCGTATCCTTCTGAAGATCAGCGGCGAAGCACTGGGCGGCGAAAAGGGCATGGGTTTTGATGAACCCACCATGGACGCGATCTGCGGCGGCGTGAAGAAAGCACACGAGCTGGGCGTACAGATCGGTATCGTGGTTGGCGGCGGCAACTTCTGGCGCGGCCGTTCCAGCGGCAAGATGGAGCGCACACTGGCCGATAAGATCGGTATGCTGGCAACCGTGATGAACGCACTGGCTGTTTCCGATAAGCTGGAACAGCTGGGTGTCCCCACCGAGGTGTTCACCTCCATCACCATGCCACAGGTGGCACAGCCCTTTACCCGCAAGGATGCCCTGCGCGCCATGGATGAGGGCAAGATCGCCGTGTTCGGCGGCGGCACCGGCAACCCGTTCTTCTCCACGGATACGGCAACCGCTCTGCGCGCTGTGGAAGTGAGCGCCGATGTGATGTTCAAGGCTACTATGGTGGATGGCGTTTACGATAAGGATCCCCACAAGTACGCCGACGCAAAGAAGTATGACACCCTCACCTTTACCAAGGTGCTGGAAGACCAGCTGGCTGTTATGGATGGCACTGCTGCCACTCTGTGCCGCGACAACAAGCTGCCCATCCTCGTGTTCGATCTGGCCGACCCGGACAACATTGCCCGTGCCGTGCAGGGCGAGAATGTGGGCACACTGGTTTACGAGGGCTGAAACGCCTGCAGCCGACATACATTATAGGGCAGACGCATTGCAGCGCAGCCCCAAGATAAAAAGGAACAGGAGACTACCGCAATGAGCAGCAACACCAAGGTTTACGAAGACAAGATGAAGAGCTCGGTCGAACATCTGGGCCGCGAACTGGGCGCTGTGCGCGCAGGCCGCGCAAATCCCGCTGTGCTGGATAAGGTCAGCGTGGATTATTATGGTGCCCCCACTCCCATCCAGCAGGTGGCATCCGTGGCTGTGGCCGAAGCACGCACCCTGACCATTACCCCGTGGGACCGTACTCTGCTGCGCCCCATCAGCAAGGCCATCATGGCCAGCGATGTGGGCATCACTCCCATTGATGACGGCTCTACCATCCGCCTGAACTTCCCGGCTCCCACCGAGGAGCGCCGCAAGCAGCTGGCAAAGGAAGTTTCCAAGCTGGGCGAGGAGGCTAAGGTGGCAGTGCGCAACATCCGCCGCGAGGCTATGGATAAGGCCAAGGCCATGAAGAAGGCCGGCGAGCTGACCGAGGACAGCCAGAAGACCATGGAAGAGGATGTCCAGAAGCTGACCGACAAGTATATCAAGAACATCGATGCTGCGGTGGAAGAAAAGCAGAAGGAGATCATGTCTGTCTGATCTGCGCAGATGCAATAGACTGGAGGTGCCGTGCGCTGAAGAAGAGTGCGCGGCACTTTTGTTGAAGGCGGCGTTGCTGCCGGGAGGAAACAATGGCGCATCCTAAAGAATTTGCCGAGGGCCTTTCCATCGGCATCATCATGGACGGCAACGGCCGCTGGGCAAAGAACCGCGGCCTGCCCCGCACTGCCGGGCACAAAAGAGGCGCAGAGGTGTTCAGCGATATCGCAGATTACTGCGATGAGCTGGGCGTTTCGTCGGTGTACTTCTATGCGTTTTCCACCGAGAACTGGAAGCGTCCGCTGGAAGAGGTCAACGCCATCATGCGGCTGTTCGGCGAATATCTGCTGAAGGGCTTTGACTACAAGAACCGCAATATCCGCATCAAGTTCATGGGCGACCGCACGGTGCTGGATGAAAAGCTGCAGCAGCTGATGAACAAGCTGGAAGCAGATTCTTCGGTCAAGACCGGCATGACCCTGAACATTGCCATCAACTACGGCGGCCGCCCGGAGATCGTGCGGGCGGCGCAGCAACTGGCGGCAAAGGCGGCGGCAGGGGAGATAAAGCCCGAAGAGATCACGGAACAGCTGCTCAGCGATGCCATGTATACCGCTGGCCAGAAGGACCCGGATTTTATCCTGCGTCCCAGCGGAGAGAAGCGGCTGTCCAACTTCATGCTCTGGCAGGCAGCTTACTCGGAACTGGTAGAAATGGACGTTCTGTGGCCGGATTTCACCCGCAGCGATCTGGACGCTGCCATTGAGGAGTTCAATCATCGTTCCCGCCGGTTTGGCGGACTGTAAAACCAAGACCTCCTGCACACGGTGCAGGGACCGGACGGCCCGGCGGCTTTGCCGGAGCCAAACTTAATCCAGAGGGGTGCGGCACCGACCGGTGAAAAGGAGATCCAATCTATGAAAACACGTGTTATTACTGCGATCGTGGGCATCATCGTACTGATCGGCGTGATGTTCACCTTCAACACTCTGATCTTTAATCTGGTCATCGCGGCCATTACGCTGATCGCCGTTCACGAGATCTACAGTGCCCTCGGCTTTGAAAAGAAGGACTGGCTGATGTATGCGGTTCTGGTGCCGTATACACTGCTGGTCATGACGAGCAACTATCAGGTCATGCGGCGGCTGGTGATGCCGATGTCCTTTCTGCTGGTCACCTTTTACGCCATCTATCTGGTGGTGCGCAACGGCACCATCAGCTATCAGAAGGCCAGCGGCCTGCTGATGTTCTCCGGTATCGTGATCTTCTGCTTCTATTCCTTTATCCGGCTCAAGGAGCTGCTGCCGGTGGAGCAGTACGGCTACGATGCGGTGTTCTTTATCTTGCTCATCCTCTGCTTTGCCTGGGGCGGCGATACCTGTGCCTACTTTGCAGGCCGTGCTTTTGGCAAGCACAAGCTCTGCCCGGTGGTCAGCCCCAAAAAGACCGTGGAAGGTGCCATTGGCGGTGTTCTGGGCACCATGGTGTTCGGTGTGATCATCACACTGGTGTATTCGGTGGCGGCAAACCGGATGGAAGCCTTCACCCGCTCCAACATTGGCGTTTCCATGTACGTGATCATTGCGCTGCTGGGCTGCGTGGCGGCGGTGCTGGGCATTTATGGCGACCTGTTTGCCAGTGTGGTCAAGCGCCAGTGCGGCATCAAGGATTACGGCACCATCTTCCCGGGGCACGGCGGCATTCTGGACCGCTTTGACAGTGTGATGTTCATTGCGCCCTTTGTGACCATGGTCATTACGGCGGTGTTCTACTATTAAAAGGGGGAACGTGTGATGTCGAAAAAAATCACTCTGCTGGGTTCTACCGGTTCCATCGGCACCCAGAGTCTGGATGTGATCCGTGCACAGGGCTATGAGGTGTTCGGCCTTTCTGCCCACAGCCATGTAGACAAGATCCTGCAGCAGATCGAAGAGTTTCATCCGCGCTATGTCTGCATGACCGACCCGGATGCGGCCCGCAGGCTGGATGCGGAGCTTTCCGGTCGTGCAGATGCGCCCCGGCTGCTGGTAGGGCCGGAGGGGCTCAAGCAGCTGGCCGCACTGGACGGCACCGATGTGGTGCTGAACAGCGTGGTGGGCATTGCGGGTCTGGGCGCCAGCCTGTGCGCCATTGAAAGCGGCCATGATCTGGCCCTTGCCAACAAGGAGAGCCTTGTCACCGGCGGTCATCTGGTCACACAGGCTGTGGCAAAGCATGGTGTAAAGCTGCTGCCGGTGGACAGTGAACATTCGGCCATCTTCCAGTGTCTGCAGGATAAGGAGAGTGCCCCCAGCCTGACCAAGATCCTGCTCACGGCATCCGGCGGCCCCTTCTTCGGGATGAAGACCGAGGAGCTGCGCGGTAAGACCAAGGCGGATGCCCTCAAGCACCCCAACTGGAACATGGGCGCAAAGATCACTATTGACTCTGCCACCCTGATGAACAAGGGTCTGGAGCTGATCGAGGCAGTGTGGCTGTTCGGCCTGCCGCCGGAGAAGATCCAAATCGTGGTGCAGCGCCAGAGCATCGTGCATTCGGCGGTGCAGTTCAGCGATAATTCGGTCATTGCTCAGCTGGGTGTGCCGGATATGCGCATTCCCATCCAGTATGCGCTCACCTACCCAAAGCGCGTACCCGGCGTTGTGCCGGAGCTGGACTTTGCCGCACTCAAGGTGCTCACCTTCGATGTGGCAGACGACGAGACCTTCCGCTGCCTTGCCGCCTGCAAAAAGGCCATCAAAAAGGGCGGTCTCGGCCCATGTGCCGCCAACGGTGCCAATGAGGAAGCTGTCAAGCTCTTCCTTGAGGACAAAATTGGCTTCCTCGATATTGGCCGTCTGGTGGAAGCAGTCGTGGACAGCGACAGCTTTGGCGGCGAGTATACCCTCAGCGATGTGTACGAGTGCGACCGCATGGCACGGGAATTTGTAAGAGCGCACTTATAAAAACCCTCTCAGCCTCACTGCGTTCGGCAGCCCTGACTGAGAGGGGTTCCGACTTTTCAGCTTTAGGAGACGCAATGTCAATTTTTATCACCCTGATCGCCGCACTGATCGTGTTCAGCGCTGTGATCGCCATTCATGAATTCGGGCACTTTACCGTGGCAAAGCTCTGCGGCATTCAGGTCAACGAGTTTTCCATCGGCATGGGGCCGGCTTTGTGGAAGAAAATTTACAAGGGCACCCAGTACAGCCTGCGTGCATTGCCGGTAGGCGGCTATGTGGCGCTGGAGGGCGAGGAAAGCCCCGAGAGCCAGCAGGCCGAAGCGGCCCGTGACGAACGGGAAGCAGAGGACGAAAACCCTGTCCCGCCGGAGCAGCGCACCGGCATCCCTTTGAACGAGGCGCCGGTATGGCAGCGTGTGCTTGTGATGGTGGCAGGTGCCTTCATGAATTTCGTGCTGGGCTTTGTGGTGCTGGTCATTCTTGTGGCAGCACAGGAAGGAGCCATCACCAGCAAGACCATCTATTCCATTGAGAACGATGCCCTCTGCGGCCAGACCGGCCTGCAGGCGGGGGACGAGATCGTTGCCGTGAACGGCAGGCGCTGCTTTGTGGCCAACGACATCCTTTATGAGCTGGTGCGCACCGAAGCCTATCGCGCCCGGTTCACCGTGAAGCGGGACGGCCAAAAGGTGGAACTGCCGGACGTGCAGTTCGACACCTGGCAGGACGAGGACGGCCAGACCCATATGACCCTTGGCTTTACGGTGTACGGCATCAAAAAAACACCGCTCAATGTGTTAAAAGAAGCATGGAACAGTACCCTGTACTACGGACGCATCGCGTTTATCTCGCTGGCAGACCTTGTGCGCGGACGTGAGAGCATCAACAATCTGTCCGGCCCGGTGGGTATCGTGACAGCGATCGGTCAGGCGGCAAGCTACGGCTGGCAGGATCTGCTGGAGCTGCTGGCCCTCATCACCATCAATCTGGGCGTGTTCAATCTGCTGCCCTTTCCGGCACTGGATGGCGGCAAGGTGGTATTTTTGATCATTGAGGGCGTTACCGGCCATGCAGTGCCGGAAAAGCTGCAGGGTACACTGACCATTGCGGCCTTTGCACTGCTGTTTGGCCTGATGCTCTTTGCAACCTATAATGATATCATCCGGCTTGTGACCGGTGTAATGTGAGCAAAAACAGAAAGGGGAACTTTATGCGGCAGTTAAAACGGGAAGTGAAAATCGGCAATGTGACCATCGGCGGCAAGAATCCTGTTGCGGTGCAGACGATGCTCAACGTGCCGGTGGAGGATATTGAGGGCAATGTGGCGCAGGCAAAGCGGTGCGAAGCTGCTGGCTGTCAGATCCTGCGCGTGACCTGCCCCAGCCCGGCGGATGCAAAGTGCATCGAAGCCGTCAAGAATGCGGTGAACATCCCCATTGTGGCAGACATCCATTTTGACTACAAGGCGGCTCTGGCCTGCGCAGATGTAGGCGTGGATAAGATCCGCATCAACCCCGGCAACATCGGCGACGATGACCGGGTGAAGGCTGTGGTGGATGCCTGTCAGCACAGCATCCCCATCCGCATCGGTGTCAACGGCGGCAGTCTGGAAAAGCACATCCTTGCAAAATACGGCGCCACCCACGCCGGAGGCCATGGTGGAGAGTGCACTGTACCATGTGCGCCTGCTGGAAAAATTCGATTTCAACAACATCGTCATCTCCATCAAGAACTCCAATGTGCCCCGCATGATGGAGGCCTACCGCCAGCTCAGCGCTGTCACGGATTACCCGCTCCATGTGGGTGTTACCGAGGCGGGTACCTACCAGATGGGTCTGCTGAAAAGCGGCATGGGCATCGGCGGAATGCTGCTGGAAGGCATTGGCGATACCATCCGCGTCTCGCTGGCCGCAGAGCCGGAAAAGGAAGTGGAAGCGGGCTACAACATCCTGCGCGCCGTGGGCTTCCCGGTAGCAGGCCCGGAGGTCATCACCTGCCCCACCTGCGGCCGCACCCAGTATCCCTGCACCGAGATCGCCAATGAGGTGGAAAAGCGGCTGCAGGGCTGCAAAAAATCCATCAAGGTGGCCGTGATGGGCTGCGTGGTCAACGGCCCCGGTGAAGCCCGCGAAGCAGACATCGGCATTGCCGGCGGCAAGGGCGAGGCGGTGCTGTTCATCCACGGCAAGCCCATCAAAAAGCTGACCGGAGACAACATCCTGGATCAGTTCATGGATGAGATCTATAAACTGTAATTTGGCTTTTTTCACAGCTGCCACACCTGCAAAAAACGGGTGCGGCAGTTTGTGCTGTATAAAAAGGAGTACCATTTGTGACACCACTCGTATCCAACCTGTGGCCGCAGTTCATGGTTGACCCGGCATTTGCGGCCTGCTTCGGGCAGGTCATTGTGGAGCATGCGCAGATGCTGCGGCAGGAGCGGCAGGTCATCTTTACCCTGCGCAGCGGTGCGCCACTGGACAAAAATCTCTGTGCCCGGCTGCTGGCATCCCTGCAGCCGGATTATGAGGGCTTTGAGCTGCGCATCCAGAACCTGTTTGGCTATGCCATGCTGGACGAAGCGGCCCTGCGCGATCTGATGGAAGAGATGAAGCGGGACGGCGTGCCCATCAACGGCTTTCTGGACCGGTGCAAGATCAACATCATCGGACAGAAGATCACCATCGGCGTATGCCATGGCACCAAGTTTTTGCAGGAGATGCACTTTGAAAAGCTGCTGGCAGAGCGCATTGCGGCCCACACCGGGGTAACGCCGCAGGTAACGCTGCAAAGCGCTGTAAGCGAAGCCGAGCAGCACCAGATGGAAGAAAAGCTGGAGCGCAAGATCGCGCCACCGGTGGTCAAGTTTGAGAAAAAGAACACAGCACCGTCCATCAAGGTGGACGGTCTGGACCTGACCGATAAGCCCGTCACCATTTTCCACGGCAAGATGTTCACCCCCAAGAACCTCACCCCGCTGAAAGACCTTGGCGGCGAGGGCGGCAAGTGCACGATCTGGGGCGATGTGTTCTTCTCGGAGGTCAAGGGCAACTTCCGCAAAATTTATACCGTATCCATCACCGATTATCAGGGCTCCATCAACCTGAAGATCCGCGCGCAGGAAGGTGAGGACTGCTCCAAGTGGGAGAGCCTTGGCAAAGGCACCACCCTCATCGTGCGCGGCGACTGCTCCTACGACAAGTACGAACACGATTATATCGTCTACCCCTACGATGTGCTCATCGTGGAGCGTAAAAAGCGGGAGGATACCGCACCGGTCAAGCGTGTGGAGCTGCATCTGCACACCAAGCTTTCCAGCATGGACGGCTTCTGTGATCCCGGCGGCATCGTCAAGCTGGCCCACCGCATGGGACATCCGGCCGTTGCCATCACTGACCACGGTGTGTGTCAGGGTTACCCGGAAGCCATGCTGGCAGCGGACGATATCCATAAATCAGACCCGGACTTCAAGCTGATCTACGGCTGCGAAGCCTACTTTGTGGACGACATGATCCCCTGTGTATACGGTGTGAAGGATCAGCCGCTGGACGGGGAGTTCTGCGTGTTTGATACCGAGACCACCGGCCTTGACCCCGGCGTGGAGTATATGACCGAGATCGGTGCCGTCATCGTGAAAAACGGCGAAGTGGTGGAGGAATTTGATACCTTTGTCAAGCCCGGCAAGCCCATCACCCCAAGATCACCGAGCTGACCGGCATCACCAACGAAATGGTGGCGGATGCTCCCGGCGAAAAGGAAGCACTGGAAGCCTTCCTCAAATTTGCGGGAGACCGCATCCTTGTGGGCCACAACGTCCACGCCTTTGATATGCGTTTCCTGCGCGCCGCCGCCAAGCGCAGCGGCATCAAGCTGGAGCCGACCTATATCGACACCCTGACCATGGCGCAGGCCATGTACCCCGGCCTGCACAACTACAAGCAGGGCACCATCAACAAGCATCTGGAGCTGCCTGCCTACGAGGCCCACCGTGCCTGTGAAGATTCTGCCGCGCTGGGCCGCATCTTCGGGGTCATGCTGAACGACCTGAAAGAAAGCAGGTAGCAAAGGTCAGTGAGATCAACACCGGCCTTGGCGGCAACCGCGAGGTGCTGAAAAAGAAGTATTACCACCTCATCATTCTGGTCAAGAACCAGATGGGCCTGAAAAATCTGTACAAGATCGTCAGCGAAGCCCATGTGAACTACTTTTTCAAAAAGCCCCGGGTGCCCCGGAGCCTTTTGAACAAATACCGGGACGGCCTGCTGCTCACTTCCGCCTGCGAAGCCGGCGAGTTGTACCGAGCCATCGTGGATGGCACCAGCTATGAAGAACTGAAAAAGATTGCGTCCTACTACGATATTCTTGAGATCCAGCCGCTGGGCAACAACGCCTACATGGTGCGGGACGGCAAGGTGGACAGCGAAGAGGACATCAAAAACTTCAACCGCACGGTCATCAAGCTGGGCGAGGACCTGCACAAGCCGGTCATTGCCACTGGCGACGTGCACTTTACCGAGCCGGAGGACGCGGCTTACCGCGCTGTGCTGCAGGCGGGCAACGGCTTTAAAGATGCCGACAACCAGCCGCCGCTGTTCTTCCGCACCACGCAGGATATGCTGGCGCAGTTCTACTATCTGCCCAAGGAAAAAGCCTACGAGGTAGTGGTGAAGAACCCCCGCAAGATCGCGGCGATGATCGACAACAATGTTCGTGCCATCCCGCGCGGCACCTACCCGCCCAGCATCGAGGGTGCAGAGCAGCAGCTGCGCGATGCTACGTGGGAACACGCCAAGCGCGATTACGGTGACCCGCTGCCCGAAATTGTGGAAAAGCGGCTGCAGAAGGAGCTGGACTCCATCTGCGGCCATGGCTACGCCGTGCTGTACGTCATTGCGGTCAAACTGGTGGCCTATTCCAACGCGGGCGGCTATCAGGTGGGCAGCCGTGGTTCGGTCGGCTCATCGGCCGTGGCCCACTTCTCCGGCATCTCGGAGGTGAACAGCCTGCCGCCCCACTATCGCTGCCCCAAGTGCAAGCACAGCGAGTTCATCACCGACGGCAGCGTGGACGACGGCTTTGACCTGCCGGATAAAAACTGCCCCAACTGCGGCACCCGGATGCTGGTGGACGGCCACGATATTCCCTTCGAGACCTTCCTCGGCTTCTACGGCGATAAAGAGCCGGATATCGACCTGAACTTTTCCGGCGAATATCAGTCCAATGTGCACCGCTATACCGAGGAGCTGTTCGGCAAAGCCAACGTGTTCAAGGCGGGCACCGTGTCCGGTATTCAGGACAAGACCGCCTACGGCTATGTCAAAAAATATCTGGATGAGCGCGGCCGCACGGTGAACCATGCGGAGGAGAACCGCCTGACTCTGGGCTGCACCGGCGTCAAGCGCACCACGGGTCAGCACCCCGGCGGCATGGTCGTTGTGCCGGACACCTACGAGATCTACGATTTCTGCCCCATCCAGCACCCGGCGGATGATGTGGCAGGCGGCCTGCTGACCACCCACTTCGAGTTCAAGTACCTGCACGATACGCTGCTGAAGCTGGACGAACTGGGCCACGATATGCCCACCTTCTATAAGTATTTTGAGGAGTACACCGGTATCCCCATCGACAGCATCCCCATGAACGACCCCAAGGTGTACAGCCTGCTGACCAGCCCCGAAGCGCTGGGCGTGACCCCGGAGCAGATCGACAGCCAGACCGGAACCTTCGGCATCCCGGAAATGGGCACCAACTTCGTGCGCGGTATGCTGGTGGAGGCACGGCCCAAGAACTTCTCCGAGCTGATCCAGATCTCGGGCCTGTCCCACGGCACCGATGTGTGGACCGGCAACGCGGACGAGCTGATCCGCAGCGGCACCTGCACCATTGCGGAGGTCATTGGCTGCCGTGACAGCATCATGCTGTACCTGTTGCGCAAGGGTCTGGAACCCAAGATGGCCTTTGATATCATGGAGGCTGTGCGTAAGGGCAAGGTGGCCAAGGGCGGCTTCAAGGATGGCTGGGAGGAAGCCATGCGGGAGCACGAGGTGCCGGACTGGTATATCGAGTCCTGCCGCAAGATCAAGTATATGTTCCCCAAGGCCCATGCCGTGGCCTACCTGATGTCGGCCATTCGTCTGATGTGGTTCAAGATCTACCGTCCACCGGAGTTCTATGCGGTATACTTTACCGTACGCGGCGACGACATCGACTACGAAGCCGCTGTGGGCGGTGCGGCAGTGGCCCGCGCCCACATGGAAGAAGTCAAGCGCCGCCTGAAGGAAGAGAAGAACGCCAAGGACGAGGATGTGCTGGTCAGCCTGCAGCTCGTCAACGGATGCTGGTGCGCGGCTACGAGTTTTTACCCATTGAGCTGGGCAAGAGCCGCGGCTCCAAGTATGTGGTGGAGGACGGCAAGGTACGTCTGCCTTTCTCTTCGCTGAAGGGTCTTGGCGGTGCTGCCGCCGATGCACTGGAAAAGGTGACCATCCACGGCGAAGAATATATCTCGGTGGAAGAGTTGCAGCAGGCTTCCGGTGTCGGCAGCAGCATTCTGGACCGTCTGCGTCAGGTGGGCGCTCTGGGCGACCTGCCGGAGAGCAGTCAGGTAAGCTTCTTCTGAGGATTCTGAAAGCAAAAGTGCCTGCACGGCTTTAGCTGCAGGCACTTTAAAAGCACCCGCGGCAAAAATCGCAGGTGCTTAAAAATTCAGCAGAACGGGGGAGTGTTTACTCCACGCTGATCATATAATAGTAAACGGGCTGGCCGCCGCGGATGTGGCTGACCTCCACATGGTTCGGGCACTTTGCCTTTACGATCTCGGTCACTTTCTCGGCATCCTCATCGCTCACGTCGCAGCCGGAGATGATGGTGACGAAGCTGGAATCCTTCTTGCACATGCCGCGTGCCAGACGGTAGGTAGCTTTGGTGATATCGTTGGAGGTGGAAACGATCTTGCCGTTCTCCAGAGCCATGATCTCGCCCTTCTTGATGCGCTTGCCGTCGTACTCACTGTCGCGGGCAGCATAGGTGATCAGACCGGTGGACACCTTGTCGGCAGCAGCCATCATGTTGATGGTGTTGGTCTCGGCGTTCACAGAGGGATCAAAGTTCAGCATGGCGGTGATGCCCATGGGCACGGTGCGGGTGGGCAGAACGACCACCTGACGGTCGGCCAGCTTCTGGGCCTGCTCAGCAGCCATGATGATGTTCTTGTTGTTGGGCAGCACGAACACGGTCTTTGCGGGCACGCTCTGGATGGCGGCGAGGATATCCTCGGTGGCTGGGTTCATGGTCTGACCACCGGAGACCACTGCGTCTGCAGCCAGATCGGTGAACACGGCCTTCAGGCCTTCACCGGCGGCAACAGCAACAAAGCCATAGTCACGGCTGGGGTCCACAGCAGCGTAGACGAACTCGCTGGACTGAGAAGGGCTTCTCAGCAGAAGCCTGCTTTTCCAGGCTCTTGCCCTGCTTCTGACGGGCCAGGAACTGCTCGTGCATGTTCTCGATCTTGAAGTTGGTCAGGTAGCCATACTTGATGGCTTCGCTCAGGATCTTGCCGGGATCAGCGGTGTGCACATGCAGGTTGATCACATCGTCATCCTCGATGCACACCACACTGTCGCCGTTGGATTCTGCAAAGGCACGCATCTTTGCGGCGCTTGCACCCTCATACTTGTTGATCAGGAACTGGGTGCAGTAGCCGTTCTTGATGTCCTCCACCTTCATCAGGTCGTCGGTGAACACGCCCTTGCCGGCGTTCTCGGTGGAGAGCTTTGCCTTGTTGGGAGCAGCCTCGCCGCCTGCCACGATGCCTTCGCCATGGAACACCTTGCCCATGCCCTCAAAGATAATCATGATGCCCTGACCGCCGGCATCCACAACGCCGGCCTTCTTCAGAACAGGCAGCAGGTTGGGGGTGTCCTCCAGAGCCTTCTGGCCGGCGGTCATCACCACATCCCACAGAGCGGGCACATCCTCGGCACCGCAGGCAGCAGCTTCCTCAGAGGCAATGCGTGCAACCGTGAGGATGGTGCCCTCGGTGGGCTTCATAACGGCCTTATAAGCGCCCTCGACACCCTTCTTCAGAGCCTCGACAATGTCGGCAGCGGTGGCTTCCTTCTTGCCTTCCAGCGCCTTGGAGAAGCCGCGGAACAGCAGGCTGGTGATAACACCGGAGTTGCCGCGTGCGCCGCGCAGCATGGCGGAAGCAGCGGTCTTGGAAGCCTCACCCACGGTGCAGCTGTCGTCCAATGCTTCCAGCTCGCGCACAGAAGCACCCACGGTCATGCCCATGTTGGTGCCAGTGTCGCCATCAGGAACAGGGAAAACGTTCAGCTCGTCCACGCGGGAGCGCTGATTGTTGATGTTGTTGGCGCCAGAGATAATGGCGTCACGCAAAATCTTACCAGAAATCATTCTTTTTTACTCCTTGTACTTGCCGGAAAAGCCCGGCGCATTCGGATGAACCAACAAAATCAGGCGATCACATCGTCTACCGAAACCACAACGCGGGCAACCTTCAGGCCGGTAGCCTGCTCCACCTCGTCCTTGACGCGGTGAGAGATGCTGCGTGCGGCGGTAGAAATGTTCAGGCCATAGCTCACTGCAATGTGCAGTTCGATCACCAGACGACCATCCTCCTGCGTGACACGGACACCCTTTTCCGGGTAATCAGAACCGTGCACCATGCTTCTGACGGCATCGGTCATATCACGGGGTGCCATTGCGGCAACACCGTAACACTGTTTAGCTGCTTCACCTACCAGAGTAGCAAAATACCCGGACGTAAAGCTGACATCCCCCAGAGGGAAACGGGAAGTGATCATAGTCGCTCTGCTCCTTTATGTTATTTTCATAAAACACATTCAAGGTCTGGGGCGCAGCGGCGGACAGATACACATACTGCGCCGAGAAACACCCACATTATTATACAACTTTGGGGCGCGCTTGTACAGCGCAAAATGCTGGTATATCAACTTTTTGCGCAGGTTTCTGCATTGGCGGCATGGTTCGGGCGGCTTCGCACCGGGAAGGTGATAGCATAACGGACGCTGATTGTTTTTTATCAAAACCGAAAGTATGACGAAAGAAAGCAAACAATCTGTTAAAAAAATATAAAAGGTGGGTGATAACTCTTTATCCGACTATTAAAAAGTGCTAAAATAGAAACAAGGATAGGGACTGCGGCGCAGGGTCCCGCTTGTGCGGATGAACTGCGTTATTTTTTGCGCACGGCGCGTGGAACAATGTTTAGGAGCTGTTGTCATGAATATTCTGTTTTTCCTTTCACCCAAGCAGGATCTGATGTATGTTTACGACGATTTCACCCTTCGGCAGACGCTGGAAAAGTGGGAGAATAACCGCTACGCGTCCATTCCGGTGCTCAACCGGCAGGGAAAATATGTGGGCACCCTGACCGAGGGCGACATTCTCTGGGGGCTGAAAAAGTTCCATGGTCTGGATCTGGAAGCGGCTGAGGATGTCCCCATTTCGGCCTTCCCGCACAAGCGCGACTACAAGGCTGTCACCGTGACCACCAGCATGGATCAGCTGATCGAAGCGGCCATGAACCAGAACTTTGTGCCGGTTGTGGATGACCGCGGCATCTTCATTGGCATCGTGCGCAGGCAGGCGATCATCCGTTACTGCTATGAGAAGGCCCGCACAGAGCAGCAGGCCCATGAGCAGCGCATCCCGGAATATGCCGCTGTGCATTGAACGATATAAATAGGTAGCCAGCCGCCCGGTTCCGCATCTGAAGCCGGGCGGCTTTTTTGTGTGTGCAAAATACGTTGAAAATCCGATTTATGGTACCTGCTGTGTGCGATAATACAGCCATGGAACAAAAACGTTCTGAAAAGCTGCAAAAAACGAGATACAGGAGGGAACACGGATGAAAGATTTTGAACTGCGTTATGTCGGAAGCCATGTGGAAGTATACACCGGCAGCGGAGTGTTCCTGTTTTCGGCCGATACGGTGCGGGAAGCAATGGAAGAACTGGCAGAGTAAGCGCCCGCAAACAGACAGGGACTTCGGTGCAAATGTAAAATTGATGTAAAATAATTGAAAAGGAAAGAGCACGAATTCATTAAGAGACGGAAAAAATGTGTAGAAAAAGTGATTTTCTTGTAAAATAAACCTTGTTGTGACAGGATAAAAAATGATATAATAGATCCAAGCGCGGTCATTGTGCGCCGTTCTGCGCAGCAGAGCGGCAGGCCGCAGCATCTGCCGGATCAAGCAGGCCCGGTGTGCGGGCAGGGCAGATGTACAAGGATCAAAAGGAAGATCATTTTTAGGAGTATCGTTATGGATATCACACACATTACCTCTCTGTTGGGTGGAATTGCGCTGTTTCTGTACGGCATGTCCATTATGGGCGCTGGTCTGGAAAAACTGGCCGGCGGCAAAATGCAGGGCGTGCTGCAAAAGCTGACCTCCTCAACGCTCAAGGGCGTTATTTTTGGCACCCTCATCACGGGTGTCATCCAGTCCTCGGCCGGCACGGTCGTTATTTGTGTCGGTCTGGTAAACTCCGGCATCATGACCCTTACGCAGTCGGTAGGCGTCATTATGGGTGCAAACATTGGTACCACTGTTACCGGCCAGCTGATCCGCATGGCGGATATCTCCGGTGACAGTCTCTGGCTGACACTGATCCAGCCCAAGACCTTTGCGCCCGTGGTGGCGTTTATCGGCTGCATTTTTTATGTGTTCCTGCGCAGCGCTAAAAGGAAGAACATCGGCCAGATCATGCTGGGCTTCGGCATCCTGTTTACCGGCATGAGCCTGATGGACACCGGTGTGGCTCCTCTGCGTGAGAGCGCCGTGTTCCAGAATCTGTTCGTTACCATGACGAATCCCGTTCTGGGCATTCTGGTGGGCGTGGTGGTCACGGTGATCATCCAGTCCTCCTCGGCATCGGTGGGTATCCTGCAGGCACTGTCCAGCACGGGTCTGGTCACCTTCAGCTCTGCCATTCCCATTATTCTGGGCGCACACATCGGCACGGCCTTTACGCCGCTGCTCACCATTGGCGGCTCCTCCAAGGACGGCAAGCGCGCTGCACTGATCCATCTGTACTTCAACATCATTGGCAGCGTGATCCTGCTGGCACTGGTGTATGCGGTGCAGTTCACCGTTGGCATCCCCATGTGGAACGACGTGATGAACAAGAGCACCATTGCAAACATCCACACCCTTTCCAGCGTGTGCGCCATGCTGCTGTTCCTGCCGTGCAGCGGTGTGCTGTCCAAGCTGGCACTGCTCACTGTGCCGGACAGCGCCGAGGAAGCACAGGAGCTGAGCATGCCGGTGCTGGACGAGCGCCTGTTCAAAAGCCCGGCTGTGGCCCTGCAGCAGGCTAAGAGCGCTGTGATCAAGATGTCCCGCCGTGCTGCCCGCAATGTGAATCTGGCTGCACCGCTGCTGCTGAAGATGGACGAGGATACCGTCAGCGCCATCCGGGTGCGTGAAACCTGATCGACCGCATGGAGGTGGCAATCTCCAACTATCTGATCAAGATGACCGATCAGGAGCTGGGCGACGATGAGAGCCACACTGTGACCGAACTGCTGAATTTTGTTACCGAGTTCGAGCGCATCGGCGACTATGCGGTGAACATTATGGAAAAGGCAGAAGAACTGCAGGAAAAGGAAGCGTCCTTCAGTGAAAACGCCACCAAGGAGCTGCAGCTGCTGGAGAATGCGCTGAACCGCATCCTGAACCTGACCAACGATGCCTTTGAAAACAACGATATGCGTCTGGCGGCTCAGGTGGAACCGCTGGAAGAGGTGATCGATGTGATGGCGGAGCGCCTGCGCGACCAGCACATCCTGCGCCTGAAGGACGGCGTGTGCTCCATTGATACGGGTGTCGTGTTCCTGGATGTGCTGAACAATGCAGAGCGCATCTCGGATCACTGCTCCAACGTTGCTGCCCGCCTGATCGGCATGGATGCCGGCGAGGACTACGACTCCCACACCCTCAAGAGCATCATGCACCACAACCCCACCAAGGACTACATGCTGGAATACGAGGGTGCCGCAAGACCTACCTTGCTCCGCTGGAAGAAATGGAAGCCTGAAACTAAGAAAAACCTCCGGGACGCTTTTCCCGGAGGTTTTTTTGCGTTAAAATCAAGCACTTTTGGGCAAAGAGACAATGACCCAGCGGTGCGGCCCGTGAAAGCCGTCCACCTTGGCGGCTTTGCTGCAGGTGCCGGGGCTGGGCGGGCCGAGGTGGATACCGCGGTCCAGCTCCCAAAGACCGCACTGGTAATGGTGATCTGGGACATGGGGCTTCCTTTATGATCGCTGCATTCTTTAAATCTATTATCATTATATAATTTTTACATTGGGATGTCAATAAAATAATCAGCAAAAGTAGATAAAAATTGAGCATTCTGCACTCAATCGCCCAGATCTTCCAGCAGCAGGTCCAGTTCCGTTCGCTGTACACGGTCAGCTCCACGCAAGTGCACCCCGGCATGTTTGCGGCGAGGAAAAGGCTGCTTCTGCGGAAGTGTAAACCCACTATGCCCGCTTTGTCGCCAGCGGTCTGCAAAGTGGTAGCTGGAGCTCGGCACGGCTGTGCGGGGTCGCTTGGTAAATCGCTGCGTACGTGCGTACCAATCTGAGTACGCACGTACGCAGTAAACGGCTAAAATCTCCTATATAGGGTGTTCTTCTGGAAATCAATATGATATACTCAACTTAACCAACCATCAACTAATAGGAGGCGGTAATATTATGGGACTTTTGTGTGTAGCTTATGCCGTAATGGAATCATTGGCGGTGGTTTGTACATTGATGAACAGAGCATTACATATTCAACTCAAAGCTCACAGTCAGTCCACTGTATCGCAACCTTGTATTGCCCATGAACGAGATAAGGGGCTTTCATGGAGTCAGATGGTCGTTCCTGTTGCAGCAATTTCCATGAAAGACGGAGAATGTTATAAATTTATCATATATAACAAATCAGGATTTGAAAAGGCATATAAGCAATATAGCAACCACCAAGAATGAAATCACCCAGCAGGGTTTGGGGCAGGCACGCCCCAACAAGAAGCTGTCCCGGGGGCAAGAATTTTCAAGAATTGAAAAATTTGTGGCCACGGGACGATTCTTCTCTCACGAAAACCCGCACTTTTTGAAAATCCGCTTTTCGCAGCCAAAGGAGGATGCACCATGAAAAAGAAATCGAAGCCTTTGTCAATGCAGCCAACGAACAGGAGTTGGAAGCCGCATGGAACAACCTCTCGGCAGAGGAACAGCAGGTTTTCGAGCAGCTCATGGAGGAAGACCACCCGAAGATGCACTGGCATTTTTCGCTCAGCTGTATGACGATACCCGAAGGAGCAGACCAGTGAGACCGTGAGCATCTCCGAAAATGAAATCTATTTCAAGCGGCAGTCCTTGACCGAAGAGCAGAAGAAGCACGGCTCCTATGTGGATGAGAACGGTAATCTCCATGTAAAGAACCTGTCCGCGTTCTGGATTCCTGAACTGACCACCACGGAGAAAGTCGGACATACCACCTACACCGTGACCGGCAGCTATGAGGGCAAAGGAGTCACGAAGAAGCTGGAGCGTATTGTTGCCAAGAACGCCCAGCAAAATTTTGAAGATGAGGGTGCAGACGAATGACAACTGCGCCCAATTCTGCTATACTTGACCCGGTAACCAATCCTGCACTGACAGTTGCTCCACAGAGTAAGGAGGACACAACAATGTCTGGAGCAACGAATAAAATCACCGCACTTTACTGCCGACTGTGGCAGGAGGGGAGCGCTCGGCGAAAAGTCCATTGAGAACCAGAAGACTATCCTTCTGGAATACGCCAAACCACTTCGAACCCGGTGTTCTTTAGTAGATGATGGCTATTCCGGCACGAACTACGACCGTCCCGGCTTTCAGGTATGTTGGTCGAGATCAGAGCAGGGCGTGTAGGAATCGTTATCACGAAAGACCTGTCCCGACTGGGGCGCAACTCTGCCCTGACGGGTCTGTACACCAACTTCACCTTTCCCCAGTATGGCGTTCGCTACATTGCCATTAACGACAACTACGACACCATTGACCCGAACAGTAAACAACGATTTTGCGGGCATTAAGAACTGGTTCAACGAGTTTTATGCCCGTGACACCAGCCGCAAGATTCGGGCTGTTCAGAGCCAAAGGAGAGCGTGGTGTGCCGCTGACGGTCAATGTACCGTACGGTTATGTAAAGACCCGGAGAACCCGAAGCATTGGCTTGCGGACCCAGAAGCGGCTGCGGTCGTGAAGCGCATCTTCTCCATGTGCATGGAAGGCCGTGGGCCTTCCCAAATCGCTAAGCAACTGCAAGAGGACAAGGTGCTCACCGTGAGTGCTACAAGCAGAGCCACGGAAGAGCAGCGGCTGCTATCTCCGAAGACCCTATGCGTGGAAGGATAGCACCGTTGTGGGCAATCTGGAACGTCGGGAGTACACAGGCTGCACGGTCAACTTCAAGACCTACACCAACTCCATCTGGGACAAGAAGCAACGGCTGAATCCTGTGAGAGATCAGGCTGTCTTCCCGAATACCCACGAGCGCATTATTGACGATGATGTGTTGAAAAGGTTCAAGAGATTCGCAGCCAGCGTCACCGCATGACACGAACGGGCAAGAGCAGCATCTTTTCCGGCATGGTCTATTGTGCTGACTGCGGTTCCAAGATGCAGTATGGTTCATCCAATAACAGGGACTTTAACCAAGACTTCTTTGACTGCGCTCTGCACAAGAAGAACAGAAGTAAATGCAGAGGGCACTTCATCCGGGTAAAAGTTCTGGAAGGCCAAGTGCTGAATCATGTCCAGCGGGTGACGGACTACATCCTTTGCCATGAGGACTACTTCCGCAAGGTCATGGAGGAACAGCTTCGGGTGGAAAGCACCGAAAAGCTGACTGTCCTGAAGAAGCAGCTTGCCCGGAATGAAGCGAATCGCAGACCTCAAACGGCTGTTCATGAAATCTCTACGAGGACAACGCCAGCGGAAAGCTGAGCGATGACCGTTTTGACATGATGAGCCAGAGCTATGATGCCGAGCAGAAGCAGTTGGAAGAGGAAGTTCTCTCTCATCCGGCAGGAAATCGAAGTACAGGAACAGCAAATCGAGAATATTGAAAAGGTCATCCAGAAAGCGCACAAGTACGTTCATATTGAAGAACTTACGCCCTATGCTCTCCGTGAACTGGTATCGGCCATCTATGTGGATGCCCCGGATAAGTCCAGCGGAAAGCGGGTACAGCACATCCATATCAAGTATGATGGGCTGGGGTATATCCCTCTGGATGAACTGGAAGAAAAGAAAAGGCGTGACCGAAGTCACGCCAAATCTTCCCATTGCGGGAGCTTTGCAAATACTGTTTTATGAAGCCTGCATTTTCCCGGAGGTCTTTTGCGTTAAAAATCAGGCACTTTTGGGCAAAGAGACAATGACCCAGCGGTGCGGCCCGTGAAAGCCGTCCACCTTGGCGGCTTTGCTGCAGGTGCCGGGGCTGGGCGGGCCGAGGTGGATACCGCGGTCCAGCTGCTTGCCGCAAAGACGGCACTGGTAATGGAGGGTGATCTGTTCTGACATGAGGAAGCACTTCCTTTTATGATCGCTGCAGGCGGTTAAAAAACTTTACTTCTATTATCATTATATAATTTTTACATTGGGATGTCAATAAAAATAATCAGTAAAAGTAGATAAAAATTGAGCATTCTGCACTCAACCGCCCAGATCTTCCAGCAGCAGGTCCAGTTCCCGTTCGCTGTACACGGTCACACCGCGCTTGATGCGCACGGCATCGTTCTCCGGCAGAAGATTGGTGTAGATGCCGGTGACGGTAACAAGCACATCCGGCTGGCCATTGGTGCCGCAGCGGTAAACGGCCACGCGCCCGCCTTTGTCGCACAGGCGGTAGCTCTGGGCAGCAAGCTCCGGCATGGCCTGTGCGGCAAGGTCTGCTGCGGAGGAAGGCGGTGCTTCGCTGCCGGGGTCGGGCACCGGAAGGCTGAGCTTGGGCAGGGCCATCCAGAACAGGCTGAACACGATGGTGAATACGCACAGCCCGTAGAACAGGCAGGTGCACAGTTTGCGCATGGAGAAACACGCTCCTTTCCGGCTGAAGTATGCCCCAAAACAGGGGGGCACAGTCAATTTTCACACGGGAATGCTGTACTTTGTCCGGCAGATTGTGTTATACTACAGGTGATTAGACCTATCAGGGCCGAAGATTGGTTCTTGCCCGCGTTCTGTGCACGTGCTATAATATGGTATTGCGTGCAGTTCTGTGCGCTTTGATGGAAAAGTACCAGCGCATGGCGCTGAAAAAGCAGCCTGAATGTTAGGAGGCGATTTCTATCTCCGATATGAGAAAGATCAACCGTGCCGGTGAGGGGCATTCCCGGCACCGGCGGGCGGAAGGTAAATGTGAGCAACAGCCGCCGGGAGTCCCAGCCGGGACCCAGACGCGGCCGGGAACCCAAAGAACCAAAGGAACCCCGTGAAAAGGGCAGACATCCCATTCTGCGTTTCATTGGCCGAACTATTGCTACACTGATTTGTCTGGGCATCATGGCAGGCAGTCTGGTGGCAGTGGGTGCTGTATATTACGTGGTGCAGGCTACCGCCAACGACGGCGACCTGCTGGATCTGGACAACATTGAGCTGAGCCAGTCCAGTGTGGTGATGGCTACCGACCCGGACACCGGTGCACAGGTGGAGTATGCCACGCTGCGCTCTTCCAACAGCCACCGCGTGTGGGCGGATTTGGAGCAGATCCCCACGAACCTGCAGTATGCGTTCATCTGCACCGAGGATAAGGACTTTTACAACGAGCCCGGCGTCAACTTCAAGCGCACCATCGGCGCAATGGTCAACGAATACCTGCTGCCCATCTACAGCTCCAAGCAGGGTGCATCCACGCTGGAGCAGCAGCTGATCAAGAACCTGACCGACGACAAGAGCGCCAGCGGCATTGAAGGCGCACTGCGCAAGCTGCGCGAGATCTACCGCGCCCTCTGTCTGAGCCGCAGCTATTCCAAGGAGACCATTCTGGAAGCGTACCTGAACACCATCAGCTTTACCGGCACCATTCAGGGCGTGCAGACTGCGGCCAACGAATACTTTAATAAGGATGTCAGCCAGCTGACCCTGTGGGAGTGTGCGACCATTGCGTCCATCACCAAAAACCCCACCAACTATAACCCCTACACCAACCCCGAAAACCTGATCAACCGCCGTAACTTCCTCATGTACAACATGTGGCAGCAGGGTGTGATCAGCGAAGAGGACTACCGCAACGCAGCGGCCCAGCCGCTGGTACTGGCCGAGGAAGAGGATACTAAGAAGAATTCTTCCGTTACCTCTTACTTTACCGATGCACTGTTCACCGAGCTGGTGCAGGACATCATGGACAAGGAAAACATTTCGGAATCCGAGGCACAGAAGCTGCTGTACACCGGCGGCTTTACCGTTGAGTCGACTGTGAACACCAAGGTGCAGTCCGCCATGGAAAACCTGATGCTCAACACGGACGATGCCTACTTCCCGGCCGGCTGGCATGAGGAAGAGGTGACCTCTATCTCGGACGACGATGTACAGGTGATGAACGAGGACGGCACGCCCAAGACCCGCACCGGCGACGACGGTACCGTTTACTATTACCGCAATGTGCGTACTCAGGCAGCCATGGTCACGCTGGACTATGACGGCAATGTGATTGCCATTGTGGGTGGTCTGGGCGAAAAGAACAAGAGCCTCTCGCTGAACCGTGCCTACAGTGTCACTCGTCAGACGGGTTCTACCATCAAGCCTATCGGTGCGTATGCACTGGGTGTAGAGTATGGTCTGGTGAACTGGTCCACCATGCTCAACAACTCGCCCTTGTATCAGAAGCAGGATATGGTGATCCGCGATGAGGATTACTGCCGCAAGAACGGCCTGATGGGCCTTTCCGACAAGCAGCTGCGCGCTTATCCCAACGCATGGCGCAGCTGGCCCCGTAACTATGGCGGCAACTACGGCGACAACAGTGATGTGCCGCTGTGGAACGGTCTGGCCCGCTCGCTGAACACCATTGCGGTGCGTGTGGGTGATCTGGTGGGCGCAAGCAACATCTTCAATTTTGTGTACAACACCCTGCAGCTGAACACGCTGGACCCGGTAAACGATGTGGGTCTGGCGCAGATGGTCATGGGCAGTCAGACCCATGGCGTTACGCCCACGGCGCTGGCAGCTGCGTTCCAGATCTTCTACGATGGCCAGTACACCACCCCGCACCTGTATACCCGCGTGCTGGACCGTGACGGCAATATCTATCTGGAGAACAACTCCACCAGCTATCAGGCCCTGACCCCGGATACCGCTTATGTGATGAACCGCCTGCTGAAGAACGTGCTGTACTCCAGCGTGGGCACCGCCGGCGGCCGCTACCCCAACTCCAATGGCATGGAAGCCTTTGGTAAGACCGGTACCGCCAGCGACGAAAAGGATCTGTGGTTCGTGGGCGGCACGCCGTACTACGTTACCGCCGTGTGGTGGGGCTACGATGCACCCTATGATATGACCAAGACGCTGGGTAAGCAGCAGGCCAAGACCCGTACCTGTGTTATGGCGTGGAAGGCGCTGATGGAACAGGTGCAGGCAGACCTGCCGTATAAGGCATTCCCGACCTCTGCCGGTGTGGTAGAGCGCCGCTACTGCACCCAGAGCGGCCTGCTGGCAGGCGGCTCCTGCCCCAGCACCGCCGTGGGCTACTACCGCGCCGATGATCTGCCTGGCACCTGCAACTACTCCCATGCAGCAGCTCCTGCAGCGGCTGCACCTGCGGAGACTGCGGCACCGGAGCAGGCTGTCATTCCTGCGGATACAGGTAATCAGGATACAGACTGATCTGTAGCCATATGAAGGACAAAGGCGTACTATCGGCACCGGCGCGGAGTGAATCCGGCAAGGAAATACCGCGCTTGCCGCAGCAAAACTGGATAATCTGACAAAAACGCATCCGACCTCTTGCATTGCAGGGGGCCGGATGCTATTATATTCACTGCAAGAACACTTGTGTTTGTGAGGTGAACAAGTTGGAACGCCGCTTTTATCTGGTAGATGCGCAGGTGCTGCCTGAGGTTTTTCTCAAGGTGGTGCGCGCCAAGGAACTTCTGGCCAGCGGGGAGGCACGCAGCATTTCCGCAGCCACCCGCGCAGTCGATCTTTCGCGCAGCGCTTTTTATAAGTATAAGGATTGCATTTTTGACTCCGAGAATGGCCGTGAGGTGATCACCGTCATGGCTACTCTGCGGGACGAGACCGGTGCGTTGCAGTCCCTGCTGGCAGGCATCAGCGCGGCGGGGGCCAGCATCGTTACCATCAACCAGTCCACACCGGAAAACGGTGCCGCACTGGTGGCAGTCACCATCCGCACCGATACCATGCAGATGACCCCCGAAGAGCTGACCGAAAAACTTTCGCGTCAGCGTATGGTGGTAGGCGTGCACTGCGGGTACAATCTGTAAGCAGTCTTCAGAAAACGAGGGAGAACAACAATGGCTAAAATCGCAATTCTGGGCTTTGGCACGGTGGGCAGCGGCGTGTACGAGGTACTGTGCCGCAACGCTGCGGGTGTCTCCCGCCGTGCAGGTGAGCCGGTGGAGGTCAAGTACATCCTTGACCCGAAGGATTTTTCAAACCATCCGGATGCACACCTGTTTATAAAGAACTTCGATACCATTCTGGAAGACCCGGAGATCAAGGTGGTGGTGGAGACCATCGGCGGCACCCGCTTTGCGTATCCGTATGTAAAGGCCTGCCTTGAGAGCGGCCGCAGCGTATGCACCTCCAACAAGGAGATGGTGGCCACCTACGGCGCAGAGCTGCTGGGCCTTGCCAAAGAGCACGGCTGTGCCTTCCTGTTCGAGGCTTCTGTGGGCGGCGGTACGCCCATCATTACCCCGATGCACCAGTGTCTGGCGGCAAACGTCATCACCGAGGTGGAGGGCATCGTGAATGGCACCACCAACTTCATGCTCACCAAGATGGTGCGCGAAAATCTGGGCTTTGACGATGCGCTGAAGATCGCGCAAGAGCTGGGCTACGCCGAGACGAAGGACCCCAGCGACGATGTGGACGGCCGTGATGCCTGCCGCAAGATCGCCATTCTGTCCTCGCTGGTGTGCGGCCATCAGATCTACCCCAGAACATTCCCACCCGCGGCATCCGTGCCATTACCACGGCAGATGTGGAAGCGGCGGAAAAGCTGGGCTGTGTGATCAAGCTGATCGCATGGATGAAGCGCGGCAAGGACGGCAGCGTGGCTGCCGGTGTGGAGCCGTGTCTGGTGCCCAAGGCAAACCAGCTGGCCAGCGTGGACGATGTGTTCAATGCAGTGCTGGTCAAGGGCGATATGCTGGGCGACGTGGTGTTCTACGGCAAGGGCGCAGGCAAGCTGCCCACCGCCAGCGCCGTGGTGGCCGACGTTGTGGATGCCCTGAAGCATGGCTCCAAGGTGCACGACAGCCTGTTCTGGCAGCCTGCTGAGCCGGTGGAGGGAATGCTCACCGACCCGGCTCCTGCTGCATATTATGTGCGTGTAGCAGGCATTGCTCCGGCGGTGGTGGAAGCCATCTACGGCTATGGCAGGGTGGTGGACGAACGCTACGAAGGCTGCGCTTACTTTGTGGAGCGAGCCGACGAAAAGGCACTGGCCGAAGCAGCCCGCAAGGTGGAAGCCGTGGGCGGCAGCGTGAAGCTGGTGCTCAAGCGTCTGCCGGAAGAAAACTGATAACGGAATAAGGAAAGGTGCGGCGGCTATGAAGATCAAGGTTTCTGTCCCGGCCACCAGTGCAAACATCGGCTCCGGCTTTGATGCGCTGGGTCTGGCGGTGACGCTGTATAATACGGTCACCTTTGAAGAGAGCGAAGTGCTGGATATCTCGTCTGCGGACGGTACCCGCATCCCGCGCGGTGAATCCAACCTCGTGTACCGCTCGGCAAAGGGGCTGTTTGAGAAGGTGGGCAAGCAGATCCCGCCCCTCAAGATCACCCAGACCAACCCCATCCCCATGGCGCGCGGCCTTGGTTCTTCTTCGGCCTGCATCATTGCGGGTCTGCTGGGTGCAAACCGGATGCTGGGCGATGTGCTCAACACGCAGGAGCTGCTCACGCTGGCCACCTCCATCGAGGGCCACCCCGATAACGTGGCCCCGGCTCTTCTGGGCGGTCTGACCAGCAGCGTGTTTGAGGATGGCAAGGTGTACTCGGTCAAGCGCAATGTGGATGAAACGCTGTGCTTCGCCGCCATCGTGCCGGACTACAAGCTGCTGACGGAAGCCGCTCGTGCGGCCCTGCCCAAAGAAGTCTCCCACAAGGACGCGGTATATAACCTTTCGCGTGCTGCGCTGGTGCCCGCCGCCTTCTGCGAGGGCAGACATGACCTGCTGGCCATTGCCACCGAGGATAAGCTGCACCAGCCCTACCGTATGCCGCTGATGCCCGGCTCCAAGGAAGTGTTCGATATGGCACGCCTGTGCGGTGCAAAGGCTGTTTACGTTTCCGGTGCGGGCAGCACCGTGATGGCCGTAGCGGAAAAGGCGGAGGCCGAAAAGTTCTATTCCAAGCTGGAAAAGGGTCTGGAGCTGCTGGAAGGTCTGGACGGATGTGAAGCATTTACATTGCTGCGTTTGGATGCCGATAACACCGGCGCAACGGTGGAATGATAAATGGGTAAGGGAAGTGCAAGGCGCTGCTGACCGCTTCCGCCCGGTGTACCCCCTTTTGACAAAGGGACAAAAGAGGAGAGTGACAAGATATGGCGTTGATCGTACAGAAGTTCGGCGGTTCTTCGGTGAAGGACCGTGACCGTATCTTCAACGTGGCCCGCATCGTGGCAAACACCCACAAGGCGGGCAATGACGTAGTTGTGGTGGTGTCCGCTCAGGGCGATACCACCGATGACCTGATTGCCAAGGCTGGGGAGATCACCCACAACCCCTCCGCCCGTGAAATGGATATGCTGCTGGCTAGCGGCGAGCAGATCAGCATTTCGCTGCTGGCCATGGCACTGAATGAGCTGGGCTGCCATGCCATCAGCCTGACCGGCTGGCAGGCTGGCTTCCGCACCGACCGCGCCTATACCAAGGCGCGCATCACTCGCTTGGAGACAGAGCGCATCTCTTCTGAGCTGGAGCGCAACCGTGTGGTCGTTGTGGCGGGCTTCCAGGGCCTGAACAAGATGGATGACATCACCACCCTGGGCCGCGGCGGTTCGGACACCAGCGCAGTGGCTATTGCAGCTGCACTGCACGCAGACCGCTGCCAGATCTTTACGGATGTGGAAGGCGTTTACACGGCCGACCCGCGCAAGGTGCGCAACACCCGCAAGCTGGATGAGATCACCTTTGACGAGATGCTGGAGCTGGCATCTCTGGGTGCACAGGTGCTGAACAACCGCAGCGTGGAGCTGGCCAAAAAGTATAATGTGGAGCTGGAGGTGCTCTCCAGCCTGAATCCCGTGCCCGGTACGGTGGTCAAGGAGGTTACAAAAGACATGGAAGGTATGCTGATCAAGGGTGTCGCAAAAGACACTGATGTTGCTGTTATCACGATTCTGAACGTTCCCGATGAGCCGGGTATGAGCTTCAAGATCTTCGGTCTGCTGGCCCAGAAGAACATCAACGTGGACATCATCCTGCAGTCCACCGGCCGTGACGGCAAGAAGGATATCAGCTTTACCTGCTCTGAGGGCGAAGCCGATCTGGCCATGCGCGTGCTGAAGGAGAGCGCACACTTCAACGATGTGAGCGTGGACACCACCTGCGCCAAGGTCTCCATCGTGGGTGCCGGCATGCAGAGCCACAGCGGCGTTGCTTCCAAGATGTTTGAGGCACTGTCCAACAACAACATCAACATCAAGATGATCTCCACCAGCGAGATCAAGATCTCCTGCATCATCAACCGCGACGATGCCGACAAGGCTGTTTCTGCGATCCACGATATGCTGTTTGATTAAATAAAAATATAGGAATGCCGCATCGCCTTTTAGGTGGTGCGGCATTTTTGCGTGGAAAACTCCTCCAGCCGCCTGCGGCGACAGCCCCCTCTGAGAGGGGGCCTTTGGCAGAGCGGGAAACTTTTCTGTTTCGCCAGAGCCTCCTCATTGAGGGAGGTGGATGAGCGTGCGAGCAGACGGAAGGAGTTTTTTCGGTCATACTTATTTTACACTTCCGGCGTTTACACAAAATGCAAAGGGGTGTATAATATACACTGTATCTGTGCGGCGCAGTGCGCTGCAAATTCTGCAAAAGGAGCTGCAACGCACCATGGAACCGACTGATAGAAATGCTGCAAAGCCCCGCCTGACCCGCGCTCAGTGGAAGCGCCGCAAGCGGCTGCGTCTGGCCCGCAACTGGGCCGTTCTCATTCTCGTCTGCGCCGCCATTGTGGCGCTTATGACCAAAGGCATCCTCTGGCTGCTGCCAAAGGTGAACGCCATGCTTGAAGGGCCGCAGAGCTTTGATGCGGCCAGCTACGATGGCACCGGCTACAGCTTTGATGCTGACGATGAGCGTTTTGTGCTGGTGAACACCAATCTGCCTTTTGCCGAGGAACCCTCTCCGGCCCTTGCCGATGCCGATGAAGCCAGCGGTATCCAACTGGAAGCCGAAGCAGCTGCAGCCTACCAGAAAATGGCTGCGGCTGCGGCCGAGGACGGCGTTGCACTGGTGCTGACGGCAGGCTATCAGGACGCAGATGCCCGCAGCGCGGCCTATGAGACGCAGAAGCAGCAGTATCTGGAAAAGGGCAAAACCGAGGAAGAAGCCGCCAGCCTTGCGGCAGATATCCAGCCGCCTGCGGAATGCAATGATCACGGCACCGGCTATGCGGCGGATATCCTCAGTACGGACTACCCGACCCGTGATACCGGCTTTGATTCGACCCGTGCCTACGAGTGGCTCACCGCCTACGCCGCCGAATACGGCTTTATCCTGCGCTATCCGCAGGACAGGCAGGCTGCTACCGGCGTGGTGTTTGAGCCGTGGCACTGGCGGTATGTGGGCGTTGAAAATGCCCTTGCCATCCGTGCCAGCGGCTTGAGTCTGGAAGAATTTCTTGCCTTGCAGAAGGCATCATAAAAATAAAAGCTCCCTGTGAAAGCAGGGCGGAGGAACAAATTGGAACGTACTTTCATTGCGCCGGGTGTGCATCTTTCCTGTGACCCGGCGGAAAAATTCAACCGCTGCCGCATCAGCGTCCACTTTGCCTTTCCGGCAAAGCGGGAAACGGCCACAGCACATGCGCTGCTGCCGCTGGTGCTGGAGCGCGGCTATGCCGACTGCCCGGATATGACCCGCCTGACCAAAAAGCTGGCCAAGCTCTACGGTGCAGACCTCACAGTGGATGCCCGGCCCATGGGCTGCAGCCACAACCTGTGTGTTAGTGTTACCGGCATCAAGGATCAGTTTGCGCTGGAAGGGGAGACCCTTACAAGGGAATATGCATCCATTGCACTGGGTGCGGCCTTTCACCCGTATTTTGTGGGCGGCACTTTTGATCCGGAAGCCGTGGGCATTGAAAAGCAGATGCTGAAAAAGGCGCTGGAAGATGAGATCAACGATAAGCGCCTTTACTGCCTGCATCAGGCCAACCGGGAATTCTTTGGCGACAGCCCGGCGGGTGTGCGGCAGGAGGGCTATCTGGAAGAGGTGGAAGGCCTGACACCGGAACAGCTTACCGCAGCCTATTACGAGATGCTGCGCACCGCCAACATTGAACTGATCGTGCTGGGCTGCACGGCAGAGCAGACCGCTGCGGTAAAGGATGCACTGCTGGCAGAGCTTGCGGCAATTGACCGCGCACCGCTGCCGCTGGCGGAAAACATTGCCATGCCCCGCCGGGAGCCGGTGCACAAAACCGAAACCTATGATATGGTGCAGGCGAAGCTCTGTATGCTGTTCACGCTGGGCGAACCCATGCGCACCGAACAGCTGGCTGCTGTGCGCCTTGCCATGGCGCTGTACGGCGGCAGTGTGACCAGCCGCCTGTTCCTGAATGTGCGCGAGCGTGACCACCTGTGCTACTACTGCTCGTCCTCGTTCCAGAGCTTTACCGGAAGCATGGCTGTGAACAGCGGCGTGGAGCACGCCGACGCAGCCCGGGCAGAGCAGGCCATCTTGAAGGAACTGGCCGACCTGTGCGATGGCCCCATCACCGACGATGAATTTGAGGACTGCCGTCGGGGTCTGCTGAGCGGGATGCAGGGGGTAGAGGATACCTTGGGCGGCATCGAGACATGGTATTACATTGAAGTGCTGCGCGGCGGCGACCCGGCCAAGGTGCAGACACCCGCCGAAGCCCGCGCCGCTCTGCAGGCCGTGACCAAGGACGACGTGCGCGCCATCCTGCGCAAACTGACCCTCTCGGTCAGCTATCTGCTCACAAAGGAGGTGGCCGCTCATGCCGCAGAATAACCAGACCCTGCTGGAAAAGACCGTGGCTGACCAGTGGCAGACCCTGCCCTCCGGACTGACCGTTATCGTGCGGCCCATGCCGGGCTATTCCAGCACCCATGTCATTTTTGCTACCCGCTTTGGCTCCATTGACCGGGATTTCCGGCTGGACGGCAAAGAGGTGCATCTGCCTGCAGGCGTGGCACACTTCCTCGAGCACAAGATGTTTGAAGATCAGGACGGCGATGCCTTTGCAAAGTATGCCAAGACCGGTGCCAATGCCAACGCATTTACCAGCTTTGACCGCACCTGCTACCTGTTCACTGCGACCCAACAGCTGGACGAAAGCTTGGATGTGCTGCTGGGCATGGTGACTCATCCGTACTTTACCGAGCAGACCATCGCCAAGGAGCAGGGTATCATCGGACAGGAGATCAAAATGTACGATGACAGCCCGGACTGGCGGCTCATCACCGGCCTGTTCGAGTGCTTGTACCACGAGCATCCCATCCGCAGCGATATCGCGGGCACGGTGGAAAGCATTGCTGAGATCACGCCGGAGATGCTTTACGACAGCTGCAAAGCCTTCTATGCACCGGGCAATATGGTGCTGGCGGCTGCCGGCGACACTACCATGGAGCAGATCCTGGCTGCCTGTGAGCGCCACGGCCTGATGAGACCGCGCAGCACCGAAGGGTGCAGCGGCTGTGGAAGCCGGAACCCATGACGCTGGCGGCAACCCATAAGACCCTGAAAATGCCGGTGTCCAAGCCCTGCTTCGGCGTGGGCTTCAAGGAGAAGCCGTTGCCCCCGAACGATCTGCGCACGGAAGCGCTGTATGATCTGATCCTGAGCTGCATCACAGGCGGCATGTCGCCGCTGTACCGCCGCCTGTACGACGGGGGCCTTGTGAACCCCGGCTTTGGCGGGGAAGTGCTGCGGGTGGACGGCTGCTGCTGCATCCTGTTCACCGGCGAGAGCGATGCCCCCGATGCCGTGAAGCAGATGCTTCTGGACGAGATCGCCCGCATCCGTGCCGCGGGTGTGGACCGGGAGATCTTTACCCTGTGCAAGAACGAAAAGTACGGCCAGCTGATCGAAAATCTGGAAAATGTGGAGGACTCGGCCAGCCAGATGGCAGACTTTGCCCTCTCCGGCCAGACGGTGGCGCAGCAGATCACCATGCTGGCAGGCCTGACTGCAGAGGATGCGGACGCTGCGCTGCAGCACATCCTCAGCACCGACCGCATGGCTGTGATGGATATTCTGCCAGATGGCACTGCGCCGCTGGCCGAGAACGAGGAGGAAGCAGAATGACAAATCTGGTGCAGTTCCCGGGGCTGGGCCTGAGCTTTGAGATCAACCGCGTGGCCCTTTCCATTGGCGGGTTCAATATTTACTGGTATGGCGTGTGCATTGCCTTTGGCATCTGTCTGGCGCTGGTATTTGCGTTCCGCCACAGCATCGAGTTCGGCGTGGACCCGGACAGCATGGTGGACGTGATCCTGATTGGCATCGTGCTGGGCATTGTCAGCGCCCGCGCCTACTATGTGGCCATGGCACCCTTTAAATACGAAAGCATCTGGGAGATGATCGCCATTCGGGATGGCGGCCTTGCCATCTACGGTGGCATCATCGGCGGTTTTCTGTTCGGCGGCTTGGCCTGCAAACGGCGGGGCGTGCCGGTGCTGCCCATGTTCGACCTGACCGCTATGGGCTTTCTGCTGGGACAGGGCTGCGGCCGCTGGGGCAACTTCTTCAATCAGGAGGCCTTCGGCTGCAACACCACCCTGCCGTGGGGCATGTTCAGCGAAACGACCCGCGCTTACCTGATGGGCAGCACAGTCACGGCCCAGAGCGGCGTGACCATTGACCCGAATCTGCCGGTGCATCCCACCTTCCTGTATGAGAGCATCTGGTGCTTCGTGGGCTTTCTCCTGCTGTTCCGTTACATTAAAAAGCGCAAGTTCAACGGTGACATTGCCCTGCGGTATATGATCTGGTACGGCGCGGGCCGCTTCTGGATCGAAGCCCTGCGCACCGACAGTCTGATGTTGGTGCCCTCCATTGGTCTGCGGGTATCCCAGCTGGTGGCAGGTATCGCTGTGGTGGTCGGTGTGGCTGCGGAAATTTACTTCACCCACAAGTTCAAGGACAAGCCCCTGATGGTAAAGCTGGCAATGACGGCGGACAACAAAGCCGCAGTCAATAAGCTGAGCAAAGAAAAAACTATTATCGGTCTGATGACGGATACAGATACTGAACTGCTGGCCTCCAGCCCGCGTAAGCTCTTCGTGGAGCGCACCGAAGCGTATAATGCCGAAGTAAAACGCACCATCGCGGAAAGCGGGAAGACGGAAAAATAAAAATCCTTTGGAAAGAGGAAAATTCCTCTTGCATTTCCATCGTTTTTTTGCTATAATATTCTAGCCGCATGGTGTGGGCGCCTGAAATGGCCCAGTGTAAGGGCCTGCCTTTACGACCAGCGAGTACAACGAAAAGGAATGAACAAAATGTACGCAATCATTGTTACCGGCGGTAAGCAGTACCGCGTGGAGCAGGGCGACATCGTCTACATCGAAAAGCTGGACGTTGAGGCCGACTCCGAAGTGAAGTTTGATCAGGTTCTCGCTATTGGCGAGGAGGGTTCTGTGAAGGTTGGCGCTCCCGTTGTTGAGGGTGCTACCGTTACTGCCAAGGTCATCAAGAATGGCAAGGGCAAGAAGCTGAACATCATCACCTATCGCGCAAAGAAGCACAGTGCTCGCCGTATGGGCCATCGTCAGCCCTTCACCAAGGTTGAGATCACTGCGATCAACGGCTAAGGAGGTAAATTACAATGGCACATAAAAAGGGCGTAGGCAGCACCAAGAACGGCCGCGATTCCGCAGCACAGCGTCTGGGCACCAAGCGTGCAGACGGTCAGTTCGTTCTGGCCGGCAACATCCTGGTTCGTCAGCGTGGCACCCACATCATGCCGGGTGAGAACGTTGGCAAGGGCAGCGATGACACCCTGTTTGCTCTGGTGGACGGTACCGTCCGTTTCGAGCGCGTGGGTAAAGACGGCAAGAAGTGCAGCGTCAAGCAGTAACTTCTTTCGGATAACTGCAAAACGTAGAGAGCCGGACCCTCGTGGCCCGGCTCTTTTGATGAAGAATTCTCTTTTGACTGTCTGAGAAACTCCCCAGTCGCCTGTGGCGACAGCCCCCGGGAGGGCCTTCAAGCCTCCCTCCTTGAGGGAGGTGGCATCGTGCAGCGATGCCGGAAGGAGTTCCCGGCAAGGGAAGGGGAATAAACGAACATATAAAACTAAGGAGGGGCTGTATGGCAGCACAAACCAACTTTATCGACATCGCCACGATATGGCTCCACGCGGGCAAGGGCGGCGACGGTGCGGTGAGCTTTCACCGTGAAAAATTCGTGGCCGCTGGCGGCCCGGACGGCGGCGATGGCGGCCGCGGCGGCGATATCATCTTTGTGGTGGACGATCACCTGACCACCCTGATGGATTTCCGCTATAAGCGCAAGTATGTGGCCCCGGAGGTGGCAAGGGCGGTGCAAGCCTGTGCCACGGCAAAAACGCGGAGAACCTTGTCATCAAGGTGCCGCTGGGCACCGTCATCAAGGACGCCGAGAGCGGCCTTGTCATTGCGGACCTGTCCGACCACACCCCGGTCACCATTGCAAAGGGTGGCCGCGGCGGCTACGGCAATGCGCATTTTGCCACTCCCACCCGACAGATCCCCAAGTTCGCAAAGCCCGGTATGCCCGGCGAAGACATTCAGGTGACGCTGGAGCTGAAGCTGATCGCCGATGTGGGTCTGATCGGCGTCCCCAATGTGGGTAAGTCCACCCTCATTTCCACCATCAGCGCAGCCAAGCCTAAGATCGCAAACTACCACTTCACCAGGCTGGTGCCTACGCTGGGCGATGTATCCGTGGCGGAGGGCGCAAGCTGTCTGCGCGGATATCCCGGCCTGATCGAGGGTGCCAGCGAGGGCATCGGTCTGGGCCATGACTTCCTGCGCCATGTGGAGCGCTGCCGCCTGCTGCTGCATGTGGTGGATGTTTCTGGCAGCGAGTGCCGTGAACCCATTGAGGATTTTGAAAAGATCAACGAGGAGCTGGCAAAGTTCAGCCCTGTACTGGCTGAGCGCCCGCAGATCGTCATGGCAACAAGTGCGATCTGGCCACCGAGGAGCGAATCGAGCTTTCAGTGCCCGGGCAAGGCCAACGACCGTGCGTTTGAGATCAAGCGCATGGAAGCCCATGTATGGAGCGTGGAAGCCCCGTGGCTGGAATACATTCTGGCCGGCAGCAATGTGGACGACTACGAAAGCCTGCAGTTCTTCCAGCGTCAGTGGGCGAGAGCGGCATTCTGGACGCTCTGGTGGCAAAGGGCGTGCAGGAGAACGACACCATTCTCATTGGCGATTACCAGTTCGATTATATCTTCTAAAGAAGAACCCTCTCCGTCAACGCTGCCGCGCTGCCACCTCTCCCGAAGGGCGAGGTTTCACGCATCTAAAAGTACGTGCAATAAAGCTCCCCTTTCGGGGAGCTGGCGAGCGGATGCGAGTCTGAGAGGGTTGGAGAATATTTATGACCGAACCTGAAAAGATCGACCCGCGTTAGCCCCTTGGCGCTGGCCTTTGTGGGCGACAGCGTGCTGGAACTGCTGGTGCGACAGCGTCTGGTGGAGCATCACCGCCTGTCTGCCGGAAAGCTCAACGCAGAAAAGGTCAAATACGTCTCGGCCCGGGCACAGTTCCGGGAGGAACAGCTGCTGGAGCCGCTGTTCACTGAGGACGAACTGGCCGTGTTCAAGCGGGGCCGCAACGCCAGCAAGGCCAGCGTGGCAAAGCACGCTTCCCCGGAGGAATACCGTGCTTCCACCGGCTTCGAGTGCCTGCTGGGCTGGCTGTATCTGAACGGTCAGCTGAGCCGTGTGCACGAGCTGTTTGAAACACTGTGGCAGCAGTTCGACCCCAACGAAAAATAAAAACGCGAAAGCCCGCTGCTTTCCGCACTGGAAAACAGTGCCGGAGGGCAGCGGGCTTTGCGATTTGAAAAGATCAGAGGTTCGCGCCCGTGGTCCATCAGGCGCGAAGGGCAGCGTCAGCGGCTGTTTTTGGCGTTGCTGGAACGGCTGCTCGTGGAGTTCTTGGCGCTCTCATCGTCGGCACCCTTGGTGTACTGGTTGGGGTGCTTGTGCTCGTTGGTGGCGCTGTTGGTGGTCTGGTTGGACGTGCGGTTCGAGGTCTGATTCTTGCAGTTATTGCTGCGGTTTTCGGTTGCCATAGTGAATGATCTCCTTTCGGTTTTCCGTGCGGGGCGGTGTGCCCCTCACAAGACCTAGTTTGGCCGCAGACGGCGGCTTTATACATCCCACAGGAGGAATGCAGAATGCCCATGGAATATTTTGAACAGCGGGAGCGCGCTCTGCTGGGAGACCGGTTCGATGTCCTGTATGCAGCCCCGCAGAAACGGCGGAGCGCGGCGTAACGGTGTCGGCCCTGCGCAGCTCACCGGAGCAGTTTGCCGCAAAAGCCGATTTCCCACTGGAAGCATCGCCCTTTTGCAAGGCGGCATTCGTGGTGCATCAGCCGGATGATTTGAAATTCCGGCCCGGGCGGCATCCGTACCACCATGCGGGCGTGTTCTACTCGCAGGAGCCATCTGCGTCCTCGGCGGCACCGCTGCTGGGCGTGCAGCCCGGGATGCGTGTGCTGGACATGTGCGCCGCGCCCGGCGGCAAAAGCAGCCAGCTGGCGGCGGCGCTGCAGGGGCGGGGTGTGCTGGTGAGCAATGAATATGTTGCGGCCCGTGCGGATATCCTGAAAAGCAATCTGGAACGCATGGGCGTGCCCAATGCAGTGGTGCTGAACGAAGCACCTGCCCGCATTGCGGATGCGCTGCCGGAATTTTTTGACCGGGTGCTGGTGGACGCGCCCTGTTCCGGCGAGGGAATGTTCCGCAAGGAGCCGGTGGCCCGTCAGCAGCACTGTGAAGCGCTGGTGAAGCAGTGTGCTGAGCTGGGTGCAGAAATTCTGGACTGTGCAGCCGCTGTGCTGGCCCCGGGCGGGCAGCTGGTGTATTCCACCTGCACCTTTGCACCCGAGGAGGACGAGGGACAGGTGGCGGCATTCCTGCAGCGCCACCCGGAGTTCACCCTTGCGGATGCCTTGGGAAATGTGGACTACACCTTTGGCAGTGAGGGCGAAGCCAACCGCACCGGCGGCCTGCCGCTGGATGTGAGCAAGGTGCGCCGTATCTGGCCCTGTCAGGGCGGCGAGGGCCACTTTATGGCCCGGCTCGTCAAAGTTGGCACTCCGCGCGTTCTGCCCGCAGAGGGCGAGTACACTGCCGAAGAACAGCTCTGGCTGGCAGCAGCGGAAGCTGCGGGCAAAACCAGGAAGGGCGGCAAGCCTGCCAAGACCCCGGATGCCCGCAGTGCCCGCCGCGAGAATGCCCGTGCCTGCCGGGAAGCGGTGCAGGGTGAAAAGCGCAGCCGCGAAGCACAGGCAGGGGAGACAAGTCCTGCCCAGAGCCTTGCAGCATGGCACGCGTTTGCCGGGCAGTATTTCCCGGCGCTGGTTGACCGCCCGGCTGTGGTGCACGGCGGCGGTGTGCTGCTGCCGGTGCCGTTCCCGAAGACGAACCTGCATGTGCTGCGGGCGGGCGTATTTGTGGGCAGCGTGCAGAAAGGCCGCTTTGTGCCGGAGCACCATCTGTTCACGGCATTTGGCGCACAGTGCGTAAACCGCGAAGAACTCACCCTTGATGACCCGCGCTGCGTGGAGTATCTTTCCGGCCGTGAGGTGGAAGCCCGCATCGCTGCTGACGGCTGGTGCTGCGTGACGGTGGACGGCTGGCCGCTGGGCGGCGGCAAGGTGTCCGGCGGGCGGGTGAAAAACCATTATCCCAAGGCGCTGCGGCTGCTGTGAACGGGCAGAAAAAGCGCATTTTTCCGCGCAGAATGCTGAAAACCGGGCGGATAAGGCTTGAACGCTCTGCCCGGTTGTGCTACAATAATAGAGTTAGATTTTGTGTGCTGCCACAATGCGGGCGACCACAGCCCGTCTGCCCGCAGGCGGAGATTTGAGAATATACAGGAGGCTCTTTCCCATGTCTGGACATAGCAAATGGAACAATATTAAGCGCAAGAAGGAAAAGACCGATGGCGCAAAGGCAAAGGTCTTTACCAAGATCGGCCGCGAGATCAGCGTTGCCGTGCGTACCGGCGGCCCGAACCCTGCTTCCAACAGCAAGCTGGCTGACCTGATCGCCAAGGCAAAGCGCATGAGCGTGCCCAACGATAACATCCAGCGCATCATCAAGAAGGCTGAGGGCGGCGATAAGACCGAGTATGAAGCAATCACCTACGAAGGCTACGGCCCCGGCGGCGTTGCTGTCATGGTGGAGACCCTGACCGACAACCGCAACCGTACCGCTGCCGACCTGCGCCACTACTTCGACAAGAACGGCGGCAATCTGGGTGCTATGGGCTGCGTGGGCTTCCTGTTCAGCCAGAAGGGTGTCATTGACATCTCTCTGGAAGATAAGGATGCCGACGAGGCTATGATGGATGCTCTGGATGCTGGTGCCGAGGACTTCGATGCCAGCGAGGATGCAGCCGAGATCACCACCGATCCCGAGAACTATTCTGCTGTGGTCAAGGCCATGGAGGAGAAGGGCTACGAGATCCTCTCCGACGATCTGGCCATGGTGCCCATGACCACCACCCGCCTGACCGACCCCGACCAGCTGAAGCTGATGGGCAAGCTGCTGGATGCGCTGGAAGACAATGATGATGTCCAGAACGTCTGGCACAGCCTGGAGAACGAAGAGGATCTGCCGGAATAACCTTCCGCAAGGTTCTTTGCTCCTGAAATAAGACGATAAAAGCCGCTTTTGTGCTAATTGGCACGAAAGGCGGCTTTTTGCTGTTACGGGACTGAAAACGGCTTGGAACCTCCACTGAACAATAAAAATCCCCCGTCGGCAAGGCATACCGGCGGGGGAGCGTTTTTAATAGATTATTGCACGCTTGCAAGGAACCGCACAAAGCCTGCGCGGCCAGCCTCGTCCATTTTATAGACACCGGCATCGGCCAATACCTGAGCGAACACATGGCCCACCTCGTCCTGCAGGATGAGGTGCACGGTGTCGCCGTTCAGTTCCGGGTGGCGGGCAAGAATATCCTCGGCCCACTCGGCGTGCTTCTGCAGTTCTTCCGGGTACTGGCTTACCGGGGTGCGGGCCACCAGTGCATCGGCCAGCTCAAACAGCTCCTTTTCAGGCGGCTGGGCAGCACGGCAAGGCCCATGACCTCGATCAGGCCGATGTTTTCCTTTTTGATGTGATGCAGCTTGGCATGGGGGTGGAATACGCCAAGCGGATGCTCGGGGTGGTGATGTTGTTGCGCAGCACCAGATCCAGCTGATACTTGCCGTCCCGCATCCGGGCAATGGGGGTGATGGTGTTATGTGGCTCGCCGTCGGTCTCGGCAAAGATGAAGCATTTTTCGTCCGAGTAGCCGCGCCATGCGGTCAGAATTTTATCGGCCAGCTCCACAAGACGGGCATCATCCTCGCTGGTCAGGCGGATGCAGCTCATGGGCCAGTGCACGATACCGGCATCCACATCCTCAAAACCGGGGAAGACCCACTTCTTCTCGACGGGAGCCTTTGCCATAGCGAATTCATAGTGGCCGCCCTGGAAATGGTCGTGGCTGAGAATGCTGCCGCCCACGATGGGCAGGTCGGCGTTGCTGCCCACGAAATAGTGGGGGAACAGGCCCACGAAATCCAGCAGCTTGCGGAAGGTAGCACGCTCGATCTTCATGGGAGTGTGCTGGTTGTTGAACACGATGCAGTGCTCGTTGTAGTAGACGTAGGGGCTGTACTGCAGGTTCCAAGCGCTGTCGTTGATGGTGAGAGGGATGATGCGGTGATTCTCGCGGGCGGGGTGGTTCATGCGGCCTGCATAGCCTTCGTTCTCGGCGCAAAGCTGGCACTTGGGGTAGGCGCTCTGGGGAGCTAGTTTGGCGGCGGCAATGGCCTTGGGGTCTTTTTCGGGCTTCGAGAGGTTGATGGTGATATCCAGATCGCCGTAGGGGGTCTTGGTGACCCATTTCAGGTCGCGTTTGATGCGGTAGCGGCGGATATAATCGGTGTCCTGACTGAATTTATAGAACCAGTCGGTTGCGGCCTGCGGGCCTTCGCTTTCGTAGCGTTCCTCGAAATTGGCGCGCACGATGCTGGGCCGCGGGGTCAATACGCCCATGAGCTTTGTGTCGAACAGGTCGCGGGCGGTGGAGTTGTCCTCGCACACACCGCGGGCAACGGCATCATCTACCAGCGTTTTGAGGATGCTTTCCAGATCGGTATAGCACACCTCGCCCTCCGGCGCGGTAAAGTCGTCCAGCTGCATGGTCATAAGCAGCTGGTTGCGGATGTAAATTTCATCATCGGGCAGGATAAGGCCGGTGTCCAGCCCGTAATTCACGAGCTGCTGAATGGCGGTAGAGATCACAGCACTGCGCCTCCTTCCGGGCGGATGCTCAGCACATGGCAGCGGCCCTCACCAAGGATGGCTTCCATGTGGGCCTTGAAGTCGGCCAGCATTTCCACCGGCACAAAGGCCTGAGCCGTACCGGCAAAGCCGCCGCCGTGCACGCGCACAGCGCCCTTGCCGTTCAGATAATGCTTGGCAGCTGCAATGGTCACGCCCATCTCCTGATGCTCCTTGTAACCGGCGGGGATCACGTTCTGCAGGTATTCCCAGCTGCTGTGGCCGGACTCGTTGACCAGACGCAGGAAAGTGTCAAAATCGCCCTCGCGCAGGGCAGCTACCTGTTTTGCCACGCGGTCATTATCGGCATAGATATGGAAGGCGCGCAGCACGGCACGGTCGCCGCACTGCTTGCGGCACTCCGGAAGCTTTGCAAGGAAGGTCTCGAACGGCACATCCCGCAGCACTTCGCCGCCGCACACAGCAGCCACGGCGCGGCACTCGGCGGGCACAGCGGCATATTCGTCGGTCAGGTCGGCATGATCTGCGCAGGAATCCAGAATGCACAGGGCAAGGCCTGCCTTGGAGAAATCCACGGCCACCGGCTCCACATTCGGGTGGGCAGGGTCCGCAAAATCAATGGTAATAATATTGCCAACGCTGGAAGCCATCTGATCCATCAGGCCGCAGGGCTTGCCAAAGTAGACATTCTCTGCCCACTGGCCGATCTGCGCGATCTCGATGGGGAGACTTTATCGGTCATGAAGCAGTCATTCAGGATCACGCCGATCAGCACTTCAAAGGCGGCGGAGGAAGAAACGCCGCTGCCCTTGGGCACGTTGGAGGAAATGTACACATCCAGACCGGCCAGCTTTGCGCCGCGCTGACGGAAGGCTTCGCATTCGCCGCGCAGCAGAGAGAGGGTAGTGTTTTCCTCTTCCTTGCGGGCAGCAAGGTCATCAAGGCCGATCACACACAGGTCGTAGCCTTCGCTCTGCACGCGCAGCTGGTTCAGGGTGTTGGGCGCGGCGGCAGCGATCATATCAATATTCACGCTGCCGGCCAGCACGCGGCCATGCTGGTGGTCGGTGTGGTTGCCGCCGATCTCGGTGCGGCCGGGGGCACTGTAAAGACCAGCTTCAGCATGGGGCCAAAGGTGGCATCCAGACCATTCAGAACAGCTTCGTAGCGGGCAGCCTGTGCAGGAGTTTCGTCGGGCGCACAGCAGTAAAGTGCTGCCAGCCGGGCAGCGTGAGCGCCGCTGGAAAGCTCCTGCTTCCATGCGGAAACAGATTTCATCATAGGATAATCCTCCTTTTGAGCGGGTTGGAACTGCAGTGCAGGGCCGCATACAGGATGCTCTGCACACTTCTGTCCTTATCATATAAAATCCGGACAGAAAAAACCATGTGTTATTGTTGCATCTGGATGAAAAGTTGCAAAAAGACTGAAATTGGCGCACAGAGTGGAATTTGACGGTTGAAATAAAATTAGATATAAAACGGAAAAACCATTGGCAAAAATGCCTGCAAATCCACGGCTTTGCGTGGGACGGACGAGGCCTGCACAACATGGAGATTTGCGCTTTGAAAAAACAGGGAAAAAGCGCATGGGCCTTTTCCCTGTTTCCCAAAATATTATTTTGTAAACTCGTTTCCGGTCAGGCCGTCCATGTTCAGCATCCCTTCCAGTGCGGCCACATCTGCCGAAACGTCCAGTGCGTCGGACTGGAACAGCTTGTCCAGCTGATTTTCAAAGGCGGTCACCAGCAGGTCCATGCTGCGCTCGATGTTCTTTTTGACATCGGCGATGTTTTCCCCCTGCACATCCTGCGCAGGAAGGCTGGCGTAGGTGTTCAGCAGCTTGAGGGCGGTGGGCAGATAGTAGTCCATGAATTTCTGCAGCTGAGCCTTTTTGCCGGGGTCCTGCTTTGCCAGCTCAAAGATGCGGGCACTGACCGCTTCCAGACGGCTGATCTTGGTGGTCATCACGGGGTCCGGGATGGCATCGTTGACCTGCCGCAGCTGTTGCAGAAGGGCGGCGTACTGGTCCGCTGGTGCCGGTGCAGGCTTCGGTTCCGGCTGCTTGGGCGGCTGGGGCGCAGCACCGCGCACCACAAGGGTAGCGGTGCGGTTGTCGATGTATGCGTCGGCACCAAAGTAACCGTGGAAATGGCGCTTTCCACTGCAGCACGCCCCTTTGCGGCATCGATGCCTGCGGCAGCAAACAGCTCGTCCAGCGGAATATTGTCGCGGTCGCCTGCGATCTTGTCCAACAGGCGTTCCAGCTTGCGGGTACGATCCATGCGCAGGCCGGTCCACAGTGCGCCGGCTCCGCCAATGGTCGTGGCCAATGCAGGGAGCAGATCGTCGAAGTCCGGAAAGTCGAACAGGCAGTCGATCAGTTCCTCCGCACCGGTAAACAGGAAGACAGCACCCAGAATGGTGCAGATCACGGCAATGGTCTTGTGCCAGTTTTGAGCGCTCTTCTGTTCTGCGGTGGGGCAGTGCCGGCCTCGGGATCCTGCTCCTGCCGGGGGAGCCGTCTGCGCAGGTGCGGGGCCGAGGTCGGAACGATAGTCTGCCTGCGCCTGCGCAGCAGCCGTTTCCTCTTTTTCGGCGTTTTTATCGATGCTTTTTAAGATGAACAGCAGCACGCCCAGCGGTGCCGACATGGCAAACACAATAAAGATGGCAATGGTGGGAATGTGGGCAAAATAATGTTTTTTGGGCTGCATGAGCAAAAACCTCTCAATTTATCCTGACTGTCCGGCAAAAGAACAGAAAAAGACCGCGTTCCACTCTATTATAGCGGAGCACGGCCTTTTTGTTAAGGGGAAATATTGATGTGCGTGGAAGCAGCAAGGGAGTAAGTCTGCTGCCTGCCGGAAAAAGTTACTTCATCAGGCTGCAGACGGCCTCGGCGTAGGCGGCGGGATCATCCACCGGCAGGCCTTCGATCAGCTGAGCCTGTGCGTACAGCAGAGCACTGTACTTCTTGAGCTTGTCGGTGTCACCGGCCTCCTGTGCGGCCTTGAGCACGGCAAACACGGGGTGGTTGACATTCAGTTCCAGAACCTTATCGCTCTTTACGCCTTCGCTGCCGGGCTGCTTGGACAGCACTTTTTCCATCTCAATGGACAGCGGACCGTCAGCACTCAGGTACACAGGGTGATCCTTCAGGCGGGTAGAGACCTTGACCTCTTTCACCTTGCCGTCCAGTGCGTCCTTCATGGCATCGAACAGGCTCTTGTTCTCAGCGGTAGCGTCCTCGGCGGCCTTCTTCTCTTCCTCGGTCTCAAGGCCCAGATCACCGCTGTTGACATTCTTGAACTCCACGGTGCCGTCCTTGCCTTCGGCATCCTTGCGGGGATAGGTGCGCAGGATCTGCAGGCAGAACTCATCCACGTCCTCGGTCAGCAGCAGGACGTCATAGCCCTTATCCATGACCAGCTCAGCGGCGGGCAGCTTTGCCAGACGGTCGGTAGAATCACCGGCAGCAAAGTAGATATACTTCTGCTCAGCGGGCATCTTGTCCACATACTCCTGCAGAGTGACCATCTTCTGCTCCTTGGCAGACCAGAACAGCAGCAGGTCGCGAAGCAGCTCGGCGTGCATGCCGTAGTCGGAGTAAGCACCGAACTTGATCTGACGGCCGAACTCTTTCCAGAATTCCTCGTACTTCTCGCGGTCATTGGCCAGCATGGCGTGCAGCTCGTTCTTGATCTTTTTTTCCAGAGCGTTGTGGATCAGCTTGAGCTGGTTGTCCTTCTGCAGCATCTCGCGGCTGATGTTCAGGCTCAGATCCTGACTGTCCACAATGCCTTTGACGAAGCTGAAGTAATCGGGCAGCAGGTCGGCGCACTTCTCCATAATGAGCACGCCGGATGCGTACAGGGCCAGACCCTTTCATAATCCTTGGTGTAGAAGTCGTAGGGACGGTGGCTGGGCACGAACAGCAGGGCGTTATAATTTGCAGTGCCCTCGGTGCGGCTGACGATGACGCGGGCGGGGTCGGTATAATCACCAAACTTTTCCTTATAGAAGTTCGCGTACTCCTCGTCGGTCACTTCGCTCTTCTGCTTTTTCCAGATGGGCACCATGCTGTTCAGAGTTTCCAACTCGGTGTAAGTCTCCCATTCGGGCTTATAGTCCTCCGGCTTAGGATCGGGTTCCGGCTTCTGGCGCTCGTGCTGGCGCTCCATCTGGATGGGATAGCGCACATAGTCGCTGTACTTCTTCACGATGGCCACGATGCCGTACTCATCGAGGAAGTTGTCGTAGTGGTCCGTCTCAGTATCCGGCTTGATGTGCAGGATGATCTGGGTGCCTGCGGTATCCTTCTGGGCGGGGGTCATTTCGTAGCCGTCCACACCGGAGGACTCCCACTGCCATGCTTCATCCGAGCCATAAGCCTTGGAAATGACGGTGACTTTATCGGCTACCATGAAGGAAGAGTAGAAGCCGACACCAAACTGGCCGATGATATCGATGTTCTCGTCCTTGTTGTCCTTCTTGAAATCCAGAGAACCGGAGTGAGCAATGGTGCCCAGATTCTGCTCAAGTTCCTCTTTGGTCATGCCGATGCCGTTATCCTCAATGGTCAGGATGCGGTTCTCCTTATCGCGTGTGATGAGGATGCGGAAATCGCCCTTGTTCATGCCCACAGAAGGATCGGTCAGGCTCTTATAATAGAGCTTATCGATGGCATCCGATGCGTTGGAGATCAGCTCGCGCAAGAAAATTTCCTTATTGGTGTAGATGGAGTTGATCATCATATCCATCAGCTTTTTGCTTTCAGCCTGAAATTCTTTCTTAGCCATAATGCAAAACCTCTTTTTATCTGTATTCGGCACCAAGCACTCGGAATAGGATATTGCTTTTGAATACTTAGCACTCGTAACTTTCGAGTGCTAATATACACCGACAAAAAGCAAAAATCAAGGGCTTTCATAAAAAGTTTAAAAAATGGTTCGTTTTGTGCTATAATGAACCGCAAAGGATGCTATAAAAGGAGGAAATATCATGCAGCTGAAACAGCTGGAACTGGCCGGCGGTGGGACACTGACCGTTTATCTGCGTGATTGCTGTGAGCGGATGCCGAATGTGCTTGACCGGCCATTGGTGCTGGTGGTGCCCGGCGGCGGCTATACCCATGTGAGTGCCCGTGAGGGCGACCCGGTGGCGCTGCAGTTTGCGGCGGCGGGGTACCACACCGCTGTGCTGGACTACGTCATCTGCGAAAAGGCAAAGGACTACATGCCGCTGCGCCAGCTGGCCGAGGCTATTGGTCTTGTGCGGCAGCACGCGGCCCAGTGGCATATCCTGCCGGAAAAAATTGCCGTGTGCGGCTTTTCAGCGGGCGGCCACCTGGCCCTTTCCAGTGCTGTGCTGGACATTCCCGGCGAAGCGGCCCAGCCCCGGCCCAATGCGGTCATTCTGGGCTATCCGGTGGTCACGGCAGGGCAGTATGCCCACCGCGGCAGCTTTGTGCAGCTGGCGGGCAGCGCCGACCCGGCGGCACAGCAGGTGTTCGGGCTGGAGGATAAGATCACGCCGCAGATGCCGCCGGTGTTCGTATGGACCACCATGGAGGATGCCACCGTTCCGGTGGAGAACACCCTGATGCTGGTGAACGCTCTGCACCGGGCGGGCGTGCCCTGCGAGGCGCATCTGTTTGAAAAGGGGGTGCACGGTACCAGCATCAGCACAGCAGAGGTGGACCAGCCCAGCCGCCACCGGCATCACTGGGTGGAACTGGCAGTGGAATGGCTGGAAGACACTTTTGCCTTTTCCGTCTGTTAAGTCTGGATATATTTGAACGAACCTACAAAAAATTCACAATTAAACTGTTGACTTGCATAAGCCTTTGACGTATACTGGTCAGCAGGGACAAACTAAAGGAAGAAGGAAATACCTATGGTTATGGACCCGACCCTGCCGCGCATCTCTGTGCGCGACCTGATGATGCAGGCTTTTCTCACCGGATGGGAGCTTTCGGACAAGACAGTTTCGCAGGACGAATACCTGCAAAGCTCTATTCAGGTGATCGAAATGCTGCAGGTGGAACCGGAAAACCTTTATGCCGAAGAAGGCCTTGGCCTGCCGGACGGCGAAGAAGTGGATCATCTGGACGACTGGCTGCGTGCCGACGGCCAGTGGCTGTACTACGGTGTAGAGGAAGAAAATTTCTTCCTGATCCAGTGGTACCCAGACGAAGCCGCCGCAAAGGCAAAACTGGCCCAGCTGGAAGAACTGGGCGACGGCAAGCAGTATCTGGTAGATTTTTCCCTCAAGCGGGAGAACCCTTCCAGTGCAGAGAACTTCGGCAATTCCAATCCGGTCCAGCTCCGCTCCTGAAAACATCACCTTAAAGCGAAAGGAAATTTTGCAGCATGCAGCTTTCTGAGATCGAGCGCGAACAGCTTTATGCCATCGTTGAAAAATACGATCATCACCCGGATGTGCAGCGGATGCGGGAGTACATCCAGCACGGCTCTGTCACCACCTACCAGCATTGCAAGAATGTGGCGCTGGTGAGCTTCTGGCTCAACCGCCGTCTGCATCTGCACGCTGACGAGACCTCGCTGGCAGTGGGTGCCCTGCTGCATGATTTTTATCTGTATGACTGGCACACCACCGGTACCTTTCACGGCCTGCGCCGCCTGTTTGAGATGCACGGCTTCTCCCATCCGGGTTATGCCTGCGTCAATGCAAAGCGGGTGTTCAGCATTACCAGAAAGGAACAGAGCATCATTGCAAGCCACATGTGGCCGCTGACCTTCCGTCATGTGCCCACCTGCCGCGAAGCAGTCATCGTCTGTCTGGCCGATAAGTACTGCGCCGTGGTGGAAAGCATGTTCCAGCGTTCCCGCGCCGGTGCCGTGGTGGACGGCAGCGTGGACATCGACGGCGAAGAGTGGTAAGCCTGTTTTTACCTTTATCATTTTATCAATGGACAAAAAAGAACTCCGCAGCCTCAGGGCGCGGAGTTCTTTTGCATCTTACAGCTTTTTATAGCCTTCCGGTTCATTGGCGGCAGCGCGGTATTCCATTAAGAATGTGTCCAGCCAGCGGCCGTGACAGTCGCGGGCAATGCGTTCCCGGCGGCCCACTAAGCGAAAGCCGCATTTTGTGTGCAGGGCGCGGCTGGCAGCGTTGTCCTGCAGCACGGTGGACTGCAGTGTCCAGTAGCCGGCCTTTTCTGCCTGATGGCACAGCTCGGTCAGCAGGTGATAGCCAAGGCCATGGCCCCGGAACTGCTCACCCACGTAAATACTCACCTCGGCAACGCCGCGGTAGCACCAGCGCGGGTCCACCCGGCGCAACGCCGTCCACCCGGCAATCACGCCGTCGGCCAGCAGTACCAGTCGGCATTCTTTTGCGTGGGAAGCATCCCACGCAGAATACGGCGGACAGGTGGTCTGAAAAGTGGCATGTTCTGTAGCAATGCCCTCCAAATAAATTCTGGAAACAGCGCTCCAGTCTTCCGGCTCCATGGGCCGGATCTCGATTTTGCTCATATTTCGATCCCGGCGGAAAGTGCATAGCTTTCCGCGCCCTCAACTCTCAAAAATATCCGGCTCCAGTATAGCAGAATTTGCGGTGCGGTACAAGCGCCGTACTGCACAGAAATTTCTTTGACAAGCGGAAGGTTTGTGATACAATAAATCATAACAAAGAAAAGCACGGCAGGATACGCCGCTGCAGAATGGAGGATGTCCCAAAATGAAGTGGATCAGAACGATGGTGTGCGCGCTGGGAATGCTGGCGTGCGTATCGCTTTCGGCATTTGCTGCAGAGTACGGCGAGCCGAACATCACAACAGAGACGACCATGAAAGAGCTGCGGGAGAACCCCAGCATCAAAGGCTCCGGCTACTATACCTACTGCAACGAATGGATCGAGGGCAGCACGCAGTACGATGATACGCCCATTGAGGGCTATGTAAGCTACGCGGCTGCCGAGGATGCCGCCGAAGGCATGAACCTTGTGATCGAAAACTACAACAGGGGCGTACAGATCACATGGCAGGTGTATACCCGGAAGAAATTGCGGAAAATCCTTCTCTGGGCATGGTGCAGTTGTATTATTTCCCGGCTAAAACAGCCAACGCAAAGTACGCCATCGTGGTGCCCGGCAACGGCGGCAACACCACCGCAGAGCTGAACGAGGGTGCATCCATTGCCAACCAGCTGCACGAGCTGGGCTATGCGGCTTTTGTGCTGCGGTACCGCTCTTTCCTGAATGCATCCGACAATGCGCCACTGTACGATATTGCCAATGCCATAAAGTACCTGACCGAAAATGCAGATCAGTTTGGCGTTCAGCGCGAAAACTATGCGCTGATGGGCTTTTCTTCCGGCGGACACATCGTGGGCCTGATCGGCTCAGACAACGAAAAGTTCGGCTATAAGGCATTTGGCCTCCCACAGCCTGCAGCGCTGCTGCTGGGTTACCCCATCAACGATTTCTTTGAGGTGAAGCCGCTGTATCAGCTGGCCATTGACCCGCTGGTGATTGGCTGGCGTTACTACTGGACCGATATTTCGGATGTGGTGAACGAAAACTTTACCCCTACCTATTTCTTCTACGGCAAAAATGATCTTTATATGCAGCGCATGTGCTACTCCCAGCAGGGGCCGCTGCTGGAGCGCAAGCTCCGGGAGAGCGGGGCTGTTTATGAGTGCCATGTGTACGAGAACGCACCCCACGCCATTGGCCCGGGCCGCCACACCGATGCGGACGGCTGGATCCGGCAGGCAACGGCATTCTGGGAAAACAGTGTAAATAAAGAGATAAACGGGGGATTGCTGTGAGAAAACGATTGCGCACGGTGATGTTTGGTATTGGCCTGATGATCCTGCTGGCACAGCCGGCGTTTGCGGAGGAGCTTGGTCAGGCCAACATCACACCGCGCACCAAAATGGCAGAGATCCGCTCCAACCCCAGCATTGTGGGTGCGGGCATCTACACCTACTCGCTGGAGCAGGACCGTGTGCTGGACCGGATGTACTGGGACGCGCAGCCGCTGAGCTGCCTTTCCAATCACTGGACGGCACAGGATGCGGCGGATGGACTGAACTATCTGATCCGCACCTATAACGCTGGGCAGCGGGTGACCTTCCCGCTTTATACGGCGGAGGAGATCGCGCAGGATACCAGCCGGGACGGTGTGGAACTGTATTATCTGCCGGCAGAAGGGGCGCAGGCAAACCAGAAATATGCGCTGGTGATCGGCGGTAATGCGATCGTGGTCAGTGCGGAGATCCGCGAGGGCATTTCCACTGCATGGAACCTGCACGAAATGGGCTACCGGTGTTCGTGCTGCGCTACCGCATCGGCATGAAGGCTTCCAACAATGCGCCGCTGCAGGATGTGGTCCGCGCGGTGCAATACATCACGGAACATGCAGGACAGTTTGGCGTGCAGGCGGAGGATTATGCCATTGTAAGCTATTCCTCAGGCGGGCAGATCGCCGGACTGTTCGGCACCGACGCGGTGGGCTACAAAATTACGGCCTGCCAAAGCCCGGTGCCATGCTGCTGGGCTACCCGGTAAACACCTTTCTGGAGTTCAAACCGGTCTATAATATCCTGCTGGACCCCGGCGTGTGCAAGCAGCGGTATTATAAAATGACATTGTCTGATTACATCACACCGGATTACCCGCCTACCTATCACTGGTACGGCAAAAACGACATGACCCTTATGACCATGTGCTGGTCGGCGCAGGGGCCTGTTCTGGAAAAGGCACTGGCCCGCAACCATGTGACGCATATCTACCATGTGTATGATGATGCTCCCCATGCAGTGGCCGCAGGCAAGGGCACCGATGCAGAGGGCTGGCTGAATGAAGCAGTTGCCTTCTGGGAGGAACAGGTCGGCTGAAAAGGAGATGTTGAGTTGAAACACAGGATATGCACCGCAGCAGCCTGTATCTGTCTGCTGCTGATGATGGCGCTGCCCGCATTTGCAGCAGAGTATGGCGAGCCGGATATCACGCCGCAGACCACCATGGGCGAGATCCGCTCGAACCCCAGCATCCTTGGCGCAGGCGTTTGGACCTATTCCAAGGAGCAGAACCTGCCCGGCACCGAGGACTGGTGCAATGACCAAACGCTGGAAAAATATGTGAGCAGCCATGTGGCACAGGATTGTGCCGATGGTCTGAACCTGCTCATCCGCAATTACAATGCGGGCGTGCAGATCACCTATAAGCTCTACTCGGAGAAGGAAATCGCCGAGGACAGCTCCCGCAACAATGCGGAGTTCTATTACTACCCGGCCAGCACGCCGGATGCAAAGTATGCGCTGGTGCTCTCCGGCAACATCTTCAACCGCACGGCGGAGTTAAAGGAGTGCATCTCCACAGCTTACCAGCTGCACCAGAAAGGCTATGCGGTGTTCGTGATGCGCTACCGCGCCTACCCGGACAACGACAACAACGGCCCCATGGAGGACATTGCACGGGCGGTGAAGTACATCACCGGCCACGCACAGCAGTTCGGCGTGCAGACGGAAAGCTACGCCCTGATCGGCTATTCTTCCGGCGGACATCTGGCGGGCCTGTTTGCATCGGACGCTCTGGGCTATAAAAACTATGGCCTGCCCAAGCCCGGCGCAGTGATCCTGGCGTATCCCATCGTGCAGTTTGCCGAGATCACACCGATCTACCGTGGGCATCGACCCCTTTGTGTGCGGCCGGTTCTACTATGAATACAGCCTTGCCGACCTGATCACAGAGGACTATCCGCCGGTGTACTTCTGGTATGGCAGGGATGACCTGACCTTGAACCTGCTGTGCTGGCCGCTGCAGGGGCCGGCCCTCAGCAAGGCACTGGCCGCGCATGGCGTACCTTACAAAGAAGTGGTATATGACCACGCAGCCCATGGCATCGGCCTTGGCCGCGGCACGGCTGCGGATGGCTGGCTGGACGAAGCCGCTGCCTTCTGGGAAGAACAGACAAAATAATATAAAGTACGCAGATCCGGGCTTTGCAGCTGCACAGCCCGGATTTTGCAATAGGAGGCATTATGGAATTTTTAGCGTTTCTTTACACGGTGCTTCTGGTGGCCATCTGCCTGATGATGGCCCTGCTGCTGTACCGCTCGGCAAAGCCTGCCGCAAACCGGGACGATGCAGAACGGAAGGAATGGCTGCGTCAGCAGCTGGAAGCGCAGAACCGCCAGATGGACGCGAAGCTGGCAGAGATGGCGCAGCAGAACCTTGCCGCTATGGGCCACATCAGTGAAACGCTGCAGGCTTCGGTGCAGAGTATGAGCACCGCCCTTGCCGCAGGGCAGGGCACCCAGCAGCAGACCATGGAGCAGCGCCTGCAGGCTGGAAGCCTCAACGCCCGCAAGCTGGAAGAGATGCGCCGCACCCTTGCCGAGGGCATGACTGCCCTGCAGGCCCAGAACGCCCAGAAGCTGGACGAGATCCGCCATACGGTGGACGAACAGCTGCAGGATGCGTTGCAGAAGCGGGTGACCGAAAGCTTCAAGGCGGTGAACGACCAGCTGGAACAGGTGTACAAGGGTCTTGGCGAAATGCAGAACCTTGCCGCTGATGTGGGCGGGCTGAAACAGGTGCTTTCCGGTGTGAAGACCCGCGGTATTCTGGGTGAGATCCAGCTGGGAGCCATTCTGGAAGAGATCCTTGCCCCGGAACAGTACGACACCAACGTGGCCACCATTCCGGGCAGCACCCAGCGGGTGGAGTACGCCATCCGGATGCCCGGCGCGGACGGCGGCACGGTGTGGCTGCCCATCGACTCCAAGTTCCCCGGCGACACCTATGCCCATTTACAGGATGCGCAGGCATCCGGCGACGCGCAGGCCGTGGAGAACGCCCGCCACGCACTGGAACTGGTGCTGCGGGCCGAGGCCAAGGACATCCGGGAAAAATATGTGGAGCCGCCCTACACCACGGCGTTCGGCATCCTGTTCCTGCCCTTCGAGGGTTTGTATGCCGAGGTGGTGAACGCGGGCCTGCTGGAAGTGCTGCAGCGGGACTATCAGGTGAACATTGCAGGCCCCAGCACCATGGCGGCGCTGCTCAACAGCCTGCAGATGGGTTTCAAGACCCTTGCCATCCAGAAGCGTTCCGGTGAGGTATGGCAGCTGCTGGGTGCGGTGAAGACCGAATTTGACAAGTTCGGGCAGGGGCTTTCCAAGATGCAGCAGCGCCTGCGCCAGACCGACGAAGAGCTGGATAATCTCATTGGCGTGCGCAGCCGTGCCATCAGCCGCAAGCTGCGCGCGGTGCAGACCATGGACGAAAGCGCTGCTGCCGCTCTGCTGGAACTGGATGCTGAGCCGGGCAGGCCTGTAACGGCAAAGCTGCCGGAAAATGGAGAAGAATAATATCTCTTGCGAAATTTCTAACAATGTGCTATAATAGGAACTGTTCTTAGAAATAATTGCTGCAGTCTGCGGCATATCATAAAAAGGAGACGGAAAGCTATGAGCGTGAAGAAAATCAGCGAAGCCATTTTGGGCGTGGGCGTGGATGATACCACCATCGACCTGTTCGAGAGCCAGTATCCGGTGCCCACCGGCGTGAGCTATAATTCCTATGTCATTCTGGACGAAAAGACCGCCGTTCTGGACACGGTGGATGCCCGCGCTACCGAGCCGTGGCTGGAAAACCTGACTGAAGCTCTGGCAGGCCGTAAGCCGGATTATCTGGTAGTCTCCCACATGGAGCCGGACCACGGTGCCAACATTGCAAAGCTGGCGGCACTCTACCCTGAGATGCAGGTGGTGGGCAACGCCAAGACCTTTTTGTATATGGAACAGTTCTTTGGTGCTGATGCTGTTGCCAAGGAGCGCCGTGTAGTGGTGAAGGACGGCGAGAGCCTTTCTCTCGGTGCACATACCCTGACCTTTGTGTTTGCCCCCATGGTGCACTGGCCGGAGGTCATGGTCAGCTATGAATCCACCGAAAAGGTGCTGTTCTCCGCGGATGGCTTCGGTCGCTTTGGCGCTGTGGCAAAGTTTGACGAAAAGGCCGACTGGGCCAGCGAAGCCCGCCGCTACTACCTGAACATCGTGGGGAAATACGGCCCGCAGGTGCAGGCGCTGCTGAAAAAGGCCGCGGCTCTGGACATCCAGACCATTTGCCCGCTGCACGGCCCGGTGCTGACCGGAGATCTGGGCAAGTACCTGAACTACTACGACATCTGGTCCAGCTACAAGCCCGAGGAGCCGGAAAAAATCCTTGTGGCAAGTGCTTCCATCCACGGCCACACCCGTGCAGCAGCCCACCTCATGGCCGAAAAGCTGCGTGCAAAGGGCGCAAAGGTCGTGGAGATGGACCTGACCCGCACCGATGTGTCCTATGCCGTTACAGAAGCCTTCCGCTGCGGAAAGATCGTGCTGGCCTGCGCCACCTACGACGGCTTCCTCTTCCCGCCGATGGAGAATCTGCTGACCCACCTCAAGACCAAGAGCTTCCAGAACCGCACGGTGGGTCTGATGGAGAATGGCACATGGGCACCCATGGCCGCAAAGCTCATGCGCGCCGAGCTGGAAAGCATGAAGAACATCGCCGTGTGTGATACTGTGGTCACTATCCGCAGTGCTGCCAATGCTGCCGCAGAAGCCCAGATGGATGCTCTGGCTGCAGAAATCGTGGCAAAATAAAGCACTCTGGAAAAAAATACGCAAGATCCTCTGCCGACTGCCCGGCAGGGGATTTTTTTATTGAACCATGTGGAAGAGTTTGATATACTGAAAAGCAGAAGTTTATGGATGGAGGAATATCATGTCTGTAAAAATAAAAGCGGATATCAGACACTGGCTGCGGGAGTTGGATAAGAAATATTTCTTTGTGATGCTGGGCTTTGCGGTGATGGTCTATTTTCCGCTGATCAGCTTGAAGCTGACGAACACAGTGGATGGTCTGTGGACAACGGCTGAGTACATGGCGGGAGCATGGGAGCTTTCCAATGGGCGATGGTTCTGGCTGGTGACCAGTTTTCTGCGTTTCAGTCTGCAGCTAGAACACATCAATGCGGTGGTATGCTTGGTGCTGGTTTCTCTTGGAGTCACCAGGCTTCATATGCTCTTCAAACCGGCATGGATGAGAACATCCTGCATTGACTGGCTCGCAGGTTTATGCTATGTTTCCAATGTTGTGGTCGGGTGCTATCTTTCGTTTCACTTCATTGCACCGGAGTACGGATTTTCGTTTTTCTTTGCAATGCTGGCTACAGAGCACGTGATCCGGGGAAAATCAGCCGTAAGCAGCATTGTGCCGGCAGCGGTGCTTTTGGCACTGAGCCTTGGCCTGTACCAGACGAACCTTGCCTGTTTCTGTCTGGTGCTGCTGGCCTATTTTCTCCTACTACTTTTCCAGAATGGAGAAAAACAAAAGATTCGGGAATATATTTGCAAAAGCCTGGCAAGTGCTGCATCCGGCGCAGTGCTGTATCTGCTGATCTTAAAGATTACACTGTGGGCGACGGGAACGGCGATGGCCGATTACCAGGGTGGTGCAGATATTTCAGTGTCTGGAATTCTGAAAAATCTTCCTTCCAGCGTTGAAAAGTGCTATGAGCTTTTTTATCGGTATTTCTTTGGTACCCTTGTAAAACACAATATGCTGCAGGAAACTGCAGTTGTATTTGCTTTGATTTTTTGTGTGGTGGGTGCCGCGCTTGCGTGCAGACTGGTTCGGCTCATACGCCGGAAAGATTGGGAAAACACTTTCTATGGCACAGCAGCGCTGCTGGTGCTGCCCATGATGTGCACGGTATTTATGGTGGCAACCTCGCAGGCGTCGTTTTATATTCCCATGTCCGGAGGTCTGGCCTTGTTCCTGCCGGTCTGTTTCTGGCTATTGGACAGCAGCCGGGAGGGAAAAACAGCCTGTGATGCGTTCCGCAAATGCTGGAATAAAGCAGAAAAAGCACTGATCCTGCTTACGGCGGCTGCTGTCGTTTACGGGAGCGTATTCATGTCGGCTATCGATCAGCAGGCGATGTATGAGGGACGCAAGGCAACAAAACAAATCGCGGACCTTGTGGCCGGTGAGCTGGTGGCAGAGGGCTATTATGATTTGCCGGAAAAACTGCCAGTGATGCTGGTAGGCCGCCCCAGTGCAAGCCCGCTGTTCCGGACACACATCATCTATTGGGATGCGAACGACTACGCACAGGTGGGCCTTTTCGAAAAAGAAAATGCCGCCACAATGCGCTACTCATGGAATGCGGTGTTTCGTGACCTCACACCGATGCAGTTGGAGCTGTGCAGTGATGAGGTATATGACGAACTGATCCGGACAGAAGAAATCAAACGAATGCCGACATTCCCTGAGAAAGGCTCCATGCAGGAAATGGACGGCGTATATGTGATCAAAATTTCAGAGGATTATCTGATTGATGAATAACAAATGAGCCTGAGAACATAAAACAGGACAGATGGAGAAATAACGATGAAAGAAAAAATCGATGTACAGAAACCGGACGACCTTGGGCTGGATATATCGGATCTAAGATATTTTCTGGTGATGCTGCTGTTTTCGGCGGTAGTGTTTTTCCTGCTGATCAGCCAGCGGCTGACCAATACATTTGACGGCCTGTGGAACAATACATGGTTCTTCGGCGGCTATTGGCAGGTAGTCACGGGCCGATGGCTCTGGCCGGTGATCGATGCGCTGCGGTTTGGCATCCAGACGGAACCTTTCAATTCATTGCTGACGCTTTCCATGTCGGCGCTGGCTGTTACCCTGCTTCGGAAGTTTTACAGAGAAGGATTCTGTCGTGACCTATCTGGCGGGTATGGCTGTTCTGGCCAGCACGGTCACTGGAATACAGCTGTCATATCGGTTTCAGTCGCCGGTGTTTGGCTGCTCATTTTTATTTTCTGTTCTGGCGGCAGAGCGTGTGGTTCGTGCCGCAGATTTTAGAAAAGCGGTCGTACAGGGAGCACTGCTTCTGGTCATGAGCCTTGCGTGCTATCAGACGAGCCTTGATAACTTTTGTCTGCTCCTGCTGACATATCTTCTGCTGCTTCTGTTCCGCAATGTGGACAGAGAAAAGGTCCATGCCCACATTGGAAGAAGTCTTTGCAGCGCAGCTGCAGGAATGGTTTTGTATTTCCTGCTCACAAAGCTGATCGTATGGGCATGTGGATGGCAGATGGCAAGTTATAATGGAGGAGCGGATGTTTCGGTACTTTCTATACTGAAAAATCTGCCCAATGCCATTGCAGAGACCTACCAACTGTTTGGAGCTTACTTTTTTCAGAATTACTATCGGCATAACATTCTGCAGCCGGTGGGCTTTTTCGTTTTGGTATTTCTGGCGCTGAGCATCGGACTGCTGAACCGCTTCAGAAAAATGCTTCACCGGAAAAATTGGGAATATATCCTTCTGGGAGTGGCAACGCTGATCGTTTTGCCCATCATGTGCAATGCCATCATGCTGATCACAAGCGAGGCGGTCTGGCTTTTGCAGATGGGCGAAGGATTGAATCTGTTCGTGCCAGTATGTCTGCTGCTGCTTGAAGGGACGCGTACAAATCAGCCTATGGTAAAAAAGTATGTACGTGCTGCCCGGACAGGGGCTGTAGTACTTGCGGTTTTGGTCGTCTATGGCAATGTCTGCTCTGCCGTGATCGATCAGGAAGCTATGTATGAGGGAAGAAAAACACTCAAGAGCATGTCGGATCACATTGCGGACGACCTGATGAGCAGCGGATATTTTGACGATAACGAGCAGCTGCCGGTACTGTTTGTGGGCAGACCCAGCTCGAACTCCAGTTTTATGAAGAGGGAGTATTACCTCTATGCAAATCCGTATGCGCAGATGGGCCGCTTCTGGCTGAACGATTACTCGGCAAGAGCGTCTTGGAAAGCGGTTTTCAGGGATATTACTCCGGCAAAACTCAAGCATTGCTCGGTGGAACAGTATGGGGAACTGTACAGCAGAACAGAGCTGGAACAGATGCCAGTCTATCCGCAGGAAGGATATATCCAGCAGATCGACGGTGTGGTCGTGGTAAAAATTTCAGATGATTACAAAGTTGATAAAGAGTTTGCGCCACTAATCGACCTGAGAGAATTGTTTCAGCTCATAATGGATGACATAAACGATTCATAATGGCTGCGGCTTTGTGAAAAAACCTCCACCGAACGCGACTTTTGCGGAAAGTGGCTGCACAGCCCTTGCAAACTGTCCCGAAATGTGGTAACATAGCTCTTGGTTATAAAACCTGAATACTCCCAAACGCAGCGACGGAGAGAGTAGGCATGGCGTACACGGCAAAGAGAGAAGCTTCACCGGCTGAAAGGGCTCCCGGGTGTATCTGTGCTGAAGTTCGCTCCTGAGCGGTCTGTGCGAAACAGCAGTAGTACAGAACGGCCACGCCCCGTTACGGCGTTCTGAGAGCCGCCCGGCATCTGTGCACGGGTGGAAACCGGGTGGTACCGCGGAGCTAAGAATCAACAGCTTCGTCCCTTTTGCCTGAGAAATCGGGCAGGGGACGGAGCTTTTTTGTTGCACTCCGCTCATCAACACGAAGAATAAAGGAGAGAACATCCATGCAAGCAATGATCGACGAGCTGGCAAAACAGGCCGCTGAAAGCCTTGGTCAGGTGTCCGGCAAGGAAACGCTGGCCTCCTTCTGGCAGGAGTATCTGAGCAAAGAACGGCAAGATCCCTGCCCTGATGAAGAATCTGCGCACCGTTGCGCCGGAAGAGCGCCCCGCTATGGGCAAGATCATCAATGAACTCAAGGCAAAGGTTCAGGCAGATTACGACGCTGCTGCAGAACAGGTGAAGCAGGCAGAGCTTGCTGCCCGCAATGCTGCGGAGACGGTGGATATCACCCTGCCCGCCAAGACCCGCTCTGTGGGCGGTCTGCACCCGCTGACCCTGATCACCAACCAGATCATCGATGTGTTCTCCGGCATGGGCTTTGCGGTGGGTACCTTCCGGAGATCGAGGATGACGACCACAACTTCACCCGCCTGAACGTGCCCAAGGACCACCCGGCCCGCGATATGCAGGATACCTTCTACCTGTCGGAGGAGTTCCTGCTGCGCACCCAGACCTCCGGCGGTCAGATTCGCACCATGGACGTTCAGAAGCCGCCCATCAAGATCCTGATGCCCGGCCGTGTGTTCCGCTCCGACTCCGACGCCACCCACAGCCCCATGTTCCACCAGATGGAAGGTCTGGTGGTGGATAAGGGCATCACGCTGGGCGACCTGCAGGGCGCACTGAATACCTTCGTGCAGAAGCTGTTCGGCGCTGACACCCGCACCCGCCTGCGTCCCTCCTACTTCCCGTTCACCGAGCCCAGCGTCGAGGTGGACGTGAGCTGCTTCGAGTGCCACGGTAAGGGATGCCCGCTGTGCAAGCACACCGGCTGGATCGAGGTGCTGGGCGGCGGCGTTGTCAACCGCAAGGTGCTGGAGAACTGCAATATCGACCCGGACGAGTATTCTGGCTTCGCCTTCGGCATCGGCATCGAGCGTATCGCTATGCTGAAGTATGGCATCAACAACATCGGCCTGATGTTCGAGAACAACCTGCAGTTCCTCAAGCAGTTCCACGAATAAGAGGGAGAGAAGAGACAATGAAAGTACCATTCAGCTGGTTAAAGCAATATGTTGATATCGACGTTACTGCGCAGGAACTGGAGGAGAAGCTCTTCTCCTGCGGCTTTGAGGTCGAAGAGCTGATCCCGCTGGATGCCGGCATCAGCAAGGTGGTCGTCGGCAAGATCGTGGAGATGGAAAAGCAGGAGGGCACCCACCTGACCAAGTGTGTGGTGGACTGCGGCGACTACGGCCACGACATCCGCATCAGCACCGGTGCCGCCAACATGAAGCTGGGCGACTGCGTGCCCGCTGCTCTGGATGGCTCCACCCTGCCCGGCGGCATCAAGATCAAGGCCCGCAAGATGCAGGGCGTGGAGTCCAACGGTATGCTGTGCTCCGGCGAAGAGCTGGGTCTGAACGACGACCTGTTCCCGGGCTCTGAGGTCTACGGCCTGCTCATCCTGCCCGAGGATTCTGTCCCCGGCACCGACATTGCCCCCGTGGTGGGTCTGGATGATTATATCTTTGATATCTCCATCACCGCCAACCGCCCGGACTGCCAGTCCGTTCTGGGCATCGCCCGTGAGGTGGCTGCCGTTCTGGGCGAGCCCCTGCACATGCCCGCCATGGACTATAAGGCCGTCTGCGAGCCGGATGCGCCCATCACCGTCAAGGTGGAAGCCCCGGACCTGTGCCCCCGGTATATGGCACACTATGTCCGCAACATCCGCATGGGCGAGTCTCCCCGCTGGATGAAGCGCCATCTAGCTCTGTGCGGCCTGCGCTCCATCAGCAATGTGGTGGATATCACCAACCACACCCTGCTGGAAATGGGTCAGCCCATGCACGCCTTTGACCTGAACAAGGTCGCCAGCCGCACTATCGATGTGCGCCGCGCCCATGCGGGCGAAAAGATCGTCACGCTGGATGAGAAGGAGTTCACTCTGAACCCCAACAATCTGGTCATCTGCGATGCCGAAAAGCCGGTGGCACTTGCCGGCATCATGGGCGGCGCAAACTCCGGCATGGATGAGAACACCACCAGCCTGCTGTTTGAGTGTGCCACCTTCGCCCGCGACTGCGTGCGTAAGACCAGCCGCGCATTGGGCCAGAACAGCGACTCTTCTGCCCGCTACGAGAAGGGCGTGGACCGTCACTCTCCTGAACTGGGCCTTGCCCGTGCCCTGCACCTGATTCAGGAGCTGGACTGCGGCGACATCACCACACTGGAATATGACCTGACCGATGGCCGCCCGATGGAGCGCAAGCACATCGTTACCACTCCGGCTAAGATCTGCGGCGTGCTGGGTATCACCGTGCCGGATCAGACCATGATCGACATTCTGCAGCGTCTGGAGTTCACGGTGGATGTACAGGCCGATGGCAGCTGGGACGTGTCCGCACCCCTGTACCGCGAGGACGTGGAGAGCTTCCCGGATCTGGCCGAGGAGGTCATCCGTGAGTACGGCTACGACCACATTGTGCCCACCTTCCTGAACACTGCCTCCGTTACAAACGGCGGTCTGAACTATGACCAGAAGCAGCAGCTCAAGACCAAGCGTCTGCTGGCCGCACAGGGCTTCTATGAGGCCTCCACGCTGGCCTTCTACTCCAACGCAGAACTGGATATGCTGCACATCCCGGCGGATGATGAAGCCCGCAAGGCCATCCGCATCCTGAACCCCATCAGCGAGAATTTGTCCATCATGCGCACCCTGCTGGCTCCCTCCATGCTGAACGTCATCGTGGACAATCTCAAGAAGGGCAACACGGAGGGCCGTCTGTTCGAGATGGCACCGGTGTATCTTGCCAAGGAACTGCCCATCAAGGAGCATCCGCCCGAGCGCCAGACCCTCTGCATTGGTGCATTCGGCCCCGAAGAAGATTTCTTCACGGTCAAGGGTGCACTGGAAGCACTGGCAACCGGCTTTGGCCTGAGCTTTGATTATAAGCGCGAGACAACCCCGTGGCTGCACCCGGCATCAGCGCCGCTGTTTACTGCGGTGACAAGCGTCTGGGCGTGTTCGGCAAGCTGTCCAACGAGATCAACGGCGAGCTGGAAATTGCAAAGGATCAGAAGGACAGCCAGAATATCTATCTGGGTGAGCTGGACTACGAGGCTCTGATGTCCTGCGTGGACGGTGAGCTGCGCTATCAGCCGCTCAGTCCCTACGCTGCTGTCAAGCGTGATCTGGCATTGGTCTGCGACGAAAAGACCACCTGCGGCGAGATCGAGGAGACCATCAAGAAGGCCAGCCCTCTGGTGGGTGAGATCAAGCTGTTCGATATCTACCGCGGCGCAAATCTGGGCGAGGGTAAGAAGAGCATGGCGTTCACCCTGTCTCTGTCCGATCCGAAAAGGAAGTTTCCGCTGAGGAAGTGGAGCGCGTGGTCAAGAAGATCCTCGGCAACCTGAAGTTCAAGCTGGGCATCGAGATCCGCTAACTCTATTATAGAAGTAATAGAAGGCCGTCTGTGCAGGAATGTGCAGGCGGTCTTTTTTGCGTAAAAAGAGAACGTTGAATACAAGAAAATGAACGTTTTTCAGCAGCGCAAGAAAAAAGATGAAAAAAGTTGTCAAAAAGTGTTGACAAGGAGGCGGGGTGTGGTATTATACTTGAGCGCCAAGCGCTGAGGCAAAAGAATGACTTCGAAGTCTCAGCAGGAAGCCCTTGAAAAGAACCAATAGACGCTGAAAAGTTCCAGTTTGTTCTGAGAAACTTCTTGGATGTCCAAGTTCAGAAAGTTCAAAAGCTTCTAAAAAATAAGGCTTGACAAAAAACCACTTCGGTGGTACAATGAACAGGTCGTCAGCCGTAAGGCTGAGGCGCTACAGGACCTTGAAAATTGAACAATATCGAAAAACTTGTAAGGAACCTTTTAAGTGTTTGGAAAAACACTAAAAACAATTCCAAAAGTAATTCACACAGGACGCAAGCGATTGCGTGCTGAGCGAACAAGATTTAACACTTTTAAGTGATAAATATCATTTATAAAGAGTTTGATCCTGGCTCAGGACGAACGCTGGCGGCGCGCCTAACACATGCAAGTCGAACGAGCGAGAGAGAGCTTGCTTTCTCGAGCGAGTGGCGAACGGGTGAGTAACGCGTGAGGAACCTGCCTCAAAGAGGGGGACAACAGTTGGAAACGACTGCTAATACCGCATAAGCCCACGGGTCGGCATCGACCAGAGGGAAAAGGAGCAATCCGCTTTGAGATGGGCTCGCGTCTGATTAGCTAGTTGGCGGGGTAACGGCCCACCAAGGCGACGATCAGTAGCCGGACTGAGAGGTTGAACGGCCACATTGGGACTGAGACACGGCCCAGACTCCTACGGGAGGCAGCAGTGGGGAATATTGCACAATGGGGGAAACCCTGATGCAGCGACGCCGCGTGGAGGAAGAAGGTCTTCGGATTGTAAACTCCTGTTGTTGGGGAAGATAATGACGGTACCCAACAAGGAAGTGACGGCTAACTACGTGCCAGCAGCCGCGGTAAAACGTAGGTCACAAGCGTTGTCCGGAATTACTGGGTGTAAAGGGCGCAGGCGGGAAGACAAGTTGGAAGTGAAATCTATGGGCTTAACCCATAAACTGCTTTCAAAACTGTTTTCTTGAGTAGTGCAGAGGTAGGCGGAATTCCCGGTGTAGCGGTGGAATGCGTAGATATCGGGAGGAACACCAGTGGCGAAGGCGGCCTACTGGGCACCAACTGACGCTGAGGCTCGAAAGTGTGGGTAGCAAACAGGATTAGATACCCTGGTAGTCCACACCGTAAACGATGATTACTAGGTGTTGGAGGATTGACCCCTTCAGTGCCGCAGTTAACACAATAAGTAATCCACCTGGGGAGTACGACCGCAAGGTTGAAACTCAAAGGAATTGACGGGGCCCGCACAAGCAGTGGAGTATGTGGTTTAATTCGACGCAACGCGAAGAACCTTACCAAGTCTTGACATCCCTTGACAGACATAGAAATATGTAATCTCTTCGGAGCAAGGAGACAGGTGGTGCATGGTTGTCGTCAGCTCGTGTCGTGAGATGTTGGGTTAAGCCCGCAACGAGCGCAACCCTTATGGTCAGTTACTACGCAAGAGGACTCTGGCCAGACTGCCGTTGACAAAACGGAGGAAGGTGGGGATGACGTCAAATCATCATGCCCTTTATGACTTGGGCTACACACGTACTACAATGGCGTTAAACAAAGAGAAGCAAGACCGCGAGGTGGAGCAAAACTCAGAAACAACGTCCCAGTTCGGACTGCAGGCTGCAACTCGCCTGCACGAAGTCGGAATTGCTAGTAATCGTGGATCAGCATGCCACGGTGAATACGTTCCCGGCCTTGTACACACCGCCCGTCACACCATGAGAGCCGGGGACCCGAAGTCGGTAGTCTAACCGCAAGGAGGACGCCGCCGAAGGTAAAACTGGTGATTGGGGTGAAGTCGTAACAAGGTAGCCGTAGGAGAACCTGCGGCTGGATCACCTCCTTTCTAAGGAGTCAGGCAAGGACAGGACATCAAAAGATGGACAGTCCTTGGACAGGTAACAAACAGCAGAGATATTGTTCGATTTTGAGGGCCCTGAAGGGAACTCAAAGACGACGTACCTTGAAAACTGAATAATAACTGCGAAACAAAGATTATAGTAAGTTCTTTTTAAGAAATATTACAATTTCAAAGGAAGGGTAACAATAATCTTCGTTGGCAAGAGAGAATACCAAATGTTCCAAGAGAACGTTTGAAAGGTCAAGCGAACAAGGGCGCAGGGCGAATGCCTTGGCACTGGGAGCCGATGAAAGACGTGATAAGCTGCGATAAGCTTCGGGGAGCTGCAAATAAGCATTGATCCGGAGATTTCTGAATGAGGAAACTCACCTGGGTTCATACTCAGGTACGTTATACTGAACTTCAAAATAGGTATATCGAGGGAACCGCCTGAACTGAAACATCTAAGTAGGGCGAGGAAGAGACATCAAACGAGATTCCGTAAGTAGTGGCGAGCGAACGCGGAAGAGGGCAAACCGAGGTAGAAATACTTTCGGGGTACGGAGCGCATTTAGGACTTAAGTTGTTAACCGAACGGCATGGGAAGGCCGGTCAGAGAGTGTGAGAACCACGTAGGTGAAAACGACAAGAGCCGAGCGAATTCAGAGTACGGCCAGACACGTGAAACCTGGTCGGAATACGGGGGGACCACCCTCCAACCCTAAATACTACCCAGTGACCGATAGCGTATAGTACTGTGAAGGAAAGGTGAAAAGCACCCGGGAGGTGAAAAGAACCTGAAACCCTGTGCCTACAAGCACCTAGAGCGCGTCAAAGTGATAGGGTACTTTTGTAGAACGGTCCGGCGAGCGATTGTATGCAGCAAGGTTAAGGACTTAAGGTCTGGAGCCGAAGCGAAAGCGAGTTTGAAAAGGGCGTTAAGTTGCATATAATGGGCCCGAAACCGGGTGACCTACCCATGGTCAGGTTGAAGTGGAAGTAAAATTCCATGGAGGACCGAACCGACCTCCGTTGAAAAGGCGGCGGATGAACTGTGGGTAGCGGAGAAATTCCAATCGAACCCGGAGATAGCTGGTTCTCCCCGAAATAGTTTTAGGACTAGCCTCAAGTTAGATACCTGGAGGTAAAGCACTGAATAGCCTAGCGGCCGAGAGGTTAGCGAAGCTTATCAAACTCAGAATGCCAGAGTATTGATGCTTGGGAGTCAGACAGTGTCAGATAAATGTCATTGTCAAAGGGAAACAGCCCAGATCTACAGCTAAGGTCCCAAAGTCAGGTTAAGTGGAAAACGATGTGAAGATACGTAGACAACCAGGATGTTGGCTCAGAAGCAGCCACTCATTCAAAGAGTGCGTAATAGCTCACTGGTCGAGCGTCTTTGCGCGGAGAATTTAACGGGCTAAACCTGACACCGAAGCTTAGGCAGCATGATTACATGCTGGGTAGGGGAGCGTTGTATACGCGGTGAAACAGTAGCGCAAGCGGCTGTGGAGTGTATAGAAGTGAGAATGCCGGAATGAGTAGCGCGAATGCAGTGAGAATCTGCATGGCCGAAAGCCTCAGGTTTCTGGAGGAAGGTTCGTCCGCTCCAGGTTAGTCGGGAGCTAAGGTGAGGCCTAACGGCGTAGCCGATGCACAGACGGTAGAGATTCCGTCACCACCAAAAGAGTTAAACACAGGGACACATATGAAGTCTCGGAGCCGGGTGTTGGTTCCGGTAGCGATCGAGGGAAGTTAGTACCGAAGTCCGAGATGGAAGATGGCGAGAAAAGCTGTGTGTATTTCTGCGGTGCCCGTACCGCAAACCGACACAGGTAGGTAGGAAGAAGATTCTAAGGCCAACGGGAGAAGGGTTGTTAAGGAACTCGGCAAATTGACCCCGTAACTTCGGGAGAAGGGGTGCTGCAGCAATGCAGCCGCAGAGAATCGGCCCAAGCAACTGTTTACCAAAAACACAGGTTTGTGCTAAATCGAAAGATGACGTATACGAGCTGACGCCTGCCCGGTGCTGGAAGGTTAAGAGGAGATGTGCAAGCATTGAATCGAAGCCCCAGTGAACGGCGGCCGTAACTATAACGGTCCTAAGGTAGCGAAATTCCTTGTCAGGTAAGTTCTGACCCGCACGAATGGCGTAACGATTTGGGCACTGTCTCAACAGCCCGCCCGGCGAAATTGTAGTACCGGTGAAGATGCCGGTTTCCCGCAACTAGACGGAAAGACCCCATGGAGCTTCACTGTAGCCTAATATTGGGTTTCGATGTTGCATGCACAGGATAGATGGGACACTGGGAAGCAGGTGCTTTGGCGCTTGTGGAGTGGCCGTTGGGATACCACTCTTGGGATATTGGGATTCTAACCTGCGCCTTTGAATCAAGGCGGGGGACACTGTCAGGTGGGCAGTTTGACTGGGGCGGTCGCCTCCAAAAGAGTAACGGAGGCGCTCAAAGGTTCGTTCAGCTTGAACGGAAATCAAGCAAAGAGTGTAAACGCATAAACGAGCCTAACTGCGAGAATGACGGTTCGAGCAGTAACGAAAGTTGGAGTTAGTGATCCGGCGGTATGTGAATGGAAATGCCGTCGCTCAACGGATAAAAGTTACCCTGGGGATAACAGGCTGATCTCCCCCAAGAGTCCACATCGACGGGGAGGTTTGGCACCTCGATGTCGGCTCATCGCATCCTGGGGCTGTATTCGGTCCCAAGGGTTTGGCTGTTCGCCAATTAAAGCGGTACGCGAGCTGGGTTCAGAACGTCGTGAGACAGTTCGGTCCCTATCTGTCGTGGGCGCAGGATATTTGATGGGAGCTGTTCCTAGTACGAGAGGACCGGAGCGGACGTACCTCTGGCGCACCAGTTGTTCTGCCAAGAGCATAGCTGGGCAACTATGTACGGATCGGATAAACGCTGAAAGCATCTAAGCGTGAAGCCGACCCAAAGATAAGATATCCCATTGTTTCAAACAAGTAAGACCCCTTGAAGACTACAAGGTTGATAGGCACGATGTAAGTGGAGCGATCCATTCAGCAAGTGTGTACTAATAGGTCGAGGGCTTGACCACAATTCGCTTGAGACTCTGAGAGTCAACGAAAAAATGTAAGCAGTGATTATTCAGTTTTGAAGGCACGTCCTTCTAAGAAACACTGGACAAAGTACAACAAACATGTTATACTGGTTCAGTCAGATCGGTCGGTGTCGATGACGGTGAGGTTCCACCTGTTCCCATTCCGAACACAGAAGTTAAGCTCACTTGTGCCGAAGATAGTTCGCTGGAAACGGCGCGTGAAAATAGGTAGTCGCCGACTTGAACAAAAACGCTTCAGAAGAAATTCTGAAGCGTTTTTGTTTTGTCTTGAAACCGTTTTAGGAGAAAACAGAAAGGCAGGTATGCTTTGAAAATGATGTGAGCATTGAAGATGAAACAGACTGGAAGAGAAGGGCACAATTTCATGCAGAGTGAAGTGAAAAGTTTTATGATGTGTTTGTGCCTTATCTATTGAACAAACAAAACCTTAAATAAATCATGGTGGCTCGGCTGTGCTGACCTTTTGTCACGACCGGGCCGCTTTATTGTAATAAAACCTTGACTCTTCAGTCGTTGTAGGGTTTACTATCTATAACGGAAAGGAGCTGCCCGGTCTGGCAGTGTAAGCTCTGTACATTCGGCAGAGAAGAGGGAAGCCGGGCAGAAAACATTATGGAAAAAAATCTGACTAGCGGCAGTGTGCTGAAAAGCATTTTGTTTTTCACTGCCCTATCTGCTTTCGTACTTTTGCAGACGCTGTACGGCATGGCGGATCTGTTCATCATCGGGCAGTTTGAAGGTGTGGCCAGCACAACGGCGGTGTCCATTGGCAGTCAGGTGATGCATATGATCACTGTGATGATCGTGGGCCTTGCCATGGGAGCAACGGTCACTATTGGCCGGGCCGTGGGCGCAGAGAACAAACCTCGTGCGGCGCGGCTCATTGGCAACACAGTCACACTGTTTATGGCAGGATCTGTGGTACTGGCAGCTGTGCTGGTAGGGCTTGTGGACCCGATCGTACGCATTGTCTCCACACCGGAGCAGGCCGTGGCGGGCACTCGTACCTACCTGATCATCTGCTTTATCGGCGTTCCATGCATCACGGCGTATAATATCATGGCATCAATCTTCCGCGGGCTGGGCGATTCCAGAAGCCCGATGTACTTTATTGCGGCGGTCTGTGCCTTGCCAGCCTTGCCGTGGTGAACGAAAAGGAGTACATTCTGGTCACGCTGGGGGGCACCCGGAAACCACGCGACGGAGCAGACCAACATCATGGATGCTGTGCAGGTGTACCGCAGACTGGAAAAGAAAAATGACTGCTTTGCGCCAATTCTACCGCCAGTCGGTTGTGCGGGAATGTCCGGTCCGGTACAATGGAGCCACAAACAGAACTGCTGGCTCACAAGGAGGACAAAACGATGTACGAACTGAACAAGACCGCTTTTGGGAGTTTTCTGGCACAGCTGCGCAGGGAGAAGGGCATGACCCAGAAGGAGCTTGCCGCCTGCCTGTATGTTTCGGATAAAGCCGTCAGCAAATGGGAGCGCGGAGTTTCCCATAGTTAAAGATACCACACCAAATATGATGAACCCACGCTTATACACTACCAGCTATAATAAACCGCAAGGACAGCAATTTGAAACTGCTGTCCTTTCTTTTATAAAATTGCAGTACACATAAAAAAGCTGTAAAATGATAAATATATTTGTCCTTGTAACAATTCTCGGACATTTGCCTGTTATACTATCTGCAAAAAGCAAAGGAAGTGAGGATATGAAGCAGATTTTAATTGTCGAGGACGACAGTTTTTTGAATAAGATGTTAGACTATAACCTGACCGCAGACGGCTACGGCGTGACTTCTGCCCTAAATGCCAGAACCGCAGCCGAAGCCATCCGCCAGCGGGAATTTGATTTAGTGCTGCTGGACATCAACCTGCCGGACGGGAACGGTTTTGAACTGTGCAAGCTGATAAAGCCCCAGCACCCGGACACCATCGTAATTTTCCTGACCGCCAACGATCAGGAGAGCGACCAGATACGGGGCTATGAGGTGGGCGCGGTGGACTACATCACAAAGCCCTTTGTGATCGGGGCCTTGCAGCGGAAAATCAAAGCCATGTTCGCCATGCTGGAACACCACAAACCGGCTAAGGACATTTACGACGACGGGCGGCTGTTTCTGGACTTCTCGGAGCAGACGGCTTCCTTAAACGGCAAGCCCCTGACCCTATCCCCGATGGAGTACAAAATGCTGAACCTGTTCCGTAAAAATCCCCGGCAAGTGCTGACCCGTGGGCAGCTTTTGGAAAAGCTGTGGGATATAGACGAGAAGTTTGTAGACGAACACACCCTGACAACCTCCATCAGCCGGATTCGCAGCAAGATTGAATCCGACGGCGGCGTGCCCTACATCAAGACCGTTTACGGCATGGGCTATCAATGGACGGGAGGCGAGGCAAAATGAAGTTTCAAAATCTCTCGGTAAAGCGGCTGTTTGGCCGGGTGGCAATGGGGCTTGTCCTCTCCATGTCCGGGATCACCATAGCCCTGTTTCTTGTGACAAAACAGATTGCGGTGCTGCTGACAGGCGGGGACGCTGCTGCTGTGCGCCCTTGTGGGGATTTTTGTACTGACGCAGGCGTTTGGAAAACGGCTGTCGCAGTTTACCGCTGACCTGTGCCAGACCTTAGACCACATGATCGCCGGGAATGAAGCGCCCCAGCGCCCGGAGGACAGCGAAACCCAGCTTGCCAGAATCGGACACCGGCTGGCAAGGCTTTATCAGATCATGCAGGAGAACCGCCGCCGGGTGGACGAGGAACGGCAGGAGTTACAGACCCTTGTATCGGATATTTCCCATCAGGTGAAAACGCCGGTAAGCAATCTGAAAATGGCGACGGACACCCTGCTGGAAAAGCCCATGACCGAGGCGGAGCGCACCGACTTTATCCGGGGAATCCGCAGCCAGACGGATAAGCTGGACTTTCTCTTTCAGGCCCTTGTGAAAACCTCCCGTCTAGAAACGGGCGTGATCCAGTTGGATAAGAAACCGGGCCGCCTCTTTGATACCGTGGCGCAGGCCATGAGTGGGATTGTGTATGCAGCGGAGAAAAAGGAAATCGCCGTGTCCGTGGACTGCCCGGAGGATTTGACCGTTTTCCATGACAGCAAGTGGACATCCGAAGCCCTCTTTAACCTGCTGGACAATGCGGTGAAATACACCCCGGCGGGCGGAAAATCGCTGTGTCGGTGGTGCTGTGGGAAATGTATGTGGAGATCAAAGTAACCGACACCGGCAAGGGCATTTCCGAAAGCAATCAGGCTGCCATCTTCCGGCGCTTCTATCGTGAGGAAGAAGTACACGAACAGCAGGGCGTGGGCATTGGCCTGTATCTGGCCCGCGAGATCGTAACGCGGCAGGGCGGCTATATCAAAGTGGTTTCGGAGCCGGGCAAGGGTTCGGAATTTTCTATTATGCTGCCTACAAAATAGAACGCGGCGGACGGCCATTTCCGGCTGCCCGCCGTAAATTTTTTTGAAATGTCCGAGCGTTGTAACATTTCACCCCGATTTTCAATGAAATTTTTTGGCCGCTGTAACATTTCGCGGACATTTAGGTTTTACAATACCCTTATCAAATATGGAGGTGATACAACTATGACATGGCCTTTTGAGAATGACACCAGCGCCATTGTAAAGAAATTAGCAAAACGCAATGTATCTTCAAATCGTATTTTTTGCTTTTTAATGTTTTGACCATTGCGCTGGCAATTAGTTTGATTGTGGGAATCTCCTTATTCCAACAAGGCAGCAAAATTAGTGAACAAAAGATTTTGAATCAAATGCAGCAAGCTACCATCGGGGGGCTTACAGCAGAACAGATAGAAGTTCTGAAAAAAGAACCTGATCTTGAAGATATTGTACCCTATAAGCATAGTGATAGTTTTCTGATGGATGGGATCAAATTTGAAGCGGTTTATATGCCGACTGGTTTTGGAATTATAAAATCCTATGAATTAGTCAGTGGAACCTGTCCAGAACAGTACAATGAAATTGTAATTGATAAAAATGTTCAATTAGAGCTGGGGTATCAGCTAAATATAGGAGATACCATCACTTTACCAACGGCGGGGAGTAAAACAGAGGATTTCATCATTACTGGTTTTACTGATAATGTGGAAACAGGAACATTTTACTTTTATGTCTCCCCAGCGTATGCAGAACAGGGTGTGTTATTATCGGATATTCCATATAGTGCCTTGATTCGTGTAAATGGTGCCACGGAAATGGGACTTATTGATTTTGAGAATACAGTATATCGTCTGGCTTTATCCCAAGACATAAGCAGGAACCAACTTTATTTTAATAGCAAATTCTGTTCCTCACTTATTAGTGGATCAGGAATGGGAGGTGTTCTTTTAGCTACTCTTTTTATTGCATTTTCAAGCGGAATTGTCATATACAGTGTGTTCTACCTTTCGGTATCAAATCAAGTATCGCAGATTGGACAGCTCAAAACTATTGGCATGACAGAAAAACAAATTAAGCGGATGATTCGTAAAGAAGGGTATCGTTTCTGCCTGTTCGGAATACCTGCCGGTATTACAGTAGGTATCATATTTGCATATTTGTTAGAGCCGAATGGAATAACGATTATCAATGCCATAGCCACAAGTATTTTAGCAATAATATTAGGCATTATCATCGTACAAATTTCCGTATACAAGCCCGCACAAATAGCTTCAAATATTTCCCCTATTGAAGCAACAAAATATGTTGGAAACGATCCAGAACTAAAAGAAAGTAGAGTGCAGAATAGGAAAAATCATATTCGGCTCTCACCGTATTCTTTAGCCGTATTGAGCGAAAAGCAGAATCGAAAAAAACACAATCTGACGATTGCCTCGCTTGCAATCGGCGGGATTTTATTTATGGTTGGAGCCACTTTTATATCATCATGGAATCCAGATTCCTTTGCAAGAATGGGGAATTTGGAAGATGGAGAATATTATATTACGATTAACCACAATACATTAGTCAACCCGAAACCGTATGGTATTTCGGAGTATCAAGTTAATACGCCTTTTTCACAAGAACTCATGGAAGAATTGCAACAAATCCCGGAAGTTAAAGAGATTTATGCTACGGAGAGAACCGCAGCCATTATTGAGTATCACGATGAACAATTAGAAATTCCCATTATTCCGATTACGCCTGATAATCAGGAGGAAATTTTGAAAACGCTTCCTGTTGATTGGACATACGAAACATTGGTGAAACAAGACGCTATGGTTATATTAGGAACAAGCGTACAGAAAGAAGTCTATCATGCTTGCCCGTCAATAGGAGAAAAAGTGACATTACGATGGTTTGATGGGGCTGAACACAGCATAGATATTTTGATTGCCGGTACTTCCGAAAAAAGTATGAATGAGGGCTTTTATCTCCCCAAAGAAACCATAGAAAAGTTGTGGGGCGATATGGATTTAACAGCTTCCTTAACTTTGTCCGTACCTGAATATGAAAAAGTGGGTAAATCAGTAGAAAGCAAATTAAATAATATACTGTCCCGACACCCTGATTTGGTAATGGAAACCTTACAAGAGGTAAAAGCATCTTCGGCAAATACGATTCATAATACCAGCGTACAAGTTTATGGAGTATCTGCCTTTGTCATTATGTTTAGCATTTTTAATCTGACAAACACCTTGATTAGTCGTATCAGTACAAGGAGAAAAGAATTTGGAATATTGGAATCTATCGGTATGACAAAAAAACAGATAAAGAAAATGCTGCTGCATGAAAGTGTCTTACTGATTATTCCATGCTTGATTATTACGGTTGTGGCAGGAACCTTGATGGGTTATTTGTTAGTACGGATATTGTCTGCGAATGGATTAACTTATTTTCAATATACTTTTCCTTTTATTCCATTACTGATTTACGGTGTCTGCTTAATAATAACACCTATTATAATTTCTGCTATCTGTCTAAAAATTCAATGCAGAAATTCGTTGGTGGAACGGATCAAAATGGCAGACTGATTTTGAAATGTCCGAGCGTTGTAACATTTCACCCCGATTTTCAATGAAATTTTTTGGCCGCTGTAACATTTCGCGGACATTTGGGTTTTACAATACCCTTATCAACAAAAGTGAGGAGGCGACGCAATGGAACTGCCCCCGACCTTGATTTTGAATCTGGCGCTGCTGATCGTCCCGCCCGTTGCCCTTGTGCTGGTGTTCTGGCAAAGGCTGGCCCGGCACATCCGCTGGACGGTTGCCTTGACTGCTCTCTGTGATGTTCTCCTGTTTTGGGATGAACTGTTCTACTATGAGAGCTTCGGACTGTTCGCTGTGCTGATTCTGGTACAGTTGGCGGCCACCGGCGCAGCAGCGTTCCGCATTTACAACAAACAAAGAAAGGATTGAATTTTATGAGAATTTTACAGACTATCGACCTGAAAAAGTATTATGGCACAAAGCCGAACATTACCCACGCCCTTGACGGTGTGAACTTCTCCGTGGAGGACGGCGAGTTTGTGGCTATTGTGGGAACATCTGGCAGCGGCAAATCCACCTTACTTCACATGATGGGAGGGCTGGACACACCCACTTCCGGCAATGTGATTGTCCGGGACAAAGAACTGTCGAAAATGAACGATGAACAGCTTACTATCTTCCGCCGCCGCAACATCGGCTTTATCTTTCAGAACTATAACCTTGTTCCCATCCTGAATGTGTATGAGAACATCGTCCTGCCGGTGGAGCTGGACGGGGACACGGTGGATCAGAAGTTTTTGGACGAGATCGTTCACTTGTTGGGGCTGGAAGATAAACTGAAAAATATGCCGAACAATCTCTCCGGCGGCCAGCAGCAGCGTGTGGCTATCGCCCGCGCCTTGATTACCAAACCGGCTATTGTGCTGGCTGACGAGCCAACCGGCAACCTTGACAGCAAGACCAGCGCCGAGGTGCTGGGACTTATCAAGCGTACCAGTGCGGAGTTCCGGCAAACTGTCGTGATGATTACCCACAACAACGACATAGCCCGCCTTGCAGATCGGATTGTCCGCATTGAGGACGGAAAGATTGTGGAATAAGGAGGTGGCAGGCTATGACATGGCCTTTTGAAAATGATACCAGCGCCATTACAAAGAAGCTGGCAAAGAAAAGTTTGCAAAGCGAGAAGCGCCGGAATCTGATGGTGGTGATTGCCGTTGCGCTGGCGGCGTTTCTGATCTGCTTTACGGGAATTGTGTCTACTTCCCTGACACAAATGCAACGCAATCAGGTTGTCGATACTTATGAGGCGGTCTGGCTGGGCGTAGAGGAAAACGACATTGAAACCCTGAAAGGACTGCCGGAGTTTGAGCGCGTAGGCGGCTACTATATGCTCGGCGAGGAACTTTCGGAACAGGGCTATCATGCCTCTTATGTATATAATGACGCAGAAATGATGGAGATTGGGCGCGACCAAATGAAGCTATTGGAGGGGAATCTACCCCAAAAAGCAAATGAAGTTGTCGTAAGCGAATACTTTCTCTCCACCTGGAAACAATGCCAAGATCGGGGACACTGTGACCTTAGATACCGAGAGTTTTCATGGTGATTATGTCGTTACCGGCATTATGGACAGCGTAAATGAAAAAGAAGCGAATACCTGCGCTATCATTCTTTCCAAAGCTGCCCTGACAGAATGGAAAGGGTTTGATCCGGCTGGGTATCGCGCTTATGTCCATTTCAAAAACAGCGACCAGTTGGGTGAGGAACTGATAACCTCTTATTGCAGGGAGATTGCAGAGGAATATCAGCTTCCTAATCCCAGCATGAACAACAAGTATTTTGCTTATGCTTCTAAATCCTTTGATTTTTACCGATTTTGGTGTGATTGTTATTGTTCTGATCGGCGGCTATATTGTGATTCAGAGTATCTTCCGTATCTCCATCAATGACAAAATCAGGAGCTACGGACAGCTTCGGACGATTGGTGCAACGCCAAAGCAAATCAAGCGGATTGTAAAGCGGGAGGGACGCAAACTCGGCAGTATCGGAATTTTGATTGGTACAGTGCTGGGCGTATGCTGCGGTTTTCTTCTGTTTTCCAAGGGATTTAACGCTGTTTCCTATGCCGTTATGGTTTCCCTGACACTCATAAGCGGTTGGATCATGGTGTCTATTTCCATCCGTAAGCCGGTGAAAATCGCGGCAGGGATTTCCCCCATTGAAGCCGTCCGTTTTACCCCAGTGCAAAAGGACATCCGCAGCCGGAAAAAGAATATCAAGCTCAATCCTGTTTCAATGGGAATTGCGAATTTTAAGCGTGACCGAAAAAAGACAATCAGTATTGTAGCATCTTTGAGTATCGGCGGAATTTTGCTGATGGTGGTATCTTCCATTGTTTTAGTGCGCTCACCAGAACAAATTGCAAGATTATATTTTCCTGACAGCGATTACAAAATATATCTCCAAGATCTATCGGAAGAAATGTTAGTAAAAGGTAATCCGCTAAACGAGGAACTAAAGCAGGAAGTTTTATCTGTTGATGGTGTTACGGATATAATCGTAGCCAGACAATCGCTCCATACCAGCATTAAAACAGATGCTAACCAAAATTCAGGAATATGTGATACGCTGACTGACCAGAACTATGCTATGGTTGAGGCTGCATTGACAGAGGGAACGATGCCGACAGATTCTCATAGTATCGTAATTCACGACCAGATTGTAGCGTATTTTGAAGATATGGGCGTCGGTTCCACCGTTGAATTTTCTTCAATAGATGGTAAGCAGTCCATCCCTGTTACAATATCGGGAGTGTTTTCCACTTCAAAAATGCCTGTGATTTTCGGGCATGGACGCGCTCATACAGATGGCTCTGTTTTCTTTGCTCCAAAAGATTTATTCTACGAACTGTACCCGGAAATTACTACCTTTGATTACTCATGGAGCATTGTAAGCAATCCGAAAAAAGCTGAAACTGTAAAAGCTGAACTGAAAAATATTGTAGCCGAACACAGTAACCTTGCTTTAGATGAAATAGATACAGCGATTGCGGCTGAAAAATCACAAAATTCTGCGGCGTTTGGTAGTATGCAGGTTCTTTCATGGTTGGTGTTCCTCTTTGGTGTTATCAACCTCATCAATACGACCCTTTCTAATCAGATGTCCAGAAAACAGGAAAACAGTGTTTTGCGTTCCATTGGTCTGACACAAAAACAGTTATGCAAAATGAATATATGCGAGGGTCTGTGTTATGCGTTCTTTGCAACATTGGCAATCCTGATTGTCGGATTTCCTATTTCTATTGTTGCAAGTAGAGAAATAAGTATAGCTACTTTTGGTGGAAATGTAGTGCCTTACAAATTCCCGGTTTTGGAAATGGGACTGTTCATTCTGGTATTGTTCGGAATGGAACTGATCTTGTCTGTATGGACAATCCGCAGACAGAAAAAACAATCTCTGATTGAACAAATGCGGGCGATGGAATAACCGTATGGGATCGGCGGGGCGGCGTGTGCTGCCCCGCTTTTTTCGCCATTTCTCAAAAAATTTTTGAAATGTCCGAGCTTTGTAACAATTCAGCCTGTTTTTTTGTCGAAATCAAAGGCACCTCGGACATTTATAGTTCTTCCAAAAGTTTGATGATAATATTACCATTCATGGAAGAAGCAATCTGTTATTGCAATAATGCGAAATTGACGATAGAAAGTTTTTCATATCTCGGTCAGCTCAACAATTACATTACTCTGCTGATACAGCCAGTCCGTAAATTCTTTCGGGCTGGCTGTTCCTGTTTTTACAGCCTTTTTTCTCTGCAAGGCTTCTTTCTTAAAGTCGGAAAAGGCAGCCTGTATTTTTTCCAGACGGTCAGCCGGAAAGCCTGCGGTATTTTTTACCCGGTTTATTTTGTTGCGCCAGTTCTGGCATTCATTTTTATAAAGCAGGTCATAGTTATTTTCTCTTGCCCTCTCGTCAAATTCCCGCTTGTTTTGAAGCGCCTGTGCTTTTCGGCACTTGTCGCTGCACAGTTCATACCGCTGGCTCTTTGCCAGAAAATATTTCCCACAGACCTTGCACTGCCGGAAGCAAAGCCCCCAGTCATTCAGCCGGTTCAGATAATAGGTAATCAACGGGTAGAGGGACGCATAGGCAGACACACATTCTTCTGTGCGCCGGTTGTCCGGAAACCAGAGGTCAAGCCGGGTATCTTCTGATGGTGCGCCTTTGAAATAAAGGCTGCCAGCTTGAAAATGTTTCGGTTTTCCTGTCTCCCTGTCAAAGCTCATGGATTCGTTATGGAATACCCCGGTCAGTCTGCTCATTTTATCCATGAAGCGGTCACAGGCAGCGTTACGGTCACGGGGTTCTCTAGCAAGCAGATAGCTGTTCCAGATACGGAACGCCACATACATTTTCAGAGGGTCATTGCTAAGATATTTTCCCCAGAGAAATTCGCTTGCCGCCTGTTCCAGCTCCGGCTGTTTCCATCGGTTGGAGTGGAGGGCTTGCCGCAGCGGAGAAAGCCCGTATAAGTTCCAATCTCTGTCCGTGTCACGCTCAAAGTTTATCAAAAAAGTTCCCAGCGGGCGTGTCATATCACAAAGCACCTCTGCGTTTTGGCTCCCGTTCAGCCGGAAGCGGATCTGCTGTTCTTCCCCAATCAAAATCCGCTCTTTCATTTTCTTCCTGTCCAGCGTCAGGACAAACAAAATCCTCTCAAAACATGGCTCATGCCGTATAAACTGATTCTCCATCCCTATCCCCTGCCTTTGTCTATGGTAATTATATAATTTAGTTATATCCGTTACACTCATGGTATCGCAGAAGCATTGTTTTGTCAAGGATAGTCCGCTATGATGATTGCAGTTGGTAATTTCGTGCCACACAGTACCTTGACAAGTGAATGACCGTCCAAAAGGGATATGACCGGCAGGAGAAGTGACGCATCCGGCGCACCAATGCAGGGAAACACCGCAGGAATGGGGCAGGAAAACGGCTTTTGGGGAGAACGGCAGCAGGAAGCATTTTAACCTATTTGATTTATGGGAGGAACAGAATGAACGATAAAAAGAGATTGAACAGCTACGAGGATTTACCGCTGGTTCTGGATGTGGCGGACATTCAGCGGATTATGGGAATTTCAAGAGCGAGCGCCTATGAGCTGGTACACACCCCCGGCTTTCCGGCGTTCCGCAGGGGCAGGCTTATCAAGGTCAGCAAGATTGCTTTCTTTGAATGGATGGCAAAAGGCTCCGAAACCGTACCGGGAAGCGACAAATAAGCGTGAGGTATCATTCCCTGACTGCAATACTGCCGCACTTTCCAAAGGGAGCATACAGAGGGAAAAAACCTTAAAAATGATACCGAAACGCTACACCAAAACAGCCTATCTGCGTACATCAGATAGAAACGGAGAAAGGAGCCGGTTATGGCAAGAATGAGCAACAAGCGACGGCTGGAATGGTCTTTCTTCTTAAATGACCGCAGCCGTATCACTTACAACGAACTGTGCCGGAAATGCCAGCACGAATGTAAACAGAGCTTCCGGGCGGTTGTGGTTGACTGCCCGAAGTATCTTTCCAAGCGTTCCAAGAAAAAGGACAAAACTGCCGGAAACGGCAAAATCCCTTAGGAACTAAGGGCGCACTTCTATACATAGTCTAAAGACCATGTATCGTGCGTCCTGCGGAGCTTACCTCTGCCGCTGATAAAATCAGCAATCCGAGGTCTGCGTTCGCTTTGCTCCGACAAGGTGGCTACACCCCCTTGCGCCGCTAAAGCGGCTATCCCCTGTGTACCCGCCGCAAAGAGAAATCCGCTTTGCGGTTTTCCCTTTTCATCGGGTTTTATAGAAGCACTGACACACAGACTGTCTGCGGATGGTCTTTCTTTATCTTATCAGCAAAGGATGTGAGAACATGGAAAAATCTTTGGAACAGTTAAAGCAGGAATATGAAAAAACCACTGTCCTGCTGGAACGGGAAAAACGGAAAATGCAGCGTTTGAAAAACCGGCAGGCGTATCTGGAAAGCGGTTCCCGGAAACAGAGGACGCACCGGCTGATTACCCGTGGGGCAGCCGTTGAGAGCATTGCGCCACAGACAAAGGAGCTGTCCGAAACGGAATTTTATTCCCTCATGGAAAGCATTTTGAATCTGCCGCAGGCGGAGCATTTCATCCGGTCTGCCACTGAGAACCACGCCCGTATTTCCGGGCAGGAGAAAGGCGGTGACTAAGGATAGCACTTTATCATTTTTCAATCGCACAGATAAAGCGCAGCGCCGGTCAGAGCGCCATTGCCAGCGCAGCCTACCGAGCCGGGGAGCGTCTTTACAGCAGCTACTATGGAGAAGTCAGCGATTACACCAAAAAGGGCGGCGTGATTGCTTCGGAAATCATGCTGCCGCCCCATGCGCCGGAAATATATCTTGACCGGGCGACCCTCTGGAATGCTGTGGAGAACTGCGAGAAACATCCAAAAGCACAGCTTGCCTATTCCTTTGATATTGCCATGCAGAATGAATTGACGCTGGAAGAAAACATGGAGCTGGCAAGGAAGTTCGTGCAGGAGCAGTTTGTGGCAAAAGGCATGATTGCTGATCTTGCTTTTCACAGCCCGGAGAAAGAGGACGGCGGTATCCCAAACCCGCATTTCCATGTGATGACAACCATGCGCCCTTTGAACCCGGATGGCACATGGGGACAAAAACAGCGGCGGGAATATCTTCTTGATGAAGATGGAAACCGAATCCGGGATAAAAATGGCGATTATATGTTTAACGCTGTCCATACAACAGACTGGCATGAGCCGGAAACGCTGGAACACTGGCGGGAGCAGTGGGCGGCTGCCGTTAATACAAAATTTGAGGAAAAAGGGCTGGATGTGCGTATCGACCACCGTTCCTATGTGCGGCAGGGGCTTGACCTGATACCTACTGTCCACGAGGGAGCTAATGTCCGGCAGATGGAAGCAAAGGGCATCCGCACCGAGAAAGGGGAACTGAACCGCTGGATTAAAGCCACCAACCGGCTTATACAGGATGTGAGGAAGAAGATCAAAGCCCTGTTTGTCTGGATGGCAGAGGTAAAAGAAGAACTTTCCAAACCCCAGACACCGAGCCTTGCCGACCTGCTGATCGCTTATTACAACCAGCGCAACGCAGGGGCATGGAGCAATAAAGCCAGAACCGGAAACTTAAAGCAGTTTGCCGAAGCCGTCAATTATCTGACGGAAAACAAGCTGCTCACATTAGAGGATTTGCAGGAGCGTCTTTCCTCTGTCAGTGAAGAATTTGAAGCATTAAGCGGCTCCATGAAAAAGAAATCTGCCCGGATAAAGGAATTGCAGGAATTGATACGGGAGGGCGAGAATTACCAGCGGCTAAAACCTGTTCATACGGAATTGAACAATATCAAGTTTAAGAAACAGAGGGAGAAATTTGAAACATCCCACGATGCGGAGTTACGGCTGTTTTATGCCGCCCGCCGTATTCTGAAAGAAAAACTGGACGGAAAACCCATTGCCCTGAAAGCATGGAAACAGGAATACGCACAGTTAAAAACAGAGTATGCCGAACTGTCTCCGCAGCACAAGCCGCTCCGGGAGGAAGTCATACGGCTGCGGCAGGTGCAGAACGCCGTAGATACCGCACTGCGCCGGAGGGAGCAGCCACAGGAAGTACAGAGAAAGAAACACGAGATGGAATTATGATATAATCGGCAGCTTTACCGCTGCCGGCATTTTTATGGAGGGAGCATTTGAATGTATTTGAAGCGGTGAAACAGTCTGTTACCACACGGCAGGCTGCTTCATTCTATGGAATCCGGGTGGGGAGAAACGGCATGGTCTGCTGTCCATTCCACAATGACCGCACGCCCAGCATGAAAGTGGACAGCCGCTTTTACTGCTTCGGCTGCGGGGCTTCCGGGGATGTGATCGACTTGTCCGCTTTGCTGCATGGATTGGGGAAACGGGAAGCTGCGGTCAGGCTTGCGGAGGACTTCGGCGTTTCCTATGAGAAATCCGGCAATGCGCCGCCAGATAGGAAGCGTCACAACAGGTCACAGCCCCGGCAAAAATCAGCGGAGCAGAGATTTCAGGAAACGGAACGGTATTGTTTCCGGGTGCTATGCGATTATCTGCGCCTGTTGGAGCATTGGAAAACAGCATACGCCCCACAGCCGCAGGATGCCATCTGGCATCCTCTTTTTGTGGAAGCGTTGCAGAGGATAAGCTACACAGAATACCTTTTGGATATTTTGTTATACGGAGAAATAGAAGAAAAAGCGGCGTTGATCGCCGCACAGGGAAAGGAGGTGCTGCGGCTTGAACAGCGAATTTCAGAGATTGCCGCTGGAAACGCAGGAAGCGGTCAAAAAGACGATGGACACAATGGAACCGGCGCAGACACCAGCAGAAATCCGGGAGACATTAGAGGGGACGCAGAAAGGCGGCGTGAAGAACAGCATCCGAAACTGCCTGACGGTGTTCCAGCGTGACCCGCTGTTTCGTGGGGCGCTGCGCCTGAACCTTTTGACGGAGCAGATTGACATTGTGAAGCCGCTGGGCTGGGAGCGCACCAGTACCACGCTGACCGACATGGACATGAACTACCTGCTTTTGTATCTGGAAGAAAATTACGGGCTTACCAGCGAGAAAAAGGTGCAGAGCGCCATCAAGATTGTTGCCAATGAAAACCGCTACCATCCGGTCAGGGATTACCTGAACAGCCTGCAATGGGACGGCACAGAGCGCATCCGTTACGCCCTGCATCACTTTCTGGGAGCCGATACGGACGAATACACTTATGAAGCCTTGAAACTGTTCCTGATGGGAGCCATCCGGCGGGTATTCAGACCGGGGAGCAAGTTTGAGGTCATGCTCTGTCTGGTTGGTGGTCAGGGAGCCGGGAAATCTACCTTTTTCCGGCTGCTGGCAGGCAGGGACGAATGGTTTTCAGACGATTTGAAAGAAGCTGGACGATGAAAATGTGTACCGCAAGCTGCAAGGGCATTGGATTATCGAGATGTCGGAGATGATCGCCACAGCCAACGCCAAGAGTATTGAGGAAATCAAGTCATTCTTAAGCCGCCAGAAAGAAACCTACAAAGTGCCGTATGAGACACACCCGGCAGACCGGCTGCGGCAATGTGTATTCGGAGGGACGACCAACCGGCAGGACTTTTTACCCCGTGACCGCACCGGCAACCGGCGCTTTCTCCCCGTGACGGTGTACCCGGAACGGGCGGAGATTCACATACTGGACGATGAAGCGGCGGCGAGGGCGTATATCGAACAGATGTGGGCGGAAGCCATGACGATTTACCGCAGTGGGAAGTATAAGCTGTCATTCAGCATAGAAATGAACCGATACCTGAACGCCCATCAGCAGGACTTCATGCAGGAGGACACACAGGCTGGCATGATCTACGCCTATTTGGAGGACTACACCGGTGACAGGGTATGCTCCAAGCAGCTTTATGAGGAAGCGCTGGGGAACTTAAATTCCCCGGCAGACTGGGAGACACGGGCAATCTGCGAGATTATGAATACCGGCATTGCGGGCGGCATTATACAGGGCTGGGTAGCCTACAAAAGCCCGAAGCGGTATAAGAAATACGGTTCTCAAAAAGGCTGGGAGCGTGTCAACCAAGCCCCGCCGGAGGGGGACGGTTTTCAGGAAATCACGGAAGAAGAAGCCCGGCAAATGGAACTGCCATTCTGAAAAGCCACCGGTTGACAGTTTGGTTGACGCTTTGGTTGACAGCCGGTTGACGGGGAAAAGCCTGATATTTGGGGCATTTCTCTCCTTTGTCAACCATGTCAACCAAGAAATCAAAGAAAAAGTAAAAAGTAATCATAGAGCGCCTATGGATTGTTTTCAAAGTCTTTTCTGCCGGTTGACACGGTTTGGTTGACACGGAGACAGTCTGCGGCTGTACACCTGCCTGACATTCCCTTGTCGGGCATATTTCATTTATGGAGGTAACTGCCTATGGCAAAAAGCAAAAACGAGAGCAATAACAAAAAGCAGCGGCACCCTGCTTACCGAAAAAGACGGCACCCAGTATTTTGTCATGGGGAAAGTCCGTATCAAGGTATCGGAGCATTTCGCACAGGATGGGAAGCCGCTTGACAGTCTGCTGGAAGATGTGATCCAGCACGCTGCCGCCGCTTCCTGAAAAAATACGGAATAACGACTGTCAATCAGCCCACGCTTATGATATACTTGTACCAGCGAGTATTGTATAAGCGTGGGTTGTTTCTTTTAGAAGGAGGATTTTTAACCGTGAAACAACCATACAATACAACGATTTATAACACTGCACTATATTTGAGATTGAGCCGTGACGATGAATTACAGGGGGAAAGCGGCAGTATCCAGACCCAGCGCATGATGCTTAGGCAGTATGCCGCAGAGCATGGGCTGACCGTTGTAGACGAGTACATTGACGACGGATGGAGCGGGACAAATTTCGAGCGTCCAAGCTTCCAAAGGATGATTGATGACATCGAGGACGGGAAAATCAACTGCGTTGTCACAAAGGACTTATCCCGTCTGGGAAGAAACTATATCCTGACCGGTCAGTACACGGAAATCTATTTCCCCAGCAAGGGAGTACGCTACATTGCCATCAATGACAATGTGGACACCATCAACGGAGAAAGCGAGCTTGCCCCGTTCTTAAACATCCTGAATGAAATGCACGCCCGACAGACCAGCAAAAAGGTCAAGGCTGCCATGCACACAAGATTTGCCAATGGCGCACACTATGGAGCCTATGCACCGCTGGGCTATGTAAAAGACCCGGACAAAAAAGGTCATCTTCTGATCGACCCGGAAACACGCTGGATTGTAGAGAAGATTTTTGACCTTGCCGTACACGGGAGGGGTGCCGCCAGCATTACACGGATTCTGGTGGAAGAAGAAAGTACCTACCCCCGGCTGGCTGAACTATGAAAGATATGGGACTTTCGCCAATATCTACGCCGGTGCGCCCCCAGAAAAAGCCTATGCGTGGACGATTGCACAGGTCAAGAGCATTTTGAAAGAGGAAACCTACATCGGTCACAGCGTTCACAACAAGCAAAGCAACATTTCATTCAAGAACAAGAAAAAGGTGCGGAAGCCGCAGGAAGAATGGTATCGTGTGGAAAATACCCACGAAGCCATCATTTCCGAAGAAGTGTTCCAAAAAGTTCAGGAGCTGATTGCAAGCAGACGCAGGAAACGCAGAAACGGTACGACACAGATTTTCGCAGGATTGATAAAATGTGCAGACTGCGGATGGTCTTTAGCCTATGGGGAAAACAAGCAGAATAAGAACCCATACGGGTACTACCATTGCAGTAAGTACGGACAGGGATTACGCCAGTGTTCCATGCACTATATCCGCTATGATGTGCTGTATGCCTATGTGCTTGCAAGACTGCAATACTGGTCTATGATGGCACAGAAAGACGAGGACAAGCTGCTGAAACGGCTGCTCAATGCCAGCGACAGAGAAAGAAACTCTGCGAAGAAAAAGCAGGCTGCGGAGCTGAAAAAGGCGGAAAAGCGTAAAGCCGAGGTTGACGGGCTGTTTGCTAAAATGTATGAGGACTGGTCTGCCGGACGCATAACCGAGTATAACTTCAATATGCTGTCCGAGAAGTACCAGAACGAGCAAAGGGAGCTTGAAACAAAAATAAGACAGCTTCACGAAACGATGGAAGCCGCCGTACAGACCGCAGCGGACGCTGAAAAGTGGATTGCCCTGATGAAACAGTATGTCAACCCTGTGGAGCTGACCGCCGAACTTCTGAACACTCTAATTGAAAAAATAACCGTCCACGAAGCTGTCAAGGGCGAGGACGGAAGCCGTGAGCAGGAAGTAGAAATCTACTACCGCTTCATCGGCAAAATCGACTGACCTTTCTTTTTTACCAAACAATATCTTTAATTAAGGGAAACGGGCTTGAGCGTGCCGGATATCTCCCTGCTGGTGCCGCTGGCCGAACAGCTGAATGTGACCGTGGCCGAGCTGTTACATGGCTGCCGCGTGGAGGAGGAGCAGCGCTTTACCCGCGAGGAAACAGAGGAACTGATCCGCAAGGCACTGATTTTTCGGCAGAACCGCCGGAACGCCGCCAGGCCCGCACGCAGAAGTTTCTGCCGCTGTATGGGGTCAGCGTGGTGCTTGGCCTTGTAGAGACCGCAGCTGTCTGGGCCGTGGGGCTGGCCGGGACCGAGGGCGCAATGATGCTGCTGATTATAAACGTGATCTTCGGCATCGTATATGGGGCCTACACCTTGTTCTGGATGCCGGAAACATTGCCGCGCTATTATGACGAAAACCATGTCTGCAATTTTGCACAGGGCGCGTTCCACATGCATATTCCGGGTGTGTACTACAACAACCGCAACTGGCTCCATGTGCTCAAAGCAATGCGGGTGTGGTGCGTGGTAAGTATGCTCCTGACACCGCTCTGCACGGCAGCGGCGGTCGTGTTTGAACAGGCCACCGGATGGCAGGTGTGGCGTGCAGTGCTTATCGGATACATTGCATCGCTGTTTGGCGCAATCGTCATCCCGGCAAAGAAGTATCAATGACAGGATAGCGCAAGGGGAGCGGAAACGCTCCCTTTTGCTTTTGATGGCAATGTGATACAATAAAAATCAATATCATTCAGGAAGAAGGAAGATCATCCATGCGTGACGACCACATCGACCTGTGCGGCCAGATCGATTTTACCCGTACCGAGGCAATGCCCCTGCTGGCGCGGGATGCACATTTCAGCTTTGCGTGCAATGGCTGCGGCGACTGCTGCCGTGGCAGAGAGGACATTGTACTTTCAGGCTTTGATCTGTGGCGCATTGCAGCCCGGCTGCGCCTGCCGCCGCAGATCGTGGCGCGGGGATATTGCCGGGCCAGCATTGGCACGGTGAGCCATTTGCCGGTGCTGCGGCTGGCCCCGGTGAAGGAGAACCGGAACAACTGCCCTTTCCTTACGGGAGACCACTGCGCCATCCACGATGCCGAACCGCTGGTGTGTGCTCTGTACCCGCTGGCGCAGGAGATCAGCAGGAAAGGACAGGTGAGCTATTTTCTGCAGCCCACCGGCTGCGGCGGGCAGGTGATCGAGGCAAGGGTGGAGTACTATCTTGCTCGTTACGATGTCCCGGCCCGGGAACAGACCGATGTGCGCTGGGCGCAGACCTGCATGACACTGGAAGACACGGTGGAACAGCTGGGTGCGCAGCTCAGCCCGGTGCTGGTGCGCCGGATGCAGGACAAGCTCTGGCAGGCGCTGTATTTTGGCTACGACTATGCCGCACCGTTCTTGCCGCAGCTGGAGAAAAACCTGCACTGGCTGGATGCTGAATTTGCAAAACTGACGGAATATCAGCAAAAACGGAATAACGCATCAAAATAATCGATCGATATATTTGATGCAATCGATAATAAAGGCCGTTTTAGGGCAAAAGTGAGTTGTTTTACCGTGAAATGTGTGATATACTTCACGAGTGTAAAGCGAGACTGTACGAGCCTTGCATACAAAAAATAGCTTTCCGGTGCGGTACCTGTAGGCCGCACACGCAAAGAGATAGAGGAGATAAACATTATGCGTAAAATCACTCGTCGTTCGTTTCTGGCTGCTGCCGCTGCCTGCGGCGCAGCTGCTGCCCTGACTGCCTGCGGCGGTTCTTCTGCATCTTCTGCAGCTGCTTCTTCCGCTGCGCCTGCATCCTCCGCTGCTGCTTCTGCTGCAGCCGATGGCCAGAAGTTCACGATCGGCATCTGCCAGTTGGTGCAGCATGCCGCTCTGGATGCCGCTACGCAGGGCTTTGAGGATGCTCTGACTGCTTCCTTCGGCGAGAACGTCACCTTCGATTTCCAGAATGCACAGGGCGATTCCGCTACCTGTGCTACCATCACCAACGGCTTCGTTTCCTCTGGTGTGGATCTGATCATGGCCAATGCTACGCCCGCTCTGCAGGCTGCACAGTCTGCTACCGACAGCATTCCGGTGCTGGGCACCTCTGTTACTGAGTACGGTGTGGCTCTGGGCCTTACCGATTTCGACGGCACCGTGGGCGGCAACATTTCCGGCACCTCTGATTTGGCCCCGCTGGATCAGCAGGCTGAGATGATCGTGGAGTGGATGCCGGAGGCCAAGAAGGTTGGCCTGCTGTACTGCTCTGCTGAGGCAAACAGCCAGTATCAGGTGGATGAGGTCCAGAAGTATCTGGAGGAAAAGGGTGTCACCGCTACCCAGTACGCTTTCTCTGATTCCAACGACCTGTCCTCTGTCTGCCAGAAGGCTGCCGACGAGAACGACGCACTGTATGTGCCCACCGATAACACTGTTGCTGCAAACACCGGCATTGTGGACGGCATCTGCCGCCCGGCCAAGAAGCCCGTGTTTGCTGGCGAAGAGGGCATCTGCGCCGGCTGCGGCGTGGCTACCCTTTCCATCAGCTACTACGATCTGGGCTACACCACTGGTGAGATGGCAGTGAAGATCCTGAACGGCGAGGCTGATATCTCCACCATGCCCATCGAGTACACCGATGTGACCAAGAAGTACAACAAGACTATCTGCGACGATCTGGGCCTGACCGTTCCCGACGGCTACGAGGAGATCGAGGGCTAAAATACTCCGGGAAACCAAACAGAAAATCAGCGGAGAAGGGTAAAAAGTGCTCTTCTCCGCTTTCCCGTATCAAACGGGAAGTAAAAAAGTGTAACGTTTAGGAGGAATTGTTTTGGAAATCATTGCAAGACTGGCAAACCTGCCGGGCGCTTTGCCGGGTGCCTGTGCACAGGGCCTTATCTGGGGTATCATGGCCATTGGCGTGTACCTGACCTACCGTATTCTGGATGTGGCCGATCTGACCGTGGACGGCTCCTTTGGCACCGGCGGTGCAGTGTGCGTCATGTGCCTGCTGTCCGGCCAGAACGTCTGGGTCTCGCTGCTCATGGCGCTGCTGGCAGGCCTGCTGTCCGGCCTCGTCACCGGTGTCCTGCACACATTTATGGGCATTCCGGCCATCCTTGCCGGCATCCTGACCCAGCTTTCGCTGTATTCCATTAACCTCAAAATCATGGGCAAGGCCAATCAGGCCATCAACGTGGACAAGTACAACCTGCTGATCTCCCTGCGCTGGGTCAAGGAGTTCGCTCTCCACAACCCTATCGTTATGATCATCATTGTCACAGCGGTGCTGATCGGCATTCTGTACTGGTTCTTCGGCACCGAGCTGGGCTGTGCCATCCGTGCCACCGGCTCTAACCCCGCCATGTCCCGTGCGCAGGGCATCAATACCAACTTCAATATCGTGCTGGGTCTGGCTGTGTCCAACGGTCTGGTGGCGCTGTCTGGCGCTCTGCTGAGCCAGTATCAGGGCTTTGCAGATGTCGGCATGGGCCGTGGCGCGATCGTCATTGGTCTGGCTGCTGTCATCATTGGCGAGGCTCTGTTCAGCCGCATCTTCCACAACTTTGCACTCAAGATGGTTTCTGTCTCTCTGGGTGCCATCATCTACTACATTGTCATCCAGCTGGTGCTGACTCTGGGTTTCGATGCCAACCTGCTCAAGCTGCTGAGTGCTTCTGTGGTGGCTGTTTTCCTTGCCGTGCCGTACTGGAAGGGCAAGTACTTCTCGAAGCCGGTGAAGAAGGCAAAGGAGGATGCAAAAAATGCTTGAGATTCAGAATGTTTCCAAGACCTTTAACGCTGGCACGGTCAACCAGAAAACTGCCCTGAACGGCCTGAACCTGAAGCTGAACGAGGGCGATTTCGTTACCGTGATCGGCGGCAACGGTGCAGGCAAATCCACCATGCTGAACGCAGTTGCCGGTGTGTGGCCGGTGGACGAAGGCAAGATCATTATTGACGGTGTGGATGTGACCCGCCTGAGCGAGCATCAGCGTGCCGCTTACATCGGCCGCGTGTTTCAGGACCCCATGACCGGCACTGCTGCCACCATGCAGATCGAAGAGAACCTTGCCCTGGCTGCACGCCGCGGCAAGCCCCGCACCCTGCGCATTGGCATTACCAAGGCAGAGCGCGAGCAGTACCGTGAACTGCTCAAGACGCTGGATCTGGGTTTGGAAGACCGCCTGACGGCCCGTGTGGGCCTGCTTTCCGGCGGCCAGCGTCAGGCACTGACCCTGCTGATGGCTACCATGAACAAGCCCAAGCTCCTGCTGCTGGACGAGCACACCGCTGCGCTGGACCCCAAGACCGCGCTCAAGGTGCTGACCCTCTCGGCCAAAATCGTGGAGGAAAACCATCTCACCACCATGATGATCACCCACAACATGAAGGATGCCATTAAGTATGGCAACCGCCTGATCATGATGTACGAAGGCCATATCATCTATGATGTTTCCGGTGAGGAAAAGAAGAACCTGCACGTCTCTGACCTGCTGGCAAAGTTCCAGATCGCCAGCGGCGGCGAGTTTGCAAATGACCGCATGATTCTGTCCTGATAAATTACAAGGTTAAAATGCAAAGCGCCTGTCCCGGAAAAAACCGGGACGGGCGCTTTTATGTATGTTTACCAATTCAAGAGCAAGGCGGTTAACTGGAGTTTTGAGAGATGATTTTCTTTACATCTTTTGAAGAATGTGGGGCACCGTCCTGAATTGCAAAGAGGAACAGCGAGTAAAGTTCATTATATTTTGGAATAGCCATTTTGTTCAAACCTCACACCTTGGAAAGGCTCAGCACACATTCAGTATGACTTTCGTTGTCCAAACACAGATCGATATCTTTTTCAACGATAGGCAGTCTGAATTTGATGGATTTGAGCCACTGACCGTTGGGCTGACGCTCCGGGTAGATCTGAATTTCAGAAATCAGATGTTCCATCAGCTTTTACGTTCAAGGGGATTCATCACATTGTAGAGCTTTTCAAAGCAGATGAGAACTTTGTAAATGTTGTCGCCCGTGATTTTATCCGCTTCGATAGCCTGCTTCTTTGCACGGGCATCCATCAGGTTGTTTTCGGCTTCTTCGATTTTATCGTACATCCTGTAAAGCCGCTCGTCAAGGTCAGATTTGCGGATGATATAGTGGCGCTCATCCGGGTCAAGTGCGTCGATCTCCTCCGTGATTTTGGACTTGACGGAGTAATACTGCCGCAGCATTTTTTCGGCGGCTGCAATTTCCTGTTCAATGGCAGTGGTGTCTACTTTGCTGTTGATCTTCTCCTGCATCATGGCGGCAAACTTTGGATTGCTGACCAGTTTGATGATAACCTCCACCACGGCGTTGTCCAGAACTTCTTCCTGAATTTGCTTGTTGAAATCGCATTTTGCCCACGTTGCATCTTGCGGTGCTTGCAACTGTAATAAGAGAAAGATTTATAGGGTGTGCCATCTTTCTTTCGTTTGGTGCATTTGTTGCTGTACATTCCAGCACCGCAAATGGGGCACTTGACAAGGGCGGATAATAAATGCGCCTGTTCCGTCTTGCTGCGGTTGACTGGCTCGTATCGTTTGGATTGCACCAACAGCTTGACCTGTGCAGCGTTCCACAATTCTTCTGATACGATGCCCTCGTGCAGGCCGTCCACCAGCAAATAATTCTCCTGTGGAACCTGATGATATTCGTTCCGGGTGCCGTGAATCTTTTCGAGTTTGCGGCGGCCAAAGGCGATTTTCCGCAGTAGACGGGTTCTTCAGGATGGCACGAATCAATGTTGCGCTGAAAAGGGGAGAGGTGCCATTTTGACGAGCAAGTTTCTGAAAGCCGTGGGTCTCCAGATATTTGGAAAGTCCATTTGCACCTGTGTCCGTGTTTACATATTGCTCAAAAATCGTGCGAATGGAAGATATCATTTCTGTTCCATCACATGGAGCAGAATCGTTCCATGCAGAGGAACATTTTGTTCTGTCGGGACTTTACAAAGATATTGTTGGGAACAGCAATGTGACCTCTCCTGCGCTCGATCAAATCGGCATCTTCCAGTGAACGCAACGCACGTTTAATGCTCATGGTGCTGCATCGTAGAGCATCGCTCAATGATGAAAGCGGGAAAATCACATAGACGAAGACGCACTCATCCATCCAGTTGTTCTTTTGGGAAAGTGTTGCACGATCCAGCAACAGGGTGTAGAGCAGCTTTGCTGTGTGGCTCAGGTCGGTGTCCAGCAGAAAGCGGGGATAGGGCAGATATTGCGGCAAAGGTGTAGTGACAGTCAGGTAGTCGGAAATAGAATTCACCTCCAGTGTTTTTTCATCAAACAAATTTTTGGAAAGCATTTTACTGGCTGTTGGTAGTCTCCAGAAGATGCTGCCGATGCTGTTCTTTCAGATGCACAATATAGCTTTCTGCTTTTTGCAAAGCAGCAATAACTTTTGCTTCAATCTCTACATTTGTCAGAAAGTCAGGATAAAGAGCAAAGCAGTGCTCGAGGCGGAAAATAAAGCTATCAGAGGCACTTTTGATTTCGCAAAACATCCCTTCGGCATCGGCGACATAATCAACTGATTCCATTTTTTCACTAAGCTCACGAATGGTCTGGAGTTCAGTGCTGCGCTTTCCCGATGAAATAAAAGGTCGATTCTCCGAGAGCGGATCAGGCGTTTGGATCTTCGATATGGCAGCAGTAGAAAAATTGTTTTCGGTGACCTCGGAAAGTAATTCTAAATTCTCATAGGTGTCTGCACTATCGTCTGGTTTACCGTTCAGCTTTTCCTATCGCCATGTTGATACAACGGTGGGCAATGCTTCCGTGGGAGTTCCACGGATAATAGTAGCCTCTCGATGGGATAGCTTGAGTTTGCCGGATAAGATTTCTTCCTGAATGCCGGGGCAGTATTTTTCCATCAGCTCAACAGTTTTCATGAACTGCTCGGCACGAATTACAAAAGAGGGACTCACATTATTTTCTTTGGCGATTCGTTCAGTCGTGTTTTCTACCGATGGCAAATTGTCAATTTGACAGTTTGCCACCGGTGTGTACTGATTGCCATGATTTCCCCCACGAGTGGATTTTTCAGAATGATATTGCTTTCCAATCAGGAACTTTTTCTGCTCGGGTGTCAGATTCCGACGACCCAGCTGATGCTTGCAGATCCATGCCAGAACATCTTCACGGGTTTCGCAGGTGCAGGAGATCGAGCGGGTGGTATAAGGGATTTCTGGGTGCTGCTGGAGAATCTTATAGCGATTGTGGCCATCAACAAGAATGTTGCCCCAGACAATCAGGGGAGACAGGACTTCGCCCTCTGAAAGGATGTTTTCTTCCAGTTGCTGAAATTCTTCATCGGTCAATGCAGGAATCTGAGATTGAAATTCAGAATCAATGATAAATTCAAACTTGTTTTTCTTCATAGGCAAAATCTCCTTTCAAAAATCTATTGGTATTTCTGCCGTTCTCCCTGCATGGGTTTCCTACCCCCTTTCAGCGGCGTTTTCCGGCTCGCTCTTGCGAGGTCATCGCCGAGTATCTTATGCAGACGGTCATGCGGTTCTCAAGGTCCAATGATAGATTTGAAACTAGGTTAACACATTCATGGGAGATTTTTTAGGACACATTACGTCCGGTTTTTACGAAAGTTGATTTGAATGTCTACTAAAAATTGGACATTTTTTGTCGGAACTTGCGAAAAAGCAATGAAGAATGTGCTTCTGTGGGCTTAGTGTATCACATCGTAAATTTTATTTTTAGGAACTGGTAGTTCCGGTTTTTAAAAAATGTGAAGTGAGTTTCAAGGCGAAATCGGAACTACTGGTTCCGGTTTTGCGTATCAACGTGGTCTCAGATTTGGGGTGCCGTTCTCTCTGCATGGCTTTCCTGCCCCCTTTCAGCGGCGTTTTCCGGCTCTCCCTTGCGGGGCCATGGCCGGGTATCCCATGCAGACGGTCATGCGGTTTTCAAGGTTCGATGAAGGCTTGTAGAAAGCCTATCACAATCAAATAAGTATTTTTAGGACGTATCAGGTCCGGTTTTGAGGGAGAAAACAGGACTTGGGAGGTCCGGTTCTTGTGAACGGCTCTGGATAGAGCATACCATAAAATTGCTCGATTTTTTAGGAAGTGATACTTCCGCTTTTTGCCTTCAAAACCGGAAGTAATAGTTCCGGTTTTGTACAACATTGAATGAATCAACGACGATTTTTCGGAAACGATTTTTCTACAAGAAATTTGCTTATTCAGCGTCTGTTAAGATACGCAGTCGGCACAGTTTATGTGCTGAATATCGGGTTTTGGCGAAGCCCAACAATCGTTTTTGAAGTCGGATTTGTAAAATCAGATTCAAAAATCGTGAGTTGGTACCAACTCGCCCTGCTTGCTGCGATTGCAAACTCGAAAACTTCCTGAGCAAAAAAATAACCGCCCGCTTCAAGTGAAACTTGAAAATGGACGGTCTTGATCGCAAAGTGATTTTCAAATTTGGAAAGCACATTGAGGGGTTCATAGCACCAGCAAGCAATGCCGTCGTATATACAACAGCGACTTTTGCGTTGCAAAATACTTGTTGGGGAACACCCAAACCCTTGAACTGCATCCGATGGATGCAGACTTAGCGTCTCAAATGAGAAAGTTTGTGGTTCTAACACATTGTCAGCCATTGGTAAACAACTTTTTCCAGTCAAAAAAGAAAATAGCAATGATTAAAGATGAACAGTGCAGAAAAATGTGATACAATAGAAAATGAAAATCCAAACAACAGGAGGAACCCCCTCGTGGCAAATAATGTGAACGTCAAAAAACTGGAAGCTGACCTGTGGGAGTCGGCAGATCTGCTGCGTGCAGGCTCTAAACTCACCTCGAACCAATACTGCATGCCGGTGTTGGGACTGATTTTTCTGCGGTATGCGTACAGCCGCTTCAAACTGGTAGAGCAGGAGATCCTGAAAGACCGTCCCATGCGCGGTGGCCGGTGCTGCCGGTGGAACAGAGCGACTTTGCCGAGAAGAGTGCACTGTTTCTGCCCAAGGAGGCGCAGTACAATTACTTAGTCAATTTGCCCGCCAACATCCCGGAGCAGGGCTGACCGGCATCGAGGACAATCCTCTGAACAGTCTGGGCGAAGTGGTGAACAACGCCATGGAACTGGTGGAGCAGCAGAGCGAGCAGCTGCAGGGCGTTCTGCCGAAGGACTACACCATCTTCTCGGATGAACTGCTGGGGAACTGCTGCGAATCTTCAACAATGATGCGTTGACGATGTGGGCGGCGATGTGATCGGCCGTATCTACGAGTACTTTTGAATAAGTTTGCCAGGAATGTGGCACAGGATGATGGCGTGTTCTTTACGCCGAAATCGCTGGTGAAAATGATCGTCAATGTGCTGGAGCCTGCCCACGGCGTTCTGCTGGACCCGGCTTGCGGCAGCGGCGGTATGTTTGTGCAGACCGGCGACTTTGTAAACCATGCGGGCATGATCGCTAACAACACCATGACCTTCTACGGACAGGAAAAGGTGGAGTACAACGCAAAGCTTTGCCTGATGAATATGGCTGTGCATGGCCTGACCGGCGTGATCAAGTCCGGCGATGAAGCCAATACCTTCTATCACGATGCCCACAACCTGAACGGCTGCTGCGACTATGTGATGGCAAATCCGCCGTTTAACGTGGATAAGGTCAAGTCGGAGTCTGCGCAGAGTGCCGGGCGGTTGCCCTTTGGCCTGCCCGGCGTGAACAAGGCCAAGGAGATCGGCAACGCAAATTATCTGTGGGTGTCCTATTTCTACCCTACCTGAACGAGCATGGCCGTGCGGGTTTTGTGATGGCGTCCTAGGCTACCGACAGTCAGGGCAAAGACAAGGACATCCGTGAAAAGCTCATCCAGACCGGCCATGTGGACGTGATGATGAGCGTGGGCAATAATTTCTTCTACACCAAAAGTTTGCCCTGTTCGCTGTGGTTTCTGGATAAGGGCAAGCCGGAACATCTGCTGGACACCGTACTGTTCATCGACGCCCGCAACTATTATACCGTGGTGGACCGCACTCAGAACGAGTGGAGCGACTGGCAGCTGAAGAACCTCAACGCCATTGTCTGGCTCTATCGCGGCGAGGTGGACAAGTACAAGGCGCTTCTGACAGAGTATCATGCAGAGCTGGCGGACGACCGCCCCTTTGCAGAGATTCAGGCCGCACTGGAACAAAACGTGCAGGCCAAGCGGGAAGAAGCCAAAGCCGCTGTGGAGGCAGCACCCCGCAAGGAGCGCAAAGCTACGCAGGAAAAGTTCGACAAGGAGCTGGAAGCCCTCAACGAGAAGCTGACCGTTGCCAAGGAGGCTGTCTGGCTCACCGAAAAGTTTGGCGAGGGCGTTTATCAGGATATCCCCGGTCTGTGCAAGGTGGCCAGCCGAGATACCATCCTCAACGAAAAGGCGCATCCCTGACGCCCGGTGCCTATGTGGGCGTTGCACCCGTGGAGGACGACGGTGTGGATTTTGCCCAGCGGATGAAGGAAATCCACAAGGAACTGCTGGAATTGCAGGCAGAGTCCAACCGCCTGATGGAAACCATCTCGAAGAATCTGGAGGAGATGGGGGTATGATGTGGGAAATTGCAAAGTTAGGGGATATATCAAAAAATATTCAGACAGGACCGTTCGGGTCACAGTTGCATCAATCGGATTATTCGGAATGTGGAATACCAGTTGTAATGCCGAAGGATTTGGTTGGTGGAAAGATTTCAGAAGAGTCGATTGCGAGAGTTGATAAAACACATGTTGAGCGTTTATGCCGCCATAAAATTGAAGTAGGAGATATTTTGTATTCGAGAAGAGGTGATGTTGGACGCTGTGCTCATGTAACTAAAAAAGAAGAGGGATGGCTATGCGGGACAGGATGTTTGAGAGTAACTATTGATTCCGAAAAAGCGGATTCTCGTTTTGTTTTTTTTCAATTGCAACATCCCGATACGGTTGGATGGGTTGAAAAACACGCAGTTGGTGCAACAATGCTGAATCTTAATACCACAATTTTGAGTTCGGTTCCGATTCGTCTACCTACACTGGAAATTCAAAAAAGAATTGCTGATATCCTCTCTGCCTATGATGACCTGATTGAAAACAACCAGAAACAAATCAAATTGCTGGAAGAAGCAGCCCAGCGGCTTTATAAAGAGTGGTTTGTGGATTTGCGCTTTCCGGGGCATGAAAACACGAAAATTGTGGATGGCGTGCCGGAGGGGTGGAGCAGGACAAATATCAATGAAATATTGACATTTCATCGAGGATATGATTTGACAAAAAACGAGATGAAAGCTGGACGATATCCAGTTGTTGGCTCAACTACGGTGATTGGATATCATAACGAATTTAAGATTAAGGGGCCGGGCATTGTAACGGGTCGTTCTGGAAGCTTGGGTAAGTATCAATTTATTTGGGATAATTTCTGGCCGCATAATACATCGCTTTACATAACCGATTACAAGGATCATAATATTTTCTTTGTTTACAGCTTGCTACAAACAGTGGACTTTGCATCGCTAAATAATGGGGGAGCCATTCCGACATTGAATCGAAACGTGCTTTCTAATATTGAAGTAATTGAGCCGACAGACGAATTGCAAGAGATGTTTGCAAAGATTGCAGAAGCGCAATATCGGAAAATCAGAAATTTGGAAAAACAAAATAACCAATTAAAGATGGCAAGAGATGTACTGTTGCCTAAATTGATGAGCGGGGAAGTGGAGGTGTAATATAGATGGATGCGTATTTCGGTGTCGATTTTTATGGAAATGGCGAAGTTGTTAATCTGGGAGAATTAAAAAGTGCGAGATAGTTTTTGACTATTATGATAATTGGAAAAGCTACACAGATATAAATAAAGTTATAGAACTTTATAATGTGAAAAATATATCGACACTGGAATACGACTTGAGGACTGGACAAATCCTCAATATACAGATTATCAAAATAAGGCTAATCAGGTGTTCGGAGTTGTTGGCTGCTTCCTTAATTCAAAAGATATAAATGAGTTGGCAACATTATATAACGAAACTAATATAATGTACCGTCAAGATTTTGTTGAACTGGTTTGCAAGATAGGATTGTACAAAAAGTTTGATGATTTGCAATTTGCTGAATTTCTGGAAAAGGCTAATATTAGAATTGATCGAATACTGAGAGAAAAAGATATTGTATATAAATTTGGGAAGGTTGTGCGTGAATACATTTTAAAGGATGCAGAGAATGCAGAATTCTTTGTCAATAAGTTTTTGGAACGTTCTGAGGACAAAGAACTGTATTACATTCCAAAAGAATTGACAGTAGAAGATAAGGAAGGGTTAGTTCAAAGGTACATCGAATTGATTCTCCTAATATGAATTATTTGACTGTGATTATGCAAGAAGAGAATCCGGACAAGCTTAAACTTAGCGAAATGACACGCTTTAAAGCATATAAAAAACTAGAAATCATGCGAAAAAAACTTTTTGAAACTGGCCTATCGTTTAGAACAGGAGTAGGAATCGGCTTTAAACCGATGGATGGTACCGGAAAGATAGAAAATGAATCAGAAGATCAGAATGAACTAAAAGTTTCATATGACAGTAAATGGATACTAGATAATCTTGATTATGCAACGCTTCTTAATAATTTCTACTGGTTTGAATTTGCTGATTTTTTTAACAGATGCCTATTGGTTTCGCAACCCTCTGAGTATGGTCTTGAAAACTTTTGTTTGGAACAAGAGGATTGAGAGAGTACCAAGTCGGAACAAGTTTTCGTATAAAAAACACTATGGCATTTCTTCAAATGACAGGGTATTATAACATTTTGTGCCAGCGAGAAATAGAAATAGAAGATATTTATAAATGGTTTTGAAACATACCTAAAAGATGAGTTTAATGTGGAGGGGTTTGTTTATGAGAAAGTGAGGAGGGATGCGCCATTTGGGGAAAGAAACAGACTGATTTCTAGTAAAATAGATCATGTTTTAAAGCAATTTGATTTATACAGTAAATATGGAGCAATTGATAGAGATTATCTGGAGTTCTCATCTCAAAGCGTTGAGTTTTCACAAGTTGCAAGTCTAAGCACACAAAAGTATGCCTATTGTAATGATGAAAATATTAGATCGGAATATATAAGTATCTTTTCATCACAATCACTTTTAACTTACGTGGAAAGAATAGGAAAGGCCTATGATTCTTTCTTTAAACTTCTAGAGAATGAAACTGTATATTATAATGATTTTAAAACTATTCAGAAAGAAAAAATCGACTTCTTATTAAGTCAAGGTACTATAAGAATAGATGAAGCTGGGGAAATTGAACTGAAGTATGATAGATTGAGAATGTTGATTCAACTTTATAGATATGAATATCTTTGCTTGGCCTATGAAAAAACAGAAAATGATCCATTGAAGGATGCACTGAAAAATAATAAGTTGCTGGTAGAGAATACATTGTTCTCACGACCAGAACAAGATTATCTTGATTATTTACTTAATAAACATAAATTTTCAAATGGACTAGATTTGAGAAATAAATATATTCACTCGACTAATTCATTAGATGAAAAGGTACATAGAGATGATTATATGCGATTCTTAATTGTGATGGCAATTATAATCATTAAAATCAATGAAGAATTCTGCTTAAAAGAAAAGTTGAAAAAATGAGGTGATCCTATGAGCCGCGAATACTCCGAAAATGTCCTTGTCCAGAACAGTGCAGGCAACTTGCTGCAAAATGTTCTGGGCTGGGAGGTGGTGCTGGCTTACAACTCCGAAAAGCTGGGACCGGACGGGACGTTAGGCCGCACCAGCTATGGGGAAGTGTTGCTGACCCGGTATTTTCGGCAGGCACTTTTGCGGCTGAACCCGTGGCTCACCCCGAACCAGCTGGACGAGGTGCAGAAGAAATTCACGGCACACGTTTCCACCGCATCCCTGATGCAGATCAACGAGGAAAAGTATTTTCTGCTGCGGGATGGCATCCCGGACGGTCAAGCGGCCGGATGGCCGCACCGAAATCGAAGCGCGGCGGTGATCGACTTAAAAACCCGGGAAACAATCATTTCCTCGCCGTAAAAGAGATGAAGATTCACTCGCAGCTGTACCGCCGCCGGACAGACATTGTGGGCTTTGTCAATGGCATCCCGCTGCTGTTTATCGAGCTGAAAAAGCCCACCGTGGATGTGCAGAACGCCTACATAGACAACTATCGGGATTACCTCGATACTGTTCCGCAGTTGTTCTACTATAATGCCTTTCTTATGCTGTCCAATGGATTGGAAGCCAAGGTGGGTACGCTTGGCAGCAAGTACGAGTTTTTCCACGAGTGGAAGCGTCTGAAGGAAAGCGATGCAGGCAGCGTGGAACTGGAAACCATGCTGCGGGCATCTGCGAGAAAAAGACCTTCCTCGATCTGCTGGAAAACTTCATCCTTTACGACCATTCCGGTGGGCGCACTACCAAGATTCTGGCGCGCAACCACCAGTATCTCGGCGTCAACGAGGCCGTCAGTGCTTACGAGAACCGCAAGCTGAAAGACGGCAGGCTGGGTGTGTTCTGGCACACGCAGGGTCAGGCAAAAGCTACTCCATGGTCTTTCTGGCGCAGAAGATCCGGCGCAAGTTTGCAGGCTCGCCCACCATTGTGGTACTGACCGACCGTGACGAGCTGAACCGGCAGATCAGCGATACCTTTGAAAACTGCGGTCTGCTGGGCAAGACAAAGGCTTCACAGTTCATTGCATCCAGCGGTACAGACCTTGTAAAAGCTGCAGGGCAACCCCAGCTTTGTGTTTACCCTGATCCAGAAGTTCAACTTGCCCAAGGAACCGCCCATCTACCCGGATCACGACATTCTGATTTTGTCGGATGAAGCACACCGCAGCCAGTACGGCATTTTTGCAGACAACATGATGCACCTGCTGCCCACGGCGTCCCGCATCGGCTTTACCGGTACACCGCTGCTGGCGGATGACCATATTACTGAGCGCACCTTTGGCGGGTATCTGTCGGTGTATGATTTCAAGCGGGCAGTGGAGGACGGCGCAACGGTACCGCTGTACTATGAGAACCGCGCGGATAAGATCGCCCAGTTGGACAAGCCGGAGATCACCGGGCGGATCCTGGATGCCATTGAAGCAGCCGACCTTGATCCTTCGCAGGAGGAAAAGCTGGAACGCGAGTTTGCCAAGGAGATCCATATTCTCACCGCAGATGAACGGCTGCGCTCCATTGCAAAGGACTTTGTGGAGCATTACTCTGACCTTTGGACCAGCGGCAAGGCGATGTTCGTCTGTCTGAATAAGGTTACCTGTGTGCGGATGTACAACTATGTGCAGGAATGCTGGCAGGCAAAGATCAGGGAGCTGGAAGCCCGGCAGGGCACAGCGACCCAGCAGGAAGCACAGGAGCTTGCCCGCAAACTGGCATGGATGAAAGAAACCGAAATGGCAGTGGTGATCAGTCAGGAGCAGAACGAGGTGCAGACCTTCAAAAAGTGGGGGCTGGATATTCTGCCGCACCGTGCCAAAATGGAAAAGCGGGAGCTGGATAAAGAATTCAAGGACAGCAAGAATCCGTTCCGGGTGGTGTTCGTCTGTGCCATGTGGCTGACGGGCTTTGATGTAAAGTGTCTGTCCTGTCTGTATCTGGACAAGCCGTTGAAAGCCCATACCCTGATGCAGACTATTGCTCGTGCAAACCGTGTTTCGGAGGGCAAGAGCAACGGCCTGATCGTGGACTATATTGGTATCGTAAAGGCGCTGCGCAAGGCTCTGGCAGATTATACGGTCAGCAAGAACAGCCCGGCGGGTGTTGATCCAACGGTGGATAAAACGGAGCTGATCCAGCGTATTTGCACGGTCATCGGAAAAGCGGACGGCTTTCTGGCAGAACACGGGTTCCGGCTGCAGGAATTGGTGGACGCACAGGACTTTGAAAAGATGAGCCTTGTACAGGATGCAGTCAACGCGATGTGCGAGACGTTGGAAACCAAGAAAACCTTCCAGACCTATGCGTCTGAACTGGCGCGGCTGTTCCGCTACGCAGACCGTGACGATGTGGACGATGCCGTGCGCGCCGGAAAAACGCAATTCTCGCCATCTACGAGGGCTTGCAGCAGAAGCGAAAACACGCGGACAATACCGACCTGATGGTGCAGATCAACGGCATCGTCAACGAGTACATCCATGTGGAAAAGCCGGATCAGGAGGCTGTACCTTCCCGGCAGTTTGACATCAGCAAAATTGATTTTGACTTGTTGAGCCGGGAGTTCGCCCACACCCGGCGGAAGAATCTCTTGCTGCGCGATCTGGATGAACTGGTGAATCAGCAATTGGCGAAAATGTTGTTTGCAAACCCGCAGCGCATTGATTATTATGACCGCTATCAGGAGATCATCGATGCCTACAATGCGGAGCAGAACCGTGCGACCATCGAGAAAACCTTCATGGATCTGATGGAGCTTGCAAGATCACTGGACACGGAGCAGCAGCGCTATGTGCGTGAGGGCTTTTCCAGCGATGAGGAACTTTCAGTGTACGATTTGCTGTTTTCGGAGAATCTCACAAAGCAGGAAATTGAAACGATCAAGAAGGTGTCTGTGGACTTGTTGACAAAAATCAAACAGCAGATTGCCAAACTCGACCATTGGACGGACAAGCAGGAAACTAAGGCGATTGTGGATAACCTGATCCGTAAGACCCTTTGGCAAGAACTTCCCAATAGCTATGATGTAAGCGATATCCAGACCTACCAGAAGAAAATCTACGAGTATGTATATATGCGCTACCCGGAAGTAGCATAACGCAAAATCACCCCAGAGAACGCACAAGAGGCTATTCTCTCTGGGGTGATTGCGTATCAAATCATCTGAAAATGCCGCAATGCCTCCACAATCGCATCCTCTTTTTCCTTCGGACACTTAGGAGGAGAAAGTTTGAAAAAACAGACGGGCGGGTGTGAAAGCGGTTAAATCGACATGGAAAAGATCAAAGCGGATGCTTCCCGAAAAACTGCTGGGCAATTCCATCCAGCTGTGCGGTGATTTGCCGAAAATCCTGATTGAGATCCAAGGTGCGTGCACCGATCTGATTGCCGCCTAAGTTGAAGAGACAATTCGGCGTGATGGCTTCCTGCGTTTTGGCGTAGACTAGCAGCCCGGAAACGTTTCCAGTATGGGCAGCATCCTGATTTTTAACGTAGGTGTAGATCTGGTAGAGGTTGGCAGAATGCAGGGTCTCTTTATTAAACTGCTGCTGCAATGTCTGGCTGTAATACTTGGCATCCAGAATGAGAACTTTTCGCGAAAACGCAGAAAAATATCGGTTTGCATGGCAGGAGAAACCGCAGCATGGCAGCATCGTGCTCTCCCACAAGATCCCATTTGACCTGCGCAGCCTTGACCTCAGTAAGGTAGGGATGATTTTGTCGGTAATACTCCAGAATAAAGCGTTCGTACAGCTTTGCCATGCGTTCATCCGAAAATGCTGTCATTTTATAGCTGCCGTTTTCGGTGGTCTGCAGCATATCGTGCAGCACGAAATAGCAGAGATTCAACAGCATCTCGTAATTCTGGTTGCTCCGCTGATAATGTAACTGCTTCCATGGGATTTGAGAGGGAAGCAGTGCAGAAACCGTGTCCAGAAACAGAAGCGCTTTCTTCAATTCCACTTTGCGCTCAGTAGAAACATTCTTATCCCGAAGCAGCACATGCAGGGTGGTTTTCAGAATCTGGTTATACAGGTTATCCTCGGAAAGCTCGTCAAAGGTACAGGCGACCTGTGGCTTGTGCTGGATACGGGTCTTAATGGTCTGCGGAAGATCCAGCTTTCCACGCAAAACTGACCGGGTCTCGCTTCGGGAAACATATTCTCGATAGAGCCCCTGCTTCAGCTGCCGGGAAACACCCTTTGCAAGGATGGCAGCAAACAAATCGTCGATACGCTCAAACTTTTCCGAGGCGATGCACTGATAATCCTGCTGCTGCAGCACCTGATAGGCGTAGGAGCATGTAGTAGATGTTCTGGATAAAGATCCCTTTGTCAGTCGTCATTGAAAACACCACGCAGATTCTTTTCCCAACGGTGCAGTTTGTCGGGCGCGTCGAACCAGTATTCTGCCAGCGTAGGCAGAAGGTCAAACTCCACCACAGAGCGCATCCAGTCAGTGGTGCAGGCAGCAGGGTCGGCCAGACAAAGTAACTGTGACCAACACGAAATCCGGGACCGAGGAGGCATCTGTGGTAATTTCCCGGTTCAATGCCTTGATCTGTTCCACCAGAGCATTGAAGGTTTCATTGTCAAGCGCAGATTGATATTTCTGGAATCCATCGGAGGTGAACGCCGGTTCGATCTCGAAGAAACTGAAGCGTCTGCGCAGTGCATAGTCGATCATGGCCAGGCTGCGGTCGGCAGTATTCATCATACCGATAATGTACAAATTTTCCGGGACATAGAAGGGCATCCCGTTATAGGCCAGTGTGATCTTTTCGCCCCGATGGTCGCTTTCAATCAGCATCATCAGCTCGCCGAAGATCTTGCTCAGGTTGCCCCGGTTGATCTCATCGATCAGGAAAAAGTATTCTCGGTCGGGGTCGTTGGAAGCCTTCTGGCAGAAGCGGTAAAATACACCCTCTGTCAGCTTGAAGCCGGAGCCGTCCGGCCGGTAGCCCAGCATGATATCCTCGTAGGAGTAATTCTGGTGGAACTGAACAAACTCAACCCGGGAGGAATCAGCTTGACCCATTATAGAGTACGCCAGCCGTTTGGCAGCATAGGTCTTTCCAACGCCGGGTGCACCTTGCAGAATGATATTTTTCTTGTGGCGTAGCAAAGAAACCAACACTTCATAGCGTTGCTCACTCAGAAAAACATCGTGCAGAAAATCAACTCTGGTGTAGCTGTCGGCAGATGCCTGCCGGACGGGAGCAGGGTTTTCATCCCGGATCAGATCCAGAATAAAGTTGTACTCACCCTCCGAGAGCTTGAACAGGCTTCCGTTCGGCTGTACGAAGAACTCCATTTTCTCCAGCTCAGGGAAAGCCTTCAGTACAGCATAGTCAATGGGGAAGTCAGGCTCTCGGTCTTTTCAAAATAAATCTCTTTGCCGTTGCTTTCCTGTGTGATCTTGGCCAGAGCTACCACTCGCTTTACCGGATTGGCCTCATAGCCGATCACTAGATCCCCGGCTTTTGCATCGAGGAAATTCTGGAAAATCCTGCGCTTGTTCCCGTTGTCATTGTACAGCGTATAGGTCTGCTCTTCGCCGACCCGCAGACTGGAATAACTCCAGATCTTAGGATTGGCAGTCAGCCACCAGTAGTGGCGTGAAGGTGCTTCACAGGCGGCAGCGGCAGCCGGTACTTTCGAGAGGTCGGCTTTTTTCAGAGCCTGTAAAAGCTCATCTCGCAAGCGCCAGATGTAAGTGCCATCCGCCTTTGTGCTTTTGCCCACATATAAAATGGGCCACCAACGCATATTTTCGCTGTCGCGGGGCATGCAGCGGCAGCCAGTCTTTTCTGCCACCCGCTGTGCAAGATGGTAGGAGTTGGAGATGTAGAAGTTGCTGGTTTCACCGTATTTAATGGCAAGCTGTTTGCAGGTGGCCTGCCCGCCGTAATCCAGCATACATTTCATCACCCGCAAAGCCTCCGAGGTAAAAACCGAGGTGTCTTGCAGCAAAGCACTCCACTGTGCGGTTGAAATGCCCGGATCATACTCACTTTCAGCAGGAAACCATCCGGCCTGCATCTGTGATGTCTTTTGTTCGGCAAGGTAGAAACGGCTCAGATAAAAGCCCAGATCAATGGCAGCGATATTCCAGTGTGTGTCTGGCCAGTATTTTCCGGCAGGGCTGCTTCAATGGCACTGCGGATCATCTGGTGATGGCAGCATTTTGGCTCAGTGCCACCCGCAGCTCATCATAAAGGCGGTAGCTGTTTAGCAGCGATTCTACGGAACCATCCCGCTTGGGCGGAGCATCGAAGTTCAGCGCATCCGAGATGTCACGGGCAACGGAATAGCGGTAGATATAATATTGATCCGGATACCGGAGCCACAGATAGACGCTGATGGCACTGGTGTTCTGGTGGTGGTTATTCCAACTGCCGTCGTTGTATTTTGTGCGTATTTCTTCGGTGGCAGCCTGAAATGCAATAATGCGCTGGGAAAGTTCGGTGGATTCATCAAACAAGCTGCGGAACATTGCGCGTGTTGCTTCACAGTCCGCTGCTGCGAAATTCAGGATCATCGCACGGGGATAGGCATAGCCGGTATCCAGAAGCGAAAAGACCTTTGCAGTGGCTTCCTTGAACATTTCACCAAAATCTGCCGCGTCAATATTCCAATGGTCGTGGAAATGCTGCGCGGCTTCCCATTTGAAATCTTCAACATGAGGCCAATGCTTCGGGAAATAGGTCTGGTATCCGCCCAAAACAGGCTCCAGTTTTGCAAGATCGATCATGACGGCTCCCTCCGAAATCAAAAAGTCTTTAAGATATTGTACCACGATAAAAATAGAAACACCATATTCCAACAAAAGAAAATGCCCGCCTGAAAATCAGACGGACATACTGTAAATCAAATCATCTGAAAATGCTTTAATGCTTCCACAATCGCATCCTCTTTTCCTTCGGACACTTGGCTGCTTCGCATTTTCATTTTTCGCTTTATGGTAATTCTCTCGCTCAATAATGCCGCGTTTCTGCTTCACCTGTGCGATATAGAGATTGGATACCTTCAACTGATGGTGTTCCCACACATAATCCCGAATCTCGTTGTAAGTCGCCTTGCTTTCTGCAGCAGTCACATCCAGTTCATCCATGCTGACGTCCACTTCGATGTGCCGCTCGACATTGAGTTTGGTCAAAAGGAGAACCGCTTCGCAATGCCGTGTTCTTGGAAATAGATCCACCGGCTGCACCTTCTCTGCGTGATATCCATTTTGTTCCAGCCATGCAGCATCTCTTGCGGCGGTGGCGGGGTTGCAGCTGACGTAGACCACCCGGCGGGGAGACATGCGCACGACAGCGGAAAGGGTGGCTTCGTCGCAGCCCTTGCGGGGTGGGTCCAGCATTACGATGTCCGGGTGAAGGCCCTCAGCGGCAAGGCGGGTGGCGGCCTGACCGGCATCTGCGCAGAAAAATCGGCTCTTTGCGGCCACATCTGCACCCATGCGGGCAGCGTTAGCCTTGGCACTTTCAATGGCTTCCGGTACGATCTCCACACCGATCAGCTCACGGCAGTGCGCTGCCATGGAAAGACCAATGGTGCCCATGCCGCAGTAGAGGTCCAGCAGCAGGTCGTCCGGGGTAAGCTGAGCATACTGGGCGGCAATGCCGTAAAGCTGCTCGGCAGCAAGGGTATTGACCTGATAGAAGGAAAGCGGGCCAAGCTGCACCGGAACACCGCACAGGGTGTCTTAAATATACCCCTGCCCATACAGGGTGTGGGTCTCGGTGCCAAGGATCACGTTGGTGTTTTTAGCATTTACGTTCAGCAGGATCGTGGTGATCTCTGCAAATTGAGCTTTCAGCCGGGTGCAAAGCTCTTCAGCGGAGGGCAGCTTGGCACGGGTGCAGACAAGGCAGACCATGATCTGGCCACTGTGAGCGCCGCGCCGCAGAAAGATATGACGCACAAGGCCCTGCCGGTCTCCTCGCTGTACGGCTGGATGCCCTTTTCTGCAAAAAAAGCGCACAATGCGTTGCCGATCTCATTCAGCACACCGGGCTGCAGGCGGCAGTCCGGGCAGGGGACGATGCGGTGGGTGCGCCCGGCGTAGAAGCCGATACAGGGCTTACCACTTTTGTCCACGCCCACCGGGAACTGCACCTTATTGCGGTAGCGGTTCACTTCCGGCGAACCCACAATGGGCAGAACAGGCACATCCAATCCTCCGATGCGGGCAAAGGCATCGGCAACATTCTCCTGCTTGGCGCGCAGCTCGGCAGCATAGTCCAGATGCCGCAGGCTGCAGCCGCCGCAGGGGCCTGCCACGGCACAATCCACCGGGATACGGTCCGGCGAAGGAGTGAGCACCTCGTCCAGAATACCGAAGGCGTAGCGCTTGCAGTCCTTAACGATGCGCACCCGGGCTTCGTCGCCGGGGGCGGCACCGGGAATAAACACGGTCTCACCGTCGGGACTGTGTGCTACGCCGCTGCCATCGCTGGAAAGACGCTCTACGCGCAGGGTGAGAACTTGATTTTTCTGTAAGGGCATGAAGGGTCTCCTTTACTGGTGGTCGGGGCCGTCGGCGGGAGCATCAGCCTGCGCCGCAAAATACTTGCTGGGCGGCACGCCCTTGGCGCGCTTGAATACCCGCGAGAAATAGAACTGGTCAAAGAAGCCTACCGACACCGCGACCTCGGCAATGGAAGGTTGCCTGCGCGCAGCAGCTTGCAGGCTTCGTTGATGCGGTATTCGGTAAGATAATCGATGGGGCTTTTGCCTACGTTCAGCATGAACACGCGGTACAGGTGACTGCGGGAGACACCTACGCTTTTTGCCACATCATCAATGGAAATATCGTGTGAATAATTGAACTGGATGTACTTGATGGCGTTGAGCACATACTGGCTGGAAGAGGAAGCCGTGTGCGGTTTGCCAGCGCTGGTCTCCTTCATCAGAGAAGCGATGAAGAGATAAAGGTAGCCCACCATGGCGGCTTCATCCTGCGGCTGCAACCCGCGGGAGGAATAAATGTTGGCCAGAGCGGCACGCATCCCATCGGGGTCGTGGGTGTGATGCACCGGCGAGTCGTCGGTGAAGGGGAGCTGCGCGGCCAGTTTGTGGGCACACGCACCGTTGAAGCCTACCCAGCTGTACTCCCAAGGCTGCTGCTCATCGGCAGTATACCGGATCAGCTGGCTTGGCCGGGCAAAACAGCTGACCCTGGCTCACTTCCCAGGTGCGTCCGCCCACCTCGAACACGCCCTTGCCGGAAAGTACCAGATGGATCAGGTAATGGTCGCGGATACCCGGCCCCCATGTTTGGCCCGGAGCACAGCGTTCGATGCCGCAATTGAAGATGGAAAGCTCAATATTATTGGTATAATTTTGTTTGAAGGATTGCTTATATACATCTGCCATAGCCGCGTTTCCTCCGCTCTGTCACGTTGCGGGCAGCTTTGTGCCCGATCTTTGGTATAGTATACCACACATCTGCCCGCAAATTCAACAAAAGTACATCTTATTCTTTGAACTGGGTGCCAAAATTCGCGTTTTTTCAGCGTTGGAAATTGAAAAAAGCGGTTGGATGCATTACAATAGACGTAACAAACCCATCTATCCCAAAGCAGCATATTGAGGGAGGAATCGTTATGGCAAACAGTGCGCAGCTCCGAAATGAGATCGCGGCGGGCAAATGGGACGATAAGCTCCGGGCACTGTATGGCGATGCGGCGCAGGAAATCTGTCGGCAGCGGGCACGCTACTGTGCTGCGCTGGAACAGTTTGAGCTGTACTTTGGGCCGGGCAGGCAGGTGCAGGTTTATTCGGCACCGGGCCGCGCAGAGCTGGGCGGCAACCACACCGACCACCAGCACGGTTATGGCCTTGCGGCGGCTGTCACGTTGGATCTTGTGGCCGTGGCTGCGCACAATACAGACGGCTACGTGCGGGTCAAATCCCGCGGGTTCAACAAGCTGGATGTGATCGACCTGACCGTGGAGGGGCCGCAGGAAGGGGAGAGCACCCACTCGGCCAGCCTGATCCGCGGCATTGCCGAGGGCTTCCGCGCGGCAGGCAAAGCGGTGGGCGGCTTTGATGCATACACGGCCAGTGATGTGCTGCGCGGCAGCGGCCTTTCCAGTTCTGCTGCCTTTGAAATGGGCATGGCTGCCATCTGGAACGGAGAATATGGCTGCGGTCTGGCCCCGGCGGAGCTGGCAAAGATCTGTCAGTATGCGGAGAATGCCTATTTTGGCAAGCCCAGCGGCCTGCTGGATCAGCTGACCAGCGCAGTGGGCGGCATTATCTTTGCGGATTTTGCAGACCCCCAGCAGCCGGTTCTGGAAAAGATCCACGCCGACGGCCTGCTGCCGCCGGGCATGAGCCTGTGCGTTACCGATACGCGCGGCAGCCACAGCGAATTGACCGGTGAGTTTGCAGCCATCCGGCAGGAGATGGAGCAGATCGCAGCGTTTCTTGGCAAAAAGGTGCTGGGACAGGTGACGGAGAGCGCATTCTGGGCAGCACTGCCTGCGCTGCGCAAAGCCTGCGGCGACCGCGCGGTGCTGCGCGCCATCCACTATTTTGAAGAGAACGCTCGCACCCTTGCCCAGAGGGACGCGCTGCAGGCCGGGCAGTTTGATGCCTTTGCAGCGCTGGTGCTGGAAAGCGGACGCGCATCCTTTGCGCTATGCCAGAATGTCTACTGCAGTACCGATGTGCGGCATCAGGGGCTTTCGGTGGCACTGGCGCTGAGCCAGAGTATCCTGCAGGGCAGCACGGGAGCCTGGCGGATGCAGGGCGGCGGCTTTGCAGGCACCATTCAGGCGTATGTTCCCCAGAGCCTGCTGGAACGCTATCACAGCGAGATCGAGCGGGTATTCGGCAAGGGCAGCTGCTACATTCTGCGTCTGCGGGAGCAGGGGGCAGTGAAAGCGATCTGAAAACAAAAACGCATCTGCAAGATTTTGCAGATGCGTTTTGCTATGCTTTATACTGCTGGGAAGGTTCAGAAAACCGGTTTCGGGCCGGGAGCGGACTGAGCCTGCTCTTTCTCTTCTTCCCGGCGCTGCTGATCCGAGATATACTGCACCATGTCCCGCTCCTCGTGGGAAAAATGGAACAGGTCTGCGATGGTATCGTAGGCGCTCACCACGAAGTTGAAGCCTGTCTTTACCACATTGAACAGCAGCATGGGCACAAAGGTGAAAGAAAGTGAGATCAATCCGCCGCTAAAGAAAAGATCGTCCAGACGCAGATTGCTGAAGAAAAGATCCAGCGCATCGCCCAGCGGCCCGCCGCCGGAAATACTGCGCAGCTCTTCTTCGGAAACAGAAATGTATGAATGCGGCATCTGAAGGTTTTTCATGGAGAAAGCTCCTTTCTGACAAGATCGTTCCGGGAATGGAATCAAACTCAGGCGGCAGCGGTTTCCTCGGCCTGAGCGGCATCAAAGCTCGGCATGGGGTTCACGATCTGATCGTAGATGCTTGTAACGGTACGAATGACGTTCATGACCTGCGAATAGACATAGACACCGGCCAGACCGGCAACGCCCACAGAAGCGATACGGCTCCAGGTGTTCATCTTATCCCAGGTGTGATAGAAGGTGCCGGACAGGCTCAGACCATTCGACAGACCGGACTGCACACGGCCTGCGATGTACCGGAAGGAATAGTTGGTCATCAGCACGAACAGGTTGATCGCTGCATTCTGGCCGAATGTAGCAAACTGATCGGTGTTGAAATAAATATCGTGATTAAAGGCTGAGCCAAGGTAGATGGACTGACCGCCATCCAGATAGGTCATTTCTTCTTCGGAGATAATGGCATAGGAAGCCGGTAAAAGCATGGTATTCTGATTGGGATGATCCATGGTGGAAGAACTCCTTTCCGTAGTGGAATCTGCACAAAGGCAGACAATAATACTATCTGAATTGTAACATAACTGTGTCCAAATAACAAGAGCAGAGATGCGCAAAATCATGATACATTTGTGAATAAACTGTTACAGAAAGGCGGCAAAATCACGGATGTCAGCCCAAAAATGCGCAATATGTCCATAATCTGGTCCTGAAAAAATGTTCTGTAGAAAAAGCAAAAGCGCCTGCAGATTCCGGGTGCAGACGCTTTTATGGGGAGAAAATGATCGGGGAATTACTGTGCCCGTTCGTAGAGCACAGTCAGCTGCGCAATGTGCCCGGCCAGTGCTTCCGGCAAGGGACAGGTGAGCCGCCACTGCCAGTTGGAGCCTTGGGTGCTGGGGGTGTTGATGCGCCCCTCAGCCCCAAGATGCAGCCAGTCCGCCAGAGGAATCACAGCGGTATCCGATACACTGGCAAGGCAGGCACAGATCATGGCCTCGGTCAGCTCTTCCGGCTGGCAGCGCAGGTAGCGGCAGGCATAGGCCACATCCTCGGCACTGGCGTTGGTACGCCAGCCTTCGGCGGTCACATTGTCATGGGTGCCGGTGTATACTACGCTGTTCCGGGGGTAGGTGTGGGGCAGGTAATTGCCGGATTCCCGGCTGTCAAAGGCAAACTGCATGATCTTCATGCCCGGGTAGCCGCTGGCGGAAAGCATGGCCTTGACCTCCGGGGTCAGGTAGCCAAGATCCTCGGCAATGATGCCGCCCTCGCCAAGGTTTTCGTGCATGGCGTTGATAAAATCGCGGTCAGGGCCTTTTTCCCAGTGACCGCCCGCCGCCGTTTTGTTCCCGGCGGGAATGGAGTAATAGCTCTCGAAGCCGCGGAAGTGGTCGATGCGCACCACATCGTAAATGGAGGTGGCGTGCTTCATGCGCTGCTTCCACCACGCAAAGCCGGTGGCTTTGTGCGTGGGCCAGTCATACAGGGGGTTGCCCCACAGCTGACCGTCTGCTGCAAAGGCGTCCGGCGGGCATCCGGCAACCTGCGTCAGGTGCATCTGGCCATCGGTCTGGAACAGTTCCGGGTGGGTCCACAGATCGCTGGAATCCGGGCTGACATAGATGGGAATATCGCCCACCAGACGGACGCCCTTGCCGTTGGCGTAAGCCTTCAGGGCGTTCCACTGGGTGTAGAAGAAGAATTGCACCGCCTTGTAGTAATCCACCGCACCGGCGAGACGCTGTTTTGCGGCAGCAATGGCTTCCGGTTTGCGGCAGCGCAGGTCATCCGGCCAGTCGGCAAGGCCGGCCTGCCCCTGTTCGGCCTTGACAGCCATAAACAGGGCGTAATCCTCCAGCCAGAAGCTCTGCGCCTCGCAGAAGGCTTCATAGGAGGGGGAGGGGGCTGCCAGCAGGCGGTCGGCTGCCTTTTTCAGGATCACAGGCCGCTCGTTGTACAGTACGCCGTAGTCGATGGGGCCTACAGGCCGTGCGGCGGGCACTTCATCGGCCGTCAGCAGACCGACGTCGGCCAGCAGGCGGTAGTCAATGAAGTAGGGGTTACCGGCAAAGGCGGAAAAGCTCTGATAAGGGCTGTCGCCGTAACCGGTGGGGCCAATGGGCAGCATCTGCCAGTAGGTCTGCTTTGCATCGGCCAGAAAATCCACGAATGCAAAGGCCTCTTTTCCCAGCGTACCGATGCCAAAAGGCCCCGGCAGACTGAAAACGGGCATCAGAATGCCGCTTGCACGCATAGTGTGCGCACCTCCTTAGCCCTTGACGGCACCTGCAACAACGCCCTCAATGATGTACTTCTGGCAGGTGATGTACAGCAGGATGATGGGGATGATGGCGATGATGATGCAGGCCATCATGGGAGCCAGCTCCACACGGCCGTAGCCGCCGCGGAAGTACTGGATGGCCATGGGAATGGTGCGGTATTTCTTGATGTCCAGCACCAGAGTGGGCAGCAGGTAGTCATTCCACACCCACATGGTCTCGAGGATAGCGGTGGAGATCATGGTGGGCTTGAGGATGGGGAATACGACCTTGAAGAAGATCTGAATGGGGTTGCAGCCGTCGATCATGGCCGCTTCCTCAATTTCCATGGGCACGCTCTTCATGAAGCCGGTGAACATGAACACGGCCAGACCGGCACCGAAGCCCAGATAGATGATGCAGATGTTCCACGGGGTGTTCAGATTGAGCTGGTCAGCGGTCTTGGACAGGGTGAACATGACCATCTGGAAGGGCACGACCATGGAGAACACGATCAGCAGGTTCATGAACTTGCTCAGCTTATTGTTCACGCGGGTGAGGTACCAACCGGTCATGGAGCAGCACAGCAGGATCAGCGCCACACTGGTAACGGTGATGACAAGGCTGTAGCCAAGGCTGGAAAGGAAGCCCATCTTGGTGACACCGTAAACGTAGTTGCTCAGGCCCGCAAAGGTCTCGGCGGTGGGCAGCTTGAACACGGTGGAGGTGGTAAAGCTGCCCTCGATCTTCAAGCTGTTCAGCAGGATCAGCACGATGGGGTAGATCCACAGCAGACTCAGCAGCGTCATGATGACGGTGAGGATGTTATCCCACATTTTTTTCTGTTTAGGCATTACTGCTGCACCTCCTTGGAACGGGTAAAGTGGAGCTGGATCAGAGAAATGACCACGACGATCAGGAAGAACACCACAGCCTTCGCCTGACCAATGCCCTTCCACTGGGCACCGGAACGGCCATAGAAGGTGTTGTAGATGTTCAGGGCCAGCATTTCACTGGCGTTGGCGGGTTCGCCTGCGGTCAGGGCAACGTTCTGGTCGAACAGTTTGAAGCTGTTGGTCAGGGTCAGGAAGGTGCAGATGGTCACGCTGGGCATGACCATGGGAATTTTGATCTTGAACAGGATCTCGCGGTCGTTGGCACCGTCGATCTTGGCGGCTTCGATCAGGTCGCCGGGCACGCTCTGCAGGCCGGCAACGTAAATGATCATCATGTAGCCGATCTGCTGCCAGCACATCAGGATGACCAGACCGACGAAACCGGCCTTGGCATCCAGCGCCAGAAGAGGTTTCTGCAGGTTGGCCAGCACACCGTTGAGCAGGATCTGCCAGATGTAGCCCAGCAGGATGCCGCCGATCAGGTTGGGCATGAAGTAGACGGTACGGAAGATGTTGGTGCCGCGGATGCCGCGGGTGAGCACCAGCGCAATGGCAAAGGCGCAGACGTTGATGAGCACGGTGGATACTACAGTGAACGCTGCGGTAAAGCCGAAGGCGTGCAGGAAGGTAGAATCCTGAAATACGTTGATGTAGTTATGGATGCCCACAAAGGTGGTCTTGCTCACAGTAGTGAACCGCTGGAACGAAAGGTAAATGCCCCAGATGAAGGGCCAGATAAAGCCGATGATGAACGCGAGCAGCGTGGGCAGCACGAACACCGGCCAATATTTGCTGATGGCTTTTTGCATGATGTACCTCCTATATGCGGAGTGGTTAACAAAAAAGGGGAGGCGGGGCGAACTTCTTCGCCCGCCTCCTGTTCAGTTCTTTTTTATAGACCGATCAGGAGCTTAGCCGTTTGCCAGCTTGTATTCCTTAGCCCAGCCATCGACGAAGGCGGTCACAACGCCGTCCCAGTCGCCGGTGCCTGCTGCGTAAGCGGTCAGAGCGCTGCCCACGCCGTTCTTCCACTCCTCGGAAGGCATGGTGGAGAAGCACCAGTCAACACTGGTCTTGCCGTCGGCCACATACTGGTTTGCAATGGCGATCAGGGGGTTGGTGGAGTCCTTAGCCTTCTTGAAGGGGATGACGAAGCCCATCTTGTCAGCCATCGCGCTGGTGCCGGCCTCAGAGGTGACGCACCAGTACAGGAAGTCCAGAGTAGCCTGAATATCGGCATCAGAAGAGTTGTTGTTCACGCACCAGAAGTTCTCGGAACCGGTGCACAGGCCCTGATTCTCCTCGCCATCCACGCCGATGTAGATGGGCAGCATACCCAGGTTGTCGTCGCCCAGATCCTTCACGTCATTGTAAGCCCAAGTGCCGTTCTGGTAGAACACAGCCTTCTTGCCCACAAACTCAGCCACAGCGTCGTTGCCGGTCTTGGAAGCCAGCAGGGTGGGGTCACAGGTGGAATCGGTGATGTACAGATCCCAGATCTGCTTGTAGTTGTCCAGATAGGTGCCCTTGATGGCGTCGGTAGAGCTGATGCCGTCTGCCTTGTACTCGTAGTAGATGGGCAGGTTTGCCAGATGGGTCTTGAAGCGCCAGTCAGAAGAACTGTCCATGCCGGCAGAAGTGAAAGCACCGTCCACGCCCAGCTCAGCCTTGCGTGCCTGAATATCGTCAGCGACCTTCTTCAGATCGGCAAAGCCCTTGATGTCGTCCTGCGTATAGCCGGCGGCGGTCAGCAGTTCCTTGTTGTAGATGATGCCGTAGGTCTCGATGACATAGGCGATGGCAGCCACAGCGTCGCCATCCTTCAGTGCGAAAGAGTCGCTGGTCAGCTCACCGTACAGCTGGCTGCCGGACAGATCGTAGCAGTAATCCTTCCAGTTTGCCAGACCAACAGGGCCGTTCACCTGGAACAGGGTGGGAGCCTCGCTCTTCTCCATCTCGCTCATCAGGGTGGTCTCGTACTGGCCAGAAGCGGCGGTGACAACGGTCACAGGCACGCCGGTCTCCTTGGTGTACTCAGCGGCCAGATCCTGCCAATCCTGATCCTGCTCGGGCTTGAAGTTCAGGTAGTAGACCTTGCCGTCTGCCTTTGCAGCGGTGCTGGAAGCAGCGGTAGAACTGGCAGCAGAGGAAGCGGTGCTGCTGGAGGAGCCGCCGCAGGCAGCCAGACCCAGAGCAGCGGCGGAAACGCCAGCGGCCTTCAGGAAGTTACGACGAGTAATCATTTTCTTCATAATAAGTTCTCCTTCTTATTAAAAATAAACTATTTCAAAATCTCCGTCCCCTGACGGAGGGAAAACAAAATTTAAATCGCCCTCACGCTCTCACCCTGCTGCAGCTCCGGCTGCAAGGTGATGGTCTGGGCCGGTGCACCGTGCTCGATCTGCCGCACCAGCAACTCAATGCTCTGCAGCGAGATCTGTTCACTGGGCTGCACAACGGTAGTCAGAACAGGCACACAGTAACGGGACATCGTGATGCCGTCAAAGCCGATCACCGAGACATCTTCCGGAACCCGTAGCCCGGCGCTCACCAACGCGCGGATGGCACCTAAGGCGATCACATCACTCATGGCGAACAGGGCAGTGAAGTCGGCCCGGCGGGCCAGCAGGCTGTTCACGGCGTGATAGGCAGACTCAAAATCGTAGTTGGACAGGCCGTACAGCTTGTCGCTGAACAGGATGCCTGCGTCCTGCATCGCCTGCTGTGCACCCTCGCGGCGCATCACGCTGGGATAACTGGTGACCGGACCACCCAGCACTGCGATCTTACGATGCCCTTGCTGGATGAGGTAGTCCACAGCAGTGTAGGCTGCAGCGCGGTCATCCACGCCCACCATGGAAAGATTGGGAAAGTCCAGCTCGTCGGAGACCAGTGTGGTCAGCACCGAGGGGACTGTGATGTTGGCAAAGCCTTTTTTGAAGTTGGCTACGCTGCCGCCCAGAAAGATCATACCTTTGGGCTTGATCTCCCGCAGGATCTTTTCGGCGGCATCGACCTCGTTGGCGTTTTCATCCAAATAGGAAACGATGCCATTGTAGCCATACAGGGTGGCGGCCCGCTGCAGCTGGACTAAGAAGTCCGAGAAGAAGAGATTGCGGGTGCCTTTGACCACGAACACCAGACTGCGGGACTGCTGGATCTTCAGCTGCCGTGCATTGGTGTTGGGCACGAACCCGGCCTCCCGCATTACCTTGAGTACATGCTCCTTGGTCTCGGGCCGGACATCGGGCCGGTCGTTGATGACACGAGAAATGGTGCTTACCGAGCAGCCGCTGATCCGGGCAATGTCCTTAATGGTCAGATTCGGCATTTTGTCGGAGTACCTCACTTTCGGTAATAGATTCGGGAACGTTGTCGGGAACGTTTTCAGTGGCTATAGTATGGCATAATTTGCATAAAAAATCAATAACCCAAAAGTGTTTTCGTGAAAATTGTATAGCATTCTGAGCTGCTTTTGTGCAGATTGAATTGCGCGCAAATCAAAATGTGCCGACAGTTCCGCAAATTCCCGGTACAAATCAGAAACAACCGGTAAAACCGTACCGATTTGTAACTTTTCAACATAGAGCAGTGGTTTTATAAAAGGAGAAAGAAAAAAAGCAATGCCCGGCAGATAACACAGCCTGCCGGGCATTGCATAGTTTTGAAATGGTTTATCCGCTTTTTCAAAAATACGGGTGCTGATAGGGTTCGGGTTCCGGGCCGCAGTACAGGCCAAACGCATCGCAGATCCAGTAGCTGCCGTCCTCCATGGGCACGCGGCACCACTGGTGGCTGTACTGGTTCTCGTTCACATGCTCATATGGGATGCCCAGAATGTCCAGACACAGAGCGGTGGCCCGGGCACACCCGGCACAGGATGCTGTGCGCAGTACAAAATAACCGTAGGGGTCGTTGTAATGGTTGGCTTCCATAGAGTAAGCCATGGAGCCATCATCCACCACCGCACGCAGGGCAGAGGCAATGCCGTAAAGCTGGTCTTCCCGGCTCATGAGCGCCAGCGGTGTGACCACCTTCAGCGCTTCCTGATATGCCTGCGCAAACTCCTCATCGGTGCATTTGCGCTTGAGAGACTTGTAGTGGGCCAGCTTGTTGATGGCCACCGGCGACCAGACGGAAGAAAACTGCGCTTCGGTCAAAGAAAGCTCGTCATCACCGGCAATGCCGTCCGCAGAAGGCTTGCGGCCTTCGTCAATGCCGTGATCCAGATAATGACGCAGCAGTGCACCCTCGTCATTGCCGCATACGGCCGCAACATCCGGATACTGTGCAGCGTAGTATGCTGCATCAAAGGTAGAAAGCGCAGCAGCGGAAAGACCGGTCTGTGCGGCCAGCAGCACACCGGCTGTCAGCGCCGCAAGTCTAAGATACCGTTTTTTCATGACAAAAACCTCCTCAAAAAAGAATAAAACGCCTCCTGAGCTCAGTATAGCACATCCGGGCCGGAAGAAAAAGACAAAAAAGCGCTCCCACCTTGTCATCGGTGAGAGCGCTTTGCTGATTGCTGATTATTTTGATTGAGTTGATTCTTTAAAGATTAGTCACTGACGTAGGGCATCAGAGCAACGTGACGAGCACGCTTGATGGCGATGGTCAGTGCGCGCTGATGATAAGCGCAGGTGCCGGTCACACGGCGGGGAATGATCTTTGCACGCTCAGAGACGTACTTACGCAGACGGGGCACGTCCTTGTAATCGATGGTGTCGATACGATCGACACAGAAGCTGCAAACCTTCTTGCGGCCGCGACGCATGGGGCGTGCGGGGCGAGAGCCTTCGGTTCTTTCAAAAGCCATTGCTTATTACCTCCTATTGGATTTTTAACGGATTGACCGTTTCGTGTCAGAACGGCAGGTCGTCGCTGTCGTCGATGACGGCGAAGTCGTCTGCATTGCCGGCAGAGTAGCTGGGAGCTGCCTCCACAGCGGCCGGGCGGGCAGGCGCTGCGTTCTGGTAGGCGGGAGCAGAATGATTCTGATAATTTGCTCCGCCGCCTGCATTGCTGTTTTGGAGCCTGCAAAGTTGATATTGTTGGCTACCACTTCCACAGCGGTGCGGTTGTTGCCGTTCTTATCCTGATACTGGCGGGTCTGAAGACTGCCTTCAATGGCAATCAGACTGCCCTTCTGGAAATACTTGCTAACAAACTCGGCCTGCTGACGCCATGCAACGATATCGATGAAATCGGCCTGACGCTGCTCGCCCTGACGCGCAAAATTGCGGTCACAGGCAATGCGGAAGCTGCACACATTGGTACCCTGCGGGGTGGTGCGCAGTTCGGGATCCGCCACAAGACGGCCCATGATGGCAACAACATTCAACATTTTACGGTCTCCCTTTCTGTCACAGAAGAATTACTCCTCGTGAGCAATGATCAGGCTGCGCATAACACCTTCAGTGATCTTGTACACACGGTCCAGCTCAGCAGGGAAGCTGGGCTCGCTGGTGAAGTCGATCACGGTGTAAACGCCTTCCTCCTCGTCGTTGATGGGGTAGGCCAGACGGCGCTTGCCCCACTCGTCGATGGAATCGATCGTACCGTTAGCCTCGATCAGGGACTTGAACTTACCAACCAGAGCGGCGGTAGCCTCCTCGTCGAGAGCGGCGCTGGTAATCAGCATGGTTTCGTACTTTGCCATTTTGTAGCACCTCCTTTTGGACTTAAGGATCCTGCAATCACAGGACCAAGGGTACACACAAAACGCGGCATCGCGCCTTGTGTGCGGCGTGTCTGTTCAGACAGCAATTTATTATAGCAAGCTGTGTGGATTCTGTCAAGCTTTTTCCGAAAAAAGATATAATAAAAAATATTTTGATTTTTTTGTGAAAGAGGAATATAATATAGTGGCTTTCAGAGGATGAACGGCAGGGCAGCCGGGGATCGGCCGTCTCTCTGCTCTCTGTTATCCGTCTTCGAAAGGAATGTATATATGGTTCTGGGAATTTTATAGTAAAGGAAGGATTCTTTGTGTATTCGGTTTTCCGTAACCTGGCAATCATCATCCTCAGCGCAAAGTTCTTTGGTCTGGTGGCCCGCAAGTGCAAGGCCCCGCAGGTGGTGGGTGAGATCCTTGCCGGTTTGATCATCGGTCCCTGTGTGCTGAATCTGGTGCAGACCAGTGATGCCATCTCCACCTTTGCAGAGATCGGCGTGGTCATGCTGATGTTCACCACGGGCCTTGGCACCAATCTGAAGGAACTGATCAAAGCCGGCCCCATCGCCACCCTGGTCGCCTGCGTGGGCGTAGCCGTTCCGCTGGTGGGCGGCACCCTGCTGTACAGTGCGTTCTACGGCTTCTCTGCCGTGGGCAGCCCTGAGTTCTATCGTGCCCTGTTCATCGGCACCATCATGACGGCCACCAGCGTGTCCATTACGGTGGCAACCCTGCAGGAGCTGGGCCACCTGAAGAGCTTTCGGCACGACCATCGTCAGTGCCGCCGTCATTGATGATGTCATCGGCATCGTAGTCCTCACCTGCGTGCTGGGCGCAAGCTCCGGCACCGGCACGGGTCTGGGCAAGGTGCTCATCAATACGGTGCTGTTCTTTACTGCCGTGGGCGTGGGCGTTGTGGCTCACTTTGCTATGACATGGCTGGACAAGCGCAATCCCCACACCCAGCGCATCACCATCGTGAGCATGGCGTTCTGCTTCGCTATGGCCTACATCGCCGAGGAATACTTCGGCATTGCCGATATCACCGGTGCCTATATCGCCGGTATCGTGCTGTGCACTATGGACGATGCCCCCTATGTGGAGCGCCGCGTGGATATCAGCAATTATATCATTTTTGCGCCTATCTTCTTTGCATCCATCGGCTTGAAGACCGACATCAGCGGCCTGACGCCGGAAATCTTCCTGTTCTGCGTCTGCTTCGTCATTGTAGCACTTATCACCAAGATCATCGGCTGCGGCCTTGCGGCCAAGATCTGCCGCTTCAACTGGGGCGACTCCCTCAAGATCGGCGTTGGCATGATGACCCGCGGCGAGGTGGCACTGATCGTGGCCCAGAAGGGCCTGGATGTCGGCGTGGTGGACTCGGTCTACTTTACCGCTGTGATCCTGCTGATCGTGGTGTCCAGCGTGGCAACTCCGCTGGTGCTCAAGGCACTCTTTACCAAGATGCCGCCGCAGAAGCACCCCAGTCAGGTAAATGGGTAAACAATAAAAAAGATCCTCCGACAGGTCTGCCGGAGGATCTTTTATTTTCAGGATAAGTTACAGTGTCTTGCAGAACTCCTTCAGGTAAGCGCGGAATTCTTCGCCGATCTCCGGATGCTGCAGGGCCAGCTCCACCTGAGCTTCCACCACCTTGAGCTTGTTGCCCATGTCATAGTGCTTGCCGGTGAACTCTACGGCCGTCATGCCGCCGCGGGTGCGGGCATACTCGGCCATGGCATCGGTCAGCTGGATCTCGCCTGCGCCGGGCTTGGTGTGGGCAAGGATCTCGTAGATCTCCGGGGTCAGCAGCACGCGTCCCAGAATGGAGTAGTTGCTGAACTCCTGTCCCTTCTTGGGCTTCTCGATCATGTCGTCCACAAAGAAATAGTTGTCGTGGATGGGGGTGGTCTTCAAGCTGCAGTACCGGCTCACATCTTCCCATGGCACTGCGGAAACGCCTGCCGCCGGGCGAACTCCTCGTAGGCGCGGATCAGCTGAGCACAGACCGGGTCCTCGCCCCAGATCACGTCATCGCCGTAGATCACCACAAAGGGATCATCGCCGGTGAAGGCCTTGGCGGTGTTCACAGCATGGCCCAGACCCAGCGTCTGCTTCTGGCGCACAAAGAGGATGTTTGCCATGTTGGCGATGCCAAGGCACTCTTCCAGAGCCTTTTCCTTGCCGGGCTTTGCCAGCTTTTCTTCCAGCTCAGGGCTGCGGTCAAAGTGATCCTCAATGATGCTCTGGTTGCGGCCCAGAATGATGAGGATATCGGTGATGCCGGAACGCACAGCTTCTTCCACCAGATACTGGATGGCGGGCTTGTCCACGATGGGCAGCATACCCTTGGGCATGGCCTTGGTAGCGGGCAGCACGCGGGTGCCAAGACCGGCGGCAGGAATGACAGCTTTGGTGACTTTCTTCATCATGATCCATATTCTCCTATTACTATTTTGAAATCCGCAACGCCAGCCTCTGCAGGCGGCATTGCAGATCAGAGCATCCCGGCCAAAGCGTCCAGATTCGGACCCATCAGCACGGTAGCGCAGGCACCCAGCACCATCAGCAGTACAAAGGCACCGACCACACCGGCGATGCTCACGCCGCCCTGCGCAGACAGGACCGCACGGCGCTGGGCAGCGTCCGGGAACTCAGCACGGATGCGGCGGATGCGCTCGGCTGCGCTTTTGCGGTACAGCCACTTGGCGTACAGGGTGCGCAGCATCACCAGCGCAAAGCTAAACACCGTCATAATGCGGGAAAGCACGACAATGGCAGTGCTGCTGATGCCCGCAGTGAGCGGACTGCCGGTGGCCTGCATCATGCTCAGCAGGGTGGGCAGGGCCACCACCAGCTCTGCGGCCAGAAAACCAAAGGCCGGCTTCCACGCCTTGCGGTAGAAGAAATAGAACGGGCCGAACACCAGCGCCGAAGCACATGGAAATTTTGGTGTGCTGCAGCTGCATCCGGCTGTAATCGTTCAGGTAGACGGGCGCGGCCTTGCCAATATAATCGTTCCAGTCGCTGTAGGGGATGCCGTCGATCAGCTCTTCCTTGCCAAAGGCCGCCTGCACGTTGCGGCGGGTGGGCTCCTCCACCGTCTGCTGATACTGGCGGTAAAGGTCGTTGTAATCAAAGCGTCCGTCTGCGTCGGTGCCGGGCTGGCTCTGGGTGGGCGGCTCCGGGCACTGGCTCTCCGGCGGAAGAACGGCACCGCAGCAGCGGCAGCGCTCTTCGGTGCGCAGGGTGCGCTCACCGCAGCTGGGGCAGGTGCGCAGAGCATCGTCTTTGTACGGGAACGTCCATTCATAGCCCGCGCCATGGGCGGGGGTGTGGATGCAGCGGCCAAGCTTTTCGTAGCACTCGCGGTGATAGGGTGCGCCGCAGTCCGGGCAGACCACGATATCATCGGTCAGCGCCAGCGGTCTGCCGCAGCCTTCGCAGGGACAGCCATAATATTTCGGCATGATTTCCTCCTGTTGTATGGTTCATACTGGTATTATACTCCCCTGAAAGAGAAAAGAAAAGGTGAAAATCTTCAAAATTCCAGCAGGATAATCCATTTACCCCTTTACTTTAGCACAGATTCTCGGTATACTAATGAAGTATCTGTGTATAAACTGTGTCTTTTGGCAAGTACAAAGGACTTTATCTTATTTATCATTTCGAGAGGGATTTAGAGAATGATCACGATTGACGAACTGAAGGTGCAGCTTGCCGATTATGGCAAGGCGGTCAAGGACTTGGAAGAAGCCCTTGCCATTGATGCCTCCCGCAAGCGCGTGCAGGAGCTGGAGCACACCATGAGCCGCCCCTGGCTTTTATGATGATGCAGACCTGAGCAAGAAGGTCTTTGACGAAGTGGGCGACCTGAAGGGCAAGCTGAGCCGCTTTGAAAAGCTGCAGGGCCTGTACGATGATGCCGAGACCATGCTGGTGATGCTGGATGAAGAATACGACCCCGCCATGATCCCCGAAGCAGAGGAGTCTGTGAACGCTGTGGGCAAGGCAGTGGATGAGCTGCAGCTGATGACCATGCTGAACGGTGAGTACGACCACAGCAACGCCATCCTGACCTTCCATGCCGGTACCGGCGGCACCGAGGCACAGGACTGGGCCGAAATGCTGTACCGCATGTACAACAAGTGGGCTTCCAACCACGGCATGACGGTGGAAGTGCTGGATTACCAGGATGGTGACGAAGCCGGCATGAAGAGCGCTTCCATGATGGTGAAGGGTGCCAACGCCTACGGCCTGCTCAAGAGTGAGAACGGTGTGCACCGTCTGGTGCGCGTGTCGCCTTTTGACGCCAATGCCCGCCGCCAGACCAGCTTTGCTTCGCTGGAAGTGATGCCCGAGCTGGATAACACCATTCAGGTGGATATCCGCCCCGAGGACATTGAGATGCAGGTGTACCGTTCCTCCGGTGCCGGCGGCCAGCACATCAACAAGACCTCTTCCGCTGTGCGTCTGATCCACAAGCCCACCGGCGTCGTGGTCAGCTGCCAGACCCAGCGCAGCCAGTTCCAGAACCGTGACTACGCCATGGAAATGCTGAAGGCAAAGCTGTATCAGATCGCAAAGCAGCAGCACATGGACAAGATCGATGACATCAAGGGCGTTCAGAACGAGATCGCCTGGGGCCACCAGATCCGCAGCTATGTGTTCATGCCCTACACCATGGTCAAGGATCACCGCACCAACTACGAGACCGGCAATGTGGATGCCGTGATGGACGGCGAGCTGGATGGTTTCATCTTTGCATACCTCAAGGCTGCAAGCCGCGGGGAGCTGCAGGATACCTGATCTTGAACGTATAAAATGCAAAGGCCGTGCTTCCTTTTATGGAGGCACGGCCTTTTTTGTGTTCTTACGCCAGATCAGGCAGAATGGTATCCCAGAGATTTTCCTCCTGCCGCAGGGCGTTGAAGCAGCAGTCCAAGTACATTTTGTTTGCCGCTGCAAGGATCGTGCTGCGCAGAAGCAGCTTTTCATCTGCGGCATCCACGGCAAGGTCGCGGATTTCCCTGGTGCAGCCGAATACAAACGGCAGGCAGTTTTCCATCTCGTCGCAGAAGTAGTCGTAAGCTGCCCCGGCGGAACAGTGCGCCCGCTGCATTTTAAACAGGGCATCGATGTTTTCCATTGAGAGCACCGTTTTGGAGACTGCAATGTACATCAGGGATGCGATCTGATCGCGGGCGTACTTCTTGCGCACCGGGTGGGACAAAATGCCCTTTTTAACGTAGTTGCTGACCATGGAAGAGGTGAGCTCCACGCCGCAGAAGGTGCGGAAATAGCTGTTGACGTACTGCACGGTCTGGTCAAGATAAAGCCCCATCTGCGGGAGATCGGCGTACCGGGGCAGGGCAAACCCGGCGGCGCAGGCCGCAACGCGGCATTTGGTTTCAGTTTTCATATCGTAAGCAGTTTTCTAAGGTTGGCGCAGCTGGGCTGCGCGGGATACAGAAAATGGTTTTCTGGCGGTATTATAGCGCAAATCGGTTCTCTGGTCAACGGATTTTTAAAACTTTTGAAAGAATGCATAAAATCCCTTGACAGGTTTTGAAAAACTGCTATGATGTCTGCAGTGAACCGAAAAACCATGCAGGCGGAAGTGCGTGTAAGGCACGGAAAATAAAAAAATGACCTGCTATCACAAAATAGATTTGGAGCGTGCATTTTATGAAAACCAAGATCGTTGTGGATTCTTCGTCCAACCTGTATGCCCTGCCGGGCGTGGATTTTGCCTGTGTGCCGTTGAAGATCGTCACGGATGAACAGGAATATCTGGATGACGGTACTCTGGATGCTGTGGGCATGGCCCGGTCTCTGCGTACTTACAAGGGCAAGACCAGCACCTCCTGCCCCAATGTGGCAGACTGGCTGGCTGCTTATGAGGGTGCGGAGCAGATCTTTGTTGCCACCATCACGGGCACACTGTCCGGCAGCTACAATGCTGCACTGCTGGCAGCGGAAGAATACAAGGAAACGCACCCGGAGGCCCGTGTTTTTGTTCTGGACAGCCTGTCCGCCGGGCCGGAGCTGCGTCTGCTGGCAGAGCGTCTGCGGGATCTCGTCCGGATCGGGATGGAGTTTGACGAGATCTGCGAGGCGATCCTGGCTTACCACAAGCACACACATCTGCTGTTTTCGTTGGAATCGCTGGCCAATCTGGCCCGCAATGGCCGTGTGAAGCCTGCTGTTGCCGCTGTGGCACGGATGCTGGGCATCCGGGTCATCGGTCAGGCCAGTGAGAGCGGCGAGCTGGAGGTGCTGTGCAAGACCCGCGGCGAGCACGGTGCACTGGAGCGCATCGTGCTGGAATTGAAGGATCACGGCTTTACCGATGGCAAAGTGCACATTGCCCACTGTGATAACCCGGAAGCTGCCAAGCGCCTGAAGCTGATGATCCACGCGGTGTTTGCAGGGGCGCAGGTGGATGTGGCCGAGTGCGGCGGCCTGTGCAGCTACTACGCTGAGCAGGGCGGCCTGATGGTGGGCTATGAGGACGGAAAAACAGAGTAAAAGAGTTTTTGATATTGCAAGCAAGCCGGGCCTGCGGGTCTGGCTTGCTTTTTTTTTGAACAGCGCAAAACTTGAAAAAGTTGTAAAACCGCGCTATACTTACACATAATTATAAATGGGAAAGGAGGGCAGGCCCATGCTTTTTCGTTCACCGGTCGTGCGCTTTTTCAGCCGCATTCTGAACCGCGTCACCATCACGGTGGTGTTGGTGGCATTGCAGCTGCTGTGGCTGTGCTGGGTGGCGTTTGCCATCACCACCGGCACGGGCAGCGTGTGGGTGAACGGCCTGCTCAACGCACTGAGCCTGCTCATCGTCCTGTACCTTGTGCGCAAGGATGAGAACAGCGCCTACAAGGTGGGCTGGATCGCGCTGATCGGCATTCTGCCGCTGCTGGGCGGTGCGCTGTATCTGGCTTTTGGCAACAAACGCCCGGCCAAGCGTCTGCGCCTGAAAATGCAGGCGGTGGAGGATGCAAAAAAAAGACCTTGTACAGGAGCCGGGTGTGCTGGAAGGTCTGGATGCCCGCGAGCAGGGGCAGAGCCGATATGTGGCAAAGTACGGCCCCTATCCGGCGTGGCAGAACACTCGCACGCAGTATTTTGCCTGCGGCGAAGCCATGTATCCGCAGCTGCTGGCCGATCTGGAAAAGGCTGAAAAGAGCATCTTTCTGGAATTTTTCATCGTGAGCCACGGCTGCATGTGGAACGGCATTGAAAAGATCCTGCGCCGCAAGGCTGCGCAGGGCGTGGATGTGCGCCTGATCTACGATGATTTTGGCAGTCTGCTGGGTCTGCCCGCCGATTTCATCGTGCGCATGGAGCGGGCGCACATCCGCTGCATCCCGTTCAACCCGGTGGTGCCGCTGCTCTCGCTGGTGATGAACCACCGCGACCACCGCAAGATCGTAGTCATTGACGGTACGGTGGCCTACACCGGCGGCGTGAATCTGGCAGATGAGTATATCAATGCGGAGCAGCGCTTTGGCTACTGGAAGGATGCAGCCCTGCGTGTGGAAGGCGATGCCGCGTGGAACTTTACGGTGATGTTCCTCAACTTCTGGAACGCCTTCCGCCCCAGCGAGACGGATTATGATGCATTTCGTCCCATGCCGCTGGTGCTGCCGGTATCGGACGGCATCGTGCAGCCCTACGCGGACAGCCCGCTGGACGAGGAACCGATGGCCGAGACGGTGTACCTGAACATCCTTGCGCAGGCACAGCGGTATGTTTATATCTACACGCCCTACCTTGCCGTGGGCGAGGAAATGCTGGACGCACTGAAAAACGCGGCCAAGCGCGGGGTGGACATCCGGCTGGTGCTGCCGGGCATCCCGGACAAAAAGCTGGTGTTCCGGCTGAGCCGGTCGTACTATCTGCCGCTTTTGAGGGCAGGTGTACGCATTTACGAATATACGCCCGGCTTTCTGCATGCCAAGTGCTGGGTAAGCGACGATGTAACTGCCGTAGTGGGCAGCATCAACATGGACTACCGCAGCCTGTTCCTACACTTTGAGTGCGGTGTACTGCTGCAAAAGAACAGTCAGGTGGCAGTTCTGCGGGACGATGTACGGGCCACGCTGCCGCAGTGCCGCGAGATACAGGTGATGGAATGCCGCACCAGCCTGCCCGGCACGGTGCTGGACAGTGTGCTGCGGCTGCTGAGCCCCTTGATGTAAAGAAACTCCCTCAGTCACCTCCGGTGACAGCTCCCTCGGAGAGGGCCTCTGGCGAAGAAGAAAAGCTGCACTGCCAAAGCCTCCGGGAGACAGACTTCCCCGGCCGGGACAGATTCTCCCGCGCCGGAGAAATGTCACCACAGGTGACAAAGAGAGAACAGATGTCACGTAAGTGACAAAAGGGGAACAGTTTGATGCGAACGAAGTGAGCAGACGGAAGGAGTTCCGTTTTATAAAACGTTCCTTTTCCGGGTAAACTAGCCCAAAAGCCCCTTTACGATGGGGGCAGGAAAGGGAGCGTTTTATTATAATGAAAAAGATACCTCGCATGATCCTGGGCTGCACGCTGGCGGCAGCTCTGGCCCTGACCGCCTGCAGCCGAAGCGATTCCGGTTCCTCCGGCAGCATGAGCACGAACATGGGCGGCAGCTCATCGCAGACGGGGCAGGCGGGCCAGAACGCTGCATACCGCACCGGCCTTGGCATCCTGACCGAAGCGTCTGATCAGGAACGCGCGGGCAAGATCGATACCATTGCAGCTGCCGTTCTGCTGGATGCCGAGGGCAGGGTGGCAGATGTGATGCTGGACGAGGTGGAGATCTCGGTCACGGGGGACAGCACCGGCAAGGTGACGATGCCCACCGACGATCGCACCAAGCGCCAGAAGGGCGATGATTACCCGCTGGCGGCGGTGTCCTCGCTGAAAAAGGGCTGGGCAGAGCAGGCGGATGCCTTTGGCAATTATCTTACCGGCAAAACCCCGGATGAGGTGAAGAAGCTTGCCACCGACGATGACGGCAAGCCGAAGGATGCTGACCTGCTCTCCACCTGCACCATTGCGGTGGACGGCTATCGGGATGCTGTGGTGCGCGCCTGCGAGAATGCAAAGGCAGTCGGCTCGGCCCGCGGCGACCGCGCTGTGCTGGGCGTGTCAGTGCGCAATGACACCAAGGAACTGACCGCCGACGATGACCACGATGTGACCGCGCAGGTGGACATCACAGTGGCGCCCTGACGCTGGATGCTGACGGCCGTGTGACCGGTGCAGTGGCGGATGTGGCAGAGCCTGCCCTTACCGTGGGCGCGGATGGTACGGTGTCGGCACCGGAGGTAGTCAAAACCAAGGTGGAACTGGGCGACAGCTACGGGATGCGCGGTGCATCCAGTCTGGACAAGGAATGGTACGAGCACAGCGAGGGCTGGTGCGATTACCTGAAGGGCAGGACCCGTACTGAGATCGCAGGCATCCCGGACGATGGTTCGGATGCCGACCTTGCGGCACTGTGCACCATCTCGGTGACGGAGCTGCAGAAGGCTGCGCTGGCGGCGTTTGCGGAAGAGTAAAGCGGAGAAAAGAGGAAAGGCGCAAAGCTTTTCCTCTTTTCTTTGTGCAACCAGACCAAAGAATTGGCGCAGAAAAGCCTTGAAAAAGACGAACTGCACTAACTTTTGCATTTCCTCTTGCCAAATGGCTGCAAACGCGCTATTCTATAGTCACAGTTTAACACTTTAGCATGATAAAATGCTAAACCGAGAGGGAACACATTTGGGAAACAAAAAAGGGAGGAGCCTTTTATGAAACGTCTTGTCTCTGCTTTTCTGGCTGGTGCCATGGCACTGAGCCTTGCCGCCTGCGGCGGTGCCGCATCCACTTCCACCGTGGCATCTTCTGCCTCTGCATCCGGGAGCGCAGCCGCCTCCGAGACCGCAGCCAGCGATCTGGACTACATCAAGGAAAAGGGCAAGATGGTCATTGGCTACACCGTCTATGAGCCGATGAACTACACCGATGCCGACGGCAACTTTACCGGTTTTGATACCGAGCTGGCAACTGCCGTGTGCGAAAAGCTGGGAGTCGAGCCGGAGTTCGTGGAGATCAACTGGGATACCAAGGTGGTGGAGCTGGATGCCAAGAGCATCGACTGCATCTGGAACGGTATGACCCTGACCGATGACATCATGGCCAACGCCGCAACCACCAAGGCCTACGCCAAGAACGCACAGGTCGTGGTCGTGAAGGACGGCACCGACTACAGCTCCACTGCGGATCTGGTGGGCAAGACCGTGGTTGCCGAGGCTGGCTCTGCCGGTGAAGCCGCCATTGAGGGCGACGAGAACCTTGCACAGGCCGATTACGTTTCCAAGAGCGTGCAGACCGACTGCCTGATGGAAGTTGCCGCAGGCACTGCTGATGCCGCTGTGCTGGATCTGACTCTGGCCAACGCCATGATCGGTGAGGGCACCGACTATGCAAGCCTGAAGATCGTGGACGAGCTGAACGCTGAAGAGTACGGCGTGGCCTTCCGCAAGGGCAGCGATGCCGCCGCAGCTGCGGATGCCGCCTTTGACGAGCTGAAGGCTGATGGCACCATGCAGGCTCTGGCCGACAAGTACGATCTGGCTCTGGCCGACTGAGTTCTATAAGAATGTAATTACTCCTTCCGTCATCGCTGCGCGATGCCACCTCCCTCGGTGAGGGAGGCTTTTGTTGCCGATATGCGTGAGGCTCCCTCATTGAGGGAGCTGTCACCGAAGGTGATGGAAGGAGTTCAAAAACGGATTGATGGGTGTGTTCTTGTGTCTGTGATTCTGAGTCGCCTTTCCGGCGCGTTTCTGCTCAACTGTGAGCTGTTCGCTCTGACCCTGCTGTTTGCGCTGCCGCTGGGTCTGGTGGTGGCTTTCGGCTCCATGAGCCGGTGTAAGCCGCTTTCCGGCGCGGTAAAGACCTTTGTGTGGGTCATCCGCGGCACGCCGCTGATGCTGCAGATCATCGTGATCTACCTTGGCCCCGGCCTGCTGGGCATGAATAACCCGTGGCCCTCCGGCTCCGGCGGACGCATGGTGGCGGCGGTGGTGGCTTTTGCCATCAATTACGCCTGCTACTTCTCCGAGATCTACCGCGGCGGCATCGAAGCCGTTCCCAAGGGCCAGACCGAGGCCGGTCAGGTGCTGGGCATGACCAAGACCCAGATCTTTTAAGATCACCTTGCTGCAGGTGGTCAAGCGCATCCTGCCCCCATGGGCAATGAGGTGATCACCCTCGTCAAGGATACCTCGCTGGCAAACACCATTGCCAACAAGGAGATCATCATGATGGCCAAGGAGTACAGTGCAAAGGGCTTGATCTGGCCGCTGTTCTCCACTGCCATCTTCTTCCTGGTGTTCGTGGGTGCACTCACCCTGCTGTTTGGCTGGGCCGAAAAGAAACTGGATTATTTCCGCTGATGAAAGGGAGGAAATTGGATCATGGCACTGCTTGAAGCCTCCGGCATCGGCAAAAACTTTGGCGATACCAAAGTACTCAAGGATATCTCACTCACGCTGGAACAGGGCGAAGCGCTGGCGATCATCGGCTCGTCCGGCTCCGGTAAGACCACCCTGCTGCGCTGCCTGAACTTTCTGGAACGGCCGGACACCGGCATCATCAAGGTGAACGGCGAGATCATGTGGGACGCTGCCGACCCCGCCACCCAGCGCGAGAGCGAGATCCGCAAAAAGCGGCTGCACTTTGGTCTGGTATTCCAGAACTTCAACCTTTTCCCGCAGTACACAGCCCTGCAGAACGTAATGCTGGCGGGTGAACTGCTGGCGAAGGAGCGCCCGGACTACAAGGCCAACAAAAAGGCCATCCATGCCGAGCTGGAACAGCAGGCACAGGAACTTCTGGCCCAGATGGGCCTTTCTGCCCGGCAGGCCACTATCCGCACCAGCTGTCCGGCGGTCAGCAGCAGCGCGTTGCCATTGCCCGCGCACTGGCTCTGCACCCGGACATTCTCTGCTTCGACGAGCCGACCTCGGCCCTCGACCCGGAGCTGACCGGCGAGGTGCTGCGCGTCCTGCGCGACCTTGCCGACCGCAAGACCACCATGATCATTGTGACCCATGAGATGAAGTTTGCCCGTGACGTGGCCGACCGCATCCTGTTTATGGATGGCGGCGTGGTGGTGGAGGAAGGCCCCGCCAAGCAGCTCATTGAGCACCCGCAGGAGGAACGCACCAAACAGTTCCTTGCGCATTACTCGGAATAAGCAAAATCACCAATTCTTGCGGCAAAAATTCGTAAATGTTGATGCAATGCAAATCTTGTAAATCCTGCGTCACTCCACTATAATATCATTCATGAATGTACACGACGTCCTGCCCCTTTCCGGCAGGGCGTTTTTCACGGCAAAAATCACGACATCAAGCCGGTTCCCAGTGTGGCAGGAGGATTTTATACTATGACAAAGGATATGACCCAAGGCAGTCCGCTCAAGCTGATCCTTGCGTTTGCGGTGCCGCTGATGCTGGGCAGCCTGTTCCAGCAGTTCTACAATCTGGCCGATACCATCATCGTGGGCCGCTTTGTGGGCGTGGAAGCGCTGGCCGCTGTGGGCAGCGTGGGCGGTTTGAACTATCTGGTGCTGGGCTTTGTGAACGGCATCGCCTGCGGCTTTTCCATCCCCATCTCGTGGACTTTCGGCGCAAAGGACTACAAGGAGATGCGCCGCTACACTGCCAACACCGTGTGGCTTTCCATCTTCTTTGCGGTGGTGCTGACCATTGTCACTGTGGCGCTGACCCGCTCGGTGCTGGTGTGGACGAACACCCCGGAAAACATCATCGACCTTGCGGATATCTATATCCGCACCATTTTTGCAGGCATCCCCTTCACTCTGCTTTATAATGTGACCAGCGCGCTGATGCGTGCGCTGGGCGACAGCAAGCGCCCGCTGTATTTCCTGCTGGTGGCAAGCTTTTTGAACATCGGGCTGGATCTGGTGTGCATCATCGTGTTCCATATGGGGGCATTCGGTGCGGCATTTGCCACTGTGGTCAGTCAGGCTGTGGCGGGTCTGGGCAGTCTTTTGTACATCCTGCGCCACTACCCGGAGCTGCGCTGGAGCAGGGAAGAGGGCTGTTTCAGCCTGACCCACTGCGCAAAGCTGTGCAGCATGGGCATTCCCATGGGCCTGCAGTGCAGCATTACGGCCATTGGCAGCGTGGTGCTGCAGGGTGCGGTGAACGGTCTGGGCAGCGACATCGTGGCCGCGCAGACCGCCGGCGGCAAGGCGGCGCAGTTCCTGTGCGTGCCGCTGGAGAGTATCGGCACAGCGATGACCACCTATGCCAGCCAGAATATGGGCGCAAAGGACCTGGACCGTGTGGACCGGGGTGTGTACACCGCCCTCGGCATCGGCTGCGTGTACAGCATTGCGTCCTTCCTCATCCTGCGCGTGACGGATAAGCTGCTCATCGGCCTGTTCCTGGATGCCAGCGAGACCGCCATTATGGCCAATGCCCAGAGCTTCATCTTCTGGAACAGCGTATTCTACATCCCGCTGGCGGTGCTCATTATCTACCGCTACACCATTCAGGGCCTGGGCTTCTCCGGCCTTGCCATGTTTGCCGGTGTGGCCGAGATGATCGCCCGCGCCATGGTGGGCTTCTGGTTCGTGCCGCTGTGGGGCTACTTTGCGGCCTGCATCGCAAGCCCGGTGGCATGGTTCTTTGCCTGCTTCTTCCTCATTCCGGCCTACTTTGTGGTGCGCAAACGCCTGCAGAAGGAAAAGGACATCGAGAAGGAACACGATGCCCGCACCGCAAACGCTTAAAGAATGTTCGCAAGCTCTCCTGCAAAGGGGAGCTTTTTTGCTGTTCGGGCTGTAGGGCAGCCCTTGGTTTCAGGGAACTTTATCAGGTGCTACTGTAGGAGTGTTATCTGAGAAAGTTACTGATTTTGAACGATATGACGATTGAAAAGCAACTTTGTCAATGTGACAAGGTTGCTTTGTTCTGAGAAAGTTCCAACTTTGCCAAATGTCCGAACTTTGTCAAGTTGACAAACATCGAATTTATGACGTAGATGGGTTGTTAAATTGGAAGTTTGTCGGATATTTCTCCACGGTAGGGCTGCACTGCAGTCTGCCCGGATGATTTACAAATCCCGCCAAAAGCGTTATACTGCTTATGATTGTGTAATTTGGCAGGAGGTGAGCGCATGGCAGAGCAGCAGCTGGAACAGATCGAGGGCACCGTGGAGGACATCATCTACGAGAACACCGACAACGGCTATATGGTGTTCGAGGTGTCCGGCGGCGGTGTGGTCACAGTGGTGTGCGGCATTGTGGGTGAACTGCACGCGGGCGAAAGCGTGGTCTGCCGCGGCCGCTACGAGAACCACGCCACCTATGGCCGCCAGTTCCACGCACAGGAGTGCGAGACCGACATGCCAAAGGACCTGGAGGCGGTGTACGCCTTCCTTGCCAGCCGGTCACTGCCGTACATCGGGGCCAAGACGGCGGATAAGATCATCGACCTGTTCGGTGCCGAGGCGCTTGAGGTGATTGCCAACGACCCGGCCCGGCTCACGCAGGTGCCCGGCATCTCGGCGGACAAGGCCGACCGCATCCAGCAGGAGTTCAAGCGGATGTTTGGGATGCGGGAGCTGATCGCCTATCTGGCGCAGTTTGAGATCAGCCCGCGCCGCGCGATGGAGGTGTTCCGCACCTTCGGCCCCGGGGCCATGCAGGCCATTGCGGCAAATCCCTATCTGCTCTGCGGCGAACCGCTGCAGCTGGATTTCCGCCACGCGGACAGCATCGCCCAGTATTACCACATGGAAGGCGACTGCGCCCAGCGGCTGGAAGCGGCCCTGCTGCGCACCCTGCGCCACAACGCGGGCAACGGCCACACCTGCCTGCCGCGCACCCAGCTGCTGGAAACGGCATCCAATTTTATCCATCAGCCGCCGGAAAAGCTGGCTGCTGCGCTGGACGAGTGCATCCGCACCGAAGAACTGCGGGTGAAGCTGTTTGACGGCACACCGTATATTTATCTGCCCGACCTGCTGGAAGCCGAGGAGGACATTGCCGCCCGGCTTGCCATGCTGACAAAACGGGGCAAGAATACCGCCCACGGGCTGGATAAAAACATTCAAATTCTGGAACTGACGCAGGGCTTTGCCTATGCGCCCCTGCAGAAGGAAGCCATCCGCAAAGCCATGACCGAGAACTGCCTTGTACTCACCGGCGGCCCCGGCACCGGCAAGACCACCACCGTCAACGCCATTCTGCAGCTTCTGGAAGATCAGGCGGAACGGGTGGCCCTGTGTGCGCCCACCGGCCGCGCGGCTAAACGGCTGAGTGAGCTGACCGGCCGCAAGGCCAGCACCATCCACCGTCTTTTGGAGGTGGACTACACCGGCGGCGTGGTCAGCTTTATCCACAACGACAAGAACCTGCTCAAGTGCGATGTGGTCATTCTGGACGAAATGAGCATGGTGGATGTGAAGCTGTTTCAGGCCCTGATCGCAGCGCTGCGCTACAGCTGCCGCATTATCATGGTAGGTGATGCCGACCAGCTGCCCAGCGTCGGCCCCGGCAATATTCTGGGCGAGATCATCCGCTCCGGGCTGGTGCCCACCGTGTGCCTGAACGAGATCTTCCGGCAGGCAAAGCGCAGCCTGATCGTGGAGAACGCCCACCACATCATCTCAGGTGAACCGCTGCAGAAGGGCGGTAAGACCGACGACTTCTTCTTTTTGGAATCGGACGGCGATGCGGCCCAGCGGTTGGTGTGTGATCTGGTCACCACCCGCCTGCCGCGCAGCTACGGCTTCGATCCGATCCGGGACATTCAGGTGCTGTGCCCCACCAAGCTTGGCCCTACCGGCACACAGGCACTGAATGTGGAACTGCAGAACCTGCTGAACCCGGAACAGACGGGCAAGCCCCAGCTGCAAAGCGCCGCCCGGGTGTTCCGCGTGGGCGATAAGGTGATGCAGGTGCGCAATAATTACGAGATCATCTGGAACCGCATTGGCGGGGAGCAGGGCGTGGGTGCCTACAATGGCGACATCGGCATTGTGGAGAGCATCAACACGCGGGATCGCTCCATGGTGGTGCGCATGGATGACAAGCGGCTGGTCTACCCGGCAGAGAACCTGGGCGAGCTGGAGATCGCCTATGCCATCACGGTACACAAAAGTCAGGGCAGCGAGTTCCCGGCGGTGATCCTGCCGGTGGCGCAGGTTCCGCCGCGGCTGTGCTACCGCAACCTGTTCTACACCGGCGTTACCCGTGCACGGAAGTTGTGCATCGTGGCGGGCCGCAGGGACGTTGTGAACCGCATGATGGGCAACATCCGCCAGAACCTGCGCTACAGCGGCCTTGCCTATCTTTTGCAGGCAGAGCTGCCGCCGGAACAGACGGAAGCAGAATAACTCCTTCTGTCACCTTCGGTGACAGCTCCCTCGGAGAGGGAGCCTCTGGCGAAGAGGAAAAGCTTTCTGCACTGCAGCCTCCCTCCGGGAGACAGACTTCCCCGGCCGGGATTCTCCGCGCCGAGAAATCACCACAGGTGACAAAGAGAGGAACAGATGTCACGTAAGTGACAAAAAGGGGAACAGGTGGATGCGAACAAAGTGAGCAGACGGAAGGAGTTCAAAACCGGTATACATTTTGCAGCAACTATGCTATACTGTAAGCTGGTATGATTTCCGGCCTGCATCAATAGGCCGTTGTTTCGATAGAGGAACCAAAGAAAGGAAAAAGAGAACTTATGGCACAGAACGATATCGGTATCGATATTGGTACCACTACCATTATCATTGCGCAGGAGGGCAAGGGCGTTGTGCTCAACCAGCCCAGCGTTGTGGCAATGGATACCCGCAAGAAGACCGTGCTGGAAGCAGGCGATAAGGCCCTTGCTATGGTGGGCCGCACCCCGAACTATATTTCTGCCATCTTCCCGCTGAAGGACGGTGTGATCAGTGACCATACCATGACCCGTGAGCTGATCTGCCGTTTTGTCAAGCAGGTGTACAGCTCCCACATGGTCAAGCCCCGCGTGGCCGTCTGTGTGCCCGCCGCCATTACCGGCATTGAAAGCGATGCCGTGGTGGAGGCTGTGGTGGCCGCTGGTGCCCGTCAGGTGTACCTGATCGACGAACCCATTGCCGCTGCCCTTGGCTCCGGCATCGACATCACCCAGCCGGAGGGCCGCATGATCATTGATATCGGCGGCGGCACCACCGATATTGCAGTGCTTTCTCTGGGCGGCAAGGTCAAGGCCACCAGCGTGCGCGTGGCCGGCAACCACTACGACGAAGAGATCCTCAAGTTCGTGCGCAACAAGTACAGCGTTGCCATTGGCCAGCGCACCGCCGAAGAGCTGAAAAAGAACGTGGCCTGCTGCCCCCAGAAGACTGATTTCCACGAGACCATGGAGATCAAGGGCCGCAGCCTGCTCACCGGCCTGCCGGTGCGTGTGAATGTTTCCACTGACGACCTGTACGACCCGGTCATGATGCTCAGCGAGCAGATCGGCACCGCAGCCCATCAGGTGCTGGAAAAGACCCCTCCGGAACTGGCAGGCGATATCTTCCGCAATGGTGTCATGCTGACCGGCGGCGGTGCACAGCTGCACGGCCTTACCGAATACCTGAGCGAAGAGCTGAAGGTGGAGGTGACGGTTTCGCCCGATCCCGTCAACTGTGTGGCACTGGGCACTGCCATGAGCCTTGGCCTGAACGACAAGCTGGAAACCGGCTTTTGGATGCAACGCCCCGCATTGGCCGCAGATAATCAAAGCTGCACCATTTATCCATGAATCTGAACAAAAGCGCCAAAAAGAAAAAATATCTATTTTTGTTGAAATAAATTGGAAAATAAGGTATAATGTACCCAAATTGATTTTCTGCTGACGATCTTGTATCGGACGCAGTATACAAGAAACAGGAGGAAAACCATGGATTTAGGTTTTGACGTGGTCGTTACCATTACCGGCATCGTACTGGTGTTCTTGATCCTTATCCTGCTGATGGCGATTATCACGCTGGAAGGCAAGATCTTCGATTCGATGAACGCAAAGAAGAAGGCTGCCAAGGAAGCCGCCAAGGCTCCCGCTGCACAGCCCGCTGCACCCGTGCAGCAGGCCGCAGCTGCTCCCGCTCCTCAGGTGGAAGAGGGCATTCCGGTGATGTGATCGCCGCCATTATGGCAGCAATCCATGCAATGGGCAACGGCAAGTACACCCTCAAGGCTGTGCGCCGCAGCAAGAACGGCTGGGGCAATGCGGGTGTAAACGACACCACCGCACCGTTTTAACAGAGGAGGAAGAGCATGACACAGTTTATTGATACTCTGGTCGGTATTTTCCAAAGCTCCGGCTTTGCGAAGTTTGGCGAGCCGGGCGGCTACCTGTACGCAGTTATGATCTGCGTGGGCTGTTTTTTGCTGTACCTGGCCATCGTCAAAGAGTTTGAGCCGCTGATCCTGCTGCCCATGGCATTCGGCATGATCCTGGCAAACCTGCCCGGCAGCGGCGTTATCCACATGCAATATTTCGTCGGTGACGGTCTGGAACACCCCATGTGGGTGGAGATCCTGAACAACGGTGGTCTGGCCGATATGCTCTACATGGGCGTTAAGTTGGGCATCTACCCGCCGCTGATTTTCCTGGGCATCGGCACCATGACCGACTTCGCACCCCTGATCTCCAACCCCAAGAGCCTGCTGCTGGGCGCTGCCGCTCAGTTCGGCATCTTCGGTACTTACATGGGCGCTCGTCTGCTGACCGCTACCGGTCTGGTGGACTTCACCCAGAAACAGTCCGCTGCTATCGCCATCATCGGCGGTGCAGACGGTCCTACCGCTATCTTCGTTACCTCCCGTCTGGCACCTGAGCTGCTGGGCTCCATCGCTGTGGCGGCCTACAGTTACATGGCTCTGGTGCCTGTTATCCAGCCGCCCATCATGAAGGCACTGACCACCAAGAAGGAACGTACCGTCGTGATGAAGCAGCTGCGCACCGTCTCCAAGACCGAGAGGATCATCTTCCCGATCATGGTCACCATCATTGTCTCTCTGATCGTGCCCGATGCCGCTGTTCTGGTGGGTATGCTGATGCTGGGCAACCTGATGAAGGAGTGCGGCGTGGTGGATCGCATCCAGAAGACTGCCGGCAATGAGCTGATGAACATCATCACCATCTTCCTGGCACTGTCCGTTGGCTGCACCACCTCTGCAAACACCTTCCTGAACACCCGCACCCTGTTCATCATCGTGCTGGGCCTGATCGCATTCTCCTTCGGCACTGCTGCCGGTGTGCTGTGCGGCAAGGTGATGTATGTGCTGACCGGCGGTCAGGTGAACCCGCTGATCGGTTCCGCAGGTGTTTCCGCTGTGCCTATGGCCGCTCGCGTTTCCCAGAAGGTTGGCCAGAGCGAGAATCCCTCCAACTTCCTGCTGATGCACGCAATGGGCCAACGTGGCCGGTGTTATCGGCTCTGCCGTTGCTGCTGGTATCCTGATCAACATTTTCAGCTAAGCGCTTTCTGAAAAGCATTTTTCCGCCCGTCGGTTCGCAAGAGCTGCCGGGCGGTTTTTGTTTTACGATTTGAAATGCCCGCCGCGTTTGCTTTGGGCATAAAATAAGGAAATTATATTATTTATTTCGTGTTTGTCGCAGCCTGCGGGCTGCTCCAAACACATTTTCACAAAAAGGCCGTAACGAAAAACGGCTGCTGTTTTATCAGATGCAATTTTTCTCTACGACCTCTTTCGTGAAAAGAAAAGCCCGCAGGCTTTTCGGAGTTACAAATTATAAAAATATTTTTTCCGCTGAAAATAGCCAGAGCGAACGCGGCGGCTATTCTCAATCGTTTTGAAATGTGGTATACTGTATTTTGATAGTATAAACATAAAAGGAACAGGGGAAACCATGGCAACAGATCTCACACAGGAATTCTGCGCTCTGCGCGATACCTATATCGAAAAACAGTTTGGCCGCCTGAACGATATGCAGCGGCAGGCAGTGTTCACCACCGATGGCCCGCTGCTCATCCTTGCTGGTGCAGGCAGCGGCAAGACCACCGTGCTGGTAAACCGCATTGCCAACCTCATCCGGTTTGGCGCGGCCCACGGCTCCAAACAGACACCGCGCCCAGCCACGGAGGACGATATCAAGGCTCTGCGCAACGCCATCATGACCGGCACTGCCGCCCCCAGCTGGCTGGACGGGATGCTGCGCCAGAACGCTGTGCGCAGCTGGAACGTGATGGCCATCACCTTTACCAACAAGGCGGCAGGGGAGCTGAAGGAACGTCTGCGCCGGATGCTGGGCGGCGAGGAGGGCGACGAAGTGTTCGCTTCCACCTTCCACTCGGCCTGTGTACGCATCCTGCGCCGCTGGGCGGAGGAGATCGGCTATCCGCGCAGCTTTACCATCTACGATACCGATGATTCCCAGCGCGTGATGAAGGCGGTCTACAAAGACCTGAATGTGGACGATAAGTTCCTGCCCATCAAGGCTGCGATCAACCAGATGAGCCGATGGAAGGATCAGCTTGTCAGCCCGGAACAGGCCCTTGCCAGCCCGCAAAAGATACCAAAGGCGCGCTGACGGCCCGCATCTACGCGGCCTACGAAAAGCGCCTGAAGGAAGCCGGAGCATTCGACTTTGACGACCTGATTTACCAGACTGTGCAGCTGCTGGCCGAGCACAAGGATGTGCGGGATTTCTACCAGGACAAATACCGCTATCTGCTGGTGGACGAGTATCAGGACACCAGTGTGGCGCAGTTCCGTCTGGTGAGCCTCCTCACCGGCCCGGAAAAGAACATCTGCGTGGTGGGCGATGATGACCAGAGCATCTACCGCTTCCGCGGCGCTACCATTGAGAACATCCTTAATTTTGAGCGCATTTACCCGGGCACCAAGACCATCCGTCTGGAACAAAACTACCGCTCTACGTCCAATATCCTGAACGCTGCGAACTGTGTCATTCAGCACAACACCGAGCGCAAGGGCAAGACCCTGTGGACCAGCAATGGCGAGGGCGACAAGGTGCAGGTGTACACCGCCGAGAACGAGCAGGACGAGGCCAGCCACATCGCGGATGTGATCGGCCAGCACCTGAGAGAGGGCGGACATCTGGCCGACCACGCTATCCTCTACCGCATGAACGCCCAATCGGCCCCCATCGAAAGCTACTTTACCCGTGCAGGCATCCCCCACAAGATCGTGGGCGGTCAGCGCTTCAACGACCGCAAAGAGGTCAAGGATATCCATTCCTACATGTCCATCGTGGCGAACCCCCGCGATGATGTGCGCCTGCGCCGCATCATCAACGAGCCTGCCCGCAAGATCGGTGCCACCACCGTGGAGGTCATTGCCGATCTGGCCGCGCAGGAGGGCGTGAGCATGATGGACATCATCGGCCATGCCGACCAATATGCAAAGCTCAGCCGCGCCGTAATGCCGCTGCTCAAGTTCTGGCAGATCTATCAGCGCCTGCAGGATTCTTTGGAGACCCGCACGCTGGACGAGTTTGCAGCCGATGTGATCGAGCTGACCGGCTATAAGGCCATGCTGGAAGCCGATGCAGCCAAGGGCCACGAGGATGCGGCTGACCGCCTGCAGAACCTTGGTCAGCTGGTGAACAACGTCAAGAACTACTGCGACCAGCACGGTGAGGAAGCCACGCTGGAAGGCTATCTGGAAGATATCGCCCTCATCAGCGATATCGACAGCTATAACGAGAGTGCCGATCAGGTGGTGCTCATGACCATCCACTCCGCCAAGGGTCTGGAATTTCCGTATGTGTTCCTGATTGGCATGGAGGAGGGCGTGTTCCCCAGCGAGATGAGCAAGTATTCCGAAGCTGATCTGGAAGAGGAGCGCCGCCTTGCCTACGTGGGCATCACCCGCGCCAAGAAGGAGCTGTACATCTCCAACAGCGTTTCCCGGATGCTGTATGGCCGCACCCAGCGCAACGAGCCGAGCCGCTTTTTGCGGGAGATCGAGCCGGAGTATATCGAGGAGACCCGCAGCCCGGTACTGGAACAGCGCTCCCGCTTTGGCGGCTGGGGTGACAGCTATCGTGATACGGTGCCCGGTGGTGCGTCCGGTTACTCCGGGCCGTCCGGATGGGGCCGCAGCGCCAGTGGGTACGGTTCGGGCGGTTACGGAAGCGGCTATAGCAATCGCAGCGGCTACCTGAACCGCGAATACAACGCGGGCGAGGGCCGCGGCTTTGGCTCGGCCTATGCAAACCGGGGCCAGAGCCAGAGCGGATACGGTTCCGGCTATGGCCGCAGCGGCGCAGGTACTGGATATGGCTCTGGTTACAGTTCTGCATATTCTGACGGAACAACGCAGAAAAAATCTGCAAAGCAAATCCCCTTTACAGGTGCACCGGCGGCAAAAACCGCTGCAAAAGGCGCAAAACACTATGAGCCGGGCGATCTTGTGGAGCACAAGGTGTTCGGACGCGGTCAGGTAGTGGCTGTGAAGCCCGCCGCCGGAGATCAGATCGTGGAGATCAACTTTGAAAAGGTGGGCATCAAAAAGACCATGGCCAATTTTGCGCCCCTGACCAAAATCACTGCGGAGGAATAACACACTTATGATGACTGTTCGTTTGATCGCACATACCCCTGAACCGGAAAAGGTGGTGGCTGCAGCGGCAAAGCTCTGCTATTCCGATGCGCACATCACCGACCTGCTGGACGGTCTGACCGAGGAAAAGACCGCGAAGTTCCTGACCATGCTCAGCGATCTGGGCCATGCCAGCCCCATTGAACATGCCAGCTTCACCTTTGGCATTGAGGGGGTCAGCCGCACTTTGCTGGCGCAGATCACCCGCCACCGCATCGCATCCTTCTGTGTACAGAGCCAGCGCTATGTGCGGCTGGACGATTTCCGCTATGTGGTACCGCCCGAGATCGAAGCCATCCCGGAAGCAAAGGAAGCTTTCCTTGCCAGCATGGAAGAGGACGCAAAGCGCTACCTCGACCTTGCCCACAAACTGGAAGAAGGCCACACCGCCCGCCTGATGGCTGAGGGAATGCCGGAAAAGCAGGCCCGCGCCAAGGCCAGCAAGCAGGCCAACGAGGATGCCCGCTTTGTACTGCCCAACGCTTGCGAGACCAAGATGGTGGTCACCATGAATGCCCGCAGCCTGCAGAACTTTTTCCACCTGCGCTGCTGCAGCCGCGCCCAGTGGGAGATCCGGGAGCTGGCCGAAAAGATGTTTGAGCTGGTGTATCCGGTGGCACCGCATATCTTTGCAAAGTCCGGCCCGGCCTGTGTAAGCGGCCCCTGCCCGGAGGGAAAAATGTGCTGCGGGAAAACCGCTGAGGTGCGCGCAAAATATGCATCCATCAAGGAGGCTGCAGGCGTATGAGCAAGGGAAAACTGATCGCCATTGAAGGGCTGGACGGCAGCGGCAAGGCCACGCAGGCAAAGCTGCTGGCCGGGTATCTGGCTGCACAGGGCCTTGCGGTGCGCGAGGTGAGCTTCCCGGACTACGGCAGCGACGCCAGCGCCCTTGTAAAATGTATCTGGCAGGGCAGTTCGGCCAGCACCCGGACGATGTAAACGCCTATGCAGCCTCCAGCTTTTATGCGGTGGACCGCTATGCCAGCTACAAAAAAGACTGGGGCAGTTTTTACGAGAATGGCGGCATCGTCATTGCCGACCGCTACACAACCTCCAACGCGGTGCACCAGTGCTCCAAGCTTCCGCCGGAGCAGTGGGAGAGTTTTCTCGGCTGGCTGTTTGATTTTGAGTTCCATCTGCTGGGCCTGCCTGCGCCGGATGAGGTGATCTACTTACAGGTAGACCCGCCGTGAGCCAGAAGCTTATGACCCAGCGTTACCACGGCGATGAGAGCAGGAAGGATGTGCACGAGAAGGATACCGAGTATCTTGCCCGCAGCCGCTGCGCCGCCGAGTATTGTGCCGCGCACCTTGGCTGGGCCGTCGTGCATTGCACCAGCGGGGACAACATGCGCAGCATCGAAGACATTCAGGCCGAAGTGCAGGAGATCGTGTTGAAGCAGCTGACATAATTTTCGATAAGAGGGGGCATCCTGACAGATGTATCGTTTGATGCAGCCGGAAGATAAACCGGCAGTGCTGGCTTTATGGCAGAGCCAGCGCAATGAATCAGAAGAATTTGCCAAAAGGCCATTGAGCAGTTTGCAGGCGAGCAGAACGTCTATGTGGCCGAGGAAAATGACGAGATCGCCGCGGTGGCGCTGGCTGTGCCGGTCACGCTGCAGGGCCGCAGCGGCACCTACCTGTACGGTCTGTGCGGCGAGGGCCTGATCCTGGCGGGCCTTGTGGACTATCTGTGTGCCCAGCAGAAGCTGCGCGGTGCGGGCTTTACGGTGGCGGTGCCCACCAGCCCGGAGCAGGCCGCACTGCTGCAGGATAAGGGCTTTGCATGGGCCTTCGCCCTGCGCTGTCTTCCCCGCGAGGTGGAGCGCAACCTGTGGAGCCAGGCGGAATTTGATTCCGTCACCGCCAAAAAGCTGTGTGAGCTGCGGGAGCGCTTCTGGCCCGATACTGTGCAGCTGACCCCGGAGCGCATGGCCGTGGTGCTGGGAGATCTGTACTCCTCCGGTGCCACCATCGTTTCCAGCGCCCACGGCTATGGTATTTATTTCCGCAAGGAGGATACGCTTTACTTTGTGGAGCTGCAGGCCGACAATGACCGCGCCGCCGAAGTACTGATGGAAGCCGCCCGCGAAAAGGAAGTCATTGTGGAAAAGGCAGTCATCACCGTGGGCGCATCCCAGCCGCTGTTCCTCGGCGAGGGCACCCGGCAGGACTACGGCATGATCCGCTTTGATGCCGAACCCTTTGATGTAGCCGAAAGCTACATGCGCCTGATGCTGGAAAACTAAGATAAAAGGAAGGTGCTTATGGCACACGAAAAAAACACCCGCAAAAAAGGCGGTGTAGGGAAGATCCTGCTGGTGCTGGTGGTACTGCTGGCGCTGGCCGTTGGCGGGGCGCTGCTGTTTGCGCACAACGAGATCAGCGGCAATGGCAGACCCGGCACGGAGGTAACGGTGAGCATCCCGCAGGGCAGCGGCGTTTCCGTCATTGCGCAAAAGCTCAAGGATGCGGGTGTGATCCGCTCGGCCTATCTGTTCCGCTGGTATGTGGGGCAAAAGGGCGCGGCATCAAAGCTGCAGTATGGCGATTTTACCCTGCAGAAGAGCGCCTGTTCTTACGATGCCATTATTGCGGTCCTGTCCACCTACGCCAAGGCCGAAACGGTGCGCGTGACCATCCCAGAGGGAACCACGGCCATTGCCATTGCCCAGAAGATGGAAGCCGCCGGGCTGTGCAGCGCCGAGGATTTCCTGAAGGAAGCCAACGAGGGCGATTTCAGCGAATACACCTTCTGGCAGTACGTGCCGGACGATGCCGACGCGCCGGACCGCTTTATGAAGTGCGAGGGTTATCTCTTCCCGGAGACCTACGAATTTTTAAAGGACGACACCGTGCACAACTATGTAGCCACCTTCTATGCCCAGTTCGATGCACAGATCACCGATGAGATGTATGCAGAACTTAAAAGGCAGGATATGACCCTGCCCCAGCTGATCACACTGGCATCCTTTGTGCAGGAGGAAGCGGGCAACAGTCAGGACTCGAACGTGGCACAGGTGTTCCGCAACCGTCTGGCTGCGGATTCACCCTACCCGCGCCTGCAGAGCAACACCTCCAGCTATATCCAGAGCGACAGTGACAACAATTACCTCTGGAACTGGGTGGCACCCTACTATGGCGGCTGGGATAATATCCCGGAAAATATCGTGGCTGCGTATGATACCTACAGCTGCAAGGGTCTGCCTGCCGGGCCGATCTCGAACCCCGGCATTGCGGCCATCAGGGCAGCGCTGGCCCCCCAGCCCAATGAGGAGGCCAAGGATGCCTATTTCTTTGTGACCGACCTCAAGGGCAGCTATTATTATGCCCGCACCCTGAGCGAACACAGCGCAAACTGCCAGAAGGCAGCACAAGTGAACAAAACTGTGAATACGGAAAAATGAGAGGAATTTGAACTATGCTGCAAATCCCGGAACTGCTGGCCCCGGCAGGCGATCTGGAACGCCTGCGCTATGCCATCAACTACGGTGCCGATGCCGTTTACTGCGGCCTGCCTGAATTTGGAATGCGGTCCGCTCCGGCCAACTTTACGCCGGAGCAGCTGGCCGAGGGCGTCATCTACGCCCATGCCCGCGGACGCAAGGTCTATCTGACCATGAACACCCTGCCCACCAACGAGGAAGCCGACCGCCTGCCCGAGGCCATCAAGGAAGCAGCCAAGGCCGGTGTGGATGCCTTTATCGTGGCAGACCTTGGTGTGCTGGATGCCTGCAAGACCTTTGCACCGGACATCGATGTGCACATGTCCACCCAGACAGGCATCACCAACTGGGCTGCGGCTCGCGCCGCCTACAACATGGGCGCAAAGCGCGTGGTGCTGGCCCGTGAGATGTCCCTGCAGGATATTGCGATCCTGCGCGATAAAACACCGCCGGAGCTGGAGATTGAAGCCTTTGTGCACGGTGCTATGTGCATGAGCGTTTCGGGCCGATGCCTGCTTTCCAACTACATGGCGGGCCGCGACGCGAACCGCGGCCAGTGCGCCCAGCCCTGCCGCTGGAAATACTATCTCAGCGAGGAGACCCGTCCGGGCCAGCTGTACGAGATCGGCGAGAACGAGAACGGCAGCTACATCCTCAACGCCAATGATATGTGCACCGCGCCTTTCCTTGATCTGATCTGCAAGGCCGGTGTGGACAGCCTGAAGATCGAGGGCCGTGCCAAGACCTTCTACTATGTGGCAAGCGTTACCGCCGCCTACCGCAGGGCGCTGGACGCTTATCTGGCCGACCCGCTCAACGACAACTTTGAGCTGCCTGCTGAAGTGTACGAGGAGCTTACCCGTACCAGCCACCGCCACTACTCGCCGGGCTTCTACTTTGGCCGCGAGCAGGCCAGACAGGCCACCGACAGCGCTACTTACATCCGCGAGTGGGAGTTTGTGGGCACGGTGGACGGCTGGGAGAACGGCGTTGCCTCCTGCCAGCAGCGCGGCAAGTGGAGCCTGGGCGACACTCTGGAAGCCCTCTGCCCGGATGGCCGCAGCATTCCGCTGAACCCTGAGTGGATCGAAAACGAAGCCGGTGAGCGGGTGGAGAGCACCCCGCATGCCATGGAAAAATACACCATTCCCACGCCGGAGCTGCCGCCCATGAGCCTGCTGCGGCGCAAAACGGTATAAGGAGACCACAATGGAAGCAACACGCCTGTGTCCATACTGCCTGCAGCCGCTGCCCGGAGCAGCACAAAGCTGCCCGCACTGCGGCAAAGCTTTGCCGGGCGCAACCCCGGCGGCACCCTGCCGGTGGGCACCGTGCTGGCCGGGCGCTACACCGTAGGGGAAATGCTGAGCATCGACGGCGAGGGCATCCTCTACCGCGGCGCAGAGAATCTGGGCCGTTTCCGGGTGACCATCAAGGAATATCTGCCCATTACCCTCACGGCGGAGCGCACGGCAGAAAGCACCCTGCGGCCCAAGACCGGCAGTGAGGTGCTGTTCAAGACCACCCGCATGGATTTTGCGGACCTGTACCGCTCCATCCAGCGCATCACTCCGGCCAATGGTCTGGAAGCCGTGCTGGATGTGGTGGAAGCCAATAACAGCGTTTACGCCATTCTGGAAAATCTGGGCGGCACCCCGCTGGATCAGTGGCTGGAAAACCACCCCGGCACCATCCGCCCGGACGATGCCTGCACCATGCTGCAGCCGGTGTTTGAAGGCGTAGCCGCCATGCACAAGATCGGTCTGGTGCACCGCGGTATCTGCCCGGAGAACATCCGCGTGATGGAAAACGACCGCTGCCGTCTGGCAGGCTATGCCACGGTGGGCCTGCGCACGGCGGGCAGCGGCCTGCACGAGCAGCTGTACGAAGGCTATTCCGCCCCGGAGCAGTATTCCACCGCAGAGTTCGAGGGCCGCTATACCGATGAATACAGCCTTGCGGCAGTGTTCTACCGCATGGTGTGCGGGCAGGCCCCGGTGCCTGCAGCGCAGCGCATTGTGGCAGACTCTAACCCACGCGCAAAATCGGTGAACGGCAGCCTGCCGCTGTACGTCTCGCAGGTGCTGCAGCTGGGCCTGCGCCTGCGGCCCATGGAGCGCATCCAGACCGTGCCGCAGCTGTATCAGGCCCTTTCTTCCAAGGAATACACCGCCGAGCTGACCCGCACCATGAAGCCGGAGACTCCGGTGCGCACAGCCCAGCCGGAGCCGGAACGCAAGGAGCATCTGCTCAGCTTAAAAGCGCTGCTGGCGGGCATCGTGATCCTGCTGTCCATCCTCATTCTGCTCACGCTGTGGAGCGTGCTGAGCCAGCACATCCACCAGCCTGCCGCGTCGGCTGCGGAGTCGGAACCGGCCAGCAGCGAGGTGATGGTGCCGCAGAACCTTGTGCCGAACTTTATTGGCATGGACTACACGCAGGTGCAGAACAACCGGGAATATACCAGCATGTATCTGTTCTACGTCACCGAGGAATACAGCGATACCGCCCCGGCGGGCCAGATCATCCAGCAGGAGCCGAGCGCGGACACTGTGCTCAAGGCAGGGGAGACCATACGGCTGGTGGTGAGCAAAGGCCCGCAGATGGCCGAGATGCCCAATATCATCGGCTTTACGCAGGATGGCGCGGTAAAGGAACTGGAAGCCCGGGGCCTTGTGGCCAGCTGCTTTATGGTGGTGAACGATGGCTCCTATGCATCCGGCTGCGTGGTGCGTACCAGCGAGGAGCCGGGCACCAAGGTGGAAGTGGGCACGGTGATCACCGTGTATATTGCGGCAGACCCCAGTGTGCAGATCACGGTAACACCGGAGGAACCCGCCGCTACCGAACCCACCACGACAGAGCCGGCCCCTCCGGAAACAACAGATCCTAGCCCCCACAGAACCGGAATACAATACAGACTAAAAAACACAAGCAGAAGCGGGAGCCTTGCAAAGGCCCCCGCTTCTGCTTGTTTAGGATAGGAAAGAGAATGGCTTAGTTAGAGGTTGGTGTAGCCCATCAGGTAGCGGTCTACCTCGGCGGCGCAGTCGCGACCTTCGCGCAGGCCCCACACCACAAGGCTCTGGCCGCGGCGCATATCGCCGCAGACGAACACCTTTTCCACGTTGGTCTTGAAGCTGTGGTCTGCCACGTTGCCGCGGGCAGTCAGCTCCACACCAAATGCATCGGCCACGTAGCTTTCGCAGCCGGTAAAGCCTGCGGCGATGAACGCCAGCTGGCAGTTGTAGGTAAATTCTTCACCGGTGGGCACCATGCTGGTACGGCCGGTCTCGGGGTTCCGCTCCGGCTTCAGGTAGGAGATGATAGCACCGGTCAGGTTGCCTGCATCATCCTTCAAAAATTCTTTCACGGTGGTCTGGTACACGCGCGGGTCCTTGTTGAACTTGGCAAGGCACTCGGTCTGACCGTAGTCCACCTTCAGCACACGGGGCCACTCCGGCCACGGGTTGGAGGCTGCACGCTCCTTGGGCGGCTGCGGCATCATTTCCAGTGCCACCAGATCGGTGCAGCCCTGCCGCAGGGCCGTGCCCTGACAGTCGTTGCCGGTATCACCGCCGCCGATCACCAGAACATTCTTGCCCTTGGCATCGATGGCCTTGCCGTCCGCGAACTGGCTGTCCAGCAGACTTCTGGTCACGCTGGTCAGGTAGTCCACGGCAAAGTGCACGCCGTTTGCATCGCGGCCGGGCACATTCAGGTCGCGGGCCTTCTTGGCACCGCAGCACAGCACCACGGCATCGTAGCCGTTCAGCAGCTCTTCGGCGGCAACAGCCCCGCCCACATCCATGTTGGTGCGGAACTCCACGCCCTCAGCCTGCATGATCTTGATGCGGCGCTCGATGACGGATTTGTCCAGCTTCATGTTGGGGATGCCGTACATCAGCAGGCCGCCCACGCGGTCTGCACGCTCGAACACAGTCACGGCGTGGCCGCGCTTGTTCAGGTATTCGGCCACCGAAAGGCCGGAGGGGCCGCTGCCCACCACGGCTACGCTATTGCCGGTGCGGGAGGGCGGCGGTGCGGCGTGCAGCCAGCCCTTGGCGTAAGCCGTTTCGATAATGGCGTGCTCGTTCTCGCGCACGGTCACGCTGCTGCCGGTCACATCGCCGCAGGTGCAGGCCGCTTCACACAGGGCAGGGCACACCCGGCTGGTGAACTCCGGAAAACGGTTGGTGGCCATCGCCGATGATGGCCAGCGCGGACAGCCGGAGGCCATGCCGCCGATCATCATGCCGGCCTGACAGAAGGGAACACCGCAGTCCATGCAGCGTGCTGCCTGCGTCTGCTGCTCCTCGCGGGAGAGCCAGACATGAAATTCGTTAAAGTTTTCAATGCGTTCCAGCGGCGGAACATCCGTGCTGGTTTTGCGCGTATAGTCGATAAATCCAGTTGTCTTACCCATAACGCTGCCCTCCTTACTTCTTCTTCTGCACCGTGTAGAATGCTTCGATCTGTGCCTGCTCACCGTCCAGACCGCGCTCCTCAACGGATGCGATCACACGCAGCATACGGTCATAATCGTAGGGCAGAACTTTCTTGAACTTGGGCAGGAATTCGCTGAAGTTGTCAAGAATCTCTTTGCCGCGGGGAGAGCCGGTGGCCTCCACATGTTCGCGGATCAGCTCTTTCAGGGTGGCAACATCGTACTTGTGCTCCACAGGCTCCAGGCTGACGGTCTCCTTGTTCACGCGCTGGTAGAAGTCCCAGTTCTCGTCCAGCACATAGGCGATGCCGCCGGTCATACCGGCTGCAAAGTTCTTGCCGGTCTGGCCCAGAACCACCACCGTGCCGCCGGTCATGTACTCGCAGCCGTGGTCGCCAACGCCCTCCACAACGGCGGTGGCACCGCTGTTGCGCACGGCGAAGCGCTCACCGGCCACGCCGGAAATGAACGCCTTGCCGCTGGTAGCACCGTACAGGGCCACGTTGCCGGTGATAATGTTCTCCTCGGGCTTGAATGTGATGCCCTTGGGCGGGCGCACGACGATCTTGCCGCCGGACAGGCCCTTGCCCATGTAGTCGTTGCAGTCGCCCACAAGGTCCAGCGTCAGGCCGCCCGGGATGAAGGCACCAAAGCTCTGGCCGCCTGCACCCACACAGTGGGCGGTGTAAACATCATCCGGCAGGCTGTTGCCGTATTTGCGGGTGATCTCGCTGCCAAAGATGGCACCAAAGGCGCGGTCGGTGTTGGAGACATCCAGCGTCACGCTCTGGGCATTCTTGCTGCTGAGCTTGAACTTCTTCATCAGCACCTTCATATCGAGGGTGTTTTCCAGATGGAAGTCGTAGGTGTCCTCCTTCACGAAGTGAACATTGCTGTTCTCGATGGCAGGGTTGTGCAGGATGCAGTCGAGATCCATCTTGGAAGCGCGGCTGCCGGGTGCGGCAGGCTTGACCTTGAGCAGGTCGGTGCGGCCCACCAGTTCATCGATGGTGCGCACGCCCAGTTTTGCCATGTACTCGCGCAGCTCCTCGGCCACAAAGGTGAGGTAGTTGATGATGTATTCCGGCTTGCCCTTGAAGTTCTTGCGCAGCTCCGGGTTCTGGGTGCAGATGCCCATGGGGCAGGTATCCAGATTGCACACACGCATCATCACGCAGCCCTCGGCCATCAGCAGGGTAGTGCCGAAGCCGAACTCCTCTGCGCCCAGCATACAGCTGATGGCAACATCGCGGCCGGAGAGCAGCTTGGAGTCACTCTCGATGCGCACGCGGGTGCGCAGGCCGTTCAGGATCAGGGTCTGATGGGTCTCGGCGATGCCCAGCTCCCACGGCAGGCCAGCGTGCTTGATGGAAGTACGCGGTGCTGCACCGGTGCCGCCGTCGTAGCCGGACACCAGAATGACCTGTGCGCCGCCCTTGGCAACACCGGCCGCAATGGTGCCAACGCCGGCCTCACTGACCAGCTTGACATTGATGTTGGCGCTGCGGTTGGCGTTCTTCAGGTCGTAGATCAGCTCTGCAAGGTCCTCGATGGAGTAGATATCGTGGTGCGGCGGGGGAGAGATCAGGCCCACACCGGTGGTGCTGTGGCGGGTCTTTGCAATCCACGGATATACTTTGGCACCGGGCAGGTTGCCGCCCTCACCGGGCTTTGCACCCTGTGCCAGCTTGATCTGGATCTCTTCCGCAGAAACGAGGTATTTGCTCGTTACACCAAAGCGTGCGGAAGCCACCTGCTTGATCTTGGAATTGCTCTCGCTGTGGTAGCGCTCTTCGGGTTCGCCGCCCTCGCCGGTGTTGCTGCGGCCGCCCAGACGGTTCAGGGCAATGGCAATGGTCTCATGGGCTTCGCTGCTCAGGGCACCGTAGCTCATGGCTGCGCCCTTGAACCGCTTGACGATGGAGCTTACCGGCTCCACCTCTTCCAGCGGGATGCCGCCGTCAGGAGCATAGTTGAAGTCCAGCAGGCTGCGCAGATGCACGCCGTCAGCACCCATATTGTCCACGGTACTGGTGAACTGCTTGAAAGCCGAGTAGTCGTTCGTCCAGCAGGCTTTCTGGAACAGGTGGATGGTCTGGGGGTTGAACAGGTGTTCTTCCTTGCCGCTGCGGAATTTGTGTGCGCCGCTGTCGGCCAGCTCCATGTTGATGTCCAGACCCAGCGGGTCGAAGGCTGCGTTGTGCTGGGCTTCCACATCGGCCTGAATGTCCGAAAGGGTAATGCCGCCCACACGGCTCACCGTGCCGGTGAAGTATTTGTCGATGACATCCTTGGAGATGCCCACAGCCTCAAAGATCTGGCTGCTCTGGTAGCTCTGGATGGTGGAAATGCCCATCTTGGAGGCAATCTTCACAATGCCGCTGAGGATGGCGTTGTCGTAGTCCTCCACGGCTGCATAGTAATCTTTGTCCAGCAGGCCTTCGTCGATGAGCTGGCCGATGGTCTCATGCGCCAGATAGGGATTGATGGCGCAGGCACCGTAGCCCAGCAGAGCGGCAAAGTGGTGCACCTCGCGCGGCTCTGCACTTTCCAGGATCAGGGCCAGTGCGGTGCTCTTCTTGGTGCGGATCAGGTACTGCGAAACCGCGGAAACTGCCAGCAGGCTGGGAATGGTCACGTGGTATTCATCCACATCGCGGTCAGAAAGGATGATGATGTTTGCACCATCCTTGTAGGCGCGGTCGACCTCCAGAAATACACGGTCGATGGCCTTTTCCAGACTGGTATTCTTATAGTAGTTGATGGACACCGTGGCTACATTGAAGCCGGGCACGTTCATGTATTTGATCTTGAGCAGGTCGGTGCTGGTCAGGATGGGGTTGTGCACCTTGAGCACCTTGCAGTTCTCGGGCTTGTCCTCCAGCAGGTTGCCGTGTGCGCCAATATACACGCTGGTGGAAGTGACCACCTTTTCGCGGATGGCATCGATGGGCGGGTTGGTGACCTGCGCAAAGCGCTGCTTGAAGTAATTGAACAGCGGCGGATGCTGGTTGCTCAGCACAGCAAGCGGGGTGTCGGTGCCCATAGCGCCGGAAGGCTCTGCGCCTGCCCGTGCCATGGAGAGGATCATGGTGTTCACATCCTCATACTTGTAGCCGAACACCTTCTGCAGGCGGGTGAGCTGATCGCCGGTGTAGCTTTCCACCTTCACGTTGGGAATTTTCAGTCTGGCCAGCTCCACAAGGTTGCGGTCGATCCACTCGCCGTAAGGCTCACGGCTGGCGTAGAACTCCTTGAGCTTTCGTCGTCCACCACTTCGCCCTTCACGGTGTCCACCAGCAGCATTTTGCCGGGGCGCAGACGATCCTTGACCAAAATATTATCCGGCTCGCATTCCAGCACACCCACCTCGGAGGACAGGATCATGCGGCCGTCCTTGGTGATGTAATAGCGGCTGGGGCGCAGACCGTTGCGGTCCAGCACAGCGCCCATCACGTCGCCGTCCGAGAAGAGGATGGCAGCGGGGCCATCCCAAGGCTCCAGCATGGTGGCATAATACTGGTAGAAATCGCGCTTTTTCTGGCTGATGTTCTTGTTGTTCTCCCACGGCTCGGGGATGGTGATCATCACGGCCAGCGGCAGATCCATGCCGTTCATCACCATGAATTCCAGCGCGTTATCCAGCATGGCGGAGTCGGAGCCGGAAGTGTTGATGATGGGCAGGATCTTGTTCATGTCGTCCTGCATGATGGAGCTGGAGATGCTCTCTTCACGGGCCAGCATGGCATCCGTGTTGCCCTTGATGGTGTTGATCTCGCCGTTGTGCAGGATGAAGCGGTTGGGGTGTGCGCGCATCCAGCTGGGATTGGTGTTGGTGGAGAAGCGGCTGTGCACCATGCCGATAGCGGATTCATAATCCTCGTCCTGCAGGTCGGTATAGAACAGGCGCAGGTCGTGCACAAGGAACATGCCCTTGTACACGATGGTGCGGCTGGACAGGCTGGGCACATAAGTGCCGTTGCTGGCCTGCTCGAACACGCGGCGCACAATGTACAGCTTGCGGTCAAAATCGATGCCCTTGCTCACCTTGGCGGGCTTTTTGATGAAGCACTGCCAGATAGCAGGCATACAGTCGCGGGCTTTCTGGCCCACGGCATCCGGGTTCACGGGAACCTTGCGCCATGCCAGAAATTCGAGGCCTTCCTTGCGGGTGACCACCTCGAACAGCTTCATGGCCTGCGCACGCATGTGCTCGCTCTGGGGGAAGAAGAACATGCCCACACCGTACTCGCGCTCGTTGCCAAGGCTGATGTTCAGTTCTTCGGCCACCTTGGAGAAGAACTTGTGGCTGATCTGCAGCAAAATGCCCACACCGTCGCCGGTCTTGCCCTCGGCATCCTTGCCGGCACGGTGCTCCAGCCGTTCCACAATGGCCAGTGCATCGTCCACGGTCTGGTGGCTTTTGCGGCCCTTGATATCCACCACAGCGCCAATGCCGCAGGCATCGTGCTCAAACTGTGGATCGTACAGACCAAGGGTGTTTTTCTGCTCTGTAAAGTTTTCCATAGACTTTCCCATCCTTATCTAAAATCCTCACCGGTGCGGCACCCTCCGCATTCTGACAAAAAAGAAAAGCGCCCCGCAAGGGCATACTTTACCCTTGCAGAACGCCTTTGTTCCGGTAACTATTATTATACTGAACGCTGAAAAATCTTCAAGTGACAGCTGCACCAAATATGACAACTGCTTTACACCACTTCTTGTGCGAAACGCCGCGTATGGCGGTCAGTTGTAGCTATAGTGAGAACAGTGCAGGCTCAATGTCTGCCCAGAATGGCCTGCAGGTCATTTTCCGGCGTTGTTACGGCTTTTAAATCGTACTTTTGCTGCAGGGCAGCCACAACGACCGGCGAGAGGAACGGGGGCAGGGTAGGCCCCAGCCGGATGTTCCGGATGCCCAGCGCCAGCAGCGCGATGAGGATGCACACGGCCTTCTGTTCAAACCAGCACAGCACCAGCGAGAGGGGCAGGTCGTTGACGCCGCAGCCAAAGGCGTCGGCCAGCGCCAATGCGATGCGGATGGCGCTGTAGGCGTCGTTGCACTGGCCCACGTCCAGGATGCGGGGCAGGCTGGTGCCCGGCACGGTGCCAAGGGGCAGGTCGTTCAGGCGGAACTTGCCGCAGGCCAGGGTCAGCAGGATGGTGTCGGGCGGGGTAAGGCGGGCAAACTCGGTGTAGTAGCGGCGGCTGGGCCGGGTGCCGTCGCAGCCGCCCACCAGAAAGAAGTGCCGCAGCTTACCGTCCCGCACCGCCTGCACGATCTCGTCCGCGTGCTGCAGCACGGCGGTGCGGGCAAAACCGGTGGTCACCGTGGAGCCGCCGTTCAGGCCGGGCAGCAGGGTGTCCTGCGCGTAGCCGCCCAGCTCCAGCGCCTTTTCGATCACCGGGGAAAAGTCGCGCCCTTCGTCGATGTGGGGCACGCCGGGGTAAGCCACCACCGAGGTGGTGAACACCCGGTCGGCGTAGCTGGCGCGCAGGGGCATGATGCAGTTGGTGGTGAACAGGATGGGCGCGGGGATGTCCTCGAACTCCCGCTGCTGGTTCTGCCATGCGGTGCCAAAGTTGCCCTTGAGGTGGGGTAGCGGCGCTTCAGCTCCGGGTAGCCGTGGGCGGGCAGCATCTCCGAGTGGGTGTAGATGTTGACGCCCCGGCCTGCGGTCTGTTCCAGCAGCTGCTGTGCGTCGTAGAGGTCGTGGCCGGAAATCACGATGAACGGCCCCTTTTCAATGGTCAGGGGCACCTGCACCGGTTCCGGATCGCCAAACGCGCCGGTGTTGGCCGCGTCCAGCAGCTCCATGCAGCGGTAGCTGGCTTCTCCTGTGGCCTGCACCAGCTGCCACAGGGCGTCGGTGGTCTGGCCGGGGTCGCCCACGGCCTGCAGGGCGGTACAGAAGAACCGGTCCAGCTCCGGGTCGATGCGGCCCAGCACACGGGCGTGGTAGTTGTAGGCGGCCATGCCCCGCAGGCTGAACAGCACAAAGCATTTCAGGCTGCGCCGGTCGGCGTCCGGTTCCCGCCAGAGGGCCTGCATGTCGTAGTCCGGGCCGGTGCCGGGGCTGGCGTCGTGCACCCGGCGGGTCAGCGCGTCCACGGCGGCGGGGTCAAAGTTCACGTTGGTAATGGTGGTGAACAGCCCCTGCATCAGCAGCCGGGCCTGTTCCGGGGTCGGGCCGCGCCCCGCCGCGATGAGCTGCCCGGCAAACGCGATGAGCGCCCCGGTGAGCCGGTCCTGTGCGGCGGCTGTCTCGGCCGACTTGCCGCACACCCCCGCTGCGCCGGTGCAGGCGGTGCAGCCCGCCGCCTGCTCACACTGAAAACAAAACATCTGCTCGTCCATACAAAACTCCCTTTCTGCCATAAGATACTGCCAGTGTGGGCAGAGCGGGGCGGGGTTATACCAAAAAAGAGCCGCACCCCTGCGGGCGCGGCTCTTAGACGACGCGGTATGACTTAGTAGGTGATGCCCTGTGCCATCATGGCGGTTGCAACCTTCAGGAAGCCGGCGCAGTTTGCACCGACCATCAGGTTGCCCTCGGAACCGGCAGCCACGGATGCATCGTAGGAAGCATGGAAGATGCCCTCCATGATGCCCTTCAGCTTGGCATCCACTTCCTCAAAGCTCCAGCTCAGGCGCTCGGAGTTCTGGCTCATTTCCAGACCGGAGGTAGCTACGCCGCCTGCGTTAGCAGCCTTTGCAGGTCCGTACAGGATGCCGTTGGACAGGTAGACCTCGATGGCCTCCGGGGTGCTGGGCATGTTGGCACCCTCGCACACGACAGTGCAGCCGCCCTTCACCAGAGCCTCAGCGGACTCCTTGTTGATCTCGTTCTGGGTTGCGCAGGGCAGGGCGATGTCGCAGGGGACAGTCCAGACCTTGGTGCAATCTGCAACATAGGTTACACCCTCGTGGGTCTCGGCGTACTCCTTGATGCGGCCGCGGCGGACTTCCTTCAGATCCTTGACGTAGGCCAGATCAATGCCGTTGGGGTCGTAGACATAGCCGTTGGAGTCGGACATGGTAACAACCTTAGCGCCCAGCTGGGTAGCCTTCTCTGGCAAGCGTAGATTGCAACGTTGCCGGAACCGGAGATTGCAACAGTCTTGCCCTCAAAGCTGTCGTTGCGCATGCACTTCAGAGCTTCAGCAGTGAAGTAGCACAGACCGTAGCCGGTAGCCTCGGTGCGGGCCAGAGAGCCGCCAAAGGTCAGGCCCTTGCCGGTGAGCATGCCGCCCTGGAAGCTGTTGGTCAGGCGCTTGTACTGGCCGAACATAAAGCCGATCTCACGGCCGCCGCCAACACCGATATCGCCGGCGGGGCAGTCCACGAACTGGCCGATGTGGCGGTACAGCTCGGTCATGAAGCTCTGGCAGAAGCGCATCACTTCCATGTCGCTCTTGCCGTGGGGATCAAAGTCGGAGCCGCCCTTGCCGCCGCCCATCGGCAGAGTGGTCAGGCTGTTCTTGAAGCACTGCTCAAAGCCGAGGAACTTCAGGATGCCCTGATTGACAGAGGGATGGAAGCGCAGGCCGCCCTTGTAGGGGCCGATGGCGCTGTTGAACTGTACACGGAAGCCGCGGTTAACCTGAACCTTGCCCTGATCGTCAACCCACGGTACACGGAACATGAACATGCGCTCCGGCTCCACCAGACGCTCGATCAGAGCGGCCTTCTCGTACTCAGGGTGCTTCTCCACAACGGGCTGGATGCTCTCCAGAACCTCGCGCACAGCCTGCAGGAACTCAGGTTCGTTGGCATTGCGCTTTTCCAGACCTTCGTAAACGCGCTTCAGGTATTCATTTGTCAGCATAGTAGAATACTCCTTTTCCCAATTACTCTATAAAATTTGAAAAGACGAAACCGCCCAGCCCGCCGCACAGCGGACGCGCTGCTAAAACGCTTTGGGACGATCCCGGATTTCCGTTCTTACACACCGGCCTGCTTATGGCTGCAGACCGCTTTATTATTATAAAGCATTTCTGTGGGTTTGACAATAGCGAGAAAGCAGAAAATGCTTCAAAAAAACAGATGAAAAGTTGAAACCGCTTCACAAAACGAAAAATAAAAGAAAAAACGGCACAGAACCTTGTTTTTAAAGCGCTGACAGAACAAAAATATGGAAAAGAACGTCTTTTCTCCATTTTGCTGCATTCTGCAGGCGCAGAAAGCCATATTTTCTGCAAACAAAAAGCCCTGCACCACGCAAACGGCACAGGGCAGAGAAACGATTTTTACTTCTTCAGCAGCTTTTCGCAGGCATCTGCGGCACCTTCCAGATATTCGCCGCCGTAGGTCTCGATCATACCGGCATCGGAAAGCGCAGCCAGCTGGGGATCGATGGGGCACTTTGCCAGCACGGGCAGGCCGTGCTTTGCAGCCACTCATCCACATGGCTCTCACCGAACACATTGATGTGCTTGCCGCAGTCGGGGCAGACGATGTAGCTCATGTTCTCCACGATGCCCAGCATGGGCACCTTCATCATCTCAGCCATGTTCACGGCCTTGGCCACGATCATGCTCACCAGCTCCTGCGGGCTTGCCACCACAACAATACCGTCCACCGGCAGGCTCTGGAACACGGTCAGCGGCACGTCGCCGGTTCCCGGGGGCATATCCACGAACAGAAAGTCCACGTCCTTCCAGACCACGTCGGTCCAGAACTGCTTGACAGCGCCGGCAATGACCGGGCCGCGCCAGACCACGGGTCTTCCTCATTTTCCACCAGCAGGTTGATGCTCATGACATCGATGCCCATGCGGCTCTGGATGGGCCAGCAGCCCTTGTCGTCGGCCATGGCACGGCCATGGATGCCGAACAGCTTGGGGATGGACGGGCCGGTGATATCGGCGTCCAGCACGCCGCAGTGATAGCCGCGGCGAGCCATTGCGCAGGCCAGCAGGGCGCTGGTCATGCTCTTGCCAACGCCGCCCTTGCCGGACACAACGCCGATGACCTTTTTGACGCTGCTGTTGGGGTTGGGGGCATCGTGCTTGGGCGCTGCATCGCGGGAAGAACATGCTGCTCCACAGCTGGAGCAGTCATGGGTACATTCTTCGCTCATTCTCTTTTTGCGCACGGCTGGCTCAGAGGCATTGGCCGTGTGCTTCCTCCTTAAACAGAATACGGCCATATAAAAGCCGCCCTTTACTATACCATAAAAGCGCTCAGGAAACAACCCGCCGCGCCGCTCTGCTTTTGCATATCCTGTTCCGCCGCTTCATATGCTGGAACCGGAACATTCCGGCAGGAGGTGCGCCATGCGGCAGAGCTATTTGAAAAATGCGGCGCTGCTCACCGGCTCAGACGTGGTGCTGCGGCTGGCCGGCATGGGCCTGCGCATCTGGCTGGCAAACGAGCTGGGCGGCGAGGGGATGGGCCTTTACCAGCTGGTGCTGGCGGTGTATTCACTGTTCGTCACGCTGGCAACGGCGGGCGTTTCGGTGGCGGCTACCCGGCTCATGGCCGAGGAACTCAGCGGCCCGGCTTCCGCCCGTGGTGCAGCCCGCGGCATGCTGCGCCGTCTGCTGGCGGCAGGACTTGTGCTGGGGCTGTTTGCCGCTTTGCTGCAGCTGGCGACAGCGGATCTTGCGGCCCGGTTGTGGCTTGGCGATGTCCGTGCCGCCGGAGCTTTGCGCGTTTCAGCGCTGGGAATGCCATGGATGGCAGTGTCTGCGGTGCTGCGCGGTTTTTTCATCGCCCGACGGCATGTAGCTCCCAATGTGTTCAGCCAGCTTACGGAGCAGACGGTGCGCATCGCGCTGGTGGCACTGGCGCTTACCCGCACCGAGGGCCTTGCGGTGGGCGTGCGCTGTATGCTGGTGCTGGGAGCTACCGCCGTCAGCGAAGCGGTGTCGGCGCTGTGTATGCTGGCTTTTTACCGGCGGGATGCCCGCAGTGCCTTTGCGGGGCAAAAAGCCGTCCGCCCGGCAGACCCGGCCCGCCGTCTGTGGGAGATCCTGTGGCCGGTGGAGGGCGGGCGGGTGTTGGCAAGCGCCCTGCACACGGCGGAGAATATGCTGGTGCCCGCCTGCCTTGCGGTCTATCTGATCAACCTACAAGCATCTGCCGGCTTAGTTTGCTGCTTTAACTGCCTGCGGCAGCAGGCTCACATTCTGGGCCAGACCGAACGGCTCAAAACACTTCTGGACCGGATGCTGCGGCTCACCGGCTATTTTTCCGCGCTGGCAGGGGTGCTGTTCTGGGTGTGGGGACGGCCGCTGGCACAGCTTTTGTACCAAAGTGCGGATGCCGGGTTTTATCTGGAAACGCTGGCTCCTGCCATGCCGCTGATGTATCTGGAAAGCATGGTGGACGGTGCCATGAAAGGGGTAGGGGAGCAGAAGGCGCCTTCCGCTACAGCGTGTGGATTCCATCCTGCGCATTGGCGGGGTGGTGGCGCTGCTGCCGCGCTTTGGCATGAAGGGCTTTTTGGCAGTGATCCTGCTTTCCAGCCTGTACACCTGTGCGGCCAACACCGGGCATCTGCTGTTTTCCAGCGGCACGCAGCATGCATTCCGCCGCTGGCTGGGTGCACCGGCACTGGCAGCTGTGCTGGCCGCGGCGGCTGGCATGGCGCTGCGGAAGCTGCTTGCGGATGGGTTTGCGGCTCGGCTGCCTTTGCAGCTGGCCGCGTTGGGCATAGGCGGCTGCGCTACCACAGGAGTGTTCCTGCTGGCGGCATGGCCGCTGGGCCTTGAGAGAAGCAGCCGCGCTGCTGCGCACCGGCCCGGCAGACCGAAAAAATAGAGGGAGTTTGGCAGCGGATTCAAATTTTCTGGACATTCTGCAGTGTTCTGAGTATAATATAAAGATAGGGCTGTCCGGTGTACCGGATACTCTGTGAAACCGGAAGCTTTTCCGGCCAAAACTGCGGCTTTTGTGCCGTATGTAAAAGAGGACTTTTGTGAAAGATAAAGAACACACCGCAGGTGCTTGCGCGCCGGGCGCTGCTTGTGCTGCTGGATGCAGCCATTGTTGCATTCAGCTTTTATTTTGCGCTTCTGCTGCGGGCAGACGGAGCAGTGGAAGCTGCCTGGTGGCCGCATAACCGTGAGCTTCTATACGAAAATCTGCCATGGATCGTGGCGGTGTACATTGCCAGCTTTCTGTTCAGCGGGCTGTACTCCGTACTGTGGAAGTATGCCGGTGAACGCGACCTGATGCGTCTGGCGGGAACGGTGGCTGTGCCTACCGTTGTCGTCTACTGTGTCAACCGTCTGTGCATCCACGGCGTGCTGTTCAACTCCGCCAACTGTATGGCGGCGGTGCTCATCTTCCTGCTTGTGGGCGGCAGCCGTCTGGCATGGCGGCTGTTCCTGAACCACCCGCTGGGCGAAAAGCTGCGCGGCGCTGCCAGCAAGGACCCCAACCGCCCGGTGATGATCGTAGGTGCAGGCGAAGCCGGTGCATGGGCCATCAACGTGTGCAAATCCAATAAGGAATATGGTCACGCGGTGGTGGCGGTGGACGATGATCCCACAAAACTCAACCAGACCATCCACGGGGTGCCGGTGAAGGGCACGCTGGAGGATATCCCGGACCTGTGCAATCGCTACGGCATCCACAGCATCATCATCGCCATTCCTACCCTGAAGGGCAGCAAGCTGAACCATGTCATCGATCTGTGCGTCAGCACCCATTGTGCGGTGCAGGTGCTCAGTGACCCGCAGCTGGTGGGCAGCGGTACACCGCAGCAGGGAGCCTTCCGCGAGTTGAACCCGGCGGATTTCCTTTCCCGTGAGGAAGTGACGCTGGATACCGATCAGATCTCCGGCTACCTCACCGGCAAGACCGTTCTGGTCACGGGCGGCGGCGGCTCCATCGGCAGCGAACTGTGCCGTCAGGTGATGCGCTTCAAGCCCGGCAAGCTGCTTATTTTTGATATCTACGAGAACTGCGCCTACGAGCTGCTCATGGAGCTGCAGCAGAAGTACGGCCGGGATATCCCGGTAACGGTGCTCATTGGCTCCATCCGCGATAAAAAGCGTCTGGATGAGGTTTTTGAAACCTATCATCCCACTGTGGTGTTCCATGCGGCAGCACACAAGCATGTGCCGCTGATGGAGGTCAGCCCTGCAGAAGCGGTCAAGAACAATGTTCTGGGCACCAAAAATCTGCTGGTGAGCGCCAGCGAACACGACGTGGAGCGGTTCGTGCAGCTTTCCACCGATAAGGCTGTGAACCCCACCAGTGTGATGGGCTGTACCAAGCGCATCTGCGAAATGCTCATCCAGACCTTTGCGGGCAACACGGATATGAAGTGTGTGGCTGTGCGTTTTGGCAATGTGCTGGGCAGCCACGGCAGCGTCATTCCGCTGTTTGAGGCTCAGATCAAAAAAGGCGGGCCTGTCACCCTGACGGATCCCAACATTGAGCGCTACTTTATGACCATTCCGGAAGCGGCCCAGCTGGTGCTGCAGGCTGGTGCGCTGGCCGAAAGCGGCAATATCTATGTGCTGGACATGGGCGAGCCGGTCAAGATCATGGATCTTGCCAAGCAGCTCATCCGCTTTTACGGCTATGAGCCGGGCGTGAATATGGAGATCAAGATCGTGGGTCTGCGCCCGGGCGAGAAGCTCTACGAAGAGCTGATGATGGACGAGGAGCAGGATAAGATGCGCCGCACCCAGCACAATAAAATTTTTGTGGCTTCGCCGCGCAGCATCGATCTGGCCGAGTTCTACGGGCAGCTGCAGGAGCTTGCCGCTGCGGCAGAGCACAACGACGAGGGTGTGGTGCAGCAGCTGGCAAAGATGATCCCGACCTTCACCCCCACCCGCCAGAATCTGAAGCTGTAAACTCCCCCAGTCTGCTGCGCAGACAGCCCCCTCAAAGAGGGAGCCTGTCCGTGCGGCAAAGCTTCCCTCTTTGAGAAAGACTTCCCCCGGCCGGGACAGATTCTCCCTGCGCCGGGGAAAAATGTCACCACAGGTAACAAAGAGAAAAACAGATGTCGCGCCAGCGACAAAAAGGGGAATGGGTGGCATCGCATCAGCGATGACGAAAGGAGTTTCTACTGATGTCACTGCGGCGATCGGCCGCGTGCATATAAAATGAGAGGGATGTTACTATGGAAAAGAAACCGTTTCTGACCGAGGCGATGGCACAGGAGATCATTCAGGATGTGCCCACGCCGTTCCATGTCTACGATGAGAAGGGCATCCGTGAAAATGCCCGCCGCATCAACAAGGCATTCAGCTGGAACAAAGGCTTCAAGGAGTATTTTGCCGTCAAGGCTCTGCCAAACCCTGTCATCCTGCAGATCCTCAAGGAGGAGGGCTGCGGCGTGGACTGCTCGTCCCTGACTGAGCTGATGCTCAGCGAGGTGTGCGGTTTCTCCGGCAGCGAAATCATGTTCTCCTCCAACCAGACTCCCGTGGAGGATATGAAGAAGGCCTACGAGCTGGGCTCCTACATCAATCTGGACGATGCCACCATGGTGGAATTTCTGGAGCGTGTCGCCGGTGTGCCGGAGAACATCTTCTGCCGCTATAACCCGGGCGGCACCTTCAGTCTGGGCGAGAGCGAAGAGGGCTTTCAGGTCATGGACAAGCCCGGCGATGCCAAGTACGGCATGACCGAGGAGCAGATGATCGAAAGCTACAAGAAGCTGGCCGCCAAGGGTGCCAAGAACTTCGGCATCCACGCTTTCCTTGCTTCCAATACCATTTCCGATGAGTATTACCCGGAGCTGGCAGGTATCCTGTTCCAGCTGGCTGTCCGGGTGCAGAAGGCCACCGGTGTGCACATCGGTTATATCAACCTGTCCGGCGGTGTGGGCATCCCGTACCGCCCGGAGCAGACCGAGAACGATATCATGGCCATCGGCGAGGGTGTGCGCCAGAAATTTGAGCAGATCCTGGTGCCTGCCGGGATGGGCGATGTGGCCATCTTTACTGAGATGGGCCGCTTTACCACCGGCCCCTACGGCGCACTGGTGGCAACTGCCATCCATGAAAAGCACATCTATAAGGAATACATCGGTCTGGATGCCTGCGCAGCCAACCTGATGCGCCCGGCCATGTACGGCGCTTACCACCACATCACCGTGCTGGGCAAGGAAAATGAGCCTTGCGACCATATGTACGATGTGGTGGGCGGTCTGTGTGAGAACAACGACAAGTTTGCCATTGACCGGATGCTGCCCAAGATCGACATTGGCGACATCGTTTATATCCACGACACCGGTGCACACGGCTCTGCCATGGGCTACAACTACAACGGCAAGCTGCGCAGCGCCGAAGTGCTGCTGTGCGAGGATGGCACCCACCGTCTGATCCGCCGTGCCGAGACTCCGCGCGATTACTTTGCAACGCTGGATTTCCTGCCCCTGATGAAGCCGCTTTCAGCAGCACCCTTGGCCTGATGATGGTATTCTACGGCTATTCGGTCATGAAAAATCCCCGTGTCTGGGGAGATCAGGGCCGCCGTGCCGTCAAGGCGGAGCACTTTGAGGAATACTGCCGCCAGAACGGCCTGTTCTTTCCTGAAGGCAGGCTGCGTGGTGGCGGTGATCGGTGCACTGGATGCACTCATCACGCTGGATGCCCTGCTGTACGCTCTGCTGTATCTCTTCGGTCTGGCCTTCGCGTTCTATCCGCTGGTCAAATGGTGCCGCGAAATGAGGGCTTCAGCTGGCCATGGCCCCATGTCCAGAGCGAGAAAAAGCGCATCAAAGAGCTGCGCCGTGAACAGGAATCGCAGGAAAAGGCGGAGCAGGACTCCGACAAAAAGTAAAGAACAAAGAGAAAAACGGCTGCTGTACGGTAAAGTACAGCGGCCGCTTTTTTGTTTCCGCTTTATGCAGGGTGGTTTTCCTCGCTGTTCTTGCTCTTATCCAGCGCATCGAACTGCTTTATGATCTGCGGGTCCTTCAGCTTGACGACCTTGCCGGAGAGATAATGCAGGGTGTTTTCCTCGGGAATATCAAGGAAAGTGACCCGCACAGCGCACAGGGCCTGTGTTTTGGTGCCGGTGCGCTCGTTCATCTTGCGGTTGCCGTACTTGATGTCGCCCAGAACCGGACGGCCAAGATAGGCCAGATGTGCACGGATCTGGTGGGTGCGGCCGGTTACAAGGCCGATCTTGCACAGGGCGAACGGCCCGGCGGTGCGCAGCACGTCCACGTCCGTAATGATCTGCTTGCGGCGCTCGTCCTGCGACTGGTGTGCATGGATGCTTACCTTGTTGTTCTTCTCGTCGTGCTCCCACCATGCGGTGAACCGCCCGGACTGCGGGATACCCACCGTGATGGTGTAGTACTCCTTTTTGAGTAGGTCAGTGCGGATGATCTCGTTCGTGTCCCGCAGGGCGGTGTAGCTCTTGGCGGCGATCACAAGGCCCTCGGTGCCGCGGTCCAGCCGGTTGCAAATGCCGGGCTTGAACCGGTTCTCGCCGTGGGGGTCGTACTCGCCTTTTTCGGCCAGATACTGGGTAAAAGCGTCCACAAGGTTTGCATCGCCGGTGCGGTCACTGTGGCACAAAAGGTGGGTGGGTTTGTACAGCACAGCAATGTTTTCGTCCTCATAAATGATATTGACCTTGGGCTGATTCTGCTTTTTTTTCGGCGCGGCCTTCTGCACGGTTTTTGCGCCTTCCGGCGGGAAAAACTCGTCGTTGATGTACAGCTCGATCAGGTCGCCTGCCTGAATGCGGTACTCCGGCACGGCCTTTTTTCCGTTTACCTTCACGCGCTTATTGCGGAAGCTCTTGTACAAAAGGCTGGTGGGAAAATCGCGGGTCACGCTCTGCACAAAGCGGGAAAGACGAACGCCGTCGTCGTTGGCGGTTGCGGTATATTGTTTCATAAATGTTCCTCAATTTTCAAGAGATACCTTTATAGTAATACAGCCTTGGCTGCAAGTCAACGCGGAAACGCCCCGGATCAAAACTATTTTACCGCAAAGCCTTGAGTTCCGGGCGCAAAATGGGTACTATTATAAGGAATGAATCAGAAGGAGAGTACCGCAATGGCAGAACACAAACGGCATCAGGGACACCGCCAACGGATGCGCGAACGGGTGCAGAACTACGGTCTGGACAGTCTGGCCGAGCACGAAGCGCTGGAATATGTACTGTACCTCACCAACGCCCAGAAGGACACCAACGGCATCGCTCACGACCTGATCGACCGCTTTGGCGATTTTGCCGCTGTGCTGGAAGCCAGCGAGGAAGAGCTGTGCACTGTGGAGGGCGTAGGCCCGGCCACAGCCCGGATGCTGCATCTGCTGCCGGAGATCAGCCGCTACTATGGCCGCAGCCGTACCAGCACCACCCGCTGCATCAGAACTACGGAGCAGATGGGCAGCTATCTGATGGCGAAGTTTGCGTGGTCGGATTACGAGCGTGCAATGCTGGTCAGTCTGGACAGCCGTAAGCGGGTGCGCGCGGCGGTCTGGCTGCGGGAAGGCACCACCGACCGGGTAAGTCTGGACATCAAGGATGTGGTGTCTGCGGCCATCAAGGGCGGCACCGACACGGTGGTGCTCAGCCACAACCACCCAACGGTGCGGCCTTGCCCTCCATGGAGGATCTGGAGGCCACTGGCAATATTGCCCGGCATTGGGCCTTGTGAACATCCATCTGCTGGATCACTTCATCCTGACCGATACGGAGTATTTCTCCATGCGGGACGCAAACCGCCTGCCGATCTATGACTTTAAAACAGGTACGCTTTTCTGGCCTTGATCCGTGAAACAACAAAAAAGTGTTTACATTATAAAACTGGTGTGCTATAATCAAACCGTAAAATACAACTGATTGTGGTTCTTTGCGCGAGGGCCGGAGAGGAGAGGGAAGATGGCAGACGAAAAATTTGAACTGGTATCCTCTTACCAGCCCACCGGCGACCAGCCGCAGGCCATTGAAACACTGGTGAAAGGCGTGGAGCGGGCGACCGCTGCCAGACCCTGCTGGGTGTTACCGGCAGCGGAAAGACCTTTACCATGGCAAATGTTATTGCAAAATGCAACCGGCCCACGCTGGTTCTGGCCCACAACAAAACGCTGGCGGCCCAGCTGTGCACCGAGTTCCGGTCGTTTTTCCCCAACAACGCGGTGGAGTATTTCGTCTCCTACTACGATTACTACCAGCCGGAAGCCTATATCCCCAGCACGGATACCTATATTGAAAAGGACAGCGCCATCAACGACGAGATCGACCGCCTGCGCCATTCGGCCACGGCGGCGCTTTCGGAGCGGCGGGATGTGATCATTGTAGCATCGGTTTCCTGCATCTACTCGCTGGGCGACCCCATCGACTACCGCAGCATGGTCATCAGCCTGCGCCCCGGCATGCAGATGGAGCGCGATGCGCTGTGCCAGAAGCTGGTCACTCTGCAATATGAACGCAATGATGTGAATTTTGTGCGCAACAAGTTCCGTGTGCACGGCGATATCGTGGACATCTACCTTGCCTATATGAGCGAGCTTGCCATCCGTGTGGAATTTTTTGGGGACGAGATCGACCGCATCACGGAGTTCAACCCTCTCACCGGGGCCAAACAGAATGTAGTCAAGCATGTAGCCATCTTCCCGGCCAGCCACTATATCGTCAGCGCCGAGAAGAAGGCCGCAGCACTGGAAAAGATCCGCGCCGAGTGCGACGCACAGGTGAAGCAGTTCACCGCCGAGGGCAAGCTGATCGAGGCGCAGCGCATTGCCCAGCGCACCAATTACGACATTGAGATGCTTAACGAGGTGGGCATGTGCAAAGGCATCGAGAACTATTCGGCGGTGCTTTCGGGCCGTGCGCCGGGCAGTATGCCCACCACTCTGCTGGATTATTTCCCGGATGATTTTCTGCTGTTTGTGGACGAGAGCCATGTTACCCTGCCGCAGGTGCGCGCCATGTACGGCGGCGACTATGCCCGCAAAAAAACGCTGGTGGAGTACGGCTTCCGCCTGCCGTCCGCTTTCGATAACCGCCCGCTCAAGTTCGAGGAAGTGGAGTCCAAGCTGAACCAGATGATCTTCGTTTCGGCTACGCCCGGCGACTACGAGCGGCAGAACAGCACGCAGGTGGCGCAGCAGGTCATCCGGCCCACCGGCCTTTTGGACCCGCTCATTTCGGTGCGCCCGGTGGAAGGGCAGGTGGTAGATCTGTTGGGCGAGATCAATACCCGTATCCAGCGGCACGAGCGCGTTCTCGTGACCACGCTGACCAAGAAAATGGCCGAAGACCTGACCGACTACCTTACCGAACAGGGCATCAAAGTCAAGTATATGCACCACGAGGTGGACACCTTTGAGCGCATGGAGATCATCAAGGACCTGCGCCTTGGCTCCATTGATGTTGTGGTGGGCATCAACCTGCTGCGCGAGGGTCTTGACCTGCCCGAGGTGAGCCTTGTGGCCATTCTGGATGCCGACAAAGAGGGCTTTCTGCGCAGCGAGACCAGCCTGATCCAGACTATTGGCCGCGCGGCCCGCAATGCCGAGGGCCTTGTCATCATGTACGCGGATGTCGTCACCGACAGCATGGACCGCGCCATCACCGAGACCGAGCGCCGCCGCGCCATCCAGATGGCCTACAATAAAGAACATGGCATCGTGCCAAAAACCATCGTCAAGGCCATTGCAGACAGCATTGAGATCAGCGATAAAGCGGAGAACGCTAAGCTGAACACCCGCCGCATGGGCAGGATGGAGCGGGAGGCCGCCATCGAGCGCCTGACCCGTGAGATGAAGGAAGCGGCGAAGCTGCTGGAGTTTGAACACGCGGCCTTCCTGCGTGACCAGATCGACCGACTGCGCCGGGGCGAGAACCCGACGGTGGACTCTGCGGCAGAAACGGAGCGCAAACAGAATCATTCACAGACACAACGAAAGGGAGAAAATACCTTGGCAAACGATAAAATCGTCATCAAAGGTGCCCGCGAGCACAACCTGAAAAATGTTAACCTGACCCTCCCGAGGGAAAAGCTGATCGTCATGACCGGCCTTTCCGGTTCGGGCAAGTCGAGCCTTGCGTTCGACACCATCTATGCCGACGGCCAGCGCCGCTATGTGGAAAGCCTTTCCAGCTACGCACGCATGTTTTTGGGCCGCATGGACAAGCCCGATGTGGACGAGATTACCGGCCTGTCACCGGCAATTTCCATCGACCAGAAAACCACCAGCCACAACCCGCGTTCCACCGTGGGCACCGTGACGGAGATCTACGATTATCTGCGACTTCTGTACGCCCGCGTGGGCGTGCCCCACTGCCCGGTGTGCGGGCGGGTGATCAGCCAGCAGACCGTGGACGAAATGGTGGACGCGGTGCTCAAACTGGACGAAGGTACGAAGTTTCAGGTGCTGGCTCCTGTGGTGCGCCAGCGCAAAGGCACCCAGCAGAAAGAGCTGGATGCTGCCCGCCGCGGTGGCTATGCTCGTGTGAAGATCGACGGCAACCTGTATGATCTTGACGAAGAGATCAAGCTGGAAAAGAACATCAAGCATACGGTGGAGATCGTGGTGGACCGCCTTGCCATGCGCAAGGGCATCCGGGGCCGTCTGGCAGATTCGCTGGAAACCGCGCTGGCGCTTACCGGCGGCATCGCCGAAGTGGACGTGATCGGCGGCGATTGTATGACCTTCAGCCAGAACTTTGCCTGCCCGGAGCACGGCATTTCCATCAGCGACCTGTCACCCCGGCTCTTCTCCTTCAATAACCCGCTGGGAGCCTGCGAAAAGTGTACCGGCCTTGGCACTTTTATGCGGGTGGACGAGGAACGCATCCTGCCCAACCGGAACCTTTCCATCCGTGAGGGTGCCATCAAGGCCAGCGGCTGGTACTATGCCGAGGGGTCTGTATCCGAAATGTATTATCTTGGCCTTGGCAAAAAGTACGGCTTTACGCTGGATACGCCCATCAAAGAGATGAGCACCGAAGCTGTCAATGCGTTGCTGTACGGAACCAATGGCGAAAAAATTGAGATGCACCGCACGAATGAGTTCGGAAGCGGTGTGTACTATAATACCTTTGAGGGCATCGTGGAGAACCTTGAGCGCCGCTTCCGCGAGACCAACAGCGAGTGGATGAAGGAAGAAATCGGCAGCTTCATGTCCGGCGTGGAGTGCCCGGACTGCCACGGCAAGCGCCTGAAACCCGTGGTGCTGGCTGTGACCATCGGGGATAAGAACATCAGCGATTTCTGCGAAATGTCCATCCGGGACGAGCTGAAATTCATTGCCGAGAACGAACCGAACCTGACCGAAAAACAGAAGCAGATCGGCGGCCAGATCATGAAGGAAATCCGGAACCGCCTGCAGTTTTTGCAGAGCGTGGGTCTGGATTATCTCACGCTGGCCCGCTCAGCAGGCACTCTTTCCGGCGGCGAGAGCCAGCGCATCCGCCTGACCACTCAAATCGGCAGTGCGCTTTCCGGCGTGCTCTATGCTGGACGAGCCGTCCATCGGCTTGCATCAGCGCGATAACGACAAGCTCATTGCCACCCTGAAAAATCTCCGCGACCTCGGCAACACAGTCATTGTGGTGGAGCACGATGAAGATACCATGCGCAGCGCGGATTATATCGTGGATGTAGGCCCGGGCGCAGGCGTGCATGGCGGTGAGATCGTAGCCGCTGGCAGCGTGAAGGACATCTGCAAGGCAAAGCGCAGTATCACCGGCGATTATCTCTCCGGCCGCAAACGCGGCAACGGCAATTACCTTACTGTACGGGGTGCACGGGAAAATAACCTGCGCAATATCGACGTGAAATTCCCGCTGGGAGAGTTTATTTGCGTTACCGGCATTTCCGGCTCCGGCAAGTCCAGCCTCATCAACGAAATTCTGTATGAGACGCTTGCCTGCGAGCTGAACGGCGCGCGTTCCCGCGCAGGCAAATGCGATGGGGTAGAAGGGCTGGAATTTGTGGATAAGGTCATCGGTATCGACCAGCAGCCCATTGGCCGTACGCCGCGCTCCAATCCGGCCACTTATACCGGTGTGTTCAATGATATCCGCACGGTATTCTCCCAGACACAGGATGCCAAAATGCGCGGTTACGGCCCGGGGCGTTTCAGCTTTAATGTCAAGGGCGGCCGCTGCGAAGCCTGTGAGGGCAACGGTATTCTGCAGATCGAGATGCACTTCCTGCCGGATGTGTACGTGCCCTGCGAGGTATGCAAGGGTGCGCGTTACAACCGCGAAACGCTGGAAGTGAAGTATAAGGAAAAGACCATCTCCGATGTGCTGAACATGACCGTGGAGGAAGCAGTGGTGTTCTTTTCCAACCAGCCCAAGATCGCCCGCAAGCTGCAGACCCTGCTGGACGTGGGTCTTGGTTATGTAACACTGGGCCAGAGCGCCACCACCCTTTCCGGCGGCGAAGCACAGCGCGTGAAGCTGGCAAACGAGCTGGCCCGCCGCAGCACTGGCAAGACCGTGTATATTCTGGACGAGCCTACTACCGGCCTGCATATTGCAGATGTGCACCGCCTGATCGAGGTGCTGCAGAAGCTGGTAGATGCGGGCAACACGGTCGTTGTCATCGAGCACAATCTGGATCTTATCAAGTGCGCCGACCATATCATTGACCTTGGCCCTGAAGGCGGCAGCGCAGGCGGCGAGATCGTGGCCGAAGGCACGCCCGAACAGGTGGCAGAGGTGCCAGGCAGCTTTACCGGTCAATATCTGAAACCGCTTTTGGAAAAAGACAAGCTCCTGCAAGCGAAAGAACAAAAATGAATAAAGCGCGTACTTTCGCAAAAATCAGACTTTTTACGAAAAAAGCAAAGAAAATTGTAAAAATCTGTTGACAAAACTGCTGTATCTGAGTATAATATCTCATGTCGCCACGCTTCGGTAGGGAAGCGGCGGTCGATATCCGGGTGTAGCGCAGTTTTGGTAGCGCGCTTGAATGGGGTTCAAGAGGCCGTGAGTTCGATTCTCGCCACTCGGACCAAACAAAAATAATCCGAACTTGTTTCCAATAGGGGATGGGTTCGGATTATTTGTTTTCTTCGGAAAATTAGCGTTTGCGAAGCAATGAAAGCCCCAGAGGGGCTTTTAAGCGACAGAACGGTCTGCGTTAGCAGATGGAGGGGCCTTGCCCCGACAAGTTCCATGCAGGTGTCCGTGGAAGATGAAATCCGAAATCATAGATTGACCGACATAAGCTACGACATGATTTCAGGAGGAAACGAACATGAAGTACGATGCAAGTGCTTGTCATTTCAACATGGACACCGTGTGCGTGGAACTGCTGCTCCGGGATGGAAGAAAAATTTCCATCGACTGCACCGGGGTCGAGGATGCGTTGAATGTGACCATGGCGCAGAGGTCGGAGTTGGATTATCTCATCTGCAATGATCCACTGGGTTATGCGGATTTGATTCTGAATGGTGATCCGGAGGAATATTTGAAAAACGTAACCGGGAGCCATGGGTTAGAAGATTAAGAAAAATGCCGTTCCAAAAGCAACTGGAACGGCATTTCTTATTTTCGCCATTCGGAATCTTCTGTACCCGAAGCTCCTGCCGGATGGCACGAAACTGCTCCGGCACATCCGCATCGGTCATCGCACCGGGGACATCCACTGTCCCAGCGGCTTTGGCGGCTTCATAGAACCAGCATTTATACTCCACGGTCTCCAGCGTATGCTGTAACTGCTGGATCTGCTGGGTGAGTACCTCCCGCTGATGCCGGAACATTTCCAGCCGGGTGTCAATGGTGTCGTCTCCCTGCATGGAAAGCTCAATATACTGCCGGATATCCTTGATGGACATTCCGGCTTTTTTCATGCAGCGGATGACCTGCAGCCACTCGAAGTCGTTTTCCCGGAACATCCGAATGCCGCCGGAGGAACGCTCCACAAAGGGAAGTAACCCTTCTTTGTCGTAGTAGCGCAGGGTGGAGGCAGGTACGCCCAGCTTTTGTGCCATTTCGCCTACAGTATAGATCATCTGAAACCTCCGTTTTTTCAAAAAGCCCTTGACTTAAAGTGCGCTTTAAGTTGTATGATAAAATCAAACTTTATCAACATCATAATGCGGATGCACTCCGCTGTCAAGGAGGTTCCTATGAGCAAGAAGGTATTGATTTTGTCTGGCAGTCCCCGGAAGGGCGGTAACTCTGATATTCTATGCGATGAATTTCTGCGTGGAGCACAGGATGCCGGGCACAAAGCAGAAAAGATCCGGGTCGCTGAGAAAAAGGTGGCTCCCTGTTCCGGCTGCTACTACTGCAGCACCCACGGTGGAGCCTGCGTCCACAAGGATGATATGGCAGACATCCTGCAAAAGATGATCGATGCCGATGTCATTGTGCTGGCAAGCCCGGTATACTTCTACTCCATCAGTGCCCAGTTGAAGGCAGTGATCGACCGTACCGTGGCACGGTGGCTTGAGGTCAAAGACAAGGAATTTTACTATATCACCACTATGGCAGACGAGGAAAAATCCTCTGCAGATACTACGCTGGCCTGCTTCCGGGGCTATGCAGACTGCGTGGAAGGTGCCGCGGAAAAGGGAGTCCTTGTAGCAGGTGGCGTTTACGAGCCGGGTGCAGTGTGCGGTACGCCTGCCATGGCACAGGCTTACGAGATGGGGAGGAACGTATAATGGCAGTAAAACAGACGGCAGGGCGGGATGCTCTGGGCGAATTTGCGCCAAAATTTGCGGAACTTAACGATGAGGTACTATTCGGGCAGGTGTGGAGCCGAGAGGATAAACTCTCCCTCCGGGACCGCAGCCTTGTGACGGTGGTGGCACTGATGGCGCAGGGACTGACGGACTCCTCGTTTCGGTATCACCTGACGGCAGCGAAAAACAACGGTATTACCCGGACTGAGATTGCAGAGATCCTGACCCATGCGGCGTTTTATGTAGGTTGGCCCAAGGCGTGGGCGGCTTTCCGTATGGCAAAGGAAGTCTGGGCAGAGGACGCTGCAGAGGATGCTAAGGCAAAGCACCAGAGTGAAATGGTGTTCCCCATCGGTGCATCCAACGACGGTTTTGCACAATATTTCAGCGGAAAAAGCTATCTGGCACCCTTGTCCACCGCACAGGTTGGCATTTACAACGTCACCTTTGAGCCGGGCTGCCGGAACAACTGGCACATCCATCATGCCGCAAAGGGTGGCGGGCAGATCCTTGTCTGCGTGGCAGGCCGGGGCTACTATCAGGAATGGGGCAAAGCGCCGCAGGAGCTGCATCCGGGCAATGTGTTGAACATTCCCCCGGAGGTCAAGCACTGGCACGGTGCTGCACCCGATTGCTGGTTTTCTCATCTGGCAGTGGAAGTGCCCGGCGAAGGCACCTCTAACGAGTGGTGCGAGCCGGTGCAGGAAGAAAACTATAAGGAGTTACGGTGATGCGTTTTGACGTACACCCAACCATGATGAAACAAAAACAGGGTGCGTCCACCCGGACGCACCCTGCCAAAAGCCACAGACGATAGCGATATGTACAACAGGGAGTTCCCCAGCGCAGAGTTCCCATAAAACAGTATTTGCAAAAGTTCCCGCAATGGGGCAGATTTGGCGTGACTTCGGTCACGCCTTTTCTTTTGCTTCCAGTTCATCCAGAGGGATATACCCCAGCCCATCGTACTTGATATGGATGTGCTGCACCCGCTTTCCGCTGGACTTATCCGGGGCATCCACATAGATGGCCGACACCAGTTCACGGAGAGCATAAGGGGTGAGTTCTTCAATATGAACGTACTTGTGCGCTTTCTGGACGAACTTCTCAATATTCTCGATCTGCTGTTCCTGTACTTCGATTTCCTGCTGGATGGAGAGGACTTCCTCTTCCAGCTGCTTCTGTTCGGCATCGTAGCTCTGGCTCATCATGTCAAAGCGTTCATCGCTCAGCTTTCCGCTGGCGTTATCCTCGTAGATTTTCATGAACAGCCGTTTGAGGTCTGCGATCCGCTTCTCATTCCGGGCAAGCTGCTTCTTCAGGACGGTCAGCTTTTCGGTGCTTTCCACCCGAAGCTGCTCCTCCATGACCTTGCGGAAGTAGTCTTCATGACGGAGAATGTAGTCCGTCACCCGCTGAACATGACTCAGTACACGTCCTTCCAGAACCTTTACCCGGATGAAGTGTCCCTTGCACTTGCTCCCGTTCTTCTTGTGCAGAGAGCAATCAAAGAAGTCTTGACTGAAGTCCCTGTTGTTGGACGAACCATATTGCATCTTAGAACCGCAGTCAGCGCAGTAGACCATACCGGAGAAAATGCTGCTCTTGCCTGTCCGGGTCATGCGGTGACGCTGGTTACGAATCTCCTGAACCTTTTCAAACACATCATCGTCAATAATGCGCTCATGTGTATCTAGGAAGATAGCCTGATTTTCCACAGGATTCAGATGTCTCTTTTTATCCCAGATAGAGTTAGTATAGGTCTTGAAGTTGACTGTGCAGCCAGTGTACTCCCGGCGTTCCAGAATCAAACTTACTGCTCTTTTATCCCAGCGATAAGGGTCTTCCGGGGCAGGTGCGTTTGTACTCCGGCCATGGCTCAACTTGTAGGCGGTAGGAGTCAGAACTTTATCTGCCCACAGTTGGTTCGCAATTTGGGTCGGCCCACGTCCCTCCATGCACATGGAGAAGATGCGCTTCACAATCGCAGCCGCTTCCGGGTCAACAAGCCAATGCTTCGGGTTCTCCGGGTCTTTCACATAGCCGTAGGGGACATTGACCGTCAGCGGTACTCCACGCCTCCCTTGGCCTTCTGGACAGCCCGAATCTTGCGGCTGGTATCGCGGGCGTAAAACTCGTTGAACCAGTTCTTAATGCCCGCAAAATCGTTGTTTACGCTGTTCGGGTCAATGGTGTCGTAATTGTCGTTAATGGCAATGTAGCGAACGCCATACTGGGGAAAGGTGAAGTTTGTGTACAGACCCGTCAAGGCAGAGTTGCGTCCCAGTCGGGACAAATCCTTCGTGATAACGATTCCTACACGCCCTGCTTCGATCTCGACCAGCATACTCTGAAAGCCGGGGCGGTCATAGTTCGTGCCAGAATAGCCATCATCAACAAAGAACACCGGGTTCGAGAAGTGATTCTTTTAGCGTATTCCAAAAGGATATCCTTCTGGTTCTCAATGGACAGGCTTTCGCCGAGCCGTGCGTCCTCTTGCGACAGTCGGCAGTAAAGTGCGGTGATTTTATTCGTTGCTCCAGACATTGTTGTGTCCTCCTTATTCTGTGGAGCAACTGTCAGTACAGGATTGGTTACCGGGTCAAGTATAGCAGAATTGGGCGCAGTTGTCATTCGTCTGCACCCTCATCTTCAAATTTTTGCTGGGCGTTCTTGGCAACAATGCGCTCCAGCTTCTTCAAAAAGGACTCCTTGCCCTCATAGCTGCCGGTCACGGTATAGGTGGTGTGACCGACTTTCTCCGTGGTAGTCAGTTCTGGAATCCAGAAGGCGGACAGGTTCTTGACATGGAGATTGCCGTTCTCATCTACATAGGAGCCGTGCTTCTTCTGCTCTTCGGTCAAGGGCTGCCGCTTGAAATAGATTTCATTTTCGGAGATGCTCACGGTTTCGCTGGCCTGCTCTTTCGGGGTATCGTCATACAGCTGGGCGAAAAATGCCAGTGCATCTTCGGGTGAGTCTTCCTCCATGAGCTGCTCGAAAATCCGCTGTTCCTCTGCCGAGAGGTTATTCCATGCGGCTTCCAACTCCTGCTCGTTGGCTGCGTTGACGAAGGCTTCGATCTCTTTTTTCATGGTGCATCCTCCTTTGGCTGCGAAAAGCGGATTTTCAAAAAGTATGGGTTTTCGTGAGAGCAAGAATCGTCCCGTGGCCACAAATTTTCAATACTCGAAAATTTCCTGTCCCCTTTGGGACTGTTTCTTGTTGGGGCGTGCCTGCCCCAAACCCTGCTAGGTGATTTCATTCTTGGTGGTTGCTATATTGCTTATATGCCTTTTCAAATCCTGATTTGTTATATATGATAAATTTATAACATTCTCCATCTTTCATGGAAATTGCTGCAACAGGAACGACCATCTGACTCCATGAAAGCTCCCTTATCTCGTTCATGGGCAATACAAGGTTGCGATACAGTGGACTGACTGTGAGCTTTTGAGTTGAATATGTAATGCTCTGTTCATCAATGTACAAACCACCGCCAATGATTCCATTACGGCATAAGCTACACACAAAAGTTTTTCCCATAATATTACCGCCTCCTATTAGTTGATGGTTGGTTAAGTTGAGTATATCATATTGATTTCCAGAAGAACACCCCTATATAGGAGATTTTAGCCGTTTTACTGCGTACGTGCGTACGAGAGATTGGTACGCACGTACGCAGCGATTTGCCCGAAGCGCACCCTATACAGCCGTTTCCCCCTCGGAGAGCCCACTACACTTTGCAGACCGCAGGGATGAAAGTGTCATAGTGGGTTATTACACTTCCGCAGAAGTGCCTTCTCCTCGCCGCAGACAGCCGGGTGTGCCTTTTGTGAGAGCTTTCTGTGCGGCGAATCTACATCGCCCACAGGCGATGTAAGCAGGGATTCCAAAGGGGCGCAGCACCCTTGGCACACGACTTTGGTACAAAGTCTAGTGTGTTACACCTTTCCAGAGATGTACACGTTCCTGAAATGCAAAAAGCCCCATACCCAACACCTTGACGGTGCGGACATGGGACTTGATGATTCCTCGGCCTAGCCGGGTACTCGTAACCAATCCTGACAGGCAGTTGCCGTGTCATTTCTCGAAAACTGTTTTACGAATACCCAGCAAGCGGGAACTTCCTGTTTTTCGTTGTTTGCATGATGAGCCTGTTCTGCCTGCCATAGGTAAGCTCGCGTTTGCGCAGCAACAAAACCCCCAGTGGGGCTTTTAAGCGACCGAACGGTCTTGCGTTAGCAAGATGGAGGGGCCTCCGCCCCGACAAGTGACCGCTGGCCTTCCGCGCTGTTCCAGCAGACAAGGATGGCCGGGTAGAATGCCCGCGCCAGACGGTCAATGACTTCATCGGGATAAGGGGAAGTGTTTGTGGACTTTTTCTTTTTGTTCAAACGCACGCTCCTTTGATCCTCCCACCGCAGCAAAGTCGGGCGAGAAAATCAAAGTTCCAATTTTTATCAGGCGCAAGGGCGCGGAAGTTTTCCGCCATGCACTTGCGGCTGGTGGCTCATTGATGGCTTAAAGCAAAAGCTCTAGGCTTAACCCTCTTCTTTGCGGATCTTTCTGATCCGTTCTCCAACAAGGGATGCTAGTTCGGCTGGTTCAGATTCAGGCTGATCTTTCGCTTTTTTCACAGAGAACACCTCATTTGCGGGCAATCATCAGATGCCACGGAACGTAAAGGTGAACTCCACAGGCTTGGTTACATCAGGAATATATTCCGGGTGGACATTGGCACCCCAGCTGTCATCGCCGCCAACGCCCATCTGCTCGCCCATAGCACGGATGACCGTGTAATGGACCGGGGCAGCTCGTATGCTTGGCACTCTCCATTTCATGGGGAGTGTAGGGCAGCGCAGAGAAGAACATGGGTTTTGCGGCATCTGCGGTAAACAGCAGCCCGCGACCCTTGCGGTCCACTACCTTTGCCCAGCGCACAGCGGTCTTTGCACCGCACTCCTGCGGCACAAGGTACTGCGCCATGTTGTCTGCGACCTTGTTCTGGTAAATGCCCAGCTTTGCACCATGCTGACGATCCCAGTAGGTCTCCGCAGGGCCGTTTCCGTACCACTCCACCGTGTCGTAGTCAGCGTCGATCTTGAACAGTACGCCGAACTCCGGCATTGCTGCAAGTCCTTCCACCGGGTCATAGTGCAGGGTGGTCTGGATGCGGCCATCACCGAACACACGGTACTGCAGGCTGCACTCTGCTGCGGGGCTGGTCTGGAGGTTATAGAGATAGGTCACGACCACGCTGTCGGTTTCCACCTCGCAGGTGGGGTTCTGGAGGATGGTGCCGCCGTGAACAGACGGGATCTCCTTGCCGATGCCCTTGACGGTAGCGTACAGGCTTGCCAGCTTCCACTGACCGCGAACGCCGCCCATGTTGTTGCCGCAGTCGTTGTCGGTGGAGCGCGCCAGAAGTTGGGACGGGGAATCTCCTGAATCATCTCCTTGCCGGCATAGCGGTAGGAAGTCAGACCGCCGTTCAGATCGGAGAACAAAACATCGAAATTCTCACCACGGACACCGATGTTGTGTGTACCGTGCGTAACGGTAAACGGCGTGACCTTCTTGCTGGGAATGGAACGAACCACAGCGATCACACCCTGTCCAAAGGCGACTTCATGACCTTTCTTTGCCCAGCTGGTGTCCTCCTTCAAACGGAAGCTGATGGTCACTGCATATTCACCGGGGAGCGCAGGGACCATAAACGGCAGCGGGAAGCTGGAACGCTCTTCAGGAGCAACATCAATATTGGTCAGTTCCTGCTGCTGATACAGCTTTCCATCACGATGCAGCAGTGCAACGCAGTCGAAAGCATCCGTAGAGGTGAACAGGTTCTTATTCCAGACTTCGAAGCCAGAGTTGTCGATGGAAATGGCGATGTTCTGATAGCAGAACTTGACCTCCTGCATCTTGGGAGAAGGAGCACGATCACCACCGTAGGCAATGCCGTTTCCGCTGAAATTATAGTCGGTAGGACGCTCACCGAAGTCGCCGCCGTAGGCTTGGAACCACTTGCCGTAGCGGTCTTTTTTCCAGATGGACTGGTCGATGTAATCCCAGATGAAGCCGCCCTGATAGCCGCAGTCCTTCTGGTCGGCAAGTTCCGTGTACTTGTGCAAAGCACCGTTGGAGTTGCCCATAGCGTGAGAATATTCGCACTCGATATAAGGCCGCTTATCGCCCTGTGCCAGATACTCTTTAATGTCCTTCACCGTGCTGTACATATGGCTCTCGATATCGGTGGTTTCGAGGAAGCGGGGATCGTTGACCACACCTTCGTAATGCACCAGACGGGTGTCATCAAAGCGGCGGACCATCTCGGCCATCTGGAGCAGGGTCTCGCCGCCAAACGATTCGTTGCCCAGAGACCAGATCAGAACAGCAGGATGGTTTTTGTCACGCTGATAAGTGGAATTCATGCGGTCAAACAAGACAGCTTTCCACTCCGGCTTATCATTGGGCAAAACGCCCTCGATGCCGCGAATGCCAGCCTGATGGATGTCCCATGTGCCATGGGATTCCAGATTGTTCTCTGCGATCATATACAGACCATACTCGTCGCACAGGTCGTACAGCGCATCCTGATTCTGGTAATGGCTGGTACGGATGGCATTGATGTTGTTCTGCTTCATGGTGATGATGTCCCGAAGCAGTTCCTCATGGGTGTGTACGCCCACAGCACGACCCGTAATGGAGCTGAACTCATGACGGTTGGCACCCTTGAACACGATGCGCTTGCCGTTGAGCAGCATCCGATTGTTCTTCAACTCGAACTTGCGGAAACCGACTTTCTGCCCAGTCACCTCTACCAGATGGCCTGCATCGTCCAGCAGCTCGATTTTCAGTTCATACAGAGCCGGGTCCTCTGCACTCCACAGGTGGGGGTTCTCCACCGCATGGCTGAACAGAGCAGAGCCGCCGTTCAGTGCGATTTTTTCGGAGAACACTTCCAGTTCACTGCGGCGCAGGGTCAGACGGGCCGCGCCCTTACCCTCCACCTGCAGTGCAACTTCCAGCGTGGAATGCGTAAAATCATCCCCGGCAAACAGCGTTTTGACGGATACATCTTCCAGATGCACGGTGGGGATGGCGTATAGCCACACGCTGCGGAAGATGCCGGAGAAGCGGAAGAAGTCCTGATCTTCGCACCAGCTGGAGGAAGTCCACTTGAACACCTGCACAGCAAGTTTGTTCACGCCCGGCTGGAGATAAGGAGTCAGATCGAATGCGTGTGCGGAGAAGCTGTCCTCGGTGTAACCCACATAAGACCCGTTCGGCCAAAGAGCCATGCCGCTTTCCACACCGTCGAACTCGATGTGGACGGGTTTGCCCTGCATGGATTCCGGCAGCTCGAAGTATTTTACATAGCTTGCCACCGGATTGAACCACTGCGGGATCTCACCCGGCTGTACTTCTTCACGGCCATCCCACTGATACTGAATATTCGCGTACTGGGAATGTCGTAGCCCTCCATCTGGATGTGTGCCGGAACATGAATGTCATCCCAGCCGCTGCAATCGTAATCCGTCTTTTCAAAGCCGGGGATGGCACTGGTGTAGTTCTTTGCGTAGGCGAATTTCCAGATACCGTCCAGCTTCATCGCCAAAGAAGAGGAGCCTGTCCGATATTCTTCGCGGGAAGCGTAAGTACGGAAACTTGCATGAGCATTCAGCACGTTTTCCTTGAAAAAGGTGGGGTCTTTTACTTTTGCAAAATCAAATGCAGCCATAGTATTTCCTCATTTACCTTTTATAATTTTATAATATTTCTCCAGCCTCCCCGGAGGAATCGCTGGATTCCTCCGGGGAACAGCAGATGAAGGAGAAATGATAATGACTTGTTATCAGACTGCTTCACGCAGTTTTTCATTTGCTTCTTCAACTTTCAGATGAGACAGAATGAAGGTGATGATTGCATCCAGAGCAAACGGGATCACCAGATACATGATCTTCAGCATATTGATGCAGGAATCCGGCTGAACGGTCAGAGCACTGTCAAAATGGCTTGCAGCCAGCAGCCAGCCGGTGATAGCGGTGCCAAGGCCGCCGCCAGTTTTACGCCCAGAGAAGTGCAGGAGTACATCGTGCCGTCCACGCGCTTGTGCTTCGTCAGCCAAGTGTACTCAGAGCAGGCTGCGATCACAGCGTTCATATCGCCCTGCCAAGGACCCTGACCAAGAGCTGCGATTGCAGTAAAGAGCAGCATCAAGGTCACATTGCCGCTACCCATGTAACCAGCTACAGCAACCAGTGCACGAGAAATTGTTGCCAGAGTATAGCTCATTACATTCAGCTTATACATTCCATTCCACTTTGCAACCAAGGTCGGGGTGAACACCAGTGCGATGATCAGAGGAATGTTGATTGCCCAAGAGAATACACCGAACAGATTCTGGTTGCCAAGGATGTAGGTTGCATAATAGGTGCCCATGCTGATCATGGCACCGTAGATCTGCTGCAAAATGTAGGTGACGCAAATCATCATATAATATTTGTTACCAGCAAGCAGCTTTGCAGCCTGAACCAGATTGTACTTTTCGTCCTGATCGATTTCCTTTTTGTCGGTGGTATCCACCAATTCGCCTTCCGGCAGTTCCTTCACGGAGAGAACGGAGAGGGTGTTGACAAGCAGACCGATGATGGCGTAGATGATTGCAACAGTGCGCCAACCGGCAGCACCACCGCCCAATGCCGTAACAGCACCCAGCGTGATGGACTGGATGAGCAGGCTGGTGGCAAAGGCGAACATGAAACGCCAAGAACCCATCTCGACCTGTTCGGCACTGTTTTTCGTGACGAGAGCAGTCAGTGCAGAGTAAGCAATGTTGTTGGCAGTGTAGAATACAGCGTTCAGCAGAGTATATGCGATCAGGAACCATGCGTACTGTGCAAACTGTCCCAGATTGGTCGGGATGGCGAAAATTGCCACCAGCGTAATGGCACAGCCAATGTAGCCGTACAGCATCCAAGGACGGGCTTTGCCCATCTTAGAATGCGTTTTGTCAATCAAAGAACCAAAGAAAATGTCCGTCACACCGTCCAGCAGTTTGGAAACTGCAATCAGAGTGCCGACAATACCGGGGTTCAGGCCAACGGTGTTGGTCAGATAAATCATGACGAAGGAGGACAGGAATGCATACACCACGTTGCCTGCAATATCGCCTGAACCATAGCCGACTTTATTATACCACTTTAGATAACGTTTCTCAGTCATTGTGCTTTCTCCCATCTTGCTTGTTTTGTGTGGGCGCGACCAATCTGCTGCGCACTTCAGACTGGAATTCTCATTACGCAAGTTGCCCAAATCTCTTGCGTTCCGTCTGAAAATATTATAGAATCTAATGGAACGAAAAGATATAGACAAGATGGAACAAAATATGCACAAAATCAAAGTGTTTGTAATTTTTTGATAGAACATTTTCCAAATCACTGTAAAATCTCTGAAGATGAGGAGGACGCAGGGATGTACTTCAACTCAGGATATTTGAACAACTCCCGTTTGGATTTCAAAGACTACTCAAAGCCGCTGGTCGTAGGCAGTTGCGGCACTTATCGCTTGAAAAAACGCCCTAAGCTACCTACTTTTTGGGCAAAGGGTCGCAGAGACTATCAAATCCTCTATGTGGCATCTGGTAAAGCACACTTCTGGTTCGATGGTGTTGAGGAAGTGGTGACTTCTGGACACATGGTGCTGTATCAGCCGAAAGAAATCCAGAAGTATGTCTACTATGTAGAAGATCATCCAGAGGTGTTCTGGATTCACTTTACAGGATACGATGTCAAAACATCCTGAACTATCACGGAATACCCTTGGACAAGCACGTTTTTTACAGCGGCACACTGCCGGATTACAAAATGCTGTTCCGAAAGATCATCCGGGAACTGCAACAATGCGAATATGGCTATGAAGACTATATTGCTTCTCTCTTCAACATCATTCTGCTTTTAGTAAGCAGGCAACAGCAGAGAAAACAACGACAAGCATCCCCGAAGAAATCGAAGCCGCCGTTGCCTACTTTAACGAGAATTATAATACAAAGGTCAGTGTGGACGATTACGCAGAATCGCTGCATATCAGTACGAACTGGTTTATCCGTAATTTTAAGCTGTACATGAAAATAAGCCCTGCACAATACATCCTGTCCCTTCGGATGGTAAATGCACAAAGCTTATTGGAGAACACCGAATACAGTATTGGAGAAATTGCAGAGATCGTAGGGTATGATAACCCACTCTATTTTAGCCGGGTATTCAAGAAAGAGTATGGTGTCAGTCCGGCACAGTACCGAAAGAATCTGGAAGAATCTACTGAAAAATGAGAAAGATTCCTTGATTCAGACGTTCCTGCCTGTTGAGATGTACCTGACATATCAAGTTGACGGCGAACCGTTGGAATAGCTCCCGAATGGATACAGCGACCATTATGTGCCGGATGGCTTTGTACGAGATTAGAGTGTATACAAGGAGGTCTCTTTATGTTGGAGCATTTTTCAAATCGCTAGTTGCAACAGTTTCTGACCCTTACCAATGCAATCGCATCACGGATGCGTTGGCGGCAGCTGGAATTAAATTCTATTGCAAATCCAAAGATGTCAATCGGCATAACACATTTGACCAAGCGAGAATTGGAACTCTCGGCATAAAACCGAGGTATGTCACAGAGGTGTTTGTGGACAAAGAAAATGCTGATATGGCTCTGCACATTATACATACCCTGTCATAAGCCCAGAGTTCCCCTGCGAACAAAATATTCCGATATAAAAAGGGACGCTGCCGCCTCTGGGTGAGAGGTTGCAGCGTCTTTTGGTATCAGAGGGCGAATGATCTGTCAGATTGGACGGCTCCCAACGAATGCGATGCTTTTAGCTTGCATTTTCCTGTTCGTCAAGAATGCGCCAGCTGTCCATCAGGTCTGAATTTTCCATAATAAAGGTGTGGGCGGTATCCTGTCCCCACGAGTTGTCGTATTTCAGCATCACATAATCGCTCAACTCGGTCCGATTTTTGAACTTCAACAAGCGATACGGCTCCTGAAAAGCGACCTTTTCGACGAAATATACCGCATCCGATGTGGGAAGCATAACGCCGACATGACCGATCATAAGAGAATTGTCCGTTTCAGAGAACTGATCGTGCAGGACTACGGAGACAAGACGGATCTTATCATCTTCCGCGAAAGAGAGACCGCGTTTCTTCCATTCCTGCTGAATCGTTTTCAAATGGGTAGGAATATCGGTCGTATTGGTGGTTTTAACCGGGGCGAACAACGCATCAAACTTTTGCCGTTCGTCGCCGCAAAGGGATTCTGGGTCAGAATCCAGTGTTTCATAGTCCATAAACAGGGTGTCCTCGGCTGAGTCAAGGTCTGCCTTGCCCGTGACAGTGATAAAATCACCGAACAGCCCACAAGCGGTAATGCGACAGTTCCAGCCGGGGAAGGTGTCATATTTTTCCGTCCATGCGTCCTGCATGGAGTAAGGATCGTATTTCAGATCCGAAGGCTTGGCATTTTCAAACCCTGTGGTGAGCCATGCCGGGTCCACAGCATTGTTGAACTTTTGCACATGATCAAAGAAGGTCTGTATCCGTAGGTCGGATACGCCGGCATCCTGCAAAAGTTTGGAAAGAAGAGCTTGTGTATCCGAATCTGCCAAATTGGAGTATTCAATTTGCTGAAGGACGGGCTGAGAAGTTTTTTGAGTGCAGCCTCCTGCCAGAAGCGCACCGCAAAAAAGTGCAGCGGTGCAGACAAGAAAAGTTCGACGTTTCAAAAATGGTCACCTCGTTGTGTTTTTCGGAAAATTTCTTTGAGTGCCGGAGTCTCCACCATAGGCGAAGAGAGCAACGCCGTTGGTCTCGTAACGAATGGTATCACGGATAAACAAAGAAAATCAATGACTTCTGTCGTATTTGACCATATATAATGTTGCAGTATCCATATCCCATACGGCTAACGCCCATTTGGGGAAAGACAATGCGGCAGTTTTCTGAACGATTTTCTTCATGTCGGACACAACAGGAGTATACCCAAGTTGAAATAAAGAATTTTCCGTTTTTCCGAACGGAAGGTTCAAATCGCTTTCCAGATAGACGGAGGATACCAACTTGCGAAGCGCGGCACGGCGATTTCGGCCAACCTCGTTTCCGCCGCCTTGATGGAATCGCCCATGGCATGATAGCGTTCTGTCGCCGCCGCTGCTCGTTCCCACAGTTCGTCGGCACTGCTGATCTTCTGCTCCTTGCCCTTCGCCGCCGTGTGCTTGCCACGCTTCACCTCGTAGCCCTGCTGTATCAGCTTTTGAAGAAAAACTTCAAAGTCCTTCGGCTGCTCTGCAAGGATGGTGTCGATGATTCCGCACAGGCGGTCACGGTTGCTTTCTCTCGGCGGGTAAACGATCGAGTTGCGCCGAGCACACAAAGTAATCTCTCCAACCCTACAGCTCAGTTTCCACCGCAAGCTGCTCCTGCTTTTCTTTTTCGTCAGCGATTTGGACATCAACATCTTCGCGCATCTTTTTCAGAAGTGCGAGGACTCGCTTGATTTTACCTTTGGTATTCTCCACTCTGCTCTGTGCCTGATTGATGTGATCCAGAACTGCCCAGTCTGCAAAGAGGCCGTCAAAGAAGAAATCCGCAAATTTCAAAAAGCTGTCCACCGTAACCTGAAGGTCTGCGGTGATCTCAACATCAGCAAGCTCAGTTTTGAACCGCCGCAGTTCCACTTGAAGCTGTTCGATTTGTTTCTGCGCATCGTCCAGTTCCTCATACTTGGCAAGATCGGCCATCAAACCGCCGCCCATTACGTCCCATGTACTCCAGCCCTCGGCATTGTCGAGGGTTTCGAGAACTTCGTTGACCGTATGCAAGGCAGTCTTTCCTGCGTTGATGGCTTCCAGCAGCTCCCGCTTTTGAACTTTCAGTGCGGCAATGCGGCTTTCGCTTTCCGCAATCTGCTGTGCGGCAGGGTGGGCAGAGGCTTTGATGCTTTGATTTTTTCGGAAAGAGCAGCTTGATACTGCCTTTCGCAATCGGACAGCCGTGCCAGTCTATTTTGAATCTGATCCAAGTCGGCATCAACGGAAGAAAGGTCATGGAGAGCAGCATCGTACTTAACACGGGCTGCATAGGCTTCCTGCCGTTCCTTGTCCAGCTTCTCATCCATCTTTCCGATGACCTGATAGAAAAATGCGGCAAGGCTGTGTCCCTCCAGACGGTCCACATCAGCCTGCTCTGCCAGCTTGGATTTTTCCAGCTTTTCAGACGATCAGCAAGCGTATCTCTCTGGGCGGTCAGTTCTTTCTGTTTTGCTTCACAGCTTTTCTTTTCTGCGACCTGCTGCCAAAGCTCTTTCAACGTAGAATCACTCATATGGAATGTCCTTTCCCGGCATTGCGTTTCTTCGTTCAGAAGCTGGTTCAAAAATGCTGCCGAATATTTACAAATGTTTTGGTGATAACGTAGCTGTCCGTATCTTCATACTGACAAGGATGAATCGTGCCATTGTCGAAGCTAAAATTTCAGCATCAGGCATTCCGAGGAGAATGGGTGAATGTGATACGATAATGAATTGCTTCTTGGGCACACCGATAAATGTTGATCAGTAACGTGAGCTGCCGCTGCGGGGATAAAGCGGCTTCCGGCTCGTCAAAAATATAGACTCCATCTGCACCCATGTAGTCCTGCGCAATGGCGAGGAAACTTTCACCGTGTGATTTTGGTGATAGCCTTTGAGGGATGATCGTCATCGGAATAGTCGATTTCCTTGGTGGCTACATTATAGAAACTCTCTGCTCGGAGAAAATACCCGAACTTTGGTCTGCGATACCCTTTGAAATCGTCATAGCCTCACATAGTTCCGAATGGGAGTTGTATGTGGAAAATGAATAGTTCTTCGTTCCACCCTCTGCGTTGAAGCCGTAAGCAACAGCGATTGCTTCCAGTAGTTTTCCACTTCCATTTTCGCCAACAAAGAACGTAATGGGCTTACGGATGGCAAATCTGACGAACATCGAACTCTGTTCCAGCGATCAGCCATTGGAGGTGAATGTGATACGATACTATATAGTGCAGGAGAACGCTTAGTTCCGCTCAAACCCAAGATAGCGGGTGCCCTGAAAACTCAGCTTTCCAATGTCGCCCTCCACAAGCATTCCGTAGTCCGAACCACTTACGGTAAGCTCCATGCGGTCGCCGCTCTCTACCTGAAAGGTCACATAATAGGTGGTAAACGTATGCGCCATCGTATTGTCTGTATGGTGGCGAGAAACTTCCGTGCGCTTTGCCACAACCGTTGCCGGAACAGTCAGCCGCGGCGAATGGTTGTTTTTATTCCATGTGCTGATATTTCCGATGATGGTGTATAGGATCATACCCAAAACCACAAGGAACAGGATGGGAAACAGAATGCTGAACAGCATATCAATTCCAGCGTAAAACATCTTATTCCTCCAAAATTTCTTCCAGCAGGTCCTTTACGTCGTCCAGAAAAGATTCTTCTCCGAGGGTGTTCACCTTGAAGAACACCGCTTGACTGCCGCCTGCGGTGATGGCAGACAGCCGGATCGGACTGTCCGCATTCTGGAACATGGTCAGTGTCAGACTCAGGCGGTTGCCGCCCATCATGCTGTACCGTTCAAATACACGGACACTGCACCGGGCATCGCCCTCTTTGAATTCACTGCCTGCCTCTAAATCTGCCGACCAACTGCTGTCCGGGATTTCATTTTCCAGCTTCCGAAGCAGCTTGTCAAAATTCTTGTTTCGGATGGTCTTTTCAAAGATTGCCATAATGGTTCCTCCGTTCTGACAATTAAAAATCGGTCCCTTATTTTTGATACGAGCAGAGCCACAGGAAAATTGCGGAGAAATCGCTTGAAGAGAGGAATTTTGTCTAATTTGATTATAGCATATCTTTTGGAAGAACAAAATACTTTATGTACGCCGCCCGCAGGCGGCAAAGATCAGTCCAGGGGAAATTCCAGTTCGACAAACTCTGCATCGGTCAGCAGTTTCAGTTTTTCGATGACCTGTTCGGACAGCTCCCGCAGGGCGGTTTCGTCCGGCATCAGGTAGCATTGCATCAGCCTCAGTTCGTGGATAAGCCCCAGCCGGGTGCCGGTGTTGTAGAACATGGAGATAATGCTCAGGCATCTCGGTGTCGGCATGGCCTACATTGCCTCCATGGGCTGGATCTTGTTTATGCAGAAAAAGGGCCTTTGGCAGCAGCTGATCCACGCAGCCGCCGGATGTGAAAAGCTCTTCTTCACACTGGGTGGTTTAGTGTTGATGATGAGCCTGCACATTTTTTCCATTCATGCTAACCATCTACGATTATTTCCTCAATAGGTCGTTTTGCATTTTATACCATGCAAAAGGCAGAATCAGATATAAAAAGTACTTTCGTATGTAAAAGCCTTCAAAAACAACTTGAAACACTTTTGTTGCAATGGTACAATAATAATGTTATTTTATGGAAGCTCGGCGCAAAGCCCATGCGGACAGGCCGCGGGTGTGTGGATTCCTATGGGATGTGTAAGAATAGCTAGGGCAGCACTGCGCTGCTGCACTTTCCGATAATGTGAGGAGGTATATTTATATGATGAAAAGATCTCCCGCCGCTCTTTTTTGCAGGTCTGCGGCATTACGGCAGCCACGGCGGCGTTGACTGCCTGCGGCGGCGGTAAGACCGAAACGGCTAAAAAAGACGATGTGCACGAAGCCATCACCTTTATGGCACCTTATAAGGAGATAGAAGCCTTTATTGAGCAGGTACACAGCGTTTACCCGGAAGTGAACATCGAGGTCGTGCCCTACAGCGGCGATAACACCACCACCTGTTTGCAGAATATGTTTGCGGCGGGCGACCTGCCGGACGTCTGCACCTTGACCTACTACGACCCCCGGATCGATCTGGTCTCCGACAAACTGCTGGACCTTTCCGGCTACGATTTTACGGATAACTATGTGGAGTCCCGCCTGCAGGACGTGTTCGACAACGGTGCCATCTACCTGCTGCCCTCGACCTACAACTGCTACGGCATCACCTACAACAAGACCCTGCTGAAAAAATACGGCTGGGAGCTGCCCAATTCTTTCGCTGAGCTGGAAGAACTGGCTGCAAAGGCCAAGAAAGCAGAGGTCGATCTCTGTCTGCCGCAGATCCAGTATCCGGGCTATGGTTTCCAGTATCTGTGCAACATTGCGGACGCCGATTTCCTCGGCACACTGGACGGCAGGCTGTGGCAGCGGGATTATCTGTCCGGTAAGGCGAATGTCAGCAATACCCCCGGCATGATGCGGGCGATGGCCTATGTCCAGAAGTGGAAGGACATCGGGATGCTGAACGACACCGGCGACGCTCTTGACGACAATGTGACCCGGCAGAGGATGACCGAGGGCAACACCCTGTTTCTGATGGGCGGCACCAACGGCATCGTGGAGGCAGACGGCAACGCCGATAAATACGGGCTGATGCCGTTTCTCTCGGAGGACGGCACCCAGAACGTTTTTGTGCTGAATGTGAACCGCTTCTACGGTCTGAATAAAAAGCTGGAGCAGGACCCCAGAAGCTGGAAGATGCGCTCAAGGTGATGCGTGTGCTTTCCACCGTTGCAGGCACCAGCGCTCTGCAGCCCGCAACGGCGCTGAAAAGCAGCCTGCTGCCCTTCAAGGATGCAAAAGCGGACGGCACCTACTATGCCGACATCGCCGATGCCCTGAATGCAGGCAACACCGCGCCCTTTATCTATTCCGGCTGGGAAAACACCATCGTGACCACTGGCCTTAAAATGCTGGACTTCATGAAGGGCAATGCCACCATGGAGGATGTGATCCGTCAGCTGGACGAGGATCAGGATAGTGTGGTGAACAACACCCCGGATACCATCACTACCGTTACGGAGGAGCTTTCGCAGGAGGACTGCGCCATGCTGGTGGGCCGCTGCTTTGCACAGGCTACCGGCAGCGACCTTGCGCTGGTGTCGCTGAGCACATGGATCCCCGGCAACCCCACCAATCAGAACCATCACGGCGTAGCTGCCAAGCTGTACGCCAAGGGCATTACGGATTACGACCTTTCGGTGATCCTGCCCACCGGCTGGAACCGCACCATCCAGACCGTTACCCTAACCGGGCAGCAGATCAACGACCTGCTGGCCACGGGCTACGATGCCTACGGCAACGGCAAGGGATACCCCTATGTGCTGGTAAGCCCGGTGCAGCCGGATGCGGGCAAGACCTATCAGGTTGCCATCTGCGGTGTGAGCGACCAGTTGGCTGCGGAGACCACGGTCACAGACAGCGGCGTGGTGGGCATGGATGCTGCAAAAGCCTTCTTTGGTGCATACACCACCATCAGCCGGGCAGACACTGCATGGAGCTGAACAGAACGGACAGGAGATACCGGATGTGAACAACAAACTATATAAAAAGCTGCTTTGGGGCACCGGCTTTGTCATTGTTGCGGTCATCCTGACCCTTTTTATCATGAGCCAGACCTACATCCAGAACCTTGTCTACCATGAGCGGCTGAACCAGATGGAAGAGGTCACCCACCAGATGTTCCGCAGTCTGGAGGATGTGATCGACACTCACTGGGACGAGGTGAATGTACAATGCAATTATTTGTACTACACTCCGTTAAAGACCGATACCGAGTTCTATCGCTATCTGAAAAAGCTGTCGGAGCTTTCCAATTACCATGAAAGACAGATCGAACTGATTGCCGTGGACTCTGCCGGACATTACTATACTGAGAATGGCCGCATGGGGCTGCTGCGAGGAATGAAGTATTTGGAAAGCGCACCGCAGCGGGTCAGCTACGTTTCTAACTCGCTGACCGTGGACGACTCCCGGATGGTGTTTCTGGAAAGCTCTCCACCCCATCACACTGCAAAGCGGAGAAAAGAGATCACCCTGTGCTACTTTGGTATTTCGCAAAGCATGACCCAACTGAACGATTATTTCCGCTGTGATGCCTACGAAAATAACAACAGCGTCTATGTGCTGGATAACGACGGTTTCAAGCTGTTCAACGCCAATGATACCGAGCTGCTGAAGGGGCATAACGTGTACACCGTGCTATCCTGGATGTCCTATCTGCACGGCTCTTCCTTTGCGGAGGCAAAGGAGCGGCTTGACCGCACAGGCTCCTGTTATTCCAACGCTGTGCTGGACGGGACCGAGTATTTCTACGCCCTGAAGCAGATGGAAAACGCCCAGTGGACACTGGCGTTCCTTGTTCCGGCAAAATATGTGGCCGTGAATACGCAGAAGCTGGTCAGCATCGTCATGATCATCATCATCGTCATTGCAATGGTGTTCTCGGTCATAACAGTTTTTGTCGGTTGGTCTCTCCTGCGGCAAAAGCAGCAGCAGGAGCTGCAGGCAGAAAAAGAAGCGAACCTCCGTCTGGAGCAATACAACATCCATCTGACGCAGGTAAACGATGAGCTGCGTCAAGCACAGGACATTGCCGCAGAGGCGTTACAGTCCGCCGAGCGCGCCAGCAAGGCCAAGACGGACTTCCTTGCCAACATGAGCCACGATATCCGCACCCCATGAACGCCATCATCGGCATTACCACTCTGATGAAAACGAGCTGCACCAGCCGGAAAAGCTGGCCGAACATCTGGACAAGCTGGAAAATTCCGGCCAGTTGCTGCTGGGCATCATAAACGATATTCTGGACATGAGCCGCATCGAGAGCGGCAAGACCACCCTGAATGTGGAAAAAATGAATCTGCCCCAGCAGATCAGCCAGCTGGACAGCATCATCCGCCAGCAGGCAGGCCAGCGCCGCCAGACCTTTACGGTAAACACCCATCTGCAGCACGAAAATGTGCTGGCAGACCCCAACCGTCTGAATCGGGTGCTGATGAACATCCTCTCCAACGCAGTCAAGTATACGCCCACCGGCGGGCATATCCGGTTTGAGGTGGACGAGCTGCCCCGAAACGAGCACTACGCCCGATACCGCTTTGTGGTGCAGGATGACGGCATTGGCATGAGCGAGGCCTACCAGAAGACCCTTTTTGACCCCTTTACCCGGGAGGAGCGCCGGCACCAACAAGGTGCAGGGCACCGGCCTTGGTATGGCCATCACCAAGAACATTGTTGACCTGATGGGCGGCTCTATCAATGTGGAGAGTACCACCGGCAAGGGCACTCGCTTTGAGGTGGTGCTGGAATTTCCCGTTGATGCTGAAGCAGATACGGTGCCAGAGGCACAGGTGCTCCCGGAGGAAGAGGAAGAAACTTCTCCTCTGTCCGGCATGAAGTTCCTCTGCGCCGAGGATAACGCCATCAACGCCGAAATTCTGGAAATGCTGCTGGAAGCCAATGGTGCAAGCTGCACCATCTGCTCCAACGGTCAGGAAATCGTGGATGCCTTTGCCAGCGTAAAGCCCGGCGAGTACGACATGATCCTGATGGATGTGCAGATGCCGGTGATGGACGGCTTGGAAGCCACCCGCCGCATCCGCAGCGGCGAAAACCCGCTGGGCAGGATCATTCCCATCCTTGCCATGACCGCCAATGCCTTCCTTGAGGATATGCAGAAGAGCAGGGAAGCCGGCATGGACGAGCACCTGTCCAAACCTGTGGATATTGCTGCGCTGGAGCAGACGGTAAAACGCTTCCGTGTTATTCCCCGAAAATAAATAGCGGACAAGCGCGTTTCCGCAGAGAAAGCACACAAACGATGTGAATGATGCAGGAGAAGATTAGAACGTGAATACACTTTCCGAGATCGAGGAGTATTACAAAGCGCGTGAGCAGCAGCTTTTGGAAAAACTTCATCAACAGGAAGCCGCTTCTGCTGCAATGCCTGACGGATATCCAAGCTGCCCTGAAAGAAGAATTACAGCAGCACAACTGAGCTGCGGATGCAATCAAAACAGGAGAATAAAAGCCCGAATGAAACACAGAATCTCACGCCGTGCATTCCTGAACGGATGCACGCTGCTGGCGGCAGCTGCTGCCGTAAGCAGTCTGACTTCCTGCGGAGAAGAGGAAGCGAAAGACAGCGGTCTTGCACAAATCGTTGTGGGAAGCGACAGCTATCCACCTTATATCTATCTGAATAATGACGGTGTTCCCACCGGGATCGATGTGGAGATCGCCACCGAGGCGTTCCGCCGCATGGGGTATGCTGCCCGGTTTGAAACGATCAACTGGGAGCAGAAAACAAATCTTGTGGAAAGCGGCGCCATCGACTGCATCTGGGGCTGCTTTTCCATGGATGGACGCGAAGAGGTATACCGCTGGGCGGGGCCTTACATGGTGAGCCGTCAGGTGGTTGCGGTGGATGCCCACAGCAGCATCCGATCCCTCAGCGACCTTGCCGGCAAGACCATCGCCGTGCAGAGCACCGGCAAGCCGGAGGAGATCTTTCTCAGCGGCTCCGACCCGCGCATCCCGCAGACGGTGGAGGTGCTCAGCATCGAAAACCGCAGTGTGCAGTACGCAATGCTGGCCTGCGGCTATGTGGACGGCATCGCCGCCCACGAGACAGGCATCCTGCAATATATGAAGGACAATGCCATAGACTTCCGCATTTTGGAGGAACCGCTGCTGGTCACCGGGCTGGGCATCGCCTTTGCCAAGAACGACACCCGCGGGCTGGACAGCCAGCTGACCGATACCCTTGCGCAGATGCGCACGGATGGCACGCTGGAGCAGATCATTGGCCGATACCTTGAAAATGCTTCGCAGTATCTGGAGGTGGACATAATTGGCGCGTAAAAACAGAACCACCCCGGATAAAGGATATGGACAGCCTATCTGATCATCGGCGTGCTCTTGATGGCCGGTGTTACTTTTTCTCCAGCTGGAGGGCAATGCGCACAGCAGAGGAACGCTTTTGCCAGACCCTTGAGTTTGTCAAATCCCAGTCCACCAGCTTTGAAAAGCACAACGATACCATCACGGCAAAGGCACTCCGCACGGCGGTCGCAGTCCATCAGCTGGCAGAGAATCCTGCGCTTGACCTCTCCGACCCGCAGTGCCTGAACAGGCAGACAGAAAAGCTCTGGCTCACCGGCATTTCGGTTCTGGGACCGGATGGCACGCTCCGGTGCGAGTCCACGACCAACGGCATCGGCTATGACCGGTTTGGCGACCAGCTGAAAAATGACGCTGTTCTGGACGTTTTATCTTACCCGCGAAAGACCTATGTGAAGCGCGTCCTGCTGGAAGATGGCTCTGCTGTGGATGTTGCGGCGCACCGGGCAGAAAGCACAGAGCTGCTCCTGCTTGCCTACCGGTACACCCCGGCGGAATTTGTGGAGGAAACGGCGCTGTCCATCCAGAGCATACTGGATGGTTACCCGGCAGAAACCAGCGGCACGCTGTTCATCGTGCAGAACAATCAGGTCGTTGCCGCAAACCGCCCGGAGCTGATTGGGCAGGATGTTGCAGGTAGTCCGCTGGCGCAGGGGATCCGCAAAGCCGGGGCCGCAGAGAAGCTGACCCATACCCGGGACTGGAACGGCTCCGGCTGCTATTTCGGGATGTTCTGCCATGGCAGATCCTTCGATCTCTATGCGTACACGGATGAAAAAATAATCTTTCGGGAGTCGCTTTTGCTGATCCTGACGGTACTGGTCGGCTACATCCTGCTTGTAATGATCCTTCAGCTGCTGCGCCCGTGCAGGAGATGGAGCTGCAGAAAAAAGAGCAGGAGAGGAAGTACCAGACCCAGCTGGAGGAACAGAACCGCAAGCTGGAGATCGCGCTTCAGCACGAGGGGGCGGCAAACCGCGCCAAGCGCGAATTCCTGTTCAATATGTCGCACGATATCCGCACGCCGATGAACGCGATCATCGGCTTCACTTCGCTGGCTGCGACCCATATCGACAATAGGGAACAGGTGCTGGACTACCTCAAAAAGATCTCCACCTCCAGCCAGCATCTGCTTTCCCTCATCAACGATGTGCTGGATATGAGCCGCATCGAGAGCGGAAAGGTAAAGATCGAGGAAAAAGCGGTGCATCTGCCGGACCTCGTCCACGATGTGCGCTCCATCATTCAGCCCAATGTTTCGGCAAAGCGGCTGTCGCTTTTTATTGATACCATGGATGTGGAGAACGAGGATATCATCACCGACCCGCTGCGGCTGAACCAGATCATGCTCAACATCCTGTCCAATGCCATCAAGTTTACTCCCACAGGTGGCATGATCAGCATTCGCATTGCTGAGAAAACGGTGCGCCTGCGGGCCGGGCCTGCTATGAGTTCCGCATCAAGGACAACGGCATCGGCATGAGCGAGGAATTCCAGAAGCACATCTTTGAGGAGTTCGCCCGTGAGGAAAACTCCACCGTCAGCGGCATTCAGGGTACCGGCCTCGGCATGTCCATCACCAAGAACATTGTGGACCTGATGGGCGGCACCATCGCCATTGAGAGCGAGCCGGGCAAGGGCAGCGAGTTTATCGTGAATCTCTGCTTTGCGCTCAGCGGACAAAAGGTGGAGCTCAGGCAGCTCCCGCAGCTGGAAGGGCTGCGGGCACTGGTGGCGGACGACGATACCGACACCTGCCTGAGCGTCAGCACCATGCTGTCCAAGATCGGGATGCGGCCGGAGTGGACGATCTCCGGCAGGGAAGCGGTGATCCGCACCCGGTATGCCATGGAGCAGGGGGATGAATTCAGCGTTTACATCATCGACTGGCTGATCCCCGATATGAACGGCATCGAGATCGTGCGGCAGATCCGCAAGGTGATCGGAAAAAGCTGCCCCATCATTATCCTGACCGCCTACGACTGGGCCGATATTGAAGAGGAAGCCCGTGCTGCCGGTGTTACCGCCTTCTGCGAAAAGCCGCTGTTCCTCTCGGAGCTGCGCAGAGTGCTGGCAGAGCCGTTCGGTGCAGAGCCTGCCTGCAGGCTGGTGCAGCTGAATGCGGAGGCCTTCAAAGGGAAAAAGATCCTGCTGGTGGAGGACAACGAGCTGAACCGTGAGATCGCAGTGGAGATCCTGAAGGAAGCGGGCTTTGAGGTGGAATCTGCCGAGGATGGCGAGATCGCCGTCCGGAAGATGAAGCAGGCGGCAGACGGACAGTATGACCTGATCCTCATGGACATCCAGATGCCCAACATGGACGGCTACGAGGCAACGCGGCAGATTCGTGCGCTGCCGGATGCCGCAAAGGCTGGCATCCCCATCTTTGCAATGACGGCAAATGCCTTTGAGGAAGACCGTCAGAACGCACTGAAGGCCGGTATGAACGGTCATATTGCAAAGCCGCTGGATATTCCGCACCTGCTGCAGGTCCTTGCAGATGTACTGAAATAAACAGCGCCCAAAAGCAAAAGCACCCACAGCAAGCGCCACAGAGGTTTTGAATCTCCGGTGAGCAAATTGCTGCGGGTGCTTTATTTCTTATGCCTGAACGGCAGTTTCTGTGATGTTTGGTGTAGCAATTTAACTGTACCACAGAACGGCTCATTCGTCTTTTTCACTTTGTGACACATCTATTGTAATCCTACACAGCTTTTATGGTTCAATATATGAAATTTTATTGAAAATTTTTCATGGTAGTGGTAAAATATTTTATGTCTCTGTCATTCTGTGCCCTTTCGCGGTAGAGGGAGAGCGCAAAACAGAAAAGACGCAAAAATTGCGGCATCCTTTCCGTGGGTGGGTTTTACAGCGCACACTCTTGCGGGCGGTGATGTATGATCAGTAAGCCAAAGCAGCCAACCGCAAAACGATGGCTGCCCAAGAAGTGTGAGGAGAAGGATCGGATGAAAACAAAACATTGCGCCGCCTATTTTCCATGCTTGCGGCACTGGTGATGGGGCTATCCCTGCTCACCGGATGCAGCGAAAAAAATGCGGAACGAACACAGGAGCAGGAAGACGCTCAGACTATTCAGGTGTATCTGTGGAGCACCAGCCTGTACGAAAACTATGCCCCCTATGTCCAGTCCCAGCTGCCGGACGTGAACATTGAGTTCATCGTCGGCAACAACGATCTGGATTTTACAAGTTTTTGCAGCAAAACGGCGGTCTGCCGGATATCATCACCTGCTGCCGGTTCTCGCTGCACGATGCGGCACCGTTGAAGGACAGCCTGATGAACCTTGCCATGACCAATGAGGCAGGCGCTGTGTACAACACCTACCTCAACAGCTTCAAAAACGAGGATGGCAGCGTGAACTGGCTGCCGGTGTGCGCGGATGCTCACGGCTTTGTAGTCAACCGCAGCCTTTTTGAGCAGTACGATATTCCCCTGCCCACCGATTACGCAAGCTTTGTAGCGGCCTGTCAGGCTTTTGAAAAGGTAGGCATCCGCGGCTTTACCTCCGATTATACCTACGACTACACCTGCATGGAAACCCTGCAGGGGCTTTCCGCTGCCGAGCTTACCACCACCGCGGGGCGCAAGTGGCGCACTACCTACAGCGACCCCGCCAGCACCGCGCGGGTGGGTCTGGACGACACCGTATGGCCGGGGGCGTTTGAGCGGATGGAGCAGTTCATTCAGGATACCCACCTTACAGCAGATGATCTTGCATTGAATTACGACGATGTGACCGGAATGTTCCGGAACGGAGAAGTTGCCATGTACTTTGGCAGCTCTGCCGGCGTGAAGATGTTTCAGGATGAGGGCATCGACACGATCTTTCTGCCCTTCTTCAGCCAGAACGGCGAACCGTGGATCATGACCACCCCCTATTTCCAAGTTGCCCTGAACCGAGATCTGGAGCAGGACACCGCGCGCCGCGAAAAGCCATGAAGGTGCTGAACGTCATGCTCTCCGAACAGGCGCAGAACCGCATCGTCTCGGAGGGGCAGGACATACTGAGCTACAGCCAGAACGTTCCCCTGCGCCTGACCGAGTATCTGAAGGACGTCCGCAGCGTGGTGGAAGAAAACCACATGTATATCCGCATCGCCTCCAACGATTTCTTTGCCGTTTCCAAGGATGTGGTCTCCAAAATGATCGCAGGCGAGCTTACCGCTGAGCAGGCGTATCAGGCCTTCAATGCCCAGCTCCTTGCCGATGAGGAGCCTGCCGACAACGAGACCGTGCTGACCTCCGGGAAGGCCTATTCCAACGTATTCCACGCAAACGGCGGCAGCGCTGCCTTCTCCGTGATGGCAAACACGCTGCGCGGCGTGTATGGCACCGATGTGCTGCTTGCCACCGCAAACAGCTTTACCGGCAGTGTGCTGCAGGCGAATTATAACCAGAAAATGGCAGCTTCCATGATCATGCCGAACGGTCTGATGTCCCGCCAGCGCACCATGACCGGTGCGGAGCTGAACAGAGACCGTCCGCGCCTTTGTGGAAGGCTGCGAGGGCGGGTTTGTGCCCTTCAACCGCGGTTCTCTGCCAGTGGTCAGCGGCATTGCTGTGGAGGTAAAAGAGAATAACGGCAGCTATACCCTGACCGGCATCACCCGGAACGGGCAGCCGCTGGGAGATAACGACACCGTTACCGTGACCTGCCTTGCAACGGAAAAGCAGATGGAAGCGCTGCTTGCGAGCGATAGCGGCACGTCTGCGGGCGAAGATACGTGGGTAAAAAACACATGGCGCGATTATGTCTCCGGCGGCGCAGCGCTTGCAGAGCCGGAAAACTACATGACACTGAGGTGAGCGGAATGGCAGACGAAAGCACGAATCCAAACGCAGCTGCTATTCCCGGCACAAGTGGCTGCCTGCCGCCGCTGCCATCCTTCTTTTGGTCTTTCTGGCGCCGGTTTCAGCTTCCGGTACATCTCGTTTATGTCGCAGACCATCTATCAGGAAAGCACCTCGCATCTGGAAGAGGTACTGTATAAATCCAATAGTATGCTGAAAGAGATGGTGCGCAAAAACCTGACCTATCTGCATCTGTGCAACGGCCTTCTGAAAAACACCTCGAATGAGGATGAAATTCAGGCCTATATCGAGGAAGCACAGCAGGCAGCCGGATTTGTTAACTTCTACTTTCTTTCCTATGACGGCAACTACACGACCGTGACCGGGGGAACCGGCTACCTTGGCCTGCAGACCAATCTGGACGAAAAGCTCTCCGATGGCGAGGATATCGTCGTAAATACGGCGCTGCCCGGCAAAGCCCCGATGCTTGCGTTCATCTGCCCCGAAACGCAGGGCAGCTACCGGGGCTTTGCCTACGATGCCGTTGCCATCACCTATTATAATGATGCTGTGCTGAGATTGCTGGACAGCTCTGCTTTTCAGGGCAATGCCAGCAACTATGTGATCTACCCGGATGGGCGGGTGGTGATTGACAATTCCGTAAACCGCAAGGAAATCATTTACAACTTCATTGCGATGCTGCGCGACCATTCCGACCTTTCCGAGGAACAGATTCTTGCCCTTTCGGATGATTTTGCGCAGGGCCGCAGCGGAAACCTGCGGGTCAAACTGGGCGACACCAGTTATTATCTGGTCTACGAGGATACCGCGGTCCAGAACTGGACGATGGTGGGGCTTGTGCCGGTCAGCATCGTCAATGCCAGTCTGGATAAGCTGTGGTTCCACACGGTGCAGATCGTGGCGGGCATCGCCTTTGGCCTTGCTGTGCTGATCATCCTGCTGATCCTGCGCAGAAGCCATACGACCCTGCGCCGGAAGGACACTGAGATCCTGTACCGGGACGAGCTGTTCCAAAAGCTTTCGCTGAACGTGGACGACGTTTTCCTGATGCTGGATGCAAAGACCTCCAAGGTGGATTATGTCAGCCCCAACGTCGAACGGCTGCTGGGCATCCCGTGGAAAGAAGTGCGGCAGGATGCCCGTGCTCTGGCAGCGCTGCACCCGAAGGATGACCCGGATCGCGACAAGAACTTTCTGGAAGGACTGCTCAGCGGGCAGCAACGCGAATGGGATTTCGAGTTTGAGCATCGGGAGATCAAAGAGCGGCGCTGGTTCCATAACATCGCCATGGGCAGCGAGGTAGAGGGCAGGACCAAGTATATTCTTGTCTTGTCCGACCGCACCGCCGACAGGCAGGTGAATCAGGCACTTTCGGATGCCGTTGCAGCGGCCGAGACTGCCAACCGCGCCAAAAGCACCTTTCTTTCCAATATGTCCCACGACATCCGCACCCCCATGAACGCCATCATCGGCTTTACCACGCTGGCACTCAGCAACATTGACGATAAAGACCGGGTGAAGGATTATCTTGCCAAGACCCTCGCTTCCAGCAATCATCTACTTTCCCTCATCAACGATGTGCTGGATATGAGCCGCATCGAAAGCGGAAAGATCCATCTGGAAGAAGTGGAAGTCAACCTTTCGGATGTGCTGCACGACCTGAAAACCATCGTCAGCGGGCAGATCTACGCAAAGCAGCTGGAGCTTTATATGGATGCCATGGATGTGACTGATGAGGACGTCTATTGCGATAAGACCCGGCTGAATCAGGTACTGCTGAACCTGCTGTCCAACGCCATCAAGTTCACCCCGGCGGGCGGCACGGTCTCGGTGCGGGTGCGGCAGCTTGCCGGAGCGGTGCGCGGCTGCGGGCAGTACGAGTTCCGCGTCAAGGACAACGGCATCGGCATGAGCCAAGAGTTCGCCAAAAAGATTTTTGAGCCGTTTGAGCGGGAGCGTACCTCCACGGTCAGCCGGATACAGGGCACCGGCCTTGGCATGGCTATTACCAAAAACATCGTGGATATGATGGGCGGCACCATCGAGGTGCAGACGGCGCAGGGCAAGGGCAGCGAGTTTATCATTCGTGTGCCCATGCGTGCGCAGGCAGAGCACCGTCCGGTGGAAAAGATCACCGAACTGGAAGGCCTGAAGGCACTGGTGGTGGATGACGATTTCAACACCTGCGACAGCGTGACAAAGATGCTGGTCAAGGTGGGAATGCGTGCGGAGTGGACGCTTTCCGGCCGGGAGGCGGTGCTGCGTGCACGGCAGTCCATCGAGATGAGCGATGCTTACCACGCTTATATCATCGACTGGCGCTTGCCGGATATGAACGGCATCGAAGTCACCCGCCAGATCCGCAGCTTGAACGATGATACGCCCATCATCATCCTGACTGCCTACGACTGGTCCGACATTGAGGTGGAGGCAAAGGCTGCCGGTGTGACCGCCTTCTGCTCCAAGCCCATGTTCATGTCCGACCTGCGCGAGACCCTGATGAGCGCCATCGGCCAGACACAGACGGATGCGGCGCAGGAGCTTCTGCCGAAAAGAGCACCAACTTCAAGGGCAGGCACATCCTGCTGGTAGAGGACAACGAGCTGAACCGTGAGATCGCGCAGGAGATCCTGTGCGAGTACGGCTTCCGGGTCGATACGGCGGAAAACGGTGCCGTGGCGGTGGAAAAGGTAAGCACTGCCGCACCGGGCAGCTATGATCTGGTGCTGATGGATGTGCAGATGCCGGTGATGGACGGCTACACCGCCACCCGGCAGATCCGCGCACTGGGCGATCCTGCACTGGCAAAGATCCCGATCCTTGCCATGACTGCCAACGCATTCGATGAAGACCGCCGCAATGCCTTGGAAAGCGGCATGAATGGCTTTTTGTCCAAGCCCATCGTGATCGGCGACCTTGTGCAGGAGCTGCGCAAGATCCTGTGACCAACTCATCATTGACAAACCTACATTGTGAACTCAAGGAGCCTGTCCCCAAAAGCATAAAATGCGTATAACGCCCTATGAAATGGTGTCACGGGGCGTTTTATTTTGTCTTGTTTTGTGGGCGATGTTGCGGTTTATGTTGCGGTTTTGCGAAAACTTGCGAGACTAAATAAAAAAATCCCACGAAATTACGATTCTAAACGTAAATTCGTAGGATTTTTGGAGCTACTGACCTGATTCGAACAGGCGACCTGCTCATTACGAGTGAGCTGCTCTACCAGCTGAGCCACAGTAGCAGATAAAATTTTCTTGCATGTTCTGCAACGAGAAATATTCTATCATACTTCCTGTGCGCTGTCAAGATTTGATTTTGCGGCAGAACAGATGCAAATAGTCTGTGACGCAAAAATATAACTGCCCTCCGAGAAAAAACTCGAAGAGCAGCCTTGCACACAAGAAAATCAGTTGAACAGCTTACGGCCGATCCAGATGCAGATGCAGGCACCCACAACGGAAACGAGGATCTCACCCACGATGCCGGTAGCGCTCAGACCGATCAGGCCGAACACGATGCTGCCTACAAAACCGCCCAGAATGCCCAGCACGATATTGCGCACGGTGGAAGTTTCGCTGCCCATAATGCGGCCGGCGATGTAACCAGCCAGAGCGCCGATCAGCAGACTGAAAATAAAACCAAACATAATATTCTACCTCCTGAGTTTTAAAGCTCTGCGCTCTGCCCGGCGGTTTCCCGGGCAAAGCGGCAAATATCCTTCAAACAACATTTTTCGCATTCTGGCTTGCGCGCATTGCACACTGCTCGACCATGCATCACAAAGCGGTGGCACAGGTCGCTGCCTTCTTCTGGAGGAACGATCTTCCACAGGGCCATTTCCACCTTCTGCGGTTCCTTGATGCCGTCCACAAGGCCGATCTTGTTGCACAGCCGGATGCAGTGGGTGTCTGTTACGATAGCAGGCTTGCCAAACACATCGCCCATGATAAGGTTTGCGCTCTTGCGGCCTACGCCGGGCAGGGCGAGCAGCTCCTCAAAGGTGGTGGGCACCTGACAACCGTATTTATCGCGCAGCACCCGCATACAGGCGGAGATATCCCGCGCTTTGGAGTGTCCCAACCCGCAGGGCTTGACGATGGCTTCAATGTCTTCGGGTTCTGCAGCAGCCAGCGCAGCAACATTGGGATATTTGGCAAACAGGTCTTCCACCACAATGTTCACGCGGGCATCGGTGCACTGGGCTGCCAGACGCACGCTGACCAGAAGCTGCCAGGCGTGGTCATAATCCAATGTACAGCCGGCATCTGGGTATTCTTTTTAACCGGTCGATCACTTCCAGCGCCAGCGCCTTTTTTGCAGTAAGGTCTTCTGGTGCTTTTTTGCGAACAGGCATTTCATCCACTCCTATCGACAAAAGCTGATACGATAATACCATGTTTTGCGTTTTTTGTAAACTGCGGGTAAAAATTATCTGAGAATGATTTTCAGATAAAACCTTGCTCTTACTGCCAAAATGCGATATACTATAGAAAAATGCTGGGGGAATCGCGCCTCGGTACGGGAGGAGGAAAACACGATGAACGAACCACTGGCACAGCGTCTGCGGCCCAAAACACTGGCAGATGTCTGCGGTCAGCAGCATCTGTTGGCACCGGGCAGGGTGTTCCGCCGTACCATCGAGAGCGGACGCATCCCGAACATGATCTTCTACGGCCCGTCCGGTACCGGAAAAACGACGGTGGCACGCATCATTGCAGAAAACAGTGGTATGACGCTGCATAAGCTCAATGGCACTTCCTGCGGCACCGGGGACATCAAGGCGGTGCTCAAGGATATCGGCACGCTGGCAGGTGCGGGAGGCATCCTGCTGTATCTGGACGAGATCCAGTACCTGAACAAAAAACAGCAGCAGAGCCTGCTGGAATGCATTGAGGACGGCTCGGTGACGCTCATTGCATCCACCACCGAAAATCCATACTTCTACATTTATAATGCGCTGCTGTCCCGCTGTACGGTGTTTGAGTTCAAATCACTTTCGGCAGCGGATGTGGAGCGTGGGGTGCACAATGCACTGAAAAAGCTTTCGGAAGGGGAGAGCACAAAGGTCTGCATGGATGAGGATGCCTGTGCCTACCTTGCCGAGAGCGCAGGCGGCGACCTGCGCAAGGCGCTGGGCTGTCTTGATTTTGCGGTGACGGCAGCTCCCATTGAGGATGGGGAAAAGCACATTACGCTGGAAATGATCCAGCAGGTCACCCGCCGCACTGCCATGCGGTATGACCGGGAGGGCGATGACCACTACGACATCGTGTCAGCCTACCAGAAGTCCGTGCGCGGCTCCGACCCGGATGCGGCGCTGCATTATCTGGCCCGTCTGCTGGAGGCAGGAGATCTGCCCTCGGCCTGCCGTCGCCTAATGGTATGTGCCTGCGAGGATGTGGGCCTTGCCTATCCACAGATCATCCCCATTGTGAAGGCGGCAATTGATGCCGCCAACATGGTGGGCCTGCCGGAAGCACGGCTCCCGCTGGCAGATGCCGTCATTCTGGTGGCCACCAGTCCTAAGTCCAACAGTGCCTATGATGCCATCAACGCGGCCATTGCGGATGTGCAGGCGGGCCGCACCGGGCCGATCCCGCGCCAACTGCAGAACAAGCACTACGACGGTGAGGATGCGCTGGTAAAGGGACAGAATTACAAATACGCCCATGATTACGCCCACCACTGGGTGGAGCAGCAGTACCTGCCAGATGCCATCAAGGACGTAAAATATTATACCTTTGGCGATAACAAAATGAGCAGGCCCGTGCCTACTGGGCAAAGATCAAGGGCGAAGAGAACGTCTGAGCCACGCCTTACACCCAAAACCCAAAAACAAAGAAAAAGGAGAACGATATGCGATATTCCAAACAGCGTGAGCTGGTCATGCAGACGGTGCAGAACCTGTGCGATCACCCCACCGCCGAGGAAATTTATGATGCTGCGGTCAAGGAATGCCGGGCCTGAGCCTTGGCACCGTATACCGTAACCTGAATAGTCTGGTGGATGCGGGCCGGGTGCGCCGGGTGTCCATTCCAGGCAAGGCTGACCGCTTTGACCACACGCTGCCCTGGCACAGCCATCTGTACTGTACCGTGTGCGGCAGCGTGACCGATGCCGAGGTGGACGAAAAGCAGGTAATGAAACTGGTGAAAAACCAGAAGGGCTATGTGCAGGACTGCGCTGTTGTGCTGATCGGCGTATGCGAGGTCTGCTGCGAGAAGCAGGCGCAGGAAAACGCCCACTGAACCATAAAATTTGCACGGAACCTCTTGCCCGGAGCGTATAAACAGGGTATACTATAGAGAAGGCTCTTTTCAGAAAGTGCAAATAGATTTTCGCCGCACAGGGCGCTTCGGCCCGGCGGAGAAGGATGGTTTGATTGGAATACATTAGTTTTGAGCATAATAACATTGCCGCTGAGCTGGTAAAGCAGGCCTATGATACGCCGCCGCTGGCCTTTGTGCACAGCTATGGCTGTCAGCAGAACGTGAACGACGGCGAGCGGATCAAGGGCGTGCTGATGGACATCGGCTATGGCCTGTGCGATAAGCCCGAGGATGCAGACTTGATCCTCTTCAACACCTGCGCCGTGCGTGAGCATGCCGAGCAGCGTGTGTTCGGCAACGTAGGTGCCCTGAAGGGACTCAAGGAAAAAAAGCATGATCTCATCATCGGCCTGTGCGGATGCATGGCCAACCAGAAGCATGTGGTGGAAAAGCTGCGCCAGAGCTATCCTTACGTTGACCTTGTGTTTGGCGTGGACGGCATCGACACCCTGCCACAGCTCATTGCCCAGAAGCTGCAGAAGCATAAGCGTGTGCTGATGGAACCCGCCCAGCGCCCGGTCATCGTGGAGAATATCCCCATCCGGCGTGAGAGCGAGTTCCGCGCATGGCTGCCCATCATGTACGGCTGCGACAACTTCTGCACCTACTGCATCGTGCCTTATGTGCGCGGCCGCGAAGAAGAGCCGCAAGCCCGGTGATATCCTTGCTGAATTCCGCGGTCTTGTGGAGGCAGGCTATAAGGAGATCACATTGCTGGGACAGAACGTCAACAGCTACGGCAAGGGCCTGGAAGAAACAGGTGGACTTTTCTGATCTGCTCAATCTGCTGTGCACGGTGCCCGGCGATTATCACATCCGCTTTATGACCAGCCACCCCAAGGATGCCAGTCACAAGCTGATCGACACCATTGCCGCCCAGCCGAAGCTGTGCAAGCACCTGCACCTGCCGGTGCAGTGCGGCTCCGATGAACTGCTGAAGAAGATGAACCGCCACTACACGGTGGAGCAGTACATGGAGCTGATCGAATACGCCCGCAAAACGGTGCCCGGCATCACTTTTTCCAGTGACATCATCGTTGGCTTCCCCGGCGAGACCGAAGCGGACTTTGTAAAGACGCTGGAACTGGTGCAGAAGGTGGGCTATATGCAGCTGTTCACCTTTATCTATTCCAAGCGCACCGGCACCAAGGCCGCCGATATGCCGGACCCCACCCCCCGCAAGGAAAAGACCGACCGCATGACCCGCCTGCTCAAGGTGCAGGACGAGATCGCCATGGCGCTGGTCAAGGCGCAGGTTGGTCAGACTGTGAAGGTACTGGTAGAGGGCTTTGGCCGCAATGAGGGCACCCTCTCCGGCCGTCTGGACAACAACCTGACGGTGGAGTTCACGGCAGACGCTTCCCTGATGGGCAGCTATGCCAACGTACATCTCACGGGCGCACGGGCGACTGTGCTGCTGGGTGAGCTTGCCTGAGTGATTCCGGGGCAGTGCCCTGAACGTATAAATAAGAAGGAGACCATTCAAATGGATTGCATTGATCTTTTCAAGCGCGCAGCCGTTGCGCTGCAGACCGATAGCCGCTACCTCGTTCTGGATCAGACCCGCAAGGCAAACGATAAGGACGAAGAGCTGCAGAACCTGATCGGCGAGTTCAACCTCGCCCGCATGGATCTGAACAATGAGATCGGCAAGAGCGAGCGCAACGATGCCCGCATCGCCGAACTGAACGAAAAGGTGAACAGCCTGTACGGCCAGATCATGGGCAACGAGGGCATGGTGGCTTACAACGAGGCCAAGCGTGACTGCGAGAACCTCGTGAACTATATCGATGCCATCATCAACACTGCCATGAATGGCGGCGACCCCATGACGGTACAGGAGCCTTCTGCTTCCTGCACCGGCAGCTGCTCCACCTGCGGCGGCTGCCACTAAAACCGGCAAAAACAAAACGCGGCTGTGCAAAACAGACCGCGTTTTGTTTGCAAAAGCGGTTACAAGCCGCAAACTTGTGCACAGAACCATAGAACGGGAGAGAGGGTAAACCATGGCAGAGCTGTCGCCCATGATGCAGCAATATCTTGAGATCAAAACAACATAAGGACGAAATTCTGTTTTACCGCATCGGCGATTTTATGAGATGTTCTTTGACGATGCCCTGACGGCATCCAAGGAACTGGATCTGACCCTGACCGGCAAGCAGTGCGGCATGGAAGAGCGGGCACCCATGTGCGGCGTGCCCTTTCACAGCTACGAGGGCTATGTGGCGCGGCTGATCGCCAAGGGCTACAAAGTAGCCATCTGTGAGCAGGTGGAAGACCCGGCCAAGGCCAAGGGCCTTGTCAAGCGGGACATCATCCGCGTGGTCACACCCGGCACGGTCATTGAGAGCAGTATGCTGCAGGATGACCGCAACAACTACATTGCCAGCATCTACCTCAAAGGAAAGAAAGCAGGTTTGTGCTTTGCGGATGTCTCTACCGGCACGGCCCATATCACAGAGCTGAATGCAGACAAGATCGCCCCGGCGGTCATTACGGAGCTGTGCCGCTACCATCCCAGCGAAGTGCTGATGAACCCCGGCCTGCTGGACTGCCGCGAAGTGACGGCCTACATCAAAAAGAATATGACTTGTTCGGTGGAGCTGATCGAAGAGGAGCGCTATGCACCGGGCCTTGTGACGGCATCGCTGGAAAACCAGTTTGGCCGCGACTGGGCGCAGACCACCGGCATTGCAGCGGACGGCCTTGTGCGCTTTGCCATGGCGGCACTGCTGGAATATCTGCACGATACCCAGATCAAGGGCGTGGAACGTCTGAAAACGGTCATAACCTATAATAAGGCCCAGTTCATGCGTCTTTCGCCCGTGACCCGCGCCAATCTGGAGCTGACCGAGACGCTGCGCGGCCGCGAAAAGCGGGGCACGCTGCTCTGGGTGCTGGATAAGACCAGTACATCCATGGGCAAGCGTATGCTGCGCAGCTGGATCGAGCAGCCGCTTATTTCCAGTGCACTCATCAACCACCGCCTGAACGCTGTGGAGAGCCTTGTCAAGCAGACCATGGCCCGCGGCGACCTGACCGAAGAGCTGGGTTACATTGCGGATATGGAACGCCTGATGACCCGCACGGTTTACGGCTCTGCCACACCCAAGGAGATCTATACGCTGGCCCAGACCTGCGACCGGCTGCCCGGCCTGCGCAGGCAGGCTGAGCCTGCAGCTGCCCGGAGCTTTCCGAGCTGGCAGCACAGATCGACCCATTGGAGGACATCAAGGCCCGTATTTATGCGGCGGTGGACCCGGAAGCGCCCTCTACCCTCAAGGATGGCGGTGTCATTGCCAAAGGCTACCACCCTGAGGTGGACGAGCTGCGTTCCATCCGCGACAATACCAAGGGCGTTCTGGCGCAGCTGGAAGCCCGCCTGCGGCAGGAGACCGGCATCCCCAAGCTGAAGATCGGCTATAACCATGTGTTTGGCTACTTCATCGAGGTAAGCAACTCCTATAAGAACATGGTGCCGGAGACCTACATCCGCAAGCAGACCCTGACTTCCGGCGAACGCTACATCACGCAGGAACTGAAAGAGCTGGAAAGCAAGATCTTAGGTGCCCACGAACGGCTCATCACGCTGGAGCACCGCCTGTTCAGCGAACTGCTGGAAAGCATCAGCGCTCAGCTGGACCGCATCCAGCGCACGGCCAATGCGGTGGCCCAGCTGGATGTGCTCACGGCGCTGGCGCAGGTGGCAGCGGAAAACAACTACTGCCGTCCCATCGTGGACGACAGTGACGAGCTGACCATCACCGAGGGCCGTCACCCTGTGGTGGAGCAGATGCTGAAAGGCAGCCTGTTTGTACCCAATGATACCACCCTGAACTGTGGTGCAGACCGCTGCCTGATCATCACCGGCCCCAACATGGCAGGTAAATCCACGTACATGCGCCAGAATGCACTGATCGCGCTGATGGCGCAGATCGGCTCCTTTGTACCGGCTTCCAGCTGCCATGTGGGTGTGGTGGATGCCATTTTCACTCGCATCGGTGCGTCGGACGACCTGTCTGCCGGTCAGTCCACCTTTATGGTGGAGATGACCGAGGTAGCGGAGATCCTGAAAAATGCCACCGCCAAAAGCCTTGTGGTGCTGGACGAGATCGGCCGCGGCACTTCCACCTTTGACGGTATGAGCATTGCCCGCGCCGTAGTGGAGCACATTGCAGACCCCGCCAAGGGCCTTGGCTGCAAGACTCTGTTTGCCACCCACTACCCCGAGCAGACCGAGCTGGAAGGCGGCGTGGACGGCGTAAAAACTACAATATTGCAGTAAAAAAACGCGGCGAGGACATCACCTTCCTGCGCCGCATTGTGCGCGGCCCGGCGGATGACAGCTACGGCATCGAGGTGGCAAAGCTGGCAGGTCTGCCCGGCAGCGTGACCCGCCGCGCCCATGAGGTGCTGCGCGCTGGAAGCAACTGCACCTAAAAATAAAGTAGAGCAGATGGATTTTGATGCCCTGCAGGAGTATAACTCTCCGGCTGTGCCCAGCGAGATGATGGACAAGCTGGAAGCTCTGGATGTGGAAACACTCACCCCCATTGAGGCGTTGAACTTCCTCTACGAGCTGAAAAAGACCCTGAAGGGCAGCCTGAACAGATGAAACTGCTCTACCTGACCCAGACCATACAAGGAGGGAAAACACCATGGCAGTGATCCATGTTCTGGATAAGCACACAGCCGAGCTGATCGCAGCCGGTGAGGTGGTCGAGCGTCCGGCATCCGTTGTTAAGGAGCTGCTGGAAAACTCCATTGATGCCGGTGCCACGCAGGTGACCGTCAGCATTGAATCCGGCGGCGTCAAGCTGATCGAGATCAGCGATAACGGCACCGGCATCGAGGCAGAATATATCTCCACGGCGTTTATCCGCCACGCCACCAGCAAAATTGAAACACCGGACGATCTGACCAACATCCATACGCTTGGCTTCCGCGGTGAAGCACTGGCATCCATTGCCAGCGTGGCCCGTGTAGAGCTGACCACCCGAACCGAGGTGGACGAGTTTGCCACAGTCTACCGCATTGAGGGCGGGGAAGAGGTCTCCCGTGAGCCGGGTGCCAGAGCTGTGGGCACCACCATCCGAGTAAAGGATCTGTTTTACAACACGCCTGCCCGCATGAAGTTCCTCAAAAAGGACTCCTCCGAGGGCACCTTTGTGTCGGATACAGTTACCCATGTAGCGCTCAGCCACCCGGAAGTCAGCGTCAAGTTCATCCGTGAGGGCAAGCTGCAGTATGTCACGCCCGGCGACGGCCAGCTGCGCGGTGCAGCCTATGCGGTGCTGGGCCGGGAGTTCAGCCGGGACCTCATTGAGCTAAAAAATCAGGAGGGCGTGTACCGCATCACCGGTCTGATTACCCCGCCCAAAAGCTGCCGCGCCAGCCGAAGTATGCAGCATTTTTACATCAATGGCCGCTATGTGCGCAACCGCACCATGATGGCCGGTATGGAGATGGCGTTCAAGGGTACCATGATGCAGGGCAAGTTCCCGGGCGGAATTCTGCTGCTGGAAATGCCGGCCGACCTTGTGGATGTCAATGTGCATCCGGCCAAGATCGAAGCCCGCTTTGCCCGCGAAAATGATGTTTTTGATGTGGTGTATCATGCCGTCAAGCTGGCATTGGCTCAGCCCGGCACCGGTGAACGGCTTTTTACCTTTGAAGCAGACAAAGAAGAAGAAAAAGCTGAAAATTCAAAAAAAGACACTGATATAATTAAAAATGATGTAAAGAATAATAACTTTACAGGCCTTTCTGCGATCATTCGGGGACAGGCAGACCCGGGCGTTCTGCCACAGCAGCACTGGGAACCGGCAAAACCCGCCGCAGCACCGCAGCAGCCTGCCCCGGTTGCTGCAATGCAAATACCGACAGCACCCAGTGTGCCGCGCTGGAAAGGCAGTGCTCAGAACGAGGATATGCTGGATCCGTTCGTGACCCTTCACAGCCCGAAGCTGGAAACGACAAAGGCACCAGAGCCGTTCCGTGCGGCGGCAAGTGAAACGCAGCTGGATGTGGAACCGGAATTTGGTGAGACAAAACTGCATTCGCCTCAGGACCATATGGCAGCGTGGAACCCTGCGCAGGAAGCGCCAAAGGAAGAACCTGAGAGTGCACCCTGTGTGGAAACAGAACCGGATGCGCCGGAAGCGGCAGAACAGGAAACTGTACTGGCCGAGCCGGAGCAGATGAACTTTGATCCGACGGCGGATCAGCCGGAACCGCTGCGCTATGTGGGCGAGGTGTTCAGAACATATATCCTTGCAGAACGCGGCGACGAGCTGTGCCTGATCGATAAACACGCTGCCCACGAGCGCCAGCTGTACGAAAAACTGGCCGCGAACTATGGCAATGTGCCCAGCCAGATGCTGCTGGAGCCTGCTGCCATCGACCTTGCTGCGGAGGAAAAGCAGGCCCTGCTGGATAACATTCCTCTGCTGGAAAATGCGGGCCTTGAGATCGCGGACTTTGGCGGCAATACCGTGGTGCTGCGCGCGGTGCCCGCAGATGTGGAGCCGCAGAATGCGGAAAGTCTGCTTGTGGAGATCGCAAATAAGCTGCTCAAGGGCGGCCATGATGCGCTGAACGAGCACACCGAGTGGGTGCTGCATTCTATCTCCTGCCGTGCAGCCATCAAGGCGGGGGACAAGTCCTCGCCGCAGGAACTGCTGGCGCTGGCCGAAAAGATCCTTTCCGGCGAGGTGCCGCCGTTCTGCCCGCATGGCCGCCCCTGCGTACTCAAATTGACCCGGAAGGAGCTGGAAAAGCAGTTTGGACGCATCGTATAAACATCCCGTGGTGGCCGTCGTCGGCCCTACCGCAACCGGAAAGACAGCGCTGGGCGTAGAACTTGCAAAACATTTTTCCGGCGAGGTCATCAGTTGTGATTCCATGCAGATCTATAAAGGTCTGGACATAGGCACGGCAAAGGTGACACCGGAGGAAACCTGCGGTATCCCGCATCACGGCGTGGACATCCTTACGCCGGACAAGGCTTTCAGCGTGGCAGACTTTACCGCCATGGCCGGAAAGCTGGAAGAAGAGATCTCTGCCCGGAAGAAGCTGCCCATCCTGTGGGCGGCACAGGGCTGTATGTTCAGAGCTTTCTGTATGGGGTGCGTTTTACAGAGGAAAAAGCACCTGCCGGTCTGCGGGAGCAGCTGGCGGCGGAACTGGCTGCAAAAGGCGGTGCTGCCATGTACGAAGAACTGAAGCAGGCCGACCCGGAAGCTGCTGCGGCTATCCACCCGAACAATCAGGTGCGGGTGCTGCGCGCACTCGAACATTATCGTGCCACCGGCAAAAGCTGAGCGAACAGAAGGCGGAGTCTCTCCCACCGGAGCGGCCCTACCGCAGCCTGATCCTCGGTCTGGATTTCCCAGAGCGCGCGGTACTTTACCGCCGCATTGACCTGCGTGTGGACAAAATGCTGGAAGCGGGCCTTATAAAGGAAGCGGAGCATGTCTGGCAGAACCGGGAAAGCTTCCGCACGGCAGCGCAGGCCATCGGATACAAGGAGTTCTTTCCGTATTTTGAGCAGACGGCTCCATTGGAAGCCTGCACGGAAAAGCTCAAGCAGGCGTCCCGCAACTATGCCAAGCGCCAGCCGACCTGGTTCCGCCATATGGACGGTGTGGTCTGGCTGGATGCCGGTGCACCGGATGCAGTGCAGACTGCCATCCGCAAAACTAGCGAATTTTTAGCGAAAGGATGATCGATATGCCGGATGAGACCCAGAAGGAACGCCATGCGCCGCATGTGCTTACCACTCTGGCAGGCGTGCTGATCGCGTTTCTGCTGCTGGCAGCAATTTATGTGGTGTATCAGGCCGCACATATCCTGTTCCCGCAGAATGTTTATGAGACTGCGCTGCCTGCGGTCATTTCGGATACGGTGGAAGCCGACGGAGTTCTGCTGTTCGACGAAAGCTATGTGGCAGGCAGCGGAAACCTTGGATATCTTGCTGCCGACGGCGAGCGCGTTTCAGCGGGCACCGCAGTGGCAGAGGTGTACAGCAACGCTTCGCAGGCTTCGCTGCGCCTGCAGCTGAACCAGTTGAATGATCAGATCGACCTGCTGCAGAAATCGCAGAACACTTCTGCGCTGCAGCTGGATACCCTTTTAAAAGAACGTTCTTCTGCGCTGTATGACCTGCTGGATACGCTGGACGACAGCGATTATGAAGCGGTGGATGATGATGCCAATGCCTACCTGCTGGCCCAGAACAAGCTCTGGGTGGTAACGGGCGAAGCTGCAAACTTTACCGATCAGATCACTGCGCTGGTCCAGCAGTCCCAGAGCGTGCAGGCGCAGCTGGGCAGCCCGGCGCAGATCACTGCACCGCAGACCGGCTATTTTGTGCGCTCTTCCAGCAGCGGACGGCTCAATGCCAGTGCCGATGATATCCTTGCACTGAACGCACAGGAGCTGCAGGGCTATCTGCAGTCCGACCCAGTGCTGGCACTGGACGGCTGCGCCGGTAAGATCGTGGCAGGGTTCACATGGCGCTATGTGGGCGTGTGCACTGCAAAGCAGGGCGAAAAGCTGCTGGGTCAGAACGGCAAGCCGCTGAGCACAGCGGTGGAGATCAGCTTCCCGGGTCAGGTGGAGAACAGCCTCAAGGCCACCGTCACCGAGGTGGAGATCGATCAGGACAGCGGCCTTGCCCGCTTTGTGCTTGCCTGCAACTCCATCAACGGCGATGTGCTTTGCCTGAACCGGGCTGCAGCACGTATCTCGGTAGGAGAGCGCAGCGGCCTGCGGGTGCCTGCTGCGGCTGTGCACTATTTAAAAGAGGATGGCACCGAGGCACAAACGCAGGGCGAAAACTACATTCCCGGTGTGTACGTGAAACTTGGCAACATTGCCCGCTTCTGCCCGATCGACCCGGTGGACGCAGACCATCCCCTCATCACGGACGGCGATTACATCCTTGTTCTGCCCGAAGGGACCGAGGGCTCGGTCAGCAAGGTGAGGCTTTATGACGAAATAATCGTTTCCGGACAAAATTTGTATGATGGAAAGCTTTTGTAGTTATTGACATCTGAGGCAAAAATCCGATAATAGATAAAGCTATTATTTGCATCTATTTGCAAAGAACGCCAGGCAGCGCCATGCTGCCCGAATGAAAGGAGCAGATTGTATGTCTTTGCTTGACAGCATTAAGAAAGGTCTGTTTGACCAGGAAGACGATTACGAGGATCAGTACATTGACGATGGCCCCCAGATGGTAAACAATAACAATGGCATCGGCCTTGGTGCTGACGACGAAAATGAAGAGCCTGTTGAGGGTGCCAAGAAGAACGGCAAGGTGGTCAACATCAATGCCACCACTCAGCTCAAGGTCGTTCTGGTCAAGCCTGAGCGTTTTGAGGATGCCAGTACCATTGCTGACCACCTGAACAACAAGCGCACCGTGGTGCTCAATCTGGAGTCCACCAACAAGGAGGTCTCCCGCCGTCTGGTGGATTTCCTGTCCGGTGTTGCATATGCAAACAATGGCCAGATCAAGCGCGTGGCCAACAGCACCTTCATCATCACTCCGTACAACGTGGATATCATGGGTGATCTGCTGGACGAGCTGGAGAACAATGGCGCGTTCTATTGATCCGCAGCCCAAGGCGGCGCGCGGGTTCATCCCTGCGCGTACCGATGAAGAACGCTATCTCATGCGCCATATCGAGGACTTGGCCCACACGGCCTTTTCCCGGGACATTGCGCGGTATTCGGCTTTCCTGAGTGACCGCGAGCAGGACTTGGCCCGCGCGGCACTGGGCCGTGCCGGTGTGCAGGAGGGCTTCCGGTTTGAGGGCGGCTGGCTGAATGCGGAGCGCAGGGTGCTCTGTATCGAGCCGGAGTACAGCTGCGGCGAAGCACCCATCTGCTGTGTGCGGCTGCAATGCCGTGCACAGGCGGGGGCTGCGCTGCCCGCCCACAAGGATTACCTGGGCAGTCTGATGGGCCTTGAGCTGCGGCGCGAGGCGCTGGGAGATATCGTTCTGCCGGAGGATCAGCCGGGCACAGCTTATGTGTTTGCGCTGGACCCGGCAGCACAGCTGATCTGCCGGGAACTGTTTCAGGCTGGACACACGGAGCTGACCACGGAACTGCTGACGCTGGACGAGGTGCCGCAGTTTCCGCAGGCGGAGCGTGAGATGCACAGTGCAACGGTATCGTCCCTGCGGCTGGACGCTGTGCTGGCAGCTATGCTGCACTGCAGCCGAGGACAGGCTTCGGAACTGATCGAGGCGGGCAGGGTGGAGATCAACCACCTGCCGGCGGATAAACCTCATGCGCAGGTATATGAGGGCGATGTGTTCACGGTGCGCGGCAAGGGCCGCTTCAACCTGACTGCACTGCCCGGCAAAAGCAGAAAAGATCGGTCAATCATCGAATTTTTTCAATATTAAAAGCAACGGGAGGAAATGACTATGCTGACTCCGCAGGATGTCCGTTCTGTGCAATTTGAGAAAAACCTCCGCGGCTACCGCACAGAGGACGTAGACCGTTTTCTGGATAAGGTGGAAGAACAGCTGCGGGAAGACGATGCGCAGGCGGAACAGCTTCGCAAGCAGATTGCGGACCTGACTGCTGAAAACCAGAAGCTGCACGATGAACTGAAGAGCTTTGAGGCAGATGGTGAAATGCTCAAGAGCGCGCTGATCAATGCACAGCGCATGGGCGAAAATGTCATCCGCGAAGCAAACCAGAAAGCAGAAGAGATCATCCATCGTGCAAATCTGCGCGGTGATGATATCATCCGCGATGCCAACGAACTGCTGCAGAAGGCAAACGACCGTGCAGACGAGATCGAGAACGAAGCAAACGAGAGCGCCTTGCAGAGGAGCGCGAGTATGACCGCGTGCGTCTGGAAGTGACCCGCTTCAAGTCTGATGTGCTCAACCTGTACCGCAGCCATGTGGAGTCCCTGAGCCGTCTGCCGGAGTTCCAGAAGGAAACGCCCGCACAGGAAGCTGCCGACGCAGAGCCTGCAGCCGACGAAGCCGAACCTGCGGCTGCCGCTCAGCTGCAGGCCGCAGATGTGCAGCCTGAGGCAGAGCCTGTTCCGGCTGCAGAAGAAGATGCAGAACCTGCCGCCTCTGCTGAAGATGACAGCAAGACGGCTGACAGCAGCGAGGATTTCTGGGCAAAGGACGAAAGCCAGCTCAAGCTGGACCCTCCGCCCGCGCCTCCTGCTGATTTTAAGCCGGACGAGCCGGACTACGATGCTTTTCAGGGTGTCAAGTTCAGCGAGTAAGGCAACCCCATAAGGAAATATAGAGGAGAGTGTAAACCATTGGCTAAGAACAAATCGCAGTACGATAGTACTCTGAACCTGCCCAAGACCCTGTTTGAAATGCGTGCCGGCCTGCCCAAGAAAGAGCCTGCAATGCTCAAGGATTGGGAGGACAACGACCTGTACAATCAGCTCATGAAGCACAACGAGGGCAAGCCGCAGTTCATTCTGCACGACGGCCCTCCGTACGCAAACGGTAATATCCACATGGGTACTGCCCTGAACAAGATCATCAAGGATATCATTATCCGCGATAAAAACATGGAGGGTTTCCAGGCTCCCTATGTGCCCGGCTTTGATACCCACGGCCTGCCAATCGAGCTGAAGGCTCTGTCCTCCGTCGGTGATAAGAAGAAGGACATTTCCAAGCTGGAACTGCGCCAGATCTGCGAAAAGTTTGCTACTGAGCACATTGATATCATGAGCGACCAGTTCAAGCGTCTGGGCGTTATCGGCGATTTCGAGCATCCGTATCTGACCCTGAAGCCTGAGTTCGAGGCACGCCAGATCGAGATTCTTTGGCGAGATGGCAAAGAAGGGCTACATCTACAAGGGCCTGAAGCCCGTGTACTGGTGCCCGGACTGCCGCACGGCTCTGGCAGAGGCCGAGATCGAGTACGGCGAGGACGACTGCGATTCCATCTTCGTGCGTTTCCACGTCTCTCAGGACCCCAACGGTGTGCTGGCAAAGCACGGCATCCCGATGGACAAGACCTACTTCGTCATTTGGACCACCACCACTTGGACTCTGCCCGCTAACGAGGCAATCTGCCTGAACGGCCAGTTCGAGTACTCCTTCGTCAAGATCGGCGATGAGTTCCACATCATGGCCACCGAGCTGGTCAAGAGCGTCATGGACGCCTGCCACATCGAGAACTACGAGATCGTGGGTGAGCCGGTCTCCGGTGCCGAGTTCGAGCTGATGCGCTACAACCACGTCTACCTGCCCAAGGAGGGCTGGGTCATTCTGGGCGATCACGTCACGTTGGAAAGCGGTTCTGGCTGCGTCCATACCGCAGGCGGCCACGGCGTGGACGACTTCAACGTCTGCCAGAAGTATCCGCAGGTGCCCATCACCGTCCCCGTGGACGATGGCGGCTATCTGACCGAGCTGGCCGGTAAGTATGCAGGTCAGCGCGTGTTGCCAACAAGACCATTCTGGCCGATTTGACCGAGTCCGGTGCTGTCATGGGTCAGGTGCACATCAAGCATCAGTACCCGCACTGCTGGCGCTGCCATCACCCCATCATCTTCCGTGCAACGGAACAGTGGTTCTGCTCCATCGCAAAGTTCCGCGAGGATGTCTACAAGGCCATCGACACCGTTACCTGGATGCCGGATTGGGGCCATGACCGCATGAAGGGCATGGTGCGCGACCGCAACGACTGGTGCATCAGCCGCCAGCGCACCTGGGGCGTGCCCATTCCCGCATTCTATTGCAAGAAGTGCGGCACCTACCACATCACCGATGCCACCATCAAGGCTGTCAGCGACCTGTTCCGCAAGGAAGGTTCCGATGCATGGTATAAGTACGAAGCCGAGCAGATCATCCCCGCAGGCGAAGTGTGCGAAAAGTGCGGTGCTTCCGAGTGGACCAAGGACACCGACATCATGGACGTCTGGTTCGACTCCGGCTCCACCCACGCCGCTGTGCTGGAGGAACGTCCGGAACTGCGCTTCCCGGCTGATATGTATATGGAGGGCGCCGACCAGTTCCGCGGCTGGTTCCAGTCCAGCCTGCTGACCAGCGTTGCAAGCAAGGGCTGCGCACCCTATAAGTCTGTTCTGTGCCACGGCTGGGTCGTGGATGAGCAGGGCAAGCAGATGCACAAGAGCGCCGGCAACGGCGTGGAGCCCAGCGAGATCATCAAGGACTACGGCGCTGATATCATCCGTCTGTGGGTGGCTTCTTCCGACTACACCGTGGATGTGCGTGCCGGCAAGAACATCTTCAAGCAGCTGAGCGAGGCTTACCGCAAGATCCGCAACACCGCCCGCTTCATTCTGGGCAATCTGGATGGCTTTGATCCCAACACCGACTGTGTGGCTGACGATCAGCTGCAGGAGATCGACCGCTGGGCACTGGCTGCTCTGGATGACCTGATGGTCAACACCAGCGCAGGCTACGCTGTGTACGACTTCAACAAGGTCTATCATGCAGTGTACAACTTCTGCGTTGTTGCAATGTCCAACTTCTATCTGGATGTGACCAAGGATCGCCTGTACTGCACCAACGGCGCAGGCCGCAAGGCTGCTCAGACCACCATGTACAAGATCCTTGTGGCTCTGGACAAGATCATTGCTCCTATCCTGTGCTTCACCAGTCAGGAGATCTGGGACTTCATGCCCAAGACCGAGGGCATGAACAAGTACGTTGTCTTTGAGGAGATGCCCAAGGCTGGCCAGTATGCCGCCGATGAAGCCTTCAAGGCAAAGTGGGCACAGCTGATCGCCGTCCGTGACGAGGTGAAGAAGGTTCTGGAGCAGGCCCGTGCCGAAAAGGTCATCGGTGCTTCTCTGGAGGCTGCAGTCACCCTGTACTGCAATGACGCGGTGTATGATCTGCTGAACAGCATCCCCATGGACGAGCTGGCCGACCTGATGATCGTCTCTCAGGTAGAGCTGGTCAAGGGCGAAGGCGGCGCTGCAAGTGCTGTTGAAGGCCTGGGCGTTGCTGCTGCACATGCCACCGGCGAAAAGTGCGAGCGCTGCTGGAAGTATTCTTCGGATATCGGCAGCCATGCCGCACATCCCACCCTGTGCGCACGCTGCGCCAGCGTTGTGGAAGCCTAAGCGTTCCGCATAAAACAATGTTTTAAAGGGCGGCGCTCCCTTATACCGGGGAGCGCCGTTTTTTATACTGAATGATTTTGGGAGTATCCTATGGCATTTGTTGTTTTTAATCTGCTCGCGGCTGCGGCACTCATTGGCATCGATCAGGCCATCAAGCTGTGGGCCACCAATGTGCTGCAGCCCATTGGTGCAATGCCGCTGATCCCCCATGTGGTGGAGCTGCGGTTCGTGCTCAACCCGGGCATGGCGTTCAGCCTGCTCAGCGGCAAGCAGCTGTTTCTCATCATCGCTACCAGCATAGCGCTGATCTTTGTGGCCTATGGGCTGTTCTTCCGCAGCCGCGGCAGATACCTGCAGCAGGCTGCGCTGCTGCTGATCCTTGCCGGCGGCATCGGCAACCTGATCGACCGTGTGCTCAACGGCGAGGTGGTGGACTACATCAATCTGCTGTTCATGCAGTTTGCGGTGTTCAATTTTGCGGATATCTGCGTGTGTGTGGGCGTGGGCCTCTGGGTGCTGGTAATTTTTCTGGAAGAGCTGCACGCTGAGAACGGGCAGTCCCCGAAGGAGCAGTGAGCCATGGAACAGCGTGAATTTGTGGTGGAGCAGGAGACGGCAGGCCAGCGCATCGACCGCTTCCTGAGCGGCGAGGACACCGGCCTTTCCCGGTCTGCTCTGCAGGCGCTGGTGGCCGACGGTCATGTGTTGTGCAACGGCAGGCTGGTTGCCAAAAGCCTGAAGCTCAAGGCGGGCGACACCATCGTTTTGGAAATTCCGGACGCAAAGCCCATTGAGGCCGTGCCGCAGGACATCCCGCTGGAAATCGTCTATGAGGACGAGCATCTGCTGGTGGTCAACAAGCCCAAAGGCATGGTGGTGCACCCGGCTCCCGGCAACCCGGACGGCACGCTGGTGAACGCGCTGCTGTGGCACTGCAAGGGAAGCCTGTCCGGTATCGGCGGCGAGATTCGCCCCGGCATCGTGCACCGCATCGATAAGGACACCAGCGGACTGCTGGTGGTGGCAAAGGACGATGCAACGCACATCGGCCTTTCCCAGCAGATGGCGGTGCACAGTGTGGAGCGCGCGTATCGCACCATCGTGTACGGCGGCTTTGCACAAGATGAGGGCTTTGTGGAAAGCAATCTGGGCCGCAGCAAGACCGACCGCAAAAGATGGCGGTCTACCCGGCCAGTGAGCCGCACACCAAATATGCCTATACCGGCTATCAGGTGCTGGAACGGCTGAACAACTTTACCATGCTGGAATGCCGCCTGAAGACCGGCCGCACCCATCAGATCCGCGTGCACATGGCATCCATCCAGCACCCGGTGGCGGGCGACCCGGTGTATGGCCCGCACAATTGCATCACCAGCCTGCACGGCCAGTGCCTGCACGCAAAACGCTTGGCTTTGTGCACCCGATCACCGGCGAACATCTGCGGTTCGATTCGGAATTGCCGGAATACTTCACTCATTTTCTTGCAACGCTCAGGAGGGAACGGTATGAACCATCTTTCTTCAACGCTCGTACTGTGTGATCTGGACTATCTGCTTTTGGGTGCCGACGGCAACCTGACGCAGGTGGTGCGGGATGTGCTGCAGCTGTTCGTCCGCCGCGGCGGACGTTTTACGGTGTTTTCCCAGCGCACGCCGCGGGCAGTGCGGTCCATTCTGGGCAGTGTGCGGCTCAGCGCTCCTGCGCTGGTGTGCGGCGGTGCCATGGCCTACCATTTTTCCGATGGCACCCGCCATCCGCTGTGCACCTTTGCCGGGCAGGATGCCGACCTGTTCGCCCGCCTGCCGGTGGCAGAGGGCGTGGGCATTGCCCTGCAGATGACCGACGGTACTACCCGCGTGCTGCGCATGAGCGAGGCATTGGAGCGTCATCTGCGGCAGGAATGGACCCCTTATCTGCTGGCAAACGCGGCAGACATCAAGGGGGAAGAAGTGCTGCGGGTGCTGCTGTATCAGGACAGCAAGGCAGTGCCCATGATCTCGCTGCTGGAAAAATCTCTGGGCGACCGCACAGCGGTGCTGCTGGGCGAGCGTGCCGCAGCGGATACGCTGATCCTGACCCCCAGAACCGTCTCTGGCCGTGAAATGCTGGATGCCGTGTGTATGCCGGTGGGCATCGACCCGGAAGATGTGCTGGTACTTGCCGGAGGGCTGCCTATGCTGGACATGGTGCGCGCTTCCAGCCAGAGCACCGCAGCTGCGGATGCCCCGGCTGAGCTGCGTCTTGCTGCCCAAAAGGTCACTTTGACCGATGCTGCGGCAGGTTCTGCAGTGGAAGTGCTGTACCGTATGGTGCGGGATGCTGAAAATTTGGCGTAAAATTTGTGCAAGGCTTCTGCAAATTCTTTCGCAGAAGCCTTTCTTTTTGGAGGAAAGTCAGGTACAATGAGAGAAACGCGTCTTCTGGCCCTGCAAAAGAAGGAAAAACTCTTTCTTGCGCTGTCGCTGGCGGCGGTGGTTTTGTGCACAGTGCTGGCCTTTGGCTTTGCCGTGCCGCTGCAGGCTGCCGAACCGCAGGTCCTGCCGGATACGACCGGGCTGGAACAGTATATGCTGGTGGATCTGAACACTGCTGATCTCTCTGCGCTGTGCACACTGCCGGGCGTAGGGGAAAAGCGCGCACAGACGATTCTGGATTACCGGACGCAGAATGGCCCGTTTGAACGGGTAGAAGATGCAGCCAATGTTCCGGGCCTGACACAGACCATTGTGGATTCCTGGGCAGGAATGGCAACCGTGAGCTGAGCCCCGGCGCAGCAAAAAGGGGAATGATTATGAGTGACGATACCATTTTTATCAACCGGGAACTGAGCTGGCTGGATTTCAACCGGCGCGTTCTTGCGCTGGGCAAAGATAAAAATGTTCCGCTTGCAGAGCGGGTCAAATTTCTTGCGATCTACGGCTCCAATCTGGACGAGTTTTTTATGGTGCGCGTGGGTTCTCTGCAGGAGCGCGCCAATCTGGAACAGGAACAGGGCAAAAGGTCAAGAGGGAAAACAAGACCAACATGTCCGCGGCGGAACAGCTGACTGCCATCATGCCCAAAACGGCACAGCTGCAGGAGGAGTGCGATAAATACTACGCAAAGGCGCTGGAAGCACTGGCGGAGTGCGGCTGGCGCAAGGTGGATCTTGACCACTTGTCCAAGGAGGACGAGCACTTCTGGAAGAAGTACTTCCAAACGGAGCTGTTCCCCATCCTCAGCCCGCAGATCGTGGATAACCGCCATCCGTTCCCATTCCTGCGCAATAAGGAGATTTACCTTGGCGTTCTGCTCAAGGAAAAACACCCGGCAGGGCAGAGCCTTGGCATCATTCCCATTTCCAGCCAGATGGAACGGATGCACGTTGTAAAAAAAGACGGCGAAACGCAGTTTGCACTTACCGAAGAGCTGGTGCTGCACTTTGCGGCCAGCATCTTTGGCAAAGAGACGATTCAGGAAAAATGTCTCTTCCGCGTGACCCGCAATGCGGATATCGACGTAAAAGAGGGCATGATGGATCATGATATCGACTACCGCGAGATCATGACCGAGCTGCTCAAGCGCCGCCGCAAGCTGGCTGCGGTGCGTCTGCAGATCACGCCTGCCCCGGCCCCGGAGGTAGAACGCCTGCTGTGCAACCGTCTGCTGCTCACCCATAAACGGGTGTTCGAGCAGAAAAGCCCGCTGGATCTGAGCTTTTTCTACAAGCTCACCGGCCGCATGGAAGCGGAGGGGCGGCCGGAACTGTTCTACCCGGCTGCACGGCCCATGCTGCCGCCGCCGGACTACGACCTTGCCGCTGAGGTGCAGAAGCACGATGTGCTGCTCAGCTACCCGTACCAGTCCATCCGGCCCTTCATTGCCATGCTCAAAAAGGCTGCCCATGATCCTGAGGTCATTTCCATCAAAATGACACTGTACCGTATGGCGCGGGAGTCCCAGATCGTGCAGGCGCTGATGGAAGCCGCTGAGAACGGCAAAGAGGTGGTGGCGCTGGTGGAGCTGCGCGCCCGCTTTGACGAGCAGAACAATATCGACTGGTCGAAGCAGCTGGAAAGCGCAGGCTGTACGGTCATTTATGGCTTTGATGATTACAAAGTGCACTCCAAGCTGACCCTTATCACCAAAAAGAGCAAAGAGGGCTACTCTTATATCACCCAGATCGGCACCGGCAACTACAACGAAAAGACCAGTGAGCTTTACACGGACTACTCCTTCATTACGGCAGACCATGGCATTGGCGAGGAAGCTTCCAATGTGTTCCAGAACCTTGCCGTGCAGAAGCTGACTGAGGAGAGCGACCGGATGCTGGTAGCACCGCTGCGCTTCAAGAGCGTATTGCTGGAAGAGATGGATCGTGTTATTGCCGCCGCCCACATGGGCCGTCCGGCATCCATGATCCTGAAAAACAATTCCATCAGCGACCGGGATATCATCCTCAAGCTGCAGGAAGCCAGCTGTGCCGGTGTGCGCATTGATATGATCGTGCGCGGCATCTGCTGCGTGCGCGCCGGCGTGCCCGGCAAGACGGAGAACCTGCATATCCGCAGCCTTGTGGGTCGTTATCTGGAGCATGGCCGCATTTACAGCTTCTTCGATGGTGCACATACCCGCATCTATATTGCATCCGGCGATTTCCTCACCCGCAACACCGAGTGCCGCGTGGAGGTGGGCGTGCGCGTGGAGGATCCCGTGCTGGTGCGGAAGCTTACCGACATTCTGCAGCTGCAGCTGCGGGATAATGTCAATGCCCGCGAGATGCGCCCGGACGGCAGCTACCAGAAGGTAAAGCCCGCTGAGGGCGAAGCACTGGTGAACGGCCAGATGGGCATGTATGAGCTGTTGAAAAATGACTGGACGCAGCCGGAGCCTTGGAGGCTTTCTGCCGCTGCGCAGGAAAAACAGCCTGAACCTTCTGCCGAAGCAGAAAAGCCAGAACCTGCGAAAACGGAAGCGGCTCCCGCTGCAAAACAGGCAGAAGCTTCTCACCGGAATCTGCTGCGGCACCGGAAAGCGGCGACCGCTTTGACCAGCTGGAACAGATGGTCAATCATAAAAAGCGTACAGAGCCGCAGCCTGCCCCTGCAGCCAAGCCGATAAAGCCGGTGGTGGTGGAGACACCCGCCCCCAGAAGCCGCCTGAAACGGATTTTGGATTTCTTCAGGTTGCGCAGATAATATTTGCAAGACCCGACAGAGCAAACCCTCTGCCGGGTCTTTTTGCGTGTTTGCCTGCATAAATAAAAAGCAAACGGAAGGCGGGAGGCAGAAGGTGCGGGCAAAGCGATGGGGACGAGCCGGGCACGGCAGGGAGCAGCCCAGACGGAAGGTGATTCTTCTGGCAGTTTTAGCCGGACTGCTGGTGTGTTGGTGCTTCCGGTGCGGGCGCAGAAAAAAACGGGGAAGCTCTGTTTCCCGCTGGACACCACACAGTACCGTGTTTCGGACGGATACGGCTGGCGGCAGGATCCTTTTACCGGGGAAAGGACGTTCCATAAGGGCATTGATCTTGCCTGTGCAGAGGGAACAGAAGTGCTTGCTGCGGAAGGCGGTGCGGTGGTGCAGGCCTACCGCAGCACAAGCTATGGCACCTGTCTGCGTGTTCTCCATACAGATGGCAGCGAGTCACTTTACGCCCATTTGCAGTACGCCTATGTCCGTCCGGGCGAGGTGGTGGAAGCAGGGCAGCTGCTGGGCGCAGCAGGGCGCAGCGGGCGCGCTACGGGAGCACACCTGCATTTTGAACTGTACCGGAAGGGAACAGCCTGTGACCCGGCGGATGCGCTGGGCCTTTCCTCATGAAGCTGCATGATTCCCGGCAGCTGGGGCCGCTGGTGTTCCGCGACCCGCTGCTTTTGTGTAGCGCACTGTATTTTCTGCTCTACTTTGATGCAAGCGGCTTTCTGCGGCTGGGGCTGCTGGCGGCGTTCCTGCACGAGTGTGGGCACATTCTGGTGTATTGTGCGCTGCTGCGCCGCTTTCCGGTCATTGAGGTGACCATGACTGGCTTTGTATGCGGATGGACGCTCCGGCCCGGGGCCTTTCACCGGGGCGGCTCTTCTGGCTGGCTGCTGCAGGCCCGGCGGTCAATTTCATGCTGGCAGGCATCTGGGCGCTGCGGCTGGAACAGGAACTGACCATCCGCGGCAGTGCCTTCTGGGCGGCAAATCTGCTGACCGGGGGATTCAATCTGCTGCCCGTTCCACCGCTGGATGGGGCGCAGCTAGCATCCTGCCTGTGCGAAATGCGGCGTGCAGGCAAAAGTTTAAGGAAAAGATTGAAAAACAGCTCATTTCGGGTACAATAAAATGACGTGTAAAAATGGACTGTTTATTGGAGGACTCGATGTTTGATCCAAAACTGAAAGAAGCACTGGGGCGGGTACAGAAGCCCGGCCGTTATACCGGCGGAGAACCCGGCAGTGTATATAAGGACAAAGAAAAAGTGGATGTCCGCTTTGCGTTCTGCTTTCCGGACACCTATGAGGTAGGTATGTCCTTCCTCGGCGAAAAGATCCTGTATGAGCTGCTCAACCGCCACGAAAACTGGTGGTGCGAGCGTGCTTTTATGCCGTGGCTGGATATGAAGGCCGAGATGGAGCGTCTTGGTCTGCCGCTCTACACCATGGAGAGCAAGGACCCGCTCACCGCTTTTGATGCAGTGGGCTTCACCCTGCAGTACGAGCTTTCCTATACCAATATTCTGGCTATGCTGGATCTGGCGGGCATCCCGTTCTATTCCAAGGATCGCGATGAAAGCTGGCCGCTGATCGTGGCGGGTGGCCCCTGCGCCTGCAACGCGGAACCCATTGCGGACTTTTTTGATGTGGTCCAGCTGGGTGAGGGCGAAAACCAGCTGCCCGGCATCTGCGCCGAGATCGAAAAGGCCAAGAAGGAGGGCGGCGTCTCCAAAAAGGAGCTGCTGCTGCGCATTGCAAAGATCCCCGGCGTCTATATCCCGGCGTTCTACGATGTGGAGTATTACGAAGATGGCCGGGTCAAGGCCATCACCCCCAATGAGCCGGGCATCCCGGCGCGCATCACCAAGGCGATCATCAAGGACCTGAACGAGTTTGCACCGCCCACGAATTTTGTGGTGCCCATGGTGGGTGCCATTCAGGACCGCGCCAGCATTGAGGTGCTGCGCGGCTGTGTGCGTGGCTGCCGTTTCTGTCAGGCGGGCTTTCTGTACCGTCCCATGCGCCAGCGTGACGCGGGCCTTCTGAACAGGGCGGCGCAGGAGCTGTGCGCTAACAACGGCTATGAAGAACTGAGCCTTTCCAGCCTGTCCACCTCTGACCACGGCCAGCTGGAAGAGCTGCTGGACGATCTGAACGAGTGGGCACCCAAGGAGCATGTGAGTCTGTCGCTGCCTTCGCTGCGCGTGGACAACTTTTCCCAGAGCCTCATTGAAAAGACCACCAAGGTGCGCAAGAGCGGCCTGACCTTCGCCGCCGAAGCCGGCACCCAGCGCCTGCGCAACGTCATCAACAAGAATGTCACATGGGACGAGATCGAAAAGACCTGCACCATTGCATTCAATGCGGGCTACACCTCGGTCAAGCTCTACTTCATGATGGGCCTGCCCACCGAGACCATGGAGGACATTGAGGGCATCGCAGAGACGGCGCAGAAGGTGGTAGACCTCTATTATTCGCTGCCCAAGCGCGGCAAGGGCAAGGGCGTACAGGTGACGATCAGCGTGGCCTGCTTTGTGCCCAAGCCCGACACGCCGTTTGAGTTCGTGCCCATGGACACCGAAGAAATGCTGCGCGCCAAGCAGAAGCACTTGCTGGAAAGTGTGCACAGCCGCAAGATCAAGGTCAACTACCACGACAGCACCACCAGCGTTCTGGAGGGCGTGTTCGCCAAGGGCGACCGCCGTCTGGCACCGGTCATTGTGGAAGCCTACAAGCGCGGCTGCTACTTTGACGGCTGGGAGGAGTGCTTCAAGTACGATACTTGGCTGCAGGCCTTTGCAGATCTGGGCATTGACCCGGCGTTCTACTGCCAGCGCCCCATTGGTCTGGACGAGGTAACGCCCTGGTCCCACATGGATTACGGCGTCACCCACGAATATCTGGTGCGGGAGTACCAAAGGCTCTTGCCGCCCAGACTACCCAGCCCTGCAACCGTGCCTGCCACGGCTGCGGTGCAAATCACCTGTTAGGAGGTCCCTGCTTTGATTACAGTCAGAATCTCGTTTGAGAAAAAGAATGAGGCCTCCTACATCTCCCTGCTGGACCTGCAGCGGGTGATGCAGCGGGTGCTCAAGCGCAGCGGCCTGCCGGTGTGGCATACGCTGGGTTTCAATCCCCACATCTATATGACCTTTGCCTGCCCGCTTTCTCTGGGGCAGGAGAGCGAGTGCGAGTGCGTGGACGTCAAGACCGAAGCGGAAGCCCCGGATTTTGAGCAGTGGAAAGCGGCCCTCAATGCCATCATGCCCGCAGGCATCGTGATCACGCACGTTGGCCCGGTGCAGATGAAGGCGGACCTCATTGCCTACGCATGTTATCGCATCACCTACCCGGCGGCAGCGGCTGCGGCGCTGGATCAGTACAACGCGCTGGAAAGCGCCCCGGTGGAAAAGCACGGCAAAAAGGGCAACAAGATCATTGAGCTGAAGGATCACATCCCGCAGGTGGAGTACACCACGGAGGGGGACAGCCTGCACATGGATCTGTGCATGCCGGCCGCACAGGAACTGAACCTGAACCCCTCGCTGCTCACCGGCTTTCTGGAAGAAAAATTCGGTCTGCCTGCCGTCAGCGCCAACATCCTGCGCAAAAAGTTTTTGACGGCAGATAAGCAGCTGTTTGTCTGATCGGAGCGTGAATGACCGTCTGTTGGGCAAAACAGAAAATTTTTGCATTTATTTTGGTCAGAACGCTTGCATTCACGCAGGTTTTGTGATATCCTATTTAGGCGTTAGTGTCCGCTGAGACCACAGCGGGGTTAATGACAATATCATTAAACGGGCGGTCCTCTGACGGCAAAGTGCCGTGTATGAACGTCTAAAAACAAATGGAGGATTCAAAAATGGACGCACTGAAGATTATTTCTGAAGGCAGCATCAAGGCTGAAAAGCCCCAGTTCAACGTTGGCGATACCGTCCGCGTTGATGTTCGTATCAAGGAAGGCGACCGTGAGCGCATTCAGGCCTTTGAGGGCACTGTGATCGCAAAGAAGCACGGTGGCGTTGCTGAGACCTTCACCGTTCGCCGCGTTGCTTACGGTGTTGGCATCGAGCGTGTCTTCCCCATCAACAGCCCCTTCGTTGAGAAGGTCACCGTTGTCCGCAAGGGCAAGGTCCGCCGCGCAAAGCTGTTCTACCTGCGTGGTCGTACGGGCAAGGCGCCAAGGTCAAGAGCGATATTTGATCATCCCCGATTTGAAACGGGAGAAAAGGGACAACCTTGTTGTCCCTTTTTTCTTTATCAAAATTCCGGAAAAAATGCGGCTTTTTGCAGGCACCGTTCTTGCGAAGAGCCTGTCGGCTGCGGTATAATCGGGTCAGCAGTGTAAAACCAGAAGGTGAGGTGTACCGGATATGGAAAAACAGGAACAGGCAAAGCCCGTGCGTGGGCAGAACCTGCTGGAATGGTACGAGGCATTGATCTCGGCAGCGCTGGTGCTGGTGCTGATCTTTTCGTTTTTCTTCCGCATCATTCAGGTGGACGGCAGCTCCATGGTGCCCACACTGGTGAACGGTGATAAGCTCATCGTGTGGGGAGCAGGCTATACACCGCAGCGTGGTGACGTGGTCATTGTGGACAGCTATACCTCCTACGGTAAACCGCTGGTCAAGCGTGTCATCGCCAAAGGCGGCGATACGGTCTCCATCGATTATGCGACCGGCACCGTGGCGGTGAACGGCGAGGTCTTGCAGGAGGACTACATTGCAGAGCCTACCTATCTTGGCTATGATGTAACTTTCCCGTATACGGTGCCGGAGGGCACGGTGTTCGTGATGGGTGATAACCGCAACCAATCACTGGACAGCCGCTCCACCTATGTCGGCTGCATCGACGAACGGGATATTCTGGGCAGGGTGCTTGTGTGCTTTATGCCCTTTACAGATTTTGGGGTGGTAAAATGAACGAAATGGATACCCGCTTTGCAAACCAGTACAATATTCAGTGGTTCCCGGGCCACATGACCAAGACCCTGCGGATGATGGAACAGGAGATCCAGCATGTGGACGCCAGCCTGGTGCTGCTGGATGCCCGCATCCCTCTGTCCAGCCTGAACCCGGAGATCGAGCGCATCACGGCCCGCAAGCCGAAACTCTATGCGCTGAACAAGGCCGATCTGGCAGACCCGGCTGTAACGGAAGAATGGATCAAGTATTTCCGTGCGGCAGATGCCGGCTGTGTGGCCATCAGCGCCAAGCAGAAGGGCGGTGCCAATGCGGTAAAGGTTGCCATTGAAAAGAACTGGCGGGCCTGCTGGAACGCCGCCAGAACCGCGGCATGGGCGGTGCCAAAACACAGGTGATGCTGTGCGGCATCCCCAATGTGGGTAAATCCACCTTCATCAACACCTTTGCAGGCTCTGCCCGCGCCAAGGCGGCAGACCGCCCGGCGTAACCAAGGGCAAACAGTGGGTCAGCACCGACAAATTTGACCTGCTGGATATGCCCGGCGTACTGTGGAAGAAGTTCGACTCAAAGACCATTGCGTCCAATCTGGCCTTTATCGGCTCCATCAAGGATGATATTCTGGACGTGGAAGAGCTGGCCATGAACCTGCTGGACGAGGTGCGCCGCAACTACCCCGACCTTGTGGCCCAGCGCTACAAGCTGGATGCCGAAACGCTGGCCCTGCCGCCCTACGAGCTGATGGAAGCCATCGGCCGCAAGCGCGGTCTGCTGGTGCGCGGCGGCGAGGTGAACACCGAGCGCTGCGCCATTATGCTGGTGGACGAGTTCCGCGCCTGCAAGTGGGGCCGCATCTCGCTGGAGCGTCCGCCGCAGCGGGATGATCTGGCTGATTTTGCCGAGGAGGATGACGAATGAAGCGCCGTTCCGACGAGGAGATCTCGGCTCCGCTGTATGAGTACGATGCCGCTGTACGCAGTCAGTATGGCTGCTTTGCAGGCGTGGACGAAGCCGGGCGCGGCCCTCTGTGCGGCCCGGTGTGCGTAGCGGCCTGTATTCTGGACCCGGAGAATCCGGTCTTTGGCATCAACGACTCCAAAAAGCTCACCGAGAAAAAGCGGGAAGCTCTGTTTGATGAGATCATTGAAAAGGCGTTGGCCTACAAAATTGTTTTTGTGGGGCCGGAGATCATCGACCGGGACAACATCCTCAACGCCACCATGGGCGGCATGAAGCAGGCCGTGGAAGAGCTGGACATCGTGCCGAACCTTGTTCTCGTGGATGGAAACCGCACTCCGGCGGGTTTGCAGATCCCGGCACAGCCGGTGGTCAAGGGCGATGCCACCAGTGCCAGCATCGGCGCAGCATCCGTCCTTGCCAAGGTCAGCCGTGACCGCTATATGCTGGAACTGGACAGACAGTATCCGCAGTATCAGCTGGCAAAGCACAAGGGCTACCCGACCAAACTCCACTATGAGCTGATCGCCCAGTACGGCATCCAGCCGTTCTACCGCCGCAGCTTCCTCAAAAAGCAGGGCTACTGGCCGGAGAACGGAAAGTGAACCGCGCCGAGACAGGGCACAGGGGAGAAGCTGCTGCGGCCCGCTGGTATCAGAAGCAGGGCTGCAGGCTGCTGGCACACAACTTCCACACCCGGATGGGTGAGCTGGATGTTGTGGTGCAGGAGCCGGATGGGACCATTGTCATCTGTGAGGTCAAGACCCGTGCGGAAGGCTCTCTGGCCAGCCCGGCAGAAGCGGTGGACCGGCCCAAACAGCGCCGCCTGATCCGTGCAGCACAGTATTATCTGCAGCAGAACGGCCTGAGCGATGCACCGGTGCGATTTGACGTGGCAGAAGTGTTCCCTCTTGACAGCGGGCGCTGGATGGTACATATTATAAGGGGCGCTTTTCTCACGTAAAGCAACGGCCCCGGTGGGAAAATGTACGGGCAGAGGGCTTCTCTGCCACAGCAGAAGAACGTGCTTTGCACGTTCTACGGCGAAAAAGGAGCGACAACAATGCAGTTTTAGTACCAGAGACCAAAACCGCAAAGTGACTTCCTCGGAAGCAATCGCACAGGGCCTGTCCAACGAGGGAGGTCTGTTTGTACCGGAAAGCTTTCCGCAGGTGGATGTGAAGGCACTGTGCGAGCTGGACTACCCGGCCATGGCAGCTGCCGTCATCAAAGAATATCTGACCGACTACTCGCAGGATTTCCTGACCGAAGCTGCCCACAAGACCTACGGAGAGGCCTTTGGCGGCAAGGCAGGCTATCTTGCCCCGGTGGAAGGGGACACCTATGCCTTAGAGCTGTGGCATGGCCCTACCTGTGCATTCAAGGATTATGCTCTGCAGCTGATGCCGAAGCTTCTGGTGGAAGCCAAAAAGAATCTGGGCCGCACTGAAAAGACCCTGATCCTTGTGGCGACCAGCGGCGATACCGGCAAGGCAGCTCTGGACGGCTACCATGATATCCCGGGCGTGGAGATCGCAGTGTTCTATCCCACGGGCGGCACCAGCGAGATCCAGCGCCTGCAGATGGCAACGCAGGAGGGTGCCAACGTGGCAGTGTACGCTGTGCGCGGCAACTTTGATGATGCACAGACCGGTGTGAAGAAGGTCTTTGGTGACACTGCCATTGCAGCAGAGCTTGCCAAGCGGAACATCCGCCTGTCCAGCGCCAACTCCATCAACTGGGGCCGTCTGGTGCCGCAGATCGTCTATTACTTTGCCGCCTATGCCCAGCTGCTCAAGGCGGGCAGGATCACCTTCGGCGATGAAGTGGACTTCTGCGTACCCACCGGCAACTTCGGCGACATTCTGGCAGGCTACTATGCAAAGCGCATGGGCCTGCCCGTAGGCAAGCTGGTCTGCGCTTCCAATGAGAACAACGTGCTGACCGATTTCCTCACCACCGGCACCTACACCGCAAAGCGGGAGTTCTTCAAGACCACCTCGCCCAGCATGGACATTCTGGTGTCCTCGAACCTCGAGCGCCTTCTGTACCATGTCACCGGCAGTGATGCCGAGGTGGCGGGCCTGATGAAGAGCCTTGCCGAGACCGGAAGCTATACTGTGCGTCCGGAGACGCTGGCTGCCATTCAGGAGAACTTCTCCTGCGGCTGGAGCAGTGAGGAAGAAGTGGCAGGGGAGATCCGTGTCCGCTACGAGAAGGACAATTACCTGTGTGATACCCACACCGCCGTTGCGTTCCATGTGGCAGCGCAGAAAAAGCGCGAAGGGGTGCCCATGGTGGTGCTGTCCACTGCGTCTCCCTTCAAGTTCCCGCGCAGTGTGCTGGAAGCACTGGGCCGCACCGCCCCGGAAAATGATTTTGAAGCAATGCAGCAGCTGGAAGCAGCTACCGCGCATACCGCACCGGCAAGCCTTGCCGCGCTGCGCCAGAAGCCGGAGCGCTTTAACACCGTGATCGATCCTGCGCAGATCGCCGAGGTGACGCTGGGCTATCAGGAATAACACATCCTGCTGCATTTAGAACAGGAGAAAAACATGGCACTTTTGTGCTTGGCGATACCCACCTTTCTCTGGGCGCTTCCAAGCCGATGGATATTTTTCCCGGCTGGAATGATTATGTGGAGCGCCTTGAGAAAAACTGGCGCAAGCTCATCAAACCAGAGGATACCATTGTATTGGCGGGCGATATCAGCTGGGCCATGCGCCTGACCGATACCCGTAAGGATTTTGAATTTCTGCAGAGCCTGCCCGGGCAGAAGATCATCATGAAGGGCAACCACGATTACTGGTGGTCTACCGTGAACAAGATGAATGCCTACCTCAAAGCAGAAGGCTTTGATACCCTGCACATTCTGCACAACAACTCCTACAGTGTAGAGGGGTATGCACTGTGCGGTACCCGTGGCTGGCTGTTTGATGCAGGCGAGGCCCACGACGAAAAGGTGATGAACCGCGAGATCGGACGGCTGCGCATGAGCCTTGATGCCGCCGAACCCGGGCTGGAAAAGCTGGTGTTCCTGCACTATCCGCCGGTGTATACCGGCACCAGTGCGCCGGAGATCGTGGCCACCTTAAAGGAATACAGCATCAGGACCTGCTACTATGGCCATCTGCACGGCAATGCCATCCGCTATGCGGTGCAGGGCGATGTGGATGGCATCCACTACAAGCTGGTCAGTGCCGATGGGCTGCGTTTTTGCCCGTACCGCATCAATTGAACCGTTAAAACCAATAAAAATTAACAATTTGGGCTGGCAATTGTGTCAGGAGCGTGCTATAATAGTTTTTGACGCGATTGTTGCACCCAATTGAGCGCGCGCGTCCCCGCATATTGCAAAAGCAAGTTCATCCAGGACGCAGTGCGCGGTTGCAAAGGGCAAAAACTTCCTGCCCTGCGCAATAGAATTCTTTGAGTGGAGGAAAAATTCAAATGAATTTCATCAAGTGTGAAGAAGCTCGAGAAAAGCATGGCAGAACTGCAGTTCTCCATCGACGCAGAGGCTTTCAAGAAGGCTGTTGCCGATGTTTTCAAGAAGGAAGGCAAGAAGTACGCTGTTCCCGGCTTCCGTAAGGGCAAGGCTCCCCGCGCTCTGATCGAGAAGATGTACGGCGCTGATGTCTTTACCTATGATGCCATCAATGAGCTGTTCCCCGAGGCTTTCGAGGCTGCTGTCAAGGAAGCTGGCGTTGAGCCGGTCGGCCGTCCGGAGGTCACTGTTGACTCTGCTGATGAGACCAACGGTGTCACCCTGACCGTCAAGGTCGCTGTCAAGCCCGAAGTCAAGGTTGGCAGCTACAATGGTCTGACGGTTGAAAAGACTGTCCATACTGTTTCTGACGAGGCTGTTGAAGCTGAGCTGAAGCGTGTGCAGGAGCGCAATGCCCGTGAGCTGACCCGTGAGGGCGCTGCTGAGAACGGCGACATCGCTGATATCGACTTCGAGGGCTTCGTCGATGGCGTGGCTTTCGAGGGCGGCAAGGCTGAGCACTACACCCTGACCCTGGGCAGCGGCAGCTTCATCCCCGGCTTTGAGGATCAGATCGTGGGCCACTCCGCTGGCGAAGAGTTCGACGTGAACGTTACCTTCCCCACCGAGTATCAGGCTGCTGAGCTGGCTGGCAAGGCTGCTGTGTTCAAGATCAAGCTGCACGAAGTGAAGTACAAGGAGCTGCCCGCTCTGGATGACGAGCTGGCTAAGGATTGCTCTGAGTACGACACTCTGGACGAGTTCAAGGCTTCCATCCGCAAGAACAATCAGGAGCAGCTGGACAAGCAGGACGATCTGGCTGTTGAGAACGCTCTGGTGGATCAGGTCATCGAGAGCATGGAGGGTGAGATCCCCCAGGCAATGTATGATGCCCGCATGGACGAGATGGTCAATGACTTCGCATTCCGCGTGGAGCAGCAGGGCCTGCGCCTCGAGGACTACCTGAAGTATATGGGCCAGACTATGGAGCAGTTCCGCGCTTCCTTCATGCCGCAGGCTGAGAAGCAGGTCAAGATTCGTCTGGCTCTGGAGGCTGTTGCTGCTGCTGAGAACATCGAGGCTTCCGAGGAGGAAGTTTCCGCTGAGATCAAGCGCATCGCTGACCAGTATAAGATGGAAGAGGACAAGGTTCGTGAGCTGGTCAATGTTGACGACCTGAAGAAGGATCTGGCCATCAACAAGGCCATCGACTTCATCAAGAGCCACGCAAACATCGTGGAGAAGGCTGCTGAGGAAGAGAAGGCTGCAGACGCTGAGTAATCAGCCCCTGTGTTCCTTTGAAGCGGGCAGTATGCTGCACGGTTTCAATCAAAGGTTGTAAAAATTGACCGATACGGCAGAACCGGCAGGGAAACCGTATCGGTCAATTTTGCAAATACTATATTCCATTTCAGGAGGCGAACTTTATGAGTTTTGTTCCTTACGTTGTGGAACAGTCGTCCCATGGCGAGCGTTCCTATGATATTTTCTCCCGTCTTTTGAACGATCGCATCATCGTTCTGAGCGAGGATGTCAACGATACCTCCGCCAGCCTTGTTGTGGCACAGCTGCTGTATCTGGAAGGGCAGGACCCGGATAAGGACATCAGCCTGTATATCAACAGCCCCGGCGGCTCTATCAGCGCCGGCATGGCCATCCACGATACCATGCAGTATATCAAGTGCGATGTTTCCACCATCTGCATGGGCATGGCAGCTTCCATGGGTGCCTTCCTGCTGGCAAGCGGCACCAAGGGAAAGCGTTTTGCACTGCCCAACTCGGAAATTCTGATCCATCAGCCGCTGATCGGCGGGCAGGGTGGCGGCCTTTCCGGCCAGACCACCGATATCAAGATCCATGCCGAGCACATGGTGTATATCCGCGATAAGATGAACCGCATGCTCAGCGAGTACACCGGCCAGCCGCTGGAAAGATCCAGCTGGATACCGAGCGCGACAACTATATGTCCGCACTGCAGGCAAAGGAATACGGCCTGATCGATGAGGTCATTGCCCACCGCTGAGCCGCCGACATTTAATTTACCCAGGATAAGGAAAAACAGCTATGGCAAATAACAATTCCGGCAGAGACAAAAACGAAAAGGATCTGGTCTGCAGCTTCTGCGGAAAGCATCAGGACGAAGTGGAGCGTATGATCATCGGCCCCGGTGTCAATATCTGCAGCGAATGCATCGGCCTGTGCCACGACCTGCTTTCCGACAAGCCGGATCAGCCCAAAAGCGCCCGACCGGCCCGCGGTGCAAACCGTGCACACATCCAGCCTGCGGACGATCTGGATATCAACATCCTGACCCCGGCCGAGATCAAGGAAGGTCTGATCAGTACGTGATCGGTCAGGACGAGGCAAAGCGTGTGCTGGCCGTCTCGGTCTACAACCACTACAAGCGCATCCTCAGCGGCAAGGGCAGCGATGTGGAGCTGCAGAAGTCCAACGTGCTGCTGCTGGGTCCTTCCGGCGTGGGCAAGACCCTGCTGGCACAGACTCTGGCAAAAATGCTGGGCGTTCCCTTCGCCATTGCCGATGCCACCACCCTGACCGAAGCCGGTTATGTGGGCGAGGATGTGGAGAACATTCTGCTCAAGTTGATCCAAGCAGCGGATTTTGATGTGCAGAAGGCACAGATCGGTATTATCTATATCGACGAGATCGACAAGATCACCCGCAAGGGAGAACCTCCATCACCCGCGATGTGGGCGGTGAGGGCGCAGCAGGCCCTGCTGAAGATTTTGGAGGGCACTGTGAGCAATGTGCCTCCGCAGGGCGGCCGCAAGCACCCGCAGCAGGAGTTTATCCAGATCGACACCACCAACATCCTGTTCATCTGCGGCGGTGCATTTGATGGCTTGGATAAGTATATCCTGCGCCGCACCGATAAGTCCGCACTGGGCTTCGGCAGCAGCCTGAAGGATAATTCCAACGAAGCGCAGAAGGCTTTGATGCGGAAGGTGGAGCCGCACGACCTGGTCAAATTCGGCTTGATCCCGGAGCTGATCGGCCGTCTGCCGGTCATTACCGTGCTGGACGATCTGGACGAGGACGCTCTGGTTCGCGTACTCAAGGAGCCGCGCAACAGCCTTGTGAAGCAGTATAAGGAACTTCTGAGCATGGATAATGTGGAACTGAACTTCACGGATGAAGCACTCCACGCCATTGCCCGCAAGACGATCGAGCGCAAGACCGGTGCCCGCGGCCTGCGCAGCGTGATGGAAAGCATTCTGCTGCCCATCATGTACGAGGTGCCCACCGATGCTACCATCATCCGCGTAACTGTGGATGAAGATACCGTGGAAGGCGGCGAAGCACATCTGGAATACGGCGCGGTGCGCAAGCGCTATAAAAATCAGGCCGCTCTGAGCTGACGCTTTTAGCGTACAGCAGGGGAGCAAAGACCCGGCATTCAAGCTCTGTTTCAAAAGCTTTTTGCTTTTGGCAGGGCTTTTTGCTTTATTATTCTTGTTTCCGAGGGCAAAATGTACTATAATATTAAGGTCTGGAATGGCATGGGGAACGCTCCCTGGCAGGAATGCTCCGCAAAATGCCGCTCTGGCGCTATGGGTAACAGGAAGTACGATAAAGGAGTGTGTTTTTAATGGCAAATTATCTTGCAATGAATCGTGATGAACTCACTGCCGAAAAGGCAGCGCTTGAGGCAAAGTACAAAGAATTTCAGGCCAAGGGCCTCAAGCTGAATATGGCCCGCGGCAAGCCCGGCCCTCACCAGATGGATCTGGCTATGGACCTGCTGAAGATGAATGACTATACCACCGATGCTGGCACGGATGCCCGCAACTATGGCGAGCTGGAAGGCCTGCAGGAGGCCCGCGTGCTGTTTGCGGATGTCTTTGGCGTAAAGCCGGAGGAAGTGTTCGTGGGCGGCAACTCCAGCCTGCAGCTGATGTATAACCTCGTCAATATCGGCTATGTGTTCGGTTTCCCGGAGTCTCCGTGCCCCTGGTCTCAGGTGGAGAAGCGCAAGTTCCTCTGCCCGGTGCCCGGCTATGACCGTCACTTTGCTATTACCGAGGAGTTTGGCTTTGAGCTGGTCAGCGTGCCTATGACCCCCAATGGCCCGGATATGGACATTGTGGAAAAGCTGGTGGCCGAGGATCCTGACATCAAGGGCATCTGGTGTGTGCCGCAGTATTCCAACCCCGATGGCTACACCTACAGCGATGAGACCATCGAGCGTTTTGCCAAGATGAAGACCGCTGCGCCTGATTTCAAGATCTTCTGGGATGAAGCCTATATCGTCCATCACCTGACCGATGAGATCATCGAGACTCCGGTGCTGCTGAACGAGAGCAAGAAGTACGGCAACGAAAACCGTGTGTTCATGTTCACTTCCACCAGCAAGATCACCTTCCCGGGCGCAGGTGTCTCTGCCATTGCCTGCAGCGAGAGCAGCATGAAGTATATCTGCAAGCGCTTCTCGGTCATGATCATCAGCTACGACAAGATGAACCAGCTGCGCCACGTCCGCTTCCTGAAGAACAAGGAAGGTGTGCTGGCCCACATGGCAAAGCACCGCCGCCGTCTGGTGCCCTGCTTTGATGCCGTCAAGACCGCGTTCAAGAACAACCTCATCCCCTGCGGGGATATTGCCCACTGGACGGACCCCAAGGGCGGCTACTTCATCAGCCTGTATGTGATGCCCGGCTGTGCAAAGCGCGTGGCGGGTCTGTGCAAGGATGCGGGCCTGACCCTGACCGGTGCCGGTTCTGCATATCCCTATCACAAGGACCCCGAGGATTCTCACCTGCGCATTGCGCCCACCTATCCCAGTCTGGACGAGGTGGAAACCGCTTCCGAACTGCTGTGCATCTGTGTGCGTCTGGCTGTGGCAGAAAAACTGCTGGCTGACAAGGCAGACTAACATTTTTTGATTTTATCTCCTCTGTGCGGCCCGTCTGGGCCGTCAGGGGAGTTTTGTCGCAAGAAAGCCGGCACGACGGCCCCCTTGCGGAAATAATAAGGCCCGCCGGAGCAGGCGGTCCGCACTAGAATACGGGCGGCAGCTGCAAGAACTGCTGCTTTTGGAGGTTCCCTGAATTTTATGAAAACAAAAGGAAAAGCATGGCATCTGATCGCCACAGTGCTGTTGATCGTGGTATTTGTGTATACTGCGTTCTTCGGTGTATATGCCAAGTACGGCGATACGACCACGACCTACATCAAAGGTGCAAAGGATATCCGCTTCGGTGTGGATATTAAGGGCGGTGTCAACGTCACCTTTGTGCCGTCGGATGGCTACGATGCTACCGAAGAACAGCTGGAAGCAGCCCAGCTCGTCATTGAGAACCGTCTCGTGGCGCTGAACGTGACCGACTATGAGCTGTATGTGGACAACAATTCCGACAGTCTAATCCTGGAATTCCCGTGGCAGTCCGGTGAGACGGATTTTGACCCGGAAGCTGCGATCGATGAGATCGGCACCACCGCCTATCTGACCTTCCGCGAGGGAAGCAGTGCGGACGGTGAGCTGATCCTGGACGGCTCCATGATCGAGAGCGCCGCAGCTCAGTATGGCCCCGTCAGCAATGGCGGTGCTTCGGAATATTTCGTCTCCTTGAAGTTCACCGATGACGGTGCCAAGGCATTTGGCGATGCTACCACAAAGCTGGCTGCATCGGGCGGCACCATCAGCATCTGGCTGGACGATGAAAACGTGAGCACGGCCACGGTCAACACCGCTATTACCGATGGCTCTGCCATCATTACAAGCTCGGCTTCCAATCCTTTCACGCAGGAGCAGGTCGTCAAGATGGCCCGCCAGATCAACTCCGGCGCACTGCCCTTTGCACTGAAGGTGGACAGCTATTCCACCGTCAGCCCCAGTCTGGGCGAGAACAGCCTGAGCGCCATGGTTCTGGCCGGCCTGATCGCCTTTGCACTGATCGTGGTGTTCATGACGATGCTGTACCGTCTGCCGGGCTTCCTTGCATGTATTGCACTGGCTGGTCAGGTGGCAGCAACACTGGCGTTCGTTTCCGGTTACTTCCCGGTGTTTGAAAGCTTTACCATGACCCTGCCCGGCATCGCAGGCATCATCCTTGCCATCGGCATGGGCGTGGATGCCAATGTTATCACGGCAGAACGCATCAAGGAAGAGCTGAAAAACGGCAAGTCTCTGGATGGCGCGCTCAAGAGCGGTTTTGCCCGCGGCCTGACCCCCATCGTTGACGGCAACGTGACCATCGTCATCGTGGCCATCGTGCTGATGGGTGCCTTTGGCCCCTCGGACGGCATGTTTGCAAAGGCACTCCACTTTGTGTTCTTTGCCTTTGGTCCCTCCACCGCAGGCACTATTTATGCCTTCGGTTATACGCTGCTCACCGGCGTGCTGCTCAACTTCGTGTTTGGCGTGTTTGCCACCCGCGTCATGATCCGCGGTGCGGCATCCATCAAGGCTCTGCGCAACCCTTGGCTCTACGGTGCAGAAAAGCCCGGCAAGGAAAAACCGAGAAGAAGCCCATCGACTTTGTGGGCCTGCGCAAGCGCTTCCTGACGATCTCCTCCTGCCTGATGGCAGCCATCGTGCTGTGCGCTGTGGTTTTGGGTGTCCATCTGGATACCGAGTTCACCGGCGGTGCCATGATCACCCTGAGCTACGACGGCAGCTTTACCATGTAGGATGTGCAGAAGGTTGTATCCTCTGCACTGGAAAACAACGGCCTGACCCTGCAGACCGGCGAGAATGTTGCTACCGGTGACCAGACCCTGAAAATCTCGATGCCCGGTACCGAAACAGTGACTACCGAGCAGGTGGCCAAGCTGCTGGACAGCCTGAACGAAAGCTGCCCGGACAACAATTTTGAACAGCTGTCGCTAAGCAACGTCAGCGCTGCCATGGGCACCAAGTTCCTGCAGAAGAGTCTGGTGGCTGTGGTGTTTGCACTGGTGCTGATCCTGCTGTACATCGCCCTGCGCTTCAAGAACATCGGCGGCCTGACCGGCGGCATGATGGCAGTGCTGGCGCTTGTGAACGACCTGATGGTGGTGTTTGGCACCTTTGTGCTGCTGCGCACCGCGCTGGACGGCAACTTCATTGCAGCCATGCTTACCATCCTTGGCTACTCCATCAACGATACCGTTGTGGTCTACGACCGTATCCGCGAGAACCGCACCCTGATGGGTAAAAAGGCATCCTTTGAAGAGCTGGTGAACCACTCGGTGAACCAGTCCGCCCGCCGCACCCTGATCACCACCATTACCACGGTGATGGCGCTGGGCGTTATGTGCATCGTGGCAAAGCTGTATGGTCTGGACAGCATCTTTACCTTTGCGTTCCCGCTGATGATGGGCATGATCAGCGGCGTGTACACTTCGCTGTGCGTTTCCACCTCTGCGTGGGTGCTGTGGAGTGAGCGCAAGCCCAAGACCAAAGCCTAAAAACACAGCCCGGTCAGACCGGACAGGAGGAACAGAACATGAAGTGTCCCTATTGCGGAGCCGAGGAATCCAAAGTGATCGATTCCCGCCCCACCGAAGACAGTGAGCGCATCCGCCGCCGCCGCGAATGCCTGAGCTGCCATATGCGCTTTACGACCTATGAGGTCGTGGAGACTGTTCCGCTTGTGGTCATCAAAAAGGACAGCTCCCGTGAGCCGTTCGACCGGCAGAAGCTGCTCAACGCCATGGTGCGTGCCTGCGCCAAGCGGCCGGTCAGCTACGAATCGCTGGAGCGTGCGGTAAGCAGCATTGAGCAGACGCTGCTCAGCTCCTACGACCGTGAGATCCCCAGCGTGCGCATCGGTGAGCTGACCATGCAGGAACTGAAAAAGATCGACGAAGTGGCATATGTTCGCTTTGCATCGGTCTACCGTCAGTTTGCAGACGTGGAAAGTTTTTTCAATGAGCTGAAAAAGCTGATGGGCGACCGCAAGGAACCACAGAAATAATTTGCATCAGAACACCGGCTTTCGCCCAATGGGGCAGGGCCGGTGTTTTTGTTTATACCAGCCGGTGCGAGAGCCATTCCAGTGTTTCCACCTGTACCTGTGCGCGGCGCAGCTCACCAAAGGCTTCCTCTGGGGCACCAATTTCCAGGTGTCCGTCCGCCGCCCGCAGTGCAGCTTCCAGCTCGGTAAAATCTGCGGTGCGCAGCAGGTGGTTCATTTTGGTGCGCATTTGGTCGCACCGGTCGGCACCATCAGCAAGTGCCTGCCGGGCGGCAGGGTAGTCGGCATTGCGGATGGCTTCGGCGGCGGTGTCAAGGTCTGCCGAGATCACATCCGCAAAGCTCTGCACCTTCCAGCTGCTGTAAAAGGCCACGCTCAACAGTACGGCCACAATGGCGATACATGCATAGATCCGCTTCATCCGCTCACCTCAATGGGAGCCGCCGGCACGGCGGTTCTCTTTTTTTAGCAAAAAATAATCCTCGGTCTCGTTGCCGATCAGCAGCAAAATTTCTTCCGGCAGCAGGGTGTTGGCCTGCGCCGTGCGTTCCAGCCACGCGCGGTCCTTGCCGCACCAGCGCAGGTTGTCTTCCAGCACCTGTCCGTCCAGTACAAAGGGAATGGTGGCGTTGGTATGGGTCACCTTCAGCTGCAGGTCAGCAAGACGGGCTGGCTCTTTTTCTGGCCGCAGTGCTGCCGAAAGGGTGCCGTTCGTCTCGATCACCGCGTAGGAGACCTCCCGTGGGTCAAAAATATTTTTACCGCGCAGCGCTTCCATCAGGTCAGCTGTGGTCAGCCGCAGCATCCGCAAGGCTTTCTGATCGATCTGCCCGTCCAAGATCACCGTCTTTGGTCTGCCGGAGAGAAAGTTGAAGAATTTCTGGCTGCGGAAGCTCAGCACGGAGCCCAGCAGTTCCAGCGCTGCAATGAGAAACAGCGGGATCAGGCTGGATGTGATGGGCACCTCTTCCGATTCAATGGAGATGGATGCCAGATTGGAAATGAGAATGGTGGACACCAGTTCTTCGGGCTGCAGTTCGCCCAGCTGGCGCTTGCCCATCAGCCGCATGGCAAACAGAACGCACAGATAAATGATGATCGTGCGGCAGATCAGAAGCTTCAAGTAACAAGACCTCCTGTCGTTTCTGGCGGAATGGATGCCGCTGCAGCCGGGCATACTGCTGTGCAAAGGAGTGGTTGGATGCGGCAGTTATCACAGAGCCTTGCGGCAAATCTTGCGGTGCTGGACAAAATGTTTGGCACCTCTGCGGATTATTATGCCAAGGAGATCACGATTTATCATTGCAGGAAGCATCCTGCTGTTTGACGGCATGGCAAGCCTGGATTCTTTGTGGGAGCTTTTACTGGATGCGGCCAGCCGTCAGGCACCGCCGCAGCAGGCAGGCCAGCGTTGCACCGGGCCGCAGGTCTTTGAGCTGATCCTGCACGGCTCAGCATTTCCGGCAGAAAGTGAGCCGGTAACAGATCTGGCTGATCTGATCAAACGAATGACGGCAGGCATGGCGGTCTTACTGCTGGACGGCTGCGCAAAGGGCATTGCCTTCTCGGTGCAGGGACTGAAGTTCCGCTCGGTAGACGAGCCTTCCGGGGAGGGCAATCTGCGCGGCTCCCGCGAAGGCTTTGCCGACCTGCTGCGGGTCAATCTGAGCCTGCTGCGGCGGCTCATCCGTACCGAACATCTGGTGCAGGAGGTGGCGCAGGCCGATACCGAAATGCAAACGGAATACGCCATCTGCTATTGCAAAAACAGGGCGGACTCCGCCATGGTGATCCGTGTGCGCAAAGCGCTTGCCGCTGCAAAGCCGGAGCTTTTGCTGGATTCCAGTTACTTTGTGCCGTGGCTTCTGCCGGGCAAGGCGCGGCTGTTCACGCCGGTAAGCTACACCGAGCGGCCTGCCGTGGCGGCGGCAAAGATCTGTGAGGGCAAGATCGTGGTGCTGGTCAACGGAAGTCCCTCTGCCATGGTGCTTCCGGCTCTTTTCTGCGAAAATTTTGAGTGCTTGGACGATTATGCATCCACCGCCGTGTTTTCCTCTTTTCTGCGCATCCTCAAATATGTTTCGTTCTACCTCACAGTATTTCTGCCGGGTGTGTTCGTCTGTCTGGCGGTCTACCTGCCGGAGCTGATCCCACCGCAGCTTCTGTACAAGATCGAAGCGGCGGAGAAGGCCACACCGCTGCCGCTGTTTGCGGAAATGCTGCTGGTCATACTCATTTTGGAGGTCATCCGGGAAGCAGGTCTGCGGATGCCGCAGTCGCTGGGGCATTCGGTCAGTCTGGTGTCCGCGTTGATCATCGGCGATGCTGCCATTGCCACCGGGCTTATGAGCACGCCGGTGATCTTTGTGGCAAGCATCACGGCCATCGCGGTGTTCGTCACGCCCTCTTTGTACGAGCCTGCTACGCTGCTGCGTCTGGGTGTGGTGCTGGCTGCAGGTCTTGCCGGGCCGGTGGGCCTTGCGGGGTTTTTGCAGTTCTGCTCAGTCTTTCCGGCACAGCCTGCCTGCAGGTGCCATATCTGGCGGCGCATCCGTTCCCGCAGCGGCCCATGGCAGAGGATGGCATCATCCGCCGCAACTACCGCCGCCTTTCAGCGCACGACTTTAATATCTGGCAGAAACGGGAGGGAAAATTATACAAAAACAGAAAGGCTTTTCTGCTCCCGTGCTGGCACTGAGCGTGTGGACAGCTGCGCTGGCAGAAGAAATGCAGACCGGTATCTCTCCGCGTGGGATGATCATTCATGGAGCGGTTCAGGCTCTTTTGCTCACATGTATCAGTGGGGTGTTCTCTGCCTGCTGGCAGCGGGCAGCCATGCAGTGGATCTGGCTGTTTTCCGCAGGAGCATGGTTTCTGGCAGAGTTGTTTGGAACCGTAATGCAGGCCCAGAACATCTGCCAGCAGGAGTTCCGCTCCATGGCGCTGATCGGCCTGCTGCCGCTTTTGCTCTGGGCAGGGTGGTGTATTCCGCCTTCCGGCTGGGATGCTCCGGCACGGGTGCTGTGGTGGTTCGTGCTGCTGGGTGGGCTGGTCTGTCTGACAGGGCTTGCCGAGCAGATGGACTGGGCGCACCTTCTGACAGCAGATGCTGTGCAACTGGCCCGCTGGCCGCGTGTTCCGCTGTATGCGGAGTATTTGTTCTGGCCGCTTCTTGCAGGTTATGAAGAGCCGCGCAGCATGTCCTGGCTGCCATGGCTCACCTTTCTGGCACAGGCGGGTCTTACTGCCGGGATGTGCCTCGTATTTGGCGCAGCGGATTACCCGGCACAGGAACTGCTGCGGGCATGGAGTGCAGATGTTTTCTCCCGCATGGATGCGCTGCTTTTGCTCATCTGGCTCACCTGCGCGATCTTCCGCACCGGCTTTCTCTGCGCGGCAGTGCGTACCGTGTGGCAGCGCGCGGTGCAGTGCGGGAAAGGAGCGGTAAAATGAAGCAGAAGAAACTGCGCTCTCTCAGTGCGGTGCTTTTGATCGGGTGGTGCCTGATTTTTCTGCGCTGCGAGACCACTGAAAAAAGCATGGTGCGTGCGCTGTATCTTGCTCAGAAGGAACAGTCCATCACCGTAGGGCTGCTGTATCAGGCTCCGGAAGCCGCCGCCGATGCATCCGAGGCTTCTGGGGCTGTGCAGCTGCAGTTGGCGCAGGCGGACACGCTGGCAAAAGCGCTGGCGGCGGCTCAAAAGCAACTGCCGCAAAAGGCGGATTACCGCCTGTGCGATTATCTGCTGATCGATCAAAATGCATCGGCAGAGCTGCTTGCAGCGTATGAGCGTACGGTGCTGGAAAACAGGCAGGGCAGGGTATCGGCAAAAGTTTCTGTGCTGGAGATGGACGATGGATTTTTGGAGGAACTTCCAGCAGAAAAGCAGGAATTTCCGAACAAACTGCTTGAGTTGCTCAAGCAGTGCACAGACCAGATGCCGAGGCTTTACCAGTATCAGGACGGAATGCTTCTGCCGCAGCTGCGGGCAGAGAAACAGGAAGTGGCACTTGCAGATACAAGCATCCTCTGGCGAGTGGAAAACAGCATTGAGCTGGAGGCCCGGCAGGCGGAAACAGCGCGGCTTTTGCTGGAAATGGGAGGCGTGCATACTTTCTGGCTGGAAGGTGAGCCGGTAACGGTTCGCCGATGCAGCGTGTCTGTCACCCTGCGGGAAGAAACTGCCAGTCTGTGGCTGGACTGTCAGCGCAGCTATGATACGCCGCAGCCAAGCGCCGCACAGTGCGAACAGCTGGCAGAACTGTGCACGCAGACGGTGCAGTCTTTCTGGCAGCAGGGCATCGACCTTGTGCATCTGCAGCAGCGCAGTGCATTGCAGAACGGTGTGGGCAGAGAAAAGATAACAATAAAAAACGCCTGCCCGCAATTGCAGGCAGACGTGAGATTTTTACCGATGTGATTCAGTTGGCAGTGGGGAAGGTGACAGTAATGGTAGTGCCCACATCCACCTGACTTTCCAGCTTAATGCGGGCGTTATGGATACGGGCGATATGCTTGACGATGGCAAGGCCCAGACCGGTACCGCCGGTAGCCTTGCTGCGGCTCTTATCCACACGATAGAAGCGCTCAAACACGCTGGACTGTGCTTCTTTCGGGATGCCGATGCCGTTATCGGCCACAGTCAGGGTGCAGTGTCCGTCGCGGCTGCAGGCTGTGGTGATCTGTACCTTACCGCCGGGACGATTATAACGGATCGCATTATCGCACAGGTTCTGGCATAGCTCGTCCAGCAGGGCACGGTTGCCGTGCACAAGAGCACTTTCGCCCAGACAGTTCAGCGAGATGTAGGCCCGGCGGGCATTCAGCTTCTGGCGCTCTACGCAGTCCTTGGCAACGGTAAGCAGATCCACTGTCTCCATCTCCGGCTCAGAACCGGCTTCGCTGGCGTTGTCCAGACTGGAAAGCTGCAGGATATCGTTCACCAGCTGGATCATACGGCTGGCCTCCACATGGATCTTCTGGGCAAAGCCCGGCACATCCTCAGGCTTTGCAATGCCGGTCTCGATCAGCTCCGCATAGCCGGAAATACTGGTCAGCGGGGTCTTCAGCTCATGGCTGACATTGGCAGTAAACTCCTGCCGCATCTTTTCATTGTTCTCACGGAGGATGCGGTCAGAGTGGATGCTTTCGGCAAAGGGGACAAGCTCCTTATAGGGAACATTGTCCTGAATATGATCCAGATCTTCGGTCATGCTCAGCACAGGGGAGACCAATGCACGGGTGAGCAGAGCTGCCAGCACAGCGGCGGCCAGCATGAGTGCAACGCAGCTCAGCACGATGGCAGGCAGGGTCGAATCATAAATAGACCAGACCGTTTCTGCATCCTGTGCCATGCGCAAAATCTCACCGTTGGGCAACAGTACGGCATAGTAATAGGTCTCGTAGCCCATGGTCTGGGAATCGCGGATGTCCCGGCCCACACCTTCGGTCATGGCCTGACGGATCTCCGGGCGGGAGAGATGGTTCTCCATGGGCTGATCGGTAGCAGATTCAAACAGCACGCTGCCGTCCTGCGAGATCAGGGTGATGCGCAGATCATTGGTAACAAAGGACGAAAGCTGCTGCGGGTCCTGCACCAGATCATAACCGGCGCTTACCAGATCGGCTTCCCGCTCAAGGCTGGTCCATGCCTGAGCCGTGAATGCCTTGTGAAAAACAAAGATGCAAAGCGCCGCCGTGAACAGCAGACCAAGGAAGCCCATCAGGAACAGGCGGTAGCTGATCTTTTCTTCCATGCTGCGCAGCTTCATTCTTCACCGGCCTCCTCTTCATCGGTCAGCTTGTAACCCACCTTGCGCACAGTGCAGATGTATTTGCCGGCATCCCCCAGCTTTTGCGCAGGGTGCGGATATGCATATCCACAGTGCGGCTCTCCACCGAAATGTCGGTGCCCCACACCACCTGCAGAATGGTCTCGCGTGTCACCACCAGATTGGTATTTTCCAGCAGCAGGCGCAGCAGGCTGTACTCCTTGTAGGTCAGCTCCACCGGCGTTCCGCTTACAGTCACGTTGTGACGGGCATTGTCCAGCAGGATCTCGTGAAAGCTGAGTACGTTGGGACGTGCTTCCGGAGCCGAGCGGCGCAAGGCGGCGCGCACCCGGCTCAAAAATTCCATGATGCCAAAAGGCTTTGAGATGTAATCATCGGCGCCGCAGTCCAGCCCGCGCACCGTGTCCAGCTCGCTGGACTTAGCCGTGACCATAATGATGGGCAGCCTGCGCAGGGAAGGGGTGTTGCGCAGCTTTTTCAGGATGGAAAAACCGTCCTCACCGGGCAGCATCACGTCTAAGATCACCAGTTCCGGCTCTGCAGCGTGCATGGCCTGCCAGAACGGCTCAGAGCTTTCAAAGCTGGTCACTTCGTATCCGCTGGACTGCAGGGCATACTGTTCCAGCTCCCGGATGGCGGCATCGTCTTCAACAATATAGATCATTTGTCAAAATCCTCCGCAGATTGATTTTCAGGGAAGAGATAGCGTTCACGGTAACGGTCAAGACGGCGATGGAATTCCTCGCTTTCCTTGGTGTCATTGCCGTGACGCAGCTCGTTGAGATATGCGTGGGTATCAAAGCTGTCCTGTGCAACCTCGATCTGTGCAACAGCTACGTTGCTGCAGTGGTCGCACACACGCTCATAGTTGGTCAGCAGGTCGTCCAGCACAAAGCCATATTCAATGGAGCAGCTGCCGGCCTGCAGGCGGGCAATGTGGTGGGCCTTGATGGCACGTACCAGCTCGTTGACCACGGCTTCCAGCGGTTCCACCTTGCTGGCAAGATGCAGATCACCCTTGCGGAAAGCATCAGTGGTGCGGTTCAGAATATCCTGCACCGCATCCTCCAGCACCTGCAGCTCGTCGCGGGCATCCTGCGAGAACTGGATTTCTTTGGTGTGCATCTCCTCGGCAGATTCCATCAGGTTTACGGAATGGTCGCTGATGCGCTCAAAATCGCTGATGGTGTGCAGCAGGGTATTTACGCTCTGGCTGTCGGCATGGTTCAGCTCACGGCTGGAAAGCTTGACGAGATAGGTGCCGAGAGCGTCCTCGTAACGGTCTACCTGCGTCTCTTCCTCGCGGACTTTCTGCGCAAGTGTGTCGTTCCACTCATGAGTCAGGCTCATGGCCTGCATCACGCCCACACGGGCAAGCTCTGCCATTTCAGCAGTTGCAGAGCGTGCACGCTCCACAGCCACGGCAGGGGTGTTCAGCAGGCGGTCATCCAGCAGCGCAAAGCTTTCCTTTTCCGGCGAATCCGGAATGGTGAGGATGGCCAGCTTTTCCAGCAGGTTTGCAAAGGGCAGCAGCACCAGCGTTGCCACGATATTGAACACCGAGTGCACCACAGCGATGCCCCATGCCTCGATGGTGGTGTTCACAAAAGCAAAGTGGCAGACCGTATTCAGGCCGTAAAAGCCGACAAGGAAGATGGTCACACCGATGATGTTGAAGTACAGATGGACCATGGCAGCACGGCGTGCATTCTTGTTGGCACCCACAGAGGAGATCAACGCGGTAACGCAGGTGCCGATGTTCTGACCCATGATAATGGGAATGGCACTGCCGTAGGTGATCACGCCGGTGGCGCTCAGCGCCTGCAGAATACCCACGCTGGCGCTGGAGCTCTGGATGATGCCGGTAACAAGGGCACCCACCAGAACGCCCAGAAGGGGGTTGGAAAAGCGGGTGAACAGGCTGGTGAACCATGCCTCGTTCTGCAGGGGCAGGACGGCGTTAGACATGGTGGTCATGCCAGTCATCAGCACGGCAAAGCCGATGAGGATGGTGCCCACGCCTTTTTTCTTCTCACTCTTACACATATACAGCAAAATGCCGATAAATGCAAGCAAAGGACTGAAAGAAGTGGGTTTGAGCAGATTGATGAGGAGGCTGTCGCCCTGCAGGCCGGAAAGGCTCAGGATCCAGCTGGTGACAGTGGTGCCCACATTGCTGCCCATGATCACACCGATGGCCTGATGCAGCTCCATGATGCCGCTGTTGACAAAGCCGACCACCATGACCGTGGTAGCGCTGGAACTCTGGATCACAGCGGTGACGCACAGGCCAAGGAAAAAGCCTTTAAGGGGTTGTCAGTCAGCTTGCTCAGGATCTTCTGCAGCTGGCCGCCGGCCTGCTTTTCCAGTGCTTTGCCCATGATGTCCATGCCGAACAGGAACAGGGCAAGACCTCCAAGCAGGGAAAAGACATTGAAGATGGTCATAAAGATTTCCTCACTTTTGTTTGACGTGTTTTTGATGTGTTTCTCCTGATTTTGAGTATACAGATGCAATGTAAAATCCAAAATCGAGGGAATGTAAAATCCGTGTAAAGGTAAGAAAAATGTAAAAAATCAGTACATGGCTGCGCTGCTGCGTGCATTCTTGCCGGGCTGCGAAAAAGCCGCCCGCACAATATTGTTTTTTACCGATCGTTCTATTATAATAATAAGAAGGAATCCTGCACGGTACCTGACAGCAGGCAGGGCTGTGCAGCAAAAGGGAGCACAGGAGGAACAAGAATGGGCACATTCAATGTCTCGCTCAAAACGCTGACCGACCGTGTCAGTATGGAAGTTGTCTATACGCCGAAGGAACTGGATCAGATCTGTGTGGAGATCGCCGAAGTGAACCGCCCGGGTCTGTTTCTGGCGGGCTATTACGATTATTTTGATAAGCTGCGTCTGCAGATCATGGGTCTGGCCGAGATGAACTTTCTGTCCGGCCTTTCACCGGAAAAACGCTACGAGGCGCTGGATCAGCTGTTCCGTCAGCAGCCGCCGGCTGTTATCGTCTGCCGCAGCGAGGAATTGACTCCTTTCCGGAGATGCAGGAGCTGGCCCAGAAGCATGGTGTTGCACTGCTGCGCTCCAACGAGACCACCTGCACTCTGATGGGCAGCCTGATCAGTGTGCTGAATCTGGAACTGGCACCGCGTATCACCCGCCATGGTGTGCTGGTGGAAGTGTACGGCGAAGGCATCCTGATCCTGGGCGACAGCGGCATTGGCAAAAGCGAGCTTGCCATCGAGCTGGTCAAGCGCGGCCACCGTCTGGTGGCAGATGATGCGGTGGAGCTGCGCAAGGTGTCCAACCGCCAGATCATGGGTACTGCCCCGGAGAATATCCGCCACTTCATTGAGCTGCGCGGCATTGGCATCATCAATGTGGCCCGTGTACGGCGTGGCGCGGTCAAGCTGAGCGAAAGCCTTGACCTTGTGGTTCAGCTGGAAGCATGGGACCCCACTAAGAACTACCAGCGCACCGGTCTGGAAAACGAATACTACGACATTCTGGGCGTCAGCATTCCCAGCACCAGCATTCCGGTTTCACCGGGCCGCAATCTGGCTGTCGTGCTGGAAACTGCAGCCATCAACAACCGCCAGAAGAAGATGGGTTACAACGCAGCGCGTGAACTGCTGATCCGTCTGGGTCTGGACGATAAAATGGATTGATCCCACACCGCAAAAGGAGCAAGTTATCATGGAACGATTCAAGCAGAAACTGCAGGCAGCAGCGATCCCGTTCAGGGAGAATGAACCGCTTGCGGCGCACTGTACCTTTAAAATCGGAGGCCCGGCACAGCTGTTTGTCATGCCGGAAAACGAGCAGCAGCTCTGCAGTGCAGTTGCGCTTTGCAAGGAGCAGGCTGTCCGCTATTACCTGCTGGGCAACGGCAGCAACATCCTGTTTGCGGACGAAGGCTTTTCCGGCGTGGTGATCGATGTTTCGGCACTGGACGCAGAGATCGCGGTGGAAGATACAGTCCTGACCGCAGGCGCAGGTGTCCGCCTTGCGGCACTGTGTAAGGCGGCACTGAAGCATGGCCTGTCCGGGCTGGAATTTGCCTACGGCATCCCCGGCACGGTGGGCGGTGCAGTGTATATGAATGCGGGTGCCTACGGCGGCGAGATGAAGGATGTGCTCACCACAGTGCGGTATCTGGCGGCAGAAGGCGAGGTCAGAGAAGTGCCTGCCGCAGAGCTGGATCTCCGCTATCGCCACAGCATTTTTGAAGAGAACAGCGGCTGCATCCTCTCGGCACAGTTCCATCTGCAGCCCGGAAACGCAGCGGACATCCGTGCAAAAATGGATGAATTGATGGCCAAGCGTGTGGAAAAGCAGCCGCTGGATAAGCCCAGCGCCGGCAGCACCTTCAAGCGCCCGGCGGGTGCTTTTGCGGCTGCGCTGATCGACCAGTGCGGCCTGCGCGGCTATCGCCACGGCGGCGCAGCCGTCAGCGATAAGCACTGCGGCTTTGTGGTAAACCTTGGCGGCGCTACCTGCGCTGATGTGCTGGCACTCTGTGACGAGGTGCGCGCCATCGTAAAGGAAAAGACGGGCTACGACCTTGAAAAAGAGATCCGGGTCGTCCGATAACGGAAAAAGCAAAAAAGGAGCGGTAGATCAGATTATGGAGCTGTTGATCGTCAGCGGACTTTCCGGTGCAGGCAAGTCGGTGGCTATGAATGCGCTGGAAGATATCGGTTTTTCTGTATAGATAATGTTCCGGCCGGACTGCTGCCCAGCATCACTGCATTCTCGGAAGCGGGCGACAGCCAGCTGGAGCGGGTGGCTCTTTCCATGGATGTGCGCGGCTGCCGCACCAGCGAAGAGATCGAGCGTGCGCTCGACAAGCTGGATGAGCAGGGTGTGGATTATAAAATTCTATTTCTGGATGCCCCGGACGATGTACTCATGCGCCGCTACAGCGAGACCCGCCGCCGCCACCCCATCAGCATTGCCGAGGGCATTTCCACCCGGGAGGCCTTTGCAAAGGAACGCAAAATATTGAAGCCTTTGCAGGAGCGTGCAGATTACGTCATCAATACCGCCCTGCTTTCTACAGCACAAAACAAAGAACGCATCTGCGATCTTTTTGCAAAAAATGGCGGAGCCAAGGGTGCCATGCGCCTGACCGTGATGTCCTTTGGATTCAAATTCGGCATCCCGCCGGAGGCAGACCTTGTGCTGGATGTGCGCTGCCTGCCCAACCCCTTCTACGTGCCGGAACTCAAGCATAAGACCGGCCTTGATCAGGATGTGGTGGATTTTGTCATGAGCCACCCGGAAGCACAGGAACTGCTCAAGCGGTATGAGAACTTTTTGCAGTATGCACTGCCGCTGTACGTCAAGGAGGGCAAAAGCCAGCTGACCATTGCGGTGGGATGTACCGGCGGCAAGCACCGTTCCATTACATTTGCGCGTAAGATCGCGGAGTATTGCACGCAACTCGGCTACGAGCCGGGCGTGCAGCACCGCGATGCCAAACGCTGACAGAATTCGAGGAAGTATGAGTAGTTTTGCATCCCGCGCGCGGGAGGAGATCGCGCAGCGCAGCATCCAGAAGGATTGCTGTGTGCGTGCGGCAGCTTATGGCATTGCGTGCTTTGCCAAATATTTTGATGCAAAGGGTCTGGTGGTGCAGACCGAGCAGCAGGAGACGGTGCAGGCTGCCCAGCAGCTGTTCGCACGCTGCGGCGTGCAGGGCGAGATCCTGCACAAGCAGCGACCCAGCGGCGTGCTGTATGAGTTCAACATTCGCGCGCCGGAGCAGGTGGCCCGGGTGCACGAGCTGTTCGGCACCACGGGCAGCGAGACCAGCCTGCAGATCGATCCCCGCCTTATCCGCTGCCAGACCTGCGTCAGTGCGTACATTGGCGCAGCTTTTTTGTGCAGTGGAACGGTCATTGATCCGCAGAAAGAATATAATCTGGAATTTCTTACCTCCCGCACCAATCTGGCACGGGACTTTGAAGCGCTGCTGGCAGAGCATGAGTTTGCACCGCACCGCACCCGCCGCAACGGCGTGAACCTGATCTACGTCAAGACCGGGGCCAATGTGGAACGGCTGCTCAGCTTTATGGGCGCTGGAAACGCTGCAGAGGAAATGCATGCGCAAAAAGCCTTCAAACAGGTGCGCAACCAGACCAACCGACAGACCAACTGTGATACGGCAAACCTTGGCAAAACGGCCCGCGCCAATGCGCAGACGCTGAAGGCCATCCGCTTTCTGGAAGAGCAGGATGCCCTTAGCACTCTGCCGGAGGTACTGCAGGAGGCCGCTGCCAAGCGGATGCAGTACCCGGATCTTTCGCTCACAGCGCTGTGCGGCTGCTTTGAGCCGCCCGTGAGCAAATCCGGCCTGTCGCACCGGATGAAGAAACTGGAGGCATTGGCCGAAACGCTGCGGCAGAATCTGGAACAGGAGGCAAAAGCATGAGCGAAGCATTAGCCAATACCCGGCCTTTTGTCCATCTGCACATCCACACAGAGTACAGCCTGCTGGATGGTGCCTGCCGCATTGACCAGCTGATGGATCGCGTAAAAGAGTGCGGACAGACCGCCATTGCCTGCACCGACCACGGCGTGATGTACGGCTGCGTGCAGTTTTATAAGGCTGCAAAAGGCTGGCATCAAGCCGATCATTGGCTGTGAGGTGTATGTGGCCACCCGCACCCGCTTTGATAAGGTAAATAAGATCGACGGCAACAACCACCTGATCCTGCTGTGCAAAAATGAGACCGGCTACAAAACCTGATCAAAATGGTGTCGGCCGCTTTGTGGAGGCTTTTATTCCAAGCCCGCATTGATAAGGAACTGCTGGAAAAATATCACGAAGGTCTGATCTGCCTGTCGGCCTGTTTGGCAGGCGAAGTTCCACAGGCCATTCTGGCGGGCGATTATGAGCGCGCCAAAGCAGCAGCGCTGTGGTATCGAGACCTCTTCGGCGAGGGAAACTATTATATCGAGCTTCAGGACCATGGTCTGGAAGAGGATAATACTGTGCTGCCGCAGCTCATCAAGCTTGCACGGGAGACCGGCATTCCCATGGCAGCCACCAACGACTCCCACTATCTGCGCAAGGAGGATGCCAAAATGCAGGGCATCCTGCTCTGCATCCAGACCGGCAAGACCATTCAGGATGCGGATAAAATGGAGTTCCAGACCGACGAGTTCTATGTCAAAACGACAGACGAAATGTACGAGCTGTTCTCCATGGTGCCGGAAGCCTGCGAGAATACCGCCAAAATTGCCGAACAGTGTAACTTTGATTTTGATTTTGGACATACTAAAATTCCATATTACAAAGCGCCGAACGGTATGGATAATCAGGCGTTTTTTGAAAAGCTCTGCTGGGAAGGTCTGGAGCGCCGCTACGGCCCCAATGTTCCGCAGGCCAACAAAGACCGTCTGGAATACGAGATCGGCGTGGTCAAAAAGATGGGCTACACGAACTACTATCTTATCGTGTGGGACTACGTGAACTACGCCAAGAGTCAGGGTATCCCGGTAGGCCCGGGCCGTGGCTCCGGCGCAGGCAGCATTGCGGCTTACAGCGTGGGCATCACGGATATCGACCCCATCCGTTATAACCTGATCTTTGAGCGCTTCCTGAACCCGGAGCGCGTCAGTATGCCAGATTTTGATGTGGACTTCTGCTACGAGCGCCGTCAGGAAGTGATCGATTACGTCAACCGGAAATATGGTGCAGACCATGTGGCTCAGATCGTCACCTTTGGCACCATGGCCGCCCGCAACGCCATCCGCGATGTGGGCCGCGTGATGGGCATTCCGTATCAGCAGGTAGATGTCGTGGCAAAGCAGGTGCCCATGGAGCTGAAAATGACGCTGAAGCGTGCGTTGGAGGTATCGCCGGAACTTAAGCGGATGTACAATACCGACCCGCAGGTCACAGAGCTGATCGACACGGCCTTGAAGGTGGAGGGCATGCCCCGCCATGCTTCCACCCATGCGGCGGGTGTCGTCATTACCCCGGAGCCTACGGACTACTATCTGCCGCTGGCCACCAACGACGGCCTGCCTGTGACCCAGTTCAACATGACCGAGATCGAAGAACTTGGCCTTTTGAAGATGGACTTTCTGGGCCTGCGCACGCTGACCGTCATTCATGACGCGGAAACTGCTGTGCAGAAGCACCACCCGGAGTTCTCCATCCAGAAGCTGGATTACGACGACCCGGACACCTACAGGATGCTGGGGCAGGGAGACACCGAGGGTGTGTTCCAGCTGGAATCTTCCGGCATGAAGCAGGTGCTTGTGGGCCTGCAGCCGCAGAACCTAGAAGACATTATCGCTCTGATCAGCCTGTACCGTCCCGGCCCCATGGATTCGATCCCCACCTACTTGCGCAACCGCCACGAGCCGGACAAAATCAGCTATAAGACCCCACAGCTGGCCCACATTCTGGATGTGACCAATGGCTGCATCGTCTATCAGGAGCAGGTCATGCAGATCTTCCGGGAGCTGGCAGGTTTCTCTTTGGTCAGGCAGACAATGTCCGCCGTGCCATGAGCAAAAGAAACATGCCGTCATGGAGGCCGAGCGGAGCACTTTGTGTACGGCTGCACCGATCCCGGCAACGAATGCCCCGGCTGTGTGGCAAACGGCATCTCTGAGAAGGTGGCCAATGAGATCTACGATGAAATGTCCAGTTTCGCTTCATATGCGTTCAATAAGAGCCATGCGGCCTGCTATGCCTATGTGGCATTCCAGACGGCCTACCTCAAGTGCCATTATCCCAGTGAGTTCATGGCGGCTTTGCTGACCAGTGTGCTGGATAACACGGATAAGGTCATTGAATATTCCGGCGAGTGTGCCCGCCTTGGCATCAAGGTGCTGCCGCCGGATGTGAATGTTTCCAACGGCGGCTTTACGGCGGATGGAAGCGGTCAGATCCGCTTTGGCCTGAATGCGGTCAAAAATGTGGGCCGCAACCTGATCGAGAATGTGGTGAAGGGGCGGCAGAATAAGCCTTACACCAGCCTGTACGATTTCTGCAAGCGGATGCATGGCAATGAACTGAACCGCCGGGCAGTGGAGTGCCTCATCAAGGCCGGCGCATTCGATCATCTGGGCAACAACCGCCACAGCCATGTGGAGGCCGTGGAGGGCATTCTGAAGAGCATTGAGACCGACTCTCGGCGCAATCTGGATGGACAGCTGGATCTGTTCTCGGTGATGAGCGGGGAAGCACAGAGCGGTGCTTCCGAGGATAACTATGAAATAAAGCAGCTGCCGGAGTACAGCCATAAGGAGCTGCTCCAGCAGGAAAGGAAGTCAGCGGCCTGTATCTGTCCGGTCATCCGCTGGATGCTTACCGGGAACAATCGGCACGCATTGCATCCCACACCATCAAGGATCTTACAGGGGAAGATGCCCATGTGAAGGATGGAGAAAAAGTGCGCATTGTGTGCGCGGTGGTAAAAAGCCGCATGATGACCACAAAGTCCAACAGCATGATGGCTTTACCAGCGTAGAAGACCTGACCGGCACCATGGAAGTGATCGTATTCCCAAAGGTGCTGGATGCTTTCCGGGATTCACTGCACGAAAATGCAGTCGTCGTGATCGATGGCAGACTGTCGGTACGGGAGGATGAAGCTTCCAAGCTGCTGGCAGAGAGCATCGTCCCGATCGATAATTACGATCCGGCCCGACTGGATAACGGCAGGCCGGACCCGATGAAAACGGCAGCAAAGAAGCTGTATATCCGTGTGCCTTCCCGCAGCAGCAGGGAATATGCAAAGGTGGTCAATCTGCTTGGCATTTTTGATGGGGATATGCCGGTGCTCCTGTATCTGACCGATACCAAGCAGTATCTGCGTGTGCCGCGCCATCTGTACGCATCCGGCCATCCGCTGCTGTTCAAAGAGCTGGAAAGGCTGGTCGGAACGGACAACATTGCAACAAAATGACATTTCCGTGCACGAATCTTAACGCAAATCCGGCGGGATGGCTGTTTCCAAAATAAGGCGTTTGTGTTATAATGATTCAAGGCAAATGAAGTGCTTTGGACAGCGTTAAAACGGAGAACGCTGTGATACCATTGGGTAAATGAAGAAACAAATTGGAGGGAAACTCTCGTATGGAAAAGCAGATCAAAACGATTGGCGTATTGACGAGCGGTGGTGATGCTCCTGGCATGAACGCTGCCGTGCGCGCCGTAGTCCGTACCGGCCTGCATAAGGGTTACCGCATGATCGGCATTCAGCGTGGCTACAATGGCCTGCTGAACGGCGAATGCTTTGAGATGAACCTGCGCAGTGTGTCGAACATCATCTCTGCAGGCGGTACCATTCTGTATACCGCCCGCTGTCTGGAATTCAAGACCAAGGAAGGTCAGGACAAGGGTGCAGAGAAGTGCCGCGAACTGGGCATTGATGCGCTGGTGGTTATTGGCGGCGACGGTTCTTACCGCGGCGCTCGTGAGCTGGCCCACCGCGGCATTCCGATGATCGGTCTGCCCGGCACTATTGACAACGATATTTCCTGCACCGATTACACCATTGGCTACGATACCGCCATGAATACCGCGCTGGAGATGATCGACAAGCTGCGCGATACCACCCAGAGCCACGACCGCTGCAGTGTGGTCGAGGTCATGGGCCGCAACGCCGGTTATATTGCTCTGAATGTTGCAATTGCTTCCGGCGCTATGGCTGTTCTACTGCCGGAGAAGGAATTTGACATGCAGCGTGATATTCTGGATAAGATCGCTGAGACTCAGAAGACCGGCAAGCGTCACTTCATTATTATTGTTGCCGAGGGTGTCGGCCATGCACAGGAGATCGCAAACGAGATTCAGGCACGCACTGGCATCGACTCCCGCGCCACCATTCTGGGCCATGTCCAGCGCGGTGGTTCTCCCACTCTGCGTGACCGTGTGAACGCTTCTGCAATGGGCTACCATGCCGTGTGCCTGCTGGAGCAGGGCAAGTATAACCGCATCGTCGGCATGAAGGGCGAAAAGCTGGTGGATTACCCTGTGGATGAAGCTCTTGAAATGACTAAGACGCTTGACCCGGTGCTGATCGACGTGTGTAACACCATTTCCATCTGATATTTATAAAGCCAATACTATGGAGCTGTTCTCTCGAAGAATCGGGAGGATGGCTCTTTTTTGCGTTTTAACGCAAAAAATATATGAACTGACTGGAGCTTTCTGCATTTTAAAAAAGAAAAATCGTGGATGAAAAGTGCATAGCTTAAAATTGAAATTTGTGGAAGGTGGATTACGGGAAATTGTGAAGGAATACGCAGGGCGTGTTTTACTATTTTGGCAGGAAAATAACGATGATGCGTGAGGCAAAAATTGTAGCATAAAAAGCCAATTTTGTCTTGAACTTTTTGCCGTATGTGCTAGAATAAAGAGAAAGGCATCCTTGTGTCCAACAGATATCTGGATGTGAATATTGGAAAGTAAATTCGGAGGTAATCACAATGGCTGATATGTTTGCACCGCTGGTAGCACAGCTGAAGGCAAATCCCAAGACGATCGTTTTCACCGAGGGCAATGATCCCCGCATTCTGGAGGCCGCTGCAAAGCTGCTGGCCGAGGGCGTGCTGAAGGTCGTCATGGTGGGCAACGAGGCTGAGTGCAAGGCTGCTGCTGCCGCCGGTAACTTTGATATTTCCGCTGCCGAGATCATCGACCCCGAGAACTATGCTGGTTTCGATGAGATGGTCAACACCATGGTGGAGCTGCGCAAGGGCAAGCAGACCGCTGAGGAGTGCACCGCTCTGCTGAAGAAGTCCAACTACTTCGGCACCATGCTGGTGAAGATGGGCAAGGCTGATTGCCTGCTGGGCGGCGCTACTTACTCCACTGCCGACACCATTCGTCCCGCTCTGCAGCTGGTCAAGACTAAGAAGGGCGCACATCTGGTCAGCTCCTGCTTCATTCTGGACCGTGACTGCGGTGAAGAGGGCCTGAAGCGCATTGCCATGGGCGACTGCGCTGTTAACATCGACTATACCGATACCATTGATAAGGCTACCGGCGAGGTCAAGATCCCTGCTGCTGCAAAGCTGGCTGAGGTCGCTGTTGAGACTGCCAAGACCGCAAAGCTGTTCGGCATCGATCCGAAGGTTGCTGTGCTGAGCTTCTCCACCAAGGGCTCCGGCAAGGGCGGCACCGTTGCTTTGAGCCATGACGCTGTGATCAAGGCTCAGGAAATGGATCCCGAGTTGGCTGTGGACGGTGAGCTGCAGTTTGACGCTGCCGTTGCTCCCGAAGTTGCACAGGTCAAGTGCAAGGGCAGCAAGGTGGCTGGTCAGGCCAACACCTTCATCTTCCCCTGCATCGAGGCCGGCAACATCGGCTATAAAATCGCTCAGCGTCTGGGTGGTTATGCAGCTTACGGCCCCATCCTGCAGGGTCTGAACGCTCCCATCAACGACCTGTCCCGTGGCTGCAACGCTGACGAGGTCTACAAGATGAGCCTGATCACTGCCTGCCAGTCTTGAGCTGACTGATTGAAAATAGCCGCCGCATTCACCGTACAAAACGGGCAGAATGTTGAGGCCTCAAAGGCAGATTTCAAAAAATGAGTATAGAAAAGCTGAGCATCTGTGAAAAAGCAGGTGCTCAGCTTTTTGCATTTTCAGTTCCAAAAAATTCTACTCTTTTTGAGGGGAAAAGATGAGATTTTGATTTCCGCTTTTCGTTGGCGCTATTTTGCAACAGCCCCTTTACAGGTTTGCTCAGTTCTTTTCGATATACACGCTGGTGGAGGGGAACGCAAAATCCACACCGTCGGCCTGCATGATGTCCATAATGTTCAGGTTCAGGTCGTTCTGCATCTGCAAAAATTCCGCGTAGGCGTTGGTCAGCAGGTAGGCGGAGACCAGAATGTTGATGCTGGAATCGCCAAAGTTTGCAAGCTGTACGATGTTGGTACCCTTGTTGGTGTAAGGGCTTGCGTCCAGCATGGTCTGCAAGTCTTTCATCAGCTGTTCCAGCTTCGGGCGGGTGGTGCCATAGGTGACACCCAGATTGAACTTGTAGGGCCGCATGGTGCGCAGGGCGGCGTTCTGCACGGTGGAAGAGCAGATCTTACTGTTCGTCACCACATTGATGGTTTTATCCAGCGAGCGGATGCGGGTGGAACGGAAGTTGATGTCGATCACTTCGCCTTCCACATCGCCCACAGTGATCCAGTCGCCCACCGAGAAGGGCTTGTCCAGCAGAATCACGATGCCGGAAAACAGGTTGCTGGCGCTTTCCTGTGCGGCCAGCGAGATGGTCAGACCAACCAGACCGGCACCGGCGACAATGCTGCCGATGGGAAAGCCCACTTCTTGTGCCAACGCTGCCACGCACAGCACGATCACCAGCACCTTGTAGGCGGTGTCCAGCAAAGAGCAGAGTGTTTTGTTAGAGCGGATCTCCGGGCTGCAGGAAGCCAGCAGCAGGTCGGCCAGATCCGATGCCGCATACAGGCCTTCGCAGACCAGCAGGGTCATGACAAGGCGGAAGCAGACCAACAGCAGCTTGGCAATGCCGGGAATGGCCCAGGGCAGGGAAGCTGCCGCCAGATATACGCCAACCGCAGTGCACATGCGCTGGATGGGTACCGCAAAGCTGCGCAGCAGGATGGGAGTGCCGTTAAAGTACCACTTGCGGGCCAGCAGTGCCGGAATGCCCCTTTTGCTCAGCCAGCGGCGTACCAGCCATGCGGCAAGCAGAATGAGCAGCGCGCACCCTGCGCGCGCAGCCAGTGCAAACCAGCCCTCCAGCAGCACAGAGCCAAACTCAAACGAAAGATCACGAATAGAAAAGATCATGATAACCTCCTGAATTTTATACGACCCATCTATGATACCATACCGCACCCACCCGGGCAAGAGCTTACAGAGAAGGGAGCTTGAAAGAGTTACTTTGACATTTTTTGCACAAATTTTAAGATGCCCTCTTGACAAGCTGGGCCTGCCACGCTATACTTTGTGCCAGAAAGTTCGTTTCAGGGCGGGGTGAGATTCCCCACTGGCGGTAAAGTCCGCGACCACCCGCAAGGGTGCTGACCCGGTGCAACTCCGGGACCAACGGTATAGTCCGGATGCAAGAAACGGCAGGCAAATCGTTGTCTACGCGCCCTGTTGCAGTGTTTTTGTTGCAGCAGGGCGCTTTTCTATTTGTCCTTCCCGTTCCAAAAAACAAGATACGAAAAGAGCTTTCGGAACAATTTTTGTAAGGGGCATCTTACCCCGGGAAGGATCATTACCATGAAAAAAAGCACGACTCACAATCTTACTGTTGCCGCCATGCTCAGCGCGGTGGCCTTTATCCTGATGTTCATTGAGTTTCCCATTCCGATGCTCATCCCGTCCTTCGTCAAGATGGACTTTTCTGACCTGCCGGCTCTGCTGGGTGCCTTTGCTCTCGGCCCGGTGTACGGTGTGGTCATCAGCTTTATGAAGAACCTGCTGCACATCGTTATCAAGGGCACTTCCACTGCATGCGTGGGCGAGCTGTGCAACTTCATGCTGGGTGCGGTTTTCTCCGCTGTGGCAGGCGTTATCTATAAGCACCACAAGAGCCGCAAGACCGCCATCATTGGTGCTATTGCAGGAGCTGCAGCCATGGCTGTGTTCAGCGTACCGTCCAACTACTTCATCACCTATCCGGCCTATGTGCAGTTCTACCACATGCCGCTGGAAGCCATCCTCGGCATGTATCAGGCCATCCTGCCTTCTGCAGACAGCCTCATCAAGTGCCTTGTCATCTTCAATATGCCCTTTACGCTGGTCAAAGGCCTGCTGGATGCAGTGCTGTGCATGCTGATCTACAAGCCGCTGTCTCCCATCCTGCACGGCAGAAAGTAACTTGTTCTCCATTTTTTCTTCTTCTCAAATCGTATAACCACAGCAAAACTCCCCGGTCAGGTCCCGCAGTGCGGTTCCCGGCCGGGGAGCTGTTATTTAGAGGAAAATATATCCGCCAGCGGTCGATCAGGCTAATGCCCCTTTGTCCAGCCATCTGCCGCGTACCAGCCGCACAAGGAACAGTACACCGCGCATGGTCAGCTCAAAGCTCATGGCCATCCATACGCCCACCAGCCCAAAATGCGGAGCCAGCAGGGAAGCCAGCGTGAGCCGGATGCCCCACATGCTGACAAGGTTCAGCACAAAGCATCCCGTGCTGTCTCCGGCACCCTGCATGGCACCGCTGGCAACGATACTGGCACCGAACATCGGTTCGGCCAGTGCTTCAATGCGCAGTACCTGTGCGCCCAGCGCAATAACTGCCGCATCTGCGGTGAAAATACCCATCAGGTTTGGCGCAAAAATGTACATGCCAACACCGGTCAGCGCCATGATGCCTATGCCCATGCCGGTGCACAGCCAGGCAAAGTTTTTTGCCATATCCCGACGGTTTGCGCCCACGGCCTGCCCCACCAGTGCAAGGGATGCATCCTGAATGCCATAGCCTGCCATGTAGCACAGGCTTTCGGCGCTCACACCCAGACTGTTGGCAGCAATGGCGGTGGTGCCAAGGCCGGATACGATGCGGATGAGCAGCACCTGCGCCGAGGAAAGAACGGCACGCTCCGCGGCCAGCGGTGCGCCTACCTTCCACAGGTTCTGCAGGCAGGCTTTGGTAATGTGCCAGGAGCCGGGCTTGCGGATGCACAGCGGGCCGTCCCGCAGCAGCAGGATGGCAAGGGTCAGCACACCGCTGATAGCGGTAGCAAGGGCGGTGCCCAGTGCTGCGCCCGGTACCCCCCAGCCAAGGCCCCAGACGGTCATTGTGCGGCCAAACACCACCATCTCACGGGTGGGATTGATAAGGCAGAAGTTAAAGATCACATCCAGCACGCAGGTCAGCACGCTGATAAGGCCCGGTGTCAGGGCATCGCCGGAGGAACGCAGCATGGAAGAGTAGGTTCCCATGATCATCAAAAAGGGCAGGGAAGCCGACCAGATGGCAAAGTAGGCCGAAGCATCCGCCTGCAGGGAAGGGTCGGCGCCCAGCCATCCGGGCAGAAAACGGCTGATGCCAATGCCGAAGGCCGCAGCTGCAAGGCCCACCACAAGGTTGAAGATCATAGATTGGCGCAATACACCGCGTGCATCGTCCTGCCGGTCTGCACCCAGATACTGTGCCACCTGAATGGCAAAGGACATATATAGACCGGCCAGCATTCCATGCATGAGCCACGTGCTGGAACTGACGATGCCAATGGATGCCGTAGCAGATGCACCGATATGCCCCACCATGGCTGCGTCGATGTACTCCACCGCAGTTACCACGATCTGCTGCAGGATGGATGGGATGCTCAGTGTGAGCACCACCTGCATGGTGTGCCGCAGCGGCACCTGTTCGCCCCGGCGCATCTGCGCCGAAAGCTGCTCAAGAGAGATGGACATGAGTTCTCCTTTTATAGAAACAATAACTTTTTCGACAGACTGATATACTATTATAAGTGCGGTGCTGCAGAAAGTCAATCAAACGTGGATTTTTCTCCGGGAATGATTGATTTTTTATGGATAGCGTGATACACTTCTCTCACAAACATAAAGAAAGAGGAACTTTGAATATGATCGAATTACTGCTTTCGGTCGTAGGACAGCGCGGTGTCGATGCTCTGGCATTCCTGCTGGCGTTTGCCCTTACGGCTTTGATGGACTCCGTTTTTCACGATAAGCTTCCGCACGACCATGGCCGCGAGTTTGCGGTGAACGGTGCGCTTTCCAAGGGTAAGGCCCGTGGTTCCGGCCTGATCTTCGTGCTGTGCATCGCACTGGTATCGCTGGCATTCCTGCCGTTCAAGGTGGAATACGTCATCTACACCATCCTGCTCATTGCATCCATGCTGTCCGGCTACTTTGACGATGCTGCTGAAACTGCATGGAATGAGTATAAAAAGGGTATCATTGATTTTGCCATTGCCATTGTTGCAGGTGTGACCTACCTCAACTTCAACGGCTGCGGTGTGAATTTCCTGCAGTGGAGTTTCACTCTGCCGTATGCTGTGTACCTGCTGCTGATCGTTATTCTGATCTGGACCAGCATCAATGTGGTCAACTGCACCGATGGCGTGGACGGCCTTTCGGCAAGTGTTGCAGTGGTGACCATCGGCACCTACCTGCTGGCCTATAAAACAGAGCTGGCCGAGTACGGCACCGCAGGCGTTGTGTTCATGGGCGCGCTGCTGGCCTATCTGTGGTCCAACGCAAAGCCGTCCAGCCTGCTGATGGGCGATGCCGGCAGCCGCGCAATGGGCTTCTTTATCGCAATGCTGTCCCTTAAGTGCGGCCATCCGTTTGCCTTCCTGCTGGCAGCCATCGTGTTCATCGTGGATGGCAGTCTGGGCATCCTGAAGATCAGCCTAAAGCGCTTTTTGCACATTTCCATCCTCAAGAACACCCGCACCCCTTTGCACGACCACGCCCGCAAGAATAAGGGCTGGAGCGACGAGCAGGTGGTGGCCCGCTGGCTGATCATGCAGTGTGTGGCTTCGGCTTTGCTGCTGCTCATTGTCCGCGGCTAAAATATAGCAATCAAAAAAGACGCTTGGTCTTGTCTGAATATGTTTTCCCGGCAGGGAAGCATACAGCAGTGTATCAAGCGTCCTTTATTTTATAGTTCTATCACATTCGTTACAGCCCGGCCTTTTTTGCTGCAGCCTGCACGACATGGCCCACCAGCACCGAGGTGGTCACAGTGCCCACACCGCCGGGTACCGGCGTGATGGCATCCACTACCAGCTCTGCTTCGCTGAACTTTACGTCACCGCACAGCTTGCCCTTTTCGTTCACATGGATGCCCACGTCTACCACGGTCTGGCCCTCACGCAGGCAGTCGGCACCCACGGCACCCATCTTGCCCATGGCCACTACTACCACATCTGCTTCCTTGCAGATGGCGGGCAGGTTCTGCGTGCGGGAATTGCAGATGGTCACGGTGGCGTTCTCGCGGTCCAGCATCATGGCTGCGGGCTTGCCTACCACAAGGCTGCGGCCCACTACGACAGCGCGCCTGCCGGAAAGCGGAATGTTGTAATACTTCAGGATTTCAAGGCAGGCCTGCGCGGTGCAGGGAGCATAGCCGAGATCGGTATTAGTGAACACACCGGCCAGAGAATCGTCCGTGATGCCGTCAATGTCCTTTTCCGGAGCCAGCGCCGCACGCACAGTGCGGTCATTGAACTGCTTGGGCAGCGGACGGAACAGCAGGCATCCGTGGATGGTATCCTCTGCGTTCACCTCGGCGATCACCTTCAGCAGATCGTCCTGCGAAGCATCGGCGGGCAGAAGAAACTGCTTTACCTCCACACCCACCTTGCCGCAGCGGGCGATCACGCCGCGCTCGTAGGAGAGGTCGTCCTCCCGCTCACCCACGCACCACGGCCAGCGTGGAGTGATGCCTTTTGCCTTGAGCTGCTCACACAGCGCCGCATTGCGTTCGTTCATAGCGGCTACAACGGGTGCGCCCTTCAAAATCGTTGCCATAATACTTTTCCTCACTTATTCCGCAATTTGTTCGTCACGGATGCAAAAACAGCGTCTGCCCGCGACACAAATTCATCCAGCAGTTTGTCTGTTTTTGCGTCCAACGCAGCAGCGCGCTCACGGTCTGCCATCAGCTTTGTGTTGATGAACACATTCAGGCTTGCGGCCTGCAAGGCTGCCTTGCACAGAGCGGCTGCACAGCCTGCGTCCGAGACGGCCATCACGCTGCCCTTGGCGGCGTATTCTTCCACCAGAGCAATGCCCTCGGCGCACTTTTCCATGATCTCAAGTGGCACGGCACAGGCGGCATCCAGCGCCTTTTCCAGCACGGCGGCTTTGTGTGCAGCCTGCTCTGGTGTGTCCTTGGGCAGGCCGTAGGCCGCAGCCAGCGGCGCAAAGGCATCGGCATCGGCCTGCACCAGCACCTCCAGCTCTTTGCGCAGGGCATCGGCCTTTGTGTTCAGGGCCTGAATGTCTGCTTCCACGGCGGCATATTTCTTTTTGCCGGTGGTCAGGTTGCCCACCATATTGCCCAGCGCTACACCGGCAGCACCCACCAGCGCCGCCGTTCCGCCGCCGCCCGGCGTGGGGGCTTTGCTGGCCAGCTCTGCGAGAAATTTCTCACAGCTCAGCTTAGTCATTTCCATTTGTAAATACCCCTCTCTGTTACATAGGCATCCAGCCGCTGGTCGTGCTCGTCTACGGCAGCATGTTCCACCCGCTGTGCCTCAAATGCAATGCCGATCTTCACCGCGTTTTTGCAGCGGGGAAGATACCGGTCGTAATAGCCCTTGCCCATGCCGACCCGGAAGCAGTCTGCATCAAAAGCCGTGCAGGGCACAAGGACCAGATCCAGCGCTTCCGGCAGCAGAATCTCCGACCGGCTCAGGATGGGGTGCGGATGCCGTACTGTCCCATCTCCCAGCCGTCCGGGCCGGGCACAGCGGCTGTAAGGGAATACGCCTCGCCGCACACCGGATAGGCCAGCGTTTTGCCTTGCGCCTGCGCCTTTTCCGCAAGGGCAGAAAGGTCGGCTTCGGAACCAAACGCTGCGTATAGCAGGATGGTCTGCGCATTCTGCACGGCAGCCAGCTGCCAGAGGAATGCGCACAAAGCGGCATTTGCAGCCTTGCGTTCTTCCGGGCCGAGAGCCTTGCGTGCGGCACGGCCCGCTTTGCGCTGGGTCTGCTTTGCTTCACTGACCGTCACCAGAGAACACCTCGCTTCATCTGAAGGTTGACTGACTTGAAAATATACAAAACGACACTGCATTTTTATACAAGTATAATAAACACTTCAGACGAAAAAAGCAAGCCTTTTGGCAAAATGGAAGTTGAAGATTCTACAGCTTTCTGCTATGATAAAAGAAAGCAATTCGGTTCGTGCGCGGAGCAGGGTGGCTTGAAGAGATCCAGAGATCCGGGGCTTTCTCCGGAAATTGAGAGGGGTAGAATATTATGTACAATGAAATGATGGACACCATCGGTCTGGTCAATACCGTTGATCCGGAGTTGGCCGCAGCCATGGATCGCGAGCTGAACCGTCAGCGCCAGAACATCGAACTGATCGCCAGTGAGAACATCGTCTCCCCTGCCGTGATGGCGGCAATGGGCAGCGTGCTGACCAACAAATACGCCGAAGGCTATCCCGGCAAGCGCTACTACGGCGGCTGTGTCTATGTGGACGAGGTGGAGAACATTGCCATCGAGCGTGCCTGCAAGCTGTTCGGCGCAAAATACGCCAATGTTCAGCCCCACTCCGGTGCACAGGCCAATCTGGCAGTTTATTTTGCTCTGCTGGATCTGGGCGATACTGTCATGGGCATGGATCTGTCTCAGGGCGGCCATCTGACCCACGGTTCTCCGGTGAACATGTCCGGCAAGAACTATAACTTTGTCTCTTACGGTGTCAATGCCGACGGCGTGATCGACTATGCTGAGCTGGAAAAGCAGGTTAAGAAGGTGCGCCCCAAGCTGATCGTGGCCGGTGCGTCTGCATATCCCCGTGCCATCGATTTTGAGAAGATCGCTGAGATCGCCCACGGCTATGGTGCATATCTGATGGTGGATATGGCGCACATTGCCGGTCTGGTGGCAGGCGGCCAGCACCAGAGCCCTGTGCCGTATGCTGACGTTGTTACCACCACCACCCACAAGACGCTTCGCGGCCCGCGCGGCGGTCTGATCCTGACCAACAATCCCATTCTTGCAAAGCGCATCAATTCTGCCGTGTTTCCCGGCACCCAGGGCGGCCCGCTGGAGCATGTGATCGCCGCAAAAGCTGTCTGCTTTGGTGAAGCACTGAAGCCGGAGTTCAAGGAGTACGCACGCAAGATCGTGGAGAATGCACAGGCTCTGGCAGCAGAGCTGCAGGCACGCGGTGTCAAGCTGGTTTCCGGCGGTACGGATAACCACCTCATGCTGATCGACCTGCGTGACGAGGAGTGCACCGGCAAGGAGCTGGAAGCACGTCTGGACAGCGTGCACATCACCGCCAATAAGAACACTGTCCCCGGCGAGACTCGCAGCCCGTTCGTGACCTCCGGCGTGCGTCTGGGCACCCCGGCCGCTACCACCCGCGGCATGGGTGTGGACGAGATGAAGGTCATCGCCGACTGCATCGCCGATTGCATCTGGCACTACGACGAGAAGAAGGACGAGATCAGTGACCGTGTGCTGAAGCTGACCCGGGATTTCCCTCTGTATCAGTAAATATCGCATTGTTTGAAAGAGGAAGCGCCTTCGGGTGCTTCCTCTTCCTTTTTTGCTGGGTTTGTGTTACCATAAACGCAAAGACAAAAGGAGAAATGACCATGAAGCGTACAGGGCTGTTACATCTATATTACGGTGATGGCAAGGGCAAGACCACCGCTGCCATGGGCCTTGCTTTGCGGGCCATGGGCAGCGGAAAGCGGGTGGTGATCCTGCAGTTCCTCAAAGGCGGCAAAAGCGGCGAGGTGCCGCTGCTGGAACAGCTGGGTGCAAAGGTGTACCGCGGCAAGGCAGGGCAGAAATTCGTGTTCCAGATGAACGAAGCGGAAAAGGAAGCCACCCGCCAGCTGCAGAATGCGAACCTCACAGCTGCCATGGCCGACCCTGCCGACCTGCTGATTTTGGACGAAGCAGGCAGCGCATGGGAACTGGATATGGTGGATAAAGCCCTGTTGCAAAAGGCTGTGCTGGAACGCCCGGCAGAGCAGGAATGCGTGCTTACTGCCCATGCTGCGCCGCAGTGGATGCTGGATGCCGCCGACTATGCCACGGAGATGAAGTGCCACCGCCACCCTTACCAGAGGGGAATTTCCGCCCGGAAAGGCATTGAATACTGACCACGGCAGCAGGATACCGGGTGCATGAGTGAAAACGCAAAACCGGGATGGGGTATTTTTCATCTTGCATTTAGCCCACTGGTGTGATATGATGAAGGCAAGAAATCATGCGTGCATTTTCTGAGCAGACCCACCACAGAACAGGGAACCGCTCCGCACCGCTGCCGGGCAGTTCCCGACGGCGTTTTGTTTGAAACTGTGGTTAGCGCTTCCTAACAGATTCTGCGTCAACGGGCCGATGCGCGCAGAAGATCTGGAGGGGAATAAAATGATTGAAACGATCGTAAAAGTAGATGGTATGATGTGCGGCATGTGCGAGAGCCATGTCAACGAAGCCGTGCGCAAGGCCTTCCCGGAGGTAAAAAAGGTGTCGTCCTCGCAGGCAAAAGCCCAGACGGTGATCCACTCGGAACAGCCGCTGGACGAGCAGAAGCTGCGGGATGCCATCAATGCAACCGGCTATGAGGTCAAGGGCGTAAGCAGTGCACCTTACGAGAAAAAAGGCTTTTTCTCGTTTTTGAAAAAGTAAGCAAACCTTAACACACATAAGGGAGGCGTATCTGGATGAGGATTCTGGTTTACGGTGCGGGCGTTTTGGGCTGCGAGCTGGCCCATGTGCTGATGCAGAACAAAAGAACGTTGTCACGCTGCTTGCGCGCGGAGTGGAAGGAAATGATCGACCAGAAGGGTTTGGTCATCCGCCACTGGGTGCAGCGCAAGACCACAACGGAACGGATCAAAACCGTGGACACTCTCGCCCCGGATGATTATTATGATCTCGTCTTTGTGGTCGTGCAGGCGAGCCAGCTGCCGGATGTGCTTCCTGTGCTCAAGGCCAACAAGAGCCAGTATTTTGTGTTTGTGGGCAACAACCCGCAGGCAAAGCAGGTGCTGGAATTCATGCAGCGCCCGGCGGATAAGATCGCATTCGGCTTTCAGGGCACGGCAGGCCGCCGTGAACACGACCATGTGGTCAGTGTACGCCAGTGCTGGCATGACGGTGGGCGGTGCCACAACTCCGCTTTCTGGCACCTTCCGAACCCGGCTCAAGACCGCCTTTGACGGTGCAAAATACAAGCTGACCTTCTATGGCGATATGGATGAATGGCTCAAGTGCCACATTGCATTCGTTCTGCCGGCGTGCTATGTGTGCTATGCCTGCAACGGCGATCTGCACCGGGCCACCAAGCAGCAGCGCGGCGCCATTCTGGATGCCGCCTATGAAGCCTGCCTGATGCTCAAGGATGCGGGCATCCCGGTGAACGATGCCAACAACACCGATAATTTCCAGCCCGGCACATCGGCCCGCCGTAAGATGGAAGCGATGGTGTTTACCATGACAAAAACACCGCTGGGCAGATTGTGCGTTTCGGATCACGCCATGCACGCAGTGTCCGAAATGAAGTATCTGGACGAAGCGTTCGATGCTCTGCGCAGGCAGACCGGCACGGCAATGCCCATGGGAAAAGCTGCGCAATGAAATGCCCTCGTGGGATAGCCTGCAGCAGAACCGGAAAGCAGCAAAATAAAACAAAAAAGAAGCAAAGGCACTGCCGCTCCTGTTTTGGGTGCGGCAGTGCCTTTTTGTTTGGGTCTCATTTATTCCAGAAGTCCTGCAGGGCAGCGGCCAGTTCTTCACAGCTGCGCAGATAGCGGATATGCCGCCAGTGAGGAGGGAACAGCCGGATGTATTCCTGCTGGGCAAACCGGTCGTCCAGCAAAAGCACCGCACCTCTGTCTTCCGGCGTGCGGATCACGCGCCCTGCGGCCTGCAGTACCTTGTTCATGCCGGGATAGCGGTAGGCATAATCAAATCCAAAGCCGTTCTGTGCGTCATAATAACGGCGCAGCATTTCCTGCTGCGGATTTACCTGCGGCAGGCCCACACCCACAATGGCGCACCCGATCAGGCGGCTGCCTGCAAGATCAACTCCTCACCAAAGATGCCGCCCATCACGCCAAAACCCAGAAGTGTTTCGGCCGGGTCCGGCACAAACTGAGCCAGAAATTCAGCCCGAGCGGCATCATCCAGCCGGCTTTCCTGCACAAGGGTGCGAATGCCCGGGTAACGTGCTGCAAAATCTTCGTGTACCTGCCGCAGATATGCGTAGCTTGGGAAAAAGGCAAAGTAGTTTCCCGTTCTGGCCTGCACCAGCCGGGCCAGTGCATCCGAAACTGCCTGCACGCTGGCTTCGCGGTCGCGGTAGCGGGTAGAGATATTCGGCAGGCAATACAGCCCCAGATTTTCAGCCGGGAAGGGACTGTCCAGTGCGACGGCACGTGCATCGCTGCAGCCCAGAACACTGCGGTAGAACGAGGGCGGAGCCAGTGTTGCACTGAACAGCGCTGCGCTGCGCCCTGCGGCAAGGCTGGCATCCACAAAAGGTGCCGGGTCCAGACACAGCAGCTGCAATTCAAGCTCTCTGCCGCGCGCGGTAAGCTGAGTGACAAAGTGGCTGTCGTATCGTTCGGCGGCACGGGTGATGTCCTGTACAGCAAAATAAAGCTCCAGCAACTGTGCATGTACTTCGGCATCCGGGTTCGCTTCCAGCCAATCCTGCAAAGGTGCCTGTACGGCCCGCAGCGGACTGAGCAGGGCAGAGGGCGGCTCCTGCAAAAATACAGTACTGCCCTGTGCATACAGCGGTTCGGGCAGTTCCAGTGCGGGGGCAGTGTTTTCAGGCAAAAGACTGGTCTGTGCCGGGTCTGCGGCATCGGTCTGGCTGCTGTGCCGGGGTGCAAGCTGTATGCAGGCTTTCCGGGCTTCCAGCAGGGCTTTGTCTGCTTTGGTCAGAGCGGTCTTTAAAGCACTTTTGCCCTTGCCCAATGCGCGTTTTGCCTCGGTCAGGCTGCTTTTACAAAAGCGTGCAGAATACATTGCTCTGGCTCTGTCGGGCAGATTATGTGCTTCATCGACCAAAAACAACCAGTCGCCGGAAGAATCAAAGAACCGCTTCAGGTGCACCACCGGATCGAACAGGTAATTGTAATCCCCAATGACCACATCGCACCACTCGCTCAGGTCTAGCCCCAGTTCAAAGGGACACACCGAAAAACGCTTTGCCGCCCCGGCCAGCGCTGCGCGGTCAAAGCTGCCGGTACCGTCCAGCAGAGCTGTCAGTGCATCCTTGATGCGGTCGTAGTAGCCGTTGGCGTAGGGACAAAGCTCCGGCAGGCAGGCGGGATGTCCCTCTGCGTCCGGATGCAGGCAGACCTTTTCCTTGGCGGTCAGCGTCACACTGCGCAGGGCAAGCTCTGGCTGGGCCGTATGCAGCCGGGTCAAGGCATCCTCGGCGGCAGTCTGGGTCGTGTTGCGGGCCGTGAGATAGAACAGCTTTTCTCCGTTGCCTTCGCCCATGGCTTTCAGCGCGGGGAAAAGCGCGCTCATGGTCTTGCCAATGCCGGTAGGAGCCTGACAGAACAGCCGCGTACCGCCCTTGCAGTCGGCGGTCTTGCCAGCGCGGCAGGCGCGGTAGATCTCGCCCGCCATAGCCCGCTGTCCGGGCCGGTACTGCGCAAACGGGAACTGCAGTGCCGCAAGGCTCTGAGTACGCTTTACATCCCACTCTATCCGGCGCTGCGCCCACGGAGCATACTGGCACAATAATTTGTCAAGAAATTCATCCAGCTCCTGCTGCGTAAAGCGGCGGATAAAGCGGATGATCTGATCGTTGTCTATCTGATAATAAGTCAGCCGGACGTTCAGTTCCGGCAGGCTTTGCTGTGCGGCATAAATGGCACCGTACACCATGCCCTGTGCCCAGTGGCAGGGGTTCATATCCTCAGTGATCTCTTCCGGCGGCACAGCGGTGGTCTTGATCTCATCAATGACTACCGTGCCAGTCTCATCGGTAAAAATGCCGTCAGCCCGGCCCTCAAGGGTAAAAGTGATGTCCTCTGCCTGCCGCTCTACGGAGAGAAATACCTCAGCCTGATAGCCGTCTCCGGCAGCTTTTTGCAATTTGCGGTGGATGTGGGCACCTTCCAGTGCACGGTCAAACCCCGTAAACCGGCTGTCAATGCTGCCGGTCCGCAGCAGAAATTCCACCAGCTGCCGGATGGGCAGATGAACCGTGGCCAAAGCATTTCACCTCCGCTTTTGGGATACACTGACGAACCGGTAATTCCTCTTCAGACACGATTCGGACCATTCCATCGCCCGCCCTATTGCCTCACGGCAACAGGGCCCCACCCCAGCGGACGGTCTTCAGAAAAGCTCCCGGTTCGTCGACACAAACTGATTATTTCAGGCCGAACATCTCCATGCATTCTGCTGCCGCTTCATCCACTTTGCCAAAATCCACCGCTGCACGGTAATAGGTCTCCAACTCATCGTGGCAACTCTTGGCCTGCGCCATCAGGGCACTGGCCTGTTCCAGCAGTTCGGCGGCAGCACGCTCGTTAAAGCGCAGCCGTGCCCGGTACGCTGCCAGATTTTCCCTGTCAAGGAAGCGGGTGCACCGCACAGCCTGCACACTGGGCAGATGCACCGGATGCCAGCGATTATCCGTCAGGAAGGCAAGCTTCAGCTCCGGGATCAGGATATGGTCGATCTTATCCTCCGGGTGCATGGCGCATGGACAGGTAATAATGTGGTAGCCCCGCGTCAGGGCTTCGGCACGGATCAGCTCCAGCAGCAGGCGGGACACCGCGCCGTAGTCATCCCGGAACACGATGAACTTATCCGCCAATGCCTGTGCAGTGCCCTGATAAAACATTTCACCCTTGGGGGTGACGGCGGAAAGCAGGCGCAGCTCTTCGCTGCCAATGCCTTCCGTGCGCGGCATCACCCGGGTGCACAGCCGTTTGACATAACGGCGCACCTTGTCGAAATTGGCGCTGCAGGCTTCGGCGCGGCGGCTGTCCAGCAAAAGGCTGCCTGCCGATGCAATATATCGTGCAGCGCGGCTGCGCAGCAGAGCGTTGCGGGCAAACAGCGCCTTGACCTCATCGGTGCACTGGTGCAGCTTTTCTGCATCGATGGTGTGGTACAAACTCACCACCACTTCGTCCGCACCGGGAGCATCCGGCTCCACCACATGGGGCGCAGTGGCATCCACGATGGCCCTGTGCTGCCCGGGCAGGATCACGCCGTCCAGACTGTCCGGGTCGCTGGCACAGTGGATGCGCTGCGTCAGTTCGCCGCGCTGTTCGGCAGCACGGGCAAGCCGCTTCATCAGGGTGGATTTGCCGCAGCCCGGCCCGCTTTTGATCAGGTACATCTGCATACCGGGTTCGTGGCGCAGCGGTTCAAAATAGCCCTTGAAACCGGCAGGCGTTGTGGCACCCAGAAAGAAATCAATGGAATCATGTCGTGCAGTTTCCATAATCGAACACCTCTCTTTTTGTTTTAGAGTATGCAAAAGGAAGGTGTTTGGTTCTTGCAGCGGGAATGATTCAGTCTTTATGATAGGTATGTTTGCACACCGTTTCAATGTTGTCCCGCAGGGCAGTAAAATCAGCAAAGGCTGCAGGCTTGTTCTGCGGGCTGCGCAGCAGAGCGGCGGGGTGGAAGGTACCCATGAACAGGATGCCGCCCTTTCGTACAGCTGGCCATGCTCCTTGGTCACGGAGAAATCCTTTCGGATCATCCGCTGGGCGGCAATGCAGCCAAGGCAGACCACGATCTTTGGCTTCAGCAGGCGGAACTGCTCCCGCAGCCAGGGCATACAGGCTTCGCTCTCAGCAGGCTGGGGGTCACGGTTCTGCGGCGGGCGGCACTTGACGATGTTTGCAATATAGCAGTTCTTCGTGCGGTCAAGGTCGATGGCAAACAGATATTTGTCCAGCAGCTGGCCGCTGCGCCCCACAAAGGGCAGACCCTGCTCATCCTCATTCTGGCCGGGGCCTTCGCCCACAAACAGAACTTCGGCATCTTCCACACCCTGACCGAACACCACATTGGTGCGGGTCTTGCACAGCTCGCAGCGGGTGCAGGCAAGACAGCTTGATCTTAATGTTTCCCAATCCATGGCAGCTTGATCTCCTCTTGAAACGGTATGATACTTAATTCACAAATCGGAACAGCTTTTCTCCTAAAATAATAGTACAAAATCTAGGATGGTACGATGCATTGCATGAAGTGACGAATCCACTCAATGCCTCTTTTAGTATACGACTTTTCGGCAACATCATCAATACAGTGGCCGACAATCTTTTTAATGACATGCTCATCCATACCGGCTTTCTTTGCCGTGGTGACGAACGGAACACGACCATCATGAGGACGATGCCGGGGGGGGGCAAAGGCCTAAAGCATTCACGACGAATGCGTTGCCCTTTCTGTGTGTTTTGGCTGGTGACTTAACGATACCATAGGACGATTCACTCGTCATGAATGCGTAGAAATCACGCGATAATACGTTGTTTTATCAAAAGAATAAACAAAGAGTATCTCCACATGTTGATTTTAAATCAATCTGCAGCGATGACTGAAAACGATTACACGTGCGGATTTCAAAGCACTTATACAAATTGTATCCGCTTTCTCTTTGCAGAGCGCGGCTGGATGTGTTATAATCAAAATAGTTTTCTGCGATGCATTTTCAGGCGGTAGTGCCGGACGGCAGCGCGGGAGAAACCGGATAGCGGGAGAGTGGAACTTTTGGAGTTGGAACAGGCAAAAAAGCGCGTGGAAGAATTGCGCGCTGTGATCGAGAAAAACAATCGGCTTTACTATGACCAGGATGCCCCGGAGCTTGAAGATTTTGAGTATGATGCTCTGACCCGGGAACTGAAAGAATTGGAAGCGCAGTTTCCGCAGCTGGTCACGGCATCATCGCCTACCCAGAAGGTAGGCGGCACGGCCAGCAGCAAGCTGCCCAAGGTGACCCATGCGGTAAAAATGGAAAGCCTGCTGGATGCATTTTCGTATGATGAGCTGCGGGATTTTGACCGCCGCGTGCGGGAAGCCGGCATAGAGCCGGAGTATGTGGTGGAGATCAAGATCGATGGCCTTTCCTGCAGTCTGGAATACGAAAACGGTGAGCTGGTTCGTGCCTCTACCCGCGGCGATGGCGTGGTGGGCGAGGATGTGACTGCCAATGTCCGCGCCATCCGCAGCATTCCCAAAAAGTTGAAGGATGCACCGGAATTTCTGGAAGTGCGCGGTGAGGTATATATGCCGCATGGCGCGTTCCAGAAGCTGTGTGCAGAGCAGGAGCTGCAGGGCGCAGCGCCCTTTAAAAATCCGCGCAATGCGGCTGCCGGTTCGCTGCGCCAGAAGGATGCAAAGATCACCGGAAGCCGGGGCCTTTCTATCTTTGTTTTCAATGTGCAGCAGATCCGCGGCAAAACGCTTACCAAACATGCCGAAAGCCTGGATTACCTCAAGAGCCTTGGCCTGCCGGTCTCGCCGCGCTATCATATCGTGCATGACATTGAGCAGGCCATTGCTGAGATCGAGCAGATCGGTCAGAACCGTGCCAAACTGGATTTTGATATGGATGGTGCAGTGATCAAGGTGAACGATTTTGCACAGCGTGATTTGATGGGTTCCACCAACAAATTCCCACGCTGGGCAATTGCGTTTAAGTATCCGCCAGAGGTAAAGGAGACAACGCTGCGCAGCATTGAGGTCGCAGTTGGCCGCACCGGTGTTCTTACCCCGACGGCCTGCTTTGACCCTGTCTTTCTGGCGGGTACTACCGTTGCCCGCGCGACCCTGCACAATGAGGATTTTATCCATCAGTTCGGCCTTTGCATCGGCGATACCATTCAGGTGCGCAAGGCGGGTGATATCATCCCGGAAGTGATCGGTGTTACCCATCACGCAGAGGACGCACAGCCCTATGAGATGCCCACGGTCTGCCCCTCCTGCGGTGCGCCAGTCGTTCATCTGGAGGATGAAGCAGCTCTGCGCTGTGTTAACCCCGAGTGCCCGGCACAGGCACTGCGCAATATCATCCATTTTGCTTCCCGCGATGCAATGGATATCGAGGGCCTTGGCACAGCAGTTGCCACCCAGCTGGTGGAGAAGGACATGGTGCACTCCGCAGCGGATATCTACACGCTGACACGGGAACAGCTGCTGACGCTGGATAAGTTCAAGGAAAAGAGCGCCGATAACCTGCTGAACGCCATCGAGGCTTCCAAGCAGAACAATCTGGATAAGCTCCTGTTCGGCTTTGGCATCCGCAACATTGGCGATAAAGCTGCGGCCCTGCTGGCAGAGCATTTCGGTACGCTGCAGGCTGTCCGGGAAGCAAGTGCAGAGCAGATCAGCGAGATCGATGGGTTTGGCGGCGTAATGGCGCAGAGCGTCGTGGAATTCTTTGCAAAAGAGGGAACGACCGACCTTGTCCATCGTCTGGCCGATGCCGGATTGAATATGCAGTGGAAGGGCGAACCGAAGGGCGATAAGCTGGCAGGGAAAACGCTGGTGGTCACCGGCACGCTGGAAACTCTTTCCCGCAATGAGGCGGAAGCACTGATCGTGAAAAACGGTGGTAAGGCCAGCGGATCTGTTTCAAAGAAAACGGCCTATGTTGTGGCAGGCACGGCAGCAGGCTCCAAACTGACCAAGGCGCAGGCGCTTGGCATCCCGGTGCTGACCGAGGCAGAATTTCTGGCAATGATCAGCGACGAAAACACCTGATAAAACCGCTCCAATGGATATCCTCGCAGTTTTGTGCTGCGGGGATATTTTTATGTCCGCAGGTTCTATCCGGCAGGGACAGGCATATACTCATAGCAGGCAATGAGCCTGAAAAAGGAGAGGACAGTGTGGATGAGTATTATCGGGCGATACGCCTGCTTCCCTCATGGCTGGCCGGGCCATTGGTACAACTGCCAGCACAGACGGCAGCGCAGATCCATGAACTTCGGTTCCGGACAGGCTGTGGTGTTTTTGTTACACTGTCGGGTCGGCAGCTCCCACTGCAGGACCTGCCGGAGTGCCCGCTGCAGCTGAGGGAGTGTGTATTGGATCAGTTTCAGATCGAAGAGATCTTTCACACCCTGTGCGGCGGCGCGGTACATGCACACCAGACGGAGCTTGCGCATGGATTTCTGACCACACCCTCCGGCTGCCGGGTGGGTGTGGCAGGACGCTATGTGGATCGCGACGGCCAGACGGTTCTGCAGCAGGTGCAGGGGTTGAACCTGCGCATTGCAAGGGCAGTTCCGGTACAGCTGCCGAACGAACTTCTGGTGAAACTGAAAAAGCATTTTATTGGGATGCTTGTGGTCGGCGAGCCGGACAGCGGCAAGACGACGCTGCTGCGTCAGATCGCACGAGAACTGGCCGGGATGCAGCGGCGAGCCTGCGTGGTGGACGAGCGCTGCGAGATCTTTCCGCCGGGTGATTCCGAGAAGATGCCGCCGCTGGATCTGCTGTCCGGCATCCCTAAGGAACGGGCTGTGCAGATGGCACTGCGCACGCTTTCGCCGCAGGTTATTTTGCTGGACGAGCTTGGCACGCTTGCCGAAACTGCAGCGCTGGAACAGGGCTTTTACAGCGGGTGGACTTTGTTGCAAGCGTCCATGCCGCAAGCGTAGAAAGCCGCCCGGCGCGCAGGTGCAGGCGCTGCAGCGGCATGGAATGCTGCGTGTATTTGTACTGCTGCACGGCTTCACAACGCCGGGAAAAGTCCGGCAGGTCTGCACGGTATGATGCGGCTTTTTCATTGGGCAGCGGCTGCACTGCTCCTGCTGTGCGGGTGGCTGACCGGTTCGGCATTTCAGGTCAGAACAGAGCAGCATATCCTGCAGCTGCAGCGCACCGTGGAGCTGCTGCAGCGCATCCGGCAGGAGATCGCTTACCGCAGGCTGGATCTGGAACAGCTGCAGCGGTGTCTCGTGCAGGAAAAGCTGCTGGAAAGCGATGCAGCACAAAACTGCAGGAAATTCCGGTACCGGAAAGATTTGATGATGCGGAACGCCTTTGCTTTGAGCAGTGCTTTGCCGGCTTTGGCCAAAGCGAAGCGGCACAGGAATGCGAACGACTGGATTATTACTCGGCCCGTTTTGAAGCATTCCTGCACCAGGCGCAGCAGAAAGCGGCATCCGGGCAAGGCTTACCGTGCAGGCTTGGCCTTGCAGCCGGCGCGGTGGCAGCACTGATTCTTTGTAGTGGCAGGAGGACGAAAACTTGGAGATCGACCTTGTGTTCAAAATTGCAGCGATCGGTATTATCGTGGCCGTCCTGAACCAGCTGCTGATCCGTTCCGGCCGGGAGGATCAGGCCATGATGACGACCCTTGCGGGTCTTGTGGTAGTGCTTTCCATCCTTGTCAAGCAGATCAGCGCACTGTTCGTTACCATCAAGTCGCTGTTTGCACTATGAGTACATCTTTTTCCATTCTGGGGGCAGTGGTCGTCTTTGCAGCGGCGCAGCTTCTGCTGCGGAAGGATGCACCGGCCTATGCGTTTCTGCTGTCCGTTGGCGCAGCATTGTTTGTGCTGCTGCAGCTTGGAGCGGCGGTGCAGGAGCTGCTTCGGAATATATTGGCTTTCAGCCGCCGGGTGGACGGGCCTGCATTTGCCTGCCTGCTGCGCTGTGCCGGAATTTTGCTGTTGACCGATTACGCGCGGACCCTGTGTGAAGAAGCTGGTGCGGATACTCTGGCATGGTGCGCCGGGTTTGCGGGCCGATGTTTGGTTCTGGCGGCAGCATTTCCTCTGCTGGAAGAGATCTGCCAGAAAATCTGGGGGCTTGCCGCATGATAAAAAAATTCCTGCAAAAAGCGGCAGCGTTTGTATTGTGCACCGTATGCTTTCTGGCTTTTGCACCTGATGCGGCTGCGGCACAGCTGCAGGGCCTGCCCGGACAGGAGCTTTGGCAGCCTTATCTGGAAAAAGCTCCGCAAAGCGCAGAGTCCTTTGCCAAAGATCCGCTCAAATCTCTGCTCGTGCTCCTGCCGGGATCACCGGCAGAGATGATCCGGCAGATGGCACACTGCTATGCGGATGTTCTGCTGTTTTTACTGTTGCTGATCGTGCTTTCATTTCTGGTGGGAGGAGCAGCCGACAGCGCCTTGTTGGAACTGGCTGCGGCTGTGGGCTGCGGCACTCTTTTGTGGGGAGATCTGATCAGCCTTGCACAGCTGACCTGTGAGCGGATGGAGGGGTGGAAAAACTACCTTCTGGGTTTTCTTCCGGTGTACAGCGGTGTGCTCGCTGCCGGTGGAGAGGTAAATGCCAGCACAGCGGCAAGCGGTCTGCTGCTGACCGGGCTGTGCTTTCTGGCACAGGGTACGGTGCTTGTGGTCAGTCCGCTGCTGCAGAGCTACCTTGCGGTAAGCATGGCGTGCTGCATCAGCACCCAGCAGGGGCTTTCGGAAACGTGCCGTGTCATGGGCGCGTTGCTGCGCAGGGGGCTTGTCTGGGCTGGGCGGATTTTTGCAGTGCTGTTAGGGCTGCAAAGAGCGGTAACAGTTCAGCTGGACCGTTCTGCACTGCGGTTGGGCCAGCTGCTTACCGGCGGCGTGCCGGTGATCGGGCAGGCTCTGAGCGATACGGCAGAAGTATTTCTTGCCGGGATGCAGCTGCTCAAAAGCAGTCTGGGGTTTGCGGCACTTGCCGTGATCGGGGCCGAATTTCTGCCACTGTATCTGCAGCTTCTGCTCCATTTGCTATTCCTTGCAGGATGCAGGCTTCTGTGCGGCCTTGCGGAGAACCGGCGCTGTCAGGCGCTGTTTGACTGCATGGCCGAAGCGGTAAAATGCATGGCAGCAGTAACGGCACTGTTTTTTGAACTGCTGACGGTAGGTGTGGGGCTTCTGATGATGACGGGAGGCGGATAGGAAATGCACGCATTTCAGACGGCGGCATCGGCGTTCTGCATTGCCTGTATCTGTGCGGAGATCACGACGCTGCTGGCGGGCGCAGGCTGGGCGGGCAGATGCATAAAAGCCGTTGCCGGGCTATATATTCTAGTGATCCTGTTCCGGCTGGCCCCGCAGACGAAGCTGGAACTGAAAAGTGCAGCGGCGGCTGCTCCGGCAGCGGTCAGCATCCAGAGTACGGAGACATCGCTCTTGCAGGGAACGCAGGAACGGCTGGAAGCGGATCTTTGCGCAGAGTGTGAGCGGCGCTTTGGTACAAAGGTGAAACTGGAGATCACACTGACCCGGACAGAACAGACCGTTCGGGCAGAAAAGGTGCTTGTGATCCTCCCGGCGGCGTGCACATCCGCAGAGCAGAGCCGGATCGCGGCATATCTGCAGCAGGAGCTTGGCATGGCACCGATACTTGAAGTACAGGAGGACACCGAATGAAAGAAGCAGGGGGCATTTCGTTCGGAGATTCCGTGAAAGATTTTGCCCGGAAATGCAAAGGGAAACAGGGCAGAGCAAGGCTTGCTGCTGCAGTAGGCGTTCTGGCAATGCTGCTGATCCTGCTGTCGGAACTTTTTCCGCAGAACACGGCAGCGGGCAGCACAAAAAACACAAAGCCTGTCCAGAGCAGCACGGAATATCAGGCACAGCTGGAGAACCGGCTGGAACATCTGATCTCACAGATGAGCGGTGCGGGCAAAACGACCGTGATGGTCACGCTGGAGACTGGGGAAGAAGCCATTTATGCGCTGGATACACAGTCCGGAGAAATGCAGTCCCAGCAGACCCATGTTCTGCTGGAAGATGGTTCAGCCCTGACCGAAACGGTATGTCTGCCGCAGGTGTGCGGTGTGGCCGTGCTGTGCGAGGGCGGCGGAGACATCCGCGTTGCTGCCCGGATCACCGAACTGGTAAGCGCACTGCTGGATCTGCCATCCAACCGCATTTGTGGAACAGCGCAAGGGCTGGACCCTGCAGCTTTTATAAGGAGGAACGATTTATGAGAGCACTTTCCAGAAATACCCGCAGGGCCACAGCTGTTACATTGGCTGCCGCACTGGTGATCGCCGTATACTTGAACTGGCAGTACGCCCGCAGCGATGTGCCCACGGAACTGCCGGACAATGCTGCAATGGTCGCGGCAGAGGCTGAGGATGTCCCGGTACAGGCGCAGACGGTTCTGGATGAGCTGCCCACAGAGGCCGAAGCGGTGTCCAGCGCCAACAAAACTATGGTGAAGCGCAGCTTGTAAGCGTTGCCAGTGACAGCGGTGCAAAGTTTTTTGAGCAGGCTCGGCTTAAGCGGCAGAAGGCCCACGATGAGGCGATGGATTCCATCAAGAAAACGATGAAATCCTCGTCGCTTTCCGCAGAGGAAAAGAAGGAATATACCGCCCAGATGACCGCAAATCTGGAAGATCTGAATGCGGAGAATGAGATTGAAACGCTGATCAAAGCCAAAGGTTTTGCAGACTGCCTGTGCTTTTTGCAGTCCGGCCGGGCAGACCTTACCGTGATGACCTCCGGTGAACCGCTCACAGCGGCACAGGTGGCACAGATCCGGGATGTGGTGCTGAACAAAAGCACTGTGACTGCCCAGAACATCACGGTGGTGGAGGTCAAATAAGAAGGTGCGGCAGAGTTTTCCGAAACAAGTATTGAAATCGCACCCGCTTTGATGGTATAATAACTCTATCAATAAAGAATGATGTTGTCCTGCGTATGGCATTGATCGTTTCAGGCAGGACCATTTCAAACAAGAAAAAGCAGGCTGTGCCCGCTTTTGAATGGAGGACAACACAATGGATTTTCAGAATACAGATCTTCGGGGCTGCAGCCTTCAGATCTCCACCGAAGTCATTGGCAAGATCGCACGCTGCGCAGCATTGGAAATTGACGGCGTTGCCGAGGTTTCCTGCGGCAGACAAAATAAAAAGCTCAAGGATCTGCTGGAAGCATCCAGCATCCAGTCTCCGGTCGTGGTGGAAATGCGGGATGGTACCGCAAACATCACTCTGAACCTGATGATGGGCTTTGGCGCACGCATTCCTGCTGTGGCCGAAAAGGTGCAGGAAAACGTGAAGAACGCTGTGCAGAACATGACCAATGTCACTGTGAGCCGCGTCAATCTGGTGATCGCCGGCCTTGCAGAAACCACTGCAGCAGAGAAGTAAAATAAAATTCAGAATTGAAGCCGATCCTCTCTGTGCTCTGGCCGGAGAGGCTTCGTGCTGCGAGAGGAACATTATGGAAAATATTTTGCCCCGTAGAGAAGCACGCGAAAATGCATTTTTGCTGGCATTTTCGCAGACCTTTGGTGATATCCCGCTGGCAGAGGCCATTACCAGCCATGAAGAAAACGATGAAGAGCACCCTGTGGATGGTTTCAGCAAGCATCTGCTGAACGCATACTACGATCATTCTGCCGAGGTGGATGATGAGATCCGTGCACATCTGCGCAACTGGACCATGGAGCGCCTGCCTCGTGTCAGCCTGACCATCCTGCGTCTGGCAGTTGCCGAGATGCTGTTTGGCGGCGAGAATAAGCCCGGTGTTGCCATCAACGAGGCGGTGGAACTGACGAAAAAGTATGGTGCGGACGAAGATTACCAGTTCGTGAACGGTCTGCTTGGCGCAGTGGCCCGGGATCACGGTCTGGATGCGGAGCAGGCCGAACAGTGAGCCGTTATACGCTTGGCATTGATACAAGCAACTATGCAACCTCTCTGGCAGTGTTTGATACAGCTGGAGAGGTTGTTTGCGCAAAGAAGCGCTTTTTGCCGGTAAAAGCGGGCCAGCTGGGCCTGCGGCAAAGCGATGCATTGTTTCATCATACGGTCGCGCTGCCGGAGATGATGCAGGAACTGGCGCAGGAATTTGATCTGACGCAGATCGATGCTGTGGGCGTATCGCAAAAGCCCCGCCCGGTAGAAGGCAGCTATATGCCTTGCTTTCTTGCAGGTGTCAATGCTGCAACGGCCTTTGCACATGCAAAGGGATCCCACTTGTGCTGACGACCCATAAGCAGGGTCACGCTGCCGCAGCGCTGTTTGCAGCTAAGGGGGAACAGCTGTTTGCTGAAAAAGTTCTGCTGTTCCATATTTCCGGCGGCACCACGGACCTGCTGCTCTGCGATCAGGTGCGCCGGATCACAACGCTTGGCACCAGCACAGACCTTTATGCCGGACAGGCTGTGGACCGTGTGGGGGTCAGGCTTGGCTTTGGCTTCCGGCGGGTGCCGAGGTTTCCCGTCTGGCTGCACAGTGCACTGAGGAGATCAAGCCAAAATCCAGCGTGAAGGGGATGCAATGCAGCCTTTCCGGGCTGGAAAACCAGTGCAATGCCTTGCTTGCCGCAGGCAAAACGCCGGAATATGTGTGCAAGTACTGCCTGCTCTGTGTGGCGGATACAGTGGTAAAAATGACCAAAGCTGCACAGAAGGAATACCCCGGCCTGCCGGTGGTATGTGCTGGCGGAGTGATGAGCAGCGATATCATCCGTGCATGGGTGCAGAAACGTCTGCCGCAGGTCTACTTTGTGCCGGGACAGTATTCCAGCGATAATGCCATCGGTGTTTCGATCCTGGCAGCGCGGGAGGCCGGATTATGGCTGAAGTGATTACCGTTTCAGCACTCAACCGTTATGTAAAACGCTGCTGGATGCCAACGATGCTTTGTTTGACCTTGCCCTGCGCGGCGAGATCGCAAATTTTGTACAGAATGCGCGCAGCGGGCACTGCTATTTTTCTCTGCGGGATGATGTCTGCAGCGTCAAAGCGGTAATGTTCCGCACTGATGCACGCCGCCTTGCTTTCCGCCCGGAAGAGGGAATGCGTGTAGTCGTGCGCTGCCGCGCTACCCTTTATGAGCGCGACGGCGCATTTCAGCTGTACGTGAACGATATGTTCCCGGATGGCATTGGTGCCGCACAGCTGGCGTTGGAACAGCTCAAGGCGAAACTGGAGCAGGAGGGCCTGTTTGCACCGGAGCACAAAAAGCCGCTGCCGGAATTTCCTAAATGCATCGGTGTTGTTACCAGCAAGACGGGAGCTGCCCTGCAGGACATCCGCAATGTGCTCACACGGCGCTGGCCATCGGTACGGCTGCTGCTGTGTCCGGTGACAGTGCAGGGGTTTGAAGCCGCGCAGCAGGTGGCCGATGCCATCAAAAAGCTGGATCAGCGCAAAGAGGTGGACGAGATCATCGTTGCACGCGGAGGCGGCGCCGGGAAGACCTGTGGGTCTTTAACGCAGAGATGATCGCCCGGGCTGCATACCGCTGCAAAAAACCACTGATCAGCGCAATCGGCCACGAGATCGACTATACTATTCTGGATTTTGTGGCAGACTGCCGTGCCCCCACACCTTCGGCTGCAGCAGAGCTGGCCGTACCGGATCGGGCAGAGCAGGAACGGATATTGCTGGATTTGCAGCAAAATATTCGCAAAAATATGCAAAAACGTTTTGATTTATGCTATAATGGTCTGGAACAATACAACTTTGTGTTGGAGCAGGGCCTTGCACGCCGAAACTGGCAAAAGTCAGGGTCAGCTGCAGCAGGTGCAGGATGCCATCCGTCAGCAGATGCAGAAACGCCTGCATTCTGCAGAATTACAGCTGGGTCATGCGGCAGCACTTACTGGTTCGCTGGATCCATACAAGGTGCTGGCGCGCGGCTACACGATGGTCACAGCAGCCAACGGTACTATTTTAAATGCAGATGATCTGCAGCCGGAAAAACAATCTATGTTCGCAGCGCTTCCCGCCGTGCAAAGTGCAGGGTGGAAGCGGTGGAGGAGATCAATGAGAACACCCAAAAGTTTTGAGGAAGGCATGGAACGGCTGAATACGCTCCTTGCACAGATGCAGAGCGAGGATACGACCCTTGCAGATTCGGTCAAACTGTATGCAGAGGCCGCTTCTCTGATGGAGTACTGCCATGCTGCACTGGAAAAAACATCGCTGCAGATTGACGAGATCGACGCAAAGCTTGCGGGCACAGTGCAGGAGGAAAGCTAATGGACTATCAGGAGCAGTATCAGAATTATCTGGCGCAGGCAATGGCCGCGCTGGAAAAGGCCTGCGGCCGTTTTCTGCCGGAAGAATCCGAGGTGTGCCGTGCGGCACGCTACAGCCTGATGGGCGGCGGCAAACGGATCCGTGCAGTTCTTGTTCTCAGCGTCTGCGATATGCTGGGCGGCAGTATGCAGGCGGCACAGCAGTTTGCAGCTGCTGTAGAAATGCTGCACTGCTATTCGCTCATTCACGATGACCTGCCCTGCATGGACAATGATGATCTGCGCCGCGGCCGTCCTTCCTGCCACAAGGCGTTTAGCGAAGCAACTGCCATGCTGGCCGGTGATGTGCTGCTGACAGAAGCATTTGAGACAGTCGCCAATGCCCCGGCAGATGCGTCTGTCTGTGTACAGGCAGCGCGGGCACTGGGTGCAGGCGCTGGCAGCCGCGGCATGGTCTATGGGCAGGAACTGGATCTGAAATACGAAGCGTTGGCCGCAACAGAAGACCAGCTTCGGCTGATCCACCGCAATAAAACGGGTGCGCTGATCAATGCAGCCATCCAGATGGGTGCGGCTGCGGCCAAAGCAGATGAAGCACAGTGCAGAGCGCTGGAACAGTATGCTTATGGTCTGGGTCTTGTTTTTCAGATCGTGGACGATGTACTGGATGTTACCAGCACACCGGAACAGCTGGGCAAGCCCATTGGCAGCGACAGCGAAAATGGAAAGACTACCTTTGTGACCCTTTATGGTGCGGAAGGTGCCATGAAGCTTGCACATGACCTGAATCAGGAGACCTGCACGGAACTGCACCGGAATTTTGGCGAAAAAGCTGCGTTTCTGGAACAGCTTGCGCAGCAGCTTCTTGTGCGTAAAAACTAAAAATAATCCATACAGAATAAAGGAAAAAGATTATGCAGCTTATTCATAACATCCTGTCTTTCAATCAGATCCTTACGGTTTCACTGCTCGGCTGGCTTGTGGCGCAGGTGCTTAAAACCATCATCAATTTTATCCTGCTGGGCAAGTTCCAGTTGGAACGCATGTGGGGTGATGGCGGTATGCCCAGTGCCCACAGCGCAACGGTCTGTGCCATGGTCATTGCAACCGGACGCTGTGTGGGCGTTGACTCTGCCATTTTTGCAGTGGCAAGCGTGGTGGCAATCATTACCATGCACGATGCCATGGGCGTGCGGCATGAGACTGGCGAGCAGGCCAAGGTCCTGAACCAGATGATCGATCAGTGGATCGAAGTGAGCGAGAAGAATGCTCCTTTCCTGCAGAACATGCATCTGAAGGAGATGGTCGGCCATACGCCGCTGCAGGTCGTGGCAGGCGTACTGGTCGGCGCAGCCGTCGGCTTCCTGTATCCGCTGGCTTGAGGCATTCTTTTTTCACGCAGGAACGCACTGCAGCAACAGAAAATCTTCATTTGAAGGACGTGTGATTTATGGGAGCATTGCTGCTGGACAGCATCAATCAGCCCAGAGATTTAAAGCAACTGAATGAACAGCAGGTGAAACAGCTGTGCACGGAGATCCGCCAGTTTCTGCTGGAGAATATTTCCAAGACGGGCCCATCTTGCCTCAAACCTTGGCGTGGTAGAGCTTACCGTTGCGCTGCACCGTGTTCTGGATACACCACAGGACAAAATCGTGTTTGATGTCGGTCACCAGTGCTACACACACAAGATCCTTACGGGTCGGCGCGGACAGTTTGATAAGCTGCGTCAGCTCGACGGAATCTCCGGTTTCCCGAACCCAAACGAGAGTGAACACGATGCATTCATTGCCGGGCACGGAAACACGGCGCTTTCGCTTGCGATCGGCATGGCGTGGGCCAAAAAGCTGCATCATGAAGCAGGGCTTGTGGTCGCGGTGATCGGCGATGGTGCCTTTACCGGCGGCATGGTCTACGAGGGCATGAACAACATTGAACAGCTGGACAACCTTCTTGTGATCCTGAACGACAACAAGATGTCCATTTCTAAAAATGTCGGTGCACTTGCCCGCTATCTGACTCATTTGCGCACGACCACGGCCTATTTTGATGCCAAGGATAATGTGCGCAGCTTTTTGGATGGAGTACCGCTGGTGGGCGCTCCACTGAAAAAAAATATCACCGAGTGCAAGACGCTTTTGCGTCGGGCAATGTACCACTCTACCATGTTCGAGGATATGGGCTTCCAGTACATCGGGCCGGTGGATGGCCACAACGTGGAAGAGCTGGAACGCACACTGCGCACCATCCGCAACCGGCAAGGACCACATTTTCTGCACGTGATCACAAAAAAGGGCAAGGGCTATCAGCCGGCCGAGGTAAACCCCGGCAACTATCACGGCGTGTCGGCATTTGATCCGGATGGAATGCCCGACCCGGAGGTGGCACCAAAGGAATCGTTCTCGACGGTATTTGGCAATGCTCTTGTGACGGAAGGCGACCGGAACCCGAATATCTGCGCCATCACTGCAGCAATGAAGTATGGCACCGGCCTGCAGTTTTTTGCACACAGCCACCCGGAGCGTTTTTTTGATGTCGGTATGGCAGAGCAGCACGCTGTGACCTTTGCTGCCGGGCTTGCAAGTCAGGGCATGCTGCCGGTGGTATGCATTTATTCCACCTTCCTGCAGCGTTCCTATGATCAGATCATCCACGACGTAAATCTGCTGCGGGAGAATGTAGTTTTTGCCATCGACCGCGCCGGTTTTGTCCCAGCGGATGGCGAAACGCATCAGGGCATTTACGATCCCGCTTTCCTGAGCCAGCTTGGAATGCCGCTGTATGCGCCTTCCAATTATCAGGAACTGAATTACTGGCTGCAGCAGCTGTTGAGTGACCGCTTCCATGGTCCACGGGCAATTCGTTATCCCCGCGGTGGGCAGGATACAGCTCTGGCGGAATTTGGCTGCACCGGCGAAGATTATGATTTCCTGCGCAAAGCGGATGATGCAACAATCGTTCTGGTGAGTTACGCCGACGAACTGGCCGACCTTTTGCAGGCAGAACGTGAATTACAGCAGAAAAGTATTGCGTGTGATGTGATAAAGGCTGTAAAGCTGTATCCCTTTACAGATAAAATAATCGCTGATCTGTCGAAATATAAAATAATCCTGTTTGCGGAAGAATGCATTGCAAACGGAAGCATTGGTGAACATCTGGAATATGCTTTGCAGCAAAACGGATGGAATGGGCGCTTTATCCATTGTGCAGTGCGGAACGCGTGTCTTCCGCATGCCAGTGTGGCACAGATCAAACAGGCAACCGGTCTGGATGCAGCGCATCTTGTACAGGCCGTGCAGATGGCCGTGACGAAAGGAGAAAATTTACTGTGAAGATTCGATTGGACCAATATCTTGTTCAGCATGGTCTGACACAGAGCCGTGAGCGCGCAAAGGCGCTGATCATGTCCGGCATCGTTTTGTCAATGAGCAAAAGGTTGACAAGGCCGGAGAGATGATCAAGGAAGATGCCAAGGTGGAAGTGCGCGGGCACGACATTGGCTATGTCAGCCGCGGCGGCCTGAAGCTGGAAAAAGCTATGAAGTGTTTCCCGCTTACACCCAATGGCAAGGTCTGCATAGACATTGGAGCATCTACCGGCGGCTTTACGGATTGTATGCTGCAGAATGGTGCCGTCAAGGTTTATGCGGTGGATGTCGGCTATGGACAGCTTGCATGGAGCCTGCGCACAGACGAGCGCGTAGTGAACATGGAGCGCACGAACATCCGCAATGTCAAACCGGAGAATCTTGCCGAGCAGATCGAGTTTTTCAGTGTGGATGTCTCGTTTATCTCGCTGCACCATATTTTCCCGGTGGCACAGGCAATCACAACGCCGGATGCCATGGGCGTTTGTCTGGTCAAGCCGCAGTTTGAAGCTGGACGCGAAAAGGTTGGCAAGAACGGTGTGGTGCGCGACCCTGCTACCCACCGTGAAGTGCTGCACAATGCCATGGGCTATGCTGCTGCAAACGGTTTTGCTGTACGCGGATTGGATTTCAGCCCGGTAAAGGGACCTGAGGGCAACATTGAATACCTGATGTTCGTGCAGAAGAGCGGTGAACCTTCCGTGCTGGACGACAGCGTTGCAGAGCAGGTGGTGGCGGCAAGCCACAGCACGCTGGACCGCTGAGCTGCCATCAGACCAGAAAAAGGAGCTTCCCGCATGACGATCTATATTTCGCCGAATCCCGGCAAGACCTCTGCCAACGAGATCGCACTGCGCGCGGCGCAGATTCTAATGAACCATGGTGCAGCTGTTCTGATGTGTGAACAGCCACGCACAAGCTGCAGCACGGCCGGAGTGGTTTATCTGCCGCTGGAGGAATGCCTTGAGCAGGCAGATGTGATCCTGACCATTGGCGGCGACGGCACCATTCTGCATGAGGCAAATCTTTCGCTTCGGTACGCAAAGCCGATCTTGGGCATCAATCTGGGACGCTGTGGTTTTCTGGCTACCTGCGAAGTCAGCGAGATGGAAGCCAAGCTCTCCGCTGTTGCACGGGGAGAGTTCAGCGTAGACAACCGGATGCTTCTGTATGTCCGCGTTCTTGGCCACGATGGCTGGGAGGGCCACGCCCTGAATGACGTGGTGGTCACAAAGGGCCGCCTGCAGCAGGCGATCGATTTCAGCATTTACTGCGATGATATTTTAGTAGAGCACTACCGTGGGGACGGTGTGATCGTTGCAACGCCCACCGGCTCCACAGCGTATTCGCTGGCGGCGGGCGGGCCGATCCTGGATTCCCAGACGAAGGGCGTTGTTGTAACGCCTATCTGCCCGCACAGTTTGGCCAGCCCGGCCATGGTGTTTGCGCAGGAGCGCAAGCTGAATATCTGTGTGGGACAGGTGGCCGATGATGAAGTGTTTATCAGCTGCGATGGCAGAGCTGGCTGTCCGCTCAAGGCCGGCGCAACGGCCGAAGTAAGGCTCTCCGATCAGGTGGTAAAGCTGATCACCTTCGGAAAAGCAGATCAGTTCCAGGCCATTGACCAGAAGCTTCGCAGCAGACGATAAAGGGGAGGCGAGTTTACGATGGCGCGCAGCCGTAAGGAAGATGTAAAAAGCAAGGGAGAACGTCAGCAGGTGATTCTCCGGCTTGTGCAGGAACACCCGATCAGCCGGCAGGAAGTTCTGCTGGATCACCTTTCCAAAGAGGGATTCGAGGTAACACAAGCCACCGTTTCCCGCGATATCCGGGAGCTGTGTTTGGTAAAAGCTGCCACGGCAGAGGGGTATCGTTATGTCTCCAGCCGGAACGAAAGCTTCAACCCCAAAACGCAGGGAAGGTTTGAAACGATCTTTCATGAATCCGTGCTGGGGGTAGATTACGCCGGACATGTTGTGCTGGTAAAGTGCTATTCTGGCATGGCCAACGCCGCATGCGAGGTTTTTGACGCATTGCAGTGGAAAAATGTGGTCGGCACGCTTTCGGGCGACGACACGTTCCTGATCGTTGCACGGTCGGAGCGTGATGCAAAAACGATCTGCTCGGAACTGACGAGACACATTGGATAAAAATAACGCGGGAGAAAAGATATGCTGAGCAGCCTGCAAATTGAAAATGTTGCTGTGATCCAGAAGGCTGAAGTACATTTCAAGCCGGGCCTGAATGTTCTTACCGGTGAGACTGGTGCCGGCAAGTCGATCCTGATCGATTCCATCAATGCGATCCTGGGAAACCGCACTTCAAAGGATCTTGTGCGCACAGGGGCCTCAAGGCGGTGATCCGTGCAGCCTTTGAGGAGGTGCCCGGTACGGTACTGGACAGCCTTGAGAAGGCGGGCTACGAGCGCTCGGATGCACTGATGCTCAGCCGCGAGATCACAGCCGAGGGCAAAAGCACCTGCCGCATCAACGGAATGCCTGCAACGGCTGCGGTTCTGCGGGAGCTGTGCGGAGGACTTATCAATATCAACGGTCAGCACGACTCTGTGGGCCTTCTGAACCCGGCAAGACATCTGGGCATTCTGGATGATTATGCGCAGAACAGCGCGGAGTTTCAGGACTATTATGTCCTGTACCGGGAGCTTGTGCGCATCAAGCGGGAGCTGGATGCCATGATCACCGACGAAGCCGAAAAGCAACGCAGGATCGATTTGTTGAGCTATCAGGTGCATGAGATCGAGGATGCCGGACTGACCGCCGGAGAGGAACAGACGCTGGAAAGCCGCCGCAAGATCCTTGCCAATGCATCTGCCATCCGGGATAAGATCGCACAGAGCTATGCATTGCTTTCGGGCGATGACGAGGCCTCCGGCGCAGTCGATCTGCTGGGTGAGGCATCCAATGCAGTGGATGCTGCCGCGCAGCTGGATGATGCACTTGCCGGTGCATCCAGTCAGCTGCTGGATCTGTATTACAATGCAAAGGATGTTGCCGCAGATCTGATCGGTCGGCTGGATTCCTATGATACCAACGATGCGGAGCTGGACGAGATTGAGCAGCGTCTGGATCTGATCTACAAGCTCAAGCGCAAATATGGTGATACGGTAGAAGACGTGATCGCTTTTGGACAGAATGCAAGGGAAGAACTGGAGCGCATCCAGTCCTCACAGGAGCGGCATGACCACCTGCAGGCAGAAAAGCTCCGCCTTTATGCGCTGGCCCGTGAAAAGGCAGAAGCACTGACCCAGACGCGCCTGCGCGCTTTTGAAGAGCTGAACAAGCGTATTTCCGGCACGCTGGATTTTCTGAACATGCCGGGCGTGCGCATGACACTGCGCCATACCCGCGGCCCGCTGGCAAGCCATGGGCAGGACAGCATCGAGTTCTACATTTCCACAAACCCCGGTGAGGCGCCCAAACCCCTTGCAAAATTGCTTCCGGCGGCGAGCTGAGCCGCATCACGCTGGCCATCAAAATGCAATGGCCGATAAGGATGCCGTGCCTACCGTGATCTATGATGAGATCGACAGCGGTGTTTCTGGCAAAGCCGCCTGGCGTATTGGTGAGGTACTGCGCCAGAGCGCACAGGGCCACCAGATCTTGTGCATCACCCATACAGCCCAGATCGCTGCACTGGCGGACTGCCATCTGCTGATTCAGAAAAATGTAGCCAATGACCGCACCTATACCGAGATCCATCCGCTGGATGAGGAGGGCAGGGTGGAAGCACTGGCCCGGCTGATCTCCGGCGACCACGTTACCGAGCTTTCGCGTGCCAATGCCCGCGAAATGATGGGTCTTGGCGCAAGATAAACCAAAAAAGCCGCTGCAGATAAGGGGTTGACAAGCCCGAAGCATTGTGATAAAGTAGTCCTTGTTAATGGCGATGAAGGGAACAAGTACCTTGAAGTGTTCTGCCCAGAGAACCCCGGTTGGTGTAAGGGGCCGCAGAGCAACAGGGGAAATACCTCCCGGAGCTGCAGGCTGAATGCCGTTCAGGTTAATAGGCTGTGCCGCGTGCGAGCGTTACAAACGCAGGAGTGTCTCTCTACTCTGGGGTGTGCACTCGTGAGGTCGTTTCTGTGAGGAAGCGGCAAACAGAGGTGGTACCGCGAATTTTCTCGCCCTCTGCCAAATTCATTTTTGGCAGGGGGTGTTTTATTTTTCCCTCTGCCCACAAACAGGAGGAAAAAATCATGACTCTGTACGAAGAACTCAAGGCCCGCGGCCTGGTGGCCCAGATCACCGATGAAGAGATCATCGACCTGATCAACAATGGCAAGGCAACCTTTTACATCGGCTTTGACTGCACTGCCGACAGCCTGACCGCAGGCCACTTTATGGCCCTGACCCTGATGAAGCGCCTGCAGATGGCAGGCAACAAGCCTATTGCCCTGATCGGCGGCGGCGATCGCGACCCCTCCGGCCGTACCGACATGCGCAAGATGCTGACCAAAGGGATATCGCCCACAATGCCGCATGCTTCAAAAAGCAGATGGAAAAGTTCATCGACTTCTCTGAGGGTAAGGCACTGATGCTCAACAACGCAGACTGGCTGCTGAACCTGAACTACGTGGAACTGCTGCGTGATGTGGGTGCCTGCTTCTCCGTGAACAACATGCTGCGCGCCAAGTGCTACGAGCAGCGCATGGAGAAGGGCCTGTCCTTCCTCGAGTTCAACTACATGCCCATGCAGTCCTATGACTTCTACTACACCTGTTCAAGAACTACGGCTGTAACATGCAGTTCGGCGGTGACGACCAGTGGAGCAACATGCTGGGTGGTACGGAACTGATCCGCAGAAAGCTGGGCAAGGACGCGCATGCCATGACCATCACCCTGCTGACCGACTCTCAGGGCAAGAAGATGGGCAAGACCGCCGGCAATGCTGTCTGGCTGGACCCCAACAAGACCAGTCCATTCGAGTTTTACCAGTACTGGCGCAATGTGGGCGATGCCGATGTGATGAAGTGCATCCGTATGCTCACCTTCCTGCCGCTGGAGCAGATCGACGAGATGAGCACATGGAAGGATCAGCGCCTGAACGAAGCTAAGGAAATTCTGGCTTACGAGCTGACCAGCATGGTCCATGGCAAAGAAGAGGCCGAGAAGGCCCAGAATGCTGCCCGCGCACTGTTCAGCGGCAGCGCAATGGATACCGAGCACATGCCTTCTACTCAGCTGACTGAGGCCGACCTGACCAATGGCTCCATCGGTATCCTGACCCTGATGGTCAAGGCTGGTCTGGCAGCATCCAACGGCGAGGCACGCCGTCTGGTCGTGCAGGGCGGTGTTCTGGTGGATGGCGAGAAGGTAGCCGCTCCCACCGTTGGCTTCACTGCTGAGCAGCTGGCAAAGGGTATTGTGATCAAGAAGGGCAAGAAGATTTACCACAAAGTCACTCTGTAAAAATATTGAACATGAAAATGCCGGTGTACTCTGTTTTGGAGTGCACCGGCATTTTTTCACTTGATGGAGGATTGCTCGCTTGCTTGCAGAATTTACAGCTCGTAAGCCTTCTTCAATGCTTCGTAAGCTGCATCCTCATTCTCTGCGTGGACCAGCAGGGAAATATCCAGATCGCTGGTGGTGATAAGCAGTACTTCAATGCCGGCCATTGCCAGAGAATTCAGTGCACGGGCAGCTACGCCGCAGCTGGTGACCATTTCTTCACCAAACAGGTTCAGCTTGGAATAACCCACGCTGATCAGCGGGGAAGCCTTAGCATCCTTGTCCAGATTTGCAACGGAAATAGCCTTCATCACCAGCGGAAGATCACTGCTGGAAGCGGTAAAGCTGAAATCAATGGTGGTGCCATGGGGTGCACTCTGGCTGATCATATCTACGACCACACCGTTATCTGCAAAGATCTGCAGGTAACGTGCGAGACTGTTGCCCTTGAACTCTACATCCTGCACACTGATCATCATGAGGCTCGGCTCAATATTGATCTTCGATACTCCGTACATAAGGATCCTCCGTTCTGCCCGAAAGGCGGGCTTCAACAATACAAAAACATTCAGGTAAGCTGTAAAACTCCGGGTCGATATTTTCCCGGGCAATGGACTGAATCATTTCCAGGCTGAAATCTGGATACGCCTGCCGTACTCCGTGGGCCTTTGTAAGGGCTTCGGTATAATCGCGGAACAGGTAGGTACGCACATTGGATTTGCCTGCATCATAGTGGGTCACCGTCGGCAGAAGTCTGGGAGAGAGCACGCTGCAACGGACAGTGCCGTCCGGTTCGGTCGTTTTTTCAAGCTGAACCGATAAAATTGCGCCGACCAGCTGATCGGGCTTTTCCTGCGTGCTGATAAAATTGCCCAGAGAATAGGCCGTGAACACCTGCCTGCCGTCTGCTGCAGTCAGCCACTGTGCATTTTGCAGCACATGCGGGTGGGTGCCAATGATCAAGTCTGCACCCCAGTCTGCAAGGTTTTGCGCCAGAGTTCGCTGCGGATCTGCGATGGCATGGCTGTTTTCTACGCCCCAGTGCACACCCACCACCACAAAATCTGCAAGCTGACGTGCCGCTTTTACCTGCTGCTCGATCACATCGGTCTGGCTGGTATAGATCACATTGGCCTGCATGGAGCTGTTCTGCGGGATGCCATTGGTATACTCTGTGTAGGAAAGATACGCGATCGTTACACCATTGACAGTCTGCAGCGGGACATGACCGTAGTCACTTTCTCCCTTCCACAAACCGGTGGTCACTACATCCTCCGGCATACTGCCCCAGAAGCGCAGGGTAGCGGCAATGCCGGAAGCGCCTTTATCGTAGGTGTGGTTATTGGACAGGCTGAACACCCGCACACCCGCCCGGTAAAGCGCACGGGCGCAATCGCCCGGCGTAGAAAAGCATGGGTAGGAGGATGGCTCCAATTCATCCGTGCAGAGCGTTTCCTGATTGATCCAGTTCACATCATGCTGTGCATAAAAAGGCGCAATATGTTCGTAACAGTAATCGAAACTGTAAGCTTCCTCTCCGGAAGCGCGGCGCTGCGCCTGCTTATAAATGGGAGCGTGGATCAGATTATCTCCTGTTGCAGAAAAGCGGACAGTCTGAACCAGCGGCTGCGGTTCCGGCTCTGGCGCAGGCTCTGCTTCTTCCGGCTGTGATACAGTGGCAGAACCTGCAGAAGAGCTTTCCGTGCTCACCGGTTCTGCCGTCGGTATGCTTTCCTGCAGAAAGAACTTTGGCAGCAAAGGCAGGCAGAACAGAAATACGATCAGCACCGCTCCGGCTGTCCAGAAAGCCTGCCTTCTGGCACGGCGTTTTGCAGTCGGTCTGCGCCGGTGCTGTTGCGGGGATTGTTTGTTCATCCGCGTCCACATCCTTCCACCCTGTTTCTGCCAAAAGCAGAGCAATCAGGCTTTTTAAAGTGCAGCGATCATATCACCCATATTGTACAGGCCCGGCTCCTTTTTTGCAAGGTAAACTGCTGCATTCACAGCGCCGTTTGCAAAAATATTGCGAGAGTAAGCGGTGTGCTTGAGAGTGATCACCTCGTCCGGGCCGCAGAACAGCACTTCGTGATCACCCACGATGCTGCCGCCGCGCACGGAACTGATACCAATTTCCTTCGGGTCGCGCTTTTGACGGACAGAAGAACGGTCATACACATAGTGATATTCGCCATTGTTTTGCTCATTGATGGCATCGGCCAGCATCAGAGCGGTGCCGCTGGGTGCATCCAGCTTGTTGTGGTGGTGCTGCTCCACGATCTCAACATCGTAGTTCACACCCAGAATAGCCGAAGCGCGCTTGCACAGCTCCGACAGCACATTGATGCCCATGGACATATTAGCGCTCTTGAACACCGGCACCGTGCGGGATAGCTGCACCACCTTGAGCTGCAGCTCTTCCGAAAGGCCGGTGGTGCACACCACGATGGGCAGCTTGTGAGCTTCACAGTAGGGCAGAGCCTTTTCCACAGCGGCCGGAGAGCTGAAATCGATGATCACATCGCCCTTGCCGTCCAGCTTTTCCAGGCTGTCATACACAGGGATGCCGTTCTGTTCGCCATCCTTTATGTCGATGCCTGCAATCACACGGCAGTCCTCGCGCTGTGCGATCATATCACACAGCACATGGCCCATGCGGCCACCGATGCCCTGAATCACAATATCCGTCATAATTTTTATCCTTTCCTGCCCGTTTTGCATATCGGCATATCGCAAAATGCCCGGACAGAGCGCTCTGCCGGGCATTTTGCAGCCAAAAACTTATTCTGTAATAAGACCCTCTGCACGCAGAGCCTTTTCAATCTGCTCCTTGTGGGCCTCGCTCGGCTCTACCAGAGGCAGACGGCACTCGCCGGCCTCCCAGCCCAGCACGTTCATAGCATACTTCACCGGGATGGGATTCACTTCACAGAACAGCGCATCAGCCAGCGGCAGCATTTCCAGCTGCAGCTTACGGGCCTTTGCGGTATCGCCGTCAAAGAATGCCTTGCAGCAGTTGTGCACCAGCTCCGGCTTGACATTGGACACGACGCTGATCACGCCCTTGCCGCCCAGAGCCAGCAGGGGAACCACCTGATCGTCGTTGCCGGAATAAATGTTCAGCTCGTCGCCGCACAGCTGTGCGATCTTGGCCACCTGAGAGATGTTGCCGGAAGCTTCCTTGATGCCGTTGATCAGAGGATGCTTGCTCAGTTCCAGAGCAGTCTCCGGGGCAATGTTCAGGCCGGTGCGGGAAGGCACGTTGTACATGATCACCGGGATGCCTCCGGCCTCAGCCATGGCGGTAAAGTGAGCAACCAGACCAGCCTGAGAGGTCTTGTTGTAATAGGGAGTCACCATCAGCAGAGCGTCTGCGCCGCATTCGGCAGACTTTGCGGCCAGTGCGCAGCCGTGGTCGGTATCGTTGGAGCCAGCGCCTGCAATGACGGGCACGCGGTGGTTGACAACCTCCACCGTATACTTGATGGCGGCAAGCTGCTCCTCATCGGTCATAGTAGAGCACTCGCCGGTGGTGCCGCAGATGATGATGGCATCGGTATGGTGCGCGATCTGATCCTCGATGATGCGGCCCAGCTCGTCAAAGTTGATGCTTCCGTCCTCGTACATCGGGGTGATAATGGCAACACCCGCGCCGGTAAAGACAGGATTCTTCATAGCCTAAAACTCCTTTGTATGCGCTTTTGCGCAAAATATACTTAGTCGAAATAGCCCTTTGCGGCCAGCAGCTCTGCCAGCAGAACTGCGCCGCCTGCAGCACCGCGCAGGGTGTTGTGGCTCATGCAGGCAAACTTGTAATCAAACAGGGTGTCCTCGCGCAGGCGGCCGATGCACACAGCCATGCCGTTCTCGGTGTTGCGGTCCAGCTTGGTCTGCGGACGATCCGGCTCGGTGAAGTAATGTAAGAACTGCTTGGGTGCGCTGGGCAGGTCAAGCTCCTGTGCGGGGCCGCGGAAGTTTGCCCATGCCTCCAAAATCTGCTCCTTGGTGGGCTTCTTCTCAAAGCTTACAAACACGGCAGCGGTGTGGCCGTCGGAGACAGGCACGCGGAAGCACTGTGCGGTGATTACCGGCTTTTCGGCATTTACGATCTTGTCGCCCTCAATGTGGCCCCACAGCTTCAGCGGCTCCTTCTCGCTCTTCTCTTCTTCGCCGCCGATGTACGGAATAACGTTGTCTACCATCTCCGGCATACGGTCAAAGGTCTTACCTGCACCGGAAATGGCCTGATAGGTGCACACCAGAGCCTTGCTGACACCAAAATCCTTCATCAACGGGTGCAGGGCGGGAACATAGCTCTGCAGGCTGCAGTTGGACTTGACGGCAATAAAGCCGCGCTTGGTGCCCAGACGCTTGCGCTGTGCGGGGATGATCTGGATATGATCTGCGTTGATCTCCGGCACGACCATCGGCACATCCGGGGTAAAGCGGTTTGCACTGTTGTTGGACACCACCGGGCACTCAGCCTTTGCATAGGCCTCTTCCAGAGCCTTGATCTCATCCTTGGGCATGTTGACTGCACAGAAGATAAAATCCACCTGAGAAGCAACCTCTTCCACCTTGGATGCATCCAAAACTACCATCTTCTTGACACTTTCCGGCATGGGGGAGGTCATGGCCCAGCGGGGACCGACAGCTTCCTCATAGGTCTTGCCAGCGCTGCGGCCGGATGCGGCCAGAACGGTCAGCTTGAACCAGGGGTGATTTTCCAGCAGCGTCACAAAACGCTGACCGACCATACCAGTCGCACCTACGATACCCACTTTATACTGTTTTTCCATTTCCAGCACCTTTCCTTTCGTGAAAGCGAACTCAATAAATATTTCTATTACATAGATTCACGGCTTGCAAACCGGACAGCGATGCAATATAATAGATACTGTTTATACAGATTTTATGATATCATTGATACGGTGTCCGTGTCAATCATCGGAAAGGCAAATTGCACGCTATGTTAAAAAAAGATTTTTGGTATGATTTACCCAAAGAGCTCATTGCACAGGAGCCGGCTGACCCCAGAGACTCTGCACGGCTGATGGTGCTGAGCCAGAAAGACGACAGCATCCAGCACAAGATCTTCCACGATCTACCGGAATTTTTAGAGCCGGGCGACCTGCTGGTGGCAAACAATTCCAAGGTCCTGCCTGCCCGCATCGTGGGCGTCAAGCAGCCCACCGGTGCTGTGTGTGAGCTGCTTTTGCTGCGTCAGGTCAAGGGCGACCAGTGGGAGTGCCTTGCAAAGCCCGGCAAGCGGATGCAGCCCGGCACCAAAGTGAGCTTTGGCGATGGCTCCTTGACTGCTGTGGTGGATGAGACCATGGAGGACGGCAACAAGTACGTTACATTCTATTACGATACTGAGACGCTTTATGAAAAGCTGGACGAATTTGGCAAAATGCCTTTGCCGCCCTATATCACCAAGCAGTTGGAGGATCAGAGCCAGTACCAGACCGTCTATGCCGAAGGAGCTTGGCAGCGCCGCAGCGCCCACGGCTGGCCTGCACTTCACGCCGGAGCTGATGGATACCATCCGCGCCAAGGGCGTGAACATTGCCGAAGTGACCCTGCATGTGGGTCTGGGTACCTTCCGCCCTGTACAGGAGGACGAGATCGCGGATCACAAAATGCACAGCGAATGGTACTGCATCGATGAAAAAGACCGCGCAGATGATCCGCGATACCAAGGCTGCCGGTCACCGTGTGATCGCAGTGGGCACTACCAGCTGCCGCACGCTGGAAGCCGTTGCCGCAAAGTACGGCGAGATCCGCGCCTGCAGCGGCAACACTTCTATCTTCCTGTATCCAGGCGTGAAGTTCAACTGCATCGACGGCCTGATCACCAACTTCCACCTGCCGGAAAGCACCCTTATCATGCTGGTGTCGGCCCTGTATGGCTACGAAAAGACCATGGCAGCCTATAAGGTGGCTGTGGAGGAACGTTATAGATTCTTCTCTTTTGGCGATGCAATGCTGATTCTTTGATTATTTTTCCCGCTATTCTGTTGTTGATGAGCCTGATCCCGGGCTTTTTCATGAAGATCGCACGGCTGTTTTCCGTGCACAGAAAGGAACAAAAACTATGCCTTCTTTGACGACCTATAAGCTGCTCAAGCAGGAACACGACGCCCGGCGGGGCGAGTTCAAGACCGTGCACGGCACGGTGCAGACGCCCGCTTTTCAGAACGTGGCTACCGCCGGTGCCATCAAGGGCGGGTTGTCTGCTCAGGACCTGAAAGACATTGGCGCACAGGTCATGCTGTGCAACACCTACCACCTGCATCTGCGCCCCGGCGACAAGCTGGTAGCCGATATGGGCGGTCTGCACAAATTTACCCGCTGGAACGGCCCCATTCTGACCGACAGCGGTGGATTTCAGGTATTCAGTCTGGCAAAGCTGCGCAAGATCACCGAAGAGGGCGTGACCTTTGCCTCCCATCTGGACGGCCACCGCATCTTTATGGGCCCGGAAGAGCATGCAGATTCAGGCAAACCTTGGCTCCACCATCGCCATGGCCTTTGATGAATGCGTAGAGAACCCCGCCCAGCACGATTATTCCAAGGCCAGCTGCGAACGAACGACCCGTTGGCTGAAGCGCTGCAAGGATGAAATGGCCCGCCTGAAGCACGAGGGCATTTCCGTGAATCCCGCTCAGCTGCTGTTTGGCATCAATCAGGGCTGTACCTTTGCGGATCTGCGTGTGGAGCACATGAAGCAGATCGCAGACCTTGATCTGGACGGTTACGCCATCGGCGGTCTGGCTGTGGGCGAGCCCACCGAGGTGATGTATGAAATGATCAGTCAGGTGGAGCCCCACATGCCCAAGGATAAGATCCGCTACCTGATGGGCGTTGGCACCCCCGGCAATATCATTGAGGCAGTTTCCCGCGGCGTGGATCTGTTTGACTGCGTGATGCCCAGCCGTAATGCACGCCACGGCCACTTGAACACCTGGGGCGGTATCATCAACATCAAGAATGCAAAGTATGAGCGCGATGAACGCCCTATTGATCCTGCCTGTGGCTGTCCGGTCTGCCGCAGCTATTCCCGTGCCTATATCCGCCACCTGTTCAAAGCGGAGGAGATTTTGGGAATGCGCCTTGCCGTCATGCACAACCTGTGGTTCTATAACCATCTGATGGAGCGTATCCGGGATGAGCTGGATGCAGGCACCTTCACGGCTTTCCACGATAAATATGTAAAGCTTCTGGATACCCGAATTTGAGAATAAGCCTTGCAACAGGTCGTTTAAAAAGGTATAATAAGCTTATCTGAATTTTGAGAGGAGATTTTGCCCCATGCAATTTCTGACTACCACTTCCGAAGGCTACATCAGCCTGTTCTTCACACTGGCTCTGATGCTGGTTCTGCTGTACTTCATGATCTATCGTCCCCAGAAGAAGCAGGAGAAGAAGGATGCCGCAATGCGCAGCAGCCTGGAGATCGGCGATCAGGTCACCACCATTGGCGGTGTCATTGGCCGTGTTGTTGCAATCAAGGACGACACCTTTGTTCTGGAGACCGGTGCTGACCGTGTGAAGATCCGCTTCACCAAGACTGCAATTTCCGCTGTTGAAAAGCTGAATATGGACAAGGCTGACAAGAAGTAAGCTTTTTCTTCAAACAATTAAGAGCATATCAAACGCGTCTTCCTGCATAGATTACTGGCAGGGAGGCGCGTTTTTATGTCTGAGAAAAAATCTTTTCCCGGCGGAACTCCGGGTTCTTCTGCTGGCTGGGGCAGTCGGCGTTATGGTCACAGCGGGCGGGCTGGCCGCAATGGCAGCGCTGATGACAGCACAGGGTTATTCTGGTGCCGCCGCACCGCCGCTGGCAACAGCAGCCGTTGGTGCAGGGAGCCTTTGCAGCGGTTGGATCGCTGCATTTTGCAAGAAGGAACGCGGCCTGCTGTGCGGGCTTGTACAGGGCCTGTTTTATGCGGCATTGCTCGTGGTGCTCAGCGTTCCTTCCGGTACGCTTACGGAAGAGCCGCCGCTGCTGCGGTTTGCTGTGCTGATCCTTTGCGGCAGTATTGGCGGATTGCTGGGCATGGTGACCCGGGAGAAAAAGCGCCGCAGCTGAACAAATAAAACAAGGAGGTTCGATCATGTGGGTCTATCAGCAAACAGGAACGCCAGCGCATTTGCCAGAAGCCGCGCAGCCGCTTCCCACAGGTGAAGCTGCGCTTCTGCCGCAGCCGCAGAAAACACTGCCGCCAGAACGATCCGCACCGGAAGTGCCTTCACCGCTGCAGAGACATAATACGGAAACCCGGCAGAAAACCTGCTGGCTGCTCGTCTGTGCCTTTCTGATCGGCTCTGGCTCAGCTGGCGTGCTTCTGGCTTTCTGCGAAAGCAGCAGCCGGACTGGCTGCAATATTACCTGCAAAGCTGGCGCGGCCTGTTTGCTGCTGCAGATGCACATACTGCGGCCAGCCTTTTCGGAATGGAATATCTTACGCTGGCTGCGGCCGCGACCCTTCTGTTCCTGATGGGCTTTTCCGCACTGGGGCCGGTTTTGATCTTTTTGTTTACGATGTTCTATGGGCTGGGAAACGGGACGCTGTTTGTGCAGCTGCTTTCCGACACGGCACTGAAAAGAGAAACGTGGCTTCTGCTGCTTGCATTTCTGCCTGCGGCAGCTGCTTCTGCAGGGCTGTGCACGCTCGGCACAGATTCTCTGCGGGTGAGCAGCCAGATCCGCGTCTGTTCCTTTTTTGCAGCAGGGCCTGACCGGGAGATCGTCCGGCCACATGGATTCATCCGGCAGTATCTGCTGACGCTGACGTTATTTGTGCCGCTGTGCGGCATTTCTGCAGCGCTTGCAAGCATTGGAAGCAGGCTTTGAGCAAGGCTTTGAGCAAGGGCTTTTCTTGCGGGTTTGCTTGTTATATGCTACAATAGAGAATAATAAAGCCAAGACAATGTAACAGGAGCTTTTTTGATGAAGGAACCAAAACTGAAAACTGTATATGTGTGTTCCAACTGCGGCGAGACAAGCCCCGCTGGATGGGCCGCTGCCCAAGCTGCGGCAGCTGGAACACGATGAACGAGGACGTTGTAGCGGAACCCCCAAAGCAGGTACTGACGCAGCCAAACAGGCGGCAGCCGCCCGCCCGGAAGGGGTGACCACCCTGACCGCAAAACGCCTTTCTGAGATCAGCATGACCGAAGAAAAAGCCGTATTCTGACCGGCATTTCGGAGCTGGACCGTGTACTTGGCGGCGGCATTGTGCTGGGCGGCGTTGTGCTTTTGAGCGGTGAGCCGGGTGTGGGCAAATCTACTATGCTTTTGCAGCTGTGCGGCGCCATTTCCAACCAGCACAGCGTTTTGTATATCACTGGCGAGGAATCGGTGCGGCAGGTCAAGCTGCGCGCTGCCCGGCTGAAAGTGCCGCAGGATAACATCTTTCTGGCAGCGGAGAATGATGTGGACGAGATCTGCGGCCTGATCGAAAAGAAAAGCCGGATCTCGTGGTCATCGACTCCATCCAGACGATGCGCTGCATGGATATCTCGTCCTCCGCCGGTACGGTAAGTCAGGTCAAGGAAAGTGCGGCCCGCCTGCTGGCCGTGGCCAAAAAGCAGGAGATCCCCATGTTCATTGTGGGCCATGTGAACAAGGACGGTGCCATTGCAGGCCCCAAAGTCATGGAGCATATCGTGGATACGGTGCTTTACTTTGAGGGCGATAAAATGCTGCCGTACCGCATCCTGCGTGCGGCCAAGAACCGTTATGGCTCCACCAATGAGCTGGGCATGTTTGATATGACGGGCAGGGCCTTGCTGAGATCGAAAACCCTTCACAGATGCTGCTGGAAGGCCGTCCTCTTGGCGTTTCCGGCAACTGTGTGGCCTGTACCATGGAGGGCAGCCGTCCCATTTTGAGCGAAATTCAGGCCCTTGCAACCAAAACCAATTTTCCAGCACCGCGCCGTGCCTGCAGCGGCTACGACTACAACCGCATGAATCTGCTGATCGCTGTGCTGGAAAAGCGTGCAGGGTATTTCTTTGGCAACCTGGATGTATATATCAACATCGTGGGCGGCATTGCGCTGCGTGATACTGCCTGTGATCTTTCTGTCTGCTTGAGTATGGTCTCCTCACTGCTGGACAGGCCCGTCAGCGATAAGCTGATCGCCATTGGCGAGGTCGGCCTTGGCGGTGAAGTGCGCAGCGTACCCAATCTGGAACAGCGCCTGCATGAGGCAGAGCGTATCGGCTTTGAACGTGCGGTGATCCCGAAGCACAGCCTGAATCATCTGAGCCCGGCAGATTATCCTGGAATGCAGCTGATCGGCGCGGCTTATATCACCGATGCAATCAATGCCCTGAAATCTGACCGCTTATAAGAGGAAAAACAATGTCGATCTATCTGGACGAGAAAAATCCCGGCAAGCACAAGCCCTTCGATGATGCTGCGCCGGACATTGTAGAATACGTCCGCTATCTGGAAGTGATCGCGGGCAAAAGCGCAAACACGGCGTTCAGCTACTACTGTGATCTGCGCGGATTCAGCCGTTTTATGAAGCGCCGCCGTGGGCTTGTGCCCGAAGACAGCGAGATGAAGGATATCGACCCCAACGGGCTGGACACCGCATTCTGGGCCTCCGTAACAAAGGAGGATATCTACGAATATCTGTACTTTTTAAACCGCGAGTGCGGCAACAAAAAGTCCTCAACGGCCCGGCGGCTGGCAAGCCTGCACGGCTTTTATGATTACCTGGTCAATCAGGTCAACCGGCTGGATGCTGATCCGACTGCGGCCATCCACCCACCCAAACAGGATAAGGTACTGCCCAAATATCTGACGGCGGAGCAGTCCATGGAGTTATTGGAAAGCACGCAGACCCAAAGCGATTTTCCGGGCGGGATTATTGCATGGTGACGCTGTTTTGAACTGTGGAATGCGTCTGGCAGAGCTTGTCGGCATGAATCTGGACGACATTGATTTGGAAAACCGCCAGATACGCCTGTTTGGCAAGGGCCACAAGGAGCGCATGGTTTATCTGAATGATGCCTGCATGGAAGCATTGCGGCTGTATCTGGGCAAACGCAATACGATGGAGGGGCTTCTGCCGCAGGAAAAGGCGGTCTTTATTACCCGACGGCGCAAAGAGCGTATCTCGAACCGCAGGGTAGAACAGCTAGTGACCGGTGCAATGAAAGCAGCCGGATTAAAAGGCTTTTCCACACATAAGCTGCGCCACACTGCCGCAACTCTGATGTATCAGACCGGCAATGTGGACATCCTTACACTCAAGCAGCTTTTGGGCCACAGCAACGTGTCTACCACACAAATTTATACGCACCTACAGGAATTTCAGGTGCGCGCGGCTATTGAAGAAAACCCGCTGGGCAAGGTCAAAAAGCCCAAAGCATCTTCTCACATCTTGGATACAACAGAAAGGAAACAGGGAGACAGCAGAGGATTCAGCTCTGGATGAGGAACTTTCGTCTGTGCCCATGAAAGCCTTTGAGGGTGCGGCTCAGGATGGCATCGGGCTGGATGCTTCCGTGCTTGCAATGAAGCCTGATGCGAACGCTGGAAACGGAAATTCCTGAACCACATAAGAATACCCATAAAATGAAACGATACCGTCTGTGACGCGTCCAAAGTGCGGATATGTCATCGGCGGTATTTTTATAGATATATTTATATAAATAATGGAATGATAAGCTGTGATCTGGCCAGCGATTTGAAATCGTACGAGCAAATGGTCGTGCGCAGAAAAATAAAAAAGATTAGAATGACCACAGAACTTATAGCAACATAAAAAGAGAATCTGGAAAAATAAAATGCAAGCGCGCATGGCAGCGGCAGACTGTGCAGCATTTGTAATTTGTAAGTCCATAAAAAGATTGTAGCACCAAAATACAAATGAGACACAAAAATATAAAAAACGCAAAAGTTGAATCATACGGTATTACAGATGGCTGCAGATCCGCAGGTCGCGGAAAAAGGCCAGATTCAGGAAAATAGAGATTTTTCGCTTCCCTATATTTCGCATAACGTGCATTATACGAAAATTATACAATTGAAAAAATAAGACCGCCCTTCTCTTCTGGTTATGAGTTCAGCGGTCTTAAAATACTGATGGCTGTATGGTGTTGGGTTCAGAATGTTATCGCTTCTTCTCCCTTGGTGATGCTATGCTAATACTTTTTAATTTAAAGTGAACCCGGCAAGCTGCTCGGCCTGCGGCTGTGTGCCAAAGTATGCACAGATCGCTTCGTAATAAACGCGGGCTGTTTTTACAACCTTCTTCGCTGCCGAACTGTGCAACATCTGCTTCATTCGTTACAAAGCATTGCTCTGCCAGCACTGCCGGACAATTTACATCTTCCAGCAACGTAAAGCTTCGCTCTGCACGCACCTCGGTGTGGGTGCTTTCCACCAGTTGCTTCTGATCGTTTTCCAGATAATAAATGTATCGGACTCCCCCGCGCCCACGCAGAGATGCTCCTGCAGCCTGCATTCCTTTAAGCAGCTGCGCAGTAAAAGCTTTCCTGATGCCAAGTCCGGCCCGGCACTGCCGGATAGCACTCAAAGCCGGATGCAGTGGAGCCATTTGCAGCTGAGTTGCCGTGGATGGAAAGCAGCAGCTGCGGTGCCTGTTCGTCCGCTCTGGCAGCACGCTGGGCGGGTGTAGTGGTTTCATCAAAGCTGTCACGGGTCTGCAGCGGAATAAAATTAGAGTCCTGCTGCAGCAGCCGGATCAGTTCCGAGGCGGTTGCTGCGGTCATATCTTTTTCTTCGATCACTCCCCTTGCGCCCGGGTCTGCTCCACCGTGCCCAGCATCGATCACCACGCGGTAAGGAGGATCACCGACCTGCGGACGGAATTCTTCACCGGCGATGCTTTCCGCTGGCTGAGCTGTCTGCAGAGTCAGCGCTGCATGCCAGAGCGAGCTGCCAAACCAGATGCCCACTGCGCAAAAAAGCAGAATGACCGTATTTTTGAGCACATGAGAAGTCTGTTTTCGTCTTTTTGAGTGCGCGGCTTTGGAATATCGTTTTGCCATTTTGGCTTACATCCTTATATTAGCATTCTTTATAGAATACGATCCTGCTCTGCAAATTCCTTCAATGTGAGAAAAAGCTACCCGAAAAATCCTTCGGATAGCTTTTTCTTTATTTCAGCTCTACCACGGTCACGCCGCTTTCACCCTCGCCATAACGGCCCAGACGGAAGCTTTTGACCATGCGGTTGCCGCGCAGATGCTTGTGGATAGCTGTGCGCAGCGCACCGGTTCCATTGCCGTGGATCAGATAAACCACTGTCTGTCCGTTCAGGATGGCACGGTCGATAAAGGAATCCACCTCCGGCAGCGCTTCGTCCACCGTCAGGCCCAGCAGATTGCATTCCATCTTGGCGGAACGCTGTACCCTCTCTACCCTGCCGTTCGGGCGGTTGGCATCGCCGGTCAGGCGGGAATAACGCTGCTGTGCTTTAGTCTGCGGTTTCTTTTCCTTGACCAGCTTTTCCGGCTGTTTCAAGCCCTTGAGAGGAACTTTGGTCTTGATGATACCTGCCCGTACCAGCACATCGCCGTTTTTATCCGGCAGGGCCAATACGGTGGCCAGCTGGTTCAGCTCTGCAATGCAGACCTCCTGCCCTACCTTGACCTCTTTCAGCGGCACAAATTCCTTGACGGGGTTATGCACAGCCTCGGAGCCGATAAACAGCTTTTCCGATTCTTTTTTGGCGATCTCGCGGGCGCGCTGAGCTTTCTGCTGGGTGCTCATGCGCTCATCCTTCTGCAGCTGACGCAGTTCATCGGTCAAGGCGTAGGCCTGGCTTTCCACCTGCTGGGCCAGCGCACGAGCCTTGGCACGGGCAGCTTCCAGTTCATTTTCGCCCTGACGGATCAGCTCATCACGCTTTTTCTGCGCGGCTTCCAGCTGGTGGGAAGCTTCATTTTTCAGCTCTTCCACCTCGTTCTGGCTTTCCTTCAGCTGCAGCTTCAGATCATCCAGCTGTCCCAGAACGGCATCCAGACGCTTATCCTCTGCGGAAAGATGCTGCTGTGCCGCTTCGATCACGCGCTCCGGGATGCCCAGCTTTTCGCTGATGAGGAACGCATTGGATTTGCCCGGCACGCCGACGCTCAGCTTATAGGTCGGGCGCAGCGTTTCCAGATCAAACTCACAGCTGGCATTGACAACGCCCTTGGTTTCCAGAGCAAACACCTTCAGCTCAGCGTAGTGAGTGGTGGCCATCAGCAGCACGCCGCGGCGGCGCAGCTCTTCAATGATGGCCACAGCCAGCGCAGCACCTTCGGCGGGGTCGGTACCGGCACCAAGCTCGTCCAGCAGCACCAGTGTGTGCGGCATGGCAAGCTCCAGAATGCCGGTGATCTTTTTCATATGACCGGAGAAGGTGGAAAGGCTCTGCTCAATGCTCTGTTCATCGCCGATATCCACCAGAAATTCGTCAAATACGCAGATCTCGCTGCGCTCGTCAGCCGGGATCAGGAAGCCGCACTGCGCCATGGCGCACAGCAGGCCCGCTGTTTTCAAGGTGACGGTTTTGCCACCGGTGTTCGGTCCGGTGATGATCAGCGAATCGTAATCTCTGCCCAGAGAAATATCCACAGGCACGCACTTTTTAGGATCGATCAGCGGGTGGCGCGCACGGATCAGCGAGAAGGAATCGTCGGTGCGGACAGCAGGCTTGAATGCCTTGAGATCCAAAGCCAGCCGTGCCTTTGCCAGCAGAACATCGATCTCCAGCATAGCCTTGTAGCTGTACTGGAACTGCGGCTCAATGGCGGCCACCTGTGCGGTAAAGGCCACCAGAATGCGCTCGATCTCCTGCGCTTCCTGCGCACGGTACTGCAAAATGCGGGCATTGGCTTCCACAACGGCCTGCGGCTCCACAAAGACGGTGGCTCCGGTAGACGAGACATCATGAATAATGCCGCTCACCTCACCGCGGTATTCGCTCTTGACCGGCACAACATACCGGCCATTGCGCATGGAAACCACGCTTTCCTGTAGATACTTGGAGGTATCCATATTGCGGACCATGCTCTCCAGACGGTCACGGATGCTGTTCTCCGTTGCGCGGATCTTTTGCGCAGATCGTTCAGGGTATGAGAGGCCGTGTCTGCCATGGCATCCGGTGCCAGAATGGCGCTGGAGATCTGCTGTTCCAGGCCCGGCTGCGGTGCCAGCGCATAGAACAGATCGTCTGTAGGCAGAGCGTCGTGCTCCGAAGCACCATACCAGCTTGAAAGATTCTGAAAATTGCGCAGTGCACCAGCCACCATCAACAGCTCGCCCATTGAAGTACGCCGCCTTTTACGGCGCGGGGCCAGCTGACTGACATTCTCCACGCCGCCAAAGCGCGGGGAGCCGTTTTGATCAGCAGGGTGTTGATGGCATCGGTCTGTTCCAGCGCATAGCGCACCTCGTCCGGGTCGCACTGCGGCTGAGTGGCAAGCAGCATTTCGCGCGCTTCCTTGCACACGCAGCCCTCTGCGGCACGGGCGATGATCTTATCCAGTTCCAGAGTTTTTAAGTAACTTGTTTCCATAGGTTCCCTTTATGCTCAGGGCAGCAGGGTCTTTAAAAAGTCATAGCTTTTCAAAGGCTTATCCATATGGGTCAGTGCATAGCGCTCTGCCACTGCGGAAAGCTTTTCCAGACTGCCCACAGAAATTTTGAATGCAAATATTTTTTGTCGTCCACGAGGCAGATGTGCCGCAGCGCATACAGTGCGCCCTGATCAAGGTTGCAGGTCTTTCCTGCTTTTGCGGCGCAGTCTGCACAGAGCAGATGACCTTCCTGCACATCCAGATAGAACGCAGCACCATCATAGGCGCTGCAATCGCGGCAGCACACGATCTGCGGCATAAAGCCGCACTCGCTCATGGTGCGCAGTTCAAACACGGCCTTGATCACCCGCAGATCCGTTTTGCTCTCGCTGATCATATAGAAACAGTTGAGCAGCAGCCGAAGCTCCCGCTGTGCCTCCTGCCCGGTGGGCGAAAGGGTCATTGCCATTTCAGCCATATACATGGCAAGACTCATGCCCTCAATGCTGGACGAGATGCCGTGAAAGACATTTTTCACTTCTGCTTCCCGCACAGTGTACATGTTGCGGCCCGGCACCAGTGTGAACTCGGAGTAGCAGAACAGCCCGCACGCGCTGAACAGCTTGCTCTTCAGCCGCAGGCTGCTCTGCGCTGCTGCCGAGATCACGCCCAGTTCCGGTGTCAGGATCGTCAGAATGCGATCCGATTCCTTATAGCGGGTCTCCTTCAGCACCAGACCCGTGGTTACAAAGGCTTCCATTTTCTTGGTCCTCTGCCGGGGTTTCTTCCGGCCGCTGTTGTTTATAATCGAGATAACGAAGAATGTTTCCCGTGCAGGCAAACGCCTGCCAGCTTGCTTGTGAATCCATTTGCAGCACCTCTTCCCTGTTACGGATAGTGTCAGGTTTATTTTAACCGTTCATCCAAGGGAATTCTGTCCTGCTTTGGCAAGTGTCAGCGGATGTTGGGGTTCTGCTTAAAACCAAAGTTGTTCAGCAGGAACTCGTTATCGCGCCAATCGGATTTTACCTTTACCCAGCACTGCAGATTGACGCGGCAGCCCAAAAACTCTTCGCAGTCTGCACGGGCAGCACTGGCAATTTTTTTCAGCATTGCACCGCCTTTTCCAATGACCATGCCCTTGTGGCTTTCGCGCTCGCAGTAGATATTTACATCAATATCGATCAGGTCGGTGCCCGGGCGCTCTTTGAAGCGCTCCACCACAACAGCAATGCCATGGGGGATCTCGTCGCGCATGAACAGCAGGGCCTTTTCACGGATGACCTCCGCCACAAGCTCCTTTTCCGGCATATCCGTGTAGGCATCATCATCAAAATAATGCGGGCCTTCCACAGCATAGCGGCTCAAAGCATCGAACAGCACTTCGCAGCCGTCGTTATCACGGACGCTGATGGTGTAGATATCGTCGAATACACCCAATGCCTTCAGCTCTTCTTTGCGGGCTTCCAGATCAGCAGGCTCCTTGACAAGGTCGGTCTTGTTGATGACTGCAATTGCCGGGCCGCCGCTGCTGCGCAGCATATCCACCAGCACCATTTCCGATTCATTCAGTGCGCCGTAAGGCTCAAACAGCATCATGGAAACATCCACATCTGCAATGGAATCGCCGGCAGTCTTATCCATCCGTTTACCCAGTTTGTTGCGTGCCTTGTGCACACCGGGTGTATCCAGCAGCACATACTGCAGCGGCCCGCGGGTGATCACGCCGGTAATGCGGGTACGGGTGGTCTGCGGCTTGGAAGTGACGATGGCTACCTTTTCGCCAACCAGAAGGTTGGTCAGACTGGATTTGCCAACATTGGGACGGCCAATGACAGCCACAAAACGGAAGAAGTATCATAATGCCCCTGAATGGGTGTAGCGTTACTCAAAATCTAGCTCCTGTCTGTATTGTGCGGCAACCGCACGGTGAATCTATTACTCGGTATAGCTTACGGTGCGCGGCAGGCCCAGCTGCAGCAGAACAGCTTCCTCTTTCTCACGCATCCGCATGGCTTCCAGACCGCCATTTTCGTGGTCGTAGCCCAGCAGGTGCAGCATGGAGTGCACCGTCAGGAACGCCACCTCACGCTGCAGCGGATGGCCGTAGAGGTTTGCCTGCTCCTGTGCACGCTCCATACTGATGACAATGTCACCCAGCATTTTGCAGCCGTTGTTCTCGTCAACATCATATTTGCCGTCTACACCCAGAGGGAAGCTCAGCACGTCGGTGGGCATGGGTTTGTTGCGGTACTGGTTGTTCAGCTCAGCAATGGCGGCGTTATCCACAAAGGTCACGCTGATCTCTGCAGGAGCTTCAAAATGCTCATACTCCAGCACGGCATTACAGGCACGGCGGATGAGAATGCGCAGACCGGAAGGAACCTTGACGGCCTTCTGTGAATTGGTGATCAAAACTTTATTGGACATAAATCAGTCCACTCCTTTCTGTTTTTGATGGCTTTATATGAATTCTGGTGATTTTATTTTTCAGGGTGTGCAGCCTTTTCGTAAGCCTTGATAATTTCCTGCACAAGACGGTGGCGCACAACATCTTTCTCAGTAAAATAGCACTGTGCAATCCCATTTACATTTTTAAGCACGTGCAGTGCATCCACAAGACCGCTGCGGGTGCGTTCCGGCAGATCGATCTGGGTCACATCACCGGTAACCACCACCTTGGAGCCGACACCCATACGTGTGAGGAACATTTTCATCTGCTCCGGTGTGGTGTTCTGTGCCTCATCCAGAATGATAAAGGAATCATCCAGCGTGCGTCCGCGCATATAGGCAAGCGGTGCAACCTCAATGATCTGCTTTTCCACAAGGCGCTCGTAAGTTTCGGCACCCAGCATATCAAACAGGCCGTCATACAGCGGGCGCAGATAAGGGTCTACCTTCTGCTGCAGATCACCGGGCAGAAAGCCCAGTTTTCACCTGCTTCCACTGCCGGGCGGGTGAGCACGATGCGGGAAACATCCTTGGCTTTAAAAGCCTTTACCGCCATGGCAACGGCCAGATAGGTCTTGCCGGTACCCGCCGGGCCAACGCCAAAGGTGATGGCATTGGTGCGGATGGCATTGAGATATTCCTTTGGCCCAGTGTTTTGGGCCGGATCGGCCGTCCCTTGACCGTTACGGTAACAAAATCTTCGGTCAGTTCCTTGACCCGCTTTTCTGCTCCATCGTGCGCCAGACTGATGCAGTAGCGCACGGTCTGGTCTTCCAGCGGTGTATGATTCTCGATCAGAAGCAGCATTCCTCCACAGCGCGGCTGGCCGCGGCAACATTGGCCGGTTCGCCTGAAAGCCGCAGCTGCGTGCCCCGGCAGACCGCCGTAACAGAAAATTCGTTCTCCAGCAGACGGATGTTCCGGTCGCAGTTGCCAAAAACAGCTGCGGCGACCTCTACACTATCCAGTTCAATATTCTTTCTGCCATGTGCTCCTCCTGAAAGGATATATTTTAATGCTTCTATTGTACCACCAAAATCTCGAGAAGAAAACTGTGAAAAGTGTACAAAATATTTTCATCCGTTCCATCGGTTTTTCATACGCCAAGGCAGCTGCCCTGCAAAGCGTCAGCGGCAAAAAAGAAAATGCAGGAACAGGAATGCATCCTGTACGAATGATCTTGTCAAGCCCTTTGTGCCACAACCACAGAGAAAAACAAAACATATCTTTGGCCAAAAGGCAATAGCAAACTTCTCCCCTGCGTGCTACAATAGCAAGCGTTGTGCGGCTTGCACCCGGCCGGCCGCTCCGGAATACTGAAATCAAAGGAGAAGGAACCATGGAACAACTTTTTCTGATGCCCGGTGAAGAACGCTGCGAACGCTTCAAGGATGGCAACGGTATTCCGAGAGTTCACTACTCCTATCGCTCGATGCACGGTGCATTCTTCGACTGCGAGAGCCGCAGTTTGGAGGAAGCCCAGCGCCTGTGTGAGGACTGGCTAGTAGGCCAGGACCGCTGCTACCGCAACTGAAATGAAAAATAGAAACCTCCGCTTCCCTGTCGGTACTGCCGCCGGGAAGCGGAGGTTTTTGCTTTTTACAGGTTTATTTCCACAGTTGAGCGCAGACAAGTTCCAGCACACTGCCCGCGATGCAGCGGGCCTTATCCGAAATGAGAAAACAGTTGGAAAGTTCCTCTTTGCGGGGGTCTATATCGGCCACCTTAAAACCGGGCGTTACCGGATAACTGCTGCGCAGAAGTCCGCGCAGAATGCCCGTGATCTGCGTGGTCACAGAGATCATGGCACCATCTGCCGTGCGGATCTGCGCAATGGTCTCACCCGCTTCCACAATATCTCCAATTTTGCGGAGATCCATAAATATACCGGCCGTGTCGGCATGGATCACGCGCTCTTTTCCGTAGCCGCCAATGATTCCGGGAATGCCGGTATCAGGGATGGCACTGCCTTCCCGAATGATGCGTCCCAGCCGGTGGCCGCGTTTGGTCTCCACCACCACATCCACATCCTGCCCGGCCGTGAAACCGGGGCCGAGTGCAATGGTCAGGGGTGCCATATCCCGCATTGTGCCAAGATTCTTTTTGGCAAGGATCGCATCCACAAGGACATCCGGCTTTGCGGGCGCAATGCTTTTTCCTTGCGGGTCTACCAGAACAGGAACGGCATTCTGTTTCCAGACTTTCTTCTGCCTGCGCCAGAGTTTCGATCCGTACCGCACGCAGACCTTCAACGGCGGTCTCACCTTCATAAACGGCTTCGCACAGAGAAACCTGCCGCCGGATCGCCGCCGGATGCTCCGCTTCCAGCACCAGCACACGCAGGCCTGCGCTCCACAGCCGGTGAATGGTGCCGGTAGCAAGGTCGCCGCCGCCGCGCACAAGGATCAGTGCATCCTTCTTCATTTGATCTCCTCTCCGGGCTGGAGTCGAGTCAATACGATCTCCATAGACCCACCGCAGGCAGCAATTGCTGCATCATCATTTTTGCCGTCTGCCGAAAAATGCAGCCGTTGATACGCCGGAGCAGCTCCCGTCAGCATTTCCTGTGCAGCCAGAATGGTGCGGTGCTCCATAATACCGCCGCCCACGCTGCCCACAATAGAGCCGTCTGTGCGAACCAGCATTTTTGCGCCGATTTCCCGCGGCGTAGAGCCGTGCCGCGCCGCAATCACGGCAAGCACCGCCTGCTGCCCGGCGGCATCTGTCTGAGCCATGGCTTCCAGAAGGGCAGATGAAAAGCCCTCCGTCTGCGGACGCGCATTCTTGATCGATACGATCTGTGCCAGAATGGAAAGTGCGATCTCCTCTGCCGTCTGTGAGCTGATGGAAAGCCCGATGGGGGCGTACAACGCCTCCACTCTTTCGGCATCGATACCGGCTTCCAGAAGTTGACGGCGCACCAGTGCGGCACGCCCGCGGCGCCCATCATGCCAACATAGGCTGCAGGCTTTTCTTAATATCACCTTCAGGCAGTCCACATCAAATGCATGTGCCCGGGTGACGACCACAAAATAAGTCTCTGCGCCGTCAGGTACCTGCGCAAGCGCTTTATCAAACGGCAAGCAGAGCACTTTATCGGCTCCGGCCAGCCGCAGCTGCTGTGCATATTCCTCGCGGTCATCCATTGCAAGGACCGTCAGGCCCAGCAGCTTTGCAAGCTGCACAACGGCTGCAGCCACATGTCCACCGCCGCAGACTACCAGCTGCGGCACCGCGCCAAAGCGCTCCGCAAAGATGTCTGTGCCTGCAACAGAGTGGATACCAGCTGCTGTGCAGCCCTGCAGTTCTGTCAGGTGCTGCAGCAGTACGGTACTGTCTCCCCTCTGCCACACAGGCCTGCCCTCCAGCAAAAGCAGCTGGCTCCCCGCGGCATCGCCCTCTAACTGGGCCACCATCGTCCAGCCGCCCGCAGAACGGGCTTTTTGCAGCATTGTATAAAGCGGCATTTTACCCATGCGTCATTCTCCTGTTTTATCTTTATTACTGTTCTACTGCTGCGGCCTGATCGTAACGTGCCGGGTCCAGCCGGTTCTGCCACTGCTCAAATTCTTCCGGCAGCATCCGCCAGGCAAGTCCGCAGCCTGCGGAGATCTCGCGCGGCAGTGGTATGAGCCTGCCCGGAACTTTCTCCGCAAGGCACTGCTTTTCCCATTCCATGGCATCCAGCGTTGTGCGGAATGAAAGAACAATATAAGTTTTTTTGATGCGCATATCAGATCTCCTGTGCAAGCTCCTGAACAGCGGCTGCGGTCTGTAGCACTTCGGCTTCCGTATTGAAATGCGAAAAGCTGAACCGTACCACGCCCTGCTCCACCGTGCCCAGCGCTTTATGCATCAGCGGTGCACAGTGCGCACCGGCACGCACACAGATGCTGTAGTCCTCCCACAGAATATCTGCAATGCGGGCTGAATCTTCGTCTCCGATGTTGAGCGAGATAATGGGAGCGTGCAGCGCCATTTCCGGTCGCCGTAGATCTTCACGTTCGGCAGATCTCGAATGTTTTTATAAAAGAGCGCCGCCAGTGCAGTCTCTTTTGCACACAGCGTTTCCACACCCTGAGCCAGAATCCATTCCACACCGGCACACAGGCCCGCCAGACCCGGAACATTGAGCGTCCCGGCTTCCAGAGCGGTGGGCATCTGTGCGGGATGCTGTTCATCAAAGCTGTGTACGCCGCTGCCTCCCACTACCAATGGCTGGATGAAAAGCCCCGGGCGCGCATACAAGCCGCCTGTTCCCTGCGGGCCAAGCAGCGCCTTATGCCCGGTGAAGCATAGCACATCAATGCCCAGTGCCTGTACGTCAATGGGCTGTGAACCCGCCGTCTGGGCCGCATCCACGATCAGCAGCAGGCCGTGCCGGTGCGCAAAACCCGCTGCTTTTGCAAGATCTGTTCCGTTGCCGGTCACATTGGAAGCACCTGTTACGACCAGCGCTTTTGTATTGGGCTGAACCAGCTTATCCCAGTCATCATATTGCAGCCGTCCGCGCTCATCCACGCCCGCAAAACTGAACTGCAAGCCCTGTTCCCGCAGCCGGTAGAGCGGCCGCAGAACAGAGTTATGCTCACATACCGTTGTGATGATATGATCGCCCGGTGCAAAAAGACCACCCAATGCAATGTTCAAGGCCTCCGTTGCATTTGCCGCAAAGGCAATACAGGACGGGTCTGGTGCGTGGAGGAGCTTTGCCATTGCGCACCGCGCAGCATAAACAAGACGGCTTGCGTGCAGCGTGGGCTCATGGGCACCCCGTCCCGGATTGCCTGCCGTGCGCATTGCGTCCAGCACAGCCTGCTCTACCTGCGGCGGCTTGCGCAGGGTCGTGGCAGCGTTATCCAGATAGATCACGGTTTCACCACGTTGCCTGCCTGCGTCAGCTTTTCCACGATGGTGTACATGTTGGTCACACTGCCAACAGCAAGCTTTTCGGTCAGGCCATTGAAATTCAGGCAGGTGCCGCAGGTCATGATCTCCACGCCCTGTGCTTCCAGTGCCTTCAGGTCATCCAGCATGGGCGAACCCTCACAGGTCAGGGACGCGCCGCCGTTATAGAACAGCACTGTTTTGGGCAGCTGATCCTGCTGGGTAAGTGCGAACACAAAGGCCTTGAGCAGGGACTTGCCAAGGTCATCTGCGCCAATGCCCATTTTATCAGAGCTGATGGCAACCACCGTGTCCGTGCGGGTGTCCAGTGCACAGGCCGGTGCTTCTTCAGTGGGTGTTTCGGACGCTTCGCCGACCGTGAACAGCACGCGGTATTCCCGCTCGGCCAGCTTTTCGGCGCTGTACTGATAATCTTTCTGCTGGGCCATTTTGGTAAGGTTCTGCACGGCGATCTCATTATCCACCAGCACTTCCACCTGTCCGGCACCCTTCAGTTCAGAGATCGCCTTTTGGCTTTTACAACGGGCAGCGGGCATGCGTCACCACGGGCATCAACTTTCAGCATCATAATTGTAGGTCTCCATCAGTATTTTACAGTGATTTCCTGTTCGGTTTTGGGTATGATCTCACCCACGATCTTTGCGGGCAGGCCAGCGGCCTGCAGCTCTGCTTCCAGCGCATTTGCTTCTTCTGGCAACACGGCCAGCAATAGTCCGCCGGAAGTCTGTGGGTCAAACAGCACCTCTTCCATTGCAAACGGCACATTTTCAAAAGTGACATATGGGCCGGTATGGTTGCGGTTGCGCTGTCCGGCAGCGGTATACAAAAATCATCTGCCGCTTTTCGGCTCCCGGTAGAACCGGCACCATCCGTGCATCAATGATACAGGAAAGCTTTCCGCCCATCATCTCGTGCAGATGGCCCAGAAAACTGAAACCGGTCACATCGGTTGCCGCGTGGACCGTATACTTTCGACTGATCTCGGCAGCGTTTTTGTTCAGCGTTGTCATGGACGCAATGGCACCGGCCATATCTTTCGGTGCCGCTTCGCCCACACGGTTTGCCGTGCAGATCAGGCCACGCCCAGAGCTTTTGTTAAAATCAGCTTGTCGCCGGGCCTGCCGGAATCATTCGTATACATTTTTCGGGTCCACAAGGCCAGTCACCGAAAGTCCGTATTTCACACCTGTATCGGCAATGGAATGCCCGCCTGCAAGGCTTCCGCCCGCTTCGGCCACCTTCTTGGCTCCGCCGCGCAGAATCTCGCCCAGAATGTTCAGATCCATGCTCTCCGGGAAGCAGACAAGGTTCAGTGCAGTCTTAACCTCGCCACCCATGGCATAGACATCACTCAGGGCGTTGGCCGCTGCGATCTGGCCGAAGGTATAGGGGTCATCCACCATCGGCGGGAAAAAATCCACTGTCTGTACCAGCGCGATATCATCTGTTATGCGGTACACGGCGGCATCATCCCGGCTGTCGTAGCCCACCAGCAGGCTCGGGTCTCTTGCACCGCGCGGCAGCTTTTCCAGAATACGGCTCAGCGCTCCGGCTCCCAGCTTTGCGGTACATCCGCCGCCGGTGCAGAACACGATCTTGCCTTCTTTGCTCATGCACGTTCTCCTTTCTCGAAATGAGACGTAGCGCAGGAAATCCGATAAATTTTTTTCAGAATATCAGCCACCTGCCGGGCCAGAGCAGCCTGCTCTTTTGTATCGACCTGATTGAGTACAACATAAAAGCTGCGAGCCCCTACAGCCTTCCTTCCACCGGCTTCACTTGCAAGCAGATTTGCCAGAAGTTCCGGTGTCAACTGCGCATCCTGCGGAACACAAAGCAGCTCTGCGGCAAGCTCTGCCCGGAAACAGACCTCCCGGAGCGGATGCCTCAACGCAGAAAGCCCTGCTACGGCCAGAACCGTATCGCACTGCGGTAAAAGCACCGGCTCGTGCGCAGCGGGTGCCTTGCAGGGCATCCGTTTTGCGCCGTCCGCTTCAATGAGCACAATATCTGCAAGGGTCATCCAGCGCTCCAGCTGTGCCTGCGGCGGGGCCGTCAATTTGCCGCCGTGTGCAGCGGTTCCAGCCACGGCATAACTGCCGCACTTCCACAGGCGGAAAAGCTCTGCATCCGTCTGTGCCCAGACCGCCGGGCGGCTGCATAATATGGGTGGTGGTAGCGGCCAATACCCGCCAGCCCTTGCGGGCGCAGTGCGCAGCCAGATTGTACATCAGTGTGGTCTTTCCGCCGCCGCCCACCAGAGAAATAACATGTCCCTTCTCCGCAAGAAACGGAAAAATTTTTTCGTCGATCATTTCTGCTTTTCTGCAACTGCCATGGCGATTTTTTCCGGTGTGATGGGCAGCTCATAGAACCGGGTGCCGATAGCGTTATAGATGGCATCGGAAATGGCAGGCAGCGGTGTATTGATGACGACCTCGCCGATGGACTTTGCGCCAAAGGGTCCGTTGGGTTCATAGCTGCTCTCGAATTCAACCTTGATCTTGCCCACATCGGTGCGGGCCGGAATTTTGTACTGGAACAGAGAGTTCTCTTCCGGGTAGCCATTTTATCGTAGGTGATGTTTTCGGTCAGAGTCATGCCGATGCCCTGCAGCAGACCGCCCTCAGCCTGCACACGGGTCAGGTTCGGGTTGATGGGCGTGCCGCAGTCCACACAGGCATCAAACTCCAGCAGCTTTACCTCGCCGGTCTCAGTATCCACTTCCACCTCAGCAGCACCAACCATGAACGGCGGCGGCGACAAAGGCGAAGTATGCGTTTCGGTGGCTTCCAGCGGAACCATGTGGCCGAACTGAGAAGCATACGCGATCTCGCTCAGAGACTTTTTCTGTGTGGGATCTTTGCTCTTGAAAACATCTTTTCCATCAAATTCCACCTCGTCCTCGGTGCATTCCAGCAGCTCTGCGCCCAGCTTGCAGATCTGGCCGCGCAGCTTCATGGCACACTTTTCGGTGGCCTTGCCGGTAACGTAAGTGGTACTGGACGCATAGGAGCCGGAGTCATAGGGCGAGGTATCCGTATCAGCTCCGAAGACCGTGATATTGTCCAGCGGGCAGTCCAGCACTTCGGCGGCGATCTGCGCCAGTGTAGTGTCACAGCCGGTGCCCATGTCGGCCGCACCGATCATCAGGGTGTAGAAGCCATCGTCATTCAGTTTCAGGGTGGCACTGCCCACATCCATGCCGGAAATGCCGGAGCCCTGCATCGCCATGCCCATACCGACAGCGCGCACCTTGCTGTTGCCCATATCACGGGCAGGGTATTTGTGCTCCCAGTCGATCATATCCCGCACCTTGACAAGGCAGCGGTCCAGCGCGCAGCTGGTGTTCACAGCCCCGTAATAGGCGGGCATCACATCGCCCTCCTGTACGGTGTTTTCAGCCGCAGCACAAAGGGGTCCATATTCAGCTTATGAGCCAGTTCATTGACAGCAGATTCTACCGCAAACAGGCCCTGCGTTGCGCCGTAACCGCGGTAAGCACCGGCAGACATGTGGTTCGTATACACCACATCACTGATAAAGCGGAAGGCTTCTGCCTTGCCGTACAGCGGGATGGACTTGTGACCGGAAAGGCCCACGGTCGTAGGGCCATGCTCACCGTAAGCACCGGTATTGGAAAGGGTGTACAGATCAATGCCCTTCACAACGCCGTCCTTCGTGGCACCCAGCCGCACATGGATCTCCATTTCGTGACGCGGCGAGGATGCGATCTGGCTCTCCACGCGGCTGAAGATGATCTTGGACGGCTTTTTCGTCATCCAAGTGACAAACGCCGGATACACCGCACTGACCGCGGTCTGCTTAGCACCAAATCCGCCGCCGATGCGGGCTTTGCCACGCGCACCATGGATTTGGGAATATGCAGTGCGTTCGCAATATTGCGCCGTGCATGGAACACGATCTGCGTGGAGCTGAGCACATTCAGCCGCCCATAGGTATCAATGGAGCAGTAGGTGCGGAAGGTCTCCATCATGGCCTGCTGACAGGCTTTGGTGTGGTACACATGGTCGATGACCACATCGCTGGCGCCAATACAGCATCGATATCGCCGGAACCACTCTTATCGTGGGCGCAGAGGCTGCGTTTGTTGTCGGCTCCCACCGGGCACAGACTGGCCCAGTTGTCCTCCGGATGCACCAGAATGGGGTTGTCCTTAGCAGTGTGATAGTCCAACACTGCTTCCAAAACCTCATATTCCACCTTGATGAGCTTGAGAGCCTTATCCACGCATTTTTCGTCCGCACCGGCGAGGATAGCAACCACATCGCCGACAAAGCGCACATGGCGGTCGATAACAAGGCGGTCATACGGACTCGCCTCCGGATAGGTCTGACCGGCCTGCGTGTAGCGCGGCGCATCCTGCGGCACATCCTCCCATGTAAAGATCGCCTCGATGCCGGGCACCTTTTGCTACAGCCGTATTGATAGTTTTGACGATGGCATTTGCGTGCGGAGAGCGCAGCAGCTTGACGCACAGGCAGTCGTGCGGCGTTACATCGTCCACATACACCGGCTGGCCGGTGACGAGCTGCATCGCATCCTTTTTACGGAAAGGCTTGTTGATGGTACTCATTCTGCGGCCTCCTTCTGCTTTTCCATGCCAGAAAGTTCATGATGCCGCGCAGCTGGCCCTCATAGCCAGAGCAGCGGCAGAGGTTGCCGGAGAGATATTCCTTCACTTCTTCCTCACTGGGGTACGGATTCTCGCGGAAGAGGGCCAGCGCGTTCATGATAAAGCCCGGGTTGCAGAAGCCACACTGCTCTGCACCCTGATCCGCGATAAAGCCGCCGAACTCCGCGGCTTCTTCCTGCAGGCCTTCCAGTGTGGTAATGCTGTGGCCGCTGGCACGCGCTGCCAGTACCGAACAGGACAACACCGGTTTCTCGTCCAGAAACACCGTGCACAGACCGCAGTTGGAGGTCTCACAGCCGCGCTTGACGCTCTTGCAGCCGTGGGCACGTACAAAATCGATCAGCAGCATATCTGCAGCCACATCCTCTGTGACCTTGATGCCGTTCAATGTAAGAGTGATCTGCATTTAATTTTCCTCCTGTGCCGTGCGTGCTTCCAGTTCCAGAACAGCACGCTTTGTCAGAACGCCTGCCAGATGGCGGCGGTACTCGGCATTGCCGCGCATATTGGAGCCAGTGACAATTTTTTGCTTTACTTCATCGGCAAAGTTCTGCGCCAGTTCCTGCGCAGAAACACCCGCCTTTGCCGGCAGCTCAAACAGCACAGCCTTGAGCGGCCGTGCACCGATCGCAATGCGATAGCTGCCGTTTTCCAGACGGGCGGCAGCGCAGGTAAGCACCGGGATATCAGTCTGGCTGTTGCGCACGGACTGATAGAAAAATTCTGCTTCTTCCTTTTTAACGATCAGCCGCACAAGGATGTCCCGGTCATAGGGGCGCTCAGCATACTCCTGCAGGGATATGATCCCACCCTTGTACAACTCTACCGAACAGTCCATGGCCATAAACAGCGTGAGCACATCGGAAAAGCCGAACCGGCTGTAGATGCTGCCACCCACAGTTGCCAGATTGCGCAGCTGCACGCCCACGATATGCCGCAGCGCTTCCTTTACTGCGCCATGGGTATACGCAGCAAGGCCGGCGTGCTCTTCCAGCTGGCGCAGTGTAACCATGGCACCAATGGAAAAGCTGCCCTCGGTCTCCTCTATGGTGTCCAATCCCAGACCGGACAGGTCGATGGCTGTACCGACATTGATGTTCTCCATTTTGAGCCAGATCATGCCGCCCAGCACACGGTTGGCCTTTTTCTGGTTCAGCTGCCACGCTTCTTCCAGACTTTCGGCCTGCTTATATTCTCGGATCGTCATCATAGATGCAGGTTCCTCTCTCTTTTTTTCTCTGTTCTTTTATTTTAACACAGATTTCGATATAATACTATTGTGAATTCGTTTCAGAAAGAGTGGTACTATATGAAAGAACTTCTTCCGGTGGGCTGTGTCATCATGGCATCCGGTCTGAGCCAGCGCTTCGGCTCCAACAAACTCCTTGCGCCGTTCTGCGGGGAACCGATGCTATGCCGCGCATTTGCAGCGACCGATACTCAAAGCTTTCGGCCCGCATCGTGGTGACACGTTCGGACGAAGTTGCGCAGCTTTGCCGCTCCCGCAATGTTCCGGTGCTGCTGCACGATCTGCCCGGTCGAAACGATACGGTGCGGCTGGGTCTTTCTGCGCTGCTGGAACAGGTTCCGGAGCTTTTGGCTGCATGTTCCTGCCGGGAGACCAGCCGCTTTTGTGCCGCGAGACAGTGGAAGCCATGGCAGGCATCTCCGGATGGGATCAAAGAACTCGGCTGGAACGGCAAAAAGAAACAGAACGGGAGATCTTCCGTCTGGGATTCCGGGTCCGTAACGACCCGTCTCCCCTTACTGGAAGTCCCGTTCTGTTTGAAAAAGGACTTTTTCAGGAACTGCTCACCTTGCCGCAGGGCATGGGCGGAAGTGTTCTGCTTCGGAAATATCCCGCGCATGTTCACACCGTTTACATTGCGGATCGGAATGAATTGGCCGATGCCGACACGCCCGAAGCACTGGCGCAATTGGAAGCACTGGCCCGGCAAAGCTTTGAGCTTTATACTGCCTTGTCATCCTTCGGCAGCAGCACATTCAGCAGGATCGCCACGAACGCAGCCGGAACGATGCCGGACTCGCCGCAGATCAGCTGTAAAGCGTGCGGAGCCTGTGCCAGAATGCCGCTGTTGGCACCCATGCCGTAGCCAACACCCAGAGCAACCGACACGATGGTCAGATTACGCGGCGTCATCTCCTCCTTGGTGATCAGCTGGATGCCGCTGACCACGATGGAAGAGAACATCATAACGGCAGCACCGCCCAGAACGGCCTGCGGCATAATGGAGATCAGTGCGCCGAGCTTGGGGATCAGGCCGCACAGGATCAGGAAGATGGCACCGGAGGCCAGAGCCATGCGGTTGACCACTTTGGTCATGGCCACCAGACCCACGTTCTGGCTGAAGGAAGTGTTGGGCAGTACACCGAACAGAGCCGCAAAGGAGGAGCCCAGACCGTCACAGATCACACCGCCGGACAGCTCTTTATCGGTGGGCTCACGATTCATGCCGCCCTCCATGACACCGGAGATATCACCCACGGTCTCAACAGCGGTAACAACGAACATGATCATCACCGGCATAATAGCGCGCATATCAAACACGATCTTGACCGGCATCAGCTTGGGGATGGCAAACCAAGAGGCCTGTGCCACCTTATTCCAGTTGAGCACCCATGCCTTGGTAAACTCTACACCATCGGCAGTGACACCGGTGGTAGGCAGCACCAGACCCATGACAAAGGCCGCAACGTAACCGGCCAGAATGCCGATCAGAATCGCGGAAGAGCTGAGGAAGCCCGTGGTCCAGTGCTTGAAAATCAGAATGACCACCAGAACGAACAGGGCCAGCAGCAGATTTTCCATGGAGCCGAAGTCTTTTGCGCTGTTGCCGCCGCCAAAGGAATTGATACCCACCGAGATCAGCGAAAGACCGATGGAAAGCACAACCGTACCGGTGACGACCGGCGGGAAAAACTTGCGCAGAGGCTTGAGGAAGAAGCCCAGCACGCTTTCAAAGATGCCGCCGATGATGGATGCACCCATAATGGCACCATAGGCCAGCACACCGCCGCCCATGGTAGCCGCAACGCTGTTGAACACGCCGATAAAACCCGAGCTTGTGCCCATGATGATGGGCACACTACCGCCCACGGGGCCGATGGTGAACAGCTGCACCAGTGTGACCACACCGGCCACGAACATGGCACTCTGCAGCAGCGTGACCTGCAGATCTGCGAACTCACCACCCGCAATGCCGCAGGCACTGGTGATGATCAGCAGCGGGGTCAGGTTGCCCACAAACATGGCGCAGACATGCTGCAGACCCAGCGGGATGGCCTGTTTCAGGGACATTTTTGCGTCGAACTGATACGCCGACTCTTCGAGCTTGACTTCCTTCAAATGTTCCACTCTCCTCAAATCTTGACAAAAATCATTCTTTTCGACTGCTTTACCAAAAAAGCGGATTTATTATAGCAAAACTGCGTATCCTTGTAAATTAAGTATGACTTTTTCGTGAACGGCTGTTTCCCGCTGAGAAACACAAAAAGCAGGGCGCTTTGTGGGTTTTTTCCGCTTTGGTCGGAAGAATTTCGCGCAGAACTCCTGCTTTTGTTTTGTTTTATTTGATTTTGTGCGATATGGAAATTTTACAGCGTTCTTAGCCCGTAATCTTTTAAACAGCGCTGGATCCCATGCTGAGTGGTGTCGAACCGGATGCCGAAGCGTTCCAGTTTTGTGGTGTCCATCACAAGGTTCCGGCCCCAGCTTTCTTCCTCGATCTGCACAGCGATTCCCAGCGTTTCGGCAAACTGCCGGGCGGTGCATACCATGTTTTCGGCATTGCCGCTGCCAAAATTGTATACGCCGCCTGGCAGCGTCATGGCAGGCTCCAGATTTTCGATCACCTGCCGCACATAGGTCACGCCGCGGTGGTCGTTCCGGGAGAAGCGCAGAGCCTCTCCCTTCAGCGCGGCACGCAGAAGATTCAGCGGCAGATTGCCCCGGATGGGCAGCCCATAGCCGGGCAGGTCATACATCCAACTGGCACGCAGATGGACCGAGTCCGGGCAGAGCTCCAGCACACGCTGCTCTGCTTCCAGCTTGTATTGGCCGTAAATGTTTGCGGGATGCAGGGCCAGTGTTTCCGGCAGCGGCCCCTGCTGCTGCACACCAGCATAGACCTGATCCGAGCTGAATGCCACCAGCTTTGCCTTCGTCTGCTGCGCAGCCAGTGCCAGCCAGACTGGCAGCTCCACATTGGCACGGTAAGCTTCTGCTGGATGCTGCGCACAGTAACTGGTATCGGAAAGAGCGGCGGTGTGCAGGATCACATCCGGATGCAAAGCTTCCACCTGTGCACGGGTGAGAGCTTCATCGGCTGTACAGAAAAAGCCTTTTGGAAGGGCGCAAAGCTCGTACTTTCCCTGCCACTGCTGCAAAATGCGGGAGCCGACAAAGCCGCCTGCACCGGTGATAAGAATTTTTTTCATGATAATTTCCTCCTGTAGGACAATGAAAAAGTGCCCAGCAGCATGACAGCCTGCCGGGCACAAAAATTTTAAAGGAACAGTTCCAGCACGAACACGACGGCACAGCAGGCCACAGATACCTGAAACAGGCTTGCGCCGAACCAAGCAGCTGCAATGCCTACCACCAGCGCCATGGCACCGGCAGCCGGGCTCTGGGTCGCGTTGACAATGGCCGGGAAGGTCATGACCGCCAGCGTCACATAGGGCACATAATACAGAAACGACTGAATGAAGCGGTTTTGATGGGCTTGCGGATCAGTGTGAGCGGAAGGATGCGGATGGCATAGGATACCAGCGCCATCACTGCAATGTAAATGTAATGATTATGCGTCATGCTCTGCCTCCTGCTCGTCTGGATTTACCGGAAAAAGAGCTGCTGCAGCGCTGGAAATGAGCACTGTGAGCAAATGGTGCGCGTGCCCTCCGACAGAGCGGAGATACCCGGCAGGTAATTGCACACAAAGCTCAGTGCAAAGCTGATGGCAACAAGTGCAGCTACCACCCTGCTCTTACGCGCCGGAGGAATGATGATGGCAAGGAACATGCCGTAAAGGGCAACGCTCAGCGCACTGACAGCCCGTAGCGGCAGCAGATTGCCCGCAATGATGCCCAACGCCGTACCGATGGCCCAAGCCGGTGCCGCCAGCAGAATGGCACCGTAGGTATAATATGGGTTCAGGCTGCCGGGCCGTGCAATGGTGATGCCAAAAAGCTCGTCTGTCACATCATAACCGATGAGCAGCCTGTGCCAGAAGGGTGTGCCCGGCGCAAAGCGCTGGGCCAGTGCGCAGCTCATGAGCAGATAGCGCGCATTGGCAATCAGTGTGATGATGGCCACTTCCAGATAGGTCGCATTGGCCATGATGATGGCAAATGCAGCGTACTCGCCTGCCGAAGCGTTGTTCAGTAGGCTGACCAGAAAGCCCTGAAACGGGGTAAAACCTGCCCGGCGGGCCGCAATGCCCAGCGAGAAGGAAACAGCAAAATAGCCCAGCGCAATGGGAACGCCATCCCGCATGCCCTCACAGAAAATCTTTTTGCTGAAAGCCCAAACCGGCCTTTCTGCATTGACAAGCTCCGGGGCAAGGAGCTTACTTTTGGAATTCATCTTTGTTTTTTTACTCCTTTCCTATTTCAAACACCGCTTTTTATTATACTCTCCCGCACACAGAGAAGGAAGGGCTTTTTCACTTTCTTTTCGGCACAAAAGGAAAACGCCGCCTGAAAAGGCAGCGTTCTTCGTCGATTTATGCGCCCGGCACCAGAAAATGCATCGCCTGCGGCAGGACCTGCGTACCGGCTTCCAGCCCATTTGCCGTCAGGATCTGTGCCGGTGACACATGGAACCGTCTGGCAATGCCGAACAACTCCTCCCCTGCCTGTGCATAGTAGATGCGCAGTGCGATCTCCGGGTCCGGAGTCGTCAGCGGTTCGCCCAGCTCAATGCTGCCGATGCCCGAATGTGTGCTCCGGCAGAGGATGGCTCCTTCGGCACGGGCGGTGACCGTCACTTCCAATGTGCCGCCAGTGCAGCTGCACTGGATGTTCTCGGTGCTCAGCCAGCATTCCGGGCTGAACTGTGCACCCGGCGGGGCTTCTACTGCAAGCGGAAAGACAAGCTCCAGTGTTTTTTCGTAGCTTTCCAGCTCAGCAAGACTGTTCTCGGCAAAGGCGGTAGCAACGGCACGCACCGTAAAGGCCCAGCCGTCGCGGTAAGGTGTTACCTGCGCCGGTCCATAAGACACAAAGCAGGCGCGCAGCTGAGCATCCGCATCTGGCAGCGGCCCGGAGGCCGTGGAAGATGCTGTCTCGTTCAGCATACAGGCAAGATCTTCTGCTGCCAATTCCTGCGGCGTGACGACGGTTTCAAACTGCGTAGAAAAGGCATCCGCTACGTATTGCAGCTGGCAGGGCCGCCATGCGTGCAAATGCATCATCACGCTGGCTGTCAGTTGGCCGCTGGCTTCCTGTTCGCCCTCCGCAAGGGCAAAGCCAACCGGCTCCAGCACGCACATGCATCTGCAGTCCTCTGCCACGCCTTCCAGATCCACCACCTGATTGAACGGCAGGGATGCCGCCTGACTTTGCAGGCTGCTTTCGCCTTCCGCGCGCCAGGCGCATTGGGCACGTACCTCGCCCTTGACCACTGCCTTGCCCGCCAGCAGCTTTACCTCCCGCACGGCGGCGCTGCCGGTAATATCCAGAATGGCTGCGGGCGGCTTTGCAAAACAAGCCCCCTTCCACAGTGACCAGCTTTTCCAGCACCGCGGTGCTGCGCACGCCGTTCAGCGTCTGCAATTTCTGTTCAATGCCGCCATCGGCCAGCGCCGTGATCAGTTCCTGTTTATCCTGTGTATGGATAGTAACTACAAGACCATAGGCTCCGCGCACCTCGATGCGGTGCGGGTTTACTGCCCGGCAGTTGAGGTATTCGGTCTGCCCTTCTACCATGGCCATCCAGCTGGTGAAGGAAAATTCCGGCACCTCCAGCTGCTTTGTAAACGGCAGCTTCTGCTCGGTCTGGCAAAGCCCGGCCCCATCCTCGCCCTGATAAAACACAGTGCAGCGCAGATAGCCTTCCAATGTAAGCCGCCCGGCTGCAGCTGCTTTTGCAGCACCACCGGTTTTGCAAATCATTTGACCAGCTTGAACACCGGCGGAAGATAATCTGAAATCAGGATCCGGTTTCCAGCGGAAGTTCTGCCTTGACGGTGCAGCTCGTGCCTGCCTGCGGCAGCGTATCCCGAAAGATCTTCAGTTCCATGCAGTGTGCTCCTTTCCCTGTCCGTCTCTACTGGAAAGGTATGCACATGCATTGCAGGCGTAAAGGCGTGCGCACCGTGCAAAACGCACGATGCCTTCTGCATCAGCCGGACGGCAGCCGATGTGATCTTCTCGCCGCTGACCACAATGGGGATCGCAGGCGGGCAGGAAACCGTCGGCATAGCGCAGATACGCCCCACCGCCTGCTCTGTGGGCACCTGCTCCTGCGGGGCAAACACGGCCTGCCGGATGCTGCAGCAGGTGTGCAATTCGTGTTCCAGCTCCAAAAGCTCACGATCGTTTTTTTCCGGGAGCGGGAACGGTCCCGGAAGGTTTTCCACAATGTGGAGAACGGCAGAAGTCAGCCGTTCAAAGTCCTGCGGCGGATTTGCCGGGGTGAACATCAGCACAACATAGCGCGGGTCGGCATATTCGCACTCGACCTTTGCGCTGCGCAGCGCTTCTGCAAGCTCTGTGCCGGTCATGCCCAGTGTAGCAGCATCCAGCGTGACCTTGAGAGGCTCGCTTTCCAGTGCCAGCGGCCCCGGGCAGTGTTTTGCCGCAGCGGCTTCGTTCAGCTCCCGGCGCAGGCGGGTCAAATATCCGCAGCACTGCAAAAGCCGCAGCGGATAACCCTCCGACAGAACCTGATTGCATTTATCCAGCGACTGCAAGATCAGGTAAGACGGACTGGTGGAACCAAACAATGCCAGTGCATTGCGCACAGCGGCTTCGTCCTGAATGGGGGCATTTTTGCCCAGATGCAGGTATGCGCCGCCAGTGACAACGGGCAGCGTTTTATGGCCGGAGTCGCAGCACATGGCCGCGCCCAGCGCAATAGGATGCTGACCGCCCTGCGGCAGAAAACGCAGGTAAGCACCGTGGGCATTATCCACCAGAAGCGGAACGCCAAAATCCTTGCACACTTCGGCCAGCGCTGCAATATCCTGCACGCCGCCCAGATAATCCGGACTGGTGATGTAGACGCCAAAGGGCCTTTTGCCCTGCTGTGCCAAACCCTGCAGAGCACCTGTCAGCTTTGCAGCTGACACCGGGCAGCTGCAAAGTGCACCGGCATCCTGCGGCGCAGGCCAGAGCCACTGGATATCAAAATCCAGCAGCGCCGCCGCATACAACAGCGCTTTGTGAGCGTTGCGCGCTGCCAGCAGGACCGGGCGCTGTCCGGCTGCGGGCGCAGCCTGCAGTGCAAAGGCACAGCATTGCACGGATGCACTGGGACGAGCCCTCTGTGCTGTAATAGGTATGCACCGTGCCGAACAGCCGGGTAGCGTTGGCTTCGCTCTGGGCAATGATGCCGTCAGCCCCATACAGTTCATCCGCACCCTTTATTTCGGTAATGTCCCACGGCTCAAAGCCCAAAAGGCTCTGGCCCTTGTGGCCGGGCATATGCAGCCGCGAGGTGCCGGACTGTGCGTAACGGCGCACAAAATCCACAATAGGCGTGGTCGTGCTCATTCGCAGGCTTCGCCATCAGCACAGGCGTTACAGGTAGAACCCAGCTCAATAGGCACCTCGATGCCCTTGGCGGCAAGTTCCTGATTCTCAGCGACCTTGATCATGATAGCGCATTCCATTCGCTTTTTGAACAGCTCGCAGCCGTACTCATACACACCGGTAATGTTGCCGGTAGCGTGGTAGGAGTTTGCTGCACAGCCGCCGGAGCAGTACAGCTTTGCCCAGCAGTTCTGGCACTCCTTGCGGGCATAGGCGTTGCAGTGCTTGAACTCATCGCGCACGGCAGTGTTCGTAACGCCCTTCCAGATATCGCCCATCAGGTACTTGGGGTCGCCCACAAACTGGTGGCAGGGGTACAGATCGCCCCAAGGAGTAACAGCCATGTACTCCGTGCCGGAGCCACAGCCGGAAATGCGCTTGTAGATGCAGGGGCCGCCGGTGAGGTCGATCATGTAGTGGTAGAAGGTAAAGCCACGGCCCTCGCGGTTGCGCTTGATCATTTCCTTGGCAAGGATCTCGTACTGTTCCTTCAGGATGGGCAGATCTTCCTCGGTCAGGGCACTGGGGTCGCCAGGCTTAGACACCACAGGCTCCATGCTCAGCTCAGTAAAGCCGAGGTCGGCCATGTGGAAGATATCGTTGGTGAAGTCGGTGTTGTAGTGGGTGTAGGTGCCGCGCATGTAGTAGTTCTTGTCGCCGCGCTTCTTCACGAACTCCTGGAACTTGGGCACGATGGTATCGTAGCTGCCATGGCCTGCATAGTCCTTGCGGAAGCGGTCGTTGACCTCTTTGCGGCCATCCAGACTCAGCACCACATTGTGGCACTCCTTGTTGCAGAAATCGATCACATCGTCATCGATCAGCATACCGTTGGTGGTCATGGTAAAGCGGAAGTTCTTGTTGTGGATCTTCTCCTGCTCACGGCAGTAGGCCACCAGCTTTTTGACCATGTCAAAATTCATCAGCGGTTCGCCGCCAAAGAAGTCCACCTCAAGGTTGCGGCGGGTGCCGGAGTTTTCGATCAGGAAGTCCATGGCACGCTTGCCCACTTCAAAGCTCATCAGCGCACGGTCGCCCTGATAGCGGCCCTGCGAAGCAAAGCAGTAGGAGCAGTTCAGGTTGCAGGTGTGTGCAACATGCAGGCACAAGGCCTTGACCACGGTGTTGCGGTTTTAAAGTCGAAAGCCATATTCTCATAGGTATCCGGGGTCCACAGCTTGCCTGCTTCCTTCAGGTTGGTCACATCATCGATGCACTGACGCAGATCTTCCTCCGTGACATCCTCGCGGTCTCCATACTTTGCCATCATAGCCGAAACGATTTCGTCAGCAGTATGCTCCGGGTACATGGCAATGATATCGTATGCAACATCGTCCACCACATGCACCGAGCCGCTGCAGGTGTCCAGCACGATGTTATAGCCGTTCAATTGATACTGGTGTACCATTTTACTCTCCATTCCAATTATACAAAAAAATGCCGCCCGGCAAAGGCGGCAGGGGTTGCAAAATTACTTGTTGCTGTTCTCGCACTGCTGGTTAGCCACGCCGCAGGAGGTCTTGCAAGCGGACTGGCAGGAAGTCTGGCACTCGCAGCAGCCGCCGGTCTTAACGCTCTTGGTCAGGTCACGAGTAGCAATGGTCTTAATACGTTCCATAATAGAAAACCTCTCTAACTCTCAAAATTTCATCGCGCCGGACAAAGCCCAGTACGCATTTATCTTTGCTTATGATAACACGCAAGGGGCTTTCTGTCAAGATTTTTATGCTGCCAACCTGTTCAAACCTGTCCAGCAGGCTGATACTTCGTCAGGACGGTGTGCAGCCCCAGCTCCCGCGCCCTGGCCAGTAAGTACCGGTAGCGGCACAAAAGCGCCTGCCGCTCGTAAATGCGCTGCTCGATCAGGTCTGTATCTACCTCCAGATCAAACATCATCTCATTGCGCCGCAGGCAGAACAGACATTCCTTCAGCTCTTCTTCCAGCTCTGGGTGATAGCGTTCGTGCTCGGTATCCCGCGGGATGCGGCTCGAAAGCAAAGTTTGGGTGTTCTGGGCATGGGTTCGTTCCAGCATAGGCCGTCCTCCTCTTCTTTGTGTATCTTGAAGGTTTGTACATTTTAGTATATGAAGAGACCGGTGCAGAATATGCCAGTTTATGGTAAAGCAGAAACTTCTCCGCTGGTGCGCGCATTTTAAAAAGTTTGCAATTTTTCAAAATCACGCTTGACAAGTATCACTTTTCCGCGTATAATAGCACACGTTGAGCGGCTCACACTGCGAAACGCAATCGAATATTGGGGATTTGCATAGTGGTAGTGCGGTAGACTCTGACTCTACTTGTGGGAGTTCGATTCTCTCATCCCCAACCAAAAAACCATCCGGTTTATGCCGGATGGTTTTGTTCTATATCGTTATACAAAACAGCGTACCGTCTTTGCGACGGTACGCCCATTTTATGCAGTTATTACAGGATGCTGATGCGGCCTGCGCCGTAGGGATTCTCGTAATTCAGCAGATAGCCCGGGTAATCGGCCAGCGGGCTGTTTGCGGTGGTCAGATGCGGCAGACCCTCTGCATCTACACCGCCAAAGGTCATGGCATAGGTAGACATCACAAGGTAATCCTCAGACACATAGTCCTTGATCAGCTCTGCGCCATCAAACATGGCAAAGCCATCGCCCAGATTGCGCAGAGTGTAATTCATGCCAGCCAGAGCGTAGGTCTTGCTCTCGTCCAGCTGTTCATAAGTACCGGAAGCCTTGTTGTAAATCTTCACGTTCTGCACGCGCGGAGTGCCGGTGGCACTGCCAATCCAGACATTCTTCTCGTCGGTCTGCACGGTGTTGGGGATATCGGCGTGGATCTCGTAGGAAGCGCCTGCCACATGCAGGAAGCCGCCGTTCTCCTTTTCCGTTCCGGCAAAGCGGGCTGCAAACTCCAGTGCATCCTGGATCTGCTTGCCGGTGACAGACATCAGACAGGCCACATTGCCAAACGGGCTGACCTGCTTGCAGGTCTTGAAGGTCCAGTAGCCGGCTTTCTCATCGGCGCGGATGCCGCCGCCGTTCATGATAGCGATGTCACAATGCAGCTGTTCCACCTCATTGAAGTAGGAGTAAATGCCGTCGGCCACGAAGTCGCCGAGATTCGTCTCTGCCATGCGGATGCGGCGCTTGCCAGTCTCGGGGTCGGAGATGTAGAAGTTCGTATCGGCAACAGCGATCTTCTCACCCAGCATGTCGTCCACAGAAGCGACCCATGCGTTCTGGATATCGGCAACGGCACTGTCGGAGCCTTCGTAAGAGGAGATCAGACGGGTGGCAATGGAGCCGTCAGCCTTGATGGTCATTTCGCCAACATTTGCAAAATAAGAGCCAGTCTGGGTCAGGGCGACAGCCTTGCCGGACAGATCCTTCACCCACTCACACTCCATCTTGGTGTGAGAATGGCCGTCGATGAATGCATCGAAGCCGGAGGTGTGCTCGATGACTTCCTTGCTGGTCCAGGGCGAAGAGGAAGGATCAACGCCCAGATGGCCCAGACCGATCACGTAGTCAGCCAGAACCTTGGCCTTATCAATGGACTTCTGCACAGCCTTGTACAGCTTCTGGCCGTCGTCACCGCCCAGAATATCATAGATATAGCGGCTCTGGCTCTTATCCATGAAGTAAGACGGAGTAGACTTGGTGAAGGTCTCGGGCGTGGTGATGCCCACAAATGCGATCACGCGGCCGCCGATGGTGAAGTATTTGACATCCGGCAGAACGCGGTTGCCCAGCGGCAGATTGACCCAGTTGCTGGAGAGGTACGGGAAATCTGCCTCAGCCATTACCTCTTTTGCACGGGCCATGCCGTAGTCGAATTCATGGTTGCCGGGAGTAGCAACATCGTAGCCAGCGGCGTTCATCAGCTGGATGATAGAGGCACCTTCGTCCATGGAGCCATATGCGGTACCCTGAATATGGTCGCCCGCATCTACCAGCAGGACATTTTTGCCTGCATCCTGATAGCTCTTTTTCAAAGCTGCGATGGCAGCATAGGTCAGTTCCGGCGATTTTTTGTCGATGTAAGTATGAACATCGTTGGTGTACAGGATCGTAATGTCCTTAAAGCTGCCGGGGTAACATGCAGACGCAGCGGGTGCGCCCAGACTTACGGCAGCAACGGCCGTGGTGACACCTGCAGCTTTCAGGAAGCTGCGGCGGGAGATAAGCTGTTTCATGGAAAAACGACCTCCTCTTAAAACTCTCTTTTGTTTTTATCGGGCGCACAGAACCAGCCCGACGCTTGTTATATTAAGCATAACACACAAAACACCCAAGAACAACCCGGAATCGCACAATTTGTTCATAATTCACGGTACCAAGTCACACTTTTTGTGCAACATTATTCCTTTTCGGGGCAAAAAACAGCCCGCATCTGCAGCCAGTCGTTGACTGCAAAAGCGGGCTGTTTTCAAAGGGATTCAAAATGGATCAGAGCAACGAGCTCAAATCGCATTGTATTCCTTGAGGAATTTCTCAAGGTCGGTACCCTCGATCTTTTTCAAAGCTTCCTTCATGGCAAGGCGCGGGATGAGTGGCAGATCCATGTCAGTGATCTTCTTGCCGTCGCGCAGCTTGACCGTTGCATCGATCAGGGCACGTACATCATAGGTGCTGCCCCAGACCTCGGGCACACCGCGGTCGATGTCCAGCAGGGTGTACACAGCTTCCATACCGGTGCGCATGGAGTATTCGGTGGTGAAGATGGTGTCACGGCCGGTCTCGGCGAACTGACCCAGGAAGGCAAAGTTGACAGCACCCTCCGGCACGATATCAGGACGGTCGCCCATCGCACGCGGCATAAAGAATGCATCGATATACGGCATCATGACCGGAATGGTGTTGGCACTGTGCTCGGCCAGCTCTTCGATCTGATCCTCGGGCACACCGATATGGTACAGCCACTCCATGCACAGTTCCTTGCCGGTGCAGTCACGCATGGCCTTTTTGACGTAGTTGCCGGGCTTATCACTGAACAGGCCGTAGACCCAGACACACAGCTGGTTATTGGGCTGGTCTCGGAACTGCTGCTGACGGTTCAGCGTCCAGCTGAGCAGCCAGTTGGAGTCCTTAACGGTGACGATGCCGCCGGTGACGGTGTGGCCACTGAACGGGTCACGCTTGCAGATCTTCTGGATATACTGCGGGATCTTGTCGTCCAGCGTAGTGATGGTGGCGCTTTCCCAGTTGGAATGTTCGGGGTCGGAGCAGAACTTTTCAGGATTGCCGAATGCGGGGTCCTGTGCAGCGATCTTCTTCCACAGATCCCAGCCGTTGCCCGGCTTGATGGTGGGATCAAAGCCTGCTGCCTTGTCCTGTGCGCCCATCGTGCAGCTTTCCACGCAGCCGCCGTTGGTGATGAACAGCAGATCATTTTCGGTCAGGTCAATGGAGCTGATCTCACCTGCGTGCTCCACAACCACGCTGCTTGCCTGCTTGCGCTTGCCATTGATATCAAATTTCACGTCCACGACCTTGGTCTCATAGTGGAACTGCACGCCGTGGTCCTTCAGGTAAGTGACCATGGGCAGGATGATAGATTCATACTGGTTGTAGCGGGTAAAGCGCAGGGCGGTGAAATCCGGCAGGCCGCCGATGTGGTGGATAAAACGCTGGAAGTAGAGCTTCATCTCCAGAGCACTGTGCCAGTTTTCAAATGCGAACATGGTGCGCCAGTACAGCCAGAAGTTGGAATTCAGCACTTCATCATCAAAGAAATCGGTGATTTTCTTATCCTGCAGCTGCTCGTTTGGGGGTGAAGAAGAGCTTCATGATCTCCATAGCACCCTTATCAGACAGGCCGAACTTGCCATCGGTGTGGGCATCCTCGCCGCGGTTGACGGTAGCACGGCACAGTGAATAGTTGGGGTCTTCCTTGTTCAGCCAGTAGTACTCATCCAGCACACTGGCACCCTCGGTCTCCAGAGACGGAATGGAGCGCAGCAGATCCCACATGACCTCGAAGTGGTTATCCATCTCGCGGCCACCGCGCATCACGTAACCGATATCGTATTTGTAGCCGTCGCAGGCACCGCCGGGGATGGGGTCTTTCTCAAACACATGCACATGCTCGCCCTTCATCTGGCCGTCACGCACCAGATAACATGCAGCCGTCAGTGCGGCCAGACCGGAACCAATGATATATGCAGATTTATGATCGACACCCTCCGGCTTTTTAGGAGTTGCAAATGCTTCATAGTTGCCACTGGAATAGTACATAGAAAAGCCTCCCTGCTTTTTATTGCTTTTTTTCGGCATCCTTGCGCCGTCCTTATGGCAACAGTATACCCCGCGCCGCTGCAGCAGACAACAAACAAACTTTAGCGGGTGTATAAATTTTATACAATCATTCTGTTTTGCTGGAAATACGTACAAATTGTGACAAAAGCCGCCCTAATAGCGAATCGTTCTGTGATATAGAGTGCTTTATAAACCAGTTTCAGCAAAAAGAAAAGCACCCGGATTTCAACGAATCCAGGTGCTTTTTGTTGGTGGAGGCGATGGGAGTCGAACCCATGTCCGAAAAGAGTTCAGTGTAGGTATCTCCGGGTGCAGGCGATCTACAACATTCCCGCCGCGCCACGCCGATCGTCAGGCTAGCGCATTGGTAGCTTCATGAGTTCCTGCCGGTCCGCAAAGCTTAAGTCCGTTCAGGTGCTGTGTCTAAAGGACGCCCCGGCCCCACACGACACAAGAGTGGGCGGAACGCGCAGCACTCAGGCTGCGAGCAACTGAGAATTGTTATTGTCAGTTAATTTTTTGGAGGAGTTATAGAGCAGTTCCCCCACTGCTACCCGCTGCCCAGACCTCGCTCTCCCCGTCGAAACCTTTACGCCCCCTTATAAAGCACACCTTGCGGTGTGCAAAAGCTTTGAAAAGTTCCGCTTCAGGAAGCGGTCTGAAAAAATCAATAGTATTTGCCGTTGGACTTCATAGCACGGTCAATGGAACGCTTTGCATCGCGCTGGGCGGCATCGGCACGCTTATCGTAGAGCTTTTTGCCTTTGCAAAGGCCCACTTCCATTTTCACGCGGCCATGTTTGAAATAGAGCGAAAGCGGCACAAGGGTATATCCCTGCAGCTTGCACTGCTGATGCAGCCGCCGGATCTCACTTTTGTGTGCCAGCAGGCGCCGGACGCGCATCGGATCCTGATTGAACATGTTTCCGTGGTCGTAGGGACTGATATGCATTCCCTTTACCAGCAGTTCACCATCCTCAATATCGACCCAGCTGTCTTTCAGGTTGACCCCTCCGGCACGCAGGCTCTTGACCTCCGTACCTTTCAGTTCAACACCGGTTTCCAGCGCTTCCAGAACGAAGTATTCATGGCGCGCTTCACGGTTTGTGGCAATGGTTTTGTTGCCGGACGCTCCTTAGTGGGTGCCATTCCGCGCGCCTCCTTTATCCATTGTGGTTTGTTGTATCAGTATACCATTTTTTTATGGTTTTGCAAGGGCTGTTTTTGAAGAAATTGTAAATTTTTCCCAATTCACAGCTCACCACGGCCAGAAAGTGCACGATACAAGGTGGTTTCGTCTGTGTACTCCAGACTTGCACCCACCGGCAGACCGTAGGCCAGACGTGTGGTCTTGATGCCCAGAGGCTTGATAAGCTTTGCCAGATACATGGCGGTGGCTTCACCCTCCACCGTGGGGTTCATGGCCATGATGACCTCTTTCACCTTGCCGTCGCCCAGGCGGGCCAGAAGTTCCTTGACGCACAGCTGTTCGGCAGTAATGCCGTCCATCGGGCTGAGCAGACCGTGCAGCACATGGTACAAGCCGTGATACTCCCTTGTGCGTTCAAACGCCTGCACATCGCGGGGCGTTTCCACCACGCAGATCACAGAAGGATCGCGTTTTGCACTGGCACAGATGGGGCAGATATCCGCTTCTGTATAATTCTGGCAGATACGGCAGCGATGGAGCTTGGTGTGGGCACCCTGAATGGCTCCCGCCAGTGCGGCGGCATCTTCGTCCGACATGCTCAGCACCTGATACGCCATGCGGGTAGCGCCCTTGCGCCCGATCCCCGGAAACTTGCTGAATTCTTCGATCAGCTTTTCCAGCGGGGCAGCAGTATAGCCCATGTTCTTCCCTCCTGCCGGATCAGAGACCAGGGATGTTCATGCCGCCGGTCAGCTTGCCCATTTCAGCTTCGGCAGTTTCGTCCACCTGCTTGACGGTTGCGTTGATGGCAGCAGCCACCATATCTTCCAGCATTTCAACATCATCCGGGTCCACAGCCTCGGGCTTGATGGTGATGGACAGCACTTCGTGCTTGCCGTTCATCTTAACAGTGACCATCTCACCGGCAGCGCTGCCGGTGTACTCGGCAGCTTCCAGCTCGGCCTGTTTGGCTTTCATATCTTCCTGCATCTTCTGTGCCTGACGCATGAGGGCGTTCATATCGGGGCGGCCAAAGCCTGCGGGCATTCTTGCTTTCATAATCGTTTCTCCTTATTGATGCAATGTATTTTTATGATCTCGTTTTCCTTGCGGAATCCTCAATGGACACATCCAACCCCAGCTTTTCCAGTGCACGAAGCGACTGCTCTGCGTTGGAGACCGTTTTGCCAGCGCTCTTTGGTTCATAGGGACCAATGGGCACCGCCGTACCGGACACATCCTTGATCAGCTTTTTGATCAGGCGCTGGCTGTCCTTGTTGGCGCGGATAAAATCGCGGAAGGTCTTGCCGCCGTCGATCAGCACGCGGGTGCCATCAAAGTAAGCCTTGGACTTGCGCAGATAGGTGTAGAGCATGGGATCTTTTTCCTGCAGCTGCTGTACCACCTGCGGCCAGTACGGATACAGCGCAGTCCCTTCCTGCCCGGCATCCTGTGGCTTTTCCGGCACAGGCTTTGCAGCGGGCGTGGGTGCAGGTTTGGGCGGTTCTGGCTGCGGAACAGGTTCCAACTCTGCCGGCACGGGTGCAGCTGGCTGTGCGGCCTGCGCGGCAGGCTCGTCCCAAGGCAGCATTCCGGCCTGCTGCGCGGGCGGTTCCTCCGGCAGCGGCGGCAGCTCTTCGGTCTGGACGGGTGAAGTCTGCTCTACAGATATTTCCGACGGCACGGAAGGTTCTGCCTTTACAGGTTTCGGTTCCGCTGCAGGCTGCACCACAGGAACGGACGGTATTGGCGGCTGGGGAGTCGGAGCGCTTGCAAAGGGCTGCACAGCAGTTGCCGAGGCAAACGGCTGCGGCGCTGCGGGTTGAGCTGCAGCACGGACAGGCGCGGCCTGCACAGGAACTGCCTGCGGCTGCTGGGGCGGTTCGGATAAGCCAAACAGTGCAAGTTCCAGCTCGATCCGCTGGTCGCTGCCGCGGGTCATATGTTCCAGCGCACTGCCCAGCGCACGGATGGCACGAATGGCCTCCCGCTGGCCCAGCTGCGGGCCTTTTTCCAGATACAAAGCCTCCTCCTCCGGCGAAACGCCGGACAGAAGGCTCTGCCCGCCCGGCAATGCTGCCAGCATCAAAGCACGATAATGCGCGATCAATTCCTCCGTCAGACGCTTGACATCCACAGACTGCTGGCGAAGCTGTGCCAGCTGGGCCAGTGCTGTGGCACCGTCCTGCGCTTCCAGTGCGTCCGAAATGCGGAACAGATAACTGCGGTCGGTCACACCTGCCATGCGGCGCACCACATCGGCATCGATTTTCGCCGTAACGCCTGCGCAGGTATCCAGAATGGACAACGCATCACGCAGTGCACCGTCGGCCAGACGGGCGATCAGTTCCGCACCGTCCGGCGAAAGCTCCAGCTTTTCCTCACCTGCAATGTATTCCACCCGGCGGGCGATATCCTCCGGCCCGATGCGGGTAAAATCGTACCGCTGGCAGCGGGAAAGAATGGTGGCGGGCACCTTCTGGATCTCAGTGGTTGCCAGAATAAAGATGACGTGGGCAGGCGGTTCTTCCAGCGTTTTGAGCAGCGCATTGAATGCCGCTGTGGACAGCATGTGCACCTCATCGATGATGTATACCTTATATTTACAGGCGCTGGGAGTGTAAGCTGTTTCGTCGCGCAGGTCGCGGATATCGTCCACACCGTTGTTGGACGCCGCATCCATCTCCACCACGTCCAGAATGCTGCCGTTATCGATGCCCTTGCAGATCTCACACTCGCCGCAGGGGTCTCCATTGACCGGATGCAGGCAGTTGACTGCCTTTGCAAAGATCTTGGCACAGGTGGTCTTGCCGGTGCCCCGCACTCCGGTGAACAGGTAGGCATGGCCCACGGTTTGCCGTGATCTGGTTTTTCAGCGCAGTAACAATGGCCCGCTGGCCTACCACATCCTCAAAACGCTGCGGTCTCCATTTGCGGTACAAGGCACGGTACATGGTTTTCTCCCCTTTCCTGCAAAATAAAAGGACAGCGCTGACGGGTTTTGTCCCCGCCTTGCGTAACTCGGCATACGGATGCAGGCTTACTGAAACGCACGAACGCACTGCTTAAGGCTGCTTGGTTCCCCACCTGACCTGGTTCACAGCGAATCCATCGTACAGGACCCGCATCCGTATGCCGAACCACGCAGCAGGCGCTGTCCGACACATCCTTCTGAATGCCAGAATATTGTACCATAAACGCAGGCAGATTGCAAGGGGTGGGAGGTATCATTTCACAGCCCACGCATGAAACGATCAAATAGGATAGCCCAAAGTCAGAAAATGTGATGTTCTCTAAAATCCAAAAAGCGCAGTACATTCTCTGCGCTTTCGCGTTTTGTACTGCGCTTTGCTTTTATCCTGTTATTTTAACGGCATTGATTTTGCAGCAGCCCTTTTTTCTTACAATGCCACATCCAGTGCCATCATCAGCGCAAATCCCAGCACGATGCTTACAACACCGGCAGGCTCGTCGCCCTCCACGGCCTGCGGGATCATCTCCTGTGCGGTCACGCACACCATGCAGCCTGCCGCCGCGCTGAGCAGCCACGGAAGCGCAGTACTGACCCATTCGGCCAGAGCAAAGGCAAGCAATGCCCCCAACGGCTCTACCAGCCCGGAAGCCGCTCCCGCAAAAAACGCCTGACTGCGGGTGCGGCCGTTATGGGCCAGCGGCAGGCTGACTGCTGCACCTTCCGGGATATTCTGCAGGCCGATGCCAAGGCTCAGCGCCAGTGCACCGCTGATGGCATCCGGCTCTCCGGTCAATGCCAGTGCAGCGGCAAGGCCCGCCACCATACCCTCGGGCAGGTTGTGCAATGTTACAGCCAGCACCATACGTCCGCCGTGCCCGGCCCCGCCTGCCAGCAGCTGCCCGGCAAACTGTTCCACCTGCAAAGGCCCACTGCGCCAAGCACAAGCCCCACTGCCGATGGGATCCATGCCGGAAGCGGCAAAGTCTGTCCGCGCTGGATAGCAGGCAGCAGCAGGCTCCACACACTGGCCGCCAGCATGATGCCCGCTGCCATGCCGCACAGGATGCGCTGCGTGCAGGGCCGCGACTGCCGCCGCAGCAAAAACACGCCTGCTGCCCCCAGTGTAGTGCACGCCGCCGGAAACAGCAGTACCCACGCAGTGAAAACGATCTGGTTCACGATACATTCCCCCTTTGCCCGGTGTATGTGCGCCGAAGCAAAAAGGTGCAGAAAAGCCCGTCACACAAAATACAGTGTGATGGGCTTTTCTGTCAGAATGCGATGGCATCTTCTTCGTTGCCAAAGGGCAGACCCGTAGCCGGATCGACCGGCGGCAGGCCAGTCTGCCCCATATCCGCCGCCTTTACGCTGCATACCACCGCATTGGCAAGCACATACTTCACCTTTGCGGTGGCAGCAGCGCCGATCTTATCATAGATGCGGCCTCCGCTGTAACAGTCGCCCAGCACGGTGTGAGTGCTGTTGGCCACATAACCCACCTTGCCCAGACCCGGCAGTTCTGCGCGGATGGCTTCGCGGTCAAAGTCATTCTCCGGCTCCTTGACCAGCTTTACCTTCTGGCCTACTGTAAACGGCTGAGTGCCGAAGCGGTAGTTGAGTCCGGTCAATGTAACATAGTACTTCATCTTTATTTCCTCCAAAACACATGTTTTATTTTCAGGGAGCCCGTTCATCCCCTGCTTTGTCTGTATTATCCGCTTTTTATGTCCAATAAAAATCACTTTCAAATAGCACTTGTCATTTTTTGATATTTTTGTTCAGGTTCGCTGCACAAAGTTTACCCTCTTTTCTCTCCGCAGGTCAACTGTCAGGTGACAAATGGCTCTTTTCCGTTTCCGGAGCCGCATCATCCTCACTTTTGCATTTCTTTATTTCTCTTTAAGAAACATGCATTCCCGTCTTGATTTAAGTGAACAAACAATGAAAGAAATTACAAAGTGATTACAACGCGGTAAAAAATTCTTTCCTGAGTCTCCCTGCGCTTCGATCAGTTTAACAAAAACTCTTTGACTTTTAGCGATAAATTATAACAAAATCGTAGATTATCATTGAAATCTCACTTCTTAGCCAAAAAAGCTCTTGATTTTTTCGCAAAAAAGACTAGAATATCCACTTGCAGAAAGGCACTTCCTGTAGGGCCTTCTGCAAAATACATTTGCGTATGGCAAGGAGATTTTAGATATGAAACTCAAGAATGTTTGTGTTGCTGTTGTTGCTCTGGCTCTGGCTGTTGGCATGACCGCTTGCGGCGGTTCTGCTTCCTCCACTGCTGCATCCTCTTCCGAGGCTGCTTCTACCAGCACTTCTGTTGCTGCTGAGGCCGAGGAGAGCGCTTCTTCCGCTGTTGCAGAGGAGAACGGTTCTTCTTCTGAGGCCGCTTCCAGCGAGGCTGCTTCTTCTGAGGCCGCTTCCAGTGAGGCTGCTTCCAGCGAAGCTGCTTCTTCCGTTGCAGCTTGATCGCACAGCGCCTAAATTCAATAAAGCTGAAGCCGGGCACAGGGAGCCATGAGTTTTCCTGTGCCCGGCTTTTTTGCAGCAAAATGCGCCGGAAAGGTTTATTGGGAACCTCCCGGCGCGTTATTTTTTATGCTCCCCAGAACAGGATCCCCAGTCCTGCAGAGAACAGGATCATCCCAATGGGCGATGGTGCTTTGCCCTTTTTCCGGCGGCAAAGGGCATGCAGCCCCACAGCAGCAGGAACACCACAATGGAACGGAGATCCGGTGCAATGCCTGCCTTGTCCGCTGCAAACCCGGCCAGCGTAGAAAGCGCCATGTTGACAGCAGTTGCCAGGATCATTGCCACCACGCAGGGACGAACGCCGCCAAGAACTGCATTGACACCGGCATATTTCATCAAATTCTGCAGCACCGATGCAACGAGCAGAATGATCACAAAGACGGCAGCACCACCCAGCGTGGCACACAGCGCGCCCCAGAAGCCGCCCTGTGAAGAACCAATGAAGGTGGCCATATTGATGGCCAGCGGGCCGGGTGTGGACTCTGACACCGCAATAAAGCTGAGGAATTCGCCTTCCGTCAGCCAGCCGTGCCCCAGCACCGTTTCCCGCACCAGCGAGATCATGCCGTAGCCGCCGCCGAAGGACAACGCACCGATCATGAGGAAATTCCAGAAAAGTTCTACATAGATCACGGCTTCTTCTCCCCCTTCCGCAGCTGCTGTACTGCATACACCAGCAGCCCGGCCGCACCGCTGAACAGGATGTAAAAAATGGAAGAGAATGACACTGCTGCAATGGAACAGCCCACCATCGCTGCCGCAACCGTGGTCAGGATGACAATATTGAAGACGCTGTGTTCCAGCTGCTTCAGCATCTTCAGTCCGGCGGAAAGGATCAGATAGATCACACACACCTGAATGCCGTGGAACGCACTTGCCACCACCGAAAGGCGGAGGAACTGGTCAAAGAACAGCGAGATCAGATAAATGACCGCGAAGGACGGAAGACATACCGCCACCGTAGATGCCGCCGCGCCTGCCGTACCCTCGATCTTGTAGCCGATATAGGTGGCACTGTTCACCGCCACCGGGCCGGGCGTAGACTCCGCAATTGCCACCATGTCCAGAAATTCTTCTTTGTCACCCACTTTTTCTCTTCCACAAATTCATTTTGCAGCAAAGCCACCATGGCATAGCCGCCGCCAAACGTGAACGCACCAATTTTGAAAAACGTCCAGAAAAGCTCCTTTGTTTTCGACATAGCCTTCTCCTTTCTTGCGCCTTATTATATCATTTTTTGTTTTGATATGATATACTTTAATGGAATATGCTGCTTTCTTTGGAAAAAGCAGAAAAAGGAGTTTAGGATATGAAAACAAAATTTGGTATCGTAGGCTGCGGATTTCTGGGCAACATTGTGGCCAACGCATGGAAGAACGGTCTGCTGCCGGACTATGAGCTGGTGGGCGTGACCAGCCGCACCCGTGCTTCGGCAGAAAAACTTGCCGCCGAGGTAGGCTGTCCCGTCTGCGATGATGTGAATGCTCTGCTGACACTGCAGCCGGAATACATTGTGGAGACTGCTTCGGTGGAGGCTGTGCGCGCCATGGCTGTGCCTGTACTGAAAAAAGGCGTGAATCTGGTCATTATTTCCATTGGTGCCTTTGCGGACCTTGATTTTTACGAGCAGGTCAAGGCCGCTGCCGTGGAGGGCGGTGCCAAGGTGCATCTGGCAAGCGGTGCCATTGGCGGCTTTGATGTGCTGCAGACCGTCACCCTGATGGCCGAGGCCCAGAAGCTGGCCGAGACGGCAGGCATTGAGACCCACACCGGAGCCAAGGGCTTCCGCAACACGCCGGTATGGGCCGACCACCTGCTGACCGATACCGAAAAGACCACTGTGTTCACCGGCAATGCCAAGCAGGCCATTGCCACCTTCCCCCGCCGCGTGAATGTGGCTGTTGCCACCTCGCTGGCCACCACCGGCCCGGAGATCACCGGCGTGACCATGCACTCGGTACCCGGCTGGGTGGGCGACGACCACTGCATCACCGCCGAGATCGAGGGCGTGAAGGCCGTGGTGGATATCTGCTCTTCCACCAGCGCCATTGCCGGTTGGAGCGTAGTTGGCCTGCTGCGCAACCTCTCCTCCCCCGTATGCTTCTATTAAAGGAGGGCTTTGCAGATGTTCAACAAACTGGTGGCCATTGAGCCGGTAAGCCTGATTCCTTCCGCCGAGGAAGCGCTGCATCAGTACGCAAAAGAAGTGGTGCTGTACCGCGATATCCCGGCCAGCGATGACCAGATCGTGCAGCGCATCGGAGATGCCGATGCTGTACTTCTGAGCTACACCTCCCGCATGGGCAAAAATGTGATCGAGCGCTGCCCGAATATCCGTTACATCGGCATGTGCTGCAGCCTGTATTCTGAGGAAAGCGCCAATGTGGATATCGCCTACGCCCGCACCCGCGGCATCAAAGTGCTGGGCATCCGGGACTACGGCGACCGCGGCGTTGTGGAGTACGTCCTGCATGAGCTCACCGGCATCCTGCACGGTTTTGGGATGCCCATGCTGCGGGACGAGCCGGTGGAGATCACCGGGCTGAAGGCAGGCATCATCGGGCTGGGTGTGTCCGGCAAAATGATCGCCGACGCGCTGCAGTTCATGGGTGCCGACATTGCCTATTACAGCCGCACCCGCAAGCCGGATGCCGAAGCTGTGGGCATGGCCTATAAGCCGCTGGCACAGCTGCTGACCGAGAGCGAGGTGGTGTTCACCTGCCTGAACAAGAACGTACTGCTGTTGGGCAAGGACGAATTTGCACAGCTGGGCGCAGGCAAGGTGCTGTTCAACACCTCCATCGGCCCGGGCTTTGACTCTGCTGCTCTGGAACAGTGGCTTGCTCTGCCGGGCACCCACTTCTTCTGTGACACCCGTGCCGCTGCCGGCCCAGTGGGCGAAGACTTCTTTGCCCGTGAGAATGTGCATTGCGCGAATGTTTCTGCCGGACGCACCAAGCAGGCTTTTGTGCTGCTGAGCCAGAAGGTGCTGGCAAATATCCGCACTGCACTGGGAGAATGATATAAAGGAAACGCTTCCCGGCCGGGGAAGCGTTTCCTTTAGGCTTTATTTAAAATTGTTGTGATCTCTTCCAGATTCGCCGCAAATCGGATGCCCTGCTGGCGCTGCGGCGTGGAAAGGCCTTTCTCGATCATTTTGGCAAGCAGTGCTTTCAGGCTGTCGTAGTAGCCGTTCAGATCATACAGGATGCAGGGCGCGTCCAACTGGCCCAGCGAGACCTTGGACATTACCTCTGCGATCTCTTCCAGCGTGCCGGTACCGCCGGGGAATGCGATGAAGGCATCGCCCAGCTCGATCATCTTCGTCTTGCGCTCGGTCATGTCCTTGGTGACAATCAGCTCGGTCAGGCCATCGTGCTGCAGCTCCTGCTGCACAAAGAACTGCGGTTCCACACCGGTCACCGTGCCGCCTGCGTCCAGTGTGCTCTGGGCAAGCTGGCCCATCAGGCCGCTGCGGGAGCCGCCGTACACAAGGCGGTGCCCGTTTGCACCGATCCAGCTGCCCAGTTCCCGGACAGCTGCCGCCAGCACAGGATCATTGCCCGCATTTGCTCCAAGATAGACCGTGATGTTCATGGTATTCCCCCCTTTGTTTTTTCCATTTTACCACGCAGCGGGCCGATTGAAAAGGGCCATCCCCTTGCAAATGCAGCGGCACTGTGGTATTCTTGAACGCAGAAAAAAGGGAGCCTGCAAAAGCAGGCTGAGAGTGGGCTGTTTGCCCAGACCTGTGACCTGATTTGGACAATGCCAACGTAGGGAGATACTGCTGCTTTAAAGTGCGGAGGTGCCTCCTTGCGGGCATTTCCGCATTTTTTGCAAAGGAAGTTGTAACCATGAAAACTGCATTGACGATTGCCGGCAGCGATTCCAGCGGCGGTGCTGGAATTCAGGCCGATATCAAAACCATGACTGCAAACGGCGTGTACGCCATGAGCGCCATTACCGCGCTGACTGCCCAGAACACCACAGGTGTGACCGGCATTTTTGAAGCCACGCCCGAATTTCTGGCACAGGAGATCGATGCCATTTTTACCGACATCTACCCGGATGCCGTCAAAATCGGCATGGTATCCTCGGCAGAGCTGATCGGTGTGATTGCCGAAAAGCTGCACACCTACGGCGCAAAGCATATCGTGGTGGACCCGGTGATGGTTGCCACCTCCGGCTCCAAGCTGCTGCGGGACGATGCCGTGCAGGCACTGACCGAAAAGCTGCTGCCCATGGCCGAGGTGCTCACCCCAACATCCCGGAGGCTGAGATCCTTTCCGGCATGAAGATCACCGATGCGGCCGGAATGGAGGCCGCTGCAAAGCTGATCAGCGAGAAATACCACTGTGCCGTGCTGTGCAAGGGCGGCCACCAGATCAATGATGCCGACGACCTTCTGTGGCGGGACGGCTGCGGCAAATGGTTCCGCGGCAAGCGCATTGCAAACCCCAATACCACGGCACCGGCTGCACCCTATCCAGCGCCATTGCCTCCAATCTGGCCAAAGGCTGCGATCTGGATGCATCGGTGGAGCGCGCAAAGGCCTACATTTCCGGCTGTCTTTCTGCCATGCTGGATCTGGGCCATGGCTCCGGCCCCATGAACCATATGTTTGCACTGAAGGGAGAGTTTGTGGGTGAGTGAGCAGACCTTTGTGCAGCAGCTGGTGCAGGAAAGTCTGCCCGTGTGGGAGAAATGCCTGCACTCAGAATTTCTGGAAAGACTTGCGGATGGCACACTGGATGAAGCCTGCTTCAAGGGCTACATCGTGGAGGACAGTCTTTACCTGCGGGAATATGCCAAGGTGTTTGCCTGGGGCATGACCAAGGCAAAGGATATGCAGACCATCCGCACCTACTATTCCCTGCTTTCCTTCGTGAATGAGAGCGAGGATGCAGCCCGCCTGCACTATCTCAAGCACTTTGGACTGACCGATGAAGGCATCCAGAGCCTGCCGCTGCGGCCGGAGAACCGTGCCTATGTGGACTCTATGATCGAAGCCACCAAAAACGGCGAGGGCGCAGCCGAGTGCATGATGGCCTGCCTGCCCTGTATGCTGAGCTATGGCTGGATCTTCCAGAAACTGCTGGAAGAAAAACCTTCCGTGCAGGATACCCTTTATGGTGCACTGGTGGTGGACTATGCTGACAAGGGCTATGAGGCGGCCTGCCGCGACTGGGCCGCGTTTGCAGAAAAAGTCTGTGAAGGCCTGAGCGACGAGCGCCTTGCCCGCTGCCGCGAGATCTTCCATGCCTGCTCGGAGCACGAGCTGAACTTCTGGGCCATGGTAGCTTTCCCCGCGCAGTGACCTGTAATTTTTCCTAAAATATAAAATGCACCCGGCCTGTGGGCAGAACCGCAGCAACCGGGTGCATTTGTTTTGTTCAGGGTTTCGTGGCCGCAGCCACAGGCATGAGCCTTCGTGCCGGAAACAAGGGAGCCCTAAAACAAAAACTCCCCCGGCTCTTCTGCCGAGGGAGTGGAAAAAGGAAAACGCCCCTAACAGAAGAACTCTCTTCTGTCAAGGACGAATAAAATATGGCCTTTTATCCGCGGTGCCACCCTGACTTCATGGGCATGACCCCATGCACTTGGCGGGATGCCAACACATCCCCGGCAACTGACGTATGCCCTACGTTGCAGAATACTGTGCGGCGAAAGTTCTCCGCAGTTCCCTGCACCCTCAGCGGTCCATTTCGGGAAAATATAACGCAAAGTCACACTTTCCTTGACGAACTGTTTCCGGTCTGCTTCTCAGCTGCGCAGGCTCTCTGTACAGGCATGGTTCGCCGTTATCTCCGCTTCAACGGTTTAGTGTATTGAATTTGGCTATATTAAACCACGGATTTTTCGTTTGTCAATACCTGTTTGCAAATTTTTCAAAATCAGCCTATGTCCACAGTGGGTTCAGCGCTTCCGGCGGCTGTTCGTGCTGGAAAACTTCACCGCTTTTGCGGCCTGCGGCGGCTATGCAACGCACTGTAGTAGCCAAAGGCAGTGCCGCATAAGCCGCCCACAATGTGCATGAAGTTTGCTACATTGTCGTGCACAAAAATGATATCGTACACCTGCTGACCGAAGTACAGCGCTGCAACCAGCAGCATGGTGACCGGGATGCCGCCGGAGAAGCCCGCCAGCGACGAAAGCATGATAAGCATGAACACGATGCCGGACGCGCCCAGCAGCCCCGAACGCGGGAACAGCACGCATTGCAGCACGCCGGTGACCAGAGCGGTGAACACCATGCCGCACAAAGCGGCTTGCTGCCGTACTTTTCTTCCATTGGCGGGCCAACAACGAGCAGCAGCAGCATGTTATTCAGAAAGTGGTCCCAGCTGGCATGGCCCAGCACATGGCCGAACAGCCGGATGTAGAACAGCGGGTCCTTCAGCGAGGAGCGGTAGACACAGAACAGATGCATCGTCGTCCACCCATCCGTCCACTGGTCGAGGAACAGCACCAGAAGTGACAGCAGGAAAAATGTGAGGATCACCGGGGAGTTGTACTGCAGTTCCAGTTTGAGTTTTACTTTTTTCATCCTCTTGTCTCCACCCAGTATTCGCCCATGCTCTGGCCAGGCTGGTTCGTCACTTCATCCTTGAGGTAATCGCCAAGGCCGCAGCTTTCCGGCTGCCATGCAAGGGCTGCTTCCACCGTGGGGTACTCCACCTCGGCATACCAGAACTCGGTGGGCTGGCCTTCGTCCACATGGTTCACTTCCAGCACAGAACCGTCCGGCAGGGTGTAACTGCGGCGCAGCTTCGGGATGAGAGGTTTAGCGATAATCTTGTATTCCAGATCATCAAACAGTTCTTTGTCGATGCTGCGCTCGATCTCCTCACGGGCAAGGCCGCCCCCGGATTTGAAGCAGAGGATGTAGTCCGTTCTGCCGCCGGTGAGGGCTTCTTCCCGGATGCGCACAGTGGGCCGCACGCTGATATAGCCCTGCCGCATGGCAAATTCCTCCCTGAGGGGCAGCCCCTCCGGCCAGCCCTTCACCATCCATTTGCGTTCGATTTCCATAATGCATCCCTCTTTCATGCGGTTTTTGGCATTTCTTATTTATAATAACATGATTTTGTGCTATTATAAAGAGTAGATTTTTACTCCTTCAGTCTGCTTCGCAGCCAGCTTCCTCAGTGAGGGAGCCTACCCGCACGGTAAGCGTGTCGAGCGAACGCGGGACGAAGGGAGTTCGTCCATGATAAGGAGAACCATATGAAAGAACGCGCTTACCCTGTGTATACCGTCAACAAACACGCCGAGGGCCTGCTGGTGGGCGGGCACCCCTGGGTGTATGAGAACGACATCCTCCATTCCCCGGAAAATGAGCCGGAAAACGGCACGCTGGCCGATGTGGTCAGCACCAAGGGTTCCTACCTTGGCACCGGCTTTGTCTCGCTCAAGAGCAAGATCCGCGTGCGGCTGATCTCCCGCAATGCCAACGACACCTTTGATGCTGCGTTCTGGCGCCGCCGGTGGAATATGCATGGAACTACCGCAAGACCGTGCTGGAACCTGCAGACCTTTCCGCCTGCCGTGTCATTTTGGCGAAGCCGACCAGTTCCCCGGCCTGACTGTGGACCGGTTCAGCAACATCCTCGTCACGCAGACCCTGAGCGTGGGCATGGAAAAGCTCAAGCCCGTCCTCTTCCCCATTCTGGCAGAAGTCCTGCGCGCCGACGGCCAGACCATCGACGGCATCTACGAGCGCAACGATGAGGCTCTGCGCGCAAAGGAAGGTCTTGAGCAGAACAAAGGCTGGTTTGAGCTGCCCGGTGAGCCTCACCCGGCAAGCACCCAGACCGAGATCTGCGAGAACGGAGTTTACTATCATGTGGATTTCGAGAACGGCCAGAAGACCGGCTTCTTCCTTGATCAGAAGTACAACCGCCGGGCGGTGGCACGCCTTGCTGCAGGCCACACCGTGCTGGACTGCTTTACCCACACTGGCAGCTTTGCACTGAACGCCGCTGCGGGCGGCGCTGCCCGTGTGACCGCCGCCGACATCAGCGCCGAGGCCATTGCCATGGCGCAGCGCAATGCCCAGCGCAACGGTCTGACCAATATGGACTTTTTGTGCGAGGACACCTTTGAGCTGCTGCCCCGCTTGGAAAGAGAGGGGCACCCCTACGATTTTATCATTCTGGACCCGCCGGCCTTTACCAAGGCGCGCCGCACAGTGGAGAACGCCATGCGCGGCTATAAGGAGATCAACTACCGTGCCATGAAGCTGCTGCCCCGCGGCGGCTATCTGGCAACTGCCAGCTGCTCCCATTTTGCCACCGAGGAGCTGTTCATCAAGATGCTGCGCGCCGCTGCAAAGGATGCGCACCGCCAGCTGCGGCAGATCGAGGTGAAGCAGCAGGCACCGGATCATCCGATCCTGTGGGTGTGCCGGAGACGAATTATCTGAAGTTCTTCCTCTTTCAGGTGATTTAACGATTTGAATACCCTCCGTTTCACTCTGGGTATCTTCAGCGGAAGTTTTATTTTAATATTTCTTCCGGAAAATCTGCGGATTTTCCGGAAGCTCTTTTTTCACAAAGCGGGGCCGTAACGGGCAATGGCACCGTATATTAAAAACACATTTTCACCAGAAGGGACCCCATCGGGTAAATGCATCTTTGCTGCGCTGCCTGAACCCTTCAGTCAAAGCCTGACGGCTTTGCCAGCTCCCCGGGGGGAGCTTTATGAGCAGGGACGGAAAACAACAATCTTTTCCGATGATGAATAAACTTACCCGGCAGTGGATAAAAGCTCGCCCTTCGGGAGCTGGCATAGCGCAAGCAATGACTGAGAGGGGTTTTTCCATCGGGCGGAGAGGGTTCGTTCTCTTAAAAGTCATACCAAGTGCGGATGCTCCAAAAATGCAGGAAGCTGTTTGTACAGAATCGTCAGATTTGTCAATTGCCTTTTTGCCCGGCAGCGGCTATAATCAAACCATAGACAGCAACGGCGCTGTGGGTCACCTCCTGACCCGCAGCGCCGTTTTTGTTAAGATGCTTTCGTACTTCTGGGTGCGGCATTGCGGCAGACCAGAATGCAGACGAAAGGGTAAGAAAAATAAGATCAAGTAAGGAGTAGGATTTATGGCAGCGAATGTTATGGAAATCTACGGCAGCAAGGTCTTTAACGAACATGTGATGAAGGAGCGCCTGCCGAGCGCAACCTATAAGAGCCTGAAGAACACCCTGCACAAGGGTGCTCCGCTGGACATTGAGGTGGCAAACGTGGTGGCCAGCGTCATGAAGCGCTGGGCCATGGAGCTGGGTGCCACCCACTACACCCACTGGTTCCAGCCGCTGACCGGCATCACCAGTGAGAAGCACGATGGCTTTGTGTGCCCTGTGGGCGACGGCACCGCCATCATGGAGTTCTCCGGCAAGGAGCTGGTGCGCGGCGAGCCCGATGCATCTTCCTTCCCTTCCGGCGGTCTGCGCGCCACCTTCGAGGCACGCGGCTACACCGCATGGGACCCCACCAGCTACGCATTCGTGAAGGATGACGTGCTGTGCATCCCCACCGCCTTCGTCAGCTACACCGGCGAGGCTCTGGATAAGAAGACCCCCGCTGCTGCGCTCCATGAACGCCCTGTCCAATCAGGCAGTTCGCATCCTGAAGCTGTTCGGCAAGGATGTGGACTACGTTTCCACCACCGTGGGCCCGGAGCAGGAGTACTTCCTTATTAAGAAGGAGGATTACGAGGCCCGTCAGGATCTGATCCTCACCGGCCGCACCCTGTTCGGTGCCCCCTCTGCCAAGGGTCAGGAGCTGGAAGAGCACTACTTCGGTGTCATTCGTCCCGAGGTCTCCGAGTTTATGAAGGAGTTGGACGAAGAGCTGTGGAAGCTGGGCATTCCCGCCAAGACCAAGCACAACGAAGTTGCTCCCTGCCAGCATGAGCTGGCTCCCATCTTCGACACCACCAACGTTGCCATCGACCACAACCTGCTGACGATGGAGATGATGAAGAAGATCGCCCCCAAGTACGGTCTGGTCTGCCTGCAGCATGAAGAAGCCCTTTGAGGGCGTGAACGGCAGCGGCAAGCACAACAACTGGTCCCTGTCCACAACCGAGGAGAACCTGCTCGACCCGGGCGACACCCCATGGAGAACCTGCAGTTCCTGGTGTTCCTGACCGCTGTTATCAAGGCTGTTGACGAGTACGCCGACCTGCTGCGCACCTCTGTGGCCACTCCCGGCAACGATCACCGTCTGGGCGCGAACGAGGCGCCTCCGGCGATCATTTCCATCTTCGTGGGTGAAGAGCTGGAAGCCGTCATCGATGCTATCGCATCCGATTCCCCCTATGCCGGCCCGTCAAGATGAAGATGGATCTGGGCGTTGATGTCCTGCCCAAGTTCAGCAAGGATACCACCGACCGCAACCGTACCTCTCCCTTTGCTTTCACCGGCAACAAGTTCGAGTTCCGTATGCCCGGTTCCGCTGAACCTGAGTGATGCCAACACCATCCTGAACACCGCCGTTGCCAAGGACCTGAAGGGCTACGCCGACGAGCTGGAGGGCGCTGAGGACTTTACCAGCGCCGTGATTGCTCTGGTCAAGCGCACCATCCGCGACCACCGCCGCGTCATCTTCAACGGCAACGGCTACACTGCCGAGTGAGAAGAAGAAGCCGCAAAGCGCGGTCTGCCCAACAAGAAGAACACCCCCGCTGCTCTGCCTGCCCTGATCGAGCCCAAGAACATTGCCCTGATGGAAGAGTTCGGCGTACTGACCAAGGTAGAGATGGAGAGCCGCTACGAGGTGGAGATGGAGCACTACTCCAAGATCATCAACATCGAGGCTCTGACCATGCTGGAAATGGCCCGCAAGCAGCTGCTGCCTGCCGTCAACTCCTACATGAGCGAGCTTGCCAATACCGCAGCATCCAAACTGGCCGTCAGCGAGAGCATCAGCGTGCGCAGTGAGACCAAGACCCTGGGCCGTCTGTCCGCCGACGCCGACGCCATGAGCGACGCCATCGACACCCTGCAGGATGCCGTGGATGCCGCCAAGGCTCTGCCCTCCGAGAGCGAAGGCCGTTGCCTTCCACGACAACGTGCTGCCTGCAATGGATGCTCTGCGTGCCGCTGCGGACGACGCCGAGACCCTGTGCGGCGAGGACTACTGGCCGCTGCCCAGCTACAGCAAGATGCTCTACTACGTCTGATCTTTCATCAGCGTAACAGCAGAATAGCATCCGTAGGCTGCGGAATTTAAAATTGCCATTCTCCTTTTCCTATTTCTTACACCAGCCTAAAGACCTGCTCCCATTCTGAGGGCAGGCCTTTAGGCGTTTTGAAAGGGAAACCATTATGAGCTATTCGACCCAACAGGACATCCTTGATTTTGTGGAGGACAACAACGTCAAATTTGTGCGCTTTGCCTTCTGCGATATCTTTGGCACTCAGAAGAACATTGCCGTGCTGGCAAACGATCTGCCCAAAGCTCTGGAAGACGGTGTCTGCTTCGACGGCAGCTCCATTGCCGGCTTTATGAAGGTGGAGGAAAGCGATCTTGTGCTGCGGCCGGATCTTTCCACCGTGACCATTCTCCCCTGGCGACCTACCGAGGGCCGGGTAATGCAGTTTCTTCTGTGATGTGGAAAAGCCGGACGGCCAGCCCTTTGGCGGCAACTGCCGCGGCTTTCTGCGCAGCGTGAACCGCAAATTCAAAAAGCTGGGCATCACCTGCAATGTGGGCGCAGAGTGTGAGTTCTACCTGTTCGAGAACGATGACCGGGGCCGCCCCACCCGTATCCCCATCGACTTTGGCGGCTACTTTGACGTGGCCCCGCTGGACGCAGGCGAGAACCTCCGCCGGGACATCTGCCTGACTATGGAGCAGATGGGCATGAGCCCTCAGCACAGCCATCACGAAAGCGGCAACGGCCAGAACGAGATCGACTGCCACCACGCAGGCCCCCTCAAGACCGCCGACAACGTGATGATGTTCAAGCAGATCGTGCGCGCCATTGCCACCCGCAGCGGCATCCATGCAAGCTTCCTGCCCAAGCCCCTGCCGGATCAGGCAGGCAGCGGTCTGCACATCAACCTGTCCCTTTACATGGATGGCCGCAACCTGTTTGAGGGCGACATTGCCCCGGACAGCATTGCAGGCAGCTTTATGGCCGGTGTGCTGGCCCACAGCCGGGAGCTGACCGTGTTCACCAACCCTCTGCCCAACAGCTATCAGCGCTTTGGCTGCGATGAAGCGCCCCGCTATGTGAGCTGGAGCCGCCAGAACCGCAGCCAGCTGGTGCGCATCCCGCAGGTAAAGGGCGACAACTGCCGCATGGAGCTGCGCAGCCCGGACCCTGCCTGCAACCCTATCTGGCCATTGGTCTGGTTCTGGCTGCCGGATTGGACGGCATCGAGAACCGCATGGTGCTCTCTGCCCCCGTGAACAAGAATCTGTTCGACCCCTCTATGGCTGAGGGCCTCAGCCTTGAGACTCTGCCCGCCAGTCTGGAAGAGGCCGTGCAGGCTGCGGAGGAGAGCGAATTTTTGCGCAGAGTGCTGCCCGAGCAGCTTGCCAGCCGCTACTTTACGGAAGAACTGAAGCGCTGCGAAGCACTGAAACACGCGTCCGACCCTGTTGAGTACGAGCGTACCCATTACTTCAACGCCATCTGACCCCTGCAAAAGAGAGTGTGTAGGAGAAAGGAGCGAAGGAAATGGGACGTGCACTGATCGTAAGTGCCGGTGCAAGCTCCAACGAGTATATCGCTGCACGGCTGACCGAAATGGGCTACAGCCGCCCGGTGATCATTCCCAGCGGGGCCGAAGCCCGGCGGCGCATGACGGAATCGGATTTTGAGCTGATCGTGGTCAACTCTCCCCTGCCCGATGAATTCGGGCATGAAGTGTGCATCAATGCTGTGGAAAAAACAGATGCCGGTGTCGTGTTTCTGGTCAAGGCCGCACAGGCTGAGCAGCTTTTGGGGCCTTTGAGTGAGCAGGGGGTATTGCTGCTGTCAAAGCCCTTCAGCACCACCTTTTTTGTGCAGGCCATGCACATGGCGGCGGCAGGCAACCACCGCCTGCTGCGTGCCCGGCAGGAGAACGCCCGCTTACAGGAAAAGATCGCACAGGTGCGGCTGGTCAGCCGGGCAAAATGCTGCCTTGTGGAGCACGAGCACATGACCGAAGCCGAGGCACACCGCTACATAGAAAAACAGGCCATGGATACCCGTCGTGACCGCACAGAAATTGCACAGGAAGTCCTTGAAAATTATGAGGACATGGGTGTATAATATTGGATTGGGAAAAGTATCCTTGCTTTCACCGGCTCATTTTGGGAGAGGCTGAGAGCAAGGCCGTTCACCTGAAAGAATTCACAAAGGTTTATAAGGAAAGAATTCAGAAAAACAAAATAGAGGAGGAAATTCTATGGCAGAGAAACAAACCAAATTCATCTTTGTCACCGGCGGTGTCGTCTCCGGCCTTGGCAAGGGCATCACAGCCGCATCGCTGGGCCGTCTGCTCAAGTGCCGCGGTCTGAAGGTGGCCAGCCAGAAGCTGGACCCCTATGTGAATGTGGATCCCGGCACCATGAGCCCGCTGCAGCACGGTGAGGTGTTCGTGACCGACGATGGCACTGAGACCGATCTGGATCTGGGCCACTACGAGCGCTTTATCGACGAGAATCTGAACAAATACTCCAACCTGACCACCGGCAAGGTGTACTGGAACGTACTGAACAAGGAACGTCAGGGTGCATATCTGGGCCAGACCGTGCAGATCATTCCCCACATCACCAACGAGATCAAGAGCTACATCTACAATCTGGCCTCTTCCACCGAGGCTGACGTGGTCATTACCGAGATCGGCGGCACGACCGGTGATATTGAAAGCCAGCCCTTCCTCGAGGCCATCCGTCAGGTGGGTCTGGAGCAGGGCCGCGACAACTGCTGCTACATCCATGTGGTGCTGGTGCCTTACATTTCCGGCTCGGACGAGTACAAATCCAAGCCTGCACAGCACTCTGTGAAAGAGCTGCAGGGCATGGGCGTGAACCCGGACATCATCATCCTGCGCGCAGACGGCAGTGTGGGCGGCGACATCCGCCGCAAGATCAGCACTTTCTGCAATGTGAAGCCGGAGTGCGTGATCGAGAACCTGACCATGCCCAGCCTGTACCAGTGCCCGCTGATGCTGCACACCGGTGGTCTGGACGAGGTCGTGGTGAAGAAACTCAAGCTGGACGTTCCTCCTGCCGACCTGACCGAGTGGAAGCAGGTGGTCAGCCGCATTGCCACCCGCAGCAAGACCTGCAGCATTGCACTGGTGGGCAAATACGTCAAGCTGCACGACGCTTACCTCTCCGTGATGGAGAGCCTGTACCACGCCGGCTTTGAGAACGACAGTCAGGTGGAGATCCGCTGGGTGGAGAGCGAGGACCTGACCGACCAGGCCGCCTGCAAGGAAGCCTTTGCAGATGTGGACGGCATCATCGTACCCGGCGGCTTTGGCGACCGCGGCATTGAGGGCATGATCCAGGCTGCACAGTATGCCCGCGAGAACCATGTTCCCTACTTTGGCATCTGCCTCGGCATGCAGATCATGGTGATGGAGTTTGCCCGGGGCGTTTTGGGCTACAAGGATGCAAATTCCAGCGAATTCACCCCGGATGGCAAGCACAATGTGATCGCGCTGATGGCCGACCAGCAGGGCAACATTCCCAAGGGCGGCACCATGCGTCTGGGTAAATACCCCTGCAAGGTGATGCCCGGCACCAAGATGGCCGAGTGCTACGGCGAGGCCGAGATCTGGGAGCGCCACCGCCACCGCTACGAGTTCAACAACGAGTTCCGTCAGGAGATGCAGGACGCCGGTCTTGTTATTTCCGGCACCAGCCCCGACGGTCGTCTGGTAGAGACTGTAGAGCTGCCCGGCCGTGACTTCCATTTGGGCGCACAGTTCCACCCGGAGTTCAAAAGCCGTCCGAACCGTGCTCACCCGCTGTTCAAGGCATTCATTGCTGCGGCACTCAAGTTCCGCGCCAGCGAGCAGCGCAGCCTGCTGCACATGTAAACCATAAAAATAAGGTGCTGTCTGTGCGGACAGCACCTTATTTTTTACCCATATAATCCATGATCCTGCAAGGCATTATTCATAGTGGTCATTTTCCAGATCACACACCACAAACCGGTCCACGATGCGGGCCATCCCGTGGAACATCTGTTCCGTAAGTTCCTTGCGGCGCTGCAGCTCCATCCGTTCCGCTTCCGCTTTTTGCAGAGAACTCCCGGTGGCTTTGTTCTATCCTTGATTTCCGATCAGCACCACGGCCACATCGTTGACATTCGTGCCGGTCGCGCCGGTGATGATGAGCCCATCCACCGCCTTGAGGGCATGGTAGGCATCGTTGTTCTGCAGCACATCGTACACCTTCAGCTGGTTCTGCGCCAGTGCCGCGCCCGTGCTGCCGTCCACATAGCCGCCCGCAGCATCGGTTGGGCCGTCGGTGCCATCGCTGCCCACCGAAAAGACCGCTGCATCCAGCCCGGCGATCACCGGTGCTGCAGCAAGGGCCAGCTCCTGATTGCGCCCGCCCAGACCTGTTCCGGTCAGATGGACGACCGTCTCACCGCCTGCAAGAAAGGCCAGCTTTTTGCCCTGCCCCGCGTGGGTGCGGGCTATGGAACCAAGGAAGCTGCCAGCCTCCCGCGCTTCACAGCAGAGCCTGTCGGTCAAGATCACCGGCTCATAGCCCAGCTCCCGGCAGGCGTTGGCTGCTGCGCTGCACAGCTCCCGCACGCTGCCGGTGATCTGCGTGGCAACACGGTCCAGCACCTTTGGAGTCTCCTGTGCCAGCAGAGCCTTGGCCTGTGCCGAAAGCTGCAGGTGATATTTTTCCGCAATGGCAAGGGCCTGTGCACAGGTGGAGGTATCCGGCACCGCCGGGCCGCTGGCGATCATATCCAGCGGGTCGCCCAGAATATCGCTGAGCACGATGCTGAACACCTGTGCGGGCGCACAGCTCTGTGCAAACCGCCCGCCCTTGACCCCGGACAGGCGCTTGCGAATGGTGTTCATCTCCACGATATCGGCACCGCTGGCAAGCAGCTGGCCCGTGACCTGCTGCAGCTCTGCGCCGGGGATCAACGGCTTCTCAAACAGTGCACTGCCGCCGCCGGACAGCAGAAACAGCACCGTATCCTCTGCCGTTAAGCCCTGCACCAGTTCCAGCGCTTTCCGGGTGGCGGCAAAGCCATTCTCATCCGGCACGGGGTGCCCGGCTTCGCAGCAGTCTACGCCGGGGATCGTGCCCTTCACGTGGCCGTATTTGGTCACGACCACGCCGCCATCCACCCGGCCAAGAAATTTCACCGCAGCATGGGCCATCTGCCATGCTGCCTTACCGGCAGCCACCAGCAGCACCCTGCCGCCCTGCGGCCGGAAATTTTCAGCGCGCGGCGCACCGCTTCGTCCGGCAGAACAGCGTTCAGGCTGGCACGGATGATGGCATCTGCATCTCTGCGCAGTGTTTCGTTTTTCAGCATGTCGTTCTCCCCTTTTCCATCGCTTCTTGTCCGCGGACAAAAAACACCTGTACAGTCTCTTCCTATGCAGGAAAACGCCGTACAGGTGTTCTGATCTTTTTTGCTTACTTTGCGCTTGCCGGAGCAACCTCAAAGTCGATTTTGCCCAGGTTCACATCCGCACGCACAATGGTGATCATCATGGTGTCGCCCAGACTCCAGTTCTTGCCGGAGACGGGGTCGGACAGGCGGATGCCCTCGGTGAGCATGGTACCGGGGGGTCAGGCTGGAAGCAGGCACAAAGCCCTCCACGCCGTTGTCCAACTCGATGAACAGGCCGCGCTGGGTCACGCCGGAAGATGCGGCCCTCGTAGCACTCGCCCAGGTGACGGCGGGCGTACTCTGCCTTATAGCAGTCCTCGGCCTTGCGCTCGATCTGCATTGCAATGATCTCGCGCTCACTGGACTGCTTGCTTGCCTTCTCGGCAAAGTCGCTGTAGCGCAGCACCATGGTATCCTTATCCATGCCCTTGAGTTGGGCGGTCATGATGCGATGGATGGCCAGATCCGGATAGCGGCGGATGGGGCTGGTGAAGTGAGCGTAGTCCTTCAGCACCAGACCGTAATGACCCTTGGGTTTTGCCTCATACTGCGCCTTGGACATACACCGCAACATTCCGGTATTGATGATCTGCTCATACGGGCCGCGCACACCTTCCAGAATGGCGCTCAGCTCCTTGGGGGTGGGCACATCCTTGGCAAAGTGATCGTTGATGCCGCAGGCCTGCAGCAGAGTGTGCAGACGCTCCAGCTTTTCAGCATTGGGTTCCTCGTGCACACGGTACACGAAGGGGATCTGCTTCACGCGGGCAAAGTGGGCAGCGCACTGGTTGGCCAGCAGCATGAACTCTTCGATCATAGCTTCGCTCTCGCCGGAGGTGCGCTTTCACATCGATGCAGTGGCCGTCCTCGTCGAGGATCAGCTTCACCTCGCCGCTCTCGATATCCATGCAGCCGCGCTCTCTGCGCAGGCGCGCACGGTGGCCATACAGCTCCTTCATGGCAGGCAGCTGGCTGAGCACTTCATGGTACTTGCCCTTCAGCTCGTCGTCAGCACTGCCGGCCAGCAAGGCGTTGATCTCGGAGTAAACGCCCTTGACGCGGCTGCGGATGATCGACTTGACAAAGCGGTAATCGATCAGGTTGCCATCCTTATCCAGATGCATCAGGCAGGAGAAGGCCAGACGCAGCACGCCCTCATTCAGGCTGCAGATGCCGTTGGAAAGCCTTGGGCAGCATGGGCACCACCTGATCGGCATAGTAGACGCTGGTTGCGCGGTTAAACGCTTCGTTGTCCAGTTCGCTGCCGGGCTTGACATAGTTGGAAACATCTGCAATGTGGACACCCAGCTCAAAACCGCCCTCCGGGGTCTTGGTCAGGCTGATGGCATCATCGATGTCCTTGGTCTCAGCACTGTCAATGGTGAAGATGGGCAGGGCGCGCAGATCCATGCGGCCCTCGGTGTCCTTTCAGAGACCTCAGCGTTCTCCAGCTTCTTGGCTTCCTCACGAACCTTATCCGGGAAGCGGCTGCGGATATCCTGCGCATAGAGCAGGGCCTTTGCGCAGCGCTTTGCTTCGTCCGAGCTGCCAAACCGCATGGCAACGCCCACGCGGTGATCTTCCTGCCGATTGCCGCGCTGCAGGATCTCCACGGCCACCTTGTCGCCGTCCTTTGCACCGCCCTCGCAGTCACGCATCATCTGCATGGAGATGGCCGGGCAGTCGTCCGGCACGAACTTCAGGCGGCCATCAATGCGGCGGGCAGTGCCCACCAGATCGTTCTTTTCTTCCAGAATGGCCAGGATCTCGCCTTCATCGCTGCCCTCCACACGGGGGTGCTCAAACTTTTCTACAAGCACCATGTCGCCGGGCATGGCACCGCGGGTAAAACGGCCCGGGATAAAGATATCGCTGGTGCCGTCCTCCAGCATGACAAAGGCAAAATTCTTGCCCAGTTTTACCACCTTGCACAGCAGAGCCTTGTCTGCACGGCCGGAGCGCACCGTAAAGAACACGCCCTGACGCTGGCAGATGACCGCCTCGTGCACCAGCTGATCCACAGCCTCCATCACCTTGCGGTCCGAGCCGCGGTCCCCGCCGAATTTGGATTTGAGGTCTTTGACGGTGCACGGCTGATTCTGGATCGCGTGCTCAATTTTATCGCGCATTGCCATAATATTTTTTCTCCTTGCTCTTCCATGGCCGCAGCCTCCAACGTGCCGCAGCGCTGCCAATCGTGGGCCAGTTGCCCCACCCTGCCCAGCGGTCAGACTGCCGCTGACATCCTATCATAACACAGAAAAACAGCCCCGTCCTTTACACGGGGCTGCACGAACCTTGTCAACCTGCCATACGGCCTGCAAACAGACATGCCAGAATGGCAACCACAAAGAAAACAATGCCTGCAATGCGGGTGGTCTTGGCCAGCATCTGATCAGCCGGGGTCAAACGGGCATTGTTTGCGCCGCCCATACTGCCGTTGATGGCACCGGAAAGGCCCTGACCGTGGGTGTGCTGCATGAGAGTGAGGAAAACGATGACGAGCGAAGCGATCAGCAGGATCACACCGCCAACAATTTCGATAACAGACATGGATTGAAACGCTCCTTTATTTTAATTCAACAAAACTACGCAGAAATACAAATATATAGTAGCATAACAAGCGCAAAAAGCAAGCAGAAACCGTGCATTTTTATGCCAGAAGGTCCAGCATTGCGCACAGCCGGGCAAAGATGGCGGCGCTGGAATGTTCCGTGCTCACCTGCCCGTCCTGCAGCACCACAATGGTGTAGCGCGGCTGCTGCGCCGGGTAAAACCCTGCGAACCACAAGTTTTTGCGTTCCGTGCCATCCGGTGTGAACTGCCCGGTCTGCGCGGTACCGGTCTTGCCGCCAGCCCCTTCTTCCAGCCAGGCAGCATCCTGTGCGGTGCCCTCTTCCACCACCTGCTGCAGCATTTTACGCAGGAGCGCTGCATTTTCCGCACTCATCACCCGCCTTGACTGCGGATGTGCAAGCGTTTCCAGCGGCGTACCGTCAGTTTCATCCACCGAGCCACACACGAAGAAAGGCGTGCGGTACACCCCGCCGGAAGCAATGGTGTTCATCATGGCGGCGATCTGTACCGGTGATGCCAGCAGACCGCCCTGCCCAAAGCTGAAATTTGCCAGCTGGCCGCTCTGGGCAAGCTCCCCGGCAGACGGCAGCTTTCCGGCATCGGCGTGCAGCGCACCTGCCACCGGCACCTCCTGCCCGAAGCCAAGCTGCCGAGACATCTGCAAAGCGTCTCTGCCCCAGCTGCTGCCCCAGCCGGATAAAATAGCCGTTGCAGCTTTTTTCCAGAGCCGCAGTCATGTCCACCGTTCCGTGCGGAACACCGCCTGCGCAGCGGAAGATCTGTCCATCCACCACCACAGCACCGGTGCATTCGTACTCCGGCAGGATGCCCTGCTCCAGCGCTGCCGCAGCCAGCACCGGCTTGAACACTGAACCCACAGCATAGCTTTCCAGTGCGCGGTTCAGGAACGGACTGTCCGGTGCATCCAGACTTGCGGCAAGGTCATCCGGGTCATAGCCCGGTACGCTGACGCTGGCGCGAACCGCAGCAGTGGCCGTGTCCAGAACCAGAATGCAGCCGCTGGTCATGGTGTCTGCGGCCACCGCTTCGGCGGCACGCTGCACCGGGCGGGAGATCGTCAGCTGCACGCCCACCGCACTGCTGTCCTGCCGGGTGAGCTGCGGTGTTTCCCCGGCCCGCAGCCGTCCTTGTGCTGTGACCGCGCACACCAGCGTGTCATGCTCCTTTGTCCCGGCCAGCTGTCTGTCCAGCGCCTTTTCCAGTCCGGCAGTGCCGCGGCCTTCTGCATCCAGATAGCCGATCAGATGCTGGCACAGCGGAACTTCTGCGCAGCGCCGTGCCGTTGCAAAGCAGCGTATGCCACGCCCGGAAAGGTCGCGGTCCACTTCCAGCAGAAACGGTGCGGAGCGGTTGCGGTTCCGGTACAAAAGTGCCTGCCCGGCACTATCCGTAAATGCATACAGGCGTGTGTAGTTGTTTTCGCCCGGGAAGCAGAGGGCAAGATACCGCGTTTCCAGCCCGGTGAGAAGCAGGCCGCTGTGATCGTAAAAGCTGCCCCGCCGGCAGGCAGCGAGAGCCGGACCGTGCTCTGTGCTTCGGCCCGGGCAGCATAGGTATGGTTCTCCGCCAGAAAATACAGGCGGCACAAAACTACCGCAAACCCCAGCAGAACAGCTGCATACAACGCCAATACCCGTTTGCCGGACATCTGCTCACCCCTTTTGATAGAGTGGGCTGCATCTGTGGTTTCTATACAAAAAGAGACGGGGTCTCCGAAGAGATCCCGTCTCCATAAGGTACTTATTGAGTAAGCAATTCCGCTTCATGCGTCGAAAATCACAGGTTACCGGCGATCTGTTCAAAGGCTCTTTCAACCGATTCAAAGCTGCTGTGCGTGTAGACATCCAGCGTCACACTGGCATTGGAGTGTCCCATCAGGTATTGCAGGCTTCTTCACATCCAACCCGGCCTGCTGAACATTGGTGCAGAAGGTGTGTCGCAGCACATGAGGTGTAATGCGCGGAACAGGTTTGCTGTACGCCTTCTCAAACTTTCCCTGCACGCCACGCATAAACAAACAGCGGCCCCGCAGACCTTTTCAAAGTCTGCGGGGCCTTGTGCTGGGGCTATTTTACCTGCACGGTCATGGTTCGGTCACTGCCCGGTAGCCGCGGATGACGCGCCACTTGGCAACTCCCTTGTCCGGCTTAAAGCTGCCGTCGGCGCGGGCTTTCAGGTGGCCCTGCTCGATGGCCCACTGGGCGGCTTGGGCCAGCTCCGGGTCGGCTACGTCCGCAAAGGCGGGCAGAGTGGCCGGGGCCGGGCGGCCTGCGGTGTTCCAGAGGAGCATTGCCAGCTCGGCGCGGGTATGGGGCACGGCCACCCCTGCGGGCAGGAGCTGGTCAAGGATGAGCTCCATGCCCACCTGATAGGCCACGACGCCCGCCACGCCCACGACTGCGCCGACCGCCAGAAGGGTGCCGAAGCCGTCTCCGCCGTCTGGGCTGCCCTCGCCGCTCTCAGCGGTGCGCCAATGGCCATAGAAGGTCACGTCCCGGTCGAGGTTGCCCACATGGTTCGCGCCCGGGCCCATGTAGTAGGGGCTATCCTCCAAGCGGGTGCCGTCTTCGAGGAACCAGCCCTCAAAGAGGCGGGCTTCCTCCTCGCTGCCGGTGATTGCACCGGGGAACTGCATTCCTCCATTCACCGGTTCGTCCCCCGGGCGGACGACCCAGTAAACCTTAAAGTCCGTGGGGGCCTGCTCCGGCTGGGCGATCTTCGCCTTCTTGCTCTTGTTCATTTCGCCTTCCACCAGATCGAGGCCGTGAGACATGATCAGGCGTCCCAGTACGAGGGCATAATACTCCTGTTCCTCCGATGCATCCGTTTCCGCCGTGATGACGGTGCCTGCGCCGGAAACTTCCATCTCGTCTGCTGCCACGATGGCCGAGCCGCCGGCTTTCACATCCAGCGTGCTGTTCGCCACGGTAAGCTTGCCGCACCGAATGCCAAACTGGAAGAAGTTGCCTTCCGAGTTCGTGCCTGCAATGGTCACGGTGCTGTTTTGGATGGTGATGTCCTCGTCAGAGCGGCCTGCCCGGATCGCGTCCTCACCAACGTCGCCATCGATATTGCCCGTAAGGGTGAGGGTTGCGTTATCCAGCGTCAGCGGGCCTTCCGTAAGGATTCCATCGGCGTTGGAAAGGGTGGCTGTGCCGGTAATGGTCAGCTCTTCCGCCAATTGGGAATCGATGCAGCAGTAACCGCCCGCGGCCCCATCCAGCGTGAGATCGGCATCGTTCAGGGTCAGCGTGTTGGTCGTCGGGTCAAACTTCACAGACCCGCCATCCTCCAGCACGTCGTTCTGGTTGGTTTCCGTTACCTGCTTGCCTGCTACCCAAAAGGGCGTAGGTTTCACTTTCCGGCTGGTCCGGGTCCACATCCGTCAGTTCCAGATAGTCTTGGTTCTGTCCTATGGCAGCCGTAAAGTTCTCATAATTTTCCTTCACGTTGATTTCCGTATACGCTCCATTCTCGTCGGTGCGATACCAGAACCTGCTTACGTTTCCGATGCTCAGTCTCCCCTGGACGATGTTATTGCCGTCGCCGTTTTCCGCCACAATCATAAGCAGATGGCCGCCGTTGTATGTCAGAAGACAATCCTTCCCGATGTACCGATCCGCATGGATCTCCAGCTCGCTGCCCGGGTTCACGGTAGTGGAATTGGCGATGCCGTAGGTTGCTCCTGGAACTGTGCTCCTGTGATGTTCACGGTGCCATCGATCTGACGTTTCCTCCGCCGATGCCCGTATGAAAATCTTTCAGCGTGATTTCGGTCCCGGCTGTAATCGTTGTTCCTGTGTCTCCGCCCAAAATTCCTATCGGCTTAGTAACCGAATATTTCCCCAGATCGGCATAGGTGAGATCGTATTCTCCCCCGGCGATCTCTTTTGCTTTCTCAATGCCGTTGCCTTTCGTCCTGCCCGTCACCTTGCCATTTGCCACCAGCCTCAGATTTTTTCGCCAAGGGCTTCGACCAGCGAGATCGTCCCCGTATCCGCAGGCCCAACTGTGGTCAGCGTCACGTCTCCGTCAAAGGTCAAAACGCCCTGGTTATAGGATACCTCACCATGAATGCAGTTCACATTCACACTATTGACCCGGCCGACATGATCCGGATACACAAACACCTTTGTCACCCTGCAAGCTACACCGTCCGCCAGTGCCAGCGGGGCCGCGAGGTTCAGCGCGAGGGCTGCGGAAAGCACCCCGGCGAGGAATTTCTTCCATCTTCGTTTCATTGCAAAGCCTCCTTTTCTACCAATTTTGTTGCAGGAAAAAGCTCCACGGTTCACTTTTAGGATACCGTGGAGCTTTGGTTTTTGCTATTAACCCGGGGTTAGTTTTTGGTTAATTCCGGGGGGTTTTCTGGTACCACTCGGCCAGGCGGGCGCGGCGGGTGCGGGGTCGCCGCCCATATCCAGCTTTGCGTACAGCTGGTTGATGTACTGCTTCACCGTGCCCTCGGAGAGGTAGAGGGCGGCAGCGATCTCCTTGTTGGTGCACCGCCCGGCCACCAGACGGGCCAGCTCCCGGTCGCGGTCGGTCAGGGGCAGCTCCGGCGCGGGGGCGGGCAGGCCCAGCCGGGCGGCAAAGGCCCGGCCTGCGGGCAGGATGCGGGCCACGAAGGGCCCCAGACGCGGCTCGGGCCCAGTCCTCCCCTTCCAGCAGGGGCCAGAGCGGGATACTGCTCCACAAAGAGCACCCAGAAATCGTCCTGCACAGCGTCCAGCAAAGCCGCTGCCAGCGCGGCCCGGGCCTCGGCCCGCTGGCCGAGGCGCAGCTGCGCCGCCGCCAGCTGGATGCGGGCCTGCAGGCCCACCAGACGTGCATGGCCTCGCACCGGCGCAGCAGGCCCTCGCTGTGGGCGATCACCTTCACGTACTCCCCCTGCGCCAGCCAGACCTGCTGCTCGATGAGGGACATCATGGGGCGGCAGGGCCCAAAGAAGCTCACCTCGGCCAGCTTGTGCTCCCGGAACAGCTCCGGGGCCTGCTCCGGCCTGCCCTGCAAAGCGTAGAAATAAGCGGCGATGCTTTCCAGCAGATGCACCTGCACCCCGTCGTGCTTTTGCAGCAGGGCGGCGCTTGGCGGCAAAATCGTACCCCTCTTCCCTTGCCGCACAGGGCCAGCCGCAGGGCCAAAAGTCGCAGCAGAGGGTCATGTTCTCCTGCCCGGCGGCGTCGGCCCGGGCCCGCTCCAGCAGCACAGCGGCTTTCTCCCACGCCCCCTGCAGGTAGGCGGCCTCCGCGTCCATCAAAAGCTCGGCCCCCGGCCGTGGCCGTTGGTGATTTTATAGTAATGGGGCATACACTCGTACATTTCGGCCAGTTCTTTGCCCAGCTCCCCGGGGGCGCGGTAGTACATCATCAGCACCGAGGGGGAGCCGAAGGTCCAGCTGCCGCTGTTGCGCAGGGTGACGGCGGGCGGCTCATCTGGCGGCTGGCGCTGCGGTGGAGGCGGCTCATCTGGGTGATGTCGTTGTAGAACAAGAAGCTCTGGATGAGGTCGCACTCGCCCAGCAGGTTGCCCCGCTCGGCGGCGGGCCACTCGGGGTGTTGGGCCACGGCGGCTTCCAGCAGGGCTTTCAGCTCCATCATTTTGGGGATCTGCTGCCAGGTGAACATCCGGCGCATCAGCACCAGAATGGCCAGCGGGTGGCGCTGCAGCGCTTCCACCGGGCAGCGGTCCAGCCGCTGCAGCAGCTCGGCGGGCTGAGGGAGGCAAGCAGATCCCACCGCGTCCGCCTCGATGACGGCAAGGGCTGCGTCGCGGTCGCCGCAGTGCTCAAAGGCCTGCAAAGCGTGGAGGTACTGGGCTTTTTGGGCATACCAGCGGCCATACCGCTGCCAGACCTCCGTTTGCCGGGCGGCGGGCAGCTGGGCAAAGAGCCGCTCGGCGCACTCTTTCATCATGTGGTGGAAGCGGAAGCTCACCCCGTCCGGCAGGCGGGTGACAAAGGCGTTTTGCTGGGTGAGAGCCCGCAGCACCTCCTCCGCGTCGGGCAGGGCGGTGACAGCCTGGGCCATCTCCACTGTGAACTCATCGGCCAGCCCCATCACAGCGAGGAAGCCCCGGGTCTTCTCGGGCAGGGACTCCAGCATGGCGGCGGTGAACATGGCGTAGATGTCCGGCCCCGGCTGCAGCAGGCTCCCCCGCTCGGCCAGGGCATGGAGGTTCAGGTAGACGGCGGAGAACCACCCCTCGCAGGAGCGCAGCAGGCTCTCGGCCTGGGCGGCGGTGATCTCCACGCCGCAGCGGTGGGTGTAGGCCAGCAGCTCCTCCCGGTTCAGGCGGAGGCCGTCGGCCTCGATGCGGTGGAGCCGCCGCCCCAGCCGCACCACCTGCTCCCCGGGCAGAAAGCGGTTGCGGCTGGCCACGATAAGGTGGACGTTCTCGGGCAGGCGGTAGGCCAGCCGACACAAAAACTGCGCCACCCGCTCATCCCCCAGCAGGTGGAAATCGTCCAGAAAAAGATAGTAGGGCGTTTTGCCGCCCAGCGCGGCACACAGGTCCTCCAGCAGCAAAGCCGCGTCGCTGGCGTCGGCGGGGCAGTCGTAGCCCTCCAGCACCGTCAGCCCGGCGGCGGCAAAGGCCTTCTGCACGCTTTTCCAGAAGATGGAGCGGTTATCCGAGTAGATGCTGGCTTGCAGCACCACGGCCCCCGCCTTGGCCTGCTCTGCCAGAACCAGCGCACCGCCGTCGTTTTACCGTAGCCCATGGGGGCCACCACCGCCGTGAGCGCACAGGACGCTATGGGCCGCAGCGTCTCCCGCATTCGGTCCGAGATGTAGATGATGTTCAGGTTCTGCCTGTTTCTGGCCATGCGCGTTCCCCTTTTCCTTATGCTAAGGCTATTGTAGCACATTTGCGGCGAAGAGAAAAGTACGGCAGGGGTGCAAAAAAGCAGGCAGAGCCTTCGCCTTTGCGAAAAGTTCTGCCTGCGTTCTTTTATAAATTGGGATTCTTGGGAGCGGCGGTTTTGGCTTAGTACATGCCGCCCATGTCACCGCCTGCAGCAGCGGGTGCAGCAGGGGGTTCCGGCAGATCAGCAACCAGACTTTCGGTGGTCAGCACCATCTCAGCGACGGAGGCTGCATTCTCCAGAGCGGAACGGGTGACCTTGGTGGGGTCAACGATGCCAGCAGCGATCATATCGTCCACAAAGACCTCGTTCTGAGCATCAAAGCCGTAGTTGGGCTTGTTGGCAGAGATGATCTTGTCGATGATGACACTGCCTTCCAGACCGGCATTCTTAGCGATCTGGCGCAGAGGAGCTTCCAGCGCCTTGCGGACAATCTTAGCGCCGGTGCGCTCGTCGCCTTCCAGCGTGTCGCACAGCTCGCGCACAGCGGGATCGCATTGATAGGAGCAGTGCCGCCGCCGGCAACAACGCCTTCCTGAACAGCAGCCTTGGTTGCGTTCAGAGCATCCTCGATGCGCAGCTTCTTGTCCTTCATCTCAACTTCGGTAGCAGCGCCGACCTTGATGACGGCCACGCCGCCAGCCAGCTTTGCCAGACGCTCCTGCAGCTTTTCACGGTCGAAATCGCTGGTAGCGGCCTCGATCTGGCTGCGGATCTGAGCGATGCGGGCTGCGATGGCATCCTTATCGCCTGCACCGCCAACGATGGTGGTGTTCTCCTTGGAGACCTTCACCTGACGGGCATGGCCCAGCATCTGGACGGTAGCATCTTTCAGCTCATAGCCCAGATCGGAGGAGATCACGGTGCCGCCGGTCAGGGTTGCGATATCCTGCAGCATTTCCTTGCGGCGGTCGCCAAAGCCGGGAGCCTTGACAGCGCAGACGTTCAGGGTGCCGCGCAGGCGGTTGACGATCAGAGTGGACAGAGCCTCGCCCTCAATGTCCTCAGCCACGATCAGCAGTTTCAGACCGTTCTGCATCACCTGCTCCAGCAGAGGGACCAGATCCTGAATCACACTGATCTTCTTATCGGTGATCAGGATAGCGGCGTTGTCCAGATCAGCCACCATCTTGTCGGTATCGGTGACCATATACGGGGTGAGGTAGCCGCGGTCGAACTGCATGCCTTCCACGATTTCGTTGTAGGTCTCAGCGGTAGTCTTATTCTCCTCAATGGTGATAACGCCATCGGAGGTGACCTTCTCCATAGCCTCGGCGATCAGACGGCCGATCTCGGGGTCGCCTGCAGAAATAGTGCCGACGCTGGCGATATCGTTGCTGTCCTTCACCTTCTGGCTGTGAGCCTTGATGGTCTCAACAGCCTTGGCAACAGCCTTGCTCATGCCGCGGCGGATATCCATGGGGTTTGCACCGGCGGTGACATTCTTCATGCCCTCGGTGACCATGGCCTGTGCCAGAACGGTTGCGGTGGTGGTGCCGTCGCCTGCTGCGTCGTTGGTCTTGGTAGCGACTTCACGCACCAGCTGTGCGCCCATGTTCTCGAACTCGTCCTTCAGCTCGATCTCCTTGGCGATGGTCACACCATCGTTGGTGATGACCGGTGCGCCGAACTTTTCTTGCTCAGCACCACGTTGCGGCCCTTGGGGCCCAGGGTGATCTTAACGGTGTTTGCCAGGGTATCGATACCGGCACACAGTGCCTTGCGGGCATCCTCGCCCTGCTTGATCTGCTTAGCCATAATCAAATCGCTCCTTTAAAGCTCAATTTTCAAATATCAGAGGGGAAACCGCTCAGTCCTCAACGACTGCCAGGATATCGCCCTGACGGACGATGGTGCACTCTTCGCCGTCTACTTTGACCTCGGTACCGGAGTACTTGCTGGTGAGGACCTTGTCGCCGACCTTCACAGTCATCTTGACTTCCTTGCCGTCCACAACGCCGCCGGGGCCGACAGCGATGACCTCAGCCACCTGGGGCTTTTCCTTAGCACTGCCGGTCAGGATCAGGCCACCCTTGGTGGTCTCCTCAACCTCAACAGCCTTAATGACAACACGGTCTGCAAGAGGAATGATCTTCATAGTTCTTGCCCTCCTATAGTAAAAATATAATTTAAAACTTTGCTGTGTCCAAAGGGCCTCGTGTCGGCTCTTTGGTTCTTTAGCACTCAATTTCTCTGAGTGCTAAGTGTATTGTACTCATCTTGACCCAAAAAATCAAGACCTTTTTTGCTTCTTTTTGTTAAGAATTTATGACAGATGAAAAAATCAGCCGTACAGCGAAAAAGAGACAGCTTTCTTCTTGGACAAAAAAGCTGTCTCTTCTTCTGGTTTTTCATGTTCGGTCTGCACTCTGTGCCGTCCTCTGCGCTGCAAAGCGCTCAAAAGCAGGCTTTGGCAGAAGGATGCGCCCTGCCAGCGGCTGTACCTGTACAGTGATCTGCTCCTTGGGTGCGCATTCACCGTCTGCCGTGGCAACGATCGGCCCGCGGCCATCCGCAGCGCGCAGGCTCACCTGTTTTGCGCGGCGGTAAATGAAATACGGCTCTGCAGCCCTGACGAGCTGACCGTTCTGGAAGTGCTTGCCGCTCTTGTACATTCCCAGCAGCTTTGCAATGGTCACGCGGCTCACCTTGCGGATGATATATACATCCAGCCAGCCGTCGTCGGGCTGTGCTTCCGGCGCTGCACAGAAACCGCCGCCATAGGTGCGGCCATTGCAGATGGCACACATCAGGCAGTCCACATCCAGCGTTTCACCATCGATGGTGTACTCCACCCTGCGGCCGATGTGTCCGCACAGCTGTTCCACAATGGAAAGCACATAGGCCATCTCGCCGCCGCACAGTGGGATGCGCCGGAACTTCGGGATGCCGTAGGCAACCTGCGCATCCAGACCGGCAGCGCAGATGGTGGCCGAAAGGCCAAGGCTGGTCTGCATCAGATCGATGCTCACCGGCCCACCGGCCAGCTGGGCATCCAGATCCAGAAACTCTTCCTTTGTACCAAAGGTGCGCAGAAAATCGTTGCCGCTGCCAAAGGGCAGACAGCCAACGGCTGCATTTGCATAGCCATAGATCCCGGTGAGCGCTTCGTTGAAGGTGCCGTCGCCGCCGGCAGTGAAGACCCGCAGTTCTTCCCCGCTCTGCCGGGCCTGCTGCGCAGCGGCATTGGCCAGCTCCCGGGCATGACCGGCGTGATTTGTGACCTGAATGGTATATTCTTCCGGCGCAAGCCCTGCACGCGCGGCGGCAGTATTGATCTGCTGCGGCAGCGTACGGGTGCAATCGGCCTTACCGGCAGTTGGATTCAAAAGAAATAATGTGCGCATGGACTTCCTCCTGCAATTCTGTTGCTTCTATGATAACAGAAAACCAAAAGGATGCAAGAGCCAATCTCACAATGTCCCTGCCCCGTACGCACAAAAAAGGAGCGGATGGCTCCGCTCCCCCCCTGCAGACAAAAAATACCGCCCCGGGTCTTGTAACTCAGGGCGGTCCTTTGAGCTTCAGATGCTTTACAGTGTTGCGGTTTCGTCCTCCCGCAGGACGATAGCACCATCCGCCGAGCAGTCCGCTGTCCAGTGCTGGCCCACGCAGGCCGTGCCGGATGCGATCTGATCCGCAAGTGCCTGCTCCACTGCCCTGTCCACTGCGCGGCGCAGTTCTCTGGCCCCGTAGGCAGAGCGGGCCTTTGCTGCCAGCGCCTGCCCTACCGCGGTGTATGATGCAGCTGGTAGCCGCTGCGGGCGGCACGCTGCTCCAGCTGGCACAGCATTTTTTCGGCAATGGCGCACAGGCTGTCGTCGGCCAGCGGACGGAATACGATCATCTCGTCCAGACGGCCTGCCAGCTCTGGCCGGAACCACTTTTTTGCCTCCTCAATGGCCTGCGCAGACTGCTTTTCAAACACGGCTTCGCTGCCCGCCGCAAAGCCCAGCGGCGTGCTCTGACCCGCCAAAACGTGCGCCGAGGTTTGAGGTGAGCAGTACGATGGTGTTGCGGAAATCCGCCTTGCGGCCCATGGCATCGGTCAGCTGGCCATCTTCCAGTATCTGCAAAAGGATGTTCTGAATGTCCGGGTGTGCCTTTTCGATCTCGTCAAACAGCACCACACTGTAAGGGCGGCGGCGCACTGCTTCGGTCAGCTGTCCGCCCTCGTCATGGCCCAGATAGCCCGGCGGCGCACCCAGCAGCCGGGCAGCGGTGTGCTGTTCCTGATACTCCGACATATCAAATTTGAGCAGGGCTTTTCGCTGCCGAACCAGCTGACCGCCAGCGCCCGGGCAAGAGCCGTTTTGCCCACTCCCGTGGGGCCAAGAAACAGCATGGCACCCATGGGCCGGCCCGGCTCGCCAAGACCGGTGCGGCTGCGCCGGATGGCACCTGCCACCGCAGCCACAGCCCGGCTCTGGCCCACGATCTCGGCGTTGAGACGTTCTTCCAGCTTGTCCAGTCGTTCCCGCTCCTGCTCACCTACCCGCTCCACCGGCACACCGCTGGCCTGCGCCACCACATGGGCGATATCGTCCGGCATCAGCGTGGGCTTTGACTGCTTTGCCTGCTCGGCCCGGATGCGTGCCGCCGCACAGGCTTCGTCCACAAGGTCGATGGCCTTATCCGGCAGAAAGCGCCCCGGCAGATACCGCACCGAAAGCTCCACCGCAGCCTGCAGCGCTTCCGGCGGAAGGCAGACATTGTGGTAGCACTCATAGCGCGGCGCAAGCCCGTTGAGGATATCCAGCGCCTGCGCAGGCGTAGGCTCCTCTATCTGCACCCTGCACCTTGCCGAAACGGCGTTCCAGTGCGGCATCCTTCTGGATGTGGGTGCGGAACTCTTCGGTAGTGGTAGCGCCGATAATTTGTATCTCGCCCCGGGCCAGCACCGGTTTTAAGATGCTGGCTGCATCGATGGCACCCTCCGCTGCACCGGCACCCACGATGGTGTGGAACTCGTCTACGAACAGGATGGAGCTGCCGTCCCGCACCAGCTCTTCCAGCAGGTTCTTGAACCGCTCCTCAAAGTCACCGCGGTATTTGGTGCCCGCCACAAGGCTGGCCATATCCAGTGCCAGCAGACGGCGGCCCTTGAGCGCACGGGGCACACGATCCGTGGCAATGCGCTGGGCCAGCCCTTCGGCAAGGGCGGTCTTGCCCACGCCCGGCTCCCCCACAAGGCAGGGGTTGTTCTTCTGACGGCGGCATAAGATCTCCACCATGCGGTCCAGCTCTGCTTCCCGGCAGAACACCGGGTCCAGTTCCCGTTCCGCAGCACGGCGGGTCAGATCCCGGCAGTACTTATCACTGGCGCGGCTGCCGCGCGGCGCACTGACCGTGGTCCGCATCTGATACGGCAGTACGAACTGCCCGGACAGCTGGCGACACTCCCGCACGGCATCTGTGAGCTGCACGCCCATGGATGCCAGCAGGATGCCTGCTGTGCAGCCATCATCCTCCAGCATGGCGCAGAGCAGATGTTCCGGCTCGGCCCGGTTCAGGTGCGCGTTCTGTGCCCCGATGATGGCGTAATCCATGGTGCGCTTGAGGTCCGGCGCAAGAGCGTAGCGATCCAGATGCAAAGCCGGTGCGCGGCGGCTCTCGGCCAGCTGACGGCGCACCTCCGGTTCCCGGATCTGCTTGCCCTCCAGAAACCGTGCTGCCGCCCCGTGATCCTGCTGCAGGATCGCCAGCAGCAGGTGGCCGGTATCGGCTTTTTCGCAGCCAAGGTTCCCGGCAAGCTCCACCGCACTGCGCAGCAGCTGATCCGACTCGTGCGAAAAGCCCTTGTACCCGCCAAAGCCAAGTTTTTCCCAAATACTCATTTGCCCGCTCCTTGCTGATGAAATTCGTTTTCACAAGAAGTATAGCCCCGAAGCACAGAAAAAAAACATCTCTTTCTGTCGGGATGGGAAAACAAAAGGAGATACCCGCAGGCATCTCCCCTTCGCTGTTTGATTTTTCAGTCCATTTCGGCCAGAGCCTTTTCAGGTTCTTGGCGATCTGATCCGGGCAGCTGGTATTGCGGAAACCGCAGAGCGTGCCCTCCATGCGGTCGATCACATCTTCGGCCTTCATGCCCTTGACCAGACGGCAGATGCCCTTCAGGTTGCCGTTGCAGCCGCCAATGACCTCCATGGACGCAATGGTGTGGTCATCGTTCAGCACAAAGTTGGTCTGCTTGGAACAGGTGCCGCTGTTCGGGAAGCTGAATTCCTTGCTCATAGTTCAAAATCCTCTCTTTTTGACAGAAATCCCGACGAAGATCGTCTGTTTCTATTATAGAGCAGCGTGCCGGAATGTCAATGTGACCGGGTCACACATCAATACCGCGGCGCTTGTGGGCCAGCTCCAGAATGCGGGCCACCTGATCGTCTGCCGTGGTACAGGTACCCACCGGGTGCGGCACCTTGTGGTTTGCACCGTGGAAGTCCGTACCGCCGGTATGGATCAGCCCATACTGCTCACACAGAGCAGCACACTCGGCCCTGTCCTCCGGGCTGTTGCGGGGGTGCTCCACCTCAATGCCGTCGATGATGCCCTCTTTGGCAAGCTGACGCACCAGCGGCATGCTCTTGTAAACGGTCGGGTGTGCAAATACCAGCACCGCACCGGCAGCTTTCGCCGTGGCGATCACTTCCTGCACCGATGGATACTTTACCTGATGCAGTACCACACCGCGCGGCTCCCAGCCAAAGAGATAACTGTACAGCTTGCCGTACACAGCATCGCACAGCCCCAGCTGGTGCAGCGCTTCCATAATGCCGCTTTTGAACAGCACACCGCTGTCCTTTGCGTATTCCAGCGCCTGTTCCGTGCGGAACTGCGGGTACAGCGCTTCGATCTCCTTTGCGCTTTGCAGGCCGCACTCGTTGCGGCGCTGTCGCAGGATGTCGCAGTGCTCCTTCAGTTCCCGGCTTTCCGGGTTCGGGAAGTAGCACAGCAGGTGCACGCGATGCTTATGCTCATGGTCATAGCCGGTCAGCTCGGTGGCCGGAAGCAGGCGCACGCCGTCCTGCACAGGGTGCTCATTGCAGTAGTTTACGCTGAGCAGGGTGTCGTGGTCGGAAATGGCCATGGTGTCCAGCCCCGCCCGCGCCGCCATGAGCGGCAGGCGGTGGATGGGCACAGAGCCATCGGAACAGGTGGAATGGTTGTGAAGATCGCCGGGCATGGAAAATGAACCTCCCAAGAAAACCAGAGAAAGGCTTCCCCCCAAGAGGAAGCCTTCTATCATATCAGTGCTTATAGAAATTGATCAGGCAGCCGTCGGCCAGGATCTTGCGCTCGTCGGCGGTCAGCGGGGCCATGTACAGGCTGAACTCCTTTGCGGTGTCGCCCAGCACATAGGCCTTGATGTCCTGCAGGTCGCCCTTGAGGGCCTCGCGGACATTCGGGATAAAGACATAGTCGCCCAGACCGAACGGCGTTGCGCCCACCAGCTGCAACGGCAGCATGCCCCAGTTGATGAGGTTGGAGCGGTAGCGCTTGGTGGCGTACTCGGTAACGATGTTGGCACCGGCCCCCAGCACACGCTGGCAGCTGGCCGCCTGCTCACGGGCAGAACCATCGCCGGGCTTGACGGCAAAGATGGTGGATGCGATCTGCACATCGTTCCAAGTCAGGTTTTCGCAGCCGGGCACCTTGTGCAGCTGGGCCAGCACCTCGGCGCTGCCCTCGCCTGCACGGCGGGCCTTTTCTTCGGCCTGCACGGCCTTGGCACGGCCCACATACTCCGGGTCCTTGCGGCTGAGGGTGAACTCGGCCAGACCCAGAGGATTGGAACGGTAGGAGGAGGTCTCTCCGGACGGGATCAGCTCGTCGGTGGTGGTGACAGGGTCGGTGATGTAAGATGCCACCTTCAGCAGCAGGTTATCGCCCAGCGGTGCAATTTCGGGCCAGTCCTTGATGTTGGGGCCAAGCTTGAGCAGGGCATCGTAATCGCCCTTGCCGAAGCCCTGATACACGCGGGTATCGTAGCTGGAAGGATCGTACTGATACTCCGGCACAGTGGGATCATAGTCGATATCGGTAGCCGGGGTCAGAATGCCGCCGTTGGCCGTGGTGGCGCAATGCTGCGGGCATCCATCAGTGCCACACCGGAAAGCTGGCCGTTGCCGGGCTTGGAGCCTTCCCGGCTGGGGAAGTTGCGGGTGGTATGGCGGATAGACAGCGCGCCGTTGGCGGGCACGTCGCCTGCGCCGAAGCAGGGGCCGCAGAACGCAGTGCGGACGGTGGCACCGCTGGCCATCAGGTCGTGGATCACTCCGGTGCGCACCAGTTCCATCATGATGGGCTGCTGCCGGGGTACACACTGAGGGCGTAGTCACCGCAGCCGCCGGTGTGGCCTTTGAGGATGGAGGCAGCTTCATAAATGCTGTCGTACAGACCGCCTGCGCAGCCTGCGATCACGCCCTGATCCACACGCAGTTTACCGTTCTCGATCTTGCTGCACAGGTCAAGGCTGACATCCTTGCGGCCGATCAGCTTCTGCACATCCTGCTCGCAGGCATGGAGAATATCCTCAAGGTTTGCGTTCAGTTCTTCAATGGTGAATGCATTGGAGGGGTGCATGGGCAGTGCGATCATCGGGCGGATGGCAGAAAGGTCTACCTCTACCACACCGTCGTAATAAGCAAGGTCGGCCGGAGCCAGCTTCTTATAGTCGGCGGCACGGCCATGCACCGCAAGGAATTTCTGCGTCGTTTCGTCGGTTTGCCAGATGGAGGACAGGCAGGTGGTCTCGGTGGTCATGGCATCGATGGCGTTGCGGGTATCCTGACGCAGAGACGCAACGCCGGGGCCGACAAACTCCATCACCTTGTTTTTGACATAGCCGCTCTTGAACAGCTTGCCCACCAGCGCAATGGCCACATCGTGCGGGCCGCAGCCTGCAGGCAGAGAGCCGGTGAGATAAATTGCAACAACACCCGGACGGGCCACATCGTAGGTGCGGCCCAGCAGCTGCTTGACCAGCTCGCCGCCGCCCTCGCCGATGGCCATAGTGCCCAAGGCACCATAACGGGTATGAGAGTCCGAACCAAGGATCATTTTGCCGCAGCCCGCAAACTTTTCGCGCATGTACTGGTGGATGACCGCCAGATGCGGGGGCACAAAAATGCCGCCGTATTTTTTGGCGGCGGACAGGCCGAAGCGGTGGTCGTCCTCGTTGATGGTGCCGCCCACGGCGCAAAGGCTGTTGTGGCAGTTGGTGAGCACATACGGAATGGGGAATTTCTCCAGACCGGACGCACGGGCCGTCTGGATAATGCCCACAAAGGTGATGTCATGGCTGGCCATGGCATCGAACTTGATCTTCAGGTTTTCGGCATCGCCGCTGGTGTTGTGGGCCTGCAGAATGCTGTAGGCCATGGTGCCGGTCTTTGCGTTCTCGATGGCTGCGGCATCAAAGCCCTTTGCTGCCAGTGCGGCGCTTGCTTCGCCGTCTGCAGGCACCCATTCACCGCGGGCATAGTATGCGCCGCCGGTGCTGCACTTGATCATATCCAACATCTCGATTCGCCTCTCTTTTTGTATTTCCCGCCCGCCCTATCTTGCGGGCACTGCCCCAGCAAAGCGGTACGCTGCCCGCTCTGCCCTCTTCTGCCGCGCTGCCAAAGCACGCGGCTGCGGCCCGGAAGACCGTATCTGAAGGTTATTATACCATGAAACCACGGAAAGAAAAAGCACTTTTACAAATGAATCGTGAATGGAGGATGAAGAGACGGGCTCCGTGCTTTTTCTTGACAAAGAAGCCATTCTATTGTATTATTATTAGCGTTGTATGCCGCTGTGGTGAAATTGGCAGACACGAGGGACTTAAAATCCCTTTCTGGAGACAGAGTACGGGTTCGACCCCCGTCGGCGGCATAAAAAGACCCCCCAAGCTTACGCTTGAGGGGCTTTTTATTTTGCTTATTTTACACCTTGCCGCCGTGCAGCTCTGCATACATCTTGGAACGGCACTCGGCCACAGCCGGGGTCATGTTCACATAGTGCTTATGCGGGCACTCCAGACGCAGTTCGCTCTCCCAGGTCTCCTCGGTGAGCTGCTTTGCAATGTAGGCCTTCTTCTCTGCGATCGAAGGCAGCTCAATGGCCAGCTGACCATTCAGCACATGCGGCACCAGCAGCTTTTGACCTTGGTGGGGGTAATGGTGACGGTGCGCTCGATGGCATCAGTCCAGATTGACCATCGTGACGGGCTTGCCCGCCTCGATGACTTCATCATCCATGGCGATCAGGTCACACTGGGCCTGACCATTTTCATCGTAGAGGCGCAACGGCATCTTCTTGCCCGGAATGATGGCCTTGCTGGCGGAATCCGAGCACTTCATCTTGGGAGTGTAGCTGCCGTCCGGCTGCTTGACCGCCACCAGCTTGTACACCACCGCCGAACACGGGGTCGGAAGCAGAGGTGATCAGGTTTTCGCCCACGCCGTAGGAGTCAAAATGAGCGTGCTCATACAGCTCCATGTTGGCGATCTTCTTTTCGTCCAGACCATTGGAAGCCACCAGCTTGATGTAAGGCTTACCGGCCGCATCCAGTGCCTTGCGCAGGCGCTTGGAGCCGCGGGCCAGGTCGCCGGAGTCGATACGGGCGCTCTTGACGCGGCGGTTCGGGTCGTTGGGGTATTTTTCGATGAGGTAATCGTCCAGTTTAATGAGGTTGGGCAGGCCGCTCTCCATGATATTATAGGTGTCCAGCAGCAGACTGACCGAATCCGGGTAGGTATCGGCAAAGGCCTTGAAGGCATCAAACTCCGTGGGGAAGAACTCGATGAAGCTGTGCGCTACGGTGCCCACAGCCTTGACCTCCGCGCCGAACTTCATCTCGGCCAAACAGTTGGCAGTGCCCACGCAGCCGCCAGAACAGCAGCATATGCACCATCGTTGCCAGCGCTTTCGCCCTGCGCACGGCGGGTGCCGAATTCCATCACGCTGCGGGGCGTGTGGGTGTTCAGGCCGGTGACGCGGGTAGCCTTGGTGGCGATCAGACTGTGGAAGTTCATGGTCTGCAGCAGGTAGGTCTCGATCAGAATTGCGCCCACGAGGTCGCACTCGATGCGCACCATCTGCACATGCGGGTATGCCACCGTGCCCTCGGGCAGAGCGTACATGTCGCCCTTCCACTGATAGGTGCGCAGATACTCGCAGAATTCATCACTCATGCCCTTGGTGCGCAGCCACCAGATATCCTGTGCATTGAAGTGGTAGTTCAGCAGAAAGCGGGTCAGCTTGCGCTGGCCGGCACTGATGGAGTAGCCCTGATTATCCGGGTTCTTGCGGAAGAACATATCGAACACCAGCGTGGTATCCTTGAATCCGTGCAGGAAAAGGCAGTTTGCCATTGTAAATTCATAAAAATCCACGACCATTGCGGGGTTGTCGTAGTCCTCATCTGGAATATAAGGCACAACCTTGATTTCGTCCATGAATAGTATCCTCTCTTCTTTACACCCGGCAAAGGCTCCTTGCTGTCCCCTGCCGTTCTGACCTGTGGGAAGGTTTGCGCGCCTGCCTGTCTTGACAGTGCGTTTCTATCATGATATCACCAAACGCAGAGCGGTGCAAGCATTTTTGAAAAATCCCGGTCGATTTCCGGTAAGAAAAAGCCGCCCATACACAAACAGCATGGGCGGCTTTCAGAACAAACGTGTTAACCGTTGATGATATTGGGGGTAGCATTCTTCAGCACAACGTCGTGGCTGCCGCCCTCAACGATGGAGGTAGAGGAAACCACGGTCAGCTTTGCTTTCTGCTGCAGCTCCGGGATGGACAGAGCGCCGCAGTTGCACATGGTGCTCTTGACCTTGTACAGAGTGGTCTGCACACCGTCAGCCAGAGGGCCGGCATAGGGCACGTAGCTGTCCACGCCTTCCTCAAAGCTCAGCTTGCTGGAACCGCCCAGATCGTAGCGCTGCCAGTTGCGGGCACGGTTGGAGCCTTCGCCCCAGTACTCCTTCATATACTGGCCGTTGATGCGCACCTTATTCGTGGGGCTTTCGTCAAAGCGGGCAAAGTAGCGGCCCAGCATCACAAAATCCGCACCCATGGCCAGTGCCAGCGTGATGTGGTAATCGTGGACGATGCCGCCGTCGGAGCAGATGGGCACGTAGATGCCGGTCTCCTTATAGTACTCATCGCGGGCCTTTGCCACCTCGATGACAGCGGTAGCCTGACCACGGCCAATGCCCTTGGTCTCGCGGGTGATGCAGATAGAACCGCCGCCAATGCCGATCTTCACGAAGTCTGCACCAGCCTCGGCCAGGAAGCGGAAGCCCTCGGCATCCACAACGTTGCCTGCGCCCACCTTGACGGTATCGCCGTAGTGCTCACGGATCCAGCCGATGGTGCGGCTCTGCCACTCGGAGTAGCCCTCGGAAGAGTCGATGCACAGCACATCCACACCGGCATCCACCAGTGCGGGCACGCGCTCAGCGTAATCGCGGGTGTTGATGCCGGCGCCCACCACATAGCTCTTGTTCTTATCCAGCAGTTCGTTGGCGTTCTTCTTGTGGGAGTCGTAGTCCTTACGGAACACCATATACTTCAGGTTGCCCTCGGCATCCACCAGAGGCAGGGTGTTGATCTTGTTATCCCAGATGATGTTGTTGCAGTCGTGCAGGGAGGTGTTCTCCGGTGCAGTGACCAGCTTTTCAAGCGGGGTCATGAAGGTGGTGACAGGGGCATCATCCGGGGTGTGGTTGATGCGGTAGTCACGAGATGCAACAATGCCCAGCAGCTTGCCGCTCGGAGTGCCATCGGCAGTGATGGCAATGGTGGAGTGGCCGGTGCGCGCCTTCAGCTCCAGCACATCGTGCAGAGTGGCAGTGGGGGCCAGGTTGGAATCGGACACGACATAACCAGCCTTGAAGCTCTTGACGCGGCGCACCATGGCAGCCTCGTTCTCAATGCTCTGAGAGCCGTAGATGAAGGACACGCCGCCCTGACGGGCCAGTGCAATGGCCAGCTTATCGCCAGAGACCGCCTGCATGATAGCGCTGATCATGGGAATATTCATCTGCAGGGGGCACTCCTCCTCGCCCTTGCGGTACTTGACCAGCGGGGTCTTGAGGCTGACAGCCGTGGGGATATTCTCTGCAGAGGAATAGCCGGGGATCAGCAGATATTCACCGAAAGTGCGGGAAGGTTCTTTATAGAAATAAGCCATGTTCAAACTCCTTTTCTCTTAACGCATCAACATCAATCGGATTCATGTTTGCAACCTATAAATTGATTGTATATACTGTACCACAAAGCCAGCCGGAATACAAACCCCCGCCGCGCCAAACTTTGTAAATGTCCTTTGCAGAAAAACAGGCAAATTGCCCACCAAAATGGCGTAAGGTCATACTTTCCCGCATGAGAAGCCGGTTTTTGCGTGATTTATGGATGCAAAAAAGCTCGTCCAGAACGGACGAGCTTTACAGCGGGATACCGCCTGTGCGGCACATGGATCACGACTGTGAAGGAGAACAGCCGGAGGAGGAGAACCTGTGCCCGATATCCCAAAAAACAAGAAGAAAAAGATTTCACACTCAGCAAGGCTTGTGCCTTTGCTGTAACCATATTGTAACTCTTTTGAAACCATTTTGCAATAGGGTTTTGTAATTTTTCTGTAATTTCTTTTGTTAACTTTTTGTAGACACATATAAAACCCCTGCCAGAAAATTTCCGGCAAGGGCTTTGCAGATCATTCTTTATTTTCTTAATAGCACTTTTTGCAAGCAGTGAAGCCTTCCGCTTTTGCTGTCGACAATGTAACCTTTTCCGGGTCTTTCATATTGCTGCAGGTAGACTTGCTGTGATATTTTTTGCCGCCGTGCGTTGGGACCCAGACCATCTGCTCCGTCTTTTTGCCGGCAGAAATGGTCTGAACGGCTGCAGTGGACGGCTTGCAGGCCGCAGTCTGTACACTGGCGGCAGATGCCGCCGGCACAGCAGACTGAAGCACAGTACCAGAACGGCCGCAAGGACTCGGAGATGTTTTTTCATTTGTTTTATCCTCCTTTGGACAATCAGAAGATCCTTCTAATAAAAGAGTACTCCCTGTTCCTCAGAGGATGCAATTCTCAAAATGCGCCGGTTTTTTCTGCACGGGTGACGCTTTTTTGCATTGCTCGCTTATTTTCAGCTAAAAGCGGCGCAGCGGTTCTCTTGAGAAATCAACGATTTACACGTTTGTCTTTCCCACCTCCAGATAGCACTCAAAGCTGGTCTGGCCGTTGTGCTTTCCGACCACATACCAGCCATCCGCCGAAGGGGCATAAAACACCTCTGCCGTTTCTCCCATCGGGATCTCGCGGTGGTAGTTGATAGAAGCAAAGGTCACGGGGCCTTTGCGCATCACTTCCAGCGGCAGCGCATCGCAGACAAGGTCCAGATAGAATGCGTTGTTCAAATGGCCGTTCAGATCGCATTGGGAATAATGCGCCGTCCACTCCCCTGCGCTGGTCAGACCATCCTTGCACTTGTGCAGCTGCAAAGCAGCTCGCCCTCCACCGTATCGTTCCAGAAATTCTCCACCGTCCAGCCCGGCTCCCGCAGGATACGGCCCTCGGCAAGGCTTGCCACGATCCAGCGGCAGTCCACCATAGCCACCTCTTTGCCCTCGGCATCGGTCAGGGTGGTGATGCGTTTGACGGAACCATGTTTGCTGACCTGCGCCGGGAGGTAAGGGTCAGCGTTTCGGCACGCTGGGGCACACGGTCAAATTTCAGGGCCTGCTTGCCCACCAGAAAGGTCACACCGCGTTCTTTGAAGAACTGGTCATCCATACCAAAGGCGCGGGCGTGGTCTGTCGAAATCTGCTCCACATAGCGCAGCAGGGCGCTGGGCTTGAGCAGGCTGCGGAAGTCGGCATCTGCGTTCATGACGGTCATGGTCTCGGTGTAAAAGAACTGTTCCATGGTTTTTCCTTTCTATAAAGAGACCACTGCACGTTGTTCTGTGCAGCAGCCTCCTTTGCGTTTAATACTGATTGCGGTTGCGCCTGCGGACCTTGCGCCAGATGTTGAAGCAGGCCAGCGCCACCATGGCTGCCAGCAGCGCAAGGAACAGCAGACTGCTGCCACCCTCGTCGTAGCTCTTCATTTCGCTCCACTTCACGTCCAGCTCGCTGTTCACATCGTCGCTCAGGGCAGTGAACACCTTTTCCTTGGCGGCTTTCTCTTCGGACGGATAAGCGATCTCGCTCTCCTTCAGATCCTCGTCCAGCACCTCCCACACATCCTGCATGGGGGTGGTGTAGCCGATGTACTCGGCGTTTGCCTTGCCGATGTCCGTCTCACACATGAAGTTGATGAACATTTCCGCAGCTTCCTGATGTTCACTGGCAGCAGGAATGGTCATGCAGTCCACGGAAAGCACGCTGCCTTCCTCCGGGAACACCCATGCAAGGTCGGGATTATCGTCGATCATGGTGATGGCATCGCCGGAGTAGTACACACCGACGGCTGCCTCGCCGCCGATCATCTTATCGAAGATCTCGTCCATGACGTATGCCTGCACCAGCGGCTTCTGCGCCTTGAGCTCCTCCACCACCTCGTCCACTTCTTCGGTGGACTGCGGGTTGATATCGTGGCCGCTCTTAAAAGCAGCAATGGCGTAGGCATCGCGGCTGTTGTTGAACATCAGGATATTGCCTGCGTACTGCTCGTCCCACAGGTCGGCCCAGCTGGTGGGCGCTTTGTCCACCATGGTGGTGTTATAAATGATGCCGGTGGTGCAGAGCATGTAGGGCACGGTGTAGGCATTCTGCGGATCGTAATCCGGATCCACGTATTCCTGATTGATCTTTTTGAAGTTCGGGATATTGTCGTAGTTCAGAGGCTTGAGCATCCCCTCGGCGATCATTTTTGCCACCATGTAATCCGACGGAATGACCACATCGTAGTTGGCTGCGCCGGACTTGAGCTTTGCGTACATGGACTCGTTGGAGTCGAAGGTGGTGTAGTTCACCTTGATGCCGGTGAGCTTTTCAAAGGCCGCCACCACGTCCACGCTGTCGTCCGAGCCGTTGGAGATGTATTCGCCCCAGTTGTAAACGTTGAGGGTGAGATTCTGGTCCTTGAAGCGGGTCCAGTCGTAATCGTCCGACACCGAGACATCCTCGGTCACCTCAATGGTGCCGGCGGCAAAGGCGGGCATTGCACAGCAGACCGTCATTGCCAGCGCCAGCAGCAGCACAGCAAAACGTTTCATCACACGCCCTCCCCTCTCAGCGCCTTCTGGTCGCGGCGGTAGCTACGGCTCTCCATTGCGTTGGAGATCAGAATGATGCACAGAATGACCACGAACATGATGGTGGACAGCGCATAGATCTCCGGGCTGACCTTTTTACGGGTCATGGAGTAGATGGCGATGGGCAGCGTTTCCACCGTGCCGCAGTTGAAATAGGAGATCATGAAGTCGTCGATGGAGTAGGTCAGGCAGATCAGGAATGCCGACAGGATGGCCGGGCTGATCTCCGGCAGGATGACCTTGAAGAAGGCCTGCTTGGGGTCGCAGCCAAGGTCGAGCGCTGCCTCATACAGCCTGATATCCAATTGCTTGAGCTTGGGCGTGACGTTGAAGATGACATACGGCACATTGAACGCGATATGCGCAATGAGCAGCGTCGGGAAGCCCATGATGGTATCCGGCAGCCAGGAGACCCCCCGGCAAAGCGCTGGTAGGCCACGAACAGCAGCATCAGCGAAACGCCGGTGATGATCTCCGGGTTGACGACCGGGATATAGCTGATGTTGGTGACGACAAGGCGGCTCCCGCGGCCCATGGACGCAATGCCCAGACTTGCCGCTGTACCCAGCACAGTGGCAATGACCGCAGAGATCAGAGCCACTTCCAGCGAGACCAGCAGCGCATGCAGGATGGAGGAGTTGTGCAGCAGGCTGGAGTACCACTTGAGGGTAAAGCCGGTGAAGAGCGAATAGCCCTTGGACTGGTTGAAGCTGAATACGATCATGTATGCAATGGGCAGGTACATGAAGCAGAAAAACAGCACGATATAGACGCGCTGCATCAGGCGCAGATGTTTCGTTTTCATCAGGACACGCCCTCCATTTCATCTTCATCAAAGCTGGAGGTGAAGCTCATGCACAGCAGCACAATGATCATCAGCACAAGGCTCATGGCAGAACCCACGTTCAGGTTGTAGCTGTTGCCAAGGAACTGCATCTCGATCAGGTCGCCGATCAGCAGGTTAGAGCCGCCGCCCAGCATACGGCTGATAACAAAGGTAGACACCGCCGGGACGAACACCATGGTGATGCCGGTGCTGATGCCGGGCACGCTCATGGGGATGAGCACCCGGAGAAGGGTCTTGGTGGTGGAAGCGCCCAGATCCTGCGCAGCTTCCACTAGGCTCTGGTCGATCTTGGTCATGCTGGTGTACAGCGGCAGGATCATATAGGGCACATAGTTATACACCATGCCCAGCACCACCGCGCCGGAGGTGTTGAGCATATTGAAGGGGCCAAGGCCGAACACGCCCAGAACAGCGTTCACCGGGCCGTTGATGCTGAGCAGGCCCATCCATGCATAGGTGCGCAGCAGAAAGTTCATCCACATGGGCAGCATGACCAGCATGAGCATGATGTGCTGCTTGCTCACCCGCAGGCGGGAAAGAAAATAGCCCACCGGGAACGCAATGACCAGACAGATGACCGTGGCAATGAGGGCCAGCAGCAGGCTGCGGGCAAACACCGAGCCGTAGCCGCTGATGGAGGTGAGGTTATCCAGCGTGAAAGCTCCGTTTGCATCCGTAAATGCATAGTACACCACGATGATCAAAGGCACCACTGTGAACAGCATCATCCATACAAAGTACGGATAGGCCAGCTTTTTATCGTAAATCTTCATCATTGTGGCTCACCCCTCTGAACGCGCCATAATGTGGATCTCGTTGGGGCCGATGCGCATACCAATGGTCTCACCGGGGGTGCAGGCGCGGGTGGAATGGATCAGCCATTCGCGGCCCTCGCACTCCACATGCATCTCAAAGTGGACACCCTTGAAGATGACATCGTTCACAACGCCGACAAGCTGGCCTTCCACAGGAGAGACCACCTCGATATCCTCGGGGCGCACCACTACCTGCACGCTCTGCTCGCGGGCAAAGCCGCGATCCACACAGGGAAGTCCACGCCGGAGAAGGACACCAGAAAATCCCGGTGCATCACGCCGTCCACGATGTTGGAATCGCCAATGAAGTCTGCAACAAAGGCATTCTTCGGCTCATTGTAAATATCCTCCGGCGTGCCGATCTGCTGCACCTTGCCGCCGTTCATGACCACGACGGTATCGGACATGGTAAGGGCTTCCTCCTGATCGTGGGTAACATAAACGAAGGTAATGTTCATTTCGCGCTGCAGGCGCTTCAGCTCCAGCTGCATCTCCTTGCGCAGCTTGAGGTCCAGTGCGCCAAGGGGTTCATCCAGCAGAAGGATCTCCGGCTCGTTCACCAGACTGCGGGCGATGGCCACGCGCTGCTGCTGGCCGCCGGACATCTGGCTGATGCTGCGGCGCTCGAAGCCTTTCAGGCCAACAACTTCCAGCATGTTGCGCACCTTGCGGCGGATGGTCTCTTCGTCCATCTTTTGAGCCGCAGACCGAAGGCCACGTTCTCGAACACGTTCAGGTGCGGGAACAGTGCGTATTTCTGAAAAACGGTGTTCACCGGGCGCTTATAGGGCGGCACGCCGGTAATGTTCTCACCTTTCAGCAGCACTTTGCCGGAATTGGGTTCCAGAAAACCTGCGATCAGACGCAGGGTGGTGGTTTTGCCGCAGCCGGAAGGGCCCAGCAGCGTTACGAACTCTTTGTCATGGATGTCGAGGTTCAGCCCATCCAGAATGCGCTGACCGTCAAATTCCACTACGATATCCCGCAGTGAAACGATCACCGAGTTGTCCATTTTTTACTTTATCCTCCTTGTAACTCAGATACGAAAAAAGACAGGGCCATGCCCCATCCCTCGTACCAGGGCGACCCAGCCCCGCACAACATCCATGACGACCGGAGAACCTGCAAAAGCAGGCTCTTATATTGCGCAGTTATTCTGCCCTGTCTCGTCTATCTTAATCAATCTTTGCTGAAATGTCAATCACTCTGCCAATGTTTGCCGAAGCTTTACACGCCGCAACAAAAAAACATGCGCCGCAGCGGGCTTTCCGCATACGGCGCACAAAGGTTTTATTCCGCTTTTAAGGCAGCGGCCGTTATCAGAAGGGCCTGCACAGTGTCAAGGTCAACCGCATAGACGGAACTGTCCCCCTCCACCATCATCCAGCAGCCGTCTGCATTTTCGGCGTAGTGGAGGGTCACGGTCCCATCGGCAGAGGCAGCCCGCACCGTTGCAAGCGGTGCATCAAAGCCATAGGCCGAAGGGTCGGCATCCGTGATTTGTGCGGTCACATAGCCTGCCAGAGCGGAGAGGATGCTCTGCACCTTGCTGTCGTCCAGATCGGCAGAGGGTTCATCGGCCAGCCGCCACACGGTCTGATAGGTGGTGGAATCGGCCGCACTTTCCGAGGAATCGCTCTCCGCTTCCGCAGGCTCAGAGACTGCATTCAGTGCAAGGGTGCCGCTGCCCGTCGTAATGGAAACACTTTCCAGCGCGGAGGCTGTCAGTCCCGCCGGGTTGAACGCGCCAAAAGGTCCGCCTTGGTCAGCTCAAAGCAGGCCGCCTTGTTGCCAGAAACGGTGTACACGGCATCGTCCCCTGCCTTCTGCACATACAGATCTCCTGTGACCGGGTTCTCGGTGCCAAAGGCAAAGGTGTTCGTCTCGCCTGCCGCCGTCACCGTGACCGTAACAGCCGGATCGGCAAGGCCGTAGTCCTCGCCGGGCTGAGCCGTGAGCTGACGTTTGGCGTTCAGGGATGCCAGCGCCGTGACCATGGTATTGCAGGCAGATACATCCAGATGATAGTCCGGGTCATCCGCCAGCGTCCAGCTGCCGGAATCGTAATTTAGGGTAAGCGTTTCGCCGCCATAGGCATACCGGATGCTGGTCACATCGCCTGCCGCAAAGAAGAAAGCAGGATGCTGCCCTCTGCGGCGGCGCTGGAAGCAGCCTCTTCTGCGGCATTGCTGCGGCTGACAAACCACAGCAGCCCGCCCAGCACAAGTACCAGCACCAGAAGCACCGCAAGGGTGCGCTGTTTTGTTTTCATGGCAGTGCCCCCTTACCTGCGGCGGCGCAGCAGCACCTCCACAGCACCTGCAATGAGCACTGCTGCGGGCAGCACGAATACGAACACCATGCCCAGCGTCATGGATGCGGAAGCCGGGACCGTGATGGGTGCGGCTTCCAGTGCTTTGGTGTCGATGAGCAGGCTCTGCCCTACCAGCGAAGCGGCACAGCCCTGCAGGAAGGTCAGGTTGCCCGGGATGGACTGGTACACCTGCTCGTTGTCCATGTTGGGGCAGCCGATCCAGATCACCTCGGCACCGGTGGAATCATTGCGCGCCCATACGGCCAGCGAGAACGGGCCGTCGGTATCGCCGGCTTCCTTTGCGGAAGAAGAGCTGGCATCAAAGTCCTGCTTGCTGTAGGCATCCTCGGTGGTATACAGCAGCGGTTCCGCCGTCACATCGTCTGTCTCGGTAATGGTGATGCCCTGTGCCACCGAGAGCATCACATGGGTGCTCTGATTCACGCCGTCCAGCGCGGTGCTTTCGTCGGCGGCCGCGTAGTCCGGAACAGCGAGTACGGGTAGCCGTACAGCGCGTGGCCCGCATCGCCCTCCACCACAAGGCCCGGCTCACGCGCAAGGCCGAACTGTGCCATCACTGCATCCAGATTGGGCGTTTCGGTATAACCGCTGGTGGTCAGCAGCACCTTGCCGCCGTTTTCCAGATAGGCCTGCAGCTGCGCGATCTCATCCACAAGGCCGTCAGCTGCAAAATCCGAAGCGGGGTTGCTGATGATGAGCAGATCACAGTCCTCCGGGATGGTGCCGGTGAGCAGATCCAGCGGCTGGGCATCGATATTCTGCGCCTTGAGCGCCTCGGTCAGCGAGGAGGTAAGCGCCTGCTCGCCGTGGTTGGTGGTGTAGTAGGCATGACTTTCTGCTGCGGCAGTCAGCTTGTAGATGGCAGAGCTGATCTGCTTTTCGCCGCCAAAGGTCACGTTGGCAGCGCCGGTGGTGTAGTAATCGGAGTAATCGTACTCGTAAAGTTCGGCGGCGTTCAGCACTTCGCTGTTCTCACCGCTGACCACGATCAGACTGCCGGTGGATGCATTCTCTGCGCCGTACTGCGCTGCAAAGGTCGGGTAAAGCGCCGGGTCCTTCTGCTCCCAGTGGAAGTGACCGCTCTCGTCGGCGTAGTGATCCAGCAGCTTGGTGATAATAGCATCCTCGCTGCCGGTCTCACAGAGATAATAAACGGTCACGTCCTGATCCAGGCTCTGCATCAGCTGCCTGGAGCTGTCGCCCAGCGTGTACATTTTGGCGGCAGAGAGGTCGAACTCGGTGTATTTTTTCGGGATGGCCCCCACCAGCAGGTTGATCAGCACGGCCAACACGATGGCTGCTGCCAGAATGGCCGTGGAGTACAGTCCATTGCGGAACACCTTGCCGTTTGCGGAGGAAGAAACTTTGAAATTTTTCATGTTGTTCCCCTCCCCTCAGTTCCAGCGGCGCTTTTCCAGCCCCTGCGCCGTGAAGAACAAAAACAGCATGGTCACGGTCAGGTAGTACACCAGCGTCGGGATGGAAAAGCTGTTGTTGACAAACTCTTCAAACGGCGTGAACAGGCACAGCCCGCTGAGCACCGCGCTGAACGCTTCGGTCAGCCAGCTGCTCTGCAGCAGGAACAGTGCCGTCAGCACCACACAGCAGCCCGCAAAGGTCAGGCAGCCCAGCGTAAAGCTGCGGGTACGCAGGCCTGCCACCACACTGAGCACTGCCGCAATGGCGGTGAACAGGGCCAGCGCCACTGCGCTGCCTGCGGTGAACATGCTGCGCAGGCTGGGCATCATGTAGGCCAGCAGCAGTGCGGCAACACCTGCCACCGCAGCAATGATCTGATTCTCGGTCAGGCTGGAAAGAAACACGCCAATGGCAATGGCGGCGCAGCCCATGAGATAATAGCACAGCAGAGCGGCCAAGTTTGCCAGCGTGGCCGTGCCGGTGGCACCCAGTGCGGCCAGTACAAGGATCATGACCGCATCGGCAAGGCACGGCAGTGCAAAGATGACGCACAGGGCAAAGAATTTGCCCAGCACGATCTCCCACACAGACACCGGGCTGGTAAGCAGCAGCTGATCGGTGCGGGTGCGGCGTTCCTCTGCAAAGGAGCGCATGGTGAGCACCGGGATATACAAAAGCAGCACAAACGTGGTGCGGTAAAGCGTGTAATAGCCAAAATCCGTCAGGCCGTAGTCCAGATTCAGGGCAACAAAATAGATGGCCGTTGCCGCCAGCATAAAGGCGGTGAGCACGTAGCCGATCATGCCATGAAAGCTGCTGCGGACTTCGCGTTTGAAAATGGCGGTCATTCCGTTTTCTCCTCTCCTTCATCCGATGGTGTTTCAGACTCGTTTTCGGTCAGTGCAAGGAACACTTCCTCCAGCGTCCTGTTTTCCGCTGCCAGCGCCAGCACCGTGCATCCGGCCTGCGAAAGGGCGCGGGACACCTCGGCGCGGCGGTCAGAAGCATCGGCACTTTCTGCGGTAAAGGTCACCTGTCCGTCGGCCTCGGATTCGATCTCCACCTTGCGGATGCCCGGAATGGAGCCGACCGTTTTCAGCACGGTCTTCCCCCCGCCCAGAGCGGTAGCGCGCAGACGGCTGCCGGGATTCAGCTTTTCGGCCAGCTGTTCCGGCGCACCCACCGCCACCAGATGCCCCTTGGAAAGGATCAGCACCTGACTGCACACTGCCTGCACCTCGCTGAGGATGTGGCTGGACAGGATGACCGTGTGGCTTTTTCCCCAGCTCCCGGATCAGTCTGCGGATCTCGATGACCTGTGCAGGGTCAAGGCCCACGGTAGGCTCGTCCAGAATGATGAGCTGCGGCGCGCCCAGCAGTGCCTGCGCAATGCCCACGCGCTGGCGGTAGCCCTTGGACAGACTGCGGATGAGCCGGGGCAGCACCTCTTCCAGCCCGGTGCGGCAGGCAGCTTTGCGCACCTGTTCTTTGCGGTCGGCCTTCTTTGATGCCTTTCAGCTCTGCAGCAAAATCCAGATATTCCTGCACCGTCATTTCCGGGTAGAGCGGCGGCTGCTCGGGCAGATAGCCCACACAGGCCTTGGCCTGCTGGGCCTGCTCCGGCAGGCTGAAGCCCGCCACCTTCACTTCACCGGAGGTGGGGGCAAGGTAGCCGGTGAGGATATTCATGATCGTGGACTTGCCCGCGCCGTTGGGGCCGAGCAGGCCGAAGATCTGGCCGTCGCCCACCGTAAAGGACAAATCTTCAATGGCAGGGTGCGTGCCATACTTTTTGCTCAGATGCGATACTTCGATCACAGCAAACGCTCCTTTTTCATCTAGTTCAATGCTGGTATATTTTAGACCGAAAATGTGTAAAAATTAAGACAATCCTGTGGCGGGATGCAAAAAGAATTCTTAAGAATGATTCAGGCAGCCCTTTCATATGCCAAAAAGGCAGCAAAAAAGCACCGTCTCCCAAAGGAAACGGTGCTCAGAAAACCATAATTACTTACGGCCGAAACGCTTGTTGAAGCGCTCAACACGTCCGCCGGAGTCAACCAGCTTCTGCTTGCCAGTGTAGAAAGGATGGCACTTGGAGCAAACTTCGACGTGGATCTCAGGCTTGGTGGAACGAGTCTTAATGACGTTGCCGCATGCGCAGGTGATGGTGCAGTCAACGTAGTTCGGATGGATACCCTGTTTCATTCTTTTCACCTCATTTCTGGTTCTGACTTATTGGGGCCATATTATAAATGTATGTGCCCATCACAACCTTCAATATCGGCTACCCCGTCGAGCGGCCTTGGAAACGATTGCCTTACTATTATAGCACGATTCCGACAGAATGCAAGAGGGAAAATAAAGTTTTTAGCATACAAAGTCCCCTGCACTTTCATGCAGAGGACTTTAACGGTTTTACCTTATGCCGTCAGGCTATCAGTGGATGAACACAGGACCCAGCGGGTTGGTGATGGGGCTGACGTAGCCGCCCAGCAGCTTGGGGATCGCCAGGCTGATATCGGGCACATAGGTCAGCAGCAGCAGTGCAATGAACATGCACAGATAGAACGGCAGGGTCGCCTTGACCACCTTTTCCATCGGGCGCTTTGCAACGGCAGAGCCGATGAACAGCACGGAGCCGACCGGGGGGGTCAGCAGGCCGATGCCGCAGTTCAGCACAACGATGATACCGAACTGGATGGGGTCGATACCGATGGAGGTTGCGATGGGCAGCAGGATGGGAGTAGCGATCAGGATGATGGGAGCCATATCCATGATGCAGCCCAGAACCAAGATGATCAGGTCGATCAGCAGAGCGATGATGTAGGGGTTATCAGTGACGCTGGTGATGGCATTTGCAGCCAGATCCGGCACATGCAGCATGGTCAGGCAGTTGCCGAAGACTGCAGAGGTGGCGATCAGGATCAGCACGATGGACAGGGTGTCCACGCACTCATCCAGTGCATGCCAAACGCCCTTCCAGTCCAGGCCCTTGTAAACGAACACCGACACGAACAGAGAGTAGATAACTGCAATAGCTGCAGACTCGGTAGCGGTGAACACACCGCCAACAACGCCGAACACAACGATGACAACAGCGGCCAGTGCCCAGATGGAAGTGCCCAGCTGCTTAACGAAGCCCTTGATGCTGAACGGAGAGCCCTTGGGGTAATTCTCCTTGACCGAGATGATGTAGGAACCGATCATCAGGACGATGGCCAGCAGAGCACCGGGCAGATAACCTGCCAGGAACAGGCTGCCGACCGAGATGCCGCCGGCAGTGGTGGCATAAATGACCATGTTGTGGCTCGGAGGAACCAGCAGACCCTCGCAGGAGGAGGTGATGGTAACAGCAGTGGAGAAGTCGGCATCGTAGCCTGATCGACCATCATGGGGATCATGATGGAGCCGATGGAAGCGGTATCTGCAGATGCAGAACCGGAAATACCGCCGAAGAAGTAGGAAGCAACGATGTTGACCATTGCCATGCCGCCGCGCATCCAGCCCACGCAGGCATCAGCCAGAGCGATCAGCTTTTCAGAAATGCCGCCGGAGCCCATGAGTACACCCATGGTGATTAAGAACGGCACGGCCATCAGGCTGAAGGAAGAGATGCCCTTGACCATCAGACGGCAGACATCGGTCAGTGCCTGACCCTGCACCATCATGCACAGCACGCTGGAAAGACCAACGGCGTATGCAATGGGGAAACGCAGGAAGATCATTACAAAGAAGCTGACAAGAAGGACAATGATTGCCAGTGTCTGAACTGTCATATTACACTTCCTCCTTTACAAAAATGCTCTTGATGTGGTTGTACAGTGCCTCGATCTCGAAGATGATCATGGCAACACCGGCCAGCGGCACCGGGAAGTACATCCAGAAGCGGCTCAGCCAGGGCATGGACACGTAGAAGCCGCGGCCGCCCAGAGTGGTGGCATAGTTCCAGCCGACCACCATCATGATGACACCCAGAATACACACGGCAAGATCGGCCAGAATATCCAGCACCTTGACGGCGGTTTTGGGCAGATACACGTCAAACGCAGTCATGCGGATATGGGCACCGCGGCGGATGGCCAGAGCAGCACTCAGCACGGCCATGTAGCTCATACAGGTCAGCACAACTTCTTCCGACCATGCCGGGTCCGGGATGAACGAGACGTAACGACCGATGACCGACATGGTAGTGATGAGGATATCTGCGATCAGCAGCAGCTTGCAGATAAACAGGACCACTTTGTAGGTGATGTCGTACGCCGGCTTGATCTTATCCAAAGTGGTAAAGATTTTCGGCATATGAATTCCTCCATATAAAAAGCCCGGCAGGTCTGCGGGCGTATCCCGTAGTCCCCCGCCGGGCTATGTACTATCTCAGAACAGGAAAGGCTTTTTCAATTATGCCTTCATGTCCAGCAGCTGCTGATACAGCTCAGCCTGATCGGAGGTGTTCTCGCTGATGACCTTCTGGCAAGCTTCCTGCCAAGGTGCCTTATCGGGAACATCCACGACATTGCAGCCGGAGCTCTTCAGCTCATCCAGAACCTTGTTCTCAGCGGTCTCGGACAGGTCTGCATTGAAGGCCTGCGTATCAGCACCGGCCTCCATGATGGCAGCCTGCTGGTTCTCGGTCAGCTTGCCCCATGCGTTATCAGTGATAACAGCCTGAACAGCGCCCAGAGTGTGGCCGTCCAGGATCAGGTTGTTGGCAACCTCGGGGAATGCATTGGACTTGTAGTTTGCGATGGGCTGCTCAGCACCATCCACAACGCCGGTCTGCAGTGCGCTGTACAGCTCACCGAAGGAAACGACGGTGGGGTTAGCGCCCAGACTCTCGACCATGCCGTTCATAACGGGGTCGTTGGACACGCGCAGCTTCAGGCCCTTGAAATCATCGATGCCGGAAACCGGGTTGACCGTGAAGAAGTGACGGAAGCCCTCTTCGCCGTAGAAGACACCACGAACGGGCAGGCCCAGCTCCTGAGGCTCGTTCAGGAACTCAGGTGCCAGATCGCTGTTGGCGAAGTTCCAGAAGTGTGCGCGGTTCTCGAAGGTGAAGGGGATGGACAGCAGCTTGGACTTGTTGCAGCCGTAGCTGGTCAGTGCGAAAGCGGAGATACGGCTCATATCGATGGAGGTAGAACCGCCCAGAATTGCATCCAGAACGTCGTTCTCAGAACCCAGAACGCCGGAAGCCTGCACGTCGATGACGACGGAACCGCCGGTCAGCTCCTCGACCTTCTCCTTGAAGTGGGTAGCGGTCTGACCAACGATGGTATCCAGCGGGTTGACCTCGGCGTAGACCAGAGTCACCTTGGGATCGTTTGCAGCAGCAGTAGCATCACCAGCAGCAGAAGCTGCGGTGGAAGAAGCTGCGGTAGAGGTGGAAGCAGCATTGCTGGAGCCACCACATGCGGTCAGAGCCAGAGCAGCGGCGGAAACACCGGCTGCTGCCAGAAAGCTGCGACGAGTGATCTTTTTATAATAAATCGTCCTCCTTAAATCTCCCGAACGGCCCGGTCTGCACAGGACCCGCATACCGTTCATTTACTGTACACACTTTAGCAAATTTTTTTAAACGAAACAAGGGCTTTCAAAAAATGTCCTGTTTTTTGAAAAAATGTCAGAATTTCTTTTGTGAAAAATGCCAAGTGCTTTACTTTTTGTTTGTGCACCTTCGCCCAACAGATGGATACATTCCTGTATTCAATAGAAAAACAAAGTGCTGGATGCCCTCCCCTTTGGGGTACAGAGCACACAGCGCTTTGCCGGTTCTTTATTCTGTTTTCCTGATTTCTTTGCCCATCTTTTCCGGGCTTTTCTGTGGGGCTTATGCCTGCCGGATGCGGGTGATCAATTCGCCCTGCTGGGCGAACCGATCATACATCGGCTGCACAGCAGCACGGAACCTTGCCTTTTCTTCTTCGTCCAGCTCTGTCACCTCAATGCCTGCTGCACGCAGATCACTTTCCGATTCCGCCTCCTGCTGCGCCCAGAGCCTGCGCTCCACCTTGGCGCTCTCCCAGGCACACAGGCGGATGATCTCCGGGTAGCGCTCGTCCAGTGCGGCCAGTTTTTCCATCACAGCAGGGCTTGCAAGCTGCACCTCCGGCACGCGGGTGTGCTCATCCTTTAAAAAGTATGGTGCCACCTCGTAGTGACCCATGGCTTCGTAGCTGGGCCAGCTGTTCTCTGCGCCATCGATCTCACCGTTGTGCAGGGCAGCATACACCTTGCTGTACACTACCTTTACCGGCTTTGCGCCGAGGTCGGTGATCATTTCGCTCATCATGTCCGATTCCTGCACGCGGATGGTCATGCCCTGCAGATCTGCAAGGCATGTCACCTTCTGCCGGGTGTAGATGCTGCGCACACCGGCATCAAACCAGGAAAGGCCGGTCAGCTCCAGCGACTCCAGCGTGGAGAGGAACTCGTCGCCGATGGTCCCATCCAGCACCCGCCACATCTGGTCGGCATCGGTGTAAAGATACGGCAGCTGCAAAACGCTCAGCGCCGGCTCGTACTCTGCCAGCTGGCTGAGGGACACACGGGAGAAGTCAATGCCGCCGAACTGCATCTGCTGGATCACGCTCTGCTCCGCGCCCAGCTCTCCCCCGCTGTACACCAGCACTTTCACGCGGCCATCGGTGCGCTGAGCCACAAGATCCGCAAAGGCCAGCGCCGCCTGCGTAGTAGGATAATCCTCCGGCTGGTTCTCCGCATAGCGCAGGATCAGCTCTGCCCCCGGCTCGTCCTGTACCGGCTGATGGCCGCAGCCCGCCACCGGCAGTGCCAGCACGGCTGCGCCAAACAGGGCGGTCAGCATCTGGCGGCGGGTCACAGGCGGGCCTCCCGTGCAGCCTTGGCCGCTTCCCTGCGGTACTGGGTGGGGGTCATGCCGGTGCGTTTTTTAAAGGTGCGGGCAAAATAGCTGGAATCCTCGTAGCCCACCATGGAAGCTACCTCTGCTGCCGAACGGAACGGGTCGGTGAGCAGCTCCTTGGCAGCGTTGATCCGCAGCTCGGTCAGGCAGTCCAGAAAGTTCATCTTCTGGTACTTCTTGAACTGTGCCGAGAGGTACGCCGGGCTGATATGCAGGATCTCGCTGACACTGTCCAGCGAGAGGTCAAACATATAGTTATCCTCCATATACTTGCGCACATGGGCCATGACCAGTGCATTGCGGTCGTTCTCCCCTGCTTCGGCGGCATCGCTCTCCGGATCAGCTTCCGGCTCCGGTTCCACCGGAGCCAGCTCTGCAAGGCGGCGGCCCGCCTCGATCTGACGGATGGCCTTGCGGATGGAAGCTTCCACTTCGTCCGGGTTCACCGGCTTGAGCAGATAATCGCAGGCACCCAGATGCATGGCCTCGTGGGCGTACTGGAACAGACTGTAGGCCGTAACAAAGATCACCTTGCACTCCGGGCGCTGTTCCAGCACGGCGCGGGCTGCATCCAGACCGTTCATACCGGGCATCTCAATGTCCATCAGGATCAGGTCTGCGCCCCACAGCACCGCCGTATCCGCTGCCTTGCGGCCGTTCTCGGCAGTCTCGATGGTCACTTCGTGCTCAAAGCGGCGGGCCACGATGTCCGCCAGCGTTTCCCGTTCCAGTGCTTCATCATCCGCGATCAACAGACGAATCATTCCTCAAACTCCTCCTCATTCTCCACCAATGGCAGATACAGCACCACCGCCGTACCGCGTCCCGGATGGGACCGTATCACAAAGCGGCTGTTCCGATCCAGCAGACGCAGGCGGGCCGCAACATTATAAATGCCGATATGCTCCCAGCGCTCACCGGGCTGGCTGAGCGCCCCGCGCAGCTGTCGTAATTGATCCAGCTGGATGCCCACGCCGTTATCCACCACGCGGATGCACAGCAGTCCCTTCTCCCGCAGAGGGTTCACGCGGATGCGCACCACACCGCCCTCCTCTTTGGGGCAGATGCCGTGCTTGAAGGCATTTTCCACGATGGGCTGTAAAATAAAGGACGGCACCATGGTCTCGGTAAGATCCAGCGAATCGGAAATGCGCCACTCCATACGCACCCGCTCACCAAAGCGGACATGGTAGATGGAGTAATATTCATCCACGATGCGCACCTCACGGGAGAGCGGCACCTGTTCATCGTTGCTCATCAGGCTGTAGCGCAGCAGGTGCGAAAGCGCCATGATGAGCGCCTGCGTACGGTAGGCCGTCTCGGTGCCGGCGGTCTGCTGGATCACATTCAGGGTGTTGAACAGAAAGTGCGGGTCGATCTGGCTGCGCAGCTGCTGCAGCCGGCTGCGCTCCATGCGGTTCTGCAGCTCCAGTGCTTCGGTCTTCTGGCGGTGCAGCTCCCGCTCGATCTCGTTTTTCTCCTGCAGGGTGGTCACCTGCTGGGCCATGGAGTGCTTCATGATGTTGAAGGACTCGGCCAGCTGAGCGATCTCCGGCTGCTTGGGCAGCGGGATGTCCGGGGTGTCGAACTCACTTTTGCCAATGGCGCGGGAGGCAGCGATCATCTGCTGCACCGGCGTGAGCAGACGCATGACCATCAAACCGGTAACGCAGCCCAGCGCCACGCACAGCGCCACCACCACCGTCTGCAGCATGGTGATGCGCTCGTTCAGGGCCGAGATGGTGGTGTAGGTGGTCTGGGAATCCTGAATGGCGGTTTCCAGCAATTGCAGGGTGTACTGGCTCAGGTAATCGCCGCAGGGCACCACCTTTGCATAATACAGCTGGGAAGCTGCGGCATCGTTGCCGCTGAGCAGGTCGTTTTCCAGCTCATCCAGCAGGCCGGTGTAGGTCTGATAGACCGTATCCACTGCGCTGTAGAGCACCCGCTGCTCATCGCTGACGCTTTCCAGACTGTTCAGGCTGGTACCGATGCGCCAGAGCCATGCGTTGCAGGTGGAAGATGCCGACTGCAGCCGGTCAATGATCTCCTCCGGCTCGCTGTTCTCCCAGCGGTAGTTCTCCAGCACGGAAATAGAGCTTTCCACACCGCCCTGAAAGCGGCTGATGGCGTTGAAGCAGCCCATCTGCGCGTCCTGTACTGCCTGCACTGCTCTGGACTGGTAGCCATTGAGCGTGAGCTGCATGGCAAAGGCCGCAAAAAATGCTGCCAGACACAAGCCCATGCGCTGCTTGAGGGTGATCTGCCGCTTGCGGTGCTGCAAAGCCTGCCGCCTCCTTTCGTTTGGTAACGATTTATTGTACCACGCTTTGGGCCGGATTGGCAAGGTTTGCATGTTTTTCTCTTGCCTAAACCGCGCAATTGTGGTACGATGCCTGTAAATACAAAGGAGGCGACTTTATGTCCCAGACCATCTCCGTTTCCACCACCATGGGTGAGCAGGGCTTCCGCGATTTTGCCGTGTTCGATGCATTCCATCACCGCAAAGCATGGCTGCGTCCCGCTGTTTTTGCCGCCATCATGCTGGCTTTTGCCGCCGTCTGCCTTTCGCAGCTGGGCAAGCGCCCGGGTGCCGGGCTGCTGGCTGCTGTGCTTGCCATTGTGGGCATCGGCCTGCCGGTGAGCTACTTTTACTCGTTCTTCCGCAGCGTTTCCCGGCAGATCAAACAGATGCACCTGCCGCGTGCCTTCTACCGTGTGGAGCTGGCCGACACCGGCATTGCTGTGTGGATGTACGGCCAGCAGGACAAGCCCGAACCCACCAGCCGCCACGCATGGGACAGCTTTTACTGCGCCTACCGCACGGACAATGCGGTGTACCTCTACGTTGAAAAAGAGAAAGCTTACTTACTGAACGACCGCATGGAAGTGGTGTGGAAGTTTTTGGCCGGCATTCTGCCCAAAGAAAAGCTGCACGACTGCCGAAAAGGCTAAACCCAAAAATATGCACACGCAAAAAAGAACTGCTGACATTTCGTTCAGCAGTTCTTTTTTTATAAAGACCCACGCTGCGGCAAAGCAAAGCGCAGCGCGGGTGCGAAGATAGCTTCTGTTATTGCGTCAGCCGATCAGCGGGCAAGCGTATACTTATGCAGGGTCTTGCGCACAGCGCCGGGGCCTGCAAACAGCTCCTTGGCCATTGCCTCGATCTTCTCGCCCAGACCAACGGCGTACAGGTCCACGCCGAACACGTCGGTGCGGCTGTACAGCTTCTTCAGGCAGCTGAAGTCCTGCTCGCCTTCCTTGACCTCCAGGCCAGCAACGATGGGCTGCAGCTCCGCCAGCAGCGGATCGGTGGAAGGCTCAAAAGCCTGACCATTGTCATCGATGCCCTTCAGGTAGCGGGCGTAGCCTGCCAGAACCAGCGGGATCAGGATCAGGTTGCTCTTGTCCAGACCGCGTGCCTCGTAGGCCTTGATGGTCTCACCAAAGCGGATGGCCAGCTTCTGGGAGGTATCGGTGGCGATACGCTGGGGAGCATCCGGCATGAAGGGGTTGGGCAGGCGGCGGTTGATGACAGCGCCGATGAACTCATAGGGGTTCAGCACGCCGGGATCAACGACCACAGGCATAGCCTCGATATAGCCGATCTTCTGGATGAAGGCACGCAGGTCTTCATCGGCCATCTCGGCGGAGATGAGGGTGTAACCCAGCATGCAGCCATAGATGGACATGGCGGTGTGCAGGGGGTTCAGGCAGGTACACACCTTCATCTTTTCCACCTTGTCAACCGTCTCGCGGTCGCAGTACAGCACACCACCCAGCTCCAGCGGGGGACGGCCGTTGGTATAGTTGTCCTCGATGCACAGGTACTGGGTCTCCTCTGCGTTGACAAAGGGAGCGGTAAAGGTGTGCTTCTCGGTGACGATGGTGTAGTTGTCCTCAAAGCCGTCGTCGGCCAGCATCTGCTGGACCTTGGCATCCGGGCGCGGGGGGATCTTGTCGATCATGCTCCACGGAAGGTGATCTTGGTCTCGTCCTGCACATAGGCCAGGAACTCGGTGGGCACCAGACCCTGCTCCACCCACTTGGCAGCATAGGCGTGGACAGCGTTCTTGACCTTATCGCCGTTGTGGGAGCAGTTATCCATGCTCTGAACGGTCAGGGGCAGCTTGCCGGCCTTGAAGCGCTCGTACAGCAGAGCAGTGACCTTGCCCATGGCCAGCACGGGGGTCAGGCCGCGCTCCAGATCAGCAGGAGCAACGCCGTAGCCCTTCTCGGTGATGGTGAAGGAGATCATCTGCAGGCTGGGGTTCTGGAAGATCTCCACCAGACGTGCCCAGTCCTCGCCGAAGGAGTAGTCTGCCTTCAGGCTCTCGGTAACAGAAGCCACCACCTTCTTCTCGATCTCGCCGCTGGACTTCAGGCAGACCAGCAGGCTCATATTGTCGTAGGGACGATAAGCCTTGTCGATGATCTCGTAGTCAAAGCTCTCGGCCACGATGACACCGCGGTCATACTTGCCGGTGTTCAGCGCATCGTTCAGGATGGCAGCCGGGAATGCACGGAAGATATTGCCTGCGCCGAAGTGCACCCAGGTGGGTTCGGCGTGGGTCTTGGCCTTGACAGCCTCGATATCGAATTTGGGCAGCTCATAGCCCTTCTCTGCCCACTCGGCGGACAGATTTCCGTTTTTGATCTCAGACAGCTTCATATTTATCAGCCCTTCTTTTTCTCTTCATCCAGACGATCCAGCAGATCCCAGACACCCAGCATGTACTGAACGCCCAGAGCACGGTCATACTTGCCGTAACCAGGGCGGCAGTTGCCGGGGCCTTCCTCCCACAGCTGACGGCCGTGGTCGGGACGGATGTAGCCCTCAAAGCCGCAGTCATGGTAAGCACGCAGCACCTCGATGATGCCGGTCTCGCCGCAGCAGTCGCGGTGAGCAGCCTCGGAGAAGTCGCCGTTGGGGAAGTGATGGATGTTGCGGATGTGGCCAAAGGCAATGCGGTCGCAGTGCTTGCGCACGATCTCGGCACAGTTGTTGTTGGGGTTTGCGTTCAGGCTGCCGGTGCACAGGGTCAGGCAGTTGTACGGATCATCCACCATGCTCAGGAAGCGGTCGATGCTCTCAGCATCCACCAGCAGACGGGGCAGGCCGAAGATATCCCAAGGGGGATCATCCTGATGGATAGCCATTTTGATGCCGCACTCATGGCAGGTGGGCATCAGTGCTTCCAGGAAGTACTTCAGGTTTTCCCACAGCTTTTCCTTGGTGACAGGGGCGTAAGCCTTGAACAGCTCGTCCAGCTTTGCCATGCGCTCCGGCTCCCAGCCGGGGAAGGTCATGTTATACTTCTCAGTGAAGGACATGATGTACTCAGCCATAGCCTTGTAATCGCCCTTGATCTTGTCCTTCTCATAGAACAGTGCAGTGGAGCCGTCGCCCACGGGGTGGAACAGATCGGTACGGGTCCAGTCGAACACCGGCATGAAGTTGTAGCAGATGACCTTGACACCGAACTTGGACAGATTGCGGATGCACTGCTTGTAGTTCTCGATGTACTTGTCGCGGGTGGGCAGGCCGATCTTGATGTCATCGTGGACATTGACCGACTCGACCACGTCCATGTCAAAGCCGTAGGCGTGGATCTGATCGGCTACCTTCTGGATCTCGTCGATCTCCCAGATCTCGCCGGGCATCTTGTCGTGCAACGCCCAGACGATGCTGGTCACGCCGGGGATCTGCTTGATGTCGCTCAGGCTGATGGGATCGTTGCCCTCGCCATACCAGCGCCAACCCATTTTCATAGGCATAGGAAAATCCTCCTGTTTTATATTTTCTGCTTTGCATTTTCCGCGCAGCCGTGTGCCGCGCTCTTGTACTTATATTCTAGTATATCAGTTGCGTTTTTTCAATGGTCGCTTTGCCGGTTTTTAATGTTTGTTCTTGTATACTTTAGACAAAAAGAACAAAAATCCGTCGGACATCACCCGCCCGACGGATTTTTACACGATTCAAAATGCCGGTTTCAGCGTTTCAGCTTCTGCCGGATGGACGGAGCCAGCACATCCTTGAAATATTCAAAGGTGTCCAATTCCAGAATGGCAGAGCCTGTCAGATAAATGCCCAGACCAACCACCACCTGAATGATCACCGTCAGCAGATCCGGCAGGTGCAGAAAAATGACCAGATACATGCACAGGCCCGCGCCCGCTGCCAGCAGCAGGGTCGGCAGGATATCACGCATCTGTTCCAGATAGCCATAGCCGATCAGCTTTTTGTTGAGCTGTGCATCCAGGATCTGGGTCACAACATTCGTGATCAGCATACCGTATGCAATGGCCTCGACGCTGACACGGAATGTTGCCAGCAGAAGAAGGATGCACACCCCTTCGTTCAAAAGCTGACATTTCAGGTAAAGATCGCTGCGGCCCACCGCCTTGGCTGCATTCAGGTTTGCCGTGATGATCGGCCAGCACACATACCCCAGACAGAACACCCTGAGGAACAGCACACAGGGCAGCCACTTCTCGGTGAGGATCAGGCGCACCAGCGGTTCGGCACAGAACGCAGTGCTCATCATCACCGGCGCAATAATATAGGTACAGGTCTTGATGGAGCGGCGGGTCATGTTCTTGACCTGCGCACGGTCATCCTGCAGTGAGGACATGACCGGGAACAAAACGCTCTCAATGGAAGTATCCACGCTTGACGCGATATTATAAGTCAGGTTATCGCCCTGATTGTAATACGCCAGATCCGCCGAGGTGTACATCTTGCCGATGATCAGGCTGCGCAGGTTGTTGTAGATGACGCTGCTCAGCGACGAGGCCAGCAGCTTCCAGCTATAAGAGAGCAGCCCTTTCAGGTGCTGCCACGAAAACTCCATCTTAGGCCGCCAGGAGGACAGCTTCCACAGCACCAGCGTGTCCACCGTGATATTGGATACCTGCTGCACCACCAGCGCCCAGACTCCAAAGCCCATATAGGCAAGGCCCAGGCCCAGGACCGTGGACACGATCGCGCCCGCAAAGGCGGAATAGAAAAAATACTGGAACTTCATGTTCCGGGTCACATGCGCCTGCTGGATCGTTTTGATGCCGCAGACCGCCACTGTCAGGCTGATGCCGCGAAGATCGGGGTCATGCTGGGGTCATTGTAGAAAGCAGCCAGATACGGTGCCGCCACGAACATTCCCCCATACAGCACAAAGCTGATCACAATGCTGAAAAAGAACGCCGACGAGTAATCCAGCTCGTCCACTTCCTTCTTCTGCACCAGCGCGGTGCCAATGCCGCAGTCCAGCAGGACATACATGATATTGTTGAACACCGTCACCAGTGCCACCTTGCCGTAATCATCGGGTGTAAGGATGCGCGCCAGAAGGATGGACACCACCGCTGAGATCAGCTGCACACCGCACCGCTCTGCAAAGCGCCAGAAAAAACCGTTTACAATAACATTTTCTTTTTTCTCGTTCATTCCTGCGTCCACTCAAATTCCTTTCAAAAACCGGTCGGTCTGCACCCTGCGCAGAAATGCATTTCCGCCGTATCCTTATCATCTTCTTCCCTGCTGCCAAAACAACTGAGCAGAGATAGTTAGTTATATAGTATCACACCCATCCATGCATTTCAACCAACATATTCTTAAGAAATGACGGCCCAAAAATTTCATTTAAAAAGAGAAAAAGCGCTTGACTATCTGCCGGGAACGTGGTAATATATTCAAGCAGTCCGCATCACGGTCTTTCACCTCAGAGATTTCAGGGCTGCGAAAACAATACGGTATGCGAGGGTGGCGGAACTTGCAGACGCGCACGTTTGAGGTGCGTGTGGTTTATCCTTGGGGTTCGAGTCCCTCCCTCGCACCAAAACCAGTACACATTGTGTGCTGGTTTTTCTTTTTGTGCGAGGGAGGGGATCTCGAACAAGGCGGCGGCATTTATGCCGCAAGCAAAGCCACAGTGCGGCTTTGCTTAGCCTGCGGGTCCCAACCCGTAGGAATGTCTATCAGGGGTGTACCCATTTTGTACCGGTTTCTTTTTGTGCGAGGGAGGGGACCTCGAACAACACTATTTATTATATAAAAGAAAGCGCGATGAATTCTGAGAACTCATCGCGCTTTTTCTTTATGCGGGTAGTGGGGGTCGAACAACAAAAAATGATTGAGCGACGTCAAAAACATATCTGCAACGCGCCTAAACACTTGCTAAAAATGTAGTGGGGTTGGTTTGTAACCCATGTATTTTGCTACGTTTACAAAAAAGAGTGTTACCAAAACTGTTACCAGATTCAGGCCTGTGCCTTTTTGAATGCCGCGGTGGTAGCGGCAGCAAGATCTTCCCTCTGACCATCAAGCTCGTGCCGATACACTCCGGCAGTATCCATGTTCTTGCTGTGACCGACCAGCATCTTCAGCTGGCTGTCGGTCAATACGCCTGATTCAATGCTGACGAAAGTGTGCCGCATCTCATACAGCGTGACCTGAGGCTCAATGCCATTGTCACGCTGGTACTTCTTCCAGCGCTTGAATAAAGCTCTCTGGTTCGGGATCTGGAACAAAGGGGTGGTATAGTTCAGCGGGATATCGGAAGCCTTCAGCAAGGCTACCTGCGCTTCGTAGGCCTCATGGGCTTCCTCGCCCATGTCAAATGAGCGAATGGCGTTTTCGTTCTTGCCGGTGGTTTCCTCATCCAACCGGTTGATGCTGCGGCGCAGATTGACCGTGTTTCCTTTGATATCACCATACCAGAGCCCCACAAGTTCACCGGGGCGTACACCTGTAGCAACTGCAAACCGGTAGGCATAGATATACTCGTCAAAGACCAGCTTGCCATAGTAAAGGCGGGTGTCCACATCAAACAGAACTTTCAAAGCGGTCGGCTGTAAAATCTTTTTCTTCCCCATGCGGGCATTCTTCGGGATAGACAGCTCAGGGAACATCGTACTGTACCTGTTCCGGCGGCACCATTTCAAAAAGCTGATCTCCGTTGAGCGGATCGTCATAAGGGTTTTGCGGCTCAGAGGTTTGTCACTCGTGCGCTTCCCCCCTTTTTTGAGGCAGCGCTTTTTGAAAGACATATTGATGGCTTTTTGCAGATCGCCTTCGGTCAGCTCGTCAATGCGGATGTCCCCACACACCGGGAGAATGTAGTATTCGCCGTATTTATTACACTGGATCACATAGGATGTACCGCAGGTGAGCTTCAGCTCTTCCACCCACTCGGCATAGAGGGTGGCTACCTTCTTCCTGCCGTCCCGGATACTGTCATCCAGCCATGCATCCGCTTTTGCGTTTGCTTCCCGCTGGCCGGTGCGGCCCGGCGTACTGCTGTAAAACCGTTTGCGGGTGCCGTTCTTCTGCACCGCGATGCACCAGCGGCTTTCCTTCTCGACCCAAAATGCCGTGTTGGTTCTCTTTTTCATAAAATCCACCTCCATACACAAGGGTACACTTTGACAAGCCTGCCCGGAGGTGGTACAATACAAGTGTTCATGTTGGATTGTACCCTCTGGGGCAAGCCACTCTGCAAACGCTCTCGGTGTTGGTAGCACCGGGGCGTTTTTTTTTATTGAGCTGTTGCAGATTTTGCAACGGCTGGAAGCAATGTGCAAAATTTGCACATTGTTTGGCCTTACTTCTTCGCTTCAGCTTTTTCGCTGCGCTTACGCCACTGGCTCTTCAGGCCGTCAATATGCTCAAACAGATCAGGCTTGATATCAGCCCACATCGGGTCAAGGATAAAGTCCACGCCCTCCCGTCGGGCAAGCTTGGCAGCGGGGACAAAATCACTGTCACCGGCAATCAGAATGATCTGATCAACCTGCTTCTTATACGCGAGTGACGCAATATCAACACCAACACGCATGTCCACGCCCTTTTGCTGAGCCACAAAAACGAAATCGTCCTCGGTCAGCTCTTCCAGCTGCTTTGTGCCAGCAAGAAGCTTGCGGGTCACATCCGGGCGCAGATTGTAGGCTATTTGGTTGGACAATGTACCAAGGCGGAGTGCAAATTTTCTGCGCTTCCGCAATTCTTCCAAAAAGGTCTGCGTCCATGTATAAGTATCAGATTTGTCCAAATCCACATTCTTCTTTGTCAGCGGGTGGTACACGCTGCGGCGGCCTACTGGCTCACAATCGTAATAGAAAATGCGGTACAGCTGACGCTCCTCGTTGCCGTCCTTATCGTGAAGGTGAGCCATACAGTAAGCATTCAGTTCCTTCGCACGTTCCTCGGCGGTCTTTTTGCCCCACAAGTGGGCTGCACGTTTGCGGTAAAAGCCGCCATCAACCAGAATTGCTGTCTTTGCCATTTGTGTTACACTTCCTTTGGTAAAAAATAAGACCCCAGGATTCAGCCTTCCCCATATCGGCGGGGGGCTTACTACCAGGGGTCTGTTAAGCATTTTGAAACATCATGTTTCTGACGGCATCCTGTAAAGATGCACCCCTATTATATGCGTTTTTGTTGATTTTGTCAACTCATTTTGCAAAATAATCAATTATTGGTTATTTTTCGCAAATTTTAGTGAAATATCGCTTTTCACCCTACCCAGTGCGTCCAGCCTACGGCCTTGCCCTCAATGTGCACCTCTTCCAGCTGGGGGCCGGTGTAGATCATGGGCGCATAAGCCGGGTTTGCGGGCATCAGGGTCAGCGTGCCGGGGTTGTAATATACCCGCTTGAGGGTGGCTTCGCCGTCAATGCGCACTGCGGCGATCTCTCCGTTCTCCACCTCCGGCTGGATGCGGATATACACCACATCTTTATCATGGATGCCGGCATCTACCATGCTGTCACCGTGGCAGGTCAGGGAAAAATCGCACCGGATGTTCTCCGGAACGTCCACCATTTTTTCAATGTTCTGCTCTGCCGTGATGGGTTCCCCGCAGGCAATGCTGCCGATCAGCGGGATCTTCTTCATCTTTGGCATCGGCTCAAAGCCCGGGGGGATGGTAGGCTTCTTGGGCTCCGGCTGTTCTTCCCAGCCCATCAGGTAGGCGGGGGTGGTCTGCAGCGCATCAGCAAATGCTGCAATTTTTGATTGTGGGATATCGGCTTTACCATTTTCAATCTTACTTATAGAAGATTTATCTTTATAGCCCATCTTGTGAGCCAGTTCTTCGACTGTTAAGCCAAGCTCCGTGCGGCGGCTTTTGATTCTGTCGTATAGAGTTGCCATAAAATCACCAACCTTCGCTCTTATCTTATCATAGAGTGGAATAATATTCAAGTATTTTTTATTTTTTCCTCAAAAAAGGTTGACTTTATTTCCACTCGGTGCTATTATGTGGTTAGTGGAATTCAATTCCACTTTGAAAGGAGGTGACAACCATGACCGACACCAATGCGCTGCGTTCCATCATTGCAGATTCCGGGCTTAAATATAAGGCCATTGCCGAAATTATGGGCCTGACACCGTATGCTTTGCAGATGAAAATTGATAACGAGACCGAGTTTAAGGCCAGTGAAATTGACACTCTGGCCAATACTCTCGGCATGGACATGCAGCAGCGTGATTCCATATTTTTTTGCAAGAAAAGTGGAATTTAATTACACTTTTGCAAGTTCATCCAAAGGAGGTGAAGAAGATGAAGAACAACATCCAGAAAGAAATCCAAGAGCGCCGCGAACACGCCGAGCGCTTAAAGAAAATCGCCCTCAAGCTGTTCGAGCAGCTCAAGAGCGAAAATGTCAGTTTTTCGGACGCAGAGCGAATCATTAGTCTGCTTTCTGCATCCGTAAAAACTGAGCGCGATGACCGGATTATTTAATCCATGCTGGAGGGACTATAAATCTTACTATCCTCAAGATTGATTAGTTGCTCCAGACAGTCGCTGTACCAAGAAGCCAGTACGCAGGCTGCCTGTGCAGGGTCATTCAAGTCAAGACCCTGCGGACGCTCACCGCGCTGCAACGCAATCTGCAATTTGTTGTTTGCATAAGCAAGTGCCAGATTGTGCCGAATTTTATTTCCATCACTCATGATTTCCACCTCCCTTCTGCCCAAGTATACCGCAGGAGGGAGCCAACCACAAGGAGGTGAACCACATGGACAACAACAAAAAGCCCAGCGGACCTGTGGAAGAGGAACGCTGGGCGAAGATAGAAGGAAGTTCAGGAGCTTAAACGGAGCAGGTCAATCCTCAGCATCGGCTTGTTCCTGCTGAGCGGCCTGTATGGAATCTTGATCCTCTGCATCATCTTGAGAATCATCCGAATCGAGGACACTTTGACCTCGATCATCCAATTCAACGCTCTGGTTGGCGAGCATCTCCAAAGCCTCGGCGATTCGCTCATTCGTATCCTCAACGATTTTGAAATGCTCCTCCGTGCGCTGTCTGAAGTTTTCTGACCTTTCTGCTTCCTCTCGCTGTATTTCGAGCATTTCCTGTTGATATTCTGCCGTTGCAGACCATGAAGATTCTTCCTTTTTGTCATGTTCGCTGGACAATGCCTGACCTGCCAAAAACAGAAGAATTGTAACGATGATGCTGATAATTCCAACCCAGTCTTTTTGGGGGATTGCATTATCCGGAGTTTTTACTTCGGCGATTTTGGCGTTGATAGTTTCAACCGCCTCTGTAGGTAGAAGTGGTTCGACTTCATCCAGAACAGCTTGAGTACTTGCCAGCGGCACGGTTTCGGATTCTTTTTCGCTGTAAGTACTTTCGCTCCATATCGAGTCTAACTGATCCGCAAAAGCCGCAGCATTTGAGTAAAGATTTGTAATGTTGCTTGTTCGGAGTGCGGTGGTGAGATTTAGCACATTGGAATTCAGCATTTCTGTCGATAACCGGAAAGCGGGACTTTCCATTGCCGATCCGTAGAGCGCCGAAATCTGATTGGTGAAATTGAGATTTGCTCTGGCCTGACCAGCCAGATTCTTGGCGAGATTGGATAGTTGATACTCTGGCACACATAATCTGGCATCTTTCGCCAAGCGGTACGCCATGTTGTTCCATTCTGCGGTTTGGTAAATCGATTTCATCTGGTTGCTCACCATGCGAACAGAATCCGCCATTTTCGCTGCTTCGGACACATAATTGCTGAGTTCTGACAGCTGGTATGCTGCCGTCTGAGCTGCAGAGCTCAACTCGTAAAAATTTTGCATTTTATCACCTCCCTTCTGCCCCTATTCTACCGCAGAAGGGAGCCACCGGAGGTACATCTTCACCATGAACGACATCATCTTATCCACCCAGAACGGCGAACCGGTGGCATCCAGCCGGGAAGTCGCTAAGCGCTTCGGGAAGAACCACCGAGATGGTCTTCGCGCAATCGAGGACATTCTGGAGGGGGTGCGCAAAATTGCGCAGACCCCCAAAGGATATCACAGCGCAAAATTGCGCTGTGACCCAGAGCGCTGAAAATTCAGCTGTGACCCAGATGTTCTTCAAATCCGAGTACACCCACCCTCAGAACCACCAGAAGTACCCCATGTACCTGATGAACCGGGACGGCTTTTCCCTGCTGGCGATGGGCTTTACCGGCAAGGAGGCCGTGCAGTGGAAGCTCAAGTACATCGAGGCCTTCAACCAGATGGAGAAGCAGCTGGCCGCGCAGCACAAAGAGCAGCAGGCCGTGCAGGACGCCAACATCCAGAGCGCCATCGACCGGGTGATCGAAGCCCGGAAGAAACTGGACGAGAACACCGCTTTTCTGGATGAGTGCCGCAAGAACCGCGAGGACAGCAAGGCCAAGTATATGCAGGTCAAGGCCCTGTGCGGCGAGTTCAAGGCCATTTACGGCCAGCATTGCGACACGGTGCGCACCATGGAGAACGTGGTGCGCGGCTCCCAGAGCTTCCTTACCAACGCCATTGACAGCCTGACCATCGTTGCCAAAGGCTACCCGTTCTACGCCGCCCTGATGGACAGCCTGCTGGATGGGCCGGCCGAGAAGAAGGAGGAATAAAATGTTGAACACATCAACCATTCGCGGCACTTTCAAGCAGATCCCATACTGGAAGCTGCGGGGACGGTTCCACAGCTGTGGCTACCGCGATCAGGAAGTGGCCGAGTACATCGGCATTGGCCGGGACACCATGAGCGGCAGGATGCAGGGACACAACCCGTGGACCAGCACGGAGATCACTGCAATGTGTGAGCTGCTGGGCATCCGGCAGAATGAAATCGGGGAGTATTTCTTCCCGCGTGTCGAGGAAGGAGAATCCACATGAGCAAACAGTACACCCTTGCATCCGAGCGGGCCGACGCGCCCACCGGATGCGCGTACGTGGCACCGACGTTCTGGAACAAGTGGTTCCGCTGGGATGGAAGCCGGGCATCCGGCTGCTACCAGCTGGGCGGGCAGGTCAAGGACGAAAACCACACCGGCCTGCAGGTTTTTGCAGATGGCGAATGGCACCCGGTCATTGGATGGACATTGGACAGCTGCGGCCCCGCAACTGACTATCAGGAGGTAGGAGCATGAAAATCAACCCAAACGCTCAGTTGAAAATCCAGCTGGGATCGGATGGCAACCCCAAAATTTACGCCTGCGGCACACAGATGGAACAAGCGGCTCTTTGCACCGCATTGGTCGCGGGAATCTGTATGGACAGCAAAAACCCAGCAGAGACAATCATCAACATCATGACAACTGCCGCCGATCTTATGGACAGAATGGAGGAAACCCACCAATGAAGATCAAATCCGGCGTTTGGTACTGGCTGGCAATGGCCTGCTTTGTGGTGGGCCTGCTGTACGGCCTGGGGCTGGAGGGCAGCTTTCAGACCCTTGGCACCGTCTCGGACGGTGCGTTCGTCACAGCCATGGTGTTGATCCTGCTGGCGATCTTCTTCATGCGGCTGGGCTTTGCCGCCGAAGCACGTGAGAAACGCCGCCGCAAGGTGCATCAGCAGCCCCGCAACACCGTGAAGAGCGGAAGGAAGGCGGGCTGACACCACCCATGAATAAAGGAAAGCACTTTACCCGCGTTTGTTTGGACTGCGGCAAGGTGATGGAAAATGTTGCTGGCAACCTGCGCTTTTGCGCTTCCTGCCGCAGAGAGCGCCACAACCAATATTGCAGGGATTACAGGGCGCATAATGAAAAACCTGCCCGCGTCATGTGGTACACCGTCTGGGACGCAAAGACCGGCGATCTGCTGGCATCCGGCACGTCCGAGATGTGTGCCCGGCGGCTGGGCTACAAGAGCGCGAACAGCTTTGCGTCTGCCGTCAGCCATGGGCTCAACGGCAGCCATCGAACTTACAAGTACACATTTGCGCGGGAACGTATCGACCGCAGCGAGGTGGACAGCCTGCCGCCGGTACGCACTATACGAAAAAAGCCCGCCGGTGCGCCAACACCGACGAGCTGCAAGGGATGATGAGTTTGAACGACTTCATCACCCCGATGATATCACAAAATCGGAGGTTTTACAATGAAAGGAATTTTGATCGAACCGGGCAAAGAACCGGTAGTCACCACCCTGCCGGACACGCTGCAGGGCATCGAAGCACTGCTGCGGTGCCCCTGTGAGCAGAAAGTCCTGCCACGCACCCCGGCAGTGCTGGTGTACGGCATCATGGGCAGAGACCTGAACCGTATCTATCGCGGCCAGCATATCTACGGCCCTATCCTCTGCTATGGCTGGAAGGGCAACGACATCCAGCCCATGAGCAAGGATGTGCAGGCCGAGATGCTGGACCGCCTCAAGGACACGGAGGTAAGGGTATGACTACCTATATCTGCAAATGCGGACGGCGAGTGAAGAAATCCACCGATACCAGTACCACTGGCAACCGTCTGTCTGGCTATGCACCCGGCCATGAGTGCTGGGGATGCCCCTACGCCATGCCATACGGAGACTTTCAATGGGATGAAAGTGCTAGAACTGTCAGCCGGGAGACTCGGGGCTACGAGTGCCGGATGAGCAAGACCCTCACTTATGCGTCAGAGTTCGCTGGCTCTATCAAGGATAAATGCACCTGTCGAGTGCACAGTTTGGACTTCGACTTTTTGTCTCAGGTCTCCGCATGGATCAAAGATACTTATCCAGACAGAGAGATTTTTGGCTCGTTTTCCAAAGATATTCGTGCATCGGACTATGGATCTGATGGCCGTTACTGCCTGACTATCACCTGCGCTCAGAATCTGAAAGGTGTTGCCGCAAAAGAGAGCTGCTTGGTCAGTTTTTTACTCCGAATGGCAGCCGCAAGGACATGACACCGCAGCAGGAAATGGAAAAGATTCTTGCCGACATTAAAAAAGCAAAGGAGGTTTTCGCATGTGCACCTGCCCAGAATGCGGATACTGCTGTGACTACGGCAGAGAATGCTGTCCCGACTGCCACAGCGGCAACGCCGACCACCTCGGAGAGCGGGGCGGATGCAAGCGCATCGACCCCGCGACATCCCTGCAGAACTGCGAATCGGTCCCTGCCGCATCGGCGGGCGGTTCTTCTGCACCACTTCTCTCAATGACTGGTGGTGCCCCGCAGGAGAAGCCCCTGACTTTCATTCGGAAGGACAAGTGCCCGGAGTTTGATTATTCCGGCCTGCCTGAACAGACCGTGGCGACCCTGCATCTTGCAGAAAACGGATATCTTCACGGCAAGAAACTGGCCGAAAAGGGTCTTGTTTACATGGGTGACAACATTGCACTGGCACACGATGAGCTGTGCGGAGTTGTCGCACAATGCGACAACTCGAAGCACGGCAACCGTGGAGAGGACAGTTTCCGTGCATGGTGCCTGCACATTGGCATCACCAAAGACAGCGCCTACCGGCTGCTGCAAGTCTCCGCACTGCTGGCTGACAGCAGCCCCCGGCAGCAGGCCATTCTGGAAAGCTTGCCGCCCACCCTGCTGTACGCCGTGGCAAAACCCAGCGCCCCGCCGGAGCTGGTGGAGAAGGTCAAGAACGGTGAGGTCACCACGAACAAAGCCTATCAGGATCTGCTCAAGGAAAACCAGCAGCTCCGCACCGACCGGGTGGAGGCCATGAACCAGGCAGACCGGGAACGAGCCCGTGCCGACCGGGCCGAATCCGAACGGGACAAGGCCCGTGCTGACCAGCTGAGCACCGCCAAGGACTGCAACCGGCTGGGGCTGAAGGCCTCACAGGAAAAAGACCGTGCCGACAAGGCCGAGGCCCGGGCCAAGAACGCTGAGGGCCAGCTTTCCGGCTCCCGGCAGGTGGCCGAAGCGGCCAAGCTCCGGGCGGATAAGCTGCAAGAAGAAAATGCGGCCCTGAAAAGCAGCCCATCGCCGCTGTGGTGGATGAGGAAGAGGTAGACCGGCGGGCAGGCGAAAAAGCTTACGAGATCGCGGCCGGCATGACCGCCGACTACAAGGCACAGCAGGAGCAGGACGCCCGCACCGCCTACGACAGCATCATCCTGACGGGGCGCTCCATTACCAGCATCTGGCAGACCGCAAAGCCGCTGTTTGCAAAACTGCCGGACGAGCAGCGGGAGACCGCCGCAAACCAGCTCGTACACACACTTGCACAAATTCAAGGGGAGGTATCCAAATGTCTGTAAAGATCACGGCTCTGGAAGCCGAAAATGTCAAACGCATCAAAGCTGTTGCGCTCACGCCGTCGCCCACCGGGCTCACCATTGTGGGCGGCAACAACAATCAGGGCAAGACCAGCGTGCTGGACGCGCTGGCGTGGGCCCTCGGCGGCGACCGCTTCCGCCCGGACGCAGCCCCGCGGGACGGCGCTGTGGCTCCGGCGCATCTGAAAGTAAAGCTTTCCAACGGCGTGGTGGTGGAGCGCAAGGGCAAGAATGCCAGCCTGACCGTCACCGACCCCACCGGACGCCGCAGCGGCCAGCAGCTTCTCAACGCCTTTGTGGAGCCGCTGGCGCTGGACCTGCCCCGCTTCATGGAAGCCACCGACAAGGAAAAGGCGGACATCCTGCTGCGGATCATCGGCATTGGCACCGAGCTGCACACCCGCGATATGGAGATCAAGGCCCTGTACGACAAGCGCACCTTCACCGGCCAGCTGGCCGCGCAGAAAAAGCACTTTGCCGAGGAGCTGATCTCCTACCCGGAAGCGCCTGACGAGCCTGTGAGCGCGTCCGACCTCATCCGCCAGCAGCAGGATATTCTGGCCCGGAACGGCGAAAACCAGCGCCTGCGGGCACAGTATGCAGAGCTTGAGGCGTCAGGAACAGCAGTGCGTGGATGAGCTGAAACGCACCCGCGAACGCATTGCTGAGTTGGAGCAGCTGTATCAGGAGCTTGACGCCAAGCACACAAGCTGTTCAACCAGCGGGAAACGGCAAGAAAGACCGTTGCCCAGCTTCAGGACGAATCCACCGCCGAGCTGGAAGCATCCATTCGGGACATCGAGGAGACCAACCGCAAGGTCCGCGCCAATCTGGAAAAATCCCGCGCCGAGGATGAAGCCGCCCAGTATGCCGACGAGTACAGCCGCCTGACCGAAGCCATCAGCCAGAAGCGTGCCGACCGCATGGCCCTGCTGAACGGCGCAGACCTTCCCTTGCCGGGCCTTGGCGTGGAGGACGGTGCCCTTACTTATAAAGGAAAGCACTGGCGGGATATGTCCGGCAGCGACCAGCTGCGGGTGGTACGCCGCCATCGTCCGCCGCCTGAACCCGGACTGCGGCTTTGTGCTGCTGGACAAGCTGGAACAGATGGACATGAGCACCTTGCAGGAATTCTCCGCATGGCTGGAAGTTGAGGGCCTGCAAGCCATCGCCACCCGCGTTTCCACCGGCAGCGAGTGCCAGATCATCATTGAGGACGGCATGGTGAAGACGCCGACACCGCACTGCCGCCCATCACCGAAAAGCCCCAGCAGAAAAGCTGGACGAAAGGAGCGTTTTAAATGAGCAAGTATGCAGTCACATCCGGCATCCAGACCTCTCCGGTCAAGACCGTGCTGTACGGCCCGGAGGGCATCGGCAAAAGCACCTTCGCATCCCATTTTCCGGACCCTGTGTTCATCGACACCGAGGGCGGCACCAAGCGGCTGAACGTGGCCCGCCTGCCCCAGCCCACCAGCTGGGCCATGCTGCTGGACGAGGTGGCCGAGGTGCGTAAGGGCAGCGTTCCCTGCGGCACGCTGGTCATTGACACCGCCGACTGGGCCGAGCGCCTGTGCATTCAGGCCGTGTGCGCCAAGGCCAAGGTGAACGGCATTGAGGACTTCGGCTACGGCAAGGGCTACACCTACGCAAAAGAAGAGTTCGGCAAGCTGCTGGATGCGCTGGAAGAGGTGCTGAACACCGGCCACAACGTGGTGGTGCTGGCTCATGCGGCCATCACCAAGTTTGAGCAGCCGGACGCCGTGGGCAACTACGACCGCTGGTCCATGAAAACCTCAAACAGGTGGCCCCGCTGCTGCGCAGTGGTGCGATATGCTGCTGTTTGCCAACTACAAGACCGTTGTGGAAAAGGTGGGCGACGGCAAGAACGCCAAGAGCAAGGCCAGCGGCGGCAGGCGTGTACTGTACACCGCGCATCACCCTGCTGGGATGCAAAACCGCTTTGACCTGCCGGACCCTTTGACTATGCCAGCATTGCCGCCTGCATCCCCGGCGCAATGTCTGCACAGGCACCAAAACCGGAACCGCAGCAGCGTTCCCAGCCGGAAGCCGACATCCTGCCCAGCCCGCAGCAGGAAGCAAAGCCGGTGGCTCAGCCGCAGCCCGCACCGCTGCAGGAAAGCTCTGAGAAAAATGTTCTGCTCAGTCTGGGCGTGCCGGAAAAGCTGGCCGCTCTGATGAGCGCCAACAAGGTCAGCTGTGAAGAGCTGCAGGGCGTTGTGGGCAAACGGGGCTATTTCCCGGAGGATATGCCCATCAAGGACTACCCGCTGACTTTGTGGAGGGCTGTCTGATCGCCGCATGGCCGCAGGTGTTCCAGATGGTGCTGGATAACCGTGATATCCCGTTTTAACAGGCTCCCTCACGGAGGGAGCTGGCACGTGTAAGCGTGACTGAAGAAGTTTTATAATAAAGGAGTAATTACTTATGAACGAAATGAACACCACCGACCGCGCCCTGAGCTGGGACGACGAATTTACCAACGAGCAGCAGGAGTTCGTGCTCCTGCCCGAGGGCGAGTATGCCTTTGAGGTCACCGGCATGGAGCGTGCCCGCTTTGAGGGCAGCGCCAAGCTGCCGCCCTGCTCCATGGCAAAGCTGACCCTGAAGATCTTCGGCGGGGCCAAGGGCGACACCACCGTCACCCACCGCCTGTACCTGCACACTAAAACGCAGGGCCTGCTGGGCGCTTTCTTCGAGAGCATCGGTCAGTGCAAGCGGGGCGAGACCTTCCGCCCCCGCTGGAACGAGATCGTGGGTGCCAAAGGCATCTGCAAGCTGGGTATCCACGAGTATACCAAGCAGAGCGGTCCTCATGCAGGTGAGACCGGCCAGAGCAATGAGGTGCAGCGCTTCCTGCCGCCGCCCCAGCCTAAGGCCGCACCCTCTCAGGGCTGGACACAGGGGGCGTTCTAAATGGCCGAGACACAAACCCTGCGCCCCTACCAGCAGCAGGCCCGTGAACGCATCCACGCCGAGTGGGAGAACGGCCACACCCGCACCCTGTTGGTGCTGCCTACCGGCACCGGCAAGACCATTGTGTTTGCATCGGTAGCTGCTGATCAGGTGCGCGCCGGTGACCGGGTGCTCATTCTGGCGCATCGCGGTGAGCTGCTGGAGCAGGCAGCGGACAAGCTGCAGCGCTCCACCGGCCTTGTCAGCGCGGTGGAAAAGGCAGACGCCACCTGTCTGAATACATGGTTCCGTGTGGTGGTGGGCAGCGTGCAGACCCTGCAGCGCACCGCCCGGCTGGAACGCTTTTCTCATGATTACTTTGGCACTATCATCATCGACGAGGCCCACCACGCCATCACCGACGGATACCGCCGCATCCTCGACTACTTCGGCAGCGCCAAGGTGCTGGGCGTGACCGCCACGCCGGATCGCGGCGACATGCGCAATCTGGGCGAGGTGTTCGACAGCCTTGCCTTTGAGTATAAGCTGACCGATGCCATCAAAGAGGGTTATCTGTGCAGGATCATGGCCCAGACCATTCCGCTGAAGCTGGACATTTCTTCTGTCACCATGAGCGGCGGGGACTACGCCGTGGGAGACCTCGGCACTGCGCTTGACCCCTATCTGGAACAGATCGCCGCCGAGATGGCCCAGCGCTGCAAAGGCCGCAAAACGGTGGTGTTCCTGCCCCTCATCACGACCAGCCAGAAGTTCCGCGGCCTGCTGAACTCCCATGGATTCCGTGCCGCCGAGGTCAACGGCCAGAGCACCGACCGCAAGGAAGTGCTGGCGGATTTCGATGCAGGCAAATACAACGTTCTGTGCAACTCCATGCTGCTCACAGAGGGCTGGGACTGCCCGTCTGTGGACTGCGTGGTGGTGCTGCGGCCCACCAGGTACGCAGCCTGTACAGCCAGATGGTAGGGCGCGGCACCCGGCTCTCCCCGGGCAAGAGCGATCTGCTGCTCCTCGACTTTTTGTGGATGACCGACAAGCACGAGCTGTGCAGCCCGGCTGATCTGGTCTGTGAGGACCGCACCGTGGCCCGCCAGATGACCGAAAATCTGGCCGAGAGCGCCCGCAGGACATCGAGGAAGCCGCCGTGCAGGCCAGCGAGGACGTGGTGGCCCAGCGGGAGGAAGCCCTTGCAAAACAGCTGGAAGAACAGCGCCGCAAAAGGCCAAGCTGGTGGACCCGCTGCAGTACGAGATGAGCATTCAGGCCGAGGACCTTGCCGGGTATGTGCCGGCCTTTGGCTGGGAAGCAGGCCCGCCCACCGAACAGCAAACGCCGCGCTGGAAAGCTGGGCATCCTGCCGGACGCGGTGGAGTCGGCAGGCAAGGCCAGCCTTTTGCTGGACCGGCTGCACAAGCGCCGGGACGAAGGGCTCACCACCCCAAAGCAGATCCGCTGTCTGGAAAAATACGGCTTTCAGCACGTGGGCAGGTGGAGCTTTGAGCAGGCTAAACACATGATCGACCGCATTGCGGCGAGCGGCTGGCGGGGTGTGCCCAAGGGCGTTACTCCAGCACCTACACGCCGCCCGCAGAACCGGCCTTTCCGGATAGCATCTTTGGATGGTAACGCGAATGGAACATGAAAATGAACTCAAGGAAGCATTGGACTTCGTATCCCCGTCCGCCCTGACCTATAACGAATGGCTCATGGTGGGCATGGCACTGAAGGATGCTGGTCTGCCCGTTACCATCTGGGAACAGTGGAGCACCCGCGATGCGGGCCGCTATCATAAGGGCGAGTGCGTCAGGAAATGGGAAAGCTTTCACGGCGGCGGGGCCAGCCCCGTCACCGCAAGCAGCATCTTCCAGCTGGCCTACTCCCACGGATGGAGCGGCCCCGCAGGCCACGCTCTGGACTGGAACGATGATATTTCTGCCGGCACCGGCGCACAAACCGAGGGCCGTCTGGTAGATCCACGCTGGGTGGAAGCCCACGAGCTGGCCCTGCCCGAAGAGTGGCACCCGCCGACCAGCTAAAGCGCTACCTGCAAGCCCTGTTTGAGCCGGACGAATATGTGGCCTATGTGACCGAAAGTTTTATGGCCGCCGACCGCCGCCGACCTGCAAAAGGCAGCTGGACCCGCACCGCAGGGCAGCTCATCACCGAGCTGGATGCCTGCGGCGGTGACCTCGGCAAGGTGGTGGGCGACTGTGATCCTGAAGTAGGTGCATGGATCTGCTTCAACCCTGTGGACGGCACCGGACGCAAGGATGCCAATATTACTGCCTATCGCTATGCCCTCGTAGAGTGCGACAACATGGAGCTGGGCAAGCAGCAGGCTATCATCAAGCAGCTGGAACTGCCCTGTGCGGCGCTGGTCTACTCTGGCGGCAAGAGCGTCCACGCCATCGTGAAGGTGGATGCCCCGGACTACGCCGAGTACCGCAGGCGTGTGGATTATCTCTATTCCGCCTGCCAGAAAACGGCCTGACCATCGACCAGCAGAACCGCAATCCTTCCCGCCTTTCCGGATGCCCGGCATCCGGCGCGGTGACAAACGGCAGGTGCTGCTGGAAACGAACATCGGGAAATCCTGCTGGGATGAGTGGCGGGACTGGCTGGAAGCGGAAACCGACGAGCTGCCCGAGACCGAGAGTCTGGCCGACGACTGGGAGAGCCTGCCCCCGCTGGCCGATGCCCTCATCACCGGGGTGCTGCGCAAGGGCCACAAGATGCTGCTGGCAGGCCCCAGCAAGGCGGGCAAGAGCTTTGCCCTCATCGAACTGTGCATCGCCATCGCCGAAGGCAGGCCGTGGCTGGGCCGGTTCTCCTGCGCACAGGGCAAGGTACTGTACATCAATCTGGAGCTGGACCGGGCCTCCTGCCTGCACCGCTTCAAGGACGTGTACACCGCCCTCGGCCTGCCCCCGCAGAACCTGCGAAACATCGACATCTGGAACCTGCGCGGCGCGTCCGTGCCCATGGACAAGCTGGCCCCAAAGCTCATCCGCCGGGCCCAGAGAAAGGCTACACCGCCGTGATCCTCGACCCCATTTATAAGGTCATCACCGGTGACGAGAACAGTGCCGACCAGATGGCAAAGTTCTGCAACCAGTTCGACCTTGTGTGCCGCGCTGGACTGCGCCGTGATCTACTGCCACCACCACTCAAAAGGTGCCCAGGGCGGCAAGCGCAGCATGGACCGCGCATCCGGCTCCGGCGTGTTCGCCCGCGACCCGGATGCCATGCTGGACATGACCGAGCTGGTGCCCACCGATGCCATCCGGGAACAGCTGCATAACAAAGCCGCCTGCCGCGTGATCAAGGCCATGTTGGATAAACGCGGTCATGCGGATGCCTACGGCTTGATGATACCCTCAGCCGCCACCGGATGCTGACCATCGCAAAGGAAAAACTGGGCCTTGCAGATCTGCGGGCCATCGATGCTGAGGTCGCGGCTGCTGAGAAAAAGGCCGACGGCATGACCGCATGGCGCATCGAAGGCACCCTGCGCGAGTTTGCCCGCTTCGACCCGGTGAACCTCTGGTTCGACTACCCCGTGCACAAGCAGGACAGCGGCCTTCTGGAAGACCTGCAGCCGGACAACGATTTCAAAACGCTGGGCGCCGCGGTGCATCCAAGCGCTGGGGCGATAAAGGCAAGGTGACCAAGGACAAAAGGCCGAACTGGACACCGCCTTTGAAGCCTGCATGATGGATGGCGAAGTTACCGTCTATTCGCTGGCTGAATACATGGACCTGAAGCCCCGCACCATCAAGACGCGGCTGAAAGATGACGGACGTTTCTGGATCGATGGCGAGAAAGTGGGACGCAAGGAACCCGGCAGCGCAGGTTAAACATTTTGTAATAGTTTCAATTACAGCTTGTTGTAAAATGCAGAAATAGCCGCTATTTTGCACGACACGAAAACTGCAATTTTGCAGTTATAGCCGCTATGACTGCAGATTTTGCAGTGCAAAATAGCCTATATATAATAGATAAAACTGCAACTGCAATTGTGATGGGTCTCCCGAAGGATGGGGCGACCACAGCCCCCATCCATTCGGGTAACCCTCCCCATCACGTTGGCGCTAAAATCAGAAAAACGAGGTGAACCCCATGTACATGCAATTCTTTCTCCCATGCAGCCGCCCACCACCACCCACAACGCAAAGCAGCTGCACGCCTACATGAAGGGCGGGCGCCGCGCGGTGCTCCACGACAGCCCAGAACTGAAACAGACCCGTGCCAAGCTCCACGCCCATCTGGCACCCACGCGCCGGAAAAGCCCATCCCCGCAGGCCGTCCGGTGCGTCTGCTGGTCAAGTGGTGCTTCCTGCCGAGGGCCGCAAAACGGCAGCTGGCGCACCGCAAAGCCGGACACCGATAATCTGGAAAAGGCCCTCAAGGACGAAATGACCCGCCTGCACTTCTGGGCCGATGACGCACAGGTGTGCAGCGAGATCGTGGAGAAATTCTGGTCGGACCCCTGCGGCGTGTTCGTCCGGGTGGAGGAACTGTAAATGACCTACGAAGAGAAAAGGCATGGCTCTGGCGGTACCGGACGGCCAAGCGGTTCGAGCTGCTCAAACTGGACGAGCTGGCCACGCTGCAGACCGATGCCACCCACACCACCCAGCGCTTTTCCCGCCGTGCCGGGCGGCGGCGGGGACGGACAGGCTCTGCCCCGCAGTGTGGAACGCATCGACGAGGCCCGCCGGGCCGCTGAGGCGCAGTCTGCCGTGTGCGACACCATCCGGGCCGAGATCATGGAGGTGTTCAGCCAGCTGGACGATGAGGTGGATTTCATGATCCTGTTCCGGCGGTACATCCTGCTGGAGGACTGGCCGGACATCGCGATCAACATCCGCAGTTCCCGCAGCCAGATGTTCCAGCGCCACAGCGCGGCCATAAAAAGACTGGATATCAAAAGTCCGGACTGAACCGGAGCGAACCGGACTTGATAATACTGTCAACCCCTGCTAAAATTTAAAATGCCAGAGCCCGCAGGAAAGACTTACTCCCTTCATCCCTGCGGGCTTTGTTCTGCCCGGCTGACACAGAGGATCACCTTTCCCGACCAACAGCCTGAATGCACCAGCCGGGTTTCTTTGTTATATCCCGCCGTTCGGATCTTCCGGGCGGCTTTTTGATTTTACGGCAAGAGAGGTGGTGAGGATGACCGACAAGCAGGATCGTTTCTGTGAAGAATATATGATCGACCTGAACGCCACTCAAGCGGCCATCCGCGCCGGATACAGCCCCAAAACCGCAAGAGAACAGGCACCCCGGCTGTTAGCAAATGTTAGCATTCAAAATCGCATTGCCCAGCTGCAGGCTGAGCAGAGCCGCCGGACCGGTGTATCTGCTGATCGTGTCGTTCGAGAGCTTGCCAAGATTGCATTTGCCAACGCCAGCGACCTGATCGACCCGGAGACTGCTTCTGTCAAACTGGATGCCTCCGGGATGATCTGGCCGCAATCCAGTCCATCAAGGTCAAGAGCTTTGGCGAGGACGGTTTGGAACACGAGGTCAAACTTGCAGATAAGCTCCGAGCACTTGACCTGTTGGGCAAGCATTTGGGCATGTATAATAGCGCAGCCGAAAAAGGAACTGCAGCGGCCCAGAAAGAAGAGATTCAGACCCTTGCCGAACTGCTGCAGCACCCTGTGCCTGACCGCGATATCAAGGATTTTGAGACATGAACATCCCTGCACCTTTTTCCCAAAACCAGATGCGTTTCTTCTGGAGTTGCTTCGACCACTGGTTCAATGTGGCTGAGGGCGGCAAACGTGGCGGCAAGAACGTGCTTATCACGATGGCGTATTGCACCATTCTGGAAAAGCATCCGAGCCGCATCCACTTGATCGCGGGCGTGTCTACTGCGACCGCCCGGCTGAACATTCTGGACTGTGACGGCTTCGGACTGAAAAACTATTTTGAGGGCCGCTGCCGTGAGGGCACCTACCAGAACCGCGACTGTCTGTACATCCAGACTGCCACCGGCGAAAAGGTGGTGCTGGTGTCTGGTGGTGGCAAATCCGGTGACGAAAAGCTTATCAAGGGCAACACCTACGGCACCGCGTACATCACCGAAGCCAATGAATGCAGCGAAACCTTCATCAAAGAAGTATTCGACCGTACCCTGTCCAGCCCGGACAGAAAGGTCTTTCACGATCTGAACCCCAAGGCGGAGGGGCACTGGTACTACAAGACCGTGCTGGACTTCCACGAAGCAAAGCAGCGCGAAAATCCCGCCTACGGCCTGAACTATGGACACTTCACCATTGCGGACAACATGAGCATCTCGGACGAGCAGCTCCGGGCCGTGCTTGCCACCTATGACCGCAAAAGCATCTGGTACGCCCGTGACATTCTGGGCCAGCGCAGAGCCGCCGAGGGCCTGATCTACGATATGTTTGACCGTGGGCGAAATGTGTTCAAGCTTGGTGAAGAGCCGATTGGCTTGCGTTCTGTTGCAGTCCGGTGGATTGGCGTAGATTATGGCACCCGTAACGATACTGTTCTGCTCGAAGCGTATGACGACGGAAATATATTGTGGATTACCAGAGAATACCGCTGGACAAGTCGCAGAGAGCGAAAGCAGAAAACCGACGAAGAATATGCTGATGATTTTATGGCTTTTATGGGCGAGAGTTATTGTGCCACCATCATAGACCCTTCTGCCGCATCTTTTATCGAAGCATTGCGTCGCCGAGGGGTCTATGTCATGGAAGCTGACAATGACGTTTTGAACGGTATCCGCCGGGTATCCACTTTGATGAGCCGATGCCTGCTTAAAATTTGCTCAGACTGCAAAGGAACGATTGATGAACTCGAATCGTATCACTGGGATGATAAAGCCGCACTCGTTGGCATTGAAAAGCCCATAAAGGAAGATGACCACGGTTGCGATGTCGTTCGTTATCTATGTAACACCGCTATTCCCCACTGGCGATATGGAGAATAAAAAGTTCTTGACTTTTGTGTAACCAAAAGTTATAATATTTACGGTGACACAAAAGTGAGGTGATAGAATGTCGCCAAGAACTGGACGACCTACGGCCGAGCCAAAGACCCATGACACGCGAATCCGAATGTCTGATACTGACGTACAGCTGTTAGAATTCTGCTGTAAAGAAACCGGAATGACAAAAGCGGACGTAATCCGTCAGGGCATAAAGCTAGTCTATGAAGGTCTGAAAAAAGAATAACGCCTTGCCCGGCGACTGGAAATCTTGGGCAAAGCGTTATAAGACACCAGAGGTATTGCCATCTGGTAAATCTATTATACCATTTGGCGTTACCTCTTACAAGAGAATAAGAGGTAAAAATCATGAATACGATTCTCTGCACACCAAACGAAGCTGTGAAGTATCGAGTAACTCACGCCCCTCAAGAACTGGCTTGGGCCAAGGATATGGCCGATATGTACTGTGCGCGCCCGTTGAAGAGTGATGCCACCCAGTTTTACACTTTCTTGGCCGACATTTTCATGGCTGGCCGCATCAGCGGAGTGCGCGAAGAACGCGCCCGCCGGAAAGGCGGTGTTCGTTAATGGGAAAATTTATTGACTTAACAGGACAGCGCTTTGGAAAACTTGTTGTTACTGAGCGAGCACCCAATGGAGCAGGTGGAAATGTTCGATGGGTCTGTCATTGTGACTGTGGCACCGAAATCGTTGTGTTTGGCAACTCTCTTAAAACGGGAATCACACAATCGTGTGGTTGTTCACGGTTGATTGATTTGACTGGACAGCGCTTCGGAAAGCTTACTGTTAAAGAGCGTGGTCCCAATAATCGTTTTGGTGCAGCACGTTGGATTTGCCAATGTGATTGTGGCAATACTACAGTTGTCGATGGTAATTCCCTCAGAAGAGGGCTTTCGCGTTCCTGTGGGTGCGCAAAGTTCAAGTATCCTGCTGATTTATCCGGTTATCGATTCGGGCGACTCGTCGTTATTGAAAGAGCCGCCAACGATAGCCATAACAAAGCCCGCTGGCTGTGCAAATGCGACTGTGGGCAAACAAAAATTATTGGACGTCAAGAACTATTGAGTGGCACCACAAAGTCATGCGGCTGTCTCCGTTCAGAAACAACAGCAAAAGACACGTCAAACATTATGGCCGAAGAGACACCCCGCGTCTCTACCGCATCTGGCACCATATGAAAGAGCGTTGCTACTCTCCATCTTGCAAAGAGTTCAAGTGGTACGGCGCTCGTGGAATCCATATGTGTGAAGTATGGCTCAACGACTTTGCGGCTTTCAGAGACTGGGCTTTAGCAAACGGCTATTCTGATGAACTGAGCATTGACCGAATCGATAACGACGGGAATTATGAACCCACGAACTGCCGATGGGCAACGATGAAAGAACAGTGCTCTAACAGGCGGAATAGTCCCAAATACAAATAACCATACAATCGCATCTTATCGAATGATAGGGTGCGATTTTCATTTGATTGGAGGTTTGAGCATGTCCAGGCGTAACAAGAACCGCCCCGCCGGGGGCACACAACCGAATACCCTGACACTGGATGCTTTCTCCAACCCGCTGTTCCGGCTGGGCTATGGCAGCCAGAGCCCGCTGGAAGCCACCAGCTATCCGCTCACCCGAATGACCGGCAACTATGCGCTGCTCAACAGCCTCTACCGTGAAAACTGGGTCGTGCAGAATGTTGTTGGCCTGATGGTGGACGATATGCTGCGGGAATGGTACGAACTCAAGGACGCTGCGCCCGATCAGCTGAAAGCTCTGCATCGTGCTGAGCAGCGCGCCGGTCTGCGCAGATGTATTTCCACCGGCCTGAAATGGGGTCGCCTGTATGGCGGTGCCGCCGGGCTGATCCTGATCGCCGGGCAGACCGACCTTTCCCAACCGCTGGACCCCGACAGCATCCAGCCCGGCAGTTTCCGGGGCCTGTACATCCTTGACCGCTGGCAGGGTATCTCACCAGAACCGGGCCTGACCTTTGAGGGTGGCGAGGTGGTGCCTGCGTTCTATTCCATCAACGATGCCGCCGGGCATATCGTCACCCGGGTGCATCACTCCCGCGTCGTCCGGTTCATTGGCAGAGAACTGCCGGAACTGGAACGGCAGGCGGAGCTTTACTGGGGCGAATCCGAGGTGGAAGCCCTGTACAAGGATGTTGTGGCCCACGATAATGTTTCGGCCAACATGGCAGCGCTAACCTTTCAGGCCAACATCAACACCATGGAGGTCAAGGGTCTGGAACAGCTGCTTTCCCTTTCCAGCCCGGATGTGCAGCGGCGCTTCTGGAACACCATGCAGGCCCAGAGTGTGCTGCGCTCCAACTTTGGTGTACAGCTGGTGGAACAGGGCAACAAGATCAACAATACACAGTACACCTTCACCGGCCTGCAGGAAGTGTACGAGAGCATGTGCCTGAACCTGTGCGGCGCATCCCACTACCCTATGACGAAGCTGTTCGGACGCTCTCCTGCCGGCATGAACGCCACCGGCGAAAGCGATTTGAAGAACTACTACGACTATGTGGATACCCTGCGGGAAAGCAGACTGCGCCCGGTTCTGGAAAAGCTGCTGCCTGTTCTGGCCCGTTCCGCAGGCATCCAGCTGGAAGATGCAGACCTCAGCTTCCCGCCGCTGTGGACACCAACCGCAAAAGAGACCGCCGACATTGCCAAAATCAAGGCTGACAGCATCGTTAGTGCGTTTCAGTCCGGCTTGCTGGATGTGCCCGCTGCACAGCAGGAGCTGCGCCGCCTGAGCGATGAGACCGGCATGTTCGGCAGTATCACCGATGAAGCCATTGCCGCTAATGCGGGCAAGACTTATCAGGACGTGACCGCCATGCGCGACCCGCTGGCGGGGCTGACAGAAAATCTGACCGGAATGGAGGTTCCTACTGCGGACACCTCGGTATTCGATTTCAACTCCCGCCACGACCCCTCCGACGGACGCTTTACAAGCGGCGGCGGGAGCGGTAAAATAGAGAAAACCAAGTACGCACCGTCTCCGCAGAGGAGCGAGAGCAAAATTCAGCTCAAGCCCAAGACCTATGCAAGGCTCACCGGTGTGTTGAACACGCAGTACCCGGGGCTTCTGGCTGGTGAAAAGGTCATTATTCGGGATGCCAATTATCAGTACCACGTTACTGCAGATGGCTTTGGTGGACTGAGCGTTGAACGGCGCATTCCAATCACGAACAGGAGGAAAAAATGAGCAAGCAGGAATCTGTATGGGTGCAGTATGTTCGTGAGCACTATGAACCTGCCTCTGATGTCGAGATGTCCTATGAGGACGAAAATAATTTGCTTTGGCTTTTGAATGCACCGGCAGGATATCAGGTTGAGGACGAGATGCTTGAGTATGCACAAAAGCACCCGGATGCAAGCATGAAAGAACTTATCGAATACTTCGATGAAGTTGCCCCGGACGGGCTTACTCCGGGCGACGATGGGCTAGACCTTGAGGAGAATTGACCTATGGCCAAGGATGATTACTTTGTTCTTGCATATCGCATTCTTTCATATCTCTACGCCTGCTTCAAAGCTGGCGAACGGCCTGATATGGACTGCATTTCAGCGGATGTTCTTCATATCCCCGTGGGGTACTGGTTCAACATCATGCGCAGCCTGACAGAAGAAGGCTATATTGTAGGGCTTGTTTTCCCTGCGTCGATCGGCTCCGCTGTCAGCGTCAAAGTCATTGACCTTCGCATTACGCAGAAAGGCATTGAGTTTTGCAGGAAAACAGCATGATGAAAAGGCCGCTGCTTTCCTCAAAACGATCAAGGAAACAGTGCCCTGCATTTAATTTAACAGTACAAGCGTCAGACGAAAGTCCGGCGCTTTTCTTTTGCCCATTTTCAGGAGGAAGCCTATGCCCACCCTTGCCCGTGCATCCCCTGACCGGGAACTGGAACGGCTCATCCGGCTGTACCTGCGTGCCGAAACAGATATCATCAACGAGATCGGCCGTCTGCGCAGTCAAGGCCTTGTGGATTATCACGCTGTGGCTGCTCTTGAACGGGTGCAGGCCATTCTCCGACAGCTTGAAACGCAGGACTGGGAGTATGTACCGCGCCTTGTGGAAGCGCAGTTCTATGTGCGCCGCCCGGATGCCAGAGCTGTGCCCGGCGAGACGGTAGAAAAGCATCGGGCCGGGTATCTCAATGCTAAGACCCTCACCAGCACCCAGACGGACATTGTGCAGCGGCTGACCATGAACCTCATGGGCCAGCTGACCGATGCCCACAGCACTGTGCTGGCAGGCCTGCAGAGTGCCCTGCTGGGCCGCACGGAACCGGACATTTACCGGCGCGTTGGGCTGGAACAGGTAGCCGCACAGCAGGCTGCAGGGCGTGGCATCAACCAGAGCGTGCCCGCCTTTGTGGACGCTCTGCGCCGGGAAGGCGTGACAGCCTTCACTGACAAAGCAGGCCGGAACTGGAGCCTGCACACCTATGCAACAATGGTCTCCCGCTCCACCTCGCGGCAGGCAGAGATCTTGTCTGTGATAACCGCTGACCCGGAACAGGATCTATACCAGATCAGCGCCCACGGCACCACCTGTGCCCTGTGCGCTCCCTACGAGGGCCGGGTGTACAGCCGCAGCGGAAAAGACCCGGACTTCCCGCCGCTTTCAGACGCCTTCGGCAAGATGGACCCCGCTGGGCCGGATGATCTTTCCAACAGCTGGCTGAACATCCACCCCAACTGCCTGCACAGTCTCCGCCCGTGAACACCGGCAGGACGAACGCCGGAAGAGCTTGAGCGTATCAGGCGCTTTTCCAGCCCCAAGACGAACCCCTACAGCCGCGACCCGCGCACCGAAGCACAGATCAAAGCCTACCGCGACAAAGAACAGGGCCGTGCCAAGTGGCTTGCTCAGTACCGGCAGTGGGAACGCTACCGCACCGCCCTGGGCGACGAGGTACCCAAGACCTTTGCCACCTTCCAGCGGCACAAGCTGGCCGGGGATGAAAAATATCAGGGCTGGGTGAGCGCTTACCGTGACCGCCAAACCTGAAACGAACACGATGCAGACAGCACCGTGTTTTTTTATACCCATTTTTCGGAGGTGATGCCCCTTGATTGCCTATTACGGCAGTAAAATCAGCGAACACATGACCAAGACCCCGGAGGGCTTCCTCATCTGCCATGACGTGCCCATTGCGCGCATCGGCCAGCAGGAATACTTTGCCGGGGAACTGGGCCTTGACGGCGATCCTGACCGCCTTGTGCAGGTGCAGCGCCGCCCTGAAGATGTGTTCGACCCGGCAGCAGTTGCCAGTTTCGAGGGTAAGGATGTAACCCAGAATCATCCTCCTGAACGCCTGATGCCGGAAAATCACGCCCTTTACGCCAAGGGCCACGCAGAGAATGTTCACCGGGAGGGCGATTATCTTGTCGCTGACCTTCACCTGAAGGATCCCGGCCTGATCTCTGATGTGGAAAACGGCGTGACGCGGGAGGTGTCCTGCGGCTACCGGTGCTGCTACACGCCGGATGGCACGGGATACCGCCAGACTAATATCCGAGGAAACCATGTTGCGATCGTGCCCAGAGGGCGCGCAGGGCATCTGGTTGCCATTCAGGACAGTGCCGCCGCACCGGCGGAGAAAGGAACTGCAATGAACGAATCCGAAAGAACCCGCCGCTGTTGTGACTGCCGCGCCGGAAGCCGCACCCGCATCTGCGCCGGAAGCTGAACCCGCAAAAGACGCACAGCCCCCTGTGGCCGAAACTGCCCCCGCAGAGGACAGTGTCCCGCCTGCACCGGCAGAAAAGCCCGCAGGCAACAGTATTGATGCCAAGCTGGATGCTATCCTGAACGCCGTGACCACGCTGGTAAAGGCGCTGTCGCAGAAGGCACAGGAGCCTGTACAGCCGCCCGCCGACGCTGACCCCGGCAAGGATGACGGCGTGGACGGCCTGCTGGCAGGCATCACCAAGGCCGCACAGGACAGCGCAGCACAGGCTGCCCACCGTTCCGGCCGCACCAGCTACGAAGCAGTCTGTGAAGAATCGCAGGCCGCGTATGACGCATTCAACCCGCACAAGCATAAGGAGGCTTGATCGTATGGCACTTTCTCAGCTCAATCCGCAGATCATCGGCGCGGAGATGGAGCACGGCTTTGCCGGTTCCTACGCACGCCAGCCCGACATGATCGTTGTAACTCGCCCTGTGGGCGAAAAGAGCCCCCCTTCGGCATGGCTCTGATGTATGATGCAAATGGTGCCGTTGTCCTGATGCAGGGCTCCGGCGTTACCGCAGACAGGTTTGCGGGCGTTGCAGGCCGCGAGATGCGCTCTGCCCTGTCTTACACTGACCAGAACACCGGCGCATACACCACCGGCGATGCTGGCAGCGTGTTCCAGCGCGGCAGCATCAACGTGCTGTGCCAGAAGGGCACCCCGAAGCGCGGCGGCGCAGTGTACGTGCGCATCATCAAGAACACTTCGCTCCCCAATGCTGTCGTGGGCGGCTTTGAGGCCGAGGCAGACAGCACCAGCGCCAACACCGTAAAGCTGACCGGTTGCCAGTGGGGCGGCTCTGCAGACGCAAACGGCGTGGCCGAGCTGGTCATTCTCACCCGTCAGAACGTGTAACAGGAGGAACAGAATATGGCAGATTTCCAGAATGTCGGCAATTTCGATGCCGGTGTGTTTACCCCGAAGCTGGGCGGTGTTGCGCCGTCCGGCTCTTCTTTACCATGGACGCAGCAGGCATTGCGTCTGGTGGCGCATTCCTGACCAGTGAGCTGGAAAAGCGTGACCCGCTGATCCGCAAGCCCCTCACCAGCGTCACCTATGCCCGCGATATCCCCATCCAGACCGGCGGCGGCTGGGTGGACTACGTCACCGCCATGAACGTGGCCTACGGCATCACCGGCGGCTCCGGCTCCGGTGCTGTGGGTGCAGGCGGTGCCAACGGCACGCCCATCATTCAGGCCAACGTTGCCAAGGGCGCATACAAGGCGCACCTGTTCAGCGCGGCTCTGCGCGTGAACTTCGTGGACATGCAGCGCTCCAACCTCATCGGCCGCAGCCTTGATCAGCTGCTGCAGGACGGCATCCGCCTGACCTACGACAAGCACATGGATGCCAACGTCTACACCGGCTTCGAGGACTACGGCACCACCGGCCTGATGAACAACCCCAATGTCACCGAGACCACTGCTGCCAGCAATGGTGCGGACTCCTCCTCTACCAAGTGGAAGGATAAGACCCCGCAGCAGATCCTGAAGGACGTGAACGACCTGCTGAGCGCTGTGTGGGCTTCCTGCGAGTATGACACCGATGCCATCCCCAACCACATCCTGCTGCCTTATGAGCAGTACAACTACATCCTGACCACCATGGTGTCCGATCTGGCATCCGAGACCATCTACGACTTCCTGATGAAGAACAACGCCGCTGTCAAGAATGGTGGTGAGTTGTTCATCGGCGGCTGCCGCTGGTGTAAGGGCGCAGGTACCGGCAAGACCGACCGCATGGTGGGTTACGTGAACAAGCCCCGTTACATCAAGATGGACGAACTGGTGCCTATGAGCCGCATCATGACTGCTCCTAACGTGACCAATGTCTGCTATGATACTGCATACATGGCAAACATTTCCGAGGTGCAGCTGTTCTACCCCACCTCCATTCTGTACGTGGACGGCATCTGAGAAAGGAGAAGCATCATGTTCATCCTCGCAAAGCGCAACATCATCATTCCCAGCCCTGCACCCGGTGTTGCACCGGTCGTGCTGAAAAAGGATGGTTTTGCCACCGTCCCCGACTGGGCCGCGGAGACGGCCTATTTTAAGGCACTGGTGGCCGATGGTAAGATCGTTGCCACCGAACACCGCGATAAGGACATTCAGGCTGCAGCTGAAAAGCCGGTAAAGACCCGCAGGGCCAAGGCTGAGGAGAAGCCCGCAGAGCCTGCTGCGGCAGAGTAAGGAGAACGGCATGATCTACGGTGCACAGTTTGGTGGAGTCCGCCAGCAGGCGGCGAACCTCGGCGGCAGCGTCGGAAATTACACCGCTGAGCAGTTCAAGGAAGAATATCCGCAGTTCTGCAATGCCGACGGCAAGTGTCACCTGCCGGATGCTCTGCTGAATGAGATCGTGCGCATGGCCAATGTCAGCGTACAGCCGGACAAATGGCTGTACAGCTGGCACTACGCCGTGGGGCTGTGACCCTGTGGCAGCAGCGCACCTGCAGGCTGCAGCTGCAGGCGTGGTGAAATCCGCCACACTGGGCGACAGTTCTGTGACCTACGACACCTCCGCCCTGACCGCAGGCACTGAGGACTGGGGCGACCTGAATGCTACCACTTACGGCCAGATGCTGGCCAACCGCGCCCGGTTCATCGGGCTTGCGGGCAGTTATGTGATCTGAGGTGATGAAGGATGGACTGGACGGACTGGTACACCGACACGGCAGATGTGTTCCGCAATGAGAAAGTGACCGAGAACAGCCTGACCCACATGGAACGCAGGAAGGTGCTTTCCGGTGTTGCCTGCCGGGTCTATCAGACAAAGACCAGCGGGCTGCAGATGAACCAGACTGCTGCCAGCATCACCCAGACCGATAAGCTGGCCTGCGGCATCGAAGTGGATATCAAGCCCGGAGATGAGCTGGTGATCCACAGAGGTGCAAAGCTGGGTTATACTGCGCCGGACGAGCGCTATTTTGCAGACACACCGGAGCGCTATTATGAACCCTTCGGTGCGGTCATGCCGGGGCTGGCCCATCAGGAGATCACACTGTTGAAGCAGGAGCGTGTGAAATGACGCTGGATGAATACATTCAAAAACTGGAAGCAGCTCAAAAAGTTCTGCCGGATATGATTTCTGTTGCCGCGAAGAACGCCACCATCCGCGCAGTGGAAGCCGCACAGGAAAAGACCCCGCCCACAGCAGACAGCCTGAGCGGCATCAACACCCGCACCGGTGAACTGAAGCAGCATTGGGCCACGGACAGCAAGATCATCCCGGAGCAGCAGGCCGGGCAGTATGTCACCGAGCTGAATAATAACAAAGAATATGCTTCTTTGTGAATGACGGCCACCGGATGGACAAACATTTTGTGCCCGGCCTGTATGTGAACCCTGCTTCCGGCCTGCTGGAATATGACCCCAGCCGGAAAGATGAGGTGGGCATCATGGTGGGCACCCAAACGCAGTACGTGGAAGGCTTGCACATGACCGATGCTGCCCAGCAGGCTTACGAAGAAACGCTGCAGGCGGAACTGGAAAGAACCGGCAGAGAGCTGGAAAGGATTCTGAGATGAACTTTACCGTTACCACCATTGCACGTTCGCTGGCGGCACATCTCGCGCCTGTCCTGCCCGGCGTACAGATGCTGGAAGACCCTGCCCAGCAGGGTGTGGAACCGCCCTGCATGTTCCTGCAGCAGCGGTATTACAACATCAAACCGCACCCGGGTGGGCGCTGGCTGCGCACCATCGGCGTAGACCTGACCTATCTGCTGGATTACAACCTGCCCGACCTGCAGCAGCAGTACAGTGCCGCCGCAGAAACCTTAGACCTCTGCATGGAGGTGTTTCCCTATACCGATGGTACAGACACCGCCCTGCTGCGGGCCTATGACCGCAAGACAGACATTGATTCCGACGGTTTGCATTACAAATTCGAGCTGCGTATTTTTGTGGAAAAGCCCGAAGATGCTGTAAAGATGCAGACCCTGAGCATCGATCAGAAGGTGGATAAATGAAAGAAAAAGAAACCCAGTATCGCCGTGAAGTTCTGCTGAAGGACCCGCGTTTTGCGAGATATCAGCCGGACTTTCTGGCTGCGGTACTGAACAAACCGTATTACACCCTCGCAGAGGCGCAGGCCGCTGTGAAAGATTTTTGGAAGGAGTGACCCGCTATGGCAGCAGGTGGAACCTTTACCGTACAAAACAAAGTCCGGCCGGGCGTTTACTTTCGCTTCCGGTCGAAGAACAAACAGGATCTGACCGTCGGCGACCGCGGCATTGCTGCGCTCTGTGAACCTCTGCATTGGGGTCCGACGGCCAAAGTGATTGAGATCGATGCCGGTGCCGACATGACCGTGTACACCGGTTATGATATTACTGCGCCGGAAAACCGGTTTCTGACCGAGATCTTCAAGGGCACCAACCGCACGGCAGCGCCCCGCAAGGTACTGCTGTACCGTCCCACGGCCAGTGGTGCCGTAAAAGCCACCATGGAGATCGCGCCGCTGACCGCTACCGCAAAGTATGTGGGCGTACGCGGGAACGATATCTCCGTCGTTGTGACGGCGCTTTCCTCGCCGGAAGGCAGCTTTGAGGTCTCAACTGTAGTGGATGGTGAGATCAAAGACCAGCAGACCGCCAAGACGGTGGAAGAACTGGCTGCAAACAGCTGGGTGGACTGGAGCGGCACCGGCGCTCTGACTGCCAATGTCGGAACTGCCCTGACCGGCGGAGAGGACGGCGTGGTAGCAGCTTCGGCTTACAGCGCATTCCTGACCGCCATTGAGCCCTACAAGTTCGATGTGCTGATCTACGATGGCGCGGACAACACGGCGCGTACCGCGATGGAAAGCTTCATCAAGCGGGTCAATACCGAGACGGGCCGCTATTCTCAGCTGGTGGAATCCGGCAGCACCAATCCTGACACCCGCTATATCGTCAACGTGGACACCGGCGTTGTGCTGGACGATGGCACAACCCTGACCCCGCAGCAGGTGTGCTGGTGGGCAGGCGGCGCACTGGCTGCCGCCACCTACGGACAGGATCTGACCAACGCCGTCTATCCCAATGCTGTGGACATCTCTCCCCGGCTGACCCACAGCCAGTACGTGGATGCCATCAATTCCGGCAAGTTCGTCCTGAATGCCGATGATGGTACAGTCCGCGTGGAGTATGATATCAATTCTCTGGTCACCTACACTTCGGAGATCGGCGAGGTGTACCGCTACAACCGTACCATGCGGCTGTGCAACACCATCGCCAACGACCTGTATTCTCAGTTCTCCAAGAACTATGTGGGCATTGTGGACAACACCGATGCGGGCCGCATGGAGTACAAGAGCGCCGTCGTGAAGTACCTGACCCAGCTGCAGGCATCCGGTGGCATCCAGAACTTTGATGGCGAAACCGATGTCACCGTTGAGAAGGGCGATGCCAAGGACGCGGTGCTTATCACGCTGGCGATCGAAGCCGTGGGCAGCACCAACAAGATCTACATCACGCTGGATGTGTCGTAAGGAGGGATTTTAATGTATTTGCTTGCACAGGACACCCTGAACGGTGCCGAAGGCAAAATCACCGTCACTCGTGATGGCCGCATCACAGAGATCTGCGGCATGAAAAACATCAAGACTGTGGCTGGCATTCAGACCTCGGACATGAAGACCATCGGCACCCGCACGGTGCAGAAAAAGGCCAATGGTGTCACGCAGACCGGCACCGGCAATGTCTACTTTGGTTCCAACGGCAGCAACCTGTTCACCGATATGCTGCTGCAGTATATCAACACTGGTGTAATGGAAACCTTTGATATCACCATCACAAACAACGACCCCACGGCCAGCGTGGGCGATCAGGTCATGGGCTATTATGGCTGTATGCTGACCGGTGAGATCCCGCTGTCCATCCTGAACGACGACGAAGCAATGCTGAACTATGACTTCAATTTCAGCTACACCAAGGTAAACCGTCTGAAAGCATTTTCCGACCCGGTCAATCTGGGCAACTGATAGGAGGTATTCTTTATGAGCGCACTTTCCGCATTTCTGCATCCCGCTGTTCCTACGGAAGAAAGGAGCTTGTCATTTCCAAGCGCTTTCTCGGCGCAGATGGCAAACCTGTTCCGTTTAAGATCCGCGCCCTGACCCAGGAAGAAAATTCTTCCCTGCTCAAGGCATCCACCCGCAAGAAAAAGGTAGGCCAGCAGTGGCAGGACGAGATGGATGCCAACGAATATTCCAGCCGCATGATCGTGGCAGCAACGGTATTCCCCGACTTTCACAGCGCTGAGCTGTGCGAAAACTATAACACCAAAGATCCTGTCCAGGTCCCCGGCAAGATGCTGCTGGCCGGTGAGTTCCTCAAACTCATCACCGCCATCAACGAACTGTCCGGCTTGGATGAAGGCCCGGACGAAGAAGCAAAAAACTGATCGCCGGGGACCTCTGGGATATTGATGTTCTGACAGCTTACTACTGTTTTGACAATCTCGGCTGGTCCCCGGTCAATACGATGCCCTGCCGGAGCGTGAAAAGGCTCTGGTCCGGGCATTCGCTTTGCGCACAATGGAAAAGCGCATAAAAGAATCCCGACAGATGAAGGAGGCTGGACACAGTGGCTGATATCCATTCAAGGTTCATTCTGGACGATCAGGCTTCCAATCCGCTGGCCGGGTATATCACAGTCGCAAAAAATGCGGCTTCTGCCACCACCACTGCGCAGCGCCGGCTGAAAAGCTATGAATCCGCACTGCGGAGCGCAGAGCTTGCTTCTGCTAAGGCAAATGCAGCCTTTGAAGCCAGTGCTCAGCAGCTGGATGCCATGCGCGCTGCCGGTGAAGCGGGCACCGCTGCGTACAAACAGCTTGAGACCCAGAACGAACGCCTGCGTTTGAAGGTGGAAGCGCTGGGTACACAAACCGGCATCCTTACCGGAAAAGCCCGTGAAACGCAGGCTGCGGCGGAAAAAGAAGCCGCTGCATTTAAAGATCAGGCCGATGCCGCTGAAAAAGCATCCAAAAGCACCAAAGAACTTTCGGACAATCAGAAAGCGGCCACGTCTTCCGCTGATGCTCTGACAAGCGCTGTGAAACGGCTTGCTGCTTCTTACCTCAGTATTCAGGGGCTGAAAAGAGCCGTAGACCTTTCAGACAGCTTGGTTTCTACCCGCGCCCGGCTTGACCGTATGAACGATGGCCTGCAGACCACGCAGCAGTTGGAAACGATGATCTACCAGTCCGCGCAGCGTTCCCGCGGCAATTTTATGGACACCATGGGGCTGGTTTCACAGTTGGGTACTATGGCGGGCAGCGCATTTGGCAACACAAAGGAGATCGTTCAGTTTGCAGAACAGTTGAACAAACAGCTTGCGCTCTCCGGCGCATCCGGGCAAGCTGCGCAGGCTGCAATTCTTCAGATGGAACAGGGCCTTGCGTCCGGCGTGCTGCGCGGCGATGAACTGAACAGCGTCATTGAACAGGCACCGGCCATTGCAAGAGCCATTGCGGACTATCTGCAGGTGGATATGGGCAAGCTGCGCGAAATGGGTGCACAGGGGCAGATCACCGCCGCCATTGTAAAAAACGCCATGTTTGCAGCCGCAGCAGAGACCAACGCTGAATTTGCCAAAACCCCCATGACTTGGGCGCAGGTTTGGACGGTGGCTTCCAACGCTGCCATCCGCGCCCTTGACCCGCTGCTTGCGGCCATCAACTGGGTAGCGAACAACATCCAGACGGTCGTCCCCATTGTAATTTCTCTGGGAACCGCCTTTGGTGTGCTGCTGATCGCCGCCAACTGGACGAACATTCTGGCATTTGCTTCTGAGAAAGCCGCTGCCGCACAGGCATTTCTCAATGCCGTTATGGCCGCAAACCCGGCTGCACTGGCCGCTGCCGCCGTTCTGGTGCTGGTAGCTGCCCTGTATGCGGGTGTCGCTGTGATGAACCACTTTGAAGGCACAAGCGTTTCCGCAACAGGTATCATTACGGGCGCATTTGCTGTGATGGGTGCATTCGTGTTCAACAGTGTTCTGGTTCCCCTGCAGAATGGATTTGCCATGTTTGCAAACTTTGTGGGCAATGTGTTCACGAACCCGGTCGCAGCTGTGAAAGTTCTGTTCTATGATATGGCAATCACCGTTTTGCAGTATATGCAGAATATTGCGTCCGCTGTTGAGGGGCTTATCAACATGATCCCCGGCGTGACGGTCGATCTGACCAGCGGCCTGGGCGGCTGGATCACCGATCTTGCCAAAAAACGGAGCGATGAGATCCAGAACAGCGGCTATACCGAGTATGTGAAGCCGTGGGAGAACATGGATCTCGGCAGCGCCTACACCAGAGGATATGATTGGGGTTCCAACCTCAGCCTTGGAAACCTGTTCGGGCCGGGCGGTCTTGGCGATCTGGGCGTTCCGCAGGCAGCAGATGTCAATTCCCTGCTGAATAATGTTGGCGCAATTAAGAACAACACCGGTAAGATCGCAAAAACGGTTGATCTTTCAGATGAGCAGCTCAAGATGATGGTTGATATTGCGGAACGTAAATTCATGAACAACATCAACCTCACCTCGCAGGCCCCGGTCATTACTGTTCAAGGCCAGAACACCGGAAACACTGAAGCCGACCGCCAGAGCCTTGCCGATCTTCTGGGCGACCTCATTATGGAGCGCGTGCAGAGTGGCAGTGTCGTTGCGGTCAATTAAGGAGAATGTATGCCGAGCCTTTACCGCATTTATTTTTCACGGGACAGCACCGTGCTGTCCCTGCCCATCAACCCGGAAAAGCTTCCGGAGACCAAAGAATCCGACAATGGCGAGTATAATGTGCTTGGCCTTGGCCCTGTCATGCAGCCGCGCACGCCAAAGCTGCGTAAGGTAACGATCTCCGGTCTGTTTCCCGGACGCAGGCTCCCATGGATGAGCGCGGCCGTGTTTTTACCGCCATCGGTGTACATTACGTTTTTCAAGAGCGCAATGGATCAGAAAAGGCCCATCGTCTATACGCCGGTGCGCTATTATGAGAACGGCACCCCGTTTCTGGGTGGCGGCATGGGTTTTGAGTGCCTTGTTACCAGTTTCAAGACCGAGGAGCGCGGCGGCGAGACCGGCGACTTTTACTTTGACCTGACCATTACTGAATACAAGGACTTTTCACCGCAGAAGGCTGTTCTGCAGGGCAGCAGCGGAAACTTCTCGCCTGCAGCCACTACGGCATCCTCTGCGCTGAACACTGTCACGCGGGCGCTTTCTGCCGCTGCTGTCGCAACGTCTACTGTCAGTGCTGTAAAAGTGATCCTTACTCCAGCACGCAGCATCCAAAGCAGCAAACTCTATGTGGGTGCCCAGCGTAAGGCAAACGGGAAATATTACAGCACCAGCACTGCACCAACACCTTCCGGCACGCTCAGCGGCCAGCAGGTGCAGGTACGGCGCATCGTATCCCGCACAAACCCGCATCCGTATTGCGTGCAGGATCTTTCCGGGGTGGTATTCGGCTGGATGTCCGCTTCTGACCTCACGGAGGTGAACCGGTGAGCTATGAACTGATCGTGGGCCGCAAAACGCCCGGAGACCTGCTAAACCTCACTAACAGCGTAACAACCGCAAGCTGGATCACCCAGCGCACCGGGAATCCCGGCAAGCTTACCTTCACCTATCTGCGCACGCCGCAATCCAAAATCGAAGAGGGCGACGTTGTACGGTTTTCCGCAGATGGAGAACTGCAGTTTTATGGATGGGTATTCAGCCGCGGGCAGGACCGTTGGGGGCCTGTGGATGTGGTCTGCTATGACCGGCTGCGCTACCTGAAAGCAAATAACAGCTACACATTTTATGCCCAGAGCGCCGCCGACATTATCAAGCAGATCTGTGAAGACCTGCAGGTAGATGTGGGCACGCTGGCCGATACCGGCTACAAACTCCCTCCCTCGTGATGCAGGATAAAAGCTGCATCGACATCATCAATACTGCCATCCAGAAGACCTTGCTGAATACCGGCACGTTCTTTGTTTTTTACGATTCTGGAGATGGTGTTGCTCTGCGCTCTGCAGCTGATATGAAGAGCGACTACATCATCGGCGAAAAGAGCCTGATGACCAACTACAGCTACAACACGTCCATTGACTCCCAGACCTACAACAGCATCAAGCTGGTGCGTCCGAACAAGGAGACCGGCAAGTCCGATGTTTTTATCCGAAAGGATTCGGACACCATTGCCCGCTGGGGCTTGCTGCAGCTCTATCAAAAGGTGGACGAAGCGGCCACAGACGCACAGGTCAAGGAGCAGGCAAAGGTCAGTCTGGAGTATTACAATCGCGTTCTGCAGCAACTCAAATTCACCTCGCTGGGTGTCAATAGCCTGCGGGCGGGACAGCTTCTTCTGGTCAATATCAATGATCTTGACGGCGACCCGTTCCGCAAGTATGTCATGCTGGAAAAGGTCTCTCATACGTGGGAAAACGATCTGCACACCATGGAACTGGAAGCAAAAGCTCTGTAAGGGAGGGAAATCTTTTGGACATCGTGGAAGCACTTTTGCAGCTGAACCGGGTTGCCGGAGACGTTGACCAGCCCACCGATCTGCAGATCGGCACCGTGGTAAAGGCCCCGCCCGATGATGATGTGCTGGAAATCTCCATCAACACGGAAATGGCTACACTGCGGCAGGATATTCTCTACCTTGCAGAGCCGGTCATTGAAAAGAAGATCCCGCTGCTGAAACACCGGCACGCCATGCCCCATATACACGCTGGTGTTCACGGCAGCACAGGCAGCCCATCGGAGCCTTACACTGGTTATTCCCTGCTCTCAGGGGGCGCAGACAGCTCTGTACAGAGCGAGGACATCAAAGGCTGGGAGAATGGAAAAGTCCTTTCACTGAGCAAGGATAAGAAATATATCATCCTCAACCCTGCCCTGAAAGCCGGTGACAAGGTGCTTCTTCTGCGTGTGCAGCGTGGCCAGAAGTTCGTCGTGTTATCTCGTGTATATGAAGGTGGTGATTAAATGGCCGTATTGCCGGAAAACAGCATCGATTTATCGGGCGGCGTTGAGTTTGTCGCTCAGCCTTCCTGACATGGAAGATCGACCGTGCAGCTGGACGTATCGCCGGAACATGCGACGGCTATGATGCCGTAAAGCAGGCAGTGGAGATCATCCTGAACGTAGAGCGCTATCGCTGGCAGATCTACCAGCCTGCAAGCGGTATGCAATGGGATGGGCTGGTAGGACAGGATGCCGGTTATGTTGCCGCAGAACTGCAGCGCCGTCTGCAGGATGCTCTGCTGACAGACGACCGCATCACGGGGTTAAAAAACTACGAATACAGCATCGACGGGCAGAATTTGACGGTGAGTTTTACCGTCGAAACAGTCTACGGCGATGTTGAGACCGGAACGGAGGTGAAATTCTGATGCAGAACTTTTCAGATGCAACCTATAAAACATCCTCGACTACATGCTTTCACTGGTGCCGGATACCTATGATAAGCGCGATACCAGCCCTATCCAGACTTCACTCGGCCCGGCAGCCTACGTGCTTGAGGGCTTTTATCTGAGCCTCGACCTTGTGCAGAAACAGGCGTTCGTCCAGACAGCTGCCGGCGATTCGCTGGATCTTCTGGCAGTGCTGGCCGGTATCACCCGCAAGCAGGCTTCCGCCGCTGTAAAGGTCGGCATCTTTGACTGTGAGGTTCCGATCGGTGCGCGATTTTCAACGATCAATGGCGCTGAGAGTATCAATTTTGTGGTCATCTCCACCATTACGGAGGGAAGCGCCTACCGTCTGCAGGCTGAGACTGCCGGTGATATCGGCAACCGATACTCCGGCCCCATTCTGCCGATTGATTCCATTGAAGGATTGAACAGCGCTCAGTTGACGGATCTTCTGATTCCCGGCGAAAACACCGAAGAGGATGAGCCTTTCCGCGCGAGAATCATTGAACGTCTGAACAGCCGCAGCTTTGGTGGAAACGTGGCACAGTACGTTGAGGAGACCGAAGCGATAGACGGCGTGGGCGCTGTGCAGGTCTACCCCGTGTGGGATGGTGGCGGAACGGTGTGCTGCTCCATCTTGGGAGCCGACTTTCTTCCTGCGTCCAGTGATCTTGTGCAGATGGTACAGAATGCCATCGATCCCCCGCCCGGTCAGGGGCTTGGCCTTGGGCTTGCGCCCATCGGTGCGCAGGTGACCGTCACAGCGCCGCAGACAGTGCCTGTAGACATTTCTGCCACGCTGACCCTTGCATCCGGACACGAACTTGAAACCGTACAGCAGCCTGCGCAGGACGCTGTCAGTGCCTACCTGCTGCAGATTCGTAAAAACTGGGATGTCAATATCAGCAGTACGGCCATTGCCTACTCGGCAGAGGTGTATCTTGCTCGTGTCCTTGCCGCGCTCATCTCTCTTGATGGGGTCGTCAATGTTTCGGCTCTGACGCTCAATGGGATTGCTGCGGACATGGCGCTGCAGCAGACCGGTGCTTTGCAGCAGGTTCCGGTGCTGGGGAAGGTGGAACTACATGGAACTTGACCTGAACCATGACCTGCATTCCCTTTTGCCGCCTTTTTACCGGGAAATTGCGGAATACCAGCAGGTCTGTGACGCTGAAAAAGCACAATTTTCCCGGACAGCTGATAGTGTACGGGTCATCGGGCAGAACTTTTTTGTCCAGACCATGGATGCGGATTCTGTGCAGAAATGGGAACAAGTCCTGCATATCCGGGCAAAGCCTTTGACCGAAACGCTGAGTTTTCGACGGCAGCGCATTCTGTCGCGTTTGTGCACCCGCCCTCCTTTACACTTGCATTTCTGTACCAACAGCTCGACACGTTACTGGGCGTTGGCCGGTGGACATGCCGCGTGGATTATCCGGCTTACCTGCTGACCATCGGCACTCACGTTGAAGATAAGCTTCACCGCGAAGAACTGATCCACATGGTAAACCAGATCAAGCCTGCGCATATCGTGTTCGGAATGTATCTGTTCTGTGACCCCGTAGAAGCATATGCCTACGCTGCCGCCGCACCCTGCGGCACAAGCATCCTTGCATCGGTTCGGATGCCTGAAATAAAAAAGGAGGACACACAATGAGTTGGGAAACGCTGGCTTATACCGATGCCGGCATTGAGCTGCTGATGGATGCCGTATCGGGCAAGCAGCTCACGATTACGCAGGCTGTCGGAGGGAGCGGTCTTGCAAATGCCGCTGTGCTCCACGCGCAGACCGACATCACCGGCGAGCGGCATTTGCTTGAGCTGATGGGCATCGAGCCTGTTGAAGAAAACGGCAGCGCTGCCCGCCGCGTGAAGATTCGCATTACCGGCGCGGAGGATACCTACACCCTGCATCAGATTGCCCTCTTCGGGCGGCAGAGCGGGGCGGCAGAAGATACGCTCCTGCTCCTCGTGCAGGATGACCGCGGTGTCGAGATCCCGGCGGCTTCCACCGATCAGGAGTTTGAGTTCGTTTTCACTGTGGTGATCGCGATTTCCAGGGATGCGGAGATCTCGCTCAATCTGAGCGCTGAGATGCAGAGCTTGCAGCTGTTTGTCGAAGAGCGGATTCAGGAGCACGACCTGTCCCCGGAGTCTCACAAAGACTTGCGCATCGCCGCTGCAAAGATGCAGGCGGATATCGATATCCTTCAATTGAAGATCGCGACCGACGTAACGGCAAATCCGTTCTCCGTCACCTTTGGGTCGCTGGACGGCTTGACCGTTGCCGGCGTTTGGAACGCCGATCTGGCAAGGATTGAATTTTGAGCAAGGAGGTGAATTTTATGGCAAATGTAAGATTAGGCGCAAAGGCCGTTGGCAGCACTGTTAAAATCAAAGTGAACGGTACGGTCAAGGACTTTATCATTGTCCATCAGGGCAAGCCGTCCAGCGTCTATGACGATAGCTGCAACGGCACATGGGTGCTGATTAAGGACATCTACACAACGTACACGTTCGGCAACAATAACTCCTACAAGGATTCCAGCATCCACACATACCTGAACGGAACGTTCTACAACCTCATCGACAGCGACATCCGGGCAGCTATTAAGCAGGTAAAAATCCCGTACCAGAACGGCACAGGCGGCGGGGACGGCAGCCTTGCCACCGGCGCAAATGGTCTTTCCACCAAAGTATTCCTGTTGTCCGGCTATGAAGTTGGCTGGACGACCAGCGACGATCGCAATTTCCCCAAGGATGGTATCCGGCTGGCGTACTTTGGAAGCGGCTCTGGCGGCAACAGCAAGCGTGTCGCCTACAACGGCAGCAGCACTGCCATGTGGTGGCTGCGCTCTCCGCACACCGACAATTACGGCAGCGTCTGGGCCGTCAACACCGAGGGCTCCTACGACGCCGGCCGCTGGAACTACCACTCCTGTGGTGTTCGCCCCGCTCTGATTTTGCCCTCTACTCTCTTGGTGTCTGACGATGGCACGGTCTCGACTAACACCGCGCCCTCGACTCCGTGGAATATTTCCGTTCCTTCGTCCATCATGGGCGGCACGAACATCTCAATCTCGTGGGAAAAAAGCTATGATGCTGAGAGCAATCTCGCCGGCTACAAGGTAGAGCGTTCGACCGACGGCGGCTGGTCGTGGAGTCGGATTTATCAGGGTACGGCCACCAGCACCACGGACAACGTCGCCTTCGGCACCACGTCCGTGATGTACCGCGTCAAGGCATACGACACCGAGGGTCTGGAGTCTGGCTGGCGCACCAGTTCGCAGGTAACGGTGGTCAACAACAACGCCCCGTCTGCACCGCCGTCCATCGCGGTGCCGAAGGATGTCAAGGGCGGCAGCACGCTGGTGATCTCGTGGACTGCGGCAAGCGACAGCGACGGCAACCTGAGCGGCTACATTCTGGAGCGCAGCACCGATGGTGGCTTCGCCTACATGCAGGTGTACAAGGGCGACGCGCTGACCTACACCGACACCATCACCAACGGCTGGTACACCGTGATGTATCGGGTCAAGGCATACGACACCGAGGGCCTGGAGTCTGGCTACACCACGTCCGCTATACGCACGGTCAGATACAATGTGGCCCCGGCCATCAACGCCAGCTCCACGAATCTGGGAGAGAAGAACGCACCCTTCGACTTCACCTATACCGTTACCGATGCCGACGGCGACACGCTGACTGTCACCGAAAAGTTGGACAGTAAGACCACCAACACCCGCACCGGCGTTGCCAGCGGCACGGCCCTGACCTTTGGGCAGGGTAGTACCGCCGAAAATTTCCAGCGCATCCTGAATGGCTCCCATACCATTAAGATCACCGCGAACGATGGCAAGGAGAGCACCAGCCTGAACGCAACGTTCACCAAGAGCGTTACCAGTGCAAGTGTGACCCTGACCACCCCGCTGGCCGTGGATGGTGACATTACTGTGGCGATCTTGCAGGTGTCCGGATCCATCCCGAATGATGCCGCGTTCAAGGCGGAAGCAACCAACAACGCGCTGGATGATTCGCCGGTCTGGCAGGACGTGACGGCAGAAGTCCGCAAGGGCATGAACATCGTCTTTGAAAATCAAACCGCTTCTGCCGGAGCGGCGTTCAATTTCCGCATCAGCGTGGAGCGCGGCGCAAGCGGCGAGGGCGGCTATATCGATTCTGTTTCCGGTGCATTCCAGTAAGGAGGGATTCACATGATTATCTGGAAAAAATGCAGCCTGCCCACCCGGGCAGAAAAACTGCAGCCAAGAAGCAGGCCGAGAAAGACGGCCTGCCTGACCGCGTGGCCGAGGTCGAGGACGCAATGTGCGAACAGGACGCAGCCAACGAGAAGCGTTTGGCCGACATCGAAACTGCGCTGTGTGAGCTGGACGCAGCGCTGAACAAGGAATAAGGAGGTATCACCATGAACATTATCTGGGCAAACCGCCTGATTGCAGGCACTAAGACTTGGGCAGAGATGCCCGCATCCCGCCGTGCAGGCGTGAAGAAAGTTCTGGCCGAGCGCGTAAACAAGGGCGAGATCACCGCCGAGGATTACAAGCGCATCACCGGTGACGACTATGACGTGGCCTGAGCTGTGTGAGAAGCTGTTGACCCGGCTTGAAGCGCAGGGCGAGAACATGAGCACCGAGCGTGCAGAGTTCGGGGTGCTCATGGTGGACTGTTCCATGCGCGGGTGCGGGGCTGATCCGGGCATGAAGGGAGATGGTAGCAATGGCGATTAAAGCCTATTCGTATGCGAAGGACGGGAACAGAAAGCTCTCCGCAAATTTTGCGGTGAAGGAGTTCCGCTGCAAGGATGGGAGTGACCCGATCTTTATTGACGATGAGCTTGTGACCCTGCTGCAGAAAATCCGGGATCATTTCGGGAAGTCTGTGACGATCACGAGTGCATACCGTACCGCCGCCCACAACAAGGCGGTGAAGGGGGCGACCTACAGCCAGCATTGTTACGGCAAGGCTGCGGACATCCGGGTGCAGGGCGTGGGTGTTGAAGCTGTGGCTGCCTATGCCGAGACCCTACTGCCGAATCGTGGCGGCGTGGGCCGCTACCCGGTCAAGGCAGGCCGGGCAAAGGGCTGGGTGCATGTAGACACCCGCCCGAACAAGAGCCGGTGGACGCTGTGAGGGGGTGAGACCAGTGGAAAGCATCATCTCAGCCATCCTTGCCGGTGCGGTGACTCTGATCGGCGTGCTGATCGCCAACAGCCGCAGTCAGGCCGTGACCGACACCAAGCTGGAAGAGCTGACCCGCGAGGTGCGGGAGCACAACAATTTTGCCCGCCGCGTCCCTATTTTGGAAGAGCAGATGAAGGTGGCCAACCACCGCATCGCTGATTTAGAAGCAGACGAACACGAAAGAGAAAGGAACTGACTATGAACGCACACACCTACAACGCCCCCACCATCTCCGCAGGCACCATTGCCCGCACCGCCTGCCTGCTGCTGGCCCTGACCAATCAGGTGCTGTCTGCACTGGGCAAGCCCGTGCTGCCCATCGAGAGCCAGACCGTGGAGCAGCTGGTCACCGCCGGTATCACCACCGTGGCCGCGCTGGTCGCGTGGTGGAAGAACAACAGCTTCACCCCTGCAGCCCTTCAGGCAGATCAGACCTACGACAAGCTGAAGGCACAGGGAAAGTAAGCCGCCCTGCCCAAAATAGCCATACATAGCAGCAACAGCCCCGGGGAGCCTGACGGTTCCTCGGGGCTGTTTTTGTTTGGCGTGTTTCGACGCTTTACGACGTATATCGACGTAATTGGTAAATTTTAAGTATTTTTCGGTTAGAGTTGACGCATAGAAAGGATGTGTCAACTATGATCGTTTCCGAATTGTCCACTCAGGTCAATGATTTGCTGCGCCCGATGGGCATCACACGCAATCTGAGCGCCTACAGTATCCTGTGCCAGTGTCTTGAGCTGGTCTGTGAGCAGGAAGACCGCCTGCAGGCCGTGGAGAAAGATATCTATACCCCTATCGCCGACCGCAGAAGATGTGAGCCAAAAGCGATTCAAAGCGCTGTCCGCCGGGCAGCTAAAGGTGCATGGCTCACAAACCCGGAGTATGTGCAGCAGCTGGCAGGCTATCCGCTGACCGGTGCGCCCAGCGCGGTGCAGTTCATTGAAATGCTGTATAATGCGCTGGTGAGAGCAGTCTGAAAACTTAATAGTGTTACCAAAAGTGTTACCATGATAAGAAAAAACACGCTGGTTCTGTACGAACCATCGCGCTTTTTCTCTTATGCGGGTAGTGGGGGTCGAACCCACACGCCTTGCGGCACAGGAACCTAAATCCTGCGCGTCTGCCAATTCCACCATACCCGCGTATTCTTCTATTCTGCAGCTGCGGCCAAACCACCTTAATATAGTATCAGTTCCGGCGGAAAAAGTCAATCACTGCACTGATATTTCCGCCCTTCACAGCGCATACTATCGCCGGACGATCGTATCATTTTCCATGGCGGAAAGGGGCTTTTGCCGATGCGCAGATCAAAACTACGCCGCGCTGGCAGCATTGCGGCAGCTTATCTTCTGGTGGCCGCGCTGGCGGTGCTGGGCTGGCTGTGGCACAGTCTGCCTGCTGAAATTTTGCTGGAACCCGGCCAGACCCTTACCCTGCCCCGTTTTGCCTATGTGCAGCCGCTGCGCACCGCTGGCTCCCGCAACGCGGCCAGCACGCAGGCTGCGGGCAGCTATCAGGCCACTTTGTCCATTGGCGGGTGGCTGCCCGTCAAGACTGTGCGCGCTCTGGTGGAAACACGTCCGGTGGTAACCGTGTGCGGTACGCCTTCGGCGTTAAGATGTTCTCCGAGGGCGCGCTCATTGTGGGCTTTTCCGACCTGAACACCCCGGACGGCACCGCAAACCCCGCCAAGAAGGCCGGGCTGCGGCTGGGCGACCGGGTGGTGCGCATGGACGACACCCTGACCGAGACGAACGACGCCGTGCACGATGCTCTGGAAACGGCCGCAGGCGCGCCGGTGCAGGTGGTCTATATCCGCAATGGTGAGCAATTCCAGACCCGGCTGACCCCCGTGTGGGACAGCACCGCCGGACAGTGGCGCGCCGGGATGTGGGTGCGGGATTCTTCCGCCGGGGTAGGCACCATGACCTTTGTGGACAATGCCGCCGGGGTGTTTGCCGGGCTTGGCCACCCCATCAGCGACAGCGACACCGGTGAGAGCGTGGCCCTGCGCAGCGGCGAGATCGTCCCCTGCCAGATCGTGGGTGTACCAGCGGCACCGTGGGCAGCCCCGGTGAGCTGAAGGGCCGCTTTCTGAGCACCCATGCGCTTGGCAGCATCTGCATCAACAGCAAGACCGGGGTCTATGGCAGAACACGGGCTGCATTTTCCGGCCCGGAGCTGGAGATGGCTTTTGCGCAGGAGGTTGTGCCGGGCGATGCCGAGATCTGGACGACTGTGGACGGCGAGGTGCCCAAGGCATACCGCATCCGCATTGAAAAGGTAAACGACGCAGACCCCACCGCAACATGATCCTGCGCGTGACCGACCGGCAGCTGCTTGCCAAAACCGGCGGCATCGTGCAGGGCATGAGCGGCAGTCCCATCCTGCAGAACGGCAGACTGGTGGGTGCAGTGACCCATGTGCTGGTAAACGACCCCACGCGGGGCTACGGCATTTTTGCTCAGACCATGCTCAAGCAGGCCCGCGCTGTTGAAAAAACAGACGATACAGCGCACACGCAGGCCCAAAACGCAAAATAATTTGCGGGTTTCGATTTTCTTTGCCAAAATTTACCAATATAAACCGTTGAAAGTTCTGGAAAATTATGGTAAAATTCATGGTGTTAAGGGAACTGCACACATTGGAGGAAACAACCATGGACAAAGTTAGATTTTTGATGTCGGATACTGGTGCCCCGTTCACTGCCGCCTGCCGCGAAGCGCTGGAGCAGAAGGGCGTGGACGTGACCGTTGTGGAAAAGGACGGCAACAAGGTCCTGCAGAAAATGCTCACCGTGCGCCCGCAGGTGGTCCTGCTGGATGCTTTTATGCCCGGTCTGGATGCCCTTGCGGTAAAGCAGCGCTACAATGCCGCCGGTGAGCGGCACACCTCCTTCTTCGTGACCGGTGCCTTCCAGAGCGAAGAGATGGTTCAGGAGCTGCTGGACGAAGGCTTTGCCTACTACTTTGTAAAGCCCTTTGATGAGACCGTGCTTGCCGCACGGGTGCTCAAGGCGGCACTTGGCCCGGAAAAGCACATCCTGCACACCAGCGTGGACAGCGATGAGCTGACCGTTACCGAGATCCTGCATCAGATCGGCGTCCCCGCCCACATCAAGGGCTACCAGTTCCTGCGGGATGCCATCCTGCTCACCATGAACGAGCCGGAGTATATCAACGCCGTGACCAAGCGCCTGTACCCGGAAATCGCCAAGAAAAACGGCACCACCGCCAGCCGGGTGGAGCGCGCCATCCGCCACGCCATCGAGGTGGCATGGGACCGGGGAGATGTGGACACCCTGAACAGCTATTTTGGTTATACCATCCATAACCTGCGGGGAAAACCAACGAACTCGGAGTTCATTGCGATGATCGCTGATAAGATGCGGCTGGATAAACGCCAGCGGGTGGGCTGATTTTTTCATAGAATCCGCCGTCGTTCATATTCTGATAAGAGCAAACCAAACAGACAAAGGAGGTTTTGCTCTTGAAGCTTGCAGAATATCTCGCACGGCGCAGGCGGGCCAGAGTTGCGGCCGTGATGCTGTTCGCCCTCATTATGGGGTTCGTATCTGCTGCGCCGCCGGTCGTCACCGGATGTCAGGCGCAGGATCTTACCCCGGCACCGGACACTTCAATGCTCTCCCCCGCCGTTTCGGCTCTGGCACAGGAGCAGCAGGAGCCTGCTGCCCAGCCGCTGCCGGAAAAGTGGGTCTGCCTGACCTTTGACGACGGCCCCAGCAAGACCACACCGGATGTGCTTAGCGCGCTGAACGCGGCCGGAGTGCACGCCACATTTTTTGTGGTGGCTACCGGTTACAACGAGAAGTATCTGCCCCTGCTCACCGAAGCGGTCAGCGCCGGGCACCAGATCGCGCTGCACTCTGCTTCCCACGAGTACAGCGATATCTACCGCAGCAGCGACGCTTATTGGGAGGACATTGCCCTTTTAAAGGAGCGCATTGCGCCCTATGTGGATGCCGAGAGCATCCGGTATCTACGGTTTCCGGGCGGCAGCACCAACACCGTCAGTCGGCGCTACGGCGGCAAAGGCCTGATGAAGCAGCTGAAAGCCGAAGTAGAGCAGAAAGGTTGGCATTGGGTGGACTGGAACGTGTGCGCCGAGGATGCCGTGGGCGGGCACCCAAGCGCGGGCACCATTTACCGCAATGTGGTGCACGAGACCGGGCAGCAGACGAACTGCATCGTATTGATGCACGATTCTTCCTCCACACACACCACCGCCGAGGCTCTGCCCGACATCATCCGGTGGTACGCAGACAGCGGCTATACCTTTTTGACCGTTGCTGAGGCGCTGCCGCTGGGGTGATGCGCCTTACAGCCACTTTTCCATGCAGCGCCCCAGCAGCACCCCGCCGGATGCCAGCGCCGCCAGCCAGAGCCAGCCTGCACCGCCGGTGACTACCCACCCTGCCGCCATGATGGCAGCAAAGGTGCACACCGGCGGCAGCACGATACGCGCGATGCGCAGCAGCTTTTCCCGCCGGGACCCGGTGTCAAGCTGCTCGGGATGCACGGCATCGCAGCAGATCTCGTCCCGGTACTTGCCCGGGTTGCGGTAAGCTTTATACGAGATATCGTCCAGCGAAAACTCCGGGTACATCCCCTCTTTTTCAAGGCTGAACTGCATCCCGTTGGCCTTTGCATAGGTCTGCAGGGCCGCTGTGAACTCCTGCGGAGTGTTGATGCTGCCCTCCGGAATAAAGGAAAAATGCCTCTGGTGCTGCACCTGTGCCAGCGTGCGGTAATCCTGCAGCCAGCCAGAGCAGAACGTACCCTGTACGGCAGGCTTTTCCATCCGGGACAGGCAGGCATCCACATCCAGTGATGCCGCAGACGGGTCCTGCCGGGCCAGTTCTGCACAAAAACGCGCCGCCCCTTCCAGCTGCTTTGCGCGCTGTTCCAGTGCGGTCTTGTTGCTCCCGCAGGACACTCCCCAGCGGTGCATCGCCTGCAAGCACGGATCGGATGACCGGAAGCGGCACATCCAGCATCCGCAGCATCCGGATGAACCGGAGGGCGCGGATATCCTGTTCTGTGTAGTCGCGGTAATCGTTGCCGGGCAGCCGGGCGGGATTCAGAAGTCCTTCTTTTTCATAGAAGCGGATATTGGGGGCAGACACCCCGCTCTGTTTCGAAGCCTGTTTGATGTTCATTTGCTTCACCTCCGCACTCACATTACACCTTAAAGACACTTGAAGGTCAAGCTTTTTAAAAAAGCCCCGGAATGCGCGGCTGCGGGCGATCCGGGGCTAAATCTTTATTCCGCGTTCTGGCAGAACAGCGAGAAGGTGCGGTAAGCCATGTACAGGTCGGTCTTATGGATAACCTCGAAGGGCGAGTGCATGGACAGCACCGGCACGCCGATGTCCAGCACCGGGATGCCCCGGTTGGCCACGTACTTGGCAATGGTGCCGCCGCCGCCCAGATCCAGACGGCCCAGCTCACCGATCTGCCATGCCACGCCGTTGGCATCCAGCAGGCGGGTGATGTCCCCTACCAGCTCAGCGGAAGCATCGCTGGCAGAGCTCTTGCCGCGGCTGCCGGTGTACTTGAAGAAGGCCACACCGCGGCCTGCGTAAGTACCGTTCTGCGGCTCGAAGGCATTTGCCCAGGAGGGGTCGTAGGCGGCGGTCACATCGGCGGAGAGACACACGCTGTTCTGGAAGGCAAGGATGTCGTTCTGACCGGCGGCGCGGCACAGCAGCTGCATAAAGTGGAATACATACATGCTCTGCATGCCGGTCACACCGTCGGAGCCGATCTCTTCCTTATCGGTCAGCACGCAGACGGTGGTGTGCACAGGATCTTTCGTCTCGATCTCGGCCATAAGGGCGGGGTATGCGTCCACCCGGTCATCGTGACCGTAGCCGCCCACCATGGAGCGGTCAAAGCCCACGTCCCGGGCCTTATGGGCGGGCACCACCTCGATCTCGGCGCGGGTGAAGTCCCGCTCGGTGATGCCGTACTTTTCGTGCAGCAGCATCAGGGTGTTAAGCTTGACGGCCTCCTTGATGTCGGCATCCTCCACAGCGTCGGAGCCGATGAGCACGTTCAGCTCTTCGGCCTTGATGCCCTCGCTGAGCTTGCGGTCGTTCTGCTCGGCACCCAGATGGGGCAGCAGGTCGGTGATGCAGAACACGGGGTCATTCTCGTCCTCGCCCACTGCAAAGGACACGCTGGAGCCATCGGCACGGGTGAACACGCCGTGGATGGCCAGCGGCATGGTGCCCCACTGGTACTTGCGGATGCCGCCGTAATAGTGGGTCTTGAAGTAGCTGAGGTGGTCTGCTTCGTACAGCGGGTTCGGGCGCAGGTCCAGACGGGGGCTGTCGATGTGGGCGATCACCAGACGGAAGCCCTCCTCAAAAGATTTCCGGCCGATGGTAGCGGCCACCACCGCCTTGTGCTCCTGCACAAAGTAGATCTTCTGGCCGGGGGCATAGGTTTTTTCGGCTCAAACTTTTCGTAACCGGCCTCCAGCAGCAGCTTTTCGCTGGCGGCGGCAGCTTCGCGCTCGGTCTTGGCAGCGTTCAGGAAGGCTTTGTAGCCTTCGGCAAAGGCTGCAGCCTTCTCCTTCACGTCGGCGCTCTTGTCGGCGGCGTACTCCGGCTTGTAAAGCAGCTGTTCGGCAGCCTGCTTTGCGGTAAGTTTCTCGCTCATGTTCCTTATCTCCTCTCAGCTTTCTGCATAGATACGCTGATACCGCGCATAGCAGGAAGTGCTCTTTTACGTAGTGGTTCATCTGGTTATAGGAAAGCCCTGCAGCGTTTCGCCGTCTGCGGAGTGCTCTTCCATCTGTAAAGAGCATCTACCGTGCCCCACCCGCTGTGATAAGCGGCAGCGGCAGTGGCAACATCGCCGTTGTAGCGCTCCATGCACAGGTGCAGGTAATAGCATCCGAACCGGATGCTGGTCTCCGGTCGTAGAGATTTGCAAAGAGCAGTCCTTCGTCCGGTGCGATCTTGCTGCGCAGCCAGATAAAGGTCTCTTCGGTCATCTGCATCAGGCCCCGGGCATCCACAGTGGAGGTGGCCTGCGGGTCAAAGCCGCTTTCGGTGCGGATGAAGGCATCCACCAGAAGCGGGTCAAGGCCGTAAGTCTCCGCCCACTGGTCCACCAGCGCTTCGTACTTGCGGGGTATAAAAGCCGTTCTGCCCTGCCCCACAAGTTGGGCACCAGCACAAACAGCAGGATCAGCGCCATGCCCAGCAGGAACAGTCTGCGGCTGCGCATTTTTTTGCGGCGGCGTGCCTTCTGGGCGCGGAGAGCGCGGCGGATGCGGGCCGTCTCCGGGTCGTACTGCGGTGCAGGATCTTGTTCGTTATATCGTTTGTTCAAAGCTCTTTTCCCGCACCTCCTTCTGCCAGAAGCTTTGTGCAGAGCTGCTCTGCCGCAGCCTGCAGATGTGCAAGGCTGGAATCGTTGTGCAGCACATAGTCTGCCTGCGCGGTGAGAGTGCTTTCCGGTGTCTGGGCGTTCAGGCGGCGGGCGGCCATCTCGGCCGAGATGCCGTCCCGGGCCACGATGCGGGCCACACTGGTCTCAAACGGTGCCGTGACCACGCACAGGCGGTCACACTCGGCCTGCGCCGCAGTCCCCACGATGACCGCGCCATCCAGCACGAACAGCGGTGCACCGGCATCCTGTGCTGCCTGCTTTGCCGCACGGATGCGGCGCACGATCTCCGGGTGGGTCAGGCTGTCCAGCGCCGCCTTGCCTTCCGGGGTGGCAAAGGCGCGGTCAGCCAGCAGGCGGCGGTCCAATGTGCCGTCTGCTTTTAAAATGTCTGCGCCGAACCGCTGGGCCAGCCGGGGCAGCAGCGGCGAGCCGGGCAGTAAAATCCCGCGGCTGATCTGGTCGGCATCGGCCAGCGGCACACCGTGGGCCGAAAACACCGCCGTGACCGTGGATTTGCCGCAGCCGCTGCGGCCCGTGATGCCAAGCGCGATCATAGCTTGATCACCCGGAAGGCCGCAGCGCGGATCAGGCGGTTGTACACCGCCATGGAAAGGCCGTCCTTCTGCGGGCAGCGGGCGTAGACCACGGCATCGCCCTGCTCATCCAGCGCGCGCAGGCAGCGGAAGATGTGCTTTGCCTGATCGGCACCGTCGCCCTCGCGTCCATACTCCACGCAGGGCACACCCAGCTTTTCCGCCTCGCCGGTAAAGCACAGGCAGCTGGGATTCTGCTCGGCGTGGGCATCCACATAGGCTTTGAACTGTTCAAAGGTGCCGTCCAGCAAGGTCACATCCGCCTTGGGGGCGTAGTGCTTGTACTTCATGCCGGGGCTGCGCACCACAGCACCCTCCGGCAGCTTTTCGAGGATGGCTTTGGACACTTCCACCTCTTCGCCGAGGGCACGCTCGAGGTCTTCCAGCGTGATGTGGCCCGGGCGGAACAGGGTGGGCTTTTCGCCCACCACCGACACCACAGTGCTTTCTACGCCCACGTCGCACTCGCCGCCGTCCAAAATCAGCGGCAGGCGGCCGTCCATATCGGTGAACACATCCTGCGCGTTGGTGGGGCTGGGCTTGCCGGAAAGATTGGCGCTGGGGGCAGCAAAGGCGCAGCCGCTCTTTTCAATGACGGCGCGGGCCACCGGGTGGCTGGGCATCCGGATGCCCACGGTGTCCAGACCGGCACAGCACTCCGCTGCCACCTCCGGGCCGCGGGGCATGATGATGGTGAGCGGGCCGGGGCAGAACGCAGCCATCAGCAGCTGGGCGCGCTCCGGCACCTCGCTGACAAGGCCGGGCAGCATTTCCGGTCCGGTGACGTGGACGATCAGGGGATTGTCCTGCGGGCGGCCCTTGGCCACAAAGATCTTCTTCACAGCCTCGCCGTTGCGGGCATCGGCAGCAATGCCGTAAACCGTCTCGGTGGGCAGGGCCACCAGCTCACCGTTCTGCAGCAGGGCAGCGGCTTTTTCAATGCTCTTTTCGTCCGATGCGGGCAAAATTTCAGTTTTCATTTCCATACGGATCATCGTTCTTTCTATCTGTAAAGTATTTATGCTTTTCAGCATTTATCGACAGGGTATCGTTTTATTTTCAAAACCGCATTTCAGCCCTGTTCGTTGAGCTTTTGCAGCTTTTCGGCCTGTTCGCGGGTGGCCAGTGCGTCGATCACCTCGTCCAGATTACCGTCCATGATCTTGGAAAGATTGTGCACGGTCAGGCCGATGCGGTGGTCGGTGCAGCGGTCCTGCGGGAAGTTGTAGGTGCGGATCTTTTCGCTGCGGTCGCCGGTGCCCACCTGCCCCTGACGGCTGGCGTTGATGGCATCCTGCTGCTGTTTCTGCTTCTGGGCCAGCAGGCGGCTGCGCAGGATCTCCAGCGCCTTGTCCTTGTTCTGGAACTGGCTGCGCTCGTTCTGGCATTCTACCACCATGCCGGTGGGGAGATGTGTCACACGGATGGCGCTGGAGGTTTTGTTGATGTGCTGACCGCCCGCGCCGGAGGAGCGGAAGGTGTCAATGCGCAGGTCCTTCATGTCCAGCGCAAAGTCCACCTCTTCGGCCTGCGGCATCACAGCTACCGTGGCCGTGGAGGTGTGGATGCGGCCCTGCGTCTCAGTCTCCGGCACGCGCTGCACACGGTGCACACCGCTCTCGTACTTGAGGCGGTTGTAGGCCCCGGCACCGTCCACCGAAAGATGGCCTCCTTCACGCCGCCAAGCTCCGTCTCGTTGAGGTTGAGCATTTCCAGCTGCCAGCCCCTGCTTTGCACATACATGGTGTACATGCGCAGCAGGCTGTGGGCAAACAGGGCAGCTTCCTCCCCTCCTGCGCCGCCGCGGATCTCCACAATGACATTTTTGCCATCGTTCACATCCTTGGGCAGCAGCAAAATTTTGAGATTATTTTCCAGCTTTTCCACATCTTGACTTTTTTCGCTGATTTCCTGCTGTATCATCTGCTTGAAGTCCGGGTCAAGTGCGCCCGGTTCTTCCAGCAGAGCTTTGGCCTGTGCCAGATGATCCTGTGCGGTCTGCCATGCGCGGTAGGCCTGCACCACAGGTTCTGCATCGTGGTACTCCCGCATCAGCCTGCGGAAAAGCGCAGGGTCTGCGGCGGTATCCGGCTGGTTCAGGCGGATGGAAAGCTCTTCAAAGCGGTGGCAGACAGCATCCATCTGGGTAAACATGTTCGGCATAATTCCGGCAGTTCTCCTTACAAACTCAGATTCATGTTCGTGCAGCCGAACGGCTCCGGGGCCTTTCCGCCCCGGATGCGTGCTGCGCCGGGCGCTAGGCCTGCCCGGGTTTTACCACCTTTTGATGTTCTTTCAATTTTAGCACGCGGCAGCATCACCTCGCGCCCACAGCCGGTACACCGGATCTTAAAATCCATGCCGACGCGCAGTACCTCGAAGCTGGACGCTCCGCAGGGGTGCTTTTTGCGGGTGAGGATGGTATCGCCTACAGCAATGTCCATAGCTCTGCTTCTCCCTTCTGCCTGCCCAAAACAGCAGGCGGTGTGTGCGCAAAGCCCGGCGTGCCGGTTTGCTGCGCATACAGATATAGTATAATGCAAAGCCGCACAAAATGCAAATATCCGCCCATGCGGATGCATAAGTTTTAACAGAAAGGCCGCTGCCGTTCCAAGCACGGCCTAAAAAGCAGAGAAAGAGGAATGAAAGATGATGCAAGCTTACCGTACCGAAGGCAACTACCGTTCTGCCGCGCGCCTGTCCCCCGCTGAGCTGCGCGCCGCCATGGCAAACCGCGAGATCCTGCAGGCCACTGCTCTGGCCTTTGATACCCAGCGCCAGCTGCGGTTCGAGATCGGCGGGGTGAGGGCCGTGATGCCCTTTGCCCAGTGCGCCGATGGTGCCGCAAACGGCACCGTGCGGGACATTGCGGTGCTGACGAGGGTGGGCCGCCCCACCTGCTTTGTGATCGAGGCGCTGGACACCGACGAGAACGGTCAGCCCTTCTACCGGCTCTCCCGCGCGCTGGCGCAGCAGATGTGCAAGGCCGACTATCTGGACACCCTGCAGCCCGGCGATATCCTGCCCTGCACCGTGACCCATATCGAGCCGTTTGGCGCGTTCTGTGATGTGGGCTGCGGCATCAGTGCCCTGCTGCCCATCGACTGCATGTCGGTGAGCCGCATCTCCTCCCCCGCCGACCGGGTGAGCGTGGGCCAGCAGATCTTGTGCGCCGTCAAGAACCGGGATGTACAGGGCCGCTTTGTGCTGACCATCCGGGAACTGCTGGGCACATGGGAGGAAAATGCGGCCGGGTTCACCGTGGGTGAGACCGTGGTGGGCATCGTGCGCAGCGTGGAGGAATACGGCACCTTTATCGAGATCGCGCCCAACCTCGCGGGCCTTGCCGAGAGCTGCACCGACCTTGTGCCCGGGCAGGCGGTGAGCGTCTACATCAAGAACATTTTGCCGGAAAAAATGAAGATCAAGCTGGTGATCGTGAACCACGCCCTGAGCCAGCGCCACCGGTTCGAGCTGAAGTATTTCATCACCGAGGGCCATCTGGACCACTGGGTGTACTCCACGCCGGAAAGCCCCAAGCGCATTGAGACAGATTTTGCCGCTGCGGCTTGCAATCCGGCGTGAAAGCCTTTATACTATAAAAGAAAAGGAATGCAAGGGGGATGTATGGAACGATGGCCGCCAATGATGCTTTTACTGCCGGTGTACGTCCCGGCGGGTTGACCAGCAGCACCGAGATCCGGCTGCTGCTGTGCTATCTGGTCAAAAATGCCGGACCCATTACCCGGCAGGAGATCGAAAACGCCCTGATGGAAGAAGCGCTGGTGAACTATTTCGAGATCGGCTCGTGTCTGGACGATATCACCAGGCAGCAGCTCGTCACCCTGACAAAGGGCAGCTACACCATCACCGAGAAGGGCCGCAAGGTGGCGCAGGAGCTTGCCTACGACCTGCCCGCAGTGTGCGGGAGCGCTGTGGCCGCTGTGCTGCGCTGCCAGACATGGGCCCGCAAGGAAGCCAAGTACAGTGCCAGCATTACCGAAAAAGAGGACGGCCACTGCACCATCCGCTGCACGGTGAAAGGGCTGGACAGTGAGCTGTTCTGTCTGGACCTCGGCACACCGGACCGGCTGACCGCCGAGCTGGTAAAAAAGCAGTTCATCCTCAAGGGCAACGAGATCTACCAAATGCTCATCAATAAGCTGACCGAAGAAGAAAAGTGAACAAATAAAGAGGGAGGCACCCGCGCGGCGCTTCCCTCTTCTGTTTTGTAGCGGTCAGATCAGAATGCAGATCAGCCCGGTACAGCCGTCATTGATGACCTTTTCCAGGGTTTCCTGCAGGCGGGTGCGGGCCTCCTGCGGCATGTGCAGCAGCTTGTTCTGCAGCCCTTCGTTCACCAGCTCGTGCAGGCTCTTGCCAAAGATGTTGGATTCCCACAGCTTTTCCGGGTCGTCCTCAAAGCCGGCCAGCAGGCTGCGGGCAAGGTCCTCGCTCTGCTTTTCGGTGCCCACGATGGGGCTGATCTCGGTGTGGATGGTGGCCTTCATCATCTGGATGGAAGGCGCGCAGGCTTCCAGCCGCACGCCGTAGTTCGTGCCCTGCCGCACGATCTGGGGCTGTTCCAGTTTCAGCTCGCTGACCGTGGGCATCACGATGCCATAGCCGGTGGCTTCCACCTGCTCAAGGGCACTGCGCACCTTCTCGTACTCCCGTTTGGCCTTTGCCAGCTCCATGATGCAGGGCATCAGGCCCGCTTCGTCGCCAATGGCAAGGCCGGTCTGCTCGCTCAGCACCTGATAGAAAATTTCCGGCTTCAGCTCCACCGTGATGCGCACACTGCCGTTTGCAAGGTCGATGCCGCTGATGGCCGAGCGCTGCACCGCGTCACATTCCAGCGCAGGTGCGTCTGTTCCGGAGGGTACATCCTTCATGCGGGAGACCTTTGCCGCCAGCTGCATGGCCGCATCGTACACCTGCGTTTGCAACCAGTGGCCATTTTCCAGCATCGTGACCCAGCGCGGCAGGGCAAAATCCAGCTCCTGCACCGGGAACTCGTACAGCACCTGCCGCAGGATGCTGCCGAGTGCCTCCGCGTCCAGATCCACGCAGCTCACCGGCAGCACGGTGTGGTCGTAGTCCCGGGCCATGCCCTCGGCCAGCTGCTTCGTCTCCGGGGCATCCGGGTGGGTGCTGTTGAGCAGGATGATGTAGGGCTTGCCCAGCGCATCCAGTTCTTCCACGATGCGCTTTTCGGTTCTGGCATAACCCTCCCGCGGGATGTCGCTCACAGAGCCGTCGGTGGTGACCACAATGCCGATGGTGGAATGTTCGCAGATCACCTTGCGGGTGCCGGTCTCGGCGGCAAGGTCGAAGGGCACCTCGTGGTCGAACCACGGGCTTTTGACCATGCGGGGCTTGTCGTTCTCCTCGTGGCCCATAGCCCCCTCCACCATGTAACCCACGCAGTCGATGAGCCGCACCCGGCACTCGCCGCCGCCCTCCAACTGCAGGGGCACGGCTGCTTCCGGGATGAATTTTGGTTCCGTGGTCATGATGGTGCGGCCCGCTGCCGACTGGGGCAGCTCGTCCCGGGCACGCTCCCGCGCAGCCGCCGGGCCGATGGCGGGCAGCACCAGCTGTTCCATGAAACGCTTGATAAAGGTGGATTTGCCGCTGCGCACCGGGCCAACCACCCCAATGTAGATATCTCCGCCGGTGCGTGCGCCGATCTCGCGGCAGATGCTCTTCTGTTCCTGATTTGCCAAATTGCTCTCCCCTTCCCGTTTGCGCTGTGCACCGGACAGGATTCCGGTCCGCTTGTTGTAATCGTATGAAACAGGGCGGGGCATTATGCCGGAACGATTTTGAATGCCCTCCGCTCTTCTCTGGGCATATTCAGCGGAAAATTTATTTTATAATTGCAATTCAGGAAAATCTGCGGATTTTCCTGAATTGCTTTTTCACAGATGGGGTCGTAGAGGAAAACAGCATTTACAGCGCCGCTTTCGCGAAAGCGCGGCGCTGTGGAGGGGCTACCTGTTTGCTTTCAGCATGCTGAACCCTCTCAGGCTCACATTCAGTTCGCGCTCCCCGAAGGGGAGCTTTTGCAGTAACGGCGCAGTTTCCAGATAAAATGCAAGCCTTGCGGATGCGTCAGAAGCCCCTTGGGGGAGCTGGCAAATCCGAAGGATTTGACTGAGAGGGTGAGGATGCTTTCCCTTCTCCCAAGGGGACGGCTGAACTCCCTCTGGCAAAGTCGGACACCTTCTTATTGCAATCGATACTGATGCCATGCAAAAGCCGTTTTCCGTCACAGCCCCATCTGTGAAAATGGTCTAGCGGAATGCCCGCAGGCATTCCGCTAGACCAAAATCTAAAAATTATTTTCCGCTAAGAATGGCAGAGCGAAGCGGAGCCATTTTAAATCGTCCAACAAAAAGAGAGCTGCCGTGCAAAATGCACGGCAGCTCCGGTATGATCTCTATGAAATTACGGGTCAGACGGTTGGGGCCGCGGAACAGGAACTCGGCGTCCTTGATGGTCAGGCCGCACAGCAGCATGGTCAGGCGGTCGATGCCCAGACCGAAACCGCCGTGGGGCGGGCAGCCGTACTGGAAGAACTCCAGATAGAACTTGACATCATCGGCCAGACCCTTTTCCTCGGCCTGCTTCTTCAGCACCTCGTAGCGGTGCTCGCGCTGGGCACCGGTGGTGATCTCAACACCACGCCAGATCAGGTCGTAGCCCTGGGACACGCCGTTCGTCGCGCATGTGGTAGAACGCACGCTTCTCGGCAGAGTAATCGGTGATAAAGAGGAACTCGTGGCCGTAATGCTTCTTCACCCACTCATAGCTCAGGCGCTCGGCCTCAGTGGTCAGGTCGCCCTTCTCGCTCTCATCGACGGTGTAGCCGAACTCTTCTTCCAGACCCTTGTACAGGTCTGCCAGCTTGACCACCGGGAACGGAGTGGTGGGAACGATCACTTCCTGCCCGAACATCTCCTTGATCTGGTCGCCGTAGTTGTCCTTGACGGCCTGCAGACCGGCAGTCAGCAGCTCCTCTTCCATCTTCATCACGTCTTTATAGGAAGTGATGTAGCTGAACTCAGATCGAAGCCGGAGAACTCGGTGGAGTGCTTGTTGGTGTAGCTCTTCTCGGCGCGGAACACAGGGCCGGTCTCGAAGATGCGCTCAAAGCCTGCAGCCATGGCCATCTGCTTGTAGAACTGAGGGCTCTGTGCCAGATAGGCGTTGCGGTCAAAGTAGTCCACCTTGAACACCTCAGAGCCGCTCTCGCTGGCAGCAGCGATCAGCTTAGGGGTGTGGATCTCGATGAAGTTACGGTCCAGCAGGAACTTGCGCATGGCGTTCACAAAGCAGCTCTGTGCCTTGAACATGAGCTGGTTCTCGTCGGTGCGCAGGTCGATCCAGCGGTAATCGATGCGCTGGTCGATGCTGGAGCGCTCCACAGCCTTCTTTTTCTTGGTGGCTGCGATCTCCTTGCGGACGATGGGCAGAGCGTTGGCGATGCTCTCGATCTCGATGCTCTCGGGGATCATCTCCACGCCGCCCATCTTGACGTAGTCGTTCTCCACCACCTTGCCGGTGACGGTGATGACGGAATCCGGGGTGAGCTGATCGATGGTATCCACCAGATCGGGGTGATCTTCCTTTTCCACCGTGATCTGCAGCTTGCCGGTAATATCCTTCAGCACGATGAAGGCCATATACTTGCTGTTGCGCAGGTTCTCGATAAAGCCCTGCACCTTGACCGTGCCGCCGATGGCCTTTTGAGCCTCGTTGATATAGGTGCGTTCCATAATACAGGAATCCTCCTTTGACGTCTTGTGTACTGTTTTATTATACGCTTTTCCGGGGATAAATCAAGAGATATGGCGATTTAGAATGGCCTCCGCTGCGCTCTGGCCATCTTCTGCGGAAGAATTATTTTTATTTTGTGTTTGTCGCGGCCTGCGGGCCGCTCCAAGCACCTTTTCACAAATCAGGACAAATCAGCAAAAAATGCAGTTTCTGGTCACAGCCCCTCCGTGAAAAAACAGTTCTGGAAAATCCGCAGATTTTCCAGAACTGCAAACATAAAATCTTTTTCCGCTGAAAATATTCGGGTTGCGGCACCCTGCATCTGCTTCGTGCCTTGGAGCGGCACTCGCATCTTGCAGGCCGCGGCCCCAACAGCTCCTCCCTGTTTCGGCCACTGGCCGCGGTCATCGCCGTTGCAAAGCGAACGCGGCGGCTATTCTTAATGGTTCTCTTTGCCTGTTTCTTCGTGCAGAGTGCCGGTGCCGCCCTCCACCACGCCGTCGTGCTTAAGCACCGCGGCAATGGTGCCAAAGAAGCATTTCACATCCAGCCCAAAGCTCAGATGCTCCACATACCAGCCGTCCAGCTTGGCCTTCTCGGCAATTTCCAGCTCGTCGCGGCCATGGATCTGTGCCCAGCCGGTCAGGCCCGGGCGCACATCGTTTGCATGGTACTTGTCGCGCTCTGCCAGCAGATCATACTGGTTCCACAAAGCAGGCCGCGGGCCGATGACCGCCATATCCCCTACAAAGATATTCCACAGCTGGGGCAGCTCGTCCAGACTGGTCTTGCGCAGGAAATGACCCATGCGGGTGATATACTGGTCCGGGTCGTGCAGCAGATGGGTGGGCATATCGTGGGGCGTGTCGATGCGCATGGTGCGGAACTTTAAAATGTAAAAGTGTTTTTTGCCAATGCCCACACGCTTCTGTTTGAAGAACACCGGGCCGGGCGAGTCCAGCTTGATGGCAACGGCCAGAATGAGAAAAAGCCAGGACAGGCAGATCATGCCGCACAGCGACAGCACCACCGCCAGCAGGCGCTTGATTCCATTGCGATACATGGGTTTCCTCCATTTTCCGATTCAAAGTAGCGGTTCCAGTATAACAGTATGGGCCGGAATTTGCAATTGCATCCGCCGCCTGCCGCCGATATTTTTATGCTTTGGCTGCGTTCTGCCGGTTTTGTGGCAAAAAAGTGCCGGTTTTGTCTCTTGTTTTGCAGCGCGGCCCGGGGTAAGATAAAGAAAATGAGAAGTCCACTCCCCCAGTCTCGCTTTCGCTCGACAGCCCCCTCGGAGATGGGGCCTTTGGCAAAACCTCTCACTTTGAGAGAGGTGGCACGCCGAAAGGCGTGACGGAGAGGACAAGGATGCTACAAGGAGGTCCCCCTATGATCCAGCGTTTCCGTTTTGGCCTGCCCCTGCCCACCGACAGTGTGGTGCAGGAGATCCCAGTTTCCGCCGGGCCGGTGCCCTTCCTCACAGCCGAAGAAGACGGCTGGGCCTACCGGATGGCTCCGGATGCCATTGTGTACGGTCTGGGCGAAATGCCCCGCGGCATCAACAAGCGCGGCTGGCACTACGTGACCAACAACACCGATGAAGCCCGCCACAGCGAGGATAAGCTTTCCTACTATGGTGCGCACAATTTTCTGCTCATTGACGGCGGCGCAGGCCGTGAATGCTTTGGTGTGTTCATCGATTTCCCGGGCAAAGTGCGTTACGATATCGGCTACACCGAATACGATGCCCTGCGCTTTGCCACCGAAGAGCCGGATCATGAGCTTTACATCATTACCGGCGACGACCTGAACGATATCAGCCGCCAGTTCCGGCAGCTCATCGGCCGCAGCTATATCCCGCCCAAGTGGGCCTTTGGTCTGGCACAGAGCCGCTTTGGCTACAAGACCGCTGAGGACGTGCGGGAGGTGGCCCGCCAGTACAAAGAGAACGATCTGCCGCTGGATATGATCTGCATGGACATCGATTACATGCAGGACTACGCGGATTTTACCGTAAACAAGCAGCGCTTCCCGGACCTTGCCGCCCTGAGCGCCGAACTGAAAGCACAGGGCATCCGGCTGGTGCCCATCATCGATGCGGGTGTGCGCATCGACCCGGAAAACCCCGTCTGTGCCGAGGGCCTTGCAAACGGTTTCTTCTGCACCAAACCGACGGCACCCCCTTTGTGGCGGCGGTGTGGCCCGGCAAGGCTTACTTTGCGGACTTCCTGCGCCCGGAGGTGCGGGAGTGGTTCGGCCGGCAGTACAAGGCACTGACCGACTGCGGCATCGAGGGCTTCTGGAACGATATGAACGAGCCTGCGCTGTTTTACTCACCCGAGCGGCTCAAGGCTTTCTTTGAGAGCATGGACGAACTGAGCCGGAAGGACAACATCGTGCAGGATGAATTCTTTGGTAAGGTGGTAGGCGGCGCGCTGGGCCTGATGAACGCCCCGGAGGACTACGCCAGCTTCTACCACGATGTGAACGGCCAGCGGGTGCGCCATGACAGGGTGCACAACCTCTACGGCGGCAATATGACCCGTGCGGCAGGCGAAGCCTTTGCCCGCCTGCGGCCCGGCAGACGCACGCTGCTCTACAGCCGTTCCAGCTTCATCGGCAGCCACCGCTACGGCGGCATCTGGCTGGGTGACAACGCTTCCACATGGGCACAGCTTCTGGCCAATATCCAGATGATGCCCAACGTGCAGCTGTGCGGCTTTCTTTATACCGGTGCCGATCTGTGCGGTTTTTCCTACGATACTACGCCTGATCTGGCTCTGCGCTGGCTGGAGTTCGGCCTGTTCACGCCGCTGATGCGCAACCACGCCACCGACGGCTCCCGGATGCAGGAATACTACCGCTTTGCGGATATGCTGCCTGCCCTGCGGAAGATGCTCCGGCTGCGGTATGCCCTGCTGCCCTACCTTTATAGTACCTTCATGAAGGCGGCATTGGAAAATACCAGTTACTTCCGGCCCTTGGGCTTTGATTTTCCTGCTGACCCGGATGCCCGCGAGGTGCAGGACCAGCTGCTGCTGGGCGAGGGTGTGATGGTAGCGCCTGTTTACACCCAGAACGCCAGCGGACGGCATGTCTACCTGCCGGAAGCAATGAAGCTCTACCGCATCCGCAGTGTGGACGACTACGACACCGAGCTTCTGCCCGCCGGGCACCACTACGTCCGCTGCGCATTGGACGAAGTGCTGCTGTTCATCCGCCCGGGTCATGCGGTGCCGGTGGCAAGACCCGCCAGCTGCACCGCCCAGCTGGACGAGACCGCCCTGACCCTGTGGGCCTGCCCGGACGAAAATGGCAGCGCCCGCTGCCGGATGTACACCGATGACGGCGAAACAAGCGATTTTGCCGCACCGGAGCACTGGAAGACGGTGGAAGCGTAAGCTTATTTTATCAGAAGACCGCTGCCCGACAGGACGGCGGTTTTTTGTAGGATCTCACTTTTATCAGCTGCAAATTTTACGTTGAATTTCACAGCAGAATTTGTTATACTACAGATGAAGGGAGTTGATCTTATGCCGAACATCAAACCTATTTCTGACCTGCGGAATTACAACGAAGTCCTTCGCGATGTGGAAGCAGGATCGCCGGTTTTTCTTACCAAAAACGGCCGTGGAAAGTATGCCATTCTGGACATGGAAGATTATGAGAAAACGCAGGCTACCATCCGACTTATGAATGAAATTGCAAAAGGACGGTGCTCTGGTGAGACGGAAAAGCTTTACACTCCGGAAGAAATGAGGGCGCATTTCCGCGCAAAAGCCAATGGAAAATAACCTCATTTATACAACTCGTTCCCGTCAGGACCTGGACGACATCTGGGATTATATCTCGTTCGACTTGCAAAATCTGCCTTCTGCAGAGCGCATTCTGAACCGCATCATGGATGCTGCTGAACAATTAAAGCTGTTCCCGGAAAGCGGTGCATTGCTTTCTTCCGTAGCTCCGCTGGATCATGAACTTTATTTGGATGAGCGCTTTCTTGTCAGCGGAAAGTATCTGATTTTTTATCATGCTTTTCGGAACGATATTTATATTGACCGCGTCCTCTACGGCGGGCGGGATTATCTGCGGGTTTTGTTCCGGGACGCTTTGCAGGAAGAATAAACTCTTCTGCCGTGCTTCAAGAAATGTTTTTGATCGTTTTATAAGCGGCACCGCCGGGAATTTGCATTTTTTCGGCGGTGCCTCTTGTATTTTTCTGCGCCGCGCGTTATAATATGCCTTCGGTTCCCTTTATTTAGGAAAAATTTACATTTCAGATGCTGTCCTCCTAAGCAGTGTGCAATGCTTCGGAAAACGGCTTCTCCGCGTAAACGATAAAAGGAGGTACTTTTCTCATGGCTCAGACAAGCCGCTCCGCTGACCTTACCAGCGGCCCGATGCTGCAAAAGATCATCCTGTTTTCCATCCCGCTGGCAGCTTCCAGCATTCTGCAGCTGCTGTTCAACGCTGCAGACGTAGTGGTCGTGGGCCGCTTTGCGGGCAGCACCGCGCTGGCCGCCGTCGGCTCCAACGGCTCCCTCATCAACCTGCTGGTGAACCTGTTCGTAGGGCTTTCGCTGGGCGCAAACGTGGTGGCGGCCCGCTGCTTTGGCGCAAAAGATGACCACGGCGTGCAGGACACGGTGCAGACCTCGGTGACGCTGGGCCTTGTCAGCGGCGTGCTGCTGGCTGTGGTGGGGTTTTTTGCAGCCCGGGGCTGCTGGAGCTGATGAGCTGCCCGGAGGATGTGATCGACCTTTCTGCGCTGTACCTTAAAATTTATTTCATCGGGATGCCCATGACCATGCTGTACAACTTCAGCAGTGCGCTGCTGCGCGCTGTGGGCGACACCAAGCGCCCGCTGTACTGTCTGGCAGCAGCCGGCATCATCAACGTGGTGCTGAACCTTGTGTTCGTCATTGGCTTTTCCATGAGCGTGGCAGGCGTGGCGCTGGCTACTATCATCAGCCAGACCGTTTCCGCCTGCATGGTGACGCGGATGCTGATGAAGGAGGAGGGCGCGCTGCATCTGGATCTGCATCATCTGGGCTTCCACATAGGTGCCTTGAAGCAGATTTTGCTTATCGGCCTGCCTGCCGGTCTGCAGAGCACCGTGTTCAGCCTGTCCAACGTGGTCATCCAGTCGGCCATCAACTCCTTCGGCTCCACGGTGGTGGCAGGCAGTTCGGCCTCCGCCAATCTGGAGGGCTTCGTCTATACCGCCATGAACGCCTTTTCGCAGGCTGCCGTCACCTTTACCAGCCAGAACATGGGCGCGCGCAAGTATCAGAACCTGAACCGTGTTGTCCTCAACTGCCTGCTGTGCGCCATCGTGACCGGCGTGGTGCTGGGCGGCGGTGCGGTGCTGGCAGGCACCCAGCTGCTGCACTTCTACTCCTCGGATGCGGCGGTGATCGCCGCCGGATACGAGCGCCTGCGGGTGATCTGCGGCACCTACCTGCTGTGCGGCATCATGGATACGCTGGCCAGCAGCCTGCGCGGCCTTGGCTACAGCGTGCTGCCCATGGTGGTGAGCCTTGTGGGCAGCTGCCTGCTGCGGCTGGTGTGGATCGCCACCATCTTCCAGCTGAACCGCACACCGTTCATGCTGTACATCAGCTACCCCATCAGCTGGGTGCTGACGGCTGCCGTGCACCTGGCCTGCCTGCTGGTGGTGCGGCACAAGATGCGCCAGAGAGGTCAGACACTACAGGCGGTGTAAAGAGAAGCCCTGCGCCCTTGACAATCCCTGAAAAAAGCACTATACTACAAACAGAAAAGGCGCTGTCCGCAATGGTCAGCTCCTTGCCCGTTTAGTCAAGAAATATTGACCGCACGAGTTGGTAGCTGGGCGGTCAGTCTTTTTTGCTATCATCGGCTTTGTGCTTGGAAAACATTGTCATGACCTCAACGGCCAGACGGATCACGTCCACGATCAGACCCAACAGTGTGAGAATGAAGGTGAGCAGTGCGAGGGTTTCCAACAGAGTCACCGGATATCCCTCCCTTCGCCTTCAAGGCTCCGGGAAGTTTCATTTTGCAAAAAAGTTCCACTCCCGGAACCTCTGCTTCGTTCTATGTAGAAAGAGCAGCGATAACGGGCAGGAAGCATGACCACCTGCGCTTGCAGATAGCACCTTAACGCCACCCTTCGGGGTGGCGTTTTTAGTTTAACATACTTTTTGACGAATTACAACTTTTTACAGCTCCTTTGCCAGCAGGTAGCGGTCGTGGCCGCCGTACATTTCCCGCCGGGAGACGATGGCAAAACCGGACGCAAGGGCGTTGTGCAGGCTGTACTGGTTCTGCGGGCTGACGGTAGCACCGATATGGGTGATTTTTTTCGGGAAAAGCGGCAGCGCCGCTTCCAGCATGAGCCGTTGCAGACCGTTGCCGCGAAAGTCTGCGTGGACGATGGCGCTGTCCGCATTGGCCCAGTGCTCCCACTCGGTGCGCGGCACATCCATGAAGGCCGCATAGTTGTGTGCGCTGCGCCCGCAGAAGCGCACGATGAGATACCCGCCAAGGCGGCTGCCCTGCCATGCGCCGATGCACAGGTCATTGCGGACATAGGCCGTGATGTTTTCCAGCGTGTCCGGCACGAACAGCTCCGGGTCCGGCATGGCGGCGCGCACCTCGTTTTGCAAGGCGTACACCGCCGGGGCCTGCTCCGGCGTGCAGCGGCGCAGCTGCATGGACACCGGCGGCTGCACCGGCTGGCCGCAGATCTTGTGCAGAAAAACTTCCATCTTGCGTTTCCCTCCAAAATAAAATCATACTTTTTCGCTGTTTCCAGTATAAATGCCGCTTTTATAAATGTCAATTTATGTTATAATAAAGTATAAAGGGGTCTGCGGCGTATGGCGTGGTCACAAAGGTGCCGTGCGGCGCAGGCTTCAAGTCCCGGCGGGGAGCATCCCCTGCCCGTGAACGGAGGAACCGAACCATGAAGGAATCTGCACTTACCTCTTCCAACCGATTGGGCGGTGCTGTGATCAGCGACCGCATCGTTGCCAGTCTGCTGGAAGAGCTGCGCACCGGGCGCTATGCCCGGGCCGACCGTCTGCCCGCCGAGGTAGATCTTGCCGCTGAGCTGGGCGTGAGCCGCACCGTCATCCGCGATGCTTTGAGCGAGATGGAGCGCGCAGGCTATGTGGAGCGCGTGCGCGGCATTGGCACGGTGGTGAACCGCGCTGTGCTGAGCCTGCGCAGCCGGCTGGACCAGAAGCTGGAATACTACCCGCTGATCCGCAGCTTTGGCAGCTATCCCCACGCCGACGGCATTCAGGTATTTCCCATCCGTGCCGGTGAAGAGCTGGCCCGCGATCTGGAAATTGAGCCGGGCGACGACGTGATCTGCATCAAAAAGCGCATTCTGGCCGACACCACCCCGGTGATCTACTCCATTGACTACCTGCCCAGAGCACTGTTCGGTGCCAGAGACTACACCCGCATCGACCTGACCGGCGGCGTGTTCGATATTCTGGAACGGGAGTGCCACCAGCAGATCTCCTCCAACGTCGCCCACCTGAAGGCAAGCTGCGGCGACGATGCCATCCGCTCCGCCATGCGCCTTGCTCCGGGCGAGGCCATGCTGCTGCTGGACGAAGTGTGTTTCAATCGTTTGTGCCGCCCGGTGATGCGCTCGCTGAGCTACTACACAAACTTCTTTGATTTTTCCATTTTACGCAAGCTGCTCTAAACCAAAAAACTGACGGAGGTATGCACCCATGCGACATCTGATCGACCCGTTGGATTTTACCCAGCAGGAAATTTCCACTCTGCTCGACCTGGCCGACCGCATCCATGACGACCCGGCCGCGTATCAGGAGGTGGCCCGGCATAAAAAGCTGGCCACCCTGTTCTACGAGCCTTCCACCCGCACCCGCCTCTCCTTTGAGGCAGCCATGCTGAACCTTGGCGGCCATGTGCTGGGCTTTCCCAGTGAGAACGTGTCCAGCGCAAGCAAGGGCGAAAGCGTTGCCGACACCATCCGCGTGGTGTCCTGCTATGCGGACATCGTGGCCATGCGCCACCCCAAAGAGGGCGCACCGCTGCGCGCTTCCCGCTACTCCCGCATCCCGGTGATCAACGCGGGCGACGGCGGCCACCAGCACCCCAGACCCTGACGGACCTCATGACCATCCGCCGCCGGATGGGTCGGCTGGATGACCTGACCATCGGCCTGTGCGGCGACCTGAAATTCGGCCGCACCGTGCACTCCCTCATCAAGACCATGGCCCGCTGCAAGAACATCCGGTTCGTGCTTATCAGCCCGGAAGAGCTGCGCGTGCCGGACTACATCGTAAAGGACGTGCTGGAGGCCAACGGCATCCCCTACCAGGAGACCCGCAGTCTGGAGGAATCCATGTCGGAGCTGGACATCCTGTACATGACCCGCGTGCAGAAGGAGCGCTTCTTCAACGAGGAGGACTACGTCCGCCTGAAGAACAGCTACATTCTGACCAGCGAAAAGATGGCCCTTGCCAAGCCTGATATGGCAGTGCTGCATCCCCTGCCCCGCGTCAACGAGATCGCACTGGACGTGGACGACGATCCCCGCGCCGCCTACTTTGAGCAGGTGCAGAACGGCGTGTATGTGCGTATGGCACTGATCATGACCCTGCTGGGCCTTTGCGACCCCAAGGCACCTAAGGAGGAGAACTGATATGCTGAACATCGATGAAATTCAGAACGGAATCGTGATCGACCACATCAAGGCAGGCACTGCCATTGGCCTGATGGACCTGCTGGGCATTGCGGGCAACCGCACCGCCAGCGTGGCGCTGATCCAGAATGCACGCAGCAGCAAGACCGCCAGCGGCCGCAAGGACATCATCAAGGTGGAGGGCGATGCTTCCTGGCTGAACCTGGATGTGCTGGCCTACCTTGACCCGGGCATCAGCGTGACCATCATTGAAAACGGCAAGGCCGTGCGCAAGGAAAAGCCGATGCCCCCAAGCGCCTTGTGAACATTGTAAAATGCCGCAACCCCCGCTGCATCTCCTCCATTGAGGAAGAGTGCGACCAGATCTTTGAGCTGAGCTCCAACGGCAAATACCGCTGCATCTACTGCGAGCAGGAGCTGCAGGTAAAGCCGGAATAACGACACAGAAAGAGCTGCTGTATCAGGCAATTTTGCCGTACAGCAGCTCTTTTTTTGCAATAAAAAATCTGACGGGACTCTCACCGACGCAAATGCCCTGTGCGGCAGATGCTCCATTCCCACAAGCAGCACCTGCCGGACAGAAATGCGACGTACCGAGTGACTTTATCAGCAGCAAACCCCAAAGTTCGCCGTTGAAAGCCCCGCCAGATGAGCTGCGCAGCGCATGAGGACTGCACAGCGAAGAGCAAAGGGAAAACAGGGCAGCTTAACACGCACCGCTGCCCGGATCACTGCACAGGGGGCAAAGCATCACCAAGTTTTCCTTTGGCCGCAAATCCGCTCTGCCCCGGCAGGAGGTCACCTTTACTGGCCTTAGTATAGCATTGTTGCGTGCCTGTTGCACAGAACATGTCATAAATTGTCGGTGCTCATGTCATGAACTGCGCACGGGATGGCGCAGGTAAACCGGAACCACCGGTCGCGGCAGCTCACGGTGTACTCGGCACCGTACTTGCGCAGCACGTCCTGCACGTTGGCAAGGCCCATGCCGTGGCCGCTCTCCTTTTTGGTGGTGCCGGGCAGCTTGCCCTCCTCCAGCAGCAGGTCTTCCTGCACGCGGTTGCGCACCGAGATCAGATATTCTTCCGGCGTTTTGCGGATGCGCACATGCACCTCCGGCGGCAGGGCCTGCGCTGCGGCGCGAGTGGCGTTGTCCAGAAGGTTGGAGAGCACGATGACCATATCCATGCTGTCGAAGGGCATCCGCTTGAGATCGCACAGGTCAAAGTAAATGTTCACGCCAACTTTTGCCGCTTCTTCGTACTTTTGCTCAGAATGGAATCCAGCAGCGGGTTGTGGGTATCCATGATGGTGGTGCCCGCCGCCACCGTTTTGCTCACGCTGGCAATGTAGGCCTGTGCGCCTTTCAGATCTCCCTGATCCAGCAGGGCGGTAAGGGCTGTCATGTGATTGGTGAACTCGTGGGTCAGGCGGCGCTGTTCCGTGTAGGAATCCAGCAGGGCTTCGGCACGCTGCTGTTCCAGCTGAGCACGGTAGCGGGAGTTCTGCCGCTGCACCACCTGATCGTTGAACATCTGCACGATGGCGATATGCACCAGCACCGCCACGCTCATGCCAAAGGTGAGCAGCATGGTCATCCGGGTAGCGGGCTGCTGGGTCCCTGTGACCATCAGCACGATGTTCAGCACCACAGCCACCCCGGGGAAAAAGGACATCACCAGCGCCTGCAGCGGCTGCAGAGCACACTTCTGGTTCCAGCTGTACAGGGAATGCGCAACTGCTGCACCCACGATAAGGTTCGCGGCGCACAGCGCGATCAGGCAGCCGGGGTGCTGCCATGCTTCGCCGGTGCGCACTCCTGTGAACCAGGAGTAGGTATAGTTGACCGTGTTCTCCACCAGCAGGCACATGGTGCCGTTGATCAGGCAGGCGGTGAGCTTATCGGCAAAGGTTCCGCCAAACAGCTGCGCCGTAACAAAAAGATACAGCACATTGAGCAGGACGCTCTGCACATTGAAAAATGACATTCCTGTTGCGAGTGACAGGCCCAGCTGCCCCATACACAGCAGCTCTGCCCACAGAACCGGCCAGCGCAGTTTTCCCCTGCCCAGATAGGCCCACTCCACCAGAATAAAGGCGTTCCCCTGGACCAGACACACCAGATGCCCCAGCATCATTTCCGCAAATGCATCACTCATCCACATACTGCCCCTTCCATTCCAGATATGCGTTCTGGATGGCCGCATAGCCTGCGCGGCTCACGCTCAGCTCCACCCCGTTTTTCAGCAGGGCGCGGTAGCTGCGGATACTGCGCACATATTTCATGTTCACCACATCGCTGCGGCTCACCTGCAAAAAGCCGTTCTCGTAGAGCATGGGCGGCAGGTCGGCGATCTTGCCGTAGTAGGTGCAGATGGGCTGGCGGGCAATGTCGCCGTAGACGTTGATCTGGCGCAGGTCGCTTTCCAGATAATAGATCTGATCCAGCGGAATTTCCGTTTCGGTGCGGTTGTGGTGCACCGTCAGGGTCTTGCGCTGGTCGGTCAGGGCGGCAAGCAGGTCGTCCAGACACTTGGGCAGGGTGCGCGCAATGTCCCGCTTGAGCAGGTAGCGGTAGGCGTTCACCGTGTAGCCTTCCAGCGCAAATTCCAGATAGGCCGAAACATACACCAGCATCAGGCCGGGGCACTTCTGCTTGAGCTGACGGCCCAGCACCATGCCGTTTGCACCGGGCATGTCCACGTCCAGAAACGCCAGCTGATACAGCTCCAGCCCCGGCGTTGCAAGCACCTCGGCTGCGCTGGTGCAGACGGCGGTGTGCACCTGCACGCTGCGGGCGGTAAAGTAGACGGTGACATATTCTGCCATGCGCGCGCCGAACGCCGCATCGTCGTCACAGATCAGGATATGCATGGAAGGTTCCTTTCTGCCGCAAAAGGCCCCTCTTATTGATGGAATAAGAGGGCCGGGAACTCCTTCAGTCTCGCATTCGCTCGACAGCTGTTCCTCTTCTGGCACTTCGTGCCACCTCCCCCGACCGGGGGAGTCTGTCTCGGAGAGGGAGCCTCTAGCGATGAGGGAAAGCTTTCCGGTATGCCAAAGCCTCCCTCATTGAGGAGGTGGCATGGCGTCAGCCATGACGGAAGGAGTGTTTTATTTACGCAAAAAATTTATCGTAGAGGCCAAAGGCAAAGATGAACAGCACGATCACCGGCAGCACGCAGGTCAGGTAGCCGCGCATCCAGTCGTGCATCTTGAGGCCCTTGCCGGTGTTGACTTCCTTTTTATAGTTGTCCCAGCCCCAGCCGTACTTGGTAACGCAGAACAGCAGGTACACCAAGCTGCCCAGCGGCAGGAACAGGTTGCTCACGAGGAAGTCCTCCAAATCCAGCACAGCGCCGCCGAACACGGCAAAGCCGTCCCATGCCCACACGTTGTAGCCCAGCACGCAGGGCAGCGAAAGCAGAGTGATGAGCACGAAGTTCACCAGACTGGACTTCTTGCGGCTGCAGCCGGTCAGCTCCATGCCGCAGCAGATGATGTTCTCGAACACGGCCAGCACGGTGGAAAGCGCTGCAAAGGCCATGAACAGGAAGAACAGGGAGCCCCACAACCGGCCCATGGCCATGTTGGCAAAGATGTTGGGCAGGGTAATGAAGATCAGGCTGGGGCCGCTGGTCTGGTCTACACCGTAGGTGAAGCAGGCCGGAAAGATGATGAGACCGGCGGTGATGGCCACGAAGGTATCCAGCACCACGATGCGGGCGGACTCGCCCAGCAGGGAGTGTTCCTTGCCAATGTAGCTGCCAAAGATGGACATTGCGCCAATGCCAAGGCTCAGGGTGAAGAAGGCCTGATTCATGGCGGACACCAGCGTGTTGACCACGCCCACCTCTTTCATGCGCCCGAAGTCGGGCACGAGGAAGAAGCTCAGGCCTTCCTTTGCGCCGGGCATGAACAGGCTGTTGACGGCCAGCACCACCATGATCACCAGCAGGGCGATCATCATGACCTTGGTCACGCGCTAAAGGCCGTTCTGCAGACCCTTGGCGCACACAAAGATGCCCAGTGCCACCACGAACACCATCCAGAAGGTCATCACGCCGGGGTCTGCCAGCATTTCGGTAAACTTGCCAGCCACCTGATCGGCGTTCAGGCCCGCCAGCTTACCGGTGGCGGTCATGTAGAAATAGTGCAGCATCCAGCCTGCCACGGTGGTGTAGAACATCATGAGCAGATAGCAGCCAATGAGGGTGAGGTAGCCGTGGATGTGCCACTTCTGGCCCGGCTTTTCCAGTGCCTGATAGGCCCGCACCGGGCTTTTGCGGGAAGCGCGGCCCACTGCAAACTCCATGGTCATGATGGGCAGGCCCAGAATGATGAGGAAGATCAGGTAGAACAGCACGAACGCGCCGCCGCCGCCCTGACCGGCAATATAAGGGAACTTCCACACGTTGCCAATGCCGATGGCACAGCCCGCCGAAAGCAGAATGAAGCCCAGCCGGGACTTCAGTTTTTCTCTTTCCATGATTCCAAACTCCTTGTTTTCCGTTCTGCTCTGCCCTGCCCTTTGCGGGGCCGGGCGAAGCGTTGCTTTTGTATTATAGCACAAATTTGGTCGAAGAACAGGGGCGCTTCAGCGAGATGAACTTTTGTTGTCAAAAGTATTCTTTGTCTTTCCCGCATGCACAGCCCGTCCTGCCGCAGGGCCGTACCGCAATTTTCGTTGCAGGTGCGTCCGTTTTCGGTGTATTTGCGGCAGGCTGCAATTTTTCTCACCTGAAAGGTGAAGAGCTGACAGTTATTCATCTTTCCACCCAGCAGCAAAAAGGGGAGAAGCATCTTTGGACACTTCTCCCCTTTACAGGTGTATTTACTTGCGCTTTTGGAGCATTACCCTTGCCCACCGGGCCGCGGGGGCGGCGCTCGGCAGCCTTGGACTGCACTGCGGCGCTGCGGGTCTGGGCGCGGCCCTTGGCGGCAGCGGCACGCAGACCGTTGATCTCTGCCTTGGTCAGCTCACGGTAGGTGCCGGGCTTGAGCATTCCCAGCTTCACCACGCCCTCGGCGTTGCGCTTCAGGCGCACCACCTCAAGGCCCACGGTCTCGCACATGCGGCGGATCTCGCGGTTTTTGCCCTCTTTCAGGGTCATTTCCATCACGGTGCGGCCCGGCTCGTCGGTAACAACGTTGATGGCGCAGGGCATGGTCTTGGTGCCGTCGTCCAGCACAACGCCGCTGCTCAGCTTCAGGATCTGGCTTTCATCGGCGCGGGGCTGCACGGTGACGCGGTACAGCTTGGAGATGCCGCCCGACGGATGGGTGACGGCCTGCGCAAACGCGCCGTCGTTGGTCATCAGCAGCAGGCCCTCGCTGTCCTTATCCAGACGGCCCACCGGGTACAGGCGGGCGGGGATATCGCTCACCAGCTCCATCACGGTCTTGCGGCCCAGCTCGTCGCTGGCGGTGGTCACATAGCCGCGGGGCTTGTACAGGGCCAGATAGTACAGCTGCTGATCCTTGTGGATATAGATGCGCTCGTCGTCCACGTGCAGCACGTCGCGGTTGGGGTCCATCTTGTCCCCCACTTTTACCGGGTGGCCATTGACCTTGACCCGGCCCTCGGCAATGATCTGTTCGGCGGCCCGGCGGGAGCACAGACCCTGTTCAGCCATGATCTTTGAATACGTTCTTCTGCCATAATTAAACTCCTTGTGCGCCTCCCGGCGCTCAAAATGCGCACCTCTCCCCTGCTTTGGGGTGCGGGTGCGCCTGTATCAAAACTGTGAGTTGGAAGCTCACAGTTACGGCGATAGTAGTTAGCAGGCCAGCAGGGAGCTTTCTCCGCGAACAGCGACGGGTTGCGGCACCCAGCAGCCGCTTCGCTATCGCTTGCGTCTTGCTGGCCGCGGCCCCAACGGCAACTCCCTGTTTCCGCCGCTGGCGGCGGTCGTTGCCGTTGCAGGGCTCCAGTCCCGCCCCAACGCTTGCGCGCCGGGGCCCCACCCCCAGGACATTCGCTGGAGAAACTCCCTGCCGTCCTGCCGGGATCGGCACCGGATACTCCGGCAAGATGCGCGAAGCCATGTCTAAAGTGCAGGCTGCGACTAAAATCGACAGAAAAGCCCGTCGGGAAGTGCGAGGGCTTCTTTCGCTGGTGGTCTGGCGAGCGCAGGCGGGACGGAGTGTCCGGTGCCAAGCCCCCTCCCTTACTGCTCAGCAGGAGCAGCAGGCTCTTCCTTCTTTTCGTCCTTCTTGATGAGGGCGGCAACCTTGTCCACCAGCTCCGGCAGCATGGTCAGGGCACGGTTGATGGTGTCGGCGTTGTCCGACAGCTGGATGGTGCGCACGGAGCCGTCCTTACCACGAGGAAGGCCACCGGCTGGATGTTCACACCCGCACCGGAGCCGCCGCCGAACAGGTCCTTGTTGGCGGCGTTCTTGCCGTCAAAGTCGGTGCCGCCGGAGGCAAAGCCAAAGCTCACCTTGGAAACCGGCAGGATGGTGGTGCCGTCCTCGGTGATGATGGGCTTGCCAATGATGGTGTTGGAGTCCACCATCTGGTGGATCTTCTCCATGGTAACGTTCATCAGGCCCTGAATGGGATGCTCAGCCATAAAACAGCTCTCCTTTATCGGTTTGATTCGGGCAAAGGCCCGTTGTCTGCAGATCCGGATACACGTATAGTGTACCACATTATAGGAAGATGTCCAATACTTTTTTGCGCCAGAACTCGTACAGCACCCGCACCGCCGCAAGGACGATGAACAGTGCCTGTGCGCTCACCCGGCAGGACACCCGGTCCTCCACGGTGGGCTGCCCGCTGCCAAAGTCCGGCAGGATGCGCAGCTCATCGAACTGCAGCCAGAGAAAGCGGTCCAGCACGCCCAGCACCGGGTACAGCCACGCCTGCAGCTTGCCGTAGCTGCGGGCAGCGGCGGCGGGGTCCTCCCCGCGCACACCAAGGCGCACCTGTATTTTTGTGATACGCAGCGCACCGAACACAGCTTTGGTCAAAGTGCCCGCACCTTTGAGCATGGTGCAGAGGATCTCCAGCGTGATCTTTGCTTTTTTGCGCGGCTGGGCGGGCTTGTTTGCCTTGGCGGCAGCGGCGGCGGCCTTTTTGCGGGCCTTCTCCTCTGCCTTTTTCCGCTTGCGCTCGGCCCGCCATGCGGCAAACTTTGCCTTGACCTTGCCAAAGCCCCTGGGCGGCTCCGGGTTTTCCGGTGCAGGCGGCGGCTCCGGCTTCGGGTACTGGAACACCGGGAAGGTGATGCCCAGCGCACCGGCCTTTACGGTGAGCACGCCGTGCTCCCAGCACAGGTCTGCGCAGAAGGGACACAGCAGCAACAGCACCAGTAAGATCAGCACCACCAGCAGCAGAATGCCGATCACCCGGAGGATGAACAGCAGCACTGCGCCCAGCGCGGCGAGGAATGCTCCCATGCGTTACCCCTCACTTTCCGTCGGTGATGCGTTCGTTTCCGTTTCCTGCCCGTGCACCGGCGGCAGGTCGGCCAGAGAAGAAAGGCCGAACACCCGCAAAAAGGTGTCGGTGGTGCGGAAGCTCACCGGCCTGCCCGGCAGGTCAAGGCGGCCGGCTTCCTCAATGAGGCCCTTTTCCAGCAGGCCCGACACGCTGGACGAGGAATCCACGCCGCGCACCTGCTCGATGAAGGCGCGGGACACCGGCTGGTTGTAGGCGATCACGGTCAGGGTCTCCATGGCGGCGGGGCCAAGGGGCACTGCGCGGCGGCTGTCCAGCAGGCGGCGGATGCAGTCGGCCCACTCGGTCTTGGTGGCAAGCTGCCAGCGGGTGTTCAGGTGCAGCAGGCACAGGCCGCTGTCCTCCCGGGCGTAGCGCTCCCGCAGGGCTTCCAGCGCGGCTTCCACGCTGAGCTGCGGCAGCTGCACCGCCTGGGCCAGCTTGTCGGCACCAATGGGGTCGCCGCTGGCAAACAGCATGGCTTCCACGGCTGCACGGATCTGTTTCTGGTTCATTCCTTCTCCTTATCACGTTGGATGCGGCCCCGCTGCATGGTCAGCCGGCCCTCGTCGTCCAGCTTTACGCGGCCGCCGCGCACCAGCTCCAGCAAGGCCAGAAAGGTGGCCACGTTGGTGCTGCGGGTCTGCTGGCGGCTGAACAGCTGGCTCATTTTTGCCGCTGTACCGCTGATCAGGTGCCGCAGAATGTACACCACCCGGCTCGTCACCGACACCATGGGCGCTGTGACCAGCGGCTCGAACTGCTGCTTGGTAGGCTCCCGGCGCAGCTTGGTGCGGCCGGAAAGAACGGCCCAGTCATCCGCCAGCACCTGCGGCGCATGGTGCAGGGCGTCGGTGTTATCGAACTCCATCTCCATGGGCGGACGCACAAAACCGGCGCAGCTTCGGCCTTTGACGCAAAAGCGCAGTCATGCGGCGGCACTGGTCGTACTCGATCAGCTGGCCGGTGAACTCCTGCTTCATGCGCTCGCCCTCTTCGCTGCGGGGCAAAAGCAGGTAGCTTTTCATCTCCACCAGCCGCGCGGCCATCTCGATGAAGGCGCTGGCGGCTTCCGGGTCCGGGTCGGCCCGCGCCACCGTGGCGGTGTACTGGTCGATCAGCTCCAGAATGGGGATGTTGTGCAGGTCCATCTTATGTTTGGCCACAAGCGCCAGCAATAATTCCAGCGGGCCGTCAAAATCTTCCAGATGGAAGGTCAGTTCTTCTGCCACGCTCACACCACCGTCCCAAGGCCGGCATAGTAGATGGAATACGCGATCTTATCAATGTAGCCGGTGCCCTTGCCCAGCAGCTCCACACGATGTTGTTCAGGTAGTACAGGGGGTATCCAGTGCGCCGAACCACACTGCCGCCAGCAGGGCAATCATGATATAGCGCTCGTACTTCATCAGGCCAAAGTAGATGCGCCGGGGCAGCACCACCAGCAGGATGCGGCTGCCGTCCAGCGGCGGCACCGGGATCAAGTTGAACACGGCAAGGCTCACGTTCATCAGCACAAGGTACTGCAGGAACATGGCAATGTAGATGGTGGCATCGTTCACCGGTGCCCAGTAGTACATGAGCTTCCACACCACCATGCCCACATAGGCCAGCAGCATGTTTGCCGCAGGGCCAGCCAGCGCGGTGAGGGCCATGCCCCACTTGGGGTTTTTGAAATTGCGGGGGTCGGTGGAGACGGGCTTTGCCCAGCCCACGCCCGCAAACACCATGCACAGCGTGCCCAGCAGGTCAAAGTGGGCAAAGGGGTTCAGCGAAAGCCGACCCTGCCGCTTTGCGGTGTCGTCGCCCAGCAGCCACGCCGCCAGCGCGTGGCCGCACTCGTGGAAGGGGATGGCCACCAGCGCCACCAGCGCGCGGATGAGATAATAGATGCCCTGAGAGGTCATTCGATATTCCTGCCTTTTTTCAGTATACCATATATAATACTATTTTTTGAGGTTTTAGACAAGGGGTGTCCAGACGATTTAAAATGATCTCCGCTTCGCTCTGATCATTTCATCGGAATTTTATTTTTAATTCGTGATTTGTCTACGAGTTGCGGCACCCAGCATTCGTTTTGTGCCTTGAACGGCACTCACGTCTTGCTGGCCGCTGCCCCAACAGCTTCTCCCTGTTTCCGCCACTGGCGGCGGTCGTCGCCGTTGCAGCCTGCGGGCTGCTCCAAATCACATTTTCACACAAGGGGTCGTAACAAAACAGCATCTGAGTGCATCGGGGCAGTTTTCCAAAAAAACGCAAGATTTTTTGAAAAAAGGCTTGCATTTTGCCCGGTAATCTGCTACAATAGTCGAGCTGATTATTTTGATTCCTTACTTCACTGCAGGAGGTGCAAGTACCATGGCTAAATGTGAATGCTGCGGCAAGGGTGTTGCCTTTGGTATCAAGGTTTCTCACTCTCATCGTCGTTCCAACCGTACCTGGAAGCCGAATGTCCGTCGTGTCAAGGCGGTCGTTGAGGGTTCTCCCAAGTACGTCTACGCATGCTCCCGTTGCCTGCGCGCTGGCAAAGTTACCCGCGCTGTCTAATTTGGTGTATGTGGCCGGTCACTTTGTCGAGTGGCCGGCTTTTTTTGTTGCTGTAAGGAGGCAAAACATATGGCTCTGCCCAACGATCCCATCATGCTGCTGAGCGTGGTGAACCTGAAGCTGCGTGATTTCTACAAAAACCTCGATGCTCTGTGCGAAGATCTGGATGCCGACAAGGCAGATCTGTGCGCAAAGCTCAAAGCTGTGGGCTACGAGTACGATGCCCAGCGCAACCAGTTCGTGTGATATTTCCAGAGAAAGCTTTCTTTTGATTGCCAACGACCGGCACCAACGTGCAGCGACTGCGCCCGGGCCGGTGAATATAGAAACAAGGAGTGCTTGATTTATGATCCAGGGTACCTATTACAAAGAGTGGAGCAGCGTGCTGAACCGCGAGATGGAGTTCAAGGTATACGGCAGCGCCGGTGTGCCGGTGCTGGCCCTGCCTGCCCGCGGCGGCCGCTTTTATGATTGGGAGAACAACGGCATGCCCGATGCCATTGCCCCGCTGCTGAACGAGGGCAAGGTGCAGCTGTTCTGCGCCGACAGCATTGACGGCGAGGCCGTACTGAACGGCGACATCCCGGTGCGCCGCCGCGCCGAGATGGAGGAAAAGTACTTCGTCTACCTTACCGCCGAGCTGGCTCCCCGGGTGCTGGCCCTGAACGGTGCCGCAAAGGATGCCAAGCTGTGGTGTGTGGGCATCGACCTTGGCGCTGTGCACGCCGTCAACTGCCGCCTGCGCCGTCCCAAGCTCTTTGCCGGTGCCATCGGCCTTTCCGGCATCTACGATCTGGCCCGCTTCTGGGGCAGTGAAGCCGACGATCTGGTGCTGCGCTGCTCTCCCCTGCAGTATCTGGCCGAGAACGGCATCGCCGACAAGCTGGCTCTGGCCAAGGCCGAGGAGAACAGCCTGATGCTCTGCGCCGGTCAGGGTGCCTACGAGGACGATGCCAAAGCCGACACGCAGGCGCTGGCCGATGTGCTGGCCGCACAGGGCCTGCCCGCCCACCTCGAGGTCTGGGGCGGCGATGTCTCCCACGAGTGGTACTGGTGGGGCAAGATGCTGGGCCTGTTTGTGCCGCGGATTCTGGAGAAGTAAAAGTGATTTGATAGAGGGAAGGCATTTGCAGTGCCTTCCCTCTTTTTGTTTGTATTTTTCAATTCCCTACTTGATTTATCGGGTTTGCTGTGCTATACTCATGCTGTAAGAAGTATACCCCCTATGGGTAAAGGAGATATTTTATGGACAACGAGAAAAGCCCTGCTGCTGTTGCGGCACGCCCGCCCAGCCCGAAGCTGCCACGGCTCCGGCCGTTGACGCATCCGCTGTGCCCACCGAAAGCGTCACCCCCTCCTGCTGCCGCCACAAGGACCGCACCCCGGAGGAGCACAAGGCCCTGCTGAACCGGCTCAGCCGCATCGAGGGGCAGGTGCGCGGCATCCGCGGCATGCTGGAAAAGGATGCCTACTGCGTGGACATTCTTGTGCAGGTGGCGGCGGCGAACTCGGCGCTGAACAGCTTTTTCCAAAGAGCTGCTGGCACAGCACATCTCCACCTGCGTGGCGGACGACCTGCGTGCGGGCAGCGAGGCAAAGCTGGACGAGCTGGTGAATCTGCTGCCCAAGCTCATGAAATAAGAAGCCCTTTCCTGTGCATACTCAACGTAGGAGTGATATTTTATGGAACAATACAACGTTACCGGCATGAGCTGCGCAGCCTGCTCCGCCCGGGTGGAGAAGGCCGTGAGCAAGGTGCCCGGCGTTGCCAGCTGTTCGGTAAGCCTGCTGACCAACTCCATGGGCGTGGAGGGCACCGCCAGCTCTGCCGAGATCATCAAGGCCGTGCAGGATGCCGGTTACGGTGCCAGCCCCAAGCGTGCGGGCGCGGCGGCTGCCAGCTCCACCAGCGCCGACCTTGACGCGCTGGCCGACCACGAGACCCCCAAGCTCAAGCGGCGGCTCATTGCGTCGCTGGGCTTTCTGCTGGTGCTGATGTACTTCTCCATGGGCCACATGATGTGGGGCTGGCCCCTGCCCCGCTGGTTCGACGGCAACCACATCGCCATGGGCCTTGTGCAGCTGCTGCTGGCGGGCATCGTCATGGTCATCAACCAGAAGTTCTTCATCAACGGCTTCAAGGGGCTCCTCCACGGCTCGCCCAACATGGACACGCTGGTGGCCATGGGTTCCATGGCAAGCTTTGTGTGGAGCACCTACGCCCTGTTCGCCATGACCCGCGCGCAGGTGGACGGCAACAGTGAGCTGGTCATGCACTATATGATGGAGTTCTACTTTGAGTCCGCCGCCATGATTCTGACCCTCATCACAGTGGGCAAGATGCTGGAGGCCCGCTCAAGGGCAAGACCACCGACGCGCTCAAGAGCCTGATGAAGCTTGCCCCCAAGACCGCCACCCTGCTGCGGGACGGTGCCGAAGTGACCGTGCCCATCGAGCAGGTGCAGAAGGGGGACATCTTTGTGGTGCGCCCGGGCGAGAACATCCCCGTGGACGGCATCGTGCTGGAAGGCACCAGCGCCGTGAACGAGAGCGCCCTGACCGGCGAGAGCATCCCCGTGGACAAGGCTGCGGGCGACAAGGTGAGCGCTGCCACCACCAACCAGTCCGGTTTCCTGCAGTGCCGGGCCACCCGCGTGGGCGAGGACACCACCCTTGCCCAGATCATCCGGATGGTCAGCGATGCCGCCGCCACCAAGGCCCCCATTGCAAAAATCGCCGATACGGTGTCCGGTTTCTTCGTGCCTGCGGTCATTACCATCGCGGTGGTCACCACCATCGTGTGGCTGCTGCTGGGCCGGGAGCTGGGCTATGCGCTGGCCCGCGGCATCTCCGTGCTGGTCATCAGCTGCCCCTGTGCACTGGGTCTGGCAACGCCGGTGGCCATCATGGTGGGCAACGGTCTGGGTGCAAAGAACGGCATCCTGTTCAAGACCGCCGCTTCGCTGGAAGCTGCAGGCCGCACCCAGATCGTGGCGCTGGACAAGACCGGCACCATCACCAGCGGTGAACCAAAAGTGACCGACATTCTGCCCGCCGAGGGCGTTTCCGAGGCGGAGCTGCTCACCCTTGCCGCCGCACTGGAGCGCAAGAGCGAGCACCCGCTGGCAAAGGCCGTGCTGGCCTGCACCGACGCGCAGAACCTCACCGCCCCCGAGGTATCCGGCTTTGCCGCCCTGCCGGGCAACGGTCTGGCCGCAAAGCTGGAGGGCGTGGAGATCTTTGGCGGCAATGCGTCCTTTATCGGCACCAAAGTCACCGTGCCCGCACAGCTGCAGGAGAAGGCCGCAGCCCTCTCCGCACAGGGCAAAACGCCCCTGTTCTTCGGCGGAGCAGGCCATCTGCTGGGCATCATCGCGGTGGCCGATACCATCAAGGAGGACAGCCCCCGCGCCATCTGGGAGCTGCAGGCCATGGGCATCCGCGTGGTCATGCTCACCGGTGACAACCAGCGCACTGCCGACGCCATTGGCAGGCAGGCCGGTGTGGACGAGGTGATCGCAGGTGTGCTGCCCGACGGCAAGGAAGCGGTCATTCGCCAGCTGCAGGCATCCGGCAAGGTGGCCATGGTGGGCGACGGCATCAACGATGCCCCGGCCCTGACCCGTGCCGACACCGGCATCGCCATCGGCGCAGGCACCGACGTTGCCATCGACGCGGCGGACGTGGTGCTGATGAACTCAAGCTGTCGGACGTGCCCGCCGCCATCCGCCTGAGCCGTGCTGCCCTGCGCAACATCCACGAAAACCTGTTCTGGGCGTTCATCTACAACATCATCGGCATCCCGCTGGCCGCAGGCGTGTTCATCCCCTTCGGCCTGACCCTGAACCCCATGTTCGGTGCTGCTGCCATGAGCCTTTCCAGCTTCTGCGTGGTAAGCAACGCCCTGCGCCTGAACCTGTTCGACGTGCACAGCACAAAGCAAAAAAAAAAAAACAAAAAATGCTGCTTCCCTGCCCGCTGTCTCCGCACAGCCCGCAGCGGTTGCGAATAAAGAGAGTACCAAGGAGGACACTGCTATGAAAAAGACCCTGAAAGTGGAAGGCATGATGTGCGGCCACTGCGAAGCCCGCGTGAAGAAGGCTCTGGAAGCCCTGCCTGAGGTGGACGAGGCCGTGGTGAGCCACGAGGCCGGCACCGCCATCGTCACCCTGAACGCCGAGGTTGCCGACGACGTGCTGAAGAAGGCCGTTGAGGATCAGGACTACCCTGTGACCGGCATCCAGTAAACCGCCGCTGAATACTCCCCATCAAATGGAAAGGCCGCTGCATGTGAACGCAGCGGCCTTTTGCATTGGGTTATGCTGTTTTCTTCACAGGAACGCTGTTTTCGTACAGCTCATGCGGGTGCGATATCCTGCCCCTCTTCCCACTCGATGCCAATACCGCCCGGCAGCAGATGCACGGTAGCAAAGTAACGCTCATCCTGCAGCTTGCCGTACCACGAGCCGGTGGCATAAGGGCTGCATCAAACAGCTTTACCTCGCCCGTCTCATAATAAAGGCAGAGCTTCAGCGGTTTTACGGGTTCCACCTTTGTCAGCTTCGGCTGTAACATCCAGAATCACTCCTTACTTCAGCGGGTCGATGCGGAAGAACTGTTCACCATTGCTCAGCAGCTTCCAGTTGGCTTCCAGATCCTCATGATGGATCACGATCCATGCCTCCAGCAGTTTCAGCTTGTTCTTCGGAAAGCTGCCTTCCAGAACCGTACCGTCCAGCGCAACCACGATCTCTTCACCGGAATATTCTGCGTGGATATGCGGCATATTATGCTTTCCACCCTGTTCGCGGTACATTCTGACAATGATGCCGTAAAAATGCTCAGTACCGGCAATTGCACCACTTCCCTTCTCAGTGTCATTTTAACATACAGCTGGTGTGTTTTCAAGATTGCTGCAGCGCATTTCCCCATTTTCCTGTGCATTTTCACCCCGGAAGCTGTGGCTTTTGCGCAAAACTATTTGTTGACACGTTGTTTTTCAGAGTTATACTTATAGCAACAACATTTGGTTTTGCTTCCAGTTATAAACCACAGCGAAAGGAGAAATGTATTTTGGGAGTATCCATTCAGGACCGCACAGACTTTCTGAACATGCTGGATGCCTGCAGGACCGAGCAGCAGCTGTTCAGCCGCCTGACCTTTGCGGTAATGTTCCACCAGACCGACCCGGATGCACGGGAAGACCTGCTGGACGACGCGGCGCAGCCTGCAAATGCAGCTGCCCGCCGTCAATTACAAGATCGATCAATGGCTCAACACCTGCAAGCAGGCGTGGCAGGCCGACCCCGCAGCCTTTATGGCAGCCGTGAACGCGGACGCAAAGCAGCGCAAGCTTGCGCTGGAGGGCAGCGCGGTGCAGCCCGGACTGCTGGCCGATGTGCCCATGCAGAGCGTGGCGTGGCTGGTGCCGCAGCTGCTGCCGCTGGGCGAAGTGTCGCTGCTGGGTGCCGACGGCGGCACCGGCAAGGGCATCTGGCAGGCACAGCTCATTGCCTATGTGACGGCGGGCAAGACCTCCGGCTTTTTTCCGCTGCCGCCGCAGCAGACCGGCAAGGTGCTGCTGCTTGCGGGCGAGGACGACCCCGGCAAGGTGCTCAAGGCCCGTCTGCTGGCGGCCGGGGCCGACATGAACCGGGTGCTGGTGCTGACTGCCGACGACTACTTTGGCAAGACCGGCCAGCCCCTTACCCTCAAGGATCAGGCACTGGCGGATTTTGCCGCCAAGGCCGGACCGCTGCTGCTCATCGTGGACCCGCTGCAGAGCTTTCTGCCCTCCGATGTGGAGATGGCAAGCCGCAACCAGATGCGCAGTGCCCTGCTGCCGCTGCGCGCCATTGCCGCAAAGCAGGGCTGCGCGGTGCTCATCGTGATGCACTCCAACAAAAAGCAGGGCGTTTCCGGCCGCGCACGTCTGGCCGACAGCTCGGATATCTGGGACATGGCCCGCAGCGTGCTGATGATGGGCCGCGCCAAGAACGACGGCAAAATTTATCTCAGCCACGAGAAAAACAGCTACGCCCGCCCCCAGCAGACGGTGCTGCTGCACATCGACGATGTGGAGGTGGAGGGCGTAAAGACCGCGCGGGCCGTGTTTGACGGCTACACCGACAAGAAGGATGCCGACTTCATTGAGGAGCGGCGGGTACGCACGGCGGAGACCCGGCAGGACACCCGCAGCGCCATCCTGAACGTTCTGTCCGAGAGCCGCCTTGGGTCGATGCCCAGCAACGAGCTGCGCGCCGCCGTCCTGCGGGAGGTCGGGTGCAGTGACAGTACATACAACCGTGTGTACAGTGAGCTTGTAAAATCCGGTGAGATCGCAAAGCACCAGATCAATCAGGGCGGCAACGTACGCAGTTGGTTCACTGCCATGCCCTACCGTGGAGAAACAAGTGACAAAGTGGCGAAATTATAACGCATCTATGTTTATAATTGTCTGTTTGTCAATTTGACAAAGTGACCCTTGCTGACAAAGTGACTCTGTTTGCCACGCTGTTGTCAGTTTATCAGCTTGACAAAGTATCTTTTTTCACGCTCATTCGTCAAAAATCAGTCACTTGCTCAGATAACGCTCCTACAGTAGCACCTGATAAAGTTCCCTGAAACCAAGGGCTGTGGGCTGGGAGTTTCTCCAGCGAATGTCCTGGGGGTGGGGCCCCGGCGCGCAAGCGTTGGGGCGGGACTGGAGTCCTGCAACGGCAACGACCGCCGCCAGCGGCGGAAACAGGAGTTGCTGTTGGCCGCGGCCAGCAAGACGCAAGCGATAGCGAAGCGGCTGCTGGGTGCCGCAACCCGTCGCTGTTCGCGGAGAAAGCTCCCAGCACGCAGGCCGCACCTTAACGTGCCAACTCCTCCACCGTGATGCAGCACACGGCAAAGGCCAGCAGGGCGCAGTCCAGCGGCACGCGGCGCAGCACCACCACCCGTTCGGTCAGGGTGGTAAAGGTCTGCACGGCCTGCACCGGCACGGTGCTGCCCAGCCAGAACAGCGCCACCGAAAGCGGCAGATGCACCGCCCGCGCTGCCAGCAAAGGCCGCAGCGAGATCTCGGCCGGGCAGATGGTGCGCACCTGCAAAAGCACCGACACCCCCTGCACACTGAGCGCCGCACAGCACAGCGTGCTGGCCCACAGCCCGGTGCGGGCAGCCTGATCGCAGCCGGAACACACTTCCAGCAGCATGGCGGGCAGCGCCGCCCACGGCTGTGGCAGCAATGCCCCGCACCCTGCCGCCAGCAGCCGGAAGTACAGCACAAAGCCGCAGAGCTTCAGGTAGGTCACTGCCGCCTGCGCGATCACCGCGTCCAGTGCGGGCAGCGGAATGGTTTTCCCCTGCGCGGGTGGAGCCTGCCCGGCCCCGCCCTGCATCCGGCACAGCAGCGCCGCCGTGAGGTATCCCGCCAGCAGCTGGGCCGCAAACAGCCGCACCCCCACCGCGCGGCTGCCCAGCATCTGCTGCCCTACCGTGAGGATGACAAAGGACGGCCCGCTGCACACACAGGCGGGCAGCAGCGCCGAGGCCTGCCGGGAGGTGAGCTGACCGGTGCGCACGGCTTCGGACGCAGCCACCGCCGCCGGTGCAAAGCCCCCCAAGGCCCCAATGAGCAGCACGCCGCCCGCACCCTTTGCCCGGATGCCCATGAGCCGCGCCGCAGGCCGGAACACAAAGCCCAGCCACTGCCCGGCCCCGCAGCCTGCCGCCAGCGCCGATACGATGAGGAACGGAAACAGCGATACCAGCAGCGGCCCGCCGCACAGCCGCAGCCCCGCCTGCAGGGCATCGGCACAGCGCTGCGGCGCGGCAAACACCAGAAACGCCGTGTACCCTGCCAGCGCCAGCAGCAGCACGCCCCGCCGGAAATTCCAGCTTCGATTCATAACTCAGCCCTCCGCATCCATATATATGTAGCAGCGCGCCGCGGGCAGAACTGCGGGATGGGAGGGAATGGGATGTGTGCCAAGCGCAAAAAGCGGCTTTTGCCGCAAAGCTGGCTGGCCCTGCTGTTCCGTCAGCCGCCGCAGGGCTTTTACCACGCCCCTGCCGTCTACCTGAGCGGGGGCCGCATGGAGGTGGAGCACTTTTGCCGCATCCTGGCCTACAGCCCCGACCGGCTGTGCCTGCAGATGCCCCATGGCCGGTTGACCATCTACGGCGATGGGCTGAAGATCGTCACCCTTACCGCCAGCCGCCTGACCCTGCGGGGGCGGTTCGTGCGCACGGACTTTGCGGATGACTAGGAGGTGCCCATGGAACCGGTAAGCCTTTGGGCCGCGGTGGAGTTCACCGCATGCAATGGCAGCACCGAAGCCCTGCTTACCGCTGCCGCCCGGGCCGGGCTGCATCCCTATGGGGTAACGGCCCTGCCGGGAGGGTTTGGCGGGCGGTGCGCCGCGTGGCAGTACCCGCGCCTTGCCGCGCTGGCCCGCAAGCACCGGGTGCGGCTGCGCATCCGCCGGAAGCTGGGGCTGTATTTCCGTCTGCGCCCCTTGCTGCGCCGGGCCGGGCTTTGGGCGGGGCTGGCGGTGTTTGTGCCGCTGCTGCTCTTTGCACAGCAGTTCGTCTGGTATGCGGACACCTCTGCCCTCACCACCGGACAGGCTGCGCGGGCCTGCGCCGTCCTGCGGGAAGCGGGCCTGCAGCCCGGTGCGGCTGTGACCGAGGCAAAGCTCACCGCCGGGGAGTACGCCCTTTTGCACAGCGGCGAGTTCTCCTGGGCCAGCCTGAATTTTGCCAAAGGGCGGCTGGTGGTGGAAGCCGCCGCGGCCAGGCCCAAGCCGGACATTGCCGCCGGAACGCTGCACGGCATCCGGGCCAGATGCGGCGGCACTGTTCTGCGCACGAACCTTACCAGCGGCACCATGCTGGTGCAGCCGGGCCAGCAGGTGGAAGCCGGGCAGGGCCTCATTGGCACAGCCCGCGCCGAGCGGGACGGCACCCTGATCTTTGCGCCCGCCGCCGGAACGGTGGTTGCGCAGTTTGAGTGGAGCGACACCCGCACCGTGCCCTTGGAAGAGACGGTGCAGCAGTACACCGGCGCGTGCACCCGCGCATACCGGGTGACAGCGTTCGGGCACACCTTCCCCCTGCCCGCCGCGCCTGCGCCGGAACATGCGGCGGTGATCCTCCGGCACTTTCAGCCGGAGGTGCCGCTGCTGGGCCTTGCCCTGCCCTGCTCTGTGGAGGAGACCTGCCGCTATGTGCAGCAGCCGGAAACGCTGCACCGCACCGAAGCGCAGGCCGCCGCGCTGGCCCGGCTGCAAAGCCTGCAGGCGCTGTACGCCGCATGGCCGGACGCGGAGCACATCGCCCGCAAAGAGGACTGCACCGTGAACGGCAATGTACTGGACTATACCGTTACCTACACCGTGGCAGCGGACATCTGCGGGTGAAAGGATTCCCGTTGTAATTCGTCAAAAGTATGCTAAACTAAAAACGCCACCCCAAAGGGTGGCGTTAAGGTGCTATCTGCAAGCGCAGGTGGTCATGCTTCCCTCCGGCAAGCGTCCGGGGGACGTAAAAGCTTATTGTTTGTTCCCCCGTTCGCAAACGCGGAAGGGGGGATGCATCATGGTGTTGAACGATGTTCTGCAGCTGTTCGTCATTGTTGGCGGCACAGTTGGAATTACATTTCAGATCGCATGGGCAATCTTCAAAGAGATCCATAACAATAAGAAATGACCGCCCCAGACTCTCAAACCTGAGCGGTCATTCTTATTGACTCCTTAGCCGAAGGGAAGCTGACCATTGCGGACAGCGCCTTTTCTGTTTGTAGTATAGTTGTTTTTTAGCGGTTTGTCAAGTCCCCTGCTCTGCAGCGGCACGCTCCGCCGCCTGCGCGTCGTACTCGGCAAGCAGGTCGTTGAGGTCGTACTGTACTTGCTGTGGCAGAAGTGGCACACCACCTCGCAGGCGGGTCCTCGTCGCGCATCCTCACCAGCTCCTTGCGGCCAAGGCTGAACAGCATCTCCTTGGTGCGCTCGGCGCTGCAGTCGCACTGTTAGTGCACATCGCGCTCGTCCAGCACGTTGGTTCAAAACCGCCAGCGCCAGCTGCATCATGTCCTCGGGGGTCTTGCCCTCGTGCAGCAGGGTGGTGACGGACGGCATGGCCGCGATATTCTTTTCCAGCTGATCGATCTCCGCATCGGTGGCACCGGGCAGCAGCTGCACCATAAAGCCGCCTGCGCACAGGATGGACAGGTCCTTGTCCACCAGTACGCCCAGCGCCATGACGGTGGGCACCTGCTCGCTGTAGGCGTAGTAGGCGGTCAGGTCCTCGGCGATCTCGCCGGAGACCAGCGGCACCTGCCCCACGGTAGGCCTTCTGCAGGCGGTTATCCCGGATGACGGTGAGCACACCGTCTTTGCCCACAGCGCCGCCCACATCCAGGTGGCCGTTCGGCTTTGCGGGCAGCTCCACCAAGGGTGGTCGATGCAGCCCTTCACGTTGCCGGTGCCGTCGGTGCAGGCAATGACCACGCCCGCCGGGCCGCCGCCGGACACACGCAGGGTGATCTGGTCACGGTCGTCCTTGAGCATGGAGCCCATCAGGGCCGCGCCGGTGAGCAGACGGCCCAGTGCCGCGCTGCAGGTGGCGCTGGTGGTGTGCAGCTTTTCGGCCTTGCGGACGATCTGGGTGGAATCCACGCCGCAGAACACGACCCCGCCGTTCTCCGACAGGCCGCGGATCAGATTTGCCATAAAGTTATCCCTCCAATTGTGTATACTGCTTGACTGCGCAGAAGAAATAGCGCTGGCTGTCCTCGGTCAGCGGGCCGAAGGTCTCGCCGTCGCAGACGCTTTCCAGCGCAAAGCCGTGCTTTTCCAGCGCGGTGCGGATGGTGTCAAGGTCATAGGTGTACTCGCAGAACTGCTCGTGGAAGTGCTCACCGGTCTCGTGGTAGTCGATGTCCACGGTGATCTCCACGCGGCGGTTGGCGGCATCGTAGTGGTTGCGCCACACAGGCGGCATCCTCTTCCTCAAAGGTGAACGCGTTGTCGCCCAGCACGTTCCGGTGCTTGTAGGGCGTGTTCATATCGAACAGGAACACCCCGCCCTTCTCCATGAAAAAGCCCGCGTTGGCAATGGCGGTGTCCAGGTCCGGGATGTGGTTGAAGGTGTCAAAGGTGGACACCGCGCCCCGGATGGTGCCGTACAGATCCAGCTTGAGCAGGTCCTGCCGGAGCAGCAGCAGCCTGCCGGAAAGGCCCAGCTGTTCGGCCTTATCGCGCACAACGCAGAGCATCTCCTCGGACTGGTCAATGCCGATCATATCATAGCCCGCCTGCGTGAGCATCAACGTCAGCTCACCGGTGCCGCAGCCAAGGTCGGCAAGGATGCCGTCGTGGATGCCGTGCTCCTTGAGCTTTGCATGGATGTGGGCATACAGGGCATCGTAATCGGCCTCGCCGTTGAATTCATCGTAGAAATAGGCAAATTCGTTGTAGGCCATGGTTTACTCCGCTTCCTGTTCCCCGGCCACAGCGGCATTGAGCACCGCCTGCAGCTCCGGGATGCCGTAGCCGTTCTCGCCGCTGGTCAGCACCACCTTCTGGCAGCCATAGGGGCGGCAGAGGTTCTCAAAGTCTTCCAGCGTCTTGGCCAGCTGGCTCTTTTTGAGCTTGTCGGCCTTGGTCAGGGCCACCACGTAGGGGATCTGGTGATAGTGCAGGTAGCGCAGCATCTGCTCATCGTCGGCGCTGGGGGCGTGGCGGCAGTCCAGCAGCTGCACCAGCAGGGTGTGGTGGCGGGGTGCTTCAAAGTAGCTGTTGATGAGGTCGTCCCAGCGCTCACGGTCGGCGTTGCTCACCTTGGCGTAGCCGTAGCCGGGCAGGTCCACAAAGTAGCAGTCGTCCACTGAATAGAAATTGATGGTAGCCGTTTTGCCCGGCGTACTGGACACGCGGGCAAGGTTTTTGCGGCTGCACAGCTTATTGATGAGGCTGGATTTGCCCACGTTGGACCGCCCCGAAAAGCTCAGCTCCGGGCGGTCGCTCTCGGGCAGCTGGCTGGAAATGCCGTAGCTGGCAATGAAATCAGCTTTGTTGTAATTCATGGAGCTTTCCTTTCTTGTGGTACGTCAAACCCTCTCAGTCTCGTCACTTCGTTCCTCGCCAGCTCCCCCGAAGGGGGAGCTCTTTCATCTGGTGGAAAACATCCCTTAAGCCCCTTCGGGGGAGCTGGCACCGCAAGCCGTGACTGCGAGGGTTTCTATTGTTCTCAGCACACCGCGCCGGGCGGGCTTTTCTGCGGTGGCGGCACAATGGCGGCGTCTGCCGCCTTTTCTTTGCATGGGTGCGGCTGGGAGCCTTGGCCTTCTTTGCGTTCTGGGGCTTGAGCAGGGCCGCGTTCAGCACCTGTGTCAGGCTCTGCATGGGCAGGAAGGTGAGGTTCTTCTTCACCTCGTCGTCCACCTCATACAGGTCGGGTTCGTTGTCCTTGGGGATGAGCACCGTTTTCATGCCCTCGCGGTAGGCCGCCATGCTCTTTTCCCGCAGGCCGCCGATGGGCAGCACGTTGCCGTGCAGGGTGATCTCGCCGGTCATGGCCACATCACCGCGCACCGGGATGCCGGACAGGCAGGACACCAGCGCCGTGGTCAGGGTGACACCGGCAGAAGGGCCGTCCTTGGGCACTGCGCCCTCCGGGGCGTGGATGTGCAGGTCGCACTTCTTGAGCTTTTCCGGGTCGATGCCGTACTCGGCGGCGTGCACGCGCACCCACGTAACGGCCAGCTGAGCGCTCTCCTTCATCACGTCGCCCAGCGAACCGGTGACGGTGATCTTGCCGCTGCCGTTGTCCATCACCTGCACCTCGATGGGCAGGGTCTCGCCGCCCACGCTGGTCCATGCCAGACCGTTGGCGATGCCCACCGCGTTGGTGCGGTTGAGGAAGTCGGGCTTGACAAAGCGGGGGCCAAGCAGCTGTTCCAGCATGGTGCCGGTAACGGAGACGCTTTCCACCTCGCCTGCGGCGATCTTGCGGGCGCACTTGCGCAGCACGCTGGTGATGGTGCGTTCCAGATTGCGCACACCGGCCTCGCGGGTGTAGCCGTCAATGATGCCGTACAGCGCGCTCTGGCTCAGCGTGACCTTGCCGGTCAGGCCGCAGGCCTTGAGCTGCTTGGGCAGCAGGTGCTTGCGGGCAATGTTGTATTTTTCCACGCGGGTGTAGCTGGGCAGCTCGATCACGTCCATGCGGTCGCGCAGGCGGGCCGGGGATGCTGCCCAGATCGTTGGCGGTGGTGATAAAGAGCACATGGCTCAAATCGAACGGAATATCGATGAAATGATCGTTGAAGGTGCTGTTCTGCTCCGGGTCCAGCGCTTCCAGCAGAGCTGCGGCCGGGTCGCCGCGGAAGTCGCCTGCCAGCTTGTCGATCTCGTCCAGCAGCATGAGGGGGTTCGCGCTCTTGGCAGAGATCATGGCAGTGATGATCTTGCCGGGCATCGCGCCGATGTAGGTGCGGCGGTGGCCGCGGATCTCGGCTTCATCCCGCACGCCGCCAAGGCTGATGCGCACATACTTGCGGCCCAGACTTTCGGCGATGGAGCGTGCAATACTGGTCTTGCCCACGCCCGGAGGGCCTACAAGGCAGATGATCTGTGCCTTCACGTCCGGTGCCAGCTTGCGCACGGCCAGCGTTTCCAGAATGCGGTCCTTCACCTTTTTCAGGCCGTAGTGGTCGCGGTCCAAAATCTGCTGTGCGCGGCTGATATCAAGGTCATCCACCGTAAAGGTGTTCCACGGCAGGGCCAGGCAGGCGTCCAGATAGCTGCGGATGACCGTTGCCTCCTGATTGGAGCCCTGCATCTTGGCAAGGCGGTCCACTTCCTTGAGCAGCTTCTTCTCGCTGTCCTCCGCAAGGTGCAGTTCGGTGATCCTGCGGCGGTACTCGTCGGCCTCGGCGTGGGTGTCGTCGCCCTCGCCCAGCTCGTCGCTGATGATGTGCAGCTGTTCGTGCAGGTAGTAATCGCGCTGGTTCTTGTCCATGGACTCGTTGACCTTTTCCGCGATCTCCTTTTCAATTTTCATCACCTGACACTCACGGCGCAGCATCTCGATGAGCTTTTTCAGCCGTCCGTTCAGGGTGCCCTCGTCCATCACGGCCTGCTTGTCCTCGTAGCGGAACAGCAGGTTTGCAGGCATGTACTCGCTGAGGAAGGCGGGGTCGTCGCTGGAAACGATGGCAAACACCACGTCCTTGCCAAGGCGCGGGTTCATGCCAAGGTACTCGTCAAACCCGGCCTTGAGGGCGCGCAGCAGCGCTTCGGTCTCCACGGCATCGTCGGCCTTGCCTGCGCGCACCGGGGCCGGGCGCACCTCCGAAAGCAGAAAATCGCCGCTGGCATCCAGTACACTGAGCTTTGCGCGGTACTTGCCCTCCACCAGGACCTTTACAAGGTCCCCGGAGACGCGCAGCACCTGCTTGACCTCGGCCACCACGCCGTAGCTGAACAGGTCTGCCTGCTGCGGCTCGGTGGTGTCCATGGACTTCTGTGCCACCAGAAACACGTTGGAATTATTTGCCATTGCCCACTCCACGGCGGCAATGCTCTTTTCGCGGCCCACCTCAAAGTGGACGAGATTGTTGGGGAACACCACCAGCCCCCGCAGGGCGATGGTGGGCAGATGCAGCTTTTTGCGCTCCACCTTGATGGTAACTTTTTCACTCATAGTGCAAACACCTCCCGGCTGCCGCGCACTTTCCCACGGCGGCAGCGCTGTATGCAAGAGATTTTATCTTTAAAATAGCAGGTTGTTTCCTTATTATACTGATTTCCGGCCAAAATGCAACTGTGCCGGGCCGGTCGTTGGTTTTTTCGTCAGCGTCCTTGCCCTCTCAGTCTCACCCGTTCGCCAGATTCCCTTTGTCGCTTGCGCGACATCTTCCCCGGCCGGGGAAGTCTTTCCTCAAAGGGGGAGCCTTTGGCAAAACCGGAAAGTTTACCGTACTGCCAAGGCCTCTCACTTTGGGAGAGGTGGCACGGCGTAAGCCGTGACGGAGAGGGCGAGGCCGTTAAAAACAAAGAAATTTTTAATCTTCCTTCCGTTTTTCCTGTGTACTGAAGCCCATTTTGCCAAGAGCCGGCAGCAGGGCCTTGAGGGTGATGGAGGTCAGTGCGCCCATCACAAGGCCCAGCACCAGCATGACCGGCGCATAGTAGAACGAGAGCGACGACGAGATGATCACGCCCGCGCCCAGCAGCTGGCCGATGTTGTGGGCCAGTGCGCCGCATACGGACAGGATGAACCAGGTGGGCCGCACCGGCAGCAGATAGTAGAGCACCCACATCACCAGCAGGGACAAAAGGCCGCCGCACAGCGAGAGAAGGCCCGCCGTGAAGCCGGACACCAGAAACACGAACAGCGCCTTGAGCACGTCCAGTACCAGCGCCTGCCTTGGCCCCATGAAAAACAGCGCGTACATCACCACGATGTTGGCAAGGCCCAGCTTCATGCCCGGCAAAAGGCCCGGGATGGTGAGCGTGCCCTCAATGAACGAAAGTGCCATGGCCAGCGCAAACAGCAGGCCGGAAAGGGCGATGCGGCGCGTTTTTCGTAACTGCGTCTGTTTTGGGGCATGCTGCACCCTCCTTTACTCTTCGGTCTGCTGGCTCTGCTCGTAGCTTTCCTGCTCTTCCATGGCAGCTTCCCACGCGGCAAACAGCTCTTCCTGATGGAAGCGCAGGTCGCTCAGCTCGTCGCTCTTCTGGCGCAGCAGGTCGGGGTCGTTGTACACCTCCGGGGAGTTGATCTCGTTGTCCAGCTCCACTTCGCGTGCACCGCAGGCTTCCATCTCATCCTCGCAGGCCTTGATCTTGGCCCGCAGCTCGGCGCGGCGGCGGCGCTGCTCCCTGCCGTAGCCGGTCTTGGCCGGTTCGGCGCCTTCTGCACGGCAGGAGCCGGGGCGCTGCGGCCCATCAGGGCGTCGTAGCTGGGGTAGAGGGTGGCCTTGCCGTCCTCAAGGTAGAGGATAGGACAGTCCAGACTGTTCATCAGGTGGCGGTCATGGGTGACCAGCAGCAGCGTGCCGGTGTAGGCCATGAGGGCTTCGGTAAGATTTTCGCGGGTGTAAATGTCAAGATGGTTGGTGGGCTCGTCCAGAAACAGCAGGTTGGGCCGTTCCAGCACGATCTCCGCAAAGCGCAGGCGGGCCAGCTCGCCGCCGGAAAGCGCCTCGCAGGGCTTGAACACCGTCTCGCCCCGGAAGCCCAGCTTTGCCAGATGGCTGCGCACCTCCAGCTCGGTCATGCGGGGGTACTTGTTCCAGATCACATCGATGACCCGGCCCTGCCCCAGACGGTTCTGCTGCTGGGCAAAGATGCTGGGCCGTGCGCCGGTGCCCAGCCGCACCATGCCGCCGGAGGGGCGGCGCTTGCCGTCCAGCACCTGCATCAGGGTGGACTTGCCCGCGCCGTTGGGGCCTGCGATCACCAGCCGCTGGCCGCGGCACACCGTGTAGGTAAAGGGTTCCAGCAGGGTGCGCTCCCCTATTTTGATGGTCAGGTTCTTGAGCAGCACCAGCTCGTTCCACGGTTCTACGTCATATTCAAACCGGAACTTGAGCTGGTTGGTCTCGTCCTTGGGCGCTTCGGTGATCTCCAGCTTTTCCAGCTGCCTGCGGCGGCTCTGGGCCATTTTGGTGGTGGAAGCGCGCACAAGGTTGCGGTCCACATAGTCCTGCAGCTTTTCGGCCAGTGCCACATCTGCATCGTGCTGCTTCTGGCGCAGGGCATCGGAAGCTTCCTTCTGGGGCAGGTAGGCCGAGAAGTTGCCCTTGTAGGTGGTCATGGTCTGGTAGGAGACCTCCCAGATCTTCGTACACACGTTATCGAGGAAGTAGCGGTCGTGGCTGACCACCAGCACCGCACCGGAATAGCTTTTGAGGTAGTTTTCCAGCCATTCCATGGTGGCAAAGTCCAGGTGGTTGGTTGGCTCGTCCAGAATGAGCACGTCCGGCTTTTCCAGCAGCAGCTTTGCCAGCCGCAGCCTCGTCAGCTCGCCGCCGGAGAGCACCGCAATGTTCTTCTGCCATGTATCCTGCGCAAAGCCCATGCCGGACAGCACCTTTTTGATGTTCACATCCATGTTGTAGCCGTCGGCGGCATCCACGATGTTCTGCAGCTGGTCGTGCCGGGCCAGCAGCTCCGTGTCGTCCGGCTGCGCGGCCATTTTGCGTTCCAGCACCTGCATCTGGGCCATGGCATCCAGCACAGGGGCAAAGGTGGAGCGCATCTCGCCGTAGAGATCCAGCGTAGCATCCAGCTTTGCGTTCTGTTCCAGATAGCCCAGCGTCACGCCGTGGGTCACGCTGAACTCACCTTCGTAGTCCTGGTACTCGCCGGTCAAAATCTTGAGCAGGGTGGTCTTGCCCGCGCCGTTCTGGCCCACGATGCCGATGCGGTCCTCCCGCTCGACACTGGCGGTCACATCGTGCAGCACGATCTTCTCGCCAAAGCTCTTGCCTAGTTTTTCCAAATGTATCAGCATAGTTTTATGATCCCGTTCTCCATCCGCTTATTGGCTCAGCACTGGTGGCGGCGGTTCTTCAGGCCCACATTGGCCAGCTCTTCCTGCTCCATCACCAGCGGGTACAGCTCTTTCAGGTCTGCGATCTCGTAGGTGGGCACCACCTTGCCGGGGTTCTCGGCGTGGCTGGGGTTATACCAGCAGGTGTCAAGGCCCGCATTCACGCCGCCCTGAATGTCGCTGCTCAGGCCGTCGCCCACCACCAGCACATGCTCGCGGTTCTCCACGCCAAGGGCGCGCAGGGCCGCATCAAAAATTCTGCGGTTCGGCTTTTCGCTGTCCATCTTCTCGGAGACGAACACGTCCTCCATAAAGTTCAGCACACCGCTCTCGGCCAGACGGCGGGTCTGCACCTTCTGGAAGCCGTTGGTCACAACGGCCAGCGTTGCCACCTCGGAAAGCTCCCGCAGCACATCCAGCACTTCCGGCCCCATCAGGTCCGGGTGGGTGGAGAGCTGTTCCAGATAGAAGCGGTTCATCTCGGCTCCGTCACCGGCGGCATCAATGGCCTTGAGGAAGCGGGTGAACCGCTCCGCCATGAGCTTTTCCCGCTTGATCTGGCCTTTTTCCAGCTGCCGCCACAGCTCCGAGTTGATGGTGCGGTAGGTCTGCACCGTTTCTGCGTCCGGCTCAATGCCGTAGTTCACCAGCGTTTCGGCCAGTGCCTTGCTTTCGGCTGCGTCAAAGTTCAGCAGGGTGTTGTCTGCATCGAACAGCACGCAATAATATTTTGCCATAAACCTTCCCTCTTTTCCTTCTGCCATGGCCTCAGCTGCCATGCGCTCAACAACAGGCAGAAGCCAGCCCTGCCGTAAACAGAGCTGGCTTCACATCATTCTGTTACAATTTCGTACGGTGGTACGTCCGTCTGCTCCGGGTCGTTGTCCGGGCAGGTGGTTTTGACATCACAGGGGGTGGCAGCACACTTTGCCATTTCCTCTTCCAGCGCCATTGTCCACGTTCTCCCAGTCGGTGCCGTAATCGTCCACGCTGCCGTCGGTCACGTTCTCTTCCCCGGGCAGCGCCGGGATGCGGGGTTCCTCGTAGTACATGCAACCGCCTCCCTTCCTGCCAGCCTATGCGGCACAGCAGGCCGGGGTGACAGCCTCAGGACGCGGAGTCCGTGGATGCGGACTGCTCGTTGGCGGCTTCCTTGCTGGCATTGGATTCCGAAGCCGCATGGGAGCTGCCAGAGCTGCTCTCGCTGCCGGAGCTGCTATGGGAAGCCGAGCTGCTCTCACCAGAGTCCGCGTGGGACGAGCTGGTGCTGTGGGAAGAGCTGGCTGTTCCGTTGGAAGCAGAAGCCGAGCCTGCCGGGGAAGCCGTGCTCTCACTGCTGGAAGAGCTGTGAGACGAGCTGTCGGAAGAGCTGTGAGACGAGCTGCCGGAGGTGGATGTAGCCCCGGAGGATGCCCCGGAGGTGGTGCCGGACGATGCACCGGAAGAACTGGTGCTGCCGGAAGAACTGCTGCCCGACGTGCTGCCAGAGCTGCCGGAGCTGTGAGACGAGCTGCCGGAGCTTACGCCGCTGACCGTCACATTCAGAACGTTGCTGGTAACGGTGCAGCCGTTGTAGCTTGCCACTGCGTACACCTTAAAGGTCGCATTGAGCATGGAGGGTCGATCTGCACCTTGACGGTGGTCTTGCCCGCCGCCTGCGGCACTTCCACACCGTTGGCGTACCAGCGGATGCTGTCGGCAGTGAGGTGCTTGCCGCCCAGCTTTGCGGTAAAGGTGGGAATCGCCCAGCACGGCCTTGCCGGTGCTGCTGATATGCACGGAAGCCGCTGCAAACACGGCGGTCACGTCCACGTTCTGCTTGAAGTTCGTATCGGTGCGGGTCTTCTGGGTCACACCGTCGCTCCACTTGACGAACACATAGCCGTCCTGCGGCACAGCCGTCACGCTGATGGACTGGGCGGCGCTGGTCACTTCATAGGAGAGGGATGTCTTGCCGCTGTCGCTGCCGCTGGAAAGGGTGCCGCCGGTCTTGTCCACCCGGTAGCTGGCCTGATACAGCACACCCTGCTCTTCGGAAGAGCCTGCAGCCTCCGAGCTGCTGGGTGCTGTCACCGCAGAGCTGGGGTTCGGGGTATACTCGGCGCGGGTGGGGATGTTGGCGGTGTCCGGGCGGCGGTCGTCGGTCTGGTAAGCGTGGGTGCGCAGATAGCTCAGCATGGCCTTCAGGCCCACGGGCTTCAGGTGGATATCGCCGGTCTGGTAGTAATCCTCGCGGCCATAGCCGTTGGCATCCTTCAGCGCTTCGGCGCTGTTGAGGAACTTCAGGCCCATCTGCTCACACATGGACAGCAGGGCCATGTTGAAGTCGTCGATCTTGGTCTGGTCCATGTGGGGTAGTTTGCGTGGTTTGCAGGCACCGGCGGCACCGTGTTCACGATGATGTCGGTGTAGGGGTAGCTTTCCTGAATGGCCTGCACCAGCGCGGTGTAGTTCTTGATGAACTCGTACACGCTCATGCCGGTATCGTTGGTGCCCAGCATGATGACCACGCGGCGGGGCTTCATTTTGGCCACGGCCTGCGCGATGGTGTAGGTGCTGCTGTCCTTTTTAAAGGTAACGATGCCCTCGTTCAGGGCGGCATGGGTGCCAATGCCCTCCTTGGCGCAGAACTGCTGCAGGCTGATCAGGCCGTTGGCGTACAGGCGCACCGTGTTGGAATCGCCGAGGAACAGCGTTTCCTTCTGGTAGCTCTCGCCCGCGTCGGCGGTCTCCGGCAGCAGGGCGGCAGAGGTCTCGCTGATCTGGTAGTGATCCGAGATATCCTCTTCGCCCGGCACCAGCACCTCGCTGGAGGGCTGTTCCCCCGGGGCTGCAGGGGTCTTGCCGCGCTTGAGCAGCGTCATGGTAATGGCAATGGTCAGAATGGCTGCCAGCGCGCACACACTGCACACCAGCACAGCCTGCTTCTGCATAGGAGTAAGCGATTGCTTTTCCGGTCGTGTATTTCTCATATTTCTCACCATTCACTTAGTTTCCGGCACAGGGCCTTCCGGTCATGCCTGTCCGTTCAGGATCTGGTCTGCAAGGCTGGCGCAGCTTTCGGCCAGCAGCACCGGGTGGAAGGGTTCCAGCTCTTCCCTGCTGCCGTAGCCGTACAGCGCACCGGCGGCATCCAGCCCGCAGTCCGCAGCGCCGCGCATGTCGTCGTTGCGGTCGCCCACCATCAGCACCCGCCTGCCCTGCATCATGGGCTGGGCCAGCACATGGCGCACCACGTCGGTCTTGGTGTCGCGGCTCTCGTCCATGGACGCGCCGCCAATAAAATCAAAATAGCCTGCAAGGCCCTTTTCTTCAGAATGGGCGTAACGACCTGCGTGGGCTTGGAGGTAGCGGTGCACAGCACAAGGCCCGCGTCCTTCAGGCGCTGCAGCATCTCTGCTGCACCGGGGTAGGCGGCGCACTCGTGGCTGCCCTTGACGGCGTAGCTGTCGCGGTACAGGTCGGTGGCCTTTTCAATGAGGGCCGGGTCGGTAAAGTGCTCACCAAAGCTCTTGCGCAGCGGCGGGCCAAGGTAGCGGCGCAGGTTCACATTTGTGGTGTCCACGCCCATCTTGGCAAAGACTTCTTTTAATGTATTTATGATACCGGGAGCGGAATCGATCAGGGTCCCGTCCACATCAAACAGGATCGCATCGTAGTTCAGCAATTTGTAAATTTCCTCACTTTCATGGTGATACATTGTATAGTATAGCACAGAATCCCGTTATCAGCAATTCCAACAAATGGTTTTTACAAAAATTATGCATTCAAGCAGAGAAAAGGCCCGCCCGGCATCCGGACAGGCCTTTCCACATCTTCTTACTTCGCTGCGGCATCCGCAGGCGGATAGTACAGGTTGTTGGAGACGAACTCCAGCTTATCCTTGAGCACCAGCTCCAGGTTTGCCACGGCGTGCACCATGTTGGTGGCCGAATCGTTTACTTCCAGCAGCTTGCACAGGTCCAGACCGTCCAGTTTCATGGCGGCGTCCATCTTCCGGCTCTCGGCACACAGGATGTGGCTCAGGGCATTTTCCTGCAGAGCGATGCTCTCCACAAGGTCAACGACCGCCTGTTCCAGCGTCACCTTGGGCAGGCAGGGGCAGGGGCAGCGGGTGGTATCGATACAGTTCTCAGCAGACATGATAAAACCTTCCTTTCGTTCATCCGGTCAGGGGCGGTGTACGCCCCATTCTATGTCTGCCGGGTACGTCGGTGTTACTCCTGCTTTTTCGGGTTCTGGATGCCGCGCACCTTTTCAATGGTCTCGCGGTAGCCGCCGGAGCCGTACTGGATGCAGCGGTTGATGCGGCTGATGGTGGCCGTGCTGATCTCCACTGCCTTCACGATCTGATCGTAGGTTCTGCCGTCCAGCAGCATCTTTGCCGCTTCCAGCCGCTGCGCCATATCCGAGATCTCCTTTACAGTGCACAGGTCTTCAAAGAAGTTGTAGCACTCCTCCCGCGTTTCCAGACTGAGGATGGCATCGAACAGTGCATCGGTGGTCTGGTTTCTTCTGGAATTTTTATCTGACATGAATGTTCTCCTTGCCGCCGCAGCGGACTGTCCGGTTTTGGGAGCGTTCCCTCTTTTAAATGTTTCGGAAATGTTCAGGTTCTTTCTTGCATCACCACTTTAGCACATCAAAGTGTGAAAGTCAAGCCCTTGGTGTGAACTCTTTTCATTCGTTGGTGTGTATAGTTTTTTCTTCGTTTCACGCATGAACAAAAATCACCTAAAAATTATTGCAGAACGCTTTTCTGAATTAGTGTATCCTCCGAACTTGTGCCAAGGATATTGACAATTTGTGAATTCCGCACTAAAATACGGACAATCATTCGGCAAATGCGATGAACAGGACATGATTCTTTGCAGCACCCTCTCCCAGAGAGCCGCCCATCTGATGCAAGGGCAGCAGTCAGGAGCAAAGTGTTCTCCCCTGCGAGCAGCCTGTGTGAACAAAGGCGCTGACCCCGCCTTCCAGTAATGCATGGCCGTTTTGCCCACGTTACGGGGCTGCGTATGTATGTACGCTGGGAGTGGCTGCCCTGTGCAGCAAACGAAGTGGTATCGCGGAGTATTCCATACACGATGTGCAGTGTATGTGAAGGCCTTCGTCTTCGATGGTTCGTCCCAAACGGAACGAACGCAGGAAGACGGGGCCTTTTTTACACCCTGTCGCCCCCATGCCGCTGACATTTGCCGGATGCCAAAAAAGGAAAGAGGTAAAAACAATGAATACGCTGGTCATCGTATTGATCGCAGCCGTGTGTCTGTTTGGCGCTTATATGCTTTACGGCCGCTGGCTGGCAAACAAGTGGGGCATCGACCCCTCTGCCAAGACCCCGGCAGTTGTCCATGAGGACGGCCGGGACTACGTTCCCACCGACGGCTGGACCGTGTTTGCACACCAGTTCAGCTCCATTGCCGGTGCAGGCCCTGTTACCGGTGCGATCCAGGCCGCTGCGTTCGGCTGGCTGCCGGTGCTGCTGTGGGTGCTGCTGGGCGGCATCTTCTTCGGTGCCGTCACCGACTTCGGCGCTCTGTATGCTTCCGTTAAGAACGACGGCAAGAGCATGGGCATGCTGATCGAAAAGTACATCGGCAAGACCGGCCGCAAGCTGTTCCTGCTGTTCTGCTGGCTGTTCTGCGGCATCGTCATTGCCGCCTTTGCCGACATGGTGGCCGGCACCTTCAATGCCTACGGTGCTGACGGTGCTCTGGTGGAGGCTGCCCAGACCAACGGTGCTGCCGGCATGGTCTCCATCATGTTCATGGTGTTCGCCGTGGTCTTTGGCCTGCTGCAGAAGAACCTGCACTTCACCGGCTGGAAAGAGAATGTGATCAGCATCGTATTCATCGTGCTGTCCTTTGTGGTGGGTGCAAACTTCCCCATCATTCTGGGCAAGGCTGCATGGAGCTACATCACCTTTGTGTACATTTTTTTTGCCGCTGTCCTGCCTATGTGGCTGCTGAAGCAGCCCTCGTGACCACATGACCACCTTTATGTTCGTGGCCATGATCGTGGGTGCTGTTCTGGGCCTGATCGTCAACCATCCCGTCATGAACCTGCCGGTGTTCACCGGCTTTACCAACGCCAAGCTGGGCACCATGTTCCCCATCCTGTTCGTTACCGTTGCCTGCGGCGCTGTTTCCGGTTTCCACAGTCTGGTGTCTTCCGGCACCTCCTCCAAGACCGTTACCAATGAGAAGGATATGCTGAAGGTCGGCTACGGCGCCATGGTGCTGGAAAGCCTGCTGGCTGTCATCGCCCTGTGCGTGGCCGGTGCTTCTGCTGCTGCAGACGGCACCCCCGCAGACGGCACTCCGTTCCAGATCTTCAGCCGCGGCGTTGCCAGCTTCTTCGTGGGCTTCGGTCTGGACCAGCACTTTGCCTCTGTGTTTATGACCATGTGTGTTTCCGCACTGGCGCTGACCAGTCTGGACGCAGTTGCGCGTATCGGCCGCATGAGCTTTCAGGAGCTGTTCTCCGTCGATGACATGGAGCATGCTGAGGGCTGGCGCAAGCTGCTGTGCAACGTGTACTTCTCCACCTTCCTGACTCTGGCTTTCGGCTTCCTGCTGACCAAGATCGGCTATGCCAACATCTGGCCGCTGTTCGGTTCCGCCAACCAGCTGCTGAGCGCTCTGGTGCTGGCCACCCTGTGCGTATTCCTCAAGGTTACCGGCCGCAGCAACAAGATGATCTTCCCGCCGCTGATCATCATGCTGTGTGTTACCTTCACCGCGCTGGTGCAGCGCCTGATCGCCATGGTCAAGGCCATCAGCAATGCCGCTGCTGTCACCATCCCCGCTGGCGAGACCACTTGGGGTGCTGTGTTCATTGCAAACGGCCTGCAGCTGATCCTGGCCGTGCTGCTGATCGTTCTGGGCCTGAACATCGTGTTCCACTCCTTCAAGGCCTATAAGAATGCTGAGCAAAACAGCGAAGCAAAGGTCTGAGTTTCAGATCCTGCTGAACTGAATCTGTAAATGCAAACTGCCGCTGACGGCGTAAAACCGTCAGCGGCAGTTTTGTTGCTGTAGCTTCTATGATTTGAAATGGCCTCCGCGTGCGCTCTGGCCATAAGCAGAGGAAAATTTATTTGATATTGTGGTTTGGAAACGACTGCGGTCGTTTCCAAACCATTTTTTCACAGAAAGAGTCCCAAAGATAAAATGCATAGTCACCACAAAATGCAGTGTACGGTCACGACCTTTCCCGTGAAAAAGCAAACCAGCAAAGCCCGCAGGCTTTGCTGGTTTGCAAATATAAAAATAATACTTCCGCTAAAAATAGCCATAGCGCACGCGGCGGCTATTCTAAATCAAAAATCAAACGTTCGTTTCTTCCCACGTTTGGAGGACCGCCATCTGCACCGGGGTATGGAACCAGTGTTCCCCGCCCTCCATGATCGTCAGATGCGCCCCGCTTTCCTGACGGAAGCGCTCGATCATGGTGCGGCTGGTCAGGGCATCCCTGTCACCATACAGCACCTGCGTGCGGCCATGCCAGTGCAGCGGATGTTCCCGCACCCAGCACAGATACGGCCATGAGAGGGTCTCCCCAAGATCCGTGGGGATCTCCCCTGCCCGGTGCAGCTGTTCCTCGGTCACATGGGCATATTGCATCATATTCGTGATGAGCTTCCATATCCACCACCGGAGAGACCAGCAGGGCCTGTTCCGGCGCGTCTCCCTGCAGCGCCTGCATGGCAAGCCACGCGCCGATGCTCACGCCATACAGCCGGATATGCGCCCACACCGGCTTCATGCGGGCATATACGGCTTCTATCTCCGGCACAGCCACCCACGGCAGAAGCCGCTCAGGGCTGTTTTTCCGTGCGCCATGCTCGGGCAGGTCGATAGCCAGCACCTGCCAACCTGCTTCACAGGCTGTAGCGGCAAAACGTTCTGCTTCTTCCTTGCAGCCGTTCTTACCATGGAGATAGAGGTAAACATTCCGGCTCCGGCTGCCGTACAGAATGGCAGGGATGCCCGCAAGAGTCATGATTTGTTTTTTCATAAGGGATTCTCCTTATCCGATCATGCTCTCCATTCGGAGAGACGTTTTGTTTACACTGCGCATTGCTTTTCGTCCTCCCTTCTTTCCGTTTTCTCTATGATAGCACATCCGCCCGCCAAACACAAACAAAAAAGGAGCCGCAGTGCCCTGTTACGGGTACTGCAGCTCCCAATTCAACTTTGGAAGTTAAATTACTTCACCATGCTTGCAACTTCAGCAGCGAAGTCGTCAGCACGCTTCTCCAGGCCTTCGCCCTTCTGGAAGCGGGTGAACTTGACGATCTTGATGTCGCCGCCCAGATCCTTAGCGACCTTAGCGGTGTACTGAGCAACGGTCAGGTCGCTGTCCTTGACGAACTCCTGATCGACCAGGCAGTTCTCCTTGAAGAACTTCTTGATCTTGCCCTCGATCATCTTCTGCTTCACAGCCTCGGGCTTGTTAGCGGTCTTGGGATCGCCAGCCATCTGAGCCAGCATGATCTCCTTCTCCTTGGCCACGACCTCAGCGGGGACAGAAGCCTCATCGACATAGCCGGGGTTAGCAGCTGCGACCTGCATGGCGATGTCCTTGCCGTAGGTAACGAACTCGTCCTTAGCCTCGATGCCGTTGGTGGTCTCGAAGTTGACCAGAATGCCGTGGGTGCCGCCACCGTGGACGTATGCAGAGCAAACGCCCTCGTAACGGACGAAGCGGCGAACCTTGATGTTCTCCTTGATGACCAGGATCAGGTTCTTCAGAGCCTCGTCCACGGTCTCGCCGTTCTCGGTCTTGCAAGCCATCAGAGCCTCAACATCAGCAGGGTTCTGCTTCATGATGACCTGAGTAGCCTCCTTGACGAAAGCAACGAACTTGTCGTTCTTGGCAACGAAGTCGGTCTCAGCGTTGACCTCGATGACAACACCCACCTTGCACTGGGGGCAGTAGTCAGCGTAGACCATGCCCTCGGCAGCGGTACGGCTTGCCTTCTTGGCAGCGGTAGCCAGACCACGCTCACGCAGGATCTCGATTGCCTTCTCGAAGTTGCCGTCAGCCTCGGTCAAAGCCTTCTTGCACTCCATCATGCCGCAGTCGGTCTGCTTGCGCAGTTCCATAACGTCCTTTGCAGAAATAGCCATTTTCGTATTCTCCCTTACACGTTATTTTGTTGTTTGTGGGATGGGAAATCAGGCGTTTGCTGCATCCTCAGCGGGAGCGGCCTCCTGGTTGCCCTGCTTGCCTTCCAGCACAGCGTCAGCCATAGCGCCAGCGATCAGCTTGACAGCGCGGATCGCGTCGTCGTTGCCGGGGATCACGTAATCGATCTCGTCGGGGTTGCAGTTGGTATCAACGATAGCCACGATGGGGATGTGCAGCTTGCGGGCCTCAGCAACAGCGATGCGCTCCTTGTGAGGATCAACGATGAACATAGCCTTCGGCAGGGTCTTCATGTTCTTGACACCGCCCAGGTACTTGTCCAGCTTCTCCATCTCCAGCTCCAGCTTGGCAACTTCCTTCTTGGGCAGCAGCTCGAAGGTGCCGTTCTCCTTCATCTTAGCCAGCTGATCCATACGGTCGATGCGCTTGCGGATGGTGCGGAAGTTGGTCAGCATACCGCCCAGCCAGCGAGCATTGACATAGTGCATGCCGCAGCGCAGAGCCTCGTCACGGATGGACTCCTGAGCCTGCTTCTTGGTGCCGACGAACAGGATCTCGCCGCCCTCAGCGGCCACTTCCTTAACGTAGTTGTAAGCCTCGTCCAGCTTCTTCACGGTCTTCTGCAGGTCGATGATATAGATGCCGTTGCGCTCGGTGAAGATGTACTTTGCCATCTTGGGGTTCCAGCGGCGGGTCTGGTGACCGAAGTGCACACCTGCCTCGAGAAGCTGCTTCATAGAAACGACTGCCATAGTAAAAATACCTCCAGATATTGTTTTGCCTCCGCACACCGTGATCCCGGGCCGTATCGGACGGTTCGGGACTGCCCTCCACCCATTTGGGCACAAAAGGGCATAGTGATGCGTGTGTAATGCCTTGTTATAATATCACAAACAAACGCCGGTTGCAAGAGTTTTTCTCTGTTTTTTACAAAGAAATCGTCTGTTTTTCGCTCATTTGCCTGTGTCCACGCCGCTCAGGCCCGCAAGGCCCATGCGCTGCAGCGCATATCCCCTTTGCCGAACATCAGGTCGTACTGCAAAAGCCAGTGCTCTGCGCTCCACCGCTGCTGGAACTCGGTAGGCTCCTGCGTGGTGGTGCCGTCCAGATTCATGGTGGTTCCGCGGGTATTGGTGCGGCTGGCCACACGCAGCTGACGGTTCAGGAACTGGAAGTAGAGCGGCTCTTCCAGACCGTAAATGTCCATCATCACCGGCGAGATATCGTAAGCGGCAATGGTGCCAAGGTCCACCTGCTGCTGGCTGTAGTTGGACCACATCAGCAGCGTGGTCTGGTGCAGGCGGGGGTCTGCGCTGGAATCGCTGGCATAGCCGGTAGTGGTGTAGACATCGTAATTGGAATCGATGGGGTTATAGTGGTCGCCCCAGAACACCAGAATGACCGGCTCGTCCACCTGCGAGAAGTATTCGGTCAGTTTGCCCATCATGGCATCTGCATCCCGGATGCCGGTAGCAAAATCTTCCAGTGCGCCCACGGTGCTGGGCTTGAGGCCCGCCGGGTGGGACAGCACCTTCACCCGCTCGTCGTCCGGGTAGTTGTCCTTGTTATAATTGGTATGGTTCTGCATGGTGACAGCGTGCAGGAAGATGGGCTTGTCCGAGCTGGACTTCATGCTCTCGTACTGCTGGATGATCTGGTCGGCCATGGAATCATCGGTGACAAGGCCGTTGGTCCAGTAGTGCTTGCGCACCTTGGTCACGCCATGCATATCCTCAAGGCTGATAAAATCGTCAAAGTCGAGGTTGGGGTAAGCCTTGTCGCGGCTCCAGTATTTTGCCCAGAAGCAGTGCACGGCTGCGGTCTGGTAGCCCTTGAGCTTGAGGTAATTGGGCATGGCGAACATGGGCTTGGTCACATGCTGCTGGTAGGGCTTGCTGCCGCTGGGCAGGAAGGACACCGAATAGCCGGTAAGGGCTTCAAACTCCACATCGCAGGTGCCGCCGCCAAAGCTGGGGCTGTAGGCCCGGCCATAGGCGCTGGTCTGCTGCAAGGCGTGCAGGTTCTTGGAGACATCGGTATCAAAGGTGATGCCGTACTGTTCCAGCTCCGAGACATCCCAGTAGGACTCGTCCATCACATAGATGATGGTGGGCTGCTTCACCTGCTCGTCCTTGGGGTCACGGCGCTGTAGCTGGTGGCGTACAGCGGGCTGGTGGCAAACTTCTGGCTCTCGTCCGCATTGTCCAGCAGGGCATCCACCGCTTCCTGCGAGTATTCCTCGGGCTTCGAGATCTCCAGATTGGTGAGGTTGGTCATAAAGCCGGTGATCACGCCGTAGTTGCGGTTGTAGCGGTCCTGCATCCATGCATCCGGCGTAATGCCCAGCACCTGCGTGACAGCGGGCTGCAGGTACACGCCGAACACCAGCAGGCAGAGGGCCGCTATAGTGGCGGCACTGCCCGCCAGCCGGGGCGCCAGCGCTGTTTGTGACGGCCGCGGTACAGGAAAAAGCTGCCCGCCATCAGCACCAGCACCACGATGATGGTCACCACCATGCTGGGCTGGATCTTGAGGCCCGCAGCGGATGCCACACCGGCAGCCTCCGACACCTGTGTCAGATCCCATGGCAGGAACGGCTCGCCGCGCAGCTGCAGGGTGTAAAAGTTCACCGCGCAGGGCGCACAGCCCAGCACCGCCATGCCCAGCGTGGACAGCGGCGGACAGCGGAACACCCAGTCCAGCAGCAGCCACACCAGAAACAGCAGCAGCCACGCCAGCAGATAAGCCCCGATGTGCGGGAAGATAAAACTTGCAAAAACGTCTGCGCTCAGGCTCCCGCGGGCGATCCCCTCGCCCAGCAGCAGCACGATCAGCGATGCCGCCAGCGGGAATACCATCCGCAGCGCCAAAAGCGGTTTGGGAGTTTTCATAATTCCTGTTCCTTTCCTCATCCGTGAAACCTCAGATCATACGCAAAAGCACATTTCTTTACGCTTTTTGCACAAAGCTTCTGCGATTATTATAGTCACTTCCACAAAAAAGTCCACCCTGTTTTTGCAAAAAAATTACAAACCCAGCTTCACGCGCAGCTTTTGCCACCATTTGAGCTGTTCCGGCTGCGGCGGTGCTTCCGGCAGGGCCGTGTGCACCAGCACCGCATCCGTGCCAATGGTCTCGATCTCCTGCCATGGAATGGTCAGGCTATCGTCCCGGCCAAGCAATCCGAACAGCCTTGGCCGCCCCAGCAGGATCAGGCTCTGCAGCCGGGCGGTGGCAGGGTCAAAGGTCAGGTCGTCGGCCCGGCCAAGGCAGACCCCCTGCTCCAGCTGCACCACCTCTTTTTCACACAGTTCCCGGATGGTCAATGCCCTTCTCCCCTTTCTGCCACAGCTTATGCAGCCGCCGGGCACATAGTACATGCAAAAAGCAGTGGAAACCGCATGGCAGATTGTGGTATACTGTAGGCAGAGCATTCCATGAGAAACAGAGGAAATTTTAAATGTATAAAAGCATCGTGTTTGATCTGGGCGGTGTCATGGTGGATTTTGCCCCCCGCGCCTATCTGGTAGACCGCATTTGCAATGAAGAGATCGAAGAGCAGGTGTACGACCTGACCTTTGGCAGCAAGGAGTGGAAGCAGCTGGATGCCGGGCTTGTCTCCCGCTTTGACGGCAATCAGGCCATGCTGCGCAACGCCAAGGCCGCCGGGCGCGAGTTTGAGGTGCAGGGCGTGCTGGACGACTGGCTGCACATCCTGCGCCCGCGCCGCCGGATGCAGGAGCTGGTGCGCCGCCTGAAGAACCATGGCTACAGCGTGTACTATCTCAGCAACATCCCGGAGGACGTGCTGGCCCTGCTCAAGGAGCGCGGCGTGCTGGACCGCTTTGACGGCGGCGTAGCCTCCTGCGAGGTGCACATCAACAAGCCCGACCCCCGCATCTATCAGGCCCTGCTGGATAAATACGGCCTGAAGGCCAGCGAGTGCGTGTTCATCGACGACAATCTGGCCAATGTGCAGGCCGCATTCACGCTGGGCTTCGTGGGCATCCGGATGAAGGAGAGCGTGGGCACCCTGATCCGCAGCCTTGCCACCTGCAATGTGGCCCTGCGCTGACCTCCGTGACCCAAAACAGCTCCTGCCGGAAATGCTCTGGCAGGAGCTGTTTTGCTGCTTTAGGAATTACTTTTCTCGTAGCTCTGGCAGTAGTGCGGGGTCTCCACCTGCTGCGTATCGCAGGTGCACTGCTCGGTCACTTTGATCTGAGGCAGGTCACACTTGCAGCCGCTCACATTGTGGCTGCACTCGCAGACATCACAGGTAACGCCGATGTTTTCCATATTTATCACCTCTCTGTCCACAGTATGGCCTGCGGGCAGGGTGTTTATTCTGGAAAATTCAGCCAGCCTTTTTCGCTTCGTGCTTCTGATCCAAGTTCTTCGGGGTATCCTGCATGGGACGGGGCCTCCTGCTGCCTTATTTTTTTCTACGGTCCGACCGCATTGCAGCGCGGCGCACCGCACGGCGCAAAAATGCAAAGCCTACCGTAACACCAATTGCTGCAGCCACTGCCATATACACCGCCTTCTGAAACCAAAGCGGCAGGAGCGCAGACCTTTCCGTCTGCTGTCCCCTGCCGCAGTTTTGATGCATTCTGTACAGAGGCTGCTGCTTTTGCGTGAAAGTTAGCATTTACTAACTTTCAACTCTGCAAAAACACCGTTTTTCGGTGTTCTCATAGTTTATCGCAGCTGTCTCTGTTTGTCAAGAGAAGCTTCTCCTGTTTACCATGCAGCCAGATCTGCACCCAGCTTGCGGCATGCAGCCTGAACATCATCGTCCGGGGCCTCGTTGCAGATCAGGCCCTCACCGTTCAGCACCTGTGCGCCGTCGCCCTGAGCACGCTCCACCCAGTCACGCATCCACTGGCCGTCGCCCCAGCCGTAGGAGCCGAACAGGGCGATCTTCTTGCCGTTCAGAGAACCCTCCAGATCAGAGAACATCGGCTCGAACTCGCTCTCCTCCAGCTGCTCAGCACCCATTGCGGGCACCAAAAGCCACTGCATCAAACTCAGCCAGCTTTGCGGCGTTCATCTCGCTGCAGGGCACGATGGTGCCGTTTGCACCCTCTGCCACGCAGTTTGCCATGGTCTCAGTATTGCCGGTTGCGCTCCAGAATACGACTGCTACTTTGCTCATAAAGATCGTCCTCTCTCAAATCAATATTAGTTAGATATATCTAACTTTATGTTCCGTGAAAATGCGTCCAACCACGCAGACGCATCCCCATTTGGTTAGTATCTTCTAACCACCGATAGAATACCACAGCTTCCCGGATGTGTCAAGCCTTTATGCAAAAGAACTGCCGCGGCTGAAAGTACGCCGTAGATCACCGGCTGGTGCAGCAGATACAGCAAAAGCGAGTGCCGGCCCATCCAGCCCAGCGCCGGGCAGACCGAACGGCGCAACGGTTCCATCCGCGCCCGGCCCACCACGCCGTGCAGAAAGTACCCTGCCCAGAACAGAAACAGCCACGGCAGCAGGGCAAAATAATCGGTGGAATAAAAATCGAAGGGCAGAAAGCCGAAAAACGCTGTAAAGTAATTCGCGTACCATGCATCCGGCAACGCAAGGCGCAGCCCGCCGAAGCCGAGCCAACGCTCGTCCAGATGATAAGTCAGTGCAAACAGCACCGCCGAAACCGCCAGCCCTGCGGCGGGCGGGATCTTTTTCAGCAGCGGTTCCAGCACACCGGTGAGCAGCATGGCGCTGCCCAGAAAGGTCAGCACACCGAACACCACCCGCTCTCCCGGCATGAACACCAGCGTCACCGCCGTTACCAGCGCTCCGGCGGCAAACACGGTAACACCGCGCCGCAGCATATGCCGCCCAAAGGGCGCACAGAAGCCGGACAGCAGAATGAATACCCAGCAGATGGCCTGCTGCCACAGACGCCCCGGCATTCCCGCGTACCAGTCCATCCAGATGCCGAACAGGAACATCATGTCCCAGCAGGCATGGTACAGCATCATGCTGACCAGATCCAGCCCGCGCAGCTCGTCCAGCAGGGCGTAGCGGCCCGCCGGGGCCTTTTGCCGGGTGGTGTGTCCGTTTTTCATTCCCCCGTCTCCCCTTTCTCAGTTCATTGAACACGAGATAAATTATAACCCGCCGCCGCTGTGCCTGTCAACGGAACAATTCCGTAGGTTGAACAAAAACCGCTGCACAGCGGCAAATCCATGCAGCGGTCAGAATGGATAACCGGGAAACCTTATCAGACTTCGGTGTTGAAGTAGCGCTTCAGCAGGCCCTCAAAGCCGCGGCCGTGACGAGCCTCGTCCTTTGCCATCTCGTGAACGGTGTCGTGGATGGCATCCAGATTCAGGGCCTTTGCCTTCTTGGCCAGATCCATCTTGCCTGCACATGCGCCGCACTCGGCCTCGGCACGCATCATCAGGTTCTTCTTGGTGCTGTCGGTGACAACTTCGCCCAGCAGCTCTGCAAAGCGGGATGCGTGGTCTGCTTCCTCGTAGGCATAACGCTTGTAAGCCTCAGCGATCTCGGGGTAGCCCTCGCGCTCAGCCACACGAGCCATTGCCAGATACATGCCGACCTCGCTGCACTCACCCTCAAAGTTTGCGCGCAGGCCGTCCACGATCTCCTGCGGAACGCCCTCAGCCTTGCCGATGCCCACAACATGCTCGGTCACGTAGGTGTTGCCGGTCTTCTCCACAAAAGCGGAAGCAGGAGCCTTGCAGACGGGGCACTGTGCCGGGATCTCGCCTTCAGCAATATAACCACAAACGGTGCAAACGTACTTCTTCATAAGAATAGACCTCCATCATTCTTTTTATATCAGTTAGAAAACAGGCTGGGCGGTGTTGGTACTCACCGGCCCTTGTCATGGCTCTATTATAGCGAATTATTCCTAGTTAGTCAAGGATAATTTTAAGAATAATTCCTATTTATTTTGCCTTACAGATAAATTCCGGCAGGGTCACTAAAAACCATCCTCAAAAACTGTGTGCTTTGCCCTGTGCACCTTAAAAACAGCAAAGCCGCCCTGCACACACAGGACGGCTTCTGCCTTGTTCTTCCTTCTTCTATGGGAGATCAGACCTGCAGGTTGCTGCTGGTAGCGGCTTCGGAGCCGTCGGCAGCATCAAACTCGTAGTCGTTGCCGGGCAGGATAGCGTTCAGCAGGATGCCTGCGATCGCGGCCACAGCCAGACCGGACAGGTTGATGGTGACACCTGCAACGGCAAAGCTGACACCGCCCACCGAGTTGAAGCCCAGTGCGCACACCAGAATGACAGCGGCCACGATCAGGTTGCGGCTGTTGGTAAAGTCCACGCGGTTCTCTACCACGTTGCGCACACCGATGGCAGAAATCATACCGTACAGCATGAAGCTGATGCCGCCGATGATGCCGGTGGGGATGGTGTTGATGACAGCCTCAAACTTGGGGCTGAAGCTCAGGATGATGGCCAGCACGGCAGCAATGCGGATGACCAGCGGATCGTAGATCTTGCTCAGAGCCAGCACACCGGTGTTCTCGCCGTAGGTGGTGTTGGCCGGGCCGCCCAGCAGGCCGGCCATGGTGGTTGCCAGGCCATCACCCAGCAGGGTGCGGTTCAGGCCGGGGTCGTTGATATAGTTGTGGCCCACGGTTGCGCTGATGGCGGCGATATCGCCCACATGCTCCATCATGGTTGCCAGTGCAATGGGGATGATGGTGAACAGTGCGCTGATGAACTCCGGGCGCCGTCGATGGCAAACAGGCCCATGGCCTCCTTGTGCAGAGGGATGCCCACCCATGCAGCCTCAGAAATGCGCTGGAAGTCCACTGCACCGGTCACCAGTGCCACTGCATAGGACACCAGCACGCCGATGAGGATGGGCAGGATCTTGACCATGCCCTTGCCCCAGATGTTGCACACGATCACGACACCCAGTGCCACAAAGGCCAGGATCCAGTTGGACTGGCAGTTTTTGATAGCAGAGGGGGCCAGGATCAGGCCGATGGAAATAATGATGGGGCCAGTGACCCCCGGCGGGAAGAACCGCATGATGCGGCGGATGCCGAAGGTGGAGATCAGCAGGCTGGCCACCAGATACACCAGACCGGAAAATGCGACGGCGGCGCAGGCGTAGGGCAGCATCTTGGTATTGGCCACGGTCAGGTTGCCGTCCGCATCAGCCAGCATGGGGCCACGATGGAGAAGCCGCCCAGATACGCAAAGGAGGAGCCGAGGAATGCAGGCACCTTCTTTTTGGTAATGAGGTGGAACAGCAGGGTGCCCAGACCTGCGCACAGCAGGGTGGTGGAAACGCTCAGGCCGGTGAGCAGCGGCACCAGCACCGTTGCGCCGAACATGGCAAACATGTGCTGCACGCCCAGAATGAACATGCGGCCTGCGCCCAGCTGGCGCGCGTCGTAAATGCCTTTGGAGTAATCGATCTTTTCGCTCATGAAGTTTTTCTGCCTCCTACAGAACTCGCAGCCCCAAAAAAAAGAGGCACCGCCGTCAGCAAAACGGCAATGCCCCTGAAATTTGGGAACAATGATCCCGCCCGGAAATGAGAAGTGCAATACAGCGCAGTCGATGATTCTTGTGCAGCATGGTGCGCTCCCCCTTTCATTCAGGCTCTTTCCAAACCGCCGCCAAAAGCCCCGCAAAAGGCCGCAGCGGGCAGTCCTTCCAGAGATTATAGCAGACTTTTTGCCGCCGTGCAACTATTTTGCTTAATTCTCCTGTATTTCCAGCCCGGAAGTTTGCGTCGCTTCTCTTGCAATCCGGCCCAAAGCGCACTATAATATAGCCTACCATTGTAATCTGTATTATAAGAGAATTATCAGGAGAGTTTATGATCTATCTGGATTATTCCGCCAATACCCCGGTAGACGAAGCGGTTTTACAGCGCTTTTGCGAGGTGGAGCGCAATTGCCCGGGCAATGCCAATTCCCGCCACGCAGCAGGCACTGCCGCAAAGGCTGCCATCGATGCCGCCACCCAGAGCATTGCCCGCAGTCTGAATGTGCAGCCCGCCGAGATCATCTATACATCCGGTGCCAGCGAGGCCAACAACTTTGCCATCAAGAGCATCGCCCGGCTGGAGCGCCACCATGGCAGACACATCATTTCCACCCCGCTGGAGCATTCCTCGGTGAGCGGCAGTCTGACCGCCCTGCAGGAGCAGGGCTATGAGATCGATCTCTTGGACATCCGGCAGGACGGCACGGTGGACCTTGCCCACCTGAAGAACTGCTGCGCCCGGACACCATTCTGGTGGCCGTCACTGCCGTGGACAGTGAGCTGGGCGTGGTGCAGCCGGTGGCCGAGATCGCGGAAATGTTGAAGGCCTGCCCCCACTGCCACTTCCATGTGGATGCCACACAGGCCGTGGGCAAGCTGCCGGTCAGCTTTGCGGGCATCGACACCATGAGCCTGACCGCCCACAAGTTCTACGGGCTGAACGGCATCGGTGTGCTGGTCAAGCGGCGCTGCCTTGCGCTGGAGCCGCTCATCCATGGCGGCGAGAGCACCACCCTCTACCGCAGCGGCACCCCCACCGTGGCGCTGGCCTGTTCGCTGGCGCTGGCGCTGGAAAAGGCAGTGAGCGAGCTGCCCGCCCGGGTGGAGCACATCCGCGCCCTGAACGCCCGCCTGCGCACCGGGCTTGCCCAATACCCCAAGGTGCGCATCAACAGCCCGGACACCGCCGTGCCGCAGATTTTAAACCTGAGCGTACAGAACGTGAAGGGCACCGTGTTCCAGCGGGAGCTGGATGCCCAGGGCGTATGCGTCTCGGTCAAATCGGCCTGCTCTTCGGACGGCCTGCCCTCCCGCGCCGTGTTTGCCGTGAGCCATGACCGGCGCAACGCGCTGTCCTCGTGGCGCATCAGCCTGAGCCACCTGACCACGGAACAGGAGATCACCGATTTTATGCAGGCGTTCGATGCCTGTTACAACGCCCTGACGCAATAAAGAGGAGTATTATGAAGCAAGATCCCCCCGCCGACCAGCAGCGAGGGGATCTTTTTTACTGTTTTTGAATGCCGAACAGTCTGCGCAGAATGCCGCGCAGCGCCTTGGGGCTTCGGATCACAACTACCTGCATATGCTCCCCGCCTTTCCGTTTTCTGGCCCATCCTATGCAGGCAGGGGCCGGAACGTTCCGGCAAGGGCAGCAGCGCTCAGTCTGCGATGGTCTCCACCACCACCAGCGCACCGCTGCGGGTGGAGATGGTGATGCAGTCCGACCCGGCAGCGTACTCGTTGCTGACGCCCAGCGGGTAGCTGGCGGTCAGCTCCGCATCGGTCAGCTCATAGTAGGAGCCGCGCTCGCACACGCCCTGCGCCCTGCCCTCCATCGGGAAGGCCGAGAAGAAGAAGTACTTCTCCTTCGGGTAGCGGCGGGTCTCGCCGGGCATCACGTAGGTGATGCGGCTGCGCTCATCCAGCAGGGTGGTGCGCACACCGCGCTGTTCCAGCCCAAGGCCGGTGCACAGGTTTGCAAGGGTGTGCTCCACCCGTCTGCCGCCAAGGCCGCCCAGCAGCAGCACCTCGTCAAAGCCCTTTTCCGAGACCAGCTTTGCGGCATACTCGGTGTCGGTATCGTCCTTCACATGGGGCAGCACGATGATATCGTCGTCCTGCTGTTCCGGGCAGGGGGCGGTGTCAAAGTCGCCCACTATGATGTTGGGTCTGCGCCCCAGAGGTGCGCAGTTGCGGTAGCCTGCATCACAGGCAATGATAAAGTCGTCCGGCCGCAGGGCCTCTGCCAGCTCCGGAGAAACCGGGCAGGCCGAAATGATCACACAGCGTGACATGAATCTCTTCCTTATCCTTTATACTTTCGGGCGCTGCCAATCCTTCACGTCCTTGACTTCCTCGTACATGGCGCAGTAGCTGTCGTACCGGGTCTGGGAGAGCCTGCCCTCGGCCAGTGCGGCGCGCACGGCACAGCCTTTTTCGCTGCGGTGGGAGCAGCCGGTGAACTGGCACTGGCCCAGATAAGGCCCGAACTCCGGGAACGCATGCTCCAGATTTTCCTTGGGGATGAACCCGGCGCGGTTCGCTTCCAGACTGGCAAAGCCCGGCGTATCCGCAATGCGCCCGCCAAAGGCTTCAAAGATCGTCACCTCACGGGTGGTGTGGCGGCCGCGGCCCAGCTTCTGGCTGATGGCACTGGTCTCGCGCTCTGCTTCCGGCAGCAGGTGGTTCAAAAGGGTGGATTTTCCCACGCCGGAGTTGCCGCAGAACGCACACAGCCTGCCGCTGATCCACTGCTTCACCTCGTCCAGCCCGCCGCCGGTCTCGTAATCGATGCGGATGAACGGCAGGGTCGATTTTTCGTAGGCCTTACGCAGGAATTCCGCCTCGGCCAAGTCGCCCTTGGTGCACACGATCACCGGCTGCACGCCCTTGTCCACCGCAATGGCGGCAAGCTTATCCAGCACCAGCGTGCTGGGCGTGGGCTGGGTGGTGCTGGCCACAAGGAACAGCACATCCAGATTTGCCACCGGAGGCCGCACGAACACATTTTTGCGCGGTGCGATCTCGGCAATGACGGCTGCACCGTTCTCGGTCTCCAGCGTCACCTCATCGCCCGCCACCGGCGTGATCTTCTGTTTGCGGAAAATGCCGCGGGGCTTGCATTCCACAATGCCCTCCGGCGTTTTTACATAGTAAAAGCCGCCGATGCCCTTTGTGATATATCCCTTCATGCACGCCTCCGTCAGCTCAGCAGCGAGGACCACCAGTCGGTCAGCGGTTTCTGCGAAGGGTCGCCGCTGCCCGCTGTGCCCTGTTCGGTGCCGGTCTCGGTGCTGGAAGAAGAGGAGCTGCTGCCAAACAGGCCGCTCCACCAGTCGCCGCCGGTGGTGCTGTCGCTGGGTGCTTCCGGTTCCGGTGCAGGCTCCGGCCCTGCGCTTACCACAATGTTCACGCGGCCGTTCAGCTTTGTGGTAGAGCCTGCCGCCGGGTTCTGACTGATGACAGTGCCCACCGGCTGGTCGCTGTACTGCTCGGTCTGGCTGCCAAGGCCCAGATGGTTCTGCACCAGCAGAGTGCGGGCATCAGCGGTGCTCATGCCGGTCAGCGAGGGCACCTTGGTGGTGGTTGCCACCTGCGGGCGGCTGATATACATCACCACAGTGCTGCCTGCAGCCACCTGACTGCCCGCCGCCGGGTCGGTGCGGATCACCGCACCGGATGCCACAGAGGTATCCACAGCCTGCGTTACCAGCACCGAGACACCCAGCTCCTTGAGCTGCTGCTCTGCATCGGCCTGCACATAGTTGGTCAGGTCCGGCACGGTAACGTACTGGGTGCCAAGGCTCACAGTCAGGGTCACATTCTGGCCCTCGCGCACCGTGCGGCCGGACACCGGCGACTGCTTATAGATATAGCCCGCCGCATAGTTACTGTTGTACTCCTGCTCCCAGGTAACGCTGATCTGGCCGGAGACCACCTGCTCGGTGGCAGCAGCCTCGTCCTGCGTCATGCCGATATAATCGCCCAGCGTGATATCGGCCTTGTTGTTCATCAGGTTGGAGGAATCGTTCAGGATCATCCAGCACAGCGCAAGGCACGCCAGTGCAAATGCAATGGTAATGCCGAACAGTGCCGGCAGGAAGATGGTGCGCTTTTTCTTGCGCGGTGCGGCCTTTTTGCCGCGGGGCGCAGGCTTTTCGGCCTGACGGTTTGCACGGTTCTGGTTCATGGTACGTTTCACCACCTTTTCGGGAGCATCTTCTGTAATATACTTGTACTCGAACATCACGGAGGGGTTGTGCACGTAGGTGTCCAGCGCATCCAGCATTTCGCGGGCGGATGCGTAGCGGTTCTGCGGCAGCTTTGCCATGGCCTTTTCGGTGATCTCCACCAGTGCATTCGGCACCTCCGGCGCGATCTCGTGCAAAGACTTCGGCTGATCGGAGATCTGCTTGATGGCAACTTCCACCATGTCGTCTGCATCAAAGGGCAGATGACCGCTGAGCATCTCGTACATCATCACGCCCACCGAGTAGATATCGCTGGTGCAGTCGGTCTCATCGCCCTTGGCCTGCTCCGGGCTGATATAGTGCACGCTGCCCATGGCCTTGCCGCTCAGCAGCTGGTTCTCGGCCCGGGAGATGCGGGCAATACCAAAATCCATCATGCGCAGCTGGCCGTTGTCCAAAAGCATGATGTTCTGGGGCTTGATGTCCCGGTGCACCACACCGTTAGCGTGGGCATGTTCCAGCGCCTTTAAGATCTGGGAGATGAAATGCACGGTCTCCCGGTTGGTCAGCCTGCCGCCGCGCTGGTTAAGGTACTCGCGCAATGTCATGCCGTCCACATATTCCATGACGATATACTGCAGATCATCATTCACCGATACATCGTACACTTTTACGATGTTGGGGTGGTTCAGCAGCGAGATGGCCTTGGATTCATTTTTAAAGCGGCGCACAAGGTCCGGGTCGTGCATATACTCCTGCCGCAGCACCTTTACCGCCACCACGGTACCGGCAGGCACCGGGCCGTTGTGCCCCAGCATGACCGCCTTGTAGACGTTTGCCATGCCGCCGGAACCGATCAGCTCCCGCACCTCATACAGGCCGTCCAGCTTTTGCCGATCAGGTTGTCCATCAGCGCACCTCCTCCACACACAGCAGCAGCGCGGTGATGTTATCCGGGCCGCCGTTCTCGTTGGCCGTGCGGATCAGAAGGTCCGGTAGGTCGTAGAACCTGCCGGTGCGCAGCAGCTGTTCCAGCTGTTCTCTGGGCACGGCATTGGTCAGGCCGTCCGAGCACAGCAGCAGGATATCCCCTTTCTGCAGCGGTGCGGTGGTGAACTCCGAGTCCAGCCGGTAGTCCACGCCCAGCGCCTTGGTGATGATGTTCTTCTGAGGATGGTGCTCGGCTTCCTCCACAGTAATGGTGCCACAGTCCACCAGCTCCTGCACATAGGAGTGGTCGTGGGTGAGCTGGGCAAGCCTGCCGTCCCGGTACAGGTACGCCCGCGAGTCGCCTGCATGACACAGGAACACCTTGCCGCCGCGCACCAGTGCGCACACAGCCGTGGTGCCCATGCCCGCCAGCGATTCCTCACGCAGGGCCTTCTGGAACACAAAGCGGTTGGCGCTGAGCAGGCTCTTTTTCAAAAAGGTCTCCTCTTCGCAGGGCAGGCACTTGGAAGCATACTGCTCCTGAAAGCAGCGCTCGATCACATCGCACGCGCTCTGGCTGGCTTCCCTGCCGCCGCGTGCACCGCCCATGCCGTCGCATACCAGCAGCCATGCGGCATCGCCGGGCAGTTCTCCTGCGCGATAATCGTCCTGATTATCCTGCCGGACCCTGCCGACATCCGTTTTTCCTGCAAGTTTCATAGGCTTCTCCCTTTAATATTTACGCTTTCCCGTTCATTTCGTCACGGCGCAGCTGGCCGCATGCGGCGCTGATCTCGCTGCCAAGGCGGCGGCGCACCGTAGCGTTCACGCCAAGGCTCTCCAGCTTCTGCTGGAAGCGGTGCACGTTGGCTGCATCGGTGGCCGAGTACGGGCTGCCGTCCACCGGGTTGATGGGGATCAGGTTCACATGGGCACCCATGCCCCGGATCAGGTTTGCCAGCTGTCTGGCGCAGGCATCGGAATCATTGACACCGCGCACCATGGAATATTCAAAGCTGACCCGGCGGCCGGTGGTGTCCTGATAGCGGCGCACAGCCTGCATCAGCACTTCCACGGGATAGGCATCGTTCACCGGCATCATGCCGCTGCGAATTTCATTGTTGGGTGCGTGCAGCGACACCGAGAGGGTCAGCTGCAGCTTTTTCTCGGCCAGCTGGTCGATCTTGGGCACCAGACCGCAGGTAGAAAGGCTGATGTTGCGCATCCCGATGTTCACGCCCTCGGGCGAGGTGATGTTCTCCAGAAACTTCATCACTTCGTCAAAGTTATCCAGCGGTTCGCCAATGCCCATCAGCACGATGTGGGAAATGCGCTCCCCGATATCCTTCTGGGCGGTGTAGATCTCAGAGCAGATCTCGCCTGCTTCCAGATCGCGCACGCGGCCCGCCTGGGTGGACGCGCAGAAGCGGCACCATGCGGCAGCCCACCTGCGTGGACACACACACCGTGTTGCCGTAGTGGTAGCGCATCACGACGGTCTCGATGCAGTTGCCGTCCGCCATGCGCAGCAGATATTTTACCGTGCCGTCCTTGCTTCCTGCCTGCGCTCGATCTTGGGCGCGGCAATGTAGAAGCTTTCTTCCAGCTTTGCCAGCAGGGTCTTGGGCTGGTCGGTCATGGCAGAAAACTCGGTGACCAGCTTCTGGTGCACCCAGTGGAAGATCTGCTTGGCCCGGAAGCCCGGCTGACCCATCGCTTTCAGTTCAGCGGTCAGCTCTGCCAGCGTAAAGGAAGAGATACAGCGTTTTTGTTCCATTGTGTTCTCCTATTGTTTTTTACGAACAAGCCACCTGTTTCATTGCAGCTTTTCCCCGTTTTTCTGCATGGCGCACAGGAAAAAACCGTCCATGCCGGTGCGGGTGGGCACCGAAAGCGCGCCGTGCTCCCCTGCCGTCATCCCGGCGGGCAGCGCTGCGGCAGGCTCCACCACTGTAAATTCCGGGTGGCGGGCCAGAAATGCCGCGATCTGCTGCTGGTTTTCTGCCGGGTCGATGGTGCAGGTGGAGTACACCAGCCTGCCGCCCGCTTTCAGCAGCTGTGCCGCCGTATCGAGGATGGCCGACTGCGTGGCCAATAATTCAGCTTCGCGGGCCGGTTCCAGCTTTTTGTAGCGCAGATCCGGCTTTTTTGCCAGAATGCCAAGGCCGCTGCAGGGCACATCCGCTAAAATGCGGTCGGCCTGCGGCAGGGCCGGGTTCACCTTTGTGGCATCGTTGCACAGGGCTTCCACATTGGCAAGGCCCATGCGCTGCACTGCCGTGCGGATCAGGCCCACGCGGTTCTCGGCGGCATCGCAGCTGTAAAGCCTGCCGGTGCTGTGCATCTGCTCGGCCAGCAGGATGGTCTTGCCGCCGGGCGCGGCACACAGGTCGATGACTGTTTCTCCGGGCTGTGCGTCCACGCAGAGCGCCGCCAGCTGGCTGGCCTGCCCTTCCACATGGAAGTACCCCTGCCGGAACAGCTCATTTTCCGCCGGGCTGCCCTCGAAGCGGGCCAGCACACTGCCGGGCACAATGCCCCGCTTTGCTTCCTTTGCGCCGGAAGCCAGCAGCTTTGCACAAAGCTCATCGGCACTGCCTTTCAGCGGGTTCGCCCGCAGGCTGGTCATGCCGCCGTCGGCCTTGTAGGTAAGGATATCCAGTGCTCGTCCGGGTAGTTTTTGTGCAGAAATTCCGCCACATCCTGCCCGGCAGAGCCAAGCACCATGAGCCGCTCCACTTCGTTTTTGAAGCTTGCGGTGCTCAGGTCGTAGCTGCACGCCTTGCGCAGCACGGCGTTGACCAGACCGGATGCGCTGGATTTTTTGAAGGCACGGGTCAGCTTGACGGCTTCGTTCACCGCAGCGGACACCGGCACCTGCATATAGCGGGCCTGCGCCAGCGCCGCACGCAATATTTCGCGCACCGGCGCATCCAGCTTGGCAAGGCCCTTGGGCAGGAACTGGCACAGGATGTAGTCCAGCGTGCCCCGGTGTTCCAGCACCGTGTAAAAGATGGCGCTGGCAAAAGCTTTATCGCGGCCTTCCAGCTGCTGGCGCTTGAGTTCGGCATCCAGAACAAGGTTGGAAAAACCATCCTGCTCCTGCCGCACCAGCGCCGCCACTGCCGCCGCGCGGGGATTCGCCGCCATCAGAGGATATCCCCGTTTTCAGGCGCTGACCGGCCGCAAAGGCGCTGCCATCCATGGGCTTTTGCCTTCCGGCACCACATTCAGCAGCTGGACGGCCCTCACCGCAAGCCACCGTGAGCGGCTTTGTGGCCAGCACGGTGCCGGGCGCTTCGCCGTGAGCTTCCACGGCACGGCACTCCATCACCTTGAGCTTTTTGCCGCCGGAGGTGACGAACCATGCACCGGGCCACGGGTTCATGCCGCGCACCCAGTTGTGGATGTGGGCAGCCGATTCGGTCAGGTGGAACTCTGCCATCTCCTTGTTCAGCATAGGTGCAAGGCAGGCGTTCTCATGATCCTGCGGCTGGGGTTTCAGCGTTCCGGCGGCGATGGCGGGCACCACCTCGCACAGCACCCGTGCACCCACGGCAGTCACGCGGTCAAACAGCTGGCCGCTGGTCTCCTCCGGGTCAATGGCGATCTTCTCGCAGCAGAGCACATCGCCGGTGTCAAGGCCCTCGTCCATCTGCATGATGGAAACGCCGGTCTCGGCATCACCGTTCAGCACGGCCCACTGCACCGGGGCGCTGCCGCGGTACTTGGGCAGCAGGCGAAACATGCAGGTTGATGCAGCCGTACTTCGGCGCTTCCAGCACCGACTTCGGCAGGATGCAGCCGTAAGCCACCACCACGATCAGTTCCGGGGCCAGTGCGCGGATGTTCTCGTCCTCGCTGCCGTCCCGCAGGGTGCGGGGCTGGAACACCGGCGTGCCGTGGGCAAGGGCCACTTCCTTGACCGGGGGTGCGGTAAGCACCTGCTTGCGGCCAACCGGCTTGTCCCGCCGGGTGTACACCGCGCAGATGTCATGCCCGGCGGCATACAGGGCTTTGAGGCACTCTGCGGCAATATCCGGCGTGCCCATGAACAAAATGCGCATTACTTGTTTCCTTTCGCTTCGCGGGCAGCTTTTTTGCCCTCTTCGGTATCCTCATAGAAATACTCGCTGGACTGCATGATGGTAATGCCGTCCAGATGGTCGTTCTCGTGCTGGATGCAGCGGCCCAGCAAATTCTCAGCTTCCAGCTCGAACCACTCACCGTGGCGGTCCTGTGCGCGCACCTTGACCGCGGCGGGGCGGGTCACAGCGCCGTTGTGGCCCGGGAAGGACAGACAGCCCTCGTAGGCGGTCTCCTCTTCCTCGGATACAGCCAGAATTTCCGGGTTGACGAAGTCGATGAACTTATATTCGTAATCTTCGGGGATCTCCTCGGGCGCGTCGGTGGTGTCCCACACCACGAACAGACGGCGCAGCATGCCCACCTGCGGGCCGGCCAGACCCACGCCGTCGGCGGCGATCATGGTCTCGTGCATGTCGTCCAGCAGGGTAGCCAGACGGTCATCAAAGGTGGTGACGGGGCGGCAGACCTTGTTCAGGATGGGATCGCCCTCTTTTACAATGTTACGGATAGCCATTTATGGTACCTCCAAATCAGATGTCACCGTCCGAGTGCAGGTCCACCGCAACGGTGGCCTTGGACGGAAGTTTTTCCTGTTCGTATCTTTCCAGTGTGCTGCGCACGAGGTCGCGGAAGCGGCGGTCGTTGCGGCACTTGATGGTAAGTTTGTAGCGGTAGGTGTCGTTGATCTTTTCAATGCTGCCGGGCGTGGGGCCAAGCACCCGCAGCGGCAGGTCCGGCTGTTTTGCCGCCTGCTGGCCCAGCAGGGCCGCAAAGCGCGCCGCCGCCCGTGCCACCTCGATCTCCTTTGCGCCTGCAAAGCCAATGACGCACAGCCCGCAGAAGGGCGGGTACAGGCCCAGCTTGCGGTAGGCGATCTCCTGCTCAAAAAAGGCATCGTAGTCCTGCGCGGCGGCAAGGTTCAGCACCGGGTTATCGGGGTCGGTGGTCTGGATGATGGCAAAGCCCGGGGTCTCTGGCCCGTCCGCTGCGGCCCACCACCTGCGTGATGAGGCTGAACACGTTCTCATACGCGCGGAAGCCCTGCGCAAACAGCAGCGAGTCGATGCCCAGCACGCCCACAAGGGTCACATCCTCAAAATCCAGTCCCTTGGCCACCATCTGGGTGCCCACCATGATGTCATATTCGTGGTTCGCAAACCTTGCCAGCAGCTTTTCGTGGGCATCCTTTGCGGCAGTGGAATCTTGATCCATGCGCAGCACCCGCGCATCCGGGAACAGCTTTGCCAGCTCTTCCTCGGCTTTCTGGGTGCCGAAGCCCCGGTACTGCAGCTTGCCGCCGCAGGCGGGGCAGACGGTGGGCGGTTCCATCTGGCTGCCGCAGTAGTGGCACAATACCTTGTGCGCCGCTTTGTGGTACACCATCGGCACGCTGCACTTTGTGCACTTGAGCACCTCGCGGCAGTCCTCGCACTGGGCCATAGTCTGGTAGCCCCGGCGGTTCAGCAGCAAAATGGTCTGCTTGCCTGCATCCAGATTGCGGCGGATGGCATCTTCCAGCGACAGACTGATCTCCCGCGGGTTGCCTGCCGCCAGCTCTGCGCGCATATCCACGATCTGCACCGTGGGCAGCGGGTTGCCGCCGTAGCGCTGGGTCAGCCGCACCAGCTGGGTGCGGCCATGCTGGGCCGCGTAAAAGCTCTCGGTGCTGGGGGTGGCGCTTGCCAGCAGAAGCAATGCACCGTTTTCCGCCGCGCTGCCGGGCCACCTCGTGGGCGGAGTAGCGGGGCGCGGATTCCGAGCGGTAGGTGTGCTCCTGCTCCTCATCGATGATGATGAGCCCGATGTTTTCCAGCGGTGAAAAGATGGCACTGCGGGTACCCACCACGATGTCTGCGCCGCCGTCCTGGATCATCTGCCACTGCAAAAGGCGTTCGGTGTGGTTGAGGGCAGAGTGCTGCACCGCCACCCGGCGGCCAAACTGACTCTTTAGCCGCAGGATCATCTGCGGGGTCAGGCTGATCTCCGGCACCAGCACCAGCGCACGCCTGCCCTGCTCCAGACAGCGGGCAATGAGCTTTAAGAACACCAGCGTCTTGCCGCTGCCGGTCACGCCGTAGAGCAGCGCCGAGTGGGGTGCATCATCTTCCAGCTTTGGCAGCAGAGCATCGTAAGCCGCCTGCTGCTCCTGCGTGAGGGTGATTGGCTCGTTTTTCAGCGGAATGGACGAATACAGGTCGATGGATTTATTCACCTTGCTGCATTCCAGCACGCCTTTGGCGCACAGGTTATCCAGCACGGCACGGCTGATGCCCTTGTCTTCCAGTTCGTTCAGGGTGCGGGGCCCGCCGCCCAGCAGCGCCACTGCCGCCAATTGCTTGGCTGTCGGCTTCGGCTTTCCCGCCCACAAGGCGGTAGGAGTTCTCGGTGGCGGGTGAGCTGCTTTTGCAGCACCGGCGTTACGCCGTCTGCCGCCACGGCAGGCTTGTACTGTGCACCATAGGGAATGACCGCCTTGACCGCCTCGTAATAGGTGCAGAAGGTTCGTTCCTTCAGAAAATGCACCAGCCGCAGCAGTTCCGGGGTCAGGCAGGCGGATGCCGGGGCCACGTCGAAAAGATATTTCAGCTTCGCGCTTTCCGGTTCGGCATCGCAGGCCAGCACCACGCCCATCTCGCCGCGGCCAAAGGGCACCAGCACCATGCTGCCAAGTTTTACCGCATTCTGCTGATCCGGCATGACGGCATAGGTATAAAGCTTATCAAAGTGGAAGGTCGCATTGCTGACGGCAACGCCTACCGTTTTGGGCATTCGTCCAGCTCCTTCAAAATGTTATTCTGCGGCACCAATGCGCTGGCAGATGGCCTGATACAGTGCATCGGCGCAGGTATCGACCTGGTCGTTGACCAGCTTCAGGGTGAATTTATCCTGCTGGGCCAGCTCCTGCCGGGCGGTGGCAAGACGCTCCTGAATGCTGTCCTCGGTCTCGGTGCCGCCCCGCAGACGGCGCTCCAGCCTCCACCGACGGCGGCAGCAGGAACACGGTGGTCGCGCCCGGGAACATGCGGCGGATGTTCGCTGCGCCGTGCACATCGATGACCAGAACGACCACCTTCCGGGCTGCAAGGCGCTTGTCCACCTCTTCGCGCAGGGTACCGTAGTAGTTGCCGTTGTAGAAGTTGTGCTCCACCACCTGATCGTTCTCGATCAGCTGCTGGAACTGCTCCCGGGTGCGGTAATAATAATCCACGCCCTCCTGCTCACCGGGACGCGGTGCGCGGGTGGTGGCGGAAACAGTCTTTTCGATCTCCGGGTGTGCTTCGCGCAGTGCCTTCACCACGCTGTCCTTGCCGGTACCGGCCGCGCCGGAGACCACAAACAAATATTTATCGTTCGCCATGGGTCTGTTCCTCCTCTGCTGGTGTTTTGCCCTCCTGCCCTGCCGCACGGTTGGCCACCGTTTCCGGCTGAAGCGCCGAGAGCACCACATGATCGGAGTCCATGATAAGCACTGCACGGGTGCTGCGGCCATAGGATGCATCGATCAGCATTCCGCGCTCCCGCGCCTCCTTTACCAGGCGCTTGACCGGGGCGGAATCCGGGCTGACCACTGCCACCACACGGCCTGCACTGACCATATTGCCAAACCCGATGTTGATGAGCTTCATAAACCCCTCCGAATTTTCTGTATCACTCCAGATTCTGGATCTGTTCGCGGATCTTTTCGATCTCCGCCTTCATATCCACCACGATGCGGGTGATATCCAGATCCTGACACTTGGAGCCGATGGTATTGGTCTCGCGGTTCAGCTCCTGCGTCAAAAAGTCCAACTTGCGGCCCACCGGCTCGTCCAGCTTGAGGATATCGCGGTACTGCGCAATGTGGCTGCGCAGGCGCACCGTCTCTTCATCCACAGCGGTCTTATCGCCAAAATAGCGGCCTCGGACAGCACGCGGGCATCGTCGATATCGCGGTCCTCCATAATGACCTTGAGCTTCTCGTACAGGCGGTTGGTGTAGGCTTCCACGCGGCCTGCGCTCAAAGTCTCCACCCTGCCCACGCACCCTCGAGGAAGTTCAGGCGGTTTTCCACGTCTGCCTTCATCTTGGCACCCTCGGCGGCGCGCATCTCCACAAAGCGGTCCAGCGCCTGTGCGGTAACGGCAGAAACATCGTCCCACAGCTGTTCCTCGTCCACATCCGCGTGGCGGGTGGTGAGCACATCCGGGAAGCGGGTCAGCACGCCCGCAGAGATATCGTTCTTGACACCCAGCTGTTCCGAAATATCCCGCATGGCCTGCTGGTAGCTGCGTGCCAGCTCCATGTTGACGGCCACCACCGTATCGGCAGCGTCCACATTCTGCACGGTCATGCTCAGCTCCACCTTGCCGCGGGAAATGCGCTCGTTGAGCTGCTTTTTCAAGCGGCTGTCCAGATAGCTGCAGGTGCGCGGGATGCGCGAAGAATACTCAAAGTAGCGGGAGTTCACGCTGCGCAGCTCCACCGTGATCTCACGGCCATTGCGCACAGCAGTCCCCGGCCAAAGCCGGTCATGCTTAAGATCATAACGCTCTCCTGTTCTTACATTTTCAGTGTTTCAGCTTACAAGTTTCGGTATACGTATCCGCCTTTGGGTACACAAACCCATGTTACGATACATATAGTTTCATTTTACTATTCTTCGGCCCAAAATTCAAGGTGCACTGTTGCGTGCCGCCGCCAAAACCGGCCGCAATACACGGTGCAAAGCAAAAGCTCTGATACAAAATCTTCCGATCCTGTATCAGAGCCTGTTTCAGTTGGTTTTATATACGCAGGTCACGCTGTTCTGCAGCAGATTTGCGTTCAGCAGTGCGCGCTCCACCCAGTGGATATTGTCCGCAATGGTATCGCGGGAGACACCGTATTCTGCCGCAATGTTCTCCATGCTGCGGTACTCGCGGCGGTAGAGCAAAGTCAGCACCAGTTTATCCTGCATTGTGATCTTGGTAAAATGCGGCCTGCGCCGGTGCTCCTTGCAATAAGCCGCATTCAGTGCTTCCAGCATCTGGGCAAATTCCTTCCGGGTGATGCCGAAGGTAAATTCATAATCCTGCTCTGTAAATTCCGCAAGGCGCTGTACCGTGATGCTTCTCATGCAGATCACCTCTTCTTTTTCCGGGGATGCCCGGGTGTCGGCTGCATCCATTTTGATTCATTATAAAATGGATGGATTTTCATGTCAATGAGCCGCCGCCCATTTTTGGGGCCAGATCCGGTGCAAAACACAAAAAGGAGCCTCCCGCCGCAAAAGCGAGAAGCTCCTGAATCCGTTATGAAAGATCAGACGGGATGAGACTGATTGGTGTAGTCCACATGGTCGCCGTCCACGCCCTGCTTCTTGGCATTGCGCTTTTCAAAGAACTTGGGCGCCACCTGCGGGAACATTGCGTAGGTCAGCACATCCTCTTCCTGCGTTGCCCACTTGGCAGCTTCTGCCTTCAGCTTGTCCATCTCAGGAGCCAGAGTATCAGCAAAGCGGCAGGTAATGGGCTGCTCGTCGCCCAGGATCTTCTTGGTGAACTCGGGCTTGATGGGAGCGGGAGTCTTGCCGTAATCACCGTGGACCAGACCCTTGAACTCCTTGGTGACCATCTTGTAGCGCTCGCCCAGGATCACGTTGAACACAGCCTGCGTACCAACGATCTGGCTGGTGGGGGTGACCAGCGGCGGATAGCCTGCATCCTCGCGGACGCGGGGGATCTCTGCCAGCACTTCGTCCAGCTTATCTTCCTTGCCTGCATCCTTCAGCTGCTTGAGCATGTTGGAGAACATGCCGCCGGGCACCTGGTACAGCAGGGTGTTTGCATCCACGCCGAGGCTCTTCGGGCTGATCTGGCCGTTGGCAATGTACTTCTCGCGCAGCTTTGCAAAGTATGCGCGCACAACGTTCAGCTGCTTCAGATCCAGACCGGTGTCGTAATCGGTGCCCTGCAGGGCAGCGACCAGACTCTCGGTGGGCATGTGGCTGGTGCCCAGGCTCAGGGGGCTCATGGCGGTATCGATGATGTCGGCACCTGCCTCGATGCCCTTCAGGATGGACATGGAGGCCAGACCTGCGGTGTAGTGGCTGTGGATGTCAACAGGGATGCTGACGGTCTCCTTCAGCTTCTTCACCAGATCGTAGCAGGTATAGGGGGTCAGCAGACCGGCCATATCCTTGATGCAGATGGAGTTTGCGCCCATCTCCTCCAGGGTCTTGGCGTAGGCTGCAAAGTACTCGTTGTTGTGCACGGGGCTGAGGGTGTAGCTGATGCAGCCCTGCACATGAGCACCTTCCTTGTTGGCTGCCTTGATGGCGGTCTGCAGGTTGCGCGGATCGTTCAGTGCATCGAAAATACGGATCACGTCGATGCCGTTTGCAACAGACTTCTGCACAAAGTACTCAACGGCATCGTCTGCGTAGGGGCGGTAGCCCAGCATGTTCTGGCCGCGGAACAGCATCTGCAGCTTCTGGTGGGGCAGCTCCTTGCGCAGGAGGCGCAGGCGCTCCACGGGTCTTCGTCCAGAAAGCGGATGCAGCTGTCGAACGTAGCGCCGCCCCAGCACTCCACAGAGAAGTAGTTGATCTTGTCCATCTCGGGCAGGATCGGGCGCATCTCATCCAGGGTCATGCGGGTGGCCAGCAGAGACTGGTGGGCATCGCGCAGGACGACCTCAGTAACCTTGATCGGCTTTTTGGCCATGATTGTCACCTCTCCCTTAGTTCATGGAAACCAGAACGTCACCGGAGTTGACGGTGTCGCCCTTGTTGACGTTGATGGAAGCCACAGTGCCATCCTGCGGAGCAACGATCTCGTTCTCCATCTTCATGGCCTCCAGGATCACCAGCACGTCGCCAGCCTTCACGGATGCACCGGCCTTGACCTTGACATCCAGAATGTTGCCGGGCATGGGAGCCTTGACGGCAACGGCACCAGCAGCGCCTGCAGCAGCCTTGGGAGCAGCAGCGGGAGCCGGAGCAACCTTAGGAGCAGCGGGTGCGGCAGGAGCTGCAGCAGCAACCGGAGCAGCACCAGCGGCAGTCTCCTCCACGGAGACGCTGTAAGCAACGCCATTGACGGTAATATTGTAGTACTTCATGGAAGGATCCTCCAAATCAAAATCGTATCAAAAAGATTTATACAGACAATTACAGAGCCATGTTGCCGTGCTTCTTGGGCAGGCGGGCAGCACGCTTGGTGCTCAGCAGTTCCAGTGCGGCAACAACGCTTGCACGCACATTGGCTGCATCGCAGGTCAGGTCAGCAGCGCCGCAGGCAACTGCATTTGCTGCGCTGCACACCTCGGCGGTGTAAGCAGCAGCCTTTGCGTTGGTGGCTGCAATGATGTTGTCGGAAGCATCGATCTCTTCCTTGTACAGGACGCTGACCGCTGCGCTGGGTTCCAGTGCGCTGACGGTGCAGCCAGCCACGGCAATGCGCAGATCGGCAGCAGCCAGAGCGGTGTAAACAGGGCCGACGGCCTTGCCAGCCAGCACAGCCACCTTTGCGGTGGTAGCGTCGGCATAGGTAGCAGCCAGACGGGCAGCCTCACGGATGCCGCCTGCAATGTCATCGGTCGCGCTGGGCACAAAGCCCTCGGTATCCACAATGGTGATCACCGGCACGCTGAAGGCATCGCACAGGCGCACAAAGCGGGAAGCCTTGGCCACGCAGTTGTGGCACAGGGTCTTGCCGGTGGCCACAACGCCCACGGCGTTGCCGCCCACGGTGGCAAATGCGGTGTAAACAGACTTGCCAAAGCCTGCATACAGCTCCACAGCGCTGTCCTTATCGACCACGGCAGCAGCAGCCTTTGCAGGCTCTGCACCGGCAGCCAGAGCAGCAGTGGGCTGCTCGAACTCAAAGATCGCAGGGCCGGTCAGGTTGTTGGCCGGCAGCAGGCCCACGATGTGAGCAGCCTTCTCGGCAGCTTCCTCAGCAGTGGGTGCCACAATGGCGGCCACGCCAGCCTTTGCAGCGGCGGCTGCGGTGCCGGCATCGGCCACCTTGTCGCCCTTGGCAGCAGAGGTGAACGGAGCGGTGAAGAACAGCTCTGCGCCCTCAGCCATGATGCAGACATCTGCATTGGCAGCGCTCAGTGCGCTGGTGCCGCCGCAGACACCCAGAACAACAGCCACCTGCGGGATCACGCCGGAAACCTTTGCGATCTGCGCATTCAGCTTTGCGCTGGCGGTCAGCACGTCCAGACCCTCAGCCAGCTTTGCACCGACGGAGTTGTAGAAGGTGACGACTGGGCAGCCAGTCTGAGCTGCCATCTCCAGAACCTTGATGTTCTTTTCAACATCCTTTACGGTAACAGCTTCGCCGTTCTGGTAAACAGCGTAAGCCTGCTGACCTGCCGCATAGCCGCAGGCAGCGCTCACTGCACCGTCAGCAAACAGTGCAGTGTATTCCCCGTCATCAAAAAACTTGGCGAGGATTTCTCCCTTATTGATCTTTGAAGCCATGGTAAGACCTCCTGGTTGTCTGTGTGAGCTTTCAAAATTAGTTTTATTATACTGAATTTTCCATAAAAATGCAAGAGATTCTATAAAAGTCCATGCGAATTAACATCTGTCGCGCAGAGTTCTACAATTTTTTAACGATTCATCGTTTCTCCGCTTTCTCGCCTTTTTGCGGGCATTTTGCGCCGCACACTCAGCTGCCAAAAATTCTCTTTTAATTTTGTGGATTCTGTCTGCCCTGCTGCATTTTATTTTATAAGAAGTTATGTTACACTATATTTAATATGTAAATTTTTTCGCAGAACAGCCCGCCGGGAAGCTTCGGGGCGGGTCATTTTGCAGAATATAAAAGGAAGGCCATGTCAAATTGAAAAATCTGCTCACTTCACTCCGCGCCTCCAACGAAACCTACAACTCCATGAAGCACTCCGCCCGGGCTATCATCCGCCGCGCCGAGATCCCCCTGCTCGCGGTCATCGTCCTGTATAAGGCTGCAACGAACCTGCTGTTCGTCCCCCTGATGCAGCAGCTCTGGTCGCTCACGCTGCGGTTCGCACCCATGCACTACCTGAGCAACAACAACGCTTCCGATATCTTTTCCTCCCCCTGCGATCATCCTGTGCATCACGCTCATTGCCATCCTGACCGCGTTCTGGGCGCTGTATGAGTTTTCCGTCCTGCTGCATGGGCTGGATCTTGCCCGCAAGGGCGAAACGATCCGCCTGCCTGCCCTGCTGCGCACCTCTCTTGCAGATATCCGCCACGCATTCCTGCCGCAGAACTGGCTCGTTCTGGTCTACAGTGCCGTGCTGATCCCGTTTACCAATTTTTTCCTCGCCTATAACTATATCACGCAGCTTGCCGTGCCGGAATACATCATGGGTGTCATCCAGGCAAACAGCCGGTATTACCTGCTCTATCTGGCTGCCGGTGCCGCCCTGCTGTTCCTCTGTGTCAGCTGGGTGCTGGTGCTGCCGCTGTTCGTGCTGGAGCGCAAAAGCCTGTGGCAGTCGGTAAAGGAAAGCTTTTGCTGCATCCGCAGGCGCGTCTTCCGTGCTTTTCTTTTGCTGCTGCGCTGGAACCTCTCGGTCGTCCTGCGTTCCCTGCTGCTGACGGCAGCGGTTGCCGTGCCGCTGTACGGCATCATCATTGCGGTCGGGCTGCAGAGCACACAGGCCATGTTTGCACTGTCCCGCGCGGCGCTGGCCATTGAGATGCCTTTCTTCCAGTTCCTGATCGACTGCGCCATCACCATGGCGCAGTGCACGATCCTCGCCATGCTACACTGCCGCCTGCGGGAGTCTCTCCCCTCTGAGCCGGAGCCGGTCCAGAGCGGAAAGCATCACCGTTCCACCGGCAGGCTGCTTCTGGGTGCATCGGTTGCGGGTGCTACTCTGCTCACCTTTGCGCTGGCATTCTGTTACCTTGCCCTGCCCAGAGACGACGAGCTGCTCTCCATGCTGGGCGGCGTTGCGCCGGTAGTCACCGCGCACCGCGGCTACTCCGCTGCCGCACCGGAAAACACCCTGCCCGCTTTCCAGCTGGCCATCGATCAGGGCTGCGAGTGGGCCGAGCTGGATGTGCAGATGACCAGGGACGGCGTGGTCATGGTGACCCACGATACCAGCCTGCGCCGCTGCACCGGCCGCAACGAGAACATCTACGACCTGACCTATCACGAGGTTCGCAAGCTGGATGCCGGGCGCTGGTTCGGCCAGAAGTACACTGGTGCCAAAGTTCCCACACTGGAAGAAGTGCTGGACCTGTGCAAAGGTAAGATCCAGCTGAACATTGAGATCAAGCCCAATGCCGCCACCCGGAGCTGGAAGCGGAAACCATCCGCATCATCCGCGAAAAGGCTTTGCGCAGGACTGCACCATCACCTCGCAGAGTTATGAAACCCTCTGCAAGGTCAAGGAGCTGGCACCGGAGATCCGGACCGGCTATATCCTTGCACTGGGCGTGGGCAGTTATTACGATCTGCCTGCCGCAGATTTCTTCAGCGTACAGTCCACCTTTATCACCTCCGGTATGGTGCAGCAGATCCATAAGCGCAGCAAGACGATCTCCGCATGGACCGTCAACCGCGAAGAGGATGCCAGCGAACTGCTGAGCATCGGCGTGGACGACCTGATCACCGATAAGCCGGATATGATCCAGCAGCTGCTGAGCGAGGATGCCGACCTTGACAACAGCCTCGTCCTCCTGCGCGACTTCATCCGCGACCTGTTCGCTCCGTCCGATGTCGATGAACCCACTCCTGAGGAAGAGACCATCGAAGAAGCCATCGAGGACCCGGACGAATTGCTGGATGCGTCGTAATCGCGGCTAACATCAAGTATTCTGTTAAACTACCCGTACACACATAAAACCCCCTGTCGGTTCATCACCGGCAGGGGGCTTACAAGTTTAACTGATCCAGTTTTATCAAGAAAGATCATTCCAATTCGGTAAGCTTGGATCTTTACGAAGCAATTTATTTCATAAATCGGTACTGTGAACAAATCACTTACATTCCTTCTTCATAGCAGAATAGCCGATGAGAACGGTCCACACATAGGCGCAGGTCTTGGGGATCATCAGCATACCGATCATGGGGACGGTATTGGCCCAAAGAACAACGGGAATGTAGAAACCGAAGCTCAGCACGATGGTCAGCCACATCCAGCGGAAAGCCGCGTCGTTATGCTCCTTGGCGCTGCGGTAGAACAGCACGATGATCAGCAGGCCCATCAGTGCAAAAGGAATGTTACGGTAAATGCCCCAGGACAGCGGGGATTCGGCGCTCAGCCACTGGTTCTGCGGCATCATGCACAGGATAACACGCACGGCAGCCAGACCGTAGATGGCGGCAGTCAGGCCATTGTTGCCCTTGACCCGGTAGCGCTCACGCCATACATAGTACAGCAGCACATAAAAGACAGTCATTGTCACAGAGGTGATCCACTTACCCAGACCCAGGGGGACGGTAAAGTTTTCAAAGCCCGTGGTGCATAGAGCCAGAGCACGGGGAATCAGATGGAACGAGTCGCCGGCACCCAGAACGACAGCCATCAGGCCGAACAGCTTGAACTGGTGGCTGCCCTTGCAGCCACGAATCATCAGGATACCGATGGTGATGACGGATACCAGATACACAGCATCAAAAACAGTTTCTACGATTGCTTGCATAGTTGATTGCTCCTTGTTGATAGATCAAATTGATTGTAACACTGCATTTTTTGCAGGGTCGGCTTCGTTTTTACGGTCATCAAGGGCTTGCTCGGCAAAGTTGCATCCAAAGCGCAGGATGTTGAAGCTTGCATTCCTCCACACAAGACAGGCGAGCAGCAACAGGATATTGCGATGAACTTTCTAGGAGTGTCCATTTTAAGTGAACATTGTTCATTTTAGGCATTATAAAATTCCCACAGCAGTGTGGGAAGAAAATGCGGTCAATATAAGGTTCTGCGCACGATTTCCAGCACAGCGGCAGGGTCGTAGTCCTGCCGCAGCAAGGCAGACAGCATCAGCGAAAATAGAACATCGGCAAATTTTTCAACGGTGAATTGCGCGTTAAAAGCGTCCGGACGGATTTTGGTATCCTGTTGCAGCACCGTACACAGACCATTTAAGATATGGTGCCAGATTTGCTGCATGTGCCGTTTGCCATCGGCCTTGTCCTCCTGCATAAAGCCGAGAGAGTGCAGTGTGAAGAATCCAGGATACTGCTCACAGCCGTAGGCCATGCGCTCGTACATCCATTTGACACAGGTCTGCACATCCTGAAATACGGCCTCGTCCTGCGGGCGGTGGAAAATTTCGCACCAGACGCTCTCGACCGTGGCGCTGATAAGCTCAGCCTTGGAGTCATAATAGTTGTAGATCGAGCCGACCGAGACCCCGCATGCCGAGGCGACAGAACGGATACTGACCGCCGCCCAGCCCTTTTCCCGGATAAGCTCACGGCTGTTTTTTAAGATATCTTCCTTGGAGGTTACGATTGTATTCATGTGGTCACCCTCAATATGAACAATGTTCATTTTTATTATACTGCCCGTTCCCACTTTGTCAAGAGGATTTCATAAGAGGTTTATATTTTTGTGGTTATCCCTTTGAGCCATGTTCACGAATGGAAAATATGAATCAGCTGAAAGTTTACAAACCAAACACAGGTTTCTGCATTGGCTACGGGGGACAGATGGCCGACCACCCATGCGCTGACCTCGTCTCCTTCCATCGACTTCAAAACCTCGCTCAAAAATTCCAAATTAAAGCCGATTCGCAGGTGCTCTTCCAGCTTTCCGTTGAAGGAAAATTCCTCATTCATCTGTGCAATCGTGCTACACATTGATGCTCTGCCCGTGCCGCCGGATTCAAGATCCATTATCACCCCACTGTCAGGCAACAGCGCCTTATTTTCGATAATGTCACGGTCATTTCTTAATGTCAATAATGTCAAACCCCCTGAAGTTTCGATTTCTCGTCACTTTCAGGGGGCTTTCAAATTATTCTCAAATGTTAAACCGCGAAGGCTCGTTGAATTATAATTCTGTGTGCTTTTTCGCAGCTTAATGTCAAACTAATGCCACAGCGCGATTTTTCTTTCGATTTTGATCATAGCAACGTTGAAAGTTCGCGTAATTCCATTATTCGAGCTCAATGGTTGCCGGCGGCTTACCGGTGCAATCATAGAACACGCGGTTCACATGCTTGACCTCATTGACGATGCGGCTGGTGACAGTGCCCAGAACATCCCAGGGCATATTATAGCTCTCCGCGGTCATAAAGTCGGTGGTGGTCACAGCACGCAGCGCCACAGCGTAATCATAGGTGCGCTCGTCGCCCATGACGCCCACACTGTGCATGTTGGTCAAGGCTGCATAGTACTGGCTGATCTCCTTATCCAGACCCGCCTTTGCGATCTCCTCACGCCAGATCGCGTCGGCATCCTGCACGATTGCCACCTTCTCAGGGGTCACCTCGCCGATGATGCGGATGCCAAGACCCGGGCCGGGGAACGGCTGACGACTGACCAGATATTCGGGCAGGCCCAGCTCACGGCCGGCCTGACGCACCTCGTCTTTGAACAGGTTGCGCAGCGGCTCCACCAACTCCTTGAAGTCCACGGTGTCGGGCAGACCGCCGACGTTGTGGTGGCTCTTGATAACAGTGGACTCACCGCCCAGACCGCTCTCAACGACATCCGGGTAAATGGTACCCTGTGCCAGGAAATCCACCTTGCCGATCTTCTTGGCCTGCTCTTCAAACACACGGATGAACTCTTCGCCGATGATCTTGCGCTTGCGCTCCGGCTCGGTGACACCAGCCAGCTTTGCAAAGTAGCGTTCGCGGGCATCCACACAGATAAAGTTGATATCAAAGCCGTTGGCATTGCCCGGGCCGAATACAGAGCAGACCTCTTCCTTCTCGTTCTTACGCAGCAGACCGTGATCCACGAACACGCAGGTCAGCTGCTTGCCGATGGCCTTAGCCAGCATAGCTGCCAGAACGGAGGAATCCACGCCGCCGGACAAGGCGCACAAAACCTCACCTTGCCATCGCCGATGACGCTCACGCAGGGCCTTGACGTTGTTCTCCACAAAGGAGTCCATCTTCCAGTCGCCGGTGCAGCCGCAGACGTTGTACACGAAGTTGCGCAGCATCTTCTTGCCTTCCGCAGTGTGCAGCACTTCCGGATGGAACTGGACCGCGTACAGGCCCTTCTCGGCGTTCTCTGCCGCAGCTACCGGGCAGTTGACCGTGTGAGCAGTGATCTTAAAGCCGGGCGCTGCCTGCTCAATATAGTCGTTGTGGCTCATCCAGCAAATGGTGGAGGGCTGCACATCGGTGAACATCTTGCTGTTCGTGTCCACGAACACCTCAGTCTTGCCGTACTCGCTCCGGTGCGCGGGACATGCGCCCTTAAGCAGATGCATCATCAGCTGGCTGCCGTAACAGATGCCAGCACAGGCACACCCAGTTGAAGATCTCAGGGTCGATCGTGGGGGAATCCTCCAGATAAACGCTGTTGGGGCCACCGGTAAAGATGATGCCCTTGGGGTTCTTTGCCTTGATAACCGACAGATCGGTTTTATAGGAATAGATTTCACAGTAGACATTGTTCTCGCGGACGCGGCGCGCGATCAGCTGATTGTATTGGCCGCCAAAGTCCAGCACGATGACAGTTTCATGCTGCATGAAGTTCTCTCCTCCCTTATCCATTCAATGTGTTTCTACAGATAAAACCAGTATAGCACATCTGCCAAATAAAAGCGACATCATTTGTGAATTTTCCTGTTTTTATTTTTCACGTATGGGATGCCGCAGAACTGTTTTCAGTGTTCCCGGTGCAGCGCGGCGAGGATCACTCAGATAAATCTCGTGGTGGAAGCGTGTCTCTGAAAAATCAAGCCTATACCCCTGCTCTACGGCAAAGGCATCCATCTGCGCCAGCGTTTTCGGTTCTTCATCATAAGGGCCGATATGCAGGCACTGAACGCAAAGTCCCTCATCATAGGTCAGAAATTCCGCCTTGGAAAAATCCTTTTTCTTTTTTGCCGTTGCTTCCTGTACGGCCCAATCAAACGCTTCCGGCGTCACGAATTCTGGCAGTCGGATCATGGATGTCCACTCAAATGTTTCTTTATGTGCATAGTCAACGCCATCCACGCCCTTCTGATGCCACAAGCCCTCCAACGGTGGAACCACATATTCAAAATAGCCGTCCATCTTGTGGCTGCCCTTATAGCTCATTTTGATGGTGAAAGCAATGCCGTACAGCACTCCCATAGCCTCCTGATAGGCTCCACCCGGAGCATTCGGGTCGCCCTTGCCGTGCACTGCCACAAAATTCATACGCGGTATCGTAATCAGATGCGGTTTTTTCGGCGGGAGATAAAATTCCCTGTACTCTTTCTTATAATCAAACGGCATTACTCTTCACACCTTCCAGAAGTTCTCGCTGCTTCTTTTTGCTGAATTCCCTCAGCACCAGCCGATAGGACTTTTCCAGCATTTCCTTTTTCAGTATACCAGAACAACCTTGTTTTGTAAATAAAGAGTTGTGACATGCCGCAAAAAAATCCCCTGCCCTTACAGACAGAGGATCTAAAACAAAAAGAGACCTTCCCACTCTCCGGAATGGGAAGGTCTCTCGTAAGTTTAACCTTTAGCCTTAGGAAAGGCGCGAAGGGTCAAAATCACTCAATGATCTTGCCAACAACGCCAGAACCAACGGTACGGCCACCCTCACGGATAGCGAAACGCAGGCCCTCTTCCATAGCGACAGGGGTCAGCAGCTCAACGTGCATCATGACGTTATCGCCGGGCATGCACATCTCAGTGCCTTCGGGCAGAGTGATGATACCGGTCACGTCGGTGGTGCGGAAGTAGAACTGAGGACGATAGTTGGAGAAGAACGGGGTGTGACGGCCGCCTTCGTCCTTGGTCAGAACGTACACCTGAGACTCGAAGGTCTTATGGGGGTGCACGGAACCGGGCTTAGCCAGAACCTGACCACGCTCGATCTGAGTACGATCAACACCACGCAGCAGAGCGCCGATGTTATCGCCAGCCTCAGCGAAGTCCAGAGACTTACGGAACATCTCCAGACCGGTGATGGTGGTGCTCAGACGATCGGGCTTGATGCCGACGATCTCCATAGCATCGCCAACCTTAGCAATACCACGCTCAACACGACCGGTTGCAACGGTACCACGGCCAGAAATGGTCATGACATCCTCGATGGGCATCAGGAAGGGCTTGTCTTCCTCACGATCGGGGTTGGGGATATAGGTGTCAACAGCGTCCATCAGCTCCTTGATGCAAGCATACTCGGGAGCATTGGGATCAGTGGAGGTAGACTCCAGAGCCTTCAGAGCGGAACCACGAATGATCGGGGTGTCGTCGCCGGGAAGTCGTACTCGGTCAGCAGCTCACGGATCTCCATCTCAACCAGATCCAGCAGCTCTTCGTCGTCGACCATATCGCACTTGTTCATGAACACAACGATATAGGGCACGCCGACCTGACGAGCCAGCAGGATGTGCTCACGGGTCTGGGGCATGGGACCATCGGTAGCAGCAACGACCAGAATAGCGCCGTCCATCTGAGCAGCACCAGTGATCATGTTCTTAACGTAGTCAGCATGGCCCGGGCAGTCAACGTGAGCATAGTGACGAGCGTCGGTCTGATACTCAACGTGAGCGGAGTTGATCGTGATACCACGAGCACGCTCCTCAGGAGCCTTATCGATGTTGGCATAATCCATGAAGTCTGCGTCGCCCTTCAGTGCCAGGTACTTGGTGATAGCGGCGGTCAGAGTGGTCTTGCCGTGGTCAACGTGACCGATGGTGCCGATGTTCACATGCGGCTTAGAACGGTCGAACTTTGCCTTTTCAGCCATTGGAATATCCTCCCTTAATTTAGGTTTTGATATTTGGTTACAACAACCCTGCAAGATGCAGACATTGCATTGCAAGGCTATTCTACTAAATTTGCCCTGTAAAATCAAGTGCTTTTACAGGAAATTTTGCCGAGGTTACACTACCCCGGCAAAATCTTTATCCATTTTCAGGAATCAGCCCTTGGTGCGGCCAGCGATGATCTGGTCAGCAATGTTCTTGGGCACCGGCTCGTAGTGAGACGGCTCCATGACATACTGGCCACGGCCCTGAGTCTTGGAACGCAGGTCGGTAGCGTAGCCGAACATCTGAGCCAGAGGCACAAATGCATTGACGCGCTGAGTACTGCAGCCATGCCCTGGATCTGACCACGGCGTGCATTCAGGTCGCCGATAACATCGCCCAGATACTCATCGGGAACGATAACTGCAACCTTCATGATAGGCTCAGTGATGATAGGATCAGCCTTGCGCATAGCATCCTTGAACGCCATAGAACCAGCAATGGAGAAGGCCATTTCAGAGGAGTCGACCTCATGATAAGAACCATCCCACAGGGTAACCTTGACATCAACGACAGGATAACCAGCAAGAACACCGGACTTCATAGCACCCTGGATACCGTTGTCGATAGCCGGGATGTATTCCTTCGGGATGGCACCGCCAACGATGGCGTTGACGAACTCGTAACCCTTGCCGGGCTCGTTGGGCTCGATCTTGATCTTAACATGACCGTACTGGCCCTTACCACCGGACTGACGTGCGTACTTGGTCTCCTGGTTGGCCTCTTTGCGGATGGTCTCACGGTAAGCAACCTGAGGTGCACCCACGTTTGCTTCAACCTTGAACTCACGCAGCAGACGGTCAACGATGATCTCCAGGTGCAGCTCGCCCATACCGGCGATGATGGTCTGACCGGTTTCTTCGTCGGTGTAGGTCTTGAAGGTCGGATCCTCTTCTGCCAGCTTTGCCAGCGCGATACCCATCTTCTCGTTGCCGGCCTTGGTCTTGGGCTCGATGGCAACGCGGATAACAGGCTCGGGGAACTTCATGGACTCCAGGATGATGGGATGCTTCTCATCACACAGAGTGTCACCGGTAGTGGTGTTCTTCAGACCGACAACAGCAGCGATATCACCTGCGTAGCAGCAGTCGATATCCTTGCGGTGGTTAGAATGCATCTGCAGGATGCGGCCCATACGCTCCTTGCTGTCCTTCACGGAGTTGTAGACAGTGGTACCTGCCTCAACCTTACGGAGTAAACACGGAAGTATGCCAGCTTACCAACGAACGGGTCGGTAGCGATCTTGAAGGCCAGAGCTGCGAAGGGAGCGTCGTCGGAAGACGGACGGGTCTCCTCTTCCTCAGTCTCGGGATTCACGCCCTTGATGTCAGGGACATCGGTAGGAGCGGGCATATAGTCAACGATAGCGTCCAGCAGCTTCTGGACACCACGGTTCTTGTAGGAAGAACCGCAGACAACGGGAACCAGCGTGTTGGCGATGGTCTCCTTGCGGATCGCAGCCTTCAGCTCGGCACGGGTGATCTCCTCGCCCTCGAGGTACTTTTCCATGAGCTCTTCGTCGTTCTCAGCAACAGCCTCGATCAGGATGTTGTGATACTCCTCAGCCTGCTCACGCATATCCTCGGGGATGGGCTCAGTGCGCATGTCGTTGCCCATATCGTCGTAGTAGACCTCAGCGTTCATATCGACCAGGTCAACGATACCGCGGAAGGTATCCTCCTGACCGATAGGCAGCTGGATCGCCACGCCGTTTGCGTGCAGACGATCGTGCAGCATCTTGATGCAGCGGAAGAAGTCGGCACCCATGGTGTCCATCTTATTAACGTACACCATACGGGGAACCTTATACTCGTCAGCCTGACGCCAAACGGTCTCAGACTGCGGCTCGACACCGCCCTTTGCAGCCAGAACGGTCACAGAACCGTCCAGCACGCGCAGGGAACGCTGGACCTCAACAGTGAAGTCCACGTGGCCCGGGTGTCGATGATGTTGATGCGGTGACGGTTCTTCTTGAATGCAACCGGATCCTTCTGGGTCTCAGAGTGGCTCCAGTAGCAGGTGGTAGCAGCGGAAGTGATGGTGATACCACGCTCCTGCTCCTGAACCATCCAGTCCATGGTAGCGCCGCCATCATGAACTTCGCCGATCTTGTGGTTGATACCGGTGTAGTACAGAATACGCTCGGTAGTAGTAGTAGCAAATCAATGGGGCCATAATGCCGATATTTCTCGTCATCTGAAGAGAAACTTCTCTGGGTGTAGCCATGAAATTAACCTCCTACAGAACAGATCAATAACGGAAATGAGCGAAAGCCTTGTTAGCCTCTGCCATCTTGTGAGTATCCTCACGCTTCTTCACGGCGTTGCCAGTGTTGTTGGCAGCATCCATGATTTCAGCAGCCAGACGCTGGCCCATGGTCTTCTCACCACGGCTGCGGCTGTAGGCAGTCAGCCAGCGCAGACCCAGGGTCTCGCGGCGAGCCGGGCTGACTTCCAGAGGAACCTGGTAGTTAGCACCACCCACGCGGCGGGTCTTGCACTCGAGGCTGGGCATAATGTTCTCCATGGCCTTCTTAAAGGTCTCCAGGGGATCGTTGCCGGTCTTCTCCTGAATCATGGAGAAAGCTTCGTAAACGATCTTCTGAGCGACGCCCTTCTTGCCATCCAGCATAACGCTGTTGACCAGACGAGTGACCATCTTGGAATTGTAAATAGGATCAGCTAAGACATCGCGCTTAGCAATGTTACCTCTTCTAGGCATCTTTCTTCCTCCTTCACAGAATGATATTATCGGTACTCGAAAGTAATAAATCTCCGTTGTGTCACAAAGAGCTGACCTTTACATAAACTGTTGCCCTCCGCTTTGCAAGCGGACTTGTTATTTATATAATGGAAAGCCGTTTATGGCGGTTGTCCTCAATTACTTCTTTGCAGCACCGGCCTTAGGACGCTTTGCGCCGTACTTGGAGCGGGCCTGATTACGGCCTGCCACACCCTGAGTATCCAGGGTACCACGGATGATGTGGTAACGCACACCGGGCAGGTCCTTAACACGACCGCCACGGATCAGCACGACGGAGTGCTCCTGCAGGTTATGGCCGATACCGGGAATGTAAGAGGTGACCTCGATACCATTCGTGAGGCGGACACGAGCAACCTTACGCAGAGCAGAGTTGGGCTTCTTGGGGGTCATGGTACGAACAGCAGTGCAGACACCACGCTTCTGGGGCTGTTCAGATCAGAATACTGTTTCTTCTGAGAATTGTAGCTCTTCAGCAGTGCGGGAGCGGTGCTCTTGGTAGCCAGAACCTGACGGCCCTTGCGTACAAGCTGGTTAAAAGTAGGCATTTTGTTTCTCCTTTCTTAATAATGCACATCGGACTTTTTCCGACTTTTTTGCCGCACTATCCCCATGAGGGATGCGCAACAGTTATATAATACTCGCTTTACAGGCGGATGTCAACAGTTTTTGCAAAGTTTTTTGCATTTATTCCAGATTTTTTCTTTCATCATTTTTTCGACGCAAAACGCACGGTTTTCTCCCCTGTTTCCGCTTTTCCGGGCATATAAAAACCGCCCTGCAGGCGGATGCCCACAGAGCGGTCCATTGTTTTATTTCAGAAGAAGGAGCTTTGCTTACTGTGCAGCAGCTGCCAGTTCAGCAGCGACCTCAGCATCGCGCTCAGCCTCACGGTTCTTCAGATCCTCACGGACTTCCGGCAGACCGGTACCTGCGGGGATCAGCTTACCAATGATGACGTTCTCCTTCAGGCCGGCCAGCGGGTCGACCTTGCCCTTGATGGCAGCTTCGGTCAGCACGCGGGTGGTCTCCTGGAAGGATGCAGCGGACAGGAAGGAGTCGTTTGCCAGAGCAGCCTTGGTGATGCCCAGCAGCACCTGCTGGTACTCAACCAGCTTCAGGCCCTCTTCACCAGCGTCGATGCGCTGCTGCAGATCGGCGTTGATGCTCTCCACTTCCAGACGGCTTGCCAGTGCACCGCCGATCAGGTTGGAAGAACCGGAATCAGTCACGCGTACCTTGCGGCACATCTGACGGACGATGACTTCGATATGCTTATCGTTGATCTCAACGCCCTGCAGACGGTAGACCTTCTGAACTTCGTTGATCAGGTAGTTCTGGACATCCTCCAGACCCTTGATTGCCAGAATATCCTGCGGATACAGAACACCTTCACGGGTGATGATGTCGCCCTTCTCCACACGGTCACCCGGCATCACGCGGGAATGCTGAGTGAACGGGATGGAGTAGCTCTTTACGACCTCGGCACCGTTCTCGTCCTTGCCGGTCACCTTGATAACGACATTCTTCTTGGTATCGTCCTGAGAAACGACACCGGAGATCTCGCTCATGATGGCCATGCTCTTGGGACGGCGGCTCTCGAACAGCTCTTCAACACGGGGAAGACCCTGCGTGATATCTTCAGCAGATGCGATACCGCCGGTATGGAAGGTACGCATGGTCAGCTGAGTACCAGGCTCGCCGATGGACTCTGCGGCGATAACGCCGACAGCCTCGCCCAGACGGACCGGCTCGCCGTTTGCCATATCGGAACCGTAGCAGCGTGCGCAGACACCGGTCTTTGCACGGCAGGTCAGCAGGCTGCGGATCTTCAGCTTGGTAATGCCAGCAGCCTCGATCTCGTTTGCATCGTACAGGTCGATCATCTTGCCTTCCGGCACGATGACCTTGCCGGTGACGGGGTTGACCACATCGCCCACGGCAAAGCGGCCGATCAAGCGCTCGCGGAAGCTCTCGATCTTCTCCTTGCCCTCGTGGATCTCAGACACCCACAGGCCGTCGGTGGTGCCGCAGTCGATCTCGCGCACGATGACATCCTGAGAGACATCGACCATGCGGCGGGTCAGGTAACCGGAGTCAGCGGTACGCAGAGCGGTATCGGCCAGACCCTTACGAGTACCACGGGCAGAAACGAAATATTCCAGAATATTCAGACCTTCACGGTAGTTCGCACGAATGGGCATCTCGATGGTGTGGCCGGCGGTGTTTGCCAGCAGGCCGCGCATGCCGGCCAGCTGCTTGATCTGGTTCATAGAACCACGAGCACCGGAGTCTGCCATCATATAGATCTCATTATCCTTGGGCAGGTTGTCTGCCAGAGCCTTGGAGACCTTATCGGTGGTAGCCTGCCAGATGGCGATGGTCTGGTTGTAACGCTCGTTGTCGGAGATCAGGCCGCGGTTGAACAGCCTGCCGACCTTTGCGATCTGCTGGTCAGCCTCAGCGATCAGTTCCTGCTTCTGCGGCGGGATCACAGCGTCGCACACAGCGACGGAGATTGCAGACAGAGTGGAATACTTGTAGCCCTGCGCCTTGATGGCATCCAGCATCTTTGCACACTTGCGGGTGCCGTTGCGGGTCATGCAGCGGGAAATGATGTCGGGCAGAGTCTTCTTGGTCACGCGGAAGCTGACCTCGTACTCAGCCAGTGCTCGGGATCAGTACGGTCGATATAACCCAGATTCTGAGGGGGTTATTGAAGATGATGCGGCCCACGGTGGTTTCCACCAGACCGGTGCGCTCCACGCCGTCAATGGTCATGGTGCGGCGCACCTTGATGGGTGCGTGCAGGGTAACGATGTGCTCTGCATAAGCCATCAGGGCTTCGTTCTCATCGCGGAACACCTTGCCTGCGCCCTCGTCATTTTCACGAACGGTGGTCAGGTAGTAGCTGCCCAGGATCATATCCTGCGTAGGCACGGTAACAGGTGCGCCGTCAGAGGGCTTCAGCAGGTTGCCAGAAGCCAGCATCAGCATCTTGGCCTCACGGCAGGCATCCTCGCCCAGAGGCAGATGGACAGCCATCTGGTCACCGTCGAAGTCGGCGTTGAATGCGGTACATGCCAGCGGGTGCAGCTTGATTGCACGGCCCTCCACCAGCACCGGGTTGAAAGCCTGAATGCCCAGACGGTGCAGGGTCGGTGCACGGTTCAGCAGAACGGGGTGGCCCTTGATCACGGTCTCCAGGCTGTCCCACACTTCGGGCTTAGCGCGCTCCACCATCTTGCGGGCGGACTTGATGTTGTTGGCAATACCCTTCTCCACCAGATCCTTCATGACAAAGGGCTTGAACAGCTCGAGTGCCATTTCCTTCGGCAGACCGCACTGATAGATCTTCAGGTCCGGGCCTACGACGATAACCGAACGGCCGGAGTAGTCAACTCGCTTGCCGAGCAGGTTCTGACGGAAACGGCCCTGCTTGCCCTTCAGCATGTCGGACAGGGACTTGAGGGCACGGTTGTTCGGGCCGGTGACCGGGCGGCCGCGGCGGCCGTTATCGATCAGGGCGTCAACAGCCTCCTGCAGCATGCGCTTCTCGTTGCGCACGATGATGTCCGGCGCACCCAGCTCGAGCAGGCGCTTGAGGCGGTTATTGCGGTTGATGACGCGGCGGTACAGGTCGTTCAGGTCGGAGGTCGCAAAACGGCCGCCGTCCAGCTGGACCATGGGGCGCAGATCAGGGGGCAGCACAGGCAGCACATCCATGACCATCCATTCAGGACGGTTGCCGGAAATGCGGAATGCCTCAACTACTTCCAGTCGCTTGATGATGCGCAGGCGCTTCTGGCCGGAGGACTTTTCCACCTCGGCAGTCAGCTCTTCACTCAGCTGATCCAGATCGATCTCCTTCAGCAGATCCTGAATGGCCTCAGCGCCCATAGCAGTCTCGAACTCATCACCGTAGTGGTCGCGCATCTCACGATACTCGCTCTCGGTGAGCAGCTGCTTCTTTTCCAGACGGGTAGCGCCCGGATCAGTGCCGATATAGCTTGCAAAATACAGCACCTTCTCCAGCAGGCGGGGGCTGATGTCCAGCATCAGGCCGATGCGGCTGGGGATGCCCTGAAGTACCAGATGTGGCTGACGGGGCGGCCAGCTCAATGTGGCCCATGCGCTCACGGCGGACCTTAGCCTTGGTCACTTCAACGCCGCAGCGGTCGCAGATCTTGCCCTTGTAGCGGATGCGCTTATACTTACCGCAGTGGCACTCCCAGTCCTTGGTAGGTCCAAAAATGCGCTCACAGTACAAGCCGTCGCGCTCCGGCTTCAGGGTACGGTAGTTGATGGTCTCAGGCTTTTTGACCTCGCCGTAGCTCCAGTTGCGGATCTGCTCCGGGAGGCAAGGCCGATCTTGATGGAACCCTTCCTCGTTGTCTTTCTGTTCAGAACATCTACTTCGTCAGAAGAAGCGGGAGCTTCGGCACCGGAGTTATTGTCCTCCAGCACAGAAGGATCATCGAAACCGGCATCGGCATCCTTAATATTATAATCGTTGAGCAGTTCGCTCTCCTGCACGACGTTCTCAGTGCCGGCAACATCGCGCATATCAAAGCCGGTCTCCTCGTCGTCAAAGTTCTGACGCATGTCGATCTCGTTGCCGTCCTTGTCCTGAACAACAACGTCCAGACCCAGAGACTGCAGTTCCTTCAGCATAACGCGGAAGGACTCGGGGATGCCGGGCTGCGGGATTGGCTCACCCTTAACGATGGCCTCGTAGGTCTTCACACGGCCCTCCACGTCGTCGGACTTGACGGTCAGGATCTCCTGCAGAGTGTATGCAGCGCCGTAAGCTTCCAGTGCCCAGACTTCCATTTCGCCAAAGCGCTGGCCGCCGAACTGGGCCTTGCCGCCCAGAGGCTGCTGAGTGACCAGAGAGTAGGGGCCGGTAGAACGTGCATGGATCTTATCATCGACCAGGTGATGCAGCTTCAGGTAGTACATATAACCGACGGTAACGCGGTTATCGAACTTCTCACCGGTGCGGCCATCATAAACGGTGGTCTTGCCATCGCGGTCCAGCTCGATCTTGGAGAAGTCGATGATGTGTCCCTTCTCGCCCATGATCTTGGGGAGCTTCGTGGGATATGCAGGAGCATTCTCGCCATGCCACATCTCGCGGGCGGTATCAAAGGTATCGCCGATGTCGTTCTCACGAGCAGAGTCGAAGACGGAGTCATGACCTTGATGCCGCATGCCTTGGCAGCGTAGACCAGGTTGACTTCCAGCACCTGTCCGATGTTCATACGGGACGGCACACCCAGAGGGTTCAGCACGATGTCCAGCGGGGTGCCGTCGGGCAGGTAGGGCATGTCCTCCTGCGGCAGAATGCGGGAAACGACACCCTTGTTGCCGTGACGGCCTGCCATCTTATCGCCCACGCTGATCTTGCGCTTCTGGGCAATGTAGCAGCGGACGACCTCGCGCACGCCGGGCTGCAGTTCGTCGCTGTTCTCCGGGGTGAACACCTTGACGTCCACGATGATGCCGTATGCACCATGGGGCACGCGCAGAGAAGTATCACGTACTTCTCTTGCTTTCTCGCCAAAGATGGCACGGAGCAGACGCTCCTCTGCGGTCAGCTCAGTCTCTCCCTTCGGGGTGACCTTACCGACCAGAATGTCGCCGCTCTTGACCTCGGCACCGATGCGGATGATGCCGCGCTCGTCCAGATCCTTCAGTGCATCCTCAGAAACGTTGGGGATATCACGGGTGATCTCTTCGGGTCCCAGCTTGGTGTCGCGGCTCTCGGTCTCGTACTCTTCAATATGAATGGAGGTGTACACGTCCTCGCGCACGATCTTCTCGTTCAGCAGAACGGCATCCTCGTAGTTGTAGCCTTCCCAGGTCATGAAGCCGATCAGAGCGTTCTTACCCAGAGAAATTTCGCCGTTGCGCATTGCAGGGCCGTCGGCCAGCACCTGACCGGCCTTGACGCTCTCGCCGACCTCCACGATGGGACGCTGGTTGATGCAGGTGCCTGCGTTGGAGCGTGCGAACTTGACCAGAGGATAATCCTCCAGCTCGCCCTTGTTGTTGCGCACAACAACATGGTCGGCATCCATCTTCTCAACGATACCGTCATTCTTTGCCAGAACAGCGGTGCCGGAGTCGGTAGCAGCCTTGTACTCCATACCGGTAGCAACGATGGGCTGCTGGGTGACCATCAGAGGCACTGCCTGACGCTGCATGTTGGAACCCATCAGAGCACGGTTACAGTCATCGTTCTCCAGGAAGGGGATGCAGGCGGTAGCAACAGAGACCATCATTCGCGGAGAAACGTCCATGTAATCGACTTTCTCTGCATCAATTTCAAGGATCTCGTCGCGGCGGCGGGCAGAAACGCGGGGACGGATGAAGTGCTTGCCCTCATCCAGCGGCTCGTTGGCCTGTGCCACAACGTACTCGTCCTCGACATCAGCGGTCATATACTCGACCTCGTCGGTGACGACCTGTTCCTTCAGGTTGCCGTTCTCGTCATAGATCTTCTTGACCTTGCGGTACGGAGCTTCCACAAAGCCGTACTCGTTGATCTTGGCGTAAGATGCCAGATAGGAGATCAGACCGATGTTGGGGCCTTCAGGAGTCTCGATGGGGCACATACGGCCGTAGTGGCTGTAGTGAACGTCGCGGACCTCGAAACCTGCGCGGTCACGGCTCAGACCGCCGGGGCCCAGAGCAGACAGGCGGCGCTTGTGGGTCAGCTCAGCCAGCGGGTTGTTCTGATCCATGAACTGGGACAGCGGAGAAGAACCGAAGAACTCCTTGATGGCTGCCACCACCGGACGGATGTTGATGAGGGCCTGCGGGGTGATGACGCTCTGATCCTGGCTCTGCAGGGTCATGCGCTCACGGATGACGCGCTCCATGCGGGAGAAGCCGATGCGGAACTGGTTCTGCAGCAGCTCGCCCACGCTGCGGATGCGGCGGTTGCCCAGATGGTCGATATCATCGGTGGTGCCAATATTGTGGCCCAGACCGTTCAGGTAGTTGATGGAAGCCAGAATATCGGCGACCGTAACGGTGCGGCCGATCAGCTGGTCGTGGTTGCGGCGCAGCATCTCCTTCTGCTCTTCCACATCAGAGGTGGTGTCGAGGATCTTCTTGATCTCATCGAAGGAGCAGCGCTCGTTGATGCCGCACTCCTTCACGTCGAAGGAGAAGAAGCCCTGTGCATCCACACAGCCGTTGGTGATGACCTTGATCTTCCGGCTCTCTTCCTTCATGGGATCGTCGAGCTTCAGCACGACCAGATTCACACCGGCATTGTCAGCCTTCTCGGCCAGCTCGCGGGTGATCTTGGCACCAGCCTCGATCAGGATCTCGCCGGTCAGCGGAGCGACCACATTCTCAGCAGCCACCTGACCGGTGATGCGGCGTGCCAGAGACAGCTTCTTGTTCATCTTATAACGGCCGAACCGGGACAGATCGTACCGGCGGGGGTCAAAGAACAGCATATTGATCTGGCTGGTAGCAGACTCCACCGTGGGAGGCTCGCCGGGGCGCAGCTTGCGGTAGACTTCCAGCAGGCCCTCTTCCTGATTCTTGGTGGTATCCTTTTCCAGAGTAGCGAGGATGCGCTCATCGTCGCCAAAGAAGTTCAGGATGTCCTCGTTGGTGGACAGGCCCAGTGCACGGCACAGCACGGTGACAGGCAGCTTGCGGTTCTTATCGATACGAACATAGAACACATCGGAAGCATCGGTCTCGTACTCCAGCCATGCACCGCGGTTGGGGTTCATGGTGGCGCTGTACAGGTCGTTGCCCACCTTATCCTTGGCATCGCCGTAGAACACGCCGGGAGAACGCACCAGCTGGCTGACGATCGCACGCTCTGCACCGTTGATCACAAAGGTGCCGGCATCGGTCATCAGCGGGAAATCGCCCATGAAGATCTCCTGATCCTTCACTTCGCAGGTCTCCTTGTTCAGCAGACGGGCGGTGACGCGCAGGGTGCTGCATAGGTCACGTCGCGCTCCTTGCACTCCTTGATGCTGTACTTCGGCTCCTTATCCAGGCGGAAGTCCACAAAGCTCAGTGCCAGATTGCCGGTGTAGTCCTCAATGGCGCCGATGTCGTGGAAGACCTCTTTCAGGCCCTCGTCCAGAAACCACTGATAAGAGTTCTTCTGGACCTCGATCAGGTTCGGCATACTGATGACTTCGTCGATGTGGGAGAAGCTCATGCGCTCGGTTTTGCCGAGCTTTACGGGCTTGACTTTCATCATAAAATCAACCACTCCTTACTTTTATACTCTACGGGATGTCGTATACACGGGTCAAATTTGAGCAGACACACATAATTCGACCCGCGTCGAAGGAACCTTTCGGCGTTTTTCACAAACTTTCGGTTTGACCCGTCCAGCCGCCGCCTGCGTATTCCCCTTTTTGGCGCACTAGTCCATTATGTGATACTAATGCAGTATACACCCTAAAAGCCTTGCTGTCAAGCCATTTTTCAGATTTTTGCCAAAACAAATTTATTTTTCTTTCATTTTCGCACGCCCGGCAGCGTGTTGTGTTTTGCTGTTTTAGGGCTTGATTTTTTTATTTTGCACGTTCCTGTTCATAATCCCCTTGTGCAATTTGTCTATCTTTGCCCTTGTGTTTTGGCGTATTACTTTTACAGTCGGATATGCCCGTTTTCCCTTGCGGCCCTTTTTTGTGAAAAAGCAGCTCAGAAAAGCTCGCAGGCTTTTCTGAGCTGCAAATATAAAAATAATGTTTCCTCTAATATTGCCAGAGTGCAAGCGGCGGCAATTATAATCGTTCACTCATCCAGATAATCCCGCAGGCGTTTTGCACGGCTGGGATGCCGCAGCTTGCGCAGGGCCTTGGCTTCGATCTGCCGCACCCGCTCCCGGGTCACATTGAACTCCTTACCCAGCTCTTCCAGCGTGTGCGCCCGGCCATCCTCCAGCCCGAAGCGCAGTGCGATCACCCGCTCTTCCCTCGGTGTCAGGCTTTTGAGCACGCTGAACAGTTCCCGCCGCAGCAGCTGCCGCCCGGCTTCATCCACCGGGACGCCTGCATCCTCGTCCTGAATAAAATCTTCAAGGTGGGCATCCTCTTCCTCGCCCACCGGCGTTTCCAAGCTGATGGGGTCCTGCGCCAGCTGCAGCAATTCCCGCACACGGTCCGGCTCCATGTCCAGCTGAACAGCGATCTCTTCCGCGGTAGGCTCCCGGCCATTTTTCCGCAGCAGGTCACCCGTCATCTTTTGACCCGGTTGATGCTCTCCACAAGGTGCACCGGGATGCGGATGGTCCTCCCCTGATCCGCAATGGCGCGGGTGATGGACTGACGGATCCACCACGTGGCATAGGTGGAAAATTTGAAGCCGCGCTCCGGCTCAAACTTTTCCGCCGCCTTCATCAGACCGAGATTGCCTTCCTGAATGAGATCCAGAAACGGCAGGCCTCGCCCTGCATAGCGCTTTGCCACCGACACCACCAGCCGCAGGTTCGCTTCGCTGAGCTTCCGCCGGGCATCCTCGTCCCCGGCCTGCGCGGCACGGGCAAGCGCCGCCTCCTGTTCTGCCGTCAGCAGCGGCACCCGGCCGATCTCCTTCAAATAGGCCTTTACCGGGTCGTCCAGCGCCACCCCCTCTGCCGAAAGCTCATGTTCCAGCCTGCCGATCTGCGTTTCATCCAACGCAGGCAGGTCCGCTTCCTCTTCGGTCAGGTGCACGCCGCGGTCCTCCAGTGCCGTATACAGCTCGTCCAGCTGCGCCACATCGTAATCCTGTTCGTCCATGGCACGGCTGATCTGCTCCGGTGTCAGGGCATGGTGGCGTGCCCGCGCAGCCAGTGTTCTGGCCAATTCCTCCGTTTGCGACAATTTCTGCATGGTTCCTGCTCCTTTCCTCTCCTGCTCCAGCCGGAGGGGAAAGCGGGATCATTCTTCTACAGGCACATTTCCTGCTTCTTTTCGCGCATCGACTGGAGGTAATCACTCAGTTCCTCATTGGACATATGCGCCGCTTTGCCTGCCATGGGCATCCCCCGGGCAATGCGGTCCAGATACAGCCGGATATCATCCGGCGTACAATTCACATCGCTGTATTGTGCCGCAAGATGGCTCAGTTCATTCAGCGCTTCTTCGCTTACAAAGCGCGCAGCGTGGTCAGGCTGATCTCAATGCCCTCCTGTCGGCAGCGCAGCATGGCTTCAAACAGCTCCTTCTGCTGCGGCAGCACGAACTGTTCTGCGGTCAGCTGCCCCTGCACCAGATCGATATAGTGCGGCTCCCGCAGCATGGCCGCCAGCAGTCGCTGCTGTGCGCTGGCAATGCCCAGCGCCTGACTGCCGCCCGCACTGTACGGCACGTTGATCTGATTCATCTCACCGGACTTGAGCGCCTGCTGCTTTTTCTCCCAGCGGTGCTTGCTGCCCGCCCTCTTCACGGCGGTCTCCAGCTGGGTCATGATAGCTGTTTTGGAGATGTTGGTCTCCTCAGCCAGACGCCCCGCATACACTTCCTGCTCGGTAGGGTTGGAGCGCTCTGCCAGCATATTCACAGCTTCCTTCACGTATTCCAGCCGCTGGGCATCCTGTGCCAGATCATACTGGCTGCGCAGACGGCCCAGCCGGAAGTCCAGTGCATTGCCCACACCATCCAGCAGGGCTTTGAATCGCTCTGCGCCATACTTTTTGATGTACTCGTCCGGGTCCTTTGCACCGGGGATCTGCAGCACACCCACCTTTACCGGGCTGTTGCGGAACAGTTCCAGCGAGCGCAGCGTGGCCTTCTGGCCTGCTTCGTCCGAATCGTAGCTCAGGATCACCTCGTCAGCATACTCGCTGATGAGCCGCACCTGCTCCGGGGTCAGGGCCGTGCCGCAGGCGCACACTGCTGTGTCGATGCCTGCCTGATGCATACTGATCACGTCCATGTAGCCCTCGCACAGCACGAACCGGCGCACCGCGCTGCGCTTTGCGATCTGCAGCGCAAACACCGTCTCGGATTTGTGGTACACCAGCGTTTCCGGGCTGTTGACATATTTCGGTTTGGAATCGTCCAGCACGCGCCCACCAAACGCAATGATGTTGCCGCGCAGGTCAAAGATGGGGGTCATCACCCGCTTCCAGAACAGGCAGTAGATGCGGCCGGACGCACTGCGCTTGAACAGGCCGCTGGCATCCAGCTCCTGCTGATTGTAGCCCTTATCGCGCAGGAACTGATACAGCGCCTGTCCGTCGTTGGGCGCATAGCCCAGCCCGAACCGGACGATAGTCTTGTCGTCCAGACCGCGCCGCCGCCAGTAGGCACGGGCCTGACGGGCTTCCTCCACGGTGGAGTTCAGGCAGGCGTGGAAAAACCGTGCCGCCTCCTTGTTCATGGAAAGGATGCGGCTGCGCATCCGGCCTGTTTTGTCGTCCTCCTGCGGCTCCGGCATACCGGCCCGCGCTGCCAGCAGCTTAACGGCCTCCGGGTAATCGATGCTGTTGATCTTTTTCGTAAAGGTAATGGCATCGCCGCCTGCGCCGCAGCCAAAGCAGTAAAAAGCTCTGGGTGTCCGGGTAGACGTAGAATGATGGCGTTTTTCGCTGTGAAAGGGCACAGGCCGCCATACAAACGTCCCTTGCGCTTGAGCTGCACATAGCTGCCCACCAGCTCCACAATGTCGGTGCGGCGGGTCAGTTCTTCAATGTATTCGTGTGGGATCATGGATCTTTCAAACGACCTTTCGGATTTATAGGACATGCCACTTCCGGGGCACAAACAATTCCTCAAAAGTGCGGATGGCAAATTCATCGCTCATGCCACTGATGTAATCAGTCACTGCACGTTCTCTGCCCTCCTGATAAGCCAGCTGGATGTAGAAGTTGGACATCCGGTCCACATGGTTCAGGTAGTAATCGTACAGTTCCCCGATCACCTTGTCCACCTTCTGCTCTTCCCGCTTGGCGGTCTTGTCCACGTACACGGTGGCGTACATGAAATCCCGCAGCGCAAGGGAAGGCTTCGTTTTCCTCTGCGCCCACCTTCACATCCCCATCGCTGTTGGCAAGGATACTGTTGATCATGGTGGTGATGCGGGCAGATTTTGTCTGGCCCAGCACGGCGGTGCATTCCTTCGGCAGGGTGGCTGGGTCCAGCACACCGGCGCGCACCGCGTCCTCAATGTCATGGTTCACATAGGCGATCTGATCCGCCATGCGCACGATGCGCCCTTCCGGCGTTGCCGCCCAGGTGCCCTTTGTGTGGGTCACGATGCCGTTGCGCACCTCCCACGTCAGGTTCAGGCCCCGGCCGTCCTTTTCCAGCTTGTCCACCACACGCAGGCTCTGCATGTAGTGCTTGAAGCCGTCCGGGCACAGCTCATTCAGCGCGCGCTCCCCGGCATGGCCAAACGGCGTGTGGCCCAGATCATGGGCAAGGCTGATCGCTTCAGTCAGATCTTCGTTCAGCCGCAGAGCGCGGGCAATGGTCCGCGCGATCTGCGAGACCTCCAGCGTATGGGTCAGTCGGGTGCGGTACAGGTCTCCCTCCGGCGAGAGGAACACCTGCGTCTTTTGTTTGAGCCGTCGGAATGCCTTGCAGTGCAGCACCCGGTCACGGTCACGCTGGAACACCGGCCGGATCAGGTCCTGCTCTTCCGGCAGCATGCGGCCGCGGCTCTGGTCGCTGAAGGTAGCCCACGGCGCGAAGGTCATATGTTCGATCTCTTCTGTGCGCTGACGTACATCCATACAAAGTCGCCCTCCCTTTTTGTCGCCATTCCCCCTCTCTGTTTCGGCACAGCCGATCCCAATTGCTGCGTCTGCGGCAATTGTAGCACACCCGCTTTGTCGAAGGGGAAAAAGCCTGTCGGTTCGCAAAATAATGCTTGCTTTTTATTTTTGCTGCTGCCGGGTTCAGAACGGTGCATAGAACGGGTCGGATACCGTCACCTGCGCGCTGCCGCGTGTCAGCTCCCGCAGCTGTTCCAGCAGCGGGCCTTCGGTGTGTTCCGGCATCTGCCAGCACAGGGTCACGCGATCCGTGAACTGCGGCGCGGCCTGTTTTGCTCCCGCCGCATCGATCAGCAGCGATGCACGCTCATAAAGGGAGTAATCCACTGTCACGCGCAGCTCCACCACGCTGCGCACCGTGACCACCTCGGCATTTTCCAGTGCACGGGCCGTAGCCGTGGTGTATGCACGCACCAAGCCGCCGGTGCCCAGCAGCACACCGCCAAAGTAACGGGTCACCACCACGATCAGATCCGTCAGGCCGCTGTGCTGCAGCACCTCCAGCGCTGGTGTGCCCGCCGTCTTGGCCGGTTCACCATCATCTGAATAGCGTTCCCGGTTGCCTTCCCGCAGGCGGTAGGCATACACATTGTGACGGGCGGTGCGGTTGGCCGCACGCACCTGTTCCAGAAATGCAACGGCAGCTTCCTCGCTGTCCGCAAATGACAGCGCCGCAATGAAGCGGCTCTTCTTTTCTTCATATTCTCCTGTGGCCGTGCCATGGATGGTGCGGTAATCCTCCACTGTGGTTCCTCCTGCATGTTATTCAAAACAAGTATAACATAAATCGTCCGTTGTGCAACCACTGCCGCATACGTTTTGTGTCAAGGCCAGCTCCCGGTACCGCTGCCCGCATGTCCTCTGCCAGAAAAAAGCGCAACAAAAAATCGGCCAAGCCTTGCAGCTCAGCCGATCTTTTGTTAGAAGAAAGCAGATGATCACTTCGTAAAGAGCTGGATCCACTGATGGCCCCAAGTGCTGGAGCTGTTGTAGTAGTAACCAACACCCATTGCACGGGCTTCCGGGTCCAGAATATTTGCGCGATGGCCTTCGGAGTTCATCCAGGCATTCACGACTTCTTCAGGAGAAACGCTGCCCCATGCGGCATTCTCGCCAGCAGCGGCATCCGTCACGCCGTACTCGCTGAGAACAGTGTACCACTTGGTACCATTGGGACGAACGTGAGAATTGACGGTTGCGATCTCTTCGGCGCGCTGCTGAGCAGCTGCGGTGAGCTTTGCATCGCCCATGACCAGGGGCTGCAGGCCGTACTTTGCACGCTCGGCATTGACCAGATTCAGAACTTCCTGACGGTAGTTGCTGGTGTAAGAGTTTTCGGGGCAAGAGAAGATCAGCACCCAGTAGTTGTTGTAAACGCCGCCTTCGTAGTGGCCCACGCTCATGGTGGTCACATCTGCATTCAGCATGCGCTCACGGGCGAAATCAATGTTCATCCACTGATCCACCGCTGCATCGGGGGTAGAAACGCCAGCTATGTAGTTTTCGCCAACGGACGCATCGTCGATACCATTCTCGGCGAAGATGGTAAAGTCGCGCTGGCCATTGGGACGAACGTAGGAATAAGAAGAGGCCAGTTCCTTAGCGCGCTCCTGAGCGGCACTATTGTGGTTGCTGTCGCCCAGCTGAACGGGCTTCAGGCCAGCCTTTACGCGCTCGTTGTTTACGCGGCGCAGGAACTCGTTCTGATAAGCTTCGTCCTGAAAGCTGATGTAGGAATTTTCTTCTTCGATGGAGGCAGAAACCGAAGCCTCAGCTGCGTTTGCAGTAACGGGCTTGAGAGATGCAGCACCAAAAACCACAGCCAGAGTCATAGCTGCTGCTGCGATATTTTTCAGGGTGCGCATCTCGATTTTCATAAGACATCCTCCGTAAGCTTTTGTATATAAAAGCTTTTTTGCATTCATGTGAATGCGTACTGCAACACATTTGCAACTCTTCCGTTTCAAATGTGTTGCTTTTGTGCAACAAAAGTATCACAATAGCATCTCATCGTCAAGGGGTTTCTGTCGATTTTTGAGAGAAAATGCAAAAAATCAAAATTTCCCGTTCCGAAAACGTTTCACAAGCGCAACAGATTCATCCAAGATCCCGTGAATTTGTTACGTCCGTGTTGCGCTTCACCGTTTTCAGGATTGTTTCGTCACACTTAACGTGTTGCATTTTATTTTTCTACACCTTTTCTGCAATGTTTTTCATGCATTTTTCTGTATGTTTATTCGCTTATATGCATATTTCAAAGTGTAACAGACTTTTGTGTGCGCTTTTCCATTCCACTCCTCCCATCCCGCAGCCCTTTTCTGGCTGCAGCCGGCCTTTGGCTGTACTTTCTGCAACAAAAACAGCACAGGCAGCCTTTTCAGGGCCATCTGTGCTGTGCCGTATTCCTTACATAAAAAGAAGAGCGGCTCCGAAGAGCCGCCCTCCCACAATTCAGGCTATGCTATAAAAAGATCTCGCGTCAGTCGATCACTGAGCAGCCTTTGCTGCCTCGATCTGCTTGATCAGTTCGGGCACGACCTTGAACAGATCGCCCACGATGCCGTAGTCAGCCACGCCGAAGATGGGTGCGCCCTCATTCTTGTTGACAGCGATGATGCACTCGGAGTCCTGCATACCAGCGGTGTGCTGGATAGCGCCGGAGATGCCCAGAGCAACATAGATCTTGGGGTGCACGGTCTTGCCGGTCTGACCAACCTGATGGTCAGCGGTCATCCAGCCTGCATCGGTGACGGCACGGGAAGCGCCCACAACGCCGCCGCCCAAAGCGGCAGCCAGCTGCTCAGCCAGCTCAATGCCCTTGTTGACATCCTTGCTGATGCCGCGGCCAACAGAGACGATCACGTCTGCGCCGATCAGATCGACCAGCTTCTCAGCGGCCTTCTCAACGCTCAGGACCTCGGTCTTGATGTCCTCAGCAGCCAGAGCGAATGCGGGCTTCACGATCTGGCAGGCATCAGCCTTGGCCTGATCGAAGGGAGCCTTCTTCATAACGCCGGGACGCACGGTGGACATCTGCGGACGGAAGCGGCGGGCAGATAATGGTAGCCATCAGGTGACCGCCGAATGCGGACGGGTCATCTTCAGGTTGCGGTCTTCCATATCGAACTTCTGCTTGGACAGGTCGATGGTGGAGCTTTCCTTCAGGAAATCGATGTACTTTGCAGTGTCGATGTCCAGATGGGTAGCATCAGCGGTCAGGCCGGTGTGCAGACGAGCTGCGCAGCGGGGGCCCAGATCGCGGCCGATGTTGGTTGCACCGATCAGCAGGACTTCGGGCTTGTACTCGTTGACCATGTCGCACACGACCTTAGCATATGCATCGGTGGTGTAGTCCTTCAGCAGGGGGCTGTCGCAGACCATGACCTTATCGGCACCATAGCCGCCCAGCTCCTTGGCAATGCCTTCCACGTTGTCGCCCAGCAGCAGACCGGTGACCTCGCAGCCCAGCTCATCAGCCAGCTTGCGGGCCTCGCTCACCAGCTCGAAATCAGTGGGCATCAGTTTGCCCTGGCGCTGCTCACAGAATACCCATACGCCCTTGTATTCGTTAAAATCAGCCATTGTAATCCTATGCTCCTTTCATCAGATCAGGTGCTTCTTGGCCAGGATACCAGCCAGCTGTGCGGCAGTATCGTCGCCCTTGAGCATGGTGCCTGCGCCCTTCTGCGGAGGAGTGAAGGACTTAAAGACGTTCGTCGGAGAACCCTTCAGACCGATGGTATCGACCTCGATCAGCGGATCGTCCTTCAGGGCGTTGTAATCAAAGACCTCCATGGGCTTGTCGTAGCAGGTGAAGATGCCGTTCACGCTCATGTAGCGGGGCTCGTTCAGCTCCTTGATGCAGGTCAGCAGGCAGGGAGTCTGCACCTTGACCATCATGTAGCCGTCTTCCAGCATACGCTTCACGGTCAGAGTGTTGCCATCCTTCTGGATGTCTGCCACGTAGGTGACCTGAGGCAGATGCAGCTTTTCAGCGATCTGCGGGCCGACCTGTGCGGTATCGCCATCGATTGCCTGACGGCCGCAGAACACAACGTCCTCGGGGCCAACACCATACTTCTTGACAGCAGCAGCCAGGATCTGGGAGGTTGCGAAGGTATCGGAACCGCCGAACTCACGAGCGGAAACCAGAACGCCTTCATCAGCACCGCGAGCCGATCAGCTCACGCAGCATGCCCTGTGCCGGGGGAGGACCCATGGTGATAACAACGACCTTGCAGCCGGTAGCGTCCTTCAGCTTCAGAGCAGCCTCTACAGCGTTCAGGTCGTCCGGGTTGGTGATGGTAGCCATCGAAGCACGGTTCAGAGTGCCATCGGGCTTGACGGACACCTTGCCGGAGGTATCCGGAACCTGCTTTACACAAACAATTGCCTTCATTGTAACTCTTGCCTCCCTTACTTCAGCAGCGCGCCGGAAATGACCATCATCTGCACTTCGCTGGTGCCCTCGTAGATCTCGGTGATCTTAGCATCACGCATCATGCGCTCGATGGGATAGTCACGGGTGTAGCCGTAACCGCCGAACAGCTGCAGGCAGCGGCGGGTCACATCGCTTGCGGTGCGGGCTGCGATCAGCTTTGCCTGAGCAGCCTCAACGCTGTAACGAACCTTCTTGCCGTCCATTGCTTCCTGCTTCTTCAGAGCAGCAGCGTAGACCAGATACTTTGCAGCCTCAACGCGTGCCTTCATCTCAGCCAGCTCGAACTGGGTGTTCTGGAATGCGGAAATGCTGCGGCCGAACTGCTTGCGCTCCTTGACGTAAGCAACGGTCTCTTCCAGAGCGCCCTCGGCGATGCCCAGAGCCTGAGAAGCGATACCGATACGGCCACCGTCCAGAGTAGCCATAGCCAGCTGGAAGCCGCGGCCACGCACACCCAGCATACGGTCAGCAGGGATGCGGCAGTCCTCAAAGATCAGCTCGCAGGTGGAAGAACCGCGGATGCCCATCTTGTCCTCAGCCTTACCGACAGAGAAGCCCGGGTCGGTGCGCTCCACGATAAAGGCGGAGCACTGCTTGGTGGGACGGCCCTTCTTGTCGGGCACGATATCGGTGACAGCAATAACGATAAAGACGTTTGCGTAGCCGGCGTTGGTGATGAAGATCTTGGAACCGTTCAGGATCCAATCACCGGTCTCGGGGTCCTGCTTTGCAAAGGTCTGCTGACCCTGTGCATCGGTGCCGGCACCCGGCTCAGTCAGGCCGAAAGCACCCAGCCACTCACCGCTGCACAGCTTGGGCAGATACTTTGCCTTCTGCTCGGGAGTACCATTTTCATAAATAGGAGCAGCACACAGGCTGGTGTGAGCAGAGACGATGACACCGGTGGTGCCGCAGACCTTGCTCAGCTCTTCCACTGCCATGACGTAGGACAGCACGTCGCCGCCTGCACCGCCGACCTCAGTCGGGAAATAAATGCCCATCATGCCCAGCTTGCCCATCTTTTCGACGGTCTCTTTGGGGAAGTACTCTTCCGCATCGACCTTCTTTGCCAGGGGCTTGACTTCGTTCTCAGCAAACTCGCGGTACATTTTCTGTACCATCTGCTGCTGCTTGGACAGAGTAAAATCCATCGCTATATCCTCCTAACGGGTCTTTTTCATTTACCGGAATTGCCCGGTGCAAACAAATTCCTCCCGGCCGCTTTTCCACGGTCGGGAGAAACGTTTATCAGAATTTACAGCTGGTCAACAGGGGTCTTGGTGCGGTCTGCGTTGTAAACGTAGAAGCCCTTGCCGGTCTTGCAGCCCAGGTTGCCGCCACGGACCATCTTACGGATCAGCGGGCAGGCACGATACTTGCTGTCGCCGGTCTCCTTGTACAGCACATCCATGATGGCCAGGCAGATATCCAGGCCGATGAAGTCGCCCAGCTCCAGGGGACCCATGGGGTGGTTGGCACCCAGCTTCATAGCGGTGTCGATGCCGGCGATATCGGAAACGCCTTCCATCTTGATGAAAGCAGCTTCGTTGATCATGGGGATCAGGATGCGGTTGACGACGAAGCCTGCAGCCTCATTGACCTGAACCGGCTGCTTGCCGATGGCAACAGAGATCTCCTTGATCTTCTCCACGGTCTCAGCGGGAGTGTTGCAGCCTGCGATGACCTCGATCAGCTTCATGCGGTCTGCGGGGTTGAAGAAGTGCATGCCGACCAGCGGACGGCTAACGCCCTTGCCGATCTCGGTGATGGACAGAGAAGAAGTGTTGGAAGCGAAAACGCACTCCGGCTTGCAGATCTTATCCAGCTCGCCAAAGGTGGTCTGCTTGACCTTCATATCCTCAAAAGCAGCCTCAACGACCAGATCGCAGTCAGCGCACAGGTCTTCCTTCAGGCCCGGGGTGATGGCAGCAACGATAGCGTCTGCCTTTTCCTGCGTCATCTTTCCCTTGGCAACCAGCTTCTCGTAGCCAGTCTTGATCTTTGCCAGACCATTCTCGGCCCACTCCTGCTTGATGTCGCACAGAGCAACGGTGTTGCCCTCGACCTGTGCAAATGCCTTTGCGATGCCCTGGCCCATGGTGCCAGCGCCGATAACACCGATCTTCATAGGAAACCTCTCCTTTAATATCAAAAATTATGTAGTAATGGATTAGTTGTTGGTGAACACTGCCTTGGGCTTCGGCTTCTCACGGCTCAGGAAGCAGGCCATGCCTTCCTTCTGGTCGTGGGTCTCGAAGCAGTCGCCGAACAGCTTTTCCTCGACCTCAACAGCCTTCTCGATGGGCAGGCTGATGCCGCCGTTGATTGCCTTCTTGCAGTTGCGTACAGCAATGGGTGCATTCTTTGCGATCTTGCCGGCCAGCTTCAGCACGTTCTCCATCAGTTCAGCCTGAGGATACACAGCGTTCACCAGACCAATGCGCAGAGCCTCGTCCGCCTTGATGTTCAGTGCAGAGTAGACCAGCTGCTTTGCCATACCCATGCCGACCAGACGTGCCAGACGCTGGGTGCCGCCGAAGCCCGGGGTGATGCCCAGACCCACTTCCGGCTGGCCGAACACAGCGTTGTCAGAGCAGATGCGGATGTCGCAGCTCATAGCCAGCTCGTTGCCGCCGCCCAGTGCAAAGCCGTTCACGGCTGCAATAACGGGATGGGAAGCTCTCGATCATCAGGAACACATCATTGCCCAGCTTGCCGAAGGCCTCGCCCTCTGCCTTGGTCATGGTGCTCATGGAACCGATATCTGCACCTGCCACGAAGCTCTTGTCGCCTTCGCCGGTCAGAACGATGCAGCGGACAGTCTCCTGATCCACAGCCTCAAAAGCTGCCTTCAGGTCTGCCAGAACTTCGGGATTCAGGGCATTCAGTGCCTTGGGGCGGTCGATGGTAATGATCTCAACTGCACCCTGCACCTCGGTTTTTACAAATGCCATTGTGAAAACCTCCTATTCAAATCTTATCAATTATCACAAACAGCCCCCGGACGGAGGAAAGGCTCTCCGGTTCCCTTCCCTGTCCGGGTCTGTCATTCAGTCAGGATTCCAAGAGGTGAAGCTTAGTCCATCTCAACGATGGTAGCGCAGCCCATGCCGCCGCCGATGCACAGGGTAGCCAGGCCCTTGTGAGCACCGCGATGCTTCATGGCATACAGCAGGGTGACCAGGATACGAGCGCCGGAAGCGCCGACCGGGTGGCCCAGAGCAATTGCGCCGCCGTTGACGTTCACCTTGCTCATATCAAAGTTCAGAGCCTGGCTGACAGCCACAGACTGAGCAGCAAATGCCTCGTTGGCCTCGATCAGATCCATGTCAGCAACGGTCAGGCCGGTCTTGGCCATGACCTTCTTGGTGGCGGCGATGGGGCCCAGGCCCATGACCTCAGGCTCAACACCGGCCAGAGCACCGGCAACCCAGGTAGCCAGAGGCTTCACGCCCAGCTCCTTGGCCTTCTCCTCGCTCATGATGACCAGAGCAGCAGCGCCGTCGTTGATGGCGGAGGAGTTGGCGGCGGTGACGATGCCGTCCTTGGTGAAAGCGGGCTTCAGCTTTGCCAGCACTTCAGGAGCGCTCAGACGGGGGCCTTCATCAGTATCGAACACGGTGTCGCCCTTCTTGCCCTTGATCACAACGGGAACGATCTCGTCCTTGAAAGCGCCGTCCTTGATAGCCTTGTCAGCCTTCAGCTGGCTGTTGTATGAGAACTCGTCCAGCATCTCACGGGTGATGGGGCTGTAGCCGTACTTCTTCTGATAAGTCTCGTTGGTGCAGACATTCTCAGCGGTCATGCCCATGTGCTTGTTGAAGCCGCAGGCATCCCACAGAGCATCGTTGACCATGGTATCCACGATCTCGCTCTTGCCCATGGGTGCGCCCATGCGGTAGCCGTAACGAGCCTTCTGCAGTGCGAAGGGAGCCATGTCCATGTTCTCCATGCCGCCTGCGACCACGATGTCAGCATCGCCAGCCTCGATCATCTGAGCAGCCATGTTGACGCAGTTCAGACCGGAGCCGCACACCACGTTGACGGTGACAGCCGGGGTCTCGATGGGCAGGCCAGCCTTCAGAGCAGCCTGACGAGCGACGTTCTGGCCCAGACCGGCCTGAATGACGCAGCCCATGTAGACATGATCGACCTGCTCGGGAGCGACGTTTGCACGGTTCAGAGCTTCCTTGATGACGATGGAGCCCAGCTCAACTGCGGGAACGTTTGCCAGAGTGCCGCCGAACTTGCCAATAGCGGTACGGCATGCAGATGCGATAACGATCTTTTTCATGTGAATAGCCTCCTGAATTGTGTATGTGTTACTTTCGTAAGCCATTTTATCAAAACGCCCGTAAGCGCTTTTACAAATTAGGTCTCGGGGTCTTTTTTCTGCCGGATCAGCGCATACTTTTCGTTGACCGCCTTTTCCACATTGGGTGTGACGAACTTACCGATGTCGCTGCCGTAGTAAGCTGCCTCTTTTACAATGGTGGAAGAAAGGTAGCTCCACTTGATGCTCGTTGCCAGAAACATGGTCTCGATGCCGGGCATCAGTGCGTGATTGGTCTGCGCAAGCTGGATCTCGTTTTCAAAATCCGTCACAGCCCGCAAGCCCCGCACCATCACCGAAGCGTGCCGTTTCTTGGCGAACTCCACGGTCAGGCCGTCGAAGCTCTCCACCGAAACATTCTGGATGCCCTTGCAGCATTCCTTGAGCAGCTCTACGCGCTCCTCCACGGTGAACAGCGGATTCTTTGCGCTGTTGTTGAGCACCGCCACGATCAGATGATCGTTGATCTTTGCTGCGCGCTTGATGATATCGAGATGCCCTTTTGTGACCGGATCGAACGAACCGGGATAAACTGCTGTTGCCATCGTCTGGTGTCCTCCTTGAGCGCTGTGAAAGCGCGTTTTGGTTCTGCCATGATAGCACTTTCCAGTCTTGGGTGCAAGATTTTTGTGCAAGCTGTACGTTTTATCGTTAAAATTTAAACAATCAATGCCGTGCTGCATCGCAGCCGCCTGCTACGCTATAAGTAAACCATATCGTCAAAATTTTATCAAGTCCTTTTGCAAAGATTTTGGTTTTTCAGCACCAAACAATCATCCAAAAACTCCGCGAATTTTGTCCATATTGCCAGTCGGTCAAAATTTTCTCGATAAACTATTGATTCTGCACATTGTTAATGTTATAACTAAGTTGTGCAGATCTGCTGCCCTGTCCGACAGCTGCCTTCTGCTGGTTATCAGGATATCATCCGCCTGTGTCAGAGCTGTGTTCAAATTGCCAACAGGTGGTAAACATCCTGCAAAGATTTGTCCGTGCAGGAAGAGTAAATGATAAATTTACAATTCCTTTATGTTATTATAGGAGAGGATGGTTTATAATGGATTTTACGGAACTGTATGCTCAGAAGAAAATGACCGCCGCTCAGGCTGCCGCACTGGTCAAAAGCGGTGACTGGGTGGATTACGGCTGGGCTGTGAACACCCCTGTGGCGGTGGATGCCGAGATTGCAAAGCGTCTGCCCGAGCTGGAAGGTGTCAACTTCCGCGGCGGCATCCTGATGTGGGTGCCCGCGATCTTCCAGATCGACGATCCCGCTGCACACATGACATGGAACAGCTGGCATATGGGCGGCATTGAGCGCAAGGCCATTGCACAGGGCTTCTCCTTCTACTCCCCCATCCGTTATTCCGAGCTGCCCCGCTACTACCGCGAAAGCCCGGATCCGCTGGATGTGGCGGTGTTCCAGGTGACCCCCATGGACGAGCACGGCTACTTCAACTTCGGCCCCAGTGCATCTCATCTGGGTGCTGTGTGCGAAAAAGCCAAGAAGATCATCGTTGAGGTCAACAAGAATATGCCGCGCTGCCTCGGCGGCTTGGAGAACTGCATCCACATTTCTCAGGTCACCGGCATCGTGGAAGGCGAGAACCCGCCCATCGGCCAGATGGCCGCTCCCGGTGCTGCTACCGAAGTGGATCTGAAGGTTGCCAACCTGATCGTTCCGCAGATCCCCAACGGTGCCTGCCTGCAGCTGGGCATCGGCGGTATGCCCAATGCCATCGGCAGCCTGATCGCACAGAGCGATTTGAAGGATCTGGGCGTGCACACCGAAATGTATGTGGATGCCTTTGTGGATATAGCCAAGGCCGGCAAGATCACCGGTGCATGCAAGCAGCTGGACAAGGGCCGTCAGGTCTACGCCTTCGGTGCCGGCACCCAGAAAATGTACGATTACCTGAACGATAACCCGGAGTGCATGTCTGCACCCGTGGACTACACCAACGATATCCGCAGCATCTCCGCACTGGATAACTTTATTTCCATCAACAACGCTGTGGACATCGACCTGTTCGGTCAGGTGAACGCCGAGACTGCAGGCCTCAAGCAAATCTCCGGTGCCGGCGGTCAGCTGGACTTCGTTCTGGGCGCATACCTTTCCAAGGGCGGCAAGAGCTTTATCTGCCTGTCCTCTACCTTCTTTAATAAGAAGACCGGCCAGCTGGAAAGCCGCATCCGTCCCACTCTGGAAAACGGCAGCATCGTCACCGATACCCGTGCCAACATCCACTACCTGTGCACCGAGTACGGCTGCGTGAACCTGAAGGGCCTGACCACCTGGGAAAAGGCTGAAGCTCTGATCAGCGTAGCACATCCCGACTTCCGTGAAGACCTGATCAAGGAAGCCGAAAAATGCACATCTGGCGCAGGAGCAACAAAATCTGATAAGTGCCGCGGGGATTCCTGCTGTCCGCGGCTGAAATGGAGTCTATCATGATGGACAAAAAGCCGCACATCAAGCCCTATCTCTACGGGATGTTGGCAGGATTTGGAGCGATCTTCCCTGAGCATCATCTTCTTTTTCCTGATCTACCGCTTCGATGGTTTTGGCGATGCCATCTCCACGCTGACCGGCATTCTGATGCCGTTCATCTACGGTGCCGTCATCGCCTACCTGCTCAAGCCCGTGTGCAACACCATCGAGAGTTTTCTGCGCCGGTTCATCCCGGAAAAGATGCATGGTCTGGTCAATGTGCTGTCCGTTACGCTGACCATCCTGTTCGGCCTGCTCCTCATCTACGCTTTGTGCATGATGATCATTCCGCAGCTCATTACCAGCGTGACCACCCTGTACTACACTGCGCAGCGCAACCTTGCAAAGTTCGTGCAGTGGGCGAATCATGTGGAGTTCATTGAGAACAACCAGCAGATCATGGACATGCTCAACTCTGCTTATGCCACCATCAGCACCAATATCGATGATCTGATCAAGACCCGGCTCCTGCCCTCCATGCAGAACATCGTCAGCGGTGCCGCAGTGGGTGTGCTGAACGTAGTGACCATGGCCAAGAACCTGATCATCGGCATCATCGTGGCCGTGTATATGCTGGCCAGCCGCAAGCGCTTTGTGCAGCAGGCCAAGCTGGTGCTCTACAGCATCTTCAAGCCCCGCTGGGCAGAGCTGATCAAGGAAGAAGTGAAGTATGCCGATAAGATGTTCGGCGGCTTCATCAACGGCAAGATCATGGATTCCGCCATCATCGGCGTGCTGTGCTATATCGGCTGCTTAATCTTCAAGTTCCCCAGTGCCCTTCTGGTTTCCGTGATCATCGGCGTGACCAATGTGATCCCCTTCTTCGGCCCGTTCATCGGTGCCGTGCCCGCCACCCTGCTGATCCTCATTCAGAACCCCATCAAGGCGCTATGGTTCGTCCTGTTCGTTCTGGTGCTGCAGCAGCTGGACGGAAACGTGATCGGCCCCAAGATCCTGGGCAACACCACCGGTCTTTCCAGTTTCTGGGTACTGTTCGCCATCCTGCTGTTCGGCGGTCTGTGGGGTTTTGTGGGCATGATCGTAGGTGTGCCGCTGTTTGCAGTCATCTATGATGTGATCAAAAAGCTGGTCATCCACGGCCTGAAGCGCAACAAGGAGATCGACCTGCTGCAGACTTACCACGACAACTTCGGTGACCCGGAGGACGATGTTCCGGTAGAAACGTCTGCATCGGAAGCATCTCCTGCCGAAACAAATAATCTATAAATCACAATGCCCTGGCATTCCATGTGATACGCTACCCTAGAGTAGACAGAGACAAAAACTCTGCGTACTCTGGGGGTATTTTCATGTCAAGAAAGAACAATCACTCTTCACGATTGACTGCTGCAACAACCGCCGTTACCAGCACCGTCTGTTCATCCAAATGCCGATGCAGGCTCATGTCGGTGCCATGAACCGAGCTGCCTGATACCGATTTTGCACAAAAAATTCGCCGTCTCCTTGTGGAAACGGCGAACAAAAACCTTATATTATTTTTTTGTCTACTTGACAGAATGCACTTCAGTGATTCAGAGCGGGTCCTGTTTTGTTATTTCTGTTTCGTGCAGGGCTTTCTGGCTGCGTTTTGTGCCGTCACTCCACGGTCACGCTCTTGGCCAGATTACGCGGCTTATCCACGTCACAGCCGCGCAGAACAGCCATATAATAGGCGAACAGCTGTAACGGCACAATGAGCTGCAGCGGCATCAGAATGTCCTCATACTCATCCAGCCGGATCACGGCATCTGCCACGCCTTCCGGCACCACAGCATCCTTTGTGGTAAACAGCAGCACCCTTGCGCCGCGGCTGCGAGTCTCCTTGGCATTGGAAATGGTCTTTTCGTACACCTGTTTCTGGGTGGCCAGTGCGATCACCGGCACGCCATCGGTGATCAGGCTGATGGTACCATGTTTCAGTTCACCGGCTGCATAGGCATCCGAGTGCACATAGCTGATCTCCTTGAGTTTCAGGCTGCCCTCCAGCGAGAGCGCATAGTCAAAGCCGCGCCCAATGAAGAAGCAGCTCTGGGTGTTCACATAGCGGCTGGCAAGGTACTTGATCTGCTCACAATCTGCAAGGCGCGGCTTGATGACCTCCGGTGCGCGCAGCAGCTGGGCCGTATAGCGGCGGGTCTCTGCCTCGTTCAGCCGTCCGCGCGCGTAGGCCAGCCGCAGTGCAAACAGATACAGCACGCACATCTGCACCATATACGCCTTGGTGGATGCTACCGCGATCTCCGGCCCGGCATAGGTGTACATTACATAATCTGCGGCACGTGCAATGGAGCTGCCCACCACATTCACGATGGCCAGCACCGGCACGCCGCGGCTCTTGGCCAGCTTGAGCGCTGCCAACGTGTCGCTGGTCTCGCCGGACTGGCTGATGATGATGACCAGATCGTTCTTTTCCAGAATGGGGTCCCGGTAACGGAACTCGCTGGCAATGTCCACCTCGGCGGGCACACGGGCCAGCGTTTCGATGGCAGATTTGCCCACCATACCGGCATGCATAGCCGTACCGCAGCCCACCAGATGCACCCGGCCAATACCGCGCAGCACTTCATCGGTCAGCTCCGGGATGCGCAGCACCGGCAGTCCGTCCTCTACACGGGGGCTGACCGTGGCCATAATGGCCGCAGGCTGCTCGTTGATCTCCTTGAGCATAAAGTGGGGATAGCCGCCCTTTTCGGCAGCTTCCATATCCCAGTCCGCCGTCAGCTGCTGGCGCTCCACCGGCTCACCAAATTCGTTGTAGAAGCGGATGCCCTCTGTGGTGCAGACGGCCATATCCCCTTCTTCCAGCACGCTGTATTTCCGGGTGTACTTGAGCAGTGCCGGAATATCCGAAGCCACAAAGTTTTCGCCCTCGCCCCAGCCGACGATCAGCGGGCTTTCCCGCTTGACTGCAAAAATGGTGTCCGGGTAATCCCGGAACAGCACGGCCAGCGCATAGCTGCCGCGCACCTGGCCAGTGCCTGCTGCAGTGCACGCAGCGGGTCGCCGGTATAGCAGCTGTCGATCAACTTTACCAGCACTTCGGTGTCCGTCTCACTCTGGAAGGTATAGCCTTTTGCGGCCAAGCGCTCCTTGAGCAGGCCGTAATTTTCAATGATGCCATTGTGCACAATGCTCACACGCGGGGTCGAATGCGGGTGGCTGTTCACATCGCTGGGCTCGCCATGGGTAGCCCAGCGGGTGTGGCCGATGCCGCAGAAGCTTTGTGCCAGCTGCTGCGCCGCCAGCTTTTCCCGCAGGGCGGTGAGCCGTCCTTTGCTTTTACCACGCGGATGCCGCCGTCCAGCGCAAGCGCCACACCGGCGGAGTCGTACCCGCGATACTCCAGCTTTTCCAGACCATCCAGCAGCACGTCCTGCGCACTGCGCTTACCGACATAACCAACAATGCCGCACATACAAAACACCTCCATACCGACCGTTCCCGCGCAAAAGGCGCAGTGATATCCAGTCAGCTTCCTAGTACAGTTTATGTTCTTGTATGGCTTTCTTTGAAGGATCTGTTGCGGTATTGCTGCCGTTTTTGCCCTTCTCTGCGGCTGGTCTAGCCCTCAGCCGGAGAAACATCCGCCGAATCTTTCGATGATTCCTCTCCTCGTCACCCTCGCGGCTGTCACCCGCGTGGCCCGGCGCTTTGCGTTACCTGTGTGCTGCGCTCTCCCCTTTCTGATGCCCCATTATAGCACAAAGGCTGGCTCAGCGCCAGCCCAAAGTTCTATGAAGTTTCGGCCGCCAGACCAGCCGGTACATCATGAGCATGTTATGCAATGCCCGGTCGTACAGCACAAAGGCAACATTGCCCATGACCAGCGTTGCCAGCGAGACAGCCAGCGCAGTGGTGCGCAGCTCCTGCGAAATGCTGCCCGCCGGCACCAGCAGAAATACCAGCCCGTACATGGCCAGCACTGTGCCGTTGCATAGCAGCAGCTTGCAGACAATGCGCAGAACCGCAGGGCGGATGCGCTCAAACTTTGGCTTTGCCAGCGGGTAATACCCCAGCAGGAACACAAAGATCAGTGCTACTTCCTTATCCGGCACGAACAGCAGTGCCAGCAGGCTGACTGCCGCATAGGCCGTCAAAGCCAGCTGCATCCCGCACTCCACGCACACCGTAGCAACAAGGAAGCCCGCCACTGCAGGCGCAATGAACATGGCAATGGGGATCACAGCTCCCAGCAGCATCAGTGCGACGCACAGCGCCGCCACAATGCCGCAGTAAGCCATGGCCCAGCTTTTTTGATGGTTTTGCTTCATGGGATCTCCCAGTTTTCGTGCTCAGCACCGGCTTCCAGCGGTTCCACCGCATGGTGCAGGCCAAGCAGCATGATGTTATCCAGCAGGCCGCGGTTCAATTTGATGTCCAGCATACTGTACACGCGGATCAGATCGTTGGCGGCAGCCAGTGCCTGACGGCGGGCATTCTCCACCGCCGCAGCCTGTCCCCGCAGGTCGTTGACTACGAACACGTTGTAGCGGCCGCTGCTCTTGTCCATCTCAAAGCGCTCAGCCTTATCCAGCAGGTAAAAAATGCGGCCGATGCTGCTGCCGATGTAGCGCATGCTCTTGCGCTGGCTGGGGTCGTCGGTGGCAAGGGTGGAATACAGTGCACCGTAAATGTTGCTCATGGGTTCAGCGGCAAGAGAGTAGTTCTTGGCGCTCAGGTTCATCTGCACCACGGCCTGATCCCGCTCCTGCACGAACAGCCGTTCCAGCGCCGGGTTCTCCTGCACGGCACGCTCATAGGCGCGGCGCAGCAGCAGACGGTCCACCGCACGGCGCAGGCGCTTGAGCGGCCGCAGCTCGCTGTATTTGCGGTCCTGCAGGTTGTGCCAGCCCAGCAGCACCTCCACCTGTGCGGCCAACCGGATGCCCTGGGTCTGGCACATGAGCCTGCGCCAGGCCAGTGTGCCCGGGACCCGCTTGCGCTGGCAAGTGGCCTGCCGCCCGGCCAGACTGTCCGAAAGGATGGCAAACAGCACGCCGTTGCTCCGCAGCAGATGGCAGGAATATAATCCGTACGCCTCGTACAGCTGACGTCGCACCCCGCGCAGATAGCGCAGGTAGATATTGTAATCCCGGATGGTGAGCTCCGGCAGATATGGCCGCATCCTACCCTTCATACGCACCTTTTCCTCCTCGGAAGAACCGCAGAATAATAAGGTAAGTATAATCCATTTTCAGCCCGGGTTCAACCATCCTTTGTAAAAAGAGCATGAATTTGTCTCATCTTTGCCGCACATGGCGCGGAACACAGCGTAAAACTTCCTGTGTTTGCGTCCATTTCCATCTCCTGCCAATTCAGGCCCCGCTTTGTTTTTTTCCGGTAATTACCGGCTGCAATGTAAAAAGCCGCACTGGACAGCTCCGGTGCGGCAGGTAACATTTTCAATTACTTCTTGTTAAAGCGGTTCGGTGCAGTGCGCTTGCCGTCAAAGCCGGACTTCGGCATCGGCTTTGCAGTGTGCTCAAACTTGGGCGCGCTGTAGTACATATACAGCTGGCAGGGGATCATGCCGTTGTACATCTTGCGGCGCTTGTTGGCACGCTTGCCGTAGTGGGTCTCAAAATCCATATCGGCAGTGATCGCATACACGCCTGCGCAGGGGTGTGCTTCCATCTGCCGGCCCAGCGTACGGGCCAGCTTAGCGGCACCTTCAATGGTGCTCATGCGCTCACCATACGGGGGATTCGTCAGCACGATGGCCTCCTGCTTTGCGGCAAAGTCGGCCACATCAGCCACTTCAAAGTGGCAGCGCTTTTCCACACCGGCCAGCTTTGCGTTGGCGTTGGCCAAAGCCACAGCGGCAGGGTCGATATCATAGCCAAAGGCTTCAAAGCCCACATCCAGCTTGGCCTCGGCCAGTGCCTTCTGACGCTGCTCGGCCCAGATAGCTGCCGGCACAAAGCCATAGCGCTCGGCGGCAAAGCGGCGCTTCAGGCCGGGGCAATGTTCATGGCTTTCTGAGCAGCTTCGATCAGCAGCGTGCCGCTGCCGCAGAAGGGGTCCTCCACCAGACTGTCGCGGCGCACACGGCCAAGGTCTGCAATGGTAGCCGCCAAAGTCTCGCGGATGGGTGCCTCCATGGCGTTGCGGCGGTAGCCGCGCTTGTGCAGGCCGTCGCCGGTGGTGTCCAGCATGATCTCACACTGATCCTTGCGCAGCATGAAGCGGATCTTGTACTCCGCGCCGGTCTCCGGCAGCACAGAGGTGTGGTGCTTTGCCATCAGGCGCTTGACCACAGCTTTTTTGATGATGCTCTGGCAGGCAGGCACACTGGACAGCTGGCTGTTCAGCGAAGAGCCGGTGACTGGAAAGGCTGCGTCTGCGGGCAGCAGCTCCTCCCACGGGATATCGTACACGCCGTCGAACAGGTCATCAAAGGTGGCGGCTCTGTAGCGGGCCAGCAGCATCATCACGCGCTCCACCGTGCGCAGATTGAGGTTTGCAGCAGCGATCATCTCTGCGCCGCCGGCAAAGCTCAGACGGCCATCGTCCACGCGGATATTCTCTGCGCCGATGCGGGTCAGCTCAAATTTTGCAGTGGATTCACACCCAAAAAAGCAGGGCGCGATCAGTTCAAATTTTGCAGGCATTGTGTTTCCTTTCTTTATTACGGAAAAACAGACCTGCCCGATCAAATGAGACAGGTCTGTTTCCGTTATTTTGATCCGGCTTGAAAAGCGCAGGCCTTTCCGCTCAGCGGCGGCCACCGCGGCCGCGAGGCGCATAACCACCGCCGCGGCGGTTATTGGTCTCGTGATCAAGATCGGCCATCTTCTCTTCGCTCTGGCTCTTGAAGCGGCTCATCATGTCCTCAAAACTCATGTTATCGGAACGGACGGGAGCCTTGGGCTGCCATACACGGGGTGCGCTGTCGCGGGCAGGGCCTCTGCCGCCCTCACGCGGGGGGCGGCCAGCGCCGCCGCGGCCTGCACCAAAATGACCACCCTCGCGGGGGCCGCCCGGACGGGGACCACCAGAGCGCGGACCGCCTGCAGGGCCTCTGCCCTCACGCGCCGGGCGCGGAGGCGGCGGCAGCAGGCGCTTGATGGACAGCGCGATCTTGCCATCCGGTGCAATGTTGATCACCTGCACCTTGACGATATCACCGTCGTGCAGAACAGCTGCAATGTCCTGCACGAACTCGTTGGACACCTCGGAAATATGGACCATGCCTACCCGGCCCTCCGGCAGTGCGACAAAAGCGCCAAACGGCTTTACACCGGTGACGCGGCCCTCGAATACGTTCCCTACCTCAATTGCCAAAACTCAATACTCCTTGTTTTCCATAGAATGGGCAGCAATTCAGCTGCCGGTCACATCCACAAAGATGCGCTCGTTGGGTGCAGCGTAATTGTAAGAATCCCGCGCGACCCACTCGGTGATCTGGTCTGCATCGCCGCTGAGAATGCGCTGCATCTCCTCGTTTTCAGTCTTTTGCTGGGCGATCTGCTCGTTCAGCGTGTCCAGCTCCGCACGTTTGGAGCTGATGGTGACCTGATTGGAAATGTATGCTGCCAGCATACTCAGCAGCAGCAGGACAAAAAACACCCGTACAAGCGTTTTAACGACCACTTTCTTCTTGCGTTTTCTGCGGTCCGGTGCTGCCATGATCTCTTCTGCCCCCGTTGCATTTGACTCTTACTTTAACACATATGAATTATACATCATGCGGCGCTGGTTTGGCAAGTTCTTTTTGCGCTTTTTTGCAGTTCTTTTTGCGCTGCGGCGTAGTTTGCGCGCCTTTCTCCGCCGGGCGCGCCGCCGCTCTGCCGGCCGGAGCACCCGGCGCTGTAAAACGCCTCCCGCTGCACGCAGCGGTGCACCCAGCACAAAGGCTGCTGCACCGGCACCGGCAAAGGCTGCCGCAGCCATGTACCAGCGCAGAACACCGGCACTGCTCTGCCCTGCTGCGTAGCTCTGCACAGCGGCCAGCACAGCACCCATCCACACCAGATCCGGCACAAAAGCTGCACGCCCTCTGGCCGGGAATACAGCCCGCAGTGCGCCGATACTGGCTCCCAGCACCGTGCAGGCAGCGATCTCCTGCCCAAGGGCTGCAGGCGGCAGTACCGGGATCATCGCAGCAGGCGGCGCAGGAAAACCGCCCGCCGGTGCGATGGCCGTATATTCCAGCGTGTCGATGCGGCCGGTGAACTTCGCCTCCCCGGTCTCCAGATCCAGCGCCGCCATGTTCAGCTGCGCCCCGGTCAGGTGCAGCGTGCCCTTGCCCGTTTCCATGGCAGCGCTGTCGGCATTGCAGTGCAGTACCTTCTGCACACCGGTCACCGTCAGGCGGGCGCGGCTTTCCAAGATCAGATCGTGCGGCGCAGGCTGCGGGTCTCTGGGTGTTTTTTCCGGCATGGTTCGTCTCCCCTTTTCTGGTGCATCCTATGCACCGGACCGGGGCTTTTATGCCTGCTCGCCCTCCGCAATGATCTCGTACATCTCGCGGGCCACATCCTGGTGCGCGGCTCCACATCCGAGAGCACCTTTACCTTGATGGGCCGGTTGCCGAAGGTCACCTCGATGATGTCGCCCGCCTTGACGGCCTGACTGGCCTTGGCGATCTTGCCGTTGATGAGGATGCGGCCTGCATCGGCCACCTCGTTTGCCACGGTGCGGCGCTTGATCAGACGCGAAACTTTCAAATATTTATCCAGACGCATGGTTCTTCCTCCTGTCACAAAAAAAGCCGCCGCACCCTCTTGCAGGCAGCGGCGGCAAAGCAGATACAGCTTACAGGGTGTCCTTCAGGGACTTGCCGGGCTTGAACACGATGCTGCGGGAAGCGGCAATGGTGATAGGCTCACGGGTGCGGGGGTTGATGCCCTGACGCTCGGCGCGCTCACGCATCTCAAAGGTGCCAAAACCGGAAATGGTGATCTTTTCGCCCTCAGACATGGCCTTGCTCAGTGCTTCAAACACAGCATTGACAGCCTGCTCAGCGCTCTTCTTGCTCATCTCAGTGTTCGCAGCAACCTGTGCGATCAGATCGGTCTTCGTCATAAAAATACCCTCCAGATTTGTTACTTGGTGTTCTTTTTTCTCTATCGGAGCAGGTCACTCGACCTGAGTACCGCTTTGTTCTTTCTGCGCCAGCAGTTCTGCACAATAGCGCTTGGATGCAAAGGTCAGCGCTTCCTCCGCGTCCACACCAGCCAGCCGCATGGCATTGGCCGCAGCAAACAGCAGTTCTCCCGCCGCCTGTGCGTCCTGTTCCCGGTTCCAGCCGTCCAGCGCTGCCTGCAAAGCCTGCCGTGCCGTTTCCGGCGCAGACTGCTCTGCCCGCAGCGGTCGGCACGCTTCTGCAGCTTCTGGGCACGCATCAAAGCAGGCAGCGTAACCGGCACTGTGCCCAGCTCATCAGCCAGAGTGGTGCGGCCCTTTTCCTTATTTTTGAGCGCATCCCAGCCGTTTATACCCGCATTTTGTGCCGCCGAGGACGCAAAGATGTTCGGATGCCGGAACACCAGCTTCTCGCACACCTCACGGCAGACATCCTCAAAAGTAAAGCGCCCGCGCTCTTCTTCGATCACCGCGTGGAACGCCACCTGCATCAGCACATCGCCCAGCTCTTCCTGCATCAACTGCGGATCGTCAGCATCAATGGCCTCCAGCGCTTCGCAGGTCTCTTCCAGAAAGTTCTTCCGGATGGAAGCATGGGTCTGTACCTTATCCCACGGACAGCCGTTCTCCGGGTCCCGCAGGATACGCAGAATTTCCAGCAGCTGCTCTGCCGTATAGGGTGCCTTTGGCTGCCAGTCCAGCACAGCGCTCACCTGCCTTGTAAAAGATACTGTATATTGTATCGCATCTCATGCAGTTTTGCAAGACAAAGTGCGCAAATTTCCCGCATTTCGCCTGCATTTTCCGCTCGCAAAAACAGGACGGTGCCCTGTGGGGAGCGCCGCCCTGTTGCTGAACCGTTTTATTACAGCTGTGCACCGCACTTGTTGCAGAACAGTGCATCGTCCGAGACGGGAGCACCGCACTGCGGGCAGGCTTTGTGCTCTTCCGGTTGGTCAGCAGGAACTTCCTCGTGCACCACATATTCCGCCTCGGCAGCTTCCGCCGGGGTCAGGGATGCTTTCAGGCGGGCGATCTCCTGCTCGATGTTATCGATCATCTCGATATACTTATCCACCAGGGGCTGGTTTTCCTCATTGCCCTTTGCCAGGCTGTATACCAGTGCGCCCAGCTGGCGCTGTGCCTTGAGCAGCTTGCCCTGCTCATTTACGATCAAAGCCTGAGTCTTGCCCTTTTCGGCCAGGTCCAGCGCAGCGTTCTTGCCTTTTTCGGCATATTCCAGACCCATTTCCTTGATCTTGTTGAAATCCATAAAAGACACCTCTCTTACTATCGGCCTGTTTATCGTGGGCCATGTGCGGATGTTATCTCCATTATAGCGCACAGGCCGCTCGTTTGCAATGAACGGACCGCATTTTTTACAGTTTGGTGCCGGTTTGGAAACAATTTTTTCGCATTCGGCCTAAATTCACACGATAATTTCACACATCGGCATTCTGTGCCCTGCGGTCGGCTGCGCCGCCATAGAATTCCCGCAGCATGCTGTCCTCCGGCAGCAGCTCCAGCTCCAGCGGTGCCACATGCTCAAAGCGGCGGGCTGTCTCGTCCCACAGCTCTGCATTGTGGCCTTCCAGCGTGAACTGACGGCGCACCACGCCCAGCAGCTTGGAGATCAAGCCCAGCTCGTAGGTAAAGGAGGTATCCAGCAAAAAGTCTGCCGTGGTTTTGAAGCCCTTGATATACCGCGTCTCACCGTCCAGCACGCGGTCCCACATGGCAAGGGTCTTTTCCGGGCTGCGGCCGCGCGCTGCAGCGTCCCGCAGGGTGCGGCGGCACAGGCGGATATCCTGCGTGTTGATGACGCGGCGGCCATCGATGCAGTATTCCTCCCGCAGGCCTGCATAGATGCGGTAGATGTCGTCGCCCTTTACAAGGCCGGTCAGCTCCGGGTTCAGCGCATGGATGCCCTCCACGATGCATACACCGCCCTGCAGGTCGATGGGCTCCACCTCTGCCGAGCGCTTTTCGGCAGAGAAATCGTAGATGGGCAGCACGGTCTTGCCCGTCTCGCTCAGCTCCCGCAGGCACTGCTTGATGAGAGGCAGATCCAGCGTATCGGGGTTTTCGTAATCCAGCGTGCCGTCCGGCAGCCGGGGGTAGAACTCTGCGCCTTTGAAGAAATTATCCAGACTGACCACCTGCGCCGGAGTCCCGTGCTTTTGCAGAGCCTTTGCAACGCAGTGGGCGCTGGTGGTCTTGCCGCTGGCCGACGGGCCGGTGAGCATGACGATCTTTGCGCCGGAGAGCTGCACTTTCTGGGCGGCGTAATCTATCCTTTGGGCATAGCTCTGCTCACTCAGGTCGGCAAGTGCCTGCGGGCTGCAGGCTGCCACATTGTAAAGGTCGATCTCAACCAGACGTTTCGGAACCCAAATCGTGATCATAAAAATCAGCCACTCCTTTTTTGCGTTCCAGCACCTCCGCAAAACGCTGGATATATTCGTTCGGATACTTAAAATTGAAAATGCGCTGCATCCGTTTTCCGCCGTCGGCCACCAGCTTGGTGCTGCCGCCTGCACCGGCGGAGAGGATGGTCTGGACTTCCTCCATGATATAGATGTTGTAATATCCCTCGTGGCCCGGCTTGCACCAGCCCACGTTTTCCAGGTTCTGCAGAGTATTCTTCTGGCGGTAGAGGTAGTAGGGCCGGTAACCCGCCTCGGCCAGCAGATTGCACTTTTCCAGCATGGCGGCGACGTCGGCGTAGTCGTTCTCCTTCTGGTCCTCAATGACGATGCGGGAAGCGCTTGAGGGTGAGGGTGTGCACGGTGATGTTCTCCGGGTCCAGCGCGATGGCCTGCCGCAGGCTGCGCTCAAAACTTTCCACCGTGTCGCCGGGCAGGCCGGCGATCAGGTCCATGTTGATATCATCATGACCGGCCTTGCGCGCTTCGGCATAGCAGTCCAGAATGTCCTGCGCCGAGTGCTTGCGCCCAATGCCCGCCAGCACCTCGTCCGAGAAGGTCTGCGGGTTGATGGAGATGCGGGTAGCGCCGTATTCCTTAATGACCGCCAGCTTTTCGGCATCCGTGCAGTCCGGACGGCCTGCCTCCACCGTATATTCCACGACCTTCGAGAGGTCAAAATTCGCCCGGACCGTGCCCATCAGCTGCCGCAGCTGGTCGGCAGACAGGCTGGTGGGCGTGCCGCCGCCGATGTAGATGCTGCACAGTTTCAGGCCTGCCTTGTCAGCCTGAATGCGGATCTCTTCCACCTCTCGGCACAAACAGTCCACATAAGGCTGCACCATCTTGCGGTCGCGGTCCAGATTGCAGCTGACAAAGCTGCAGTAGCTGCACCGGGACGGGCAGAACGGGATGCCGATGTACAGGCTGTAGGTCCCGGGTTCATTGCCCACTTTCAAAATCGGCTCCTGCAGGTCGGCAATGGCCTTGGCCATCTGGTATTTCTGCTGGGAGCAGTCGAACCGGTCAAAGGAAAGAAGCGGTCGATCTCCGCTTCCGTCCAGCCTGCGGCGCGCTTGTCGTGGATGAGCCGCACCGGGCGCACACCGGTCATTTTGCCCCATGGCGGGCGGATGCCGGTCCAATCCCGCAGCAGATCATAGGTCAGGCTGGCAAGGCTGAATTCCGGGGTCTCGCCGCCCTGTTCCACAGGCGCGGGCAGCGGTGCGTGTCGTTCAGCACTTCTGCCGTCCTGACGCACCAGTGCATGCAGGCCGTCCGGCGTTTTTTCTGCCCAGACGCAGTCCTCGGCGTTCTCCGGCGGGGTGAGGGTGAGCGGTGCCATGGGGTAAAACAAACGCACCAGATGCTCCACTTCGTAGCCGGAAGGCAGGCCGGTAATATAAATCTTCATGTTGTTCACTCTTTAAAATAAATCATTGTTGCCGCGCACAGCGCTGCGGATGAAGTAATTGTTGTCCAGTTCATCGCCAAAGGTGGAGAACTCGCCATGGCCGGGCAGCACCTGCGTGCCGCGCGGGATGGGCAGCTTTGCCAGCTTACGCAGACTCTCGGCCATCTGTGCACTGCTGCCGCCCTCCAGATCGGTACGGCCGATGCTGCCTGCAAACAGGGTATCGCCGCAGAAGAGATACTCGCCGCACAGCAGCACCACGCCGCCGGGCGTATGGCCGGGCGTGTGCCAGACCGTGAACTGCAGCTCGTCTACCGAGACAGTCTCCCCTTCTGCGTAGCCGCAGTCCGCTGCGCTCAGCGGATACATGCGGTCGCCTGCAAGGTCGGCAGCCTCACAGTAGAGCTTTGCGTTCCACTCGGTGCGCAGGGCTTCGGCGCTGCCCACATGGTCGTAGTGGCCGTGGGTGCACAGGATGGTGGTGAGCTGCGCATTGTTTTCCTTTAAAATTTTATCGTAGGTCTGCGCATCTGCCGCCGGATCAATGACCACGGCATGGCCTGCGTCGGAAATGAGCAGGAAGGTATTGGTATACAGCGGCGCAGCGCCCGGAATATGAAAAGCCTGCATGGCGGTCACTCCTTTTTCTTCCACTCGTCGGTATCGATGATAATGGTGCAGGGTCCTTCGTTCACAAGAGCCACCTGCATGTCCGCGCCAAACTCGCCGTGCTGAACATCCTTCAGGCCCTGTTTGTTCATCTCTGCAAGGAACAGCTCGTAAGCATCCACGGAGAGCGGCGGCTTTGCGGCCTTGATAAAGCTGGGCCGGTAGCCTTTTTTCGTGTCGCCGTAAAGGGTGAACTGGCTCACCACCAGAGCCGAATAGCCAAGGTCCTTTGCGCTGAGATTCAGCTTGCCCTCTGCGTCCGGAAAGATGCGCAGGCCCGCGCATTTATCGGCAAGCTTGGGCACGATGTCCAGACTGTCGGTATCCCTGACACCCAGCAGGATCATAAGGCCCGGCCCGATGGCTCGCGGCTCACCGCCGTTTACCCGCACACTGGCGGAAGATACCGCCTGAATGACTGCACGCATGTTTTAGCTCCTTGTCACCTTGAGCACGTCCTTCACCTTGGAAAGTCTTGCGACCACACGGTTGAGGTGCTCGGTATTGTTGATGCCGATGGTCAGGCTGACCATGGCGCAGTTGTTTTCCACCTGACGGGCGTTCACCGCATAGATGGGCACCCGGATATCCGCCAGCGCAGCCAGCACATCCTGCAGCAGCTCGTTGCGGTTCAGCGCAATGATCTCAATGCCGGCCTTATAGCTGTCCCTGACGCTGTCGGCCCAGTACGCCTTGACCCAGCGGGGGGCGTTGGTGGGATCCTTCATGCTGGAAATGGCGTTCACGCAGCTCTGCTTGTGGATGGAAACGCCAAAGCCACGGGTGATAAAGCCCACGATGGGGTCGCCCGGCAGCGGGCTGCAGCACTTGGCAAACTTGATGGGGGTGTTATCGAAGCCTTCCACCACCACGCCGTCGGTAGCGTGCACACGGCTCAGGTCCACCTTGGGCAGGTCTTCCCCGGCCTTTTCCTCCGAAGCTTTCAGCTTCTGCCACTCCTCCTTGAGCTTGGGCAGGCAGTTGGCAATGGTCATGCCGCCGTAGCCGATGGCGGCATAAAGCTCCTCGGCATTGTTCTGGCGCAGGCGGCGGGAACAGCTGTTGATAAAATCGTCCAGCTGGTCGTCCGGAATGATGATCATTTCCCTGCGCAGCTCACGGGCCAGTGCATCACGTCCCTGCGTGATATTTTCCTCGCGGCGCATCTTTTTGAACCAGTTTCGGATCTTACTCTTCGCTTCGCTGGTGCGCACGATCTTGAGCCAGTCGCGGCTGGGGCCTTTGTCCGCCGGGCCAAGGATCACTTCGATGATCTCGCCGGTGGAAACGATGTGGTCGATGGGCACCATGCGGTTGTTCACCTTGCAGCCCACCATGCGGTTGCCCACCGCCGAATGGATCGCATAGGCAAAATCGATGCAGGTAGCGCCGGTGGGCAGGTTGATGACATCGCCCTTGGGGGTAAAGGCAAACACTTCCTCCGGCAGCAGGTCGCTCTTGAGGTCGTGCAGCAGGTTGCCGGAATCCTCGCTGACGCGCTGGTTTTCCAACAGCTGGCTCACCCATGCCAGACGTTCGTCCAGCTTGTCGTGGCCATCCAGACCTTCTTTATACTTCCAGTGGGCCGCAACGCCGTACTCGGCCTGCTCGTCCATCTTGCGGGTGCGGATCTGCACCTCAAAGGGGATGCCCTCGTGGCCGATGACGGTGGTGTGCAGGCTCTGGTAGCCATTGGGCTTGGGGGTGGAGATATAGTCCTTGAAGCGGTTGGGCAGCGGATGGTACATATCGTGGATGAGGCCCAGAGTGCTGTAGCACTCGGCCAGCGTATCCAGAATGACACGCACCGCATAGATATCGTAGATCTCATCAAAGGACTTGTTCTGCATGATGGTCTTGCGATAGATGCCGTAAATGCTCTTGACGCGGCGCTTGATGGTAGCGCCCTCAATGCCGCTTTCGGCCAGCCGCCGCTCGATCACACCGGACACCTTTGCAAGGAACTCCTCGCCTGCACGCTCACTGAGCATCCGGCTGATCTCCTCGTAGCCCACAGGGTCAAGGTAATGCAGGCTGCGGTCTTCCAGCTCTTCCTTCACGTTCAGGATGCCCAGACGGTTGGCGATGGGGGCATACACTTCCATAGTCTCGCGGGCTTTATCGCGGCGCTTCTGTTCCGGCCATGCATCACCGGTGCGCATGTTGTGCAGCCGGTCGCACAGCTTAATGATCATCACGCGCACATCGCGGCTCATGGCCAGCAGCATCTTGCGCAGGTTTTCAGCCTGCAGTTCCTCAATGTTAGAGAACTGGATCTTGGTCAGCTTGGTCACGCCGTCCACCAGCAGGGCAACTTCCTCGCCAAAGGCGGCTTTCAGGTCGTCCAGCGTAGTGGGAGTGTCCTCCACCACATCGTGCAGCAGGGCCGCAGCAATGCTCTCGGAGTCCATGCCAAGGTCCAGCACCAGCCGTGCCACAGCCAGCGGATGGCAGATATACGGCTCGCCGCTGCGGCGGCACACCCCCTTGTGGGCAGTGTTGGCAAGGTCATATGCCTTTTCGATCATCTCCATATTGTAGGAGCGGCCACTGGCCTTGATGGCCTCACACAGCTTCCCCAGGTAACGATCTCCGGCCGCACCTCCGAAGGCAGCGCGCCTTCCGGGGCATCGGCCAGCTGTGCTGTTGCAGAAACGGTAGCCGTTTCCTGCACCGGTACCGGCTGATGCAGGTGGGTCTTTGCGGAGTAGAGATCTTCTTCCCGCACCGGCTTGGGTGCCGGGACCGCAGCTTTCTTTCCCTCTGGCATTTTACATTCCCTCCAAACATTTCAGGATCGGGGCATCCGCAAGGTTCTTTTTGCCCTGCGCAGGCACAAGCTCCAGATATTTTGCCCCACCCTTTTCCACCGTGGCGATCAGGCCCACCTGTTCCAGAGCCGTCACTGCCACCAGCGTTTTGCCTGTATTTTCCTCACCCAGTTTTGCGCACAGCGGCTGCAGATCTTCTGCGTGCCAGCGGCGCGCCTGCAGCTCACGGTACACTGTGACGATATCACTGCGCTCAGGCGTAATAAGCTTTTTCTGTTCCTCAGTCAGGGGTGTGCCGCGGCGCAGCGCCACCACAAAAGCAGCCTGCTCCGCAAGCTTTGTGCCCAGCCCTGCCGGATGCAGGTCCAGAATGCGGCCCGAAAGCTGTGCGCCCCGGGGCGAATCGTAGACCGAAAGGTTCAGCGCAGCATCCACCACATCGCCCATGGCATAGGGCAGCTGTTCCGGCGGCATACCGAACCACACGGCATACACGCTGGCATTGCCCTGCCGCAGGCGCAGGCGGCTGTGCCTGCCCTCCGATACCGGGTATACCCCATCCAGCACGGCGTTCTGCAAAAGGAACACCGGGGTCGGGTTCTCGGCCCCATAGGGAGCCAGCTGGTCGAGCTTCCGCACACTTTCCACGGTCACACGGTCCAGATGGATGGGCAGGTCGCACTCCAGCGGGGTGGTATGCAGCACCGGGCATTCCCGTGCTGCCCAGTCGTTCAGGCGGCGGCGCAGAGCGGGCAGATTTTCTTCCCGCACCGAAAGGCCCGCAGCCATGGCATGGCCGCCGTAGCGGATGAGCAGATCTGCGCAGGCACCAATGCAGGCATGCAAATTGAAGCCCTGCACGCTGCGTCCGCTGCCCTTGCATTCGCCGTGCTCGTCGATCGTCACCACGATCACAGGCCGGCCGGTGCGTTCCACCAGCCGGGATGCCACGATGCCAATGACACCGGGGTGCCAATCGCGGCCCCACAGCAGCATCACGCGGTCTTCCAGCCGCTCCGGTTCCTGTTCCAGCAGTTCCTGCGCGGCCTTGAAGATCTGCAGCTCTGTCTCCTGACGCTTTGTATTGATCTCGTTCAGTTTATGGGCCAGCTCTGCGGCGCGGTCCGGGTCCTCACACATCACCAGCTGCAAAGCCGTAACAGCGTTGTCCATGCGGCCAGCCGCATTGATGCGGGGCGCAATGGCGTAGCTGACATTTTCTGCGGTGACCGGTCTGCCCGCAAGGCCCACCTCTTCCAGCAACGCTTCCAGACCCGGACGGTCCGTGTTCTGCAGCTGGCGCAGGCCCGCCTTGACAAGGGTGCGGTTTTCGCCGGTAAGCGGCATCACGTCCGCCACAGTACCCACAGCGGCAAGGTCGCCGCAGTAGTCCAGCATTTCTTCCGGCGGGCAGCCATCCAGTGCGGCACACAGCTTGAACGCCACGCCCGCACCGCACAGGCCCTTGAAGGGACTGGTGTCGTCCTCACGACGGGGTCTACCACGGCAATGGCCTTGGGCAGAGTTTCCGGCGGCAGATGATGGTCGGTAATGATCAGGTCAATACCCAGTTCAGCGGCATAATCGGCTTCTTCCACAGCAGAAATGCCGTTATCCACCGTCACGATCAGCTTGCAGCCCTTATCGTGGATGGAACGGATGGCATTGCGCGAAAGGCCGTAGCCGTCGCCCTCGCGGCTGGGCAGCATGCATTTTACGGTAGCCCCCATGCCCTTGAGATGCTGGTACAGCAGGGCCGTGGCCGTCACGCCGTCCACGTCATAATCGCCGAACACCACAATGGTCTCGCCCTCGTCAATGGCCCGCCAGATGCGCTCGCAGGCCTTGTCCATATCGGTGAGCAGCGAAGGGTCGCTCAATTCTTCCTCACCGGCAAGCAGGGTCAGTGCTTCGGTAGGGTCGGTAATGCCGCGGGCCGTCAGCACGCCCGCCAACAGGGCATTTTCCTTCTGCTGGGCGGCAAGGGCGGCCGCATATTTTTGCTCGCTCCACGGCTCGTCGTTCTGTGCGTTATATTCCAGTTCTTCGGTGGCCTGCTCCGCAATCGCCTGCGTCAGCTCCCGCAGCGCGGCACGGTCCAGCGGCTTCAGATTCCATGCACGGTAGGTCATTCAAAATTTCCTCCCGTCAGGCCGTCGTTGGCCAGCATTCCCTGCAGGGCGGCGATCTCAGAAGAGACATCCATCGCTACATCCGAGAGCAGCGTATCATACAGGGTGTCGTAGGCCTGATTCAGCGTGTGAAGGATGCCCGCGATATCGCGGCGGATGGTCTCGGCGTTTTCGCCCTGCTGGCCCTGCACATCGTTGTAGGTGTGCAGCAGCTTGAGGGTGGTGGGGATATAGTATTCCGCAAAGCGGCGGGCCTTGGGCAGGCTTTCCGGGTGTGCTTCCAGCCAGTCACAGATGGCAGTGGTGGTGGTCTGCATATGGTCCAGCTCTTCGCGGCCCTGCGCATCCTGCATCAGCTGTTTTTCCTGCTGCAGCACGGCGGCAAAGCGGCGCGCCGTCTCAAGATTGAGCGGCACATCGTCCGTTTTTTCTGCCGCCGGTTCCGGCTGCGGCGGTGCCTTGGAGGCTGCGGCAGCTTCCTGCGCGGCACGGTAATCCTCAGCAGTCAGGTAAAGCTTTTCCGCTTTTTCGTCCACCCATGCACTCAGCCAGCCATTGCGGATGAATCTGCGCACCCGCTTGAGGGCACGGGCCTTTTTCTCGTCCACGGCTTCCAGCGGCAGGCCCTTTTGCAGTCAAAGCCTTCTGCTGCCTCGGCCAGACGGAGCAGCGTCTTGCTGGCCTTCAGGCGGGACGCACCGGCAGTGATCATCCACACGAACACGGCGGTGACAGCCGCAAAGCACCAGCCGGTGATCCGCACCGCCCCCAGCGCAAAGCTGCCCATGGCTGCAGCATTTTCAGCCATAAAGCTGTCCTGCAGAAGAGCCTGCAGAACCGCCGCATTGGGCGTAAACAGGCCCGCCGCACCCAGACAGGAAACCGCCGTGATGCCAAAGATCACCGTAAACGTGATGCCGACTGCCAGCAATGCGCAGCCTGCGCTGTAGCGCTTTTTGGCACTGGCGCGGATCTCGTCTGCCGGGGTCGTCTCTGCCTTGCCGAACATCTGCCGGAACCAGCCGGAAACACCTGCGGCCTGCGCGTTGATACAGTCCTCATTCGAGCCCTGTTTTTTCGTATTCTGCGCATTCTGGCGGCTGCGATAGTATTCCTCCCGGCTGCTGCGGAACGCCTTTGCCGCTTCGCCAAGGCCAAAGTTTGCAGCATTCACCGCCGCACGGCCCACACCATAGGCGCGGTCGCCAATATCCTCCCCTTTGCCCTCAAAGCCATGGGCAAAGGCATCCGACACGGTATCGCCAAAGGCGCGCAGCTGGTTTTCCAGCTCCTGCTGCACCTGACGGCCCTCATTTTCTCTCATTGTATCGTTTTCACGATCGTTCATCAAATTCTTCTCACCCTTCTGCCGGTGCATACCGGCTGATGATGGCGCGGGCCACCCGCAGGCCATCCACGGCGGCGCTCATGATGCCGCCCGCATATCCGGCACCCTCGCCGCAGGGATACAGACCTGCCAGCTGGGTACATTCAAAATTTTCTTCCCGCTTCAGCCGCACCGGGCTGCTGGTGCGGGTCTCAAGACCCGTAAGGATCGCTTCCGGCGCGGTATAACCCGCAATTTTGCGCTCGTAGGCGCGCAGGCCCGCCCGCAGCGTTTCGGCCAGCTCCTGCGGCAGCAGTGCGCCGAGGTCTGCCGCAGCAACGCCGCGGTCATAGGTAGGCTGCACGCGTCCAATGTTCAGCTGGCCGCGCCCTTCCAGAAAGCTCTGGATGTTCTCTGCCGGAGCGGCATACTCCCCTGCACTGCGCCCAGCGGCGTAGGCTTTGGCTTCCAGCTCCCGCTGGAACGCGATGGCCCGGCGCGGATCGTCCGCAAAGTCCTTGCCGCCCACGCTCACCACCACGGCCGCGTTGGCATTTTTGCCATTGCGGGCGTGGAAGCTCATGCCGTTGGTCACTACACGGCCTTCCTCGCTGGCCGATGCCACCACCTGCCCGCCGGGGCACATGCAGAAGGTGTAAACGCACCGCTCCCCACATGCTGGGAGAGCTGATACTCGCCCCGCGGCAGAGCCGGATGCCCGGCAGCCTCGTGATATAAGCTCTTTTCGATCTCACTCTGCAGATGCTCGGCGCGGAAGCCCACACTGAACGGCTTGCATTCCAGCTGCAGGCCGCCGTCCATCAGCATCCCGAAGGTATCGCGGGCCGAGTGGCCCACCGCGAACACCAAAGCTTCGCAGGCAAAGGTGCCATTTGTGGTAAAAATGCCGGTGAGCTGACCATTTTTCTGTTCAAAGCCGGTCAGGGCCGTGTTGAAATGCACCTCACCGCCCAAAGCTTCGATCTCCTTGCGGATAGAGGTGATCACACCGCGCAGCAGGTCGGTGCCCACGTGGGGCTTCTGCTTCCAGGCGATCTCCTCCGGCGCACCGTGCTGCAGGAACACCTCGGTAACAAAGCCGCACAGCTCATCGCCGATGCGGGTGGTCAGCTTGCCGTCCGAAAAGGTACCGGCACCGCCCTCGCCAAATTGAATGTTCGCATTCACATCCAGTTCGCCGGTAGCAGAAAAATGTTCCACCGCCTTACGCGCTCGTCCAGCGCCGGGCCGCGCTCCAGCACAATGGGCTGATAGCCCTGCCGGGCCAGCAGCAGCGCTGCAAACAGGCCCGCCGGGCCAAGGCCGCACACCACAGGCCGATGTGCCAGTGGCTGGATGCCATTCTGCACCGAAAAATCCACCTTCTGCTGCAGAGAAGCATCACCACAGCGGGCTGCAAAGCCGCTTCCTCGGCAGGTTCTTTCAGGGTGACAGCCACGGTATACACCAGCTTGGGCTGGCCGTGGCGGGCATCCACCGAGAGCTTTGCCACGCCCAGATGCTGCACCTTTCCGCGCGGGATGCGGGCGGCGTGCAGGGCTTTCAAATGCCTGCGGCTCTCCGGCAGAGAGCGGCAGACGGATGTTGCGAACCAGAATCATGTTATCGTGTGTTCCTTTTTGTTTCAGTTGCTTTCGATGCGGCACTGCAGCACATAGCTGCCCAGTGCAAAGATCTTGCCGTTGGAGGGCACATACAGGCGGCAGGCGATGTTCTGCTCGCCGGTCGCCACCGAGAAATCCTCGGCATCGATCTCAATGACCACCTGCTCCGGGGTCAGCGTTTCGATCGCGCCCTTGGGGCCGCAGAGCGTTACATTCATCAGGCGTTCGGTCTGCACCGTCAGCTGGTAGGTAGAGGGCAGGTTGACCACCTGCACGCAGGTATTGGGCAGGTTCATGGTCTTGGTTCCCAGATTGGAGCAGTCAAAGCTGACCGTTATGGTGGAAATGTTATCCAGCAGATAGATGTCTGCGGGCAGGTCGATGGGCAGCTCATAGCTCTTGTTCAGTGCAAAGGTGGAAAGGTCGATATTGCCGATGGGCAGCGTGGACAGCATATCGATCTTAGCTGCCGGGCCTGCCACCTTGAGCTGCTTGCGGCTGAGTGCATATACCAGCATCGAATCATCAAAATCACGCGGTGCATTGATGAAATTCACGTCCACCGGCAGCGTTGCCATCTTGTACACCTGCAAGGTCACATCCACGCTGTTCTCTTCCAGCTCCGTGTACTCAAACTTGACTTCCTTGCCGCCGGAGGTATAGAAGCGCAGCGGCGTGTTCAGCGTGATGGACTCGGTCAGTTCGCCGCTGTAGGTCACCTCTGCTGTGCAGGTAGCAACTTTATCCAGCTCACTGCTGGGGCCGGAAAGGGTGATATCCTCCTTGGAAACATCCGTACTATAAAGGATATAACCGTCCGCGATGGTCAGGTAGTTGGTGGTAATGGTAACGGGCAGGGTCTTTTCCTCCACCACGTCAAACACCACATCCACCGTGTTGTCATTGCCTTCCATGGTCACGGTCACACCGTTCAGCAGGCCGTTGGCACCGCGTACCAGCAGGCGCAGGGTCTTTTCGCCGCTGTCGCGTACGCTGGAAAAATCCGGGTAGACCACAAAGTCGGAAGCCGTCAGCCCGCCGATGGTGTAGCCGTCGCCGGAGATCTTCAGGTTCACGGTCTTATCCTCGGCGCTGACGATGCTCAGGCCCCGGGAGGTGTAAGCAGCGGAATCGTAGGTATAATCCACCGGCACATTGTAGATGGTGTTGCTGGTGCCGGGCTGGACGATGATGGTGACCACCATCCATGCAACGATGGCACCAGCACCGAAAGTGCCAGCCGGATGCGGCGGTCGTCCAGAATGTTTTCTTATGGGCGACCGCAGGCTTTGCGCCATTTTTCTTGTTGGGTTCGTTGTTCATTGCGCATCGTCCTCCTTCTGGCTGACCCATTTCCACAGACGGTCCAGCTGACCGCGCCAGCCGCTGACCGTCGTCTTTTCGGTGGTGGTCTCCTTGGGGATCATCTCATCCACCAGACGGGTATACAGGGTCTGGCGGTCAAAGTGGCGGATCAGCACGCCGTTCTTTGCCATGGAGATGATGCCCGTCTCCTCACTGACCACAATGGCGATGGCGTCGGAATTTTCGGCAATGCCAAGGCAGGCGCGGTGACGGGTGCCCATATCCTTGCCAAGATCCAGATTGTTGGAAAGCGGCAGCACACAGCCCGCGGCTTTGATGCGGCCATTCTCAATGATGGAAGCACCATCGTGCAGGGGCGTGCCCTCGTAGAAAATGGTGCCCAGCACTTCCAGATTGACCGCACTGTTCACCGGCGTGCCGGTGCGCACGATCTCCGAAAGGTTCGTGTGGCGTTCCAGCACGATCAGTGCACCGGTCTTGGTCTCAGAAAAGCGCTCTGCCGCATCGCAGATGGCAATGATGGCACTGCGCCATGCACCTTTCAGGCTGGGATCGTTGTAGCGGCCTTTGACATTGAACAGCTTGGCGGCCCACTGGTCGGTCTGGCCCATGCGCTCCAGCGCACGGCGGATCTCCGGCTGGAACAGCACCACCAGCGTCAGCAGGCCCACCTGCAGCAGTGAGTTCAGCAGCCATGTGACGGTACGCATATTCAGCGTTTCTGCCACCAGATAGACGGCCATCACCAGCAGCGCACCCTTGAACAGCTGGCCGGCGCGGGTGCGGTTGACAATGCCCAGCAGCTGGTAAATCAGGAAGGAAATGATGATGATATCCAGCAAATCGACCAGTTTGAAGGTCTGGAAATTTGCAATGATCGCGTTCAGAGTCATTGGTACACGCTCCCGTTTACAGTGTTTCGATCAGGGCAACAGCGTGGGCGGCAATGCCCAGCCCCTCACCGGTAAAGCCCAGATGTTCCTCGGTGGTGGCCTTTACGCTCACGGCATCCACCGGCAGGCCGAAGGCATCGGCCAGATTCTGGCGCATGGCCGGAATGTACGGCGCAAGCTTGGGCCGCTGACACAACAGCGTCGCGTCGATATTTTCAATGCGGAAGCCGTGCTCCTTTAAAATTTCGGCCACACGGCGGGCCAGCTTCAGGCTGTCGGCACCAGAGTAGGCCGGGTCATTGTCCGGGAAATGCTGGCCGATATCCCCAGCGCAGCGGCACCAGCACAGCATCCATCACCGCATGGGCCAGCACATCTGCATCCGAGTGGCCCAGCAGCCCTTTTTCAAAAGGCACTTCCACGCCGCCCAGAATCAACTTGCGGCCTTCCACCAGACGGTGCACGTCATAACCATGTCCAATGCGCATTTTGTGTTCCTCTTTCTGTTCCGGGCGGGGCAAGTCCTCGCGGGTCGTGATCTTATAATTGGCGTAATCGCCCTGCGTCAGCTGCACGGCGCGGCCGGTCAGCTCGAACAGGCTGCAGTCGTCGGTGACAAGGCGGGCTTTTTCGGCATCCAGCTCTTCCAGCGCAGCAAGGTACTCTGCGCGGTCAAAGCACTGAGGGTCTGCACCGCATACAGGGTGCTGCGGTCGGGCGTTGTGTACATCAAGGCAGGCATCCGGCACGGTCTTTCCGTTGCCGCGCGCTGCAGCCTTGATGGTATCCTTTACCGGTACAGCAGGTGCAGCTGCGCCGCACCGGGCCGCTGCTTCCAGCGCTGCTGTGATAACGGCCTGACTGACGAAGGGTCTTGCCGCGTCGTGCACTGCCACAAGCTCCCCTGCTGCCGCCAGCACGCCGTTTTTTGCGCTCTCGGCGCGGGTGGTGCCGCCCGTTACGATCTGCACAGGCTTTGTGCAGTCTGCTGCCTGCTGCTCCACAAAGGCGCGGTTCTTACCGGCCACCAGCACGATCTCCGTGACAAGCGGGTCCTGTTCAAAGGCGCGGATGCTGCGGCGCAGCACGGTCTCGCCGCCCAGATCAAAGCTGAGCTTGTCAAAGCCCATGCGTGTGGAAGACCCCGCCGCCACCAGTACCGCGGATACTCTCTTTTCCAATTTCTTCACCTGCCCGATTCCTATAGTAAGCCATATTTTATTATAGCGTATAACTTCCCAAACTGCAACCAATATTCTACAGCAAAAATGCCCCTCTGCACACAGCAGAGGGGCACAAACTTGTTCTTGATGGAGTTTACTTCAGGATCGGCTCAATGGCAGCAGCCAGAGCATCCTTCTGTGCCTGTGCTTCAGCCAGGTCCTTGCCCAGAGTGGTGAAGTAGGTCTTGATCTTCGGCTCGGTGCCGGAAGGACGCACCACCACGGTAGCGCCGTTTTCCAGTGCGTAGATCAGCACGTTTGCAGCGGGCAGGCCGGTCTCCTCGGGCTTCTTGTAGTCGGTCACCTTGACCACCTTGTGGCCAGCCAGCTCGGTGGGCGGGTTATCACGCAGCTTCTGCATGATGGAAGCCATCTTCTCCATGCCGGTCAGGCCGGGGAACTCGAAACTGTCTACTTTGTTCAGGTAGCGGCCATACTGTTTATAGATCTCTTCCAGACGCTGCTTGATGGAGGAACCGATGCTGCGGTAGTAAGCGGCCATTTCACAGATCAGCATGGAACCGATGACGGCATCCTTATCGCGTACATAGGGGCCGGCCAGATAGCCGTAGCTCTCCTCGAAGCCAAAGATGAAGCGGTCCACCTCACCGGCAGCTTCCAGATTTGCAATCTGATCGCCGATCCACTTGAATCCGGTCAGAACGCTGCGCAGCTCCACGCCGTAGTGTGCGGCAATGGCATCGGCCAGAGGAGTGGACACGATGGACTTGACGGCCACCGGGTTTTTGGGCATGGTGCCTTTCTCGATGCGGCCTGCGCAGATGTAGTCGAGAAGCAGAACGCCGACTTCGTTTCCGGTTACCAGCTCATAGCTTCCATCCGGGCACTTCATGGCAATGCCCACGCGGTCGGCATCGGGGTCGGTGGCCAGCATCAGATCGGCACCAGTCTTGGTTGCCAGCTCCAGACCCAGCTTCAGAGCCTCGAAAATTTCGGGGTTCGGGTAGGAGCAGGTGGTAAAGTAGCCGTTGGGGTACTCCTGCTCGGGCACGATGGTGATATCGGTGATGCCTATATCGTTCAGCACATGAGTGACAGGCACCAGACCGGAACCATTCAGCGGGCTGTACACCAGCTTCAGGCCGGCAGTCTTGCACAGGCCCGGGCGCACCTGACGGGCCTCAATGGCATCATACAGTGCCTTCTTGCAGTCGTCGCCCACAAAGCGGATCAGGCCCTGCTCCACGCCCTCGGCAAAGGAGATGTACTTTGCACCGGTCAGCACATCTGTCTTCTGGATCTCTTCGTATACGATTGCTGCTGCATCATCTGTCATCTGGCAGCCATCCGGGCCATAGGCCTTGTAGCCGTTGTACTTGGCCGGGTTGTGAGAAGCCGTGACCATGATACCAGCATTGCACTGGTAGTAACGGGTAGCAAAGCTCAGTGCAGGCACAGGCATCAGAGCATCGTAAATGCGCACCTTGATACCGTTTGCCGCCAGAACGCCTGCGGCGGTCTTGGCAAAGATATCGCTCTTCAGACGGCTGTCGTAGCTGATCGCCACAGTCTGGCTGCCGCCCTGAGTCTTGACCCAGTTTGCCAGACCCTGCGTGGCCTGACGCACAACATAGATATTCATACGGTTGGTGCCAGCGCCCAGAACGCCGCGCAGACCAGCGGTGCCAAACTTCAGCGCAACTGCAAAACGCTCCTTGATCTCGTCATCATTTCCTTCGATTTTTGCTAATTCCGGCATCAGATCTGCGTCTTCCAGGTCTGCTGTCATCCAGCGCTTATATTCATCCAAATACATCTTGCACACCTTACCTTTTGTAAATTTTTCCGCAAAAAAGAACAGGTTTGGTTAAACCTACTTATAATATAAACTCTCCGCGTTCATGTGTCAATTGCGTAATCTGCAACAAGATTTGCAGTTCAAAACCGGCATATGGCACAAAATTCCAAGTTTTTCCCGGTAAAGTCGGGAACCATCCCGGCCTCGCCTGCATTTTCCAGCAGTTCATAACTCTGGCCTGCATCGTCCAGAACGTCCAGCCACTGCTCCAAAACCGATGCTGTTTTCACACAGGTAGCGCAGCAGCTGCATTGCCCGGGCAAAACTGTCCTGCAGCAGCACCGCGCTGCGGCGCACCCGGCCATCCTGCTCCTGCCGCAGCTCCATTACAACGCCCTGCGCAGCGGCAGCGCCGCAATATACAAGGGTGTGGGCATGCTGCAGCCCTTCCAGTTCTGAATATGTACGGATATAGCGGCAGTATTCTTTGCTCATCATGGAAAACTCTCTCCTCTCTATCGCATTGACATCTTTCCTGCCCTTTACTATAATGAATTCAGAAATATTTTTGTGTCTAATTATGACATAATCATCCAATATTTTCCACTTTTGCCAATTCTTTTCCGTCATATCATCCGCTGGGATAAGGGAGAACAACATGTATTCTGTTACCAGAAGCTTTGGTCTGAACGGCCTGAGCGGCTTTGCCGTGGCAGTGGAGGCCGACATTTCCGGCGGTCTGCCCGCCTTTTCCATCGTGGGCCTGCCGGATTCCGCTGTGCGTGAAAGCGCCGACCGTGCGCGCCGCCATCAAAAATCTGGGCTTCAAGTTCCCGGACCGGCGCATTACCATCAATCTTGCCCCGGCGGATGTGCGCAAGACCGGCCCGGTGTACGACCTGCCGCTTCTGCTGGCAGTGCTCACTGCCAGCGGCCAGCTGGAGGATGTGCCTGCCGACGCGGCATTTCTGGGCGAACTGGCACTGGACGGCACCTTGCGGCCGGTTTCCGGCGTGCTGCCCATGGCGCTGGCTGCAGCAGAAAATGGCATCCACGCCCTGTATGTACCTGCCGAGAATGCCGCCGAAGCAGCCGAGGCCTGTGCCGACAGCATGGCCGTCTACCCCGCCCACACGGCACGCGAAGTTGTAGATGCCCTGCGCGGCATCTCCCCGCTTGCCCCGGCGGCTGTTGTTCCCTTTGACCCTGCAGACGCATGGGCACAGGTGCCGGATTTTGCGGACGTGATGGGCCAGTCGCTGGCGCGGCGTGCTATGGTCATTGCTGCCGCAGGCGGACACAATGTATTGCTCATTGGCGCACCCGGCACCGGCAAATCCATGCTGGCAAAGCGTCTGCCCGGCATCCTGCCGCCGCTCACCCGCGAGGAAGCCGTGGAGACCACTAAAATTTATTCCATCGCAGGGCAGCTGCCGCAGGGCCGGGGCCTGATCTCTGCACGGCCTTTCCGCAGTCCGCACCACTCGGCCAGTGCCGCAGCTCTGGCTGGCGGCGGCGCACAGTTCCGGCCCGGCGAGTGCAGCCTTGCCAACTGCGGTGTGCTGTTTTTAGACGAATTGCCGGAGTTCTCCCGCGAGAGTCTGGAAGTGCTGCGCCAGCCGCTGGAGGACGGCCAGATCACCGTGAGCCGAGCGGCAGGCAGTGCCACCTATCCCAGCCGCTTCCAGCTGGTAGCCGCCATGAACCCCTGTAAGTGCGGCTACTACGGCCACCCCACCCGGCAGTGCACCTGCTCGCCCAGTGCCGTGCGGCAGTACCGCAGCCGGGTGTCCGGTCCACTGCTGGACCGCATCGACCTGTGCGTAGAGATGGACCCCATCGCCTTTGACGAGCTGCACGCCGTCGTCCCTTCCGAGAGCAGCGCCGATCTGCGCAAACAGGTGCTTGCCGCCCGGGCCATTCAGGCAAAGCGCTATGCCGCCCCAGGTTTTGAGGGTGTGCTCTGCAACGCCCAGCTCACCGCCGGGCAGGTGCGGCGCGTCTGCCGCATGACCCCGCCGCCGAGCGGCTGCTGCGCGCCTCCTACGACGCTTTGGGCCTTTCCGCCCGCGCCCATGACCGCATCCTTCGGGTGGCCCGCACGGTGGCCGATCTGGCAGGCAAACAGCTGCTGGATGAGGACTGTGTGCTGGAAGCCCTGCAGTACCGGGCACAGGAAAAAGTGGAAGTATAAAAGCTTCTTCGTCTTTGCTTCGCAGATCCGCCTTCCCCGAAAAGAGAAGGGTTTGTGTAGCTTACCGTTACGCGCAAAAGCCATCTGTATCTTTCCAAATGCTCAATACGAGCAGAAGATCACAGATGGCTTTTTATAATTGCTTTTTAGAATCTGCGCCATGTATCCGGCACGAACAGCACCAGCATCGGGAAGATTTCCAGACGGCCGGCCAGCATGTCAAAGATCATCACCAGCTTTGCGGGGTTCGTAAAGCTGCCAAAGTTCATCATGGGGCCCACCTGCGCAAGGCCCGGGCCGATGTTGTTCAAAGTAGCTGCAATGGCTGTGAAGTTCGTCACCATATCAAAGCCATCCAGACTGATGAGCAGGAAGGATACCACGAAGATGAAGAAATACGCGCCCATAAACACATTGGTAGTGCGAATGGTCTCGTGGTTGAGCAGCTTGCCGTCCATGCGGACGGGGGCCACCACCTGTGGGTGCAGTGCCTGCTTAAGCTCCTTGCCAAGGGTCTTGCCCAGAATGAGGAGGCGGCTCACCTTGATGCCGCCGCCGGTGCTGCCTGCGCAGGCACCAATGAACATGAGCACCACCAGAATTTCTTTGGAGAGAGTGGGCCACAGGTCAAAATCACAGCTGGAAAAGCCAGTGGTCGTGATGATGGAGCCCACCTGAAAGGCTGCCTGACGCACCGCTTCGCCAAAGCTGTTATAAAGGCTGTAGATATTGGCCGTGATAATGCCAATTGCCACCAGAATAATGGCGAAGTAGCCGCGCACCTCCTCGCTGATGGCGCGGTTGAATTTGCGCAGCAGCAGCAGGAAGTAGGCATTGAAGTTGACACCAAACAGGATCATGAAGATGGTAACGACCCACTGGATGTAGGGAGAAAAGCTGGTAAAGCTGTCGTTCTTGAAGCCGAAGCCGCCGGTGCCCGCCGTGCCGAAGGCCGTGAGCATGGACTCAAACGGCGGCATGCCGCCCAGCAGCAGGAATACCACCTCCAGCACGGTGAGTGCAAAATAGATGCCGTACAGGATCTTTGCGGTAGACTGCACCTTGGGCACCAGCTTATCCACCTGAGGGCCGGGGCTTTCTGCCTTCATCAGGTTGACGTGGGAGCCACCGGTCAGGGGCAGCAGCGAGAGCAGGAACACCAGAACGCCCATGCCGCCGATCCAGTGGGTGAAGCTGCGCCAGAACAGGATGCCCTTGGGCAGCCCCTCCACCGCAGGCAGAATACTGGCGCCGGTGGTGGTAAAGCCGGACACCGTCTCAAACAGGGCATCCACCGGGTTCGGGATGCAGCCCGCCACCACAAACGGAACGGCGCCCACGATGGAAATGACGATCCAGCTCAGCGAGGTAGCAGCAAAGCCCTCCCGCATATAGAACATCTTGCTTTTAGGCTTGATGCCGCGCAGGGCGTAGCCGATGGCGGCGCTGACTGCCGCCGTAATCAGAAACACGCCCAGCACGAACCATTCGCCGTAGATCCAGCTGGCCGCTGCGGGCAGCAGCAGCAGCGCACCCTCAATCAGCATGACATAGCCCAGCAGACGGAAAACGATCGCATAATTCATAGTCTGCCTCCGTCAACCCTCTGCGCCCTTGTCCAGAATATCGCGCAGGTCATGCAGACCATGCTCCAGCGTGACCACGATCACGTTGTCGCCCACCTGGATCTCATCGCCGCCGCGCGGGATCAGGATCTGTTCTCCGCGCATGATGCAGCACAGCAGCAGGTTCTTTTCAGGTGCAGCTGGCTCAGGGGACACCGGTGGCAGCGCTCTTCTCGTGGACGGTAAATTCCAGCGCTTCCACGCGGTCGTCCAGAATGCGGTACAGCGTCTTGATGTTGCTGCCCGCTTCGTTCTGCAGTGCACGCACATACTGCACGATGTAATCGCAGGTCATGTACTTGGGGTAGACCACGCTGCCCAGATCCAGACCGGCCAGAATATCATCAAATTCCAGACGGTTGACTTTGGTGACCAGCTTGCCCTTGGAGTGCTTTTTGGCAAACAGGGTCAGCAGCACATTCTCCTCGTCGATGTTGGTCAGGGCCACAAAAGCCTCGGTGGACTCCATGCCCTCCGAGAGCAGGAATTCGCGGTTGGAGCCGTCCTCGTTCAGGATCTGTGCGCCGGGCAGCTGCTCGGCCAGCTCCATGCAGCGGGCAGGGTCGCGCTCCACGATGCGCACACGCACGTGGTTTTCCAGCAGCTCCTGGCTCAGATAGAAGGCGATGGCACCGCCGCCCACGATGAAAGCATTGCGCACCGGGCGCACCGGCAGGTGGATGCGCTGGAAGAACTCGTGGGCCTTTTCCTGTGTTGCAAGGAAGGTGACCTGATCGCCGTTCTGCAGTACAAAGTTACCGTTCGGGATGATGACGCCGCTGCGCTCCACAGCACACACCAGAATATCGCTCTTCAGGCGGGTGGGGATCTCGCGGATGGCCACGCCATCCAGCCCCTGCTCTGCAGTGAGTGCAAACTTGATCAGCCGCACACGGCCGTCTGCAAAGGTGTCGATCTTGCTTGCACCCGGAAGCGCAGCAGATGGGAGATCTCCCTTTGCTGCAGCCATTTCCGGATTGATGATGGCCGAAATGCCGATCTGCTTTTTGATAAAGTCCAGCTCATGACTGTAGGACGGGTTGCGCACACGGGCAATTGCATGGCAGTGGCCCGCCTTTTTGGCAAACATGCAGCACAGCAGGTTCAGCTCATCCGAACCGGTCACGGCAATGAACACATCCGCGTCTTCAATGCCGGCCTCTGCCAGCGTGGTGATCGAGGAACCGTTGCCCACGATGCCCAGCACATCGTAGCTTTCAGTCAGGTGCTCCACACGCGCTTTGTTGGTATCCACAATGGTCACATTATGGTCTTCCTCACTGAGCTGCCGCGCCAGCGCGGTACCAACCTTGCCGCCGCCCACCAGAATGATCTTCATAACAAGTCCTTTCTCTTTCCGCGTCCCTTCCGCCGTGACAGCACAAATCCATCATAGTATACCATATCTCCTGCCAAAGTTCCACTGTTTTCCACATTATGCAACAAAAACCTGCCAAATGACGCAAAAAAGCCCCGGGAGATACCGTCCCGGAAGCTTTTATTTCATTTAATAGCGCGCCACGCCGTCCTTCGTTACAAGGGCATACACCAGCGGGGCTTCCTCCGGCTTCTCAGGGCCGTATCCAAGGCCGCTGCGGTACTCGGCGGCGGCAGCTTCAAACTTGTCGGCTGCGCCGTAGAAGGTGGCAAGGCTCTCGCCCTTCTTTACGTAGTCGCCGCGCTTTTTATGCAGGGTGATGCCGGCGGCAAAATCCAGCGGGTCGCCCTTTTTCTGTCGGCCCGCACCCAGCAGTACGCTGGCAGAGCCGATCTTCTCGGCATCGTTCGCCACAATGTAACCGTCCTGCTCTGCCAGCAGCTCAAAGCTTGCCGCGGGCTGCTCAAACAGGCTGTAATCGTCCAGCACGCGGGTATCGCCGCCCTGTGCCGCAAACATCTCCTTACACTTTGCAAAGGCAGAGCCGTCGGCGATCGCCGCCTCGGCCATGGCACGGCACTCGGCAGGAGTGCCCTTATCGGCCAGCACCAGCATGTTCGCCGCCAGCTGCAGGCAGACCTCGGTCAGGTCGGCGGGGCCATGGCCCTTGAGCACATCCATGCTTTCCATGACTTCCAGACTGTTGCCAATGTTATGGCCCAGCGGGGTGTCCATATCGGTGATCATGGCAGCCACTCGGCGACCGTGATGGGTGCCAATGGATACCATCAGCTTAGCCAGCTCAATGCTCTGGTCTACCGTTTTCATAAAAGCTCCGGTGCCGGTGGTCACATCCAGCAGGATGGCATCCGAGCCGGAAGCCAGTTTCTTGGACATGATGCTGGATGCGATGAGTGGGATGCAGCTGACGGTTGCGGTCACATCCCGCAGGGCGTACATTTTTTTATCGGCAATGGCAATGCCCTCGCTCTGGCCAATGACCGACAGACCGATCCTGTTCACCTGTGCAAAGAACTCCTCCTGTGAGAGGGCGGTTCTGGTGCCGGGCACGCTCTCCATCTTATCGATGGTGCCTCCGGTATGGCCAAGGCCCCGGCCGCTCATCTTGGCGATCTTCACGCCGCAGGCTGCGACGATCGGTGCAATGACCAGCGTGGTCTTGTCGCCCACGCCGCCAGTGGAGTGCTTGTCCACCTTGATGCCCGGAATGGGCGAAAGATCCACCATCACACCGCTGTGAGCCATCACATCGGTCAGCTCTGCGGTCTCTTCATCGGTCATGCCGCGCAGATAGACAGCCATCATCCATGCAGCCATCTGGTAATCAGTCACTTCTCCGCTGACATAGCCATTGACGATCTGCTCCAGCTCCTCACGGCTGTGCGTACCGCCGTCACGCTTTTTTGCGATCAGATCATAAACGCGCATCGTATCACGCTCCTCGTTTTTTCAATAGTACGACATTGTAAGATATAGTATAGCAAAATTCCAAACAAAAGCAAGTATCATTCTGTAAACTTTGCCCAATTTTCAAACCAAAAAGGGCGCAGCCGCCCGAAAAAGCAGCTGCGCCCTTGTTTTGGGAACACAAATCGTCGTTTTAGCGGGACCCCTTGTCGTAGGGGATGCCCTCTGCCTTGGGTGCCATGCTGTTCTTGGAGGTAAACGCCAGAATGATCATGGACGCCACGAACGGCATCATATTGTAGATGTTGCTGGACCAGTGCAGCTGTGCCAGGAAGGTGGAGTCTGCAATGTTTGCCAGACTCTTGAACACAGCAAAGAACATGGCTGCGCCAAAGATGTTGAAGGGCTTCCACTGGCCAAAGATCATAACAGCCATGGCAAGGAAGCCTGCGCCGGCCACGCCCACCTCAAAGTTCCAGGTCTGCACCGGGGGCACGATGTAGGCCATACCGCCGATCGCACCCAGTGCACCGGAAATGACAACACCGGCATAGCGCATCTTGTAGACATTGATGCCCACAGAGTCCGCTGCCTGCGGATGCTCGCCGCAGGCACGCAGGCGCAGGCCAAAGCGGGTCTTGTACAGCACTACATAGCTGATGATCAGCAGAATGATGCCCAGCGGCACAAAAATGCTCAGTTCCAGCCCGCCGATGCTGAACAGGAAGGGCTTGTTGGTGTAGTTCAGCTTTGCACTGCCGCTATCGCTGAAATTCTTGGCAAGGACCACCGCGATGGCCGTGGCCAGCAGGTTCAGGGCTGTGCCGCCGATGGTCTGATCCGCCTTCAGGTTGATGGAGGCAAAGGCCAGCAGCAGACTGTACACCATACCGGCCAGTGCCGCCACCAGAACAGAGATCAGCACCACGAGGAAGACCGGCATTTCGGCAGGCAGCATGGTCAGGGTGAGAACACCCGCCACACCGCCAATGACCATGATGCCTTCCAGTGCAATGTTGATGATGCCGGAGTGCTCACTGAACATACCGCCCAGTGCCACCAGCATCAGAACGATGCCATACAGCAGCGTATATTTGATCAGAAGCAGCATATCACTTGCCCTCCTTTTCGGTTGCAGATTTTGCAGGAGCAGCAGGCTCTGCGTTCACATTGGTTTTATCGGCATTCTTGAACAGCAGTGCGTGGATCTTGCCGCGGAACAGCATGGAGAATGCACACAGGTAAATGATGATGCCGCTGATCAGGTCCGCCACCTCAGTGGGGTAGTACTTGGTGGAAAGGAAGGAGCCGCCCACCGAGATATGGGAAATGAAGATTGCCGAGAAAATGGTGCCAATGGGGTTGGAGCTCGCCAGCAGTGCAACGGAAATGCCGTTGAAGCCCATTGTCGGCAGGCTGGTGGAGTTCAGCGGGTTCCACTGGGACACATTGGACAGATAGTACAGGCCCGCACCAAAACCAGCCAGCGCACCGGCAATGGTCATGGAGAGGATGATGTTCTTCTTTTCATTGATGCCGGCATAGCGGGCAGCGCTCTTGTTCAGGCCGACTGCCTTGAGCTCGTAGCCGAAGGTGGTCTTGTTCAGCACCACCCAGATCAGAACTGCCACTGCTGCCGCCAGGAAGATGGCAATGGTGGTGCTGTTGGTCTGGAACAGCTTGTTCAGGCCGAAATCCGGGATGATGGACTGGGCGTAATCGGCGTTCTTGCTCAGGTTCATGGTACGGGTGTTGCGCACATCGTACATGGGGCCGGTGCCGTTCTGGTAAATGAGCTCATTGACCAGATACAGGCCGATCCAGTTGAACATGATGGAGGTAATGACTTCGTTGACGTTGAAGTAGGCTTTGAAGAAGCCGGGGATCGCACCCCAGATGCCGCCCAGAATGGTGGCTGCGATCAGACAGACGAACCACGGCAGCTTGAGCATAATGGCGCAGTACAGAGCGCCGTAAGCGCCCAGCGTATACTGACCCGCCGCACCGATGTTGAACAGGCCGGTTTTGAAGGCAAAGGCCACGGACAGACCGGTCATAATGAGGGGAGCCGCATTTGCCAGCTCCTTGCCGACACCGTAGGGCGCGTCATGGAAGCCGCCCTTCAGGATGCGCACAAAGCCGTCGCCCCATGCGTGAGCCGGGTTGATGGCCAGCAGCACCAGAAAACCGACCACAAGGCCGATCAGGATGCACAGCAGAGCAGCCAGCACACTGGTGATGGAGCTGTTCAGACTGCTGTGGGAAAGTTTTTCTTGTCCATGTGTTATTTGCTCTCCTTTCCCTGCTTGCGTGCGCCTGCCATATACAGGCCCAGCTCCTGCACGGTGGTGGTCTTGGGGTCAAATTCGCCCACAACCTCGCCCTCGTACATCACAAGGATGCGGTCGGACAGGTTCATCACCTCGTCCAGCTCCAGGCTGACCAACAGCACCGCCTTGCCCTTATCCCGCTCGGCCACGATCTGGCGGTGGATGTATTCAATTGCACCAACGTCCAGACCGCGGGTTGGCTGGACTGCCACCAAGAGCTTCGGGTCCTTATCGATCTCACGGGCAATGATGGCCTTCTGCTGGTTGCCGCCGGACATGCTGCGCACGGTGGTCAGGCTGCCCTGACCGCTGCGCACATCATACTGGGCAATCAGCTTATCGGAATATTCGCGCACCTTATCGCTGCGGATAAAGCCGCCCTTCTGGAACTCGGGCTGCCAGTAGCGCTGCAGCACCATGTTGTTTTCCAGACTGTAGTCCAGCACAAGGCCGTGCTTGTGGCGGTCCTCCGGGATATGGCTCATGCCGTCCTTGGAACGCTGACGGATGCACTCGTTGGTGATGTCCTTGCCGTCCAGTGTGATCTTGCCGCTGCTGATCTTTTCCAGACCGGTCAGGCCGTAGACGAACTCGGTCTGACCGTTGCCCTCGATACCGGCAAGACAGACGATCTCACCGGCGTGCACCTGAAGAGAGACATTCCGGACTGCATCCTTCTTGTGTTGGGCGCTGTGCATGGTAACGTTTTCCACATCCAGCACCACTTCGCCGGGGTTGGCAGGCTTTTTATCCACCTGCAGCTGCACATCACGACCAACCATCATGCGGGAAAGCTCTTCCTTGGTGGTGTCCTTGATGTCCACGGTGCCCATATACTTGCCCTTGCGCAGAACAGTGCAGCGGTCTGCCACCGCCATGATCTCGTTGAGCTTGTGGGTAATGAACAGGATGGACTTGCCTTCCTTCTTGAACCCGCGCATGATCTCCATCAGTTCGTCGATCTCCTGCGGGGTCAGCACTGCGGTAGGCTCGTCGAAGATCAGGATCTCGTTGTCGCGGTACAGCATCTTCAGGATCTCAACACGCTGCTGCATACCAACAGAGATATCGCTGATCAGTGCATCCGGGTCCACGCGCAGGCCGTACTTTTCGCTCAGGGCCATCACCTTTTTGCGTGCCTCGGCCTTCTGCAAAAAGCCCATCTTGTTGGGTTCCACCCCCAGAATGATGTTGTCCAGCACGCTGAAGCATTCCACCAGCTTGAAGTGCTGGTGCACCATGCCGATGCCCAGTGCGTTTGCATCATTGGGGTTGCGGATGACAACCTCCTTGCCGTTTTGCGGATCTGACCAGCTTCCGGTTGGTACAGGCCAAACAGCACGCTCATCAGCGTACTTTTGCCGGCACCGTTCTCGCCCAGCAGGGCATGTACCTCGCCTTTGCGCAGCTGCAGGGTGATATCGTCGTTTGCCTTGATTCCAGGGAACTCCTTGGTAATGTGGAGCATTTCGATCACAAAATCCTCTGCCAATCTGCTCACTCTCCTTTCGTGTCGTTTCGACACCGATACTTCTTTAAGTTCCATTATACCTGATTTGCGGCAATTTGCACATGTCTTTTTTGCTTTTTGGCAGAAAGCACAGACAATAGTATTACTTTTGTGCTCTTTTCACGAAGAGTACGCTGCATTTTTCCCGCATTACGCCAATAGAAGACAGAAAAAAGCGGGACACCCCGTTACAGGATGCCCCGCTTTGAAGAACTATCGATCGTCCGCAGGCAGGCCTGCCGGACAACAGCTTACTGGATGTAGTTGACGGTGGTGAACTCGCTGACGGTGGGCTTGGTAGCGTCGTCGGAGCTGTTATCAACAGTGATCTCGCCGCTCTTGATCTTGCCCTTGACTTCCTCGTACTCGTCGGTGGTGAAGGACTCGAAGTTCCAGCTGTCTGCATCGGTGGGCAGGCCGATATAATCGCCGTCCTCCAGACCGAAGTTGCCATTGGAACCTGCGATGTCGTCCCAGCTGCCGGCATCGATATCAGCCAGAGCAGTGTTGACAGCCTCGTACAGGCCCTTCATAGCAGAGGTGATGAACGGGTTATAAGCGTAGGTGCCATCTGCAACGCCGTTTGCACCGATGTAGTTCTGGTCAACGTCAACGCCGATGACGTAGCCATTGTTCTTCAGAGCAGCCTCAACAGCGGAGGTGTAGATGCCGCCGCCGCAGGCAAAGACGACCTGAGTGCCGTTGGAGTACCAGCCCTCCATACGGGAGGTGATGTTTGCATCGCCGTAGAACTGGCCCGTAGAAGTAGTTGATCTCGATGTTCTGGCCCAGCTCAGCAGCAGCGGCGTCAGCGCCCTGCACGAAGCCGTAGCCGTAACGGATAACAGCGGGAACAGCCATGCCGCCCAGGAAGCCCAGCTTGGTCTTGCCGTCCTTTGCGATGGCGTAGCCTGCCAGATAGCCTGCCTGCTCCTCCTTGAAGGTGATGCAGTAGCAGTTAGCAGGGATAGCGTCGGTGCCGATATCGCCCTGAGTCACATCGATGGCGATGAACTTGACATCGGGATACTGGTCAGCAGCCCATGCCAGAGAAGCGCCGTACAGGTAGCCGACACAGACGATCACATCAGCGCCGTCGTTGACAGCCTGACGGATCATGGTCTCGCGGTCCTCATCGGAAGCGTCAGCCTCGGGAATGTAGTACTGGCAGTCATCGCCCATGTAGCCGGAAACAGCAGTCCAGCATGCCTGGTTGAAGCTCTCATCATCGATCGTGCCGGTATCGCAGGTCAGAGCGACCTTGACGATCTTCTCACCGCCCTCAGCAGCAGAGGAAGCAGTAGAAGCAGCAGCGGAAGAAGCGGTGCTGGTAGAAGAAGCGGAAGAACCGCCGCAAGCGGTCAGAGCAGCGGCAGCGGCAGCGGCACCAGCCACAGCCAGGAAATTACGACGAGAAATCATCATAATCAAACTCTCCTTTTATTTTTAATAAAATTGCGTCAAACAAATAAAATGCGCAGAACTGCACATTTACTGGCTCAAGTATAACGGCAAGCCGTGTCAGATGCAAGCGAATTCCGATTACAAAATCTTTACAATAATTTTGTAAGTTTTTATCAAAAGTAGTATTTATGCACAAATTTGCCGTAGTTCAGTGCGTTCTCTGTGCTTTGGCACACAATGCACGTATTTCCGTTACTTTATTGTCCTGCAGTGCACCTCTGCGTTTTATCCCGTCACTTCACGGCACGGTTGCCCGCCACATTGGAGGGGCCAAAACCGAAGGGCAGCAGTTCGTCCATGCTGCGCTCGATAAAGTCTTCCGGTGTCTTTGCCATGATAACGTTCAGTTCCGGCCCGCCGAATTCAAACAGAGCCTGGCGGCACACCCCGCAGGGAGAAGTGATCTGCTCGTTCACTTCGCCGCGGCGGCTGCCCACCACAGCAATGTCTGTGAACTCGGTCACGCCCTCAGCCACCGCCTTGAACAGAGCCGTGCGCTCTGCACAGCTGGTGGGGGTAAAGGCAGCGTTCTCCACGTTGCAGCCGGTAAAAATGCGGCCATCCTTGGCGCGCAGGGCAGCGCCCACCATAAAATCGCTGTAGGGCACATAGGCTTTTTCCCGTGCAGCCAGTGCCATGCGGATGAGCTCCTTCTTTTCTTCCAGGGTCAGGTTTGTCATATCCGTCACTCCTTTTTTGGTTTTCAGGGGTCGAAAACAGCGCGGCAAGCCCTTTTGCAGGCAAACCGCGCTGAAATGCGTTTTTAACGCTTAGTATTCTGCACCCAGTGCTACCTTCATCATATCGGTAAAGCTCTTCTGGCGCTGTTCTGCCGTGGTGATTTCCGGCGAAACAAAGCTGTCGGAAATGGTCAGCAGGCAGGCAGCGTTCTTGCCCAGCACCTGTGCATTGGCAAACAGGGCAAAGCTCTCCATCTCCACGCACAGGCAGCCGCGCTCGTCGCGCAGCTTTTCCCAGTAGGTGGGCTTTGCATCGGAGGGCTGACGGTAGAACACGTCCGAAGAGTGGATGTTGCCCTCGATGAGGGGGATGCCCTGCTTTGCGGCAGATGCGCGCAGCTTGTCGTTCAGGCTCTGGCTGGGCAGCGTGATGTCCCCTTCAAAGCCGCTCTGCACACGGGCATAGTTGCTCTCGCTCACAGCACCGGCGGCCAGCACCACGTCAAACAGCTTGGCCTTGTCGGTATAGCTGCCGGCAGAGCCGATGCGGACGATGTTCTCTACATCGTAGAACTTGAACAGCTCATAGGAATAAATGCCGATGGACGGCATACCCATGCCGCTGCCCATCACGCTGATGGGACGGCCCTCGTAAGTGCCGGTAAAGCCAAGCATGCCGCGCACGCCGGTCACCTGACGCACATCCTTGAGGAAGGTGTCCGCAATGAATTTTGCACGCAGAGGATCGCCCGGCATCAGGACGGTCTTTGCAAAATCGCCTTTTTCAGCACTGATGTGAGGGGTAGACATAAGATCATCTCTCCTTTTCTGTTACATAATACAGCAGATGGGCCTTCTCCGGAGAAAAAGCCCTCTGCAAACTTACCTATACTTTCTGCGGTTGAACACATTCTGCGGCGCGATGTAGCTGCCGTTGCGGCGGATCTCAAAGTGGCAGTGGTTGCCGCTGGAGCGTCCGGTGCTGCCCACATAGCCGATCAGCTGGCCTGCTTGACGGTCTGGCCGGAGTGCACCGCCAGCGACAGACAGTGCGCATACACCGTGGTGTAGCCGCTGCCGTGGCTGATGATGATGGAGTAGCCATAACCCGTACCGGCACCGGCCTTGTTGTAGCCGGCCTTGGTCACGGTGCCGCCCGCCGATGCGTAGATGGGCGTACCGGCAGCCGCACAGATATCCACACCCTTGTGGTTGCCGCCGTACCAGCGTGAGCAGTAGCGATAGCCGGGCACCGGCCAGATGAACTGACCGCTGCCGGTGATGTAGCTGGTGCTGCTGGTCACCTTTTTGGTGCCCTTCACGATCTTTTCCGTGACAGGCTCCTGCACCACTTCCGTGCTCAGGATCTTCTGAAGCTGGATGCCATCGGTGTTATAAACACGCTGCGCCGTGATCTGACGCAGGCCGTTCACACCGTTCTGCACCGTTTTCTTGGTACCCACCGTGTACTCGTTGGAGGTGGTGGTCTCGGTGGTATAGGGGATCTCCTCCTGCCAAGTCTCCACCTTGGTGATGCGCACTTCCAGCGTAGCTTCCTGCTTGGTCACGATCAGCTCATCACCGGCCTGAATGTTAGATTTCTCGTTCAGGGCCGCGCCCTTGAAGTTGGTATTCAGCTCGCACAGCTCACGGAAGGTGAGGTCGTTTTTCTGGGCGATGCTCCATAGCGTGTCGCCTGTGCCCACTGTGTAGATCTTTTCCTGCTGCTGCACCGGAAAGTTCCTTTTCCACATCCGCTTCGTCCTGAAAGCTGTCGTTGAAGTAGATGCCGTTTTCCAGCGTGACTTCCTTGTTGAAGCCCACGGTCACGTTGGAGTTCTCAGGATCCTCATAGGGTTCCAGCAGGCTGCTCAGGTAGCTCTGCAGGCTGACACCATCGCTGCACACTGCGGTCAGCTCGCCATCCAGATACAGGGCCGTGCCCTCGCTGATCTCGTCGCTGGCGCTCTTCAGGATCGCGTCCGCCATCTCGTTTTCATCCATGGTCTTGTGGGCCACGGTAACGGTGTAGGTAGGCTCCACGGTCCACTTTGCATGGTCGGTGTCTGCGTAGTTGATACGCTCCTGCACCGCCTCGCGGGCCGAGTTGAACACATCCTCATTGGCCACATAGCCGACGGTCTGACCGTTCACCTGCACCTCCAGCGCATAAGGCTGGCGGACGGTATGGTTGAACACGGTCACCATAACGGCCAGTGCGCACACCGGCAGCACATACATGGCCATGCGCGGCAGTGTTTTCAGGTTGCGGCGCACGCCGCTGGTCAGGTAATGTACGCTGGCTTTGCAGGCTGCGGCAAAGCCTTTTTCTTTCCGCACCCGTTGGGCGTGCACCAGCAGCGAACCGCAGCCCCGGAAGAACAGCCAGATCGGGCCGAACAGGTCCCGGAACATCTGCGCTGCCCCGGAACGCCATTGCCGCAGCATTTGCCAGCAGTGTCGTAAATGCCTGCCACAGCCACAGCCAGCCGCTGCGCAGGCCGCCCAACGCGGACGAATCCATACTCTGTAGAATAGCCCAGTGCATACAGCGTCTCCCCGATGACTGGCACGGCAGAATTCTGGGCAAGCTTTCTGCCAAAATCATTCACATGATTCTGGGTTTTACGGCGCAGCCGGTGCCGGTGCAAAAGCCCCATGCATTGCAGCTGTGCCCAAAGGGAGCGCAGCCTCTGGCCGCGTTTCGGTTTTACCGGCGAAGCGGGCTGCTGCTCCTTTGTCTTGTCTTCGATCAAAGTTTTTCTCCTTCCTTGCCGCCAATGCACACACGGTGCCGGGATAAGACGGCGGCGGTCTTGGGCGCACATGCCCTTTCCAGCAGGCTCATGCACACAACATTCTTATTTTATTATACACCCTGCCGTCTTTGAAACAAGCATTGTCACAAAATTTGGGCGGTTCTTTCACTTACTTTTCACCAAAAAGCTGTTTCATATCCTGCGGCAGCGGGCTTTCCGCCGCAGCAGTCTTCCAGTTATTTCCATTCGCCGGGCATTCCACCCGGATTCCGCCCTCCACCGGGGTGTACACCGGCACCCGGAAGCTCTGCCTTGCACAGTGCAGCGCCTGCCGCCCAATGCGCTCCCGGCTCCCGCCGTAAAGGTCATCCCCAGCCAGCGGGTGGCCGATGGACGCAAAATGCACCCGGATCTGATGGGTGCGGCCCGTTACCGGCACACAGGCTGCAAGGCTCAGGCCGTTTTCTGCCTTTAATATGGTATACTCGGTGCGGCTGGGCTTGCCGTCCGGGGTCACGCAGCGGCCAATGATGCTCTCCGCCTGACGGCCAATGGGCGCGTCGATCACGCCCGGACCCAGCGGCAGCTCTCCCTCCACAACGGCATAGTAGAGTTTTTCCACATTCCGGGCCAGCAGCGGCGCAGCATAGGCGTGCTTTGCAGCCAGAACAAGGCCGCTGGTATCCTTATCGATGCGGTTCACCGGGCGGAACACCGGGCTGATGCCCTGCTGCGCAGCCCATGCCGCATACCCGTTGGCAAGGGTATCGTAGGGGTAGTTCAGGGTGGGGTGCACGGCCAGATGCGGCGGCTTTTCCAGCACCACTGCAAAGGCATCCTCATAGACCACGTTTACCGGGATCTCCGGCTGCGGGGCCACGCCTTCCCCTTCCGGCGGCAGCTCAAAGCTGACCGTCTGCCCCGGGTACACCCTGCGGTTGGCAAGGACAGGCTCTCCATCCGCAAAAAAGCCGCTGCCCCGGAACTTGACTGCACGGGCAAGGTCGGTAGAAATGGCACACTGGCGCAGAAAATTGCGCAGAAGCACTCCGTTTTGGGTCTGCGGCGTATCGGGCACCGTAAAAAACAGCCGCATATGCACCCACCTCCTGCGCAAAAAAACATAAAAATATATAAGATATTATATCAAAAAAGGCTTCTACTTGCAAATCCTGCTTTTTTATGGTATCATGAGGAGCGGAAAACGAGTGGAACATACGGCGGCGGGGCGGCTTTGACCGCTCTGAGGAAAGTCCGGGCCTCACAGAGCACGGTAACTGCTAACGGCAGCCGAGGGTGACCTTAGGGAAAGTGCAACAGAAAACAAACCGCCGCAGCAATGCGGTAAGGATGAAACGGCGAGGTAAGAGCTCACCAGCGCATGGGTGACCATGCGGCTTTGTAAACCCTACCGGAAGCAACGCCTATATGGGACGTACAGCGCTGCTCGCGTGTCCCGAAGGCGGCACGAACCTGTCAGCAATGGCAGGTCTAGACAGATCGTCGTTTAATACAGAACCCGGCTTACGGTCTATCTCGTTTTCCATTTTTCAGTCTTTGATTCCCGCACATTTTTGTGTGGGATTTTTTTTTTTGTCTTGCCCACTTTCTCCGTCGGGCAGTGCGAGATGGAGAGAGCGCGGCTGTTTTGTTTTTGTCATTGTTCTTTTACTTCCCGTTTGGGTCTGTTTGTGGTATACTATGTGCACTGCAGGAAATTGCAGTCAACTAAGAAAGACAGGATGTGAAATCCTCCGATGAAAGATGGTTTTTTGAAAGCAGCCGCCCTTTCTCCCGCACTGCGGGTGGCCGACTGCGCCTATAATGTCCGGCAGATCACGGATGCTTTGCACAAAGCCGCAGCCCGCGGCGTAAAGCTGGCCGTGTTCCCCGAGTTCTGCCTGACCGGCTATACCTGCGGCGACCTGTTTCTGCAGCGCACGCTGCAGACCGGTGCACTGGATGCCCTGAGCACCCTGCTTGATGAAACAAAAGCACTGGACGTTGTCACGCTGGTGGGCCTGCCGCTGCTGGTGCACGGCAAGCTGTACAACTGCGCCGCCGTGCTATGCCATGGCCGCATTCTGGGTTCTTGTGCCCAAGACCTATTTGCCCAACTACGGCGAGTTCTACGAAAAGCGCCAGTTCACCCCGGGCAGCACCGAGGTGGAGCTGGTGGAGGTGTGTGGTCAGCAGGTGCCCTTTGGCACCTCCCTGCTGTTCCGCTGCCGCCAGATGCCCAGCTTTGTGCTGGGTGTGGAGATCTGCGAGGATCTGTGGAGCGCCCTGCCGCCCTCCACCTTCCACGCGCTGGCCGGTGCGACCGTGATCGCAAATCTTTCCGCCAGCGATGAGACCGTCGGCAAGGCCGAGTACCGCCGGGCGCTGGTGTCCAACCAGTCTGCCCGCCTGCTGTGCGGCTACCTGTATGCTTCCGCCGGGCACGGTGAGAGCACGCAGGACATGGTGTTCGCCGGCCACGACCTGATCGCCGAGAACGGCACCATCCTCTCTGAGAACGCTCCCTTTGACGGCGGCTGTGCCGAGACCGAGATCGACTGCCAGCGCATGGAAGCCGAGCGTGCACGCAACACCAGTTTTGAGCTGAGCGGCGAGGGCTACCAGACCGTGGAGTTCGATCTGGAACCGGCAGAGACCACGCTGACCCGCTGGATCGACCCCGCACCCTTTGTGCCCGGCGACCCCAAGCGCCGCGCCGAGCGCTGTGAGCTGATTCTGAAAATGCAGGCCGACGGCCTTGCAAAGCGGCTGGAACACGCCCACGCAAAGACCGCCGTTATCGGCATTTCCGGCGGCTTGGACAGCTGTCTTGCACTGCTGGTGGCCGTGCGTGCCATGAAGCAGCTGGTGCCCGCCGGGATGTGCTGGCTGTGACCATGCCCTGCTTTGGCACCACGAAGCGCACCCGCAGCAACGCAGAGATCCTGTGCGATGAGCTGCAGGTCTCCTTTAAGGAGATCGATATCGCCAACACCGTGCACAGCCATTTTGCGGACATCGGTCAGGACGAGAGCGTGCTGGATGTCACCTTTGAAAACGGACAGGCCCGCGTGCGCACGTTGGAGCTGATGGATACTGCCAACCGCACCGGAGGCCTTGTAGTGGGCACCGGCGACCTTTCGGAGCTGGCGCTGGGCTGGGCCACCTACAACGGCGACCACATGAGCATGTACGGCGTGAACGCCGGTGTGCCCAAAACGCTGGTGCGCCACCTTGTGCGCTACGAAGCCGACATTGCCGCCACCGATGCTCTGCGCACGGTGCTGCTGGATATTCTGGATACGCCCGTCTCCCCGGAGCTGCTGCCCGCCAAGGACGGCGAGATCGCGCAGAAGACCGAGGACCTTGTGGGGCCCTACGAGCTGCACGATTTCTACCTGTATCAGGTGCTGCGCTTCGGCTTTGGCCCGGCCAAGATCTTCCGGCTGGCAAAGACTGCATTCGCAGGGCCCGGAGTACCCAGACAGCGTGCTGTACAAGTGGCTGCGCAACTTCTACTGGCGGTTCTTTGCCCAACAGTTCAAGCGCAGCTGCCTGCCCGACGGCCCCAAGGTGGGCAGCGTGACCCTTTCGCCCCGCGGCGACTGGCGGATGCCCAGCGATGCCTGTGCCGCACTGTGGCTGGCCGAGCTGGAACAATTACAGATCAAGGATTAACGCATGAAAAACAAAAAGCTGCTTACCAATCTTCTCTTTGCCGTGGTCATTCTGGCCATTGCCGCTGTGCTGCTGGTGGTGCGCCGCGTGCACGCTTCCGGCTCCGGGCTGCGGGCCGAGCTGATCTACGGCGACAACAACACCACCATGAACCTGCCGCTGGACGTGGATGAGACCTATGATGTGGACACCGGTTACTATACCGTCCACATTCAGATCAAGGACGGTGCAGCCCGGTTCGTGGATTCGCCCTGCCCGGATCACATCTGTGAAGGCTTTGGCTGGCTTTCCAACGAAGATCAGACCGCCACCTGCCTTCCGGCCCGTGCAGTGCTGACCATTGTACCTGTTTCCTGACAAAAAGGAGTGGTTTTGAATGATGGATGAAAACGATCGTTCCCACGAAGATTACCGTTCTCTGCGGCACATCAGCCGCAAGGAAGGCTCTGAGGATACTGCGCCCATCGAGGTAGACAGCTCGGCGTTTTTTTCCGAGCTGCCGCCGGAACAGCCCAGCACACCGCCTCCGGCCCAGCCTCCCCAGAAGCCGCCGCGCGCCACAACACACCCGTACCGCCCAAGGCCCATCCGCCCGTGGATGGAGCCGTGGCAGTACCTTCCAAGTGGGGGAAAATTTTGCTGATCTTACAAGGTATTTTAAGCATTCTGGCACTGGTGCAGCTGTGGCGCACCCAGATGCTGCCGGTGCTGTATCTGGTCATTCTGGCCGCGCTGCTGGCGCTTTTGTGGCTGCTGGTAAAGCGCTGTCAGGAGTACAATGTTCCCGGCAAGGTGGCCCGGGTATTCTCGGTGTTCCTGTGCGCTGCCATGGCGCTGGGCTGCTTCTGGGCCCAGCAGGGCCTTTCTGCCCTGGGCAGCATGACCTCTGGCCTGCTCACCGGTGCCGAGGCCAACAAGATCACCAAGGAACCGTTTGTGATCTACCTCAGCGGCGTGGACACCCGCGGCGAGCTGACGGAAAATGCCCGCAGCGACGTGAATATCCTTGCTGCCGTGAACCCTGTCCCCAAGAGGGTGGCCCTGATTAACACCCGCGCGACTACTACGTAGACCTTGCCGGCACTGACAGCAAGGATAAGCTGACTCACGCCGGTCTGTACGGCGTGGAAACCAGCATGGCCACACTGGGCAATCTGTACGGTGTCAATGTGGACCATTACATCCGCATCAACTTTGCGGGCTTCATCAGCATCATCGATGCGCTGGGCGGCGTGGATGTCTACTCCGATCAGGCGTTCACTTCTGTGGGCAGCCCCGGCTACTATGACCCCACCACCTTTGTGGAGGGCTGGAACCATCTGGACGGCAAGGCCGCTCTGGCCTTTGCCCGTGAGCGTCACGCCTTTGCATCCGGCGATATCCAGCGCGGCATCAACCAGATGAAGGTGATCGATGCCATGCTGAACAAGATCAAGTCCCCTGCCCTGCTGATGGGCTTTTCCAAGATCATGGATGCCGCAGCCGACTGCTTTGTGACCAGCTTTTCACAGGATCAGATCAGTGCGCTGGTGCGGATGCAGCTGAGCGACTTTGCCGAGTGGGATATTGAAAGCTATACCGTCACCGGCACAAGCTCCAGCAGCACCAAGTGCTACTCTGCCAAGGGACAGAAGCTCTACGTCATGAAACCGGATGATGCTTCTGTGAGCAAGGCCAGGGAAATGATCGCGTCCGTGCTGGGCGGTGAGGGCACCGTTGCCGACACCACCCAGAAGCCGGAAAAGACCGAGGTGTTCACCCCACCACCGACCCGAACGCCGCTGTTTCGGAGGTGCCTGCCGAGAGCGTTCCCGAAGAAGTGCCCGCCGACAGCCTGCCGGAAGAGACCGTCCCGGCTGACCAGCCTGCAGAGCAGCCTGCCGACACCCAGCCGCAGGAGCCGGAGGTCCCCGCCGAGGGCGAGACCGGCAGCGGTGATACGGCCGGAGAAGCACCGTCCATCTCCCTGCCCACACAGGAAGAGGTGGAACAGGCTGCATCGTCCATCTACAATGCGGCTTCCTCCATCTGGGGTGCCATTCAGGATGCTGCTTCGCAGCAGAACGACGCGGCCTGACGATTTGAAATATCCTCTGCGCAAGCTCCGGACTCTATAGCGGAAATATTATTTTATTTGCAAAACAGGAAACGACTGCGGTCATTTCCTGTTTTGCTTTTTCACCAGAAAGTCCGTGCCGATAAACTGCATAAAAATGCCGCCTGCATCTTGAACCAATGCAGGCGGCTTTCTCTATTCAAAATCATTATGCCTTGATCTCGTTCCAGACGCTCTTGCCGTCCAGAGAGGAAGCATCCACATCAAGATACTCGCAGATGGTCTGGGCGATGGTGCCAAAGCACAGACGGGTGCCAAGGTCAACGCCAGGCTTCACGCCCTTGCCGCAAATCAGGTACGGCACATACTCGCGGGTGTGGTCGGTGGTCTTGGTATAGGACGGGTCGCAGCCATGATCAGCGGTGATCATGAGGAGATCGCCCTCCCGCATTCCGGGGATGAAGTCGGCCACGAACTTGTCAAACTCGGTGGCAGCGGCGGCATAGCCTGCTACATCGCGGCGGTGGCCGTAGAGCATATCGAAGTCCACCAGATTCACAAAGGCAAGGCCCTCAAAGTCGCGGGTCTGCAGTGCCTTGGTGAAGGCGATGCCATTGGTGTTGCCAGTGGTCTTGATCTTTTCGGTCACGCCCTCACCGTCGAAGATGTCAAAGATCTTACCCACAGCGATCACATCCCTGCCAGCATCTTTCAGCAGATCCAGCATGGTAGCGCGGGGCGGCTTGAGGCTCAGGTCGTGGCGATTGGTGGTGCGGTAGAAGGTATCCGCAGTGTGGCCCAGGAAGGGGCGTGCGATCACGCGGCCCACGCCGTACTCGCCCTTGAGCATCTCGCGGGCGATCTCGCAGTAGCGGTACAGCTCATGCACCGGCACCAGCTCTTCGTTGGCGGCCACCTGAAATACACTGTCGGCACTGGTGTAAACGATAAGGGCGTTTTCTTTCATGGCCTGCTCGCCGTAATCCTTCAGTACCTGCGTGCCGGAGTAAGGCTTGTTGCACAGCACCTTGGCCGGTCTTTTCCTCAAACTCGTGGATCAGCTCATCCGGGAAGCCGTTCGGGAAGGTGGGCAGCGGCTTGGGGCTTACCACACCGGCGATCTCCCAGTGACCAATGGTGGTATCCTTGCCCATGCTCTGCTCCTGCAGGCGGGCAAAGGAGCCGATGGGCGCTGCGGTCTTTTCGCCTGCGGTCACACCATCAATGTTGAACATGCCCATCTTTTGCAGGTTGGGGCAGTTGAAGTTGGGATGTTTTGCAATGGCACCCAGGGTGTTGGTGCCCTCGTCGCCAAAGGCGGCGGCATCCGGCTCTGCACCGATTCCAAAGCTGTCGAGGACGATCAGAAAAACACGCTTTTCCATATCGTTTTTTCTCCATTTCTTCCGGGGACCTGCCCCGGATAAGTGATACTATCTTTACTTATCATTATAAGCAAATCCTGTGCCGGATGCAAGCTTTTTCGCCTTCCCGCAAATATCCGTCATTTTCACCAAAATGTTCGTCATTTTGTTCACGAATTGACCGGGCGTTTTTTCATTTTTAAACGTAAATGCGTCATTCCGTGGCAAAGATTTCTTGACCGCCTAAAAAATTCAGCCACAGCGCAAAGTTTTCCTTGCCCTATTGTATCCCAGCGGATATAATAATAGGTGGAAAAGTTTTGAACCACAGGATTTTTCCGCTTTTGTACCACAGCACGGGATTTTTCCCGTTGGCCACGTGCAGCTGTCTGTATGACAGCGGACAGCCTGCCGCAAAATAGAGAATGTGAAGTTGTAGTTGGAGGTAGTAAAAGTATATGAGAAAAACAAAGATCATCTGCACTCTGGGCCCGTCCACCGATCAGGAAGGCGTTCTGCGCGAGCTGGTCGCCAACGGCATGAATGTTGCCCGTTTTAATTTTTCCCACGGCTCTCACGAGGAGCATCTGGGCCGCTTTGAAAAGCTGAAGGCCATCCGTGAAGAGCTGGGCAAGCCGGTCGCTGCCCTGCTGGACACCAAGGGCCCCGAGATCCGCCTGAAGGACTTCAAGAACGGCACTGAAATGCTGGAAGCCGGCCAGACCTTCACCCTGACCACCCGCGAGGTGGAAGGCACCAAGGAGATCTGCTCCATCACCTATAAGGACCTGCCGCAGGATGTGCAGCCCGGCGGCACCATCATGCTGGACGACGGCCTGATCAAGCTGCAGATCGTCACCGTGAACGACACCGACATCCTGTGCAAGGTGCTGAACAACGGCAAGATCAAGAACAAGAAGGGTGTCAATGTGCCCGGCGTGCATCTGTCCATGCCGTATATGAGCCAGCGCGACCGCGACGATATCATCTTTGGCGCACAGCAGGGCTTTGACTTCATCGCTGCTTCCTTCGTGCGCACCGCACAGGATGTGTACGATATCCGCAACCTGCTCAACGAGTATGATTCCGATATCCGCATCATCGCCAAGATCGAGAACCGTGAGGGCGTGAACAACATCGACAGCATTCTGGCTGCAGCCGATGCTGTCATGGTGGCCCGCGGCGATCTGGGCGTTGAGATTGACTTTACCGAGCTGCCCGGCATTCAGAAGAATATCATCGAGCGCTCCTTCTCCTTTGGCAAGCCCATCGTCACCGCTACCCAGATGCTGGACAGCATGATCGTGAACCCCCGCCCCACCCGCGCCGAGATCTCCGACGTGGCAAATGCCATCTACGACGGCACCTCTGCCATCATGCTTTCCGGCGAGACTGCTGCCGGTGCTTATCCGGTGGATGCTCTCAAGACCATGTCTGCCATTGCTGAGCGCACCGAGCAGGAGAACCACGCCCGCTTTGTTCCCTCGCCGAGAACACTGGCAAGATCAGTGTGAGCGATGCAACTGCACACGCTGCCTGCCTGACCGCCAAGGACGTGAACGCTGCCGCCATCGTCACCGTGTCCGAGTCCGGCAACACCGCCCGTCTGCTGAGCAAGTACCGCCCGGAGCAGCCCATCATCGCCTGCGTGATGAAGGAGCAGGTGCAGCGTCAGCTGGCTCTGAGCTGGGGCATCACCCCGCTGATGATGTCTCTGGCACACAGCACCGACGAGCTGATCGTACTGTCCACCTCTCTGGCCAAGGAGAACGGCTACCTGCACAACGGTGAGCTGGCCGTTGTGACCGCAGGCGTGCCTGTGGGCGTGTCCGGCACCACCAACATGATCAAGATCCACATGGTGGGCAACTGTCTGGCTACCGGTGTGGGCGTTGGCCGCGAGAATGCCGATGTGACCAGCGCCACCGGCAAGGCCTGCGTCTGCCGCACGCTGGAAGAGGTGCGTGCAAAGTTCAAGCCCGGCATGGTGCTGGTGGTGCCCTCCACCAGCAATGAAATGCTGAGCTATGTGCGTGATGCCGCTGCTCTGGTGGTGGAAGAGCCGGGCCTGAACAGCCACGCTGCCATTGCCGGCAAGGCCCTGCTCAAGCCTACCGTTGTGGGTGCCGCCGGTGCTACCAGCCACATCCGCGACGGTCTGATGATCGCTGTGGACTGCGCGCACGGCAGCGTGCAGCGCCTGCAGGCATAAGCCAAAGGAGAAGATCGTGGAACGCATTGCAAGCTTCTGTGTTGACCATACCAAACTGGACCGCGGCATGTATCTGAGCCGTCAGGACGGCGATGTTCTCACATGGGACATCCGCATGAAAAGGCCCAATCACGGCGATTACCTTTCCACCGGTGCCGCCCACACGCTGGAGCATCTGTTTGCCACCTATGCACGCAACAGCGCCTTTCAGGACAGCGTGATCTACGTTGGCCCCATGGGCTGCCGCACCGGCTTCTATCTGCTCACCCGCGGCCTGACTCCCGCCGAGGCACTGGAGCTGACGGTGGAATCCTTCCGCTTCATGGCTGGCTTTGAGGGCGCTGTGCCCGGGGCCAGCGAAGTGGAGTGCGGCAACTACCGCGATATGGATCTGCCCGCCGCCAAGGCCGAAGCCGCTGCCATGCTGCCGGTGCTGGAAGCACTGACCGGCGACGAGCTGCATTACTAAGCTATCTTCACCCTTCAAATTCATCATCATAAAAAAGCGCTCTCCCACCGGGTTTCCGTTGGGAGAGCGCTTTCGTTTTATTCGGTTTTTAAAGGCTATCCAGTGCCTGCCGTGCAGCACGGATGTTTTCTTCACCCGTCTGCCATACCTCAAACTCTGAAAAGCCCGGCAGCCCCATGGGCACACCCTCGCGGCGGAAGGTCATGCGGCTTTGCAGCACCTGCTTGCCGGAAAGGTGGAACGCATGTGCCCCGGTCTGTGCGGCCAGTGCCGGGATGTTTTGTGCCGTGACACCGGCACCTACCAGAATTTCCACGCTGTCCCCTGCCCGCTCCACCAGTCGGCCGAGAAGCTCCGCTCCCTCTGGGGCACTCGCCGCCTGCCCGCTGGTGAGGATGGTACAAAGGCCCATGCTCCGGACCGTTTCCAGTGCCGCAAAGGGGTCGGCGCTGACATCAAAGGCACGGTGCAGGGTACACGCCACCGGACGGCCTGCCTTTTCCGCTGCCCTGCGCGCCGCCGCATAAATGGGCCGCATGGCCTCCGCATTCAGCTGCCCTTCCGGGGTCAGCACACCGGTCACGATACCATCCGCCCCGGCCTCCACCAGCTCTGCGGCCAGCTGTTCCATCTGGGCAAGCTCGTAGCTGTCGTAACAGAAATCTCCGAACCGGGGCCGCAGCAGAGCGCGCACCGGCAGGCCGGTCTCCGCCTTGACCTGACGCACCAGCGCAAGGCTGGGCGTTGTACCACCCACGATCAGGTCGGCACACAGTTCCAGCCTGCTGGCACCGCCGCGCTTTGCTGCCAGTGCACTGGCAGTGCTGTCCACACATACTTCCAGAACAGAACGCATTTCAATTCCTCCCTTTTTGCCGGGCTTTGAACCCGGCATTCTGGTTTATTCTACCACGTTTTTCCGTTTTATAAAACCTGTGGCAGCAAAAAGCTGCGGCCCGGGTCTTATCCCTGCCGCAGCCTTTGTTGTTTTTTCAGATCAGACCCAGCGCCTTGAACTCCTTTGCAATGCCGTCCTCGTATACCGAGGGCGCAATGCGGTCGCACCGCTTTTTCAGGTTTTCGGGCCATTGGCCATGCACACACTGATGCCGACAACATCGGTCATCTGCAGGTCATTATCGCTGTCACCAAAGCCGATGGTATCCGCCAGCGTGCAGCCCAGATGATCACAGATAGCCTTGATTCCGGTGCCCTTATCAAATTTGCGGTTGATGAGCTCACCATTCACAAAGCCATCGGTCAGGCGGTCCAGCTTGCTTTCGCAGAACACGAACTGGTCGGCATAGAGCTGCTTTGCCTCGGCAAGGTCGCTCTCGTGGTCGGCAATGAACACGATCTTATACAGCGGTTCCCCTTTGTAATCGGAAAGCGGCAGGATGGACATGCCCTCTTCCATGGCTTTGCGCCAGCGCTCCGCTTCGCTGTTCAGCGGTGCATCGTTCTTTTTGTGGATAAATTTCCACCTCTCAGCCATTTTGCTTCCGCCAAAGGTGGCATCCCGGGCTTCCAGCGTGCACTCCACGCCATTGCGTTCCAGCGCCGCGCGCACGCCTTCAGCCTGCTGCGGCTCCATGGGGATATCCACCAGAGTCTTGCCATCGCACAGCACATAGCCGCCGGCGCTGCACACTGCGCCCGCAAAGCAGTCGTGCCGCAGCAGCGGTTCGGTCATGCGGTGGTTGCGGCCGGTGCACAAAAACAGCTTGTGTCCGTTTGCTCTGGCGCGATCCAGTGCAGCCAGAGTGCTTTCCGGGATGAGCATATCACCCGGCGGCAGCAGCGTGCCGTCAATATCCAGAAAAATCAGCTTACGACCCATACTTTTATCCTTTATCATCAAAGGGAGCCTCGCTCCACGATCTGATAGCCCAGCGTCACCTGACGCACAGGCCCGCTGCTCCCATTCTCTTCCAGCATCTGCAGCAGGATCCGGGCAGCCTCCTGCCCCACCTGCTTCTGGTAAAAGCGCACCGTTGCCAGCCCCGGTTCCATCATGCTGCCAGCCCAGCTGTCGCCAACGCCTGCAAGGCCCACATCCTGCCCACATGCCGTCCTGCTTCCCGCAGGGCACGCATGGCGCCAAAGGCCACCGTGTCAGTCACGCAGACCACACCGTCCAGATCCGGGCAGCGCACCAGCAGTTCCTGCATACAGCGCTGGCCCTCCTCCATGGTAAAGGCGTTGCAGCAGATGCGGGGCATCTGTTCGCCGTTCAGTCCGGCAGCGTTCAACGCATCCTGCACGCCCTCACGGCGCTGCACGCCGGTGGCATCGTCCCGCTCTGTACCGCCAATATAAACGATCCTTTTGCGGCCATGGTCCAGCATCCGCTGGGCAAGTTCCCGGGCTGCAGTGCGGTCGTCGTTGTACACGCAGGCCACATCCTGAAAACGCTGGCCTGTTACCACCACCGGCACACGGCAGTTTTTCAGCGCCTGCGCCAGCTGAGGAGTATAATAGCTGCCCAGCAGGATGATGCCCGCCACGTGGTTGCGCTGCATGGCAGTCAGATAGCCCAATTCCCGCTGGGCGTCCAGCTCGGTGTTTCCCAGCAGCATCAGATAGCTCTTTGCATCCAGCTCACTGGCAATGCCTGCCGTGATCTGCCCCACCGACTGGGAACCGATGCTGGGAGCGATCACCCCCACCTGATTCACTTTTCCGGTGCGCAGAGTCTGGGCGGCGGTATCCGGGCGGTAGCCGGTCTTTTCCACTACCTCGTGGATGACAGCCCTCTTCTGTTCGCTCAGGGGGCCTCCGTTCAGGTAGCGGCTGACCGCCGCACTGGATACACCCGCCATTTTGCAATATCACTGATGGTCATTTGCAGTACTTCTCTCTTTTGGGATGCATTGTTATGTGTAAACGTTTTCATGCTTATTATAAACCGCTTTCACCCATCCCGCAAGATGCGCTTTTCCCGGTTTATTCCGAACGCATTTTTGTTTTTCTGGCAACTGTGTACAAAAGACGGCTTTTTTCTGAGAAGCAGGGCATTACAGGCGGTCAGGCTGCGCCCATGCTCCATGCACGCACGGCAAGCCCCAGCAGCAGGACCACCAGCAGAACGATAAACACGGTTTTATTGCCAGTTCTTCTCTGTTTCTTTTTGCGGCCTGCCGTGCTGCGGCTTTTGGCCGAGCTGCTGCGCGCTGTGGTGCTTCTGCTGCCGGAGGAACGGCTGCCGGCCGTTTTGCGGCTCTGGGCGCTGCGGTTCTGGCCCTGCTTTGTGCTCTGGCGGGCTGGCTCGTGCGCAGCCGTTTTTCTTCCGGCGCACGGCTGGATACGATCGGCTCCTTTGCGCCGCAGCGCGCCAGATAATTTTCTGCATCGCGGTAATAGCGGGCAAGCTCATTCTCGCGGAAAGCCGTGCCCACATAGCCGTCTTCCAAGCTCTCCACCGCCTCGTTGAACAGGATCGCCGCCTGAGCGGCATCGGTGTGATCGGTGGCGTGGGCGGCTTCGTTGCGGGCGGTGCGCACAGCATTGCAGGCGCGGCGGGCCGCACCCGGATTGCTGGTATTGCCCAGCAGGTCCAGCGGTTTGGCGGCATCCTTTTCCGGGTCCAGCAGAACCCGCATACAAATGGTGGTATCCAGCTGCTGCCAGCTGTTTTTGCCGGAAAGATCCGGCATACGGTCGTAATAGTCCGGGCTTTCCTGCTGGCGCTGTGCAACGTGATCCAGCAATGCACCCAAGCTGTGCGCACCGGGTTTGTGCTCCCAGTGCCAGCGCAGCAGGCGGCGGCTGATCTCATCGCAGGCAGTCTTGATCTCAAAGGCAGCCTGTAAGGCTTCTTCCGGCATAATGGTTCTCCCTTCTTCTGGCATACAAAAAAGCGGAGAAGGCATACCGCCCTCTCCGCTGCTGTTTGTGTTACAGCACGAACTGGTAATACACGAAGCCGCACAGTGCCACTGCTGCACAGACAATGGCAGTGATGGGCGGCACCCAGCGGATCAGCGCTTCGGCCACGCTGTCGCGCTCGTCCTCGTATTCTTCCTCGTCGTCATAGGCAGGCTCCGGCTGCTGAGATATCGGCTGTGCACGGCGGGCTGCAGCAGGCATCACACGGGTGCCTTCGTCCGCAGCTGCATGAGATACCCTGCCCGGGAACTGTGCCCGCATTCCGGCATCCATCACACGGGTCTGCTCTGCAGCAGGTTCTTCCGGCTGTGGTTCTGCTTCACGGCACGGTGCACCCATGATCCGGGTCGGCTCCTCCTGCACGGGCGCTGCGCCCATAATGCGGGTAGGCTCTTCGGCCTGCGGGGCAAGAGGCGTTTCCAGCTCCGGCTCGGTCTGGGCAGGCTGTTCCGGCTGCAGCAGGGTGTTCAGCGCGTTCTGCAGCAGGATGCGGTCGCAGCCGCACTCCGAGCAGTACACGGTATCCTCCTCCTTCGGGTGGAAGGCACCGCAGGCGCAGTACCAGCCATTTTCAAATACCTGCGGCTGATACTTCAGCTCCGGGCGGTTCATGCGGGTCTCCAGCGCCTTTTCCAGCTCAGCAGACAGGCGCTTGGGGGCAGGCAGGCGCACGCGCTTGATGCCGTCCAGATGCACCACCCGCTTGCCGTTGTACACGTTGCACAGCGAAACATCCACGCTGGTGATGGCCTTTGCGGTAACGAACACCGCATCGTCCATGCCAAACAGTTCGCCGGGCTTTACTTCCAAGTCACGGTACTCGAACCGGTCCTCGCACAGGATCACGCCGTCCACGCCCTTGCACAAGTGGATCTCCAGCGCGGTCAGGGTCACCTTGGAAATATTCTTGAAGGTCAGGCAGACCGCGTGCTCCCCGCTGACATCACCCTTGAGCAGCTCCACGCAGACGAACTGCACCGGGCTGCCGGGGGTGTAATAGTTTGCGCGGGTCCGTGCGACCGGGTTAAAATTTTCCTCCACGACACTCGCTCCTTTCCATTGGGATCAAATCAGTTCTGCGGGTCCTGTGCATCCGGCGTTTCCGGTGCAGCGGTCTCCGGCAGCGGCTGGAGCCGTTTCGGCCTGTTCGGCAGGCTCAGCGGTCTCTGCAGGTTCAGCAGTTTCGGCCTGCTGAGCAGTCTCTGCAGGGGCAGCCTGCACGGTCTGAGCAGGCTGTTCCGGCTTCGGCTCATCGCCTTCACGCGGGGGCAGTGTGCCGCCCGCCATAATGGTGTTGAACTCCTGCTCGTTGAGCTTCTCGCGTTCCATCAGGGCCTGTGCCAGCGCGTGCAGCTGATCGATGTGCTCGGTCAGGGTGCGGCGGCAGGTCTCGTAGGCTTCATCGATGATATCCCGCATCTCGCCGTCGATCTCGGCAGCGGTGGTCTCGCTGTAGCCCTTGCCCTGACCCAGATCGCGGCCCAGGAAGGTCTCCTCCTGCGAGGTACCGTACACCACAGGGCCAAGCCGCTCCGAGAAGCCGTACTTGGTGATCATCTGGCGGGCAATGTTGGTGGCCTGCTGCAGATCATTGGAAGCACCGGTGGAGATATCCTCCAGGATCAGCTGTTCGGCCACGCGGCCGCCCAGACTGGAAACGATATCCTCGAACATTTCGCCCTTTGTCACGTAGCTGCGGTCTTTCTCGGGCAGGTACATGGTGTAGCCGCCAGCCTGACCACGCGGGATAATGGTGATCTCGTGCACACGGGGTGATGCTTGCAGGTAGAAGCCCGCCACAGCGTGGCCTGCCTCGTGGTAAGCAGTCAGCTTCTTTTCCTCCGGGGTCACAACGCGGCTCTTCTTCTCCGGGCCAGCCATCACCTTCATGGAAGCTTCCTCGATATCCTCCATGGTAATGGCCTTGCGGTTGCGGCGTGCAGCCAGCAGAGCCGCTTCGTTGACAAGGTTCTCAAGGTCTGCGCCCGCAAAGCCTGCGGTGCGCTGTGCAATGACCCTGAGAGAGACATCCGGGGCCAGCGGCTTCTTTTTGGTGTGGACCTTGAGGATCTCCTCACGGCCCTTGACATCCGGCAGGCCCACATAGACCTGACGGTCAAAACGGCCCGGACGCAGCAGAGCCTTATCCAGAATGTCGGCACGGTTGGTGGCCGCCATGACGATGATGCCGTCGTTGGCCTCAAAGCCGTCCATTTCCACCAGCAGCTGGTTCAGGGTCTGCTCGCGTTCATCGTGGCCGCCGCCCAGACCGGCACCGCGCTGACGGCCCACAGCATCGATCTCATCAATGAAGATGATGCAGGGCATGGACTTCTTTGCCTTATCGAACAGGTCACGCACGCGGGATGCACCCACGCCGACGTACATTTCCACAAAGTCAGAGCCGGAAATGGAATAGAAAGGCACACCGGCCTCGCCTGCGCAGGCGCGGGCCAGCAGGGTCTTGCCGGTGCCCGGAGGCCTACCAGCAGCACGCCATGGGGAATGCGTGCGCCCAGAGTGTTGAACTTCTCCGGGCTTTTCAGGAACTCCACGACCTCTTTCAGCTCTTCCTTTTCCTCGTCCTCACCGGCAACATCGGCAAAGGTGGCTGTCTTTTGGTTCTCGTGCTCGTCCTTCACCTTGGCTTTGCCAACGTTCATGATCCCGCCGCCGCCAGCACCGCCGCGCATCATGGAGAACAGCAGGAAGCCGGTGCAGCCCAGCATTGCCAGATAGAACAAGATCTCCATCCATGGGATGTTTTCCTTGACAGGGGTATAATCGTACACCATGGGAGCATCCGGGTTTGCTTCGTCATAGGCGGCAATGTAGTCGCCCACATACTTGACGAACATGGATGCATAGGGCAGCTTGTAGCGCACAGTCACAGTGCCGTCGCTGTTCTTCTGCGCAGCAGTATCCTCATCCGAGGAGGACAGCATACCGCTCAGCAGTCCGCCGGTGGCCTGCGTGGTGCTCTGGGACGTGGTATCGGGCAAGGGCAGGTTGTTCTTGCCGCCTTCCTTGAGGTTCATGGTGATGACACCGGTGTTCAGGTCCAGCGAGAACTGCGTGACCTGCAGGCTTTCAAAATAATGCACCACCGTGGAATATTCCATGGAAGAGCTGCTGGCAGAGCCGGTGCCGCCCAGCACCGACCAGACCATCAGCACCGCCGCCAGCGCCAGAGCAAGGATCAGCGGATTGAAACGGGTCTTTTGGATTGCAAAAATCAACTCCAGTTCTTGGATGAATTATAGTGTGAGAAATCACTTCTCGTAGACTTCAGGCTTGAGCACACCCACATAAGGCAGGTTGCGGTATTTTTCATCGTAGTCAGACCGTAGCCCACCACGAACTCGTCCGGCACCTGGAAGCCCTCGTAGTCGGGCTGGATATCGGCCTTGCGGCGGCTGGGCTTGTCCAGAATGGTGCAGATCTTTACCGAGTTGGGGTTGCGCATCTTGAGCATGGGCACCAGATTCGAGAGGGTGACGCCGGTATCCAGAATATCCTCCACGATCAGCACATCCTTGCCGGACAGATCACCGTCCAGATCCTTGATGATCTTTACAAGGCCGCTGGTAACAGTGTTGCTGCCACCGTAGCTGGACACCACCATAAAATCGATGCTGCAGGGAATGCTCACCGCACGCATCAGGTCGGCCATAAACACCACCGAGCCCTTGAGGATGGACACCAGAACAAGGTTCTTGTCCTCGTAATCCTTGCTGATCTGGGCACCCAGCTCAGCAACCTTTGCCTTTAACTCTTCTTCACTGACCAGAACAGTCTTGATATCATCATGCATACTCATGTTATTTCCTCCCTATGTTCCATTTCCATCTGCAGCACCTGCGCAGTGTCTGCATCCGGGGCAAGGCCCTCGGCAAAGCCCGCACCGCAGACCCACAGTACTTCGCTGCCCGCCGCCAGCAGCGGCAGCTGATCGCGCTGGCTGGCCGGGATGCCCGTTTCGTTCATCCACTTGCGCAGCCGGTTGTGTACACTTCGTCCCGCCGGGCGGTAGACATCTCCCGGCTGGCGGGTGCGCAGGACAAGACCAGCATACAACGTAGTTATTCTAGCATAATCCGCCTGATTTTTTAAGTCTTTTTTATGAACGACTTGTATTTTTTCTTCAAAATCAGCCGTAAAAAGCCCTGCAGTCACCTTCCAGCCGCCCGCAAGGCAGTATTCTGCCTGTTTTTCCGGCTGAAAGGGCTGGCTTTCCGGCCGTTTGTCTTCCTGCTGCCGGGACCGTTCCGGCACAATCTCCTGCCAGAAGCATCCGTCTCCGGCACAAAAGCGCACCCGGTCAGTCAGCTGTACCGCACCGCTGCCGCGCCGCACAAGGCCGCACAGCAGCTGCATATTTTTCCTCTGCGTCACGACGGGAGCCGTCAGCGAATACATGGCTGCTTCCAAAATAAGCGCATCCGCAGCGGAAAGTGGGTCCAGCCGCCACACCGTGCAGGCTTCCGGGCTTTTGATGGCAGCCTGTGCCGCATCCAGACGTGCAGCAGAAAGCAGCTCTTCGGCCTTCCGGGCAAAATAGGCATCCGCGCGGGCTGCCTTCTCGCAGAAGCGGGCAAGGTTTTCCACCGCTGCGCCGTTGGTGCTCTGCAGTGCAGGCAGTGCCGCACGGCGCACCCGGTTGCGGGCATAGGCATCGGTCGCGTTCGTCTCATCTGTGACCCATGCCTGCCCGGCTGCACGGCAGAAGCTTTCGGTATCCTGCCGGGTAAGGGCCAGCAATGGCCGCAGGTAGCACCCGCGCTTTGGCCGGATGCCTGCCGCACCGTGCAGCCCCGTGCCCCGGGCCAGCCGCAGCAGCAGGGTCTCAGCCTGATCATTTGCAGTATGGGCCGTTGCAACGTCATCTATCCCCTCCCCGCACAAACGCGCAAAGCAGGCATAGCGCAGGCGGCGCGCCCAGTCCTCCCCGGCATGTTCCGACGGCAGGCCCACTTCGTCGGCCATCTCTGCAGCATGGAACGCGCGGCGCAGCCGGGCGCATTCCGCGCACAAAGGCTTTGGTCGGCTCTCAAACCATAGCGTGGTTTGGTTCGGCAGGGCCGAAGCACAAAACCGGGTTCCGGCTGCAGGGCCAGCAGGTTGGCTGGTAGCAGCTATGCGGCACTTGGACGCGCGTGGTGCGTCGCGGACAAAGCAGCTTTTCTTGCAGAACAAACATGCGCACATGCGCCAGAATTTTTTCATTGTTCATCAGCGTTTAAAGTCCACATCCATAAAGCGGGTGTGGGCACCATCCCAGCCCAGCGGCACCGTGCTGGTCTCGCCGTGACGGTTCTTCGCCACGATGCACTCTGCCGTATCGGCATCCACCTCAGCGCCGTCCGGGTTCTGGCTGGCATAGTAGGAATCGCGGTACAGGAACAGAACGCAGTCGGCATCCTGCTCGATAGAACCAGAATCGCGCAGGTCGGAAAGCTGGGGCCGGTGGCTGGAATTGTTGCCCTGCTTTTCCACCGCACGGGACAGCTGAGAAAGTGCGATGATGGGCACATTCATTTCCTTTGCCATGATCTTGAGGTTTCGGGTGATGGAGCTGATCTCCTGCACGCGGTTTCTCGCTGCGCTGGCCGGTGGTCATCAGCTGCAGATAGTCGATGACGATGAGACCCACATTCGGGCGGGTGGGGTCCTGATTCACCCGGCGGATCTTCGCCTTCATCTCGGTGATGGTGATGCCGGAGGTATCGTCCATATAGATGGGTGCATCGTGCAGCTTTTCGGTGGCAAGGGCCAGATATTCCCAGTCCTCGGCGCGCAGGGCACCGGTGCGGAAGGCCTGGCTGTCGATGCCGGCCTCGGCAGAAAGGATGCGGTTCGTGAGCTGTTCCTTGGTCATTTCCAAGCTGAAAATGGCCACCGGCACCTTCTGCTGCATGGCCACGCGGGTGGCGATGTTCAGCGCAAAGCTGGTCTTGCCCATACCGGGGCGGGCCGCAAGGATGATGAGGTCGCCGCGGCCAAGGCCGGTGAGAACCGTATCCAGCAGGCGGAAGCCTGTGGGGATGCCCTTGTATTTGTCCGCATCCGGGCCGCTGATCTTCTGCAGGTTGGTCAGGGTCTCCACCATGCTGGAGGAAAGCGGTGTCAGTGCGCTGGAATCGCGGCCGGAGCGGATCTCATAAATGCGCTGCTCCGCGTTTTCCAGCAGCAGGTCGGCATCCGGCTCATCTCCGGCATCCTGCAGGATGTCCTTTGCAACGCCCATCAGCTGGCGCACCAGATACTTTTCCTGCACGATCTGGGCATAGGCCTTCACATTGGAGATGCTGGGCACCGTCTCGGCAAGGCCGGTCAGGTACACCTTTGCTTCGTCGGCACTGGGGAACACGCCGTCCGAGATAACAGCGTCCAGCAACGTCACAAAGTCGATGGTCTGGTCGGCGGTGAACAGGCGCAGCATTTCGGAGTAGATCTGCGCGTTCTGCCGGGTGTAGAACATCTCCGGCCGGATGATCTCCACCAAGTCGGTGAGTGTTTCCGGTTTGAGCAGCACCGCACCCAGCACGCTCTGCTCCGCCTGCATGTTGTAGGGCAGGTTGATGCCCACGCTTTCCAGATTCAGTTCATTGGAATAATGTCGTTCGTTCGGCATGGTAGTTTATCCTTTTGCATCATTTCGCTGAAAAGCCAAAAAGCGCCCCCTGCTGTGAGGGGGCGCAGATGGCAAAAATCAGGCCTGTTCCACTTCCACCATGATCTTGAAAGAAGCGACCACACCAACGTGCAGACGGACCTTGCCGTTGAACACACCGGCATCCTTGATGTCCTTGGTCTCCAGCTCGATCTTCTTCTTATCGATGGGTGCGCCTGCCAGCTGAGCCAAAGCATCGGCAACTTCCTTGCCGGTGACTTTGCCGTGCAGACGGCCGGATGCACCGCCCTTGGCCTTGATGGTCACAGTCTTGCCCTCGATCTTTGCGGCCAGATCCTTGGCAGCAGCTACGGTCTCAGCCTCGTGGAAATCGGCAGCAGCTTCCTTGCTGCGGGCAACGTTCACAGCGCTGGCATCTGCCACAGCGGCCAGCTTGCGCGGGAACAGATAGTTGCGGGCGTAGCCGTCGGAGACCTCGTGGATCTCGTCCTTCTTGCCAATGCCCTTGATATCCTGCTTGAGAATCACTTTCATGATGTTATCCCTCACTTCTCACCGGAAAACCGGTGCAGTTGTTGTGTTTATAGTATAGCGCATTTGTCGCTTTTGAGCAAGAGGAAGCGCGCATTGCAGCATTATCCTCAAGTGAACTCTCCCCCAGTCTGCTTCGCAGACAGCCCCCTCTGAGATGGGGCCTTTGGCAAAACCGAAGGCTTGTCCTTTTCGCCAGAGGCTCCTTCTTTGAGACAGACTCCCCCGGCCGGGGAGGTGGCACAAAGTGCCAGAAGGGGAACAGCTGGCATCACGCAAGTGATGACTGAAGGAGTTTTCTTATTTCAGTTCCTTTGCCGCCACGTCCAGAGCTACCTCAATGACCTTGTCCATGTCATAGTACTTATACTCGCCCAGACGGCCGCCAAAGATCACGTCCGGCTCCGCATCGGCCAGCTTCTTGTACTCGGCATACAGGGCACCGTTCTTCTCGTCATTGACGGGGTAGTACGGCTCGTCGCCCTTCTTCCACTCAGCGCTGTACTCGCGGCTGATGACCGTTTTGGGCTGGGTGCCGAACTCAAAGTGCTTGTGCTCGATGATGCGGGTGTAGGGAGTTTCCGCATCGGTATAGTTGACCACTGCGTTGCCCTGATAGTTGTCGGTGTCCATCACCTCGGTCTCAAAGCGGACGCTGCGGTACTGCAGAGCACCCAGCTTGTAGCCAAAGTAGGCATCCACCGGGCCGGTGTAGACCACCTTCTCGGCCAGAGCGTTCAGATTTTCGCGGTCGGCCAGATAGTCCACATTCAGCCGCACCTCGGTGCCGTCCAGCATTTTTTCCACCATGGCAGTGTAGCCGCCATTGGGAATGCCCTGATACAGTGCGTTGAAGTAGTTGTTGTCGTAGGTGAAGCGCACCGGCAGGCGTTTGATGATGAATGCCGGCAGTTCGGTGCAGGGGCGGCCCCACTGCTTGCCAGTGTAGCCCTTGATCAGCTTTTCGTAGATATCGGTGCCCACAAGGCTGATGGCCTGCTCTTCCAGATTCTGCGGGTCGGTGATGCCTGCTTCCTTCTTCTGCTCCTCGATCTTGGCCTTGGCTTCGGCAGGGGTAACAACGCCCCACATCTTATTAAAGGTGTTCATATTGAAGGGCAGGTTGTAGATCTCGCCGTGGTAGTTTGCCACCGGGCTGTTGGTGTAGCGGTTGAACTCTGCAAACTGGTTCACATACTGCCACACAGCCTTGTTGTTGGTGTGGAAGATATGTGCACCGTAGCGGTGGACGTTGATTCCCTCCACCGGCTCCGTGTAGATATTGCCTGCAATGTGGCTGCGCTTATCGATCACAAGGCACTTCTTGCCTGCCTTTTTTGCTTCCTGTGCAAAGACCGCGCCGTAAAGGCCGGCACCAACGATCAGGTAATCGTACTGTTTCATGGGTGTGATCCTCTCTGTTCCGTTTATTTTCCTTCTACATCGCCCTTTTTCTGCGATGCATAGTATTTGTCGATGGCACCTTCGATGCGGGCACGGGCTGCTTCCGGCGTGATATGCTTGAGCTGTGCTGCTGCCATGGTCTGGTGGCCGCCGCCGCCCAAAGATTCCATGATTACCTGCACGTTCACGGCACCCAGACTGCGGGCCGAGATGTTCACGCCTGTGCCCACCTGCACTGCCACAAAGCTGGCATCCACGCCCTGAATGGTCAGCAGATCGTTTGCCGCCTGTGCAATGGCCACGCGGGCCTCCGGTGCCACCTCGCCGCTGACGGAGATCGCGCAATTTTTGTACATGCGTGCTTTTTCCACCAGATCTGCCTTGGCATTGTACTCCACCATGGTCACATCGAACAGCTGGCGCACCCGCTCCGTCTCCGCGCCATAGCGGCGCAGCGCAGCGGCAGCTTCAAAGGTACGCACACCGGTGTGCAGGGTAAAATCGCGGGTATCCAGCATGATGCCGGACAAAAGGCCCTCGGCCTCCACACGGTTGGGCTTGTCGTCGCGCTCGCCCACGTACTGCAAAAGCTCCGTGACCAGCTCACTGGCCGAGGAAGAATACGGCTCATGGCAGACCAGCGCCGGGTTCTCGATGTAGCCCACACCCTTGCGGTGGTGGTCGATCACGGCTACCTTGCCGCATTTTTCCAGAATATCCTTGCTTTCCACAAGGCCCACCTGATATGTATCCACCACGACGCACAGGGTACGCTTGGAGATGATGGGCAGTGCGTCCTTCGGGTCGATAAAGTCGTCCTTCTGGCCTGCACGGCACAATGCATCGATCAGGCGCCCGCAAGGGTAGCGTCACGCCGCACCGCGATCACCGCCGGGACATCGCATATTTTGCAGATGCGCAGCACGCCCTCGGCGGAGCCGATGGCATCCAGATCGCTCATGCGGTGGCCCATGATGACTACATGATCTGCTTCCTTAATCAGCTTCACCAGCTGATCGGCCACGATGCGGCTGCGCACCTTGCTGCGTTTTTCCACGCCGTGGCTGACGCCACCGTAGAACGTAAAGCCGTCCGGTGTCATTTCAGCGGCCTGATCACCGCCGCGGCCCTGGGCCATATCCAGAGCCTGCACCGCCATATCCTGGGCTTCCCGCAGGGTCTTGGCCCCACGGCCGATGCCGATGGACAGCGAAAGGTTCACGCTGGGATCCAGCGCACGGATCTTGTCCAGCACATCGTAGCCGCGGTTTGCGAACTGCTCCATCTGGCGCTCTTCCACCACAGCGATATAGCGGCCGCTGGCCACACGGCGCAAAGAAGCCGCTGCCCCGGCCGATCATATCCTCCAGGGTGCGGTTGATGCCTTCCAGCAGGCGGGCACGCTCGCTGTCCAGCATATCGCCAAACACATCATCGTAGCCGTCCACCAGAAACACCAGATAGCCCGGACGGCTGGCTTTGTATTCCGCCTCCACCTTGCGCAGGGCGGTCTCCTCGTTCAGCACCAGCAGGGTCATGCTCTCCGCATCTCCGGGCACCGTGGAGCTGTGTACGCTCCACATGCCGTCCGCGAGGGTCAGCAGCTGGCCCTCCTGCTTGCGGCACTGCTGCAGATCAAGGCCGGGCAGCACCTTCTGCACGCGGTTCACCAGCGCATCCTGCCCGTTCAACAGGCGGGTGCGGAACTGTGCATTGTACCACAGCACCGTCTCACCGGAAAGCAGCGCGGCCGGCTGAGAGAGCGGCTCCAGACTGAACTGCAGCTTGGAGCCTTCAAAGCTGCCGCCGCACATCCACCGGGCCACCCACTTGCGCAGCTGGCAGCGGAACAGCACCACCACAACGCCCCACAGCACCACCAGTGCCAGCAGCGCCGGCCATGCCGTGGGCCGCTGGATCAGCAGCACCAGCACCAGCAGGCCGCACAGCACGGCCAGACTGGCGGTGAGCATCTCCAATGTCCATCTTGGTTTTTGTTTCATCAAATCTCCTGCCTTCCGCCGCATTGTTTGCGGCAGCGTGCCCGGATCAGACCTCCATCAGGATGGGAAGGATCATCGGGCTGCGCTTGGTGCGCCGATAGATATAGCTGCTCAGTGCCTCGCGCACGCGGGTCTTGACGCTGTTCCAGTCGCGCACATGTTCATCCACGCAGCGGTCCAGCGCATTTTCCACGATGCTCTGTGCACCGTCCATCAGGCTCTCATTCTCGCGCACATACACAAAGCCGCGGCTCACAAGGTCCGGGCCGGCCAGCACCTTGCCGGTCTTGCTGTCCACGGTGGCCACAATGATCACCAGACCGTCCTCGGACAGGTGCTTGCGGTCGCGCAGGACCACATTTCCCACATCGCCCACGCCCAGACCGTCCACCATGACGGCACCGGCCGTCACCGGCTCGCCCAGCTTCATCTCATCCTGACTGAGGACGACATTGGAGCCATTCTCCGCAATGAGGATGTTGCTGGTGGGGATGCCGAGGCTTGCAGCGGTGAGGGCATGCTTTTTGAGCTGCTTGTACTCGCCGTGCACCGGCAGGAAATACTTGGGCTTCGTCAGGGTGAGCATGAGCTTCTGTTCTTCCTGACAGGCGTGGCCGGAAACATGCACATCGTACATGCTCTCGTAAATGACCTCTGCACCCAGCAGCAGCAGACCGTTGACGATCTTGGTCACGCTCTTCTCGTTGCCGGGAATGGGATTTGCCGAAATGATAATGAAGTCGCCGGGGCCCACGCGCACCTGACGGTGGCTGCAGGATGCCATACGGGAAAGGGCGCTCAAGGGTTCGCCCTGGCTGCCGGTGGTAATGAGCACTACCTGCTCCGGAGGATACTGGTTCAGCTCATCCACGCTGATGAGGGTGCCCTCCGGGATGTGCATATAGCCCAGTTCCTGCGCCATGGCGGTGTTGTTCACCATGCTGCGGCCACTGAAGGCCACCTTTGCGGCCATCCTCCACGGCCAGATCGATAATCTGCTGCACGCGGTAGATGTTGGAAGCAAAGGTGGCAATGATGATCCGCTTGTTGCGGGCACGGGCGAACAGATTGCGGACGCCTGCGGCCACCTTCTGCTCGGTGGCGGTAAAGCCCGGACGCTCGGAGTTGGTGGAATCGCTCAGCAGGGCCAGCACGCCGCGCTGACCGTACTCGGCCAATGTGGACAGGTCGGTGACGCCGCAGGCCAGCGGAGTGTAATCGATCTTGAAGTCGCCGGTCTGGATGATGGTGCCAGCCGGGCTGTCGATGGCAAAGGCCACCGCATCCGGGATGGAGTGGTTCACATGGATGGGCTCAATGGTAAAGCAGCCCAGCTTGATCTTCTGTCTGGGGGTGATCTCCACGAACTTGGTCTTGCCTGCCAGACCGAACTCTTCCAGCTTGTTGCGGATCAGGCCGCAGGTCAGGCGGGTGCCATAGATGGGCAGGTCAAGTTTCTGCAGCAGATACGGGATGCTGCCGATGTGGTCTTCGTGGCCGTGGGTGATGAGCAGGCCCTTGATCTTATCCTTGTTCTGCACCACAAAGGTGAAGTCCGGGATGACCATGTCCACGCCGTACATGTCGCTGTCCGGGAACACAAGGCCGCAGTCCACGATGATCATGTCGCCGTTGCACTCGTACACGGTCATGTTCTTGCCCACTTCGCCCAGACCACCCAGCGGGTAGATGTGGATGGGCACAGCGGCCTCTCTGGGCTGCTGCGGGCGGCGGGGCCGACGGTTATAATAAGGGCGGCGGGTGGTGCGGGGGCGCTTTTCGCCCGTCTGCGCGGCGGGTGCGCCGGTGCTCTGAGCAGCAGCTGCTGCCTTGCTGCGTGCGGAATTATTGGTATTTTCTTTCGACTGTGCCATTCTGACCTCCAAAATAATTACAGCGCAGGCCGTCCCCGCTTGTGGGAACAGCCGCGCTGTGCATGGGAAGCACCTTGAAAAATCGCATCGGCTTCCGTTGGATGCACCGTATAGAATTTATTTCTCAGCGTGTTTTTTGCAAACCGCTGCCTGTTCCGTAAGAGGTTTTGTGCCAGATAGGTCCATCTGCTCGATGCGACCGTGGCTTTTCTGTTGGAACGCCCGGGCACACGCCTGCGGTGCGCCCCTATACGCATTTTGTTAGGATAAGTATAGTATTTCCCGGCGTTTTTGTCAATTCCAAGGTTTGGCAGCTCCAGCACGGAATATACATTCGCACTTGACAGAAGCCGGAAAATAGCGCTAAATAGAAGCAACTCATTTTAGAAGGAGAACCGCATGAAGCAGGTCGAAGTGTACACCGACGGCGCATGCAGCGGCAATCCCGGCCCGGGCGGCTGGGGTGCCGTGCTGCGCTACCGTTTTAACGGCAAAGTTTACGAAAAGAGCTGAGCGGCGGCGACGACAGCACCACCAACAACCGCATGGAGCTGACAGCCTTTATCGAAGCACTGCGCCAGCTCAAGGAGCCGTGCGAGGTACGGCTGTGCTCCGACAGCCAGTATGTCATCAACGGGCTTCAGAAGGGCTGGGCCAAAACTGGCAGCGCCGGGGCTGGAAAAGCAGATGGCTCCCCGCCCTGAACCCGGACCTCTGGGCACAGGCACTGGAGCAGGAAGCCCGGCACAAGATCACCTATGTCTGGGTCAAGGGCCACGCAGGCCACCCGGAGAACGAACGCTGCGACCAGCTGGCCGTGGCCCAAAGCAAAGCACATGGCGGGAGGCAGGGAACATGAGCGACACATTTTTGCCCGGCAGTGGGTTCGACACCTACGAGAGTCAGGATAAGGTTCTGGTGCAGATGGACGGCAGCAGAGAATGCGCCGTAGCTGTGCGTATTTTACAGCAGCAGGGCTTTGCCGTGGCGGGCGCTGCCGTGCGGCTGGCAGCAGAACAGACCGCCGATGCGGAAAGCGCCAAAAAGGCAGCAGAGGCCCTTGGCATCGAGTGCATCGTGCTGAACGCCGAAGCACTGGCCGGGCAGGACGCAGACGTTCTGGGCGAAGGCGGCACGCCGCTGTTTGCCGCCCTGCTGACGGCTGCAGACAAGCTTGGGATGCAATATGTGGCAACCACTCACCGTGCCCGGGTGGAGACCGGTGCAGACGGCGTGCACACCGTCTGCCCGCCCGCAGGCACCGGCAGTGATGACAGCACGATTCTTGCAGCTCTGCCGCAGGAATCGCTGGCACGGCTGATCTTGCCGCTGGGCGATTTTGCCCCGGAAGATGTGGCGGAGATGGCCGAGGATTTTAAAGTTTAACCGTACGTTTCAAATGGCCTCCGTTGCACTCTGGCCATATTCAGCGGAAACATTATTTTTATATTAGAATTCCGGAAAATCTGCGGATTTTCCGGAATTTTTTTCACAGGCAAGGCCGCTGCGGCACACGGCATCTGCTGTTTTTGCTTCCTGCGGAAACAGCCGCACGGCGGCAGAAATGCATTCTGCGGTTCGGACCCCATTCCCGTGAAAATGAAAATTGGGAACATCCGCAGATGTTCCCGATTTTCGCATTATCAATATAATTTCCGCTGAATATGGCGCAGCACACGCGGAGCCATTCCAAATCGTTTTGTCAGTTCTGGGGATGCACGATATCGCGCCAATCCAGATCGCCGCGCTCCAAGCCGTGGATCAGTACCTCGGCAGTGGCAATGTTGGTGGCCATGGGGATGTTGTGCACATCGCACAGGCGCAGCAGCGTCATTTCGTTGGGTTCGCTGGGCTTTGCGTTGATGGGATCACGGAAGAACAGCAGCAGGTCGATCTCATTGCAGGCGATGCGGGATGCGATCTGCTGATCGCCGCCCTGAACACCGGCCAGAAAGCGTTGCACCTGTAAGCCGGTAGCTTCTGCGATCAGTTTACCGGTGGTGCCGGTCGCTACCAGTTTATGCTGGCTCAGGATGCGGCAGTACGCCGTACAAAACTGAACCATCAGCTCCTTTTGGAGTCATGCGCAATGAGTGCAATCGTCATCCGTTACCCTCTCCTCTTCCTAAACGATTGGAACGCTTTTGTAAAAAAGTCCTTTGCCTGAAATGATATCACAAAATCCAATCTTTTACAACTGGTTTTATACAGAATATTCAATTTTGTTTTCTTTTCAGGGATGTTTCCATTCAAAACCCCGCTGCAGTGCCCTTCCCGTGTCGGTTTTGTCTCCCGTTTTCAGTTCTCCGGCGCAATGGCATCGGGGTTCTGCTCGGTGTCTGCGGCGGGCTGCTGCTCGTCCTGCACGGCAGGCTGGGCTTCCCCTTCTGCTGCCGTTTCCGGCGCAGTGGTGTCTGCGGCGGGTGTCATCTGTGCAGGCTGGGCTGCGGCATTGCCAGTGGTCTGGCCTGCAGCGGCCTGTGCTGGGTCAGTGGTCTGTGCCTGATCTTCCTGCTGGGCCTGCTCGGCTTCTTTCCGCTTCGGCCTGCTGGGCAAGGCTGCCATCCTTCAGGGCAAAATAGGCATTTGCAATATCCACCACCAGATCACCGGTACGGGCACCATAGCCTCCGTACTCAATGCTAATGCCAATGGCGATCTGCGGATCATCCGCCGGGAGGTAAGCCACCATCATGGCGTTCAGATAGTGCTTACCGGGTGCATAGGTCTCGCTGCGCTGAGGTGTACCGGTCTTGCAGGCGATCGGCACCGGATAGCTGGAAATTTTGCCGCTGATGGTGCTGGGCACCTGCTTCATGCCCTGCCGCACCAGCTCAAAGGTGTTGCCGGTGCCTTCGATCACATCCATGACCTCGGGCTTGGTCTCGCTGAGCACCTCGCCGGTGTTGGTGTCCAGAATGGCCTTGACGAAATGGGTGCGGTAACGGGTGCCTTTGTTGGCCAGCGTTGCCGCGTAGGTAGCCAGCTGGATGGGCGAGACCACCGTGTTGCCCTGACCGATGGCGGCCTGCACATCCAGCGATGCCGTATAGTTGGAGTCGCTCTTGGTGGTCAGACGGCCCACGGCCTCGCCCACCTCCACACCGGTGCGCTGGCCAAGACCCAGCTTGTAGGCATAGGCATCGTACACATCGCTGGTCAGGCGGCGGCCAACATCATAGAAGAAGATGTTGCAGCTCCACTTGATGGCCGTTACCACATCGATGTTGCCGCTGTGGCCATGGCGGGTACAGCGGGGGTGGTAATCCTTGAAGTAGTTGTACACGCCGTTGCAGTAAACGGTAGAATACTGGTTGATGAGGCCGCTGTCCAGTGCTGCCACCGCCACCGCCGGTTTGAATGTGGAACCAGGGGTATATAAGCCCTGCAAAGCACGGTTGAACAGCGGCAGGCTCGGGTCGGAGCTGTACTCGCTGTAGTTAGCGGCATACAGGTTCTGGTCATAGCTGGGATAGTTGGAAGCAGCCAGCACACTGCCGTCCTTCACATCCAGCACCACCACCGCACCGGCGGCAGCTTTCATGGTGCCGGTATTGTACACGCGGTTGATCATATCAATGTTGTCCGCCAGTGCCTTGTCCACGGCACGCTGGAAGTTGCTGTCAATGGTCAGCTGCACGGTATGGCCCGGCTCCGGCACAGTGGTGAGCTTTGTATCCACGATCACGCCGTCCGAATTGCGGGTGATGGTCTCCACGCCGTCCTTGCCGCGCAGCTCGTCCTCATAAACGGATTCCAGACCAGAAATGCCCAGAACATCGTTCATGTTATAGCCTTTTTCCCGCAGCGGATAGGTCACCTGACCGTTGGAATCGGTCACCTTCCACTTTTCCGCCGTGATCTTGCCCACACGGCCCAGCACCGCCGGGATGATATCGCTCTGGTCGTAGCTGCGGGCGCTGGTCTCCACGATCTCCACACCCGGCAGCTGCAGGCTGTGCTCCTTGATGGTGGCCACCGCGAGGGTGCTCACGTTCTCCGCCATGACAAAATTGTTCACATTGGAGAACGCCTGCCGGTCCATCTCGTAGTGGATGCCGGCCAGCACACGCTGCCATTCCGGCGAAAAATCCTGCAGATCGTTCTTTTCCACCAGCATTTCCATTACATCGTTGGCGGTGGCGTACTGCTGCAGACCAAGCGTTTCCTTCATGTCTGCCAGCTGCTTCTGGTCGCTGGTGGACGTGTCATCGTCCGTAAAGGCATAATTGCCTGCTGCGTCCGCCTGACCGATCAGCAGCGTATCATTCCAGCTCTCGCCATTCGCACGCAGCAGCTCCACGATCTGCTGCAGCATGGTGTCCAGATCCCGGTCGCCCATCAGCAGTTTGTTGAGGACCACATTGTAGCTGGTGGTTGTGGTGGCAATGCGCCGCCCGGCGCTGTCCACGATATCGCCGCGGGCCGCCGTGACCGTAAAGTTATAGTCTGTGGTATTGGTGGCCTTGGCCTTGAAGTCGTCGCCGTTGACCAGCTGCAGAAAGATCAGCCGCATCACGTACAGGCCCATGATAACACATGCCACTGCAATGAGCATGATCATCCGGCGCGCAACGGTTTTTCGTTCGTTTTGGTTCATCCGCGTTTCCTCCGGCGGTTCAGACTACGCCGTTGTCGATTTTGAATGCGCTGTAAATGTGCCGCACCAGACTGAACAGCACCAGCGACGGCACCAGCGTCATCATGGCCGAAGGCAGCACAAAGGTCAGCCAGCGGCTCAGCGCCCAGCTGTAGCCGGGCATGTAGTAGAAGAACAGCCAGTCCAGCGAGAGCACCACAAGGGCCGTGCCGGTGCTGATGAGCGCAAAGTTCCATGTGCTGCCCTGCAGATACACCTGAACCAGCACCGAAAGCGCAAAGCAGAGCAACAGCAGTTCCAGCGCCAGCATACCCACGGTGCGCCCGGCGGTGTAGTCCCACAAAAGGCCGCTCACGGCACCAAACAGCGCACCTGCAAACTCGCCTTCATACACGGCCACAGCCAGACACAGCGGCAGAATGAACAGCGGCTTTGCCTGCCCCAGCTGGAGCAGGCCGGGGTCGTCTGCAGTGCCGCGCACACAAACAGTGCCACCGCGTAGCAGACCCATTTCAGGATCTGGCTGCGGCTGCGCATGCGGCGTGATTCCATACATATGCGCCCCTTAATAGTCGGTAATAACGAATACGTGCTTGACCGTGCGCGGGTCTGCACCCGGGCGCACCACTGCAATGGAAGATTTGCCGCTGACTTCCGGCTCCACCTTCTGCACGGTTCCCACCAGCAGATCCGGCGGGAACACTCCGCCAAGACCGGTGGTGATCACCTGATCGCCCATCTTCGTCTCAGTGGCGCGTTCCAAATTGGTCAGCACGCACAGGCCGTCACCGGCATAATCGGTGCTGCCATTGATAATGCCGTTTTCCCGCGTGCGGGATACCACGCCCGCAGCGCTGAAGCTGGGGTGCAGAATGGTCATCACCTTGCAGCTGGTGGTGTCGGCTTCCACCACCATGCCGATCAGATAGCCCTTATCGCTGATCACGGCATCGTTCACGGCTGCGCCGTTCACGGTGCCGCAGTCCAGCGTAAAGCCTCCGAACTCATCCAGCGGGTCGCGGCCGATCACAAAGGCAGAAATATAGCTTGCTTCGGTGTTGGAATCCTGAATGCGGGCCAGTGCCTTGTAGGCTTCGTTCTCCGCCTTGATGCGGTCGTAGTCCACTATCTGCTGGCGCAGCTCAGCATTCTCCGCTTCCAGCTGTTCGTTCTGTTCCATGACCTCATCGATGCTGGTGTATTTTTCCCACACCGATCCAATGCCGCCGCTCAGTGCCGATGTGACCTTCTGGAGCGGCATCAGCACCACGCCCAGCAGTTCTGCGGGCAGCAGTCAGCCGTCCGTTGGCACCGGCATAGGCCATGATGCCCACCAGAAACACCGCCACGGCTACCAGTATCTTAAATTTCCATGTGTCAAAAATCCTTCAAGGGAGTACCCTCCTGTTTCGGGTGGATGCCATAAGAAAGCGCGGACAGCCCTGCCATCCGCGCAAGAGACATTGTTTGCAGCGGAAATCAGCGCAGACGCTGCGCAAAAGAGCCTTTTTCCGCAAGTGTGGGCCTTGCCCGTGTTACATGTGGCCGCCGTCGGTGTCCAGCACGTCATGCAGGACATCCACATGATCCAGCACCGCACCGGCACCCTTAGCCACGCAGTCCAGCGGGTCTTCCGCAATGTGTACGTCGATGCCGGTCTCGCTTTGATCAGCTGATCCAGACCGCGCAGCAGTGCGCCGCCGCCGGTCAGGGTGATGCCGCGGTCGATGATATCCGCACTCAGCTCCGGCGGGGTGCGCTCCAGCGTTTCCTTGATGGCGCTGGTGATCTTGACCAGGCATTCCAGCAGAGCTTCGCGCACATCCTCAGAGTGGACGACGATGTTCTTGGGCAGGCCGTCCACGAGGTTACGGCCCTTGATCTCCATGGTCATTTCGGGTCCAGCGCATAGGCGGAGCCGATCTCGATCTTGATCTGCTCTGCGGTGCGCTCACCGATCAGCAGGTTGTACTTGCGCTTGATGAAGGCGATGATGGCCTGATCGAACATATCACCTGCCATGCGCACGCTGCGGGAGGCCACGATGCCTCCCAGAGAGATCACAGCGATCTCAGCCGTGCCGCCGCCGATATCCACGATCATGCTGCCGGTAGGCTCGCTGATGGGCAGGCCAGCACCGATGGCTGCTGCCATGGGTTCCTCAATGACGGACACCTGACGGGCACCGGCCTTCAGGGTAGCTTCGCGCACAGCGCGGCGCTCCACCTCGGTAACGCCGGACGGGATGCAGATGACCACGCGGGGGGACGGGAGAACATGCTGTTGCCGCATGCCTTCTTGAGGAAATTTTCCAGCATGTTGGTGGTGATGTCAAAGTCAGCGATCACGCCATCCTTCAGCGGACGCACAGCCACGATGCTGCCGGGGGTACGGCCAATGACAGCCTTTGCCTCGGCACCCACACAGCGCACCTCGTCGGTCTTGGTATCCACAGCCACGACCGAAGGCTCCCGCATGATGATGCCCTTGCCCTTCATATATACCAGAGTATTTGCGGTACCCAGATCGATACCTACATCTTTAGAAAACAGGCCCATTGTAAAAATTCTCCTTATGCTTCCCATTTTATCTATAGCGCCAGAACATCCGGCAGCCCTTTTGTGCCGCCTTTGCGCAGAATAACACGGTTCTATTATAGCCGCAAGGCAATGATTTCTCAAGCGTTTGCGCAAGTTTTCTTCGTTTTTTCCAGTTTTATCACACAAAATGTGCCAGCAGCTGTACTGTGCGGCTCACCGGCAGACCCATGATGGTGTAGTAGTCGCCCTCAATACGGTCCAGCCAGAGGGCCGCCCGTCCCTGAATGGCATAGGCACCGGCTTTATCGTAGGGTTCGGCGGTGGAAGCGTAGAAGTCGATCTCCTCTTCACCCAGCGGGAAGAAGGTAACGCGGCAGCTGTCCACAAAGCTTTCAGTGCGCGCACCGTCCGAGATGCACACGCCGGTGTGCACCTCGTGGGTGGCACCGGAAAGGGCGCGCAGCATCCGCTTTGCGTCCTCTTCGCTGTGGGGCTTGCCGAACACCTCGCCATTCACATCCACCACCGTATCACAGCCGATGACCACAGCGCCCGGGTGCTGGGCCGAAACAGCAAGGCACTTGCCCCGGGCCAGCTGTTCCACCAGATGGGCAGGCGTAGCGGCCTGCACCGCACTTTCGTCAAAGTCACTGACGCAGACGGTGAAATTGGTGGTATATAAGGAGAGCAGCTCCCGCCTGCGCGGGCTGCCGGAAGCTAAAATCAGGTTCATGATTCCATCTTCACTTTCCGGTAGAGCCAAAGCCGCCCTCGAGCCAAAGCCGCCCTCGCCGCGCTGGGTATCGCCCAGCTCTTCGGCAGGCACAAAGGCAGCGGTGTACACCGGTGCGATGCACAGCTGGGCCACACGCTCACCGGGCTGAATGGTGTAGGCTTCCCTGCCCAGATTGACCATGGGCACCTTCAGCTCGCCGCGGTAATCGCTGTCCACCACACCCACGCCGTTGGCCATGCACAGGCCGTGCTTGATGGAAAGGCCGCTGCGGGCGTACACCAGTGCCACGCTGTGGGGGCCGGGCAGCTCGATGGCAAGGCCGGTGGGCACCAGTGCCCGCTCCATGGGGGCAAGGGTGAGCGGCGCGTCCAGTACGGCGCACAGGTCGGCGGCAGCAGAGCCGGGGGTTGCGTAAGAGGGCACCTTGGCACGGGTGTCCAATACCTTATATTTTACTGTGATGGGTTCCATAGTATACCTCGTTTTGATTTTATAGCAACTCCTTCAGTCTCGCATACGCTCGACAGCTCCCTCAGGGAGGCGGCATTGCGTCAGCAATGACGGAAGGAGTTTCAGTTCGTACCTTTAAAATACAACCCACGGGTAAAATCACCTTCAAAGGGTGCATGGGTGCGGATCATCTCCAGAATTTTGGCCGTTTCCTCCCGGCTTTCCAGCGTGAAGTATGCCACACCGTAATCAACAGTCAGAGCACCGGGCTTATCTCCCATATAAATAGGTACGGGATTGTAGATGGTGCGCACACCAAGGCCGCACCGCACCGGGAACTTCTTTGCCTTGCGGTCGGTCAGCACGCCGGTCTTATCGCAGTGGGCGCAGTCGTGGATGTTCTGCAGCGGACAGGCACGGGTGACCATCAGCGGCATATGGCCGTACACCAGCACGCCGGTGGGCACCGGCCTGCCGTTATGGGTGGGCGCAATGGTGCTGATGTCGCTGTCCTTCACCTCGGGCAGGATGAGCATGGAGCCAAGGCCGTTGTCCGCGTAGAACTGCGCGGCCAGCTGGTTCGTGATGTTCAGGCCAAAGCTGCCGCTCATGGGCAGGCCCCGGCACAGGCGCAGGTGGGCGATATTGCTCACCTCATAGCCTGCAAAACCGGCGTCCTGCGTGGCCGCGATGCGGCGGGCGGTATCCTCTTCCAGCTTGCCAAACATGACCCGGGGCAGTTCCAAAAGGGTCTTTGCCCGCCATTCCCGGGGCACGCGGTCGGCCTGCGCAATGGGCAGGATGAGATACTCGATGCCGTCAAGCGCCCGCTCCGGCACCTGCTCCCAGCTCTCAAACCGGGCACGCAGGGTACGGTGAGGCGGCAGGGTGCGCAGCGGCAGGGCAGGCACATGCTCCTCGGTGGTGGGCCACGGGCGCAGCACTTCCCGCTTTTTGAGCAGGGCATCCAGCGCTTCCCGGCGCAGCTCGTTCACCGCACCGCCCGGGATAAACCACGGCCCGCCGTCCATTTCCACGGTAATATCCTGATCTTCCACCGCAAAGGCGTGCCGCCGGTCTTGGCAAGGCTGCGGTGCAGGCTTTCGGTGTGATCAGTACGGGCAGGCTGCGGCTCTGCATCCCCATAGGCAAAGGCCTTGCTGCCGTCTGCATCGGTGACAGTGAGCTTTTCGCCGCCCTCTTCAATTTCCAGCTTCATCTTTACCGGCACGCGGCTGCGCTCACGGCGGTAAAGCTCCCGCAGCATGGGCAGGGTCTTTTTGGTCTGTTCTGCATCTGCTTCACTGCGCACGCCGAACATGGTGCCGTCGATCTTTCCATCCAGATAGCCGGAGGTGAAGCCGGAACGGCTGAAAGCATTCTTCAACAGGTCGCGGTCGTAGGCGCGGCCCTCGCGGCCTGCAAGACAGGCGCTGACTGCCGCCGCCACATACTCCGGCGTGCGCAGACGGCCCTCGATTTTTGCCGATGCCACGCCAAGCGCCTGCAGCTTGTCCAGCTTATCAATGACCGAATTATCCTTTAAGGACAGGTGGTGCAGGCGCCGGCTTGCCCTCCGGCAGGGCATTTGCCTCAAACGGCAGGCGGCACGGGCCGGCACAGGAACCGCGGTTGCCGCTGCGTCCGCCCAGAAAGGCCGACATGTAGCACTGGCCGCTGACGCACATGCACAGCGCGCCGTGCACGAAGCACTCGGTCTCGATGCCGCAGTGCTTCGTGATATGCTCCACCTCGGGCATGCTCAGCTCACGGGCCAGCACCACGCGGGTGAAGCCCAGCTCCTTGAGCTCCAGCGCACCCTGCAGGCTGTGCACGCTCATCTGGGTGGAGCCGTGGCGCGGCAGCTGCGGTGCAATTTTACCGATCAGCGTTGCCACTGCCAGATCCTGACAGATGACCGCATCGGCACCGCTGGCTGCAACGGCACGGATGGCCTGTTCCAGCGCGGGCAGCTCGCCGCCATAGACGGTGGTGTTCAGCGCCACATGCACAGCCACGCCCCGCGCATGGCAGAAGGCGACCGCATCTTTCAGCGTATCCGCGTTAAAATTGTTGGCACTGGTGCGGGCATTGAAACCCGAAAAACCCAGATACACTGCGTCGGCACCGCTGAATACAGCGGCACGCAGCATTTCTTCGTTGCCCACCGGGGCAAGGATCTCGATCTTTGACATACTTCTCCTTTATCCTGTAAACGGCTTATTCCGCCTTGTCCGCTTCGCCCTCGGCAGCAGACTGCTGTGCCGCCTGCTGGGCGCGCTCCTCGCGCCGGGCTTCCTTATTGCGCATCTTTTCCAGCTGTTCGCGCAGGGCGGCAGCTTCCCGCCGCAGCACCTCATTCTCTGCTTTGACCTTATCTTCCGCCAGCTTTGCGCGGGTAGCATCCGCAATGTAATCCTGGATCTGGCTGCGCATATTCTCAGCACTGCCGGTGCTCTTGCGGTATTCGTCCAGATAATCCATGGCGCAGAACACCGCCGCCTTCGTCACCGAAAGATTCGCATTATCGTCCAAAAGCTTGGTGATGTCTTCATCCAGCTTTTTCGCCAGCGACAAAATATATTTTTCCGGGTCCGTCGTAGCAATGGCATACGGCGTACCTGCAATGTTCACCCGTACCTTGTTGACCATATCTGTTTCCCCTTTTTATCCTTTTCTGCCCGCAGCGGGCAGTGATCTTCTGATTTTGCCGGAAACGGAACCGTTCCCGGTACCGTTTTGGTGTCTTGTCACCCGCCGGGCGAGTTACCCGGCACATTTCTCCCGGAGTTTGTCCCCGAAAATGTTTCGGAACACAGCTTTCTTTCCCTATTATAATATAAATAAGCATCAAGAAAAAGTGTATTTTTTGAAATTTTGGCATATTTATCAGAAAGTTCAATAAAAAAATGTCAGTTACGGAAAAAATCCCCTGATTCCTTGCATTTGTCATTCTGCCATATTATAATATCTTTGTTATGTTGGCGGCAGAGCAAGTGAGGGAAAGTGCCTGCAGGCGCCAATTATTTCAATTATTTTAGCAAAGCTGAAAACTTATGCGGATAGGAGTACCTTTATGACATCGAAAGAATTCGGTAAACTTCTTCAGGACAAGCTCACCAGCGAGTACGGCGTGGAGCTGAGCGTTGCTTCCAACCAGCAGATCTACCGCTCTCTGGCTCTGATCTGCCGCCAGATGATGAGTGAGAACCACAAGAAGTTCCAGTCCAAGGCCATTGGCACCGGCACCAAGCAGGTGTATTACCTGTGCATGGAGTTCCTGATGGGCCGCAGCCTGAAGACCAGCCTGCTGAACCTGGGTCTGGACGAGGTGGCAAAAAAGGCCCTGTCCGACGCTGATATCAGCATTGACAGCATCTTTGAGGAAGAGCCGGATGCAGGCCTGGGCAACGGCGGTCTGGGCCGTCTGGCTGCCTGCTATCTGGACGGCATGGCCACCACCGGCATCTGCGGCACCGGCTACTCCATCCTGTACGAGTACGGCATCTTCAAGCAGAAGATCGTGGACGGCTGGCAGCAGGAGCGTGCCGACAACTGGCTGCCCGGCGGTCAGGTCTGGCTGAAGAGCCACCCCGATCAGGCTGTGGAAGTGCGCTTTGACGGCGAGATCCACGAGAACTGGGACAACGGCTTCCACTATATCCAGCACACCAACTACAACAGCGTCATGGCTGTTCCCTCTGATATGTATGTGCAGGGCTACGACGGCAAGGGCGTTGCAAAGCTGCGCCTGTGGCAGGCAAAGGCCCCGGACTTTGATATGTCCAGCTTCTCTCTGGGCAACTACAACACTGCAATGAGCAAGAACGCCAATGCAGAGCTGATCTCCAAGGTGCTGTACCCCAACGATAACCATGTTGAGGGCAAGATCCTGCGCCTGCGCCAGCAGTACTTCCTGTCTGCCGCATCCATCGGCGATATCGTCCAGAACCACCTGTCCAGCTATGCGACCCTCGAGAACCTGCCCGACAAGGTGGCCATCCAGCTGAACGACACCCACCCCACCCTCGCCATCCCCGAAATGATGCGCATTCTGCTGGATGAGTGCGGCTTTGGCTGGGACAAGGCATTCGACATCTGCCAGAAGGTCTTCTCCTACACCAACCACACCGTCATGGCTGAGGCTCTGGAAAAGTGGAACGTGGACATCTTCAGCATGACCCTGCCCGCATCTACCAGATCGTGGTGGAGATGGACCGCCGCGCCCGCGCAGAGCTGGAGAAGGTCTTCCCCGGCGACAAGGGCAAGATTGACTATATGGCACTGATCGGCGACAACCAGGTGCGCATGGCCAACATCTGCGCCTACACCGCCAACAGCATCAACGGTGTTTCCAAGCTGCACAGCCAGATCATCAAGGACAGCGTCTTCCACGATTACTACCTGTTCAAGCCGCAGGCCTTCAAGAACGTGACCAACGGCATCGCTTACCGCCGCTGGCTGCTGGCCTCTAACCCCGGCCTGTGCAAGCTGCTGGACGAGACCATCGGCGACGGCTACAAGCATGATGCTTCCGATCTGTCAAGCTGAACAAGTTCGAGAACGACAAGACCGTTCTCAAGCGCCTGAACGAGATCAAGCTGGAGAACAAGACGGCCTTTGCCAACTATCTGTCCAAGAGCACCGGTCAGGTCATCGACCCGAACTCCATCTTTGACTGTCAGGTCAAGCGTATGCACGAGTATAAGCGCCAGCACCTGAACGCGCTGAACATCGCTGCCCAGTACCTGTACCTGAAGGAGAACCCCAACGCCGACTTCATCCCCAAAACCTATATCTTCGGTGCAAAGGCTGCTCCCGGTTACTACATGGCAAAGCAGATGATCCGCATGATCTGCAAGCTGGGCGACCTCATCAACAACGACCCCGCTGTGCGCGACAAGCTGCGCGTGGTCTATCTGGAAGAGTACTGCGTCTCTCTGAGCGAGCACCTGATGCCCGCCGCCGAGGTCTCTGAGCAGATCTCTCTGGCCGGCACCGAGGCTTCCGGTACTGGCAACATGAAGTTCATGCTGAACGGTGCTATCACTCTGGGCACTCTGGACGGCGCAAACGTGGAGATCGCAGACGCTGCCGGCAAGGAGAACGAGCTGATCTTCGGTATGCTGACCCCCGAGGTGAACAACCTCAAGCAGGTGGGCTACCATCCCAACGCTTTCATCATGGGCGACGATGTTGCCAACAACGCTCTGAACTTCCTGGAGCGCGGCTGGAACGGCGAGAACTTCCACGAAGTGACCGAGAACCTGCGCAGTAGCGACCCGTATATGGTCATGGCCGACTTCAAGGATTACCGCCGCGCACAGGCCGACCTGCAGAAGCTGTATGCCGACCGTGAGAAGTGGGCACACATGAGCCTGAAGAACATTGCCAACAGCGGCATCTTCAGCGCCGACCGCTCTGTGCTGGATTACGCACACGACATCTGGTACGCTTCCCCGGTGCCCATGGGCAAGTAATTTTCCCTTAAAAAATCCATCTGCCCCGGCGGCGTTTGGCCCGCCGGGGCTTTTTTGAGAAAGGACGACCCTGCTTTGTCTTGTCTGTTCAATAGCTACGACCCCTATTTCAAGCAGCCCTTTGGCGCGCTGCGGGCCGGTCAGACCGTACGTTTGACCCTGTGCATCCCGGAAGAGCTGGGCTATGTCGATCCTCATCTGGTGCTCCAGAAGGAGGGAAAATACGACGTGCCGGTGCACTACCGCATGAAGTTCGACGGCCAGACCCCCCAGCAGAACCACTTTTCCGTGGAGCTGCCGCTGAACGACCCGGGCCTGTACTTCTACTACTTCGACCTCTACACCGATTTTCGCCGTATCTACCGTGGACCGGACAACTGCGGCGTTGTGAGCTGGCAGGACGGCGAACAGTGGCAGATCACCGTCTACGATGCCGGTTTCCAGACCCCGGAGTGCATCAAGGGCAAGGTGTTCTATCAGATCTTCCCGGACCGGTTCTGCGAAGGCATTGAGAACAAGCCCATGCCTTTCCCGGACCGGCTGTATCAGGCCGACAAACACGCCGAACCCTTCTGGCCCCAACGAGACCGGCCCACCTGAACGAGGACTATTTCGGCGGCGACTTGGAAGGCATCCGCATCAAGCTGCCCTATCTGCGGGAGATGGGGGTGGACTACCTTTACCTCAACCCCATCTTTGAGGCGCACTCCAACCACCGGTACAATACCGCCGACTATCTGAACGTGGACCCTTTGCTGGGCACCAACGAGGAGTTCGAGGTGCTCTGCCGCGAGGCCGCCAAGTACGGCATTGGCATCGTGCTGGACGGTGTGTTCAGCCACACCGGTTCCGACAGCCGCTATTTCAACCGCGAAGGCCGCTATGGGGATGGCGGCGCTTACCGCGACCCCAACTCCCCCTACCGCAGCTGGTACGATTTTGACCCCAAGTATAAGGGCGGCTACCGCAGCTGGTGGGGGTTCAAGACCCTGCCGGAGGTCAACGAAGAGACCCCTCCTTTGTGGAGTTCATCACCGGCGAGGGCGGTGTCATTGACACATGGCTGCGGCGGGGTGCGGCTGGCTTCCGGCTGGATGTGGCCGACGAGCTGCCGGACACCTTTATTGAAAAGATCCGTGCTGCTGTCAAGCGGGTCAGCCCGGAGAAGTTCCTGCTGGGCGAGGTGTGGGAGGACGCCACCACCAAATACGGCTTTGGCCAGCGCCGCACCTATCTGCTGGGCAAGGGGCTGGACAGCGTGATGAATTACCCCTTCAAGAACGCTGTGCTGGACTTTGTAAAGGGTAAGCCCGCCGAGCAGGCCATGGGCGAAATTCTGTCCATCTGTGAGCACTACCCCGCCCCTGCCATGGACACTGCGCTGAACTTTCTCTCCACCCACGACACCGAACGCGCCCTCACCGTGATTGCGGACGAGCCCGCCAACGGCCGTGGCCGCGAGTGGCAGAGCGGCCGCTGTGTGGTCGGCGAAGCCTACGAGGAAGGGATGCTGCGCCTGCGCATGGCCTATGCCATCATCTACACGCTGCCCGGCGTGCCCTGCCTGTACTACGGCGACGAGATCGGGATGCAGGGCTACCGCGACCCCTTCAACCGTGCCTTCTTCTGCTGGGACAGCCACGAAAAGCGCCTGAAGCCGGTGCTTGCCCAGCTGGCGCAGCTGCGCCACACCTGCGAGGCCTTCCGCACCGGTGAGCTGCGGGTGCTCCGGGCGCAGGACGGCATCCTGCACTACCAGCGCGTAGGCGAAGCGGAAACTGCCGAGGTCATCGTGAACCGCTCGGAGCACATCATCGTGGAGCCGCTGGCTTCCGGCAAGCACACGGAGGTGAACCCCATGGGCTTTACCATCGTGGTGGAGGAGAACGGCCACAATCCGAACCACAGCTATTACGATATCACCTGATTTGAGAAAAGCCGTTGCACATATTTTGTGCAGCGGCTTTTTCACTCCTTCCGTCATCGCTGACGCGATGCCACCTCCCTCAAAGAGGGAGGCTAATTCACCTTCCCGGTTACGCAAAAGGCTCCCTCTCTGAGGGAGCTGGCACGGCAAAGCCGTGACTGAGGGAGTTTTTGTTCTTTATTTCGTTTTCTACGCAACGTTCCAGTAAAAAACGCTTGACCTTCCACCCGGTGGTGATACTCTATAATAGGGCCATAAGGAGGGAGAACCATGAATCCTGTTCCATTTCTTTGGCTGGCTGCCGTGGTGGGCTTTTTACTGTTGGAGGCTTCCACCTTCAGCATGACCTCCGTCTGGTTCGCCGTCGGCGCAGCTGCCGCCCTGCTCACCTGCCTGTTCACGGATTCGTTCCGGGCGCAGGCCCTGGTGTTCATCGTGGTAAGCATTCTGTGCCTGCTGGCGTTCCGGCCGCTGGCTGCAAAGCTGCGCCAGAAAATCACCCCCACCAATGGCGACCGAAACCTTGGCCGGGAGGCCACCGTGCTGACCACCGTCACCGCCGACCTGCCGGGCCGTGTGCGACTGGACGGCGTGGACTGGAATGCCCGCTGCGCCACTCCCGGCGACATTCTCACCCCGGGCAGCGCTGCCGTGTGACCGAACTGCACAGCACCCTGCTCATCGTGGAGCCCGTATTGACCGAAAGCCGCAGAGCGTGATCTGCGTTCTGCGCTGAAACGTTGCACCCATCTGAAAAAGGAGAACCACTATGGTCATGTTTTTTCTGATCCTCGCGCTGGTCTTTGTCGTCCTGCTGGTGATCATCACCAATATCGTCATCGTGCCCCAGTCCAAGGTGTATGTCGTTGAGCGGCTGGGCAGCTACTCCGACACATGGTCGGCAGGCCTGCACATTAAGATTCCCTTCATCGAGCGCATCGCCAAAAAGGTGAGCCTGAAAGAGCAGGTGGCAGACTTTCCCCCTCAGCCGGTCATCACCCGCGATAACGTTACGATGCAGATCGATACCGTGGTGTTCTTTCAGGTGATGGATGCCAAGCTCTACACCTACGGTGTCAACCAGCCCATTGCGGCAATCGAAAGCCTGTCTGCCACCACCCTGCGCAACATCATCGGCGAAATGGAGCTGGACCACACCCTGACCAGCCGCGATGTCATCAACGGCAAGATCACCGCCATCCTGGACGAAGCCACCGACAAGTGGGGCATCAAGGTGAACCGCGTGGAAGTGAAGAACATCATCCCGCCGCGTGAAATTCAGGATGCCATGGAGAAACAGATGAAGGCTGAGCGCGAGAAGCGCGCCGTCATCCTGAAAGCCGACGGTGAAAAGCAGGCCTCCATTACCGCCGCTGAGGGCGAAAAGGAAGCCGCCATCCTGCGCGCGGATGCTGTGAAGCAGCAGCGCATTCTGGAAGCCGAGGGCGAAGCACAGGCCATTCTGGCCGTGCAGAAGGCCAACGCCGACGCCATCCGCCTGTTGAACGAGGCCATGCCCAGCGATAAGGTTCTGGCCATCCGCAGTCTGGAAGCTCTGGCCAAGGTGGCCAACGGCAAGGCAACCAAGATCATCATTCCTTCGGAGCTTCAGAATCTGGGCGGTGTGGTGCCCAGCATCAAAGAGCTGATGACCGACCCGAAGGACGCAGAATAAAGAATTTTATAAAGGACAGCTTCCTCGCCCTCTCAGTCTCACTTCGTTCGACAGCTCCCCCAAAGTGGGAGCCCTTGGCAGAATGATAAAGTCTCCGGTTTTGCCAAAGCCTCTCCCTTTGGGAGAGGTGTCACGGAACGTGACGGAGAGGGTGAGGCCGCTTGTGGAGGAACACCACTATGATCTACGATACCCTGAACAACCTGCCCAACTATCTGGGCGTGAGCGACAACCTCGACACCGTCATTGAGTATATCATGGCGCGGGACATCACCACCCTGCCCGCCGGACGCACCCGCATCGACGGCGAAAAGGCTGTGGTCACTGTGAGCACCGTCACACCGCTGACTTCCGATAAAGCGCTGTTCCAGCGCCACGACAACCACATCACGCTGGAGACCGATCTGGACGGCAGCGAGCTGTTTGAGGTGAGCCTTGCAGAGCTGACCCCCACAAAGCCCACCGACGAAGCCACCGACACCACCGTGGGTACCGCAGGCACCAGCATTGCCGGAATGCTGTGCGAGGGGCGTTTTGCCCTGTATCTGGCCGGAGAGCCCTATAAATCCGGCCTGAAGGCGCAGGGCTGCGGCAAACTGAAGAAAGCCGTGTTCAGCATCGAGCTGGACCCGGACGAAGAGGACGAGACCGAGGAATAAGCCGAAAGAGGGCATTTATATGGGATTTTTTGCTGTACTGGCTGCAAGCCTGTTTGCCGTGTTCCTCTTTACCGTGTTCGGCGGCTATTCGTTGCTGCTCTGGTGCCAGCAGTCCCTGTGGATGGTGGTTCCGCCTGCGGTGGTGCTGGCTGTTCTGGTGTGGACGTTCCTGAAAATGGACGACAAGATCACCGCCCTGCAAAAGCGGGTGGAGGAGCTGGAATCCGCACAGAAAAACGCCGAAAAGCCCGAAAAATAAATACAGCGCCGCCCTTGCCGGAGAAGATTTCCCGGCAGGGGCGGCGCATTCAACTTACTTTTTATCCTGTGGGTCATCCAGCCCTTTAAACATCACCATGCCCAGAATTGCAAAGCTGGCGCCCAGCACAAAACCCACTGTCCCCATCGACACGCTGAACAAAACGCCCATAGCAACGCCGAACAGGATACCCGCGATCTGACTTTTCTTCATCTTACTGCTCTGCCTTTCCGTACCAGGCAACGGACAGCCGCCAAGAGAGGGAGTACAGCCCCAGAACGATCAGTACAATGCCCAGCAGAGCCAGTGGCGGAACGCCCTGCGGCAGAAGGTTCCGGGCCAGGCCGTCCTCATTGGCGGACACGCCAAACCCCATCAGAGCCGCAACCAGGCCGACCATAAAATAAAACGCATATTTTGCCTTTTCGTAGCCAAAACGGTAATTCAACGGCAGCAGAACGGCACTGTTCAGCAGCGTTGTCATGCCTACCTGCACCAGCGTGGAAACCACAAGCGCATGGTCCACAGCTGTCCAGTGCAGGCTTGCCACGCCAAGGGCTGCGGCGGCGAAGAGTTCCGCCAGCACCAGCCCGCACAGACCAACGATGTATTTGCTGCCCACCAGCTGCTCTTTTGTGACCGGAAGCGCGGCACTGTATTCGCTGAATTTGCTGGCCTGATCATAGGCCAGCAGGGTCATGGGCATCATGCCCATCAGAAAGCCCGCATATACAATAAAGAAATTGACCCCATTCATGATGGTAACCACGCCTGCGCCCATCATGACCACGGTGGCCACAATGACACCTTTGGCATAGTGCCATATCTGATAAGCATCCTTTAGCAGCAAGCCTTTCATTCTGCACACTCCTTTCACCATCAACACAAACAATTCCTCAATGCTTACCGGGGCAAGCTCTGCTCCGGCGGGCATTGCGTCCCGGCGCACAAGCGCCTCTGCCCCGTAGGGGGTGACCCGCTTGCCGTACACCCGTACATCCAGTGCCGCCAGCTGCGCCGCCGTGCCGTGCCACAAGGCGTATTCCCCTCGCAGGGCGTCCTTTTCCTCACAGAGCAGCAGCCTGCCCTTGTGCAGGAAGGCGATGGTATCGCACAGCTTTTCCAGGTCGCTGACAATGTGGGAGGAAATGAGGATGGAGCGTTCTTCGTCCCGGGCAAAATCCAGCAGGATATCCACCACTTCATCCCGCACCACCGGGTCCAGCCCATTGGTGGCTTCATCCAGCAGCAGCAGCTTTGCGTGGTGGGAAAGCGCCACCGCAATGCACAGCTTCCTCTGCATTCCAGCGGAGTAATCCTTATACTTTTTGTCCGGCGGCAGGTCAAATTTCCGGCAAAACGCCGTGTAGTCACCAGCGTCCCAGTTGCGGTAGATGCCCGCCATCACCTTGCCCACCTCCACAGCGTTCAGGCACAGGGGAATGCCATCGCTGCCCAGCACCACACCGATTTCTTCCTTGGTGTGTACAAGGTCGGTGCGGTTGTCCCTGTCCAAAATGGTCACGGTACCGCCGTCCCTCTGCAGCATGTCCAGAATCAATTTGATGGTGGTGCTTTTGCCTGCGCCGTTCTCGCCGATCAGGCCGCAGATGGTGCCGCCGGGCAGTGTCAGATCCAGCGGTCCGAGGGTAAAGTCCTTATAGTGCTTTGTAAGTCCCCGCAGTTCCAGTGCGTTCATGTTCAGCCCTCCCACAGCAGTTCCAGCATCTCCCGCAGCTCTTCCCTGCTCAGCCCGCAGGATGCGGACAGCTTCACAGCTTCGGTAAGGTGCGCTTCAATTTTTTTCAGGTTCTCTTCCCGCAGCAGCTCGGTGTTTTTAGGGGCTACAAAAAAGCCCTTTGCCGGTACTGCGTAAAGGAAGCCCTCTTTTTCCAGTTCATCGTAGGCACGCTTTATGGTAATGACGCTGATGCGCAGATCCCGTGCCAGCCCCCGGATGGAGGGCATGGCCTCATCCGGCTGCAAAGCCCCGCTGATGATCTGCTGCTTGATCTGGTTGTAGATCTGGTCATAGATAGGCGCGCCGCTTTTGTTGTTGATAAACAGTTCCATCGGCTGCTCCTTTGGCTTTTGTGTTTTATCTGTATATGCACAGTATATACAGTAAATACGGATTTGTCAAGAGAATGCGCAAAAAAATACACCCGCCGTCCAAAACGGACAGCAGGTGCATTTTTAGGTTTTACAGTGCCTTGATGGCGGTCTTAATGCGCTCGGCGGCCATCTTGGTCTTTTCGGCATCACCGAAAGCGGTCAGGCGGAAGTAGCCCTCGCCGCACTCGCCGAAGCCCACGCCCGGGGTACCGACCACGCCGCAGTTTTCCAGCAGCCAGTCGAAGAACTCCCAGCTCTTCATGTTACCGGGGCAGCGCAGCCAGATGTAGGGGCTGTTCTTGCCGCCGCAGTACCACACGCCGCACTCATCCAGTGCGTCCGCGATGACCTTGGCATTCTTGCGGTAGTAGTCCAAATTCTGCTGGATTTCGGCCATGCCGCTCTCGGTGAACACCGCAGCGGCGGCGCGCTGCACCACGTAAGGCACACCGTTGAACTTGGTGGTCTGGCGGCGCAGCCACAGCTTATTGATGTTCATTCCCTCGCGCTCCAGCTCCTTGGGCACCACGGTGTAGCCGCAGCGGGTGCCGGTGAAGCCTGCGATCTTGAGAAGGAGCAGATTTCAATGGCACACTCCGCGTGCACCCTCGATCTCGAAGATGCTGCGGGCGAGGTTCTCGTCGGAGATGAAGCACTCGTATGCAGCATCGTACAGGATGATGGCATCGTTCTTACGGGCGTAGTCCACCCATGCCTTGAGCTGGTCGCGGGTGTAGGCGGCACCGGTGGGGTTATTGGGGCTGCAGATATAGATGATGTCAGCCTTCACATTCTCATCCGGCATTCCCAGGAAGCCGTTCTCCTGACTGGTGCGGCTGTAGATGATCTTGCGGCCATCGGTCACGTTATCGTCCACGTAGGTGGGATAAACGGGGTCCGGCACCAGCACGGTGTTGTCCACATCGAACAGGCCCAGTACGTTGGCCAGATCGCTCTTTGCACCATCAGAGATGAAAATTTCATCCTCTGCCAGCTGGGTGCCGCGGCCTGCGTAGTAGCCCTGAATGGCCTGCTTAAGGAAGGGGTAGCCCTGCTCCGGGCCATAGCCGTGGAAGCCTTCCTTGGTGCCCATCTCATCGGCTGCATCGTGCATGGCCTTGACCACGCACTTTGCCAGCGGCTGGGTCACATCGCCAATGCCCAGACGAATGATCTCCTTCTCCGGGTGTGCCTCCTGATAAGCGGCCACCTTGTGGGCAATATCCACAAACAGGTAGCTTGCCTTCAGCTCGTTGTAATGCTTGTTCATCTTCATAGTACTTTCCCTCGCTTCTGTTTTGGTATGACCCTCTCAGTCATCTCGCGTCTGCTCGATGCCAGCTCCCCCGAGTGGGGTAGCTTTTTTGTTGTGAAGAAAAACTTTTCCTCTTGATGTGGAAAAGCTCGCCCTTCGGGAGAGCTGTCGCCGTCAGGCGACTGAGAGGGTTTTCGTTTTCCTTACACTTCTGTCGTGCCTTCGCACACGGTCTCGGCGGCGCCGGTCATCAGCAGCTGTCTGCCGGGCAATACCCGGATGGTCAGCACACCGCCGCGCAGCTGCACATGGATGTCCTCGCCTGCCGGGCAGATGCCAAGCTCGGTCAGGGCCGCCACGGTGGCACAGGTGCCGGTGCCGCAGGCCCATGTCTCGCCGCTGCCGCGCTCCCACACCCGCATCTTCAGATGGGTGGCATCCACCACCTGCACGAACTCGGTATTGATGCGCTCCGGGAAGTTTGCGTGGTGCTCAAAGGCCGGGCCGATCTCTTCCAGCTTCAGGCTGTCCACATCCTCCACCACAGTCACACAGTGGGGGTTGCCCACACTGATGCAGGTCACATGCCACGTTTTGCCGTCCACAGTCAGTTCTTTGTCCACAAGCGGTTCTTCGCCCATGTTCACAGCAGGCAGGCTGGCAGGCATGGCACTGTAAGCGCCCATCTCCACCTGCCACAGGCCCGCACCCTTGTGGGTGACGGTCTTCAGGCCGCTGAGGGTATCAATGGCAAGGGTCGCTTTGGCAATGCCGTGGGTGTACAGCCATTCAGCCACGCAGCGGATGCCGTTGCCACACATTCTGCCCTCGCTGCCGTCTGCGTTGAAGATGCGCATCATGCCGTCCGCACCCGCCGTCTGCGCAGCACAGATGCAGATGATGCCGTCCGCACCAATGGAAAAATGCCGCCGGGACAATTTTTCGGAAAGGGCTGCAATGTTCTCCGGCACACCGCTTTTGCGGCAGTCCAGATAGATATAATCGTTAGCGCAGCCCTGCATTTTGGTAAATGAAAGCTTCATGCTCAAAACTCCTTCATGGGACTTGTGGTCAGTCCCTATAAACTCGCTACTCTATAATGATAAGAAACCGGGGCGCTCCTGTCAAGCGAAAATGCACCTTTCCGGCAATTTTTCGCAAAGGAATCTGTCAGAATGGAAAACAGGGCTTGACAATACGCATGGCATGGGATATAAAAGAGAGAGTTTTGTACAGTCCGGGGCCGCGCAGCATCTGCGGGTGCATCCGTCACGGCAGCCGCACGCACGGCACCGGTGTACAGGACAGGCAAAACAACTGCAAAAAGGAGACCACAGGAATGGATACTTTTGAAAAAATCCGTGCATTGCTGGCGGAGCAGCTGGATGTTGACCCGGCAAAGATCACGATGGACAGTGACATCATGAGCGATTTTGAGGCCGACAGTCTGGATATCGTGGATATGGTGATGACGCTGGAGGATGAGTTTGGCATTGAGGTGCCGGACGATGCCATCGAGTCCCTGCGCACCGTGGGCGATGTGGTAAACTTTGTGGACAGCCACGCGCAGAACTGATTCAGTCAAAAAGCCCTGCCTTCTGGTGCGGCACCCGGCCGCACTGCATGGACGGGGCTTTTAATATGGTTCGTGCGGAACGCAAGCCGTTTGGCGCACGGCCTTAGGAGGAAAAAGCAAAAATGGCAAAAGATTCAAAGAAGCTCGTACAGGCGATCACCAGCCAGGAAGAGAACTTCGCACAGTGGTACACCGATATCTGCGTGAAGGCAGAGCTGGTGGAGTACTCCAGCGTGAAGGGTTTCATCATCCTGCGCCCCTACGGTCAGGCCATCTGGGAGCTGATCCAGAAGGACATGGATGCCCGCTTCAAGGCCACCGGCCATGAGAACGTGGCAATGCCCGTGCTGATCCCGGAAAGCCTGCTGCAGAAGGAAGGCGAACTGGTCAATGGCTTCGCGCCGGAGGTGGCGTGGGTCACGATGGGCGGTTCCGACAAGCTGGAAGAGCGTCTGGCCGTGCGTCCCACCAGTGAGACCATGTTCTGCGACCACTGGTCCCGCGTGCTGCACTCCTACCGTGAGCTTCCCATGAAGTACAACCAGTGGTGCAGCGTTGTCCGCTGGGAAAAGATCCACCCGCCCCTTCCTGCGCAGCCGCGAGTTCTGGTGGCAGGAAGGCCACACCATCCACGAGACTGCCGCCGAGGCTGAGGCTGAGACCCAGCAGCAGCTGAACTGCTACGCAGATGTCTGCGAGCAGGATCTGGCCATCCCCGTGGTGAAAGGCCGCAAGACCGACAAGGAAAAGTTTGCCGGTGCAGAGGCTACCTACACCATCGAGGCCATGATGAAGGACGGCAAGGCCCTGCAGAGCGGCACCAGCCACTACTTTGGCGATAAGTTCAGCAAGGCTTATGACGTGACCTTTACCGGCCGCGACAACCAGCTGCATCATCCGTTCCAGACCAGCTGGGGCGTTTCCACCCGTCTGGTGGGCGCTATCATCATGACCCACGGCGACGACGACGGCCTGATCCTGCCCCCGGCAGTGGCCCCCATTCAGGTGGTCGTAGTGCCCATCGCAGCCCACAAGCCCGGCGTTTCCGAGAAGGCTGCCGAGCTGGCCGAGAAGATCAGCAAGTATGCCCGCGTGAAGCTGGACGACAGCGACAACGCCACCGGGCTGGAAGTTCTCCCAGTGGGAGATGAAGGGCGTGCCCCTGCGTCTGGAGATCGGCCCCAAGGATCTGGAAAAGAACCAGTGCGTGCTGGTGCGCCGCGATACCCGCGAAAAAGTCTTCGTCTCTCTGGACGAGCTGGAGACTGCGATCCCCGCACAGCTGGAGGCCCTGCGCAAGGACCTGTACGAGCGTGCTCTTGCCAACCGCGAGAAGCGCACCTGGGCGCCACCACCATGGACGAGGTGAAGGAGCTGGCCAAGGCAAACACCGGCTACATCAAGACCATGTGGTGCGGCGACCTTGCCTGCGAGATGAAGATGAAGGAAGAAGTCGGCCTGTCCAGCCGCTGCATGCCGTTTGAGCAGGAACACCTGAGCGATGTATGCCCCTGCTGCGGCAAGCCCGCCAAGGCCATGGTCTACTGGGGCGTGGCGTACTAAGCTTTCCTTTACTGACAATAAAGAAAAACGGAACACTTCGGTGCTCCGTTTTTCTTGTTTTTGCTTTTTTTCGCTTTCGGCAGGCACTGCATACAGGCATTCGGCCCCACTTCCGGTGACATGCTTCCATTCAAAGGATTGGCTTTACTGCGCGACAGGCCGGTGACTTCTGTTTGGTTCATACTCTGGCAAGTGCAGTACGCAGCTTCGTTTCTGCGTGCTTTTTTATCGTTCAAACGTGGTGCTCAGGGTGGTCTCCCAGCTTTCACCCGGGGCAAGGCAGGCGGCGGCGCACGCTGGCTCCACTGCTGCGGGTCAGTCTCGGCGGCGGGCAGACTGTGCCACGGCTCAATGCACACAAACCGCACCGGCTTTGCAGGGGCCGACCAGATGAGCGCGTAGGGGTAGCCTTCCACATTGCAGGTGATCTTGCGGCCGGTGCCCTTCTCATAGATGCCAATGGTCTTGGTGCGCAGGCCCGCCATGCAGAAGCTGTCGTTTGCGAACAAATCATCCGTCAGCTGGATGGCCTGCTGGTTCTTCCACTGATAATAGCACTTGCCAGACAGCAGGCCGTTCGGACGGGCATCCAGAATGACCGGGCTTTCCGACTGGTCGAACCGGAACTCGTAATCCGTGGTGGTGTGCTGTGCATCAAAGGGGATGTTGAACGCCGGGTGATAGCCGATGCCAAAGCGCAGCTCTTCGGTGCCGGGGTTGCGCACCGTCAGCGTATGGTGCACGGTCTTGCCGTCCAGACGGAAGGTGCTGGTGAGCACAAAATCGAAGGGGAAGCGTTCGGCTTTGATGGCATCATCCGAGCGCAGCTCCAACTGGATGGTATCGCCCTCGGCCTTGAGCAGGGTGTGCTCCATGTCGCGGGCAAAACCGTGCTGACCGCCCTTGTACGTTTTGCCGTCCACCTCAAAGGTACCGCCGGGCAGCTTGCCCGTCCACGGGAACAGAATGGGAGCGTGTCGCTTCCACACAGCCGGGTCGGCCTGCCAAAGCAGCTCTTCGCCTGCGGCGTTCTTCAGGCTGACAGCCTCTGCACCGTGGGTGTCCACGGTCAAGGTCAAAAATTCGTTGTGAATGGTTGCCTGCATTTTCAGTATCTCCTTTGTCCTTCTTATTTTCCGGGGTCTTCTGCTTGCAGTATACTCCCCCGTGTGCCAAAAATAAAGTCCCGCCCAGTTTCAGCAGGGCTGTGCCAGCGGCAGGGTGACTGCAAAGGTAGTGCCGTTTTCGCTGCTGCGTTCCACGGTCACACTGCCGCCATGCAGCACGGCGATCTCCCGCACAAGGGCAAGGCCAAGCCCAACGCCGCCCATCTCCCGGCTGCGGGACTTATCCACCCGGAAAAAGGGCTGGAAGATGCTCTCCCGGCAGTCTGCGGGGATACCCGGGCCGGTATCTGCAACGCGCAGTACAGCGGTCTGCTTTTCCTGTTGCAGGGTGACGCGCACCGCACCGCCGGGGCGGTTATACTTGATGCCGTTTTCCACCAGATTGAACACCAGCCGGTAGATCAGCGCATCGCTGCCCACCATGCCAAGTTCCTCGCAGTCCTGCTGCAAAGAGATATTGTTTTTCTGGGCAAGGGGGGTCAGGTCGGTCAGGATCTCCTCCACCAGCGGCGCAAGGGCGATCTGGTCGGTGCGGGAGACTGATTGCAGATTGCTCATCTCTAATAAAGTGCGCACAAGAGCGGTCAGGCGGTCCAGCTGCTCCCGCAGAGAGCGGATCAGCCCGGCAGTTTCGGCGTCCATGGCCGGGTGCTCCTCTGCAAACAGTTCCAGCTTCGTCTGCAAAATAGCCAGCGGGGTGCGCAGCTCGTGGGCGGCATTGCCCGCAAACTGCCGCTGCAACTCAAAGGACTGCGCCAGACCATCCAGCATCCGGTTCACCGACCGGCTCAACTGCCCGAATTCCTGCACAGTGTTTTCGTCCAGACGGGTGGTGGCGATGCTGTCCTGATCGACCTGCTGCGCCTGCTGCGCAAGCTGCTGTAACGGTTTCAGCGCTCTGCCGCTGACAAAATAAGCAATGGCAGCGCTGACGATGGTGACCACGACGGTGATGCACCAGCCCTTGCGGCCAAAGACCACCTTTGCATCGTAGACTTCCTGCGAAAAATGCGCCAGCAGACTGGACATTTCCTCCTGCGGGATCTCGATGGTCAACGGATCCGCACTGCCGGGCTGGTACTGCATCATAAAGCCGTTGAGGGCATCCATGCCGGTAACGCCGGTGCGGTATAAAAGCAGGTTCATGCACACGCAGGCGCAGGCGATGAGCAGCGCGGTCAGCAGGGTGATGCGCCATTGCAGGGACAAATGTTTCATTGTACCTCGCCTCCGATCTCGTAGCCTTCCCCGATGCGGTTGCGGATGGGGTCGTAGCCCAGCGCCGCCCGCAGCTTTTTGCGCAGGGCAGAGATATGCACCCGGATGGAGTTGCTGAAGCTGTCTACACTGCCATCCCAGACGTGCTCGATGAGTTCTTCCTGACTGACCGGGCGTCCCTGATGCAGCAGCAGATATTCCAGTACGCCGCTCTCCTTCCGCGTCAAAGCAAGGGTCTGACCGTCCACAGCAGCAACGCGGCTACGGGTGTTGAAGCTCAGCCGTCCGCAGCACAGACAGACGTCTTGCTGAATAAATTTGCGCCGGGTCAGGCTGCGCACCCGGGCTTCCAGCTCTGCAAGGTGAAAGGGCTTGGAAGGTAATCGTTCGCCCCGGCATCCAGCCCTCCACTTTATCTGCGATTTCACTGCGTGCCGACAAGATCAGCACACAGGTCTCAAGGTCGTGCCGGCGCAGGGTGCGCAGCACCTGCATTCCGTCCACCTTGGGCAGGTTGAGGTCCAGCAGTACAAGGTCGTACCGCTCTGCTGCCAGTGCCTCCAGCGCGGCCTCGCCGTCTGCACAGGCATCCACCTCGTACCCGGACAGCCGCAGCTTTCGGGCAATATCCTCCCGCAGGGAGTGCTCGTCCTCTACCACCAAAAGGCGCATCTTTGTTTTCCACCTTTCCCATAAAAATTGCGTTTTTTCTTCATTATAACAGATTATAGCAGACGGTGTTAAGATTCGTGTTAAGATTTTCTTAGCAGAGATTTTATCACGCATGGTGTATACTGATGCCATCAAACAACAGGAGGCTATGATGTTCATGACAAAAAAACAGGCGCAGCTGCTTTTGCTTGCCGCCGGGGTTCTGATGCTGCTGTTCGGCTTATGGCGGGGCGAGGCAGACACCGTATTTTCAAAAGCCATCCGGCTGTGTATGGAGTGTGGGCATTGGATAAGAAAAAAAAAGCTTTCTCCCCTTGCCCGCTTCCGGGGCTTTATACAAGCCGGGGCTACCCTGCTGACCAATCTCCACCTACCCAATTTTGCAAAAGGAGCGCTGTATCAGGGCGGCGGAAAATACGTCTGCGTGCCGGGGCTGAACTGCTATTCCTGCCCGGGCGCGGCCGGTGCCTGTCCGGTGGGAGCATTCCAGGCGGTGGTGGGCTCTTCCAAGTTCCGCTTTTCCTACTACATTACCGGCATCCTCATCCTCTTTGGGGTGCTGCTGGGGCGGTTCATCTGCGGTTTCCTCTGCCCATTCGGGTGGTTTCAGGAGCTTTTGCACAAGATCCCATCCCCCAAGCTTTCCACCAAAAAGCTGAAGCCGCTGCGCTATTTAAAGTATGCGGTGCTGCTGGTCATGGTGGTGTTGCTGCCTTTGCTGGCGGTCAATGAGCTGGGCATGGGCGACCCCTTCTTCTGCAAGTATCTCTGCCCGCAGGGCGTGCTGGAGGGTGCCATTCCCTCTCCTGACCAATGCGGGCATCCGCGCTGCGCTGGGCAAGCTGTTCACATGGAAGGCCTGCATCCTGCTGGCGGTCATCGTGGGCAGCGTGGTATTCTACCGCCCCTTCTGCAAGTGGCTGTGCCCGCTGGGCGCGTTCTATGCGCTGCTGAACAAGGTCTCGCTGTTCCAGATGCGCGTAGACACCCACAAATGCGTTCCTGCGGAGCCTGTGCAAAGGCTTGCAAGATGGACGTAGACATTACCAAGACCCCCAACCACGCCGAATGCATCCGCTGCGGGATGTGCATGAAAGCCTGCCCCACGGACGCCATTCAGTACAAGTTCGGGCTGGGGGACCAATCAAATACCGAAACAACAAAGGAGTAAAACCATGAAGATCCATCGTATCGCCGCACTTTTTCTCAGCCTTGTGCTGGCTTTCAGCCTTGCCGCCTGCGGGCAGGGCGCATCTTCTGCATCTTCTGCATCTTCTGCATCCTCTTCTGCCGCTTCTGCGGCAGCAGAAAGCAAAACCGAGGAGCAGCTGCTGGCCGAGGAAAACGAGATCCTTTCTGCAAACGATGCTCTGTGGGAGAAAGTGTTCTCATCCATGGACAAAAACGTGACCGAAACCACGATCAGCGCCAACTACGGCGATTTTCTGCTCAGCGCTGTGGAAAAGGCCAAAGATCAGTTCTCGGACGAGGAGTACAAGACCCTGACCGCAGATGCCGAAAAGATTCGTGCCATCGAGGAGCAGATCGCCGCTCTTGCCCCGCAGAGGATGCCGCTTCCAGTGCCGCCGCACAGGGCACCGCCTTCCCAAGTTTGAGGGCAGCGATTTAGAGGGCAACCCGGTGGACAACAGCCTGTTTGCGGGCAACGCCTTTACGGTGGTGAATTTCTGGTTCAACGGCTGCAAGCCCTGCGTGGAGGAGTTGGACGACCTGAACGCCCTGAACGAGAAGGTCAAGGCACAGGGCGGTGAGGTCATCGGCATCAACACCGAGACGCTGGACGGCAACCAGCAGGGCATTGATGCCGCCAAAAACTGCTGGAGACAACGGGCGCAAGCTACCGCAACATCTACTTTGCCTCCGGCAGTGAGGCCGGCAAGTTTGCACTGAACATCATGGCCTTCCCCACCACTTACGTTTTTGACCGGGACGGCAACGTTGTGGGGCCCCTGCTTGGCGGCATCGACAAGGAAGAAAACCTTGCCGCTTTACAAAAAAATATCGACGCCGCCCTTGCCAAGGACAGCGCCAAATAAACTTTTCTCCCCTGCCGCCTTCGGGCGGCTTTTTTATTTGCGGTGTGCATTGCCATGCACGCCCGGGTGCCGGACGGAATACGCTGTGAGAGAAGCATTCCATTCTCACAGCAAAGGAGCATCCGCCTATGAAAAACACCGGCATTCTACGCATTCAGGCTTTCGGTGCCCGTCAGTCCTCGCCCATCGAGGGTGTTCTCGTCACCGTGTCCGGCAACGGCTTTACCGCTCAGCGTATCACCGACGAGACCGGCACCGCTGCCGACCTCTCCATTGAAGCCCCCTCCTGTGCGCTGTCCCTGCAGGAGGACAACACCATCCGACCCTATGCCGTTGTGGACCTGACTGCCGCAAAGGCAGGCTTCCGCACCGTGCGCATTCAGGGCGTGCAGATCTTTGCCGGGCAGGTCACACTGGCCCAGCCGGAGATGATCCCCGAGACCGAAGAGGATCGCGACGTGGTAAACCCGCCCATAGTCATCCCGGAGCATTCACTGTTCACCGGCGATGGCGGCAGCGGCCCGGACCCCATGGAGAACTGCGTGCCCCGGGTGCTGGACAGAGTCATCATTCCCAAAAACATCACGGTGCATCTGGGCAAGCCTGCGGCATCCGCCCGCAATGTGACTGTCTCCTTCCGGGATTATATCGCCAATGTTGCATCCAGCGAAGTCTACCCTACCTGGGCTGACGAAAATAACCCAACGGGGCCATTAAACTACTCTACCACTTAGAAATTCCATTCAATCGTGATTTTTTGCTATCCAGTGAGTGGGTCTTTCATTCCGACAACGACACGATGAACCAGCAGTACAGCAAGTTCACGGGTCAGATGGGAAACCTGTGCCAGTTCCCGCACACGCTGCATCTGCGTCTGAACCACGCTGGTTTCTTCCTGCTGTTGTTCCAATTCCGCTTCCAAAATATTGATTCGCGTTTCTGCGTTTTTTACATCTTCCAGAAAAGTCTGGTTCATTTCAGAAAACTGGACGGTATCAATCAGACCAGACACCTTATCCAGATACAGTTCCTGCATAGCTTTGCGCCGCCGGTCTACTTCGCTTTTCAACCGTTTCAGCTCGTCACGCTTTGCATGTTCTCGCTGCTGGATTGGGTCATCCTGTTCTGGAAGGGTAACTTTTCAGGGTCAAAATAATCTGCCACATACGCCCGGATACGTTCCAGCACAGCATTCTCCAATGCGTTCATATCTGTACAGGTCTTGTTGCCACACACTTCCGGTGCGCGCTGGTGCATCCGGCAGCGAACATAGCGTCTTTGAGTCCCATCCGCCTTTGGCTGACGGCCAGTTTGTTCCATGTAGCCGCCACAGCATCCGCAAACCACTTTTTTCGCCAGCGGATGAATCGTTCCTTTTCCACCACTCGGGTACGTTCTTTCAGCATCATCTGAACTGTTTCAAACGTCCCCCGGTCAATGATGGCTTCATGGGTGTTTTCTACAACGATCCACTGCGACTGGGGAAGCCAAATCGTCTTTTCGGACTTATAACTCACCTTTTATGCCGCCCTGCACCATATCTCCGACATAAAGCTGATTGTGCAGCATCTGGTATACCGTGGGGCTACTCCAAAGGTCTGCATTGGGATTTTTCGCTGCAATATGGTAATGGATGCCATGCTGCTGTTTATAAGCAGTTGGGCTTGGAACTTTCTCATCATTCAGAATCCGCGCAATCTTATGCGCACCGATTCCACTAAGAGCCATAGAGAAAATCCGCCTTACCACTTCGGCAGCTTCCGGATCGATGATAAGTTTTCCTTTTGCATTCGGGTCTTTGCAATACCCATACCGCGCAAAAGAGCCGATGAACAAACCCTCTTTCCTCTTGTGGTCAAGCACCGAGCGGACATTGGTAGACAAGTCTTCCAGATACCACTCGTTGATCAGGCCATTGATCTGACGAGATTTTATTCGCAGTATCGTTTGTGTCCACATGGTCAACGACAGCAATGAACCGAATGCCCCACTCAATAAATTTTCCGTGCAGGTATTTTTCCACGAGTTCCATATCGCGGGTGAAACGGGATTGCGTCTTGGCCAGCACCACATCGAATTTATGTTCGCTTGCGGCTTGTATCATCGAATTGAAAGCCGGACGGTTCCGGTCGATGCCGGAATAATCCTCATCCGAATAAATCTGGTAAATATCAAATCCTTTTTCAATGGCGTACTGGTTCAGCATCGATTTCTGGTTCTGAATACTTTCCGATTCGCCAATTTTATATTCATCTTCTTTGCTCAGGCGGCAATAAATTGCTGCTTTCATGATTTGCACCTTTCTTTTTGTGCACAATCGTCCATGCGCAACATACTGCATTCTCCCCTCAAATTCAAGGATGCCAAATCAGGCGCAGGATTTTGAAGGAGCGGTATCGGACAGCTCATCGACGATATATCGTTCAAATTTCTTTTGAAAATGTTCTTTGCGCTGTTCGTTGTTGTCCGAACGAAATTTTTCGTGCAGAATAAAAGGAGTTTTTCCATCGAATCCCCTTTCGGTTCACTTGATTGTGATATGTGTCACTTCAGTCTATTTCCAGTCGGCGAAATTCAGAACTTTTCAACCAGTCAATATGGCTTATAAACTAAAAAAGCCGCCGAGGACGACTCCCAAATGGGAAGAGTCCTCGGCGGTATTCGTTTAGCGGGTGTTCTGCTGTCTGCGAGCGTCCTTCCGCACAGCTTTCTGTCCGCATCAAAGATATTTTCGGATGGTCGGAACAAGGATATTCCGATTGATTAACTTTGCGATACTGTTCATGTTGTAGTTGGTTCATTGCAGTTTCAGCTTACAACAAAAAATGAGATAGGCAACCCCTTTGGGGGAAGTCTATCTCATTTTTTTGTTGGGGCTATTTTGCAACAGCCTCCTTTATAACAACCCTGCCTTACAGTTTGGGAGAAACGCTTAGTGCTTCAGTTCCAGCAGCGCATCGCCCTGCTTTACGGCACCACTGGCTTTAGCCGCGACAGCGGCATAGTCATCAGTATTGCAGACAATGAGCGGCGTGGTCACGGGATAGCCCTCGGCCTTGATGGCTTCGAGTTCAAAGCGGATCAACGGCTGACCTTTCTTCACCTTGTCACCCTCGTTGACGAGGTAGGTAAAGTGCTTGCCACCCAGCTTGACGGTGTCGATGCCGATGTGCATCAGCAGTTCGGCACCGTCAGTCGTGGTCATGCCCACGGCATGGTGGGTCTCAAAGGTGGAGGAGATCTCACCGTCAGCAGGTGCCACCAGTTCACCATCGGTGGGCTCAATGGCAATGCCGTCCCCCAGTGCACCGCTGGCAAAGGCTTCATCCTTCACATCGGCCAGCGGCACTACGGTGCCGTTCAGGCAGGCAGACAGCACGGTATCCTTTGCTGCGGGGCCGCCGGGGGGGGCTGCGGTCGCCGCCGGGGTCTTAGGTGCATTTTCCAGATAGTCTTCCAGCTTTGCCTTGATGACGGCCACCTTGGGGCCGTATACCACCTGCACACCATTGCCCTTGCAGATCACGCCGGAGGCACCGGAGGCTTTGAGCACATCCTGCCGGACCAGCGCAGCGTCCTTGACGGTGCAGCGCAGGCGGGTGGCGCAGCAGTCCACGTCGGACAGGTTGTTGGCACCTCCCAGACCTTCTACGATCAGGGCGCTGACCGGATCATCCCCTGCGGGGGCGGTGCTGCCGGAAGCGGCGCTGCGGGCGTTCACGTCCGCACGGGTGTACAGCTTGACCTCCTCCGCATCATCGCGACCCGGGGTCTTGTAGTCAAACTTGGAGATCATGAAGCGGAAGATCAGGTAGTACAGCACAAAATACACCGCACCGACCACGACCACCCAGATCCAGTGGGTCTTGGCGTTGCCCTGCATCACACCGAACAGCACCAGATCAATGAGACCGCCGGAGAAGGTCATGCCCACGCCCACATTCAGAATGTGCATCAGCATGAAGGACAGACCGGCCAGCACGCAGTGCACCGCGTACATGGGCAGTGCCACAAAGATAAAGGTAAATTCCAGCGGCTCGGTGATGCCGGTGAGGAAAGCCGTCAAGGCGGCAGACAGCAGCAGGCCGCCTGCCACCTTTTTCTTTTCCGGCTTGGCGCACTGGTACATCGCCAGCGCCGCGCCGGGCAGACCGAACATCATAAAGGGGAACTTACCGGCCATGAAACGGGTAGCGCTGACCGAGAACACCGTAGTGGACTTGGAGGCCAGCTCTGCAAAGAAGATGTTCTGTGCGCCGGTCACGGTGACGCCATCGATGATGGCGGTGCCGCCCACAGCGGTCTGCCAGAACGGCATATAGAACACATGATGCAGCCCAAAGGGAATCAGCGCACGCTCCAGCAGGCCGTAAATAAAGGTGCCTGCGTAGCCGGAAGCCAGCACCAGTGCACCCAGCGCAGCAATACCGCTCTGCACCACCGGCCAGATATAGAACATGGCAATGCCGACCACCAGATACACGATGGAGCTGATGATGGGCACAAAGCGTGTACCGCCAAAGAAAGCCAGCACCTGCGGCAGCTCGATCTTATAGAACTTGTTGTGCAGCGCCGCCACGCCCAGACCGACCACGATGCCGCCGAACACACCCATTTGCAGGGTTGTGATACCCAGCATGGTGGTGGTGGAGTTGGCAGGCATCGCTTCTACGCCGCCTGCCGCATTGATCATGGCTTGAATGGCTGTATTCATAATGATATAAGCCACTGCACCGGACAGGGCGGCCACCTCTTTTTCCTTGCGGGCCATGCCGATGGCCACGCCCATGGCGAACAGCAGCGCCAGATTGTTGAACACAGCGCTGCCGGTCTGGCTCATCACGTCCAGAATGGTGTAGATCAGGGTACCGGGGTGGATGACGCTGTTCAGGCCATAGGCCGCCAGCATGGTTTCGTTGGTGAACGAGCTGCCGATACCCAGCAGCAGGCCCGCTACAGGCAGCAGTGCAATGGGCAGCATAAAGCTACGTCCCACGCGCTGCAGCACGCCAAAGATCTTGTCTTTCATCTTCAGTTCTCCTTTTCTCAAGTTCGTATCCAGCATATATATCCACACAGGAAAGACCTGTGGAGAATCAAAGGTGGAGCAAGAAAGCTTACTTCCCCATCCGAATCCGTTTCAGATGGATCGTAAGGAACACCAGTTCCTCGTCCGAAAGCTCCTTGTGCCAGGTGTTGCGGACATACTCCGCAATGCAGCAGGCGCATTTGTAGTGTTCGCTGCAATTGCGGGCAATCAGGGCGCGGAACACTTCGTCGTGGGTATCGTTTTCCTGCTCCTGTTTTCCTTGAAATACGCGTTGCGCAAAAAAGCGCAAATGTACTGTAAAGCGGCTGAAATCCAGTGCATCCCGGTCAAAATGGCAGTTGTAAAAGTATTCCACCACCTGCACGCAGCCATCCACAAAGCGGGTGACATCGTTCACCACGCTCATGGTGGTGTTGAGCTCTGCGTTGACGATGTGCAGCGCAATGAAGCCACCCTCGTCGTCCGAAAGGTCTGCATGGCAGCGCTGGCGGATGGTGGCAAGGCACTCCATACCAAGGCGATACTCTTCCGGGTAGAATTCCCGAATGGGAGCCATCAGCGGGTTGGAAAAGCGAATCCCCTGCTCGCTGCGCTGGATGGCAAAGCTGATGTGGTCGGCCAACGTGATGAGCAGGCTTTCGTTCAGCGGGTAGTTCACCCGGCTGCGGATCATTGCCACCAGCTCATCGGTGAGCAGCAGATGCTCATACGGGATCTGTTCCAGAAGTTCCACCAACTTCTGCTGCACGGCAGGGCTGGTCATGCGGTAGCTGCGCTCCACGGTTTCAGCCTCGATTTTATAGCCCGGCTTAACGCCAAAGCCCAGACCGCGCCCGGTGACGATCAGCTCACAGCCCGTGGGGTCCACCACGCGCAGAATGTTGTTGTTGATCGGTTTTTTGACGGTATATTGCATTGTTTCTCCTCCTCAAGTTGAAAAAGGCAATAAAAAAAGACCATCCTCGACACAGCAAACATACCGAAGGCTGAAACACGCTTTCGGCTTGTGCTATGCAGAGTTGGTCTAGCCCGCCAAACGGTAACAATCCAACGACGCTGCTCACGTACAATTTTCTTTTTTGTAAGGCACGAACAAATTAAGCACTTGAATGGAAATTTATTCTATGCTTGATTACAATACCATATTCTTTGCGGAGTGTCAAGATGGGAACGGATTTCTTTTTCACTTTATCAATTTTGCCCAAACTCAGGTGATTTTCTACAGCAAATTGACAAGTAAGAATATTCCTTTTTTGCTTTATATGTGCAGTTGTTTTCAATCGAGATCATTGCGGAGAAAGCTGTGCTCCATCTCGTAACTCATCACCTTCACAAAGACAGTCAAAATTGCTGCCCTATATACAAAAAAGCCGCCGAGGACACCTCCACAATGGGAAGAGTCCTCGGCGGTATTCGTTTATCAGGTGTGCTGCGGTCTGAGAACGTCCTTCTGTACAGCTTTCTATCCGCATCAACGATATTTTCGGAGGGGCGGTACAAAAATATTCAGATTGATCAGCTTGGCGATAAAGGGATGCTATTTTGCAACAGCCCCAAAATCAGCTTTTTCTTAATTACAGCTGGCCCATAGCATGCTTTGCAGCCAGCATACCAAAGGTGTAGCAGCGGCCCAGGGACAGGCCGGTCTGGTGGAACGGATAGTCCGCGCCGCCGTAGAACACACCGCCTACGTTGCCCACGCAGTACAGGCCGTCGATGACGTTACCGTCAGCGTCCAGAGCCTGGCCGTTGGCGTTGGTGTTCACGCCGCTGTCGATGGAGGACACGCGGATGTGCTTGCGCACGCCCCAGAAGGGAGCCTTCTCGATCTTGTGCATGTAGGCGCTCTTCTTGCCGAAGTCCGCATCGGTCCCCTGATCGCACAGCTCGTTGTAGCGGTCAATGGTCTTTTGCAGCTCATCGGCGGGCACGTCCAGCAGAGCGGCCAGCTCCTCGATGGTGTCGGCCTTATAGGTGTCGATCAGGTTGGTGAACACGCCCTGCGGGTTCTCCACGGCACCGGGGATGTACTTGGTCATCACCTGCTCCGGCACGGGGCTGTTGGCGTAGCTCATGTAGTCGCTGTCGTAGATCTGGCAGTACCAGCCCAGAGAGCCGTCCGGGTGGTTGGCATCCACGTTGGCACCGTTGTAGCGGGGCAGATACTTGGTGATGTTGCCCATGTAGACAAAGCCGGTGTCCTCGTTGCAGAAGCGCTTGCCCTCCATGTTGACGTACAGGAAGGGTTCCTCGTACATCAGGCCGGAGTCGAAGTCATGCATCATCTTGGTGTGGCCCAGGTTCTCCATCTTGGCGCCTGCGTCGATGGCCATGATGTGACCGTCGCCGGTCTTCTGGTACTGCTTCTTGTCGTAGCCGTCCACGTCCGGGCACCAGCGCTTGACCATGGCCTCGTTGTTCATGTAGTCGCCGGTGGCCAGGATAACGCCCTTGGAGGCGTTGAACTGGATGTACTTGCCGCTCTCATCCTTGGCGATGACGCCGGTCACCTTGCCGTCGGCGTGCACCAGCTTGACGGCGGGGGTGTTGAAGAAGGTCTCCAGATTGGAGTTCTTGGCCTGCACATTCTCCAGCACGGTGGCCAGCACGTCGCCCACGTTCTTGGGCTTGGGGCCGATCCACGGTGCAAAGAAGTAGCAGTGCTCATCGCCGAAGTCGTAGGTGTCCATGCGGTCCTTCCACACACCGGTCAGGTCCTGGCTGGTGCACATGTAGGCAAAGATCTCCTTCTCGTCGTTGTGCAGCAGGCTGGAGGGATCCTTCACGCTGTCCACAAGGTTGCCGTCGCCGTACTCGGTCTGGTCGGTCAGACCGGCGCGGTTCAGATACCACATCAGGGCCTCTTCGGAGTTCTCGACGTAGGCGTTCAGCAGGCTGGTGTCGGCGCGCCAGTCGCACAGGCCGTTGGTCATGTGCACCCACATCTTCTTGCCGGCCTCGGTGGACTTGGACTTGATGATGGCGGAGCCGCAGTTGCCCTGGCTCACCACGATGTTCTGCTTCTGCAGCAGGGCCACATGGCCGCCCAGCTCGGCTGCCCAGCCTGCTGCGGGCACACCGGCTGCACCGGCACCCACAACGACCACGTCAAAGTCCTTGGTCTCGTCCGGGGTGATGTCGCCCAACTCCACCACAGAGGACTCCACTTCCTCGGTGGTCAGTCCTTCGGGCACAACGGTCTCAGCTTTGTTGGCCTCGGTGGGGGCAACGGCCACGCCCTTGGCCTGATTGATGCAGCTCTCGGCAGCCTTTTTGATGGCGTCGGAGGTGATGGTAGCGCCGGAGTGGCCATCCACCTCGCTGGACTGTGCATCCAGGATCTTCTTCACCATCTCATCGGCGATATCGGCACCGTAACCCTTGGTTTCGTTTGCCACATCGATCTGCACATCGGTAATGGTATCTGCATTGAAGGTCATGGTCACAGTGACAGGCGTTGTGGTGTTGATACCGGTAGCAGTGGCGCTGTAGGTGCCTGCGGTATAGGTACCGGCAGCAGTGCTGGCAGCGGTGCTGCCAGAAGCTGCGCTGTTGCCGCAGCCGGCCAGCAGGCCTGCGGCAGCTGCACCAAGGTAGCAGTGCGCAGGAAGTTGCGACGGGAAATCTTTTCGCTCATAATCGTTCTCCTTGCCTTTTCTTTTTTCTTCGTGTGATCCGTGTTTGGCAGCAAAGTCCGCAGACTTTGTTATTGAATAAACAAAGCTTACACGTTAGAGCAGCGCGAAGGTCAAGGGCTGTTTTGACAAAAATATCACGAGAATTTGTCTGATATAACAAATTCTCGTGATATTGCAATTTTATGTATATATTTTTGTCCGCGTCAGATGGTAATTCACGATGCTCCCATCGGGCTGCTCCCGGCTAGCAGCGATGCTGCTGAAGGTCTCGCCCACCGCACGGAACCCGCGCTGCACGATCTCCGCATGCAGGTCGTCCAGCGAGTCCCACCCAAAGGACCCGCGATAATCCTTTTTCCAAATGGTAGTCAGATAGTCTCCGCCGCACACCACCTCCACATGCTTTGTGCGCTTCAGCCCCAGCCTGCGAGCGGCATCGGCCTCAATCATAAGGCCGTAGTCATACTCGTTGCGTCCCACCCGAAACTGCTCCATCACCCGCCGGGGCAGGCGGCTCACCCAGCGGGTCGCAGGCATACATTCCAGCCATTCAGCCTTTTCCTGCTGCAATTCTTTATCCCGGTCTGCTGCTTCTTCCTGTGAGAAGGTCAGTCGCCACATTTCCGGGAAATTCTGCACCCAGATGCGCCCAGCATTCTGTTCCAGTGTGCGGTACTGCTCCCGCTTGTGTTCAAAAACGGATGGCCAGTTCGTCCAGCACCTGCCTGCGCCGCAGCTGGGCGATCTGATGGTTGAACATGGCATCGCTCTGCTCCACCGTGGGTGCGCCGATCAGCTCCCGGCATTCTTCCAGCGAGAGCTCTGCCGCCCGCAGTTCCCTGCACAGGTTGAACCGCCGGGTATCAGTGACTGTATAGTAACGATAGCCGGTATCCTCGTTGACCTCGGGGTGGATCAGGCCCATTTTTTCGTAGTAGCGCAAAGTATGGGTTGTGACACCAAGCAGAGATGCCATCTCACTGATGGTATAGCGCATAACAGTAAGCTCCTTTCCGAGCAGCAGAACCTTAGAGCTGCTCGAATGTTATTTTTCTATCCATCCTTATTATATCGTATCCGCGCACCGTTTCAAGTAAAAAAACTTTGCCGTTCTCTGCCGGAAAATACCGGGCAGCAAAAGCAGGGCGTTGACTTGGATGCCGTGACCGGCAGAGAGTAGGACTGAGTTTTAACAGAATAAATCCAACATCTTAAACCTGCTGCATAAACAAAAATTCGCCTATTATAAGTATGACTTATTCGGCGCAAAAATCAGTTCTCGAACGTTCCAAATTGGCATATTTTAGACGATTATACGATTATTTTTTCGGTTTGGTTATTTTGTTCCCCGTGGCCGGAGCAGGCCCTGCGGGCCAACATCCACTGCCAGATCTCGCTGGCACTCAACCGCATCTACACCGAGTGGTACCCCAGCAAGGGCTACACTTTCAACATCACCAACTCCACCAGCTACGACCAGTACTATGTGCATGGCCGCACGGTGTTCGATGTGATGGTGCGCATCACCGACGACATCTTCAACACCTATATCCGCAAGACCGGCACCGTAAACCCCTACTACTCTGAATACTGCGACGGTAAATCGGTCACCTGCCCGGGTCTCAAGCAGTGGGGCACCGTGACGCTGGCCAATCAGGGCCGTAACGCCTTGCAGATCCTGAAGTATTACTACGGCAACGACATCGAGATCATCCGCACCTCGAACATCCAGTCCATCCCCCAGAGCTACCCCGGTTCGCCCATCCGGCAGGGCGACAGCGGCACAGCGGTGTTCACCCTGCAACGCCAGCTGAACCGCATCACCAAGGACTATCCCTTCCTCGGCCTGCTGACTGTGGACGGCGTGTTCGGGGCCAAGATGGCCGCCACGGTCAGGGCGTTCCAGAAGCAGTTCAACCTGACCGCCGACGGCGTAGTCGGACGACAGGCATGGTACAAGATCAGCTATATCTATGTGTCGGTCAAGGATCTTGCGGAGCTGACCAGCGAGGGCGAGGTGTCCAGCGGCACTCTCTCGGACGGCACATGGGGCGGCACCGTACTGCGCACCGGCTCCACCGGCAGCGCCGTGGACCAGCTGCAGTTCTGGCTGAATACGCTGGCACAGTATGAGTCTTCCATCCCATCGTTAACAGTGGACGGCGTTTACGGCACTGGAACGGCCAACACGGTGCGGGCCTTCCAGCGCAAATACGGCCTGACCGTGGACGGCGTGGTGGGCCGTGACACATGGACCGCGCTGTACGACCAGTTCCGCAGCATCCAGTCCGACAACGGCACTCCCAATGCCTACCCCGGCACCGCCCTGCGGGAGGTGCAAGCGGACAGAATGTGCGGCTGGTGCAGTTCTGGCTCAAGATCGCGCGCACGGTGTACTCGAACCTGAACAACATCACGGTGGACGGCAAGTTCGGCAGTGCCACCACAGCGGCAGTCAAGCGGTTCCAGACCTACTTTGGCCTGACCAGCGACGGTGTGGTGGGCCGCACGACATGGAACAAGCTATACGAGGTGTACAACGACATCGCCAACAAGCTGCTGTCGTCCAGCCTGCGCCCCGGCGAGTACCCGGGCGTGCTGCGCAAAGGCTCTTCCGGCACAGCGGTGCGGGAGCTGCAGTTCTACCTCTACCTCATGAGCGCCTACGAGAGCAGCATCCCGGCCATTGGCATCGACGGACAGTTCGGTGCTTCCACCGAAACTGCCGTACGGGCCTACCAGCGCTTTGCGAGGCTGACTGTAGATGGCATCGTGGGACGTACCACATGGAACAGCCTGTACGACAAGGCGTCCACTCTGCGGACATCCGGGCCGGTGGTCACCCTGAAACGCCTGCCCTACCCCGGTGCCCCGCTCACAGTGGGGTCTTCCGGCAGTGCACTACTACAGCAGCTTTACGCAGTGTGGAGAACCCGCCCCTCTCCGACCAGTACACCGACGAGACTGCCGTCGCCACCCGCAGCGCACGAGCTGCTGGGCCTGCCGAGACCGGCATTGCGGATGCCGACACATGGACAGCTGTGGAAGCGCTGAGCCTGCAGCTCGCCGCCGAAATGCCCAACCCCGACCGCAGCATCGGGCATGGCCCGGTCTACCCGGGCCGGGCCATCGGCGCGGGCAGCGTGGGGCCGGACGTGGCGCAGGTGGAGACATGGCTGAACGGACGTTCCTGCCTGTACTGCACCGAGGGCTATGTGACCGAGAACCGCTGCTTCGGCCCGGAAGAGACTGCCGCCGTCCGGCTGGCACAACAGCGGGCTGGGCTGCTGGTGACCGGCACCGTGGACCGTGGAACATGGGCCGCGCTGCAGGCCCAGAGCTGCCCACACTGCAGCAAGGAGGAATGAGCGATGGCACGACTTCTGATCTACGATGCCTACGAGAACAAGGTATACACCTATGCAAACCTGAACGAGAACGACCCCATGCCCTACAGCACCGGCACCACCCTGCGGGTGCGGGAATTCCGTGGCAAATCCGCCAGCCCCACCCTGTGGACCACCATTGCGGCCATGGAAGCGTGGAACCTGACCCGCCGCAAGTACGGCAAGGGCATCCCGGTGGGGTATGCCTTCCGCCGCATCTGGGAGGGCGGCCACGGCACCCGCAGCCAGCACTACGCGGGCGTATCCTTTGACGTGGGCCAAAGCCTGACCCAGACCGCCCGCACGGCCATCTACAACGCAGCCCGGGGCACGGGGCATGGGGCTATTGGAGCCGCTGAGCCAGACCCCCACATGGGTGCACATGGACCGCCGCTACGGCACGCCCGCCTGCAGCGGCACCACCGCCGGGTATCCTACCCTGAGGCGGGGAAGCCGCGGCTGCTATGTGATGATTCTGCAGGACGCGCTTTCCACGCTGGGCTACCAGACCGGGAGCCGCATCGACGGCATCTTTGGTGCCCGGACGGAGGAAGCGCTGAAAGGCTTCCAGCGGCGCACGAGCCTGCGTGTGGACGGTGTGTGCGGCTGCAACAGCTGGAAAAAGATCAGCACCGCCGTCATCGGCGTGGGACGGACAAAAACGACGATCGATTGATAAACCCTCTCAGTCTCGCTTCGCTCGCCAGCTCCCCCGAAAGGGGGAGCTCTTTTGCATCTGATGGTTTGCACTCATAAAGCTCGCCCTTCGGGAGAGCTGGCACGGCGTCAGCCGTGACTGAGAGGGTTTTCTTCCCGTGAAACATCCTTCGCTTCCCATCACCGAAAGTTGAAACTTTCTCCCCCATCTGCCCTTTTCGTTGCGCGGTTTGGAAAAACGTGCTAAAATAGCTCTATTATTAAAATGGTTCATGTTGAAAACAAGAGGATTTGAGGGGTATTGTATCATGGAATTTTCCAAACGACTGGACTTGTTCGGCGACGAGATCTTCGCCGCACTGAACGAACGCAAGGTAGCTCTGGAAGCACAGGGCCGTACCATTTATAATCTGAGCGTCGGCACGCCGGACTTTGCGCCCGCCGAGCACATCCGCAAGGCCATGATGGATGCCGCTGCCGACCCGCAGAACTGGAAGTACAGCCTGCGCGACCTGCCTGAGCTGCTGGATGCCGTGTGCGGCTACTACAAGCGCCGCTTCGGCGTAGAGATCACGCCGGATCAGGTGGCCAGCTGTGCGGGCAGTCAGGAGGGCGTGGGCCACATTGGTATGGTGCTGTGCGACGAGGGCGACACCGTGCTGCTGCCCACTCCCTGCTACCCGGTGTTCATCGCGGGCAGTCTGCTGGGCGGCGCAAAGCCGTGGTATTACCCACTGACCAAGGAGCACGGCTTCCTGCCTTATGTGAAGGACATCCCGGAGGATGTGGCCCGCAAGGCAAAGTATATGATCGTCTCCCTGCCCGCAAACCCGGTGGGCAGCGTCGGCTCCCCGGAGCTGTACGCCGAGCTAGTGGCCTTTGCCAAAAAGTATGACATTCTCATCATCCATGATAACGCCTACAGCGATATTATCTTTGACGGGGCCGTGGGCAACAGCTTCTTCAATACGCCGGGTGCCATGGATGTGGGCGTGGAGTTCTTCAGCCTGTCCAAAAGCTTCAACGTCACCGGTGCCCGCATCAGCTTTCTTGTGGGCCGGAGGGACGTGGTAGCCGCCTTTAAAAAGCTGCGCGGCCAGATCGATTTCGGCATGTTCCTGCCGGTGCAGAAAGCGGCCATCGCCGCCCTGACCGGCCCGCTGGACATGGTAAAAACGCAGTGCGGCCTGTACCAGCAGCGCCGCGACGCTCTGTGCGGCGGCCTGCGTTCCATTGGCTGGAATGTGCCGGACAGTCACGGCAGCATGTTCGTGTGGGCACCCATCCCGGCAAAGTACGCAAAGAGCATGGACTTCTGTCTTGACCTTGTGGAAAAGAGCGGTGTGCTGTGCACGCCGGGTTCCAGCTTCGGCCCCTTGGGCGAAGGCTACGTGCGCTTTGCCCTCACCCTGCCGCCGGAGCGCATTGCCGAGGCGGTGAATTCCATCAAAGGGCAAGCGGTATCCTGAACTAAAAATAACGGGAACGTCCATACGGCGTTCCCGTTATTTTATGCGTTCACAATATTCTCTCCCGTGCCATCCAGCCATGTGCGCAGGTTGTTGGCAGTAATATCCATCAGCCGCTGCAGGGCTTCGTTGGTGGCCCACGCGATGTGCGGTGTCAGCAGGGCATTCGGCAGGCCGCGCAAAGGGCTTGCCTGCGGCAGCGGTTCAGTGCCAAAGGCATCGGCACCGTAAAAGCCAAGCTTCCCGTTTTTCAGCGCATCGGCCACGGCCTGCTCGTCCACCAGTGCACCGCGGGCAGTGTTCAGCAAGATCATGCCGGGCTTTGCCTTGGCAAGGGTGGCCGCGTTGATCAGCCCCCGTGTTGCAGGTGTTGCCGGGCAGTGCAGGCTGAGCACATCGCTGCGGGCAAGCAGGGTGTCAAGATCCACGAATTCCACACCGTCGGCTTCGTACTCCGGCCGAACGGTGCGGGTGCACACCAACACCTCCATGCCAAAGGCCTTGGCAATGCGGGCGGTCTGCCGGCCAATGCTGCCGTAGCCATAGATGCCAAAGGTCTTGCCCAGCAGTTCCACCTGCGGCAGCAGACCGTAGGCCGCAGGCTCCTCGGTGCGCCAATGGCCGTCCTGCACAAGGCGATGGTAACGGTCGGCGCACTGGCAGATGGCCAGCAGCAGGCTGAAGGTCATCTGTGCCACACTGTAAGTAGAATAGCCCGGCACGTTGGCTACCGGCACGCCATGGCGGCGGCAGGCCTTCAGATCAAGGTTATCCGTGCCGGTGGCAATGATGCCCACCCACCTGAGCTTCGGGCACTGGGCCAGAACGGCTTCGTCGATGCGGCACTTATTCAGGAACACGATCTCCGCATCCCCGATGCGCGGCACCACCTCTTCCTGCGCGGTGCGCCCATAGCGGGTGATGTCCGGCACAAGCGCCTTCACACCCGACCAGTCCAGATCTCCCTGCTGTATGGCATAATCTTCCAGAACAACTGCTTTCATTTCAACTTCCTCACTTTCACATCATACGGGATACAGTGCCAGCACGGTGCCCTGCGGGCTTTCGCGGCTTTCCAGCGCGGCATAGCCTCGAGCCAGCAGGATGGCAATGTGCACCCGGTCGGCCAGCGGGAGCCATACCGGCGGCACATTCTGCGCAAGGCACCCGGCCTGCAGCAGAAAACACGGTGCCAGACTGTCCAGCGGGCGGATAGCCCGCAAAGCAAACCCCTGACGCAGATACAGCGGGATCAGCTCTTCTGCCGCACATTCCACCACGGCCCACCGTGCCCGCTGCCGGGCAAGAAACTCCTGCCGGGCAGCAGCCGCAGCCAGCAGCGGCGCAAGGGTCTCGGCGGCATGGCCGTCCGGCCCGGCTGCGGGGTCAAAAATATCCGCCTGACGTGCGGTTCCAGCCCAGAAATCGGCGCAGCGCAGCTGCCGCTGCCACATCGGCATCCATGGGCAGCAGGATGCACCCGGCTCCCGGCACACCGCGTGTACTGTACACGCCCCACACCTCGCCTACCGTCAGCATCCGCAGCACCTCGCTGCGCGGACGATTTGTACACACTGCTCACTTCGCTCTGCGCCAGCTGGCAGAATTCCTCCGCCGAAAGCCGCCTTACCTGCCGCGTACGCGGCGGGTCACAAACCTGGATCATTTGGTTTCCCCCATTCTTTTTCAGTATGCATCCAGCATACCGGACCGGGGGCGAGAATCGGCGCGAAATAGGGCCGTTCTTTTTGTTTTACAGATCCAGCGTTACATCCTCGCTCAGCACCTGACCAATGGGCTTTGCAATGCACAGGTCGGCTTCCGCATCTGCCCCGGTGGGCTGCATATTGATGATAACCACCAGATGGTCGCCCCGGAAGTACCGGATCAGTCCTGCCGCCGGGTACACCACAAGGCTTGTGCCGCCGATGATCAGGGTATCCGCATGGCGGATGGCGTTCACCGCGCCGGACAGCACCTCCTCGTCCAGCCCTTCTTCATACAGCACCACATCCGGCTTGACGATGCCGCCGCACTCGATGCAGCGGGGCACGCCGGTGCTGTTGGCAATGAAATCCACATCGTAGAACTTACCGCAGCGGGTGCAGTAGTTGCGCAGGGTGCTGCCGTGCAGCTCGTACACCGTGCGGCTGCCCGCCGCCTGATGCAGGCCGTCGATGTTCTGGGTGACGACCGCTTTCAGCCTGCCCTCCCGTTCCAGCTTTGCCAGCCGCAGGTGGGCCGCGTTGGGCTTTGCCCCCTTCACGATGAGCTTATCGCGGTAAAACGGTAAAACTCCTCCGGGTTCTCCTCCCAGAAAGTATGGCTCAGGATGGTTTCCGGCGGGTAGGCGTACTTCTGATGATAAAGTCCGTCCACACTGCGGAAGTCCGGGATGCCGCTCTCGGTGGAAACGCCCGCCCCGCCAAAGAACACGATGCTGCTGCTTTTGGCAATGATCTCTTCCAATGCCTGTACCATAACAAAAAACGCCCCTTTCGCTGCGGAAATATTTGTGTTAGTATAGTTTAAGTATAACACAAACTCACAGGAAAGGAAGCGCAACTTTGAACGTCTGGTATGTGAACAGCATTCTGGGGACCTTCCGGCTGGAAGAGGAAAACGATGCCATCTGCGGGCTGACCCTCTGCCCGGACGGCGTACCGGAACTGGAACCGCTGCCCCGCAAGGTGTGCGAGACACCGCTTTTACAGGAAGCCGAGGAGCAGCTGAACGAATATTTTGCCGGAGCGCGCAGGGAATTCGATCTGCCGCTGGCCCCAAGGGCACCCTTCCAGAAAGCGGTCTGGGCCGAGATGAACAAGATCTACGGTGAGACCCGCACCTACGGCCAGCTGGCCGCCGCTGTTGGCAGACCCAAGGCCAGCCGTGCCGTGGGCGGTGCCTGCCACAACCCCATCGCCATCCTTCAGCCCTGCCACCGGGTGGTGGGCAGCACCGGCAGGCTCACCGGCTACGCCTATGGCGTGGAGATGAAGCAATATTTGCTGGAGTTGGAACAGCAGGAGTAATTTTATGATCGGAATGCCCTCCGCGTTCGCTCTGGGCATTTTCAGCGGAAAATTCATTTTATATTTGTGTTTCAGAAAAGCCTGCGGGCTTTTCTGAAACACTTCACCGTAGGGTCGCTGTGGGAAACTGCATCATACACAAAGAGCCATTGCATCCATTTTGTGCAACGGCTCTTTATTTCACTCCGTTTTACTGTGCACTGTAAATGCTGCCCATCGTCCAGGAATTATCCGCGCTGTACTTGGCGTGGTTGCGCAGGTAGGTGACCCACGCGCCGTAGCCGTTGCCTGCAGAGAGATGCACGCCATCCGGCGCTGCAAGCATCTCCTTCAGGTTGCCCTCGCCGTCGGCAAGGGTCTCCCACAGGTCAAGGTAAACGCATCCCTTGCTGGCTGGCCAGCTGAGCCAGCTGCTCGTCACACCGCGCAGCACATCCGATGCAAGGCCGGGCTTTCAGCAGCTGCCGAGGGTCGCACCGGCGGGATAGACTGCGTAGTAGATCACGCAGTCCTCGCCCAAAGCCTCGCGCAGCATATCCAGCATCTGGCCATAGTAGGCAAGGAAGCGATCCGAAGCGCCCAGCGTGGTGAGGGTGTTAGTGCCCAGCAGGATATACAGCTTCTTGGGCCGGGCAGCGGCCAGCACATCCAGCGCTACCTCCTGCCCGCGGGTGGGGCTTTTGACTGCGCTGCGGTTCACAATGGCATCCGGGCCAACGCCGGTATAGCCGCAGATGAGTGCCCCATCCAGATTGATCTGGTAATCCGAGAAGCCCACCGTCAGACTGTCGCCCAGAAAGGCTGCGTCCGCAAAGTAGCTCAGGTCCACCTGCCCGCAGCTGGGCTGGCGGATGACGCTGGCATCATAGGCTTTGACGGTGTAGGCCCCAGCGCTCTGCTTTGCAGGGCCAAAGTTCTCCAGTGTGACGGCCTGCCCACCGGTGCTGCCATCCTGTGCAGCACTGCTGCTATCCGCTTCGCCCTGCATGGGCAGCGGTGCCAGAATGTTCTCGGCAATGCCGCTGGCGTTGGTAGACGGGGTATCGTCCGCGCCCTCTGCGCCCTTTTCCAAAATGGCCGTGATGGCGTAGGATACCAGCAAAATGGCGACCACTGCGCCCAGAAAGCGCAGCTTGCCGCTGACTGTACCGCGCCGTGCCCGGCGCGGCGCAGAATGATACTCGTGTGAAATGCCCATGGTTTTTCCAGCTTTCTCCATTTTTCCCGCACAGAAGGGGGTTTTATCCGCCCGGGGCTGTGCGTTTTTTATTTTATCATAATTTTTTTGCCTGTGCAACCAATTAGGTCTTGCATACAACAGGCAAAACAGGTACAATAAGGATGTGGTAATTTTGCACATTTTACAAAAGGGTGTGCACATGCCGCAAACTTTTTTGTATCACTTGCAGCATCCGGTTTGTTTGCCGCACGGTCTGCGGGCAGTGCAGGGCCTTTAGACCAAACCCCACTCTGGCGGCGCGGAAGCCGGAACCTGCAGCGATGTACAAATGATAAGAATGAAATTTGCAAAAGGAGGTACTCATGGCCAAGAATGTGATCATTGGTCAGAGCGGCGGCCCTACCGCCGTGATCAACTCCAGTCTGGCAGGCGTGTACAAAGCCGCCTGCAGCCTGGGTGCAGACAAGGTGTACGGTATGAAATACGGCATCGAAGGTCTGCTCAAGGAAGAAATGCTGGAGCTGAACGTCCTGCTGGACGACCGCATGAGCATTGAACTGCTCAAGCGCACGCCTTCCAGCTACCTTGGCAGCTGCCGTTACAAGCTGCCGGACCCGGATGTGGACTCCACACCCTTCATCAAACTGTTCACCCTGTTTGACAAGTACGACATCTGCGCGGTGTTCTACATTGGCGGTAACGACTCCATGGACACCATCGCAAAGCTTTCCCGCTACGGTGAGCGCGTGGGCAGCAACGTGCGGTTCATCGGTGTGCCCAAAACCATCGACAACGACCTGTGCCTGACCGACCACACCCCCGGCTACGGCTCTGCCGCCAAGTACATTGCCACTATTTTAAAGGAAGTCATCCGGGATTCCTCCGTGTATGACATCCGCAGCGTGACCGTGGCCGAGATCATGGGCCGACATGCGGGCTGGCTTGCCGGTGCGGCCTGCCTTGCGGGCGGCGACGACTGCGAAGGCCCGGATCTGATCCTGCTGCCGGAGGTGCCCTTCGATCAGGACAAGTTCCTTGCCAAGGTGGACGAGCTGCAGCGCCGCAAGCCCAATGTGATCATTGCGGCCAGCGAGGGCGTAAAGACCGCCGACGGCACCTATCTGTGCGATCTGGTGTCCACCGCAGGCCAGCTGGATGCCTTTGGCCACAAGGCCGTGCTCAGCGGCACCAGTCGTTATCTCTCCGACCTCATCCACGACAAGCTGAACTGCAAGAGCCGCGCCATCGAGTTTTCCACCCTGCAGCGCTGCGCCAGCCATCTGGCCAGCCGCACGGATGTGAACGAAGCCTACGCTGTGGGCGGTGCCGCAGCAGCCGCCGCCTTTGCGGGCGAGACCGGCCGCATGATCGCGCTCAAGCGCATTTCCGCTTATCCCTACCAGTGCATCACCGAGTCGGTGGATGTGCAGCAGGTGGCAAACCTTGAAAAGAAGGTGCCGCTGGACTGGATCAGCCCCGACGGGATGCAGGTGACTGCTGCCTTTGAGGAGTATGCCCGCCCGCTGATCCTGGATGAGGTGACCGCCCTGTTTATGTCAACGGCACCCCGCGCCACATCCGTCTGTAACCCCTTTTCCCGCGTCTGTTTTCGTGCATCCTGCACGTAATATTATATTGCCGAAACAGAAAAACAAAAGAAATCATCATGGGTAAAACGCAATCGTTGGTCAGTCTGGCGGTCCTACTTCCGTCATCAATGCAAGCCTTGCGGGCGTATTTGAAAGCTGCAAGAACCGCGGCGCAGAGATCGTTTACGGTATGTGCAATGGCGTTGCCGGTCTGCTGGAGGCGGGTGGTGGATCTTTCCACCGTGCTGACGGACGATCTGGACATCGAGCTGCTCAAGCGCACCCGTCCAGCTTCCTCGGCAGCTGCCGCTACAAGCTGCCGGACTGGCATGAGGACGAGACCGTCTACAAAAGCTGTTCGCCATTCTGGAAAAGCTGAACATCGGCTACTTCTTCTACATCGGCGGCAACGACTCCATGGATACCATCGGCAAGCTTGGAATGGCGAAACGACCTGATGGTCACCGACCACACCCCGGCTACGGCTCTGCTGCCAAGTACATCGGCGTGGTGATGAAGGAGATCATCCGCGACGCCACCGTGTACGGCACCAAGTACGTCACCGTGGTGGAGATCATGGGCCGCAACGCCGGCTGGCTGACCGCTGCCGCCGCTTTGGCAAAGAGTGACGACTGCGAGGGTGTGGACATGATCTGCCTGCCCGAAGTGCCCTTCAATGTGGAACACTTCATTGAAAGGTGCGCGTGATGCAGGAGAAGAAGCCCAGTATCGTGATCGCCGTTTCCGAAGGCGTGAAGCTGGAAGATGGCCGCTACGTCTGTGAGCTGGCCGACGATGTGCACGCAGTGGACGCTTTCGGCCATAAGGCCCTGACCGGCACCGCACGGTATCTGGCAAATGTGGTGGCCCGCAATCTGGACACAAAGACCCGCTGCATCGAGCTTTCCACCCTGCAGCGCTGCGCAGGCCATCTGACCAGCCGCACCGACATCACCGAAGCCTATCAGGTGGGCGGTGCTGCTGCCAAGGCGGCCTTTGAGGGCGTTACCGGCCAGATGGTGGCCCTGAAGCGCATCTCCAACAGCCCGTACCAGTGCACCACCGAGCTGCACCCCATCAGCGAAGTTGCAAACCTCGAAAAGAAGGTACCGCTGAGCTGGATGAACGCCAACCACACCCAGATGACCGATGAGTTCCTGGCTTGCATGCCCGCCCGCTGATCCAGGCCGAGCTGACCCCGCTGTACATTGCCGGTCTGCCCCACCACATCTACATGAAGAATCAGAAGTGATCTCTCCTGCATTGATTTTTCTCAAGGCATGATGAAAGCCCGTCCGAGTTTTAGGCCCGGACGGGCTTTTTGCATTTCGGTATTTTCCGCTTTAGAACATCAGACCGCCGCGCCGACTTTGGGCGCGCCGCCTGCGATCTCCTCTGCCGTCAGAGGCTTTGCCTCCACCGGGGCATTCAGGCGCTCCTTGGCCACTGCCAGCATCAGCTTGATGCGGTTTTCCTGATTGACCTTGGTGGCGCTGGGGTCGTAATCGATGGGGGTGATGTTGGCACTGGGGTACAGGGCGCGAATCTTGTTCACCATGCCCTTGCCCACGATGTGGTTGGGCAGGCAGCCGAAGGGCTGGGCACACACGATGTTGCCGTAGCCGCCCTGCACCAGCTCGATCATCTCGGCAGTCAGCAGCCAGCCCTCGCCCATCTTGGCACCCAGAAATGATGCCCTTGGGCTTTCCACCAGCTCCTTGAAGGGGCCGGGGGCGTAGAAGCCTGCGTCGGCCTCAGCCTTGAGCATGGCGCGCTCGATGCCGTCCAGCCAGTTCAGGAACTGGTCAATGCCGATCTTCACCGCCAGCTTGCCGCCGTAAAGCACATGGTCCTCGCCCATGTTGAAGGCACAGTACTGCACAAAGCCCATCAGGCCCGGGAAGTTCACCTCGCAGTCCTGACTTTCGAGGAACTTCTGCAGGTCGTTGTTGCCCAGCGGGCTGTACTTGACGTAAATTTCGCCAACCACGCCCACCTTGACCTTGGGCACTCGGGTAACGGGGATGGCAGCAAAGTCCTTTGCGATGAGGGGGAAGGTGTGCTTCATCTCCCGGGCGGTAAAGCCCTTGCCTGCCAGCAGCACGCGGCCCAAGCGTTCCACCCACAGGTCTACCATCTTATCGGCAGCCCCCTTCTCGTTCTCGTAAGGTGCCACCTGATTGCGCAAAGCGCACAGCATATCGCCGTAGAAGATGCAGGCCAGCGCACGGCGGGCCAGCGGCAGGGTCATCTGGAAGCCGCTGTCCTTTTCCAGACCCGAGAAGTTCAGGCTGGCCACCGGGATCTGCGGATAGCCCGCCTTGACCAGTGCCTTGCGCAGCAGGTGAATGTAGTTGGAGGCACGGCAGCCACCGCCGGTCTGGGTGATGAGCAGCGCGGTGTGATCCAGATCGTACTTGCCGCTGTTCAGCGCATCCAGAAACTGGCCAATGACCAGCAGCGCCGGGTAGCAGGTGTCGTTGTGGACGTATTTCAGGCCCAGCTGTGCCACGGCACTGCCGCAGTTGCCCAGAATTTCGCACTTGTAGCCGTCGTAACGCAGAGCGTACTCCAGCAGGCGGAACTGGGTAATGGCCATGTTGGGGATGAGGATGGTGTGGGTCTTCTTCATCTCCGGAGTAAATTTGGGATAATTGTATTCCATAGGTTCCTCCTATGTTGCTTTCTTAAAAAGCTTTTTGCTCTATCTCTATTTTATTCTGCCTTTTCTGCGGCTACCTCGTCCCGCTCATCCAGAGCGGCGAACAGACTGCGTAGGCGGATATTCACAGCGCCCAGGTTGGTGATCTCATCGATCTTCAGCTGGGTGTAGAGCTTGCCGCCCTCCTGCAGAATTTCGCGGGTCTCGTCGGTGGTGATGGCATCCACGCCGCAGCCGAAGGACACCAGCTGCACCAGATCCATATCCTGCTGGGTGGTGCAGTACTTGGCGGCGGCATACAGGCGGCTGTGGTAGGTCCACTGGTTCAGTACACTGGTGGGGAACTTCTGCACCCGGTTGGAAATGCTGTCCTCGGTAACAACGGCAGCACCGTGGCGGGTGATGAGGCGGTCGATGCCGTGGTTCACCTCGGGGTCCACATGGTAGGGGCGGCCTGCCAGCACGATGATGCGCTTGCCCTGACGGCGGGCTTCATCGATGATCTCGCTGCCCTTCACGCGGATCTTTGCCATGTGGGACTCGTATTCCGCATAGGCGGCATCCGCTGCGGCCTGCACCTCTTTTTCAGAGATGCCGCCAAAGTACTTGGGCAGGATGTTCTTTGCCATCTTGTGCACAAAGTCCTTAGGGCGGTGGATGCCCACATAGTAATAGATGAACTTGGTGCCCTCCAGCTCCGGGCAGTTGCCTGCCAGAACCTCGGGGTAGTAGGCCACCACCGGGCAGTTATAGTGGTTGTCGCCAAGGCCCTCGTCCACATTGTAGGTCAGGCAGGGATAGAAAATGGCGTCCAGCTGCATCTGGCTCAGCGCCTTGATGTGGCCGTGGCTCAGCTTTGCCGGGAAGCAGGCGGTGTCGCTGGGGATGGTAGCCTGACCGGCGAGGTACAGGCCGCGGCTGGACACCGGGCTGGTGTGCACGGCAAAACCAAGCTTTGTCCAGAAGGCCCACCAGAAGGGCAGCAGCTCGTAGAAGCCCAGACACAGCGGGATGCCGATGGAGCCGCGCTTGCCGGCCACCGGCTTGTACTCGGCCAGAAGCTGCTGCTTGTAGGCGTAGAGGTTCAGGCTGTCGTCGGCGCTCTTGCCGGTCACGGGCTTATCGCAGCGGTTGCCGGAGATGTACTTGCGGCCATCCGCAAAGGTGTTGACGGTAAGCTGGCAGTGGTTGCCGCAGCCGCCGCACTTGACGCTGACCACCTTCTGTGCAAAGGCTTCCAGCTCCTGCTCGTTCATCATGGCAGAAGCAGTCTTGTGGGCCTTCTGGCTCTGGCGCAGGCCGAACAGAGCCGCACCGTAAGCGCCCATCAAGCCGGCAATGTCCGGGCGGATGACCTCCACGCCCATCTCCTTTTCAAAGGCGCGGAGCACGGCTTCATTATAGAAGGTACCACCCTGCACCACGATCTTGCGGCCCAGCTCTTCCGGGCTGGAAGCGCGGATGACCTTGTACAGTGCGTTCTTGACCACGCTGATGGACAGACCAGCCGAGATGTTCTCGATGCTTGCGCCGTCCTTCTGGGCCTGCTTGACCGAGCTGTTCATGAACACGGTGCAGCGGCTGCCCAGATCCACCGGGCGGTCTGCAAACAGGCCAAGGCTTGCAAATTTCTTCACGTCGTAGCCCAGTGCCTGTGCAAAGGTCTGCAAAAAGCTGCCACAGCCAGAGGAACATGCTTCATTCAGGAAGATGTTGCTGATGGCACCATCTTCGATCTTGAAGCACTTCATGTCCTGACCGCCGATGTCGATGATGAAATCCACATCCGGCATAAAGTATTTTGCAGCGGTAAAGTGCGCCACCGTTTCCACCAGACCGTAATCGCAGCGGAATGCGTTCTTCACCAGCTCTTCGCCGTAGCCGGTGGTGGTCACGCTGGCCACCTGCAGGCCCGGGTGCTCCTTGTAAATTTTGAGCAGCTGTTCCCGGATGAGGGGCAGCGGGTTGCCGAGGTTCGGTTGATAGTTGGTGTAAAGGATCTGGCTCTTCTCGTCCACCACCACCAGCTTGACGGTGGTGGAGCCGGAGTCGATGCCGATATGCACCGGGCCGCACTGCGCGCTGAACGGCACACGCGGCACACTGTGGGACATATGGCGGGCGTGGAACGCCTCATACTCCTCCTTGCTGGCGAACAGCGGCGGCTCGCTGGCGTAGGTGGCGGTGGCGGCGTACCGATCCAGCGCATCCGCCACCTCGGACAGAACGAAAGCCTTGTCGGCATAGAGGGCAGCGCCCAGTGCCACATACAGCAGGCTGTTCTCCGGGCAGGTGCCGGTCACGTTCAGCGCTTCGTCAGCTCTTGCGCAGCACGCTGCTGAAGGTGAGCGGGCCGCCCAGATACAGGATATTGCCCTTGATGGGACGGCCCTGTGCAAGGCCTGCAATGGTCTGGTTGACCACAGCCTTATAAATGCTGGCAGCAATGTCCTCGGTGCGGGCACCCTGATTGATCAGGGGCTGCACGTCGCTCTTGGCAAACACGCCGCAGCGGGACGCAATGGTGTAGGTGCGCTGTGCGTTCTCTGCTGCCTTGTTCATCTCGTCGGCACCCATTTTCAGCAGGGTGGCCATCTGGTCGATAAAGGCACCGGTGCCGCCGGCACAGCTGCCGTTCATGCGCACCTCGGTACCGTTGGTCAGAAACAGAATCTTGGCATCCTCACCGCCCAGCTCGATCACGCAGTCGGTGGCAGGCACAAAGCGCTTGACCGCCACGCGGGTGGAGAACACCTCCTGCACAAAAGGTACGCCGCAGCTGTCGGCCAGACCCATGCCCGCCGAACCGGAAATGCTCAGCAGCGCCTTCTGACCGTGCAGCTGCTCGGCATCGATGCGGCGCAGCAGCTCCTGCGCCTTTTCCAGAATATGGCTGTAATGCCGTTCGTATGTAGAATACAGCAGCGCATCATGTTCATCCAGCACCACGCACTTGATGGTGGTACTGCCGATGTCAAGACCTACTCTCACGTTGTTTTTCCTCCTAAGGACAAATGCCGGAGGCAAAGCCCCCGGTGGACGGCAAAATCAATTTCTTTGCCAAAAATTAGTTTGTTAACGAATCATTTTGTCAATTCGCATACAAATATATTATAATCCAATTTTGCAGCACAATCAATCAGCGTCCCTTATTTTACACAGAAAAAATAGTATTTTCCGCTCAAAAAGTTAAACATTTTGTGAACTTGTCGCTTTTTATGCGGCTGCACCGGTGTCTCGGCAAAGTTTTTTAACCTTTGCCAACAAAAAAGGACTGCCGCACAGGAGCATCTCCCCCCGCAGCAGTCCTTATTCATTATTATAATGCAATCATGCAGCATGCATCACAGCTCGTCCGGGTCGCCGCGCTCCGGCATGGTACGCAGCTCCCGCACCAGCATATTGCGCAGCTGGTACTGATGCTGCTGTGCCTGTGCCGTATCGCCGCCCGTATGCAGCTCTACCGTCGGCTCCGTTATGCGGTCGGTGCACAGCGGAATGGTCACCACTGCCTGTGTGCCCTTTTCCGGTGCGCGCTCCACCCGCAGGCCCCAGCCCATACGGCGGCAGCACTCGCGGCAGAGCAGCAGGCCCAGCTTTGCGCCGCCCAGAAAGCAGCGCCGGTTCTCCAGCCATGCATCCTCGCCTGCTTCCGGCAGGCCGCAGCCATTATCCATCACCGTCAACTGCCAGAAGCTTTCGCTGCGGCGCAGCATCAGCCGCACTTTGCCGCCCGCACTGCAGGCCCGCAAGGCATTCGAGAGCAGATGCAGGCACAGCAGTTCTGCATCATTGCGGTCCGCCATAACCCGGCAGGCTGTCCAGCCGCCATAGTCCAGCGTCAGTTCCACCCCAAGCTGCGCCTGCACCATATCGGCCTGTGCGGCGACCTGCTGCAGCAGCTGGCACAGGTCCAGCGGATAGAGCCGCGGGTCTTCCTCGGTGCGCAGAAAATCCAGCAGCGACATCACTTCGTTCACAGTGCGGTCCAGCCTTGCCGACGCAGCGCTGATATCGTTCACCGCCTGCCGGGTCTGCTGGTCGGCACCCACATGCGCAAGGTGCTGGTCCAGATATTCGCAATTGCGTCCGATCAGGCCCAGTGCATGGAAGCATGCCTGTTCCACATCCTTCTGCGGGATCGCCTGCGCGGTCAGTGCACCCGCCTCGTTCTGCCGCATCTGCTCCATACCCTTGCGCCTCCTGTGTTTTATGCTCAGTCGTCCTTCTGACGCTGAAGATAATTCTTGACAGTGTAGATCAGTTTACCAGTGGTAGGTTTCTCGTCCGCAAATCCGCTTTCGTCCTTGAAGCGCAGCCACTTGGCCGAGGGCTTTGCTTCCAGCTGGTCGATCATACGCCGGATGCCGCTGTCCACAGCAGAGACCGACACATCGTACTGCTCGCTCACCGCCTGCAGGATCTCCTTGCGGATGGCCAGCTTCTGGCTGGTGCCGTACACCACGCCCACCGCACAGGAAAGATAGTTGCAGTTCACGTCCGGCAGCTGGATGCCCCAGCCCTCATACAGTTCCTGACACTTGCGTTCCATGCGCTGGCTCTGCCGTCCCGGCAGGCGGTACAGCTCCACAGCAGGTTCTTCAGTTCGGCATGGCCCACATAGCAGAATCCATCGCCCGATTCCAGACAAATGGCACTCGTATTCTGCCGCCTGCCCTCATCAAACAGAACAACATTCGGTTTGGGATCCATGCTGCGGATATTCATTAAAAACTCCAGCCCGCTCATATCTTCCAGCTGGCTGCAGAGGATCACAACATCAAACTGACGGCCCTGACGCAGCTGTTCCAGCAGACGGCCGCCGTTCTGGAAGCAGGTGCACTCCAACGCAGGGCTTTGCTCCTGCAGGTAGTTCTTTTCCACCCGCAGCTCCTTGCGGTCGTAGCTTCCAAGGGCGATCTGCAGCGTTTTTGCTGTGTGCTCACTCTCCACGCAACGCGCCGCCTTTCTGCCTGAGCTGTTCTGTATCGGTCAGTTCTTCTACCACATCCTGCCAGATCTCCGGCTGGACGCCATTCTCACACAGATAGCGCAGGATCCGGTAGCAGAACTCTGGTGCAGCTGCAATGTAGCAGCTTTGCATGTACTGCCGGTTCCCGGTACGGCAAAGCGTCAGGCAGCAACCGTTTTCGTTGCCTGTATCCATTGAGTATACCAGCGTATATGCTTTCTGCAACCCGTCGATTGCCGAAAACTGACGGATCATAGGTGAAAATGTACGTTCCATAATTTTTCCTCCCTTGCTACAAGGTCCTGCGACGTTTTCAAGGCATTCCTTGTTTTTCTTATCTTATTTTAAAGAGCAGAGAGGGCTGGTTCAATCCTGAAAAAGCGTCTAAAAATGTCAAAATCACATTCGTTGCGTTTTTTTGTCGTGTTTTTCTGCTCCGCGACACATTTTATTTTGTGCTTGCGGTTCATCGCAGATTTTTTGCGTCGTATTGGCAGTGTAATTCTGCTTTCGCGATGCTTTTCTGTTTTATCAGGATCTTCCGCTATTAAAATAGCACGACGGCGACGCAAATTCAACCTCCACGTCAATTTTTCCTTTATTTTCCTGTTTTTCTGCCTTAAAAGCCAAAAATACCGGTCCGGTCAAAATTTACGTTGAAATATACACAGTTTTTTCATATTATTTCGGTAAAATAGAAGTGTATAACGCCTTGCTGCGGGTCCTGTATCCGGGCAGTTTATTATAATGTACAGCGGCAGCGTTCCTGCGAGGATGCGCCGGAAAGGCTCACACATGCTCCAACTCAACCACATCAAGAAAGAATACAAAACCGGCGATCTGGTGCAGAAAGCACTGGATGATGTCAGCCTGAACCTGCGGGACAACGAATTCGTCGCCATTCTCGGCCCCAGCGGTTCCGGTAAGACCACCCTGCTGAACGTCATTGGCGGTCTGGACCGCTACGACAGCGGCGATCTGATCATCAACGGCATTTCCACGAAAAAGTATAAGGACCGCGACTGGGACTCTTACCGCAACCACACCATTGGCTTTGTGTTCCAGAGCTATAACCTCATCCCGCATCAGACAGTGCTTTCCAATGTGGAGCTGGCGCTGACCATCTCCGGCATTTCCGGTGCCGAGCGCCGCAGCCGGGCCACCAAGGCGCTGGAGCAGGTAGGTCTGGGCGACCAGCTGCACAAGCACCCCAGCGAAATGTCCGGCGGCCAGATGCAGCGTGTGGCCATTGCCCGCGCACTGGTCAATAACCCCGACATCCTGCTGGCCGACGAGCCGACCGGCGCACTGGACAGCGACACCAGCATTCAGGTGATGGAGCTGCTGAAGGAGGTGGCCAAAGACCGCCTTGTCGTCATGGTCACCCATAACCCGGAGCTTGCAGAGCAGTATGCTACCCGCATCGTCCGCCTGCGGGACGGCGTGATCAATCGGACACCGCACCGTTTGCGCCGGATGATTCCGCTCAGGTGCCGCCGGTGCACAAAAATCTGGGCCGTTCTTCCATGTCGCCGCTCACCGCTCTCGCGCTGAGCTTCAACAACCTGCTCACCAAAAAGACCCGCACCCTGCTCACCGCATTTGCGGGTTCCATCGGCATCATCGGCATTGCGCTCATCCTTTCGCTCTCGGCCGGTGTGAGCAATTATATCCAGGAGATGGAACGCTCCACCCTTTCGGAATATCCGCTGCAGATCTCGACCACCGGCGTAGACCTTGCCGCCCTGCTGGACCCGGGAAGCTACACCAGCGCCGTTGCCAACAACACCAATGTGGGCGCCACCAGCGCTTCTTCCACCCCGGAGGGCATGGTCACAGTGCGCGAACTGCTGAGCCAGCTGACCGAGGATAATTCCTCCGTCAATGACCTTGCCTCCCTGAAAAAATATCTGGACAGCGACGAGTGCACCATCTCGGAGGATGCTGCTTCCATCGAGTATTCCTACGGCATCGCACCGCTGATCTACCGCCAGAACAAGGACGGCACCGTGCGCCAGATCTTCCCGGACAGCAGCCTTTCTGCGCTGAACAACACCACCTCTGCCGCCGGCATCGTCTCTTCCATGACCAACCAGAGCGTGTTTACAGAGATGGCCGAAGAGCCTTCGCTGTACGAAGATCAGTACGATGTCAAGGCAGGCCGCTGGCCGGAAAGCTACAACGAGGCCGTTCTTGTGCTGAATTCGGATGGCAGCATCAGCGATTACGCTCTTTATATTCTGGGCATTGAGGACGACAGCGTGATGATGCGTTTTCTGCAGGAGTACGAAAAAACAAGAACACACAGGCTCCCACCGGCTACGGCACCTACCCCTACGATACCTTTGTGGGCCTGAAATATAAGATCGTTACCAGCTCGGACTATTACGTTTATGACGAAGAACGCCAGATCTGGCGCAACCGCTCCGACGATGAAGCGTATGTGGAGCAGCTTGTGGAAAACAGTCCGGATCTGACCATCGTGGGCGTGGTGCAGCCCCGCGCAGATGCCAGCTCCACCATTCTGCCCATAGGCGTTGCCTATACCCATGCACTCACCTACTACGCCATCGACCATGCAGCCGAAAGTGAAGTGGTAAAGCAGCAGCTTGCCGACCCGGAAGTGAACGTGCTGACCGGCGAGCGCTTTGATGCCGACCAGCGCGAACCCGATCTTGACATTTCTTCCCTGTTCTCGGTGGATACCGATATGCTGAAAGATGCCTTCCAGTTCGATGCAAGCAAGCTGCAGTTCGACCTGAGCGGTGCATTTGATCTGCAGGATGGCAGCTTTGACTTTTCCTCCATCCTTGATCCGTCCGCATTCCAGCTGGATCTGAGCGATCTGGACCTGAGCGACATCGACATGAGCGATGTGGAGCTTCCGGACATGGACGCGCTGGATCTGAGCCAGCTGTTTGCCGATATGGACCTGTCCGTCTCGGAGGATGCGCTGCAGAGCCTGATGAAGAAGATCATGAATGGCTATAAGCGCTATATCATCAGCAACGGCATCTTGAATCTGGATAAGATCGGTTTCTCTTCCTATATGGAGAGCGACCAGTTCAAACAGCTTCTGTCCGAATCCATGGGCGACCTGCTGGACACCACCGGCCTGCAGGAGCAGTTCACCGCTTCGCTGCAGCAGAACCTGCAGGGCATCATGACGAGCTATCTGCAAAGCTACTCGGAACAGCTGAGCCAGAAGCTGGGCGAAGCTCTGCAGACCAAACTCACCGCTGCCATTCAGACCCAGATGAGCACCGTGATGCAGCAGCTGATGACCCAGCTGACCACTCAGTTCAGCCAGCAGATCCAGTCCGCCATCCAGAACAACATCGCTCAGCTCAGCAGTCAGGTGGAAGATGCCCTGAAGATCGACCCCACCGTGTTCCAGAGTGCCGTGCAGGTGAACATGAGCACCGACGACCTTGTGGATCTGGTCAAGATGAACCTGCAGTCCAGCACCACCTCCTACAGCAGTGTTCTTGGTGCACTGGGCTATTCGGATTATGCCAAACCCGGCAGCATCTGGATCTACCCCAAGAGCTTTGAGGCCAAGAACCGCATCGTGGACAGCCTGAACGCCTACAACGCCGCCATGCGTGCGCAGGGCGAAGAGGACAAGGTGATCGTATTCTCGGATACGGTCGGCACTCTGATGAGCGCCGTGACCAAGATCGTGGATATGGTCAGCAATGTGCTGGTGGCCTTTGTTGCCATCTCGCTGGCGGTTTCTTCCATCATGATCGGTGTCATCACCTATATCAGCGTGCTGGAACGCCGCAAGGAAATCGGTATTCTGCGTGCCATCGGTGCATCCAAGCACAATGTCTCCGAGGTGTTCAATGCCGAGACCTTCATTATCGGAATGTGCTCCGGCGTGATCGGCGTGGGCCTGTGCCTGCTGCTGCTGATCCCCGGCAACATGCTCATCCACTCCATTGCAGGAACCACCAGCGTCACCGCTGTGCTGCCGCCCAAGGCTGCACTGGTCCTGATCGTTCTGGCTACCCTGCTCACGATCCTTGGCGGTCTGATTCCCGCCCGCAGCGCAGCCAAGTGCAACCCCGTCACCGCCCTGCGTTCTGAGTAATTTTCTTTCTCGACAAGCAAAAGGAGTCGCTGCATCACGCAGCGGCTCCTTTTTTGATGTCCGGTGCTTTATCTCAATTTCTCGTGTAATTCCTCATGCAGTTCCTCGCGCTCTTCCTTCAGTTCCTGCTTGAGAGTCCGGTCGATCTCCCGTGTCTCCTGCCGGATCTCAGCCAGATCCTTTTCGATCGCAGGGTTTTCTTCGATTTCTTCCCGGATGAACATGAGCGCAAAGCTTACCAGCAGCAGCCCGCAGGAGATCCAGATGGTCTTTCCTGCCAGCCGCGCTGCGCCCATGCTTCCAATACCGGCACCCACCGCGAACAACAGAATGATGCCAAAATAACGCATCATCCGATCCTTAACTTTCGGTTCATGGGTCTTGCTCCAGATGCAGAATGCTTCCACACCGCTGCGCAGGTCACCAATGCACATGGTGCTGGCAAATGCATAGCCGTTCACCTTGCGGAACGCCTGCACCTGCATTGCGCAGGAGAAGGAAACGATGGCGTTTGCCAGCAGGTTTTGCTCCTGTGGCAGAAAGCCAACAATGAACAGCAGAAGCACTTCGCCCAGCACCACCAGCTGCCGCCAGTGAAGCCGCTGCATGTTGCAAAAGCCTCCCGCATCTTTTCTGCCACCAGTACGCCCAGCGCAAAAGCACACAGAGGAACCAGATAGTGCAGCACCCGATCCCACTGACCATCCATGATGTTGGAACTCAGCAGCACGATGTTGCCGGTCTGTGCATTTGCAAACACCTTACCGCGGAACAGATACGTATAGGCATCCTGCAGCCCGCCCGAAAGCGAAAGGAACACCGCCGTCAGGAAGGACTCTGACATCTGCCCATGATGTTTTGTTTTCATATTACCTTTTCCCCTCTTTTCGTACCCTATTATAATATATTTTTACAGCTTGGTCCATATCAGTTTTACATATCCGGCATGTGTATCCCTTCGCTCTGCCAGCGCCGAAAATACGGCCCGTGCCCGGCCCGCACTTTGCATTCCCTCACAGGTTGTGTTAGAATAAGAAAAAAGCTTTTCCAAAGGAGAACTTCCTTATGCCGAATATTGTCGAGATCACAGACCTTTCCGCACCGGAGCTGGATGTCTATGCCCGCCTGACGCAGGCGCAGCTGCGCAATCGTCTGGAACCGGAAAAAGGCATCTTTATTGCCGAAAGCCCCAAGGTGATCGCCCGCGCGCTGGATGCCGGATACACACCGCTCTCCCTGCTCATGGAGCGTAAACAGATCACCGGCCCGGCTGCCGATATCCTGACCCGTTGCGGGGATGCCCCGGTGTACACAGCCGACCGCGAGACCCTTGCCAGCCTGACCGGCTTCGAGCTGACCCGCGGCGTGCTGTGCGCCTTCCGCCGCCCGCTGCCGCGCAGCGTGGAAGAGGTCTGCCGCAATGCCCGCCGGGTGGCCGTTCTGGAGGGCATTGTGGACTCCACCAATGTGGGAGCGATCTTCCGCAGCGCCGCTGCACTGAACATGGATGCCGTGCTCGTTACTCCTTCCTGCTGCGACCCGCTGTGCCGCCGTGCCGTGCGTGTGAGCATGGGCACCGTGTTTCAGGTGCCCTGGGCGCAGATCGGCACCTGCCCTGCCGACTGGCCGGAAAACGGCATTGCTCAGCTGCACAGTCTTGGCTTCAAGACTGCTGCCATGGCTCTGAGCGACCGCTCCGTAAGCGTTGACGACAGCGCTCTTTCCGCCGAGCCAAAGCTCGCCATCGTGCTGGGCACAGAGGGTGACGGCCTTGCCCACAGCACCATTGCCGCCTGTGACTACACCGTAAAAATCCCTATGTCCCACGGCGTGGATTCCCTGAACGTTGCCGCTGCCAGCGCTGTTGCTTTCTGGCAGCTAGGCAACCGCTGAGCGATGCTTTTTGGCCCTGCCCAAAATACTTGACAAATTTCCCGAACAGAGTTACACTTACAGGGTCATCACATGGGCCTATAGCTCAGCTGGGAGAGCGTTCGGTTCGCATCCGAGAGGTCAAGGGTTCGAATCCCTCTAGGTCCATAAAAAACAAAACGTCCTGCCGTATCTCGGCAGGGCGTTTTTCGCTAGTTTTTCGTTTCAACGCACTGTCTTAGAACACCACAGAACGCCATATCATCATCTACAGCAGCGATTGCGGCGTTGATCAAAGTTTCCCGGTCAGTGTTGCCCCAGTTAATATGCAGACCATATTCCAACGCCATGCAGCGAATCAATTCACGGGTGCTACGGCCATTTCCCTCACGGAATGGATGGATAATGTTCAATTCGGCCATTGTCTGCGACAGATTTCGAATCTGCTTTTCTTTATCCTGTTCGGCAAGCAGCTTCTTGGAGTGAATGGTTTTGAACACCCGCTCTAATTCTCGGTCAATCAGGTCTGGCGGGTAGAACATCGTGTCGCCCTTGCTGATTTGCTCCTTGCGGATGTGCCCTGCAAACGGGTACACATCCTCAAAAAGGAAGCGGTGAATCCGAAATAGGTGAGTTTTGGTAAAACGTCCCTTGATTGGCTCCTGTAACAGAGCCATCTGTTTTACAGCCGTAAATTCTTCTTCGGCCTGTTTGAGTTCGGCTTTATCATGAATGTTCAACTTGTTGATCAGAACATCCGTATCCGGGTAGCAGTACATGGACTGCACTGTGGTGTAGACATCATACTTTGAGAACATAATCAGCCCTTCTTCGCGTACTTTGCGCGCAGTTCATTCACGACCTGCTGATAGCTGGCCTGACCGCTGCCAATGCGGTCAAGGTTGCTGCGTGTATCTTTGCTGATGGTCATGCCCTCAATGGCAAAGGTTCCATACACATTGCGGAGGTTGCTCTTGTGCTGGGCAGGGGTAGTATACTTGACACTCATGGTTGAGTCTCCTTTTAATCCACATGATACTATATAAAGTTTATCGTGTATGCGTACTCTTGTCAATCTATAACTTGATGCCAAATATAAAAAGTGCATGCATTCCGTTCGTCGTCCTTGAGGTCGAGTTCACTCTTTACACGTGATACTTCTTTCTGCGCTACTTCCATGTCCTTGCGAAGCATATCCTGAAGCAGCTTGCTTTTGGAACACTCTAAAATCTCCGAAAACTTGGTGCATACGATACTCTCTACGATTGCGTCCAGTTTTGTTACACCGTAGCCGGACTGTCCATCGCATTGACCCGGATGCCGTACATTATAATGGCAGCTATAACGGAACCGCTTTTCCTTCACCGTGGAGCCATCAGCACCAGCCCGGTTCCCAGAACCATAAGCAGGAGAAGCGAAGCCGTCCTTATTTTTTCATTGCAGGGACTCCTATTCTTTATCTTCCAAAATAAAAAACGCAGCGCACCCCAATTCTATGGGCTGCACTGCGTCTGAGCGTCTGGCGTTTTGCTTGATTGAATTATTCTGCCGCCAATTTCAAAAATTTCTTGTCCGACTGGATGCTCTGGGTCACAAACTTCCCATCCCGGAACAACGCGTATGTTGTGACGGGTGCGGGCACATTCTGTGCCGTCTCTTTCTCGGTGATGTGGATGGCATTGAACGGAATCCCGTGTTCCCTTGCAGCCTCCTGCACCTTTGGCACCCAATAATAGGTGTAGGGGCACTGGTCGGTATAGTAGAGGACAAAGCCTTTTTCCTCCACCTTGGGATGCTTGGCGCAGGCCTTGAATTTTGGCGGCTGGGCATTCTCTGCAAGGGGCAGGCACATGAGGTTGATCCCGCAATCGGAGATGTCCGAAACCTTAAAGCCCTTATGGTTCAAAAACTTTGGGTCAGCAAGGAATTCTCGTTTGCGCCCCTCTGCACACAGAATACAAACGCCGTTTTTGCCCTGCGCCTTGGCATCCCGAAAGCATTCTTCCAGCAGCTCGCTGGAATAGCCGTGCCCTTTCAAGGAGCCGGAGACCCACAGACAGTTGATATAAAGCCATCCTGCCGCTTCAATGGGCACCCATGCGTTTCTGCCGGGATGTACTCGATAAAGCATTTGCCGCGCTCCGCACTGCGGTAAAAGACAAGCCCCTCCTCAAATCGCTGCTTAAGCCATTCCTTCTTGGCAAGGCTCTGTTTGCCGGACATGGCACAACAGATGTGTTCCTTGTCGATGTTTTCTTTTGTGATTCGGATATACTCCATCGAAGCGTCCCCCTATATCCTTATGCCTTTTCCGGCACAGTTTCTTCCATTTTCCTGTCTTTGAAGCGGATCACGCAGGTATACCTGCACTTGGGGCAGAACAGCGGAAAATCTTCCAGTATCGTATATTTTTGTACGGTAAAATTCGGTCTTGGGGGTTCGATTAACGTGTACTGATATTATCGAGCCTCCTTCCTTCGCCTTGGTTTTGGTGACGGCAATTCATCGTGCATTGCCTCAACCAGTTTTGTGAGAAATTCTTTGTTGTCAACCTCCTCCACCAACAGCATTTCTTTCGCTCCTGCATACGGAAAATCACAAACCGCCGCAGGCATACATTCCAAAGCAGATTTTGTTTTCTTCACAAGCAATCTGTCATCATAGACTCCGCCGACGATTTTACCGCGATAATAAAGGATATATTCTCCCATCATAGACCGATACGAGATATCATCCAAATCTGATAGCTGTTCCAAAATAAAATGAAGATATTCTTTGCTGGAAGCCATTATTTCACACCACCCTTCGTATTGATCCATCGAATGATTTCATTTTTCACCTCGTTCAATGTTAAAGGTACGGAAGAACAGCTTTACATGAGCGTCCAGCTTTTCAAGGCTTTTGGCTTCTCGTTCCGGCTGGCGGTCGCAGACGCTGAGCAGGGTGATGACCGGGGAAACGTACATCCATGCCAATGTATCCGGGTCCTCATCCCGAATTTCGCCGCCTGCGATCAGGGAACGGAAAATTCCTGCATGGTAAGAGATCATACGGTCCACATAGCGTTCCGAGAACAATGCAGGCTGCACCTCCTGCAGGATGCTTTTGAGGGTGTCAATCCGTACATCCTAAAACAAAAGCCGCCCGAAGACGGCAGGATACATCACGGAAGCAAATATGAACGCGGCTCAGGGCCATCAGAACAGATCCAGCATGTTGTCCAGATAAATTTCTTCCCGGACGCGCAGCTGATACTCAGGCTTTGTCATGTAGTAAAGCAGAAATTCCAGTATCAACGCGCTGCCCAGTCCCCGCCCCTCGATCTTGAAGTTGGAAAAGCCGCCGGGCAGATAAATTTTGCGGATATCCCCGGCCCCGATGAAGCCGGGGTTTTCCATTGCCTTTGAAAAACGATAGCCCTGCTGTGCGCCCGGCGCTGTGCAACGGTGGTCCGGGCAGTCCTCGCCCAGATTTTTGCGGCTGACATTCTCGTAGCAGTGCTTTCTGTCCCGGCAGCCGTACCAGCAGCATTCGTTGCACAGAAATTCCACCTTGTCCTTCTGATCCTGCGGCAGGGTATCCAGCTCTGCAAACGACTTGTTCAGGCGGAAATCCGGCACAACATAGCGGAACTCTTCCCGTTCCGTCTCTGCGGAGCTGCTGAAAATCTGTAAGGACTTTTGTTGTGGAGGACACGAAATAAAGGCCCGGATACTGCCTTTTCAGGTAGTTCAGCAGCAGGTCCGAATGGACGATGACACCATTCTGCACACGGTTTTCTTTTTCAAACAGCGCACAGAGGGCATTGCATTTCCGGTCTGCAAGGTGCTCTTCCCGGAGCAGCGAATTGCTGAAGGTGAGCCGGGCCGATATGCCATATTCCTGCATCAGTGCAAGCACCCGGTGCGGCTGTGCATCGCCAAAGCCAGTGCGGCCCCCGCCCCAGATGCAGTCGGCCGGTGCACCGTAGACCGAACCGATCTCGCACCAGTCGTAAAAATATTCCCTGTGTTCACGGAACAGCGGCAGAAACACACGGTACAGTTCATAAAATTCAAACAGTCCCGGAAGATGATAATATGCCGTGCCGCGTTCGTGCTGTGCCATTGCCGTGTGTGTTCCTCATTTCTGTAAGTTTCAGCTTCCCTGCAGCAGCTTTTGCGCTGCACCCGGAGATCTTTTTGTCAGTATAGCACAGTCCTGCCGGGAAAGAAATCATCTTCCTCTTACCTTGAGCTCACTCCAAGTTTTATCATGTGCATGCTGGTGATCTTATCTCTCCCATTATATTCCTTTCTCTGCGAAAGAACAAGAAGTATCTTCATGTCTGACATGAAAAAACCGATTTTTGATCTTCCTTACCATTCCTGAAAGAACGAGACGAGCTTTGCCCGGCTTTCGCGCCTTGCTTTACAGCACAGCGCCTGTTCTGTCAAGAGATGAAACGTTTTTCGTGCATTGCGAAAAATGTTTCGGTTCACATGCTCTGCGGCTCGATCTTCACCGTTCTGCCGCCCAGGTTTTCGTAAATGCGATGGGAGACTGAGAGCACCGTGCGGCCTGCAGAGGCGCGGCGCAGTGCTTCCAGCACACGGGCTTCCGTTTCAGCGTCCAGATTTGCCGTGACCTCGTCCAGCAAAAGCACAGCCGGGTCCGCCGCCGCAGCGCGGGCAATGGACAGAAGCTGCCACTCGCCCTGCGAGAACATGCCATCGCTGCAAACGGTGTCGCAGCCTTCCGGCAGGGCCTGAATGGCTTCGTCAATGCCCGCAAGCTTTGCCGCATTCCGTGCCATCTCTGCAGTGATCTGCGGATCGCCCAGCGTGATTTGATCCAGCACCGTGCCGGGCACGCGGGCGAAGTGCTGTTCCACGCAGCTGATGCAGGTGCGGCGCTCGCGGTCGGTGATGCGTGCCACATCCACACCGCCAATGGTAACAGAGCCCGCCTGCGGCTGGTACAGGCCCAGCAGAAGCTTGAACACCGTGCTCTTGCCCGCACCGGTGCGGCCCACCAGCGTGACCTGCCCGCCCTTCTTTACCGTCATGGAGAAATCACTCAGGACGGGCTTTTCGCCATAGCCGAAGGTCACATGCGCAAGCTCCACATCCCCGCGCGCAGCGGTCCGGCGCTCGGCAGGGATCGTGCGCTCCGGCTGAGCGAGAAAGGCATCGATGCGCTTGACGCCCGCCATGGCCGACTGGATGGTCTGGATCTCCATGCCAAGGCTTTCAATGGGAGCAAAAATGCGGGAAATGTAGTTGATGATCGCCACCGAGGTACCCACCGACATCCCAAAGAATGTAAGCACCATGGCATTGCCGGAAGCGGAAAGCAGCATCACGATGCCTGCCACCACCGCGTTCAGCGCCAGCACCACCGGCGAATAGATGGCATCGTAAAAATTGGTGCGCTCCATAGCGGCGTAGCTCTCGCCGATGCAGCGGTCATAGCGGCGTTCCCTATAGCTTTCCAGCCCCAGTGCCCGGATGGTGCGGATGTTGTGCAGCGTCTCGGGCACCTGGCCGGAAACGGCGGCCACAGCGCGGCGGTTGTCCAGCTGGGCGGCCAGCATCCGCTTTTGCACATGGCGGGTGAACACCGCAAACAGCGGCAGCACCAGCAGCAGCACCAGCGCAATGCCGGTGTTTTTTACCGCGATGACCGCCATGATGGAAATGATGCGGCAGGCATCTGCCGCCATGCTGATGATGCCCGACGTGAACAGTGCCTCCACCGTGTCCACATCGCCGGAGAACCGCGCAGCCACCTCGCCGGGGTTCTGGCCTGCCAGCGTGCTTGCGGGCAGCCGGGTAAGCTTCGGGACATTTCCGACCGCAGCGCGTGGGTCATTTTCTGGCCAAAGAGCACCAGCAGGCCTTCCTGCGCGGAGGAAAGCCCCCCTTCCAGCGCCAGACTGCCAAAGTAAAGCAGCACTGCTGCCATGGTGAGCGGGATGCCTGCGGTGAGCCGGTCAATGATACCGGCCAGCAGCAGCGGCGGCAGCAGTGATGCCACCACCGATGCCGCCACGCACAGGATGGTGCCCGCCGTGAGCAGATGATGCGACATGGCGGCCATGCGGATGGCTTCAAATACGCCGTTATCCTTTTACTCTTCATCCAGATCGCCTTCTTTCTGCACCGTCTGGCTCTCGTACAGCTGGCGGTACAGCGGAACCGTTTCCATCAGCTGGGCATGGGTACCAACGGTGGTTTTACCGCCGTCCATAAAGATCACCTTCTGCATCTGCGGAAAGTGGTACAGCCGGTGCGAGATGAGGAAGACCACCTTATCCTTTGCATCGCTCTGCAAATCGGCAAACACGGTATCCTCGGTATGGCGGTCCAGCGCAGAGAATGGGTCGTCCAGGATCAGCACCGGGCGCGGGTGGGCCAGCGTTCGGGCCAGCGCCAAACGCTGGGCCTGACCGCCGGAAAGGCGGGTGCCGCTGGGGCCGATGACGGTATCCACACCGTTCTCCATGGCCAGCACTTCGTCGTCCAACGCGGCGGCAGCAAGCCACGGCATGGCATCCTGTTCACTGCCGCAGAGAACATTGTTCTGCACTGTATCGGCGCTCAGCTCCGGATCATGGCCCAAGTAACCAACGGTGGCAGAGATCTGCCGCGGGGTCATGGCAGCAAATTCCGTTTTGCCAAATTTTGCCGAGCCGCCGTAGGGTGCTTCGCACAGGAACACCCTGCCAAAGGTGGATTTGCCGCAGGCCACCGGGCCGGTGATGCCAATGATATCGCCGGGGTGCGCCGTCAGGCTCAGGCCGGAAAAGATGGGTCCTTCGCCATAGGCAAAGGAGAGGTTTTCCAGCGTCACGTCCTGCGCCGCCGGGATATTCAATGCCTCCAGCTGTTCCGGCTGCTTCATCAGTGGCTTGATGCGCTTCCACGAGACCTCGGCTTTCTGCACCGAGTTGAACAGCTTTGCCACCTTGGAGGATTTGACCACCAGTTTCGTGAAGCAGGAAAGAAAGGTGGTGAACGCCGCAATGTCCCATGTGCTCCAGCCGGAGCCGAGCACATTTTTAGCGCCGAACCACAAAATGAACAGCACGCCTGCCTCAGACGCTGCCAGATACAGCGGCGGCAGAGCGGACTGCCACACATTGTTGCGCACGGCTGTTTTTTCGTAGGTGTTCAGGGCTTCCTCGTACTTTTCTACGCGAGCATCCTCACAGCCGTAAATGCGGTAGGTCACAGCATTCCGGGCGCGGTCGAGGGTGGCAGCGCTCAACGCACTTGCTGCCTTTTTGTACGCTGCACCGGCGCGCTGCACCGGCTTTTTCATCCATGCCGCGCACATGTAGGAAAACGGCGTGAACAGCAGGCTGAGCAGCGCCAGCCGCCAGTCGTACACCAGCAGCATCACAGCATAGCCCACCAGCGCCACGCCGGTATCAAAGATCTCGGTGGTGAACTTGCGCATCCCCTCTACGCAGTCGTCCACATCCGAGATGGCCTTGGTCATCAGTTCACCGGCGCCTTCTTTTTCCAGCGCCGCCCGGCTCTGCCGCACCAGATTGGCATACAGGATGCCCTTCATCCGGCGGTTGATGTTGTTGGCAAAGCGGCGGACATAAAAGCGCTTGATAAAGCGCGCCGCCTGCACCGCCAGCGTGACCACGATATAGGCCAGCACCAGCATGGCCATTTTTGCCGCCGTCTCGCTGCCGCCCAGAATGTCGGCAAGGCACTGGGCCAGCCGGCCCTCGAACCAAGGCGTTGCCAGCAGGCCGATGTTATACACAAGGCCCGACAGCGTGACAAAAACCAGCGGGAGCCACTCTGCTTTGAAATAGGAGAGCACCCTGTCCGGGCGGAACGTTTTATCCTTTTTCATGAGCAGCCTCCCCTCCTGCAGCTTTCCGGAAATGCGGGAAGCCCGCGCGGCTCTCGGTCTTGGATGCTGTGTACAGCTTGTTCAGCGCAGCGGCAAAGGCAGCGGCTTCCTCGGCGGTGAGCACATTGGTCAGGTATTCGTAAAAGGCCGCTTCGATCTCTGCCTTGGAGGATCTCAGGCTTTCCGCCTTTTTGGTGGGGTACAGCAGCTGGCTGCGCCGGTCGCTGGGGCATCTCTGCGGATCAGAAGACCCTTTGCTTCCAGATTTTTGTCCGCCGCGCAATGGCAGCCTTATCTGCGTGCAGCAGTTCCGTCAGCTGTGCCTGCGTGCAGCCGGGGTGATGCCGCACTGCATGGATCAGGTCGATCTCTGCTGTGCCGACCCCTTCCTCCCGCATCGTGAGCAGGACCAGTTTTTCCGCTTCGCGCGCGATCTTTGTGATTTTTCGTTCCGTAATATCCATAGGCTCCTCCGGGCTTCATTGCAGGAAGTTGTATCTACATCGTTGTATGTACAATCAATAGTATAGCATCTCGTTTCCAAAATGCAAACAGTTCTTTTTGTGCCCGTATTTTTGCAATGCTGGCAGGCTCCACACCCAGTGCATGGGCCGCGCCTGTACAGACCAGCCATATGCTGCGGCATTGCCCGCTTTTGGCGTTTGCCGCAGTTCTTTCCACGTCGGGGCCGATACAAGCCCATTTCCACATCATGTCAACAGGTTTATAGCATCAAAACAGCCCTGACCGTGTCCGCTGTAAAAGCAGGCAGACGATCAGGACTGTTTTTCCGTATTTCTTTATTTCAGCCGGTCAGCAGGCATCCACATTCTTGGTGACCATCACGTCACTGTCCAGCCCGCAGACGTTGTGCAGCACGATGGTGCCCGCCTTGACGGGGGCGGTCAGCACCACCTTGCGGATCTCGTCCATCACCGTGAAGATCATATCCTGGGGACGGCCTTGGTCAGGCGCACGCTGGTAACGGGCAGCTCGCCGCCCTTGACCAGCACTGAGCTGGCGATGGTGCGGCGGGGCGCAGTCAGCTCCTGACGGACATACTGTTCGCCGCGAGGGCAGGTGTGACCGGTGACCGAGATCACCTGACCATTTTCAACTTCGGCTTCGATCTCGCAGCCGTTGGGGCAGACGATACAGGTAAATTGCTTTTCATTCCACCGACACCTCCAGTGCGCCCGTTTCCTGCAGCTTGGCAGCAGAGACCTTGAACTGGATCATCTCCGCAGGAATGGCTTTCTTCATCTTCTTGGCAGCAACTTCCACACCGTTCTGGCGCACCACGATGCGGCAGTCACGGTAGTGGTTCCGCACGCGTAGCGAAAGGCTGAAGTCGTTCTTGCCGCTGACCTTCTGCGGAATGGTGTGGCCCACGCCCTCGCCGCACTTCACGTCCAGCGTGCAGGGGTCGATGCCCTTGCCCTCAACGTAGGCGGCAGCGTGGCGTGCCAGTGCCTCGGACTCCATGTAAACAAAGTCCACCAGATCATGCACATGCAGCACATTGCCGGCAGAGAACACGCCGGGCACGTTGGTCTGCAGGTTCTCGTCCACCACAGCGCCGTTGGTGTGGGGGTCAATGGCGATGCCGGCATCCTCCAGCAGCTTGTTCTCCGGGATCAGGCCGACGGAGAGGATCAGCGTATCGCACTTGTACTCCTTCTCGGTGCCGGGGATGGGCCGACGGTTCGCGTCCACCTCGGAGATGGTCACGCCGGTCAGACGGTCACGGCCATGGATCTCGGTGACGGTGTGGCTGAGATAGAGCGGGATATTGTAGTCATCCAGACACTGCACGATGTTGCGCGGCAGGCCGGAGGGTAAGGCATCAGCTCGAACACTGCCTGCACATGAGCGCCTTCCAGCGTCATGCGGCGTGCCATGATCATGCCGATATCGCCGGAGCCGAGGATGATGACCTCCTTGCCGGGCATCCGGTTGTAGAGGTTCATGTAAGCCTGCGCGGTGCCTGCGGTGAACACGCCCGCCGGACGCTCGCCGGGAATGCCCAGTGCGCCGCGGCTGCGCTCCTTGCAGCCCATGGCGAGCACCACAGCCTTTGCCTGATACTGGCGCAGGCCGCTGCGGGTGGAGGCGGTGACAACACGGTCCTCCGTCAGGCTCAGCACCGTGGCGCTGGTCTCGTAAGGGATCTCACGCTTGTTCACTTCATCAATGAACGCCTGTGCATATTCCGGGCCGGACAGGCTCTCGCCGAAGCGGCCCAGACCGAAACCGTCATGGATGCACTGGCGCAGGATGCCGCCCAGCATCGCCTCGCGCTCCAGAATGATCATGTTGCGGATGCCCTGCTTGTGCAGCTCCACCACTGCGGCAAGACCTGCAGGGCCGCCGCCGATAATCACAACGTCTTTCTGTTCCATCGCTCAGTTCTCCTCCTTCCGCATATTGCCGGTGAGTACCCATGACCCCTGACGGCTGTAACGCACATTCTCCGGCTCGGTGCCCAGCTCCTGCTCAATGAAGTGTTCGATCTTCATCTGGCAGAAGCCGCCCTGACAGCCGCCCATCATGGCGCGGGTGCGGTACTTGATGCCGGTCATGGTGGAAACGCCCAGCGGGTTATGGATAGCCTGCAGGATCTCGGCCTTGGTCACTTCCTCACAGCTGCAGATCATCTCGCCGTAATCGGGGTCCTGCGCGATGAGCTCTGCCTGCTGTTCCGGCGCGCACTCGGCAAACTTGACGATGCCCTTGTGGTGCGGGTCAAAGTCTGGGTTTTCCTCAAACTTTTCGCGCTCCTGCATCAGACCGATGACGTAGCGGGCCAGCGGCACGCTGCCGGTCAGGCCCGGGGATTCAATGCCCACGAGGTTGACGGCATTGGGTGCCACGTCGTCCCGGATCTCCACCTTCCAGTCCTGAATGGCACCGTTTTCATCCACCCACTTGGGCTGGATGCCGGCGAAGGTGCGGATCTGATCCTTTTTAAAGATGTGGGGCCACAGCTTTGCGCCCTCCACGGCCAGACTGTCCATGTTGGCCTGCGGCACGCTGTAGTCGTCCAGCACATCGGTGTTCTCCGCGTCCGGGCCAACAGTCACGTTGCCGTCCACGGTGGGGGTGATGTGGATGCCCATATAGGTGTTGCTGGGCACCGGGTACACCGGCATGGGCAGCAGCTTGCCCATGCGCTTGTGCAGGATGATGTAGTTGCTGCGGGAGCCGATGACACGGTAGCCGGTCAGGCCCAGCAGGTCGGAGATCTGCTTTGCGCCCAGACCAGCGGCGTTGACCACCCAGCGGGTGCAGAAATCGCCATGGGCAGTATGCAGGTAGTACAGCTCATTTTCCCGGGTGATAGCCTCTACCTTGTGGTCAAAGAAGAAGTCCACGCTGTTGGCGTGTGCGTTCTCGGCCAGAGCCACCGTGTACAGGAACGGGTCCATGATGCCGCTGTTTTTGGACCACATGGCAAACTTGCCCACCACGGCTGGCACCAGCTCGTGCAGCTTTGCTTCATCGATCATCTCAAGGCCGGTGCAGCCGTTGACAGCGCCCTGCTTCATGGTGCGCTCCAGCTGCTCCATGTCCTCGGGGGTGTTGCCCACCAGCACCTTGCCGCAACGCTTGAACGGGAAGTTCAGCTCTTCGGCCAGCTGATCCATGATGCGGTTGCCTTCTACGCAGCACTTCGCTTTCAGGCTGCCAATGGGGTTGGCAAAGCCGCCGTGCACCACCGCAGAGTTGCGGCCACTGGTCTCGTTGCAGACATCCAGATTTTTTTCCAGCACTGCAATGCTCAATTTGTAGCGCGAAAGTTCGCGTGCAATGGCGCTGCCCACGACACCCGCACCGATGATGACCACATCGTATTGTTTTTCATGGTATCCACCTTTCTTCCTGATTTGGAGATCCGGCTTTTATGTTATATATTTCATTGACTAAAATATATAACATTTCATAATCTCTGTCAAGCCGTTTCCGGCAAAAAACTGCACAAAAAAATGCCGCATCTTTTGGCATAGATACGGCATTTCTGAACGTGATACGGTTGTTTCAGGCTTTGAAATAGTGTGGGAATGCTTCCCGGATCGCAGAAAGGTTCTCCGTGTAGCGCTGCATATGCTGCCCGGCAATGCGGTGTGCTGCCGCCGCATCCTTCTGTTCAATGGCTTTCAGCAGGCTGACGTGATCTTCGTAGATCGTTTTTGCGGGCCTGCAGCGGAAGCTGAGGATGGTGGTGCGGTCAAAATGCGGAGCCAGATTTTCCACCAGATCGTACCAGTACGGGCAGCCGCACTGCACATAAAGCAGCCGGTGGAACCCCTTGTCCAGCTCAAAGATCTTTTCTTCCTGTGCACGCTCAATGTACATGCGCCAGAGCGCCACGTTCTCCCACAGCTGGTCGATATCCGCCGGGGTCAGCTTTTCGCACGCCATGCGGGCGATCTCTGCTTCCAGCACAGCGCGCAGATGGCGCACTTCTTCCACCAGCTCTGCATCGATGAGAGAAACATAGGTGCCGATCTTGGGCCGGATCTCAATGAGCCGCCGCTGCGCCAGCTCCAGCTATGCTTCCCGGAAGGGGTGCGGCTCACCCCCAGCTGTTCGCACAATTCCGGCTCGTTCAGTTTTTCACCCGGCTCTAGACGGGTATTGATAATATTATCGATCAATACCCGCAGAACAAAACTTTTGCAGATTCATGCTCTCTGCGCTCTGAAATCGTAATCATCGGAAGGCTCCTTTCCCTCACAGGGAAACACTGTTCTCAGACTGCTGGGTCAAGTATACCACACTGCACACCGGCGTAAAAGAGGACAATATATAAAAGGAAGGAAACTGTGTCAGAATTGTAAAAGATAAAATATTTTAACTATTATTCTTGACTTATCCAACGATTCGGCTATAATGGTCGTGTTCGCAAGAAACTTCAAAAAATTTAGATATTCAAAACAAATCAAAGGAGACTACTACCATGACGTTTGAAGAAATGAAGAAGATCGTTGTTGATACCCTGAACTGCGACGAGGACAAGGTGACCATGGAGGCCAGCCTGACCGAGGATCTGGAGGCCGACAGTCTGGATGCCGTGGAGCTGAACATGGCTCTGGAAGATGCCTGCGGCGTGTCCATCCCGGACGAAGAGCTGGCAAAGCTCAAGACCGTGGGCGATATCTACAACTACATCACCGCACATATCTGAGGCAAAAGCAATGAACGATATCCGAGATCTTTTCCCCGGCCGAATGCGGGAGCGCACCTTCCAGCTGAAGGCCAAGCGGGATGCCGGTGCCGTCTGGCACGAGCAGCAGTTTGTGGAGTGCAAGCAGTGCGCCGCGCCGCACGCACCCTGTGGGCAAGAAGCCTTTACGTCTGCCCCAACTGCGGCTACCACATGCCCATTGGCGGGTACTACCGGCTCAGTCTGGTGCTGGACCACGGCAGCTTCCGGGAACTGGATGCCGACCTTGCTCCGCAGGATGTGCTGCATTTTCCGGGCTACCGTGAAAAGCTTGCCGCCGCCCAGAACAAGACCGGCCTGCGCGAAGCCGCTGTAACGGCCACCGGCCGCATCGGCGGGGTGGCCTGTGTGGCTGCCGTGCTGGACAGCCGCTTTTTCATGGGCAGCATGAGCACTGCCGTGGGCGACAAGATCACCCGCGCCATCGAGTACGCCGCCGCAAAGCACCTGCCGCTGGTTATTTTTTCGGCCAGCGGCGGCGCGCGGATGCAGGAGGGCATTTTCAGCCTGATGCAGATGGCAAAGACCAGTGCCGCCATCCAGCGCTTTTCGGCAAAGGGCGGGTTGTACATCAGTGTGCTCACCCACCCCACCACCGGCGGTGTGACGGCCAGCTTTGCAAGCCTTGGCGACATCATGCTGGCAGAGCCTGGCGCGCTGATCGGCTTTGCAGGTCCGCGGGTCATTGAGCAGACCATTGGCGAAAAGCTGCCTGCCGGATTCCAGCGCAGCGAGTTCCAGATGGAGCACGGCTTTGTGGATCAGGTGGTGCCCCGCAGCCAGCTGCGGGATACCCTGATCCAGGTCTTGCAGCTCCATGCAGGAGGAAAACACGAATGATCAAGGAAATTTTAGAGCAGCTGGCTCCGCTGGATGCCCAGATCGCCGCGCTGAAAGGCAGCGGCAACGAGATGGATGCCATCACGGCCCATGCCTCCGAGCTGGCAGAGCTGGCTGTGGAAGAGGACGGATCCTGCGCACCTGCGGCCCGCTGACCGCCGAGGATCGGGTGTTTCTGGCCCGGCACCCGGAGCGCCCCCACATTGATGAGACCGTTTCTGCCCTGTTCACCGACTTCTTTGAGCAGCGCGGCGACCGTCAGTGCAAGGAAGACCCTGCCATTCTGGGCGGCATCGCCCGTTTTCACGGATTGCCGGTGACGGTCATCGGCCACCGCAAGGGCAGCACACTGGAAGAAAATCTGGCCTGTAACTTTGGTATGCCGGGGCCGGAGGGCTACCGCAAGGCCCTGCGCCTGATGAAGCAGGCCGAAAGTTTGGCCGGCCCATCATCACCTTCATTGACACGCCGGGCGCTTACCCAGGCAAGGATGCCGAGGAGCGCGGTCAGGGCGAAGCCATTGCACGCAACCTGATGGAAATGAGCGGCCTGACCGTGCCGGTCATTGCCGTTGTCACCGGCGAAGGCTCTTCCGGCGGTGCGCTGGCACTGGGTGTGGCAAACCACATCCTCATGCTGGAAAATGCCGTTTACTCGGTGCTCAGCCCCGAGGGCTTTGCCAGCATTCTGTGGAAGGATGCTTCCCGCAGCGGCGAAGCCTGCGAGATGATGAAGCTGACCGCGCAGGATCTGTACAGCGATGGCATCGTGGAGCAGGTGATCCCGGAACCGTTGGGCGGCGCACAGCGCAGCCACGCAGCCTTGTTTGAACAGTTGGATGTTGCTTTGCGGGTGCACCTGAAAGAGCTGTGCCGCATGAGCGGCCGCCAGCTGGCCGACCAGCGCTATAAAAAATACCGCCAGATCGGAGAAACGAGGAACGCATGAGTGGTTTACAGCTGATCGCCACCGGCGGGGCCATCCCCGGCCGAACGGTCACCAACGAAGATCTGAGCCGCATGGTGGATACCAGTGACGAGTGGATCACCAGCCGCACCGGCATCCGCACCCGGCACTGGTGCACGGAGGATGAATCTGCCGCCACGCTGGCCATTTCCGCCGCAAAGCAGGCTTTGGCCCGCAGCGGCCTTGCCCCTGCGCAGATCGGGTGCTGCATCTGTGCCACCCTGTCCGCCCCAGACGCGACCCCCAGTGTAGCCTGTCAGGTGCAGGCGGCGCTGGGCCTTCCCGAGGACCGGCCTGCGCTGGATGTCAACGCGGCCTGTTCCGGCTTCCTCTACGGCATAGCCGTGGCGCGGGGACTGCTGACAACTTTGGGTGGACAGTATGCCCTCGTCATTGGGTGCGAAGCCCTTTCCCGCCTGATGGACCCCGCCGACCGCTCCACCTGCGTACTGTTTGGGGATGGAGCCGGTGCTGCCATTTTCAGCTGTCGGACACTCCCTTTGCTCTGACGCTGGGCGCGCGCGGCAGCGATGTTCTCCATGCGGGCGGGCCGAACCGCACAGGTTCTGCGCCCATCACCATGGACGGCAAGGCCGTATTCCGCTTTGCAGTGGATGCCCTGCCCAAGTGCCTGCACACTGTGCTGGATGAAACACAGCTGACCCTCAATGATCTTGAGTGGGTGGTCTGCCATCAGGCCAACAGCCGCATCATCGACCACTGCGTGCGGGCGCTGAAGGCCGACCCGGCAAAGTTCTACAAGAACATGGACCGCCACGGCAACACCAGCGCCGCCAGCATCCCGGTAGCCCTGAACGAGCTTGCCGAGAACGGGCAGCTGCAGCCGGGCCAGCTTCTGGCCTGCATCGGCTTTGGCGGCGGCCTGACATGGGGCGGCGCAATTTTTCAATACAAAGAGTAAAAATCATGTTCGGCAAACGGGCTCGCCCTCTCAGTCACCTTCGGTGACAGCTCCCCCAAAGTGGGAGCCTTTGGCAAAACCGAAAAGTTTACCGTACTGCCAAGGGCTCTCCCTTTGAGGAAAGACTTCCCCCGCGCCGGGGGAAGATGTCGCGAAGCGACAAAAGGGGGAATCTGTTGAGCAGAGCGAGACTGAGAGGGCGAGGACGCTTACCGATAGGATAAAACTATGAAACTTTTAAATGAAATTCTAGGCACAAAATACCCCATCATTCAGGGCGGCATGGCCAACATTGCCACCGGCGAATTTGCCGCCGCCTGCTCCAACGCGGGTGCACTGGGCATCATTGGTGCGGGCGGCATGAACGCCGACACCCTGCGCCAGAACATCCGCCGCTGCAAAGAGCTGACCGACAAGCCTTTTGGCGTGAACATCATGCTCATGCATCCGCAGGCAGATGAGTTTGCCAAGATCGTGGTGGAAGAGGGCGTGCCCGTTGTGACCACCGGTGCAGGCAACCCGGGCAAATATATCCCCGCGTGGAAAGCGGCAGGCATCAAGGTGATCCCGGTTGTCGCCGCCGCCGTGCTGGCAAAGCATCTGGAGCCGCTGGGCATCGATGCTGTCATTGCTGAGGGCACCGAGAGCGGCGGCCATGTGGGCGAAATGGCTACCATGGCGCTGGTGCCGCAGGTGGTGGATGCCGTAAATGTACCCGTCATTGCGGCTGGCGGCATCGCCGATGGCCGCCAGCTGGCAGCAGCTCTGGCTCTGGGCGCCTGCGGCGTGCAGGTAGGCACCTGCCTGCTGGTGAGCGAGGAGTGCCCCATCCATGAAAACTACAAAGCCGCCCTGCTCAAGGCCAAGGACAGCGATACCATCGTGACCGGCCGAAGCGTGGGTGCGCCGGTGCGAGTGCTGAAAAACCGAATGAGCCGCGAATATGTCCGGCAGGAAAACGCCGGTGCCGACAAGATGGAGCTGGAAAAGTATACCCTTGGCAGCCTGCGCCGCGCCGTGTTTGAAGGCGACACCACCACCGGAAGCCTGATGGCCGGTCAGGTGGCAGGCATGCTGCACGAGGTGCGCCCGGTGGCGGATATTCTTGCAGACCTGTGGAACGGCGGGAGGCAGCGCATTGCCGCGCTGAGCACCGAATGCTGACCCTCGGCAGAAAGACCCTGTCTGTGCCCATCTTACAGGGCGGCATGGGTGTGGGCGTTTCCCTCGGCGGGCTGGCCGGTGCCGTTGCAGCCTGCGGCGGCATGGGGTGCATCTCCACCGCCGATGCAGGCTACCGGGAGCCAGACTTTGCCCGTGACCCGGCAAGCGCCAACCACCGTGCCCTGACCGCCGAGATCCGGAAGGCGAAGGAGATCGCAAAGGGTGCCGGTATGGTAGCCATCAACGCCATGGTGGCAACACAGGATTATGCGGCCGCGATCCGCACTGCTGTAGAAGCGGGCGTGGACGCGGTGGTGTCCGGCGCGGGCCTGCCGTTGGAGCTGCCCGGCATCGTGGGCACAACGGATGTTGCCATCGCTCCCATCGTTTCCAGCGGAAGAGCCGCAAAGCTCATCCTGCGCCGCTGGGCCAAAGAGTTTGGCCGCACCGCTGATTTTGTGGTGATCGAAGGCTGCAAGGCAGGCGGACACCTCGGCTTTGCCGAAGATGACCTGCTGGCAGGCAAATGCCAGACCCTCGACGACATTCTGCCCGAGGTGCTGGCCGAGGTAAAGCCCTTTGAAGCACAGTTTGGCCACAGCATCCCCGTGTTTGTGGCAGGCGGCGTGTATACCGGTGCCGATATGGCCCACTTTACCGCAATGGGCGCTGCGGGCGTACAGCTTGCCACCCGCTTTATCACCACCTACGAGTGCGACGCATCCCAGGGCTACAAGGACGTTCTGCTGAACGCCCGGCCCGAGGATGTACGGATCATCCACAGCCCGGTGGGAATGCCGGGCCGTGCACTGAACACCCGTTCGTGCAGGCGCTGGCAGAAGGGACCCGCTTTCCTCCCCGGCACTGTGCCCGCTGCCTGAAGACCTGCGACCCCGCCAAGGTGCCCTACTGCATCACCCACGCGCTCATCGAAGCCGTAAAGGGCAATGTGGAGGAGGGCCTGTTCTTCTGCGGGGCCAACGTGGGCAGGCTGGACCGGATGCGCACGGTACAGGAGCTGATGGATGAACTTGTGACCGAATGGAGGCAAAATCAATGAAGCTTGCCGTTTTATATGCCGGTCAGGGGGCACAGCACCCCGGCATGGGCAAAGAATTTTACGAAGGCTCTCCCGCGTTCCGGGCGGCATTTGACAGTGCAGAACTGGACTTCGATCTGCACCGCGTCTGCTTTGAGGACCCGGACGGCCTTTTGAATCAGACCGAATACACCCAGCCCTGCATGGTGGCCTTTGCCTGCGGCGTGACCGCAGTGCTGGCCCAGCAGGGCGTGAAACCCGCTTATGTGGCCGGGCTTTCGCTGGGCGAATACTCCGCGCTGGAAGCTGCCGGGGTGTTCACCGCAAAGCAGGCCATCGAGCTGGCCGCTTACCGCGGCAAAGCCATGGCCGAAGCTGCGAAGGGCATCGACTGCGGCATGACCGCCGTGCTGAACCTTGACCGGCAGGCACTTGCAGCCTGCTGTGAGTAGGCTGCAGAGCTCGGCTGTGTGCAGATCTGCAACTACAACTGCCCAGGCCAGCTGGTCATCGGCGGCGAGAAAGCCGCTGTGGACAAAGCCGCCGCACTGGCCAAAGAAGCCGGTGCCCGCCGCTGCATCCCGCTCAAGGTGAGCGGCCCGTTCCACACCCGCCTCATGGCCCCCGCCGGGGATGCACTGGCAAAGCGTTTTGCGTCTGAGCCCTTTGGCGAGATGCAGGTGCCGGTGCTGTTCAACTGCCTTGGCCGTGAAAAAGCTGAGCAGGACAGCATCCCCGCCCTGCTCGTGAAGCAGGTGCAGAGCAGCGTTTACATGGAAGATACGCTCCACCGCCTCGGTGAGCTGGGCGTAGACCATATTCTGGAAGTTGGCCCGGGCAGTGCTCTGGCTGGCTTTGTGAAAAAGACCCTGCCCGGCGTGGTCTGCGCTTCGGTGGAGACCCCGGAGCAGCTGAGCGCCGCACTGACAGCATGGAAGGAAGAGCTATGAGCGAAGAAACGATCATCCGCACCGCCGTTGTTACTGGCGGAAGCCGGGGCATTGGCCGGGCTGTGTGCATCCAGCTGGCAAAGCAGGGCTGCAATGTGGTGGTGAACTACTGCCACGGCGAAGCTGCAGCTGCCGAGACGGTGGCTCTGTGCAAGGCCGAAAACGCAGATGCCGTGGCTGTGCAGGCCGATGTTTCCACTGCCGAGGGCTGCAAAGCACTCTTTGAACAGGCGGTGAACGCCTTTGGCCGGGTGGATATCCTTGTGAACAACGCGGGCATTACCCGCGATAATCTGATCCTGCGCATGAGCGAAGAGGACTTCGATGCAGTGCTGAACGCAAACCTCAAGGGTGCGTTCCTCTGCTGCAAGGAGGCCGCCCGCCGCATGGTGCGCCAGCGCTGGGGCCGCATCGTGAACCTTTCCAGTGTGGTGGCCCTGCGGGGCAACGCCGGCCAGACCAATTACGCCGCCAGCAAGGCGGGCCTGATCGGCCTGACCAAAGCCTTGCCCGCGAGCTGGCAAGCCGCAATGTGACCGTGAATGCGGTCGCGCCGGGCTTTATCGAGACCGACATGACCGCCGCCCTGCCGGAAGCCGTCCGTGCCGAAATGGCAAAGGGCATCCCCGCAGGCCGCGCAGGAAAGCCGGAGGATGTGGCAAATGCAGTGGCATTTTTTGCCGCAGAACAAAGCAGCTATCTCACCGGGCAGGTGCTCTGTGCAGACGGCGGCATGGCAATGTAAAAGGAGAAAACTCTCATGGAAAACGCAGAGTCGTGATCACCGGCCTTGGCACCGTGAACCCGCTGGGCAACAACACCACCGACAGCTGGGCCGCTGCCAAAGCGGGCAAATGCGGCATCGGCCCCATTACCCAGTTCGATACCACCGATTTTAAATGTAAGCTGGCAGGCGAGGTGAAGGGCTTTGACCCGGAAACCATCGTGGACAAAAAGGAAGCCCGCAAGATGGCCCGCTTTACCGTTCTGGCCCTTGCTGCCGCCGCTGAAGCAGTTGCAGACAGCGGTCTGGACACCGAAGCGGAAGCCAAACAGATCGGTGTCATCCTTTCCAGCGGCATCGGCGGTCTGCCCACCATTGAGGAGCAGCACACCCGTGGTGAAGAGAAGGGCATGGAAAAGGTAAGCCCCTATTTCGTACCTATGTCCATTGCCAACATGGCAGCGGCACAGGTGGCCATCCGCTTTGGTCTGAAGGGCATGTGCACCTGCCCGGTGACGGCCTGCGCCGGCGGCACCAATGCCGTAGGCGATGCCTTCCACCGCATCCGTGACGGCTACGAGACCGCCATGGTCTGCGGCGGTGCAGAGAGCTGCATCAGCCCTCTGGGCATCGGCGGCTTTACCAGCATGAAAGCGCTTTCCACTGCGACCGATCCGGATGCAGCCAGCCTGCCCTTTGACGCACGGCGCGGCGGCTTCGTGATGGGCGAAGGCAGCGGCGTGCTGGTGCTGGAAGAGCTGGAGCATGCCCGTGCCCGTGGTGCGCACATCTACGCTGAGGTGGTGGGCTACGGTGCCACCTGCGACGCCTACCACTTCACCGCTCCCGCCCCCGGCGGCGCAGGTGCCATCGACTGCATGGCGCTGACGCTGGCGGATGCAGGCATCGCACCGGAGCAGGTGGATCACATCAACGCCCACGGCACCGGCACCCACATGAACGATGCCTGCGAGACCGCCGCCATCCATGCGGTGTTCGGCGAACACGCAAAGCAGCTGACTGTGGTGAGCACCAAGAGCATGACCGGCCATCTGCTGGGCGGTGCGGGCGGCATTGAAGCCGTATTTACAGCGCTGGCCCTGCATGACCAGTTTGCGCCGCCCACCATCCACTATGAGCAGCCCGATCCCGAATGTGATCTGGACTATGTGCCGAACACTGGCCGTGCGCAGGCCATGACCTACGCACTGAGCAACAGTCTGGGCTTTGGCGGGCACAACGCCTGCATCGCCCTGCGCAGATGGGAGGGCTGACCCATGGCAGAACCCCGCACCGTGCGTGCAGACGCAAACGCCCTGAACAGCGAGGAGATCGCGGCGCTTCTGCCGCACCGCTATCCCTTTGCCCTTGTGGACCGCATTCTGGACTATGAGCCGGGCCAGTGGGCCATCGGCCGCAAGTGCGTGAGCCGCAATGAGGAATTTTTCTGCGGACATTTTCCCGGCCAGCCGGTGATGCCGGAGTGCTCATTCTGGAAGCACTGGCCCAGACCGGTGCCGTTGCGGCGCTCAGCCTGCCGGAGAACAAGGGCAAACTGGCCCTCTTCGGCGGCATCAAGAATGCCCGCTTCCGCAAACAGGTCACCCCCGGCGATGTGCTCACCCTGCACTGTGAACTGGTAGAGCAGCACGGCCCGGTGGGCGTGGGCAAGGCTTCGGCGTGGGTGGACGGCAAGTGCGCCGCCACCGCCGAGCTGACCTTTGTGCTGACCGACCCCAACGCCTAAAAACACCCCTGTGAGTTTAAAAAAGCTCACAGGGGTGTTTTCCGTTATTTTACCATTGAGAAGCCGCTTTGCTCTCTCAGCCAAGCGCCACATCCAGAACCATCAGTGGTGCCCCACCAGATAGGCCACCCGTTCGATCTGCGCCGCCGTCATGCCGGTATCCGCCAGAAATTCCCGCACCAGCGGGAGCACTCTCCTGCTCCTGATACTTTCCATTGGTGTTACTGCAATGGTAGGATCGCATATTTACTGATTTCTGTATCTGTTCAGGACAGCATCCGGGATATGGCAGTAACTGCAGTCTTCAGGGTGCCGTTCCAGATGGTGCTGATGCTCCTCAGCGCTCCGGACATAATTTGTCAGCGGCAGCACTTCCAGCATGATCTTGTCCCGGTCCTCCCGGCCGTTTATAAAAGCTCTTGCTTCTTCCAGATGTCTGGGATCTGTACTGTACAGCCCTGTCCGGTACTTTTTTCCAACGTCCACGCCCTGTTTGTTCAGGCTGTAGGGGTCGATGATCTCAAACAGGTGTGCCATCAGTTCTGAAATGCTTGTGTTTTTCTCATCATAGACCACTTTTACGCATTCTGCATATCCATCGTATGGGCCATCCAGAGAACTCGTTGTTCCGTTGGCTCTGCCGGCTTCAGTCATCTGTACACCAGGCACTGTGTCAAAAAAATGCTGTACGCCCCAAAGGCATCCGCCTGCGATATAGACCGTTTCCATCTTGATTTTCCCCTTTCCTGTTGATCATATATCAGTTTTGCTCCTATTCTACCACGCTTTTCCACTGTCGGAAAGATGTCGGAAAACAAAAATGGCCCCGGAGGGCTTATCGCAGCTCTCCGGGGCCGCCTTGTGCAGAGTGATTTTCTCTCGATGGGCTTCCAGAAATGCTTTGCTGTAATCAGCTTGCGTGAACCACAGCGGAAGGACCCTCATAAGATATAGAAAAGATTTCTGTATTTTTCTTGACAGTTTTCCCATATTCTGTTTTAATACATCTGATAAAAGGGAGTAAAGGGCAGTGTTCCGGCTTATTCTTCGGGAGACTGCTGCATGGCAGCGTCATCACGGCAGAAATGCCCGATGTCATGTGTTCGCTTGAGACTTTTGTCACAGACAAGGTGCTGTGGCAGGAGTCTCTTTTTCTTGTCACCGTACCGGAGCACAATAGGAGGCAAGAAAACTATGAACTTTCTGAACACATTCGCAAGTCTGTTTTCCAATTTTGGAAACCTGACTTGGCAGATGGTGGTGATGTGGGGCATTGGTGCATTGCTCATCTACCTTGCCATCGCCAAAAATGGAGCCGAGCCTGCTTTTACCCATGGGCTTTGGTGCCATTCTGGTCAATCTTCCGCTGTCCGGTGCCATCACGCAGGGCGATACCGTAGGCCCCATTTCTGCCCTGTTTGAAGCAGGCATGTCCAACGAGCTGTTTCCCCTGCTGCTTTTCATCGGCATTGGTGCTATGATCGACTTTGGCCCCCTGCTGGAAAAACCGTGGCTCATGCTCTTTGGTGCCGCAGCGCAGTTTGGTATTTTCTTCACCCTGTTTCTGGCAGGCTTCTTCTTTGATTTGAAGGATGCTGCTTCCATCGCTGTCATTGGTGCAGCGGATGGTCCCACCGCCATTTTGTAGCTAACACCCTCAACTCCCAGTACCTTGGTGCCATCATGGTGGCAGCGTACAGTTACATGGCTCTGGTGCCCATCGTGCAGCCGCCGGTCATTAAACTGCTGACCACCCAGAAGGACCGCCGCATCCGGATGCCCTATGAAAAGGGCAATGTCAGCCAGCTGACGAAGATTCTGTTCCCCATTGTGGTAACCATCATTGCCGGTATGGTAGCTCCTGCCAGCGTAGCTCTCGTTGGTTTTCTGATGTTCGGCAACCTGCTGCGGGAGTGCGGCGTACTGAACGCCCTCAGCGAAACCGCGCAGAATGTGCTGGCAAACCTCATCACCATCGTGCTGGGCCTGACCGTGGCCGGGCAGATGACCGCTGACAAGTTCGTCCGGCCCGATACCCTGCTCATCCTTGCACTGGGTCTGGTAGCCTTCGTTTTTGATACCGCAGGCGGCGTGCTGTTTGCAAAGCTGCTGAACCTGTTCCTGCCCGAAGGCAAAAAACTGAACCCGATGATCGGTGCAGCCGGCATCTCCGCCTTCCCCATGAGCGGCCGTGTGGTCAACAAGATGGGATTGGAAGAAGATAACCAGAATTTCCTGCTGATGTACTCCATCAGCGTCAACGTTTCGGGGCAGATCGCATCCGTCATTGCAGGCGGCCTGATTCTGACCCTGATGGCTTAACGGAGGTACACTTATGCTTCATCTTTCTTCGTGGATGACCACCCTGCCCATGATGCTCATCGGCATGGTCGGCATTCTTCTCGTCATTGGTATCATTGTTCTGGCTGTGATGCTGCTCAACCGGCTGACAAGTCGGAAATAATTCACCCCATCAAGTAGAAACGAATTTACGGCGAAATATCGCTATAAATATGATGCACAGGCCTTCTGAAAATGTGATTTTGTGACAACTTGGTGTCACTTCAATAAAGAACCCGCTTTCACTTCAATTTGATGTTGAAAACGGGTTCTTTTCGCTTTTATGCGTGTTTGACGGCGGTTTCAAAAAGATTGACTGCTGCGTCCTCTTGTGTGTCGGTGTTGTGGGTACCACGCTTTTTCACTTTCGAAAAGATGTCAGAATACAAAAACCCCCGAAGAGCTTTTTACGGTTCTCCGGGGGTTGGTTCTATGCGCCGGTGTTCCTCACACCGATGCACAAACGTTATTCGATTTCAATGAGATTGGGATTCGCAGGCAGAGCCTTCTGCTGCTGCGGTGCGGGCAGTACGATGTGCAGGATGCCATCCTCGAACTTTGCGTGGATGTCCTCCTTCTTCACGGCATCACCCACATAGAAGCTGCGGGCACAGGTACCGGAGAAGGTCTCACGGCGCAGATAACGGCCATTGTTGTCCTTCTCGTCATTGGAGTGGTTGCGGACGGCCTGAATGGTCAGGTAGCCGTCACTCAGCTCCATCTGAACGTCTTCCTTCTTGCAGCCGGGCAGGTCAACAGCCACATCATAGTTGCCATCGGCGGTCTGCTTCACATCGGTTTTCATCATGTTTGCGCCGCGCTTGCCGAAGGTCTCACGCTCTTCACGATTCATTGCACGCTCCAGCGCACCGTCGTTCCAGAACGGATCAAAGAAATCATCGAACAGATTTTCATGGAAAACAGCAGGCATAAACATAAAACAACCCTCCAATCCCGGCGTTCGGGTCGGGCATAAAATCAAGATCGTGCATCAGAAGCGGAGTCTTCCCGGGAGCCTTGCGGTTCCCTCATGCCCCTTTCTCCTGAGCACGCCACTGTTATAACACCGTTTATTAGCAGTGTCAATAGTAGAGTGCTAAAATTCATAAAAGAATAATACTTTTATAATATTTCATGCAATTCTCGGCAAAATCGTTTGCACTGGATTCAATTTTTTCTTCTCCAATCGTAGTCTTTCGCTGTGACAGAACGGATGCAAGCCGTTTTTCAGAACCAGGCGATCCATTGCCCGCGTAAACAATGCAGTTGTCAAAAAGTCTCTCTGTCCTTGCAGCGTCTTGCGTTCTGCCGGTCCACCCGCTATAATAATGTAGAAACCGAGATGAAAAGAGCGTGATATTGTGGAAGAGACCGAGATCAGTCATTTTCTCCACATTCTGGTCCGAATGGGCGAAGCTTTACAAAACAGCGGCGCAGAAGTATTCCGCGTTGAGGACACTTTGAACCGGATCGCAATCGCCTATGGGGCAGAAGATGTGAATGTATTCGTGATCACATCCAGCATCGTGGTCACGCTTACCATGCCCTCGCTGCCGCCGCAGACCGAGACCCGCCGCCTGCGTCACGCTGCCAGCAATGACCTGCTGACATTGGAAAAGCTCAATGCGCTCAGCCGCCGTATCTGCACAGCGCCTCCTTCCATAGAAGAGTTTCAGCGCCAGCTGAATGCCATTCTGGCACAGCATCCGGACCCAAGACTGCATCTTGCCGGCAGTGTGTTGGCTGCTTCCAGTTTTGCCATCTTCTTTGGTGGAAATCTCTGGGACGGCCTGCTGGCCGGCGGCATTGCCGTTCTGATTTGCTGGATGGAGCGCTATCTCTCGCCTTTTTGTATGAATGGCGTAGAATTTCAGTTTATAGCATCATTTCTCAGCGGTGTCTCCACTCTGCTGCTCTGCCGCTTTGGGATGCAGTTTCATGCCGATAAAGTTCTGATTGGTATCATCATGCTGCTGATTCCCGGCATCATGCTGACAAATTCCATCCGGGACATCTTACTTGGGGACATTATTTCCGGCTCTCTTCGACTGGTGGAAGCCATTCTGATGGCCGCCACCCTTGCACTCGGCATGATGGCCGCCATCTGGTTGATGGGAGGAATTTCCGCATGATACAGGTTTTTCGCAGTTGCTCAGTGCTGCCCTTGGTTCGGTCGGTTTCGGACTGATCTTCAATCTGAACCGGCGCTACTTACCCGCCGCCGGTGTAGGCGGACTTCTGGCATGGCTGGCTTATCTTCTTGCCGCCAACACCCTGCACAGCGTCTTTCTTGCCAATCTGTTGGCCGGTTTCTGTGCCGCTCTGTATGCCGAAATTCTTGCCCGATGCTGCAATGCACCCTCTACGCCTTTCTTCATCACCGCTGCCATTCCCCTCATTCCCGGAAGCACCCTCTACTACTGCATGAACGCAGTTGTCTCCAATGATTTGTCTGCTGCAGAGCATTTCGGAGAGCAGACCTTTCTGGCCGCTCTTGGAATTGCCGGCGGTATGGCAATCGCATGGTGTCTGGCCGATTTGAGCCGGAAGTTGCACGCACTTGCAATCCGTTCTTCGGGAAAGTAGCGATCTTCCACATTGAAGAATGCCCCTGATGATCGGGTCGTTTGAGCTGCTGCTCTGAAATACGGAAAAAGGCCGCCCGGCATCGCAGCAGGGCTGCCTTTACAATTACAAGGATGTGTCTCTATGAAGCTACTCAAACAATTCATTCAGCAGGAAACGGTCCTCACCGCAGCCGCTGTGCTGGCCGTTGTCTCCGCCTTCTTTGTTCTGCCGGATGCGCAGTATCTCGGCTACATCGACCTGCGCACGCTGGCGATTTTGTTTTCCCTGATGACGGTCATGGCCGGGCTGCGGCGGCAGGGCTTTTTTGATGGACTGGGCCGGGCATTGCTGTCCCGTACCCACAGCACCTTTCAGCTGACGCTGGTACTGGTCGGGCTGTGCTTTTTCGGAAGCATGTTCATCACCAACGATGTTTCCCTGCTGACCTTCGTCCCCTTTACGTTCGTGGTCCTGAGCCGTTTGGGAGCGGATGTCCGCCGCGCTCTTCTGATCCCGGTGGTCTGTATGCAGACCATTGCGGCAAACCTTGGCAGTATGCTGACCCCCATCGGCAACCCGCAGAACCTCTATCTTTACGGAAAAAGCGGTATGAGCACCGGGGAATTTGTTCTTCTTATGCTGCCCTACACCCTGGTCTCTCTGCTCCTGCTGCTGGCTTGGGCAGCGCTGGTCTGCCGGAAAGCCTCTGCCGCCCTCTCCGTGGACGAGCTTGTTTCTTCTTCTGCATCTCAGGGAGATCAGAAGATCATCCTGCTGTATCTGGTTCTGTTTGCCGTTTGCCTGCTGTCCGTGATCCGGGTGTTGCCTTATGGCATTGCCTTTGTCGCTGTACTCGTCTGCGCCCTTTTTGCAGACCCGCACACCTTACGGGCAGTGGACTATTCCCTGCTTTTGACCTTTGTGGCTTTTTTCATCTTCATTGGCAATCTGGGGCGCATTCCGGCCTTTTCCGGCTGGCTGCAGGAGTTTCTGACCGGCCGGGAAGTTCTGGTGGCGGTTCTTGCTTCGCAGGTCACCAGTAATGTTCCCGCCGCCCTGCTGCTGTCCGGGTTCACGGCAGAGACACAAGCCCTCATCATCGGCACCAATCTGGGAGGTCTTGGCACTTTGATCGCATCCATGGCCAGTCTTATTTCCTACCGACAGATTGCACGGGAGCTGCCACAGGGGAAGAAGCAGTATTTTGGGCTGTTCACCCTGTCCAACCTGATCTTCCTTGCGATCCTGCTGGTGTGGTTTTGCTCCGCTGACCGTGGCAGATGACTTATGGTTTTTCTATAAAAAAGGGAAGTTCCGTCACGGACGAATGTCCAGGCAGAACTCCCTTTGGTTTTATCGTATGGTCAGAATGCCGGTGCCCACCGGCACCTCCAGCAGCTTGCCGGAAAAATGCTCCGGGATGCCGGACAGTGCCTTTTCCAGATAGGCATCGTTTTCCACCTTGTTCATGTCCCACACCAGACGGCACACCGCTTTCCCGCTCAGGGTGGAGCAGGTGATCATACCATCATAAAAATTGTTGCCGCCTGTCAGCCGGTAGGCGCTGCGAATCGCTTTTTTCGTTCCATGCTCCGTCCTCCTTACACTCTTTCACCGCTTTTGCGCCGTAACGCACAGCCAGCCCTTTTTATTTTTGTGGCTTTGGATCTGACAGAATCCTGCTTGTTCCAGATACGCTTTCAGTGCAGTATCCGTATAGATGGTCATGCCATTGATGATCTGCGTCCATTTGTCGTCTTTTGTCGTTTCGCCGTTCGCTTCGTTACAGATGAAAAAGACCCCGCCGGGCTTCAGCACTCGATAAACCTCTCTGAAATTCTGTGCAAGCTCCGGCCAGAAGTAGACCGTTTCAAAGGCGGTCACCACATCAAACTGCTCCGCTTTAAACGGCAGTTCTGCCACGCTTGCCTGTTGCACGGTACACCGTCCTGCTGCAATGGCACCTGCATTGACCTTTCGCGCTTTTTCTACACTGACTGCTGAATAGTCGATGCCCTGCACCTTGCCCTTGGGGCACAGTTTCAACAACGTTTTAATGTTCGCTCCACCGCCGCAGCCGCAGTCCAGCACCATGGCATCCGGGGCAGGCTGTAAAAAGCGCAGCCCCCATTCTGCCATTGCGCTGTGTCCAAAGTTCATCATAGCAACCATGATCTTCCCGCCAAGGCCTACGGGCTTGCGGGTATTTTCAAAAGGACATAACGCCACCCTCTTTCTGTTTACCGTTCACAATGCAATGCTTTTACCAGATGCGCCCACTGCACCGGATGACAGGCCCGCAATTCCTCGTGCTGTTAGTTAGGCAATGCTAACTTTTCATTCTATAAAAGCCGCTTCTCAGCGGTCCTTCTGCCAAAATAATACGCCCTGCCGTCTCCTCTGTCAAGGAGTTTAGGCATTTTCGGTATTCCGAAAGAGATTTCGCTTTTGGGAACCCCCAACCGTCACCCCAGTGCCACATCCAGCACCATCATCACGCTGAAGCCCACCGCGAAAAACACCGTGCCAACGTTGGAGTTCTGCCTCTGCGACATTTCCGGGATTAGTTCCTCCACCACCACATACAGCATGGCTCCGGCGGCAAAGCTGAGCAGATAGGGCAACGCGGGCACCACGATGCCTGCCGCCAGAATCGTCAACACTGCCCCGATGGGCTCTACGATGCCGGACAGTACGCCGCCCCAGAACGCCCGGCCTTTTTTCATTCCTTCCGCCCGCAGTGGCATGGAGATGATAGCCCCCTCCGGGAAGTTCTGGATGGCAATGCCAAGGGAAAGTGCCAGCGCCCCGGCTGCGGTGATCTGAGCCGTTCCAGCAAGGTAGCCGGCATAGACCACGCCCACTGCCATACCCTCCGGGATGTTGTGCAGCGTCACCGCCAGAACCATCATGGTGGTGCGCTGGAGCTGGCTTTTGGCCCTTCGGCCTGCAAACTGTTCTGGTGCAGATGCGGGATGAGATGGTCCAGCAGCAGCAAAAACAGGATGCCCAGCCAGAAACCCACCACCGCCGGGAAAAACGCCAGCCTGCCCAGATCTGCGGCCTGCTCCATAGCCGGGATCAGCAAGCTCCATACCGATGCCGCCACCATGACCCCGGCGGCAAAGCCGGTCAACGCCCGCTGGACGCTGTCGCGCAAAGAGTTTTTCAAAAAGAACACACAGCCCGCTCCAAGGCTTGTGCCTAGAAATGGAATCAGGATCCCCCAGAACGCGTCTTGCATCATGTAGTACCTCCTTGCGGTTATTCGCAACTAACTCCGCAAAAGTATACTGCGCTCCGGCAAAAAGGTCAAGGGCTTTGCGGTATAGAGGATGCAGATCGTTTCCTGCATCGAAAAATTCACCCTGCAAACTTTCCGGTTTCTACTTGACAACGCCCTGTGGGAGTGCTATTTTTACTTCGCGAATTTGTTTTACCTAACCATCTGAGGGGTTTTCCCCTGTATTTTTTGCGCCAATTGTTAGACAAAGCTAACTATTTTTTCAAAACTGAGATAGAGGTGTGTTACCATGAGATTGAAAAAAGTATTTGCAGGTGCACTTGCGGCCGCTATGCTGGTATGCGCTGTGGCAGTCCCGGCCTTCGCTGCGGAAGAGGTGGAACAGGAAAACTGCCTGACCTCCAGCTATGTCCAGATGAACATCCCCTACGCCGACTTCTACAAGGCCGCCGGTGTGGACAACGCATCTGAGATCGACGCTGTGACCAGCGCCACCAGGAACAAGACCCGTGCAGGCAACCTTGCCGCCGGTTCCTACCACGTCAACGCGGACGGCTCCGACATCACCGGCGTTTCCTTCCCGGTCAAGGTGCTGACCCCGTGGGCGCTGAAGAATGCAAAGCAGGTCACCGATGCCGACAGCTACGACATTACCGTTACCCTGAAGGGCAAGGAATCCACCACCACCTACACCGGCGCAGATGCCTTGTTTGAGAACGAGAGCTACGCTTACTACAATCTCAGTGAGACCCCTGCCTACTACATCACCGCATGGTATAACCTGCTGAGCGGCAAGTGGGAGTTTGGCAAGGTCCACGCCACCGAGACCACCGTAGAGGGCACCACTGTGGAGCTGAATACCAACGGTCACCATGCCACCTACGAGATGAAAATCTCCGGCTTTGATCTGGACTACAAGGCCAACAAGGTCTACGGCGTAGTTCTGACCACCGCCGATGGCAGTGAGTACGGCCTGCATCATGTGACCAACATCTGGCATGGTACCAAGCTGGGCTTCAATGCCGATGATCCTTACTTTGCATCCATCATCGGCAAAACGATTACTCAGATCACCTTCTACGCCGCCGACGGCGTGTATGTCCTGCCGGTCAATGTGGCGCTGTGAATACACGGGAAACTGCCTAATTTATTGTAAAATATAACACAAAACGGCAAGGTCGCTTGGCATCAGGCGCCTTGCTTTTCCGTGTCAGGAGGAGTTGGAATGAACCAAAAAACGATGCCATACACTGCTGCCGCTGGTGCAGCTGCTCCCGACGGTGGCGGCAGCGGCAGCTGTACTTTTTGCCCTGCCCCGCACCGTTCCGGTGCTGGCCGCCGTGCCGGAAAAGCTGACAACCGTGGTGGAGCAGCCTGTGGAAGCCGCTTCCTCCGAAGCGGAGGAAGAAACCCTGCCCAAGCTGCCCTATGCCGACGGCGTCTACGTCGGCTCTTCCCGGGGCTACGGCGGTGCCGTCCGAGTACAGGTCACCATGGAAAACGGCAGCATTACGGAGGTGGAGATCTTGGACGCATCCCACGAGACCAAGCAGTTTCTGCGGCGTGCCAAGCGGCTTTTGACCACCGTGGTGGAGACTCAGAGCTGGGAGGTGGATACCGTTTCCGAGGCCACCTACACCAGCCGGGGCATTCTGGGCGCAGTGCAGAACGCCCTGACCGGCGAGGTGGTCAACAATCCCCTGCCGCCCCAACCAAAGCCCGCTGCAACGCTTGTGGTGGAGGAATTTACGGCTCCCTCCATCTATCTTGGACGGCATCTACACTGCCGAAGCCATGGGCTTTGAGGGGCAGATCACAGTGCAGGTCACGGTGGCAGAGGATAAAATTACCGATATCACGATCCTGAGCGCCGAGGACGAGGAGGAATATCTCTCCCGGGCAAAACAGGTCATCCCCGCCATTCTGGAGGGACAAAGCCCCAACGTGGATACTGTTTCCGGTGCCACCTACTCCTCCACCGGAATTCTGAACGCGGTCAAGCTGGCACTGGCAAAGGCCGCTGTTGCCCCGGCAGAGAAAACCGCTCCGGAGCAGACCGCATCGGAAGAGACGGCAGAGGAAACCGCACCGTCTGAAGCAGCAGAGCCCGGGGAAACGCCGGTCACCGCGCCCACCGTGGAGGTGGTGCAGCCGGAGGAAAAGAGCGCCGTTCCCGTGTGGCTCAAGGAAGTATGGCAGCAGCTTTTCCCGGCAGATGCACCGGCATCCTCTGAACCGGAACCGGCATCTTCTGAGGAAGTGCTGCCGACATCCGAGCCGGCACTGCCGCCGGAAGAGACCGGGATTGAATCTGAAACGGAAGGAGCAGCAGAATGAAATACAAAAATTTTCTCCTCCGGGCGGTGAACCTGCTGCTCATTTTGGGGTACTGTGGCAATACCAGCAGGTGGCGCTGATCCGGGCGGCAGCGGTAAGCCAGCGCAAGCAGGAAATTGCCGAAGTTGAAGCCTACAATTCGTGGCCGGGTTTTCCGGGGTAAAACAGATCTTTCTGCACATTGGTGCAGGCGAGGTGCTCTCTGTGGACAGCTTCACACTTTCCCTGCTGGGGCTGTGCGGCTTCACCCTGCTTTTCGACCGTTTTTTCTGTGGTACGCCTGCGCCTTCGGCAGCTTGGGCGATGCCATCTGGGCGCTTTCCGGGCTTATTCAAAAAGCTGTTCCACCGCAAAAAGCAGCTCCGTCTGCCGGAGCGGGCGGTGCTTTTGGGGCAGAAGGTCAAATATCTGCTGCTGGCATGGCTGGTAGCACTGTATGTGACCCGGCAGGAAAAGATGCTGACCGGCGCAAGCCCGTGGGAGGTGTTTTCCCGCCTGACGGCTCTGCATCTGCCGCCGGAGGGCTTTGGTGTGGGCATCGGGCTGCTTGTGCTCATTTTGCTGGGTATGGCGGTGCATCCCCGGTTCTTCTGTCAGTTCCTCTGCCCCATGGGAGCGGTGTTTGCCCTGCTGCCGGTGCTGCCATTTGCGCGGCTGCACCGGCAGAGCGACGGCTGCATCCCGGGCTGCAATGCCTGTAAACAGCAGTGCCCGGTGTGCCTGAAGCTGGAGGAAACCAGCCTGCGCAGCGGGGAATGCATCGCCTGTGAAGCCTGCGTTGGCACCTGCCCCAAGCAGAACATCCACCGGTGGGATACCACCTTGTGCAAGCGTCTATGGCTGCCGGTGCTGGGTAAAGTGTTGCTCTTCTTCCTGCTGGGCTGCTGGCTGGGCTTTTGCCGATTCATCTGAACTAAAAAAGGAGGCTGCTGCGCAGTATTTGTGCAGCAGCCTCCTTTTGGCTGGGAAATCTATCATTTCGATACGCCGGAGCATCTGCGGACGCTCCGGCGTACCATTTTTATAGGGAAGGCTTCTGCTCCAACAGATCTGTCATGCTGCGCAGGCTGATGCCGAGGGTGGAAAGATTATGCAGCATGGCGCTGGTGGCAGGGGGAAAGGACATTTTCCCACTTCTCCGCTCTTATTCGGTAATAGCCCAGACCCGTGCAGGCAGACCAGTTGCCACCTTCAATGCGGGGATAAGAAACGATGACCACCGCACCGGCAGGCTGCACTTTATCCAGATTTGCAAGCACCTCCACCTGCAGCTTGTCGTTGTCCAGAACATAGCGCTCGCAGGCAAGGTCGCCCTTTTCCTCCGCCACCGCAGAGGAATCGGTATCCAGCGTTTCGTGGCCGTTGGCGGCGGCGTTGCGCACCTTGTAGATATACTCAATGCTTCCAGCGACCAGCCGGGAGCATTTTCTTTGCCCTCTGCGTCGATGCCGGACAGCGCATCCATATCCGGCCACTTCTTATACCAGTCGCTGCGCAGAGCCACCAGCGCACCATCCGGGATGGGACCGTACTTTGCTTCATAGGCCTTGATGTCCTCCACCGTCACAGCGTAGCGGGGTCTTTCTTGGCCTGCTCAGAAATATCAATGACCACCAGCGGGAAAATCAGGTCGTTCACATCAAACTTTTCGGACAGCGCTTTGCCCTTGATGAAGTGACCCGGGAAGTCGATATGGGTACCGAACTGTCCGGGGAATTTGAATGTCTGGATCAGGCATTCCAGTTCCGGCTTGCCCCAGTCCCACACGGTCTTTGCCAGCTCCACAGAGCCTTCCGGGATGCCGGACCAGTAGGGGCTTTCGTTGTTCAGCGAGTGAGAAAGTTCCACCCAGCGATATTTTTTAGCATTCTTCAGTGCGTTCCACAGTTTATAATCAGCCATTGTCGGTTCTCCTTTTATTGTGACGATGTATGTTCGGGCACTTCTCCCAGACAACGGCATCTTCCTGTTTTTTCTCAGTCTGTCTGCCGGGAATTTGTCTGGGAGCAGCGCATTCGCCCGGGTAGTCTGTGCCGGGCATCTGCTGTATGTTTCATCTGTCTGCGCTCCCTTCCTTGTGTTGGGGATAGTATAAACCCATTTTCGCACCATGTCAATAGGTTTATTCTTTCAAAGACTTCCCGGGCAAACGACAGGTCAGCAAACCGTTCGCCCTTGCAATAACGTTTCGTCATCCCCTTTCCCTTTTATCGCAGCTCTTCCAGCAGGGCGGTGCACCCCTCCAGCACATCCTGCCATGGCAAACAGACAAGATCTTCTTCATCTTACTCTCCCAGCACCTCGCCCAGTGCCAGAACAGCGTTGCAGACGCACTCCGGGCACGGGCACAGCGGTGCGCCGTTCTCTATCCCCTTCAGATCCTTGCAGATGGTAGCACCGCACTTTTCCTGAAAATTTTGCAGCAGTTCCTTAGAAATGCGGGGTGTGCCCTTGCCGTCGGTGACGATGCCCGCCACCATCACAGCGCCGATCAGTGCGCCGCAGGTGCTCTCCATGCAGCCCATGCCGGCGGCATAGCCTGCGCCCAGCTTCATCAGGGTGTCGGCATCCACCGGCAGCTTGTCCTCAAATGCCTTCAGCACCGCCTGTGCACAGTTGCACTGTCCAGTAGCTTTCCATGCGGCAGCCTGTGCCGCCCGTTCTTCGATGTTCATTTTAAAGTCCTCTTTCTTTGATGAATCGTAGTTTATTCGACATTATCATAAAATTCCTGTAACACTGTTGCCAATTCCTCCGGAGATTCTATGTTTGCTTCATGACCCGCTTTCAAAAGTTCATGGAAGTGGGAATCACTCAAATAACTGGCAAGTTCCTTTGAGGCTTTTTTGTTTGCGTTGTCCTTTTCCCCACAAACGATCAATGCCGGACAGGACACCTTACATAATGAATCCCTGAAATCCAATTCCGTCATCGTACCGCACAAGCTGATCACATCTGCTTTTTGAAGCCAAATTGCTTGAACATTGTATTCGGCATAAAGCGAAACAGCATATTCTGGAACTTCAATAGCTTTTCAGGCATTTTATATTGTGCTGCAATTAGCACCAGTGCCTTTACTTTATTCGGATGGTCTATCGCATAATTAAGTGCCAGAACAGCACCCAAGGAAAGCCCGCACAAGACGATTTCATCATGTTCCTTATCACACTCTCCTGAGAATGCAGCATACAGTTCCCCATAAGTGGCCGCTTTGTCCCCCAGCATCTCTACCAAACTCAAGCAGACGCTGCTGTCCGAGACCTTCGTTTCTTTTATTACTCTGTCCCAACTGTTTGGTTTTTGTCCCAACCCATGTAAGTACAAAAACTTCATCTAATTTCCGCTCTCCTTCACACGTCCTGCTGCTTCCTTTCCAGTTCTTCAAAGTGATACCGGGGCTTGCCTTTGCTCTTTTTGCCGTACTCGATGGCTTCTTTAGGGCAATAGCAGATGCACGCCATGCAGTGGGTGCAGTTTTTGCCCCAGACCGGCTTTCCGTTTTCCAGACGGATGTTGTTCAAGGGGCACAACTCCACGCACTTACCGCAGCCGATGCAGGCGTCCGTTGCCCGGAAGGCATCCGATTTTAAAAAAGCGATAGAACACCGGGTTCACCGGGCCGCTCATAAAGCGGTCGTAGAGGTTCTCTCTCGGCGGAGGAAATTCCTGCCCGGCCTTGAGCTGCGCCAGCACCTTCTGAAGCGCAGGCTCTGCCTGCTCCACGATGCTCCGTGCCTGCTCCTTCCGGGGTGCATTGAACATGGCAATGTAGTTTTCCGGCATGATGATCTGGGCTGTGCCCATATACTGCAGCTGCTTTTGCGCTGCAAGCTGCCGGTTATAGCCTGCCGCATTGCCAATTTCGCTGCCACAATCCATCACAAACCAGATGCGCTCTGCCCCGGTCAGCGCGGTCTTGCCCAGCCACTCCGACACCACCCGGGGGATACGCCATGCGTAGGTAGGCGTTACCAGCACCACGTCACGCCCGGTCTGCACCGGGGCGGTATTCCCTGCCTTGATGCAGGCGTTCAGGTCGTAAAGCGGCATCTCCAACCCTTCGGCAATGCGCCGCGCCAGATACCGGCTGTTGCCGGTTCCCGTAAAATAAAGTACCATGGCTGCCCCCTCATTTTGTGTTTTTCAGTTACCTGTCTGCCCGACAAATTGGAACTTGTCGGGGCGAGGCCCCTCCATCTTGCTGCCGCAAGACCGTTCGGTCACTTAAAAGCCCCACTGGGGCTTTCATTGTTCCGCTTCGCTCCACAAACGCGAACTTGTCGGGGAGGCCCTCCATCTTGCTGCCGCAAGACCGTTCGGTCACTTAAAGCCCCACTGCTTTCATTGTTCCGCTTCGCTCCACAAACGCGAACTTGTCGGGGCGAGGCCCCTCCATCTTGCTGCCGCAAGACCGTTCGGTCGCTTAAAAGCCCCACTGGGGCTTTCATTGTTCCGCTTCGCTCCACAAACGCGAATTGTTTACTTCTTCGTCTTAGGCGCAATAAGCAACATGACTGTCACAAGAATATATAAACCATACAGTAACCAAGTAATGGTATTGTTCCAAGGAAAACTCATTTCTGGATGGTTCAATGCAAACACTATAAATGCAATAGCTATAATCAGCATTATTAAACCGAGAATCCTTGATATACGCTTTTTCATGCAAAGCACTTCCTTGTCAAACTGGAATTGTTAATCTTGAACTGGTCCTATAATGCCAAATGCTATTGCATCAATAAACAAGCACGAACGCTATCACATAAACAATTAAAATAGTTGCAATGACTTTAATAACAAGTTGTTGATTTTGTCTTAAATTACTCTTACTAACAATCCTTAAGACAAAAATCAAAGCAACGAGGATGATAAAAGAAATAATATTATAAAGAACCACTGTTTTCATCTATGTGTCCTTCTTTTTTATATCAATTCCGAGTTGCCGCTCTCCGTATGCCATAGTCTCCGCACGCAAAAAGCCCTTTGCGGCAAGGTGTGTGCTTACACCTCACCCGCAAACTTCATGCCCCAGCTCATGCGGGTGTCGTACATCAGGCGGGTCAGGGCAAGGCTGTCCTGCGGGGTGTAGCGGTTGCTGTCGGTGCGCCCCAGTTTGACGCAGCTGCTTGCTTCCCGGATCTCGTACTCAAAGCCGTTGATGTCCACCGGGCAGCGGATGACCTCCGGCTCTTTGCCCTCCACTTCCAGCGTCATGGTCTCGGCGTGCTGGAAATCCGGCAGAAAGATACTGCCCTTGGTGCCAACGATACGGGCATTGCGCTCCAGCTCCTGCCCGATAGTCTGGACCGACTCCGCCTTGCAGCCGCCGGGGTAGGTCAGCACAAGGCGGCTGTAATCGTCGGTGCCGTACTCGTTGATGTGCACCTCTTTGGTTTCCACCTTCTCCGGGTCCTGTCCGGTGAGGATGCGCAGAAAGCCCAGATTGTAGATGCCGATATCCAGCAGCGCACCGCCGCCCAGACCGGAATCAAACTTGCGGTCCTTCCGGGCACCGGAGGCCACAAAGCCGTACTGACAGGTGATCTGCTTCAGCTCCCCGATGGTGCCCACCGCAAGGATCTCGCGCAGGCGGTCGTACAGCGGCAGCAGCCAGATCCAGAATGCCTCCATGAGAAAGAGGTGCTTTTCCTCTGCCAGACGGTACAGCTCCCGTGCCTGCTCCGGGCTGATGGTAAAGGGCTTTTCGCACAAAACGTGCTTACCCTGCTCCAAGCAGAGCTTGCAGTTTTCGTAATGCAGGGTGTTGGGGGTGGCAACGTAGATAGCCTCCACCTCCGGGTCGGCGGCAAGGGCTTCGTAGGAGTCATAGCAGCAGGGAATGCCGTACTGCTGTGCAAACGCCTGTGCGCTTTCCAGATGCCGTGAGCCCACGGCAACAAGCTGCTCCCCTTCTGCGCCCATCTGTTCCACCGTAGACGCAAACTTTTTGGCAATGGTGCCGGTCGCTAAAATTCCCCACTTCATAACGGTATCTCCCATTTTATGGCTTTGGGTCCAGTATACCATGATTTTCCCTTGTGGAAAAGCTTCCGAAAAACAAAAATGCCCCCGGAGGGCTTATTGCCACTCTCTGGGGACAGATTCTATGCACCGGCATCATCCCTCTGGCTGTACGCCAAAACAGGCTCCTGCAAGCGTTTAACCACTGGCAGGAGCCTGTTCATTTCTTAGAGTTCCGTCATCCACAGACCATGCAGGTTGCAGTAAGCGTAGACCGCCACGGGCTTTTCGCCGCCCAGCTCAAACACCGCCTTGGGTGCCTGACCGGGGGCGAGGTAGCGGAGCTGTCCGCCGTTTTCGGTCTCCACAAAGAGCCACTGGATGTGGTGCACATCCACCATGGGGTGCTCCACCGCACCCACCGTAACCGTGAGGGTGCTGCCGGAAAGCTCTGCCACCGGCAGATGCTTTTCGCCGCTGGCTTCCACCGTGTTGGGGAGCAGTTCCTTCATCTTTTCGCCGCAGCAGACCAGCGGAACGCCTGCGTTGTGGATGGTGGTGACCAGGTTGCCACAGTGCTCACAGATATAAAACTTTGCCTTCATATTCAAATCCTCCATCGGAATGTTGTTGGTGTTCCCTGTGGCTATATGATAACATTTCCTAGTTAGATTTTCTGTGACCGGGTCACGCAAGCAGTCCAGTGCTGTGGAAATGCCCCTCAGCTTCCCATGGCAATAAGCACCAGCACGACCACCACCGCAATGGCGATGAGGCAGCCGCAGCCGCTTCCATCTCCGCCACCGCCGCTACCATTGTTGTGGCCGCCGCCACCGCCGCCGGACGAGCCGCCGAAGTTGCGGTTGAAGGCCGTCATGTACTGGGCATAGCCCGTGTCGCCTTTGCCGAAATAGCCGTAATCACCGTTTGCCATTGTATTTTCCTCCGTCTGAAGTGTGTTTCGCTTCTTCTGAGGTCATTTTACTGAAAGAGCCGTCCTATAAACATCTCTTTCAACATTTCTTGTCATCTCATTCTTCCCCGATGCCCAGATACGCATAAATGTCCATGATACCCTCCCCGCTGACCTCCACCAGATCTTCAAAGGGCACCACGGTGTCTCCCACCTGCAGGGTGCGGAACACCGGGTCGATGCGGTCCGCTTTTCCGGTCAGCGTGATGTAGTTGCCCACTGCCGGAACCTCCGGGTGAGCGGTATCCTCCTTGAAGTACCGCACCGTGATGGTCATGCCCTTGGTGACCTGCATCAGCCGATCGGACAGAGCTGACATTTCTTCCTCGGTCAAAATGCGCTTGGTCACCCGCTCGGTGCGCTGCTTTTCTGCGGCAAGCTGCTCGTCATAGCCCCGCAGCGGAGAGAAGGGTGAGAAGATCTTGGCACGGTTCTGAAGGGTCATGCGGGGGTGCTTGCGGAGGGATTCTTCGGTCTGGGGGCGTTCCATCTCCAGGATGTCCCCGTACTTTTGGGCGGTCTCCAGCCCGATCTTGCTATTTTGTAGTTTTCCATCTGAACCTCCCGCCGAACCTCCTGCACTGTGCCCACCGATTTGTGCGTTGCGCTGGCGCATGGTGGCACCTTCCTCATAGCTGCTGGCTTTCAGCACGGCGTTTTTGCCGTACTTGTTCTTGATGCCCAGCATGGCTTGCTGGAGTTTTTTCTCCTTTTCCAGCTTCTTGGTGTCGGTGAAAAAGTCCACCTGATAGAAGCCCTCGTCCGGCGTGACCTTGTTGGCGTTGATGGTAATGCGCCGCACCGTCAGCGCCGGGTCGGTGATGCGCTCAAACAGCTTTGCGCTTTCGTTGATGAGGGTGCTGCCCAGATTGGTGGGCGCATCAAACCGGATAGTGCCGTGAGCTGCCTTGGGGATGGTTCTGCCGTAGCGGTCGGTCTGGGTCAGACCACGGTAGCCGCCCTTGTCCACGTTCTCCCGGTCGTAGCCTATCTCCAAGGTGATGGATTCCGTCACCAGCTTCTTTTCGGTGAGCCGGAACATCAAGATTTCTGCCATTTCCCGGACAATGAGTTTTGCTTTATCATACGGATAAGGAGTGGAAAGCACCTGTCCCTCGCTGATGCTGTTGGTGCTGGGCTTGTAGCTTTTGATTTGCTCTATGCCGCAGGGCTCATAGCCCCATGCGTGGTCAATGAGAATTTCCGCATCCACGCCGAAAATCTCGTACAGGCGATCTTCTCCGTGGATAGAAAACCGTGCCAAGTCCCCCATCGTATAAATGCCGTGGGCTTCCAGCCGCTTGACGGTGCCGGGGCCAGTCATCCAGAAATCGGTCAGCGGGCGGTGATTCCACAGCAGATACCGGTAGGACTGCTCGTCCAGCTCTGCAATGCGAACACCATCTTTGTCCGCCGGGATATGCTTTGCCACAATATCCATGGCCAGCTTTGCAAGGTAGAGGTTGGTGCCGATGCCTGCCGTTGCGGTGATGCCAGTGTTGTACAGCACCTCCCGCACTATGGTCATGGCAAGCTCGTGGGCGCTCATGTGGTAGTAGGGCAGATATCCCGTCACATCAATAAAAACCTCATCAATGGAGTAGGGGTAGATATCCGCCGGGGACACATATTTGAGGTAGGTCTTGTAGATTTGAGTAGAAACATCCAGATACCGCTGCATCCGGGGTGGCGCAACGATGTAGCTCAGCCCCAGCGCCGGGTCTGCGTTCAGGGCACTGGCATCGAAAGAGGTTCTGGCAAAGTGGTATTTTCCATCCTCTCCCCGGACCGCCTTTTTCTGCCGGATGGCAGTTTGCAGCCGCTGGGCGTTGACCTCTTTCACCCGCTGAACGGCTTCAAACAGCCGTGCTCTTCCGGGTATCTTGTAGGCCTTCAGGGAGGGCGACACCGCAAGGCAGATGGTCTTTTCGGTGCGGGATGCGTCTGCCACCACGAGATTGGTGGTCAGGGGGTCCAGATGGCGGTCTACGCACTCCACCGAGGCATAGAAACTTTTCAGGTCGATTGCCAGATAGGTGCGCTGCGCTGCCATACTTCAGCCCTCCTTTGTGAAAACCACAACTATTTATCTTATTATAATAAATCTTTACGCTGTTTTCAAGATGGAACGGCTATTTTATCTGTGATATAGACAACAAAAAAGAGTGACAGCATTTCAAGCTGAAACGCTGTCACTCTGTAGGAACTGCGTAATGACTGACGATTATCCTTCTACTTTGACCGTAGCACGATCGCTCTTTGCGTTTCCATCCGCATCCAGCGTGATCTGCACAAAATGTTCCGGCTTATCATAATCCTTTGTCTCGCCGTCATCGGTATAGTATTCATAGGATGCACCATCGGGAGCATAGGCAAGCAGGCGCAGATCCGCAAAATCCACATCGGCAACGCTCTGGATCTTTTTGCCGTTCTTGGCAAGGGGCAGAAGGTGTCCCTTGCGCACATAGAACACCACTTCATCCAGCTCCACCGGAATGTAATGATGGCCTGCCGGCAGCACGCTGGTTTCCATGCGGTTGCTTTCGCTGCACTTTACCCGCACCTGCAGCATCTCCTCCGGCAGGTAAACATATCGGCCCCGGGCATTTTGCTCATATACCGGGGCGATCAACAGGCTTTCACCGATCATCACCTCATCCTCTACCCGGCGGGCAAAGTCATCCTCCGGGAAGGCGAAAGCCAACGGCATACAGTACATGCCGTCGTGCAGGGCAGCTTTCATGTACTCGCTGTAAATGTAGGGCAGCAGCAGGTAGCGCAGTTGTAAAATACCGGCAAAGGCGGCCTTGTTCTTAAAGCGGTAGGGTTCCTGCCGGCGGGTGCCGTTGGCAGAGTGGTTCCGCAGCAGCGGAGAGAAGATGCCCATGCCGTACCAGCGCAGCACCAAATCCTCCGTGGTATTGCTGCCAAAGCCGCCAATGTCGGGGCCTTCGTACAGGAAGCCGCACATATTCAGGGAGGGCATCATGTGCAGTGCAAGCAGAATGTGGCTCCACCAAGAATGGTTGTCGCCGGTCCAGATGCCGCCATACCGGTGCATCCCGATGCAGGCAGAACGGGAGTATATCAAAATGCGCTTGTCCGGCTCCAGCCGCTCGAAAGCCTCGCCTGCCGCACGGGTCATGTTATAACCAAAAAGATTATGTACCTTGTCGTGCCGCATACGCCCCTGTTTGGTGTTGTGGTAGAACAGCTTATAATCGTTTTCGTTGTTGGAAAGCCCTGCCACCATGCCGGTAAAAGCACCAAAGCTGGAAATATCCAGGTTTTGCTTGCTGTATTTCTCAATTTGAGCAAAGGTCTTTTTCAGTCTTTCCTCTGCGTAGAAGATAGCAGGCTCGTTCATATCATTCCAGAAGCCCTCGATCCCCTGATCCAGCAGAACTTTATATTGACTGCCAAACCAAGCACGGGCTTCCGGGTTGAGCATATCGGGGAAGTGTACCCGTCCCGGCCACACACCGGCTACAAAGGGGGTGCCATCCTGATTCGTGCAGAAGTAGCCGTTTTTCACGCCTTCCTCGTACACATCATATCCATCTTCGACCTTGACTGCTGCATCGATGATGGGGACAAGATGGATGCCCTGCGCTTTCATCTCGGCGGCAAAGTCCGCAAAGCGCGGGAAGCGCTGCGCATCCACCGTAAAGTCCTTGTAATGCTCCATGTAATCGATATCCAGAACCACAGCGTCCAGCGGCATATGATTGGCACGGTAATTTGCCACCACCTCGCGGACCTCGTCCTCGTTCATGTAGCTCCAGCGGCTCTGGGCGTTGCCAAAAGCCCATTTGGGCGGAATATAACTGCGCCCCACCAACTGGCGGAACTGGTGCACAATATCGGTCAGGCTTTCGCCCTCAATGATGTAGAGATCGTAATTTTCCTCGGCCACCGTGATGCGTAAGGTATCCAGGTCGGTGTAGCCGCAGTCAAAGGTGACCTTGCCCGGGTAGTCGATAAAAACGCCAAATGTATCCTTGCCGGACACGATCATAAAATTATAAGCACCGTACAGCGAGGATTTGCCCTCGGTATGGTTGCCGTCATCGGAGCATTTGCTTTCGTACACCCACCCGCGCTTGTTGATACCACGGACATTCTCGCCAAGACCATACAGGACATCCTGCGGTTCCATGGCATAGGAGAAACCATCCGGCTCCTTGGTCAGATAGGGTATCGTTTCCATCATGGGCAAAAAAGAACCCACTACACTTTCGGTATCAAACGGTTGACCGTATTGCTTTTTGTAGATCATAGTAAAATATCTCTCCTCTGTTTTTTGAATCGCATGCTGATCCTGTCGAGATAAAAATTTTCTTTAAATCCAAACGATACAAAATCATCTCGCCCGATGCACCGCGAAACGAAACACCACCATTATGATAGATCGTCTCCCGCATGGCCTGAAATGCATTTTTTCCCAGCCTTACCGTATCGGAAGTGTAGACTTCATCTGTAAGCCTTCTATCGAATTTCATTTTCATCCTCGTAGGGTTTTGATTCTGCCGCGCACTTCAATTCTGGTATGTCTTTTATGGTCAACTGGCATACTGATTTTTGATCAAGCTTGTACAGCATAGCTAGTATAGTATACTTGCGCAGCATTTCGATTTCAAGCGCTAATTGGCATTGGCTGTGTAAAGAGAGGCCAATCTGCGTAAAAATTTGCGCAAGTTGATCCCTGTGCTTTTTCACAATCCGGCTATCCGTATAGACAGTCATCTTGCGATGCGGTATACTCGAACCAGATCAACATTTTCAGGAGGAAAATCATGGCAGAAGAAAACAACAAGGTCGTTATTGTTACCGGCGGAAGCTCCGGCATCGGACGGTGCACGGCATCCGCTCTGAAAGAGAATGGCTGCATCGTCTATGAGTTCAGACGCAGAAATATCCCTATGGAGGGTGTTACCCATCTGTCTGTCGATGTGACCGATGAAGATGCGGTCAACGCCGCTGTGCAGCAGGTCATCCAAAAAGAGACCAAAATTGATGCAGTGATCAACTGTGCAGGCTTTGGCATTTCCGGTGCGGTGGAGTTTACGTCCATGGAGCAAGCCAAAGCGCAGTTTGATGTGAACTTTTCGGGACAGTAACTGTAAATAAAGCGGTTCTCCCCTTCATGCGCCATCAAGGGAAGGGGCATATTGTGAACATCAGCTCTGTTGCTGCCGTAGCGCACATTCCGTTCCAGACCTTCTACTCTGCAAGCAAAGCCGCCGTTTCTTCTTACTCTTACGCTCTGGCAAACGAAGTCAAGCCCTACGGCATCCATGTTACCGTCGTAGAACTGGGTGACATCTGCACCGGGTTTACAAAAGCACGTCAAAAAAGCATTCTCGGCGATGAAGAATACGGCGGGCGCATCTCCCGGAGCGTCAGTCAGATGGAACACGACGAGCAAAACGGCATGGACCCGGCACGCATTGGACGGTACATCGCCGGTATTGTGGAGAAAAAGGACCCGGCAGTCGTTTATGTTGCCGGTGCACAGTATAAATTCCTGAGCCTTTTGTGCAAGCTCCTGCCTGCCGCAGCACGAGGAAAGATCGTGGGGAAAATATATGGGTAACAGGCGCATTGCTCCGCAAAGCTGCTATATCCGTATTTTGTGGACAACGAAGCAGAGTTGTTCTCCCCGGAGTCCGGAAAAAAGGCAAGCCCTCCTTCATAAATTACAGTAACCGTTTATGATACTATGGGGAGGGGTCGGCATGTTTTTATCTCTTCTGCAATTTTTTGCCACAAAGTTTCTGGTTCTGGCGCTTCATCTGGAAAGCGGCAGCTTTCCGCGGCCCCTCTCTGCCCGGGAGGAAACCGAAGCCTTTTCCGCACTGCGTGCCGGTGACCCTGCCGCACGGGAAAAACTGATCCGGCACAATCTGCGTCTGGTGGCACACATCGTAAAAAAATACTACGCCCTGCCCGGCGATCAGGACGACCTTATTTCCATCGGCACCATCGGCCTGATGAAAGCAGTGGATACTTTCGACTCTGCCCGTCGGGCACGCTTTTCCACCTACGCCAGCCGGTGCATTGAAAATGCTATCCTCTCCCCAGCACACTTTCAGATGGAAAAGAGAACCCACTCATTTTGCAAAGCAGCGCAAATGCGTCAAAATGGGTTTTCTGGGCTCAGGAAAGCGGTCACCTTTTTCTACTTCAAAAGGTATCATGTGAGGTATCCTGTCTAACCCCTCTATACATCTTGCAGGTAACTTTGGCAGGCCCCCGCACCACCGTAGAGGCGCAGGCGTTCTACCGTATGTACCATTCTTACGCCGACATCCCGAACCCATGGGACCGTCTGCGTTGGTGCCGCTATGGTCTTGACCTGCTGCAAGAAAGAGGTTGCTGCCATGGTTGGCATGGAGGAATGGCTCTACCGGGATCTGGAAAGCGGCGCATTTCACCGCAGCTTGCGGACAAGCTCGCCGCCCTTTACGGCATCCCAGTGGAGGATATTCTGGACGACTACACCCTGTTTCTGCACCGGGGCGGAGGAGCCTTCCTCCGCAGATACCGGGAGGCAAAAGGCTGGAACCGTCAGCAGCTTGCCGACCACGCAAAGGTCAGCCGGACAAGCATCCGCTGCTGGGAAAGCGGGCAAAAGACCATCAGTCAGAAGTGCTTTTGCCATCTGGTGGAAAACCTTGGTTCCGATTTTCCATCTATGCTTCGCATGTGAGGTATGGTAATTTTTCTCCGGTCAAACGAAAAAGCTCGTCTGCAAGCCACGATATGTGGCAGCGCAGACGGGCTTTCGTTATGGAATCATTCTGTTTCAATTATTCTGATATTTGCTCTGACTTACATGGCGTTCCGTAAAACACGCAGTCGTTCTTCAAACGTTGCTTTCCATGCCGGATGCTCGGAGAATACGGTGTGCTCCACCTGACGGACTTGGTTCAGTCCGATGTTCCGCACCGCTTCCACTGCAGCATCTTTTTGGCTCAGATGGCGTTTTCCCATGGTCAGACAGTTTGCGCCTTCTGGCGTGTCGTACTGCTGAAACGCCCGGTTGAAGTCCATCAGGTCATGCAGACGGATGGGCTGATTGGTTTCGTTGTCTACCAACAGACCCCAGTTTTCCCAATGACGGTCGGTATTGCCCACCAGATAATCCAGAATGTTCATCATATAGTAACTGGGAGCATCCAGCTCTAAGATCTTATCCAGCGTGTTCCAATCACGGTTTGTGCAGTAGACGTCATAGGCTGCATAGGTCACAAGACTGTATCGCTGAGATGTCATGATTTTGCTGATAGAAACCGGCTCATTTTCAAACATTCCCTGCTCATACAGTACCTGATGGCAGTCAAAGCACCGGCAGATTTTGCTTGCCAGCACTTCACGTTCCACCGCATCCCTGCCACCATCCTTGTAAAGATAGAAGCCATCCTCTTTTCGCACCCACGCCTTGGGGTACAAGCCGCCCGTAGACAGGTCATTTGCCAAAAGATGGGCGTTGGTCACCGTCATTTGGTGCCCCCGCAGCGCAATATCCACAAGTGCATTGCTTAAGGAGTGTGCGAAAAGGTTGATATCCTCGAATCGAACCTTCTCGTTTTCTTCTTTGACCCAGAACACATCCAGCAAAGACAGACAATGGTAGGATAATGCAATCTGTGCTCGTTCCCTGTCCGTAACACTCTGAGATGCACCGATACTGTTCAGGATTTCCTTGGCGTAAGTGCGATCCAACGTCAGCATCCGGGAGGCACACCAATAGTAAAAGTTCGTCACATTATTGATGCGCTCGTCAAAATCATCCGATTCCACCAGAACCAGATCACAGGGCATGAAATCCTCGAGGCAGATCTTGCATTCCCCTGTCGTGCTGAGTTGTGCCACACAGCTTTCCCGGTGCATGATCTCGTAAAACATGGTTTTCATCCCTCCCTGCGTTCTGTGTCTTGCTCTGTATTTATATTACCTTCTTTTTTCACGGAACACAAGAGCTTTTACTTTTCAAAAAGCTTTTTCTGCTGCTCCATCAGGACGGTTTCGATACGCTCTTTCAGCAAAAAAATGATTTTATTTTGTCAGCAAAATTCCAAAAACTTATGTAACACAAAAAGCCCCACGCTCAACACTGCCTCTAAATCTGACCGTCTCTGGTCAGAGCAGAAAAGCATATGTTGAGCGTGGGGCTTTGTTTATCGGCTCGGCTGCCAGCCGGGCTTTTGGTGTTCCTTGGGTTTGTAAGTTCCTTTGGTAGTATCGATCACCGCCTGCAGCAATTCGAGCTTCTGCCATGTGGGGCAGTTCAGACGGTCGATTTTTTCGATCACATAGTTGGCGTGGGCGGTTGCGACCCGTTTTCCGAGTTCGTCCCATCCCTCTTTCGTTTTGGGGTAATGTACCACCACTTCAATGGGGGCACTCTTTCGCATGGCTCACTCACCTCCGATTACATCGCTATCACCTCATTTTTACGGGTTACTGGTTGTCCGCTATTCGCTGCGGTTTCCGCTCAGAACGTTCAGAGCCAGACTGACCAGCAAAGCCATATCAATGCGGAGCATTTCAGCCTTGCTGGCATAGCCCATAAAGCGTTCGATGTTCTACGGCGATTCGTTCGCAAGTGCGTTTTTCTGAATCGATGTGATCATTTTGATCACATCGATCAACCAATAAAGGCCTCCGAATCTCTTTCTTATTAGGAAAAGATTCGGAGGCCTCTGTTTTACGATTTTTTCGGAATAGCGGCTTTCACCAGCAGCATCATGGGACGGCGCAGTTCATCTTTCATTCCGGGAATCCTCAGCATCTCTGCAGAGGTTCGTTGTCATATTCGCTGGTATGGAGTGGTTTCACTGGCTGCATTGAGCTTCTGATAACATCCAAAATGGTCTGATCCGCCGGGAGCCACGGAACGGAATCAAACTCCTCCTTCGTCAGCCACCGTGCAGCTTCCGCTTCTTTCAGCACAAGCTCGCCGGAAACCACTTCACACCAGAAGCAGTCCATGGAAAGATGAAACGCCGGATAATCATACTCGATTGTCCCAACTAGATTCCCCACGGCGATTTCCGTGTCCAGTTCTTCTTCGATTTCCCGCTTCAGAGCCTGCTGCGGGGTTTCGCCCGGCTCGATTTTGCCGCCCGGAAACTCCCACTGGCCTTTATAGTCGCCATAACCGCGGGCAGTGGCGTAGATTTTGCGCTTTTCCTGCATGGAGTCGCAGATCACAGCGGCCACAACACGAATCGTTTTCATAACGTTCTCCTTTTGGATTCATTATAATGGCCGACCGTCAGAAGTCCCACCGACACGATAGAACACCCTGTTTCCTGCTTTTCTTGCAGTAAGCAGCCCCATCTCATGGAATTTCATCACAAACGTCCGAATGGTTGCATACGCAGCGTTTCGGAAATCCCTTTCCAGCTGCTTTGTGGTAAACTCCTCTGCACCATAAGCAGACAGAACATACTCCCAGAGCAGCCGTTCTTTTCTGTGATTTTTCCTTCCGCAAGAGCAGTTTGATATACCTCAAGATCAGTTTTCGGCGGGACTGCATCCACCTGCAGGCGGTTATAGACCTCATTGCAGAAGTAGAACAGAAAGGGAGTCACATCCGTATAGCCGGAAATCAGAGCACTTTCTCCACGCGTTCGTAGGCTTTGTAATATGCGTCCTTGTTTTCAGCGATGTATCGGGAAAACGGCGTGAACAGTGCCGCAGGATAGCCCTGCTGAACAAGATACCAGAGGTGAAATAGCCGTGCAGTGCGTCCATTCCCGTCAAAATAGGGGTGGTAGTACGCAAAGGCAAAGTGCAGAATGGCAGCCTTATGCAGCTCATTGATGCCGTCATTGGCATTCGCAAAATCGACAAGACATTTCATAGCACCGGGAGCCGCTCTGCCGGAAGTCCCGGTCTGTGTTCTTCACTGCCCACAATAAAACCTCGCCATGTCGATAAAAGTGGTTTGGCAGTAATCGATCTTCATCCGGGAGATAATCCCCTGTGCTGATCTGATATAGGTAATGCAGATTCTCCTCGGTGATCCTATTCTGACGATTCGCGATAAACTCCAGTCCGCGCTTCATACCATAGATGCGGGCTTCTTGTTCATCACGAGGGGCATAACCATCGAGGATATAACGGATACTGCTGCGGGTCGAGCGGATACTTTCAATTTGAAAAGTAGCATAAATTTCCTCGGTCATCGCCGACAAACCGAAGTTTTGTCCACTGACAGGGACAGAGAGCAACTGCTTCATACCATTTGTTGAAATTTGCGCGAGGTTCGGCAGGTAAAACAGCTTATTTCCAGAAAAATCAGTCAACGGCAGAGGCTGCGCAAAGTTTTGCCGCAGCAATTCGGCAAATTCTTTGACGCTGACAGTCGAGTACTTGTATTCCATCCGATTGAGTTCAAGCAAATGCTTATCTGAAAGCATTTTGGCAAACTGTGCCCCATCCATTCTGTCCACCTCGCAGTTGATACTCATTGATACTATATAGTATCAATATCTATATAGTATCAATATACCGATTCTTTATAAAAAAGTCAACCGAAACAGGCCGAACCAACTTTTTTCCATACTCTCCGTCAAAATTCCCGTGGTTCCGTCACGGATCACATCTCCATCGGCTTATTCCCCACTTCGTCCAGATACGCATTCAAAAATTCCGCTGCAAGGCTGTTGGGACGGATGTTTTCTCTAGCTTCCTGCGGGGTGAACCACTTGCAGCGGTCCACTTCGTGGTTGATATGCAGCGCCTTTGCGGTTCTGACGAAAGCCGTAAAGTTACACATCAGCGTGTTGGACGGCTCAAAAAACTTGGTACGGTTGAACCGGAGGTGTTCTACTTCCAGCCCAGTTTCTTCCCGGACCTCCCGCACCACGGCATGTTCTTCTGCCTCACCGCGGTTCACATATCCAGCCACCAGAATATAAGAGAGCTTACCGTACTGCTGGATGAGCAGAATTTTCCCGGTTTCCTCATCCACAACAATCATGCTGACTGCCACATTGTACATCGGGAACCGGTATTGCTGGCATTTCGGGCAATAAGGCACAATGCCCTCTTCTTCCAGTTCTTTTTCAATCAATGCCATGCCGCATTCAAAGCAATGCTTCTGAATCATTTTTACACTCCAAACACTGCTTTCGTCAGCTGGATACCTGCTGCCGTCTTCATCGTATGTTCCATAAAGGTTCGGATTGCCTGCTGGTCGTACCCGCTTTCGGACGCATTGACGATATAATCTGCCTCAATCAGAATCTGATAGTCAATGCCGTCGATCTGCGCCGGACTATGGTGGTGCCCTACCAGATAGGCCACCCGGTCAATCTGTTCTGCTGTCATTCCGGTATCCGCCAAGAACTCCCGCACCAGCGGAGCACCCTCCTGCTCCTGATATTTACCATTGGTGTTGCCGTACTTTTGCGGCAGAGCGGGCAGGCGATATCGTGGGTGATGGCCGCCACCTCCAGAATAAACTGCGTGTCTGCGTCCAGCCCTCCAGCTCACCAATGGTTTTGGCATAGGTCCACACGCAGCTCAGGTGCGTGATGTCATGGATATTCCCTTCGGAAAAGGCGATCATCTTTTCCATGATCTGTGCAATGGTCATCATTTGTTTCACTCCCGTTTTTAATACTTAAATGTTCACCTTGATAAACGCGAACTTATTCTTCAAATTTTTTATGACACTTTGGACATTCTTTAGGGATCGGCCTATAACCAACAAGCGAGCAACCGCAATAAGGACATTTCATCATGGTGAGATGATATACAATACCACCAACAGCAACCATTGCACCGATTAGCAGGCATAGGTTTACTCTGTACTCCTTTGCCGTCATTGCTCCTATTACTGCGAGCAATATTCCTATCATCAAAATGATCCAAGAAATGGCAGCCTGCTTTTGTGGGCTATTGTTTTTCATATAATCACACCCCTCCACAAATTCCGATTTATCAAACAAGAATTTCCGTCAATTTTTCTCTTGATGCGGCTCGCTTCTAAGAGTAGGAACGAACTGTTCTGTTGCCGGAGACGGACCATTCGGGTCGGTCTCCGGCAGTATTTTTGTTATCGCGTATTAAAAAACAGCCGGAACGACTTTCTGCTGCGCTACATCGATGATGCCGTATGTATTCAGTCTGAGTTTGGGAATGACCGGAAGGCTGACGAAGGCGAGGGTCATAAAAATGCCGATATCTTCCGCTACACCATGTGCCTTGAGGGCATCGTTCAGCGCCTGCATTTTCGCCGCAACACTCTCTGCGCTTTCGGTGCTCATCAATCCGGCCACCGGAAGCGCAAGTTCTGCCACGACCTGTCCATCTGCCACAAACGCAAGTCCGCCTTTGTTTTTCCGCACAGTGTTGCCGGCCAGCATCATATCGGTATCGTTGTCCCCTGCCACGATCAGGTTATGGGAATCATGTGCGATGCTCGATGCAACGGCTCCGCATTTCAGGCTGAAGTTTCCTAAAAAGCCAATGCCCACATGGCCGGAGTGATGATGCCGCTCAAAACGGCCAGTTTTACGATGTTGTGTTCCGGGTCCACACCGGGAGCTTTGCCCGGATGCCGTTGGAACGGGATGATTTTTCCTCCGTAAGCAGCTCGCCCCGGTTCAGGCAGATGACACGCTCCTGCTCCCCGCTTTCCCGAAGTTCCAGGTCCTGCAGTGTGATCTCATCCAGATCAAAGGAATCCATAACGTGGGAAAATCTCACACGGTCGATGTCAAGCGGTGCGGGTTTCAGCGTTTTTCCGTGCTCGGCCACCAGCGTGCCATTCTTGTAAACCTGTTCGACCGTAAAGGATTCCAGATCAGAAACCACGACCAGATCTGCCCGATATCCCGGTGCTACGGCACCGCGCTGCTTGAATCCAAAATACTGTGCCGGAACCAGCGTTGCCATTTTGACGGCCACTGCTGGGTCTGCGCCCAGCCGGATCGCTTTACGGATGTTGGAATCGATGTGTCCGCTGTCCAGCAGGTCACCGGGGTGCTTATCATCTGTCACCAGCATACAACGGCTGCAATAGGGCTCCCGGAACAGCGGCATCAGGGCCTCCATATTTTTGGGCAGCCGTTCCTTCCCGGATCATGATATATTGTCCGAGCCGGAATTTTTCCATGGCTTCCTCAATGTTGGAGCACTCGTGATCGGACTGAACGCCTGCCGCAATATAAGCATTCAGGTCCTTATCGCTCAAGAGCGGTGCGTGTCCATCCACGATCTTTCCTGCTTCGGTACAGTCGCGGATCTTCTGCAGGATCTTCGGGTCACAGCGCACCGTCCCATAGGCATTCATCAGCTCTGCAAGCCCCAGCACACGGGGATCGCCGTAGTAAGGCCGGAGCTGTTCTGCGTTCAGCACCGCACCGGATTCATCCAGATCCGTGGCCGGAACACAGGAGGGCAGCATGAAATAAACCGAAAGGGTCAGATTTTTTGTCGTTTCCAGCATAAAATCCAAGCCTTCCAGCCCGCAACGTTCGAGATCTCGTGTGGGTCTGTGACCACCGCAGTGGTACCGTGGGGCAGCACTGCCTGCTCGAAAGCCGGACCACAGAGCATGGAGCTTTCGATATGGATATGCCCATCGATCAGGCCCGGGCAGACATATTTGCCGTGCAGATCAACTTCTTTCCGGCCGTGATACGCACCCACGCCCACGATCGAATTTCCGCTGATGGCAATATCAGCGTTGTCGATCTCATCGGTAAACACATTGACGATTTTGGCATTTTTCAAAACCAGATCGGCCAAAGCATCTCCTCTGCCTGCCGAGATCCGGCGTTTCAGTTCATCGGACTGCATAGAAACATCTCCTCTCTCTGAAGTTCGATTTTCTCACCTGTGGATTGGTTCTGCCATTATTCTACCACGCCTTGCCGCTGCGGAAAAGATGTCGGGAAACAAAAATGGCCCCGGAGGGCTTGTTACAGCTCTCCGGGGCCACTTTATGTGCGTTGTGCCTTGGCGCAGACCGTCAGCACTCCACTGCCACCTTGATCACGCTGTCCCGTTTCTTTTCAAACAGCTCGTAGCCCTCTGCGATCCGGCACAGGGGGTAGGTGTGGGTGATGAGCGGTTCGGTATCGATCTTGCCTTCTGCGATGAGACGCAGCGTTTCTTCACAATCGCAGCCGTCCACGCCGCCGGTCTTAAAGGTGAGGTTTTGCCGTACATTTCCGGCAGCGGCAGGGTCTGTGCCTTATCGTACAGCGCCACCACGGTCACGATGGCGTTGGGTCTTGCGCACTCCCACGCCAGCCGGAAGGTAGTGTCCGCCCCTGCCACTTCCAGCACCACATCTGCCCCGCCGTGGTCGCTGTTGGCGCGCACAAAGGCGGCGCAGTCCTCCGGCTGCACCGTGAGCACCTGCGGGTAGTGCTGACGGATGAACTGCAGGCGGCTTGCGTCCTTTTCACAGACGATGATGCGCTTGGGGCTGTGCAGCATGACGCACAGCAGCGTGCAGATGCCGGTCGGCCCTGCACCGAGGATCAGCACGGTATCCTCGGGGGTGATTTCCGAGATGCGTGCCGCCCAAAAGCCGGTGGCCAGCACATCGCCCACCAGCAGCGCCTGCCGATCGGTAACGCCGTCCGGGATCTTGTTCAGTCCCTGATCCGCAAAGGGCACCCGGACATACTCGGCCTGTCCGCCGTCGATGCGGCAGCCCAGCGCCCAGCCGCCGTTTTGATCGGTGCAGTTGTTCACAAAGCCTTTTTTGCAGAAAAAGCACTCTCCGCAGAAGGTTTCCACATTCACCGTCACCCGGTCGCCGGGCTTCACGTTGGTCACCGCACTGCCCACTTCTTCTACGATGCCCACCATCTCGTGCCCTACGGTGATGCCGGGCACCGCCCGGGGCACGCTGCCGTGCTTGATGTGCAGGTCGCTGGAGCAGATGCTGGCAAGGGTCACCTTTACAATGGCGTCCCGCTCGTGCTGCAGCACCGGCTTTGGTTTTTCCATCAGGGCAAAGGTCCCCTCGGAAACATAGGTATAGGTCAGCATGCTTTATTCCCTCCATGCACTTTGATATTTCCGGACTTGAGTATACCACGCAGCTATGGCAAAGAGCAAGCCGCAAAAGGCCCGCCCTTTGCGGCAGCTCTCCGCCGATCAGATCTTGGGCTGATACTGCATGCTGGACACATTGTAAACGGTAACAAAGCCTTGGGGTCTTCCCGGCTGATAAAGTTCATCAGCTTCTGGTATTCGCTCTTGTCCACGATGGTAATGATCTCGTTGTGTTTTTCCAGATTGTATGCACCGATGGCCTCGTACATGGTCGCACCGCTGTGCAGGTCATGGAGGATGAACTGACGCAGCGCCTCCTCTTTTTCGGTGATGATGCAGACGCGGCGTTTGATGCTGTTATCAAAGATGAAATGGTCCAGCACGATGCCGTTGAAATAAGTTCCGAGGATACTGAGCACTACGGTCTTTCTTATCGTAGACAAGTGCGGCAGAAAGTGCCACACACATTCCGGAAAGAGACATGGCTTTTCCCAATTCCATGTGCAGGTACTTGTTCATGATCTTTGCCACGATATCCAGCCCGCCGGAGGATGCATTGCGGTTGAACAAAATACTCAGCCCGATGCTGACCACCAGAATATAGCAAAGCACATCCAGCTCCTGGCTGCCGGTCATCGAGCCGAACTCCGGGAACAGCTTTCAAACAGCCCCAGAAACACCGGCAGCATGACACTGGTATATACGGTCTTTGCGCCAAATTCTCTGCCGCAGGTAAAGAACCCGATGATGAGAAGCACGACGTTCAGGATCATCGTAATGACCGACAAGGGCAGCGGCACAAAATTGGACAGCACGATGCCAAGGCCGGAAATGCTGCTGACAGATGTATGGCTCGGCACCAGAAAAAAGAAAACGCCCGCCGCAATGATCGCCACCGCCCCGGTCAGGACTGCCGTCTCCCTCAGGACTGCGCCGGTCTTTCCTTTTACATCACTCATCTTTGTCCCCTAAAATCAAATTTGTTTCACCGATCTCCTCATCTTTGTCGATGCGGACAAGGAGCTTACCGCCAAAGCGTTTGTATTCCATAGTGAAGTACCTCCATAAATTCCGAGTTGCTGTTTTCAGTATACCATGTTTTTCCCTTGCGGAAAAGATAGCGAAACAAAAATGCCCCCGGAGGGCTTGTTGCGGCTCTCCGGGGGCATCTTATGTGCGTTGTGCCTTGGCGCACACGACCGGCGTTTTACTCGATCTCGATCAGGTTCGGGTTCTCAGGCAAAGCCTTCGTCTGCTGAGGAGCAGGCAGCTCGATGTGCAGGACGCCATCCTCGAACTTTGCGTGGATGTCTTCCTTCTTCACATCGCCCACGTAGAAACTGCGCGCGCAGGTGCCGGAGAAGGATTCGCGCCGCAGATAGCGGCCCTTCTTATCCTTTTCGTCGTTGCTGTGGCTGCGCACTGCCTGAATGGTCAGGTAGCCGTCGTTCAGATCCATCTGAACATCTTCCTTCTTGCAGCCCGGCAGGTCAACAGCTACTTCGTAGCCATTGTCCGTCTGTTTGACATCGGTCTTCATCATGTTTGCACCACGCTTACCAAAGGCGCCACGAGCCTCACGGTTCATAGCACGTTCCAGTGCAGCGTCATTCCAGAACGGATCGAAGAAATCATCGAACAGGTTTTCATGGAAAACAGTCGGCATAAGCATAAATCATTCCTCCAATCCCGGCGTTCGGGTCGGGGCAAAAAATCTGAAGCGTCCATTCAGAAGGGCTTTCCGGGGAGCCTAGCGGCTCTCCTTTTGCCCTTCCTCCTGAGCACGCCACTGTTATAGCACCGTTCATTAGCAGTGTCAATAGAAGAGTGCTAAAATTCATGAAAGAATAACACTTTTATAAAATCCTATGCAATCTTTTCAAAATTCAGTCGTATCATCGTGTTTTTATCATTTCTGCCGGTACATCGGCGTAGACAGATATTTCATGCCGTTGTCCGGGACGATGACCACGATGTTCTTTCCCTGATTCTCCGGTCTGCGGCCCACCTGCACCGCTGCGTGCAAAGCCGCTGCTGCCGATGCCCAGAAACAGTCCTTCCGCCCGCAGCACCTCATGGGCCGTTTCGTAGGCTTCCTCGGTGCGGGCATTGATGCACGCATCGCTCCAGTCTGGCCGCAGATAGTCGGAAAGTGCGCTTTCCGGCACATCATACGCCGGCAAAACGCCATCTATGATCTGCGCATCCGGGTGCTCCGGGGTCAGGCGGGAGTCCGGATGGGGCTGCACCAGAACCACTTGCAGATTCGGGTTGCGGCTGCGCAGATAACTTGCTGTGCCAAAACCTGTGCCGCCGGTGCCCGCCATGCAGACCAGAATATCCACATGGCCTTCTGTATCCTGCCAGATCTCCGGCCCAGTGGTGCGGTAATGCGCCTCGGGGTTCGCCGGGTTTGCCGCTTGATTGTTAAAGTAAGCTCCGGTGCGGCGGCAGTAGGCTGCGATCTCATCCAGCGTCGCCTCCCGCTCTGGCTCCTGCCAGGGTGGGTGCGCTTCGTCTCCGGACGCTCCACGATGGTACCGCCGGGTTTCAGCAGTCCGGCTTCTTCCGCAGCATTGAGCATGGAAAGCGCAGCCCGGTCTTTCACACTGCCGGTTGGGTTGAAGAACTCCAGCTTTGCCAGCAGGTGCGCCCCGCACTGCTGCTGCCGCTCAAAGCGGTCCAGCTCCATCAGCGGGGTGCGCCCCACCAGTTCCTCGATGGAATGCACCAGTCCTGCCATTGCTCTCCCCTCCAGATTTTCGGCTCAAACCAGCTTGTCCGGCGTCACATCCAGAATGTCGTTAAAGTAGTTGTTGGCGATCATCATCACGCCCATCGCCGTGATGACCACGATCTCTTCCTCCGTAAAGTTTGCCTTCAGCTTTGCAAACAGTTCTTCCGGCACATGCTTGGGGTCCTCTGCAATGGCCTGACCGTATTCGATCAGGATCTCCTCTTTGGGAGTGAATGCAAAATTCTCAAAGTCGATGCCGTTTTTCTTGAGCAGATTCTGGAAGTAAATGCTGCACAAAGGCAGCCGTTTTTCTGGGAAATAGCATATTCGTAAAATCGGCTGCACGCTTGCCGATGAGCCGCTGCAGTTCATCATCCAGCGCATAAGAACCGGCCTCCACAGCATTGAATGCCGCTGCATTGTGGAGCAATGTGCGCTTTTCTGCGGTCAGAGCGTGGCCGTCCGCCAGATGGTCTGCAATGATTTTCTGGATCGCTTCCGGTGCAGTTTCCGGGTTGATTTCGCTGATTCTGGGCATAACAAAACCCTTCCTTTCACTTTTTGGTTCGACGAATTGCCTGTATCATATGCCCATTTACATACCATGTCAATAGGTATATTACTTTTCGCAGCAATTTTTCAGCAAATAGTGATCAGAAGGGTTGTTTTCTGCACGCCTGTTTCATATTTTTGACTGCTCATCCAGCACCCAAGGCCAGCACTGCATTGCGGACGCACTCCGGGCAGGGGCACAGCACCGTATCGGCCTTGATGCCCTTCAGGTCTTTGCAGATGGTCGCACCGCGTTTTTCCTTGACTGCCTGTACCAGCTACGGGGCGTTCCTCTGCCGTCCGTAGCGATGCCCGGAAATTTTGATCGATGGCTTTCAATATCTTTTTTACTCCATTCTCTGAATCACCGCACCCAGCCATCGGCACAGGGTATCGCCTGCTTGATTTGCGATCTCCAGCACGCGGGCGTGGCTATGCTTGACCGTCTGGATGCCGGTGGCCATGTTAGTGATGCAGCTGACGGCCAGTACCTTCATGCCCATGTAGTTGCAGACCATGGTTTCCGGCACGGTGCTCATGCCCACGGCATCGGCTCCCATCCCCGCAAAGGCGCGAATTTCAGCCGCCGTTTCATAGCAAGGGCCCATAAAGCCCATGTAAACGCCCTCCTTGTAGGCAATGCCCAGTTCATCGGCGGTCTGCTTGGCAAGGTTCCGCAGTTCCAGACTGTAAGGTTCGGTCATGTCCGGGAAGCGGGGGCCGAAGCGCTCATCGTTGGGGCCAATGAGGGGTTCGTGCCCATCATGTTGATGAAGTCGGTAGTGAGCATCAGGGTCCCCGGCGCAAACTCCCGGTTGATGCCGCCGCAGGCGTTGGTCAACACCACCTTTTCCACGTCCAACAGCTTGAACACATAGAACGGGTAGCAGACTTCCTTCATGGAGTAGCCCTCATAGAAATGGAAGCGGCCTTCCATGGCGTAGACTTCCGTGTCCCCCAGCTTGCCAGCCAACAATGCACCTTTGTGTCCTGCCACCGTGGATACTGGGAAGTTGGGGATATCCTTGTAGGACAGTTCTTCCGTGTCCGTAAAGTCCGCGGTCAGCTTGCCAAGGCCGGAGCCCAGCACCACCGCGATCTTCGGGCGCTTTTCGTGTGCGTCTTGATATATTCCGCACTTTCCAGTGCCTTTCATAAAGATGTTCCATACCGTTCTCTCCTTTTCCCAAAAATTCGATATACTCTCTGGGTTCAGTATATACTTGCGCGGGCAGTTTCTTTCTGCAGGTCTATTACGCTCGCATTACTGAATTTCTGCGTTTCCAGCCATCTCCATTGCAGCGTTCGATTGACACAGGTTGAGTTATCGGCAGATACAGCAAACACAACGGGCGGCTCTGGTAACAGAGCTGCCCGTTGTGTTCGTTATGAAAGGAGAACTTAGATCTCATACCACTTGATCTCGTTGGCATCCAGATGCAGAGCAAAGCTGCTGCCGTCTGTGGTGTAAACGGTGGTGTCCTGCGGCTCGTACGTGTTGTTCACCACACAATACTTGCCGTTTCTTGACGTAGGCGTGCACCTCCACGTTGTAGTTGGAGCTGAACCATGTATGCAGTTCCTCCTCGCTGTGGGCACTCCACAGGATAGCGCGGTAAAGGGTGCGGCTGTTGGCAAAACTGTAAGGCACAACGCTGATGTACACGGCACGACCCTTGCCGAAGTCGTGTGCCGCCATCTGCACTTCTTTGTTTCGCTGCACCAGCACTTCGGTGCCTTCCAGCGCATAAATATTCCTCTTGCCCTCGCCAAAGTCGATGGGCCGGTCGGCGTCCTGCAAGATGAAATGGTCGGGTGTTCTTCCCAGTTGTACTTGTCGTAGTTCAGGGTGAAGCCGTTTTCCTCCTCCACGCCCAACACAGTGGCAAGTTGGAAAATGTGGCCCTGATACGGGTGACCGGAAGGCTCACCCACGCGGATAAAGCCGCCGCCGTTCCAGACGAACTTGCGGATAGCGGAGGAGATCTCGGGTCTTCCACCAGATGCCGCCGGTGTGTGCGGTGTCGGCATCGCCGACATTGATAATGACATCCAACGAATCCAGCAGATGCGGGTCGTTCTTGATATCCTCAAAGCTGATAAACTTCACATCAAAGGGCGCACCGGACAGCATCTCAATGACACCGGCATAGCTATAGTTCTGCTTGTAATAGAGGGCGTGATGCACCATGTGACAGCCCCAAGCCCGCATTTTACCCAACAGTTCAGCACGGCCACCCGCTTGACGCAGTAGGGGGTGGTGCCCTTGATGTTCTCGTACAGTTCGCGGAACTCGTTGCAGACGCTCTCCACGTAGTCCACGAACTCCGGGAACTGCAAGGCCAGTTTCAGATAGCCGCCATAGCCGATGCGGTCGATGGGTTTGCGCAGGATGGCGCGCCGGGCCGTGACCCAGTTCTTTGCCTCCCGCACCGGGTCGCCCCCTTCGTGGAAGGTGTCGGGAAGAAGTACGGCAGGAAACGGCCCTCGGTGTACTTCACGCCCTCAATGTCAGAGATCAGGCGCAGGGTGGAGCCGTTGCCCACACTGCCCACTACGGCATCCAGTCCGATGGTCTTGAACCGGCATGCAAGGTTCGGTGCCGATCCAGTGATCGCCGAGAACATCATGGCTTCGCACCCGCGCGTGGGTGATGTCCACCATCTCCTTGGCAAGCTTTGCCACCTCGCGGCGCTGGAAGGCCTGAAAATCCAAAATTCCTTGCTGGGCACCCGATACTGGTTGTTGTAGTAGCCCTGATCGATGATGTACTCCGGGCGGAACTTGTAGCCCACTTCCTGCTCAAACTGGTTGAGGATATAAGGGCTGACCGAAGCAGAGTATCCATACCAGTCCACGAACTTCTCCCGCTTCAGCTCGTCGAAGATCAGGGTGAACTGGTGGAAGAAGGTGGTGTAGCGGATGACGTTTACA